>Ga0134126_10000001_pt1 | contig 1198795 bp, 993 predicted proteins | sample KB31752_FD_96881 | JGI IMG/M metagenome (GOLD analysis project Ga0134126, IMG submission 96881) | Terrestrial soil microbial communities with excess Nitrogen fertilizer from Kellogg Biological Station, Michigan, USA - KB3-175-2 | ecosystem: Environmental > Terrestrial > Soil > Unclassified ...
ATACTTGTGGCAGCCTGCGATTGCACAGGCCATGGTGTGCCCGGCGCTATGGTTAGCGTGGTTTGCAGCAATGCACTTAACCGCGCCGTTAAAGAATTTAAAATAACAGAACCGGGTAAAATACTGGATAAAACCAGGGAATTGGTAATGGAAACCTTTGAAAAAAGTGACGGAGATATAAAAGATGGCATGGATATATCTTTAGCATCCCTAACTCCCTCCGAAAGAGGGATTAAACTACAATGGGCAGGCGCATATAACCCTTTATGGTATATACAGGATGGCCAAATGCAAGAAGTAAAAGGAGATAAACAACCTATTGGCAAGCATGTAACTCAAAAACCTTTTTCTACCCATTCTCTGCAATTAAGCAAAGGCGATTGTTTATACCTTTTTACAGATGGTTATGCCGACCAGTTTGGCGGGCCAAAAGGCAAAAAGTTTAAATACAAGCAATTGCAGGAACTAATAACTGCTAATGTTAGCAAGCCTTTAGCAGCACAAAAGAAATTACTTGATGATACCTTTGAAAACTGGAGAAATGATATGGAACAAACCGATGATGTTTGTATTATAGGTATCAGGGTATAGAATAACTTTACCCACATAAAACAAAAAACCCTGACGATGAACGTCAGGGCCTTTTGAATACTTAAAAAGCTACAATTATTTCTTATCAGCTTTCTTGTCAGCCTTCTTATCAGCTTTCTTGTCAGCTTTCTTATCTGCTTTCTTGTCAGCTTTCTTTTCAGTTTTTGGCTTGTCTTGTTTTACAACAGGGCTAGCAAAAGATACACCGGCAAAAAGCACGGTAACGGCAAGGATCGCAACGAATTTTTTCATGACTTGTTTAATTTATAAGGTTTGTTGTTAGTTTACGATAGCAAACATATACCTGCTAAATGAAGATAGTATGAAGGTTTCTTCATTATTTGCAATCACCTCAATACCAATAATTTAATTTCCTATAAACCCCTTTTGTCTATTGCATCTTGGCATATTATACGTAATATTGTAAACTACACTTCCTTTTATGAAAAGATATATAGTTAGTATTTCCTTATTGCTTTTGGCTTTAATTAATGCGGCACAGGGCCAGGATTACAATTTTCCTAAAAACACGTACCGCGATCCATCAAATCCTTATTACTGGCAAAACAGGGCACCAATCAAAGCATATTGGCAGCAGGATGTATACTATAAAATAGTTGCCAGTCTTAACGATAGCAAAGACATTGTAGATGGAGACGAAAGCCTTACCTACTGGAATAATTCGCCTGATACCCTTAAATACGTGTTCTTTCACCTTTACTCAAACGCCCAAAATAAGGACTCCTACTACTCCAACCTATCTCTTAACAACGGCGACCATCCTAAGTTTGGTAAATATGAAATACAGGATAGTGGCTGTGCAGTTAAATCAATAAGCATTGATAATGCGCCCTTAAAAACCGAGCTGGATAATACCGTAATGAAGGCTTGGCTTAACAAACCACTTTATCCCGGCCAAAGTATTACGCTACATATCACATTCCGCACCTATTTTGACCCGGGAGGAAACCGTAACCGTATGAAGATGTTTATTGCCTGGCAAAACAAAAGCAAGGACACCACCTTTAAACAATACGATGTGGTGCACTGGTATCCGCGTATGTGTGTGTACGATACCAAATTCGGCTGGGAGGTAGAACAGCACATGGCACACGAGTTTTATGGAGATTTTGGATGTTATGATATTGCCTTTACCCTACCCAATAACTACATAGTAGGCGCTACGGGCAATTTGCTCAATCAGCAAGACGTGTTGCCGGATACCCTAATGCGCAAACTTGATATACGCCGTTTTGCCCGCAAACCCTTTGGTTCAAGGCCCTCGGTGGTGGTGCCACGAAACAATACTACTAAAACATGGCTTTTTCATGCAGAAAATGTACACGACTTTGCGCTTACCGCCGATCCTACCTACCGCATTGGCTTTCATGAATGGAACGGTGTGAAATGCTATTCGTATGCAGAAGAAATGCATGCTTCAGGATGGCAAAACGCCGCAGAATACACAGCTGCGGTTATATCTTGCAATTCCGCTTTTTTCGGCATGTATGCTTATCCTAAAATGATTGTTGCCGATGCCCGCGATGGCATGGAATACCCTATGCTTACGCTGGATGGGGGTTCTGAACCGGGGTATCGCACATTACTGGCACACGAGGTATCGCATAATTGGTTTTTTGGCATGGTTGGTAATAACGAAACCTACAGAGCTGCGCTGGACGAAGGCTTTACGCAGTTTTGCGAAAGCTGGACCTGCCAACAGTTAGATGGTAAATACGTTATAGAATATCCTGCCGCAAATAAGTATGTACGGGCACACTTAAATCCTTCTACTATTAAGATGGATGAGGTGTACTATGGCTATTTATATAACTATATATGGGGCATTGGCGACTTTACAGAAAACTACCAGGGTAAGCTTGCAGCACCGCGTGGCGTTGGTAATTATGGCCTTAAAGATATTACTCTGAATACACATTCAGATGACTTTCATGGTGCCCTGGGCCACGGTGGTGGCTACGGACAGGTTTATTTTAAAACTGCCACTATGCTTTATAACTTGCAATATGTATTGGGCGATTCACTCTTTTTTGCTGCAATGCGCCACTATTTTAATCAATGGAAATTCTGTCATCCCTACCTTGAAGATTTTAGAAAATCTGTTACCGAATTCGTACATACCGACCTTACCTGGTTTTTTGATGAATGGCTGGATACGCCTAAAGACCTTGACTATGGTATAAAAAGCGTAAAAAAGGGCAAGGGTAAAAACGAATATATTATCCGCTTTGTAAGAAACGGCGGCATGCAAATGCCTGTGGATTTTAATGTAAAATCCGGTAAAGACAGCACCTACAGGTTTTATATACCCAATTCGTGGTTTGTAAAAAAGACGAATGCACAAGTGCTACCCCGCTGGATTGGCTGGGGCAAAGTAGAACCCACCTACGATGCTAAAGTGATCATACCGGGTGGTATTACCGATGTTACTATAGATACTACACTTAGGCTGGGCGATATCAATATGCTTAATAACGCAAAGCCCTTCCCTATCAAATACTACTTTGATTCTAAAATTTACAACTCGCCCGATTGGGCCAATTATGAAGCCTTCTTTGGGCCTTCGCTATGGTATAATGGATATGATGGCATAGAACTGGGTATGCACATGCATGGCGATTATATGTTGTTTAAACATAATCTTAATGCCTTGTTATTGCTTAACACAGGCATTTTGCAGAACAATACAACCGCACTTCCAAATATAAACCGCCACCAATTACTTGCCTTTGATATTGCATACCAAACACCTACAGAAAAGCTTATTCCGAATTCTTCTATAAACCTTTATGTACAAAGCAAATTTGGCCTTAACGAAGGCAAAATAGGCTTCCAAATAAAAGATAATTCGCAAAAAAACACCTTCTATAGCCAATTGCAAAGTATGTACAGGCCCTATGCATGGGATACCAATTACCTTATTTATCCTGAATTATGGAAAACAGGGGTATTTAACAACAGCCTTACTTTGGGATTAAAGCATGATTACAAGTATTCAAATGCCGGTAGGGGTTCTATTGACTTTAAATTCCGCAATGCGGTGCTTTCTCCCGATTACAATTATTCCATTTTTAACCTGACTGTGCTCGAACAACAGCAGTTGGGTAAAAAGCTAACCCTGCATGTACGCGGCTTTGCGCAATACGCTACTGGCAATGCGCCTTATGAAACAGCCCTTTATGCAGCAGGTGCCAGCCCTGAAGAGCTTTTAAATTACAACCTTACCAGTGCTACTGGTGCGGTACCCGAAAGTTGGGCAGGTTACGGAGCAACTGAAAACCACTTTCAACAAGGCGGAGGACTTAATTTAAGAGGCTATGCGGGTTACTTATTACCTGAAATAGATTCGAAAGGTGAGCTTGTGTACGCCTATAACGGATCATCGGGTGCAGCAATAAATGCGGAGTTAGATTTTAACCATTTGGTCCACTTTAACCCAAAATTCTTACATAACGACTTTGCTTTATCCACTTACCTTTTTGGAGATATGGGTGTAATAAACCTAACACCTATTGTTCCTGAAAATCAATTCCTGGAATTTAGCAGCCTTCGTGCCGATGCCGGTGTTGGTGTTGCATTAACAATACAACGCTGGGGGCCTTTACAACTAATTAAGCCCTTAACCATAAGGTTTGATATGCCATTATTCCTTAATGAGCCAGCTGCTACCGACAAGAACTTTGTACAATGGCGCTGGGTTATAGGTATCGGAAGATGTTTTTAGAAGCCTGAGGCTTACTTCCCGATCATTTTTTCCAGGATAACGCGCTTGCCATTATAAACGCCTGTTACAAAAGCGTCTTTGCCACCTTTCTTCCAAACCTCATCGCGCAAGCCCTGGGCATCCAAATAGCTTTCGAAAGAACCCATGGTAAAACGTGTAATACCATCAGGGAATCCGTTAACAGCAACAGGTTTTACCTCTAAATTTTTATACCTGAAATTTTTAGGAAAATGATATGCGCCAATTTGCACCGTAAACTTCATATCCTTTAAGCATACTCCGCTATCTATATGGTTAACAATATTTAAAAGCGTATTAGTATCTTTAGACAGGCCTGCAAAACGGCTTAAAATGGTAGCTTTATCGGGCACACAGCCAGTATTAACAGCAACAGGTTTCACCGTATCTTTTTGAGTTACAGCTACAGCACCCGGTTTTAACAGGTATATATTCTTGGTTATTTCCCTGTATGAAGTGGTATCCGGTATATTCAGCGTAAAGCTATAATCAGGGTAACCATCGGCATGTACATCTATTTCATAAGTGCTACCAGAAGGTAACGATAACACGTAATCACCAGTTGTAGCATTAGAATTAGATGGTGACATCATACTCGTCTTTTTATTCGTCAGCTTTATGCTCGCCATAAGGGGTGCACGGCTAATGGAATCGCCTACAACACCTTTAATAACCAATAGTTTGGGTGCAAGGCTTTGCATTTCAACTCTGTAAATATCAAGTCCGCCAAAACCACCTGTATCTTTTGCCGAAGCAAAGTATCCATGCTTTCCGCTGGCAGACACAATAAAGAATACATCATCATCGGGGGTATTGATCGGGTAACCCATGTTTTGAGGTATACCCCACTTACCATTACTATCTAGTATGCTTTTATAAACATCGTATCCACCCATAGAATTATGTCCCTTGGAACTGAAATACATTGATTTTCCATCAGGATGTATGTATACACCTTCCTCATCAAACGAAGTATTTATTGTATCGCCCATGTTAATTGCCGGGCCCCAACTGCTGTCAGGTTGCAGGTAGGCTTTATAAATATCCCTTCCGCCCTTGCCTCCTGGCCTGTCGCTAACAAAGTACAGCACTTTGCCGTCCGGTGATAGACACACTGAAGATTCGTGGTATGAAGAGTTTATATTTTTATTAAGTGCTACCGGTGTGGACCAGCCTTCTGCGGTACGTGTACTCATATAGATATCACCGCCATTAACATCTCTAAAAATAAACAGTTTTTGGCCGTCCGGAGTCAAATACGCAGTAGCGTCATTATCACCTGAGTTGATTGGCGCACCAATATTTTCGGCAGGTTGCCATTTTCCGTCTTTAAAATAAGAGATATAAATATCTTCAAAATATTCTCCTGTTCCCGGATCTATATAGCCACCTGTAGTATTAACTCTTTTAGACGTAAACACCATTTCCTTTTCATCGGCCGTAATAAAAGGGCTATAGTCGGGAAATGGGCTATTAATACCATCGCCCAGGTTAGTTTGTAATGCCTTTACCGGATGCTGAACTAAGTCTTTTCCGTTATTACACTGGGCAATATACTGGTCTATTTCCTTTTTCTCTTTTGCATTTGCGCTACGTAAAAAGATTTGATATTCGGCTACGGCACTATCAAACTTGTAATTTAACTGGTAGCCTTCTCCTAAAAAATATGGCATTCTTTTGCTTACATTCTTATCAAGGCTGTATGCAAGTCTAAAGTATTTTAAACTCCTGGCTTTGTAGTAAGAGTGTATGTAACAGAGCCCTATTTTAGTATTAAGATCTGCATTGTATGGATTTACAGAATCTGCACTAAGGTAAAATGGTAACGCAAGGCTATACTCTTCTGTTTTAATATAATCATCGCCCTGTTTTATTTTATCTAAGGCAAATTTTAACCCTGAGGAATTGCCTTTAAAATTTCCGGAAGTAAACTTAACATTCTTTTGCTGTGCCAATAAACTTAGAGGCAGCAACATACATAGGATGATTTGTAATCTTAAACGCATAGTAATTGTATAATATATTCCCGTTACTTATATAAACCCGAAGTTAGAACATTGAATGCGTATTGCTACCCCCCGATGATGTGGTACCCATCATTGGGTTTGGGTTGATAATACGCAATGATATCTCGAATCCTCCACGGCCTGAAGACGCCGAAGTAAGGCTTGATACATTAACATCATAACTAACGCCTAGCGAATAACCGCCAAGCTCAAGCTGTACTAATATTATAGCAGCATCGCCAAAACGATAATATGCACCCAAATCAAGAGCAGACCCTAATGCATTACCCGTGTATTTACTCTCCTGGCGCAGTAAGTAACGTGCTTTAAGCCCTAAATCAATTTCTTGTGCAGGGCCTTGTTTGTAGAATATAAAAGCTGGTATAAGGCCTATGTTTGAATTAGGTAAACCGTATTGGAGTTGGGTATGAAATACTTCGCGCATGTACAATTGCGTACCTGCACCCGGTATGTTGTAATAAGACATTTGAGGTTGGCTAATATGAAATATTGCACCGCCAACGTTAAATTTCACCTGATCGTTTGATGTCATTGTATTTTGGCCTGTACCATAGCTGTAAAGTACCCCGGCAGCAAAATCTATGTATGAAAATGAATTACCTATGCCCGGTTCGCCACTTGCTGCATTAGCATCGTAGGCTCCGTTTACATACTGGTTATCCCATTGAAGCGAGGTGGTATTAATACTGTGTTGGGCCCATCCTCCCTGTAAACCCACTGCAAGGCTGTTTTTTTCATTTAAAAGGATACCACTTGCCAGGGTAAGGTTAATTTGGGTAATACCAATTTTTGCATCGCCCGATTGATCGTTATAAAAATTAAGGCCCGGTGAAAAATATCCTTTGGTCCAGTTTTTAAACAAATTATGATACTCTACCGTAGCGGCCATAGTATTAAAACCATAACCACCGCCTGCTACACTGCTCCACTGGCTACGATAGTTTAATTCGCCATATATCAATCCCGGAAATGCTCCGCACAAAGCAGGGTTTAAATCTAAAGGAGCTTCGTAAAACTGTGAAAAATGTATATCCTGTGCATTCGCAGTAAAACCAAATGCAAAAGCCCCTATCAGGGTTAGGTTAATAAGCTTTGCTTTAATCGAACTTGTAGATTTTTTCATAATAGCACTTTGTTGATTTAGACTATAGGGCAAATGTATTAATAAACGTGAAGAAACAAAAATATAAAAATCCTTTAACTAAACGATGTTTTAGACGACTTAAATGCACATTTATTTTTCAAGTATAAAACACAAATCCAATAACCGAAGAGATAGCTGAAAATATTCTGTTCAATCCATTATTTTTATTTGCATACGACACAGGCTACCTTCATAAGGATAATAAAATTACTTTTTAAATACAATATATCTTAAACTTATGCGTATTGATTATAATCCTCTGGTATTGCATTTTTTACTACCTTTGCACACCTCATAAAGATGATAACACGCATTTTCACTAAATCTGTTTCGGTTTTTTCGCTAACTGCCTTGCTATTACTGGCTTCGTGCGGGGGTACGTACAAAAAAATTGAAAAGAGCGGAGATACCCAACTGAAATACAACGCAGCTCTGGCCTATTACAAAGGGGGGAACTATCTTAAAGCATTGCCTTTATTCGAAGAACTATTAACCGTTTTTAGGGGTACCGAAAAAGCCCAGGATATATACTACTATTACGCGTATTGCAACTATCAATTAGGCGACTATGTAATGGGCCAATATTACTTTACGAGCTATTACCGCACCTTTCCGCATACCCCACATGCGGAAGAATGCGAGTTTATGAGGGCATATTGTGAATACCTGCTTTCACCTGTTTATAGCCTCGACCAAAGTGATTCGAAGAAGGCAATTGAAGCATTCCAAACCTTTATTGACGATTACCCAAACAGCGACCGTGTTAAGGAATCGAACAAGTTTATTGATTTATTGCGTGCTAAACTTGAAAGGAAGTACTTCGAAATTGCCAAACAGTACTACACAGTAGAATATTATAATGCAGCCAGTGTAGCCCTTACCAACTATGTAAAAGCATATCCTAACAGTAAATATAACGAAGAGGCTATGTACCTGACGATAAAAGCGGATTACGAGTATGCCGTAAACAGCGTAATAAAACAAAGAGCTACCCGTTTTCAGAAAGTAATGGATGATTATACTAAATTTGCAAGCACATATCCAAAAAGCGATTATTTAAAAGAGGCACAAAATTTAAACAATAGCGCACTTAATCAAAAAAAAGGTCTTCATAGCTAATAAAATAAACAAACACCATGGATTTTAAAAAGAGCACAGCACCGGCTTCTACAGTTACCAGAGACGTTAGGAAACTTGAATCTGAAATTGGTAACGTGTACGAAACTATCGCTATCATTTCTAAAAGAGCTAACCAAATAAGCTCTGAAATGAAAGAAGAACTTGACGGCAAGTTGGAAGAATTTTCTTCTAAAACCGATACCCTGGAAGAAGTATACGAAAATGTGGAGCAGATAGAAATATCAAAGATGTACGAACGCCTGCCTAAGGCTGCATCTATTGCTACACAGGAGTTTGTTGAAAACAAGGTATACTACCGCAAAGCGGAAGATAAGAAAGAAGAGACAATTTAATTTCTCTTATCCTTTAACGGGGCTTACGCCTCTATTTACGTGTTACAAGGTAAAAAAATAGTCCTTGGCGTTACCGCCAGCATTGCGGCTTATAAAGCCGCTTTACTTGTAAGACTATTGGTAAAAGCAGGTGCTGAGGTGCAGGTAGTAATGACCGAAGCGGCCAAAGATTTTGTAGCGCCACTCACCTTTTCTACACTTAGCGGAAAGCCTGTTTTTTGTGAATTTAGCACCCCGGAAGGAACCTGGCACAACCATGTAGCTATAGCCAATTGGGCCGATTTTTTAATAATTGCCCCTGCAACTGCCAATACCATTGCAAAAATGGCCAATGGCAATTGCGATAACCTGTTGCAGGCTATTTACCTTTCGGCCCCCTGCCCTGTTTATCTTGCTCCGGCAATGGATAGGGAAATGTATACCCATGCAAGTACAAAAGCCAATTTAAAGAAGCTTACCGAGCATAAAAACTTTATTATTCCCGCTGAAACAGGCGAATTGGCAAGCGGATTATATGGTGAGGGCCGCATGGCAGAACCGGAACACATTTTAGCTTACCTCGAAAAAAAAAACGCTGAAAGCCTCCCGCTTAGTGGCAAAAAGGCATTAGTTACCGCAGGCCCTACCTTCGAAGCTATTGACCCTGTTCGTTTTATAGGCAATCATTCATCGGGCAAAATGGGCTTTGCTATTGCCGAAGAACTTGCAAAACAAGGTGCCGAAGTAACTTTAATACATGGCCCTGTGAGCGTAAAAACATCTTTACCATCCATAAAACTTATTAGTGTAACCACTGCGGAAGAAATGTATAAAGAATGTATTAAAGCATTCCCCAAAGCGGATATTACAGTTATGTCGGCTGCAGTGGCCGATTTTAAACCTGCAAAAGCTTCTGCTGAAAAAATTAAAAAGAATAATACTAGCCTTACCTTACAATTACAGCCAACAAAGGATATATTAAGCGAACTGGGGCATTTAAAAAAGAAAAAACAACTGTTGATAGGCTTTGCATTGGAAACCAATAATGAAAAGAAAAACGCATTGGGTAAATTGAAAAAGAAAAATCTGGATGCCATTGTGCTTAACTCAATGAGAACGAAGGGCGCGGGGCCAGGCGTAGATACCAACGAGATTATAATACTGGACAAATACAATAAATCGTTTAAATTTGGGTTAAAATCAAAGACAGAAGTAGCTAAGGATATTGTAAACTATATTGTAACGTGTTAAGAAAACTCAACCTGTTCATAGTCTTTTTAAGTGTACTATGCATTTCTGCCTTTGGGCAGGAGCTTAATTGCAGCGTGCAGGTGGTATCCCCGCAAATACAGGATGCATCGGCACAGTTATTATTCAAAAACCTGCAGGATGCTATCTACCAGTTTATGAACAACACCAAATGGACCACAGATAACTTTACCAACCAGGAAAAGATTGAATGTACTATATTCATTAATATAACTGCAGAAAATTCTCCAAGCGATTTTAATGCTACACTACAGGTGCAGTCGCGCAGGCCGGTGTATAAATCATCATTCAATAGCACAATGATGAACTACCAGGATAACAACATCCATATTGTATACCAGCTTAACCAGCCCATTATTTTTAATTTAAATCTTTATAGCGATAACCTTACTGCCTTCTTATCATTCTATGCTTATATGATAATTGGTAATGATTACGATTCGTTTTCTTTGGATGGCGGGACACCCTATTATTTAAAGGCACAGACTATTGTTACCAATGCGCAAAATTCGGGCGAAAAGGGCTGGAACCCGCAAGATGGTGACCAAACACGCTATTGGATGGTAAATAATATTTTGGATGAAAACTACTTTGGCCCTTTGCGCAAAGCCATGTACGAATATCACCGCGAAGGCCTTGATGTTATGTATACTGATGTAACAAAAGGAAGGCAAAAGGTTATGGAAGCATTACTTAATGTTCAGGAGGTATTTAACGCTAAGCCCGCTAACTTTAATGTAGCCCTCTTTTTTAATGCTAAAGCCGCCGAAATTGCCAACATCTTTTCGGATGCAACTAACGAAGAAAAAGCTGCTTTACTGCCTGTGTTAAATGCTATTGATGCTACGGATGTAGATAAGTATTCTAAGCTGACTTCGGAATAAGCCGCTATTTACATTGATGATGCCTTTTCGGTATCATCACCTTCTCCTCCAGCAATTGTATCGTTAGTCTTGTCGGTATCCTCTTTAAGAGTACCTCTCAATACGTTAAGCAGTACGCGACTTTGGTTAATACACCAGTTAACGTGATTACTCAGTACAATAATTGTATTATGATACTTGCGGTCGCGAATAAATGTACAATTAAAGCCATGCCACCAACCGCTATGGTAAGTCAGCGTATCTCCACCAAATGGAGTTAACCACCAGCCAAACCCGTAGTTATGGTTACGTACCCAGCGGCCATTGGGCTTAAATGCATCAGCCAGGGTAGATTGCTTAATAATCTTATTTCCATACAAAGCTTTATCCCACGCAAGCAAATCCCATATAGTAGAGTAAATGCCTTTATCACCGGCAACACCATCTAAAAAGTCAATACCTGCTTTATGATAATTGGCATTATAACCCTGCACCCTATTAGGTATGGCAGTATCGTTTTTGCAATACACAAAGGTATGGTCCATGTGCAGCGGCATAAATACGTTTACCCTCATAAACTCTGCAAAGCTTTCACCGCTTATTTTTTCTACCAAAGCAGCAAGTACACAATAGTTGGTGTTGCTGTAGTTAAATCTTTGGTTAGGTTTAAAATACCGTGGTGGCTTATGTTCCGAAAGGCAATTTACAACCTCTATATTATCCATAAGGTTCCATTGATCCTTACAAACATTACCGCACAGGTACATGTAGTTTGGCAGGCCCGAACGGTGATCGAGCATCATCCTGATAGTTACTCCATGATATGGGAAATCGGGAAAATATCGTTGAACTGAGTCATCGTAGTTAAGCTTACCTCGCTCTTTAAGTAACATTATTGCAACAGCAGTAAACTGCTTGGATACAGAACCCAATTGAAACTCGGAAGAATCGGTAAGCATTGTTTTTTGCTTATAGTTGGCATATCCAAAAGAGCCGCTGAATAACACCTTATCATCGTGCGCTATAAGCACGTTTCCATTAAAGCGCTGGCGATAGGCAAGCACTTTAAAAAACGAATCTATTACATAGCAGTTGTTAAGTTCCTCGGCCGACCTTAACAAAGAATCCGCTTTTTTAGCAGATGAAGCACTGTCCTTTTTAGGAGAATCAACAAAACGCTTTACCGGATAATAGGCAGGCTGGCCCTGGCTGCTTGTACTCTCTGAAAAAAAGTACAGGCAGAAAGCTGCGGCTGCGCTGATTAGTATTGGGTATAGTTTTTTATTGAGCATACGTACTGACCTTTTTATGAGCCAGTATTACTTCACAATAATTACTAGGTATTTAGACTGGCTCCAGAAAGATTTAGCATCCTTGATGATTAGGCTGTCTGATTTATTGTTCTTAGTAACCGTATACGAGTCGGATGGATGGTTGGTTACCACTTTATCAAACCTGCTAAACAAAGGAACTGCTTGTATCTTGGTTAAGTCGCCTTTTGTAAAGTAAGAAACGTTAAAATTTTGTTTAAGCGCTGCTGTACTACCTATTCCGGCAATGCCGCCTTCTTTAGTTACAACACCTTGTTTTTTAAGCTCTTTCATAGTACCTACAGCATAATAAACGGTATTCATATCGTTTGTCATGTTGCTTATCTGTTCCTTTTGTTTCGATACCACTTGCATGCTATCATTAAACTTCTGTATCATATCCTTTAAAGAGGCATTGCTTTCAGAAAGCTGGCTTTGTAGCGATGCTATTTGAGCATCCTTTTCATTCAATTCTTCGGTAAGGTGGGCTATCATCTTTTGCAATTCCTCGTTTTGCCCGTTCGATTTCTTTAATTTTCTTTCCAATCCGGCAATTTCCTTCTTATTCCTTTCCATTAATTCGCCTATGGCCCTAATGTTGCTAACTATTTCGGCTTGCCTGTTATCAGCATCGCCTCCATTATTGATAGTCAGTATCTTAGCTTTGGTTTTTATAGTATCCAGGTTGTCTTCAATCTCGTTGAAAGACTTAACATAAGTCATGATGGTAGAATCCTGCGAAGCTGTTTTGTTTGCTAAAACAGAATCTTTCGCGCTTAAATCCTTTATTTGTGCCTTATCTTCGCTGTTATGACAAGCATAAAACAGAGGAAGAGAAAGTAAAACAACTAAATACCTTTTCATAGCTTTGTATTTATTATTAAGATTAAAAAAGTTTTGCAAATATACCGAAATATATGCGTAAGCGTCCCAAAATTTTCGTTTTTATACTAATATTTAGCATTTTATTAATACAATGGGGTGCTTTTACCGGTGGTTTTTTGTTACTTAAATACCTGGGAAAAGCATGGATAGCTAAGTATTTTGCTATAGCATACTGGACAGAAACAGCCATCGTATTTTCTATTTTATTTATGCTGCCCCGAACCTTCAGAAGAAGGACAGTAGATGTAAAGCGCACTTACTATGCCTTTCAGGGTGCAGGAATATTGATGGCCGACATATTACCCAAATTGCTGTTTACCCTGTTTGTGCTTATTTCAGGGCTGGTGGAGCTTGTTTACATTTTGTTAAATAAGCTGCTTATCCATTCTGATAAGCAAAGCCTTGATATTGTATCTATTCTAATCATAGGCTTTATACTTGGGCTAATACTGCTATCCATAATACTCAGAGGTATAATTGTCGGGCGCTTTGATTTTAGAGTACTTGAACAAAAATTGGTTTTCGAAAACCTGCCCAAAGCCTTTGATGGAATGCGCATAGTGCAGATATCTGATTTTCATATAGGTAGTTTTTATAACCACCACGATGAAATACAGGATGCCATTGATATTATAAACTCGCTTAATGCAGATGTTATATTATTTACCGGCGATATGGTTAATAATACAGCCGAAGAAACTAAGGGTTGGAAAGAGATATTGCTACAGATGAAAGCCACAATGGGCAAATACTCTATACTTGGCAACCACGATTACGGAGACTATGTACCCTGGCCCAGCGAAGAAGCTAAAAAACAAAACCTGCAAGACCTTATAAATTTTGAAAAAGCGGCGGGCCTTGATGTGCTGTTGAATGAAAACCGCATATTGGAAAAAAACAGTGAAAAAATTGCACTGATAGGTGTAGAAAACTGGGGTACTCCGCCATTTGCACAATATGGTTATTTGCCCGATGCTGTTAAAGGCACCGAAAATATTCCTTTTAGCATACTCCTGTCGCACGACCCATCGCACTGGGATGTGGAAGTAGCAGGTAAAACCCATATTGATCTTACCCTATCGGGCCATACACATGGTATGCAATTTGGTATAGTTATTGGCAAATGGAAATGGAGCCCTGTACAATGGCGCTACGACCGCTGGCATGGACTATACAGGCACAATAAACAATGCCTGTATGTTAACAGGGGTATCGGCCACATTGGCTTTCCCGGCCGTGTTGGTATGTTGCCCGAAATTACTCTCATTGAGTTGAAAAGAGGTTAATATCTAACCCTCTTCTTCATAATAAATTCATCTTTAGTTTGTTATATTTGAATATATAACCCTGTGCTTTGAAAAAAAGGCAAGCCATAACACTCAGTATTCCTAATCCTTGCCATGTTGGTTGGGAGAATATGGCGGCAACAGAGAAAGGCAGGCATTGCACAAGCTGCAATAAAACGGTAATTGATTTTTCCAATTATACAGACAAGGAATTAGCTGATTTTTTTAAAAGCTCAAATGGCAGAGTTTGTGGACGTGTGTCCAAATTCCAACTCGATAGGGTAATTGCAACACCTACTAACAAGCGTTTTCCCTTTTTAAACAAATTAGCTTGGGGAACAGCTATCGCAAGTTGGTTGGGGCTTACAAGCACAGTTAGTGCCCAAAACAATAATGACACTACGACTGTTCAGCAAAAGAATAAAAAAGCCGACTCAATTAAATCAAAACAAAGTGATGATAATGGTATTATTTGGGGAACATTGGTTAATTCGAAAACGAATGAATCAATCCCTTTTGCTAATGTGATACTGGAGACTAAAGATGATAAAGTTCAGTTGGATGCGACAGTAACAGATATTGATGGTAAGTTTAAACTTAATACAAGTGCACAATTTATTGGTCAGGACTTAACTATTCTATCAGTGTACGCGGGATACTCAGATAGTCGTTATAAGTTGCAGGTAAAAAAAGGTGTGCAATCACTTACAATAAAACTTGAGCCCAATGGGCGCGAAGTGATAAGAGATTACATCATTATTGGTTCGATTGTACCTCAATCCTTTGAAACCCCTGACAATTTCAGCTATCATCGGGGAGACAATCCTTATCTAGCTCCAAAACCTCACAATTAATATCCTATGCGCAACAAACAGCAAATAGAAATATCCTTGACCAAACCTTGTACCGAGGATTGGAGCAACATGACTGCAAATGAGCAAGGCAGGCATTGTGCAAGCTGCAATAAAACTGTAGTAGATTTTTCCTTATACAGCGATAAACAATTGCTTGAATTCTTCAAAAAAGGCATAGCTACTGTTTGCGGGCATATACCCGTATACCAACTAAACAGGGTAATTACAGTTGAACAACCAAACAGGTTTGCCTTTTTGCGTAAATTGGCATGGGGCACAGCTATTGCAGGCTGGTTTGGCTTTAGCAATAAAGCAGAAGCACAAAAATATACTCCACACCCTGTTAGCACAAATGATTTTATACAAGGAAACAAGCGTGTTCAAACTCAACCTGACAGCATAAAAAATTCGGTAACATTTGCTTTTTATGATGCCAAAACAGGAAAACCCATACAAGGCATATATGGAACAATGCAGGGAACGATTTCTTTTTCGGCGGATACTACCAACAGATGCACTGTACACATTCCTGATAGCTTAAACGGGAAAAAAGCAACATTTTATTTTTATGGGGAAGATTACCAATACAAAGAAATGGCTATTGACCTTGCCAAACTGCCGATAAAGAAAAAGATATATCTCGATTACCAAGCTCACAAAGTAATGGTGAACGGCGGCTTAGGCTTTCGTGATGTAAACAAAAACAATTTATTGAATGCCGATGTTAAATAAGCAATCTATAACAATATCCTTAGCCAAGCCTTGTCATGAGGATTGGGATAATATGACGCCCAACGAACAAGGGAGGCATTGCGGCATGTGCAATAAAACAGTGGTAGACTTCACCCTTTACACCGACAAACAACTAATCGAGTTTTTTAAAAATGCAAACAACAATGTTTGCGGGCATATGCCAAAATATCAAATAGACAGGGTAATTTCGGTACCAGAAACACGGCGCTTTTCATTCTTTAACAAATTAGCCTGGGGCACTGCCATTGCAAGTTGGTTTGGCTTAGCATTTAAAGTAAAAGCTCAGGATACAACAACCTTAAGAGGTAAAGTGGCTATAGTGCAACCATTAAACACTAAGGATAAAACGCAATATGCCGATAATAATACAAAAGACAAGTACACTTTTATTTTGTTAGATGCTTCTACCAAACAACCTATACCAGATGGGTATGTTACACTTAACAGCCAATCATACAATTGTAATGATAAGGGTGTTTGCTCCGTGCAAGTACCTGAAAATTTAATAGGCGATAAAGCAACTCTTTACTTCAACGGCTACAATTACAATCAAAAAGAGATGGAGATAGACTTTAAAGGGTTGCCTCGCGAAAAAAAGATTTACCTTACATACGAGCAAAGGCACATTATGGTAAATGGTGGCATGGTGGCACGTCCGCAAAATGTGAAATAAAATTAACGCCTTGCGCAAAAAAACCGCTATAGCGCTATCTGTTCCCCAGCCCTGTCAGGAAAATTGGGATACAATGACAACCAATGAAAGGGGCAGGCATTGTAGCAATTGTAATAAAACAGTTGTAGATTTTTCGCTTTACACCGATAAAGAATTATTTAACTTCTTTTCGAACCCAAATAATAACGTATGTGGTAGATTTAATAATTACCAATTAAACAGGCCCATCTTAACGTACGGACAAAAGAGACATTCCTTTTTCAGTAAACTGTTTTATGGTACTGCCCTGGCAGGTTGGTTGGCTGTTTTCTTCGCACCTGAAGCAAAAGGCGGCAATCGGGCAATGGTTGAACAGCGAGCTAAAAATACAAAACAGCATCCATCCGTTTCAGATAGTTCAAAACATTACGTTTACGGCACTGTAGTAGATAGTAAGAGCAAAATGCCCATTGATTATGCCCGACTATATATAGAACCGGCAGAAAACATCTCAGTAGTTTGCGATTCGCTTGGAAGATTTAAACTTAAAATACCCGATAGCCTTGTAGGGAAAAATGTAACTCTATCCTTTCACGCTTATGAATATAAAACCGTAGAGGTGACCTTTGTTGCAAATCAATTTCCTATTCATCAAGTAGTGACACTTGCTAACTCCCCTGTTGATGAGCATAAAACAATGGGCATACCTATCCGTAGAAATACACACGGACAGTAATAATATGACTAAAAAGCAAAGCATAAACATAAGCATCCCCAAGCCTTGCCACGAGAATTGGGATACCATGTCCGTTAATGAACAAGGCAGACATTGCGGCAGTTGCCATAAAACAGTTGTAGACTTTTCTTTATACACCGATAAAGAACTGTTTGAGTTTTTAAAAAAGGCCAATGGTAATATTTGTGGCAGGATGAATGCCTACCAGGTAAATAGGCCTATCTTAATTGCAGAACAAAACCGTACACTCTTTCATAAATTATTTTTTGGCACTGCATTAGCAAGCTGGTTAGGGCTTACGGGCACTGCAAATGCACAAAGTAATAAAACACATGTTTTAACGGAACAGGGCAATCCGAGAAAAATGATTGGGCATATAAGTACAGTGCAAGGTAATGCTCCTAATAAATCATGCACTGTAAAAGGAATTGTAAATGATTCTTCTTTGGGAAGCAAGCAACCTGTACCTTTTGCCGAAATGCAACTCTTCGACCATGGAAAAAAAATTGATAGTAACTATACTGATATAAATGGCTATTTCAGTTTCAAAATTAAAAATGAGTATTTGAGTAAAAACCTTACCCTACTCTTTGATTATATAGGATACGAGCCCGAAACAGTAAATTTTGTTGCAAATAGCTCAGTTGTAACTATAAATTTAAACGTAAACGAACTCCGCGAAATTATGGGAGACATAGTAGTTATCGACACGTTAAAAGCGCTCCCTCTTAATAATCCACCTGACAAAACCACAGTTAAACCCAGCGATACTCCTTATTTCCCACCACACAAGTAATTACCTGGCAATTATCTTCCAAATAGTTTTAAAGATGATTTTAAGATCGGTAATAGGCCCCATATCATCAATATACTTTGCATTGAGCTTTAGCTTGGCAGGCATAATTTCCTTTAGATAGGTCTCTTCAGGGTTAGATGATTTTGCTAAAATTTCATTTTCGTTAGAATATTCTATCGATGCATAATCTGTAAGCCCGGGCCTTACGGTAACTACTTTTAACTGTGCCTCGTTATACTTAGCTACGTATTTTGGCACCTCCGGTCGGGGGCCTACAATGCTCATGTCTCCTATAAATACATTATACAGTTGGGGCAACTCATCCAGTTTGTATTTACGCAAATAGTATCCTATTCTTGTAACACGGCTATCACGCATACCCACGGTTAGTAATCCTTTTTTATCAGCATTCATCTTCATGGTTCTGAATTTGAAAAGGATAAACTCACTGCCACCCAAGCCAATTCTAAGCTGGCGGTAAAAAATATCGCCACTACTATCGGCCAAAATTAAAATGGTGATAATAAAAAAAACAGGAAGTAGAATAATAATTCCCATAGCCGAAAATACAATATCAGTAAACCGTTTTAACATTACAGTATTTCTTCTACAGATTTAATCACAGCATTTACAACGGCTTGCACCTGCTCATCCGTTAAATCGAAATACACCGGCAAGGATATTTCGCATGAAAAGTTAGCATACGCCACAGGATATTCACTGATTTTATATCCCATATTTTTATAAAAACTGAGCATGGGCAAAGGAATAAAATGCACATTTACCGATACATCTTTGTCAAATATTTTTTGAATAATCGCATCCCTTTTTGCTTCATCGACAGCTTTTATTCTGAGCGGATATAGATGATATGATGATTCCCTTTTATCATCTATAAAAACGGGCAATTCTGCCCATTTGCATGCAGATAAAGCCTTTTGGTATTGTTCTACTACATGTTTACGCTGTTTTAATGTACTCGAATCATATCTGTTCAGTTCCACCAGACCCATGGCAGCAAAAATGTCTGTCATGTTGCATTTGTAACCTGCTTCAACAATATCATACCGCCAGTTACCTTTTTGGGTTTTGGCAAGCGCATCTTTGTTTTGTCCGTGTAACGCTTTTATGCATAGCTCCTTATATATTTCTTCGTTATTAAATGGTGCAGGTAAATTTAGCGTCATAGCACCACCTTCAGCAGTTGTCAGATTTTTTACGGCATGGAAGGAAAAAACAGAGATATCTGCCAGCGTTCCGGTTTTCTTGCCATTATATGAAGCCCCGAAAGAATGTGCTGCATCTGAAAGAACCAGGATTCTACCCAATGCTTCTTGCTTTTTATTGGCAGGCACAAACTTGCTTTTGCTATTTGCAGCAATAGTCATTATTCCCTTATAATCGCAGGGCAAGCCACCGAAATCTACCGGCATAATAACCTTTGTTTTAGCCGTAATCTTTTGCTCAATACTTTGCAGGCTAATATTAAAATCATCGTTATTAACATCTACCAGCACTGGTTTTGCGCCACAATGCATAACTACATTGGCAGTAGCAGCGTAGGTATAAGCAGGCAAAATAACTTCATCACCCTCGCCTACTCCATACCACCGCAAGGCAAGTTCAAGACCGGCTGTAGCCGAATTAAGACACAAAACAGCAGGGACATTACAGTACTCGCCTATTTTTTTTTCAAATAGTTTTGTTTTGGGCCCTGTTGTAATCCAGCCTGACTTGAGTACTTCTGTTACAGCATCTATAGTTTCTTTATCAACACGTGGCGGAGCAAATGGTATCATATCACTGTTATATCAAAAAATTAAACATCAATAATGAGTTGAAAAAACCATAAAAAATAGTACCCGATTGCACCTGCAAAATACACTCGACCGTTATATTCATCATAAAAATATACAAGAACATTATATATACAAACCTTTTTTGCTTTATAGCTATGTATAATGGAACGAATAAGCAAGCTAACAGCAATATCAGTCCAAGTGGGCCAAGCTCCAACAAAATTTCGAGATACTGATTATGAGAATTTAATTTTTTTTTCATCGCGCCTAACATTCCTTCTTTCTGATACTCCTGTTCAAGCACCTGGTGTACGGCGCCCGTGCCTGCACCCAAAACCGGAACTGTTTTTACAACCCTTAATGCCGCACGCCACACATATAACCTGGCTTGGGTAGATTCGGATGATGTATCGCTAAGATGTTGTCCTCTTAGTATATCCTCGGCATATAGCATTCTTGAACGTCCTGCTGTTATAATGTAATGATACGACACGAAGTACATTCCGCAAACACCGGCAATAAGCACTATAGCAGTAGGCCAAGGATTTTCCCTTGATAAATACCTTACAAGCACAATAACTATAACTGTAGCAGAAACAATTAGCCCCATTTTAGATTGAAGGAGCACAATAATAAATTCGAGAAAGAAAAATGCGAGAAAAAGAAAAATATTATCCTTTTTATTTCCAGTTTTCCTATTTTCAGTTAAAAGATAGAAAATAAGGACAACAGCTACATCTATATACATTGAATAATAGCTGGGATGAAGAAAAAGAGAAAACTGAGAGTATTGAAACTCAAGGTCATTTTTAGCCAGTAGCAGCCACAAAGCCTTTGCAATACAAATAAGGCCATTAACTATCAAGCCAATTATAAAAGCCCAAATAAAAATCCTTTGTCTTTTAAATTCCATCTTACCCTCAGATACCATCAATATGGGAAATAGAATTAGACTAAGTTTTACCTGAACATCAAACCAGCCGGCATGTGCGTAAGGTGTGTAAAGCATACCAATCAAATGCATTATGTAAAAGGCACCGAAAAGCAAGGCATACTTATTACGTATAAAAGCTGAGAATTTATTTTTAAGATTACCCTCTGCAATCCAAAAAACCGAATATGCAATTATTACAGGCGGAGCTGCATAAATACAGCAGGGTATTATAAACGCCAATACATACAGCAGCGTTTCCTTTATCTTAGTTATTTGTTCCTTCATTGCCATTTACAAATTCTCAACAAGAAAATTATAAAATCCCTCGGCTACTTTATCCCGGTTAAACTTTGTTTGCACATAATTAAAACCGTTTTCTCCATATTTTGTAGCTTCATCTCTATTATTAAAAAGCTGCATGGCTTTTTCTGCACAATCCTTTTCATCTTCGGGTATATAGGCTTTACCAGCTTTACCTTCCTGTATAAAGAGTTCTTCCGCCTCTCCTTCTACTCCTAAAAGTAAAGGTTTTTTCATCGCCAATCCTTCAAATATTTTGGAAGGGATAGCACCTTTAAACAAATCAATCCTTTTAAGTGGAACCATAGATACATCTACTGCTTTCCATACCTCCGGCATTTTTACCTTTGGTAACGGATCGAAAAAGAAAACATTTGTACTTTTCAAAGTTTGCTTCATTGCCAATAGTTTTTCTTTTTCAGGTCCGCTTCCCAAAATTATCCATTTTAAGCGTGGCTCGTTTTTTGTTAGTTCCGCTGCTTTTAAAATAACTTCCAGTCCTTGTGCATGACCAACAATACCAGCATAAAGAAGAAGAAAATCATCTTTATCAAAACCATTTTCTTCCCTCCAATTACTTTCAATTTTTCCCGAATCATAAAATGAAATATCTACCCCGTTAGGCAACCAATACACAGTTTTATGGGGGAAACGCCCTTTTATATTCCTTACTATTCCTTGGGTTTGACCTGTTATTAAAGCCGAAGATGCATATAGTTTTTCTTCAAGGCGGGTAGTAACATTTAAAATAAATTTATTGGATATTAGCCCCAATTTTTCAGCACTTTCAGGCCATAAATCAGATACATTAAAAACCAGCTTTGCCTTTTTTGCCCTTTTTAATACGAGTGCTGATAAACCGAGAAATAAAGGCGGAGATTCGCATATAAGATAATCTGCCTTATTTAATTTAAATACACCAATCCATAATGAAGTAAATACAAATGAAAAGTAATTCATTAGTCGCGATACTATTCCTTTGCTTTTGCTAACCCAAATCCACGCCCGATGAACAGTCATGCCATCCATTTCCTCTTTTGCATACCATTTACCCTTGTACGCCTTATCTATTTCCATTTTAGGATAGTTAGGCATCGCTGTCAACACTTGTATATCTACTCCCCTTTTTTGCAATCGAACGGCAATTTCGTATAACCTGTTTTGCGGAGCGCCAATTTCAGGAGGAAAGTACTGGGTAAGGATAATTATTTTCACTAAGCTTATTCAATCACAGGTTATTCCTGTGGTGTAATATTAGATTTTTGTACGCGATTTTAATCTTTGGCCCAATTCTGTTACATACATTTCGGGCAAAGTACAATTGCTTCCAATAATACTACCCTGGGCTATATGCGAATGACTACCAATAACAGTTTCATGATCTACCAGTGCAAGTGAATTAATTATGCAGTTATTTCCTATCTTACAGCCAGCATTTATCACTGCATTGGCCAATACTACTGTACCCACACCAATTTCTACATCTGGTGGAATAACTGCGGAAGTATGTATAATAGTTGCAGGCATTGCAAGTTCTGCCAAATTTTCAAAAATCCCTTTTCTTATTTCATTATTACCTATTGCAACAATAAAAAAATCGTTTTTTTGTAATATTGATTTAGCATCCGAAACACCACCTAGTATCTTATACTCCTTTGCAATACCTACATTTTGCTCCTTTCTATCATCCAAAAATCCGGCAACAGAGTAGCCAGAAATCAATGCAGCATCTGCAACTACTCTGCCATGTCCGCCTAATCCTATAATTATTAATCTCTTCATTTCTTTACTGAAAGTTGTGTATATATATTCTCAACAATTACCATATTTTTTACCCAGGTTGCCTTCTCCTCAATAATTTTATCGTTAAATTCAATAGAACTTTTTTGCATTTGAGTATAATTCCTGTAAACATACAAAATTTTATCTGCAAGGTATTTCTCGTCGTGCAAAGGAACCAAAAACCCATTTACACCTTCTTTTATCCATTGGCGGTTTGCAGGTATATCTGTAGCTAACGAAACTGTTCCACAGGCCATTGCTTCGTTTAGCGATATGTTATTTCCATCTGATAGTGATGTACTGGTAAACAAATGAGTTTTGTTAAGCGTATCGGCTATTTCGGTTTGTGATACTTTACCAAAAAACTTTACACTTTTCACCAATTTATAATCGGCAATCATCTTCTCCAGTTCTTCCCTTTGAGACCCAGCTCCTATAAGGTTAACCTCCAGATTAGGAATTTCTTTCGACACAAGTTGCACGGCTTTAATAAGCAGTTGAAGATTATAAACGGATTCGAAATTACGAGTGCTGGTAATTACAAACTTATTTGCAGGGGGCACACGTTTAGTATGATTAAAAATTGCCGTATCTATACCAAAAACCAAGGTATTCACCTTTCCCGGATTTATTCCCATTGCAATAATTATTTCCCGCATATGTTCTGCCATAGCTGTTACAAGGTCTGCCCTTTTTAATGCAAACTTTACCAGTAGGCGATATAAAATAGATTGTTGCGGGCTTATAAGCACATCGCTACCAAGCGCTGTTATAATATAAGGATGGAAACCAGACAAAGCCCCTACTACACCATAAGATGTAGCATACATAGCATGCAAAACATCAGGATTAATTTCGCGCACTAAGCTTTTAACTTTGTTTGCTTTAAACATAACTTTCCAGTTGCCGCCCTTAACAGATATATTACCTGTATCTACAAAATGTAAGTGAATTCCTTCTATCTCTGTCTTTTTAAAGCTTATTAGGTGTACTTCGTGGCCTAGTGAAGCAAAGTGTATACACCACCGCTTTGTATGTATACTGTCTGCATCAGCAAGATAACATATCCTCATTTGGTTTATTATTTTATAATAGAGCTATCACCTGTTGTGTTGTACGTAATATACTTACCAAACGTAACTGCATATGCCTTTCTTTTTCTTATAAAAGTATCCTTACCGGTTATTGAAAGTAAGGTAAACATGCACCACCTGCTTACAATAAATGCAAAGCTTAACATATTCATTAACGCATAGTAAATCCAGGGTCCATGTTTTTTATAAAATTTTATTTTACTTATTACCTGGTTGGGTATTACAACCGCATAGTTAGAAGAACTTTTACCCCCATGATGAATAATTTCTATTTCGGGGTTATACACTATTTTTTGCCCCGCAGCCAATACACGATAACAAAAATCTATGTCATCCATCCAAAACATATTTTCATCAAGCAATCCTACTTTATCAATTATTTTTTTGGAAAAGAAGAGAGCAGCACCTGATGCCGTTTCTACAGATATAGGTTTTTCAGGCTTTGCTTGTTTATTCACTTTGTGCAAATAAAACAATTCGAGAAAAAGATTTAGTACGCCGGGAGTTTTCCAAAATGAAAGCTGAAAACTGCCATCGGTATTTAATAAACAAGGAGCTATAACTCCGCTTTGGTTACTTGTGCATAAAAACTCTTTCATTTGAAAGAGTATATTTCCATCTCTTAATTCAGTATCGGGATTCAATAGTAATAAATAATTGCCCATTGCAACATTTATACCTTGGTTATTAGCACCAGAAAACCCCATGTTTACACTATTCGAAATAACTTTTGTCGAGGGGAATTCTTTACCGATATTTTCCACTGTATTATCGGTCGAATTATTATCAACCACAATAACTTCAACACTAACATTTTCTTGATCAAAAACAGACCTTAAACATGGCTGCAAATAACCCCACACATTATAACTAACAATAATTACACTGATGTCAGGAGCACTGTCCATATACTTTTTCCCTAGTTGCATGTTAAAGTGATAAAATTACGTAATTCGGGATATTTAAGCGGTGTTTTGCTTCTTTTCCATTATATCTTCGTAAATATCCATCATTTGCTTAACGCACATATCCCATTCGTAAAGCTCTTGTACCCTTTTACGCCCATTATTACCGTAATTCTTTCTTAGCTCAGTCTCCAAAATCAATTTTTCTATGGCTTCAGCTAATTGCTCAACATCATAAGGCGGCACTAAAATAGCTGTCACTCCATTCTCTTCCGATTCTGATAGGCCGCCCACATTGCTTGCCACCACCGCTTTGCCACAAGCAGAAGCCTCTAAAGCTGAAACTCCAAAGCTTTCACTATCATCTGTAGAAGGGTAAACGGGCACATCGATTAAATTATGATATATAGGTACTGCTTCATTCTTAATAAAACCCGTAAACTGTGTTATATCTTTTATATCCAGTTTTTTTACCAGCAATTTTAATTTCTCTAATTGTGAACCATCACCTACTATCAGCAATTTAACAGGTTTTCCCGGATGCTCTTTCCTTATGATACTAAAGGCCTTTATAAGATGCGCTATCCCGTATTTTTCTTCCATTGCCTTTATTGTGCCAATAACTATATCTTCATTATTATACTTTAATTTAACCTTATTTGAAAGCTTTTCTTTCGTCTCCAACATTGGCTTAAACATTGCGGTATCTACGCCAAAAGGTGTAATACAAATACCTTTGTTGGTATACTTATTTGCCTCAACAGCCATCGTTTTGCTGGTAGATAATAACTTATCTGCTTTTTTAAAATTGTGTTTAAGAATTGCCTTATGCAAAAAACTTTTCCGGGGAAATCGGAATATATCACTTCCCCACATAGAAAGAATAAAAGGATGAAATTTTGACAGAGCGCCTAATAGGCCATAACTTGTCGCATAATGGGCGTGAACAATATCCGGTTTGAATACTGTTATAATTTGCCTAATTCGCCATATAGCTTTATAATAAGGCGTATTTGAGGAAAATGGAGTTTCGTTATTTTTGCAGACATAAAAAGCAGACATGCCTGCTAATTCCTCTTTTGTAAATCTTTCCGGCTTTATAGCATTAACACTAAATATTTTGATGTCAATACCTTTATTCGAAAGAGACCGTGCCCATTTAAGTGTATGCGTAGAGTTTACATCAGCCAGAAGTAAAACTTTACAATAAATTCTATTAATATACCCTAATCTTTATTTGTATTTATCTCCTTGCGTTTTGTTAAAATCACAGCACTTTGCGCCAATCCCAGCAACAGCCAGTATACGGATATATAGGGATGGAAATCTAAAACATTGCTAACCATATTTTGAAAATGAACGATTACAATCATAGCCAGAGCAACTGTAACAAAAGTTACTTTTTTATTCCAGGAGTATTTTAACAAAGTAAAAAAATATATGCCTGTCATAATTATGTAACCAATTAAGCCATAAACGCCTGTTTCGCATGCGGTTTTTAAATACCAGCCGTCGGTGGTATAGGGTGCAGCATCGCTGGAATTTTTCAAGTACGTAAATGCTGTCCATCCCGCTCTACCCAAGCCATATCCCCCTGGTTTTTGGGCTAACTTTCTCACTGATTCCTGCCATAAGGATACCCGTGTAATACCGGATCCCAACTGCATAGTATCAGTTGAAGAACTAAATACCCATAATACCATTTTTAGACTGCCCACCATAAATAAGGATATGCAGCAACTAATTAACGCTAATAATACTATACATACTATTGCCTTGCGCCATTCTTTGATTATTAATGTAATAAGCCCAAAGCTTAATAAAAATGCAATCATTCCGCCCCTACAAACAGAAAGTGTTAAGGCAAACCAAGCTATGGATAAAAACAAGTAATCTAATTTGCTTCCTTTAGCAAGCACACGATAGTAATAATACATGCAGGTTATTGCCATAATAAAACCGAATACCACCGGTGTCCAAACTATAGATGTCATCCTAACAATAAAGTAGGCGGTTTCAATGTGATTTGAACTTTCTATAATAGCTTTTTGAACACCGGGGAAAAAGAAATAAATAATTATTCCGACTACAGCAAGCATTATAAAACTAAAGAAAATGCCACTCAAAAACCTTTCTATCTTAACCTCTGATATTCCATTTTCATCCTTGCTTAACACTATATATAATAACCTGCCTACAAAATAAAAAAGCATTGGTATGTATGTTGTCCTCATACCACTTGCAAACAAAAATACATCTTGCGACAGGTAAGTACCCCATGCAATAGTTAACGTATAATAAGCCACGAATAGCCAGTCGATCCAAGAAATTTTTCTTTCTTCCTTTTTACAGCGCCAAAATAATATAACAGCAAATACTGCAATAAGCACAGTTATTATATCTGGCGAAGCTGTGATAAAAAATTCGGTCCAGTCCTTAAATTTTTCCGATCCTAATAACAATAGGCGCATGGTAGGAAAAACCAGGGTATATATGTAAAAACCGATAATAACTTTATCGAAATGTTTTACAATTTTTTGCATAAACTATACCGTGTGCTTTTTATTTGTATCCCTGTTTTCCCTCTGAAGAACCGTTAAAATTATGCTTTATAAGTTATCTATATGCACTTTTTTATACTTTCTTCATCTACAGCTTAACTATCAGGCAGGATACATAAGGTTTCGGTTACTCTTTTTTTAATGGTTACTAAGTGGCTATTCTTAAACTAAATATATAATAATATCAGATACAAAGCACTTTCACTTTATCAAGTTTTTATATTTCTCTTTATGTTCCATAATATATTTAGGAAAGGGTTCATCAACAGCACTTGCTTTGTAATGGATGGGTCTGTTAAAAATGTCTTTACCATTATTTATAGCATCTTCAATCTTAGCTTCGTTTTTGTAAATATCTGTATTGTATTCTGCATGCGCGAATGCTTCAAGTTTTTTAATTATCATTTCAGTTCCGCCCAGGTAACTAAAATGCCATCCCCCATCTTTTATCAGGGTAACTTTTTCACCTTTATATAATCTTTTAAACCTTAAGTAAATCCTACGAAGCCATCTTCCTAAAGAAGTGTTATGTGTATTCGCATTGATATATTCCTTAGCTATATTCCTTAGCCATTGCGGGCCTCCGATATCTTTATAATATGCCATTACCGAACCGCACCACCTATATTTAGCAGAATGGCTTACATTAAGGTTATTAAGAAAGTAGTAATACATACGTTGCTCAAATATTTTAATTCCTTTTTTATACTTATACGTATTTATTTTATCCGGGTTGGGTATCTCATCTAAATCAGATACAATTATTATATCATCTGCTGCACAGTGTTCAAGCCCTTTCGCCAGCATTTGTCTTTGATACATTTCCAACACCCACGCAGAGCCTGTTGGGTTAAGTGGGGCCGTATTCACCACCACATATATTATCTTGCTATTAAAAGCAGTATATCGCTCTTTGTTTTGTTGATAATACAAAGGCTTGGGATTACCTTGATGCGTAAAAGCAGCCTCGCATAAAACAAACTTATCAACTACCTCATTTAGAATATTTAACCTTATTTCAAGCAGGTCAAGCTCATTAAAAAAGGTAAAGCAATCGTAAACCATTGGTCGCCTTCTTATATTTTTTGGGGATGCGACATTTTAAATATTACGCTTATTAAATAAACGCATACCACACTTTGACTAGCCGAAATAAGAACTAAAATGGTTTTAAAATTTAAGCCGTACCATATTCCTCCCACCAGTGATATAACAAGCAATGCATTTGAAACAAGCGAGATAATTAAAACTTTATGCTGTTTACCAACAATAGATGCTACCTGCGATATAGGGGCACGGATCATATCTAAAAATATCCACGGAGATAGTATGGCAGCATATACTCCGGCTTCCATCCATTGTGCACCAAAAACAATTTTAAATAACCAGGGACCTGCTATTATTAATACTATGGGTATAGCCATCAACCATAGGCCAGCTTGGTAAGCAATTCGTTTAACTAAGGGGTAAATATCCTTACCCTCGCGATATTGTTCTGAAGCTTCGGCAAAAAAAACATGGGTTAAAGGCAAAGATATAAGCCTGGTAGGAGCCATCAGTACCCTTAGGCACATGGAATAAAACCCTATTTCGGCAGCAGAAAAATAGTTGGCACCCACCAAAACAACAATACCCATTTGCAGTGTATCTAAAAAGCCCTGCAATATATTTACCCTGGGGAAGTGGATATACTTTAATGACAGATTCTTTAGTGTTTTAATCTGGTTAAAGAAAATCCCCTTACCATCTTTACTTAAAGATATAACTGTAATAATTGAAGCAGATACAAATTGTCCGGATAAAGAACCAATTAAAAGGCCAAATGCTTTGTAACCCTTTAAAAATATACACAATCCGTTATTTACAAATGCCTCTAAAGGGCGGATAAAAGAAATATTTTTAAATCTCTTTTCTCTCACATTCCACATCCACAATACCTGGAAGCCGCTTAGTAAAATAAGTGAAACAGGAATGAAATAAAACCATTTTCGCACCTCGTTTTGCTGATAAAAACCAATGGGGATAGTATAAACAAGCCATGAAGCAAACAATATACATATTGCCGTTATAAGTGTAATAACCAAGCCAAGTGATGTTAAACCTTTTGCTTCATCGGTGTTATGTGCGGTAACCAAGGCAATATCGTATTTACCTGCAGAAACAACCATAGCAAATGAAACGAGTGAGAGGAAAACTGAAAGCACTCCAAAATCGGTGGGAGAATAAATCCTGGCAAGTATTATATTAAACCCGAAATTTATAACCTGTGCCAAAGCAGTGGCACTTACCAATGCTATTATATTTTTTGCAAAAGCCGATCTGCCTGAAAAATACTGTTTTAACATTAGTGATTATCTATCTCCAAAATTAAGATTATTGTTTAGAGATAAACACTTTATTATTTAGCAACGTTAACCGCCCTGGTTTCGCGTATTACAGTAACCTTAACTTGACCGGGATAAGTCATTTCGTTTTGTATTTTTTGCGCTATTTCAAAGGATAGTACTTCGGCTTCTTTATCATTAATTTTTTCGCTGCCCACAATTACCCTTAGTTCTCTACCGGCTTGTATAGCGTAAGTTTTCTCTACTCCTTTATATGACATGGCAAGCGATTCAAGGTCTCTCAATCTCTTTACGTATTGCTCTACCATTTCGCGCCTCGCACCTGGGCGGGCACCAGAAATAGCATCGCAAACCTGTATAATAGGCGAAAGTAAGCTTGTCATCTCCACTTCATCGTGGTGGGCACCAATAGCATTGCATATTTCTGGGCGTTCTTTGTATTTTTCGGCCAGCTTCATACCTAAAATAGCATGTGGCAATTCGGGTTCTTCATCAGGTACTTTGCCAATATCGTGTAATAGGCCCGCACGTTTAGCAAGTTTAGGGTTAAGCCCTAATTCAGATGCCATGGTAGCCGCCAAATTGGCTACTTCTCTGGAGTGCTGTAAAAGGTTTTGTCCGTAAGATGAACGATACTTCATTTTACCAACCAATCTTATCAAATCAGGATGTATGTTATGCAGGCCAAGATCTATTACGGTTCTTTTACCTACATCAACAATTTCTTCTTCTATCTGGCGGCGGCATTTTTCCACCACTTCTTCAATACGGGCAGGGTGAATACGGCCATCGGTTACTAACTGGTGTAAGGACATCCTGGCTATTTCGCGCCTAACAGGATCAAAGCACGAAATTATTATAGCTTCCGGTGTATCGTCTACAATCACCTCTACACCTGTTGCAGCTTCTAAAGCACGTATGTTACGACCTTCGCGGCCAATAATACGGCCTTTCATTTCGTCGTTTTCTATATTAAATACGGTAACAGCATTTTCTACTGCTTGTTCTACTGCAACACGCTGTATGCTTTGTATCACCACCTTTTTAGCTTCGTGGTTGGCGGTAAGCTTGGCTTCGTCTATTATTTCTTTAATATACATAGCCGCCTGCGTCTTAGCTTCAGATTTAAGTGATTCGATAAGCTGTGTCTTTGCTTCTTCGGCCGATATTTGAGAAACAACTTCCAATTGCCTTACCTGTCTTTCGTGCAAGCTGGCTACTTCTTCATTTTTCTTATTCAACGCTTTAAGCTGTTCGTTCAGGTTATTCTTAAGGTTATCCATTTCCTTTTCCTTGCGCTGTATTTGTTCCAGCTTCTGCGATGCAGCCTGCTCCTTTTGTTTTGCCCTTCCTTCCGAAGATGTTAACTGGCGATTTTTTTCTGTTACCTGCTGTTCATGCTCCGCTTTAAGTTGCAAAAATCTTTCTTTGGCCTCCAGCATCTTCTTATCTTTTAATGCATTGGCATCTCTTTCGGCATCTTTAATAATGTTTTTAGCCTTTTTTTGCATGTTGCCACGTATAATGGTAATTGCAACAACAATGCCAATACCAATACCTAATAGGGCTGCTATTGAGGCAAGTAAAATTGTTTCGGGTGTAAAATTGAAGTTCATTGGTTTTAGTTTTTATACTACAGGTTTTAACCTGTAAATGAACTCCGTAAGAAGAATCTTACTCAGATATATTTAAAGCAGCCTCTATGGCTTTTACTTTGCTTTCTATCTTTTGTAAGCTTTGGTACTCAGTTTGTTCTTTTTCAAGGTTTTGAAAGGCCAATTGCAAGGCACACATGGCCAATAGGTCACGCGGGTCGCTTATGGCATACGAGGCGGAATAGTTTTTTACCTGCTCATTAACAGATGCAGCAGCCTTTTTCATTAAAGCCTCTGTATCCGGGGTAACGTTAACGGGGTATTCCCTGCCTGATATATTTAATTTTATTGTTGTTGCTTTCACCTTAATCCTTATTCTTTTGAGCTACCTTTTAAGCAATGTAATACATTGCTCTACTTCACCTAGGAGTTCGTCTATTTTTTTATTTATTGATTGGTTTTTAAGTGCGTTAGTTGTTTTCTTTTGATAATCAGCAGATTGAATGTCTTGTTTTGCATTCTTAAGCTGTTGGTCCAAAGCCTCCCCCTTTTTTGCAAGCTCTTGATTTTCAGCTTTTAACTTGCCGGTTATCCGTTCCAGTTCATCCCGCAAAGATAGAATTTTTTCGATTCTAAGCTGTATATTCTCCAACCGCTTTTCTAACTCTTTCATGGCTCTACCCTGCTGGTATGATAAATTTTATCCAAATATAGGATAATCAGCCATACTATGCGGCTAATAAACATATTTTTGCAGCCTGTTTATCTTAAATACCTGTACTATAATTTATGAAACTGGCCCAAAGCTATACCAAGAATGTTTTTTGCCTTGAAGGAGATTGGCAAAAAGACCTGCGCGATAATTCAAGCGTACGTGCCGCACTAATATTCCTGCAACAAAACCTTCCGTTAAAATATATTTATAAGCAATGTGGTACCCGCGAAAATCTTGAGTACTACCTTTCTATGTGGAAACAGAAAAAGTATTCGAAGTATTCTATAGGTTATTTTGCATTCCACGGGCAACCGGAAAGTATACAAGTTGGAAAGGAATACGTAACCCTGGACGAACTGGGAGATATGTTGCACGATAGCTGCCACGATAAAATAATTCACTTTGGTAGTTGTAAAACTCTGAACACGGACCGTAAGAGTATTGAAAAGTTTCTCGAATCTACAGGTGCGTTATGTGTATGTGGTTTTGAAACAGAAATAAACTTTATAGAAAGTTCAGCCTTTGATATGGTACTTATAGAAATGTTTCAACAATATAAGGACATGTCTATGCTGGATAAAAATATCCGGAAAAATTATCGCAGCTTTGTAAAAAGGCTTCAGTTTAAACTGATTTACCTGTAATGCAAAACAAGAATAAGAAACAACCTGCAAAAGCGGCAGTTCCTCCCAAGCCGGTAATTTCTCCTTCGCTATTCGGTATTCCCTTTAAAACAAAGTGCATTATACTTGCTGTTTTAAGTTTCCTACTATATGCAAATACCATCGGCAACGAATATGCGCTGGATGATGGCATTGTAATTATTAAAAACGATTACGTACAACAAGGCTTTAAAGGCATTGGCAAAATATTAAGCACCGATGCTTACGATAGCTACTACAAGCAAATGAATGCCGGTCAAATGCTGGCAGGTGGTCGTTATCGTCCTCTTTCAATAGTAGTTTTTGCAATGGAACAATCTTTTGTTGCCGATTCTGCCCAGTTAAAGGATGAAATGGCGCAGCATAAAAATCCGGCTCATTCAATGTTTGTGGTAAGTTCTGCAACGTATTGGCATATAAAACACTTTATAAATGTGCTGTTCTATGTTGCTTGCATACTTTCTATATTTTATTTCCTCAGCAACTTCTTATTTAAAAAGCTAAGCGGAGGAGAAGATATGGCTTTTATAGCCACTGCCCTGTTTGCCATACATCCCTTGCATACCGAGGTGGTAGCCAATGTAAAAAGCTTGGACGAAATAATATCCCTGCTATGCATTATGGGTACGTTTATTTTTTCTTTAAAATATCTGGAAACGAAGGTTAACAAGCACCTCTTTTTAGGAATGCTTCTATTCCTTTGCTCTTTACTGGCAAAGGAATATGCCGTAATGCTTATATTTTTATTACCTCTTGCATTTTACCTGCTTACAGATAAAAAACCAACCGAAGCTATAATGAGTAGCATACCATACTTTGTAGTATTTGGTATTTATATGCTGATGCGTATTGGTTCTGTGGGTATGCCTAAAAATGTGCCGGGCGGCGAAATACTTAATAACCCATATATGCTGGCTACCCATGCGCAAAAAATGGCTACCGAGTGGTATGTACTTGGCAAATATTTGGGCATGATGTTTTTCCCCTACCCACTTGCAAGCGATTATTCGTACAATACAATACCCTACCAAAGTTTCTCAAGTCCCGCTGTACTTCTAACTATTCTGCTTTATGTTGGAATGGTAGTTTGGGGAATAAAACTTACAAAAGAAAAAAACATACTTGCATTTGCTATTTTCTTTTACCTGCTTAACTTGGCTATGGTATCTAATTTCCTGGTAGATATTGGCGCTACCATGGGCGAACGTTTAGCATTTCATTCCACATTGGGCTTTGTTATAGTTATTACTTACGGCTTGTTCTACCTTATCCGCAAAATGGATTTTATGACCAAACGAAATGCTATAGGCACAGTAATGGCAGTGCTGCTGGTACTTTGCACAGCAGAATGCATCCCGCGTAATGCAGAGTGGAAAAATGATGTATCGCTTTTTATCACGGATGTAAAAACTGTGTCTAACAGTACTATGGTATTAGGCAATGCAGGTGCGCGGTATATCGATCTTGCTGAAAAAAGCAAAGACCAGAAACAATCAGATATGTATGTGAGACAGGCCATGCAATGCCTTATCAAATCTATTACACTGGATAAAGAATATGTAACCAGTTACCTTAATCTGGGCGTTGCTTACTATAAAATTAATGAACCCGATAGCGCATTACTATGCTGGAATCAAGCAAAACAGCTGTATCCAAGTCATCCTACGCTTAAAATGTATTTCCCTTTGTTGGGGCCTTCTTATATGTATAAAGGCATTGCTATGGGAAAAGTTGGTAACATGGTTGGTGCGGTGCAGGAAATGAAAAAAGGTTTGGCCTTCACTCCCAACAATCCTGATATATGGTATAATATTGGTGGCGTTTATTTTACCATTCACCAGTACGATTCTGCAAGAATGGCATGGAATAAAACATTGCAGTTGAAGCCGGATTATAAAGATGCCCTGCGGGGTATGAGCGCATTACCACCTGCGCAACAAATAAAGTAAGCATGGCACAAAAGAAAAAACAAAAACCCCAGGTTGCTGTTAAAGCTGCGCCGGTACTGCCGGCTCTCTTTCCGTGGGATTTTAGGATGAAGTGCTATATATTACTTGCAATAGGTTTTGTTTTCTATGCTAATTCAATTTTTAACCAATATGCACTTGATGACAGTATAGCCATACAGCAAAACGAATTTGTTCAACAGGGCGTTTCAGGTATTCCAAAAATCATGACCTCTGATTCGTATGATAGTTTTTACCGCCACATGGGTGCCAATGCTAAAACACAATATTCAGGTGGCAGGTATCGTCCGCTTTCATTGGTAACATTCGCGATAGAGCAATCTATTTTTGGCGATTCCCCTTTTATCAGGCACTTGGTAAATGTAATAGCATTCCTGCTCTGCATTTTTGTAGTATTCTATTTTCTTAACGATTACCTGCTTAAAAGCCTGCCAGGTGGAAGCGATATTGCCTTTTTAACAATGGTTTTGTTTACCATACACCCCATTCACACCGAAGTAGTAGCGAACATAAAAAGCCTGGATGAAATACTTTCGCTCACTCTTATTACAGGCACCTTTATTTTTGGATTAAAGTACCAGGAAGGCAAAAACACCAAACATCTTATATATAGCGTTGTTTGTTGCTTTTTCGCACTATTTGCCAAGGAATATGCAATAACCATGATTGTTCTTATTCCGCTGCTGTTTTACATAGTTGCTAAAAAAAGCCCTGTAGAATCGTTTATGAGCAGCCTTATTTATTATGTGCCCATATTTATTTATATACTTATGCGTGTGCACGCGGTAGGCGCTCCGCATCACACTGTTGCCAACGATCCACTGGTGGACCCGCTTTTGTATGCCACCCCCATTGAAAAATTAGCCACCAAGTGTTGGGCATTAGGCAGAGATATAGGATTTCTATTATGTCCATACCCCCTATCCTGCGATTATTCTTTTGCACAAATACCCTATTATCACTTTTCCGATTTTTCTGCCATCTATCCTATTTTCATCTTTGGCGCAATTACACTGTGGGCATTTATAGAACTACGTAAACGAAGCATACTTGCATTTGTATTACTATTCTTCCTCGCATGCATAGCCCTTATATCAAACTTTGTAATTGAACTGGGTGGCATATTGGGTGAGCGCCTGCTCTTTCATTGCTCATTGGCATTCCTTATAGTTCTTTCATATTATATTTTGCGCGGGTTAAAAAATGTACCGCTTCAAACCAAGCGGAATATAGTTATGGGTACTCTTGGAGTACTTACCATTGTATGCGCTACAATTGTATGGCCCCGTAATGCACAATGGAAGGATGATACATCCCTCTTTATACATGATGTATCGGTATCCACAAACAGTTGCTTGCTAAATAACGATGCCGGCTGGTGCTACCTTGGTCTTTCAGAATCTCCAAAAAATAAACCTGAGGAAGCCCGAGCTTACCTTGATTCAGCACGTAAATACTTATATAAAGCTGTAGGAATAAGCAAAAATTATGTGGCAGGCTTTGTGAATTTAGCTACTGCATATTTCCATTTGGGCCTACCCGATAGTGCAAAACTTTATCTCGATAAAGTAAAAGCACTATACCCCAATTACCCATCATTAAAGAAGATATCAGGACTGGTGGCAGGATTGTATATAAACAGCGCCATGGTATATGGAGGTCAAAAAAACACCAGGCATGCCATTACCGATTTAAAAAACGGCATATCCCTTCAGCCTGATAATCCTGACCTATGGTATAACCTGGGCGGAGCTTATTTTACAAATCAGCAAATAGATTCCGCCCAATATGCATGGAACATAACCCTGAAGCTAAAACCCGATTATGCCGATGCACAAAGGGGTTTGCAGGCTATAGCGCATCAACAGCAAACTACAACAAATCCACCTAAATAATAAAGTGGCCAACAAAAAGAAAATACAAAAGCAAGCTGCAGCGGCTGCCCCGGCAATACCTAAGGTAACGCCTATATTCCCATGGACACCGCAGATAAAGTATACCATATTGCTTGTTCTTGGTTTTTTCCTCTATGTAAATACCACTCAAAATGAATATGCACTTGATGATGGCGGAGTAATTATAGCTAACCAATATGTGCAGCAGGGCTTTGCGGGGATTGGAAAAATTCTTACGAAAGATGCATTCTCCAGCTATCTTGAAAAAATGGGTGCAGGCCAAACCCTTACCGGCGGTAGGTATAGGCCCTTATCTATTGTAATATTCGCCATGCAGCAGGATATTTTTGGCAACTCTCCTTTAATACGCCACGTATTTAACCTCATCTTCTTTCTCGCCACCATTTTTGCTATTTATTATTTCCTTAGCAAATACATGTTCAAGTACTTATCTTACGGAGATGATATGGCCTTTGTAGCCACAGCGCTATTCGCCATTCACCCTATACATACGGAGGTAGTGGCCAATATTAAAAGCCTTGATGAAATACTTTCCCTCTTTTTTATTTTAACCACTATGATATTCGGCCTTAAATACATTGAAGAAAAGCAGAGGAAGTTCCTAATCATTTCAATGGTATCTTACCTGTTTGCCTTGCTCTCAAAGGAATACGGAGTTACTATGATGATATTGCTGCCTATGTTCTTCTATCTGTATCCCGGCATTAAAAAAGGCAAAGAATTGGGGTATATGCTCCCTTACGTGGCTGTTATGTTTGTTTATATCATCATGCGCTTTTCAGCCGTAGGCGCGCCACATGGCAACGAGGGGATAAAACTTTTGAATAACCAATTGCGTGTCGATCCTTATTATTTTGCTACCCCTGCCCAAAAGATAGCTACGGAATGGCTTTCGCTGGGCAAATATGTAGCGCTTTTGTTCTTCCCCTACCCTCTTTCATCCGATTATTCGTATGCGCAAATACCTTATCACAGCATGGCAAATGCAGGTGTACTGCTTTCCTTACTTGTTTACATGGCTCTTACGGGTTGGGGAATATTATTATTCCGCAAAAAGAACATCATGGCATTCGCAGTGTTTTTCTATTTGCTGATGTTATTGCCTGTCTCTAACTTTTTTATAAATGTGGGCGCTATGCTGGGTGAACGTTTTGCATATCATGCATCGCTTGGCTTTGTTATACTCCTTACTTATGGCCTATTCTATGTTATCCAGAAGTTCCCCTTACAGGTAAAGAAGAGCGCTTTAACCGGTTTACTTAGTGTACTAATCATAGCATGTGGGGCAGAAGTAATTAACCGTAATGCCGACTGGAAGAACAATACCACCCTATTTACCAAGGATGTAAATACGGTTCCAAACAGCGCCTTTATGAACTGCGATGCAGCTTCCTGCTTTATTAACTTAGCCATTCAGCCACAAAACGAAAAACGTAAAGAAGGCTTGTTGGATACTGCTGTAACCTGTCTTTACAAGGCGATTCGCACCGACAGGACCTTTCCAGATCCTTATATAAACTTAGGTTTAGCCTATTATTTTAAAAGCCAGTTAGATTCTGCCAAACATTATTGGGATATGGTACAGGCAGGCCTTTATCCTAACCACCCCGACCTGAAAAGATTTATGCCTATGCTGGCAAAATCTTATTTAGCTATGGGGCTTGATGTAGGCAAACAGGGGCAAACTAATCTTGCGATATCAAGTCTGAAAAAAGGAATTTCAGAAGATTCCACCAATGCGGAAATATGGTATAACCTGGGTGGTGCTTACTTTACCAAGCAGCGTTACGATTCTGCGAAATATGCCTGGATAATGGCTGTTAGGTTAAAACCCGATTACACTGAAGCAAAAAATGGCTTGAATGCCTTAAGCAAGTGAGTTACTTGGTCCAGTCGTCTATAAAAGTAACACCCTTTTGTATCACTTCCTGCATTATTCTATCCTGTGCAATAAATGGAACTTGTTTGGAAAACTTTGCAAGAATAGCTTCTATCATAGCTGAAGATTTAACCGGGCGTCTATAGTGCATAGCCTGTGCAGCCGTAATAAGCTCGATTGCTAAAACCGTTTTAAGGTTTTGCAAGATACGATAACACTTGGTTGCCGCATTAGCACCCATGCTAACATAATCCTCCTGCCCGTTAGATGAAACAATGCTATCAACCGATGCAGGCGTTGCGTATTGCTTATTCTGGCTTACTATAGATGCAGCAGTGTATTGTATAATCATCAAGCCCGAGTTTAAACCCGGATCTTTTGCAAGGAAAGCAGGCAGGCCGCGTTGGCCCGATAACATTTTGTACGTTCTTCTTTCGGATATGTTGCCCAAATCTGCAAGAGCGATGCCAAGATAGTCGAGCGCCATAGCCAATGGATGCCCGTGGAAATTACCACCTGAAATGATTTTATCCTCATCAGGAAATATGAGCGGATTATCGGTAACCGAATTTATTTCAGTATGGAATATAGAACCCACATGTTTTATTACATCGCGCACTGCACCATGTACCTGCGGTATACAGCGGAAAGAATATGGATCCTGAATATCTGATTTTTTACCCAATGCTATTTTGCTTCCCCTCAGGCAATTCATTATATGGGTAGCCGTTTGCGATTGCCCCTTATGGGCACGTACCTGCTGTACCATCCTGTCGAATGGCTCGGTACGGCAATCGTAGCTATCTAACGAAATAGCTGCAATAGTATCCGCTATATGCGAAAGACTTTGTGCCTGTATATCGAGCCAAACCCCATAAGCACCCATAAACTGCGTACCGTTAAGAAGAGCCAGCCCTTCTTTGGGCTTTAATTGCAGGGGCTTCCACTTTAACTCTTTATGTAACTGTGCAGCACTTTTCTTTTTGCCTTTATGATACACTTCTCCTTCGCCAATTAAGGGCAAAGAAAGGTGTGCCAGCGGAGCTAAATCGCCCGAAGCACCCAATGAGCCTTGCTCGTAAACAACCGGGGTAATATTATTGTTAAAGAAATCGAGCAGTCTTTGAACAGTTGCAACACTTACACCCGAATTGCCATAACTAAGCGATTGCACCTTAAGCAACAGCATTATTCTTACAATATCAATAGGCACTTCGTTACCTGCACCGCAGGCATGAGAGCGCAATAAATTGGTTTGTAACTGGCTGTAATTTTTAGGATTTATCCTTACATTACGTAATGAACCAAAGCCTGTACTTATACCGTACACGGGCTCTTTTGATGTAGCCAGCTTTTTATCAAGATATTTCCGCGCTTTATTAATGCGTTTTTCAGCACCATCCGAAAGGGCAACACGGCCTTTATCAGCCAGTATGCTTTTAATGGTACCAATATCTATTTTCTCTTTTATGGTAAATAGTTTCATTATTCTTTTGTTAGTCTTTCTTGGTGTACTTTGCGTAGAATTTTCTTTGCGTACTTGGCGGTTATGGTTTTACCGCAAAGAAAACAACAAAGATATACGCGAAGAACGCAAAGCTAAATAGTTTTAAAATATTTAATTAGTTGGGCGGAGGTCATTTCTTTTTCTTCTTTTGAAATCATATTTCTCACTTTGATAACTTTACTAACTATACCATTTCCACCAATTATAACTACGTAAGGAATTTTCTTTTTTTCCGCATATAAAAACTGTTTCTTACGGTCTTTGTCAAATCTATCAGTACTTATTTTATCCGGATATATTTCAACATTAATACCAGCCATACGCAATAGATTAGCCTCTGTGGTATATTCTTTTAAATATTCATCACCAAAATTTAAAAACATCACTTGTGTAGAACTCATGACCTCATCAGGAAAGTTATCAAACTCTTCTAAGACATCATATATTCTATCTGCTCCGAAAGAAATACCGACACCCGACATTTTTTCAAAACCCTGCACTGTTCCGAACACACCCGTTAGGTCATCATATCGTCCTCCTCCACATATACTACTAGAAAAGGTGGATTTAGTATTGTTAACTTCAACTGTCCTATCGACTTGAACTTCAAGAATAGTACCTGTATAGTAATTGAGTCCTCGAGCGAGGGAGAAATCATTTTTCACTTTTGTGTTAGTCCCAATTGCATCACCTACAATATTAACAATTCTTTCAAGCTCTTCTACACCCTTAGTAAATATTTCTGAATGCCGATATTCGGATCCGCTTTTAAGAAAATTCAATGCATTTAAATTATGACTTCCTTTTTGTGCTCCATCTAAATACATAACCTTATGTCCCGCCGTCAAAATAAAGTCATTCAACCTTTTCATTTGTTCTTCAGAAAATCCTTTCTGTCTCAACTCCTCTTCAACTCCATCCACATTTATTTTCTCCAATTTATCAATGGCAATCGCTATATCAATCATTCTGTCAGGCGCTCCAATCACCTCTGCAACACCTTGTAATATTTTTCTATTATTTATTTTGATAATAACTGGCACTCCTAGTTTAGTAAACACATCATTAATTATCTGTATCAACTCCACCTCATTCAATAAAGAATCACTGCCAATTACATCAGCATCGCACTGGTAAAATTCACGATAACGGCCCTTTTGTGGCCTGTCGGCACGCCAAACAGGCTGTATTTGATACCGCTTAAACGGAAAGGTAATATCGTTTTGATGCATTACTACATAACGTGCAAAAGGCACCGTAAGGTCATAGCGCAGGGCTTTTTCGGAAATTTGTTTAGTCAACTCTTTCGAGTTTGCAGTACCAATATCTTTTACTCCTTCTAAAAAATCACCACTGTTAAGTATTTTAAAAATAAGCCTGTCTCCTTCCTCTCCATATTTACCCATAAGGGTATCCATATTTTCCATCGATGGGGTTTCGATAGGTAAATAGCCATATAATTTAAATACCTGGCGTATGGTATCGAAAATATAATTACGTTTCACCATTTCGGAAGGTGAAAAATCGCGTGTGCCTTTGGGTATAGAGGGTTTCACAGTTTTCAGTAATCAGTTGTCAGTAGACAGTGGTCAGTTACCCCTGCTTACTATTCAGACAAAAATACATTCTTTTTGGACACTCCTTTATTCTACGGTAATTTACCATCCATAGTCGAAAAGGCACCATTCGCTCAGTGAAACATGCCGACCACTAAATGGTACTACATTATCACATAATGTGCTGTTATACTTGTATTTATAAATAATTTGTAATAAAATCATTAATGCACCCAACCTTATCGCAAATTTTTGCGTGTATGTATATAGTGAACCGTATAAGTAGCTTTTTCACAATGCTTAATAAGCCAAAATCATAAGCGCTATGTTTTAAAGTTGCTTTGGAAACAAACGAAAAAGGCCTATATTTGAAAACCACCCTAACCACACCATGAAAAAAACACCTATCTTTTTAAAAATACTTGTTGGGTTTATAGTGTTGCTTTTTATTCAATTTTCGCTTAATGCCCAAACCAGCCAATGGATGGAGCAAGGTGGTGGTGATAAACCTGACGAGGCGTATAGTATTTCTACCGATAACATGGGTAATACCTTTACAACCGGCTACTTTACAGGTAGTGCATCATTCGGACACTTTAACCTGAACACCATAGGAGTTTCAAATGTATTTATTACCAAAACAAACGCTAACGGGGTTTATCAATGGGCAGTGCAGGCAGGTGGCAATGGACAAAATAGCCGTGGGCTTGCCATTAAAACCGATGGAGCTGGCAATAGCTACATTACAGGCTGGTATTATGGCATAGCCACATTCGGATCATTTACTTTAACCAGCACAGGCAAGCAAGATGTATTTATAGCAAAATACGATGCAAGCGGTACATGCATTTGGGCAGTAAGCGGTGGCGGTAAAGGAGCAGATATTGGAAATGCAATATCTATTGACAATAATGGTTTTCCTGTGGTAACAGGTGAGTTTCAGGATACAGCTGTTTTTGGCAGCTTTACTCCAATGGCTGTAGGCAACAACGTAAATGTATTTACTGCCAAACTTGATGCTTCCACAGGAAACTTTTTGTGGGTTAAATCGGGTACAGGCCCACACAGCAACAGAGGATTGGGTATTGCCTGCGACCCCTCGGGTAACGTGTATGTAGAAGGAAGCTTTACCGATACCATCACGTTTGATGTTATGCATACTGGCAATATTTATAATGCTATCTTTTTAATCAAATACAATAGTTCAGGCCATGAAGTGTGGTTTACCACAGCCGCCGGATCTACATACGGAATAGCGAACGCCATTGCAACAGATGCCAATAACCACATCTACCTTACGGGCGATTTTCAGGGCACTCTTACTTTTTTCTGGCATAACCGTGTAACCACCCTTACCCACAGGTATTACAACCGCATTTTTGTGTGTAAATACGATACTGCAGCCAACTTGCTTTGGGATACATCAGATGCTTCATCAAATTTTGTAACCTCACGCAATATTGCGGTCGATAATTATGGCCATGCTACTATCATTGGCCAGTTTCGCTGCGTTATGAACAGCTATTCTGACCGGTACGGACAAGGAATATTTAACAGTGCAGGCCTTTGGGACGTTTTTGTGGCCAGTTATAATTCGTTGCAGGCCTCTTCGTGGCAATGGAGTCAGCAAATTGGCGGCGATCAAAACAATTATGGATGGGGAGTGGCAGTAGATAATTCAGGTGACATTTATACCTGCGGAAGTTTTGACAACAACATGATTTTAGCTACAGGTTCAAATTACCTGGGCTATAATTCCGGCCCAGCGAATGGCAATTCCTCTTACTGTACTGACCCGAATTATGGATCTTTTCAAGAAATTAAAACGCATGGTAACCTCGACGCTTTTATAGCAAAACCTATTGACATTAGCCGGCTGCCCTATGATTACTACTATCGTAGCGGCAATACGTGTTTGCGCCCATATGTTGGGGTATGCGCCAGTAATAATAATTATGAATTTGGCTATTGCCCCGACACAGTGGCATTTTGTGTACGAGGTGAACTGGATGCGAGCTCGAATGCTTTTAGTGGCTCCGGGCCACCGGTGGGAGTTTTTTATGGCAACACTTATTACGGAGGTGCGCCGGGTCCCTATTTTAGTTACCGCTGGTCAAACGGCTCCAGGTCTCCTTCTACAACGGTGAATACACCAGGCTGGTATTACGTTACTCAAACCTCTTTAGACAGTTGCTTTACAAGTTCAGATAGTATTTATGTTGTAATTCATCCCCTGCCACCGGTTCCAACAATTTCAGATAATGTGGTAATTAACTCTAATGCTGTTAATCCTATTCCTATTGTGCTTTGCAGAGACTCTGTATTATTAACCGGAGGTAATTACGGAAACAACCGATATTTTTGGTGGGATATCACTAAATCCTATACTTATTCTGATTCTTTATGGGTAATTGCTCCCGATAGCGATCGCTGTGTTTTTACTATAGTTGATACTTTTGGATGCACTAATTCTAATCAAATCAAAGTTGTTTTGGATAGTGCACTTCCGAAAATAAAACCTAAGCTTTTTAGTCCTGATTCTGTTTCAGTATGCTTAGGAAACTCGTTTGATGTTATGGCATACGACAGCATTACAAACCCTTCACATAACTCAAACTCATGTATTAGTCCTTATTACCGGACTAACATTTACTGGAATGTTACGCCAAACACCATTGTTTATTCACCCGTAAGCAATTGTCCATATGGTTATAATGGCGATGGTAATAGTTTCAGGCCTGCTGATTCGGGATGGTACCACATAACTGCAACGGTAGTAAGAAAAAACACGTGCGACAGTGATACCCATGTGATAACCGATTCTGTATATGTCACTTTGCATCCTAATCCTGTAATACACCTCTCGGTTAGAGGACAGCAATATATTTGCCCGGGCGGGATAGATTCGGCCTTGCTAATTGCAAACTGCAATTATGCTTTTACGTGGTTTAACGGAAGTACAAACGACAGTATTTGGGTAAGATATGCAGGAAACTATGATGTTTCGAGTAGCGTAACAAACCAATGGGGATGTTTCTCTCATGCGTCAAATAGTGTCCAGGTCGACACTCCTCCTCAACCCAGAATACATATGAGCCCGGCAACGGGAATAATCTGCCCGAATGATTCGGTTTACCTCCATTGCTCAGGGGTAGGAACATTCCAGTGGAAAGGCCCATTGGGCCCTTTCGGCCCTAACCAAAACGTTGCCTATGGTAATGTGCCTGGCTTGTATTATTGTGTTTTGCAGGATACAAACGGATGCACACTTTTGTCGAATACAGTTATTCTTGAGCAATACACTACACCATTTTTATGGGCTTACCCAAGTCCTTTTGTTTGCCCGGGCAATCCCGTAACTATTCACGTTGGCTGTTCTCCGGGGGCTATTATTCAATGGCAGGCTCCATTCTCAGGCAACGATACAATGCAGACGGTAACACAGGCCGGAACATATACCTGTATTGTTGTTTCGTGCGGAATTACAACATACGCTACTATAACAATTGGGGTACTTAATATTGGAGCGAACATTACGGCTATAAATCCCGTTTTATGTGGCCCCAATGACTCTGCTACCTTAAGCGGCGACCCGGGAATGGCACATTACCTATGGACACCCGGAAACTATATTACGAGAACCATAGTGGTAAGAACCCCGGGAACTGACACTTTAACTATTACCGATTCTGGAGGATGTGTCGGAACCAGCACTTTTACTGTTAAGCAGGGAACCCCATTCAGAGATTCTATTGTTGCATACCAAAATGTTCTATGCCACAATAACAACACGGGAAGTATAACCGTAGGTGTTTTAGGCGGAATAATGCCATTTACTTATCAATGGAGTCCTTCCGTAGGCAATACAGCTACTGTTACAGGGCTTTCGGCAGGTACGTATACTGTGCATATAACCGATTCTTCAGGATGTACAGCCACACTTATTAAAACCATTACGCAACCCTTACATCCGCTTAAAGATATTATTTCCTCCAACGCTCTACTTTGCTGCAATTCAAATACCGGAACTGCCAATGTACTTGTAGCGGGCGGATCGGGCGGATACACCTATTTATGGAATCCGGGTGGACAAACGAGTGCCACAGCAACAGGTTTAACCGCAGGTATTTACACAGTAAACATTACCGATTCTGCCGGATGCGGATTAATGGATTCCGTTTTGGTTACCCAACCAGCTTGCATTACCCTTGCTGACTCTGTAATAAATGCCGATTGCCGGAACAATGACGGCCAAGCCATCGTTTATGCTTCGGGTGGAACCGGAAACTATACGTATTTGTGGAATCCCGGCGGACAAATTACTCAAACCGTAACCGGATTAAGTACCGGAAGCTATACTATTACTGTTACTGATTCGAATGGCTGTAATACTACTCTCGTTGTAATTATTGGACATAATGACAATGAACATGCAAGCATAAATGTTAGTAACGATTCTACATGCCGCGGTGCAAGTATTACACTTACCGCTTCGGGCGGACAAACCTATCTTTGGTCCAATGGAGCAACTACTTCTTCCATAACATTTACCAATGATAGTTCCGCAACATGGTGGACAATTTGTTATGATGGAATATGTGCTGATACAATAGTCACTCAAACATATTGTTATCCTCAACTGCAACTTAACATGCCTAAAAACAGGGCTATTTGTTTGGGGCAACAAGATACCATTGGTGTAACAGTTGCAGGTGGCAAACCACCTTACACTTATGTATGGAACAATGGAAACAGTGCAAACAACCCGGGCCCCTTTATTGTTACACCTGTTACATCTTCAAACTATAGTTGTTATGTAACAGATGGCTGTAATTATAACGCAAAGGACACAGTAATTGTAACTGTTGTGCCCCCACCGATTGCTGTTTTCAACCTTTCACCTGATACAGCCGCTCCGGGCGATACAATCCATTTTACCAACCAAAGCACAAATGCAAATTCGTATATGTGGACTTTTGGTGATGGAAACACAGGTAATGACAGCGGCTCATTTACTTATAGCTATCAACATGCCGGTAATTATCTTGTTGTACTTACGGCACACGATTCTGTTGGATGTACCGACACTGCAAGTAAATATGTTTACATAGTGGATAAATGTCTCTTCCCCAATATATTTACACCTAATGGAGACGGCAAGAACGATAATTTCATGATAAAAATTTCTGAAGCTAAAAGTTTCCATTGCCAAATCCGTAATCGTTGGGGCGACATTATTTACGAGTGGGATGATATGAGTAAAGGCTGGAACGGAAGAATAATGAATTCGGGCGAATTAGCTCCTGAAGGCGAATATTTTTACATTATTGACTACACCGATAAATACAATACCCCAGTTACCCGTCACGGAATAGTTTCACTCATTCGATAGATTAAAGTAGAATATTTTATAGTCGAGTGCTAATGGTAGACTCAATTAGTTCAACAGAGCTACATTGTTTTTTTCCCATATCTTTACTTTTGTCATAAACAGGCTTATGCTGGCTACAGACGAAAGCACATTAACCAAAGAAGCAATGGTATTTTCCTTATATTTTATAGGGAAAGAACCCGGTGAGCTATCTGTGCAATTATATATAAAAGCCTCGCAAAAATTAGCCATACCTATGTCGCCCCGCGATAAAAGGAAACTAAACTTCATCCTGCGTTTTCCTTTTTTTATGGGCATGATAGATGGAGCACTGGCTATGGTGAATCCGGAACACCCCATACGAAAGAAGCTATACGTGATGTTTTCGGTATTGGAAAGCGACCCTGCATTCAGTAACTATTTTTTGCCCAAAGCCGGAACCTCTTTATTTGCCATACTGTGGACTGGCACAAGGGCCGTATTTAATACCCTTTTCGGTTTTATACTTTTACCATGGATATAAGTACGGAACAGGATTTTGTGGTAATAGGATCGGGCTGCACGGGCGCCATGGCAGCACAAACTTTGGTACAAATAGGTGCCAAAGTACTTATGCTTGATGTTGGTAATAACGATGAAGGGAAAGCAGCTATTATTCCCCAAAGGGATTTTGCAGAAATACGAAAAAATGATCCTGAACAATATAAGTACTGGTTAGGAGAAAACTTTGAATCTATAAGCTTTGGCAAAACCACTACAGGCGCACAACTTACTCCCGCCCGTAAACATATACTTAGAAATACGGCCGAGCTGCTGGCAGCCACATCTGAAAGCTTTGCAGCTATGGAGAGCCTTAGTTATGGCGGGCTTGGCAATGGATGGGGCCTGGGGTGTTGTGTGTTCTCAGATGCAGAATTAAATGCAGCGGGGTTAAATTCAAATACAATGCAAATTGCTTACAACAGGGTAGCTGAGCGCATTGGTATAAGTGCTGATAAAGACGATGCATCGCCTTATACATCGGGTAATATGAGAGGGCTGCAAAAGGCAGCCGAAATAGACAATAACAGCAAAAGCATTTATTCTAAGTATTCAAACAAAAAGCAAAAACTAAACGCGGAAGGCTTTTATATGGGTACGCCTGCGCTAGCATTACTTACTGAAAAAAAAGACGGCAGACCACCCGTAGATTATACCGAAATGGATTTTTATTCAAGCACAGGTTCTGCTTACAGACCAGGAATAACGGTAGATAGCCTGAAAAAGAAAAGCAATTTTCAATATTTACCCAATGCATTGTTACACAGCTTTAAAGAAGAAAACAACAAAGTAACCCTCATCTATATTGATACAACGAGTAATGAGAAGAGAACAATACAGTGCAAAAAACTAATTATTTGTGCCGGAACTTTAAGTACAGCAAGGATAGTATTGCGTTCCATGGGGACATCAAACCAAAAGTTGCCTTTCTTATGCAATCCCTATAAGTACTTTACCATGTTGCAAACTTCATTGCTTGGCAAGGCAAGTAATGGGCCGCGTACCGCCTTTGCTCAGCTGGCAATGTATTACGATCCATCTAAAACAAATTATGAAGTCAGCGCTGCATCCATTTATAGCTACCGTTCACTTATGTTGTTCAGGACAATTAAGGAAGTACCCTTAAACTTTAGGGACGCCCGTAAAATTATGCAATACCTGTTGCCTGCCATGTCTATAATGGGTGTACACCATCCCGACCATAGTTATAGAGATAAATATGTTGAATTAGTGCCTGACTCCACTACACCAACAGGCGACAGACTTAAAATAAACTATGCCCTTTCTCCGGAAGAAGAACAAGAAGTAGAAAGAAGAGATAAACAATATGCCAAGGCCATGAAGCAACTTGGATGCTATACGCTTAAAAAGCTTAATCCGGGCTACGGTGCAAGTATACATTACGCCGGCTGCCTGCCTTTTAATGAAACACCCTATAGTGAAACGGAAAAGCCATTTCATATAAATAGTACAGGCAGGCTTAGCGGCACAAAGAATGTGTATATTGGGGATGGCTCGGGCTTTAAATATCTGCCCGCAAAAGGAATAACACTATCTATTATGGCAAATGCGCATCTGGTAGCCGAAAGCGCCTTTTATATGACAATTAAATGAGTAAAGTATTAATAACAGGAGCTAATGGTTTTTTAGGCAGTAACCTGTGCGCTTATTTTGCAAAAAAAGGTTGGCAGGTAGAGGCTCTTGTCCATAATATGCCCCAAACACAGGTTGCAGGTGTATCGTATCATTTATTCGACCTGGCAAATGAACCGGAACAAAGCTATTTTGAAGGAGTAGATTACTTTATACATGCTGCCTATATTAAGCTGGATGCCAAACACGATGCCTACGAATTAAACATAGAAGGAGCCCAACGTTTGTTGGCCATGAGCAAAAAATGCGGAGTGAAAAAGAATATTTTTATCTCCAGCCTTGCATCACGAGAAGATGCTTTATCTATTTACGGAATGCAAAAGCATGCCTGCGAAAAGTTATTCAAATCTCCTACCGACCTAATCCTACGTCCCGGGCTTATATTGGGTAACGGGGGCTTATTTGCACAACTAAAGGGTTATTTGCAAAAAAGCAGGCTTATTCCATTAATATCAGGTGGAAAACAGCCTATGCAAACCATACATATTGATGACATAACCCTTGCAATAGATAAATGCATAGAAAAAGATTTGACCGGAATAGTGCCCATTGCATCCACTGAAACCATCGACAATAAAGAGTTTTATAAAATAGTATGTGCAAGCATTGGCACCAAGCCTTTCTTTATCTACCTGCCGTTTGGTATAATATTTACGATGCTATCCGTTACCGAAACAATAGGTATTACACTTGCAGTATCGCGTGAAAACCTATTAGGGCTAAAAAAAATGTCTTATGTAGATACCTCCGAAAGCCTTTCTAAACTTGATATTAAGGTAAAAAACTGCACAGAATCCTTGAACGCTTTAAAGAATTCTTAAGTGTAAAGGAAACCTTAAGCATTCACTTCCGTTAAGATATAAAAACACAACCTGGATGAGGAGATATACTATACTACTTTGTTTACTTATTTTTTCTTCATCGGTTTATGCCAATGAAGTTGATGCCCTTAAAACGGATAAAGACGTAGAGGCCTTTATAAAAGCCCAGGCCCCCTCTCTTCCCGATGCACGCATCGCTTTCAAATCCTTTTTATACCCCGATGCGATTAAGCAAATGATAGCCGATTCGCTTAAAGTAAAGCTATGGCAAAAAGCGGATTTTGATAATAACGGACATTCAGACTTGCTTGTATACTTAAGCACAGGCGGACAAAATTACCTTACGGCCCTTATTGATGAAGGTGGCACCTACAGCGTACACTTTATTTCAAAATGGCCTTTTGCAGATATCTATTATCCTGTGGTTAAAAAGCGCGATAACGTAACGCTACTTGTATTATTTAAAGGTTGTGCTTACTGCCACGGCAAGAGTGAAAGCATTACAGGAGCCGATACCCTGATTTATAAGTTTGGAAATTTTATCGAGTACATGCCTTATGTTTTTCCTTATGCGCCGCACAAAATCCAGAAGATAGAATATTCAACCACTCCCTGCCAGGGTACATGTCCTGTTTTTGAAATGGATATAAACGGAACACGGGCTACTCAATATCATGCTATTAATTATAACGATACTACAGGCATATTTAGCGGAGTTATTGACACATTGCATTATAACAAACTAATTACCCTGCTTAATTATATTGACTTCCCCACACTTAGCGATGATTATAGAGTGCCCTGGACAGATGACCAGTCGTGCACCCTTACTATTACCTACGATGGAGACAAAACCAAAAGGATTTATGATTACGGAGAAGTAGGTACACATGGCTTAAGCATGCTTTACCGATTACTTTACGACTTGCGTAAAAACCAGCAATGGAAAGCAATTAGCCATTGATTACAAAATATTCTTTTTTTTACTAACTTTACTACATCAACTTAACACAAAAGCGTTGTATGATTAAAAAGCTATGCATATTACTAACAGTTGCCATTTTGGTATTTAGTCATACTCTATCCTTTGGCCAATCTCAAACAAAATTTGATTTTTACCTCGCTTTTAAGCAAGCAAACTATAAATCGGGCCACGAAAATGGTTCTGAATTGTTGCCTGTTTTTGTAAAAGGTAATATGGCAGCTATAAAGAAATTGGTAGTATCAAGCAGGGGTGTTTTTAAATATTCATATGGGAATATTGCAGCTATACAAATACCTATAGGTGCTTTACAAACCTTTTACGAAAGCAACGATGTAATACGCATGGAAGGCCAGCCAAGCCATATGCATGTGCTTAACGATACCATGAGGGTACGTAACCACATGGTAGAAGTGCAAATGGGACAAGCCCCACTTACCAAAGGATACAAAGGCAAAGGCATAGTACTTGGATTTATCGACAGTGGTATAGATTTCCTTCACCCCGATTTTTGTGATTCGAACGGCAAATCGCGTGTACAATTTTTATGGGACCAAAACCAACCCAGCGGGCCCAATAGTCCGCAACCTTATGGATACGGTATGGATTGGACCAAGCATCAAATAGATTCGGTTGTTGCCAATAACGATGTTGCAGCCATAAACACCATGGATTCATCGGGCCAGCTGGAATATGGCCATGGAACAAATGTTGCCAGCGTAGGCGCAGGCAACGGCTTATCAAACGGACTTAATATGGGTGCTGACCCGGAGGGCGATATTATCATGGTTTCCTACAACTTTAACAGCAATAACCCGACCTTATTAACCGATGCTACCGATTATATTTACAACAAGGCTAAACAACTGGGAGAACCCTGTGTAATTAACGCCAGCCTTGGAGATTACGAAGGCTCGCACGATGGATACGACTTACAGGCACAATTGGTAGATAGTATGGTTACGGCTAAATCGGGCCAATGCTTTGTAGCTGCTGCAGGCAATGCAGGCGATGTACCTTTCCATGTTGGATACACTGTAACACCAAACGATACAAATTTTACCTGGTTTGCATACGATGGATACCAGGTAGATATACAGGTATATGCAGATACGGCAAGTTTCAGAAATGTTCATTTTTCTATCGGGGTTGACCAAAACAGCCCTGATTTTGTGTTTCGCGGACAGACGCACTACAATACAATCTTTCCTTATATAGGGCATTTTGTACATGATACCATTTATAACCAGGCACACCAAAGAATTGGCATAATAACCACCTACGGCCAAATTATTAGAAACTCTTATTCGCTTGAATTTTATATAAAACCTGATTCAACATCTTACTTTTGGAGGCTTAGCACTACGGGAAGTGGTAAATTCGATTGCTGGGATTTTGCCAACATAGTACATTCGGGGTTACCTGCCCCTGCTACTTTTCCCGCAATTGTCAACTATAAAGCTCCGGACACTATAGAAACCCTTTGCACAAGTTTCCAATGTTCTCCGCATGTTATTACAGTTGGCAATTACTGGAACCGAGGCACAACCATAGATTACGACACCCAATATGTAACTGCGCCCAATTATCTTAAATGCCAGCTTACAGCCAATTCAAGCCTTGGCCCCACAAGAGACGGCAGAATTAAACCCGACATTACCGCACCGGGCAACCGTGTTTTATCAGCCTACCCTACTCAGTTCAGGGCATATGATATAGTTAATGCACCCACTACAATAGATGTAGGTGGATGGCATAATATAGACGGTGGTACTTCTATGGCTTCGCCGGAAGTGGCGGGTACTGCTGCTATGATTTTTGGGCTTTACCCTACTGCGACTAACGATCAGGTACGAAACATGATAATATATTGCGCCGACCAGGATAACTGCACAGGTTTTAGTTTACCTGATAGTTACTGGGGATATGGCAAACTGGATGCCTTTAAGGCCATGACGGGTTGTGCACTTGGATATACAAACGTAAATACCAATGTTACACCTTCCGACTTAAATGTGTTCCCAAATCCTATGTCGCAAAGCTGCGAAATCACTTATGATTTTTCTACAATAAAAGATTTTTGTACGGCCAATATTACTCTGTACGATGTTATGGGAAAAGCAGTAAAAACCGTGGAGCTTAAAAACAATCAGGGCAATGTAACCCTTACCAAAGGAGACTTGCAAGCGGGTACTTACTTTTACAGCCTTACAGTAGATGAAACACGTTTAAAGACAGAAAAGCTGGTGATTTTATAAATATTATTTGTGAAAAAGTTTTATACAGTAGCCTTTAATTTATCTCTGTTTTTCGGAGGATTAGCAGCTCTTTTAAGTGCCCTTTCGGTTTACAACCGTTTACTTATGATGCTTGGTTTGCTTTTTGGATTTCTTGGATTTGGCTTATGCTGCCTGCATATTGTAATAGGCCAGCGCGAAGATGGGGACGTTAAACTTTCATCTACCCCAATGCTTCTATTAAGCCTCTTTTTAAACTCTACACCCCTTTTGTGCATGATACTGCTTATCGTTATGGTAAAGCACGGAAGCTAAGTTTACAGCGCCCTGGAAAACATACATCAAATATTAACCCGCTATTGGGGGCACACGCATTTCCGCCCGCTTCAGGAAGATATTATCAATTGTGCCCTGGAAGGAAAAGATACGCTTGCATTGCTTCCCACAGGCGGTGGTAAGTCAGTTTGTTTCCAGGTACCAGGACTCGTTAAGGAAGGTATTTGTCTTGTAATCTCTCCGCTTATAGCCCTGATGAAGGACCAGGTAGAATTTTTGACGAGCAAAGGAGTGCGGGCTACCATGATAAACTCCTTTATGTCGGCACGAGAGATAGATATAACTCTTGACAACTGTATACATGGGGGATATAAATTCCTTTATGTATCTCCTGAAAGATTAACTACAGATATTTTTAAAGCCCGTATTATACAAATGCGCGTTAACCTTATTGCAGTGGACGAAGCACATTGCATTTCGCAATGGGGGTATGATTTTCGCCCCGCATATTTGAACATTGCTGAACTACGCACTTTATTGCCCGGGGGGCCCGTAATAGCACTTACCGCAACCGCAACGCCTGATGTAGTAAAGGATATTCAAAAGCAATTACTGTTTAAGGAAGAAAACGTACTTAAAATAAGCTTTGAACGAAAAAACCTGGCCTATGTGGTGCTTAAGGAAGAAGATAAATTGGGGCGCCTGCTTAAAATAGTGAACAACCTTAAAGGCAGCGGTATAATATACACGCGCAACCGCCGAAAGACAGAAGAGCTTACAGCATTTCTTAAACAACATAAAATTTCGGCAGATTATTACCATGCAGGCCTTCCGCCCGAAGCAAGGGGCGCTAAACAGGATGCATGGATTAAGGACAAGCTACGGGTAATGGTATGTACCAATGCATTTGGCATGGGTATCAACAAATCGAATGTACGTTTTGTAGTGCACATCGATTTACCCGATAGCCTTGAAGCCTACTTTCAGGAAGCAGGACGGGCAGGGCGTGATGAACAAAAAGCCTATGCTATATTGTTATATAACGATGGTGACCGTGTAAATCTTGAAAAAAGTTTCGAGCTTTCGTTTCCTCCCATTGCCGATATAAAAAAGGTGTATGTAGCATTGTGTAGTTACTACCAAATGTCGATTGGCAGTGGCAAAGGGACTGCGCACGATTTTGACATACGCGATTTTTGCGAGCGCTATTCCATGGAGACAAGCCTGGTTATAAATAGCATAAAGTTTTTGGAACGGGAAGGTTATATTATGATGACTGAAGCCTTCTACAGGCCATCGAAGGTACACATGCTGGTAAATCGCAAGGATTTATACAGGTTCCAGGTAGAATTTCCAGCCTACGATGCTTTTGTAAAATTGCTCTTGCGTTCTTTCGAGGGGATACTTGATAATTACGTAACAATACGCGAAGGAGACCTTGCAAAGCGTGCCAACCTGGCAGAAACTGAAATAACAAACCAGTTAAATAAGCTTGCCAAGCTTAATATTATTAGTTATTTGCCGCACAGCAACAAACCACAAATACTATATACCGAAGAGGCTTTGCAGCCATCGAACGTGGTAATTACAAAGCAGAACTACAAGGACATTAAAGAACGAACCATAAAACGGCTTGAATGGGTTATACTTTACGCAAACAGTATGCATAAATGCAGGAGTGAACTACTCCTCTCCTATTTTGGCGAAGACGAACCCGTACGCTGTGGTATATGCGATGTGTGCATAGAAAGAAATAAACTTGAGCTTAGCGACCTTGAATTTGAGAACATTGCCTTACAACTAAAAGAAACACTGCAAAAAAAATCTATGCCGCTTACTGAGCTTGTGCACAGCGTGCATCAAACACGGGAAGACAAAACCCTTAAGACCGTGCAGTGGCTTATAGACAATGGCAAACTGCAGTATGACGACGATAATAAACTAGTGTGGAAGAAGTAATTACTTTACCACTATTTTAGAAACATCGGGCTGACCAGCATTAACCCAGGCAGTATACCAATAGGCCGCCACATCCGCAACAGAAGACTGCATTTGTTTTTCCACCATACCATTTAGTGCCTTGTTGTAAGCTGCTATGTATTCTTTAGAATATTCCTTTTTATCGGTACTTTTCGTGGGCACATATTTTTTATCTTCAGTGAAATCTTTGCTTACTTGTTTTTCAGCTTCAAGCACTAAAGGAGTTTGCAGATAACTGGTTTTAATAATTTCAAAAATCCTTGCTTCAGGATCTTTTATATACATGGCTTTAGTATGCGGAAATATATATTTATCTGAATACGCCCCCGGAATGGCTGTTTCCCACAAAGCATGTATTCCCTCCTGTTCGGTATTTTGTCCGTTGTAGTTAGATACTGTATGTAAAGGCACATGCGCATCTGCAATATAGTGCCCAATATATGCCGAAGCCTTTACTATTGCGTTTCCATCTTTAGCTTTAAAAGCCTCTGTTAACTTATTAAGCCAATAAAGCACTTCCCATGGCAGGGTGCCATATTTTTGTAGGGTATCTTTTGGATATTTTTCTATGGCCGCTTTCCAGTATTTGGGCATTTGCATAAATGCATCCAGTCCATAATGATCAACATTTATATAGTGCCTGGGGGCCTCCATCGAATCTGTATACCTATGTTTATCAGGGTCGGGAGCATGTTCTGTTATATAATCTATGTTCTGCTTATAAAAGGCATAAAGGGGTGCGGGTAAGGTATACACAGCTTCGTGGTTTATCTTTTTATGCGGATGAAATCCCCAGGAATACGCAATAGGAATTGAAATAAAAAGAGAAAAGAAGAAAGTTAAAACGAAACACAGGTATTTCCTGCGCAGGCTCATTTGTGCCCGTTATGAATAATATAGTTACCCTCCATTAAAGGCACTACAGGGGCCTGATCTGGTGTTAGGCAGTATTGCATATCCTTTTGCAGGCCTAAGCGCGATAACCTGTTATAGTGGGATGAGTTTTGCATAAAGCCATACAAGTCTGAACTGGCCTTTTCGTATAAATAGCGTGCAGCAAGGGTAGAATCGTAACTGACTTCAAAACGGCCACCGGCCTCCAATTTAGTAGCAATAGCGCCTGCGCACAGGGTATCTTCCAGGTTAAAAAAATCCTTCCATCCGGCACAAAGCAAAATAATATTTTTTTCTTGTAAAGCCAGCCAGTCGCATAAAGCGCTTAAATTCAAAAAGGAGCCTATAGCTATTTTATATGCTGCACGGGCTGCACGTATGGCCTGTGTACCGTTGGTTGTGGTAAACACAATTACCTTGCCCTTTAATTCAGGTTTCATATACTCGAAAGGTGAATTACCCAAATCAAACCCCTCTACCCTTTGTGCCTGTCTTTCGGCTGCAACTAAAAACCCACGAGACTGAAAATCTTTGGCCTCGGCTATAGTTGCTACCGGCAAAATTTTACCGATGCCATAATTAAGCGCAGCACACATGCACGATGTGGCACGCAATACATCAATTACCACTACTATTCTTTCTTCGTGTGGAAAAAGAGGAAAAGAGTGAGGAGTAAAACAAACCTCTATCGTGTTTTTAACTGCCATACTTATTTACCCCTTGTAGAATGGTGGCTTTACAACATTTGCCTTAAGCAGTTTGTCCCTAATCTTGATATAAATATCCGTGCCGGGTTTGGATAATTCCGTTTTTATATAACCCAAACCGATGGCTTGTTGCAGCGATGGAGATTGTGTACCCGAAGTAACTACACCAATATTGTTTCCGGCTGCATCGGTAATCTCGTAGCCATGGCGTGGTATGCCTTTATCTATCATAACAAAGCCGGCGAGTTTGCGGCTCACACCTTTTTCTTTTTGCTCTTTTATTTTGGCAGAATTGGTAAACTCTTTCGTAAATTTAGTTATCCAGCCCAAGCCTGCTTCAATGGGCGAAGTAGCATCGTCGATATCATTACCATATAAGCAGAATGCCATTTCGAGGCGCAATGTATCACGTGCTCCAAGGCCTATAGGTTTTATTCCTTCGTTTTTGCCGGCTTCTAAAATAGCATCCCATATTTTACATGCATCGGCATTTTTGCAATATACTTCAAACCCGCCAGCACCTGTGTAACCTGTGTTAGAAAGCACTACATCATCAACCCCGCAAAACGTGCCAACCGTAAACGCGTAATACGGAATTTCCATTAGATTAACCGGAGTAAGCGTGCTTAACACCGCCGTTGCTTTCGGCCCCTGTATTGCCATTAAAGAGTATTCGTCAGACAGGTTTTTCATATCCACACCCTTGGTGTTGAACTTAGAAATCCAGTTCCAATCCTTTTCAATATTCGATGCATTTACCACAAGCATATATGCATCATCGCTTAAACGGTAAACCAATAAATCATCTACAATACCACCTTTATCGTTAGGCAGGCAGGAATATTGCACCTTGCCCGGAACCAATACCGATGCATCGTTGCTGGTAACCCTTTGTATAAGATCGAGCGCATTTGGGCCTTTTAAAATAAACTCTCCCATGTGCGATACGTCGAACATGCCCAGTTTGGTTCTTACCGTTACGTGTTCATCATTCAATCCTGAGTAGGATACAGGCATATTGTAACCTGCAAATTCTACCATTTTTGCCCCTAAGGCTATATGCCTGGGCGTTAACGCTGTTGTTTTCATACTCTTATATCGTGTATACTGTTTACTCCGAAAATACTTTTTTGCGCCATAAAACCCTCTGCATATTTTGCACCTATAGTATATCCCCAGGTAGCGCATCTTTCTTTAATATGCGTAAGAAATTCGGGCTTGGTTAATACAGTTTCAGGTTCTTTGGAATTTGGATCATAAAACTGCGAGCTGAACGCTTTTATCGCTTCCATTTTTTGTTCCATTTCATCGCTTATATCTACTAAAAACGAGGGCGTAAGGCTAAAGTGCTGCATATAGTAAAACACCTTTGCCGGCCTGAAAGCCTCTTGTTGTTTGCCTTCAAATACACTGGGAATATTTTTAAGGCCCGCATAAAAGCAAGCCTCGCTAACTATTTTAGATGCCCTGCCATGATCGGGATGCCTGTCGTATGGAGGATTACACAAAACCATATCAGGCTTATATTGCCTTATCTTTTGTATGATGAGCATTTGATTTTCGTCGTTGTCTTTAAAAAAACCGTCCATCATGCCCAGATTATCTCTAACCGATAAGCCCATTATTTTCGCTGCATTAGCTGCTTCTTTAAGCCTTAGTTCGTTAGTACCACGGGTACCGAGCTGGCCTTCGGTTAAATCTACCACACCTACTTTTTTACCAGCTTTAATTGCCTTAATAATAGTACCTGCACAAGCCAGCTCTATATCATCGGGGTGAGCGCCAAAAGCAAGTATATCGAGTTTCATGGTTTTAATTGAAAAAATATAAGGTGCACAAATGTAGAAAAATAACGCAAGGAACAGTTATGAATTATGAGTTATGAATTATGAATTAAATTCTAAGCCCCTTTAGGGGTTGGGGCATGGAATTCAAAGACATTATCTCAATATATAAGGGCATTTGTTCTTTCTTATATTTACAATCTAATTTATATCTATTATGGGTAAAACAGACAAACGTATAGATGCATACATTGCCAAAACACAGCCATTTGCGCAACCTATTTTAAAACATATTAGGGCTGTAGTCCATAAAGCCAGCCCCGATATAAATGAAACCATGAAATGGAGCTTTCCGCATTTTGATTATAAGGGCAAAATGCTTTGCAGCATGGCTGGTTTTAAAGAACATTGTGTGTTTATGTTTTGGAAACAAACCATAATGAAGGACCCAAACAAACTTTTCGGGCCACGAGACAAAGAAGGCGGAATGGGAAGGATTAAAAGCGTGAAAGAAATACCATCTGAAAAGATATTGATTGAATATATAAAACAGGCTATGAAGCTTAACGATGAAGGCAAGGCGCTTCCTAAAAAAGAAAAGAAGGTTATTGATAAAAAAGAACTAGTTGTGCCCGATTACCTGAAAAAAGCCCTGGCAAAAAATGCTAAAGCCAAAAAGACCTTTGATGCCTTTAGCCCCTCTAACCAAAAGGAATACATAACCTGGCTAACCGATGCCAAAACTGAAGAAACTCGCGATAGCCGCCTGAAACTTGCCGTAGAGTGGATGGAAGAAGGAAAAATAAGAAATTGGAAGTACGTTAGATAGTTTTTAATAGAACGCTGATAGCGCTGATAATTATGATTCTATCCGCGCAAATCATTTTAATCTGTGTCATCCGCGTTCCATAAACACCTAAATGGCTTTCAGCTTCTGCAAAGTAGCCTTTGCCTGCGCATCGGTGGGATATTTTTTCAAAACCTGTTTTAAATAATCCTGGGCTGTTTTATAGTCTTTATTGTAGATGTACCACCCAGCGGTATTGAGCAGGGCTTGCTTGTCATCAGGATCTAAGGCAAGGGCTCTGTCGTAATAATCTTTGGCTTTTGTAGCATCTCCGCTAAGCAGGGATATGTATCCCATGTTGGTAAGTGCCGAAATAAAATCGGGGTTTTCACTTAAAATATATTGATACGTTTTTGCAGCTTCCGGCATTTGGTTTAATAATACTTGCGTTGTACCTAGCTTATTTTGGAATTCGAGAACATAGGGAGCGAGCGTGGTTGCTCTTTTATAAAATATATTGGCGGTATTGTTATCTCCACTTTGGAAATAAGCTTCGCCAATCCTATATGCTGTCCAGGCATCATTATTCTCGTAATCTTTATGCACAAGCACTTTATCAAGCAGGTTCTTTTGTTCTGCTGCATTTACATACTGAATTATTTTGCTGTATTCATTTCTGTAAAAGCTAATAGCAACTAGTTCCGGAAAGCTCTTTTTTATTTCATCCGGTGTCGAATCGGGGAAATAATGTTTGGCAGAATCGAGCAATAAGGGAAAATCGGACTGGAAGCGCGCAAACTGCTGTATGAAGGCCTTTCCCCTCACCTCAGCCGATGGATTGGGATTATTTATATCATAAAGTGTTATGAATTCCTTCTTCTTCGTCGGCTCTTTTTTAACTACACGGATATAGTGGTCGGTTGTAATTACGTGAGGAATATCAATAGTATTATTCTTAGGCATATGACAGCTAACACAATTATCGCCTACCTTATCACGTACAGCCATGCTTTCGGTACAATTTTGTGTAGCTGTTTTACCATGGCAATTTTGGCAAATGGTATTAAATTGATTATCACCAACCGAGCGCACATCTATATGCGGGTTATGGCAGGTAACACAGGTAAGGGAGTTTTCATAAGGTTTGGCAGGATTAGCCTTTCCGGCATTCAGACTCATCATATAGCATTTACTCATTTTTAAGCGTGCAATGTGCGACGCCATAATAAATTCATCATCCATGCCTGTGTATTTGGGCATAAACACATCTTCTATATCAGACAACTTGGTTCCCGGCCTAAAATCGAAATACGATTTGCCGGGCTTAAGCACCGAATTGCCCTGCAAATGGCAACGCTGGCAAATATCCACCTGCAATTCTGCCGAAAGCTTGGCGGGGTTTACAATGGTATAATCTATTGCTTTGGCTGTATCTACCTTACGCCCTAACTGAATTGCCTTTACATGCAATGCACCCGGACCGTGGCAGCGTTCGCAGGCAATTCCATTGGGCAGGCCGGTAAACTTATTGGTTGAACCTTGTACAAAATCAGGGTAAGAGTTATGGCAGTTCATACACTCTAAACCCACCTCGCGGTTAAAGCGAGAGCTAAAGCCATCGGAAAAACCGGGAGCCATATCCCACACACTCTTTTGCGTATAGAAAGTAATAGGAGCCTGGAACAAATATCCATTTACACGGTAAATATTAGAATTGGTATGCTGCCCCGAGCCTATGATATAATTGATTTGTTGCTCGTGTTTATAGATGGTATCCTTACCCTGCAATCGGTATTCAACTATATACAGGCTGTCATTTTTCCAATAAGGATGATAATAAAAATCCTTTGCTTTATCATACACCACCTCATGCGGGCCAAAACGTGCTGAACTTTTTTTGCGGCTGGCTACATCAAATGATTCGCCCATACCGGTATGCATAAAAGAATCGTGAATACTTTGATGGCATAGCATGCAGGTATGTTCGCCTACATATTTTACAGTATCGTTGGTATTTAGGTAATGCGTTGCGGTATCAAGGGTTTGCAGAAAGGTATCTTTCTTTGGCTTAACCGTAGTATGACAGAATGTGGCTGAGAAAACCACAACACCAAAAAGCAGAAATGTAAATAGGTTCCTTACAAAACCGGCTCTGCCTAACCTATTCATTTACTTTTAAAATAGAGTTTATCTTTTCGCGGATTTGAGTGTGAGTGTATTTGGGTAACCTCACCCTTCCCTCTCCTTGAGCAAGGAGAGGGTTATTAAGGAATAATGCTTTGCACTCAACAATTAAATTATCTGCTTGTGCCATAGCCAACAGTTCGAATACCAAAGTTGCTTTGCTGTATTTTTCGGAAAACAATTCAGCAAATACATCGCGCACCGGCCACAGGCAGGAATGGTTGCCGGAACCTAAAATAGGATACTTTTCAAAAAAGAAAGAGAGCGGAGAGCTGAGAGTGGAATTTCGGAACTTTATTAATAACGTCGGAACTGAACGGCGGCTAATGGCTTTAAAAATGCTTGTAAGAGGAACACCTGTTTCTACTTTTTTAGCAGAAACCGAATAATATAAACCCTCATTAATTAAAGCAATATGCGGGGGTATATCATCTACACCAGCCATTACAAGCCACAAGCCTGTTTGAACTTCCTCCGGAGAAAGCAGTGGAGTTATTTCAAGAGAGTATTCTTTATTGTTCTCAGTAAACATCACGCTTCTACTTCCCCCTTATAAACAAACGTTGCAGGGCCTTCGAGGTAAACATCTTTAAAGCTTACATTATTTTTTGACTGACTTCTGGCTCCTGACTTCTGACCACTAACTTTGGTAAACCACACCCGTAAATCTCCACCCATAGTTTTAATATCGCAATGATCTTTTGCGGTGGATTTGTCTTTACTGGCTAATACAAGCGCTGTAGCTACAGTACCTGTTCCGCAGGAAAGAGTCTCATCTTCTACCCCACGCTCGTATGTACGCAATAAAGGAATTTTACTTTTTGCCACTTGTACGAAATTTACATTGATACCTTCTTTTACAAAAGGTTTGCTGTTTCGTATGGCTTTACCTTCTTTAAATACTTCAAATTTTATAACATCATTTACAAATGTCACATAGTGAGGAGAACCGGTATTGAGCACACAATATCCCGCCCTATCCCTTCCTTTCCCAAGTGGGGAAGGCGTTACTTTTTCACTTTTCGTTTCTTCAGCCTTAGTCTCAATTTCGGCCACATCTTTCATTTTAAGTTTAACCATGTCGCCTTTAATAGTTGCTTCATGCCGACCATCGATAGCTATAAAACTTGCCTTATTACCTTTTATAACACCAATACTTTTTGCAAAATGAGTAATGCACCTACCACCATTGCCACACATAGATGTGGGCCTGCCATCGGCATTTACATAATACATTTCAAAATCGTAGCCCTTTTTATTTTGCAATAGCATCAAGCCATCCGCACCAATACCGAAGCGGCGATCACATAACTTTTTCCACAATGCATAATTATTTTCCTTCAGCTTTTTATTACGATTATCTATAATGATAAAATCGTTACCGGTGCCTTGATATTTATAAAAAGTAATTTTCACAGACTGAATTTTTTAAGCGTGGTTTTATCAGTTACTTTATCGAATGACTTAAGGTCGTCGGTATACTCCATCCTATAAAGCATTTGATTTGTAACCAGGTAATAGCTATCCTCCCACTTTACCAGCTTTACCGGGGTTTTAGTACTTACGCCATACAGTATTATTTTTCCCAAACTCATTTTATATCCTCTAAAGTTGATGGGCGATTCCCAAAACTCTACCCTGTAATTAGTAATAGGCGTAACCTGTTCTGTGCCGTTCATAGATGCAATTAATGAATCGGAATGCTTTGTCGCGGCGGATTTCTTTGTCTGTGCAGAGTCAAAATCTGTAAGAGTTACATTTGATACGTTTACCAATTGATTGGTCATTACCACTACATCAGGGCTTTCATTACTTGTGGTATCTGCAACAATAGCAATCGAATCTTTGCCATCTACAGCCGCGGTGGGTGAATTACTATCAACCACTGCTTTTGTATTGTTTGCAATGGCAAGTTGAGGGCTTGTTGCCGCCGTTTTATTTACAATAACAACTTCCGGTTTTTTATCCTTGGTCGACATTTTGTCTTCCAAACTATCCAGCCGCTGAGATATTTTATCTTCCTTAGAACCAAGATTGACAATACCTGTACGCAGGTCGTTAAAGTGGCCGAGCACTTCTTTTATGGTTACTGCAAATACAACACCAATGGTTACACCCGCCAATAAACCGAAAGTGAAAAACGTTACTTTATATTTTATATTGCGTTGCATCAATAAAAATTCCGTTCTGCAAATTTAGTAAACTATTCGCTGTTAATTATTGTTAAAAACTTCAATGTTTATAGGGGGTATGCAGATATTTGCAATTGTAAACCTTAAAATAAAACAACGTATGAAATCATTCAGGAAATTTTTAGCGATGTTCTCCGTAGCCCTGCTGGGTGGAGTTGCAGCAATTACTATCAATCATTTTTATAACGAAAAACAATATCAGTGGGCAGCGGAATCGCAATTGCGAAATCCTCTACCAATAAAATTTGTGGGCTTATCTTCTTCGGCCATGCCCGAAGGCAACACAAATTTCATTACCGCATCTCAAAAATCGGTGCCTGCGGTAGTATATATACAATCGAAGGTAGAGATGGAGGGCCAGCCTACCTATAATAATATGTGGGATTATTTATATGGCAACCCGCAACGCAACCGTATGGAAGGTATGGTAAGCGGCTCGGGCGTAATAGTTTCTGGCGATGGATACATTGTTACCAATAACCATGTGGTGGAAGAAGCGGGCAAAATACAAATAACCCTTAACGACAGGCGCACATACACAGCTAAAGTAATAGGCAAAGACCCTACAACCGATTTAGCTTTGCTTAAAATAGATGCACAAAACCTGCCCTCCCTGGAATATGGCAATTCGGATGATTTACAGGTTGGGCAATGGGTATTGGCTGTAGGCAACCCCTATAACCTTACATCTACTGTAACGGCCGGTATTGTAAGCGCAAAAGGCCGTAACATAGATATTTTGCCCAGCGACCGTGCCCATAAAATGTATCCTATAGAATCGTACATACAAACCGATGCGGCCGTTAATCCTGGTAACAGTGGTGGTGCTTTAATAAATACGGATGGACAATTGGTGGGTATTAACTCTGCCATTGCTTCGCCTACAGGCTCTTACAGCGGATATTCGTTTGCTGTGCCTGTTAACCTGGTAAAAAAGGTAGCCGCCGATTTAATGCAATATGGTATTGTGCAAAGGGCGTTCCTGGGCGTTACTATACGTAATGTGGATGCGGACATAGCCAAGTTGGCTAATTTAAATAACGCCGAAGGTATTTATGTAGATTCGGTATTGCAAACCGGCGCTGCTGAACAAGCTGGTATTAAATCGGGAGATGTTATTTTAAAAGTGGGCGACCAACCGGTAAATGATGTAGCCAGCCTGGAAGAACAAGTGGGCAATTACAGGCCGGGCGATAAGGTGAATATTACTGTAAGCCGCAATAATAGCCTGATGAGTTTGTCTTTAACTTTGCGTAATGTAGATGGCAATACTTCGGTAATAAAACCGGAAGAAACCGGTATGACCTCCGGAAAATCGATAGATGCGTTGGGTGCCTCGTTTGCAACTGTGTCTAAACCCGACATGGAAAAGCTGCATATACATAACGGGGTAAAAGTGACCGATTTAGGAGAAGGAAAGCTTAGTGGCATAGGTGTAGAAAAAGGCTTTATTATAACTCGTCTGAATCACCAAAACGTTAGCACACCTGATGATATTCAGAAGATTATAGACAACAGCGAGGGCGGAATTTTGGTAGAGGGTATTTATCCTAACGGGATGAAAGCGTACTATGCCTTTGGGATATAATATTGACGGGGATTAGGTAAATTTCGGCTAAAATGTATACCCCCGAAAGCAAATTTTTTCTATCTTTGCACAACTCAAAAAATTGCCCTCCCTCTACACAACCCAACATCATAGATGAGACAACTCAAAATAACTAAATCCATCACCAACAGGGAAAGTGCTTCCCTTGACAAATACCTACAGGAAATAGGCCGTGAAGAGCTTATTACTGCTGAAGAAGAGGTAATCCTGGCAAAAAAAATACAGGATGGTGATGAGAGGTCGTTAGAAAAGCTTACAAGGGCCAACTTACGTTTTGTGGTATCGGTTGCAAAACAATACCAAAACCAAGGCTTAAGCCTGCCTGACTTAATTAACGAAGGAAACTTAGGACTTATAAAGGCCGCCAAGCGTTTTGACCCTACAAGAGGATTTAAATTTATCTCGTATGCAGTGTGGTGGATCCGTCAATCTATATTACAGGCTTTGGCAGAACAATCGCGTATTGTGCGTCTTCCTTTAAACCAGGTTGGTTCATTAAATAAGCTTAATAAAACATTTTCGCGCCTTGAGCAGGAGTACGAAAGAGAACCTCTACCCGAGGAACTCTCTGAAATACTTGATTTGCCTATGGACAAAGTGAAAGATACCATGCAGCTTTCCGGAAAGCACGTATCGGTAGATGCCCCTTTTGCCAATGGTGATGACAATAACAGCCTGCTTGATGTGTTGGTAAACCACGATTCGCCAAGGGCAGACAGCATGCTTATTAAAGAATCGCTGAAAAGAGAAATAGAGCGCTCCCTTTCTACCCTAAGCGAAAGAGAAAAGGAAGTAATTAAACTCTTCTTTGGTTTGGATGTTCCACACCCATTAACCCTTGAAGAAATTGGTGCAAAATTCGACTTAACCCGCGAAAGGGTGCGTCAGATAAAAGAAAAAGCCATTAGAAGGCTTCGCCATACTTCCCGTAGTAAGCTCTTAAAGGCCTATTTGGGATAACAAGATAACATCTTGTTGTCATGTGTTGAAGGCCCCCGGTGTAACAGCCGGGGGTTATTTTTTGTGGCTATTTCGCAGGGCTTCACCCTGCGCTATTAAGATTACGTCCCTACGGGACTTACTAGACTACCCGTAAAACAATTAAAAGCCCCATCGGGGCAGCATATTAATAGCACAGGGTGAATCCCTGTGCAAATAGCGGAGTAAAGTATTTAAGCCCCGTCGGGGCGATATATTCTCATACTACACCTTTAATGTCATCCATTTACCTCTTCTAAAATAGTAGAGGGAAACTATGGCTATAATAGTCTCAGCTACAGGTGTAGCAATAAAAGCGCCGGTAGCCTTCATATCCAATCCCTTTGATAAAAAATAAGCAAATGGGATTTGAAACACCCAAAAGCAAACAAAATTTATTATGGTCGGCACCCTGGTATCCCCTGCCCCATTTAAAGATTGCGTCATAACCATTGCTATTCCGTAGAAAATAAATCCTGAACCAAATATCCGTAATGACTGAACCCCATAGCTGACTATGGCTTCATCGTGGGTAAAGAAGTTAATTATAGGTGATGCAAAAACCAAAAAGAGAATGGTTACAAAACTCATAAACACAACATTGTATAGGGCTGTAAGGTTTGCGCTCTGCCTGGCTCTCTCCGGTTGATTTGCCCCTAAATTTTGCCCTACCAGGGTTGCAGCTGCATTGCTTAATCCCCAGGCAGGTAAAATAAAAAATACCAAATTACGAATGGCTATTTGGTAGCCTGCCGATGCTGCGGCCCCGCTTGTTTCTGCAACCAGGCGGGTTAAGGCTATCCAGCTGCCGCTTGCAATAATAAACTGGAATGTAGCAGGCCAGCCAATATTTACAATTGATTTAATCACTTCAAAATCCATAGTAAAATGTTTTCGGGTAAACTTTAAAATGCCTTTTCCATTAAACAAACGGTAACATTGGTAAACCACACCACTACTCCGCCCTATTACTGTAGCGATTGCCGCACCTTTTAATCCGAAAAAATGAATAAACACAGGGCATAAAATTATGTTGATGATACTGGCGACCCAAAGGCTCCTCATGGCTATTGCAGCATCGCCGGCTCCACGAAAAATACCATTAATTAAAAAAAGTAACATAATGCCAAGACTGCCACCAAACATTATCCGGGTAAATATTGCCCCCTCGCTAACTACTTCTGCGTTTGCGCCCATAAGGCTTAAAATATTTGGGGCAAACAATACACCCGAAACACTAATGAATGCAGTAATAAAAACACAAATAATTAAAGTTTGCGCACCGGCATGAGCCGCATCTTCAGGATTCTTTTCACCAATGCGCCTTGCAACAATTGCGGTAGCTGCTGTACTTAAACCAATGGCTACCGAATAAATAAGCGTAATGACCGATTCGGTCAACCCAACAGTGGCAATTGCATTTTGGCCCAGTTTGCTTACAAAGAAAATATCTACTAAGGCAAATACGCTTTCAAGGCTTAACTCAAGTATCATGGGTATGGCAAGCAAAATAATAGCAATGCGTATACTACCCTTGGTATAATCCTGTTCTTCTCCTTTAATAGAAAGCTTTATGAGGTCTACTATCCTCTTAATTGTTGTCATACGTCTTATCCTCTATCTACTTAACCTTTTCTTCTTATCCTCATATTCAGCATCTCTACCACCAAGGCAAAGCCCAGGGCAGAGTAGAAATATCCTTTAGGAATATTGTAATGCAGTGCATTTGATACCAGCAGTAAACCCACCACCATAATAAAACAAAGTGCGAGCGTTTTAATAGTAGGATTACGATTTATAAACTCGCTGGTTTTTCCCGAAACCCAAATCATTAAAGCCATACCTATGGTTACAGCCAGTGCCATTATTACAAAGTTTTGTATCAGGCCTATAGCAGTAAAAATAGAATCGAATGAGAACAACATATCGACCAATACTATTTGGAGCACCACATTACGGTAAGCTGTAGGGCTTTTGTCAATAGCCTTTTCCTTACCACCATCCTTTATATGTTCCTTTATCTCATTAAACGTATTCCAAATAAGGTAGCCGCCGCCAAGCATAAATAATATATCGCGAATGCTTACATCAAAACTGCCAACTGAAAATAAAGTTGTGGTAATACTTGAAAGCCACACAAGGCCAAACAACATAGCAATGCGCATTACTAACGCAAGCGCAAGCCCCAGCACCCTTGCGGACAGCCTTCTATCTTCCGGCAATTTGGCAATTACAAGCGAAATAAAAATGATATTATCTACACCCAATACAAACTCAAGTACCGAAAGGATACATAAGGTTATTAACCCGTTAAGTGTAAATAATGTTGCAAAATCCTGCGCGATGTTCATAACACTACAAAGTTAAACTTATTTGAACAGCCTGTTTTTGCCCCCTTAACAGTTACAATGGGAAAACAGATTACTTTTGGCTTGGTTTTATCATGAAAAAGCATTTTAGCATACTTCTTCTATCCCTTGTGGCATATACTTTTGCTATGGCTCAAAAGCCTACACAAAGTGTACATGGCATCGTTACCGATAAAGAATCGGAATCACCATTGCCGGGTGTTACCGTAATGATATTAAACATTGATACACTTATTGGCACCACCACCGATGTTAATGGCAGATATGTTTTACATAATATACCTGTAGGACGTGTAAGCCTGCAGTTTTCGTTTATGGGATATAAAACACAGGTAGCAAATAATATAATGCTTGATGCGGGCAAAGAAGGCATTGCCAATGCAACATTGGAAGAATCGGTGGATACTTTGCACGAGGTGGTGATAAAAGCCAGCAGGGATAAAAACTCTGCGATTAATGAAATGAGCACAGTAAGTGCAAGGCAATTTTCGCCGGATGACGCCAACCGTTATGCAGGTTCATTATCCGACCCATCACGCATGGCAACTAACTTTGCAGGTGTTGCTACAGCCGACGATACACGTAATGACATTGTAATTCGCGGTAACTCGCCTTTGGGCTTGTTATGGAAGTTAGATGGTGTAGATATTCCCAACCCAAACCACTTTGGCACATTGGGCTCTACCGGTGGACCCGTAAGCATTTTGAACAACAACATGCTCGATAATTCTGATTTTATGACCGGTGCCTTCCCGGCAGAATATGGCAATGCGCTTGCAGGGGTATTCGATTTGAAAATGAGAAACGGCAATAACGAAAAGAGTGAATTTACAGGTGAAATAGGATTGAATGGTGCTGAAGCGGAAGCCGAAGGGCCTTTTTCTAAAAACTCGCAGGCATCCTATATTGTAGATTTTCGTTATTCGGCACTCATACTTTTTAACCTGTTGGGTATTAACTTCGGCTATTCCGCTATTCCGCAATATTCCGATCTTTCTTTTAAACTCAACTTTCCAACAAAAAAGTTTGGCACTTTTTCTGTATTTGGCATTGGTGGCCCCAGCTACATTGCCCTGCTGGCGCAAGATTTAAGTAAGGACAACTATAGCCTTAGTCCCTTTAATGAAGATACCTATTTTGGTTCAACCATGTTCGCTACCGGTATATCCAACAAATACTTTTTTAACGAAAAGACCAGCCAAACCATCGAGTTTGCAGCTACAGGCTTACAAAACATAGTTAAAATAGATACCAACAACGGTGTATCGAAACAAGTAACCTACGGGCAAAAATCAACCGACCTTACTTTTGTTTTATCATATACTTTAAACACCAAGGTAAATGCAAAAAACACAGTGCGCTCCGGTGTATCGGCCAATTTACTGTACTCAAACTATGCCGATAGCGGCTTAGTGGGCAATAGCGTTTACCAATATAATACCCGATACAACGGGGCAAGTACTTTATTACAGGCCTATACCGAATGGCAACATAAATTCACTGATAATTTCATAATGAACGGGGGCTTGCATTTCCAGGAGTTTTTGCTTAACAATAGTAATGCTTTGGAACCACGCCTGGGTTTTAAATGGCGGTTTACCGAAAAGCAATCTGTCGGTATTGCGGTGGGCATGCATAGCGAATTGCAACCCATGAGCGTGTATTATTATGCTACCCAACTAAACAACGGTACATATGAAAACACCGACCAAAACCTTGGGCTTTCTAAAAGCGACCACATTGTACTATCGTACGACAACAGCTTTGCGCCCAGTTGGAGAATGAAGATTGAAACATACTACCAGTATTTATACAACATTCCGGTACAGCAATATCCAACCTATTATTCGGCACTTAATATTGGGGCAGATTATTACGCCCCGCAGGTGGATAGCCTTGTAAATAAAGGCACAGGCAACAACTATGGTGTAGAACTGACGGTTGAAAAATTCTTTAATAAAGACTATTACATGCTCGTTACCACCTCTATTTATGATGCCTTGTACAGGGGAAGCGACGGCATATTGCGCCATTCTGCATTCGATGGTAATTATACGTTTAATGCACTTGCCGGGGCAGATATACACTTGGATAAAGCCCGTAAGCATATTATTTCCGTTAGTGTTAAAGCAAACTATTCGGGTGGCAGGCGCTACATCCCTGTTGACCTTGCCGCCAGCCAGCTTATAAATAACGAAGTGCTCGATGTGAATGAAGCCTATACCAACCGATTCCCCGATTATTCGAGAATAGATGTTAAGATCAGCTTTAAACTAAACAGTAAAAAAGTAACCCAGGAATTGGCCTTTGAAGCGCAAAATATATTTAACCGCAAAAATATATTCCAGCAGATATATAACCCTGAAACCAATAAGCTGGAAACTGACTACCAATTGGGTTTATTTCCTTTAGGGTCGTATAAAATTACATTCTAATAACTAAAAACGATAAGAGATAAACGATAAATTTAAATAATACCCATTCATAGTTTATCGTTTATAGTTCATCGATGGTTTACCTTAATAAAAAACTATATTTGTTTATCTAAACTCCCCTTTTTTATGAGAGCATTATTTATTAATCTTTCTATTCTATGCCTTTTAGTAGTAGGCGTGTCTGCTTATTTTTGGCCACCTGTGTTATGGGGCCTTATTATTATTGTTCCGCTTATTTGGGTTGGAATTGTTGACCTTATTCAGCCCGGCCACACCATACGCCGCAACTTCCCTGTGCTTGGCCGCATGCGCTATTGGATGGAAGGCCTGCGTCCAAAAATTTATCAATATTTTATAGAATCAGATACAGACGGTACACCATTTAACCGACTTAACCGTAGTGTAATATACCAGCGAGCTAAAAAAGTAAACGATACAACTCCATTCGGCACACAGCTTAATGTTTACGAAGTAGGATACGAATGGTTGAATCACTCCATAACCCCTTTAGATTCGCACAAGCTGGATCACGACCCACGTGTAATTGTTGGAGGACCCGATTGCAAACAGCCCTATTCTGCAAGTATTTACAACATATCTGCTATGAGCTATGGTTCACTTAGCCAAAATGCAATTATGGCGTTAAACTCGGGCGCTAAATTGGGCGGCTTTGCACATAATACAGGCGAGGGCGGACTAAGCCCTTACCACCTTAAACCAGGCGGAGATATTATATGGCAAATAGGTACCGGTTATTTTGGATGCCGTAATAAAGATGGAACCTTTAATGCCGAACTGTTTGCCGAACGCGCTGTGTTGCCTAATGTAAAGATGATTGAGATTAAACTATCGCAAGGTGCAAAACCCGGACATGGCGGCATACTGCCTGCTAAAAAAGTGACTGAAGAAATTGCTAAAATACGTTTGGTAGAAATGGGTAAAGATGTTATCTCTCCCCCATTCCATACTGCGTTTAGCACCCCAACCGAATTGCTACACTTTGTAAAAAAATTGCGCGACCTATCGGGCGGAAAACCAATTGGCTTTAAATTATGTGTAGGCATGAAGAGCCAGTTCCTTGCTATTTGTAAGGCTATGGTTAAAACAAACATAATGCCCGATTTTATTACCGTAGATGGTGGTGAAGGCGGCACAGGTGCAGCGCCTTTGGAGTTTTCGAATTCTGTGGGTATGCCATTGCGCGATGGCCTGGCTTTTGTACACGATGCCCTGAATGGTTTTGCACTCAGGAGGCACATCAGAATTATCGCATCGGGTAAAGTTGCAACCGGCTTTGATATTGTAAAGCTTTTAGCGCTCGGTGCCGATATGTGCAACAGCGCAAGGGCCATGATGCTGGCTTTGGGCTGCATACAGGCGCTTGAATGTAATACCAACAAATGCCCTACAGGCGTAGCTACCCAGGATAATAACCTGCAAAGAGGTTTAGTGGTGGATGACAAAAAAGTAAGAATATCTAACTTCCATGAGGAGACAGTAAAAAGCGCTGTAGAATTAATGGGGGCAGCAGGTATTTCGGATACCAGCAAAATGCACCGTTCCTTTATTTACCGCAGAGTTAGCGCTGCTGAAATAAAAACGTACGCAGAAACTTATCCATATATTTTAAGAGGATCATTACTGGAAGCACCCTACCCTGAGCAATACCAGTACGATTTATCGAACAGCAGCGACGAAAGCTTTGAGCCTTTGATTAAGAGATAGCCTCTTTAGGTTTTTGCCAATTCAGGGAATTTGATACCTTTACTTTAACAGATTAGGGTTAACCTAAACAGATAAAGTAAACAAAACGGAATTTTTCCGCAGGAAAGGTATTAGATAAGTATGATTTATTTGAAAAATTTTTACTCTTCCTTTATCATTTTCAGCCTTGTTCTTTTAAGCATTGGTGTGCTTACTGCGCAAAACACAGACTCTTTAAAACACATTCCGCTCAAGGCGGGCGAAGACAGCAACAGGGTTAAAGTATTACACCAAATTTATACGGTAGATAATTCGGTTACCCATCCTGTAGAAGCACTTTATATTTCTGAAAGAATAGGATACAAGCCCGGTATTGCCCAATCGTTGCTTGATATAGGCCGGTACTATTATTTCGACGGAAAGCCAGATGTATCGCTTGGCTACCTTATTAAGGCCATAAAAATTGGAGAAGAACTGAACAATAAAAAGCTTTTGATAAATGCGTATAGATACACAGGATACATATACAGGCCTGACGATCCTTACATGGCTGCCGACTATTATAACAAGGCCTTAAAGCTGACAGAAGAAACTAAAGATGAGATTTCTGAATCTTATGTATTGAGTGCACTTGGAAATGTTTATGAAAAAATTTATGAAGGCAACTCCGACGATAACCGTAAAGCATTGCAGTACTATCTCAGGAGTTTAACAATACGGGAAAGAATTGGCACAAACGATGAGATTGCATCCTCGCTTAATGAAACATCACGCGTATACGATGTAATTGGCCAGCGGGACAAAGGACTGGAACTTCGCTTAAAGGGGTTGCAGGTTGCTGAACAATCGGGTAGTACTAAAAACATAGTGTATTTAAATAATGTTTTAGGAAACGAGTATAGCCGCATGCACGACTATAAAAAAAGCCTGGATTACGATTTAACAGCCTACACTATTGCCAAACAGCAAAAAATTCATATAGCAGAAGATATGGCAACACTGTATGACATAACTAAGGGCATGGCATACGATTATCGTGAACTTGGAGATTTAAAAAAAGCAGATGCATTTTATGCTGAGGCCATCGATCTTAATGATTCTATACGGTCTTTAGGTACAAAACACGATTACAATCTTTCCGGATTAAAGCATGACCTGGAAAAAGAACTTGAAAAAGAAAAGTTGCTTTTAAAAGATGCCGAAATATCGAAAGGTAAAGCCGAAGCAGCAAGGCAAACCATTTTACGCAATGAACTATTTGTGGTTTTTGGTTTTATCCTGCTGATTGCATTAATAATTTTCAGAGGATACAGAGTAAACAGATTATCGAATCGCAAACTCGCAATTAAGAACAAACAACTTGAAAATGCTTACCAGGTACTGGCAGAAAGCGAAAACAAGTTCAAGCTGATTACAGAAACTATAAATGATGTTTTTTACCTGTTTAACATTGTAGAAAAAAAGTATGAGTATATAAGCCCCAATTGCATTACCCTGTTTGGATTGAGCCAGGAATGGGTTTATGAAAACAACACTACAAAAAGTGTTGTTCATCCGGATGACCTTGCACTTGTTAAAGAGGCAAACACAAAAGTAGACACTGGCAATGCATACGAAATAGAATTTAGGGTTGTGGTTAATGACGAAATAAAATGGGTAGCCGAAAAATCATCGCCTATTTATGATGAAAAAGGCAAACTTATCCGGAATTCCGGAATATGCAGGAACATTACACTACGCAAAACCAACGAAGAAATAATTGCATCTAAAAACAAAGATATACGCGATAGCATTTTATATGCGAGCACTATTCAAAATGCTATACTGGTTCCTAAAAGCGAAATAGCAAAAAAATTAAATGATTTTTTCATTTTATCTAAACCTAAAGATATTGTAAGTGGCGACTTTTATTTTTACAGAGAAACCGATGAGGGCCTTGTAGTGGCTGTGGCCGATTGTACCGGGCATGGCGTACCGGGCGGATTTATGAGCATGTTGGGCAACGCATACCTTAACGATATAATAAACAATAACAAAGATATTGCCCCGGCAGAAATACTAAAAAAACTGGGAAAAAGAATTGTCCTTTCTCTTAACCAGGATACCTCTTACACTTCGAATAAAGATGGTATGGATATTGCTTTAATTAAGTTTAATAATAACAACACATCATTACAATACGCAGGTTCTAATAACTCGCTGTATATAGTAAGGAAAGGAGAACTAATGGAAATACCTGCAGATAAACTACCTATAGGTATAAACTATACTGCCGAACAAACCGAGTTTACCAACAATAAGGTAGAGATACAAAAAGGTGATGCTCTCTATCTTTTTAGCGATGGCTATGCCGACCAATATGGAGGGCCAAACATTAAAAAGTTCACTAAAAAACAATTGCAGAAAACACTTCTTTCGGTAAGTGATAAAAGCATGGCTGAGCAGGAAAGGATACTAAATGAAGCCTTTGAGAACTGGAAAAGCGAGCAAATGCAAATTGACGATGTAATGATTATGGGTATTAGAATTTAGCAATGAACAAGGTTTAGCTAAAACTTAGCAATTATATTAGTATAAGGTTGTACATTGGGCAAATAGTTATTTAACTAATGCAAGTCTCAACTTCAAAAACGCCTAAAAAAAACTTTTGGAAATTATTAGGTCCCGGGCTTATTACTGGTTCCAGTGATGATGACCCTTCGGGAATAGCCACATACTCGCAGGCAGGCGCCGGTTTTGGGCTAACCACTTTATGGACCGCCTTTGTAACCTTTCCTTTAATGGCTGCCATACAAGGAATGTGCGCCCGTATTGGTATAGTTACTTCGTCGGGGTTAACTACAACGTTAAAAAGACATTATTCTAAAACATTGCTCTATGCTTTTGTGCTTATTTCTTTTCCTGCCATAATCCTCAATATAGGTGCCGATATTGCAGGTATGGGTGCTGTTGCCACTATGCTTTGCCCCTCCATAAATAGTATAGCTTTTTCATCTGTTTTTGTTGTTACACTTATCATTTCGCTCATTTATTTTCCATACAAAAAAATAGCTGCGGTGCTTAAGTGGCTTTGCCTTACTTTAATGCTTTATATCATTGTTCCTTTTATGGTTAAGCAGGATGGCCTGGCAGTTTTAAAGGCTACATTTGTTCCGCATATTACCTGGGACAAAGACTATATAGCCATTTTGGTAGCCATTTTAGGAACCACTATTTCACCCTATCTCTTTTTTTGGCAAACATCGATGGAGAATGAAGACAGGGCAGAAAAAAAGAGCGTAATGGTTAACAAAACTGATATTTCGAACATGCGGTTTGATGTGAACGTTGGTATGTTCTTTTCTAATTTAGTTATGTATTTCATTATTCTCGCTACAGGTTCAGTCTTATTTCGGGGCGGAATCACCGCCATTAATACTGTTCAGGATGCCGCATCGGCATTAAAACCCCTTGCCGGAAATTCGGCTTACCTACTATTTGCCCTTGGTATTATTGGTACGGGGCTATTAGCCATTCCCGTGCTTGCAGGTTCAGTATCTTACATGATTGCCGAAACCTTTGGCTGGAAAGAAGGACTGAATACAAAATGGCATGAGTCAAAAGGATTTTACCTTGTATTGGCAGTTTCTATTATCATAGGCTTTAGCATTAACCTTATTGGAATTGATCCGATTAAGGCCTTAATTTTTACTGCCATTGCTTACGGTGTTACAGCCCCTCCGCTTATTGCCATTATCATGCACATTTCGAATAACAAAAAAATAATGGGCGATTTTACCAATTCACGCCTTTCTAACTTCCTGGGCTGGACTACTTTAATTGTAATGACTGTTGCGGCAGTCGCCTTGTTTATCACCATGTAATTTATTTACAAAGTACTGACAATCAAAGTATTTTATATAATACTGATTTTCAGGCACTTGCTATATTTCTTGCATTTTGCAAGTATTGATGAAATTTTGGATAGAAGCACCTGATAACCATAACTGCTTACGATGATGAAAATGTAGAAATTTGGTTGTAAGAAATAAGTAGAATACGATAAGTTGATACGCTACTAAACTGGCAGCTAATTGTTGTTAATAAATTTTACCCGGAGGGGGTTATTTTTTAGGCTGTAGATTGTAAATTCGCAGAAATAAAAAAGGGGCCCATTTTTCATGAAAGTAACCTATTACGGACATTCGTGCTTTGGAGTAGAAACAGCAGGCAAACACCTGTTGTTCGACCCGTTTATTTCGGGCAACCCATTGGCTTCGTCTGTAAAGATAGATGCTATAAAAGCCGACATTTTATTGTTATCACATGCCCACCAGGATCATACATTAGATGCCGAGAACATAGCAAAACGTACGAATGCACTGATGGTGTGTAACTACGAAATATATCTGTACTACAACGGCAAAGGCATTAAGAATATACGCCCTATGAATGTAGGTGGCAGCTTTACACAAGATGGCATTACTATAAAATGCGTAAACGCCATACACACCAGTACTTTTGCTGATGGAGCTAACGGAGGCATCCCTGTTGGTTTTGTAGTTACATCCAGCCGGGAAAGTTTTTATTTTGCAGGCGATACAGGCCTAACCTACGATATGAAGCTTATTGGCGAAGCCACTACCCCACTTAAATTTGCTATGCTGCCCTGTGGAGATAACTTTACCATGGGCACCGAGGACGCCATTAAAGCATGCGGTTTTATTAAGTGTAACAACATTATCGGCATGCATTACAACACCTTTGATATTATAAAAATAGATACCGCTGAAGTAAGTAAGAAGTTTGAAAAGGCAGGCAAGAAGATACATTTTATGACTATAGGAGAGAGTAAAGAATTTTAGTAAAACACAAAGAACCATGGGAAAAATTATTGCAATTGCAAACCAAAAAGGCGGAGTTGGAAAAACAACAACCTCCATCAATCTTGCTGCAGCCCTTGCTGTACTTGAGTTTAAAACCTTGCTGGTAGATGCCGACCCACAAGCTAATGCCACATCGGGTGTTGGGCTCGATCCGAAAAAGATTAAAACCAGCATCTACGAATGCATTATAGATAGCGTAGAACCCAAGGATACCATTATAACAACAGAAACGCCTAACCTTGACCTGTTGCCCGCGCATATTGACCTTGTGGGTGCAGAAATAGAAATGATAAACCTGCCCAACCGCGAGAAAATGATGAAAGCGGCCCTGGCTAAAATAAAAGACAATTACGATTTTATTATTGTAGATTGCTCGCCATCACTGGGGCTTATTACGCTTAATGCCCTTACGGCGGCCGATTCTGTAGTAATACCCATACAGTGCGAATATTTTGCATTAGAAGGATTAGGAAAGCTATTACAAACCATTAAAATTGTACAGGAACGCCTTAACCCTGAATTAGATATTGAGGGTATATTGCTTACCATGTACGATGGACGCCTTAACCTTTGCAACCAGGTTGTGGAAGAGGTAAAGGCACACTTCCAAAATATTGTATTTGACACCATAGTGCACCGTAACATAAAACTTAGCGAAGCGCCCAGTTTTGGCAAAACCATTATTATGCACGATGCCGCATCAAGGGGTTCACTAAACTACCTGCACATGGCAAGAGAGATATTGCAAAAAAACAAAATGACCAAAATGAAACAAAGTGAAAAGGTCATTAATATTGATGAAAACTAATGAACACACAGAAAAAAAGATCGTTAGGAAGAGGGCTAAGCGCATTGCTTGAATCAGAAAGCAGTGTATCGGTAGCATCTTCGCAAACACATGCGGCTACGGGTGGTACTTCGTTAATACCCATCGATTTTATTGAAGCCAATCCGTTTCAGCCACGCAGCCATTTCGACCAACAGCAACTGGATGACCTTGCCACATCTATAAAGCAACATGGAGTAATACAACCCATTACTGTAAGGCGGGTTAGTAAAGACAAGTACCAGCTTATATCAGGCGAAAGAAGGTGGAAAGCAACCCAAATGGCAGGACTTGAAGAGATACCTGCCTATGTACGTGTTGCCAACGACCAAGCCATGTTAGAAATGGCCTTAATAGAAAACACACATCGCGAAGACCTTGACCCTATTGAAGTATCCATTGGATATCAACGCCTGATAGAAGAATGCGGACTAACACAAGAAGACTTATCGGACAAAGTGGGCAGGGACCGTTCTACGGTTAGTAATTTCTTAAGACTGTTAAAACTTCCACCAGTTATACAACTTGCAATACGCGAAAAAAAGATAAGCATGGGGCATGCTAAAGCCCTTATTAATATTGATAATCCGGTATCGCAACTAAGTGTATTTGATAAAATACTGGATGAATCCTTAAGCGTACGTGCTACTGAAGATAAGGCCAGGGATGCAAAAAGCAGCCTTTTAAAAACCAAACGTTCTTCAAACGGGCATAGCTCACCGGATGATAACAGACTGGAAAAAGAATTATCCAGCCACCTTTCATCTAAGGTAAAACTTTCAAGAGGAAACTCCGGCAAAGGCAAGCTGGTTATCTCTTTCTCTTCAAACGAAGGGTTGCAAAAGATTATAGAACTGTTACATTCCTGAATATAAAAATTGAGCGCCAGGTTTGCTTCTTTTATACCGGTTGTATTTCTTCTGTTTTTTTGCACCAGCGGTTTTGCCCAGCAGGCTGATGGTAGCCATGTAAAGGACGTTCAGGTAACCTCGCAAAGTGGAGATACGAATAAAGCCACAATAAAAATATCACCCAAGCACTCACCCAAAAAAGCCTTTTTATATTCCCTTGTTTGCCCCGGCCTTGGGCAAGCCTATAACCACAAATATTGGAAAATACCTATTATTTATGCGGGGCTTGGCACTTTTGCATACTTTATAGTTTTCAACCAACAGCAATACAATATTTATCAAGGTGCCCTTAAAATTCGTGATAATGGAGGTATGGACCAGTTCTATAACATCTATACGCCTGATGACTTAGTTTCTGCAAGAGACTATTATCACCACAACCGCGACTTATCTGTAATAGGTGCTGCTGTATTTTATACGCTCAATGTTGTAGATGCCGTGGTAGATGCACATCTCTTTTCTTTCAACGTAGATAACGATATCAGCGTACATTTTGCTCCACAGGTAAATACCTATGCAACCGGCTATGGCTTAACCATGGCACCTACCCTATCCTGCGTAGTCAATTTTAAATAAAAAGTCCCACATTAATGCGGGACTTTTATTAATTTATTTATTCGGTTTTATTTGTAAGAAAAATGTACAGGCAGATTAAACTGCACCCTTACAGGGTGGCCATTCTGCATGCCCGGATTCCATTTGGGCATAGATTCTATAAGCCTTATGGCTTCTTTAGTATATCCCGGGCCCTCAGCAATACCATGCAACACTGTAACGTTGGTAATTGAGCCATCTTCTTCTATTACAAAAGTAAGGTACACCGTACCTTGTATATTCTCGCTTCTTTCTAATTCCGGCAGAATTACGTTATCATTAAAATATTTTTGCAACTCGCCTTTAAATGTGGGCATAACTTGTGCAATGGTTATAGGCGGCTCTATTATTGGCTTGCTATCTTCAATTATTTTTTTGTTAGGATCTCCGTTAGGGTCACCAATCGGCATATCACCGGGGTCTTTACCCGGGTCTGTTCCCGGATGTTCAATTATTTTTTTTGTATCGGGTATTGGGTCAATAGGCGTATTTGTTACTATTGCTGGCGGTGGACGCTTAATGGGGGCCGCTGCTGCCCGTGCCGGTGGCGTAACAGGAGGAGGAACAACTGCAGGCTTAAAGGGATGTACACCCATAGGGTCTGCAGTAAAGTGTTTCACTCTTTCAATAACTGATGTAGTCTTGTGGAAGTAATTCCATATAGCAGGAACTACAGCACATAATACCCCAAAAGAACCCGCAATAAACAGTGAAAGCAAAAGAGCGCTATTATACTGTTGCCTAACAGCAAAAGCGCCATACTCTTTGTTTCTTCCTTCAAACACAATTTCGTTACGGCCCAGGCTGGTAACATCCGTCCAGTCGCCGTTGGTTTTGTATGCTATCATGGTTTTAGGTTTATAAGGTTATGAAAATTAAGTCCTTAACAAGTATAAAACGGCAGATACTTCCCCTTTATTGTATACTCTACGTATCTATAATGCCAAGGTTAGCTTTTTAAGGTATTTTAACATTCCCCAAATTGCAGTTCATTACGTGTTTTTTGCAGTTCATTACATAATAGCTGCAGTTCATTACGTACTCAACCACAAAAAAACAGGATTGCTTTAGATTTACTTAGCTAAGTAAATCTATTTGAAAAGTACTACTCTAAAAAAACTACTCTTAAGCCTGCTTATAGCGCAAGCTTTAGCAACTGGTCTTAGTGCCCAAACATGGGATACTGTGAGTTCAGGGTTTGATAACGGGGTGAATGCGCTTGCAGTGAACAATGGCAAATTATATGCAGGTGGTGCATTTATGTTCGCCGCAGGTAACTCTGCCAACTACATGGCACAATGGAATGACACCGCGTGGACAGGTGTTGGAAGCGGAATGAACAGTTATGTGCTTTCGCTTAGTACCGCCCCCGAAGGCTTATATGCAGGTGGTTATTTTTGGAACGCGGGTGGCAATTCGGCCAATTCTATAGCCCTGTGGAACGATACTAATTGGAATGGCCTCGGCAGCGGGGTGTATCTGTTTAATGGGCCGAGCATTAATGCTATGGTATCTTATAATGGAATACTTTATGCGGGTGGCAATTTTTCCAAAGCCGGAAATACATGCACAAATAATATGGCTCAATGGAACGGGCAAGAATGGACATCAATGGGTACAGGTATGAACGGTAATATTAATGCCATGGCCATTTACAACGGAAATATTTACATAGCAGGCAATTTTGATAGCGCTAATGGTAGTGCCATATATCATATTGCTATGTGGGATGGAGCCCAATGGAAGGCGGTTGGCAATGGCCTAAATGGTAATGTAACCGCACTTTGCGTGTATAATGGAGAATTGTATGCGGGTGGCGGTTTTGACAGTGCAGGTAATAAACGAGCCATAGAAATGGCAAGGTGGAACGGAACACACTGGGATGCTGTTGGAACGGGTATGAGCATGGGCAGCAGCGTAAATGCTTTAGCAGTATACAACAATAAGCTATATGCAGGCGGTAGTTTCGATAGTGCAGGAGGAATACAGGCTTGGTACATAGCCGCTTGGAATGGCCAAAACTGGGATAACCTGGGTGCAGGGGTGAATAACACAGTAAACGCCTTAGCTGTATATGATTCAGCACTTTATGCTGGCGGATGGTTTACCAGTGCAGCTGGTATGGTTGCAAACTATATTGCCAAATGGACCGATAACCCTAAAACTATTATAGCAGGTGTTAGTAATACTATTGAGGCCAATACTGTTATGGTATATCCTAACCCAAGCAAGGGAGTTTTTCAAATTCAGGCTAAGGGCTATCAGCTATTGGCTAATAGCCGAATTGAAGTTTATAACTTGCTTGGAGAAAAGATAGCTAATAGCCAATGTCCAATAGCTAATAATCAAATTCAAATTGACTTGAACAATCAAGCATCGGGTATATACATCTACAAGGTTTACAATTTGGGCAACCTTTTAGGAACGGGCAAATTAATTAAGGAATAAGCTTTTAATAATGCGCCACCCCAAAAATGGCTGTGCCACTAATAGGTATGCTATCGGCACCATTATATAGCTCGCACTTAATTTGGGCTGTAACCATTTTTACGGCCTGGTTGTTCGAATTATTCATGTAATCGCTTACGGCAGTAACTTTAAAAAATGAATTATAATGCTGCTTATTACTTTCCGATGTCCATAAATTACCTGATGCATCATACCACGCAACCCCTACATCATTAAAATTATAAGGATTAGGTTGGGGAGTAAGAGGAATATTCTCATAAAAACCTCCTGCACACCCCGAAAACCCCTGGGTGGCCTCATTTATACTTTGGGTATTTGTAAAGCCTGTAGCATCGGTAACTGAAGATGTAACATGATAAACCCCCATTGCTGAATAAGTATACGTTGGAGTTGCCTGGGTAGATGAATTTCCATCGCCATATTGCCACAAATAGGTATACGGTGGAGTACCGCCATTAATGGCATTTGCAAACATGGTTGTAAGGCCACTAAAGGAATTTGAGAAGGCAGAGTAAAACCCACCACACTGGCCCACAAGCACCATATTGGTATCCGACGATGCACAGGAACCGGAATTTAAGGTGACACTTGCCTTATAAATTCCAGGGCGGTAATAATAATGCACGGGATTGTGGGTATTGCCGGTTTGTCCATCGCCAAAATTCCAGGCATAACTTACAATAGCATTATTCATAAAATCCTGAAACTGCACATAATACCCTGATGGCTGCCCAAGCGGGGTGGAATAACTATAATATCCATTTCGGATTACTGTATTTACATGTGCAATAGTAAGGGAAGGTGTGGTACTTGAATCTTTAAAAAAAACCTCCAGCGAATTAGGGCAAGTGCCTGAACATCCCTGTGTCATAAACTCCCCGGTAAAATTATACACCCCATTATTATCCTTTGCATACGACGTATTAAGGAAATAGTTATTTACGCCCGCCTGTATACTTAAGGGTGCGCCATTTACACTGCCATTAAACGAAAACACGGGTTGTGTGGTTGTAGAACTATTTGAATAATCATTCTTCTTGCAGGCTGAAATAATACAAACCAACCCTACAAATAACGCCGCATATTTTGCTTTCATGTGCTTAAAGTATTAGAAAATGTGATACGATAATAAAAGTTTAATTCCCGAATTTCTTTCAAAAGCATTCTGGCCAAAGAACGAATTGCTCTTAATATCTGCAAGTCCAAAGTATGGCATAACGTATACCGATAGCCTTCCGAACAAGGTTCTGCGATATAGAAGGAAAACTGAAGCATTCCAGCGGTTATACCCCTCTACATACATAAACTGTTTATAGGTTTTATTGCTGGTTGTATTGTTATCTCCTTTTGCGGATGTTACATCTACACTACCCCATCCATTTAACAAATAGGAAAGCGTACCGCCTAAACCTATTGCATTTTTATCATTTACCTTATATTCTACCTGCAAAGGCAATGTTGCATAAATAAGCCATTTTGTTGTAAGTGTAGTATCGTTGGTGTTCAGTCCAAAGTCGTAAGTGTTGTGTTTTAAAACAAATGGAATGGTTCCTATATTGTCAATAGCATCGACACCTACACCTGTTTTAACTGACCATTTAAAACCAAACATTTTTTGATATCCTACACCAATGTATGGATCAATGCCGCTTCCTTGTTTTATGCCCGCATCTTTCCATCCTATGCCGTAAGCGGCACCGGCTTCTATAGAAAATCCCTGAGAATTTTCCGGCTTTTCTACCAAAGGCGGTAATGATTGGGTTTGAGAGATTGCCACTGGACTTACCGACGGATTATCTACCTTTATTTGGTCACTATCGGCCTTTTTGGCTTCCGTAACATTTGAAGCATTATTACTGCTTACCATCAAAGCAGATATACTATCCTTTTTAGCTACTACCGGGGTTAATTGGCTCTTAGACTGCTCTTGTTTTTGTGTAGAAGAATTTCCGCTATTACTTACTTCGTTTTGTTTCTGCCCTGCCTCTACTCTATTATTTTCGGGAGAGTTGGCTTTGGCCAAACTACTACTTGTGTTTACGATTACTTCATTTGATGTTGTTTGTTTTGCAGCATTCGGTTGAACCACCTTATTTTCCTGAATCTTTACACCTGTTGTTTTAGAAGTACCAGCAACAACAATAGTTTCGCTTGCTTCACTTTTTTCCGATACATTATTTGCAGATGCAGCTTTTTGCCTTTTAGGAATATAATTGGTATTAGGGTTAGCTATACTAACCTTTACTTTATTGGTAGCTGTATTTGCAGAATGAGCTGAAACAGTGTTTACAGTCATACTATTTATTGTTTGCCTATTTGCAGTAGCATTTTCAGGCGTTTTATTTACTGCAATATCAGGTTTGGCAAGACTGTTCGAAGACACAACCTTATTTTGAATACCAGGCATTTCTTGATTAACTGCCAGTGCATTATCTTTTTTAGAAACAGTATCTTTATTTAAATACAGGTAGCCGCTTAAACACAATAACAGCAAGGTAGCAACCAAACTACCCCACAGCAAACGTCGTTTCCTTTTCCTGGAATCATCAATCATTTGCCTCATATCCCTCCAGTCCTGTTCTTCCGCGGGTATATCCCTATCCACTAACTTGGAACGAAGGATTTCGTAAAAGTCCTGTTGCTTGTTCATCCTGCTAAAATGTTAAATGATGCATTTACTTTAGTTATCATTTCCTGTAACTTATGTCTCGAAAAATTAAGATGCCACCTTGATGTGCCTTCCGACATCCCTAATAAGTCGGCAATTTCTTTATGAGAAAATCCATCAATAGCGTAGAGATTAAACACCTTTTGGCTTACAGGCGGCAATTGCATTATAAGGCCATGTATCTCTTCCACATCCATTTTTATAAGGGCGTTATTCACACCCATATCTTCATGTACTTCCTCATATTCTTCTACATACTCTATGTATTGTTTTTGTACTTTCTTTTTTCTGTATTCGTCAATAAGTACATTAACCATTATGCGGTGTATCCATGCTTTAAACGAGGTTTCGAGCTTATATTTTTTTAAATTGGTAAGTATTTTAAAAAAGCCCATGTTAAGCATTTCCCTGGCCTCTTCTCTCGATTTGGTGTAGCGAAGGCATATAGAGATAAGGTAGCCATAGGTAAGCTTGTACAGCTCCTCTTCAGCAATCCTGTCCCTGTTAATACAGGCAGTTATAATCTCAGTCTCTACCTTCATGTAAAGTTTAAACCAAAGGATACCCTTTTAAATAACAAACGTGCCCCGAAGTTAGTATGTTGGGTGGAATTATAAAAAACTAACATTAATTTGATTATCAGGGTACTATAAAATAACAAACCCCACAAATGTGGGGCTGTTCTATAGCTTGCAAACTTTGCTGAAGCTATTAAATAATTACTAAAGATAATTACTTGGTAGTAGCTGTAGTACCGGTAGCTTTGGTACCAGACTTTTTGGTGTCTTTCTTAGCTGTAGTCTTTGTATCAGTTTTTGTAGGAGTGGTGGTTGCTTTGGTAGCTGGCTTAGCTCCTTTTGCAGGATCGGGGTTTTGTTGTGCAAATGATACGCCTGCAAACAGAACCAGTGCTGATAAAACTAATGTGAACTTTTTCATAATGTAAGGTTTGTTATATGTTAATGAAACAATTTTAAATCTATAGAATGAAGAAAAGATGAAGGAAATTTTATAAACATTTTTTGCTCTTAACCCAATGCCGCATCATTATTTATCCTTCACCTACATCAGTTCGCATACTTTTATAACTCATTGAGCCACATTTATTTGGTTATCAAAAAAAGTTTACCGATATTTATCGTCTTAAAAATATCGATTGAACAAATCAAGACTTTCCATGAAAAAATTATTACTTCCTCTTTTTGTTGCATTCTCTATTCTCTCCATCTCTTTTACTGTTACGGCGCAGAGCTACTCGATAATAACAATAGCAGGAACGGGAGCTACCGGGTATAATGGAGACAATATACAGGCAACCAGTGCCCAATTAAATACGCCATATGGCATTGGAATAGATGCGGCGGGCAACACGTATACCGCTGACTATTATAACCAACGTGTCCGCAAAAGAAGCGTTGCCGGTGTTATTACTACTATAGCAGGTACAGGAGTAGCCGGATTTAGCGGCGATGGCGGACAAGCTACCGCAGCACAGGTATCTCAACCTGCTGATGTTTGGCCTGATGCCGCAGGTAATATATATATAGCCGATGAGGTTAACGATCGTGTTCGGAAGATAAATACAGCCGGCATTATTACTACCATAGCCGGCAATGGAGTGCATGGATATAATGGAGACAACATACAGGCAACCGCTGCAGCATTAAGTTGGCCTTTCGGGGTGCACGTGGATGGTGTGGGTAATATATATATTGCCGAATATGGCGGAAGCCGTGTTCGCAAGATAAGTGCATCCACAGGCATTATTACCACCATTGGCGGAACAGGAGTTTCAGGATATAACGGAGACAATATACAGGCAACCGCCGCGCAGTTAGGCCCTCCTTTGAAAGTTTACCTGGATGCAGCAGGCAACGTATATATTGCCGATTACAACAACGACCGTATTCGTAAAATAACTGTAGCTACAGGTATTATTACAACCATTGCAGGAACAGGAGTTTCAGGATATAGTGGTGATGGCGGACAAGCTACTGCTGCTCAATTAGTTTGGCCTTTTGGCGTTGGAACAGACGCAGCAGGCAATGTATACATTGCCGATCTTAGTGGTGACCGCCTTCGTAAGGTAACAGTGTCTACTGGTATTATTACCACCATTGCCGGAAACGGAGTGGGGGGTTTTAACGGAGATGGATCGCCGGCTACAACCAAAGAAATAAATTGGCCTACCCAAGCTTGTACCGATGCTGCCGGCAATATCTACATTTCTGAATATTCAGGCCAACGTGATCGTGAACTGACAAATGTAGTTTTGCCTGTAGAATTAACCTCATTCACTGCTAATTATGTGCAAGAAAATAATTCGGTGTTGTGCCAATGGGAAGTAGCAACCCAAACTAACAACAAACAGTTTACAGTAGAGAAAACCACAGACTTGCAAACATGGAAAGAAGTAGGTGTAGTGCAGGGTGCCGGCACTTATGCATTTACTACAAATTACACTTTAACCGACTACCAGCCTGGCTTGGGAACATCATATTATCGTTTAACACAAACCGATTTTGACGGAAAACAAACTGAGTACTCACCTGTTGCTGTAAATGTAAATGCAGGTTCAGAAGCCACCATGCTGTACCCTAACCCTGTAAACGAAAGCGCTACACTGGCTTATTATTCAGCAAATAGCGAGCCTGTCACTATTACTATAATGGATGCCGTTGGCAGAATTATTAGCAGCCAAACCCAGACTGATGCACAAAAGGGGGCAAATACTGTTAATATTCCTACTTCAGGCTTTGCCAAAGGAATTTACTTTATGCGCATAACCAGTTCTTCGCAAAACTCGTGCATTAAGTTTATTAAGGACTAGTATAACTCTTCCGTCCTGTAAAGCTATATTTAGTGCTTATAAAATGGAGCTAACTATTAAATCAGCTTTACCCGAACACAGCATTTCGCATTTTGTTCACAGCTTTTGGATGCTGGAAAACAAGACAGGAAAAGACATTCCGTCAACTTTGCTACCTAATGGTATGGTAGATGTAACCTTGATAAAAACAAATACTGAGAATTGGAAAATGTTTGTAAGGGGCATTGATACTATGCATGGCCAAGTAACTATTGCAGCAGGCACAAAAATGTTTAGCATAGGCCTTAAATTATTGGCAGTGGAATATCTTCTAAACGGCTCAATTAAAGATGTGCTGAATATTGGTAAAAACATTTCAAATAATTTCTGGCAATTTGAAAAAGCTGACTTGAGTAACTTTTCTAACTTTTGTAGCAAGGCAACGCAAAAAATAAAAGCGGCTTCAACCGGAAGTATCGACAACCGAAAGAAAAGATTATTTGAACTCATTTATACTTCTTATGGCTCAATAACTGTAAAAGAACTTTCGGAAAGAGTAAGTTGGAGCAGCAGGCAAATTAATCGTTACTTCAATCAACAATTTGGCATTTCACTCAAAGCATATTGCAGCATTCTCCGCTTCGGAGCTTCGTTTAAACACATTAGCGAAGGCAAGCTCTTTCCGGAGCTAAATTTTACGGACCAAAATCATTTCATTAAAGAGATTAAGAAATATGCGGGTGTTACTCCAAAAGAGTTGAGCAAAAACAAAGATGACCGCTTTATCGATATTACGGCTATCAAAACTTTTCCTTCTTAAAAACGGCTGATTTTTACTATTTTATTTCTTAGCATCATTATAGTTTTGCGGCGTAATTAAACAATGTAAAATTATGTTACTAAAGAATAAACAAATTGCCATAGTTGGCGGCGGCCCGGGTGGGCTAACTTTAGCACGCCTTTTACAACTTAATGGTGCAAACGTAAACGTATATGAACGGGATTTTGATAAAGATTCACGGGTACAAGGCACAACACTCGATTTGCATGAAGAGTCGGGCCTAAAAGCATTGCGCGAGGCACACTTGCTAGATGCCTTTAAAAAGAATTATCGTCCCGGTGCGGATAGAATGATTATTACAAATGAACATGCAGATATATTTTTCTCGGACCACGAAGGAAAACCCGAAGAAGATTTTGGCAGCGAACATTTCCGCCCCGAAATTGACCGAGGCCCGTTAAGAAAGCTATTGCTTGAATCCTTGCAACCTAACACAGTTGTGTGGAACAGCCAATTTGTTTCAATGCAAAAACAAGATGATGGCTGGCTATTGTTTTTTAAAAATGGAACTTCTGCTTATGCTGATATTGTAATTGGTGCCGATGGAGCTAATTCTAGAATTCGTCCGTACATTACTTCCATAAAACCCTTTTATTCGGGCATATCTGGTGTATTAACAGTAGAGGGTGTGCATAATCCTGAAACAAAAGCACCTAACATTCATAAACTTTTAAAGGGCGGAAAAATAATGGCCTTTGGCGGTGGGAAATGTTTTACCGTCGCGTCTAAAGGCGATGGAAGTTTAGCCTTTTATGTATCTTATAAAGTACATGAAGTTAGATTTAAAAGTATAGATTTTGCTGATACAGCGCAAGTGTTTGCATGGTTCAAAAAGGATTTTGCCGAATGGGACAATATATGGCACGAGTTATTCGAGAGCGATGAAACAAGTTTTATTCCTATCCCTATTTATTGCATGCCCTTAGACCAAACGTGGGCGGCTTTGCCAAACCTTACTATGCTGGGAGATGCAGCACATTTAATGCCACCCTTTGCAGGCGAAGGTGTAAACATGGCAATGCTTGATGCACTGGAATTAAGTGATTGTTTATGTAATGAAGATTTTAATGATATTAAAACTGCCATCGCTTCTTACGAAAATAAAATGCGAAAAAGAGCCGCAGAAGCAGCGCAGGAATCTTTAGAGAATGGTGATAAGATGCACAGTGCAGACGCACTTAAAAAAATGTTAGCATTTTTTAGCGGGCATTAATTTTTAATATAGCACAACATCCGCAGAGAGGATGAATTGTTTTGGCCATCGTTGTAAGGTCTCCTTCGCTACCTTCTCAGCGAATTTTATCCGCCGAAGGTCGCTATGGCGACCGAAGGCGGAGAGTGAGGGATTCGAACCCACGATACCTTGCGGTATACACGCTTTCCAGGCGTGCTCCTTAAGCCACTCGGACAACTCTCCAATAAACCGCCGAATAAAATTCTTCAGACGGGGCGCAAATATAGAGAATTCTCCGAGTGAGTAGGTTGAATATTACTTTACAACCGATGCACTGTCAACTGCCACTAGTCCTTGTTTAGACATAAACCACTTATGGCCTCCAAGTTGGTGGTGGCCCTTACGGGCATTGTAGCACATAATTTTATCTATGCCTACAGGTAATGAAACTATTCTATTGGCGGGTACAAGTAAAGATAATTCCATTTTTTGTTTACGCCATCCTGTTCCGGGTTGCAATTGAAATGTGGAACTAAGATTTAAAACGGAATCATGCTGGGAGAAACTATAATCTATCCCATTCGCCGATTCGGATGCTTCCTGCAAAGAAATACCTCTTGCATATTTTTCCACTGTTAAATGAAAACTGCTATCGGGGCTGGATTGTATACATATTGAAGGGTTTCCTTCAAAGGTATTGTTATCCATTATATAAAAATTTAGTGAATCAATACTCACTGTAACATCTCCATAATCTTCATTGGGCATGTTTATATACAATGTTTTTGCTTGATTATTAAACTTAACCTCTTGTTTTGATGTACCGGTTACCGAAAAGTGCCCAAAGGTTTGAAAAGACCCGATTAACAAAAATACAAGGCCTGTCATCCAGGCTATAAACAATGCAATTCTTAACCCATGCATTTTATTTTGAATACCTATTGATGCCCTACCAATACGTATAATAATAGCAAGCAAGGGCACACATAAAAATAATGCAAGGCCAATTACTAAAAGGTTTTTAGCCACACCATTAATAGCCAGCATTGTAAAAATATTATGTACAGAATAATGCGCCCAATGCCCATGCGCTCCCGACATATGAATTACATTTATATCTGTAAACAACGAAACCACTAACGCAATGAGTAGCATAGAAAACACAAACACGAGTATAAACCCTACAAATGCAAATACCCCTTTTATTATGCCACCTACCACACCTCCTACTCCATGCCCAACCGAACTAAAAAAATCACCTACCCTGTTACCAAAATCATGGCCTGTATTACGGTAGCGGCCGCTTTTATAATCATTTGAAAATTTGTTTGCCCGGTTTTTAATATCCTCCATTTCCTCTTCTACCCTGCGCTTTATATTGTTTATGTCTACAGGCTCCCCGCGCATTTCAAGCTTTTCGGCAGCGGTATAGGCCTTAGGAAGAATGATAACCAGCAAAAAATAAAGTATAAAACCAAAACCACCCAACAAAAATGAAAGCCCAAAAGCGAGCCTTACCCATAATGGATCAATACCAAAATGATGAGCAATACCCGAGCATACGCCAAACAATACTTTATCATCCGGGTCGCGGAAAACACGTTTGTAATTCGAACTGCCCGTATACGTGCTATATGTATAGCCTTGCTTTTTTGAACCATCCTCTCCGCTTGCAAAGGCTTCCGGCGTACCCATTATTTGAATTATTCCGTTTACATCAACAATGGTTACTGGTTGCTGTATATCTTTTACTCTTTGAAGTAATAGTTCGGCTATGCGGGCCTCTATATCAGCCATTATTTCGTCGCGTCCTGCCGAGTTTTGTAAAGAAATTTTTATTTCGTCCAGGTAATTAGATAATTTTTGGTGCGCGTCTTCCTCTACATGGAAAACTATACCACCTATGCTGCTTGTTATTGTTTTTTTCATGATGTTATGATAATGTGTTTGAAGAATATTTTTTTACAATTAGTTTTACCGAGTCTACCAACTCGCCCCAAGAAGCCTGCAATTCTTTAAGAAATTCTTTTCCGGCGGGTGTTAATTTATAATACTTGCGTGGTGGCCCCGAAGTAGATTCCTTCCATTCGTAACTTAACTGGCCTTCGTTTTTTAAGCGCATTAACAATGGATAAAGTGTTCCTTCTACCACCAAAAGCTTTGCATCTTTCATTGCCTCTATTATCTCGGATGGATAAGCATCCTTTTCGGATAATACACACAGTATGCAAAACTCAAGTACACCCTTTCGCATTTGCGCTTTTGTGTTTTCTATTTCCATATTAAATGAGTTTTTTATTTGACGGAACAAAGATATATGTATTTAATAATACCTTGTTATGCATAGTACTAAAATAATATATATATAATTGATATTCAGCATAATAATTTAAATTCTGAACCACCCCCAATGTTTTCAATGCCTTTACGATGATGAAAATGATGAAATTTTGCACATAATCATCTAGTAGCCAATTACATATACTGTATTAAAATTTAGGCTAAAAACGGGCATGATGAAACAGACGGATCAAAATAATCCGTTCCACTAATTTCCTCTTATTGAATGAAGATTGCTTCGTTTCTTGCACCGAAGAAAACGACTTACAACTATCTAAGGTATTTGCATAAACTTATGCGTTTGCAAAGAAATTTGCCAGCGTGGGTGCTTCTTAATATATTCAATGATTAAAGGCATCACTTTATCTGCTTTACTCCATTCCGGTTGAAGAAAAAGCTTACATTTTTCACTTACAAGAACCGCATTTTTTTCGGCCCAATTAAAATCATCCTTATTATAAATAACTACCTTAAGCTCATCAGCCTTTTTTAAATTCTTTTTGAGCGGTACTTTCCTTTTTTTAGGCGAAACACATATCCAATCGAACCTACCTGTTATTGGGTAAGCACCCGAGGTTTCTATATGTGTTGCTAATCCTATACTCTTTAAATCTTTAGTTATACCAACAAGATTATGTATAGTTGGCTCCCCACCCGTTATTACTACAATTTGAGTACCCGACTTTTTTGATTCTTTAACCAAAAAATCAATATCCAGAACCGGATGCCCACTTAATTGCCAACTCTCCTTAACATCGCACCAATGGCAACCCACATCACACCCGGCAAGCCTAATAAAATAAGCAGCTTTACCCGAGTGCATACCCTCTCCTTGTAAGGTATAAAAATGTTCCATTACCGGCAAAGCGGCTTTTGTATGTTTTACCGATTTCATTTAGGAGTGCGAAGTTAGCGAATAAACTACTGATTCGCCCTAAATCGCAAAGGACTAAAAGTTAAAATCAGGACTTTCGCCACACATTTCACGACCTTTCATAATGGCGGTCTCCCATTCTTTCAGTTCCTCATCTATCTCGGCATTGTTCTCTGGTTCGTATGATATGCCAAGATTATGTTTTTGCAAATAGTCATCATACACTAAGGGCAACAACTTAAGTACCTGTATGCGCCGGTATTCTTCCCATGCATCAATAATTGCTTCCCTCCAATCAGCACTGGCTTTAACAGGCACAACATCGATTAATTCTCTTAATTCTTTAAATGCCATTTCTGCAAGTTCATCAGCAAACTCCATAGGTTTATGGCTCTTTTCGTACGAGAGATAATACTTCAACACATCCTTTTCTTCGAATTCACGAACAAATTTCTCTACCACTACCGGGTTATATGCCGAAAGATACTCCTCCGCGTTTTTTGCTGTGCCAGCGTCAGAACGCTCTTCGGGGATGGTTTTATTTATGTGATCGTAATAAAGCTTAAGGTACTTACTTTCCTTCTCCCCTCTAATATCCTGCAACCTCATCAATGCATCTGTACCCATGCGGTTATCATAAAACTGGTACCACAAAGGCAACACCATTTCTTCTTCCGGCGTTTTAGCATTGTTGTATTCTTCCACAAACCGAATATAGTCCTGCCATTCAAAATCGTAATCTGTTTCTGCGGGGTCAAGTTCAACATTATCTCCCTGAAAGTACTCTACAAAAGTGTCAAATTCCCATTGGGTTATTTCGGGTAAAAAATTACAGTACTTTATATTGTACTCCCAGTACCTGAAATCCATGGTGGTATTGATCCCGGGTATTTTTATTTTTTCTGCTCTCCATTGGCATTGCAGGTTAAACAATTTTTTTTGTTGTATTTGCCACAGGCAATTTTCGGCCATGTTATAAAATCTTAGCTGATGGTCTTCGTTATGCTCGTAGTAAAACTTACCCCAGTTTATCCAGGTTATTTTGCGGCGCGCATAAGCCTTAATGAACTCCTCTATATCATCGGGCGGATGGGTTTCAAAAAACTTTTTGTAACGCTTGCTGTTGCGCAGGTCGTATTCTATCTCCATCCTGGCAATGGCTTCTCTTTCTGCTTCATCTACTTCCTGCCTTAAGTGAGCAGGAAGATTCTCCTTGTTGTCCATACATATTATTATTTTACCGTTTGCACATTGCCGCCTTTATTCAGCATTTCCATATATGTGTCTACGTTGCGTAAAAAATATTTTAATGTTTTTGTTTCATCTGCTTCTATCATAACGTCGTAAATGCCCAAATATTTTTCATTATACCTGCCAACTTTACATTTGGCTTTTGATGAGGCCGTTACAAACATTAAGGGCAGCCTTCCTGCAATATTCATATCTATTAGCATATCGAAGGGTTCTTTTACAAAGCTATTAATATATTCTTCATTTGGTTTAAATGCCCAACTAATTTCCTTTCGTGTAATATAGTGCTGTTCAGGCCACCAAGCCAAATTTGCGGTTGGGTCTTTCGCGCTTATATATCCTATAACTTTCACTTTCTTGCCCATTTCCTTAAGGTAATTATCATACTTAATAACAAGGTCCATTTCTTCAGCATTTTCGCTATTAAATACAATACCAATGTATATAGCATCTCTCATGCTAAGGATAGTACGCTCCTGCTTAGCTTTTGTTACTTCTTTATCCAGTAAATAGTTACCAACACGGGTTCGTAACTTTTCTAAAAATGCCACGCCTTAATTTTTTTCAAAGGTAAAGCAATTTCAGTAAGATGCCTGTTAAGGTTATTGCACTATTCCTATTTTTGCGTTTATGGACGAAAACCTTGTATACAAAATAGGTATTACGTTAATACCTATGGTTGGCGTAATAAAAGCCAAACAACTTATAGCCTATTGTGGCAGCGCCGAAGCGGTGTTTAAGGAAAAGAAACAATTATTACTTAAAATACCCGAAATAGGCGAAGTTACAGCAGCAGCAATAGTCAACCAAGATGTAATTAAACGGGCCGAGCAGGAAATAACTTTTATAGAAAAGAGAAATATAACCCCGCTCTATTACCTGGATAAAGAATACCCATTACGGCTTAAACAATGCGATGATAGTCCGATAATGCTTTATTACAAAGGCAATGCCGAACTTAATACTGCACGTATAATAGCTGTGGTAGGTACCCGTAATGCTACCGACTATGGCCGCAAAATGACGGAAGAACTTGTAAGCGGCTTAAAAGATACAGGAGCATTAATAATAAGCGGCCTGGCTTATGGAATAGATATTAGTGCCCATAGGGCAGCATTAAACACAGGATTGAATACTATTGGCGTTGTGGCTCACGGGCATGATATGCTGTACCCGGAAGAGCATGCCAATACAGCAAAGAAGATGTTGGAACAAGGTGGCATGGTTACCGAATTCCTTTCAAATACCATACCGAATAAGGAAAATTTTCCGAAACGAAACCGCGTGATTGCAGGCCTTTCGGATGCTATAGTGGTTGTAGAATCTAAGGAAGCGGGTGGTGCATTAATAACAGCAGAAATAGCCTTATCTTATAACCGTGAAGTAATTGCCTACCCGGGTAAAGCAGACGACACAGCATCAAGGGGTTGTAATAATCTCATCCAAAGGAACAAGGCCTATCTTGCTCAATCCTCTAAAGATATAATAGAATACCTGGGCTGGAAAGATATAACATCGCCTAAAAAGGTGCAACCTGAACTTTTTCATGCTCTGAACGAGCCTGAAACAGCCATCGTAAATGCTTTAAGAACCCAAGGCGCGCCCATGTATATTGATGATATTGCTATACAGGCTAATCTTACTCCCGGCAACTTATCTGCGCATTTGTTAAGCCTGGAGTTTGCCGGCATACTTAAATCTATGCCCGGCAAGATGTATAGCCTTTGATAAGCCAATTTTTTATACATTCGTACTTCTCTTTTAATCTACATGAAATTCCGACAGGCTGGAAACAGCCACCACTTAACAAAATCCAGCTTTTTAATTGCTTTAACTATAATCGGCGCTTTGTGCCTTTATTCCTGTAAGCATTCTTCCGACCAAAACAATACGCCTAAAACGACGCAAAAAGTATCACTGATTGAATTACTTTTAGGTAAAAAAGATGGCATTTTCAGGAATGTAACCTTTGGCATCGACCCTAAAACTGCAAAGGCTTCTGAAAAAAGAACACCCGACGAAACGGATACAAACTACATATTGTACACCCTGCCTATAGATACAGTTAATGTTGATTCTGTTAATGAAGAAATTGATTCTGTTAGCTATTTTACGATAGCCTATAACTTCGACCAGCAAAAGCTTAACGAAATTGATGAAGATGTATTTGTAGAAACAGATTCTATTGCGGCAGGGCTAACACAAAGGCTGTCAGAATACTTTACATCCAAATACGGTGAATCGGCCAGTGGTAGCGATACTAAGGTATGGAGTTTTACCAATAAGGGCAAAAAAATGAAGGTGACCTTAAGTGACCAGAGCGCGGAATATGACTATGGAAAACTCTCGATGGTCTTTTATTGCGAAGATTATTGAGCTGAAAAGGTCTTTAGTTTAGCAAAAATCCGTACCTTTCGCCCTCTAAAAAATTACATAAGCTTATATGAGTGATATACTGTTGGATGTTAAAAATCTTACGGTTGATTTTAAAACAGAAGACGATACTGTACGCGCGGTTGATGGAATAAGCTATACAGTTTGCAAAGGCGAATCGCTTGGTATAGTAGGAGAATCGGGTTCAGGCAAAACAGTAAGCTCGCTTGCACTGATGCGCTTAATACCTCGTGCAGGCAATATTGCTTCGGGCGAGTTGTTATTTAATTCCAGGACCAAGGGTAATTTAGATATTACCAAACTCAGCGAAAAAGAAATGCGTAACTTTAGAGGGAATGAGATTGCTATGGTGTTCCAGGAACCTATGACATCCCTCAATCCCGTTTATACTTGCGGCGACCAGGTGATGGAAGCTATAATGCTTCATCAAAAAGTATCTAAGCAGGAAAGCCGCAACCGTACTATAGAATTATTTAAACAGGTAAAGATACCCCGCCCAGAAAAGATTGTAGATTCTTACCCCCACCAGCTTTCGGGTGGACAGAAGCAAAGGGTGATGATAGCCATGGCTATGTCGTGCCAGCCAACAATACTTATTGCGGACGAACCTACTACAGCACTTGACGTTACTGTTCAGCATGCAATACTGGAACTAATGAAGGAACTGCAGGCAGAACATAATATGAGCATTGTATTTATATCGCATGACCTTGGCGTTATTGCCGAAATAGCAGAAAAGGTAATTGTAATGTACAAAGGAAAAATTGTTGAACAGGGTAATATATTAGATGTTTATTCAAACCCGCAACACCCTTACACTAAAGGATTGCTTGCGTGCCGTCCTCCACTTGATAAAAGGCTTTACGTTCTGCCTACAGTATCGGATTTTATGACTCCTGTGCTAAACGGTGAACAAGGCGCATCAAACATCAAGTTGAATGATGTAGTTGATAAGTATATAATTACACCAGAAGTACGTAAACAAGCCCACGAAAAGCTTTACAAGCAAGAACCTATCCTTAAAATACAAAATCTTAAAACCTACTTTCCCATTAAAAAGGGAATGTTTGGCAAAACAGAAGATTACGTAAAAGCAGTAGATGACCTAAGCTTTAATGTATACCCGGGCGAAACACTTGGTGTTGTTGGTGAATCGGGCTCGGGTAAAACCACCCTTGGTAGATCGATACTAAGGCTGATAGAGCCTACATCGGGCAGCATATTATACAAGGGTAAGGAAATAATGAGCCTTTCGCACAACGAAATGCGTTCGTATCGCAAAAGGATGCAAATCATATTCCAGGATCCCTACTCTTCGCTTAACCCGCGTATTACTATTGGAGAAGCCATTATGGAACCAATGCAGGTACACAACATCCTAAAAAATGACAAAGAACGTAAAGACAGGGTTATAGAACTATTAGAAAGGGTGAACATGAATGCTTCGCACTTTGACCGTTACCCTCACGAATTTTCAGGCGGACAACGCCAGCGTATATGTATAGCCAGGGCTGTAGCACTTAACCCCGAGTTTATTATTTGCGATGAGTGCGTATCCTCGCTCGATGTATCTATACAGGCACAGGCGCTCAACCTGCTTACCGAATTAAGAAAGGATTTCGGGTTTACCTATATATTCATCTCTCACGATATTTCAGTAGTAAAATTTGTATCCGACAGGATGCTTGTACTTTACAACGGAAAGATTGAAGAAATGGGCGATGCGGATGATATTTACTTTAACCCGCAACAAGAATATACCAAACGACTTATCGGCGCCATTCCTAAAGGCCGTCTTGAAGATATTAAAGCTTCGATGAACAGGCGCAAGGATAGGAAAGCTGCAATGGTTTAACCATGGCCACAACACTACAGGTTTATAACACCCTAACACGCAAAAAGGAAGCATTTGTTCCCATGCATGCTCCATTTGTAGGCATGTATGTTTGTGGACCAACTGTTTACGGTGATGCCCACCTGGGCCACGTAAGATCAGCTATTGCGTTTGATATAGTGTATAGGTACCTTGTATATTCTGGATTTAAAGTGCGCTATGTCAGAAACATTACAGATGTAGGGCATTTGGTAAATGATGCCGATGAAGGTGAAGATAAAATTCAGAAAAAGGCGAAGCAGGAAAGCCTTGAACCTATGGAGGTAGCGCATCATTACGAGTTGTCGTATCATCGCAACCTGGCAATGCTTAATGTAAAATCGCCTTCTATCGAACCTTTTGCATCGGGGCACATTATAGAACAAATTGAAATGATACAATCCATTATAAAAAATGGATATGCGTATGTATCTAATGGCTCGGTATATTTTGATATTGAAAAATACCAAAAGGACCATAAATATGGCATACTATCGGGCAGGGTGACAGATGACTTGCTTAACAATACCCGCGAGCTGGATGGACAAAGTGAAAAGAAGGGGCCATTGGATTTTGCTTTGTGGAAAAAAGCCGCACCTGAGCACCTTATGCACTGGCCATCGCCCTGGAGTGAGGGTTTTCCGGGATGGCATATAGAATGTTCTGCCATGAGCAAAAAGTATTTAGGCGAAACTTTTGATATACATGGTGGCGGTATGGATCTACTCTTCCCCCACCATGAATGCGAAATAGCTCAAAGCATGGGCAGCAGTGGCAGGGCACCTGTTAGGTACTGGATGCATAATAACATGCTTACCATCAACGGACAAAAAATGGGTAAATCGTTAAATAACTTTATTACCCTTGATGAACTTTTTGCGGGTAACCATAAGTTGTTAGATAAAGCTTATAGCCCAATGACTCTGCGCTTTTACATATTGCTAGGGCATTACCGCAATCCTTTAGATTTTTCGAACCAGGCCTTGCAAGATGCTGAGAAAGCATTTGCTAAAATAAGTGATGCCTTTCTTCTTATAAGCCACATGGAATATAAGGAGGATGCCGTAAACGCCGCTACAGAAAAAGAAATAACAGCATTTGAGCAGGATAACAGAGATGCAATGAATGACGATTTTAACACAGCCATTGTAATTGCAAACATGTTTAAGGCTGCCTCTATTATAAACCAATTTAATGCAGTTGGCAAAACGGCAGTAAGCAAAACAGCATTCGATAACTTTAAGAAAGCATACATAGCATTTTACAGTGATGTACTTGGCCTAATACCCGAAAGTACTGAAACCACAGGAGGCAAAGACTTTTCAGATTTAGTTAATACGCTTATTGAAGCACGCAACAAAGCGAAGAGAGATAAAGACTTTAAACTATCGGATAGCCTTAGAGATATTATTTCTGAATTTGGTGAACTAAAAGACACTCCGCAGGGAGCTACATTTAAATATGGGCGCAAAAAATAAATATTTTTCTTTACTCCCTTTATCGGTTTGCTTTGTATATATAGCTTGCAGCGGGTGTAAAAACCAAAACAGTAATACTACTGTAACCTCTGATACAACCAACACTGTAAATACAAAACCAAATACGCTCCCTATTCCTGATTTTAATGCGGATTCTTGTTATAACTATATAAAAACACAGGTAGATTTTGGCCCGCGCACACCCGGTAGCAAGGCACATGAAGAATGCCTGCAGTATTTTTTAAGGGTTTTAAAAGCAGACAGTCTTACAGTTACTGTACAAAAAAGCAGCGCCCGCACTTTTGATGGAAAGCGCTTTGATTTTGAAAATATCACTGCATCCTTCCAACCCCAAAACCCGAACCGCATTGTATTATTTGGCCATTGGGATACCCGACCTTTCGCCGATGCTGATAGCGTAGACCCAATGAAGACCTTTGATGGAGCGGATGATGGCGGTAGCAGTGCAGCCATGCTTTTAGAAATAGCAAGGCATTTACAAAAAGAACACCCTGCAATAGGCGTTGATTTAGTACTTATTGACCTGGAAGATTACGGACAACAAGATGATAAAGATGGCGACTATCCTCAAATGAAAGACAGCTGGGCATTGGGTTCGCAATACTGGGCAAAAAACTTGCCGCAAAACTACTCACCCAAATTTGGCATATTGGTAGATATGGTTGGAGGTAAAAACGCAGTCTTCCCTATGGAAGGTACATCTATGCGCTTTGCGCCGGATATTGTAAATAAGGTATGGGATATTGCCGGGCACCTAGGCTACTCAAACTACTTCACTCACGAAACATCGGGGATGACTACAGATGATCATACATACATTAATCAAATTGCAGGCATCCCAACCATAGATATTGTAGATTACCGGATTACCCATGCCCCTGATGGCTCTATTAATGGTGGCGATTACCCATACTTCCACCATAAACACAGTGATAAAATGGACATAATTGATACCAACACACTTAAGATGGTGGGCCGTGTTATTATGACTGTTATTTATTCCGAAGGGCAACGCCCAAGAGCTTAAACCTTTTTACTTTTTTTCCAGCAATCATTTACATGGTCGTCCACCATACCAACAGCCTGCATAAAAGCATAACATATAGTCGAGCCACGGAATTTAAAGCCACGTTTGCCCATATCCTTGCTCATGGCATCGCTAATATCTGTTCTGGGAGGAATGTCCCCTAACCCTTTTCTTTTGTTAACAATGGGTTTATGGCCCACAAAACTCCACACATATTTGTCAAAAGAGCCAAACTCCTTTTGTATTTGCAGGTAACAAGCTGCGTTGTTTATAGCAGCTTCTATCTTTAGCCTATTTCGGATAATACCCGCATCCTGCATAAGTTCATCAAACTTTTTCTTGTCGAATTTCGCTACTTTTTTAGCATCAAAATTTGCAAAAGCTTTGCGGAAATTATCCCGCTTCTTTAAAACAGTTAGCCAGCTAAGCCCCGCCTGAAAGCTTTCCAGTACAAGAAATTCAAACAGCTTTTGATCATCATGAACAGGATGTCCCCATTCCTTATCATGATACTCTATATAAATCGCATCTTTTTGGCACCAGGTACAACGTACTTTTTCTTTCATATTCTTCAAGCTGCTTGGGCAGTAGGTTCGTTTGTGTTGCCCCCTGATTTTTTTGTAATCCAGTCAATCAGGTTAAGACATGGGCCCGTCATAAATGTAGTAGCAAGGGCCATTAATACCATCATGGCAAATATTTGCGGGGAAAGAATTCCTAAATCATACCCGATATTTAGCACAATAAGCTCCATCAGTCCGCGTGTGTTCATTAGGGCGCCTATTGTAATTGAGCTTTTCCAATTTTGTCCTACAAACCTTGCAGCTAAAGCACTGCCGCCAAACTTGCCAACCACTGCAACCAGCAGAATATATCCAAACCCAATCCATGCATCGCCCTGGTTTAACAGGCCTATCTGGGTTCTTAATCCCGTAAAGGCAAAGAAAATAGGTAGCAGTACCATTACACTTACATCTTCTATTTTTTCAGTAATTTTTTGTTTGAACGTAATATTATGTGGCATTATAACCCCTGCCAGAAAAGAACCGAAAAGGGCGTGGATACCTATTAATTCAGCAAGATAAGCTGAGCCTAAAAGTGTAAAAAAAGCAACTGCTACAGCAACTTTATCAAGTGATTCTTTCTTTAACCTTTCACGTGATAGTCTTAATAAAATGGGCTTAACTACAAACAGCATACCCGCCACAAACATTATGGCGAGTATAATGGTGAATATAGCACTGGTAACCGCGCCTGCCTTTGCAATAGCAATTACTACGGCAAGTATGCACCAAGCGGTAACGTCATCGGTTGCTGCACAAACAATAGCCAATGCACCCATGGGGCTTCGTGTCATGCCCCGCTCCTGCAAAATACGGGCAAGAACAGGGAAAGCTGTAATACTAACTGATATGCCTATAAAAAGACAAAATGGTAAAAACCCTACACCTGCCGGTGCATAGGGTTCGTATAGATAATAGGATAATATAACACCCAGCAAAAATGGGAATACAACACTCACATTACTTACTACTACTGCGTCCTGGGCTTTCTTTTTTATGATTTCGATGTCCAAATCCATGCCAATAATAAACATGAAGAACGCTAAACCAATCTGGCTTAAAAACTGGAGGGTTTTAAGTGAATCGGCCGGGAAAATAAATTGAAAGAAATGAGGAAAAAGCAATCCCATTACCGAAGGCCCCAGAACAATGCCTGCAATTATTTCGCCAATTACAGTTTGCTGGCCTATTTTTGTAAGTAAAAAACTAAACACCCGCGACACTAATATAATTACCAATATCTGCGAGAGCAACAAGCTTAAAGGCAGTTTTATGTTTTGTTTAAACTGGTTAAACGCTTCCGAAATGCTACTTAAAGGCACTGCAACTTTTGATACTTGTTTATCTGCCAGTACAGTTTGGCTTTGAGTTTGGACTTGTACTTGCACAGGCTTAACGGGTAACCGGTCGCCACGTTTAACCACCTGCCATAGCCCAACAACGAATATAGCAAACGTTACTACGTATAATATTGCATTCTTCATTGTTTCAGTATAACTTCATTTGTTTCAGCAAATGCAATATTAAATCCTAAAGTTTCTTGATTTGTTAAATGTAAGAAAATCTTTTCTCTTGATTTGGTTAATTTATAAAACAACCCTCAATTTGCAGTATACAATGCCCACCCATCAGGCAAGTCTTTAACCTTAGTAAGGGTGTACTTTTGCTGTAAATAGTGCCAATTTATCATAGGAGGCTGGCCTTTCCATTCATCTGCAAACTGGCTTTCGCTAAACAATACCAGTTTTTGTCCTTTAACCGAATCAATCTGTGAACTGTACAAACTAATAATCCTGTTCCTTACCCCATGCGCACGTAAAGCACCATCGATAGAAAATGTGTAAATAGGAATATCAGGATGCTTGAGAACTTCTTCGGCAACCAGATTTTCAGTTCGGTTATCATAATAAAGAGGCATAAATACTCTCGCAAATAAAGCCAGTTGGATTGCCGCAACTAAAACATAAACTGTTATTTTTTTTGCCGAGTTAAAATTCCCCCTTTCAGTTAGATAATCCATAGCAGATGCAAAGCCAGGAAATAGAACCAAAACGACCAAAGGAAAGGAGAGCAATAAAAATCGCAAATTTTGCAGTGGAATACCGGCGAGGAATAATGCGTAAAGAATAATGCTCACAGTAGGTATGAGCGTATTCTCTTTTTTGAAATGTTTTATGGAAAACAATATCAATATTATGCCTACAAAACAAAAAGCGGGATGAAACAAGTTATAAAAAAAATACACGATGTTAGGTAGAGTATAGTATCCGTTTCCATCAGCTGTAATGAACGAGTTTTTGAAAAAATTTACCGGAGACCATCCCCTGATCCAGTCATGTTGGATGAATGCCAGAGGATGATTGCTGCGTAACAATAGATGCGGTAATAGTATTAATACCGCTACTAACGCAGAAGCAAGAAATGCTTTCCACTTAAAATGCTTTATGAAATTGGCTTTAATAAATAGCCCCGGCACTACTAAAATCACAAATGCTGCATACCGCGTAGCTATGGCGGCCATAGCAAAAACAACAAACAGGAAAAAGTATTTGCCTTGCAGATTAATACGGTATTTAACCACATAATAGTAGGCGCCTGTTATAAAAAACACCGCCAACATATCTGACATTACAACCAGCGATGCCCTTAACAAATAAGGCGCCAGCAAGAAAAACAGAAATACAAAAATGCTTTTGTATTTTGCATAAGGGCTGTAAACAAGTTCTATGGTTTTATCTACATACATGGCTGCACCCACAAAAGATAGTATTGAAATAAGCTGAAGTGCAAATACTGGTTTTATAATAAACGATAGTAATGAGCCAAGAATGGGATAAATCAGCGGCCAAAAAAAATCTCCGGTGGGAGCGCCTGTTTTATAAAATGCACTAAGGCAATTGGTAAATCGTAAGTATTCGTAGCTATCCTGCCCATAAAGGCCATTAAAGCCAGTAATAAAAACAAATGCAAGCAGCAAAAAGAAAAAGAAGATATATAGGCGATAGGCTTTTATCATGTATGCGCTTCGGCCGATTTAATGAATACAAGGTATGTACATGATATAATTGCCGCCGCACCTGCAATAACAAATACATAAACAGAACCAAATTCGTACCAAACAAAACCTGCAATGCTGCTTGCAAGCAAAGTGCAAATACTCTGCAACCCTGCAAACACACCTTGTGCAGTACCCATATCTTTTTTATCGCATAGTTGGCTTACCCAAGCTTTACCAATACCATCGGTGCAAGCATAGTAAAGGCCATATAGAAGAAACAGTATACCATACCACACTTTACCATACGAAAATGTCATTCCAAAATATACGAAGCTAAATATTACTAATCCAACCAACAGCATTTTCTTCAGCCCTACCCTATCTGCTAAAATGCCAATAGGGAAAGACGTTAGGGCATATACCAAATTGTAAAACACATAAATAATAATAACGGTGGTATCGCCATAGCCTGCTTCTTTCATTTTTAGAATAAGAAAAGCATCTGCGCTATTGAACAAAGCGAAAAACAATAATCCAATCGTTAATTTTTTATAAGTAGGTGAACTTACTTTCCAATATTTAAACTGTGCGAAAAACTTAACTCTCTCTTTAGCTTGTTTGGGTTCATTTTCTGGTTTATCTTTAATCAAAAAAGTGAGCATTACAGCCACAATACCAGGAAAGAAAGAGAAATAGAAAAGTGTGCGATATTCACCATGATGCAGGTATAGGAACAGCAAAGCCAAAGAAGGGCCTATTGTAGCACCTATAGTATCCATAGAGCGATTAAAGCCAAATACCTTACCTCTATCTCCATGTGCAGATTCATCGGATAGTACTGCATCACGCGGAGCAGTGCGTATTCCTTTGCCCAGCCTATCCATAGTACGCGATGTAAATACCCATACCGGGTTAACAAGCAAACCCATCATAGGCTTAGAAACAGCACTAAGCAAATAGCCCCATCGCACAAAAGGAGCGCGTTTACCAATACTATCAGATAATTTACCAAAATAACCTTTGCTTATGCTGGAAGTGGCTTCTGCCAAGCCTTCTAATATGCCAATTAGCAATACCGAAAAACCAATCGTTTTAAGGTAGATGGGCATAATGGGCAAAAGCATTTCGCTGGCTATGTCGTTAAACAAGCTTACAAGCGAAAGAATAAGTACAGTTCGGGTTATGGCTTTCATCTAAAGCCAAAGTTACACAGTAAAAGCAGACGAGTATTAAGCCTTCTCCAGTATGGTATTCCAGCCGTATTTATCAGGTGCTGTACCAAGGCGTATATCCGAAAGTGCTTTTTTAACTGTAGTCATTATGCCGCTTTCTTTTATTTCGGGTATCTGGTAATCAACTCCCGCAATATTAATGGCCTGTATAGGCGCCACCACTGCAGCAGTACCTGTTCCAAAAGCTTCAGTAAGATGCTTTTTCTGCATCACATCTGCCAGTTCTTTAGCGCCAATTTTTCTTTCTTCTACTTTATATCCCATATCCTTTGCAAGCGTTAAAATAGAATCGCGGGTTACGCCATCTAATATAGAATCGGACAAAGGAGGAGTTACAATTGTATTATTAATAACAAACATTACGTTCATGGTACCCGATTCCTCTATGTTCACATCTCCTGAACCATCTGTCCATAATACCTGGTCGAACCCTTCTTTTTTAGCCTGTTGTAAAGGATAGAATGCAGCTCCATAATTACCACCGCACTTTGCAAAACCTGTTCCTCCACGTGCAGCGCGCATGTACTTATCTTCTACCTTAACACGCAAAGGTTTTGAATAATACGGACCCACAGGGCCTGTAAATATTATAAACCTATACTCATCAGAAACTTTAACACCAAAACGTTCTTCGGATGCGAATGAGAACGGCCTTATATATAATGCGGCACCTTCGGTATCAGGCACCCACGCAGCATCTACCTTTAAAAGCTCCAATAATCCATCAGAAAAAATATTGAAAGGCACTGTTGCCATACACATACGTTCCAACGATTTAGAAAAACGCTCATAGTGCTTTTTTATCCTGAAAATAGATATAGTTCCGTCTTTTCTTTTAAAAGCTTTCATACCTTCAAACACCATTTGTCCGTAATGTAATGCAAGTATGGTAGGAGAAAAAACTATATCGCCATAGGGCATAATAAATGGTGTGCTCCATTCGCCATCTTTATACTCTGAGGTAAGCATGTGGTCAGAAATCATTTTTCCGAAATCGAGATTATTAAAATCAACCTCTCTTATTCGGCTTCTTGCTGTTTTACGTACGCTTATCTTTTCTGTCGTAATCATATATATCCTTTTAAAGTATTATTACTTGGGTGGCAAGAATAGGAATTATTACTCTAATTTCCTAATTACATGGATACCCACTATATCTGCTTATGTTGTTAACCAGCAATTTATGAATAAATCTTGAAAAGTACTATGTAATTGTTTAGCTTTACGTTCTAACCAATACCTAAATCACCATGTTAGCATGTGCGTTTGCCCTTACACTTCTTGCCATTGTTGCAGGAATGATGTTATTAGCCCAAACAAAAAGAGAAAACCTTGGAAACATGTACAAGTACGTTTCCTGGTTTATAATTGTTTGTGGTTTTCTTTCTATTTTGGCTATAGGAGCCAAATGCGCTATGAAATGTTGCCCTATGATGCGCGAACACCGTATGATGATGAGAGAAGGCAGGATGATGGATTGCCGAATGGGACACATGGGCGGTTGTGGAATGATGAGCGGACACAGAGGAATGATGGGTGGATGCGGCATGATGAACAACGGATGTTGCGAAGGAATGAACGAAGGCTGCTGTAATCAGGGAATGATGGATTGCCACGAAGGCATGGATCAATGCCAGGATGGCAGCTTGAGCGGATGCCATGAAGGCATGGGAGAATGTAAAGATGGGAAAGATTGCGGTACCTGCCCAATGATGAAGGAAGGAGCTAAAGACTCGGTTAAAAAGAAATAATTCAGGGCTTAAATACTTAAAAGTCCCGCACAATTGTGGGACTTTTTTTATGTTCGGCGTTTCCTAAATATTAGAAAATGAAGGATTGACACCAGCTGTTGCTTCTATCCCTTCATTGTATACAAACCCCTTATTCTTTCTGTAAACATAGTTACCTTTTACCTTGCGGGCAAAACGCATTATGTCTGTATCGGGATGAATAACTATTCGGCGTATATTCATTAAATCCTGGTGCATAGCTAAAGGACCATTCACAGTACCAATACCATAAGTAAAACCCGCTTTTTTTACAAGTTCTTTAACAGCTTCATTAAGATTGCCATAAGGATACGCAAATGTATTAACTGGCTTGCCCAATAGCTCTTCCAGGTATTTTTTAGAACCAATAATTTCTTTCCATGCTTCTTCTACTCCTACCTTTGTAAGGTCGGCATGATTCATAGTATGTGCGCCAAACTCTATTCCGCGGCGGCTCATATCCAATACCTGTTCTTTAGATAACAAGGGGAATGTTCTTCCCTCATCCTTTAAATCCCAACTATTTTCGGCTTTATGTGTAACAAGGTATATAACTGCTTTAAAACCATACTTCTCTAACAAAGGCATAAGCAGGGTATAATTATCTCTGTACCCGTCATCAAACGTAAGTATTACATACTTTTTATCAGCATCGAAACGATTTATGAATTTAAGATCTTCAAACGTAATGGGTGTATAGTTATTACGTTTTAAATACCTAAAATGTGCATCTAATCTTGCAAGCCTTATGTAAGTACCATGCTTACCCACCTGGGCAGAATCTGTAATTATACGGTGATACAATAGTACCGGCACCTCATACTTCTTTTTTGAATAGAAACGCTGGTATAAATCTTCTATCCTGTTAGTTACCTTATCCAGATCGAATGCCGAAACTATTTTTTGTTTTATGCTTTCAGGTACGGTGATCATCTTTAAAGCAGTGGAAATATCATTGAAAAGGCTACTCACATCCCTGTTTTCACGGTACGTTATATCTCCAAAATTACTTTTTAAAGCACTTTCAAGATTGGTATCTGTAACCAATCCTTCGTAGCTTGCTTCGCCAAATGCTATGGTAGGTTTACCCATCATTAAGCTTTCCATAGCTACTCTTCCGCTTCCAATAACAACCGAAGAACGAGCTATTTGATCGCGCACATTGCCTGAAAAACCCGAAAACGATGCTGCATGTTTAAATCTTGAAAACCGGTCTGGTATTTCAGAGCCACCAATAACTCTGATTTCAATACCCATATCAAGGGGCTTTTTTATGCATATTTCTTCCAACACTTTGTAAGCGGCATCCCCTTTAGGGCCTGAGAGCCTTCCTATAATAGAAACAACAGGCCTTTCCGGATGGGTTGCAAATGCATCATTAAATACATTGCTGTCTACTCCATTTCTTAATATTTCCATCTTCGCCGGATCCCATTTAAGGTCTTGTATAATCTGCTCCTTTACATTTTCGCATATCGCCAGGGCATAATCGCCAAAAGCAGGAAAAATCTTTTTACTTAAGTGCACATGGTGATGTCCATGCGCAGTATATAATATAGGAATACCGCACAACCGCGCTGCTACATAACTAAGCTTGCTGGTAATACGTGAATGGGTATGCACCACCATAATCTTGTTTTGTTTTATTATCCTAACAAGTTTAAAAATGTGTGCCAGTTGCAAATCGGGGCGCCTTTTATTTAAGGGTAAAGGAAAGTATGTTGCTTTGGTGGAAACAGTTAAGGTATCTGATACAATAAAAACTTTATGTCCTTTGGCAATTAGCCTGTCGCTGATAGTGGCCGCGTAAACCTCGGCCCCTGTAACTTCTATCTGCGACAAAACCATTAATACATTCATGAAAAATCTTTTATCGGTTCTTTTATATATGGCGAACGGTCGCTTACACTAAAAATTATGTTTACCTGCGAATTGTTAATAAATAATCATTAACAGGATAAAAGTATACAATACTTAGGAATTTTGAAAAGTATTGGACTAACAGGGCTGAGATGCAGGCCAATAAGCACAAAATGAGGCCAAAAATTTCAAACTACCGATTATTAATAGTTGCGAATATCTATACCTCCAAAAATTGCCGTTCCGGTAACTATAAGCACCTTTTTCGCATTAAGGTTAGGTGGAGTGGTTCTTTTATCTCCTGTACCGGCAAAAATATGCACCACATTTATTTGTACATCCCAATCTGCCGGAACAATAATTTTAACTCCTCCAAAAATAGCAACTACATCCAATACTGCAGTGCCATTTATATCCGCCTGGGCAAAGTTTAAGTCCGTACCACCAAAAATATTTATCGCCTCTCCTCTGGCAAAGTTTTTAGAAGTTATATTTTTTCGCACACTATAAAATATGGCTATCGAATCTACCTCATCTTCACTGCTACTATCGGCCCCCATAAACTGCCAACCGCCGCCGCCCGAACGCCTGGGCCGAATAATAATAAATAATCCAACCAAAATAATGCCAATCTGCCACATATATGGGCCAAGGCTAAACGAAATCCATCCAATTCTTCTTGTAAGAAACAAAAAGCCAATACAGATTAATATAATGGATTTGAGATCGCGATACTTTTTGTTTACCCCAATCGCCACGCCAATAATAATAAGTACCATAGGCCAGGAAAATATCCAGGCCGGGACAAAAAATCCCATCCTGCGTAAAAGCATTGCTACCCCGCCACATAAAATAAATATGCCCGCCCACATTCCTTTAGACCTTCTTGGGTATTGCGGGTTATCCATGTTTTCCATACAACTTAATTTTAACAAATGTATTGATTTTTAAATGGCTCTCCTATCCTGCTTACTTAACCTTTATTTCACTCACCCTTTATGTTTCAGTAATACCCGTAGGCGAATTTTGCAGTGCAAAATAAATCCCTTGTTAAACATCATTATCATACTTGTATTTATGTTCACTGTACTTATACTTTCGAATAAAATTACCGTACGCCATAATAAATTAAGGCGAATACCCAGAGCTAAAGCTGCGAAGCCTACCGAAGACCCTAAAAAAGCCGCCCTTAATATACCAGGTTATTACGAGGACATCTTAAATAAAGAAAAGAGAAAAAAGGATTATAAGTGGGAATTGCACCACTCCTTCTAAAGCCATAAAAAACAAAGGCGGAACTTTCGTTCCGCCTTTACAGTACATCAAAATCTTCTACTTGTTATCCTTCTTTGCACGGTAAGCCATTGCCATTTTCAATGACTTAATAGCTGCTTTGGTATCCGCAATAGCAACTGCTTTGTGTCCGCCAAAATCGTGCGGAGCATGCTCCATATAATCAATAGCATCCTGCATTTGAGTAATAGCTTTTGCAATTCTTGGATGTTCCGATTCTTCCGATGCAACATTTTGTTGCGGGTTAATAAAAGCTGTTGTAAAAAACACGCCAATTGCAAACGCAATTACTACGATGGCGGGGTTAAGGATTTTTTTCATTTTTTTTGGATTAATTGGTTTATACAAAAATATGAAAAAGCTGATGCAACAATCCAATGTTAATATTTTGTTAAAACAGAAAGGTACTAACCTTATACTATTTTACGCCTTTACAATACTTTACCTGTAATTTAAAAAGCTTTAATAATACATTAGTATCTACCTCAGCAATCTTATTTATATAAAGACATCCCTTACCGGTGGAATGCTTGCCCAGTTTCTTAAGCAATTCATGGTACTTATCTTCTTTTGGCCCCATTAAATAAAGCGTAAAATTTTGTTTACGAGGAGAAAATCCTATCATAAACCAGTCATTTTTCTTTCCGCTGGACAAAATGTAATAAAAATCGCCCAAGCCAATAATTGCACTGCCCCACATTTTAGGTTCACTCTTCGTGGCCTTCTTCATCAACTCAAGTATCGCAAAGGCATCTATGCGCTTTTGCTCTTCCTTAATTGTGTTTAAAAAGGTTTCAGGACTTGCTTTAGTTTTTTTAGTTTTAATTTCTGCCATGCTTACTTTAGATTGGGGTATTGGCTTACCTTGCCTCTTTCATTTGCTTTTGTACATATTCCTTGCTTCCTTTAAAATGTTTCATTCCAAAGGCCCCTGCAGCTTCAATCAAAGGTTTTAAATCTAATCCCACTTTTGTGAGTTTGTATTTCTTTCTTTTGGCAGTTCCGGTATAGCTAATTATTCCTTTTTCAGTAAGTGAAATTAGCCTGTCATTCAATATATTGGTCGATATTCCTTCCCCCGAATCTAAAAACTCATTATACGTACTTTTTTCAAAAATCAGCATGTCCCTGATAATTAATAAAGACCACTTATCACCCACTAATTCAAGGGTGCAGGAAAGTGGGCAATCAGAACGCCTGTCGGAATTTACTTGTTTGTGTTTTTTCATTTCGGCACAAATTTACATAAATATAAAACATAAAACTTGCAAAATGCAAGTTTATAATATTACATTTGCCTTTTAATAAACAAATATTAATCCTTCACTAATCAAAAACAAAAATGACAAACGAAAAACAAATAGCCGTAAAAATGGTTCTGGATGTATGGAACAACAGACTGAAAGCCGTAGATGAAATAATCGATGGCCTTAGCGATGAAGATTTGCAAAAAGAAGTATCAGCAGGCCGAAACAGGGGTATTTACATTTTGGGGCATCTTACAGCAGTACACGATCACCTTTTGCCTTTGCTGGGTTTTGAAAAGCAAGTGTACCCCCAGCTGGATGAGATATTTTTAACCAAACCGGATAAAGCAGTTGCTCAAACACCATCGGCTAAAGAGTTAAGACAATTTTGGAAGGATGTAAATTCAAGATTAGCTGCCCACTATGCTAAGTTACAACCCGATGAATGGTTTCAAAAACACACTGCAGTATCCGCAGAAGATTTTGTAAAAGAACCGCACAGAAATAAATTGACCGTTGTTAACGGCCGTGCGGTACACCTTGCATCGCACATTGGACAACTGGTATTTTTAAAACCTAAAAAATCATAATATCCATTGAGGATTTTCATTTAGGGGGATGTTATAAAACAGAAAAGCCGCAGAAATGCGGCCTTTTTGTTTATGCTATTTGGCAGAATTATTTCTCCAATATTATTTTCCCATCACCTATTAGGCTACCATCCTCATTTACCACTCTATAAAAATAAACTCCTGCAGGATGATTGCTAATATCTATTTGCAATTGGCCATCGGCAAGTTTTTGTCCAAAGACAATTCTTTCGCCCAGCATATCATACACCTCAATTTGGCTATTAGCCATTAACTGATAGCCATTAGCCTGAATTTGGAAAACGCCGTTGTTAGGATTTGGATAAACATACACCAATCCTGAACCTGATTGAATTTCTCCAAGCCCTGTTACATTGTCTATATTAACACATGCCGAGGCTTGGCAGCCATAACCATCGGTTACTGTGCAACAATAGTATCCTGAGCATTGTCCTGTAATACTATCTGTAGTTGCACTATTATTCCATAAATAGCTATACGAGGCAACTCCTCCGCTTACATTTACCCATGCTTTTCCATTACAAATTGCACTGGTTTGATTTATTGAATCGGCAATAACTACAAGCGCAGGGGGCTGTGTTAGTGTTACCGAGGCTGTAGCTGTATTACCACAAGAATCGGTAACGGTTACGGTATATGTTCCGGCTGTTAAACTATATGCGCCTGCAAAAGTCCCTCCTCCTCCACTCCAGCTATACGTATAAGGCGGTGTACCCGGGCTAACATTTGCTACCGCACTTCCGTAATTGTAACCGTAACATGGTATATTACTAACAGAATCTATAATAACACTAACTGCATTTGGTTGTGTAATGGTTGTAGATGCTGTTGCAGTATTACCACAGGAATCGGTAACTGTAACAGTATAACTTCCTAGCCCAAGCCCGGTGATCGTTGCATGCGTATTCCCTCCTGTCCAGGAATAGGTATAAACTGGCGTTCCACCTGTTGGTACTGCGGTTAGGCTTGCATTATGCCCACCATTACAAGATATGTTGGTAGTATTTATAGAAACGCCTAAAGCTGCTGTTTGAGCTATAGTAACTGTTGTTGAAACTGTGCAACCTGCATTATCGGTTGCTGTAACAGTATACGTACCTGCACTCAGGTTCGATTCTGAGGCATTGGTGCCTCCACCCGGAGACCATAGATAAGTATATGGCGCTACACCATCGGCAGCAAGCACTGTAGCACTTCCTAAGCCACCACCGCATGGTGGAATATTTACCTGCGATGAAACGGATAATCCGTACACATTAAATAAAGTAGGGTTCGAAGCAAATCCATTAGCTACTACTGCTAAAGCATAGGTTCCACCTGGCATAGAAGGGAGTACAAAATAGGCCGTATCCTCCAAACTATCAGTCTGAACTGCCCCTATCCTATTCCAGTTAGATGTGGTTGCGTAAAATACATTACTACCACTTGTTAAACGTACAAGCGGATAATTGGTTGCCATTTGCCAGTCATCTCCGTAAGCAGAGCCTTCAGATATTCCATTAAACAGTTTGCCTGTAATGCGGAAATGTCCGCAACTGGTTTCAGTAATATTATTAATGGTCGGTTTTCCTTGCGGAATTGGCGAGCCTGAGGGCGTATAAATAAGATAGAGCTTAGAATAACTATTTGTTTGGCTCATAGACAAAAGAACTGTACCGTCGGGCAAATCCAACATTTGGTTTTCGTAAGAAGGGATAGGAATTGAATCATTGCCACCCATGCCCGGTATAGTATCCATTACACGGGTAAACGTGTTGGTTGTATAATCATATTCTACAAAAAAAGTAGGCGGAGCAAACCCATTTGTAGAAGGTGCGATAGCACACAAAATTTTACCATTTACCATCATGGCTGCCGGTGCATCCGATTGGCCCATAGGTGTACCGTTTATTGTTGGAAAGCTATCCGCTACAGCCCATGTTCCGGGATTTAAATTACCTGTAGGCGTATAAATAACATTGGCCGGAGTAGCGCCAAAGAAAATACTTTTACCATTAGGCAACATAAGTCCGGGGCCGGCTTCTAAAAGGCCATCCCACAAATAAACAGGTAAAGCGGCATCCCTATGCCATGTATTATTTTTAGGATTGTACCTGTTTGATGAATCGGTACCAATACCTACAAAGAGAATAGTGCTGTCCTTCAGCTTTAGCCATTGCGCTTCATCATGCCCATATAAGGCAGTAGCCGCAACCGTATAATTAAGAGTTACGGGAGACCACACCAGGCAATTTTGAGTTGCACTATCAGCAATTTGTGGGCCTTCTAAAACATTTCCGTTATATAATATTTCCGAATTTGCATCATATAAACTCCATCCTACCGGTATAGGTCCACAAAGCGTCCAATTATTGGTTGCAGGGTCGTACACTTCTCCGTTTGTTCCACCAGCGCCATACTCTCCGCCTGCAACATAAAGCTTACCATTTGGCAATACCTGTGAGGAAAAAAACAGCCTATCGTTCTGATTGGGTGCTATTGTATCCCAGGTGCCATTGGCATAGCTACCATGTATATCCGGTGTTAACCTGTCCCACCCAAAACCTACGCCGCCGCCGCTTGTATTATGGCACAATACTGTTCCGTTTGGCATTAATACACATACACCCATATTGTCGTGTGGGGCAGGCGCTTTTACTCTCGACCATGTTCCCGTTTGAGCGCTAACAGAAGCAACAAATGAAAAGCAGAGTGCTATGAAACAAAGCTTAATTAAGTTCCTCTTAGAAGCTTGAAGTGATTTTTTCATTAAGTAAAAAGTATTAAAATTAAATAGACACTTTGCGTTCTTACTCAGTGTCTGTCCTTTCTATTTTATAAAAATAGTAAATAATTAGCATTTCAATACTTCTATAGCATGAACCGTTTATTAGGTCTATATTTGCGGAGCGGAAGGAAATAGTGCAAAAATTACGTTTAGATTGATGAAAGACATAGAAAATTTAAAAAACCAGGTTGAAGAATTAACAGATTTTATTGAAAATGTGCCGGCGCCTTTGCATTGGGTAAATGGTAGCGGTATCATAATATGGGCAAACCGGGCAGAATTAGATTTGTTAGGATACGAAAAGAGTGAGTATATAAATAGGCATATAAGCAATTTCCACGCAGATAAAAAAGCTATTGACGATATTCTTACCGGCTTGGTTAACAAGGAAACCCTGGTAAATTACCCTGCGCAGCTTAAGTGCAAAGATGCACGCATTAAACAAGTGCTAATAAGTTCAAATGTATATTGGAAAGATGGAGAGTTTATCCATACCAGGTGTTTTACCAAAGATGTGACAGAAGAGGAAAACAAAAAAGATGTAGAGGGTAAGAGAGCAAAAAAGCAAGCAATAACAGCTAAAGAAAACATTATAGAAGAAAGCACGCTTTTAAATAAAATGGTACTTGAGGTGAAAGATTATGCAATATTACTATTGGATAAAGACGGCACAATCAAGTCATGGAATAAAGGCGCTGAACGTATTAAAGGATATACGGAACAGGAGATTATTGGACAAAATTTCAATATTTTTTATTTACCCCAGGATAGACAAACTGGATTGCCACAAAAATTATTACTGGAAGCAAGACAAAATGGAAGGGCAACGCATGAAGGATTTCGTGTTCGAAAAAATGGCACAACCTTTTGGGGACATATTGTAATTACAGCTATTCATGACGACAACAACAATGTTATAGGATTTACCAAGGTTACAAGCGATTTAACAGAGAGGAAAAAACTTACCGACCTTTTATAATTGTTCGATTATTTAAACCACTTTTTCGCACCTGGCCTGCGGTGCGGGCAGCCTGGCCAACAGCAAGGCCTACGCTTTCCTTCTAAAACTTCTGTATATAAGCGCTCTATATGGTCTTTTCTTGTTTCTGCTTTTTTAACAATGGTAACCCAGCAAATCCATTCGTTACGGGCAAGTGCAGTAAGCTTGTTCCATTTTTCGAGTACATCATCATTGGAAGCTAAAGCCTTCGCTAAATCCGCAGGCACCTTATGCACCACACCTTCAGCAATTGGTTGTTTAACCATTTGTAAACTTCCTGACTTTTTGCTATTCAAAATCATCCCTTTTCACTTTAACATTAAAAATGAATCCAACTCCAAATACATTTTCAATACTTAAATTAGTATCGTCTTTAAGATATTTACGGATTTTGGTAATGAACACGTCCAAACTTCTGCCAAAAAAATAGTCATTTGCTCCCCATATATCCTTTAACATATCTTCCCGTTTTGCTATGTTGCCTCTACGATCGTATAAGTATTTAAGGATATCGCTTTCCTTTTCAGTGATACGTTTAGTTTTATCCTCTATGGTTAAGGACTGATTATTAAAATCAAAAATATAGTTCCCTATCAAAATAATCTCTGCCTTGCCTTCACTTGTACTTTCGGGCAGTCTTCGAATAACGGCTTTTATTTTACAAAGCAACTCTTCTTCATCAAAAGGTTTTGTTATATAATCATCTGCACCCAACCCATACCCTTTTAATTTATCTTCCTTTAAAGATTTCGCAGTTATAAATATAAGGGGCATTTTTGCATCTCTTATCCGTATTGCCTTTGCGAGTGAAAAACCATCCATTTTAGGCATCATCACATCTAATAAGCACAGATCGAATTTATTTTCCAGAAATGCTTTTAATGCAAGTTCACCGTCTTTACAAATCTTTGTATCAAACCCTTGTAACTCCAGATAATCAACCAAAAGGATTCCTAAATTAAGGTCATCTTCGGCAAGTAATATTTTTAGCTTTTCTTTAGGCATTAGGTAATGCTATTGTAAATGTCGATCCCTTCCCTTTCTCGCTCTCAAGTTCAATTGTACCCCCATGCAACTCAACAATCTTCTTTACATATGCCAAACCTAGTCCAAATCCTTTTACGTTGTGTACATCTCCGGTTGGAACTCTAAAAAATTTATCAAAAACACGCTTTTGATATACTCTTTCTATTCCAATTCCTTTATCAGAAATTACTACAACCAGGTTTCTATCTGTGTTGTTCGTTTCAATAAGAATTCCGGGATTATCGGTAGAATACTTAATAGCATTTTCGATCAGATTACTTAAGGCATTAATCAGATGTGCTTTATCACCTAGCAATATATCCCTTTTAGCTTTAAGGTTCAATTTCACCTTTCCACGCCTATTTTCAAGTTGCATAGCAATGCTCTTTAAACAACCTTCTATTATTTCACTAAACCTTAATTCCACTTTTCGGAAAGGTATTTCGCCTCTTTCAAGTGCTGCCATTCCCAGCACTTGTTCAACTTGTAATTTTAGTTTCTCGTTTTCTTCCAGTATTATCCCTGTATAATATTTCACTTTCTCTTCTTGCTTTTTCACATTATCATTACTAATCATTTTAGTTGCAAGGGCAATGTTTGTCAGGGGTGTTTTAAATTCATGGGTCATATTATTTAAAAACTCTGTGGTATGTTCCGATAATCTCTTTTCTCTCATAAGCGAGAAACTGGTTCGCCAAAACATAATTAGCACAATAAGAATTAGAATAACAGACGTGATAAAAAGAGGCCCCATCTCAGCAACAATAAATTGTTTTTTATCCGGCAATACAAGCTTCAATTCTAATCCTGCCTTACTTAATAATACTTCAAGGGGTTTCTCATAGGTATTATTTTTTAAACCCCATTGATTTATTTCTTCAGTTAACCCCGGCTTCACTATCTGAAAAGAATACTCAATATGGAAGTTGTAAAATTTCATATAATAGTTAAACAACGAATCGATTTTATGGACTTCGCTCTTTCCTAATTTGGCAGCTATATCCGGGCTATCGCCCTTTTCAGCACAAGCTCCAATTGCACTGCAGGCTTCCTTATCAGACGAAAGAGCGTCCGCAGTTCTTGCAAGAACCATATTAGCCTTTTCATTAAATAAGTCCTCTTTTGTTTTTGCTGTTTGCACTATCCAATTAACCTGTATTATCAGCAAAGCCAATAAAGCTATTGAAGAAATTGCAATAAATAGGTAGGTTCGGGTTGTTTTCATTACATCTCAAAATTAGCCAATTTTTAAGGGATATAACCAGCGTTAACAAGTCATTAACAACTCAATAACTAGTCAATAACAAGATTGCTTTACAATGGCATTTACCTTTGCCTAATAAAACCGAAACAATAAATTATTACAAATGAAAAACAATTTAATTACCCTCATCCTCTCCATGGTTTTTTCCATAGGGTTCGCACAAAACTCTCATTATGAATTTGGAACAAGGTATAATCCAACTATAAAAAGTGAAGAACTAAATGAAGCTTTATTTATATGTGAAATCATGCCCGAATTTTGTCGCCATTTTGCATTACCCGGCAAAGAATACACAAAGTGGAGCGAACTTTTAAAAGTAGTAAACTCACCCGAAGGTTACAATACTTATCCGCAGGAGAATTGGTACTGCCCTCAGGAAGACTATAGTAAAATTATTGATTATGTTTCGATAGAAATCACAGCCATTTGCCACGGTAAAACGATAACGGCCCAAAGCACAAATGACGCTTTGACTTTGGAGCAAAAAAACATAATAAATACTGCCGATTTAGGTACAGATATAAATATAGCTATTAAATTCAAATACAAAAAGTGGATAACAAGCAATAATGGTGCCACTAATGAAGTAAAAGAAGGTAAGTATCTAGTTACTGTCGTTCCGGAAGCGGAAGCTGAATATCCGGGTGGAGGAAAGCAATTTTCAGACTATCTAACAGCAAATATTATAAATAAAGTTTCAGGAACAGGTACTTCAGGAAAATTGCAAAATGCAACAATAACCTTTACAGTAAATGAAGAAGGACAGGTTGTTAAAGTCAAAATACTTAAGTCATCTAATGACCCTAAAATTGATAATTTAATACTTGATGCGATTAATAAAATGCCAAAATGGAAGCCCGCAAAAAATGCAAAAGGCATAAGCGTTAAGCAGCAATTTACAATTCCATTTGATGGCGGTGGCGGTTGCTAAGTCTTTGTAGAAATAGAGCTTGCTTCGGCCATCTTATTTGGATGTAAAAAATTGCATGCTACTGTATGCAAGGAGAAACCATATATTACTTTTCCAGAATACTTAAAGCACCTGAGGGACATTTGCCAACCTGTTCAATTAATTCGGCTGTAGTTGCATTTTCAATTTTAATCCATGGCTTGGCGCTCGGATTATATACTTTAGGAAGCATCTTGACGCAAATGCCTGAATGTTGGCAAAGCAAGGGACGCCAAACTATGGTTAAATCCTTGTTAGAATACTTCATTTTTATTTCATCCATCTCTTGCTTTATTAAATATATGTTTGCGGGCTACAAGGGACACCCTTCTGACAAATTATTGATTCGGTTGCAACAAATTCTGACATTTCACGACAAGTACATACATTAAGCGACAAATTCATACAACAATATTGTTGTAAAAGTCAGAAATATAAAGATAGTTTAATTATCCTTTTTTTAATTTATTCGATAGTAAAAGTGATTTTATCAGAAGCAATTGATACTGTCCTCAATTTTTTAATCTTGTCTATATAACCGGCGGTATCATTTATTGTTACCTCCATTCCATTATGATTCAGCAACCATGTACCAAAAGGAACCCAGGCAGTACGTATAATTGTATTCCATGTTTTTATCTTGCCATTTTTCTTAAACTCATATACTCCTTGTTCTTTTGTAGTGCATTCTCTAAAAAATAAGGAATCACCCTTTTTTAGATTATGCCAATCTTTAGCACTTATATTCCAATAACAACCTTCAAGCTTTGTCCTGAGTATAATAGAATCTTGAACCTGCCACGGAGGATGCTTATAACATACTGGATTCGTAGTGTCTCCATTTTGGGCAAAGGCCAAACATGGTAATAATAACAATATGATAGATATCAATTTCATGCCATAAATTTAATATAAGGGATGAAAGTCAGAACTATAAAGATGGTTCCACGGGCTAATTGGAGGTTTTCGCTTAGTACAATTAGCGACAAATACCAGCATTTACCGACATTTCAAGACATTTAACGACATCTTGCGACATTTTCCGACAATGCGGGCTACAAGGGACGGCTTTCTGACAAATTATTGATTAGTTTGAAACAAATACTGACATTTCACGACAATTACATACATTAAGGGACAAATTCACACATTAACTACATTGCAAAAGTCAGAAATACAAAGATAGTCTATAAGTTAATTGAAAGTTTTCCTTATTGCAATTAGTCAAGCCACTTATCTTCGCTATAATCTAAGGTTTTTTCAACATAATCTCTAAACTTGGATAGAGCCATTTCCATAATTTTTGTTGGTTTTAAAGAACCATCCTTGGTTCTGTCATACCCACCAACATCCATTCTTTTGTACTTTAATGAGAAGCATATTTGAGGATTATTATTATCGTATTCGATGATTACAGACTTATGATTTTTAATTACAAAGTTTATTACAAGCTTATCTTCTTTATTATTATCAACTATTTTTTCAATTTCTGGCAATAATTTGGCGATTGAATTCGATAACTCTTTTGCCCATTCAAGCCTGCCCTTGTGTTTTAAGAATGCTTTGAATCGCTTTAACTCTGTTAAGCCTTCTTCAAGATAGCCTATGTTATCCATAAAGTCTGCACCACGTCCATACGGTCTATGAAAAGGGTAGTCTCCTTCTAAATTCTTTTGAGTTTGGACTACAAATTCCCAAGGATTGGTAAGTTTAGAGATTTTGTCAGCGTGTTCAATAATGTCATCAATATCAAAAAAGCTGTATCGCAAATTCTTTTTTGCTTCTTGAAAGATTTGATTAGTAATACCGTATGTTTTTGAAACAATATAGTCATCAAACTCAGCATCAATTTTTGCCAATTCCACTGAATATGGAGAAACGCTGGCAATATGAAGTCCTTCAATATTTGTAGAAATCCTCGGATTAAAAGATGAATAGAGTATGGATGATTTTACAGATTCAATGGTTGACTTATCAACATTGTTTGAGAATAGCAAGCCTTCAATAAACGAGATAAGCCTATCCCTTTGTATTATTACACTTTCCTTTGTTTCCAAATTGGAATTCCAATACGTGCTAAAATGCTTGTCTATTAATTGTATTAGCCGGTCATCTCCAATTATCCTTATTTGCTTATCTAAATTAGTTTTGCGTAAGGTATTTATGACAGACTCCTGTGCTCCACTAACTATTTTACCGTTTGTCATTACCCAAACCTCATTTATAAAAACCTGTCTCATATTGTAAAGGTCTTCGTAAGGGTTGTCAAATGCTTGCTGAACTTGGCTAACAATTGTCATTAGTCCTGAACCTTTTGCAACATTTCCCGTTAAATCTCCAGTCTTGGCAACTATAGCTAAGAAGCGCTGTTCATTAAGTCGGTCATATTCAATACAAATAATATCCTTCCCTTTTTCAGTTGTCCCATGATACTCAATAGGTGCCATATATCCCATTTTACTTAATAATGGAATAATAAGGTCTTGACGAAATTCCTTTTCTGTTAAATTGTTAAGTATCTCTTTTTTTTCTCTTGGGTTCATTTTGTGATTTTTTCTGAATTAACTTCCTATACTTATGATACAAGCTGCCACTTTCTCATCTATTGTTTCGGTATAAGGGCAGTTTTTATAAATGCTTTCCAGTTGTGCATTAGGCAGGGGGACGTCATTATAGGTAAGTTCGTTTAAACTATATACAAATCGCTTCTTTTTGCTCTGCTTTCTCTTCTTATTTACAATGGGTTGAAAAATATCAAGCCATTGCTGAGAAAAATGATAATAATCTACAATTCCATGCTCTTCAGAATGTTCAGTTCCAAAAAGTTTTTTTAGCTTATCAATAAGCTGCTTTCGGGGCAGTTCCTTTGTTTTATGAAAATGCTTCTCTAAGATACTATGTGCAACCAGCAATACTCGCTTTCTTTTATTAGGCAAGAGGTAAAGTTCTTTTTGTTTCAATTTCCTTACTGCTGCAATAAGGAATTTATCCGTTTCTTTTGTCCACTTTTCCGAGACAATATTATTTGGCTGAATGTATTTTCTAAGTTGCTCACATATTTCTGGGAACTCAGTATAAGTTTTATCCTCACTATCAATAAATAACCATTTTGGGCTTTTTGAGGCATCACCTCTAAATGCAAAGAAACTCCATTGCATAGGGGATTTCACAAAACTTACCCTTGACCTCACTGAACTGCTTACTTTTCTTATTTCTTCATACGTTTCCTTTCCAATCAAATAATTATCTCCTTCTATTAAGTCATAAATGGGCCGGAAGCTGTCTTTAATTCCCTCCCATTCATAATCTCCAGTATTATAATCCTTATATGCTTCTATCCACTTATTTATCGAGGTGTCATTTTTTAAATGTTTTTCATAAAGAGATTTTGGGAATTCAACATTATTGCCGATTAAATTCTCTGTTACTATTAAAGTTTCTATTAGCTTTTTATCTCCCTTTAATGAAAAAGATTCTGTATCATTAGGCCAATACGCATGTATCTCTTTATGGGCACTATCCATACGTTCAAGCCTTCCAATACGTTGCTCTATTATACGTAATACGCTGGGCATATCTAAGAGCACCACAGCTTTTGCATCTTGTAAATTAACACCTTCAGACATAGCATCGGAACATAAAGCGATAATACTTTGGTCTCCCTTTGCTCCCAAGCTAAACTTCTCCTTGATTACTTCTTTCATTCTTTCGCTCTGCCCTGTAACTACATATACTTCAGCTATATCAGGGTGCTTTTCTAATATGATTTTTTTTAAATAATCAAGAGTTAGGATAGTGCCATCAAAAGCAAGTACCTTTTTATATTGTTTCGCCAATTTTATCAAAAGTTCTGCTTTTGCTTGTTCACGTTGACCACTGAACCCCTTTGCCAAGTCTGAAATCCTCTTATAGATTGCTATCTCTTCATGACAAACCTGGAGATACTTTTTTATATCAGTGAGCCATTCGGGAACCATTTCTTTGGAAAATGAAATTACAGCCTTCTGGTGCTTGAATGAATTTATTTTAGCAATAATATTCCCTGTTTTTGATTTTGTTGATTTAAAATGGAAATGATTCATTGCTGCTTCCGAGCCTTCTAATAATTCAATCAATGCACAATGAGAAGACCGTAGTTTGGAGCGGACTAAGAATGCTGCGAGGGCAGGGGCTGAATTAATCCTTTGTCTGATATACTTTTCCTCATCTTCTTTTGTCTCCAAAGGATATTCAGGGCGAGTCAATTTTCTCAAATAATTGACGCCCTTTAGTTTTGCTAATAATTCAGAAATTTGATTGGCAATTTTAATGTCGTTTCCACTCTCTCCTGTATCGTAGACTGTACAATTTGTTTTAGGGAAACGACAAAGGTTACGCTCAGCATTCTGATATTTTTCTGGCTCTTGGTCAATTAAATTATTTAGCTGCTTTTTAGTTCTTCGGACAATAAACTGCCCAATATAATTTCTTAGTTTATCAAGATGTTGTGGGTCCTTTTGTCTGTTGCTTCGATTCCTTAATAACTTAAACTGCTTGAGGTCTTCATCGTTAAGGTTATCAATATCAAGTAATTCTATCAAGCGAAGTAAATCATCCGATTTTTTATTAATTGGCGTTGCAGTTGATAGAATTATGTGGTCAGCGGAATGTAAAGAAAGGGCATCACTCCTTTTAGAATGTTTATTAAGATAATTATGCGCCTCATCAATTATTAGAATGCTTGCTTTTTCTATGGATTTAACAATATCCTTTCTTTTTTTTTCGCTTCCAACACTTAAAATGCCCATAGAGCCAATTTCATTAAAAAAACGAATATTTTGTTGCTCTTTATGCCAATTATCAACAACCTGAGCCGGAGAAATTATTACTGGATTTGATTTATCTTTTCGCCCATTTTCCCAAAACCAATGAAATAATGTTAAAGCAAGAGCAGTTGCAAATTTTGTTTTGCCAGACCCTGTTGGGTCTGCAATTAATACATTTTCTTGATTTTGTAGTACGTACATTGCTTTTGAAATTCCCATACGCTGCGAAGGCCAAAGATCTGTATTTATTATGGCCTGATATAAATGCGGGTAATCTTTTAACCATTCACCTTCAATAACTTCGGCAATTGCTCTTGCCAGTGCTTCCTGCCAACTTACCTCAGATAGAAGTGCTTTGAAAAGTTCGATAGCCTCATCATTATATAATTCGGATTTATCATAAAAATTATGGGCAATATTTTGAATATCAATATATTGACCAGATTCTTTCTTCCCCCTCTTTGATTTACTTATACGGATATTAGCTTCTTGCTGTTTTGTGATTCCGAGTTTACTGAAATTAGCTGAGCCAAGTATAGCATGTTCGTCCCCAATATAAATCTTTGCGTGAAGTTTATCATAGCATCTAAATTCAATTCGTCCCTCTTTTATTTGTTCTATAATACTAATTATTGGCCCTCCCAACATAATTGAAAAGTTCTGTTTAAGCCAATAATTTCTTATTTCAAGAGGTAAAGAATGTACAGGCCATTTTTTTCTTCTTCGTGGTTCCGGCTCAAATCCCAACACTATTTTTAAAGAATTAAGACTCTCAAATTGTGATGCCCCGAATATCTCGATTATGTTAGCTAACGATGTAAAGCCAGTAATTATTAGGTATTTTTCTGATTCTTTAATATCCTTTAATATCTCTTCCTTTACCGTTCGCTCAAAAGTTTCATTATTAATGGGAAACTTATCTTGTGATGGCCATGACTGCGAATAATCATTATCAAGAAGGGTTCTGGGCATTTACTGTTCTTTGTTAGTTCATTTTCTACACATCTTCAGCAGAAGTTACAACATCAAAATTTGTACCTAAAACCTCAAAATGCTTACGTCCACATTTAATTTTATCGGCTTCAGAATTACGAAGTTGCTCATAGTTTTTTGTTCCTTTTGTTTCTCTAACTAAATAAATAGTTTCATCATTATGCTTTACAATAGCCCAGTCTGGATTATATTCTCCAACTGGTGTTTCAACTCTAAACCAGTGAGGTAATTTTACAAACAAGCGAATATCCTCGCGTTTATCTAAATCTTCTGCAAATTTTCTTTCGATTTCCGAATCATAAACAATAGCATCATAAATGGATTTGCTTACTTCCAAACGATTATTCAGATAACTTAAGATTTCCTTATCTTTAAACAATTGCATACTCCATTCCGTAATTCCTGTAGTCAATTTTTCATATTTTATACCATCAATCATTAATCGGTGAAGCTCTTTATTTATAATAGCTGCAACTATATCCATATATTTTTGTGGATTAATTGCAAATTCATTTAATCTCCCACTGGCGGAAATAATTTCAACTAATGTCCTTCTTGTAAGTTCCGTTTCCTTTTGCAAATAAGAAATAATATCAGGTAAAGAACCTGCATATTCCAATTTTATTTCATTGCTCCGGATGTTTGTAGTTATTATTCCTTTGTTTGCTATATCTACTAAATCCTCACGATAAGCCACTTTTACAGGTTCTATCTTTTCCATTTTCTTAATTGCCTTTACAGAATTGGCAATTAATTCATCAGTCTTATAAATCACATCATACGTAGTGCGGAATTTTATTTTGTCCCAGAGTGATTTGAAATTTTCGTCTAATTCAATTTTCTTCTTTAGAACTAAAGCTTTAGGTTCTTCGTCTTTCTTAATATGGCGTTCTAACTGATAAGTTTCAATTGTGGCTATAATATCAGCTTCCATTTCCTTTAAATCTTCCCCTAAGCTTAATGTAAATCCTACTTTTTTAGGGTTAAATGTCGATTGTATTTTCCCTTTCTCGTCAAGTATTCCATTTACTTTTAATATAGTATAAATTCTCTCTGATTCTTCTCTACCCAGTACTTTTTCTTCTCCATCAATCACTCGAATCAACTTTGAGAAGCCTGTTACTGGAATCTTTCCAAATGTAACACCGCAATCTTCCTCGTATTCCGTCTGCAAGGAACGTGCAAAATCATCATAACTTTCATTAGCTACAATGAGTAGTTTATTTATACTTTCATCAAATACCCTCAACCCTTCCTGGTTAACTGGTAAACGTAAGCCACGACCTATTTCCTGGCGCTTTTTCATGCTTGAACGTGTTTCATTTAATGTACATATTTGAAACACATTTGGATTATCCCATCCCTCACGCAGCGCAGAGTGTGAAAATATAAATTTTAATGGTTCTTCCAATGATAATAACTGTTCCTTATTACGCATAATTTTTGCGTAGGTATCATCATCATCTTTAGTTGACCCATTAGTGTCTTTAAAAACTCCTTTTTTATCTTGTGAAAAATATCCATCATGTATTTTTTCTAATTGATGAATATTTAAACCTTGATACTTTGGTAATTTAATAAGTTCTTTGTAATGCTTTTCAAACCATTCAGCAAACTTGCCCTTTTGCGGTTTACCATCCTCATCATAGTATCTATAATTTTTAACAGCATCAATAAAAAAAAGCGATAATACTTTAATGCCTTTATCTTTAACTTGAATTTCCTTATCTAAATGACGTTGGATAGTATTGCGGATTTGCACCTCCATTAAATCCTCTTTTATGCCACCCATTTCAATCCCTAAAGCCAATCGTTTACCATTACTAAAGTCAATATATTCATTCTCTGGTTCTGCACTTATATCAGTGATTTCGTAACCATTTTTGTAAAGCTCACGATTATTTGATAATTCATAGAGGTCTGCACCTTGTTTTACCTTTATTTTCTTTTCTTTAACGCTACCCTTGAGGTTTTGGTGTATCAATATTTCGGCTGTAATTCCCTTTTTATTATCAGTTTTAACAAGCTTCACGTAGGCATCATTATTTGAATTAGAGCCTTGAACTGATGCCACAACAATTTGCTTTACTAATTTTAATTCGTACGCCTTTATAGGGTCTAATTTGTAAACTAAATTATAAGGGTTCTTATGTGTAGCTGAATAACGGAAAATGCAGAGAGGCTTTAAAGATTTAATTGCTTCCTGTGCTTTTGGAGTATTATCAACGCTTTGAGGTTCATCAATGATTACAATTGGTTTCGTTGCCTGAACAAACTCAATTGGTTTACGACCGCTTAATTTATCACTCTCTTTAAAAATAACGTTGCTCTTTTTATCATCTTCACTATCAGAAAAATCTTTACGGAAAGCATCTATGTTAATAATCATTATTTGAATTTGATTACTTGTCGCAAACTGACGAAGTCTATTAGCTTTTTTAGAATCATACAAAAAATATTCAAACTCAATGTTATTGAAAAGTGCTTTAAAGTGCTCTTCCGTTATTTCAATGTTTTTGTTCGTCCCCTCCCGAATAGCAACACTTGGAACAACAATAATAAATTTTTTAAATCCATACTTTTGACTCATTTCAAATATCGTACGAAGGTATACGTAGGTTTTACCTGTACCCGTTTCCATCTCCACTGAAAAATTATAACCATTTGCTTTAAAGTCTGACAATGAAGTGCAGTCTAAGTCATTCTTATCTTGAATTTTATTGATATTCTTCAATAATGCTGCATCATTTAGAATAAGATTATTACCAACGCCCAATTCTGTTTGTACTTGACTACTAAATATACCAATGTTAGGCGTTTCAAAAGAAATGGAAAAATCGCCCTTGTTCAAGGGTTGTCCGTCGAATATTTCAACGATACCATTTACGGCATCAATTTGATATTGTTGAGTACTATCGAATAATATTTTCATTCCTATACCGTTCTAAAATTTACAACTCCTTTACTTTTCATTATTTGAACAGCATTGGTTTTTAGTGCATCCGCATTTGCTCCTTTAAATGCCTTGTCTAAACAGACTACACGACTTGGCTTACATTCCCCTATAGATTTTAATACCCCAAGTGTTAATTCATCTTCTAAACAAATTAAAAGCTCACCTTCAGCAACACTATATACGATTTTGCCTTCAAGGGTGATTTCCTCAATATGTGTAGTGAGCTGGAAGCCCGATTTAATAAGCAACTCATATAGAATTGCATCTTGTGTTGCTTTTGGGTTTATATGCTCAGTATGGACTTCTAAAGCAGTTTGTATTACTTCAGGTTGTTTTGTAATTGAACTATCCCAAACTTTAAAATTGGATGAAGATAATTTGAAGACTTTAAATCCTAAATCTAATTGTGAAATATCATTCTGGAATAATTCCTTTTCTTTATCATTACCACTCGTAATCTTTTTTATTACTCTACGAATTCTTTCCTTACTCACGTCAGCTATTGTTTTATAGCCAAGCTTAAACTCTTCGCTGCTCTCATCAGTAGGATAAGGAAGTTGAATACAAATAAATTTTAAGTTTCGTGTTTCTTCAAGGTTTAGTTCTAAAATGGCATGTGCGGTTGTAGCTGACCCTGCAAAAAAGTCTAATACCATATCTTCACCATTGCAACTACTTTGAATTAAAAGCTTTATTAAGTCCTTATTTTTAGGAAAATCAAACAAATTTTGGCTTTCCGGTTCATTTTTAGACGCAAATAAATCAGTCCAATTAGTATTTCTTAAAATCCCACTTGCCGGAGGTATCCAATTCTCAACTCCTTTATTCTTGCCTTGCCCAGTAGGATTTCTTCTTATAAATTTTAATTTTTTCCCTTCACTAATCCAATATTCTTCAAGGGTCATTTTATTTGAGAACTTTTCAAGGAAGACCTGATAATTCTTTACTGCTTCATGAGCTGTTTCCTTCTTCCACTTCCATTGACCTGCTTCAGGAGTAAAGCCTAAAATATCATAACGCATTGTAGGTCTATCTGCATCATTCCAAAATCCCTTCCAATAGCCATTGTTTTGCCTTTCCTCTGAGCTTTCTTTATACACAGGATTAAAATTAAAATCCTGGGATTTTGAATAGCATAAGATATACTCAAAACCAACATTAAAAGTCTTTAGGCCTTGCTCAATAAATTGCCTATTCAGATTTTTATCATATCTTCTTACAACAAAATTATTTCTGAAATTTTCTTCTCCAAAGATTTCATTACATAAAGCACGTAAGTTGTATACTTCGTTTTCATCAATTGAAATAAATATTACGCCATCCTCCCTAAGAAGATTTTTAGCTAAAAATAAACGGGGATACATCATATTAAGCCATTTGCTATGGAATCTTCCATCCGTTTCTAAATTCGTGCTTAATTTGCGACCACTATTATCACTTTGCCCTGTAAACTGTAAATAAGTCTCCAAATTTTCACTATAATTATCAGGATAAATAAAATCTCCCCCAGTATTGTAAGGTGGGTCAATATATATGGTTTTGATTTTCCCTAAATAACTTTTTTGTAAGAGTTTCAGGGCTTCTAAATTATCGGCTTCAATAAAAATATTTTCAGTTGTATCAAAATCAATACTTTCCTCTTTTGATGGTATAAGTGTTGCAATACTTTGTTGTTGGATAGTTTTATAGCAATCCACTTTACCGTTCCAGTTTAATCCAAATCGCTCCTTGGAAAAATCAATGTCTGAACCTAAAGTGAGCTTTAATTTCTCCCAATCTATTTTATTACCTTCAGTAAATACTTCTGGAAACAGTTTTTTCAATTTTGATATTTGCGACTCCCCAATATCCATTGATTCGAGAGGAAATTTGTTTATTTGTGTCATATCAGTATTTTTTAATCTTTTATAAGTTTAAATATCTGAGAACAATCTAAAGCCTTGCTAAAAGGAACTACCCTATATAAACTTTCTTTCTCGATATCTGAAATTGTATCTTCAGGAATTAGTGTTTTGTTTTTTGATATGTTCTCATCGACCATCATCGCCCATGTTGCTCCACCAGTTAAGTAAGCAATGAAATTATCATTTTTGAATTCAGTTAGGAAGTCTATTGGGGAGCCAACATGAAAAAGCGTTCTTAAATAGAAATCTTTCTGTGGTTCATTAGGTTTATAACTATTTGAATACGGCCCTAAGATGTCGAATTCATATTTGGGGCTACAAATGGCAAATTGAACTCCATTACGAGGAAATGAAGAGCGTACTTCGATAGTTTTCTTGGATTTAATAAGAATTAGGTCAATTTGGCTTGACTTGTCTACATATTCAGTTTCTTTAACTAAAGTTTCAATGGACACAGAATTCAGGAAATTTTTCCAACAATATTCAGCCAAAACACCAGCAATAGCATTGCTTCTTTTTCTTTCGGAGCTTCTTTTATTACTTGAATCATTTGCGGCTAAATCATTAACGGAATCAGCGAGTTTATTTCCAATCTCCTCTATTTGATTAAGTAGTCCTTTATCAAAAGAATTATTAGCATAATTGAATATATACTTGGAAATCCAAAAATCAGAATCTCTATTGGATGATTCAAATGATTTTATCTCTCGACATTTTATTTTTTCAATTTCTATTCTCATAGTTTTTATTTCTCATATACTAATTAGATGGTTCTCTTAACGGATTAAGCCTAACGGTACCCGATTTTGTTTCAAAATATGAACCTGATTTATCTCTGTCAGGAAACACACCAGTTTCGGGACAGGTAATAGTTTCAGCTAATTCCAATGTTAATTTAGCAAATTCAATTACATCTTTATCTCCTATCAGTGAACCATCAAAATTAAAATGCGCTCCAACCTGATTTCTTACTGCTGAAAGCTGTTTTAGCCTGTCAATTATTGGTTTCAATTCAACTTCTTTGGCAATACTGATATTTCCTTCTGCATCTTTCGATAAGTGCTGAACCTTGAGAACTTTTTGCAACTTTGATGAAATCGAATCCAAAAGCTCCCGTAATGCAAAATCATTTTTCGGTTTACGAGGTAATCGACATTGATATAAAACTGTTAAGTAATCCAATATATTTTCAAGTGTAGTACCTGCTAAACCGGAGATATTTCGTCTGTTAAAGTATTCGGCATTAATAGCTTCTTTGAGTTCATCAATTGCGTTTTTCCCATTCTGTTGTCTAATACCTTTTTCAATTGACCATTGCCTTAACTCTATAAAATGAACCTCACTTGCCGGGGCGCGATGATTTCTATACCTATCCCTCCAGGGACGATAATGTGTCGTGATTAAAACATGTGAAAAAGATGAAGAAATATCATGGAGTAAAGCAATAAACCTATCCAAGTGGTTCTCATCTACAGACATTAAAACATCATCTAAAATTAAAATAGTATCCTCGGTACCATATTTTTTTGCTAAAGCAATAAAAATGGCTAATCCTAACGTGTCCAAATGAGATTCACTATATAATGACTGAGGTGAGATTCCAGCTTTTGAGTGAAAATTGGCTTTTAATTCTAATGAGTTCTTTACTCGTGGTTTAAGCAATAACTGGATGCTTCCTAATCCTTCACCAGGGTGCATTTTTGAGTAAAGTAATTCAACGTCTTCAGAGATAGAGGCAAGCTCTTTTTCTATAAATTCCTTTCGTTTTGTTTCTGTTATTTCCAAAGCTTTTTTTGCAGCTTGAAGCAGCAAATTTGTTTTCTTTGCTTTAGTCCTATCTCTAATTATTGCTTCATATTGTTGCTTAATAAGATTATGTTGGTCAACTGTTTTCTTTATGGCTATTCCTTTTTCGTTTAATGCAGAAAAAAACAAATCAATAGAAATCTTATTTTTCCTGTATTCATCTTTCTTTTCATCTAAAGTTTTAGCTGCATCAGTTATCGTATTAATGCTCTCCTTTTTTATTATTCCCTTCGGAATTGTAAATGAAGCAAGAGAATCCCCTAAAGCTGTTAAAGCAGTTGCATATTCAGTATTGCTGCTTTCAAATAAAACACCTGCATCACCCTCCTTTTTCTTTTCTTTATTCAATTGAGTAATAAGATTCTCTAAAGAGCTCATAGCATCAACACGTTGCTTTATAGAGCTTAATAATTCTTTCTTTTTTATAGGACTTGTACAAATGGGGCAATTATCAATATTATCTATACCTGTAATAAAAGTTTGTGCTTCTTTAAGCAATTTTAATACATTACTATTATGGTGAGTGTTTTCTTTTTCCTTCTCTTTGACTTGTTCCTCAATTTTTTCTACACTTAACTTCGTCGTTTCGAGTTTGGTTTTATTTTCAGTATATTTTGTAAGTGATGAGTTAACGGCCTTCCATTTTTCTATAATAGAGGAAATGTCACTATGTTTCTTTGATTCGGTTGTTAAATCTTTATCCGCTTCAGTTTTAGCCCATTTCCCCCAATCTGTATCCGGTTTGCCTTCAACTTCCCATGCTTTTTCTAACGTGGTTGATGCTGAAGTTATAGAGTGCGTTAATGTTTCCAATTCACTATTAATACCCCGATATGCTTTTCTTAATTCATCTTCGACCTTACTAATGTTGGAAACATCAATATATTCTTTTAGTTCCTCATATCGCTGTGAAGGCTGTGAATCAATTAGTTGTATTATTTGTCTTCTTCTTAAATGCCGTAGTGTTGGTACTCCTATTGCTGGGGTCTTTACTAAGGAACTTTCGCTGCTGGAAAGCTTTGCGGAATAAACCCCATTACTGGAAGTGAGTATAATTTTAAGTTTATTAGGTGTACTTGTGATAGATGGAATAAAAGATTTTTTATCTTCCGATGACCTATCATCAATAGAACCCCACCCATCAGTACAAAGTGCAATGAGAGAATCCGCAATAGTTGATTTTCCATCACCATTATCACCGAAAATCATTGTGATTTTCTTAGCAGGGTCGAAATCCAACGTAATTGGTTGTGTTGCTCCCCTGTAGGCATCAATTCCTAATGAATGTAATTTATTTGCCATCTTCCTTTTTTAACGCAGTTTCAAGCTCAACTTTCCAATCAGATTCCTTTATTTGGCCATCTGAAAGTCTCTTTTCAAAAGATTTTGCAGAGCTTTCATTTAGAATACCTGCTTCTTTTAGAGCTGTTACAATCTCTTCAGCAAGAAGTTGATTCGGTGTTTTAATTATTTTACTGACCATCTTATTAAGAATAAATCATTTTGTTGTATTTGCTGATTCAATTTTCTTTCCACTTCGTCAATTAATTTATCTTTATTTATTTCAATATCTTTTGCAGCACCATCATATTCTTTCCATGCTTCCTCTCTTTGTGATTCCAATTTCCGTTTTTCTTTTTCCAGTTTCAGTTTTTCTGGCAGGTTAGGTGCCAAACGGGCTTGTTTTTTTAATTCCTTTATCTGGTCATCTAATTCCTTCAGTGTTAATTTTAGCGAATTCCTACGGTCTTCTCCCCATTTATCAAGTTTTTCCAACTCCTGCTCAAAGTATATGCCATTACGAGAACTTATCTGTTCAAGAATTTCGTTCTTGTTCTTATTATGTTGGACACTTAATAATGGTTCTGCTTTTTTTAACTCAATTTCATTAGCAATTGTATTTTGTTTGGCATTAAGAGAAAATAATCTCTGGCATTGTTCAGTTTCTAATGATTTCCCATCATCGTTAATGCCGGAAAACAAAATATAGTCTTCTGTTTCAAATGAGGATACTGTCAACCCTGAAACTTTTAGCCAACCGCTTTTACCTACTAAATCTTTTAGAACAAAAATCTTCGTAACTGCGTTAGTATATTCAAAGTTAAGGCTTACTGGAGGTAATTGGGCATTTTTACATTCCTCTATTATGCGTTGGGCTAAAGGATGGCTGATACGATAAATATTCGCATCATCAATATTCTTAGCGATACGATAAGGCCCAGGATGTATTTTCTCACTTGAAAATGGGTTATTTTTGAGAGTAAAGGAGTGTTCTGTAAGAGAAAAATCAGCATTATCTTTCAGATAATATTGGGTTATACTCCACAACCAATTTTCATACTTTGACAAATACTCCTTACTTTCCTTAAGATTTATTTTTAATTTTTCATGTACCTCCTCATCAAAATTTTCCAGTAATTTTTGGCGTGTCTGATTTAATTCGGTACTTATTTGCGCTTCCAAATCATGCTGTAACTCATTAAATGAAGTCTGTATTTCTTCAAGAGTTCTACATTCTTGATAGATTTTTGCAATGCGCTTTTCAAAATCAACGCCACTTTCAATGCTGCCTAACACTTCATCACTCGCTCCGAATACTCCGTTAAATAAGTTGAACTTTTCATTTAACAAGTCATATACCCTCAAATCAGCGGCATTTGCTTTGTTTAGAAAATTCACTACCACTACATCATATTTCTGTCCATAGCGGTGACAACGTCCAATGCGTTGTTCAATTCGTTGCGGATTCCAGGGCAAGTCATAATTTACTACGAGTGAACAAAATTGCAGGTTTATTCCTTCCGCTGCTGCCTCAGTTGCAATCATAATGATAGCTTCTTCTCGGAAATAATCTACTAAAGCAGCCCTCATATCAGCAGTTTTTGACCCTGAAATGCGGTCAGTATTCTGATGGCGATCTATCCATGCTTTATAAATTTCTTTTGATTTTTGGTCGGTATTAGAGCCATTAAACATTACAACCTTTCCCGCATATCCACGAGATTCTAAAATATCTTTCAGATAATTTTGAGTGCGTGTGCTTTCGGTAAAAATGATAGCTTTTTTACTTGCACCTTTTTGGGATGCCTCCTCAAAACCTTTTTGCAATGCAGTAAACAGTTTTTCTCCTTTTGAATTTACCTGAATGGACTTTGCAAGAGATTCAAACTCTTTTAACTGTGTAATTTCAATCCTAATATTATTTATATCATCAGATGAATAATTTTTTTCTTGCTTTTCAGTTGTTTCTTCCGCTTCTTCGTCTGTCCATTCATCTTTTAATTCGTCATAAGTTTCAAAATCTTGCGCTATTTTTTCTTCTACCTGATTTTTTTCAGAATGGCTGGTTACGATACCTTCCAACTTATTGGCAAGTGCTTCAAGAGTCCCAGAAATAGCATAGGTAGAGGATGCCAATAGTTTACGAAGAATTAAGGTCATCAATTGCCTCTGACTTGGTGGTAATGCATATAGATTTGGACTTTGCAGATAACCTGTTACATAATCATAAAGTCGTTGTTCATCCGGTGTAGGGTAAAATTCCTCAACCAATGCAATACGATTAGTATATTTTATGTATTCTAAAACCTGTCTGCGTAAAGTTCGTTTACAAATAGGCTTTAAACGTTCCTTTAACTCCTGAAAAACACTCTCATCTGAGGAACTATTCACTCTACTGTACTGTGAACGGAAGCTTTTAATATCTCCAAAAGCATAATCATCAATGATGCTAACTAAGCCATATAATTCCTGTAATGAGTTTTGCAATGGAGTGGCCGTGAGTAATACCTTCGGAGCTTTCTCCAATGATTTTTTTATTGATTTTCCAATCTTATTCTGTGGTTTATATACGTTTCTTAAACGATGTGCTTCATCAATTACCACCAAATCCCAATTAATAGATTCCACATGGGCTTCCTTCGAACGTGCAAACTGATATGAACAAATGATTATATCTTTTTGGTCAAAAGGGTTAAGATTTTTCTTTTTTATTTCTTCGTTAAATGATTTTGTTTCTAAAATTATGGAAAGTAAAAAGAATTTATCAATCAATTCTTGGCTCCATTGTTTTCGTAGATTGGATGGGGTAATAATTAAAATTTTACGCTTTCGCTCTGCCCACTTCTGTGAAATTACTAATCCAGCTTCAATAGTTTTACCTAAACCAACTTCATCTGCAAGTATTGCACCTTTTGATAAGGGAGAACGAAATGCAAACAAAGCTGCTTCGACCTGATGCGGGTTTAAATCTACCTGGGCATCAACCAACGTTGAAGCCAGCTTTTGCATACTGTCAGATGAACTTCTTTTAGTTAGTTCATGGGCAAAATATTTAGCGTGATATGAGGTAAACATATAAAGGCAAATATAGGTTTTTAAGGAGTAGTTGCTCACTTGAGAATATAAGCAAGTTTGCATCTGGAACATCTCATAGAGTAGCCGAACAAAGTTTTTAATATTTTTGCGACAGGCTTGTTTAATAAATGAAGAAAGAAAAGGCACATAAACGATTAACTATTGCTGAATTAAGAAGCTGCAAAGGTTTTGAAAACTATTCCGATGAAAAGGCGGAAGAAACCATTAAAACACTGGAAAGATTATCTATCCTGTTTTATGAGTTGCACATGAAAGAAAAAAGGACAGTTTCACAAATAAGGAAACAGCCCTTGAAAGATATTTAGTGGCTACCCCTTTACGCCACTGCTATAAAGCTAAAGCTCATCAGTCAAACTTTTGCTAACTGTATAAATTAAATGGTAAAAATCATCAAACAGGAATTTAGCCAAGGGGATTTCAATAAAATTGTGGATGGATTTCTTTTTCATGACACAAAAATCTCCATTCCGGCTGAATCAGTTACTGCAATGAGGGAGCATTTGATTAAATGGGGAGCGCCCCTGCAAAAGACGCTCCAGGCATATTTTGAAAGGGCAGACAATGTGCGGTATGATAACCTTACACAAAGGATGGAAAACCTTGCCGAGAAAATCAGTAAATACAATGAGGGTTTGCAGGGAATGGAACGAAAGGCATTTGTTCTGTTTTGGAAAGAAATTGCAGATATAATAACGGATGATTATACGCAATTACAAAACCAATACCTCAAAAACTGTTGCAGGTATTTCATTTTTGAGGTAAAAAAGCTATCATAACCGCAATGGGCCATTTAACATCGTGCAATTAGCATGGTGTGAATTATTATATCTATGGCATGATTTTTCAAATCCATGCGATGAGCATGGAATGAGTATGGCGTGAGTGTGCGATGAGCATAAGAAAAAATGCCGCTTTTTTACCGATTTCCTTCTAATTTCCTAAAAACAGGACAGCTTTTACAGTAAAGACAGTATTTTTGTGATACATAAAACATAATTAATGTAGGAATAGTTACATAAAACATATCGGCGTTATCTCCTCTTCGTAAGCGAAACCGCGAATTTCAACAGAAACAAGAGATAAGATGAGCGTCTGCGTCAACGGCGTGGACTTCTCTTATTTGTTTCTTGGCGCTTCGCGGTGCCAGCTTACGGTAGGATGAATGCTCCACGCCGCCTATTTTAAACCACTCCCTCACGGGGCATAGGGAGACAATAATAACCGCCATGAAGAAGAAACTTTCATTGGGTATCATCAAAAAAGTAGAACAAAAGCTGCCCGAATTGCGCACCGAGACCAAAGAAGAACTTGAAAAGTGGGGAGAAAGCAAACTGGACGATGCTTTCTACTCTGATGCAAAAGTATTAAAGACAATCCCCTATTCCGCTTATGAATATGTGCTGCTGGCGAAAAGGATAAAAGTGGACAGGCTAACAGTTATTGACTGGCTGAACGCTGGTTTATTTGACGATGATATGTTAGAGAAAGTAATAGCTCATGCATTAAGGAAACTTGCGTTAAAGCTATAAGGGTATAAAAAGAAAGGCAGCTAAAGCTGCCCCTCATGCGCCTACCACTAAAGGCGACTTGGATTCCTGTAGAAACCCTGATACAAGTATAGCAAGTTTTCCAATTAAAATTCTTTTATCTGAAAATCAATATGTTTCAATTATTTTAGAAATATTTCAGTAAATTATTTAGTCAAATATGCAAATAATAATACCTTTGCATCCTCAACACATATTTACAGGATATGACAACTACAGAAGTAAAACTTAACCCCCAAATGGTCATCCTCGCAAGAGAAACAAGAGGTATGACACAGAAAGAACTGGCTGATAAATTAGACATTTCGGCTGGTAAATTATGCCGTGTGGAATTAGGCGACCAGTCCCTGAATGAAGAAACGTTCGGTAAGCTATGCACCACATTACAATACCCTGAAAGTTTTTTTGAGCAACCGGGCGAGGCTTATGTTACATCGAGCCTTAATTTCCGCAGACGTGTAACAGTATCACAACAACTACTTATGCCCCTTGAGGCTAAAATCAGCCTATACCGCCTCCATATAGAAACCCTTGCCAGCAGAATGAAGCTGCACGAACCTAAGATACCTGTAATTGCAGCGCAGGAAGGAATTACCCCCGAAGAAGTGGCAATTAAACTACGTAAGTTTTGGAAAATACCATCGGGGCCAATAGAGGATATGACGGCATTAGTGGAAAACAACCAAATCATTGTGGTTAGTTTTGATTTCGGTACAGAGCGTGTTGATAGCCGTGCCATGCTGACCAAAGATATGTACCCTGTAATCGTGCTGAATAAAAGTATGCTGGGCGACAGGCAGCGTTTCAGTATTGCATACGAGCTTGGGCATATAGTAATGCACACTCTTACTATCCGCTCTATGGAAGCTGACATTGACCATGAAGCAAAATTGTTTGCAGCCGAGTTCCTCATGCCCGAAAAGGATATTAGAAAGGATTTTGAGGGCAGCGACATTACCATTGGGAAGCTGGGAGAGCTTAAGCGCAAATGGAAAGTGTCTATGCAAGCTCTTTTATACAGGGCTTGTGATATGGGTATGGTTACTGAAAATCAAAAAAGATATATCATCGGGCAATTCAACGCATTGAAGATAAGGCGAAGGGAACCCAAAGAACTTGATGTTCCAGTTGAAAAGCCCGTTATCCTTCGTGATATGATAACTAAATACAAAACAGCGCAAAAACTCTCCATGAAAGAGCTGGCAGCCATATTTAATCTAAGCCAGGAAGAATTTTTAACCATGTATTCATAACATTAACCTATATAAGAACACTTTAAATCTATGTAAAATGACCACCAGCAGCGAAAACCCCATCCTTTTAAAAGCATATTCATTAACGGAGTTAGCATCCATTTACGGGGTAGATTGGAGAACCTTTAAAAAGTGGCTCCAGCCATTTGAAAAAGAAGTCGGTAAAAAAGTCGGACGTTATTATACCATTCCTCAAGTCAAAATAATATTTGAGAAACTTAGTTTGCCTTCCTACGTGTCCGCAGCATAATTTAAGGCATCTAATCAGCCAACAAGTTGTTGGCTGATTCAAATTCAACAGTAATTTAACTGTATCAAACCGTATTTAACTGTAATTAAACTGTAGGGTAACTGTAAGTAAACAGTATCTCAACTATTTTTTTAACTGTATCCATATCCTTACTCTATCATTTCCTATTCTACAATTACCGACAATTAGCGACATTATTTGACAAGTAGCGACATTGTTTTACAAATACCGACAATTAGCGACAATAACCGAAAAGTAGGTTTTCCACCCTCCCCACCTTTGTCCTGTAAAATCAATAAAAAAGATGAACAGGACAAACTCAACCAAAGGAAAAATGTACGCACATCCGGCAACGATAAAGTTGTTCACGGATGCAACATGGCAATTCGCACACAGCGTACTATGGAATGACCAGCCATTCAGCAAAGCTGAAACTGCGCTGTCAAAACATTACATCAGCGAATATTACGAAGCTATCTCCGCAGAGCAATTTACCAAAACAGTTTCGGCGCACTTTTCAGCATATTGCCAGCGTGTAATGATGGCGAGAAAGTATGTTGACCGTTCTCCCTACCGTTACATACCACGTCCTTGTATATGGCTTGACCGCCGTAACCCAAAGGGCTTTGCAGGGACAAAGAAATGGTATGAGCGTATGTGGCGTAGGCGGTTTCTGCAAAGGATTATTGCTGAAGCAAGGCTTGAAATGCAGTTTTCTAAATTCTCGGATTGTGTAAACTTTTAATTCCATGTACCATGAGCGAGAATAAAGAAAACAATAAGCAGATAGTCCTGAAACCCTATACCCTTAATGAACTCGCCAAGCTATACGGCGTAAACTTTAGAACATTAAAAGTATGGCTTGAGCCATTTTTAAGTGAAATAGGCGAAAAAAAAGGACGCTATTATCAGATACCACAGGTGCGTATAATCTTCAAAAAGTTGGATTTACCGTCAAAAATTGACACTGAGTAAACGACATTTTCCGACAATGTTTTACAATTAGCGACAATGTTTTACAAATACCGACAAATAGCGACAACAACCGAAAAGTAGAAGTTGGAAGCTCTCCACCTTTGTCCCCGAAATCTGAATCAATAACCTTTAAAATGCAAACCAAAGTGCAAAATACTCATCAGATAAGCAAAACCTCCAATCTCTTTTTGACTGGAGCCATACTCCTCGCAAACCTTGATTTTACAAGCATAGAGGAATATGCCATAAAAGCCGCCATCGGCGGAATGATTTGGATGGTCTTTAAACTCGGCGGAGACTATATCCACAAAAAAATGAACAGATAATGGGAACACTCAAGAAAGCACTTGTACTTACTGGCCTGGGCGGAGGCTTACTTGCTGGCGGTTTATACCTACGCAAGCTCAAGCGCACGGGCAATGAACTGGAGACTATTTCAAAGGTGAACATTTACAGCCTTGATTTAAGAGGGCTGACCTTGCGGATAGACCTTGTCATTAAAAATCCCACCTCCACTTCGCTGAACATAAAATACCCTTTTGTCCGCATGATGCTGGGCAGCGATATGATAGGCAGCTCACAGGTGGTCAATCAGGATATTAAAATCCCTGCTTATGGAGAAGTGCATATTGACAAGATAATGGTTGATATACCCATCACAGGGTTACTGAGCCTTATAGGTTCACTTTTCCAACCTCTGCAAAGCGGGCAGGCTGTTACGGTTCAGATAATAACGGTAACCACTATCAGCATCTGGTGGATGAGTTTCCCTTACGAGAAAAAAGAAGATGTAATACTAAAAACAGGTTCCAATGCAAGCCAAATCACCCAGAGCAATACAGGACGGAAAGCGTTACCGCAACCTAATACCAAAAGCCAAGCTAACGGAAACAACGGTCAAGCGGGGGGCGACGGTACAGGACACAGTGCAACTGATTCCGCAAGTAGTGGCTCAAACCAAATGGCAGACGAAGGCATTAGCGAAACAGCTTAAAGCGGATACACTCTATGCAACGTGCAGAAACATTTGGGAGTTTGTTTACAACAATATACGATACCATAAAGACGATGAAGGAATTGAACAGATACGTAGCCCAGCAAGAGCTTGGCACGACAGGGAAAGAGGAGTGGATTGCGATTGTTACACGGTTTTCATAAGCACCATTCTTACCAACCTTCACATACCGCATAGGCTGAGAATAACAAAATACAAACAGGATTATTTCCAGCACATATACCCGGTAGTGCCGACAAAAGGCGGAGGTTACATCACCATCGACTGCGTGGTGGACAGCTTTAACTACGAAGAACCATATAAAGAAAAACAAGATACACCAATGGACTTACAATTTTTAGAAGGTCTGGACGACATCGAAAACGAAAACCACAATCTCATGGGTGATGAGAACAAGGAAGAACTTGGCAAGAAAGGCTGGTTCAAAAAATTCACCCATAATGCGCTGCACCTGTTCAACCGTGTGAACCCTGCAACCGTGCTTTTACGCAATGGCATACTTGCCTGCCTGAAGCTCAACCTTTTCAAAGTGGCCCAGCGCATGAAATATGCCTACTGGACGGAAGACCAGGCAAAGCAGCATCATGTGGATTTGAACAAGTGGCATCAGCTTGTAAAGATTAAAGACAAGCTGGAAAACATCTTTTACGGTGCGGGAGGAATACCGTCTAATTTCAAAAAAGCCATGCTCACAGGCAATGGCAACAGGAACCATGACGTAAGCGGGTTAGGATACGCTCCTGATGAAGAAGTATATGGAATGGATGAAAATACTCCACTCCCTCAACTGCTCGGTGATATATACGAGAGTGAAAACAAAGTAGAAGGGCTTGGAGATTTAGGCGACCCTGCAACGGGAACTGCCGTAGCTGCCGCAACGGGAATAATGGGCATCATAGCCACCATCATAAAAGCCGTAGGAAATATTTTCCCAAAGAAAGATGACGGCAGCACGGATAAAGCTGCGGCAGATTTTCAAACCACGCCACAGGATGATGCGGCAGCCAGCAATGCAGCCGGTAGTGCTTCCAGCTCCGATAAAACTGCGGTAACCACTACATCCGATTCCAACACACCAGCCACAACGGATAGCAGTTCAGGTGATAACTCATCATCTGACACTTCGGGGGATGCCAACAAGAAACAAGGCTTTTGGGAGAAGAACAAAAAATGGCTCAAGCCTGCGGCGATAATAACAGCTATAGCGGGAGCGGCATTCGGAGGGTATAAATACATCACACATGAGGAGAAGAAAAAGAAAAAAGGAGGCGGGGATTCTCTCACAGGGCTGAAAGGTAAAAAAGGCAAGAGCAAGAAAAAGCGTGTCGCCCTGCTTTAGAAAACGCGCCACTATTTTCAAAAAACAATAAACAAACACAACACAAAAAATGGAAAAGAAAAATTCATACGAAAAAGCAGCCAAGAAAAAAGGTTTGCTGGGAGAGATAACCAAAGACCTCGAAACGGAACACGATGTAAAAAACTCTGCCATTGAAACTGGCAAGGACTTAGTGGTGGGCGTATTGGGCGGGGGCATTGTCGGAGCATTCATCGGTAAGGCATCCTTGCTTATCGGGGCGGCAGTAACAGGCATAGGGCATTATACCAAGAACCGCCTCGCCTCTATTTTCGGAATAGGCTTAATGGCATCTAACGGGTTTCAGAAGCCCACTACCAACAGCGTAAACGGAACCGATGGCAAGGCTGGCAATTTTATTGAAGAAGCTAAAGAAAGGGTAATGACCTTCAAAGACAACTTCTCGCAGAAGCTCTACCTCGACAAGCTGCAAAGCAAGAAACAGGAAACTGCAAAAGAAACTACACAAAGCAGTAATACCAAAGCTATTTCCACTACCGCAAAGACGGAAGAGACAACGGCGGAAGAAAAGCCTGTGGGCGATGTGCAATACTTCGTTCATCCTTCAGGACAACAGCACGTTGACCTGACCAAGCTCAACCAGGTCGAAGACCAGCTTCATATTTCCGCAGCGCAGTTTCAGGAGAAACAGGGACAGAACAGCGAATCCACCGAAGGTTTGGGCGAATCGGAAGAAGAACTCGACCCTGAAGAAAAGAATTACTAAAGGATAATCAAAAAGCTAAATACAAACACTTAAAACAAAACAAATGACTGAAGAAGAATTAAACGCAACAGAAGAGTACACCAACCAAGGCGCACTACTTGGGCTGGACGGCAATGACGAAGAGCTGGTAAATGGAGTGCTGGGTGCGTTGAGAAAAATGAACCCGCTCAAAAGGGCAAGGACAATGCAGAAACTTGCACAACCTCCCCACGCCAGCAGAGGTTCACGTGCAGAAATGGAAAAGTTCTTTAACGAACTGCCAGCCCATATAAGGCAGGGATTGAAGAAAGGAGAACTAAGGCTTGCCGATACGGTGATTTACTCCATCAAGCCCGTAACGCAGACCACCATCAAGATGTTTGAAACACAGGATGTGCAGGAAATCGGGTTACGAAATATCTCAAATGCCAAGCTGCCAAAGAATCAAGCCCTGCTTGTGAGCGGTATCATACTCCTTGCCGGAGTATCGGCAGACCAAACCCCTGCCAATGTTATGGCAACTGATTTTGAACCCATTGATGCCATGCCTACAATAGTGAGCGGCGAGTTTTACCTCAACGGCAACAAGAAGCAACTGATCCCTGAAACCAGCAACTATGTGTTCAGGTCAACAAAGGGTAACAGCCTGCAACCTTTGGGATATTACAAGCTGCACAACCCACGCCTTATTCCTGACGATGTGCTGATAGAGTTTGTGGTTGAGTTGGGAGCCATGACCAACCTCAATGCAAATGCACAGCTCTTCGTGGGATTACACGGTACTATAACCACTCCGTAAGGAACGAGGTTAAGTACATACAGCTAAAACGCCGTCCCGCCATAATGCGGGACGGCAACGCTGTAAATCAGAAAAGGAAATATAACGAACAGAAGCAACATGATAAAAGCAGTAAGAAAAAGATTCGACCTCCAAGTGCCTCAAGCGGGAGCTACCGTCTCGCAAACATTTGAGCTGGAGAAAAGCATTGTGGCCATTAAGGGATTGTTGCTCACATCGGACAGGGATGACCTGCTCTATTATCAGGGTTCTCAACGCATAGAGATAAACAAAGAAGAGATTTTCCCTGAAGGATATGAAAGCAGGCTGCTCATGTCAGGAGTGAATGTGCAACCCAATAAAAGGTATTACGACCTGAGTAACATGAACCCCGGTAACGGGCAAATTAAAATCGATTATACCGACACCCCAAGTGCGGCTCTGGCGACAACTGCAAAACAGCCAGCCTACCGTGTGTCCCTGTATATAGACTGCGATATGGAAGACTAAACTATGTTTAAAGAAAAAGTCATACTAACAAAATTGCCCATCACGAAAGTGGGGCAAGTGGTGAACTTCCAAGTGAAGATTCCCCGTGATGCTTCCCGTATCATAGGAATTGAACTGAGCGGATGTTACTCCAATCCTCCCGTAGAACAGCAGCCCGCCGCCGCAAAATTTGCATTGGCGACAGAGGCACGGATAAGCAAAAGTTTTAACATTCTGCAATTCACGCCAAGCCCGTTTGTAGGTGATGTAAGGTTGCAAAGCTGCGAGGACACCAATGTTTTTTATTCGGGCGATGTTTACCTCGCCGATAACAACCTGGGCTTTGGAGACTTTTCAGCCACAGGACTATTCCCTGCAAAAACGGAAACACATGGTTACAAACGATACGAGTGCGTAGTCAACACCAATGGTGAAACGACCATACTCAAAGGTGTTTACCGTGACAGGCAAACCGCTAATTCAAAACCGCAATACGCCTATACAGTGAATGTATATGTATGGTATGAAAAAATAATCAAGCAAGCATGACAACAGACCTCGCATTGGAATACATACCCCGCCGGATGAGGGAGCTTGGCTATGAAGATAATTACTCCATGCGCTTTGTACACCTTGTATTGCAGCCTTCCGAGCTTAGGCTGATTGAAGCCTCCTGCGAGTTTTTCATACTTGTGGAAGAACCAGCCAAAGTCAATATTGATTCTGACATGGGAATATTCGACCTCTCCTATTCAGCGACCAATGAACAGCAATACGAGCATCAGGGCATTATCAAGGTAACCAATAATGGCAACGCCATAGCCAACGTCCGCTTCATTCAGGTGATACCGAAAAACTTCATAAAGTAAAATGGAACTGGACACGATGAATAAGAAGGAAAAAATAGAAATCTATAGCAAAGAGGCTGTCAGCGCAGTAAAGAAAATACTGGAGGGCGGCAGCACATCTACCCCTTATTACTACAAGATGGTAATAGACGGGCTTAAAGTGGTAGACCGCACTTCCGACATTTCCAAGTTTGACAACTATGAATTGTTCCTGCCCGGTGCAGATGAACTTGCCATTTTCATTTATGCCTCGCAGACCACGCCAAACTATCTCTTAAAACGCACTTTCAAAATGCAAAGCGAAAAGACTCAACAACAGCAAGCCTTGAACGGTATGGAACTGGAAGGCATTATCAATACCAAAGTAAATGAACGTGTCTCTTTGGAGCGGGAACGCTGGGATGGCGACCTCACCAAAAAAGAACTGGAAGCCACCAAGCAAAAACTCTCTGAAGCGGAAACCTATATTGATACACTGGAGACACAGGTGGCGCATTTTAAAACCAAGAAGCTGCACTTAGGCGACATCAACCTCGGTGAACTTGCCTCGGTAGTTGTGGAGGGTATGATACGGCGCAATCCCCAAATGCTTGCCAAAATACCGGGTGGTCATTCATTGGCTGGCATCATAGAACAGGATAATAAAGAAAGAGAAGAAAAGCTGCTGGATGAACCGCAAGGAGAAGTATCCTTTACTAAAAAGGACACCTCACTAAGTGACGATGAAAAAAGATACATAGGCGCATTACGTGAGCTGGAGGAGAGCTTCGACCAGGAAGAATTTGCGGTGGTCATGAAGATTGTGCAGCACCTCACCCGCAACACGGATGATGTCATCAAGGTAGCGGAGTTCCTTAAACTAACTGCAAAACCCAAAGAAAATGAAAAAGTTTAATTACAGCATAACCATTGAGGCTCCCTCGGAGGCGGAAGCCGATACCAAGATGAAAGCCCTCATCACACTTGCCAGCAAATTAAGCGCAAAAGAACTTGAGAAACTGGCGTGGATAGTAAAGAACGACCCCATTAAAACAGCACTAGCGAAGAAAGCGCTCGGAGTATAACATGGCAAAGACAAGGTTGAAACGCAGTCTCGGAGATACCGATAACAGCAGCTTCACGCTGAAGGAAAAAATCGGTTACACCCTTTCCAGCATAGTAATTGTGGGAGGCAGTTTCCTCATTGGGCGGAAAATGATAAAGAACTCAAGAGCCAGTAATGAGGAAGATAAAACATTCGATGAGGGTACTACCGCCACTTATGCCCAGCAGGTAAAAATGGCTTTGCATAATGACGGCTGGTATGGTGCAGACACGGTACAGTTACGAAGTGTAATCACCGCTATACCCAGCCAACAGGATTTTGAAAAGGTCATCAAGTCATACGACAAGATGAACAACAGCAGCATGATGCAGGACATGAGCAAGGAACTGGACACCACCGAATATAACGAGATGTTGAGCATCATTCACTCCAAGCCCAAGAAAGAAGGGGGCATTGTTGATATGAGTGTAAAGTATGATGATTGGGCTAAAAGGCTTAAGGCTGCATTCGATAAAACCTACGGGCCATTCCCCGGTACAGATAGGGGTGCCATCAAAGCCGTGTTCAATGAGATACCTACACAGGCTGACTATGCTCAGGTGGGCGTGGCATACACCAAGCTCTATGGCACAAACCTCGACAACGACCTGAGCAGCGAATTGCACTTCTGGGAACTGAGCGACTTCACGGACATTATTAAATCCAAACCACAGGCATAATGGAAAAGAAAACAAAAAAGAAAATCATATTGGGCGGGTTAGGAACGGCTGCGGCTGGCATCCTCGGTTATTTCGGCTGGCAATGGTGGCAGGGTCGCAAAGAAAAGAAACAGCAACAGGCGGAGGAAACCGCATCTTCAGGAGGCAACTCTGCATATCTTCCTGATTCCACTTCCTCAGATACATCGAGCCACAAGAGTAATTACTTACCTGCGCCCAGGCAGAGTGGTAATAATGATTTTCCATTAAGGAAGGGAAGCAAAGGAGGGCACGTGAAAGCCCTGCAACAAGCTCTTATTGCAAAATACGGGGCTACCATTCTTCCGCATTATGGCGCAGACGGAGATTTTGGCAATGAAGTGGCAGCTGCATTAAAGAAAAAAGGGCTGCCTTCTGAAATTGATGAAAGCACTTACAATGTGATTGTCGGGTCTGCCACAGATTACAAACAGCTTGCCGATACATTATACAATGCCGTAGAAAATACAGACCTGCCCTCGGCTCTTTCCGCTCTCAGGCAGATGAAAACAACGGATGATTACTCTGCGGTAAATAAAATATTTGAGACGCATACCATTGGCTTCGTGAGCAAGACATTAGTAAACGGTTTGCTGGATGCTTTCAGCGATGATAGCCAAAAGCAGCAGATACGCCTTGAGTTTACCCGCATGGGTTTGAAATATGATGGCAGCAAGTGGTCGCTGTCAGGTATTGACAGGGAGAGCATCATCACCACCCGTGCAACTGAAATTTCTGAAAAGAACGGCAAGACAATACAAGTGCCGCCAAACATAGTATTGGGATTTATCGTGTCCTCCGAAAATGGCTGGACATACTTCTTCCCGAACAACGCCCAAATAATGATGCGTGTGAAATCAGACAGCATAAAAATCTATAAACCAAACTAACAATGAAAAATGTAAAGTACATCGTGGTGCATTGCACCGAAACGCCTCCCTCGGCTACTATAGAGGAATTGAAACGCTTACCGGAGACGGAAACATGGAGCCTCCGTAATACAAACCATTTCGTAGTGGCACGTAATGGTGAATCAAAATGGCTCTTTAAATACCGTAAGTATAGCGATTGTATGCTAAACAAAGATTGCATACACATAGCCTATATAGGCGGCATAGACAAGGACGGTAAACCAGTTGACAACCGCACCCAACGACAGGAAGATGCCCTCTTTGACAAACTTGTAGAGCTTTCTAACAGATACCCACAGGCTGAAATAGTGGGATATAAAGATTTGCCCGGCATACAATCCGCCTCTCCCTGCTTTGATGTAAAAAAGTGGCTGGCAAATTACGAGCCTGATTTTCTTGAACTCGAATACGAAACTGAACTCGCCGCATAAATGCTGCACGAAGAAAAATCCATATTGCGCCTGAAAGGATATAAGGTCGGAACACGCCCCTACGAGCTGAACATCGTAGGGCTGCGTTCCAAAAGCACCGTGCCGAACCGCTTTGATGACGAAATACACGTCTTTTACAAAGTATCTTCCCTCAAGTGGAACTATCATGTATTCAAAGCTACTACCGACCCCGGTACATACTGGCTGGAAAATCCTATGTCCCCGCAGGGAACTGCGATACTGGCACAGGGGCAATATGTAGATACATGGGAAATAGGAATACATAACGGGGAGTATGAAGCCTTAGTGCAGAAAAAGCCTGTTACCGTTTTGCGGGAATATGAACGCCGTGCATATCTCGACTTTATGAATGGCAGAAAAGATAGGGGGATGTTCGGTATTGACATACACAGGGCTAAATCGCAAGGCAAGACTTACTTCGTGGATATGTACTCGGCGGGATGCCAGGTCTTTCAAAGTGCAGATGATTTTGATTTTTTTATGAACCTCTGCCGCAACCACGCAAGTCTTTATGGCAACAGCTTTACTTACACCTTGCTTGATTACAGGGCTATGCGAAGGGAAGCAGCCCGCCGCATCCTTTTTGGCACGTTCACATTAGGGCTTGGGTTGTTTGCATGGTATCAGACAGACCACGATTAAAAGAGTAATAACAATTAAACCAATACAGATGACAGAAACAAAGGAGAAAAAGAGATGCCTCCATTGCAGAGAGGAGATTGCAGCAGACAAAAGAACAGATTCTAAATATTGCTGTGGCACTTGCAAAGCAAGGCATTGGAGAGAGCAAAAGGAAAGAAGGGAAAGAGAAGAAGCGGCTAAAAGAATAATTCTTGCGTGTCTCGCATTCGCATTTCCAGAGAGGAAGAAAAAAGAAGGCTTTTTCAAAAGGCTCAAAAAAAGAATATTCCCGCCACAGCGCACATTGTTCTTTTAAAGCGGGGAATAATCACAGGTAACGAGTAGAAACACAATTAAAACAACTTACATGACACCATTTAAAAAATCATTGATATTGGTATTGCTTACTGCGCTGATAAGCGCACTCACTACCTATTACTTTTTTGAGCCATCGCCACAGGCCAGCGTAACACAGGCGCAACAGGCTATCAAGACGGTAAAGAAACAGGAACAGGCTATTGATAAAAGCTACACCCTTGCATTTGCCAAACTGCAAAAGGAAAACGACAGCCTGAAAAAGCTGGCGGACTTTCACAAGGCTGCACTATATGTAGCCGATGAGAAAGTGAGCGTATTGGAAAGCAGGGTGAGCCAGCTTGCCAATAAGGTGAACACAGAACCTGATACTATAAAAGCTAAAATACCAGATTGTGATTCCCTGAGTAAAGAAACAGTTGCACTCATTAAACAGGAAGATAAAAAGGATAGTCTGTGCAATACAACCATTGAGGAACTCACTACAGAGGTGAAAGGGAAAGATTCTGTTATCAATGTATGCAATGAGAGTTACCGGAACATCAGGCTCACGCTGGACACTTCCATACAGCAGCAGCAATACCTTACCGACCAGCTTAACATTCTTAACAAACATATTAAGCGAAAGGCATTTGAGAGCCGCTTTCTCTCGGTTACGGTATTGCTGCTTTCAGGAATAGCGGGAACTCTCTACCTCGAACACCGATAGGATGTTTTTATAAGCAAAACAATTTAAGACCATAGATGAAAGAAAGACTGATTGTATCTGTTACCACCCTGATAATTTCTTTAGGATGCTATTTCTATGCCAAGTATAATGGTAAGGATGTAGTGCCTTATGTTATGATAGCTGGCTTTATTGGCGCAACCATAGGTGAAGCAATAGCCAATGTATTCAGCAAGGAAGAAAATAATGAAGGAGATGAAAAGCATTAATGCTGGCTCACTTAGTCTAAATGAAATATATGAAACTCAAATATGATAATACATATAAGTATGGCAATATATGAAATGCTAATTATCATTTCAGTAATTGAAATTTTCTTTTGAACTCTCATGTAGACTAACAATGCAAGCCAAATAATAAAACCAATTCCATAAGTACAATAGAATTGAGTTATATAAAGGAAACATTTTTCAATAAAGGGAGACTGAATATGAACATTACTAAACAAAGCAAAGTAGCTTATTACCCAAATCAGGGGTAAAATGCTAAGTATGAATAATACTTTTCTCATTCCTCAAACTTAGGTAATAAACTCGAAATATCATAAGTACAGAATAATGGTTTTATCAAAATGAGTAAGACAGATTACATAGAACAAAAGTGGCAGTTTGTGGACAAGGTAGTACAAGCCCTTGCCGCAAAAGCTCCGCATAATAAAAAGTCTATTGAAAAACTCGCTCTCTCTTTTGGAATAAGCGATAAGAACCTCGCTAAAGAATTGACAGAGTTAGCCATTGTCCGCAGGGCAAGGTCTATCGTTCACCAACATGGAATGAATTTCCCTGCCGCCTTCCATGATATTGTTGACCTCTACTACTCCCAGGTCAACCTCAGTCATCGCACCAGCCAAAGTATTTTATTGCAGCAATACTCAACCCCCGCTCCCATAGGGTATTTGGCTGGTTTATTCGTACAGGAATACATAAACCACGTTTCCGTATTTGAACCTTCGGCTGGGAACGGGCTATTAACGATTGCCGGGCAGCCCTTTCATATTACCGTAAATGAAATTGACCCTGTGCGCAGGGCTAATCTCGAAACACAGGGTTTTAAAAATGTATTTGGAGCGGATGCCACTATTCCATTTATCAATGCAGAGAAAGCTTTTGATGCGGTGATCACTAATCCGCCCTTTGGAACACTTGATAATGATGAAAAGTATGACACCTTCCCTATAAAAGCTCTTGACCATCTCATGGCTTTACGTGCGCTGGATTGCATGAAGGATAGCGGAAGGGCTGCAATTATTATCGGCGGACACACCCGTTGGGATGACAAGGGAAGGATTATGGGCAGGGAAAGAATATTTTTCAATTACCTCTACAGCCGTTACCATATAGCCGATGTAATAAATATTGACGGTAAGCTCTATTCCCGTCAGGGTACTTCATTTAATGTGAGGCTGATACTTATTGACGGGCGAAAACCCCAGCCAAAAGGCGCAGCACCCCTTCGGGATAAATACGTTGATGTGCCTGTAACAAATTTCGCCGACCTGTATGAGCGTGTAATAGATGATATGAGACAGGCTGACAAAAAAGAAACCGACATGAGACAGAATATATCAGAACTGGAAAGTGAAGCCATGCGATTACAAAAGGAGTTTGGCGGTGAAGAATTGGGCGCACCTTACGCCCCTGCATCAGATGCCTGTGTGATATTGAATACACAGGTTCCCGATTCCATGAGCTTTGAAACACAGGTTGCCCTTGAAAAAATCAAGGACGAGGTGGGTGGAGATATAGATGCCTTTGTGCGCCACCGCCTCGGCTACCGTACTAAAACAGAACTGTGCAATGCCCTTTCCGCCGAACAGACCGATGCGGTAGCAATGGCGATTTACAATATTGAAGCACGTGGGCAGGGTATGATTATAGGCGACCAGACTGGAATTGGAAAAGGGCGTGTGGCGGCTGCAATTATACGTTACGCAGTCCACTATCAGAAAGTGCAGCCTGTATTCATTACCGAAAAAGCCAACCTCTTTTCCGATATATATCGAGACCTGGTTGCTATAGGCTCCCGCCATTTAGTACCCTTTATTGTCAATGGCCGCGAATCCAAAACCGATATTAAAGACGAAGATGGCAACGTGGTTTATGAAGCTCTGCCAGCCGCAGACCAGCAAAGGATTTTTAAGGATAAGAAAGTGCCTGCCAATTTTCATTTTGTTGTAGCGACTTATTCTCAATTTAATTCCCCTGATAAGAAACCTGAAAAACCAGCCTTCCTGACCGCCATTGCCAATGAAAACATCTTTATCATGGATGAGGCTCACAACTCAAGTGGTTCATCCAACACGGGTAATTTCATGCAGTCGGTAGCAGCCTCTACCAAGGGCATTGTGTTCTTATCGGCAACATTTGCCAAACGCCCCGATAATATGCCCATTTATGCTATGAAGACTTGCATCAGCGATGCCAATATGAGCAAGGATTCTTTGGTGAGCGCCATTACAAGCGGCGGGGTTGCGTTACAGGAAGTATTGGCAAGCCAGCTCGTAGCCGAAGGGCAAATGCTGAGAAGGGAACGTTCTTTTGAAGGTGTGGAAGTGAATTATATCACGCTTGAAGATAAAGAACAGGAACATAGAGCCATTGCTGACAACATTACCGAAATCATACGGGACATTATCGCCTATCAGACCAAGCACATTGATAAGGAGGTAGAGGATTTGGACAAGATTGCAGCAGCAGAAGGAAAAGAAACAAAAATCAGGGAAGGAACCTCCCAGGCCGGGGTTGATAACCAGCCCTACTTCTCCAAAGTGTTCAACGTAATCAATCAAATGCTTTTCAGTATTAAAGCAGAATCGGTTGCTGAAAGAGCCATTGCAAGATTGAAAGAAGGCAAAAAGCCTGTTATCGCCTTTGCTTCCACTATGGGTAGCTTCATTGAACAAATGGAAACCGACAAGGGAATGGCGGTAACTGACGGCGATATTATCAATGCGGATTTTTCAGAGGTATTGAAAAAAGGGCTGGAAGGTGTAATGAAATATACTGTGAAAGATGTGGACGGAAACCCTGAACATAAATCATTCCAGCTATCTGACCTCTCACCCGATGCAAGAAAAGAATACCAGCGCATCATGGACAAGATAAAAAGCGTGGCGACAGGCATTTGTATTTCTCCTATTGATGTGGTGATAAAGAAAATTCAGGAAGCGGGTTATAGCGTAGCTGAAGTAACAGGGCGCAAATACGAGGTGCAGCTTAACGACAAGGTAAAAGGCAAAATAATGGGCTTGGTTATGCAACGTAAGCGAATCAATACCAATGATGCCTTCCGCAAGTTCAATAACAATGAGGTGGATGTGCTGATGATTAACCAATCGGGTAGCACAGGTGCATCAGCTCATGCCATACCTACCGCTAAAGTATCCGCCGATAAGGTAAAGCAAAGGGTAATGATTGTGTTACAGGCGGAACTTGATATTAATACAGAGGTGCAAAAGCGTGGGCGCATTAACCGCACAGGGCAGATACTAAAGCCGATTTATGATTATGTGAACTCGGCAATACCGGCAGAGAAACGGTTAATGATGATGCTCCAAAAGAAGCTAAAATCCCTTGATGCCAATACCACTTCCAACCAAAAGCAAAGCAGCAAGATTTTGGATGTACCTGACTTTTTAAATAAGTACGGCGACAAAATGGTAAAGGAGTATCTCATTGATAACCCTGAAATAAACAAGGTACTTGGAGACCCGTTGGGATTGGAAAGTACCAAGTCGGGAGATACGGAATCGGTGGAAGATGCGGCGCATAAAGTTTCAGGGCGTGTGGCTGTCCTCTCCACCCAAATGCAACAGGAGTTTTATACTGAAATAGCCGAACGCTACAATGACTTTGTGGAGTACCTGAAACAAGTCGGGGAATACGACCTTGAAGTGGAGGCCATGAACCTTGAAGCGGAAATGGTGGAATGGCGCATTTTAAAATTAGGTAAAGGCGGAGAGAGCGCATTCGGGGACGATAGCATTTTGGAAACGGTAAAAGCCAATGTGCTGAAAAAGCCCTTTTCCAAAACGGAACTGGAGAACCTGATTATTGAAGCCCTTGACGGCAAAGACCCTTTAGACCAGCTCAAGGAATTAAGAAAGGAGTATGAAAAGTTCATGGCTAAAAGGCTGGAAGAAGAAAAGGAATTTACCGATGCCAGGTATGATGAACTGAAAAAGAATATTCCCAATGAAAAGAAAATACTGAAGATTGAGAATAGTGGTGAAAGGCAGGCTGCAATCAAAGAGAGAGAAAAGGAATTGGAAGAGGCAAGAGTGGCGCAGCATACCAAAGACGAAACCCTGTTTAATAACAGAAGGCAATACCTTGACCAAATATTTTCTTACTTCTATGTCAGCCGCAAAGTAAATTACCCGTCCTCCAGCTACGAGCAGGGGCAGCAATATGTACTCGGCGCATTTCTTGGTTTTATCATAGACCGCAAAAAGAAAAATCCCTTTTCTCCGAGCAATATAAGATTGCGTTTCGCTATTGCCAACAGCAACAAATACATTGCTATACCTGCAAGTTATTCCGACAATATCACATCCATTATCGGGGCTACGGTAGGTTTAGATGACAAGGGCGAAAAGCAGTTGTATGAGGATTGGGAGAAGGCTATTAAGGCTAATGTGGTGGACAGGAAGATACGCCACATCATTACGGGCAACCTTTTACAGGCTTATGGAGATTTGAAAGGTAAATTGGTAAGCTATACCACTAAGAACAAGGAAACCAAGAAAGGGATTTTGATGCCTGAAAGCTGGAATCCTAAAGAAGACTTGGGAGATAAAGTGGTGGTTCCCATTTTACGGGCATTAACAATAATAAAATCCCTTTCTCAAAACGCAGCCATGTTCACCGATGGGGATATTGGGATATTCCGCTACAGGGATGATTTTAAAATCATTGTGCCGCTTGCAAGGCAGAGGGGCGGAGATGTTTACCTCGACAAGGAAATCTTAGCCCTCGTTGAGAATAACATCTTTAACAGCACCTCTGATAAAATGACTGCCGCACTTCCGGCAAAGAACCTGCAAGCCTTTGTGGAGATAATCCAGCGCAAGTTAAGCGCATCGGTTACGCTTACTTCCTTGCAATTCGATATGATAAAGGACGAAGCTCCCCCGAAGCGTGTAACAAAGGCTAAGATTTTACTGCCTCCAAAAGAAGAAGAAAAAGAAACCGCAGAAGATATACGCATACTGGAGCTGGAGGCGGAAGCTCTTGAACTGGAACTTGAATTACTGGCAGCATAACATTATTATTCCTTACCATGATAACATTTGATAATTACGCAGAGAAATCCAAAAGTATTGATTTTTCTTCTTTGCCCGAAGTGCTGAAAAAGGGGCATGAGTTCGTGAAGCGGGTAACCGTGAACTTTGTCAGCAGGTCAGCATACGACATAAGCCCTTCCATAAAGAAAGCTGTTGACCAATACTTTGCCAAGCTGAATGAGTTTCTTGCGACAACTAAAACAGTTGCACCAGCAAAAAAGGAAGCCAAGCAGGTGGTAAAACATGAAAAGCCAGCAAAGGCTGCACCAAAGAAGAGCAAGTCAGTAAATGATAAAAAAACTGATGTAAGGGTTGAATGGGTGGAACGAATACCCGAAGAACTGCGCTTTATGAAGCGGTATGTCAATCTGCATGATAAACCAAAAACATACGACCAGCTACTGACTTTCATTAACTCTCTGCAACGGGCAATACTGGAAAAGCGCATCCGTAAAACTTCGCCTTATGCGAAACAGGTGGAGTATATGCAGAAAAAGCTGATAGAGGTTTATAACGGGCGGCAGGGCGAATCTGTATTGGTGAGGATAGCAGCCAAAACCCAAACCGAGTTTTTAAACCTTATCAGCAAAGAGAGGATTTATAATTCCGTGCAGTTCATCAAGCGTTTTATCAGCCTGCATGGTAAAACAGGTATAAAAGAAAAAGCAAAGAAACTTTATGCCAGTATGAACAGGGCTGTTAAGGCGGGCAAGGTGGAGAAGAATGATAAGTATGCCGTTAAGCTGAATGAAATATGGAAGCTGCTCGGAGCATTTATCAAGGACGAAAACCAAACTCGTCTCGCAATGGACAAGGAGGAATTGAACGGGCTTATGGGCTTGGTAAAAGACTGCGGCTGTGATGGGCTTGAAGGCATTGACGTGCCTGAAGACTTTGAAGAAGAAGAACAGGAGGAAGCACCGAAGGGCAAAAGCCATATCATGAACAGCATGGACTTTGCCGATATGAAGTTCCTCACCATTGGAATAAAAGGCAAGTGGCTCGACCTTATGGGTGATCCCGCACCTGGGTTCTCGGCAATGGTTTTCGGCAAGCCTAAAATGGGTAAGTCTTTCTTATGTATCGACTTTGCGGGCTACCTCTCCCGCAATCATGGCAAGGTACTTTACGTGGCCCGTGAGGAAGGACTTGATGCAACCCTGCAAATGAAGCTGAACGAAACCAATGTAAAGAACCCTAACCTGTTCGTAAGCGATAACCTTCCCGATGACCTCTCTCAGTATAATTTCATATTCCTTGACAGCGTGAACAAGCTGGGCTTGGCTCCCGCCGACCTTGACAAGTTGCGCAAGGATAACCCCGGTAAGTCATTCATCTTCGTTTTCCAAACCACCAAAGACGGAAATTTTAAAGGTAAAAACGAGTTCCAGCACGACGTGGATATTGTAATCGAAGTGTATGAAAAAGGTAAGGCTACACAGTTCGGCAGGTACAATCAGGGCGGGGAAATGGAAATTTTCAGTAACTAAAATTTAACACTTAAACACAAAAACTATGAATCCAACACTAATTTTCTGGCTCATTTTTTCACTCATTTCATCGGCGATTATTTATTGCGACTTTAAATTTGGTATGCTGCGGGACAGTAGTATAGCGACACCTAAGCCTTTCAGCTATTCCCGTGTGCAGCTTGCATGGTGGACAACAGTTGTGTTCTCGTCCATCATCAGCATTTTGTTTTTGCACAAAGGGCTACCGATTATTTATAATTCAACGCTGTACCTGCTTGGCATCGCTTCCGCCACAACAACATTGGCAAAAGTGATTGACACATCCGATGCCCTTAACACAAATTCATTGAGGCATCAGGATACCTCATCAGGCATCAACTTCTTGGTTGATATTCTCTCCGATGAGAATGGTATAAGCATACACCGTTTTCAGGCTGTGCTATTTAACCTGTTGTTTGGCGGCTGGTTTATCTACAATGTTATTTACAACCTCTCTTTGCAGAACATTGATAATATCATTCCTGATATTCAGCCTAACTACCTTGTATTGCTTTCTCTCAGTTCTGCTACTTACGCAGCTATCAAGACTTCTGAGAATAAAGTAAGGGCATCCAATGACCAGCCTGAATTTATTTCAGAGACAAAAGAAACCAATGTTGCACAAGGCTAAACCAAAACACCTATGAACATAACCAAGAAACTTAGCCCGAACTTTACACCGGGCAGAAAAAAATACCAGCCCCTTGCCATTGTCATTCATATCATGCAGGGGAGCCTTGAAGGAACGGATAGCTGGTTTGGCAACCGTCAGGCGAAGGTATCTGCCCACTATGGAGTGGGCAGAAGCGGCGATGTGCATCAATACGTGGATGAAAAAGATACAGCATGGCACGCTGGAGTTGTTACCGCCCCTTCATGGAGCCTCATTAAGAAAACAGTAAGCGGGTTATTCATTAACCCTAATTATTATACTGTAGGCATAGAGCATGAGGGAACAATAGATAATGACTGGACGGATGCCATGTATGAATCCACTTCTTTGCTTATTGCTGAAATCTCCAAACGCTGGAACATACCTATTGACCGCAACCATATTATCGGACACCATGAAATTTACGCAGTTAAAGCCTGTCCAGGAAACAAAGTAGACTTTAACAAGCTCATTGCATTGGCGGCTGGTAAAAATGCTCCGCAGGGGCAGCAAGTCGTTCCAAAAAGATTATTCCCTGCTATCAATACCGTTACCAAAGTTCCCCTTAATCTCCGTACTGTAGCCAATACTACCCAACCGCCAGTAAAAACTGTGCAGGCTGGAACGGCTCTGTCTTATGTCGGCATGACCGAACAGGGCGAGAACATTCAGGGTAACAGCACTTGGTTTTTGACAAATGACGGGCATTGGTTCTGGAGCGGCGGAGTGAAGTAGCTGCAAATTCTCTAAACATAAGGAAATCTAACAAACACAATACATTGATAATCAATGTATTGTGTTTTTAAAATGTGTATATTTGTACCATGAATGGCATAAGCGAGAAAGGCGAGACAAAGTATTCGGGAGAGGCTGAAAGTGTGAACCCAAAAAAAGAGGCTTTGACGGTTGAGAAACTAAGAACATTTGAAGGCTTTGAAAATACTACTGAAGAAGAAGCATTGGAGATTATCTACACGATAGACACTCTTTGCAGAATTACACAGGAGTACCTGATGAATCAAAACACGAATGAAAGCAATAACCCACAAAATATAGCCGCATGAAAATCACAAATTCAATCCTTGCAGAACGTTTTGGCAAGCACAGCCAAACACAGGTTAAGCCCTTAAACACAGGAAATGTAGTAATATATACCCGTGTTTCAACTAAAGAACAGGCTGACAATAATATGAGCCTTGAAACCCAGCGCAAGGCAATAGAAGAATATGCACAGAAGCGTGGACTGAAAATAATTGCTGTTTTCGGGGGAACATACGAAAGTGCAAAGACCGATGGCAGAAAAGAGTTTAAGCGAATGCTTGATTTTATAAAAGGTTGCAAGGGACAGGTGAGCCAGATATTAGTTTATTCACTTGACCGCTTTAGCAGAACAGGCGGAGGCGCAATCAAGCTGGTAAGTGATTTGAGGGAAAAACAGGGCATAGAGGTTTTTGCGATAACCCAGCCTACCGACACAGCTAATCCGAGCGGAAGGCTGCACCAAAGCATACAGTTTCTTTTTTCAGAATTTGATAACCAGCAAAGAAGGCAGAGGGTAATTACAGGCATGACGGAAAAATTCAAACAAGGTTATTGGGTTGTAAGGCCGCCTCAAGGTTATGATATAATTTCAGTGAATGGGCAAAAGAGCATCGTAGTGAATGAAGAAGGCAAGAAAATCAAGAAAGCCTTTGAATGGAAAGCGGCTGGCATGAAGAATGAGGAAATAATAGCCCGTCTTAATAAGATGGGAGTGAATATGTATAAACAGCAACTGCATAAGATATTGGTCAACCCATTCTATTCCGGTTTAATAGCTCATGGTATGTTAAATGGAGAAGTGGTGGAAGGCAAACATGAGCCAATGATAAGCAGGGAACTATTCTTGAAGGTGAATAATATTATATCGGAATCAACCCGCTTTGGCGTTCCGCATAAAATGGAGAACGATAACCTGCCGTTAAAGGTCTTTCTGAAATGCTCGGAATGTGGTGAACCATTGACAGGTTATTATATGAAAAAGAAAAAACTCTATTACTATAAGTGCCGCACAAAAGGATGTAAATTCCACAAGAATGCTAAACAACTGAATGATGAGTTTACAGAGTACTTATCAAAATACACTCTTAAGCAAAAGATGATGAAACTATATAGGTTTCACCTGGAGCATATCCTGTACGATTCGTCAAAAGATAATATGGAGATTGAGAAAGTTCTTAAACAGAAACTTGCAGAGATTGACAGGAAGATATTCAACATAGGTGAAGAACACTATGCTTTAAGGGAAATGAGCAAGGAAAATTTTGAAAAATATCAAAAGAAATATGATGAAGAGCGGAGGAAAATTTTGAATGATTTGGCTAAAATCTCAAACCCTATTTCTGACTTTGCAGAAGCAATAAGTAAGATTTCTGAGACAACCCTGAAAGCCTTTAAAATATGGGCTGACGGAGGAGCTACTGTAAAAGAAAAGGCTCAAAAATTGATATTTCCTGAAGGTTTAGTGTATAATCGCAAAAAAGGGGCATTTCTGACAACAGAAATAAATCCATACTTTGAACTGATTCCGCTACTGGAGAAGGTTTCAGGTGGTAATGGAAAAGGGACTACCCCTTTTTTAAAGAAGCAGTTCCTTTTAGCGGAGAGAGAGGGATTCGAACCCCCGGTACCCTTGCGAGTACAACAGTTTTCGAGACTGCCGCATTCGACCGCTCTGCCATCTCTCCGTTATTTCGCTATTAGCAATCAGCCAATGGCTAATAGCTTTTATTTTAATGAGGTGCAAAAGTAGAATTTCATTCGTTCCACTTGCAATAAAACGCATAATTTTTAGCTAACTTTGCATTTAATGGAAATAAAGGATAATCTTAAGCCTGTTTTAGCCTCATTACCCGAAAAACCGGGCATATATCAATACTACGATGAGGAGGGAACTATACTGTATGTAGGCAAGGCCAAAAATCTAAAAAAAAGGGTAAGCTCCTACTTCCATAAAGAACACGAATACGCCAAACTTAATTTGCTCGTTAAGAAAATAGCCAGCATAAATTACATAGTAGTTCAAACCGAATGGGATGCTCTATTACTTGAAAACAGCCTGATAAAAAAGTATCAGCCCCGCTATAATGTAATGCTTAAGGATGATAAAACCTATCCCTGGATTTGCATAAAAAAAGAGCCCTTTCCAAGGGTATTTTCTACGCGTAAGGTTATCCGCGATGGTTCAGAATACTTTGGCCCATACGCTTCGGTAACATTAATGAAGACAGTACTTGAATTTGTAAAAAAACTATACCCGTTGCGTACTTGTAATCTTAATTTGACTGAAGAAAACATAAACAGGAAAAAATTTAAGCATTGCCTGGAATTTGATGTAGGCAACTGTAAAGCCCCTTGCGAAGCCCGCCAGACTAAAGAAGATTACGATTATTCCATTGCTCAAATAAAACAAATTATAAAAGGCAATGTAAACAGTGTAATACGTTACCTTAAAGCAGAAATGGACGAACAGGCTGGTAAATGGGAGTTTGAAAAAGCACAACATTTAAAAGAAAAAATAGAACTGCTCGAAAAATATCAAAGCCGCTCGGCGGTGGTAAGCCCTACCATTAGTAATGTAGATGTGTTTACTATACTTACGGATGAAAAAAGCGGGTATGTAAACTATTTAAAGGTAATAAACGGAGCCATCATACAATCACATACTATTGAACTAAGCAAAAAACTGAACGAATCGGATGATGAACTGCTTTTAATGGGTATTGCTGATTTAAGGCAAAGGTTTGATAGCGATTCAACCGAAGTAATACTTTCGCGGCCAATAGATTCCGAAATACCCGGGGTAACTGTGCTTATTCCGCAAAAGGGAGATAAAAAAAGGCTTGTTGAGTTATCCGAAAATAACCTGAAGTATTACATACGCGAAAAACAGATGTTGGCCAGCCTTGCTTCACCTAAAAAACGTGATGAAGAAAAGTTGGGGCAAATGAAAAAAGACCTTCATTTAAAGGACATTCCGCACAGGATAGAATGCTTCGACAATTCCAACATACAAGGCGCTTACCCGGTTGCTGCCATGACTGTTTTCGTAAACGGAAAGCCAAGCAAAAAGGATTATCGACACTTTAACATCAAAACAGTAGAGGGGCCCGATGACTTTGCATCTATGGAGGAGGTGATTTACCGCCGCTATAAAAGATTACTGGATGAACAACAACCATTACCCCAACTTATAGTAATTGATGGTGGCAAAGGCCAGTTAAGCTCAGCGCTGATTAGCCTTGAAAAGCTTGGCCTTGCAAACAAAATCGGCATTATAGGTATTGCTAAAAAATTGGAAGAAATATATTTTCCCGGCGATTCGATACCACTTTATTTAGATAAACGTTCCTATACACTACGCATTATACAACAAATACGCGACGAGGCACACAGATTTGGTATAACTCATCATCGCAAAAGGCGCAGCAAGGGCACAATTCAAACTTCGCTTACAGGCATTGAAGGCATTGGAGAAAAAACGGCCGAAAAACTCTTAAAAACCTTCGGTTCAGTGGCACGCATCAAAAAAACATCGTTTGAAGAAATAACGGAACTAATTGGGGCTGATAAGGCTAAAATATTATCTACGTCGCTTAATATGGGAGTGAACCCTTAGTTAATCTACAATATTCTTTTTAGCATATTTAATAGCTTCCGACAAAAAAACATAATGGTCCAACTCTTGGGCTACTAGCCAATCTTCTGCTTTTTTATCGCCTAAAACCAGATTAGCAGTTGCGGCAAGCACAAATTCTTCTCTTTCAAGCAAAAACCTTACAGCAGCTTTATTACCTTGTATAGCATTAACAAAAATGGCCAGTATGGCATCGTTAACGGCCAACCACTCTATCGCCTCAATGTCTCCTTTTAAGGCAGCCGATAGAATACCAAGGTTTCTGTTCATACCCAAAAGTATTTCAGTAGCATTATTATCGCCTTCTAAAGACGCTTTTAACAAGTCAATATGTGGTTTTATGTAAATCATTTTTACATTTGTATATCAAAACAGTCTAACAGTACAAAATTAAACATAACGCTCATGAAAAAATCAATTATTACCACGGCAGCACTATTATTTATTTACTGTACTGCATTTTCTCAAACATCGGCTCCGCCCTCCTCTAGTTCCGGATATGCTAATGGGGCAGATAAAAATTTTCATTTTGGTATTAGTGTAGTTCCGGCATTAGACTGGTTAACCCCAGGTAACACTAACAATGTAGGCAACGGTCTTTCTCTTGGGTTTGGATTTGGCGTTAACCTGGAATTTTATTTTACTCAAAACTATGGCTTTGTAACCGGCATTGGCCTTGCTAACATACCAGGTAAGTATACAAATACTACCTCTTACACCATTTTAGGAAAAACTTTTGATTCGGCGACAAGCTATACTTACCACATGCAATATGTGCAAATACCGCTGCTATTTAAATTCCGTACGTTACCCATAGGCCTTATGAGGTATTTTGCCATGGTTGGCCTTAATCCAGGTGTTAGAACAAAATCAACCGGTGATTATACAGTTACCGGAGGATACACGAATGCAACGGTAAGTGGCGAAAACATAAACAGCCAAACCAGCATCATACGCCTATCTTATCTTGTTGGTGCAGGAGTTGAATATAATATAGCCGGAACTACTTCTTTGCAGGGATATATAAGCTACGATGCAGACTTTCTTAACGTTAACACAAGCAGCAGTAGCAGCGTTACTTCAAAAGGCATTACCCTTACTTTAGGCGTTTTATTCTAAATATGAAAATTGCCCTCGTACAACTAAACTTTCACGTCGGCAATCTTACTTCGAACGCGGATAAAATAAAAAATGCTATTGCGCAGGCAAAGTTTGCAGGTGCAGATCTTGTGGTTTTTTCAGAACTTTCTGTGTGCGGGTATCCACCTAAAGACCTATTATTGAATGAGGGATTTATATCAGCCTGTGAAAAAACCATTTTAGATATTGCCAGCTGTTGCAAAGGCATTGCAGCTATTGTAGGTGGGCCATCACGTAATAAAGAAATAAAAGGCAAACCCTTATTCAATACCGCGTTTTTATTGGAAGATGGGAAAATAATAGCCGAGGTGCATAAATCTCTAATTCCTAATTACGATGTATTTGATGAATACCGCTATTTTGAACCATCAGAAATTAATGGATTAATCCACTACAAGGGACTAAAAATATCGCTTACAATTTGCGAAGATATTTGGAACCAGTTGCCCGATACAAACGGACGTTATCTTTATAAATATTCACCCATTGATGCTATAGCAAAACTACACCCCGATTGCATCATAAACATATCGGCCTCGCCATTTTCGTATACACATCCCAACGAAAGGAAGAAAGTATGTGAAAACGTAACAATCAAATGCAAAGCTCCTCTATTTTATCTAAATACTCTCGGGGCCAATACCGATCTTATTTTCGACGGTGGTTCCATAGTTATGGATAATAATTCGTCTATTATAAACGAGATGGAGTATTTTACCGAGGGCATGTCGGTATACGAACTTGGAACAGATAAAAAAGTTAAGGTACTTAAAGGCTCAGCCCCCAAGGCTGAGCATGATCCGGCAGAGTTTATATATCATGCACTTGTTTTAGGAATCAAAGATTATTTTGGAAAGAACAATATAAAAGGTGCCTTGCTTGGCCTTTCAGGCGGAATAGATTCGGCAGTTGTACTTGCATTAGCCGCCGAAGCATTGGGTAGGCAAAATGTGCACGCGGTTATGATGCCCTCGCGTTACACTTCGCAGGAATCGCTTAAAGATGCAGCGGAACTTGTAAAAAATATTGGCTGCACTTATGAAACAATATCCATTGAAGCAGGATTTAAAGCCCTTACAGACAGCCTTGCTGATTCATTTAAAAATATGTCAGCAGATACTACAGAAGAAAATATGCAGGCAAGGTTAAGGGGTATTTTGCTTATGGCTATATCTAACAAAAAGAATTACTTATTGCTCAACACCTCTAATAAAAGTGAACTGGCAACCGGCTACGGCACGCTATATGGCGACATGAGCGGTGCGCTATCGGTTATTGGTGACCTTTACAAAACCATGGTATATAAGCTGGCAAACTACATTAACAAGGTTAAGCCGGGTACTATTCCTCAAAATATTATCACTCGTCCGCCTTCGGCAGAATTAAAGCCAAACCAAAAAGATACAGATTCGCTGCCCGAATATTCCATTTTGGATGAAATACTTTACAATTACATTGAGTTGGAAAAACCGGCAAGTGATATTATTGTAAGGAATGCCAGTACAGAGTTTATTGGAAAAATAATTGGCATGGTAAACCGTAACGAATATAAGCGATACCAGTTTGCCCCTATTTTACGGATATCGCCTAAAGCTTTTGGCACCGGCAGAAGAATGCCTGTGGTGGGCAAATATATATAGTCACATTCAATAGTTTCTTCTTAGTTGTTATAAGTAGAGCCATTAAATTATATTTGTTTGGACTTATGCGTCTTAAATCTATACATATACACTTACTTACAGGCATTCTATTATTGCCTGTTTTAGGCATTGCCCAGCAATCTAAAATAGATTCGTTGTATAAAGTAGTACATAACGAGAAAGCTGATACAGATAAAATAAGCACACTGGTTGAACTAAGCACGCAATATGAAAATATAGGCAAATACAGTGTAGCAGATTCATTAGCTCGCCAGGCCATGGTGCTGGCAAGTAAAATTGGCTATGCACGTGGCGAGGCTATGGCTTGCGGACAAATAGGCTACATTTATGCAGATGAGGGCAACAGCAGCGCAGCGTTAGACTACACATCAAAAGCGCTTACCATCCGCGAGCAAATGAAAGATAAAAAAGGTATGGCTGCCACCCTTAATAGAATGGGATTGGTTTACCAGCAGGAAAGCGAATACAACCAGGCGTTGGATTGCTTTTCGAAAGATTTAGCCTTATGCGAGGAGATAGGCGATAAAGAAGGCAAGGCTTCGGCGTATAATAATATAGGCCTTGTATACCTGCGGCAGGGAAAGTACCCCAAAGCCCTGGACCAAATGCTAAATGCCTTGCAAATACTAGAGCTGCTTGGAGATAAACAAGGGACCGCAAGCATACACGAAGCTATTGGCAACTTATATAATGAACAAAGAGATTTTACGAAAGCTTTGGTGGAGTATAACAAAACGCTTAGCATATACCAGGAAATGCAGAGCAAAAGCGAAATAGCCAATGCTTTATGCAACATAGGCCTCGTATATTCAGAACAAAGCGATAAAGATTCGCTGGCATTGCAATACTACAGGCAGGCCTTAGATATACGATATAAAATTGGTGACAATAATGGCATCGCCATTTCCCTTCTTAATCTGGGAGGTATTTATTTCCAGGAAGGAAAAATAGATGCTACACTGGACTATCTTATGAAATCGCTTAGCTTGTTTGAAGAAACAGGCAACAAAGAAGGCATCAGTAATTGCCTTAATGGAATAGGGCAAATTTACATCACCCAAAAAAAATATACTAAGGCGTTAGAATATGAAAATAAAAGCCTTGCATTAAGTAAAGAAATGGGTACTATTGAAGGGATAGAATCGGCATACCAGTTATTAAGTAACGTGTACGACTCACTTCATGATACAAAACATGCATTTGAATATTATAAAAACTTTATAGCTGAGCACGACAGCCTTTTTAATAAAGAGAATACAAAAAAGACGGTGGAAAGTGAAATGAATTTTCAATTTGAGAAGAAACAGGCGGTTGAAAAAGCGGAACAAGAAAGGAAAGAGGAAGTACAAAAAGAAGAGGAAAGAAAACAAACGCTTGTTATCTACTTTATAAGCGGAATATTGTTGCTGGTTTGTGGTTTTGCTGTATTTGCGTATCGTAGCTACCTGCAAAAACAAAAAGTGAATCGCGAACTGGATGGTAAAAACCAGGAATTGGCCGAAAAAAATAAAGACATACTCGATTCTATTACTTACGCCAAGCGCTTACAGGATGCTATTTTACCGCCACTTAGCATTATTAAAAAATATTTACCCGACTCTTTTGTGCTCTTCAAACCTAAAGATATTGTTGCAGGAGATTTTTATTGGATGGAAAAAGTAGGCGATACTATTTTAATAGCTGCCGCAGATTGTACGGGCCATGGTGTGCCGGGCGCCATGGTGAGTGTTGTTTGTAGCAACGCCCTTAACAGAGCAGTTAAAGAATTTAAAATAACAGAACCCGGCAAAATACTTGACAAAGTAAGAGACTTGGTACTGGAAACATTCGAAAAAAGTGAAGACAATGTACAGGATGGAATGGATATATCCCTTGCCTCCCTTACTCACTCCAATAAAGGGATTGAGGTAAAGTGGGCTGGCGCCTATAATTCATTATGGTATGTGCAAAATAGCGAATTAAAAGAAGTGCCTGCGGATAAACAGCCTATTGGCAAAACTGATAATCCAAAATCATTCACTACACACACCATCAACATTCCTGCCTCGGACGCGAAGGCCGTTTTATACTTATTTACCGATGGTTATGCCGACCAGTTTGGAGGACCTAAAGGCAAAAAGTTTAAGTACAAACAACTACAGGAAAAGCTATTGGCTATTAGCCAGCAACAATTAGCGGAACAAAAACAAACGCTTGAAACTGCCCTTGCTGATTGGAAAGGAAGTTTAGAGCAGGTGGATGATGTGCTTATAATCGGTATACGAGTTTAACCTAGCTTATCTTCAATTCTTCGCCGTTTTTGTTAAGTATTTTATACTCTAAAAACTGCAGTGAATCAAGTTCGCGTATTTTAATACCACGCTTATATTTAAGTAGCCATTTCATTTTTAGCGATGGGAAACCCTGGTTAAGGAAGGAATAAATAAACGGATGTACCAACAACACCAATCCTTTTCCATTTTGCTGGCTAAGTATATATCGTAAGGTATTTTCTATCTTATCTATAATTAATAATGGTGGTTCCACCTCCCCTGTTCCATGGCAGGTTGGGCATTTTTCAAGCGTATTAATAATGGTTTGCGGCCTAACTCTTTCGCGGGTTATTTGCACCAGCCCAAATTTACTTGGAGGTAAAATATGATTCTTGGCCCTATCCGATTTCATAAGCTCCCTAAGCCTTGCATGTAACTTTTTACGGTTTTCAGGGTTGTACATGTCAATAAAATCCACCACAATAATTCCGCCCAAATCGCGCAACCTAAGTTGGCGCACCACTTCTTCAGCAGCTTCCAGATTTACTTCCAGTGCATTGCTTTCCTGGTCGTTTTTAGATTTAATACGTGTGCCGCTGTTCACATCAATAACATGCAGTGCCTCGGTATGTTCTATAATCAGGTACGCTCCGCTGGGCATGTTTACAGTTCTGCCAAAAGCGGCTTTAATTTGCTTTTCTATTCCATATTGGTCGAATATGGGCATATTGCCCTTGTAAAGCTTTACAATTTCTTCCTTTTCAGGAGCTATGGTGCGCAAGTATTCTTTTATCTCGGCATATAAGTCGGCATCATCTACCATAATACTGCTAAAGGATGCGTTTACAAGATCGCGTATTACTACAGAAGTACGTCCCATTTCGCCCAGCATTTTTTGCGGAGCCTTGGCAGTTTTAAGGTTATTATAGCATTCCGTCCATTTGTTTACAAGGTTGTTTAAGTCGGCATCCAGTTCTGCAACGCTCTTTTCCTCGGCCACTGTTCTTACTATAAGACCAAACCCTTTGGGTTTAATACTTTCCATTAGCTTCTTAAGCCTTTCACGTTCTTCGCCCGATTTAATTTTTTGTGATACTGCAATCTTTTCGGCAAAGGGTATAAGCACCAAAAAACGGCCGGCCAGTGTAACATGCGATGTAATACGCGGGCCTTTAGTTGAAATAGGTTCTTTTGCTATTTGAACGAGTACATTTTGTCCTGTTTGTATTTGGTTTGATATCTTGCCTGACTTAGGAATATCGGCAAGCATTTTAAAATACATGAGCGATGAATGCTTGAGTTTACCATTCATCACCCCTTGTGTATAGTTATTGAGCGAGGAGAATTGAGGGCCAAGGTCGAAATAATGCAAAAAGGCATCTTTTTCGTATCCTACATTAATAAAAGCGGCATTAAGGCTGCTGGCAATTTTGCTTACCTTTCCCAGGTAAACATCACCAACCGAAAACTGTGCGTCGTTGCGTTCCCGGATTAACTCTACCAGCTTCTTGTCCTTTACCACGGCGGTAACCACCTCTGATGAAGTAGAGTTTATAATTAGTTCGTTGTTCATAATTTAAGTTAATTAAGTTTAAAGAAATTTTAAAAACGCTGCTTTCAGTATGCTGTGAAGCGTTGTTTGTAAGGGCAATAAGTTTTAGTTTTAAAGGGGATAATGTGGCAGTACTTTCCTGATTCCCTTTATTAAACCAGGTAATTAATGACAAAAATAATGCATTAAACCCCTGCATAAAAACACACAGAGACAGGTACAGTTTCTGTACAAGATTTAGGGGTTTGCTGTAAGGCATTGGATTAGGCAAGGAATAGATGTATAACAAAAGATACCGGTTACATAAACACCGGTATCTTAAGTTTATATCAAGTTTAGCTTATCTCAGGCGCTTTTTGTGCCTGTTCTTTCTAAGACGTTTTTTCCTTTTGTGGGTTGCCATTTTATGGCGCTTTCTTTTTTTACCGCAGGGCATAGTATAGAATTATTAATGGGTTGTTTTATTTCGTTTTTGTTTCAGTTATATCGCTTTCCAGCTTCTTTATATAGTCGCTTATTTGAATCTTTACGGCTGAATCGCGGACAAATGTACTATATTTTTTAAGATTACTAATTGCAGAGGCTTTATCGCCCGAACTTTCATATGCCTGAGCAAGGTATAAATAAGCATCGGTAAAGGAAGGATCTATCTTAAGCACCTTATTAAACCTGCTGATAGCCTTAGGATATTGGCCCGACTGGATAGAAAAGCTACCCAGTGCTATTTGTGCCTTTTCGTTGTTAGAATCTACCTTTAAAACGCCTTCAATTATGGCTATGCCCTCCATAGGACTGCCTGCACCCTGTACAATACATTCGCCTTTACCAACCTTTGCCTCAAGATTATTAGGATCAATCTTTATTGCATTATCAAAGCAATCCATGGCCTTTTGCAGTATGGGCGTACGTGCATTGTTATTCACCACTCCTGCACATCTATAATACCTGTCTCCTGCCTGGCACCAAATTGCTGCATTGTTTTGCAGCGTAGCTAGTTTTTCAGTATATAAAGCGGCAGGCATCTGTGCGCCCATACTATCATATATATTAATGATAGAATCGAGCAATTTGGACTGCATTGGTTGAGTTGCGCTGGCAATAACGCCGTTAATCTTTTCTATACGATTTTTTACTACGTAGGGAATTTGGGCTACTGCTTGTTCCATTACAGAATCAAGGCTCATTGAAGCCGCATGGCCACCTTGCTGAGGCCTTTCAGCCTCAGTTTTTGGCAGCTTCCGATTAATAAAATATAGCGAAGCGAATAATGCTGTTCCTACTGTGATGGCGGACCATTGTCGCCAGGAAAATGATGCCATCAGAAACTATACATTTACTTAACCGACTTCTTAACCTTTTCGGAAAACTTTTTGGAAGGTTTGAAGGCAGGAATAAAGTGGGCTGGTAGGTGAATAGCGGTATTTTTGGAAATATTACGGGCAATTTTTGCAGCCCTCTTCTTGATGATGAAGTTTCCAAATCCTCTTAAAGAAACAGATTCCTTGTTAGCAATATGTTCCTTAACTGAATTCATAAAGGCTTCTACTGTGGCTTCTACCACTGCCCTTTCGATGCCCGTTTTTCGGGAGATTTCCTTAACAATTTCTGCTTTTGTCATAACTTTTAGGGGATTGATTGGCGCAAATTTATAAAAAAATGAAACGGTTTAGCATTACTTTTTACGTACTAATTCGATAAAGGTATATGGAAATGGATTTTTTTCATCTGTTGGATAGTTGGTTTGTTTGCTAACAACCCATTCTTTTTCAATTAGTTCTACAAAATAAGCGTCACCTTCAACTGTACAATGCACTCTGGTTAGGTATATTTTATCCGACAAAGGTAATGCTAGTTTGTATATTTCTGCGCCTCCTATGACGAACACCTCTTTTTCATCGCTGAACGCGGCAAAAGCTTGTTCCAATGAATTAAAAACGAGGCATCCATCTGCCTTAAAAAATTTATTTCGGGTGATGATAATATTTTTTCTTCCGGCTAATGGCTTACCCATTGTTTCATACGTTTTTCTCCCCATAATAACTGTATGACCCGTAGTAAGATTTTTGAAAAACTTCATATCGGCGGGCATTTTCCAAGGTAATGCGTCGTTTTTACCTATTACATTATTATCAGAAGCAGCAGCTACAAGAGAAATTATCATAGTATAAATTATACAGCCACCGGGGCCTTGATGTGAGGATGTGGGTCATATCCCTCTAATGTAAAATCGGAATACTGGAATCCAAAAATATCCTTAACATCAGGATTTATTTTCATTTTTGGAAGTGGACGAAAATCTCTTGTCAATTGCAGTTTAGCCTGTTCTATATGATTAAGATATAAATGAGTATCGCCAAGCGTATGTATAAACTCGCCGGGTTTTAAATTACAAACCTGTGCCACCATCATGGCAAGCAAAGCATACGATGCAATATTAAAAGGAACTCCCAAAAACACATCGGCACTGCGTTGATAAAGCAGGCACGACAATTTTCCATCGCACACATAAAACTGAAACAGTATATGGCAAGGTGGTAATTTCATTTTTTCTATCTCGCCTACGTTCCATGCGTTTACTATGAGGCGTCGCGAATCGGGCGTCTTTTTTATCTGCTCAATCAGGCGAGAAATTTGGTCGATGTGCCTACCATCGGCAGTGGGCCAACTGCGCCACTGGTAACCATATACAGGGCCCAGGTTACCTTCTGCATCTGCCCATTCATCCCATATAGTAACACCGTTATCTTTTAAATATTTAATGTTCGTTTCCCCTTTAAGGAACCACAACAACTCATGTATAATAGACTTGGTGTGCAGTTTTTTTGTGGTAAGCAATGGAAAGCCTTCCTGCAAATCGAAACGCATCTGGTAACCAAATACACTTAAGGTACCTGTTCCTGTTCTGTCGCTTTTTTTAGCGCCATTATCCAAGATGTGTTTTAATAATGTGTGGTACTGCTGCACTTGCTTTTATATAAAACAAAGGTAAAGCATTGCCTGCTTATCTTACTTATAAAATTACTAACATCGGTGAATAAATTCAGCTTCTTATATTTTAGTCAGGAGTTCTCGTGGCAAGGAATTCCTATTTTTGGCTTTGTATCCCTTGCAAGATGAAAATACTACAACTATCTAATAAAGTACCCTTCCCTGAAAAAGACGGGGGCGCTTTAGGTATTAGCGTGTTTACAAATGCCCTGTTACAAGCGGGGCACCAAGTAAGGATGATTGCCATGAATACAAGCAGGCAATTTATTGAGCCTGCTTCTATTCCGCAAAAACTAAAAGATGCTATTAAACTTGAAATAGTTTATGTAGATACTTCTATTATGCCTGTGCATGCGCTTTTAACATTATTAAAAGGGAAATCATATAACATTTCGCGTTTTATATCTCAGGATTTTAAGGATAAGCTTTCCTCTGTACTTAAGGCTGAAAATTTTGATGTGATACAGTTAGAAGGGCTTTACCTTGCCCCTTATATCAGTACTATTAAACAATTATCGCAGGCACCTATAATTATGCGGGCACATAATATAGAGTGGATGATATGGCAAAGGCTTGCAAGTGAAGAAAAGAACTTTATAAAGGCTTTCTATATTAAAAAGCTTACCGCACAGTTAAAAAAATACGAAGAAGCCAGCATAAACCTTTGTGCCGGAATAACCACCACCACCGCAAATGATATGCAAAGGTTGAAAGAAATGGGATGCAAAGTTCCTATTGCACACATTCCTTTTGGAATAGATACATCGAAGTACAATGTATCTGAACCAGAAAAAGAAACTTCGCTTTTTTATATTGGCGCACTTGACTGGCAGCCCAATATACAGGGACTTGATTGGTTTCTTAAACAGGTATGGCCCAAGGTACATTCTACACTTCCTGCACTTGAATTTCATATTGCAGGGCGTAATATGCCTGCTACATATAAGAATGCATCTTACCCGAATGTCTTTTTTCATGGAGAGGTAAATGATGCACAAACCTTTATAAACACGCACGAAATAATGCTTGTGCCACTACTTGCAGGAAGCGGGGTAAGAGTGAAAATTATTGAAGGCCTGGCCATGGGAAAACCCATAATTACAACAAGCATAGGGCTTGAAGGAATTAATTGCACTAACGGAACGGATATTATGGTGGCGGATACACCCGAAGATTTTCAAAAGGCAATTACGTATTGTATTGAAAATCCCCGGTTTACTAAATCCCTTTCGGAGAATGCAAGGAGATATGCACTTAAAGAATACGATATACATGCAATAACAGGCAGGCTGGTTCAGTTTTACGAGGGGCTAATAAACGCAAAAAGTAATTTGCATAATCGCTAATTTTGCCAGGTTTTAATTTTACCCGAATTGAAAATACTCTTTATACTTTCACGCTTTCCCTACCCTCTTGATAAAGGAGACAAATTACGGGCGTATTACCAGCTAAAAAACTTGTCCAAGCATCATCAGGTCACCTTATTTTCTTTGAATGACGGTAAATTAACAAACGAAGCCATTGCTCATGTAAAGCAATATTGTGCGCATGTAGAGGTCCAACATTTATCTAAATTCCAAGTTGGTATAAATCTTTTTAAAGCTTTGTTTAACAAACTACCGTTGCAGGTAGCCTATTTTTATTCGCATAGGGCGCAGCAAAAACTTAACCAGCTTATTACTGCCCAAAAACCCGACCATATTATTTGTCAGTTGATACGAACTACAGAATACGTAAAACACATAGATAACATACCCAAGACCCTAGACTTTATGGACGTATTCTCTAAGGGTACGGAAAGGCGCGTATCAGGTGCTCCCTTTTACTTACGTACTATACTTAAAATGGAACATGCAAGGCTTTCCGCTTACGAAAATCATATCTTCTCTCACTTTAACAATTTGGTAATTATTTCGGAACAGGATAGAAGCCATATACAACACCCGGAAAAATTGAAAATCAGCATCATTTCGAACGGCGTGGATACAGATTACTTTAAACCTCTTGCCCACAAAAAGGAGTATGATATTTTGTTTAATGGAAACATGCAATACCCACCCAATATTGAAGGTGCCGAATATTTGGTAAACAAAATTTTACCCTTAGTAAGAAAAAAACATCCTGATGTAAAGGTGCTTATTTCGGGTACCAATCCTAACAAACGCGTGCAAGCACTTGCATCCGGGCAAGTGACTGTAAGCGGCTGGGTGAACGATATACGCGAAAATTTTGCACGGAGTAAAATATTGGTAGCACCTATGTTTTTAAGCATAGGCCTGCAAAACAAACTACTTGAAGCAATGGCTATGCAAATACCTTGCATCACCTCTACCCTTGCAAATAATGCGCTTGGAGCTGAGAAAGACAAAAGCATTTTGGTAGCCGATACACCCGAACAGTACGCAAAACATATTAGTGCGCTTTTAACCGATGAAAAGAAAGCTGGTGAGATTGCCATGAATGCTTATAGCTTTGTGCTTGCCAATTATCAATGGCAGCAAGAAACAGCAAAACTTGAAAAGCTTATTAGCACTAAATAAAGATGGAAACCAGCCTTAATATAGTATTTATGGGTACGCCTGAATTTGCTGTGGCATCTTTAGATGCACTTGTACACAGTAGGCATAAGGTGGCAGGCGTTATTACAGTGCCAGATAAGCCCGCAAGCAGAGGATTAAAGCTACAGGAATCAGCAGTAAAAAAGTATGCAGTAGAACATAACCTTAAACTACTACAACCGGAAAAATTAAAGAATGAAGTTTTCTTAACGGAACTAAAGGCTTTAAATGCTGACTTGTTTGTGGTAGTTGCATTCCGTATGTTGCCCGAAGCGGTATGGAACATGCCAAGGCTTGGTACTATAAATCTACATGCATCATTACTACCCCAATACAGGGGCGCAGCTCCAATTAACTGGGCCATTATTAATGGAGAAAAAGAAACGGGCGCCACTACCTTTTTCATTACTCAGGAAATAGATACCGGAGATATTTTATTGCAGGATAAATTACCGATTACCGATACAGATGATGCAGGCACGATACATGATAAACTTATGATCGAAGGTGCTAAATTACTTGTGCAAACAGTTGATAATATTGCGGATGGAAATGTAAAAGCTCAGAAACAGAATCAGCAAGATGCCATAAAACTCGCTCCTAAAATATTTCGCGAAACCTGTAAAATAGACTGGACCAAGCCGATGGAAGACGTATTTAACTTTATTCGAGGACTAAGCCCCTACCCAGGTGCGTGGACTGAAATAATAGATAATACAGGAAAGAAACCCGTTCTTAAAATATTTAAAACTCGGAAGCAGGATACTGTAAAAGCCAATCCCGGTAAAATGATTATTGGTAGCAATAATCATTTATTTATTGGCTGCAAGAATAATGCTTTAGAGATACTTGAACTACAACCTGAAGGAAGAAAAAGAATGACAGCTGCTGATTATTTAAGAGGAATGCAGTCTGAAACTAAAAGCTGGGATTTAAGCATTTAATACGGTTTATTTATTTTTGAAATATCAACACTTCACCTCATGACAAAAAAACAATCTTTCGATCCCGATGGGCCTGCTTCAGCAGATTCTTTATATGGCCTACCTTATACTACTGATAATGCAAACGTGGTTGTAATACCTGTACCATGGGAAGTGACGGTATCTTACCAAAGTGGTGCAGCAAAAGGGCCTGAAGCCATTAAAAAAGCTTCGGCTCAGGTTGATCTTTTTGATGAAAAAGTGCCCAATGCATGGAAGATTGGTATTGCAATGGAAGATATGCCTGCTGCCCTGGTAAAGCAAAATAAGCAACTACGCCCAAAAGCAGAAAGCTATATAGACATGTTTACCAATGGTGGCAACGAAAAGAAAATGAAACCATTGCTAACAGAGATCAACAAAGCCTGCGACGAAATGGTAAAATGGGTAAAGGATAAATCTTTGCAACATTTAAAAAAGAAAAAAATCGTAGCCTTGCTTGGTGGCGACCATAGTACACCCCTTGGCCTTATGCAAGCTGTTGCCCAACAGCACGATTTTGGAATATTGCATATTGATGCCCATTGTGATTTGCGTGATGCCTACGAAGGCTTTACGTATTCGCATGCATCTATTATGTTTAATGCACTTAAGATTAAAAGCATGAAAAAGCTGGTACAGGTCGGTATCCGCGACTTCTCCGAAGGCGAAAACCAGCTTATACATCATTCTCATGGCAGGGTTAAGCTTTTTTCGGATAAGGACATGAAAGAAAAAATGGCTTATGGAAGCAGTTGGCACGAAATTACAAGAAGCATTATTTCGCATCTTCCAAAGCATGTTTATATAAGTTTTGATATTGATGGACTGGACCCTAAACTATGCCCGCATACGGGTACACCTGTGCCGGGTGGACTGGAATTTTGGGAAGCAATACATTTAATTGAAATGGTTGTAGAATCGGGCCGGCAAATTGTAGCGTTTGATATTAACGAGGTAGCACCCGGCAATGATGAATGGGATGCTAATGTGGGGGCACGCCTACTCTACAAAATAGCAAACCTGGCTGCAGTATCAAACGGACTTAAGTTTTAGGTAATAGCCGTTGAGAATATCACATTAAATTCATTAGCAATATAATACAGGCTTCATTTTTGTTTCATTAAACTAATTTATCTTTACCCTATAAAGAAATTACTCCTATGAAAAAGACATTACTTTTCTTCTCGGTGCTGGCCTTTGTGGCAGCTAAAGCACAGCAAAGTGCTCCTGTTAATCCTCCTCCTTATCAAATGACGCCTAAGGAGGCTGCAAAACATGCAAAGGCAGTTGAAAAATCGAAAGAAAAAGGCGATATTATATGGGATTATGATACCGTATTTGTTTCCGGGGTTCCCAATTGCATTATTTATAAAGTAGAAAGAGGAGCCCTGCAACATGACGATTATAGCATACGTTCCTTAACAGGGCAGGAATTAATTTATGTAAGGGCAGGTATTGCACCCGATTATACAGTTCCTCATGCTCCGAATACACCTCCATCAACCATAGGTTATTATACATACATTTTCTCGGATACCAGAAATTCGGGTGAAACCTATAACGGTACAAGGCCCTTTAAAACAGTGGGCAGGTACCACCTTATTACTCCCAATGGCAGTGCTATAGATGGTGGTGCCGAAGCTACATTTATTGCAGAAAATCCCGTTAGATGGTCTGTACCACCGCCACCTCCTCCGCAACCACAAGTTATAATCGTTAATAATCCCGCTCCAGCACCACCACCTCAACAAGTCGTAGTAGTTCAACCGGCACCTGCCCCCAGCCCTGTTGCTGCGCAAAGGCCGGATGATAATTACAATGCTCCTCCTCCTTCTAATTCACCTGTTGCTGCACAAAGGCCAACGGAAAATTACAATACCCCGCCTCCTTCTAATTCGCCTGTTGCTGCTCAAAGACCAACGGAGAATTATGTGTATGTGGAAAGAAGGCATGATGGAGATTTACACTTAGATGGAAATAACATATACCAGGATGGACAGCAAATAGGTAATTTTCAATACAACGAAGTGAGTGTAAATGGAATGTTTACAAAGACCTTGACCGTATATCTTGTAAATGGGACAAAGATTGCCACTGCTTATACCCAACCTAATGGTGATGTGAACGTATGGAATATTGTTACCATGAGAGATCATGCAACAGGCACAGTAACCGCCCAACAGGGGCATAACAAGGAAGACGTGCTTTGGTATTTGGTAAAAGGACAGTATTTATAAAAATATAATTTTTATAAGAGAAGGGGTTGAATATTCTTCAGCCCTTTTTTAATTCTACTTGGTTGCCATTTGCTTTAACAGCAAGCTGGGCCTGTAACGGTCTTCTGCGTAAGTATGCTGTAGTTCTTCAAGTGTGTCCACAATTTTATTCATGCCAATTTCGCTGCCCCATTGTATTAATCCTTTAGGATAATTTACCCCCTTAGTCATTGCTAACTCCAGGTCTTCCCTGGTTGCTATTTTGTAGTACCATGCATCATAGGCTTCATTCACCAGCATAGCTATTATCCTTAAAAATATTTCCTCCCCCAACTTCTTGTCTTTATTAGGAACCGGCATTGTGACTCCAGCAGAATAATCATAATATCCTCTGCCCTTCTTTTTACCCCAATACCCAGCTTCGTATAAACGCTTTTGTGTAAGAGAAGGCTTGTATCTTGGATCATAAAACAATTGTGTCCACACGGTTTCTGTAACCTTATAATTAACATCGTTACCTATAAAATCCATCAGCTCAAAGGGACCCATTTTAAAGCCACCAATTTCCTTCATAGCCCAGTCTATAGTTGCAAAATCGGCAATACCCTCTTCGTAAATACGTATGGCTTCTCCGTAAAAAGGCCTCGCCACACGGTTAACAATAAAGCCTGGGGTATCTTTTGCAATTACCGTAGTTTTTTTCCACGAATCAATAAGTGAACGGCACGTTTTAACCGCTTGATCACTTGTTGCTATGCCTGGTATTATTTCAACCAAAGGCATTATAGGTGCAGGGTTAAAAAAGTGAATACCTATAACGCGTGAAGCATCCTTACAAGCTGCTGCAATAGATGTAACCGAAAGCGATGAAGTATTTGTAGCAAGTATACAATCGGCCGAAGTTTTACTTTCAAGTGTTCTAAAAATTTCTTGTTTGATGGCTATCTCCTCGATAACAGCTTCAATAATTAAATCACAGCCCTTAAAATCATCGAATACACGGGCAGGCGTAATGCGGGCTATTATATTTCCTGCTCTGCTGCTGGTTATCTTGCCCTTTTCTATCAATACATCTAACGATTTCTTAAGTCTTTCATCAGCCTGTTTCATAGCAACGGAGTTCGTATCAAACAGCACCACTTCATGCTCCGACATCGCTGCAAGTTGAGCTATTCCGGCACCCATGGTACCGGCTCCTATCACCCCTATTTTTGATTTACTATTTAACTCTTTCATATTTTAAGATTGTAATGTATTCATTAATGTTTTTGCCCATATCGCGGGGCTAAGAGTAAGTGATTTTTCTCTGCTCTTCTCTGCCATTTTAAGAAGTTTATCGTCTGTTGAAGCAGTTATTTTCTTTATCAACTCTTTTAATTCATCTACATTTCCGGCAGGATAAATATAGCCATTCTCGCCCTCGTTTATAAATGCTTCTGCCGCGCCCACCTTATCCGAACATATTGCAGGAAAACCAGCAGTACAGAATTCATGAAGCACAACCCCCCATGGCTCAAACCTACTAGGCATAACAAATACGCCGGCAGCAAGCATATACGGGCCCATTTCTTTGGGTTGAACAAAACCAAAATGCTTTATAGCTGGATGCTCAATCGGCTTTATTTCACCCGTACCCAAGCACCATAATTCCCAGTCATTATTTGTTTCAGCTTTCCAGGAAATAAATGCATCCCATAAATCGGTTATTCCTTTAAAATCGTAATAACGGCCTGCATATATTAATCGGTGTGGGAACTTTTTACTTTTTTCAACCATGCAGCTATCGCCGATGACCTTAAAATTATCCGTGTCGGCTGTGTAATATCCTGTAAGTATTTTTTTTTCTTTAAACCCCAATTTTAGGGCATACTTCTTTTGCCTGCTGCCGGGTACCCATGCATGAGAAAAAGTACGCATCAGCGTAAATCTACTGAGCAAACAGGCTATTTGCTGTTTAAAGCTTCCAGTCCACCATGTATCCAACCCCATTACTACAGGTATCTTGCTCTTATATCCTTTTACTGCTTCTAAATAATCCTTATCCATCCAACCGCTACAATAAATAAAATCGGGGGCAAATGATTTTATCTTTTCTTGCAATTCCTTTTTACTGAATTTACTCTTTTCATAGTATTTAGCCTTCTCCGTAAAAGAAAACACAAAAGGTGCCTCTTTATTAACGGGCCAATGAATAACTTCTACTTCCACATCATAATCCGATAAAAGCTTTCGGATACATGCCAGGAAATAATCAGCCAACTCACTGTATAGGAACAACAGCCGGGGCTTGGTATGGGGAGATTGATTCACTGGTTAGCATAGTTAAGATTATAAAAAGTTGTATAGTAAATGGATTTAATGATGCTGCCATCCATGATTCGAACACAGTAGAGAAAAGTATAGCATACATAGCGGGTATTGCAAGCTTGCTACTTTTAGCAGCTTCGGCAAAAGACCGCCCCATGGCCCAAACATATGATACAAGGCCGATAAGCCCTGTATCGAGCCATAACGTTAAATAGGTATTATGTGCATTGCCCTGATGGCCTAAATTGTTAAGCCAGTCCGAATAATCTTCAAAAAGGTTTTCGGTGTATTCAAATCCTCTGCCCAGCCAAATACTTTCTTTTATATGGTCTTTAGCAAAATTCCAGGCAATGTACCTGCCCGATGCATCCTGCAATGTATCTACACGTAAATAACTTCCTAATCCGAAATAATTAACGATATCGGCTATGTTATTTAATACAGAAAGATATCCTACAATAAAAATAACGAAAAGTATAAATCCTAAAAAAGGAGAAATTTTATAGAAATAAGAAAAGAAAACAAACAAAACCAAAGCAAAGATACTATTACGCGAGCCCGCCATATACATAGATACAAACATCAGTCCCCAAATTATATTCTTCTCGCGGTTACTGAATAGCGAAGGAAATTTTTCGCGTATTAGTGCAAAAACAATGAATATCATCATTACGTATATCCCCAGCCCATTCGGGTTACCTAGTATCCCCCGATAGCGGGCATCAAGGTAAGCTTCTTCGTAATTTACAACACGTAATATAAATCCTGCCGCAAGTATTACTGCACTCATATAAATAAGGCTTTTGTAAAATTCGCCTCCATAATCGTTATGGCACTTTATGGTGTAGTTGGATACAACTATTATCAAAAAAAAGTATGATAATGTTTTTTGAAACGAAACGAAAACAATATCCGAAGGAGCGAAGAATACACAAAGAAATGCGACGAGAAAAAATGGTATAAACCGCTTATAAAAGTAGCTAAAATGGGCAAAGCTTTTCCTGTCCATCACAAGGAATATAGCCAACAGAACAATATATTCGTTTTTAGCATTTGCCGCCCAATCAAGGAAGTAAGAACGGCTATCGGATAAAGTTAGAATGAGAAAAAAGCCAAGCAAAAGCTCCTGGTACATATTTCGCCTTTTCATTACTATAACCGTAAGGGGTACCACCAGGTAAGGCAAAGGGCCGCCATACCCCGAAAGGAGCCATAAAAAAACAATGAAAATAAACTGTTGATTACGCTTTAAAACTTCCATTTATGCCTTGCAAGACTACAAATTTACTAAACTGCCATAGTTATGGGCTTTTAGTGCAATAAAAATAAAGTTTGGGGTAATACGCCCATCTATAAAACAAATTCTAAATTTGCTACCTTAATGAAATAATAGTAGCTGCATAGCCATGTCTAAAACAGAGGAGTTAAAAAATTTATCGCAGAAAAAGGAAATATCTTTTGATGAGTTTAAAAAGACTATCCTGAACGACTTCCGCCTTGCCAACGAAAGCCGCGAGGCCAGTTTGATGGGTAGGAAGGAAGTATTGTCGGGCAAGGCCAAATTTGGCATTTTTGGAGATGGGAAGGAAATTGCGCAAATAGCCATGGCAAAAGCCTTTAAAAAGGGTGATTTCAGGTCGGGCTATTATCGCGACCAAACCTTTGCATTTGCTACCGGTATGTTGACGTTACAACAATGGTTTGCCGGGTTATACGCCCATGCTGATTTAGAAGCAGAACCCTCTTCAGCAGGCAGGCAAATGGGGGGACATTATGCTACTCGTACAGTTAATGAAGACGGCACATGGGCAAACCTTACTGAGCTATACAATACATCATCAGACATATCGCCTACCAGCGGACAAATGCCTCGTTTACTGGGCTTAGCCCTTGCATCAAAACTATACCGTAACAACCCTAATCTGCATACAGCAGAATTTGAAAAATTCAGCATAAAAGGCAATGAAGTGGCTTTTGGCACTATTGGAGATGCCAGTACTTCCGAAGGGCCTTTTTGGGAAACCATTAATGCCGCAGGCGTTATGCAGGTACCTATGCTAATATCTGTGTGGGATGATGGATATGGTATATCTGTTCCTAAAAAATATCAAACTACTAAAGGAGATATATCGGAGGCATTAAAAGGAATGCAGCGCGATAAAAAAACAGAAGGATACGAAATATTTAAAGTAAAAGGCTGGGACTACCCCGCCCTTTGCGAAGCCTATGAAAAAGCTGCCGAATTGTGCCGTGAAGAACATGTACCGGTGTTAATGCATGTAGAGGAAGTTACACAACCTCAAGGCCACTCTACCTCAGGTTCTCACGAGCGTTATAAATCGCCTGAGCGCATGCAATGGGAAAAAGACTTTGATTGCATCCACCGGATGAGGGAATGGATACTGAAGTTTGCTGTTGCTACCGAAGACGAACTTAAAGCCATTGAAGAAAAGGCTAAGACAGACGTAAAAATAGCCAAAGACAATGCCTGGAAAGCATATTTGCAACCTATAAAACAGGAAGCTGGTGAAGCAATTGAACTTATAAATGCTGTTACCGGAAATAATGAAACATTGGCTCAACTATCAAAAGAGCTCGCATCAACAAAAGACCCTATACGTAAAGATGTAACCAATGCATTAAGAAAGACTTTACGTATTACTCGCAATGAACCAAGCGAAGCCCGTGAACAGATACTTGCTTACCTTAAGGATTATGATAGTAAGAATGTAGACAGGTATGATTCTTTACTTCACACAGAAGAAGCTTTAAACGTGGCACCCGTTGCCCCATCTTACGAAGACGATACCCAAGTAAACGGCCACGAAATATTGAGAGATAATTTTGATGCCATATTTTCGAAATATCCTAATGTAGTAGCATTTGGTGAGGATTCGGGCAAGCTAGGTGATGTAAACCAGGGGCTTGAAAATATTCAGAAGAAGTACGGAGAGGAAAGATTGTTTGATACCGGTATACGCGAAGCAACCATTGCAGGACAGGCCATTGGTATGGCTATGCGTGGCTTCCGTCCTATTGCCGAAATTCAATATATAGATTACTTACTTTTTGCACTGCAAGTGTTAAGCGATGACCTTGCTACGCTCTCCTACCGTACCAAAGGCACACAACGCTCACCCGTTATTGTGCGTACCCGTGGCCACAGGTTAGAAGGTATTTGGCATAGCGGTTCGCCTATGGCTATGATACTTGGCACTTTACGAGGCATTTATTTATGCGTTCCTCGTAACATGACACAGGCAGCAGGATTTTATAATACTCTCTTATCTGCTAATGAACCTGCTTTAGTGGTGGAGCCCTTAAATAGTTACAGGCTTAAGGAAAAAAGGCCCAATAATATGGGAGAGTTTAAAGTCCCTCTTGGGGTACCTGAAATACTTCGTGAAGGTAGCGATGTAACCGTAGCTACCTACGGCCCACTTTGCCGCATGGCCTTAGAAGCAGCGCAGCAATTACAAGAAGTGAACATATCGATTGAAGTAATAGATGTACAAACTTTATTGCCATTCGATTTGAACCATATTATTGTAGCCTCCTTAACAAAAACTAACCGTGTATTGTTTTTAGATGAAGATGTACCGGGAGGAGCCAGCGCATACATGATGCAAAAAGTTTTGGAAGAACAAGGCGGATACGAACATCTTGATTCTGCTCCAAAAACACTTACAGGCAAGGCACACAGGCCAGCTTATGGTTCAGACGGAGATTATTTCTCTAAACCAAGCGTAGAAGATATTTTTGATGCCGTTTATTCAATAATGAATGAGACGGACCCGACCACTTACCCCACAATATATTAAGGTAAGATGGTTACATACGAACAAGTAAAGGAACTGAAGGAGCGTTTTGATACGCTGAGGGGGCATCTTTGACGTCGATAAACGGTTAAAGAAGATAGCGGAACAGGAGGCCATTACACATGCCGATGACTTTTGGAACGATCCTAAAAAAGCGGAGATTTTACTAAAGCAAATTCAAAGCCAGAAAAACTGGACGGATGCCTTTAGCCGCTTGAATAAAAGTGTTGACGACCTATTACTCACTTACGATTTTTTTAAACAAGGAGATGCAACTGAAAAGGAAATGGATGAACAGTATGCCATTACCTTTAAATTACTGGAAGACCTTGAGTTTAAAAACATGCTTGGGCTGGAAGAAGATCGCCTGAATGCAGTGATAGAAATAAACGCCGGCGCAGGTGGTACCGAAAGCCAGGATTGGGCCTATATGCTGATGCGTATGTATTTAATGTGGGGAGAAAAAAGAGGCTATTCTATAAAGGAAGTGGATTTGCAGCAAGGTGAAACAGCGGGCATAAAATCAGTTACATTGGAGATACAAGGAGACTATGCCTTTGGCTACCTTAAAGGTGAAAACGGTGTACACAGGCTTGTACGTATTTCGCCTTTCGATTCGAATGCGCGCAGGCATACATCGTTTGCTTCGGTATATGTATACCCGCTTATCGATGATAGCATAGAAATCCAAATTACCCCTAGCGATATAGAATGGGAAACATTCCGTTCGGGTGGTAAAGGCGGACAAAATGTAAATAAGGTGGAAACAGCAGTACGCCTGTACCACAAGCCATCGGGTATTGTTATAAAAAACCAGGAATCACGTTCTCAGCTACAGAATAAGGACAAGGCCTTACAGATGTTAAAATCTCAGCTTTATGAAAGGGAGATACGCAAAAAGATGGAAACCGTTGCAGCAATAGAAAGTACTAAAAAGAAAATAGAATGGGGTTCGCAAATACGTAACTACGTGTTGCACCCTTATAAACTGGTTAAAGACCTACGTACCGACTATGAAACATCAGATGTACAAGCAGTGCTTAATGGAGAGCTTGATGACTTTATAAAACGCTACCTGATGGAGTTTGGTGGAGGAAGTAAGTCGGTATGAATATGCACTAATAAATAACGCCTTCATTTTAATCGACCTCACCCTGCCCTCTCCTTGTCAGAGGAGAGGGTATGCAGATGTAAGTCACTTTGCTTTTATAGCCGCTTCAATTTTCTTTAAGACAGTCATCGTCTCGTTTATTACTTCGTCATTAGAAAACCGGAGTACAATATAATTCATGTCCTTTAGGTTTTCATCCCTATGTTCGTCTTTCTCTTTTTGCTCTTCCTCAAAATGAACCCCACCATCAATTTCAATTATTACACGTGGATTTGCACAATAAAAATCGACTATATAATTGCCTATACTATGCTGTCTTTTAAATTTAAGGCTCAAAAATCTGCTATTCCTAAGTCTTTTCCACAAAACCATTTCAGCCGGGGTCATTTCTTGTCGCAATTGCCTCCGTATTTCTTTTAATGAAACTTTGTTATGGGCTTTCATTGAAAATGGAATACTGTTTCGAATATAGATTAAACTTCTTAAAATCTACTAACCCTCTCCTTTTTTCGAGGAGAGGGCGGGGTGAGGTCTTATACCTGATGGAGTTTGGTGGAGGAAGCAAGTCGGTTTAAACCGAAATAACTTCCTGCTTTTTATGTTCCATCTTATAAATTAGGAACATTAGCAAAGCCACAAATACTGCGCTAATAACAACATAAATTATCTCAGATCCTTTTGCCCCGAGCTGGTCAATATCCTTGGGCACTATTCCCTTATCTTCTATATAGGCAAATATTACGGCTGTCGCGTTATTAAGGAAGTGGGCGAAAATTGGGATCCAAATAGAACCCGACCATATAAAGAGATATCCTAAATAAACGCCCATTAGCATACGAGGAAGGAATCCATAAAACTCAAAATGTAAAAAGCTGAACAAGAAGCCGGTTAGCCATACACCCCAGTGAACACTTTTAGTCCATTTAATCATAATCTTTTGTAGTACTGCCCTAAAGAACAATTCTTCTGCCACTGCAGCTAAAAGTCCAATCATAAATAAGTTAGTAAGCATTCCAAAAAAGGTTTGATGGCCCATAAATGCCTCAGTAAGTGCATCGGCCTGCTTTTCTGCATTTTTCATCCACGATTCTATGCTACTCATAAACGAAGGTAATTGCATGTGGCTATTCAGCTCGGCCATGCCGTTTATAAGAGGCAATGCACCCCACATTAGTAATCCGCCGACTAAAAGCGTGGACAACCTTCCCGAATTCTTCATCCCTAAATATTCCAACCTGTTACGCGAAACAAGCAAAGTGAATATTACAGCCGGAACAATAAACGTACCGAAAGAACTTATTATCTGAGCTACCTTTAAGCCTTCTACCAATTGAGGATTGCTATAATCATTCATGCCCTTTATATCGTAAAGGCTTACGTGGCCAATCATCACTATACAAACAATACCAATAAGCGAAAACACCACGAGGGATAAAACAAAAATGCCCAGCAGTATAAGGAATTGCCCTCCGGAAGATAGTCTCTCAAGAGGGGCTGGTGAAGGGTTTAGGTCGTTATTCATGCATTTGAGGTATATTTGCAAATGTAATAATTAAGTTATGAGTTATAAGTTATGAGTTATAAACTATGATTCTTACTTTATAAACTTTAAGAACTTTACAAACTTTGTACTCACCAAATGGTACGTATTGGTAATATAGAACTCCCTGATTTCCCTTTACTTCTTGCCCCTATGGAAGATGTGAGCGACCCTCCGTTCCGTCATGTGTGCAAGCAAAATGGGGCCGATATGCTCTATACCGAATTTATTTCGTCGGAAGGATTAATACGTGATGCAGTTAAAAGCCGCAAAAAGCTCGACTTGTTTGAAAATGAAAGGCCTGTTGGTGTTCAGCTTTTTGGCAGCAGTATAGAATCTATGCGTGAGGCAGCCATTATAGCTGAAGAAGTAAACCCCAACCTTATTGATATTAACTATGGCTGCCCTGTTAAAAAGGTAGCCTGTAAGGGTGCAGGCGCTGCATTGTTGCAGGATGTACCGAAGATGGTGAGTATGACATCTGAGATAGTAAAGGCCGTTAAGTTGCCCGTTACGGTTAAAACCCGTTTGGGTTGGGATGATACCACCAAAAACATATTAGAAGTGGCCGAACGCCTTCAGGATATTGGTATAAAAGCCCTTACCATACATGGGCGTACACGTAAACAGCTATACAAAGGCCCGGCAGACTGGACCTTAATAGGCGAAGTAAAAAACAACCCACGAATTAAGATACCTATCTTCGGAAACGGGGATATAGATTCTCCTATGAAAGCCCTTGAAATGAAAGGACAATATGGTGTAGATGGAGTAATGATAGGCCGTGGCAGTATTGGATACCCCTGGATATTTAGGGAAATAAAACACTTTATGAAAACAGGAGAACTCTTGCCCCCTCCTACCCTTGAAGAACGTATAGCAGTGTGTCGTACGCATCTTGATAAATCGATAGAGTGGAAAGGAGAAAAGCTTGGCATCTTAGAAATGCGCAGACACTACACCAGTTACTTTAAAGGCATGGAAAATTTTAAAGATTTTAGGATGAAGCTTGTTCTGGGAGAGACATATAAAGACATTTTAGACACCCTTGAAAACATTGGCACACAATATGCCGAGGCGGTTTAAACAAATCAATCAAACCATTATTTTATGACCAAAGCAATTGTAACATTAGGCTATACCGATTTCGAAATGATGGCATCTATACGCCAGCATAAAGTAATATTTGATGAGCCTGAAAGTAATGGTGGTAAAGACAAAGGCCCCGGGCCTACAGAGATGCTTTGCGCATCGTTGGCTGCATGCACAGTAGCTACTATTAAAATTTACCTTAACCATAAGCAATGGAAGATAGAAGGCATTAACGTTGAGGTAGACAAAACGACCAATGCAGAAGGCAAAAATGTTTTCACCCGTAAAATAGAGCTAAAGGGCGCTTTAGATGCTGACCAAAAAGCAAGAGTGCTTGTTGTAGCCAACAAATGCCCCGTTCACAAAATATTAGAACACGGAAATATTATTGAATCGTCGCTAGTGCAAACGATGTAATTAGTTACGCAAATCCTCTACCTCTACCCCCGGATAATCTTTTTTATCAAACTTAAAGGTGGTTGCAGGTAAGTCTGTATTTGTGCTAAAGCTACGAATAGTGTAGGTTAACATAGTGCCGTCTTTCATCATTGCCTGCACCTCAATAATTTGGCTTTTATCCTTATCAACCGATAATTTTAGCGTGTGGTACTTTTCTTTTTCAGGATGCTTCGGGTATAAGTCTATCACTGTAACATTGGCGTTACCTATTTTACTTTCACTTTCAAAATGATTTTTAAAACCGCTTTCGTAAATAGTAAAAATATTGCTGGGGGTAATGGCGCTCTTTTCAGACGGATCAACTGTGTTTATCTGCACTTCGTTAGCATCTTTAAGAAATGTCCAAGTGGTAGTACTATCGCATATTACCAGCTGGTTTTTAATATCCAGCCTGTATTTGCCTCCTTTAACAGTTAGGCTTCCGTTTTGAGCATCCGTAGGCTTTTTATCCCTGCCGTAGGTTGTTACAGTAAACTCAGCCTTTATGCTTTTGTATGATTTCGTCTTCTTTGTAAGCGCTTGCAGTATAGTATTAGCTTTGGCATCCACGGTTTCTTCCTGCGCAAAAGCAATTACCGAAATTGCCAAACAGGACACTATCATTATGATTTTCTTCACCTTTCTATACGTTTATATATTGTAAAACTACGAAAATCCTTATTTATTTGTTACTTAAAAAATGTTAACGTTACTTTGGTAATTATTTAGAAACGATGGATAGGTATAGCGATTTGATATTAGGATGGTACGCAAAGCATAAAAGAGACCTGCCCTGGCGCAATACTAAAGACCCATATAAGATATGGCTATCGGAGATTATATTGCAACAAACCAGGGTAGCGCAGGGAATGAGCTACTATCTAAAATTCGTAGAAAAATATCCCACCGTTACGCATCTTGCCAAAGCATCGGAACATGAGGTATTGAAACTATGGCAGGGCTTGGGTTATTATTCCCGAGCACGCAACATGCACCATGCGGCACAACATATACAAAAGCATTTTAAAGCCAAATTTCCCACAAAATATGATGATATACGTGCCTTAAAAGGTATAGGAGATTATACTGCTGCGGCAATTGCATCATTTGCCTATAAACTCCCCTACCCTGTGTTAGATGGCAATGTAATGAGGGTTTATGCGCGCTATTTGGGTATTCTATCTTCCATAGATTCTGGTCCGGGGAAGAAGTTGTTACAAAAAGCTGCCATTAAGTTGTTGCCTAAAAAGGACCCAGGCACATATAACCAAGCCATAATGGAATTGGGTGCATTATGCTGCACTCCTAAAAACCCTAAGTGCAACGAGTGTCCTTTGCAAAGTGGATGCTCTGCTTATGCAAGAAACATAACAGACCAGCTGCCTATAAAAGATGCTAAAATTAAAGTCCGGGAACGCTACCTAAATTATGTAGTTATAGAACATAAAGGGTCTATTCTTCTGAGAAAAAGAACCGAAAAAGATATTTGGAAAGGATTACACGATTTTCCATGCATTGAAACAAAAGAAGCCGCACCTATTGATAGCATTACAAAAACCAAAGAATGGCGAGACTTATTTGGAAAGAATAAACCTCTTGTAAAATCTGTTTCCAGCACGCACACACATATTTTAAGCCATCAAAAGCTGAAAGCCATTTTTATACATGTATCGATAAAAACAAAGCCCGTTAAACAGCCCAAAGATTGCTTTTGGGTGGAACTCAATACGCTGGGAGAATATGCAATACCACGTTTAATAGAACGTTATATTAGCTCAAATTTTAAGTATGATAATCTATAATGTAACCCTAAATGTAGAGGACGACATCCACTTGGAATGGGTTGAATGGATGCGTAATGTGCATATACCCGAAGTGCTTAGTACGGGGCTTTTTAATGGGCACCGCCTGTGTAAGTTGCTAGATGTAGAAGATGCAGGAAGTACCTATTCGGTACAATATTCGGCTAAAAGCTTGGATGATTACAAAAAATACAAAGCTGAACATGCACCAAGGCTGCAAAAACCAATGAAAGATAAATTCGGTGATAAAATTGTTGCCTTCCGTACGTTAATGGAAGTGATAGAATAAATTGCCTATCTCTTATTGGCTTCTTCCTTGCTGGAAACCTTTTTATAGAGTGTTTTAATTTCCTCCCTGCCCAGGTATCTCCACTGTCCACGGCCCAGGCCATGAAGGGTTAAACCCGCATAGCCAATCCTGTCTAATGCCTTCACTTTAAAGCCCACAGCTTCGAATAACCTGCGTACAACACGGTTTTTGCCGCTGTGCAATACAAGCATAACCACTTTTTCATCTTGCTTTTCTTCGTGATTAGCTTCATCTACCCTTGCCATACCGTCTTCCAGCAAAACACCTTGACGTATTTGCTTTATAACATCGTACGATACAGGTTTATCAAGCGTAGCCCTGTATACCTTCCTAACCTCTCCTGAAGGGTGAGACAGGCGATTAGCCAGTTCTCCATCATTAGTCAACAATAATAAGCCGGTGGTGTTTCTATCCAATCGGCCAACAGGATATAAGCGTTCCTCACTGGCACCCTGTATTAAATCCATTACTGTTTTACGACCACGTTCATCAGATGTAGTGGTAATGGCATCCTTAGTTTTATTTAGTAAAACATAGTATTTAGATACTTCCTTCAGTTTTTTACCATCTACGGTCACATTATCTCCGGGCTTTACTCTGGTGCCCGGCTCCCTCACCATTCTTCCATTTATGGTTACACCGCCCTTAAATATTATTTCATCCGCCTTGCGCCTTGAACAATATCCTGTATCTGCTATGTATTTATTCAGGCGGTAGCCTTCTGCAACCGATTTATCCCCTTTCTTCGTCATATTTTTTATAGTATCAACAATTTCCCGGTTGCAATTTTTGCATCAGCCTCTATAATTTTGTAAATATACGTACCGCTTGGCAGATTATTCCTTTCAATATTACAAGTAGACTGATTATGTCCTATATTTTTTAGTGCTTCAGAAATAACACAATGTCCTAAAACATCATACAAATTAAAAAGACAACTTCCCTTTATCCCTTGCTGTTGAACCAGTATAGCTCCTTCCGACTGCATTGGATTGGGAAAAACTTTAACATCGCTTTCAGGCAAATTTTGCTCCTGAACTGCAGATGGAGAAAGTGTGTCTTTATATTGCCTTATAACAATTGGATAAGAAAGCAAGGAATCGTTTCTCAATCTCTGTGTTATAATACATCCATCAAACAACCCCTGTGCATAACTGCTGGTGGATCCCCCATAGGCAATGCTCTTATTCCCTGCTCCAAAGGTTACTGAATTTCCATAATCGTTATTGGCACCTCCAAAAGTTGGGCCAACAATGAAGTACCCCCCTACATTCAATTGAGCACAGTAGAAGTCAAATCCTCCGGCACCAAATGTATTAGTTGACCCTACTGTAAAATAACTTTGATTAACGGCATCCTGAACTACATCCTTACCAATACTTGAACCTGCACCTCCATTAAACTGTTCCCAATTAAGATGACCCAAAGTATCTATTTTCATTGCATCTGTCATAGGGGTGCCCGGGTGCATACTATCTGAACTACCTGAAACAAAATACTCTCCGTCCAACGTATTTCTAATAGAATAAGCACAATCACTATGTGTGCACCCAAAGGTTGTATCCTTCTTTATATTTCCTTTATTATCTACTTCGAGAAAATAAGTATTCGTATCCCCGATTCCAAAACTGGTTGTAGCTCCTACAATTGCATATAAAGTATTGCTGTGTACTTCGACCGAATTGCCTATATCGTACTGTGCACCGCCAATTGCTTTTGTCCATAATGTATCGCCACTCTTATCTGTTTTAATGACATAAACATCGCCATTACCTGCGCCATAGCTGTAGGTAAGTCCACAAATTACAAATCCACTATCCATCTGGGTTTCTTTTATTGAATATCCAAAGTCCCAATCTGAACCTCCATAGGTCTTTTGCCATTTAATATTTCCAACTGAATCTGTTTTAACTAAAAGCACATCATATCCGCCCGCTCCGAAGCTATTAGTAAATCCAAGAAAAGCATAGCCATGGTCATAAGTAGTGGCAACCGAAAATCCTTCTTCATTCTGAAGGCCTCCATAAGTTTTCGACCATTGATGTCTGCCTATAGAGTCTGTTTTCACAACATAAAAATCAGTATTCCCACTTCCAAAACTACTTGTTGTACCAATCGCAATAAATCCTTTATCGTTTGTAAGTTTTATTTGATTAAAACCATCATTTTGCGGCCCGCCATAACTACATATATAGGTTGTGTCGCTTTGTGCATAGCTTCCAAATGCTGACATTAAAATATACAGGCCAAGTATTACTTTCTTCACTGGTAGCGGCAGCTTATGCCATGTTTTGTGTTAACGAATATATAACAAAAAAGGATTCCTTGCGGAATCCTTTTTTTATGAAGGGAGATGGTTTGATGTTTTATTTTACAGTATTTATTACTTGCTTAAAAGCTTCAGGATGATTCATTGCAAGGTCGGCAAGCACTTTACGGTTTAGCAATATGCCTTTATCCTGTATCTTATTCATAAGTACAGAGTAGGTTAAGCCGTTTTCCCTGGCTAATGCATTAATACGCATAATCCACAATGCACGGAAGTTGCGCTTTTTGGTTTTACGATCGCGATAGGCATATTTTAAACCCTTTTCGTATGTATTTTTAGCAACGCTAAATACATTTTTCTTAGCGCCCCAATATCCGCGGGTCCTGCTTAATATTTTCTTTTTCCTGGCTCTGGATGCTACTGCATTAACTGAACGTGGCATGACTTTTTAATTTTAAATGTTGAATTCTGAATATTGAACTTATTTTACCAACATGGCTTTAATCCTATGTTCCTGGGTTTCGTGCACCAGTCCGGCATGTGCCAAATGGCGTTTCCTTTTCTTTGCCTTTTTGGTAAGAATATGATTTTTGAAAGCTCTCTTTCTCTTTATTTTTCCGCTTGCAGTAAACTGAAACCTTTTTTTGGCGGCGGAGTTTGTTTTTTGTTTAGGCATCTTGCTTTTTATTTACGATTTAAGATATTTGATCTAAGATTTAGGTTAAGATTAAGGTTATATTCTGTATGTAATTTAAATCTAAAATCTTAATTTCTAAATCTTACTTAGTCCTTTATTTTTTCTTTGGTGAAAGCAGCAGCGTCATCTTTTTTCCATCAAGTGCAGGCAACTGTTCTACTTTTCCTACTTCTTCCAATTCCTGGGCAAATCTTAATAACAATACTTCGCCCTGTTCTTTAAACAATATGGTTCTGCCCCTGAAGAATACGAATGCCCTAACTTTGGCGCCTTCCTTTAAGAAGTTAAACGCGTGGTTTTTCTTAAAGTTAAAATCGTGTTCATCTGTATGCGGCCCGAACCTAATTTCTTTTACTACTACCTTGGCTGTCTTCTGCTTTATCTCTTTCTGTTTCCTTTTTTGCTCGTATAAAAACTTCTTGTAGTCAATTATTCTGCAAACTGTTTGGGTTTCGTTGGATGTTATCTCAACTAAATCCAAGCCCATATTTTGCGCCATTTTCAGGGCTTTTTCAATAGGTACTAGGCCTTGTTCGGCATATTCTCCTACCAACCTTACTTCCTTTGCCCTTATCCGTTCATTAATATTGTGTTGGGGTTCGTCTTTACGAATCCTATCTCTGAATGATACCGGTCTTCTAAAATTTACTGGCGCTGCTATAGGGTCCTCCTTTTTAGTTTGTTATGCAAAAAATTGTTTTACTTCTTCATTGATTTGCGAAACGAATTTATCGGTATCCATTACACCTTTGTCGCCTTCTCCGTGCCTACGTACAGCCACTTTGTTGTCCTGCATTTCTTTGTCGCCCAACACTAACATGTAGGGTATTTTTTGCAGTTCGGCGTCACGTATTTTCTTGCCAATTTTCTCGCTCCTCTCGTCAATGAGGGCGCGAATATCGTATTTTTTCAGCAAATTCAAAATGTTTTTTGCATATTCTACATGGTTTTCGCCAATTGGTAATATAGCAACCTGGTCGGGTGCCAGCCAAACTGGCAAGTTACCGGCACAATGTTCCAACAATACGGCTATAAATCTTTCCATAGAACCAAATGGTGCACGATGTATCATTACAGGCCTATGCTTCTGGTTATCAGAGCCAATGTATTCTAACTCAAAACGTTCGGGCAAATTGTAGTCTACCTGTATAGTACCCAACTGCCACGACCTTTTTAAAGCATCCCTAACCATAAAATCGAGCTTAGGGCCATAAAAAGCAGCTTCGCCATATTCTATTTTGGTAATCAGTCCTTTCTCCTGTGCAGCCTCAATAATTGCACTTTCTGCTTTTTCCCAGTTCTCTTCCGATCCTATATACTTGCTGCGGTCTTCTTTATCGCGCAACGAAATCTGTGCAGTATATTCAGTAAAGCCAAGGGTTTTAAATACTTTTAATACCAGGTCTATTACTTTTTCAAATTCTTCTTTTACCTGGTCAGGCCTGCAAAATATATGTGCATCATCCTGTGTAAAGCCACGTACACGGGTTAATCCATGCAACTCGCCGCTTTGCTCATAACGGTATACTGTGCCGAATTCTGCAAGGCGCAAAGGCAAATCTCTATAAGAACGTTGGCTACTCTTATATATCTCGCAATGGTGCGGACAGTTCATCGGCTTTAAAAAGAACTCCTCTCCTTCTTGCGGGGTATGTATTGGCTGAAATGAATCTTTGCCATACTTTTCGTAGTGGCCGGAAGTAACATATAAGTTTTTATGCCCTATATGCGGTGTAATAACCTGCACATAACCTGCCTCCTTTTGGTTTTTACGCATAAAATTTTCCAACCTTTCGCGCAATGCGGTACCTTTAGGTAACCACATAGGCAAGCCCAATCCCACCTTTTCCGAGAACATAAACAAGTCCAGTTCCTTACCTAGCTTACGGTGATCTCGTTTCTTTGCTTCTTCTAAAAGAGTAAGGTATTCGGTCAGTTCCTTTTGATCCGGGAAAGTAATAGCATAAATACGTGTAAGCTGCTTTCTCTTCTCATCACCACGCCAATAAGCACCGGCTACATTCAACAACTTTACAGCCTTTATATAACTGGTATCGGGCAAATGAGGGCCACGGCACAAATCGGTAAAATTGCCTTGTTGGTAAAAGGTAATACTACCATCCTGCAAGTCTTTAATCAGGTCGAGCTTATACTCATCACCCTTTTCGGTAAAATATTTAAGGGCATCCTTTTTAGATACTTCTGAACGCTTAAATACTTCCTTTTTACGAGCGAGTTCAATTATTTTGTCTTCAATCTTCTTAAAATCATCGGCAGATACTACCTTATCTCCGGGGTCTACATCATAATAAAAACCATTTTCTATTGGTGGGCCAATACCAAACTTCATTCCCAGGAAAAATCCTTCCAGTGCCTCTGCCATAAGGTGGGCCGAAGAATGCCAAAAGGTAGATTTGCCTTCGGTATCGTTCCATGTAAGTAAATTAAGCTCTACATCGCCTTGCAGAGGACGCGTTGCATCCCACACCTGGCCATTTACCTTTGCGGCAAGCACTTTAGCTGCCAACGAATTGCTAATGCTTTTGGCTACCTCTAACGCGGTGGTGCCATCGGCATATTCTTTTACTTTTCCATCCGGAAACTTTACACGAACCATTTTCTTTTATTAAGGCGGCAAATATAACTCAAAGTCTTTATGTAACTATAAATTATAAACGATGAACTATGAATCACGAATTAAAAATCGGAACTCCTCATTTATAGTTTATATCTTATCGTTCATAGTTAAGAAGCTTTAATACTCTGCGGATGCTGGATATGATTATCCGGATCGTACTTGCGTTTTATGGCTTGCAGTCGGGTATAGTTTGCTCCGTAGTAGGCGGTTTCGTAATTGCTAAATTCAAGGCTGCAATAGTTTACATATTCGCGGTTTATGCCATTTTGTTCGGTAAGTTTTAATATCTCTGTAGTAGCTTCTGCCAGTCGTTTATCCTGAGATGGGTGCTCCCAATAGGCTTGCAATTCTGATACAAAATCGTAGGCACGGTGAGGAAATGAAGAAAGCTTTTCAAATCCCGCATCTTTCACTTTTCCACCCAAGGTATTTATTTGGTATATCATACCCGGAGTATGAATTATTTTATCAAAAACCTGCCCTATATAGCCTTTAATATCATCAAATCCTTTAAATAAACCGGCACATGAATTACGGAAATAAACGGGACCAGTCAAGCCATAATAATCCTTTAGTTTTTTACTTAGTACCTCTTGTCCGCTGCTGTGGAACTCATCCATTACCTTGCCCAGTGTATCAAGCAAAAGTTGCAGCGTAGTATCCTTATATTCATAATTAGTGATAAGAATATTTAGTGTGCTGCCGTTTAACACAAAGCCCGAAAAGCATGAATCGGGCAATTGTGGAGCTATTTGCATCCAGGTTTGCAAAATAGATAGGGCCTTTTCAGAACTAAGCTTTACAGATTTAAAATTATGTGCCTGCATAGTAGCAGGTGCTTTATGAGTAGTGAATACCATTTCGGTAACTACTCCAAAATTGCCATTGCCTCCACCCTTTAATGCCCATAATAATTCAGCATCATCTTTGGTAGTATGGATATTTCCATTGCCATCTACCATAGTGGCTTCCAGCAAATGGTCGCAGGTAAGGCCATATTTGCGTGAAAACAATCCATAACCGCCACCAAGTGTTAATCCACCTAAGCCTACCCCTGCACAGGAACCACCGGGTAATAATCTTCCTTTGGGCAGAATTGCATCATACAAAACGCCAAGTGTACAACCGGGGCCGACTCTTATTTTATCTTCGTCCAGCATTTCCAGCATACTCATCCTGGAAAGATTGATAACCATTCCCCCATCATTGCAAGAAAAGCCCTCCATATTATGCCCACCACTTTTTACAACGATAGGCAAACTTCTTTCTTTAGCATACTTTATGGCTGCCGCCACTTCTTCTGCCGAAGTACAAAGTGCAATTACAGCAGGGTATTTGTCAATGCGTTTATTAAAGCCTTGTCTTAATTTATCATAACGCGGGTCGTTTTTATCTACAAGGTCTATATGAACAGAAGGAGACTCACTGGTAGAATTCTTTTTAACTACACCACTATCCTTCCCAACTTTCTCCTTTTCCCTTTCACCTTTTTCCTCACTCCCTATTCCACACGCACTAAGCAACAATGAAGCACCGGCAGCGCTGCTTAGTTTTATGAATTCTTTTCGGGTGTAGTTTTTCAAGGGCTTCTTTATTGAAAGCTAAGCTACAAAATATTTAGTCGTAAAAAGGACTGAAAGCATCAAGTTAAAACTATAGTGATGTGATGCTGAAACAAGTTCAGGGTGACTTTGCTCCGCGTTCTTTGCGGGGCTGTTCTCTTTGCGTCCTTGGCGGTTAAAAACACACAGCTTGGTAACTAATTGCCTAACTTTGCATTATGGCCGAAAAAGTAGAAATAACCCTTGATGTTACAGGTATGCACTGCCAAAGCTGTGCCAACACCGTTGCAGGTACCCTTAAGGAACAGGGCATGCAGGATGTTAAGGTTAGCTACACCAATAACGAAGCTGTTTTTACTACCACTCAAAATAATAAGTTAGATAAAGTAATTAAAAGCATAAACAACTTAGGTTACCATGCCCATATACATGGCGAGGATACTGAAACAACAGAAAAGCCATCGTATGGATTGGAAATACGTTTAGCTATTTGTGCCATTCTTACGCTGCCTTTGTTTATACACATGTTTTTTCAGTTTATGTTATTGCATAATCCGCTGGTGCAATTGCTGCTTTGTACTCCTGTATTCATAATAGGTATACTCTATTTTGGCAAGAGCGCCTGGGGCTCTGTAAAGGTAAAATCACCCAATATGGATGTGCTAATTACCATGGGCTTTTCTGCTGCATACTTGTATAGCCTTATTGCGATGCGCCATTACCCTATTATGCCGGCACACCCTTTGTTCTTCGAGACCAGCGCTACTATTGTTACGCTTGTATTATTGGGCAACTTTATGGAAAAACGTTCGGTAAAACAAACTACCAGCGCTCTTACTGAATTACTTAAAATACAAAAACTAAAAGCCCACAAAGTAGTAATGCACGATGGGCACGAGGATTTGGTAGAGACCGATCACCGTGACCTTTTAAAAGGGGATATTTTGCAGGTAAACAAAGGCGAAAGCATCCCTGTTGATGGTATAATTACAGAAGGCAAGGCATCTGTAAACGAAGCTATGATTTCGGGGGAAAGCCTGCCTGTAAATAAATCGGTTGGAGATAGCCTTATTGGTGGAACCCATATAGTAAATGGCAACCTGCGCATGCGTGCTGAAAAGGTTGGCAAAGAAACTGTAGTAGCTCATATTATAGATATGGTTAAAAAGGCACAGGGTTCTACGCCTAAAATACAGCGCATTGGGGATAAGGTCAGTGCTATTTTCGTGCCCGTAGTTATTGGTATTTCCGCACTTACGTTTTTGCTGGCATACTTTGCATTTCATTCCAGTTTAGAAACATCTATACTTAATGCTATTGCCGTGTTAGTAGTAGCCTGCCCCTGTGCTATGGGCCTTGCTACGCCTACTGCGGTGGCTGTTGCATTAGGACAAGCAGCAAAAAAAGGTATACTTATAAAAGGTGCCGATACTATGGAAGCCATTGTAGGTATCAAGAATATTGCCCTGGATAAAACCGGAACCCTTACTACAGGTGCATTCTCCATAAAAAACATAAATGCGTTAAACGGCTTACCAAAGAATGAAGTAGAGAACATTATCTATAGCATGGAGCAGTATTCTACCCACCCTATTGCTCAATCTATTACTTCATCTTTAAATGGAAAAGCAAATCGTGTAGCATTTACAAATATTGAGGAAGAAGAAGGCATTGGTATGAAAGCATTGGACGAAACAGGACATAAATACCAATTAGGATCATATAAAATTGCCGATAAGCTAACTACTGAAAATCATCACTCTGTTTATCTTACAAAAGACGACAACCTAATTGCTACAATAGACCTTGAAGATACCCTTAGAAAAGGTGCCGAAAGTGCTATTGCAGATGTAAAAAAGGCAGGCATACATGTGGTAATGGTTAGCGGAGATAAACAAGCCAAATGCAAAGAGGTAGCCGACAAACTAAATATTGACGAGGTACATGCCGAACAATTGCCCTATCAAAAGCTGGATGAAATAAGTAGATTGGCTAAAGCAGCACCCACTGCTATGGTAGGCGATGGTATTAACGATGCCCCCGCACTGGCAATGGCATCGGTGGGTATTTCTTTGGGTGGTGCAACCAAAATAGCCATGCAGTCGGCACAGGTAATATTGCTTGGCAGTAACGACCTTTCACAACTTCCTGACGTATTTACTATAAGCAAAACCACCCTTAAAATCATCAAACAGAACCTTTTTTGGGCTTTTTTGTACAATATTATAGCTATTCCGCTTGCAGCAAGTGGCATACTTAGCCCTATGGCGGGCGCCTTTGCCATGTCCTTTTCTGATGTTATTGTAATAGGGAATTCGCTAAGGTTGAAAAGGCTTCTCTGAAATAATGAATATCGAATACTGAATATCCAATTCTGAAGTAAATTAAACTTCAAAATTCATCATTCCTTGTTCGATATTCGATATTCCTGTGTCTCATTTCCCCAAAAACATTATTTTTGCACCTCAACTTAAAAAATCAAATGGCCGACATTAAAGAAAATACAGTTATAAGTGCTGAGGAAAGATGGGAAAGAATTGAAGATTACTTGGAACAGCACAAGAAACGTATTGCTACCATAACAACCATCGTTGTTCTTGCTGTAGGCGCTTACCTGGGCTTTACCTACTGGTATGTTCCGGGCCAGGAAGCTGAAGCTGAAGAAGCCATGTACCATGCACAGGCTTATTTTAACGAAGATTCAATAAACAAAGCAATTAACGGTGTTGGCTCAAATTTGGGCTTCGAAGCCATTGCACAACAATATAGCTGGACCCCTGCCGGCCATCTTGCTAACTACTATTTAGGCCTTTGCTATTACGATAAAAAGGATTACCAAAAGGCACTCGACTATCTTGAAAAATTTGATGCAGGCGATATGATGATAGGCCCCAATGCTGCCGGTGTTATGGGCGATGCAGCAATGCAACTTAATCAACCTGATAAGGCATTAGACTATTACCTTACCGCTGTAAAAAGAAACGACAATAGCTTTACCACCCCTATATATCTTAAAAAGGCTGCACTGGTGTGCGAACAACAAGGCAAATATGCCGAAGCTGTTACCTTGTACGAAAGAATTAAATCGGAGTACAACACTGCCGATGATGCTCAGGATATAGACAAATACATTTACCGCGCCAAAGCTAAGGGCGGGTTGATGTAAGCCTCCTTTTACAGAACGCAGATACCGCAGATAAATATGATCATTATGATTTTATCCGCGAAAATCCATCGAATCAGCGTAATCAGCGTTCCCTGTTTTAGCAGCATTATTAAATAATATAAACCTTACATTTTGGCTACACGCCGCGTAAAACAAACCACTGGTCCTAAACTGTTCAAGGTAAAAGGCATTACTATTGGTATTGTGGTTGCCCAATGGCATAACGATATTACAAATGCCCTGCTTAAAGGAGCCACCACGGCTTTAAAGCAAGCAGGCATTAAGGATTCATCCATAAAAATAAAAAAGGTACCCGGTAGTTTTGAATTACCCCTTGGTGCACAATGGCAGATAGAACAGGATAATGTAGATGCGGTGCTTTGCCTGGGCTGCATTATACAAGGCGAAACTCCTCATTTCGATTATATATCGCAAGCGGTAGCCAATGGCATTATGCAGCTTAATTTGGCGTACAATATTCCGGTTATATTTGGCGTTTTAACCACAAATACCCTTAAACAGGCTAAGGAACGCAGCGGAGGCAAACATGGCAACAAAGGCATTGATGCAGCAGTTGCAGCCCTTGAACTGCTAGAAGGAAAAAAATAAAAGCTATGTCTAAAAACATTGCTGATTTTTCTTCAATATTCGCAAAGCAATTAAAACCCACACAGGGTATGCTTTTGCTGGCCGAACCTTTTATGGAAAGCCCTGAATTTAAACGTGGCGTTATATTACTTACCGAACACAGCGAAAAAGGAAGCATGGGTTTTGTAATTAACCGAAAACTTACAGTTAGCCCCACACAGGCTATAGATGATTTTCCATCCTTTGACGATACATTATACTATGGTGGCCCTGTTAGCTCCGACCAATTGTTTTACCTGCATACACTGGGCAATACGCTGGAAGGAAGCATAGAAATTATACCGAGTGTATTTTTAGGTGGAAACTATGAAACCCTTAAAGCCATGCTTAATACCAAGCAAATAAAGCCTAACCAAATACGTTTTTATGCGGGGTATGCAGGCTGGTCTACCGACCAATTAAATAGAGAACTTAAAGAAAACTCGTGGCTGGTGGTGCCTGCACAAGCCCACCATATTTTTGAAGGCAAAGAAAAGGACAATCTGTGGAAAAAGATACTGCACAACCTGGGCGGTAAATATTCTATGGTGGCGGAATTCCCGGAAGACCCTTCACTTAATTAAGAATATATTTCACATAGAACGCAGATGCCGCAGATAATTATGATAAATTATGATTTCATCCGCGGTAATCAGCAGAATCAGCGTAATCAGCGTTCCAATTCAGTAAATGAGCCATGAATTATCTCGCGCATCTTTACCTTGCCGGAAAAGAAAAAGAACTTATTATAGGTAACTTTATTGCCGATTCGGTAAAGGGTAGCCACTATAAAAACTATAGCGAACGCATTGCACAAGGCATACTAATGCACAGGGCTATTGATTATTTTGCCGATAACCACGAAATATACCTTACCGGCATACACAGGCTAAATGCCAATCATGGCAAGTTTGCAGGGGTAATAACCGATATGCTGTACGACCACCTGCTGGCATCTAACTGGGAAAAGTTTTCGGATATTACTTTGGAAGAATTCACGAAAAAGATGTACTACATTTTAGGCCTGCAAAAAGATTTGATGCCCGAAAAGAGTAAGATAATCCTGCATTATATGAGCCAGTATAATTGGTTGCTATCATACAGAAGTATGGAAGGAATACGCAGGGCGCTGCATGGCTTATCTAAACGAATGAAATATTACCACCCTATGGATAGTGCCATTGGCGAGATTGAAGCCAATCTTACTCTTTACCAAAAAGAATTTGATGCCTTTATGCCCTTGTTGCAGGAACAGATTAAAAACTTTAAGCACTAGCCTTTTACAATTACTTTCGACACCTGTCGTTTTTAATGCTATCTTTGGGCTTTGATGAATTTTATATTCCCATCATTCCTTTACGCCCTTACAGCAGTCAGCGTTCCCATATTTATCCATCTTTTTAACTTTCGCAGGTACAAGAAAATTTATTTTTCTAACGTACGTTTTTTGCAGGAGGTAGTCACCGAATCACGTTCCCGTTCAAGGCTTAAACATTGGCTGGTACTGCTTTGCCGCATACTTATTGTAGCCTTTATGGTGTTTGCTTTTGCACAGCCTTATATACCCTTAAAAAACAATGTGGTTAGTTCGGGTGGTAAAGCGGTAAGCATATTTATTGATAATTCGTTTAGTATGAATGCGGTTAGCCAAAACGGCACCCTGTTGGAGGATGCTAAGGCCAAAGCCACACAAATAGCTTCATCACTTAACCCCGAAGATAAAATACAACTGGTTTCGCAGGATTTTGATGAAGCACAGGAACGCTGGCTTAACAAAGATGAATTTACCGAAGAACTAAAAGGGCTTAAAACATCACCCGATTCGCGCCTGTTATCGGAGATTGAAAAACGCCAGCAGGAAAACTTGTTACATAGCGGCTCACCTGTTAAAGAGGCCTTTGTAATCTCCGACTTTCAAAAATCCTTTTCGGATATAGCAGCATTTCATCCTGCAGAAAACATTAGTATTGATTATGTACCTGTAGCTGCCGAAACAAGAAACAATCTTGCAGTAGATAGCTGTTGGTTCTTATCTCCCCTGCATTTACCCGGCAAAGAAGAACAGCTTAATGTTCGATTTACAAACTACTCTACCGAAGCAGTACATGATGCACCTGTTAAGCTACTACTTAACGGAGAACAGAAAGCATTATCCAGCCTTACTATCGATCCTAAATCTTCTGTAATAATCACCCTTAACTTTACACCAAGCAAGGCTGCCGTACAACAGGGCGATATAAATATTAAGGATTATCCTATCACATTCGATGATGACCTCTACTTCTCTTTCAGGCTTTCATCGCATATACCTGTATTGTGGATACATCCCGACGAAATAGCTAAGGACCCATATCTGCAATCGCTTTATGGGGGCGATTCGCTCTTTACTTTTAAGGATGCCACGGCCAGTCACCTCGATTATTCTTCCCTTCCATCCTACCGTTTAATCATACTCGATAACCTGCAATCGCTTGAATCGGGCATGAGCCACGAACTGACAGAGTATGTATCTAAAGGTGGTAACATTTTGGTTATCCCTCCGGTTGTTAATATGAAGATGGATAGCTACCGCGACTTCCTGACCAATGTCAACTCTGCTTACTACGAAAAGCAGGATACAGGCAGCTTTAAGGTAGATAAACTGAATTACGAAAGCAACATTTATTCGGGAGTGTTTGAAAAGAAACAACATCCTAACATGGATATGCCCGTAGTAACTAAGTATTACAAAATATCATCTGCACAAAAGGCATCATCGGAGAACCTGATGAAACTGGAAAATGGTAACGACTTTTTGGATGTATCGCACTACAACAAAGGAAACATCTACCTGCTTGCCGTTGCATTGGATGATAGCTACAGCAACTTTCAAAAGCATGCCATATTTGTTCCAACCCTTTACAATATTGGCCTCTACAGCATTTCGAACCCACCACTGTATTATGTTATGGGAGAGATGAATCCTATAGAAGCACCCGATATAAGCCTGCCCCAAAACACCTTCTTTAAGATAAAAGCAGATAAGGATACACTAAGCTTGCTACCCGAACGCCGGGTGATAAATAACAGCGTGCTCTTGTTTTTACACAACCAGGTAAGCACAGCAGCCAATTATAAACTTACAGCAGGCGATAGCCTTTTAAACGGATTATCGTTTAACTATAACCGTAAAGAATCGGACATGAGCTTTATATCGCCAACAGATTTAGAAAAAACTGTAAGCAATACCGGATTAAAGAATTTTACGGTAATGGCCTCTACAGGGCAATCGCTGCCTACCCTGCTGCAAGAGGTAAACAGGGGCAAGTATTACTGGAAATATTGTGTTCTGTTCGCCTTACTATTTTTAGCAACCGAACAGGCACTTTTAAAATTATGGAAAGAATAACCGAATAAAACTATACCTATGAACCTGCTTATCCAGTCTGCAAAAATTATCGACCCTAACTCGCCGCACAATGGCAAAGTAATGGATATATTGATTGAAGGCGGAGTAATTACAGAAATAAAAAAGAGCATCAACCCTAAAGGAATTAAAAAGGTTATAGCACATAAAGATTTGTGTGTATCGCCCGGATGGTTTGATATGCAGGCACACTTTTGCGACCCCGGATATGAATACAAGGAAAATATTGAAACAGGTATAAAAGCTGCTGCTAAAGGCGGGTTTACAGGTGTGGCACTTTCTCCGGCAACACATCCAACGGTATATTCCAAATCTCAGGTAGAATATATAACGGGCAAAGCAGCAGGCAAAATTGTAGATGTACACCCAATGGGTACCATATCTCACAAAATGGAAGGCAGCGAACTTTCTGAAATGTATGACATGAAATTATCGGGCGCTGTAGCCTTTACAGATGACCTTACACCCATTATGAATGCGGGGCTTATGGAAAGGGCCCTGATGTACTCGAAAAGCTTTGGTGCCCTGATAATAAGCAGGTGTAACGACAAAACAATATCGCCCGGTAGTGGAGTAAACGAAGGCGAAGTAAGTGTACGAACAGGCATTAAAGGCGAACCTGTAATAGCAGAAGAAATTATGGTAGTACGCGATCTCTTCCTGGCAAACCACACAGAATCGCGCCTGCATATAAACTCGGTTTCATCTGCGGGAAGTATAACACTACTCAAGAATGCAAAAAAGCAAGGAACAAAGGTTACAGCATCGGTAAATGCCTATAGCCTATCACACGATGACAGCGCCTTACTGGAATTTGATTCGAACTGCAAAGTAAGCCCGCCACTACGAAGCAAAGAGGATATTAAGGCCCTGAAAAAAGCGCTGACAGAAGGAACCATAGATGTAATATGTTCGGACCACAGGCCCGAAGATGAGGAAAACAAAAAACTGGAATTCGACATGGCTGCCCCCGGAATGCTTGGTATACAAACCTTATACTCCCTGGTAAACATGCACAGCGAACTTACACCCGAACAAATAATAGAAAAGATAGCGATAAACCCAAGGCAAATACTTGGACTTGAAATACCGGCTATAAAAGAGAATGCAAAAGCCAACCTCACACTTTTTAGCCCTACAGAAGAATGGGTGCTCGAAGAAAAAAACATTGAGTCACCTTCAAAAAACACTCCCTTACTTGGTAAAAAATTAAAAGGCAAAGCATTAGGAATTATAAATAACGGAATGCATGAGCAGGCGTAAAAACAAGCGCTAAACCGTGTAGTTACAGCATGTTACCAGTGTGAATAATTCGTAATAAAAAAAGTTTCCGGAATCAGAAATAATAGTATACATTTGCGACATAAGTCATCACCTAAATAAGAATATTAATTATTTACATCTAATGAAAAAGAACCTTTCAGCGCTGCTAGTTATAACAATCCTCGCTTTAACTTTTTTATCTGCATGCAAATCATCTGAACGTTGCGAAGCTTACAGAGATTCCAGGGCTAACCAACAACAAACCATCAACCAATATCACCAAAGAGGCTAAGGTTAACAGCATACTTACAACAAAAAACCCGACAGAAATGCCGGGTTTTTTATTTTAGATTCCTCGCTAGACTCGGAATGACAGGTATAGTAAGGCATTCGTAGGAATTGGAAGCGAGGTCGACCCTGCTCCAATTCCTTTAAGATTTGATAATTTTTATTGTCATTCCGAATGTAGCACGCGAAATGAGGAATCTAACTTAAGACTGTTTCTATCCTATTTATCCAAACTGCCAAACACCTTTTTAAGTATGTCGGATACACGTGCAACAGGGTTTTGGCGTATCTTCAATTCTTCCTGTGCCAATAATATAAACAAGCCTTTTAATGCGGCCTGGGTAACATATTCGTTAAGATCGGGGTTTACTTTTTTTACAAAAGGTATGCTGTTGTAGGTAGTAGCTAAAGGTGTCCAATACTTGGTAACGTTTACGCTTTCAATAGCTGCTTTTACAATTGGGAAAAATGTATCGTGAAGTTGTTGCGATGTTTTGCTCTTCATATATTGTGTAGCCGCATCATTGGCACCATGCAATATGTTTATTCCATCATCTATTGTCATAGATGTAATTGCATCTACAAATATGGGAGCAGCTTTAACTGCAGCCTGTTCGGCAGCACGGTTAAGGCTTACAACAAAATCATCTACCTGTTTTTGCTGGCCTGCATCTATAGCAGCCTTTCTTACTTTTTCAGCATCCGGAGGGAAAGGTATTTTTATCAAACTATCTTTAAGGAAGCCATCTACTTTAGATGCACTTGAACCTGCATTATTAGAGCCTACTTTTAAAGCTTCTTTTAATCCATTGGCAATATCCTCCTTGCTAAGGCCGGCACCACCACCACTTTTTCCTCCTTTAAGAGAATCGACATCGTGGGTTGCACTTTTAAATGCCTTGTTCAGGTTAAACTGGCTGTAACTATAGGCTGTAAAGCCAAGAATTAAAAGTAATAAACATGCTAATTTTTTCATAAAAATTTTATTGATTAAACAAACATATAGAAAGATAATGAATCTATTATGAAGGACGTTTATACCTTGGGGTATACAAACTCGATTTTTTGCAAAATGTTGGGGTTTATACTTAAAGCCACAGGGCAGGTTTTAGCAGCATTTTCGAGCATTGCCTTTTCCTTATCGCTGTATGCAATTTTAGGCATAGTAAAGGTTATGTGTATTTCAGCTACTCTACGCGGATTAGCCGCCATAACTTTGGTTATTTCGGCTTCTGCCCCATCAAAGTTTATACTGTGTGTATTGGCAGTTATACCCATTATAGTCATCATACACGAAGCCAGCGAACTGCTTAACAAATCGGTAGGAGAAAAAGCCTGCCCTTTTCCTTGATTATCAAGAGGTGCATCGGTAATTATTTTATTGCCCGATGCCAGGTGGGTAGACTCTGTTCTAAGCCCTCCCATGTATTTTAACTTCGCCATTACCATAATCTCACTTTATTTTAATAAATTTGCATTACAAAGATACGATGAAGGTAAATACAATACATATAAGAGCATTAAGTGTTTTACTTTTTTCACTCTTTACCTTACGGTTTTGCAGTGCACAGGATATTCTTACGCAAATGCAAAACGGCAAAGATGTAAATGTTCTGTTTAAAAAACAGGTTATGGCAGGCGCCTTTATTCATTCTCAGGGATGGGGCCTTTTTTTCCGCAAAGCAAATATTTTATCGATATACCGTAAGCGGTTTTGGGAAATTGAAACTGCCAGCATGCATAATCCTAAGGAACATAAAAGTCAGAACACTTTGTATCCCGATGCCAGCAGTTACTATTTTGGCAAGCTTAATGCCATACAAATATTACGGTTTGGTTTTGGATACTATCAAACCCTTTTCAGGAAAAATAACGAACGTTGTGTAGAAATAGATGCAGTTACCGCCATTGGCCCTTCGCTTGCAATTGCTAAACCTGTATACCTGGAAATATTGCCAAGCAATGCCGGCGATGCATTACCCATTACTGCAAAGTATGACCCGAATACAGATACACCCGCTAATATTTATGGCCGGGCTTCTTTTTTAGATGGCCTTGGCGAAGTAAACTTCTACCCTGGTGCGTATGCCCGTGCAGGACTTAATTTCGATTATGCAAACCGCCATAACCTTATAAAGGCCATTGAAGTAGGTGCAGAATTTGATATATACCCAAAGGCAATTCCCATAATGGCTTTTATTCCTAACAATCAATATTTTTTAAACGTATACCTTAGCTTTAGCCTTGGCAAACGCTGGTTTTAATATACTTTATACTTGTGGCAGATAATAACGCAGTACCTACAGAAATAGACCAACCCAAAAGAAAGCCCACTTGGCTTAGAGTTAAACTACCTACCGGCGAAAACTACCTTAAAGTAAGGCAGGCTGTTGACAGTAACAAACTACACACCATTTGCCAAAGTGGTAATTGCCCCAATATGGGCGAATGCTGGGGTGCAGGTACAGCTACGTTTATGATACTTGGCAATATATGCACCCGCTCGTGCCGATTTTGCGCTGTTGCTACAGGGCGCCCCTTAGCGGTAGATATTAAAGAACCTGAAAGGGTGGCAGAGGCTATTTTATTAATGAAAGTAAAGCACTGCGTTATTACATCGGTAGATAGGGATGACTTAACCGATGGTGGTGCGGGAATATGGGCTGAAACCGTGAAAGCAGTAAGAGAAAAGAGCCCTACCACAACATTAGAAACCCTTATACCCGACTTTAAAGGAGAAAAAGAGCTGGTAGATAGAATAATTGAAGTACACCCCGAAGTAGTTTCGCATAACCTTGAAACGGTACGCCGTTTAACCAAGCTATTGCGCGTACAGGCCAAATACGACAGAAGCCTTGAAGTATTGGATATGCTTAAAAAAGGAGGCATGAAAACCAAATCGGGTATTATGCTGGGTATAGGCGAAACCAAGGAAGAAGTGATTGAAACCATGGATGATCTTAGAAAAGTAGGCTGCGATATAATGACCATTGGCCAATACCTGCAACCTACCCCTGAACATTTAGCCGTACAGGAATTTATACACCCTGATGTTTTTGCAGAATACAGAGAAATAGCCCTATCAAAGGGTTTTAAGTTTGTTGAAAGCGGGCCATTGGTAAGATCTTCCTACCATGCTGAAAAGCATATTTTTTAGTCTCTTAGCCTGCACTTTTCCTGTTTTACCTATTCGTTTAATTAAAAGGCGGTAACCGTTTAACTGCTTTTTACCTCATTTCACACAATAGTTTTCGCACTTCACTCAATACTTGATTAAAAAAAAGTATGTGGCAGTATCTTTGGATATAAGTTTTAGTTTTTGCCATTACTTCTATTAGTTAACTGCTATTTAAAATCTTCGTTAACCCACATACCTATGCGTAACTCTATATTTTTCACCTCCGTTTTAATTGCCGGATTAGCATTAAGTGGATTTTACCTTAATCATCAATTTAATACCCGTCAATATAATTCCGGTTTAAGTGCTACTGGAGAAGAAGATAACGGAGCAGGCGGAATGGCTCAGTATTTTTTTAATGCACGTAAAAGCACAGTTACCGGCAAAATGGATTATGCTGCCATGGCTAATGCTAATGCTGCGGCCGAGGTTATGGAAAAATCGGCAGCCAATAGCCGGGTTATGGCTGGCTTAGGAATGAATTGGACAACCATGGGCCCAGCCAACGTTGGAGGAAGAACAAGGGCCATATTAATAGATAACCTGGACCCTACCCATAACACTCTTTTTGCCTGCGCAGTATCGGGTGGTATTTGGAAATCGAAAAATGCCGGTGGTACATGGGACAGTGTTCCGGGTAACGACCAGCTTTCGAGCATGGAAGCTTGCGATATTGCACAAGACAAAAATGGCATATTATATGTAGGTACAGGGGAAGGATTTTCTCTTTATGCAGAAGGCGAAGGATTTAGCACAGGTATGATTGGCGGAGGTATTTTTAAATCGACAGATGATGGAGAGACATGGACATTAATAGGCAGCACTAATCCAAATACACTTGGCAATATTGTAAATTGGTCGTACGTAAACAGGATTGCAGTAGACCCAAATAACCCTAACTATATTTATGCTGCCACCAATGGCGGACTAATGATAAGCCAGAATGGAGGAAGTACCTGGGCACAGGTATTAAATAGTGCGAACAACATTGGGCTTGGCACCAATGCGCTGGATGTTAAGATGTCTCCCGATGGCTCTTTAATGCTTGCTTATGCAGGTCAAAAAGCATGGTACGCCTACCCTAATGGCAACCCTGTAACCCATATGACACAAATATCTAAGACTTTAGGCAAAGGCGGCTTATACGCAGCAGGAAGCACAACAAGGTTTGAATTTGCAATCTCTCCTTCTAATCCTGACTATGCATATGTATCAGTTATCATAGATTATAATAATGGCTTAGGCCTGTTTGGTACAGGTGCAACAAAGGGCACAGGTATATTTATGACTTATAATGCAAAATCGAGCGGTAATGGTGGGTATTGGTATGATATAGGCCCCGGTGGCAGCAGCGGTTTTGACCCTTATTCTTCGGCCGGTTCACAAGACCAGGCAGCATACGATAACACACTTGCTGTTAGTCCCGGCAATCCGGGTTCCATACTTTTAGGCGGTACCACACTTTGGTCTTGGAATCAAAACACCCCAACAGACACAATTGGCCGCTGGAATAACATATCTACGTATATTGAGTTTTACCTTGGCGATCTTACTTACATACACCCGGATGAACATGCCATTGTTTTTGACCCTAGTAACGCAAATACTGTATATGATGGTAACGATGGAGGTATTTACAAAAGCGTAACGGGCGGACAAACATGGGCACCTGTTAATCGCAATTATAACGTTACACAATTTGATGCCATAGCTTTTGCGCCTTTTGTGTCTGCAGTTCCAAGCCCTAATTCTAACAACTATACGGTTGGCGAAGGTGTAATGGGTGGAACACAAGACAATGGTACTCCTTACATGAATGGCCTTACCTATTATTATTGGGATGCCCAATCTGTAGGTGGTGGAGATGGTGGAAAATCTGCCATTTCTCAACTTTCTCCTGATGTTTTTTATGCTTCGTCAGATAACAACTCTCTATTCCGCGGAGGTAGCTTACATACTCTTGGCGCCGAAGCCAATGCCTACACGAGAAACTTTGGCGATAGTACAGGAGCTAATATCGATAGTATGTCAAGGCTTGGCGGATGCTTCTACGACCAGATTGCGATGTACGAAAATGCAATGGATACCAATACCCTCGACTCTATTACCTGGATAGCTGATAGCAATTATACTATAGGGCACACTGTTTATCCGGTTAGTCCTAATGGCAATATTCCTTTCCCTTACACTTTAACCGATAGTGTAAAAAAAGGAGATACTATAACTGTGCAAAATCGTGTAGTTGCTAAATTGGCGACAGGGTTTAATGCCAGCAACGGAGTATGGCTTATGATGCAGGCAATTGATCTTACCGATGCAACTATTTGGATGCCAATAGGCGGCCCACTATCTAAACCTGATGCATTTGTGGGCGCTACTGATGCTGTGCACACCTTAGCTTTTACCCCTGATGGTGATGCACTTTTTGTAGGTACCGAAAACGGAAAGTTTTTCAGATTTTCTAACCTGAATGCAATTATAGATAACAAATATCTTACAGGTGCCCTGTACGGAGTAAAAAGGGCCGGGGCCGGAATACGTGTAAATCCTAATTGTGTTGTATTATCCACAAATTTATCGGCACCTGCAGTTTTTTCAGGTAATAATATAGCAGGCTCCGACATTTTAAGTATTGCTGTAGACCCAAAGAATGGTAATAATGTAATGATTACGTTGGGCAACTACAACAACAATGTGCATGTTTATTACTCCACCAATGCATTAAGTGCTTCGCCCTTATTTGCACCCGTACAAGGCAATTTACCTGAAATGCCTGTTTACAGCTGCGTACTTAATGTGCTTAACAGCGGTTCTCCCAATTCTGCACTTGTTGGTACCGAACGTGGTATTTATTCTACCACCAATATTAGTGGTGCAAACTGGACCTATACAAATACAGGTATGGCGAACACACTTGTTCTCGATATAAAACAACAAACCCTTCCTCCATGGTTGTGTAATAATGCATACAACGTGTATGTAGGTACACATGGCAGAGGTGCTTTTGTTTCTAATACATTCTTTAAAGCCCCTACAGGCATTATACCTGTTGCTTCTTCAGATATACAGGCTGACTTGAAAGTATACCCTAACCCTATGGCTACACAAGGTACTCTCGAGTTCAACCTTACTGAACAAACAGCCAATGTAACTGTTATCATTTACGACATTAGTGGCAGGATTGTTAAAACCGTAGCTATGGATAACCAGGCACCCGGAGAACATAAAATTGGACTAAATATTGAAAGCTTTAGCCAGGGTACTTACATTGCCTCGGTAACCGGCGATAACTTCCGTAAATCTGTAAGGTTTGTTGTGGTTAAATAAATACTTACGGGTATACCCTGTAAGTAAAGCCTGCGTTGAAAAAATCGCAGGCTTTTTTTATTAAAATTTATGGTTATTGCTATATTCTGCCACACCTGTGCATTTTATAGTATAAAAAATATAGCTCGCAGGCATTGCATGTATGTGATATTATATATATTTGTGCATACAAAAGAAATTTTATTTCTCAATTATGAAAAAAAGCATGCGTAAGTCATTACCCGTGGTTTCCATCCTGATGGGAACTGCTTTATTAACCGGATTTTATGTTAATCATAAAACTAATACCCGTCAATATACTTCGGGTATAAAAGTAACCGGAGAGGAAGATAACGGCGCGGGAGGTATGGCGCAATACTTTTTTAACGCACGTAAGAATACCGCAACAGGTAAAATGGATTATAAAGCCATGGCTACAGCCAATGCAGCTGCCCAGATATTTGAACAATCTGTTGCTAATAGCCGTGTAATGGCAGGATTAGGCATGAACTGGATACCCCTGGGGCCAAGTAATATTGGCGGCAGAACAAGAGGTATACTTATAGATAATCAAGATCCAACCCATAATACTCTTTTTGCCTGCGCTGTATCGGGTGGTATATGGAGGTCTAAAAACGGTGGTGGAACCTGGGACAGCGTTCCCGGCAACGACCAGTTATCCAGTATGGAAGCTTGTGACATTGCCCAAGATAAGAATGGTGTATTATACGTTGGTACAGGTGAAGGATTTTCGCTTTACAGCGGTGGGGATGGATTTAGCACATCTATGATTGGCGGTGGTATTTTTAAATCTATAGATGATGGAAATACATGGACAGTAATAGGTAGTACCGTTCCAACGGCTAATAACGCTAACGACAACTGGGCATACGTAAACCGCATTGCCATAGACCCTAGCAACCCTAACTATATTTATGCCGCAACTTATGGCGGACTAATGGTAAGCCAAAATGGTGGAACCAGTTGGACACAGATGTTAAATACAACAAATAACTTAGGTCTTGGCGGCAACTCGCTTGATGTTAAGATGTCTCCTGATGGTTCTTTAATGCTTGCTTATGCCGGTGGTAAAGGTTGGTACGCCTATCCTAATGGAAGCCCTGTAACACACATGACCCAACTTCCTAAAACTGTTGGTAAAGGTGGTATTTATTCCGGGGGAACTACAAGATTCGAATTTGCCATTTCTCCTTCTAACCCAGACTATGCTTACGTATGTGTTATTATTAACAATAACGGAGGATTAGGCTTGTTTGGTACAGGCGCTACAAAAGGCACGGGTATATTTATGACTAACACTGCCAAATCAAGCGGTAATGGCGGTTACTGGTATGATATTGGCCCTGGCGGTAGCAATACTTTTAACCCTTATTCTTCGGGTGGTTCACAAGATCAGGCCGCGTATGACAACGCCCTTGCTGTTAGCCCTTCCAACCCGGGCTCATTGCTTGTGGGTGGTACCACACTTTGGTCATGGAATCAAAATTTTTCAGGAGATACAATCGGATCCTGGAATAACATAACTACCTATTTTGGATATCCAGGAGACCCTTACTACATCCATTCTGATATGCATACTATAGTATTTGACCCGACTAATGCAAATGTTGTGTATGATGGTAATGATGGTGGTCTTTACAAAAGTGTTACCGGTGGTAAAACATGGGCTGCAATTAATAGGAACTATGATGCCACCCAATTCAATTCTATAAGTTTTGCTCCTTTTATGTCTCCTGTTCCAAACGGTTATACAGTTGGCGAAGGAGTAATGGGTGGAACCCAGGATAATGGTACTCCTTATATACCGGGTACTACTTATTATTATTGGGATGCATTTTCTGTAGGTGGTGGTGATGGAGGCAGATCTTGGATATCTCAACTTTCTCCCAATATTTTTTATGCTTCTTCGGATAACAATTCCTTGTTCCGGGGTGGTAGCCTTCAAACTTTAGGTTCTGAAGCAAACGCATATACCAAAATTATAGGCGATAGCTCGGGTGCGAACATCGATAGTATGTCTACAGTGCAGTTTCCTGGCCAAAGCGGATGTTTTTACGACCAAATTGCGATGTACGAAAACGCAATGGACAGTAATACCCTTGATTCTATTATCTGGATAGCTGACAGTAATTATACCCTTGGCCATACAATATATCCAATTAGTCCTAATGGCAATATTCCTTTCCCTTATAAATTGCATGCGGCAGTTGCAAAAGGTGATACTATTAAAGTGCAAGACCGTGTAGTAGCCAAGCTGGCTACCGGATTTAATGCCAGCAACGGAGTATGGCTTATGATGCAGGCAATTGACCTTACCGACGTTACCATTTGGATGCCTATCGGAGGCCCTTTATCAAAACCCGATGCTTTTTCCGGAGCTAATGATGCAGTGCACGCACTTACATTTTCACCTGACGGAGATGCACTTTTTGTGGGTACCGAAGGTGGACAGTTTTTCAGGTTCTCTAACCTTGATTCCATTCAGACCAATAGGTACAATACCGGAGCGCTTTACAGCGTAAAGCCAGCAGGAGCCGGTACAGTTATCAGTACCGAATGCAGGGTGAAATCTAAAAATCTTGGAAATTTAGGCGGTGATATTTTAAGTATATCAGTCGACCCAAAGAATGGTAATAATGTAATGGTTACTTTAGGTAACTATGTAAATACTGCACACGTTTATTACTCAACCAATGCACTTAGCGCAACACCTACATTTGTATCGGTACAAGGTAACCTGCCTAAGATGCCTGTTTATAGCTGCGTATTAGATGTGTTAAACAGCGGTTCTCCTAATTCTGCACTTGTAGGTACCGAACGTGGTATTTATTCTACTACCAACATAAGCGGTGGTAGCTGGACATATACAAACAATGGCATGGCTAATACCCTTGTAGCAGATTTAAAACAACAAACCCTTCCACCATGGTTATGTAACAATGCATACAACGTGTATGTAGGTACACATGGCAGAGGCGCTTTTGTTTCTAACACTTTCTTTAAAGCTCCTACAGGCATTACAGATGTTGCTTCTTCAGATATACAGGCTGACTTGAAAGTATACCCTAACCCAATGGCTACACAAGGTACACTCGAGTTCAACCTTACTGAACAAACAGCCAATGTAACTGTTAACATTTACGACATTAGTGGCAGGATTGTTAAAACCGTAGCTATGGATAACCAGGCACCGGGAGAACATAAAATTGGCTTAAACACCGAAGGCTTTAGCCAGGGCACTTACATTGCCTCGGTAACTGGCAATAACTTCCGTAAATCTGTAAGGTTTGTTGTGGTTAAATAGTAATTTTCATCTTATTGAAAAAGGCCTCTCTTTCGAGAGGCCTTTTTTATTTGCATAATTCTTGCAAGATATGAATGGTAAGATTAAATTTGCGCCCTAATTAAAAACAAACCTTTTGTATGACAAAGATAAAAGTAGCCATAAACGGCTTCGGAAGAATAGGAAGAGTAACGCTTAGAGCACTGCTTTTGCGTAAAAATATGGAAGTGGTTGCTATCAACGATATTACAGACAGTGCTACTCTTGCACACCTTTTTAAATACGATTCTATACACGGAAAATATAAGGGTACCGTTTCTGCAACTACCGATTCTTTAACTATAGATGGACATAAAATACGTATTACCGCGCAAAAAGACCCTGCCACATTACCCTGGAAAGAATTAGGTGTTGATGTGGTAATAGAATCTACCGGCTTATTTTTAGATAAAGCCAGCGCCGAAAAGCACATTGCAGCCGGAGCTAAAAAGGTAGTAATCTCGGCACCAGCAAAGGGAACAGATATAAAAACAGTGGTATTGGGCATTAACGACAATAGCCTTACAAAAAACGATACCATTGTATCTAATGCATCCTGCACCACCAACTGCGCTGCACCAATGGCTAAAACCATACACGAAAACTGGGGTGTTGAAGTTGGATTTATGACCACGGTACATGCTTACACCAGCGACCAACGTCTGCACGATTCTCCACATAAAGATATGCGCAGAGCAAGGGCTGCAGCACTTTCTATGGTTCCTACATCTACAGGCGCTGCTAAAGCTATTGCAGAGGTATTTCCTGAATTGAAAGGTAAACTTACCGGAGATTCTATTCGTGTACCTGTACCCGATGGTTCTATAACCGACTTTACCTTTATAGTTAAGAAAGCGACTACGGTAGCAGAAATAAACGCGGCATTTAAAAAGGCATCTGAAGGTGCATTAAAAGGTATACTCGAATATTCAGATGAACCTCTTGTTTCGGCCGATATTGTAGGTAACACCCATTCCTGCGTATTCGATTCAGGCCTTACCGCAGTTATTGGCAACTTGGTTAAAGTAAGTGGCTGGTATGATAACGAAACCGGTTATTCAAACCGCCTGGTTGACCTTATAGAAAAGCTAAGCGCTTAATTTATTTTACCACAGGTTGGCGAAAGTGCTTTAATTCGAGCTTTTGCCCATCGAAAACGGCATAGGTTGAATAATTAACCCATTCGCCTAGGTTTATATACCAGGAATTACCTATTTGTATTTCGAGGGGCAGATGCCTGTGGCCAAATATAAAGTAATCGTAATGCTCTTTTTTAAGTGTATCCTTAACAAAGTTTACCAGGTATTCTTTTTCTTCACCTTTAAAGGTATCCTTTATCCCGTTGGACATGCGGCTACGCCTTGACCAAAAGTTAGCAATACCAATACCGGTATTAGGATGTATACGTGCAAATAACCATTGGCATAATGGGTTAGCGAAAACCTTTTTAATAAACTTATATCCATGGTCACCCGGGCCAAGGCCATCACCATGTGCAAGGAAAAACTTTTTACCATTATACTCCCTTACTATTGGCTTGCGGTATATGTTTACACCTAACTCATCCTGCAAATAATTAAACATCCACATATCATGGTTGCCGGTAAATACAGATATAGGTATGCCCGAATCGCTTATCTCTGCTATTTTACCAAGCAATCTTGTAAATCCTTTAGGCACTGCTGTTCTGTATTCAAACCAAAAGTCGAACATATCGCCCATCAGGTATATTTCTGCAGCGTCCTTCTTTATCTCGTCAAGCCATTGCACAATAAGCTTTTCACGCTCCAGGCTTTTTTCACGGTTAGGTATACCCAGGTGAAAGTCAGATGCAAAATATATTTTTCCTTGTTTCATATTATTCAGCTCCTTTCTTTATATCTTCTACAACTGTTGGATCAAGCAAGGTAGACGTATCACCCAAGTTATTCTTTTCCCCTTCGGCCACTTTTCTTAATATCCTGCGCATAATTTTACCCGAACGTGTTTTGGGCAAACCCCTTACAACTTGTATTTTATCAGGCCTTGCAATAGGTCCAATTAACTTGTTAACGGTTGCATTAATCTCTTCTTTCAACGAAGATAAGTCTTCTCTCTCCTTGCTACAAATAACATACGCATAAATGCCTTGTCCTTTAATATTGTGCGGATACCCTACCACAGCAGATTCCACTACATCGGGATGTTGGTCTATCGCATCTTCTATCTCGGCTGTACCCAGGCGATGGCCTGATACATTTATAACATCATCTACCCTACCGGTTATGCGGTAGTACCCTTCTTCATCACGTTTGCAACCATCGCCTGTAAAATACATATTTTTAAATGTAGCAAAATAGTTTTGCCCGCAACGCTCATGATCGCCATAGGTAGTACGTATGATAGATGGCCACGGGAATTTAATGCACAGGTTACCTTCTACCCCATTGCCTAAAAGCTCCTTGCCTTCATGATCAACTATTGCAGGTTGTATGCCGGGTAAAGGTAACGTAGCAAAGCTGGGCTTTGTTTTGGTAATGTTTGCAAGCGGAGAAATAAGAATACCTCCTGTTTCTGTTTGCCACCATGTATCTACAATCGGGCAACGTTCTTTTCCAATATTCTTATTATACCATTCCCATGCTTCTTCATTTATTGGCTCACCAACACTGCCTAAAACTTTTAAAGAATCAAGCTTATAAGGCTTCACAAAATCTAAGCCTGCAGCCTGCAAAGAACGTATTGCCGTAGGTGCTGTATAAAATATGTTGACTTTATGTTTATCTACAACCTCCCAAAAACGTCCTGCATCCGGGTATGTAGGTATGCCTTCGAACATAAGTGTAGTGGCACCTGCAAGCAATGGGCCGTATACTATATATGAATGCCCCGTAACCCAGCCAATATCAGCAGTACACCAATAAATATCACCCTCATTATATTGAAATACGTTAAGGAAAGAATACCATGTATACACCATATAGCCTGCAGTAGTATGCACCACACCTTTAGGCTTACCCGTAGAGCCAGACGTATATAGAATGAATAACATATCTTCTGAATCCATAGGCTCTGCGGAACAGTCTGCATTAACCTTTCGCATCTCATGATGCCAATATACATCCCGCCCCTCCTTCATAGTAAGGGCAGCACCTGTGTGCCTATATACTATAACCTTGCGTACACATTCGCAGGTAAGCAAAGCTTTATCCACTATGCCTTTAATGTCCGTATCCTTACTTCCCCGGTGAGCGCCATCTGTAGTAATAACAACCTCGCAACTGCTATCATTTATTCTATCTGATAAAGATTGAGCCGAAAACCCTGCAAACACAACTGAATGAATGGCACCTATACGGGCACAAGCCAATACGGCAACAGCAACCTCGGGCACCATAGGCATGTAAATACAAACCCTATCGCCTTTTTTTACTTTTTGTGCTTTAAGCACATTGGCAAAGCGGCATACCTGTTCATGTAATTCTTTATAAGTAAGCTTAACAGGGCTTACCTTTGGGTCATTTGGTTCCCATAAAATAGCAGTTTGGTTACCTCTTTTTGCTAAATGCCTGTCAAGGCAGTTTTCGGTAATGTTAAGCTTGCCACCTATAAACCACTTTACGTCCGGGTCGGTAAAGTTCCAATCGAGCACTTTATCCCACTTTTTCTTCCAGGTAAAATTATTAGCTATATCTGCCCAAAAAGCTTCAGGATTGTCAACACTGCGTTTGTACTCCTGTTTATATTCTTCGAATGTTGTAATGCGTACGGGCATACTGCTTATATCCTCTGTCACAAAGGTAAGTAATTCCACTACTCCCCACCATTGGCGTAGCAACTTATCTTGTACCTTTGCAATTATGCTAAAAACCTTTCAAAAACACATTTCTATACTCATTGATAATCCCGACAAACAGCATTTTTTACTTGCTGTTAGTGGTGGAATAGATTCCATGATTATGGCCCAACTGTTTAAAGAATCAGGTTTTATCTTTGCTATAGCACATTGCAATTTTGGATTAAGAGGTAAGGAATCGGATGCAGATGAAGCCTTTGTAAAAGCATGGGCTAAACAAAACAAAGTGCATTGTCATACCATAAAGTTTGACACTGAAAAACATGCCGTTAAAAAGAAAGTATCTATACAGATGGCCGCCCGCGAGCTACGTTATACATGGTTAAAGGTGCTACAAGAAAAGCATAAGTTTAATTACGTATCTATTGCACATAACAGCGACGATGTTATTGAAACTTTTTTTATAAACCTGTTGCGTGGCACCGGTATTGCCGGATTGCATGGCATTGCGGCAAGCCATCAAAACATAATAAGGCCTTTATTAAGTTTTTCGAGAAAGGAAATAGAAGCATATGCCAAAACCATAAAGTTAAAGTGGAGAGAAGACAGCAGCAACGCTACTGATAAGTATGAACGTAATAAAATACGTCATCATCTTATTCCTATGCTTGAGAAAATAAACCCTCATGCACGCCATGCCATACGCCTTACAATTAGTAATCTTAGGGATGTAGAAGAAATCTACATGCAGGGTATTCGCAAAACGCTGGAAGAAATTACTCATCATAAAAACGGTAAAATCTATTTAGCAATAAATCATCTAAAAAAACTGGACTTACCCGAACCATATATATATGAGGCCATAAAAGGCCGGGGATTTAACTATGCTCAAGCCAAAGAAATTGCTGAATCTTTAAATAAGCAGGCCGGTAAAACGTTTTCATCTCAAACCCATCGTATTACTAAAGACCGCACGCACTTAATATTGGAAGTAATGCCCCGAATGGCAGATAATAAGGAACATTTGGTTGAAGAAGCCACAAAACAAATATCAATAGGCCAATTTGATATAGATTTCTCAACTATTGCAATGCACAAAGGATACAAGCCTTCGGTTTCTAAACTTACCGCCTGTTTGGATTATTCGAAGCTAAAATTTCCATTAATTGTAAGAAAATGGGCAAAAGGAGACAAATTTTACCCTTTAGGGATGAATAAACCTAAAAAAGTGAGTGATTTTCTGATAGATGCCAAAATTTCTATACCCGAAAAAGATAATGTTTATGTACTTCTGTCAGAAGGCCGAATTGCATGGATTATAGGGCATAGGATAGATGATAGATTTAAATTAACACAAGCTGCGAAAAAAATATACATTTGCATAACAGATTACGTGCCCTCTCTATGAAACATTTGTGCAGGATTTTATCCGCAGCACTTTTACTAATTTGTTTTAGCTTAAATACTCCCGCACAGGTATTTAACCCTGTTTCGTGGAAGTTTTCGCAAAAACAGGTAAACGATACCCAAATTGCCCTCTCCTTAGAGGCTACAATTCAAAAGGGATGGCACCTTTATTCGCAAAACATACCTCCTAACGGCCCTGTACCTACAGCATTTACATTTACGCCTTCTGCTGCCGACTATTCACTTACCGGAAATGTTACAGAAGGTATACCTATAAGCAAGTACGAAAAGGCTTTCTCCATGGAATTAAAGTACTTTGAGAACAGTGCCTCATTCACCCAATTAATAAACGTACATAGTAAAACAGGTTTTACCCTTAAAGGCAATGTATATTCCATGACCTGTAATGACTCGATGTGCTTACCGCCCAAACAGGTTAATTTTTCATTTAGTATACCAGCTACTGCTGCCCCTGCCTCATCAGCTCATGCAGGCTATTTATGGATATGGATATTAGGCTTCCTGGGTGGATTGGCTGCTTTATTTACACCCTGTGTATTCCCCATGATACCGCTAACGGTAAGCTTTTTTACTAAAAAGGCAGGCTCGAAAAAGAAAGGCTTGCGTAACTCGGTTACTTACGGAATCTTCATCATCATCATTTACGTTGTTTTTGGCAGTGTTATTACAGCAATATTGGGCCCTTCGGGTTTAAATGCTATTGCCAGCAATGGATGGGTCAATCTCTTCTTCTTTTTAATCTTTGTCATTTTCGGCTGCTCCTTCTTAGGTGCATTCGAGTTAACGTTGCCTTCTTCCTGGGTAAATAAAAGCGACAGCGCTTCTGATAAGGGAGGCATGTTTGGCATCTTCTTTATGGCTCTGACACTATGTTTGGTGTCATTTTCGTGCACTGCGCCTATAGTAGGTTCCTTGCTTGCAGGGGCGGCAGTTAATGGTAGCTATTGGAGTTTAACCATTGGTATGTTTGGTTTCTCTACAGCGCTTGCCCTTCCATTTGCGCTTTTTGCAATGTTTCCAAACTGGCTCAATTCACTGCCATCTTCGGGTGGATGGCTTAACAGTGTTAAGGTTGTACTTGGCCTTTTAGAAATAGCTTTTTCTTTAAAATTCCTTTCTACAGCCGACCTGGTAGGATTACACATCAAGTTTTTACATATTCACTTTAATGGCCCTATGGGCATATTAAAACGTGAAATTTTTATAGCTCTTTGGATTATTATTTACGCCATGATAGGTTTCTACCTGTTAGGTAAAATAAAATTCCATCACGATTCGGATGTAAAGCACATAAGCGTATCCCGCTTGCTACTTGCTATTGTTGCATTTGCATTCACCGCATATCTTATTCCAGGTTTATTCGGCGCGCCTTTAAAACTTATTGGCGGCTTTCCTCCCCCTTCGTTTTATAGTGAAGGATGGAGCGTTGGCGGAGATGGAGGAAGCGGTGGCCTGCCTTCGAAAAACGGGCAAACAGTATCTTCAGACCCGCATAAAATTGGATGCCCGCTTAACCTGAATTGTTTCCACGATTACAAAGAAGCCCTTGCCGAAGCTAAGAAAACAAATAAGCCAATTATGATAGATTTCACAGGATTTTCCTGTGTAAACTGTCGTAAGATGGAAGAAAACGTGTGGTCGGACCCTAAGGTGCTTGGCATTTTAAACCAAGATTATGTGCTGGTATCTTTATATGTAGATGATAAAACAACCTTACCTGATTCGCTTCAATACACATCTAAAATAACAGGCGAGAAAGTAGAAACATACGGAGATAAATGGAGCGATATGGAAACAGAACGCTTTAAAAGCAATACGCAACCTTTGTACGTATTGATGAATAATGACGATAGCCAGATAGCTACTCCACGCGGGTACACCCCCGATGTAGACCAATATGTAGATTTTTTAAACCAGGGTAAAGGAACAAGTAAGCCATCTGCGCAAGCTGCCAATCCTTGAGTTTAATTATTTATCAGGATAAAGGAAGATGAGAGAAGCGATAAAAAAAGTGTGGGAGAGAAACCCACTTACCCTTATACTATTAGGCGGCATTATATTCAGGTTACTTGCTGTAATCTTCTCAAAAGGATTTGGCATGCATGATGACCATTTCCTTATTGTAGAATCTTCCGAATCGTGGGCCGATGGCTTCGATTATAACAGTTGGTTACCTTCCAGCGGAGCTAAAACTCCTGATGGGCATAGCCTTTATTATCCGGGATTACATTATTTGCTTTTCAAATACCTTAACTGGCGTGGCCTTACCGATCCGCAGGGTAAAATGTACATTGTGCGGGCGCTTAATGCTTTGTGGTCGCTTCTAACTATAATATTTGGCTATAAAATAGTAGAAAACTATGCAGGCCGCAAGGTAGCTAAGCAGGCTGGCCTTATGCTATCGCTGCTTTGGTTTATGCCCATGCTCAGCGTACGCGATTTAGTTGAAATGTATTGCATCCCTGCTTTAATGGTTTCGTCGTGGTTGCTTATAGACCCGACACGAAGAGACAGAATGAAGAGCTATATACTCGCGGGCGTATTTTGCGGGTTGGCTTTCAATACGCGGTTTCAGTCACTCTTTTTTATTGGCCCCTTAGGATTAGTAGTGCTTTTACAGCATAAATGGAAAAGGTTTTTCATGTTTGCATTTGGTATGTTCTTATCCGTGTTCCCTATGCAGGGTATAGTAGATATGGTATTATGGAAAAGACCCTTTGCCGAATTCTTCGAGTACGTACATATTAACATGAACAACTATAACGACTTTAGCCATGGCCCATGGTATAATTACTTATTGCTTATTGGCGGAATTTTGTTGCCACCGATAGGCATTTACATTTTGTTTGGTTACTTCCGTTCCTGGAAAAAGTATGCAATTCTTTTTTGGCCCAGTTTTATATTCCTTGTTTTTCATTCTTCCTTCCCTAACAAACAGGAAAGATTTATTTTACCCATAGTACCCTTTGTATTAATTTTAGGATTGATTGGCTGGTCAGAATTTATTGCCACCTCCAAATTCTGGCAAAAGCGCCCGAATCTTATGAAGTATAGCTGGACATTTTTCTGGATACTGAACTGTATTCCTTTGCCCGTTATATCTACCATGTACTCAAAAAGGAGCCGCGTGGAAGCTATGACATATTTAAGCCATGTTAAGAATCTGCAAGGGTATATAATAGAAGATAGCTATAAAGATGATTTTAATATGCCACCCCAGTATTATTTAGGTAACTGGCACCACCATGTTGTAGGCATTACTAAAAGCTACGATTTAGTTAAAGCTTATTGCGATTACCATGGAGACCCTAACCCATTGGTACACCCCAATTATGTTGTGTTTAATGACCAGGATCATATAAAAGAACGTGTAGAAGCATTTAAAAAAGTATTCCCTCATACCGATTCTGTAACAACAATTTATCCAAGCTTTGTAGATGATATTTTTGAATGGCTAAACCCAATCAACAGGAACCAAACTACATATATTTATCACTTTACAGAACAGGATATAAACCTGCCAAAAGGTATTGATGCTCCTTCGGCTTGCAACCCGCCAAGTCAATAAATTAAATTATTAGGCTGTAGCCAAAACGTTTTTACGAAACAAACGGAAAGCAACCAGGGTAAGCACAAGGCCTATTAATATTAATACTCCTTCCCTTTGCAGAATTTCCGGCCCCAAGGGCAATTGCCTCCAAAATATATCGTAAAAGCCCTGTATTGACCAGTAATTTATTGATAAAGGACTAATACTTTGCATCCAGCTGGGCATAATAAACGTGGGTATCATACTTCCACCTATGGCAGACATGGAAAGGATTACCAATGTGCTTAATCCCTGCAACTGCTCACGGCTTTTAACAACCGCTGCCAAAAACACCCCAAATCCTGAGCAGGCAAACGCGGTAGCCAATACATGCATAATTGCAAGGGGCAACTTGCCCCATAAATGCAAACCCAATAAAACAGATGCATATATAAGCATAACCATAAGCTGGCTAAAGGCAACAATAATAGAGGTTGCCATTTTACCCATTAATATTTCGTTAGAATGCAATGGGGAATAAAGAAGCCTTTTAAGCGTACCATTTTCCTTTTCTTCCAATATCCTGCCACCCATTGCTGTTAGGCTAAATAACAACATCATAACCGCCGTACCGGCTACCGATTGTACCATGCCCAAGCTATCCTGGGCCGATTTTACCACAGATGTCATTCGTAAGCCGCCACCCTTTTTTGCACTACCAGTGAAACTATTTTGAATTGAATCGGAAATTTTTTGTGCTACACTATTGTATTTGTTATTGCTATCCGCATTACCTCCGGTACCAACATCAACCCCAAATTTCTTCATCATGCTTTGCCAATTAAACTTTCCACCACCGTAAACCTGCTTACCGATGGAAGTATACAAAGTCTGCATAAGAAACTGTTGTAACATGCCTATTTGCTGGGCTTGTGCCTCGTCGTATTCTAATTCCATTGGCGCTGATTTGCCAGCTGCCAGCGAATCTGCAAAACCTTTATGAAACACCAATGCAGCCGAACGCTTACCTGTTTTAATAAGGTGCAACGCAGAATCGTTTGTAGCATGGATGACTTCTATCATTTTTATAGAATCGACACCCTTCACTATTTCTTTGCTTTGCGCGGTATTATCTTCATCCACAACCAACAAAGGAATCTTATTTACATCCGAATCTTTGCCAACGCCGCCAAAAGCCAATGCAAATATGCTAAGCAATATAATGGGTACTGCAAAGGTTAACATTACTGCCCTTCTGTCTTTTAGAAATGAAATAAGTTCTTTACGTACTATTTTAAACATGATATGCGTTTTTTAATCTCTTAGTTTTTTACCTGTCATTTTTAAGAATACCCCTTCCAGGTTGGCTTTCTGAACATCTAACTTTGCTATTTCGTAGCCCGCATCAGCAAAGGCCATAACATAACGGGTAAGGTCCTTTCGGGCATCATCCGCCAAAATTTCAACTTTATTTCCGTGTACCTCCACTTGTACTTTTAGCTTATCGGCAAGTTTTTTTCCATCAGGCTCTTGCATACACTCCACCATAACCACATCATCAATACCGCTTTGTTTTCTTAGTTCTTCAAAGGTGCCTTGCGCCACAATTTTACCTGCATCAATAATACCAATCCTGTCGCACAGCTTTTCGGCTTCCTCCATATAATGGGTAGTATATATAATCGTCATACCGGCATCGTTAAGCTGTTGTATCAATTCAAATATCAGGTTACGGCTTTGTGGATCTACACCAACTGTAGGTTCATCCAGTAACAATATTTTTGGAGAATGAAGAAGGGAACAAGCCAGGTTTATACGGCGCTTCATACCACCTGAATATCCTTTTATCTTTTCCTTTTTACGGTCTTCTAATCCCACCAACTTAAGCAATTCATTTGCTTTATCAGTAAGAGCGCTGCCCGCTATTTTATACAGGCTTCCCCAAAAAAGAAGGTTTTCCCATGCAGTAAGATTTTCATACAGAGCTATTTCCTGGGGTACAATACCTAGTATTTGTTTTACCTCTTGGATATTTGTTTTGGTGTTCTTACCATCCAGTATTATCTCCCCCGAATCGGGCGGAAACAAAGTGCTAAGCATGTTAATGGTGGTGCTTTTGCCTGCCCCGTTAGGGCCCAGTAGCCCATAGCATTCACCTGCTTGTATGGAAAAGCTTATGCCTTTTACAGCATGTATATCTCCATAACTTTTAGTAATGTCTTTTACATCTATCATGGTTTGTAAACTATATCTTGTTCGTTAAAGGGTTCCCTGCCTTTCAGGCAAAGATAAACATTGGCTAATGTGGCAACGTCATTACAGCAATATTTAACTATGCGTTCCAAATCGTGGTTCTGCCAATATACCTCGCCTACCTTGCTTCCGTCAATATCTTGCTTAGGACTTGGCAGGCCAAAAATTGTGGCCAACAGGTTAAGTGATGAATATGCTTTGTAATCGCCAAACTTCCACATTTCAAGGGTATCCAGCAAAGGCACTTCCCATGGCTTTTTGCCCCCATTATCTAATATGGCGGGTATCTTTACTTTGTTCAAAAGCATGCGGCGGGCTATGTATGGATAATCAAATTCTTTACCATTATGCGCGCATAGCTGTATGGCACGGTTTCTAAATTCTATAAACTGGCTTAGAAAGGCTGAAAAATCCTGCAATACTTTCTTTTCATTATCATTGCTAAATGCCCTCAGCTGGAAGCTGTCTTTTTCAAAAAAGCCTACGCCTATGCAAATAATCTTGCCAAACTCTGCATATAACCCTGCTCTGCCCCATGCTTCAGTCAGGGTTTCATTTTCCTTTAATAGTTTTTGCCGGGTCAGCTTTTCCTCCCATAATTTTTGCAGCGGTTCAGCCATTTCTGCAAAATCAGGCTTTTGAGGAACTGTTTCTATATCCAGGAAAACAATGTTTTCCTTTTCTGTATCGCGGGATGCAATCATATAGGCAAATGTATGTTTTTAATCAAGAAATCAAAATCATGTTTTTGTATTCAGCAATATTTATGCTTCTGACTATTTACTAACTTTGTACCCGCATGAAAACCTTCGAAATACCTGAATTTTACAAGAGCCCCATATTAGCTCGTGTAAAAGAAAAAAGGTCAGCACAGGACCCTAAAAAGAAAGACTTTTCTCCAACAATACTCGATTTTGGCTCAGTACGTTTTATATTGGCAAGGCACTTTGGTTTTTGCTACGGAGTGCAAAATGCCATAGAGTTATCATTCCGTGCAGTAAAGGAAAACCCCGGAAAACGTATATTTTTGCTTAGCCAAATGATACATAACCCCGAAGTAAATACCAATTTACAGGAACAGGGTGTACGCTTTTTAATGGACACTGAAGGAAGTACCTTAATCCCTTTTTCAGAACTCAATTCCGAAGATGTGGTTATTATACCGGCATTTGGTACAACATTAGATATACAGAATCAGTTATCGGCGCTTGGTATTAAATTGCAAACCTATGATACCACCTGCCCTTTTGTACACAGGGTGTGGAACAAAGCCGAAAAACTGGGAACAGAAAAATATACAGTAATCATTCACGGTAGGCCAATGCACGAAGAAACACGTGCTACTTTTTCCCACAGCGCTGCAGGCAGTGCATCCCTGGTAGTTAAGGATATGAAAGAAACAAAGCTATTGGGTGACTTTATGCTTGGAAAAATAACACAAGCACAATTTGAAGAGCATTTTAAAGGACGCTATTCTACAGATTTTAACCCTGCAACAAGCCTTGAACGCATTGGTGTAATAAACCAAACTACCATGTTGGCAGCCGAAACGCAAGGTATTGCCGACTACCTAAAAAACATAATGGTTGAAAAATATGGAGCCGCGGATATTAAAAACCGTTTTGCAGATACCCGTGATACTTTATGCTATGCTACGAACGAAAACCAGGATGCCACACAGCAACTTTTAAAGCAGGATGCCGATATTGCTATTGTTGTAGGCGGATATAACAGTTCAAACACATCGCATTTAGTAGAGTTATGTGAACAAAGGTTTAAAACATTTTTCATTTCCTCAGCCAACGAAATTGAATCGACCCAACTTATTCATCATTTTAATATTCATTGGGAAAAGCGGGAAAGCACCACAAACTTTCTTCCGGATAAAAGGCCACTAACAGTTGTATTAACAAGTGGTGCATCATGCCCGGATGCTATGGTAGAAGCCGTGCTTATGAAAATACTTTCGTTTGTTGGGAACAATAAGCCTGTTGAAACGGTGCTGGCTGATCTGAACTAATCCGTCTTTATTTTATCAAACGTTAGTGCCCTAAGCTTTTGCATTAGGTCTATTTTATTTATGTTTCCTATTGAAACATATTTACAATCTATCGTAACTATTCTATCGCTCAAGGATATGTCAAGGTATTCCCCTCCATAGTCAGTTACCCATCCCAAATCATGCTGGGGATGAGCTATCATCATATAACTATACTTAAATACACTGTCGCGTTCTGCTTTTGACAATAAAACTTCATGCGTTTTTACACCCAAAAATTTCTTTGTTTCATTATCATATGTTGCATTTCTATAATCGTAGTAATATAGGGTGTCAGAGGCATCTACAATACATAGGAATTTTCCCACAGTTTTGTTACCTATTTCATAATTCAAAGTAAGTGTTTTCCATTTTACCCAATCTTCAGGCAGCTTTGCAGCGGGGTTCTTATACACACTATTGCAAGAAACCAAAACAGTAACCACAAAACCAGTTAACAGAATTCTCATCCTATCATTTTCTCCTTGGCCCAGCGCAATACTTTTTCCAGCTGTTCTTCGCGGGTAAGTTTGGTATTATCTAACAATAGAGCATCGGGTGCCTGTTTTAAGGGACTTTCCAGGCGGTTGGTATCGTCTTCATCCCGCTTTTGTATGTTGCGTTTTACATCAGCATCCTTCACTTTGTAACCCTTGGCCTGTAATTCAAGTTTGCGGCGTTGTATGCGTACATCCTCATCGGCGGTCATAAATATTTTTAGCTCGGCATTAGGAAAAACCGTTGTACCAATATCCCGTCCATCCATTACAATGCCGCCATTTTTACCGAGTTGTCTTTGCAGGTATACCATCATTTTACGCACCTCGTGTATTGCACTTACGGGGCTTACCAGGTCGGATACTTCCATGGTACGTATTTCCTCTTCTACATTTTTATTATTCAAAAAAATTTCTGATTTGCCATGTTCAACAGAATACTTAAACTCTATATGTATATTGAGCAATTCTTTAATCACTTTAAAAGCATCTACGGCCCTACCCTCTTGTATAATGCCTTTTTCAAGGCAATATAAAGTTACAGCCCTGTACATGGCGCCGGTATCTATATAAGCGTATCCAAGGGCATTGGCTAAATCGCGGGCCACTGTGCTTTTTCCGCAGGAAGAATAACCGTCAATTGCAATAGTAATATTTCGCATCAATTATGTTTAATACTATTACAAATGTAATACAGAAGGAGCTTCGGGTGGTATAACCATATCATTTGCTTTATGGGGTACAAAATCATCGAGGTTAAAGCCAATGGTAAATGAGCTTGCCGTGCCACCTAACTGGTAACTTGCCAATCCGTAACTAAGCTGAAACTTGTATATTTTTATTCCAAACCCACCCGAAAAGCCAACTATGCCGGTTCTTGACGTTAACTCAAGTTCCTTCCTTCGTTCATAATTGTAGGCTATCCTAACAGAAAAGTTTTTACCAAGCAACAACTCAACCCCGGGTATAATGTGTCGCATTACTTTATCTGCGAAGGCTGCTATTTTACTGTGTTTAATAACCTGGCCCGTTAGGGGATTTACAGTTTCGGTATCAACAGGATCAAGATACGTAAGATCCCACGTTTGCAAATGCTGAAAGGTTAAATTAAACCTAAAGGGTGCATGCAGCAGTTTTTCAGCTATGCCTAAATCTACATCAAAGGGTAACGCTTCTCCATCGCTTTGGGTGTAATCTTTTACCTGTGTACCCACATTTTGTATAACTAATCCGGCAAAAAACCTGTGGTTGCGGCTAACGTACGAGCTTGCCAAATCTACCGCTGCCCCATACGAAGAATACTGTGCCAGTGAAGAATAAACCAGTTTAAGATTAGCTCCCAATGAAATCAGAGAATCCAAAACGGGACGGCCATATCCGATATTAAATAAATACTCCTGGGCACCAAAGGAACCCGTTATATTCCCTGCAAAATCGGCCTGGGTAAAGGTTCCGTAATTTATGTACTTAATGCCTGCATCAAAGGTGCCAATATTTTTAATGGTTTGCGCGTACGATGCAAATCCATATTGTATATCGGCAAAATAAGGCACGTAGGTTAGTATCAGGTGCCTGTCTACACTACTATCTAAAAAAGATGGATTATTTATGGCTGTTGCTAAATCCCCGTCTCTGGCAGTAACATAATTACCGCCCATTGCCGATGTACGCGCCGAAGCAGGTAATTGAAGAAAATCATACGTAGCAGTGCCACCAATTTGGCAAAATGCAGGTACCCCAATTACCAGGAATAAGAATAAAAGTTTTACACGCATGTAATGGTCTATGCTGTGTAAACGGTAATTAGGCATATTTATTTTGCAGGCCTTAGTTAGCAACCTTAGCCCTTACCAGGCTTGCCATGGTTTTACCAATAATAGCAGGGGAATCAACTACGTTAATGCCGCATTCGCGCATTATTTTCATTTTAGCTGCTGCTGTATCCTCAGCACCGCCTACAATAGCACCGGCATGACCCATGGTACGTCCCGGAGGAGCCGTTTGTCCGGCAATAAATCCTACAACAGGTTTAGTTCCGAATTTCTTAACATATTGCGCGGCATCAGCTTCCATGGTTCCGCCAATTTCGCCAATCATTATAATACCTTCAGTGCCGGGATCATTCATCAAAAGCGCTACAGCGTCTTTGGTAGTTGTGCCTATAATAGGGTCGCCACCAATACCAATACAGGTAGATTGTCCTAAACCTGCTTTGGTAACCTGGTCAACCGCTTCGTACGTTAGGGTGCCGGAACGTGATACAATACCAATGGTTCCGGGTTTGTGTATAAAGCCCGGCATGATACCCACCTTAGCTTCGCCTGGGGTAATAATACCCGGACAGTTGGGGCCTATAAGTCGGCAATTTTTATCAGATAAATACGATTTTACAGCTACCATATCTTTTACAGCAATACCTTCAGTAATGCATACTATAAGCTTAATGCCTGCTTCAGCCGCTTCCATAATAGCATCGGCGGCAAAAGCCGGAGGAACAAATATTATAGAAACATCTGCTTGCGCCTGCTTAACTGCATCGGCTACAGTGTTGAAAACCGGTTTATCAAGGTGCTTTGTACCACCTTTACCCGGAGTAACGCCACCCACTACATTGGTTCCGTATTCTATCATTTGCTGGGCGTGAAATGTACCTTCGGTACCTGTAAAACCCTGCACTATTACTTTTGATTTTTTGTTTACCAGTATGCTCATTATTGCTGTATTGTATGGTTATGGCTTTAACTATTGTGAGCAAATTTAAAAAGATTTGGATAACGGAAGCCTTACTCTTTCTAATGAAGAGAAATAAGCCTCCACATACCAATAGCAGCAGGTTATATTGAGGATATTAATGGTTATTATAGATAATAAAATTTACCTTACATTTGCAAGCCTATATTAAGAAAGCCTATGAAGACTGTATTTTTTCGTGAAGCTTTACGCGAAGCCCTTGTAGAAGAAATGCGCCGTGATGAACGCGTATTCTTGATGGGGGAAGAAGTAGCCCAATACAATGGCGCCTACAAGGTTAGCCAGGGTATGCTTGATGAATTTGGCCCGCGCAGGGTTATTGATACCCCTATTGCCGAATTAGGCTTTACAGGTATAGGTGTTGGCGCTGCTATGAATGGCCTGCGCCCTGTTATTGAATTTATGACCTTTAACTTTTCTTTAGTAGCTATAGACCAAGTTATTAACTCTGCATCTAAAATGCTTAGCATGTCGGGCGGGCAATTGCCTATACCTATGGTATTCAGAGGACCAACCGCTTCTGCGGGTATGTTAGGAGCACAACACTCTAATGCTTTTGATAACTGGTATGCAAATACAGCGGGACTTAAAGTTATTGTCCCGTCTAACCCTGCCGATGCAAAGGGCTTACTTAAATCGGCTATTCGTGATGATGACCCGGTTATTTTTATGGAATCGGAACAAATGTATGGCGATAAAGGAGAAATACCCGAAGGAGAATACCTTATACCAATTGGTGTTGCTGATGTTAAACGCCAGGGAACGGATGTAACCATTGTATCGTTTGGTAAGATTATGAAAATAGCCCTTGCCGCTGCTGAAGAACTGCAAAAAGAAGGTATTTCTGCCGAAATTATTGATTTACGCACGATACGCCCGATAGACTACGGCACGGTAATTAACTCTGTTAAGAAAACCAACCGCCTGGTAATATTAGAAGAAGCCTGGCCACTTGGCTCTATAGCCACCGAAGTTGCTTTTAAAGTACAAAAAGATGCATTCGACTACCTTGATGCACCTGTTAGACGAGTAACCTGTGCCGATGTGCCATTGCCTTATGCACCGACTCTTATAGAGGCTGCCTTACCTAATGCTGCAAAGCTTATTAAAGCTGTAAAAGAGGTAATGTACGTAGCCAAGTAAGCTATTCGTTTAGTTGCTGTACCTATCGTCGCAGCCCATTCTTACTTTAAACCAAAAGTTAAAATGCTGATGCAGGGCATCTTCCATCCTGCAAAATATAGCCCCTTTAGGTAAGGAGTACTTTATTTCTTTAATTGCTATTATCGAGCCAAAAGCACCTCCAGTTTTATTAACCAATAAAGCATTAGGCTGATTTAGTGCATATACTTGCCTTTGTTCGCCTGCCACTTTCCAATTAAAGGTAAAATGTGCTGATTGTTGAGCAAAAGATGCCAAAGGCAAAAATATAGCTCCGATTATAAAATACTTAAGCCCTTTCATATACTAAACTTACGAAACAAACCTTTACCAAGATTTACTTTTTGAGCGAATCTCTTATTTCTGTTAAAAGCTCTTCGGTTTTTGTCGGGGCGGGTGGCGGCGTTTGAGCATCTTGCTTTCTTTTAGCCGCATTTACACCTTTAAGAACCAAGAATAAAACCGCTGCTATCATAGCAAAGTATATTATGGTAGAAATAAAATTACCATACTTAACCGTGCCGAATATTGTTAATTCCTCAAGGCGGCTGATTTTAGCAGCATCCAGGGCTGGCTTAAGTAACAGAGGAGTAATAATATCTTCGATAAATGAACTGATAATTTTGCTGAATGCTGCGCCAATTATAACGCCAACCGCAAGATCTATAACACTGCCTTTAATTGCAAACTCTTTAAATTCTTTAAACAATCCCATTTTCTTTTTTGTTTTAACAAAGGTAGGAATTAACAGAACGCCGATATTATGTTGTATAAGCCTTATTTTAATTATTTTTAAAACATATTACACGCTAAAATTTAAGACTTACTGCTATGAGAAAACTGCAATTACTCTCCATCTTTTTTGTGGCCATACTATTTGCATCTTGCGGCACAGGCAATAAGTTTGCTTCATCTTTTGGAAAAAGAAAGTACACAAAGGGATATTATGTAGATGCACCCGCCTCAATTAAGATGCCGGAACCTAAGGCAATTACTCTTCCCGCAGTTTTCCATCAACCTGTTGTATTAACAAGCCAGCCAAGCAAGCAAACCACGACTCCAACAATATCATCAAAAGCAAGTGTAGGGTTATTGCAAAAGAATAGAACAAAAACAACAACACACTCTGTTTACAACCGCTCTGCAATAAACCAAACCATAACCAATTCAGAAATAACCTTTGTTAATAAAGGCAATGCTCCCATAAACAAAGAAAACCTGGATGACGATAAAGGAGAAATAAATTTTTATGCTATTATTGGTTTTGTTATCTCCACCACCGGGGTAGTTCTCACCTTTTTAAGTGCTACACTTACTCCACTTTGTGCCACCCTACTAATAGTTGGAACTATATTCTGTGTTTATAGTTTGTTCATCTACAGGGTATATTATTCCTGGCTTGCAATGATTGGCCTTAGTTTCACCATAATCTTGCTCGCTCTGTTATTATTATAAGCTTTTAGCATGGCATGAGCGCTAAGGCAATTCTAAAAAAGCAAAATTCGAAGCCTGTTGAATTATGGGCCTTACTGGGTATATGCACCCTTACCTTTATTTGCTTTAGCCACATACTTTATAACCAGTTTTTATACTGGGACGATAACGTATTTATAAGCGGCAATCCTTATCTACGCAGGTTTACCTGGGATAACATTAAATACCTTTTTTCGAATGAGTTTGGGGCCAACTGGCAACCGCTTACCATGCTGTCCTATTCACTAAATTACTATTTCTCCAAACTATCGCCGGGTGGATATTTCTTCACCAATTTGCTTATCCACACATTAAATACAGGATTAGTATTTATTGCCATAAATAAACTATTAAAGCTGCTTAAGTATAATGCGGGTGAGTATGGAGCCCTGATTATTTCAGCTGCTGTCGCATGCTGGTTTGGTATACACCCTATGCATGTAGAATCGGTGGCTTGGCTATTCGAACGCAAAGATGTACTCTACACATTCTTTTACCTCTTCGGACTTGTTACCTATCTTAACTATGTATCAACAACAAAACAGAAATGGTTGTTTATAACACTTCTGTTATTTGGTGCTTCTTGTATATCAAAACCCATGGCCGTAGTATTTCCTGCCACTTTATTACTTGTAGATTACCTTTTAGGCCGCAACTTTAAATGGACCCCTTTATTGGAAAAAATTCCGTTTGTGGTGCTGTCTATCATTATAGGAGCCATCACTTTACATACGCAAAGTAAAGACCACGCCTTTAGCCTATCCTTCCCATTCATAACCAAAATAATGATTGCCTCTTATAGCTTCCTGGCATATATAGGCAAGTTGTTTTTACCTGTTCATCTTTCAGGGTTTTATCCTTACCCATTTTTACCCGGTCAAAGCCCACCTTTCATTTTTTATGTTTCCCCCTTAATTGCCTTGGTGGTTGTTAGTTTACCACTTTATCTCACTTCTAAAAAGAACAAAACTTATTTTAAAATAGTTGTATTTGCTTATGGATTTTACCTTGTAAATATTGCCTTGGTATTACAGTTTTTCTCTGTCGGATTTGCCATCATATCCGATAGGTATTCTTATATCTCTTATATAGGGCTCTTTTTTATGCTTGCCTATTTCCTAAATGAACTTTATATAAAAGCGGATGCATCTAAAAAAACTGCGTTGCAAACTACAGTACTCTTGCTAACACTGGTATTAGCCTATATGGGATACCAGCGCACTTTGGTATGGCAAAACACCGAAACCATGCTTACCAATGTAATAGAACAATATCCCGCCCAAGTGCCCCAGGCATATAAATACCTTGGCATATATTACGGCAAACAAGGCCGCACACAAGATGCCTTTAATTGCTATAACACCCTTATAAATACCATGCACGAGCGCGATGCCGACGCGTATTGCAATATGGGCAGCGTATATATGTCTGTCAACAAAATAGATTCCGCAGTTAAATATCTAACTGAATCATTGCAAATAGACAGCAACGTATTTATGTCGTACCGCAACCTGGGAATTATTTATGCCAATAAAGGAGATTATCAAACAGCGTTTGCTTATTACAATAAGGCCATGAAAATTTATCCTAACGATGAAGGCCTATATAATAATATCGGCTATGCCCATATGTCCACAAAGCAATATAGCAATGCAATTAACGATTATAATTTCCTTATACACCTGTCGCCCGATAATGCACTTTATTACTTTAACCGCGGCGTTGCAGAGTACACACTAAATAATATTAATGAAGCAACCGAGGATTTTGAAAGAACCATTACTTTACCCGTAATGGCAGAAAATCAATCGTACAACCTTAGGGCAAGCGCTGCACATAATCTATCGGTAATATATAAGGACAAAGGAGATAAAGAGAAGTCATCTTACTACGATAGCATGACACAACAATTAGGCGGAGTGAAATGAACTCGTTAAAAAAAATTTGTTCCACAGCCCTTATTCTGTCTGCTATCTGTTCATGCAGGCATTCATCTAACAAAATAACCCGGGCATTTTATTATTGGCACAGCAATTTCAATCTTAAAAATAGTGATACGAACTATTTAAAAAGTGTAGGCATAAACAAACTATATCTTCATTTTTTTGATGTTACCCCAGATACCAAAACCAATAAACTTGCACCTTTAGATAAGATAGAGTTCACTATTCCTCCGCCTTCTTCCTTCGAGTACGTGCCTGTGGTATACATTACTAACAAATCTCTGGAAAGCCCCGATGCCGATAGCACCCAAATACTGGCATATCACATATTTCATGCTGTAGAAGACATTGCATCAACTAATAACATCCATTTCAAAGAATTGCAAATAGATTGCGATTGGACCGAAACCACCATGAAAAGATACTTTGCTTTACTTACTGAACTACGTTCTAATCTTAAGCAAGAAAACAAAATATTATCGGCCACAATACGACTGCATCAAATTAAGTATCCGAAGATTACAGGCGTCCCTCCGGTTGATAGAGGTATGCTAATGTTTTATAACATAGGCAAAATAAATGGCAAAGTGGGCTACAATTCAATTTATAACCCTGCCGACGCTGATAAGTACACTTCTTACATTTCATCATATAAATTACCACTCGATTTAGGCCTGCCAATCTATTCATGGGCTATATGTATAAGAGATGGAAAAGTAATTGAACTGCTTCAAAAAACCAATGCAAGCAGTTTTGCCGACACCGCCTATTTTCAATCTGTGGGAAACGATATATTTGTTTCACGTTGCCCATTTTTTTTGCACGGCAAGTATTTTATGAAAAACGACACCATAAAAGTAGAAAGTGTAAACCCCGCCCTGTGCAAGGATGCAGCCACTGATGTAAATCACTTTTTAAAGAAAGAAAACCGTAGTGTAATCCTATTCGAATATGATTCCTTATACCTATCATCGTATGAAAAACAAGATATTGAAAACATCTTTTCTGCTGCGAATTAGCCTTGTGCTTGCCGTTGCAGGTATTATCCTTGCATGTGTAGACATTGAAGAGCCTGATTATCCACTCTCTTATTTTGCACCCGAAACTGTAAACAACGATTCAGCCCAATCCTTCTTTCTTTCATACCATGCACTATATAGCTCATACGTTAATACCGGCACTACCAACGGAGATGTAACCGTATTCAATTCTACCAACACCGACGAGTGGGCTAGCTTTCTTGATAAAAAAGCCAACGATAAGGACCTTAACTATATACTTTACAAAGCCAGGTTGGGAGAAATAGACACGCTTATATTCTCTATTAAAAAACCGGGATTCCCAATCGCTACTTATCTCAAGAATAACAGCATTGTTAAAGCAGCCAGCCGTAAGGCACTTGATTTTCTTTATTATTCAGGATTTGCAAAACGCTGCGAACCTTATGTAACATATATGCCCGATCCATGGGCAGATGATGCTGAAAAAGCCAAAGATCCTCGTAAAGACCATCTATCTATTGAAAAACTACAAGCAGGCGGAATACGTCAAGTTGGCAATGCATCCTCAACCTTTGTAAGGCAACGCTATATGTTCCAGGTATTGCGCCTTTATTATATGGAAGGCAACTACGACAAGTGTATTAGTTATTACAACGAATCGCAAAAAAGTTTCGACTCACTTGGCAACAGCATTACATATCGTGCCATGGGCTATGCTGCAGGGGCATATTTCAAGAAAAAGCAATATGCAAACGCAAACCACCTGTATGCACAAACATTCCAAAAGTGCCCACTTATGCGTGCCTCGGCATATTTAAGCTTTAAACCCCAGGAAGAAGCCGATTGGAACCAGACCTTAGCCATGGCTAAAACCACCAATGATAAAATTACATTGTGGGAATTGCTCGGTATTTACAAGGACTCTTACAGGGCCATGAAAGAGATTTACGCCCTCAATCCTAAAAGCGATGCGCTAGACCTGATGCTGGTAAGACTTGTAAATGAAAAAGAGCAAGACATATTGCCACAAGGTGAAATGGGTGCACTGCCCGATGGTACTAAAGCAACATCCCTCTCCGACATTAATGCATATATAAAGAATGTAGCCGATAAAGAAAATACCAACAAACCTTATGAATGGAACCTGGCCGCAGGCTATTTAGGATGGCTAAATAATGAAAAGAACTTTGATAACTATTTAACTAAAGCGCAAAAAGAAGCTAAAGACAACAATCTTGTACAGGAACAAATTAGGCTGATACGCTTACTGGCTAAGGTAAAAGATGGGAAAGCAGGCGACAAAAAATTCGAGAATAACGTAGTGGATGACCTTAACTGGCTTAAAAATAGTAAGCACGATACGGCCTTTCGCGGTAAAGATGCGTATGCGGCCATACTTAAGCAACTTTCAACAGGATATGCTAAAATTGGCAATCGCATTTTATCTAATTGTTTTAACATAGACCTTGATTCTGCTACAAAGAATGATAACAAAACCCTGAATGATATTGTTAGCCTAATGGATAAATCAAAAACCCCGTTTGAGCAATTTGCGCTATCGGTATTACAGTATAACAAAAGCGACTTGGTAGAACTGCAAGCCGTAAACCTAATGTACCAATACGATTTTAAAGGTGCACTGGCTAAGTTTAACGAATACCCTGATGCTGGCAAAAGCCCTTTGTATGGAGACCCTTTTATGGCTAACATAAACGATTGCCATGATTGTGATGCAAAGGCTGTAGGCACACACCAGATAACTAAGCTCGATTTTGTAAAAAGGATGGTTGAACTGGAGGACAAAGTAAAAGCCAACCCGGCGGATGCTGCCGATTATTTGTTGCTTGCAAATGCATTTTATAACATGACCTACTTTGGCAACAACCGCGTATTATATACTACCAAAGCCACTTATATTGGCGATGCGAGTTATGAATGGGGATCAGATTATAAGGATGCAAAGATTTTGTTTTCACAGGTTTATATGAGTTGTGCTAAAGCCGAAGAATATTATAACAAAGCCATGAACGCCTCAACTGATAAGGAATTTAAAGCTAAGTGCTGTTTTATGGCCGCCAAGTGTGAACAAAACACATTCTTCTGCAACAAGCCTAAAGATTATAAAGGAGATTTTAGATCGGGTAAGTACTTTAAGATGATGACTGATAACTACTCGAAAACAGAATACTACAAAGATGTACTAAGCGAATGTGCCTACTTTAATTTGTACGCAAATAACTAAACTATCACTTGTTAATGCTTTTTAGGATAAAAGAAAACTGTATACCCAATGGTAAGGTATATTGGGTTAGCTTTAACTTGGCCGGTAACAAAATAATCGCTGTAAAATAATCCCTGGTAATAATCGTATGGCAGGGTGTAATCAGCTTTTACAGTATAAAAACTATAGGCCACATCTGCGAACCAGGCTTTATATCTTAGTTTAAACCCCACCATCTGCGGAAAAATCACATTCCTGGCATCATAGGTAATAGGTGCCGTTTGCCCATAACTGCTGGCTGTACCAATATTTATTTCGTTTATACCCCCTGTACTTAACCCAACTGCGTAATACAATCCTAAAATAGCGCCGCTGCCAAGTACCCTTGAATAGCTTATGCCTAAATACATATCCACCATATTATTCTTAATGCTTGAATTCATTTGAAATGTGGTTTTCCATAATGGCGCTGTGTACAAATTAGGTGCATTCCAGTTCATTGTTCTTTCCTCATAACTAATTCTATAAAATGCTGTAAGCATATTCTTTTCCTGATTTTTAAACACACTGGGAGAGCTGAACTCAGCACTTAATCCATACCCTGATGTGGGTATCTTATAGCTATGTCCCCCATTTGTTGTGGTCGACAAAGATCCTCCGGGAGTGGTACCTACATAAGGGTCAATAGTATGTGTTTCGCCGTGTGGTATTTCGCCCATAATACCCAAAGAAATTCCGATGCTTTTAGATACTTTATTTCCTACCTGAACATCATTGATTTTTTTAAGTGCATTAGCAGATGGCATGAAAAAAGGCTTGAAATACATGGCCGTCGATATATCTGGCTTATGCTGCGGGGAGATTAGCCCGTTCTTACTTAATTTACTTGCCAGGTCTGGAATTAATCTCACCAGGTCGTACATATCATTTATGCCGCCAACAAGGCCAAGGTTAGTTTTACTAAAGGTTGCCGTGGCAATACCTATTACATTATTCGATGGACCGAATACCGGCCCACCACTGTTACCACTATTAATTGTTGCATCCGTTTTAATAAAACCATATTGTTTGTTTATGTTATAATCAAAGCCGCTGTGTTTACCAAACATCAGCGTACTTAAATCGTTCAGCATTAAAGTAAAGTTACCGTTAAGCTGGGCCGGAAAACCATACAGGCACAAATCCTGGCCTTGCTCTGTCGAATCTGAATTGCCGAAAGGCACAGGATGAAATTTTTCGTTTACCGGGTTTCCCTTTATATCCGAAACAATTTTAAGTATGGCTCCATCAAAGTTTGCTGTATCTATTACTACAACTTTTGCATAGTACAGATTATAGCTACTGCCATTACTATTAGTATACAACTGCACAATTATTGCTGCCTTGCCTGTATATGTAATTTTAATTAGGCTTGGGTCGAGCAAAAGCGAAGGCGAGTACACATCTATATTCGATTCTTCTTTCTTTTCTTCCGCGTTGTAGGTGGTGTACCTGCAATATCCTCTGCAATAATCTATAACGTGCCGGTTTGTAAATATGTATCCGTCATCGCTTACAAAAAACCCGGAGCCCCTACCCAGATAAGCTAAATCAGGGTTTATTTTTGCTGCTGTAGAATCGTACAGTAAAATTTTTACTATGCTGTTATAATAGTTTTTAGATATAGCCACTGCATCCAGGCCACCTTTGCCATTTTGTGCAGATGAAACCAGCGTAAGGAATACAAATAATAGTACTAAAAGCGAGGTAACTCTATTTCTCATACTTGGCATATCAGGCCAAAGTTATTGAAATTCAGGAAGAGCTACAAAATCTGCATACTCGCGTATACCCGTCGAACCCTCATTTTCAGGAAGTTAAATACTTTTAGCGGGTATACACTGTTCAATCTATAAAGGTTCAAACGGGGTTGCAAGAAACTCGGAAAGGAATTCTTCTACTCTTTCTCTTGCAATATCTTCATTGTTTCCCTCACCTATCATTTCTGTAATTTTTCCATTAACAAGTTTATAATAAACCGACTTTCCTGAAAGAGTGATTTCATATTCAATGAAACCTACCGGTAAAGATGTGATTTCTCCCACAAATGTTTTTACCTCTTCGTTTGCAATGGTATAACGGTAATAGTTCATAATGATTGGTGAATTGTTTACCACAAAGTTGCGTTACTTAGCAATGAAACCCTTTACATGGTTTTAAGGGAATTTTATATTATTCACACATACAAAAAAACTGCTAACCCGTGGTAACCCGTCGAGCCTTCATAATCAATCGCTTAGCTGTTTTTACTTTGGGATAACGCCCGCCCGGCCCATCGGCCATTCGGACGGGGGTTATCACCTTGTATAATTTTTTTTACCGCAAAGTTGCTTCAATATTTTTCGTTTTCCATTATTCATTTTTCACTTTCTATGAATGTTACACTTTTTATACTTAACTATTTGATTTTCAATAATTAACGATGGTTGACACTTTTAGAGCCTTTTGCCTGATAACCATAAGAAATAGCTTAAAAAAATGAAATGCTGTCGATTTCAATTTCCCTTACCACCTATCATTTTAAAAGTGAGAACCACTGGAAACCATTAAGCCACTCATTTTCAAGCAGGTAAGTGGTTACCACCCTCTTCTACAATTTTACCGCAAAGGTCGCCAAGAAAACATCCACGCAAAGAACGCAAAGTACAGCCCTTCTAAAGGTTTCATTTATTTAAACCCTTTGGTTTTTCAGCCCACCCCTCTTTTGGCATGTTCCAAAATAAACTATCCGGAACACTTTCATTGTACAGCTTAGTGTTATAATCCAAATCAGACGGATAGAAAGAAATATAGTAATTCTTTCCCTTATCGACTTCCTTAATAAAGTTTTCTTTAACCTTTAAATAATACTCTTTAGAGTTATACCTTATTCTTATTTGTGCCTCTGCATTATTTACAACATAATTAACTTTACCAATTGAATAAATCTTGCCTGGCGGTTCAGTCCATCCTTGAGGTGGTACATTCTTAATACTATCCGGAATAACAATAGACAGCAAATTATTGTACTTTGGGTTCTCTCGCGAGAATTTAACAACATACCTACCATTTAAAATGTATTTATGAATTCCAGGATGAAACTCATCAAAGTAGTGAAGCCCATTTATAACATAATCAAAAGCAACTAATTTTTGACCTAAAGCACTTCCTACATCGGTAACAATACCGACTGTATACATAGGATCAGATTCCAATGCTTTATTTTTTTTATAATTATGCACGATTGCATAAATAAACAAACCTATTAAAAAAATTATAACTAGAACTGAACCAATTAAAGTAATTCTATTCTTTAAGTTATTATTTTCCATTTACTCTTTGGAATTAATTGAATTCTCGCAAAATCGCTAAACTGCAAAGAATGGGATTCCATATTTTTCGTTTTTCACTATTCACTTTTCACTTAATTAAACTCCCATTTCCTCCAGCTTTTTCGACATGGCCTTAAATTCCTTTTTAAGGGTAGATAGTTCGCTGTATTTATCAGGCATTTCAGATGAAAAATAGTTTACAAACTTCCAGGCTTCCATTACCTGTTCTATATCTATTTCATAAGGTTCGTAAGCTGTATTAAGCGAGCGCAGCAATAGTTTTTTACGTTTGCGCACCTGGTTATATGTCACTTTAAATACTACACCTTCGTCGCGGGTAACAATAATGTAGGCGGTACCATCTTTAAGTGTGCTTAGGTTTTGTACATACTCTCCCACCACGTATGCTTTATTAGGTATAGGCAACATCGAATCTCCATCCAACTGAAAGGCCCTGTACTTTTTATCCTTCTGCAAAAAAGGCAGTTGAAAGGTAGGCAGACTGCTTATATACTCAGGGTCGTTATAGCCTGCTGTATACCCGGCCTTCGATTTTACAGGCACCAGTTCTATATTCTCACGTTCCTGTTTATCCATTGATGTATATAACACCCGCAGGTTTTTTCCTTCTATATCTTTGGTATATCCTCTTTCCATTTCGCCGAGGCTAAACTCGCTTATGCGCGAAAGGTCAATCCGCACAATAATATCGAGGCTGAATTTAAAGTAGTTCGATATTTTTATCAACAAATCAAGCGGGGGTGTTAGGGCCACTCCGTTTTCGTAACTATTCAGTGTCGACCGCTTTATATCAAGCATTGCAGCCATCTCGTCCTGAGATTTTTTTAGCCTGTTTCTCAGAAATTTAACGTTTGTTGCTAAATAAGTTTTTGGCGAATTCATAAATATATGTTATTTTAATTGCCACAAAGTTGTTAAATAAATTAACAATTTCCAAATTTATGATAAAGAATTATTCAAATTCAATACAAAGATTCCTCGCTTCGCTCGGAATGACAGGGCATATAATGTGTGAAGAAAAGGGCGGCGGCAAAGCCGCCGCCCTTCAATCCCTTATAAACAAAACTGTAATGCCGAACTCCGCTGAATGCGGGATGAGGCATCTAATTCAATTAAGCGCCAATTTCCAAATTTATGATAGGAAATAATTCAAACCGCCAAATAGTCCACCTCGATCTTGACTCCTTTTTTGTATCGGTAGAAAGGCTTAAAAATTCATCGCTGAATGGTAAACCCGTGCTTGTAGGCGGCACTGGCAACAGGGGTGTGGTGGCATCGTGCAGTTACGAGGCACGTACTTTTGGCATCCACTCAGCTATGCCTATGCGTATGGCAAGGCAATTATGCCCCCATGCTATTGTTGTGCGTGGCGACCATGAGCAATACAGCCACTATTCGGATATAATTACCGACATGATAAAGGAAACAGTACCCGTATACGAAAAGTCATCCATCGATGAGTTTTATATGGACCTTACAGGCATGGATACCTTTTTCGGAAGCTATAAACTGGCAACCGAACTGCGGCATAAAATCATAAAAGAAACAGGGCTGCCTATTTCTTTTGCTTTGTCGAGCAACAAAACAGTATCTAAGGTAGGCACAGGCGAGGCTAAACCCAACGGCTTTAAAGAGATTCCCGGAGGACAAGAGAAAAACTTTTTGGCTCCTTTATCGGTAAAAAAAATACCTATGGTAGGCGAAAAAACCTATCACCTGCTACGTAACATGGGCGTAGAAAAAGTAAAAACAGTGCAGGAAATGCCCGTGCAACTTATGGAACAGGTGCTGGGAGATAATGGCACATCTATTTGGAGAAAAGCCAACGGCATTGACAACTCGCCGGTAGAACCTTATTCCGAACGCAAATCAATCTCTACCGAATGCACCTTTGATAAGGATACGATTGATGTGGCCCACCTTAAGTCTATACTTATAAGTATGACCGAAAAGTTGACCTTTCAGTTACGCAGCGAACAAAAGCTTACAGCCTGTGTTACCATAAAAATACGCTACTCCGATTTTAATACCTATACTATACAGTCGCACCTGCCCTACACCGCTGTAGACCATGTATTGATAGATAAAGCCAAAGAACTATTTGACAAACTATACCAAAAGCGTATGCTCATACGCCTTATAGGTATACGCTTTAGCCATTTGGTGCATGGTTCCTTCCAAATTGGATTGTTTGATACTACTGTAGAGCAATTGCAACTATACCAGGCAATGGATAAGCTCCGCAAGCGCTTTGGAAAAGATGCTGTACAACGTGCAGGAGGACTGGGTGTAACCCTGCGCGATTTCAATCCCTTTAACGGAATACGCAACAGCGAACCGCTTAACAAAAAGTAAAATGCTGCTCAATTGCCATACCGCATATAGCTTTTGTTACGGTACCTTAAGTATAGATACCCTACTGAAAGAAATTAACCGCAATGGGTATAAAAGCTTTGTACTTACCGATATAAACAATACATCTGCCTGCCTGGAAACGGTGCGTAATGCCGGTGAACATGGCCTAAAGCCTATCATAGGTATCGATTTCAGGAACGGGGTAAAACAACAATATGTGGGCATTGCACGAAATAATGAAGGCTTTAAAGAACTGAATGAACATCTTACAGAGCACCTGCATTCCACAAAAAACTTTAATAACGAAGCACCAGAATTTAATCATACTTATATTATCTATCCCTTAGAAGCATATACGGGCAGGCCTTTGCGCGATAATGAGTTTGTAGGCGTATCGGTAAAAGATTTACAACGCCTTGCTTTTACTCCCGCAAAAAACATCGTACATAAACTGGTCGCTTTGCAGCCCTTCACATTCTTACACAAACAGAATTTCAACACACACCGCCTATTACGCGCCATAGATAAAAACACATTGCTTAGCAAACTACCCATAAGCGAGCAATCGGGAAACGATGCAGTAATTATGCCCAAAGAAAAACTATATGCTGCCTATGCCCATCTGCCGCAAATTATAACTAATACAGAACATATTTTAAGCGATTGCAGCATAGAGTTTGTGTATGGTAAAAAGACAAACAAAAACAAAAAATACTATACCGATAGCTTTGCACATGATATGGACTTGTTACGCAACGAAAGCATGAAGGGCCTGGCTTATCGTTATAGCAATCCATCGGATGAGGTAATGAAGCGGGTAGAAAAAGAACTGGACATCATCAGCCAGATGAGCTTTGCTTCCTACTTTCTTATCAACTGGGATATTATTCGCTATGCAAGGCGCAAAAACTACTACCATGTAGGCCGGGGCAGCGGAGCCAACAGCATTATAGCTTACCTTTTAAACATCACAGACGTGGACCCGATAGAACTCGACCTGTATTTTGAACGCTTTATAAATGTATACCGCGCCAATGCACCCGACTTTGATATGGATTTTTCGTGGACCGACAGGGATGATATTACCCGTTACATTTTCGATACATACGGCACCCGGAATACCGCCCTGCTGGGAACCTACTCTACCTTTCAAAATGATGCAGTAGTTCGCGAACTGGGAAAAGTGTTTGGCTTACCACCTGCCGAAATTGATAAACTGCAAAAAGAAAAATATGCGCAAGATGATATTGGCAAGTTGGTATTAAAATACAGTCAATATATAAAAGGACTGCCCGGCCACTTAAGCATACATGCCAGCGGTATAATTATTTCAGAGGAGCCTGTATCATGCTATACCGCTACTAATCTTCCGCCAAAGGGATACCCAACCACCCAGTTTAGTATGTTAGAAGCTGAGGATATTGGACTCTATAAATTCGACATACTTAGCCAGCGTGGATTAGGAAAAATAAAGGATGCATTAGGCATTATAAAGACCAACAAAGGCACAGATATTGATATACACGATGTAAAAAGTTTTAAAGAGGACGAAACTATAAAAACCTTGCTAAGCAAGGGCAAATGCATAGGCTGCTTTTATGTAGAATCGCCTGCTATGCGTATGTTATTAGCCAAATTACGTGCCGATGATTATTTACGGCTTGTGGCAGCCAGTTCCATCATACGCCCGGGCGTAGCACAAAGCGGCATGATGCGGGAATATATATTGCGCTACCGTGATGTTAAACGACGTGAAGATGCGCAAAAAGAATTGCCAGAGCTATACGATTTATTGCAGGAGACCTACGGGGTAATGGTGTACCAGGAAGATGTAATTAAAGTGGCCCACTTTTTTGCAAACCTGTCGCTTGCCGAGGCCGATTACCTGCGCAGGGGCATGTCGTGGAAGTTTAAGCAGCGTAACGAATTTCATGTAGTAAAAGAAAAATTCTTTACAAACTGTATTGAAAAAGGGCATAAAAAAGAAACAATAGAGAAGCTGTGGTTCCAGATAGAAACCTTTGCCAATTTCGCTTTTTCAAAGGGACACTCAGCCAGCTATGCTGTAGAAAGCTACCAGGCGCTGTACCTAAAAGCTCATTATCCTTTAGAATATATGGTGGCTACCTTAAATAACGGCGGTGGCTTTTACCGCATGGAATTATACATACACGAAGCCCGCATGCATGGCGCCGAAATTGTGCCTCCGTGTATAAACAACAGCACAAAACTTTGTACCATACAAGGCAAAACCATATTCCTCGGCTTTACTATTATCAGTTCGTTGGAGAAACAAGTAGTAGAAACCTTTTTAACGGAACGGGAAATTAACGGTGCTTACAAAGACCTCTACGACTTTATTAAACGTGTTCCCATATCCATAGAACAGCTATGCCTGCTGATACGTGCGGGGGCCTTTAGATTTACAGGTAAAAACAAAAAAGAATTATTGTGGGAAGGCTATATGCTTATAAACCCCATTAAAAAAACAAGCCCTACGAAAGATCTTTTCGATATCGTTCCTACCAAATATTCTTTACCGCAACTATATAATTCCTGGCTGGATGATGCCTTTGATGATATGGAGTTATTTGGTTTTTCGCTCTGCTCCCCCTTTAAATTGCTGAGTGCACCCATAGCCACCCAGCTAAGGGCACAGGAGCTTTATAGCCGTGTTGGCCAAGTAGTAGAGATAGTTGGCTACCTGGTGAACATAAAAAATGTGCCTACATCTAAAGGCGAACGAATGCACTTTGGTACGTTTATAGATCTGGATGGATATTGGATAGACACAGTACATTTTCCACCTTCGGCAAGGGCATGGCCTTTTAAGGGGCCGGGCTGCTATCATCTGAAGGGAAAGGTTACCGAAGAGTTCGACTACATGGCGCTGGAAGTAATTGAAATGCACAGGTTAGATGTATTGAATAGAGATACTGTGGATATTTTAGAACCGGAAGTAGCTTAACTTTGCACCCTACATGTTTGCTATAGTCGACATAGAAACCTGCGGAAACAAATTTGGCTACCCACAGGGCCGGATAATAGAGATTGCTATTGTCATTCACGATGGTTTGCAGGTAACCGAAAGATTTTCAACCCTGCTCAATCCCGGATGTCACATATCAGGCTTTTACAGCAATATTTCGGGCATTAATAATAATATGGTCGCCAACGCCCCGCAGTTTAACCAGGTGGCTAAAAAGATAGTGGAGATGACCGAGAACAGGATATTTGTGGCACACAACGTAGGCTTCGATTATGGTTTTATACAGGAAGAGTTTTCATTTCTTGGATATAAGTTCAGGAGGGAAAAACTTTGCACTGTTAGGCTTAGCCGCAAGCTTTTACCTAAAAGAATTTCTTACAGTCTTGGCCATTTGTGTGCATCCTTAAACATACCTATTGAAGGCCGCCACCGTGCATTAGGAGATGCGGAGGCAACAGCTAAGCTTTTTGATTTGCTGCTAAGAATTAAAAACGACCATCCACAATATAAAAACATGGGTGTGGATGAACTGATGGTTAGGCGCATTGACAAAATAAAGGCCTACATCCTTAAAAAATTGCCCGAAGAATGCGGTGTATATTACTTTTTAGATAAGGAAGGAAAGATTATATACATAGGCAAGTCGAACAATATGTATAACCGCGCCCTTAGCCATTTTAACTCGCACGAACGTAAAGGCAAAAAAATGCTGAACGAACTTTACGGAGTCGATTTTGTAACTACAGGCAGCGAACTTATTGCTCTTTTATTAGAGGCCGAAGAAATAAAAAAGAATAGGCCACACTTTAACAGGGCACGCAAGGCGGCAGTATTTACCCATAGCATAGATTGGTTTGAAGATAGTAAAGGTATAATCAACTTTAAAATAGTGCCTTACGAAGAAGCCCAGAATGCTTTATTATCGTTCACTACCTATGCCACAGCCAGGGAAAGACTGGAAGCATGGATTGATGAACATATGCTGTGCCTGCGTTATTGCGGACTAACCGATGACGACGCTATCTGCTTTAACCACCAGATAAAAAAATGTAACGGCATTTGCTCAGGTAACGAGGAAATTGAAGTATACAACAAGCGTGCAAAAAAGGTTTTAGCGGAATACATATATCCTGAAAAAGACTTTTTTATTGTACACGAAGGCCGAAGCCCTGAAGAACGCTCACTTATACTTATTGAAGATGGTAAGTATGTCGGCTATGGATATTATGACCATACTACCCAGCTTAGTAACCCCGAAGAACTTAAAGCCGTTATTAAACGGGCCACTTATTACCCCGATGCCGATGATCTGGTAAGGAGTTATTTAAAATCAAAATCTGTAAAGAAGATTATATTGAATGAGGATAGCTCCACTATTAGTATGAGTCAATTTTAAAGCCCTGAAGGGGCTATAATATATCAACGTAGGGCATAGCCCTACGAAAAAGAAAACATTAATGATGAAGCCCTGAAAGGGCATAATACAAGTATGACGCCCCTTCAGGGCTTTGAATCTTGTACCCATCCTCTGCACAGGGCTTTGCCCTGTGTTAGTATATCATGCCCTTTCAGGGCACCTAAGATTTCAAATCAGGACACCATCCCCCTATTCCATCTTAAAGATTTATAGTTTACATTTGCCTTAACACAATTAAAATCATCATGAAAAAACTCCTTTTAATTCCTGCCGTAATAGCTGTGGTTTTTACTCTTTTTGCATTTGGTAACCATAACGACTGCCCAGCTGAAGGCAAACCAAATCCCAAAAAAGGGAAAGATGCCAAACTTAAGCCCAGGGAGAGAAACCTGAATATTCACATTAACCGTGAAACTACACCGCAACCTTCGGACTTTGACAACAATGTTACATTACAAAAAATGTATGATAGTAAGGATGATTCCATTTTTGATGAAGATAAAGCTGCTACACTTACAGGCTACATATTTAAAGCAACCGAGGTTGGTATGGAATCATGCAATTGCTATACTGAAGATAAAACAAAGTACAGCACCAACATTTACATATCGATTAACCCTATAGACAAAAGTACCCGCCTGGGAGATTGCATGGTAGTAAATATTACCCCTTACTCACGCACCATTAATAAAGACTGGACCACCGATAATGTTACTTTTAAAATGATTGGGCAAAAAGTTAAAGTTTCGGGATGGCTGATATATAATTACCTTGCAGGTAACCGCTCTATTGAAACTAATCCTAACTCTGCCGAGCCTGAAAGGCGTACCATTTGGGGCATTTGCCCAATGACGGACCTAAAGCTACTGGATGATTTGACTAAATAAATTTTCAGTGTAGAATAACCTCAAATACATTTCGGTACGATCATAAATATGTTTACCACCATACAAGAATATTATCAGTACCTCGAAAATGATAAGAATATTCTAAATGATTATAATGTCTCATTGTCGCTTAATGGTGCAATTACTAAATGTGATGACCCCATATTAAAACTACAATGGACTTACGAATTATTTTTTACTGATTTTAAAATGGAACTAGGTGGTATTAGGCCGCATTTCACTAATAATGACGGTCAAGAATACCCAAACTATGCTTTATTTAAAGATAATTTAACTTACATAAAGAAAAGAGCAAACGATACACTAAATACAAAGTACAAGGCAAAATACAATCATCTACTTTGGGGGAGCAAACAAAAACATTTGGATTATGCTAAAGAAGCAATAGATGGCTATTTTAGTTTCATACAAAGTGTGCAATTTTCCTTTGATGATATAAAACCTAATAAAGCTTTTGAAAAATATTTTGAGAATCTCTTTGCGTTAGCGTTACAAGCTAATTACAGAAAAGAAGAAATTCTACAAAACTTTACATTGATGTTGGGCACTAAGAGAGTTTATGGATACGCTGAATGTGCCTTAATGGGTTTTATTGCAGAAAACGGCAAAAACATTGATAAGAGATTTTTTGAAGATTTTACTAACTATGCGAATAAAGTATTAGATGGAAATGAATACCCTGAATTTGTGGAAGACTATCTTCAACTACAAATAATTCTTTGCCAAAAGTTAAACATTTCCCCTAAAGTTTATCAAAATAAATTAGGAGATTTTTATGTTGAAAAAGCAGAACCACGAAAAGAAAGCTTTGCAGTTCATGATACTTACATTAGAGCATTGTCCTGCTATCAAAAAGCTGGAAATAAAGATAAAATAGAGGAAATTACGGTATTACTGGAAAAATTAAAAGAAAACATCAATTTCAAATCTATAAAAGTAGAATTAAGTGATGAAATGACTCAACAATGGTATAGTTCACGTAATCAAGAAACGGATAAATTAATCATGGATAATACAAGTAAGGAAATTTATGAGCTTATTATAGCTTCTGACCAAATTTTCCCAAGAGCTGCGGTTTTAAATGAAGAAGTCAGACCTACAATGTTGGACTTAGTAAATACAATGACCTTTGATATTAACAAAAATATAAAAAACAAAAGGAAATCATTCATCAATCCATATTTAATTCACATACAGAATTTTTCCATTACTACATTAGGAATGATTTTTCAAAAAGGGGTAAAAAATGGCAAAGTATCATTTGAAACCTTAAGGGAATATCTGCAAGTTAATTCTTGGTATGGTATTGATTCAAGCTTCATCAATGCTGACGGTGAAAAAGAGGGGTTTAATTGGATAGAATTAATTTCTCCTTCCTTATCAAGCTTTTTTACTCAATTTGAAATCGACATCAACCTAAGTAAAGAGGGGCACCAAGAATATATCCTAGCTGTCGACTCACTTGTAATAAAATTTGAAGGATTACTTAGAGAGTTTTCTAAAAACATTGGCGCGCAAACAATAGAAATAAAAGATAATGGCACCCAAGAAAGAATTTCATTTGAAAAACTTCTTGATAATCCAAAATTAACATCAACTATTCCAGAAGACGATATTGCCTTATTTAAATTTCTATTTACAGATAATGGAATGAATTTAAGAAACAACATTGCGCATTGTTTCTATAAGACAAACAATTACTCTCCTGGACTAATGATATTAGTTATTGCAGCAGTCCTTAAACTTGGTAATTATAAATTTGGCAATAAAAAAACTGAATCATGCTAAATAAAATCATTCACAGAGCGGGTAGCAGAGGCCATGCCAATCATGGTTGGTTAGATACCTATCACACTTTTAGTTTTGCCGATTATCACGATCCTGAAAGGGTGCACTTTGGGGCATTACGCGTATTGAATGATGATACCGTAGTAGGCGGCATGGGTTTTGGAACCCATCCGCACGACAATATGGAGATTATAAGTATTCCGCTAGAGGGTGACCTTGAACATAAAGATAGCATGGGCAATACCCAGGTTATTAAATATGGAGACATACAGGTAATGAGTGCCGGAAGCGGTATACAGCATGGAGAAAAGAACAAGAATCACGACAAGCCTGTTAAGTTTTTGCAGATATGGGTGTTCCCCAATAAAAAGAATGTAACACCTCGCTACGGGCAAATAACCCTGAACGTTGCTGACCGTAAAAACAAATTGCAGCAAATCGTTTCTCCTAATAAAGAGGATGGAGATACCTGGATTAACCAGGATGCATGGTTTTACTTAAGCAGCCTTGATAAAGGCGAACAACTGGAATATTCTTTAAAAAGAAAAGAAAACGGAGTATATATATTTATTCTTGAAGGAGACTTTACTATTGCCGGTGAAAAACTTAATCGCCGCGATGGTATAGGTATATCAGGAACGGATAAAGTAAGCATTGAAGCTATATCTGACAAAGCAGAATTGCTGTTGATGGAAGTACCTGTTTAGTAATCTCCCCTGGTGGTGCTGGCTACGCTGGCAACCAGTTTTCCTTTTTTAGCAGCTTGCTTGCTGTTAGGGTCCGATTCTAAAGGAATTTCAAGTATTATAGTTTCATCTCCCGGAACACTAACACGGGATAATGAAAATTCGAGGTATGTATTTTTGCTTGCAGCTATGTAATATTTGCCAGGCTTCGGTTTAAGCACCAAGCAGCGGCCCGTACCATCGGTAACGCAAGATTTAACGAGTGTATCGCCTTTTCTGAAAACAACCTTAACACCGCCCATGGGTTTGCGGGTGTCGCCATCCATACATATAACTACAATTTTAGGTGGAAAGTCGATTACCTTTTGCGCATGTGTCATAAACGGTATTGCCAGCATAGCAAAACCTACAAACGTGTAAAGCAGGTAAATTGTTTTCATAGGGCAAAGGTCGCCCTAATAAAGTGCTTATTAACCTTGCAAAAGTCGCACTTTTAAACAGGGTTTTGTTAATTGCAGCCTGTTTTTGGATGGAATCCTCTACTAATCGTAAAGCTCGAACTTAATTTGCTTCTTGTCGTAACCCATAGCTTGCAGGCGATCACGGCCTTCTTTTATCATCACCTTCCAGCCACAAAGGTAGAACATGGCAGGGCGTTTATCGGCATATAGCTTTTCGTATACTGCATGTACGTATCCCTTTTCGCCAGTCCATTCAGGATTTTGCTCGCGCGACAAAACAGTAAAAGACCTAAAACCGGGAATAGCTTTTGCCAATTCCTCCATTTCTTTTTTATAGATAACATCCTTTTCGTAGCGGCATCCGAAGATGAGGTCGATATTTTTATGTGTTACCCCACGGTTAAGTATATCCTGCACATAAGCCCTAAACGGCGCTATACCTGTACCCGTGCATATCATGCATAAGTCGGTTTCTATATTACTTAAAGCAGGCTGCATAAACTTACCCGCAGGTTGAGACAAAGGTATTTTTGAACCTACTTTAATTTCCTTAAACAGGTATGGTGTACCCAAACCCTCAGGATTAAGTGAGATAAGCAACTCTATAACATTCGTTCCATTGGGGGCTGATGCTATGGAATACGAACGTGTAGTTATTTTAGATTGTATAGGCAAGTCGAGCATTACGAACTGACCTGCACCAAATTTAAAATCCTGCACATCCGGAATCTTAAAAAAGAATCGTTTTACAAAAGGGTTTTCATCAATAATATCAATAACCTCGGCGGTATAAAAATGGTAAGGCATAAATAGAATTAGAGTTTTTTAATTGCTTTTTCTACGGTTTCTAACATGGCATCGGTAAAATCGAGATGGGTTACCATACGCACAGCCTGCTTGCCCATTAAGGAAACCAGTATATCATCTTTTTTAAGTGTATCCATCAATCTATCGGCAGGCATATCTTTATTTAAATTGAAGATGACGATATTGGTATCTACGGGCAATATACTTTCTATAAAGCTTTTACCATTCAGCAAACTGCCAATATGTTTTGCTTTCTTATGGTCTTCCTTTAATCTTTTAACATTATTATCGAGCGCATAAATGGCAGCAGCAGCAAGATACCCGGCCTGTCTCATACCTCCACCCAATACTTTTCTAACACGTCGTGCTTTAGCAACAAATTCCTTTGTACCTAAAAGCACAGAACCTACGGGCGCACCCAATCCTTTTGAAAAACATACCGAAATAGAATCGCATATTTTGCCCCATTCCTTTGGGTCTTCGCCTGTTTCGGTAAGCGCATTGAATATGCGTGCGCCATCCATGTGGAAAGCTAATTTATTGGCGTGGCTAACATCCGATATTTCCTTGGCATTCTTTAATAAATAAAAACTTCCACCACCTTTGTTGCTTGTATTTTCAATAGATACAAGCGAAGTATTAGGCAACCAGTCTGCAGCAGGGCGAATAACTTCTTTAAGCTGCTCTGCTGTATACCTTCCTCTATCCCCATCAATAAGCTTAGCCTGCACAGCAGAGTTAAACGACATTCCTCCGCCTTCATAATTAAAAATATGGGCGGTAACATCACATATCACTTCGTCTCCGGGTTGGGTATGTACTTTAATGGCTATTTGGTTGGTCATGCTACCCGATGGGCAATATATGCCGGCTTCTTTACCAAAAACGGCGGCAACCTTTGCTTCCAGTTCGTTTACTGTAGGGTCTTCATTAAACACATCATCGCCCACCTTGGCGCTGAACATATACTTAAGCATTTCGGGGGTGGGACGTGTAACTGTATCGCTCCTTAAATCAATAGACATTAAACTATGTTTTGGGCAGCAAAGTTATAGAATTACCAATGCCGTATATCCTAAAGTACATACATCAGCGAAACCGCTATACCTGCAATAATCAGTATGCCGAAGCTGGCAAGTATTTCTTTGCGCAAAGATTTATCGCCCAGTGTTACTGCATAAATCATTTTTAGGGCATTATTACTGGTAATGGCATTAAGCACTGCCACAGTAATTATACCAATGCTTATATCCCACTTACCCTGGAAAAGGTTGATAATAAAAGGATCGATATCTGTAACGCCTACCACAAACGAAAGCACGCTTACACCATGCCCTCCGTATTGTTTAATTACATACCCGGTAACTAAAGCAAATACCACAAATAGCCCGCCAAAAAGAGCAGCCGTTTTAAACTCCAACGGGTTTTGATGAGTTTGTACATCCAGCTTTTCTTTTTCTTTAACCATCTCTCCTTTCTTAACTTTAAGAAAGAACAAAATAATGAGCAATGAAACCACTATAAGCACAGCAAAGCCAGGCAACAATTTCATTGCAACATCTTTATTAAAGAAAAATGCAAGCAAAAATATTCTCAGGTACATCATTATTATAGCGGTAAACATGGCGGCAACCACCCTATTGCCCGATACTTCTTCTTTACTTTTGCGTGCAAGGATTACTGTTGTAGCCGTACTGCTGTATAGTCCGCCCAATATGCCCGTAAGCAATATGCCCGTTTCAGGAAACACGAACTTGCGCAACAGGTAACTGAAATACGATATGCTCGAAACCACAACAATGGCCAGCCAAAACCTATAGGGCGAAATATTTAAAACATCCGAAATGGGCTGGTCGGGCAGTAATGGCAGCACAACACCAGCCAAAGCAATGAATTTAGCCAGGGAAATAAATTCACTATCATCAAACTTTTGCGAGAGCTTGAAAAGACTACCCTTTACTTCGGTAATTACCAATACAGTTATTAAAATCAGCAAAACCAGCCAAAGTGGCTGCAGGTAAACAAGGGGTGCTATACAATAAGTTATCAAAGCCGTTACCAGCGATGTCATTCCAAACCGTTGAAAGCTTTTTATTTTGTTGTAATAATATATTGCCAGCAACACAATCAATGCGCCACCACCCGCTAAAAAGGGGGCGATATTATCGGGGCTTATTACATATAAAACATAACCAAAGATTCCAATCAGTGTAAAGGTTCTGTCGGTACCAAAAATAGATTCTTTGGGGGCAGTTATATTCAGCCTGCGCTGCTCAAGCCCTATAATAAGGGAAAATACTGCCACCAGCAAAAAGTTAATCAGGTCGGGAGAGATATTATGCAGTAGTGATGTATTCATATAGACAAAACTAAGAAATTATGAATCAAAACCGTATAGAATTTATGCCAGCCAATCTCTTGTAAAATTCTATATTTGCCGGCAATTACAACCTCAGCAATGATGAATATTAAAAGCCTCGTTTCTATAGCTCTTATTTCTGTTAGTGCAGCAGCCTTTGCGCAGGGTAACATACCTTTTCTTAAAAAGACACCCGCAGCGCCCGACACCTCAAAGGATAGTTATGAAAAACTATTGACGGACGGATTTATAGGATTTGGTTTTGTGTTGGGTTCATCCAATCCTGGCGCTACAGTTAGCTTGGGAGAATCGAGAGAATTTGTAGTGGGTATTGGTGTTGGCTACAAATTTGTAAAGTGGAATGGTATTGGCATTGATGGCTACTATAAATCTACCGACTTTTTCCTCGCACAGGATTCCACCAAAGTATTGCCCAATAATCAATTGCACAAATCAGAAAAAATAAGCTTTGATAATTTTGGAGCCCTTGCCTTCGACCGCTTTTATATTGGTAAATTTTTCTTCGATGGTGGCTTTTATTTCGACTGGACTTTTTACACCAAACACATTATGTGGGATACCTATAGTTTTTCTTACGGCAGTACTACTAAAACCATTGAAAAACAGCTATCTTTCACCAATGCAACCAATTACGGCCTTACTTTTAGGATAGGCAAAACAGAAGGCATTTCGCTTTACTTTAATTACAGGCTTTCTACACTGTTTAAATCATTCACTCCATCGGGTACTTCTACTGCCGTTTTGTACCCTGAATTACCTACCTACGTGCTAGGAATTGTATTGGCCGGGCACTAATTTTAAATTGTAGAAAATTACAAGGATATCCTTTTGCACCGGATTATCTATATTTTCATATTTTTAGTACTTCAAACTCATTTAACCTATTACCATGAAACGCTTTTCGGGATTTATTGCTGCATCGTTATGTGCAATTGTTTTATTATCAGGTTGCGGTGGCGGAAAATTAAAAATTAAAGAAGTCAATTTCCCGGATGGAGAGGTGCAAACCCAACAAGCGCTTGTATTTACTTTTAACAAAGACCTTGTAGGCGATTCTTTATTTAATAAATGGGATAGCACAGCATATTTGGAATTTCATCCTGCGGTGCGCGGTTCTTACCAATGGGTAAGCGCTAACCAGCTTTCTTTCTCGCCAAACCAGGGCTTTTCACCCAATAGCGATTATACAGTTACTTTAACCAAAAAGCTTTTCGCACACAGCAAAAAAAGCTCTTCAGTAGATGAAACACCTTTGAAATTTCATACCCCTTATCTTAAAATTGAAAATGTAGAAACCTTTTGGACAACCAAAGATGCCAACCCTTCATTGGGCATATTTGTTGGGGTTAATATCGATTTTAACTATCCTGTTTCTCCGGCTGCCGTAATGCAAAAACTTAAACTAACTCAAGGCCAAACCGTGGTTAATGCAGAACTTCTATCTGCCGAAAACGGAAACCAGGTTAGGGTAATGTTCCTGCCTGCTAATAGCCAAACCTATCCATGTCCTTTGCAAATAACAGTAGATAAAGGATTGAAATGCCTTGGCAGCGATAAAGAATCGGATAAGGCGCTGGACTACACAGCACAAATACCGGGCAAAGACCAATTTCAGGTAATAAGTGCCCTGCCTGTGTTTCAGGGTGGTGTATCCTATATTAACGTGCTTACTACGCAACCTGTAAAAGCAACCGACCTTAGCCAGTACGTTACCATAAGCCCCTCGGTTAGCAATATGCAGATAAAAACACTGTCGAACGGCTTTACGATTACCGGAGATTTTTCTGATAAAGAAGATTACACGCTGACCATTTCAGGCAGATTGGAAAACATATTCGGCATAGCCTTGAAAGAAGACTTTACAGGCAACATTCATTTTGGAGATCCTCCACCTTACCTTGCATTTGATGATAAGAGCAGCATTTACCTTTCATCGCAAGGCGCACGCAACCTGGCTTTGAATATTATTGGCATTCCAAAATTCAAACTCAGCATTTATAAAGTATACGAAAACAATATCTTGTTCTACCTTAAAAATGGAAAATCGTATGGCGGCTATTATGGAGAAGGCGATGAAGGGGGCGAAGGTGATGGTGATGGCGGCGATGGAGAAGGCGGAGGATACAACTATTCGTACGATAGTTACGACTTTACCCCTAACCCGGATTATGGCGATGTAATTACAAATAAAGAATATTCTTCGGCCAATCTTCCTAAAAAAGGAATGACTGCTCTATTTAATGTAAACCTGTCCGACATACAATACGAATCGGACCGCAAAGGAATTTACCTAATAAAAGTGCAGGATTCCAAGAGGCCTTGGCTACAGGATAAAAAACTTTTAATTGTTTCTGATATTGGGGTTATCGTAAAGAAAGGAATAAACAACATAAATGTATTCTGTAATTCGCTTGTAAATGCAGGCAAAATTTCAGGTGCCAAGGTTACATTCCTCAGCAACAATAATCAGGAAATCTATACTACCACAACTGATGGTGATGGCTTCGCCGGTTTTTCTTACGATAAATCTAAATACCCGGGCAAAGATGTAGTAGCCGTTATTGTGAAAAACGGCAACGACTTTACGTATATGGATTTTGGAAGCAATGGTGTAGATGTTTCCGGTTTTGATGCAGGCGGAAAAACCACTACCAACGTGCCTTACGATGCATTTATGTACAGCACACGCGATTTATACCGCCCCGGCGACACTATTTACATTAACTCAATAATTCGCACGTTCGACTGGCATACATTGAACAATGTGCCCGTTAAGTACAAAATAAAAATGCCAAACGGTAAACAATTGGCCGAACTAAAAGGTAACCTGGATAACGAAGGTTCTAACTCTATTAGCTTCTCAATTCCTTATGCAGCACTTACCGGAAGCTATGATGTAGAAATGTATTCAGGCAACGATGTGTTGTTAAAAACACTTTCGTTTATGGTAGAGGAGTTTATGCCGCAGCGTATTAAAGTGGATGTGCGTAGCCAGTCACCGGACTATTATGCAGGCGAACAAGCCAAGGTGGATGTGCAGGCCATGGAACTTTTTGGCCCTCCGGCAGCAAACTCTAAATATTCCGCCACACTCGATCTTAGCTTTGCTTCTTTCTCTTCTGAAAAATTCAGCGACTATAGTTTCTACATAACCAGGCCGGGCAGTGTATCCCTCTCACAACTTGCTGATACAGGCGCTACCGATGCAAATGGCAAAGCCACCGTATCATTCGATTTGCCTGATACACGCAACATAGGCATGCTTAGCGGAAGGTCTATCATCACCGTGTTTGATGAAACCGGAAGGCCGGTAAACAGGGTGGAAAGCTTTAATGTATATACCCAAAAAGTATTTTATGGTATTAAAAATTTTGAATGGTGGGTTAGTACAAATGCCCCGCTGAACTTAGGTTTTGCAGCAGCAGATAAAAAAGGTAATCCAACATCAGGTTCAGCAACGGTGCAAATTATAAAGCACAGCTGGGAAACCGTTCTTACCCATTCGGGCTCGCAAACCTATTATACATCGCAGGAAAGGTTGCAAACCGTATACAATAAGAACATTAGCATTAATGGTACAGCCTCCATAGACTACACTCCTACCGAATCGGGCGATTACGAAATCCGTTTATCACCAAGCAGTAGCTCCGAGGCTTATGTTTCGCGTACCTTCTGGGCCTATGGTTCAGGTGCTACAGAATACAATTCCTTCCAGGTGCAAAAACAAGGCAACGTTGATATTAAGCCTGATAAAACAAACTACCAGGTAGGCGATAAAGCCCACTTGCTGTTTACCTGCCCATTTGATGGCAAGTTGATTGTAACCGTTGAACAAAATGAAGTACTCGAAAAGTACTACGTTCAAACCGATCATAAAGCGGCAAGCCTTGATATACCAATCAAAAAAGAATACCTGCCAAATATTTATGTAGGTGTTTCCGAGGTACGCCCGTTAAGCGATAACTCTATCCCGCTTACCATTGCGAGGGGTTTTGTTCCGCTTAAGGTAGATGATGCCGACAATAAGTTGGATGTGAAAATAGAATGCGCCGATAATTCTCGCTCGAAAAAGACACAAACTATAACTGTAAAAACAAAATCGAATGCTGAGGTAACAATCGGCGTAGTGGATGAAGGAGCCCTGCTGATAACAGATTTCCATACACCTGATCCGTATAGCTATTTCTATGGCAAACGAGCATTAGAGGTTAATTCGTACGACCTGTATCCGTTGGTTTTACCTGAATTAAATTCTTTAAATGTATCGAGTATGGGTGGTGATGAACTGGCAGGACGACTTAACCCTGAAGGAAACAAACGCGTTCACATACTTTCGTACTGGAGCGGAATATTAAAAACCAACGGTAGCGGAGAATGTTCATACACTATCAGCATACCTGAGTTTTCGGGTTCGCTGCGTGTAATGGCTGTGGCGTATAAAGACAATAAATTTGGAAGCAGTGAAAAACACATGGTAGTTGCTGACCCGATTGTTGTGTCAACTTCTCTGCCGAGATTTATGAGCCCTAATGATGATAACACACTGAATGTAGTGCTTACCAACACAACCGGAAGCAATGTAAGTGCCAATGCGAATATTGCCCTGAAAGGGCCTTTAAAAGTAGTTGGCAGCCCTTCGCAAAGTATAGAAATACCGGCACATAGTGCAAAAACGGTGAGCTACGAATTGAATGCTTTGCCGGGTTATGGCATAGCCAGTATGGATGTAACTGTAAATGCATTGCACGAAACATTTACCGACCACGAGGATATGCCTGTACGTCCGCCGTTGCCAATGGAAAAACTTACAGATGGTGGTGTTATACACGGAGGAGAAAGCAAGGATATAAACCTAAACACAAGTTATTCTGTAGATGGAGCTAAAGGATACATAACCGTAAGCAGATCGCCCCTTGTACAGTTTACCAAAAACCTCGGCAATCTACTCGAGTACCCTTATGGCTGTATGGAGCAAACTATATCCACCGCCTTCCCTGTTATTTACTATTCGGCTTTGGTTAAAGCTTTGGGACAAAAAGAGACAAACAACCAGTACAATCCTTCGTACATTATTAACGAAGCCATTAAAAAACTGTATGCACAACAGCAGTATAATGGCGGATTGACCTACTGGCCGGGAGAAGTTGGTGTAAACTGGTGGATATCGGCGTATGGCCTGCACTTCCTTGTAGAAGCTAAGAAAGCCGGCTACGAGGTAGATAACACAGTAATGCAAAACCTTATACAATACCTGCAAAGCCAGGTGAACTCTAAAACAACGGTGGCATATAAATACTATGATGCGAAGGGTGTAGTACAAACGAGAAATGTAATCCCCGAGGAAATGTTCTATTCACTGTATGTGCTGGCACTGGCAAACAGCCCTAACATACCTGTAATGAACTATCTTAAAGGAGAAGCCGGCCCTACCCTTCTTACAAATCAAGGATTATTGGGTTCAACTAATTTGTTCACACTAGATAGCCGTTATATGTTGGCAGCCACATACGCATTAACGGGCGATATGGGTGCATTTAAATCACTCTTGCCTAATGGGTTTTCGGGTGAAAGAGCTACACGCAGCCTCGATGGCAGCTTCTATTCCTACATTAGGGATGAGTCGCTATCGCTTGCTACGCTCTTACAGGCACAGCCTGATAATGCACAAATACCAGTGTTGGCAAGGCATCTGTCAGAAGAGCTAAAAACATATCCGTGGTTATCTACCCAGGAAAATGCTTGGGCGCTTATTGCATTGGGTAAATATTCTCAAAATGCACTCAAGTCAACTGCCGCTGCAACAATTATGATTGACGGTGCAAAAGCCGGCGAGTTACAGCCCGGGGATGTTACAGCAGTAGTTCATCGTGATATAAGTAATAAAAAAGTACAGGTTTCTACCTCGGGTTCGGGTATACTTTATTATTACTACGAAACACAAGGTATCCCAAGTGGATCTGATTTTAAAGAAGAAGACAGCTATATGAAAGTACGTAAGAGCTTCTTCAACAACAAGGGCATGCCGATTAATGACCTAAGTAATGTTAGACAAGATGATCTGCTTGTTGTAGAGCTTACCTTATCATCGCTTGATAACAGCTATGTAAATAACGTTGCCGTTACCGATATCCTCCCGGCGTGCTTTGAAATTGAGAACCCACGCATTAATCCTGAAAGGGATATGCCATGGATAACCAACAAAGCAGAACCCGATAACATGGATATACGCGATGACAGAATAACTTTGTTTACAAGTGCAACCCCATCTGAAAAACACTACTATTACATTGTTCGTGTAGTAGCTAAGGGTAAATATGTAATGGGGCCTGTGGGTGCCGATGCCATGTATGATGATACCTATCATTCGTACAACGGTGCAGACTTTGTAACGGTTAAATAGCGGAACAGTATAACGTCCCCCTTTTAAATGAGGGGGACATTTTTCTCATGAGAAAGCTTCTTTCAAAACTGGATGCACGGCCTCGACTAAAAAAGTTCCTTATAGTTTTTTCTATAAGCTGCATAGGGCTGTATACCGTATTTAGGTTAATGGATTGGGTATTCCCCTTGCCCTTAGGAAGGCTTACATATTCAACCGTAGTAGAAGCTTCCGACGGTTCGGTGCTTTCAGCCTTTTTAAGCAAAGACCAAAAGTGGCGCATTAAAATAGAGCAGAAAGATATTCCCGAAAGTCTAAAAAAAGCATTCCTTTTTAAAGAAGATAAATACTTCTACCATCATTTTGGAATAAACCCAATTGCCCTTACCCGCGCCTTTTTCCAGGATATTAGGTCTCGTAAAGTTGTATCAGGCGCATCTACCATAACCATGCAAGTGGCACGTATGTTAAGTCCCGAACCCCGCACCTTTTTAAATAAATTTAAAGAGATGTTCAGGGCTTTGCAGATAGAACATTACTATACGAAAGAGCAAATACTGCAAATGTATTTTAACCTGTTACCTTATGGCAGCAATGTAGAAGGCATTAAGGCTGCATCTATAATATATCTGCATAAACAGCCCGTAAATCTTAGCACTGCCGAAATTGCCATGTTAATGATTGTGCCCAATAATCCTAACCATTTTAAGTTTGGTAAAGCCAACGCAACTATCGTTGCCGAACGTAACAAATGGCTTAACAGGCTTGGCAAGGCGCATATATTTCCCGATAAAGAAGTACAGCAGGGCCTTACAGAGCCACTATTAGCAGCACGTGCCGAGATACCAAAAGTAGCGCCTCATTTGTGCAATAGGCTATTTGCAAAAATGAGCGATCAGCCCTACATCTACACCAATGTAGATTATAACATGCAAAAACGTACGCAACAAATAATAAGCGAAAACATTCAAAAGCTCTCTTTGTGGAACATTACCAATGCCGCCGCTATTGTCATTCGTAATATAGACCATGCTGTGGTGGCGTATGTGGGTTCGGCAGATTTTACCGATGTTACCCACCAGGGCCAGGTAGATGGTGCCAATGCACTGCGTTCGCCGGGTAGTGCGCTTAAACCCTTTTTGTATGGACTGGCTATGGATAAAGGATTAATCACTCCTAAAAGTTGTATGTACGATGTGCCCATAAATATTAATGGTTACCAGCCACAAGATTATGACCATGTGTATCGTGGAAAAGTATCGGTAGAAGATGCGCTGCTCAATTCCCTCAATGTTCCGGCGGTGGCGTTATTAAGTAAGATAGACCTAAACACGTATGTTGATTTGCTGGAAAACGGGGGCTGCCACTCACTTACCAAACAGGAAAAAAAATTGGGCCTTTCGCTTGTGTTGGGCGGATGCGGTATAAAATTGCAGGAGCTTACAGGCCTTTATGTTACGCTAGCCAACCAGGGAAAATATTCTCCCCTGCGCTTTACTAAAAACGAACCGGATATACGCACCGTGCAGCTATTTACCACCGATGCCTCGTTTATGATATCGCACATACTAACAGAAATGGTTCGTCCTGATGTGCCTGCCAATTTGGATAATGCAGAACACTTTCCGAAAATAGCATGGAAAACAGGAACCTCTTACGGCCACCACGATGGCTGGTGCGTAGGTTACGATGATAAATATACTGTAGGTGTTTGGGTAGGAAACTTTAATGATGCTGAATCTCCGGAGCTTAGCGGGGCAAACTGCGCCGTACCACTCATGACACAAATATTCAGCACACTTAGTGTGTTTAACGATTTTAACTGGCTTAAATACCCCAAAGATATTGGCACACGCTGGGTATGCGATGAAACAGGCAAAGTACCAAACAACTGGTGCACCAACCAGGTGATGGATTATTATATCCCCGGTGTTTCTTCTACCGAGATGTGCGATCACATGCAAATGGTATATACCGACGATAAGGAAAAGTATTCTTATTGCCTTAGCTGTATGCCTAAGGGTGGTGCTGTACAAAAACTATATCCGCATTATCCGCCCGAAATGATAAACTATTTTAACCTGTACCATATTCCTTACAAAAAGGTACCGGAACATAACCCCGAATGCCCACGTGTATTTAAAGATAAAGCATTGGCAATACAATCGCCTGTTAATGGCATGGAGTACATACTTATGAAAAAAGAAAGCCGTAACATAATGCTTAAGTGTGATGCCGGCAACGATGTAACAGCTATTTACTGGTACGTTAATGATAGATTTTATGGAAAATCGAAACCAGACCAATCCCTATTCTTTACGCCGCAAGATGGGAAGGTAAAAGTATCGTGTACCGATGATAAAGGCAGAACCGCCGATGTACATATTTCGGTAAAAGAAATATAGCAGGTATATTTGGCGTATAATACTATGCTATGAGCGATGAAATAAAATTCCCGGCTGAACTAAAGATCCGGTTAGATTGGAGCGAAATGGACCTATTCGGGCACATTAACAATGTAATGTTCTTTAAGTATATACAGGCTTCCAGGGTAAATTACTGGGATGAGATTAAACTTATGCGCAATTTCAATAAAACAAAAATCGGGCCCATTTTAGTTTCTACCACTTGCCAGTTTAAAAAGCCTTTATTCTTTCCGGGTCACATTACCACACAGGCCAGGGTAGATTTTATTAAAAACACCAGCATAGGTATACAACACAGGATATTGAATGATAAGAAAGAATTGGCTGCCGAAGCACAGGATGTAATTGTACTTTACGATTTTAACAGCAATGAAAAAGTTGTGATTCCGCAAGAGGTTAGAAAAACAATTGAAGATTTAGAAAAAAGGAAATTCTAAATTATTCATGTCCTTTCTTTAATTTTTGAAATCGGCAAAAACCTCCAAAAAGCCATTTCATTACATAAAAAAGCCGTTTCATTACATCATCTTACCGTTTCATTACATCTCAAATTTTTATTTTAAACAAATCATTTATATTAAACGCCTATAAGAATATTAGTGTCTATCTGCAAGTAAACCAAGTTGATATCTATGGCGAAAGTTATTGTTATTGGAGGGGGCGTAGCGGGCATGAGTGCAGCACATGAATTGGCCGAACGCGGTTTTGAAGTTGAAGTTTATGAGCATAAGAAAAAATACTGTGGTGGTAAGGCACGCAGCGTAAATGTACCGGGCAACCTACCCGATAAAAAGCCTTTACCCGGTGAACATGGTTTTAGGTTTTTCCCGGGGTTTTATAAACATATTATTGATACCATGAAACGCATTCCTGCCACGGGCGGGAAAACCGTTTTTGATAACCTGGTAGCTACCGAACATATTATGCTTGCCCGCAATGGCGCAGCCCCAATACAGGTGCTGGCGCACTTTCCGCGCAGCATAAGCGAATTGGAATTTATGTTCCAAAATATGCACCCGAATACAGGGCTTACACCGGAGGAAATAAAATTCTTTGCAGAAAGAGTATGGCAACTTATGACAAGCTGCCGGGAACGCAGGGCCAACGATTACGAACGTATTGGCTGGTGGGAATATTTACAAGCCGACCATTTTAGTAAAACATATCAAACACTTTTGGTAGAAGGCCTTACCCGCACACTGGTAGCTGCACAGGCAAAAACAGCCAGTACAAAAACGGGCGGAGATATTTTTCTGCAGTTGCTTTTTAACATGATAGACCCCTTTATTAATACTGACCGCGTACTTAACGGACCTACCAACGATGCATGGCTAAATCATTGGAAAACATACTTAATTGATAAACTTAAAGTAAAATACAATTTTGGTTCTACTGCCAGGGAAATACTTGTAAAAGATGGAAAGATAGCGGGGGTACAGGTTTTGAAGGACAATGTAGGTTCGACCATAACCGGCGATTATTACCTGTTTGCTGTGCCTGTTGAGCAATTAGCCAAGCTTATCAACGATGATATGGTAACGCTGGATACTTCCTTAAACTACATCAAAACCCTAAGTAGCTCGGTAAACTGGATGAATGGTATACAATATTACCTTAATCAAAATGTACCGGTTAGCCCCGGCCACGTTATTTATAGCGATAGTCAGTGGGCAGTTACATCCATATCGCAAACACAGTTTTGGCAAGGCGTAGACATAAGCAAATATGGCAATGGAAAGGTTAAAAGCGTATTGTCTGTAGATATCTCAGATTGGTTTAACAAGGGTACGAACGGCAAAATAGCATCCGAATGTACACGTGAAGAAGTAAAAGAAGAAGTGTGGACACAAATGAAGGCCGCGTTAAATGTAAATAGCAAAACCGTTATTAGCGACGACATGATTGAAGACTGGTACCTGGATAGAGACATATCGAAGCCGGTTGCCAATAAAGCGGAAGCAACTAAGCTGGTAGGAGGAACACCATCTTCGGAAGAACTATTTGATAAAGAGCCATTGCTTGTAAACCAGGTAAACACCTGGGCACTAAGGCCTGAAAGCTATACAGCTATACCTAATATGTTTATTGCAGGCGACTTTGTACGTACCAATACTGATTTGGCAACTATGGAAGGTGCCAACGAAGCAGGGCGCAGGGCGGTAAATGGCATTATTGAGATTTCAAAATCGAGTGCGGCAAAGTGTAAAATATGGGAACTGCACGAACCAATGATATTGGCGCCATTTCGCTGGGCCGATAAAAGAAGATACGAAAAAGGCATACCTTGGGAAACACATATTACCTGGCTTGCTAAAATTGTAGTATCTGTTATTAAATTTTTTATTAAAATCTTTAAACGTTAGTATATGACAGTATTTGAATATTTTAAAGAACCTCAGCCATGGATCAATTTAACGGACTACACACTCTGGCAGGTAATAATGTTCTTTATTGGTTCTGTAATGTGGCTTATATGCTATGTAGATACCATTATTGACATACGTAAAAAACAAACTCTTAATATTCCAATTGGGTGCGTGGTAACAAACTACGGTTGGGAATTAGCGGCAAGCACTGTGTTTCTTCCGAACATGGGTAAGCTACTCGTTTTTGCTTATTGGGGATGGGCCCTGTTCGACACATATATCTTCATCTCTACTTTTAAATATGGGTATAAACAATGTATGATAAACTTTTTCAAAAGTAAAATCACATGGTTCCTCGCAATCGGTATAGTAATTTCGTTTGTAACCCAGGCTACTTTTATGGTACAATACGATATTCCTATGGCTCCCGTATCGGGAGATATTATAAACCTTTATATGTCTCTTGCGTTTTTATATCTCCTAACTATTCCAGACTACCAGGGAAATTCATTAATTACAGGATGGAGCAAGTTTTTAGGAACAGGAATCATCAACCTGATGTTCGCTCTCAAATATCCCACAAACTACTTCCTGATATCAATTGGTATTGCTTGTGCTATATTCGATGTACTGTACATCGTGCTTCTCTATAAAAAAAGAAAAGGTTTAGTTTTGTCATAAGGATGATAAAGATTATAAACAACCTGCATGTTTTCTTTATTCCTCCAAAACATTGGAGGGAAGAAGATGAATTCCGCAAAGCTAAAATGCTGGTAAATACTCTACTATTGAGTATTCTGTTTGGTTTCTTTTATTTCTTTAATACCATCTTTTTCGAGATGCATTATATCATGTACAACATGATATTTTGTGTATGTACGTTTAGCTTTTCACTTATCTTATTTAAATATGGTGCATCCCGTACCATTGTTGCCAACATATTTTCTGCAGCAGCATTATTCTGTACAGTCTTCGATATTTATTTTTCTAAGGGTTTGTTTGGATGGTCGTTCGCATGGCTAAGTATGTCACCCGTATTAGCATTATTGTTACTAAGTAAGGAGTATGGCTATTTCTGGCTTTGCTTGTCAGCAGCACTGGGTATAGCTATTGGGCTCCTTTCATTAAATGGGTTTGACTTCCCTAATGATATTAATCCAAAGTTTTTTACACTTATGACTGTAAATGCTGGTATTGGGGTAATTCTCATTATGTTTTTTATTGCCTCAGTAATGTATAATGCCTCAAATAGGTCACTGCAAAAACTGAGCCTGAAAAACCAGGAAATTCAGTGGGAAAAAGCCATAGCCGAACAACAAAGATATAGGGCGGAGGAGAGCGAAAAATTTAAGCAGCAGTTTTTGGCCAATATGAGCCACGAAATACGTACACCTATGAATACCATTATAGGCCTTACCAACCTGATGATGGAACAAAATTTGACTGAGGAGCAAATAAAGAACCATCTTAAAATTATCCAGATATCTTCGAGCAACCTGCAAAACATTATTACCGATGTGCTGGATATCTCTAAAATTGAAGCCGGAAAAGTTGAACTGGAAAAAATTGAATTTTCGATTAAAAATGTTGTCGATTCTGTTTACCAAACCTCTCTATACAGGGCTGCGGAAAAGAAAATTCAGTTGCACCTTAATTACGATAACACCATTGCAACCCTATCTATTGGCGACCCTACCAAGCTAACCCAGGTGCTTAGCAACCTCGTAAGCAATGCCATAAAATTTACCCACGATGGCAGTGTAACCATGAAGGTAAAAAAGGAAGATGCAAAAGTGGTATTCACAGTTGCTGATACCGGAATAGGAATGACGCCAGAACAGGTAAATGTAATATTTGAACCTTTTAGGCAGGCCGATGCCAGCACAAGCCGTAAATATGGAGGCACAGGCCTTGGCCTTTTCATCTCCAAACAATTGCTGGCCCTGCAAAAATCTGAATTGATTATAGATACTGCTCCGGGTAAGGGTACCTCACTTTCGTTTGCAATGGAATATCCTGAAAGTGTTAACAAGAGCACTGAAAAGGCTATACCTACTGTTACCGACGAAATGCTGGCTCAATTAAAAGGCTTAAAAATTTTACTTGCCGAGGATAATGAATTTAACCGTATAGTCGCCATAGAAACACTGGAATTTAAAATACCTGGTGTTACTATAGATACAGCCTGGAATGGCCAGGAAGCCATTGACAAATTAAACAGGCACGACCTTGTGTTAATGGATATACAAATGCCTGAAGTAGACGGGTACGATGCCACACGGAAAATACGCAACGATTTACCAGCACCTTTTAATGCAGTACCTATTATTGCGCTAACTGCATCTATTATCGAATCAGATTACAAAAAATGCCTGGCATTGGGTATGAATGCGGTGATAGCTAAACCGTTTAATACAAACGAATTACTACTTACCATTTACAATTTAGTGAAGGGTAAACCCGCTACAAACAACATAAAACCTACCAAAGACGAAACACAGGAAACCAAGACGACCAATATAGAAACATTGCGGTTCTTTTGCGAAAACGATAACGAAAGGGTAAAAAAATACATTCGTATGTACCTTGAAAGCACACCGAAGAATCTTGGTAAATTGAAAAAATCTTTAGAGGAAAAAGACTTTATAAATGTAAAGAGTACCGCGCACGTGCTTAAAACACATCTTAAATATATGGGTATGAAAGAAACTGCCCAAATAGCTGAAAATATTGAAAAGAAGTGCAATGGCGGGTACGAACTAAAAGACCTGCAAAGTCTGCTCAGTTCCATGGAAAATATGTGCATTGCATCTTATTCAGAATTAAACGAATACGTTTAAACTGCCCCACCCGCTGCATATAGTTTAAACTTTTAGTAACATTAGCTTAACGGCTTTGCCTGCTATGGGCTGTACCTTTGTGTCATAAAACAAAACAATATGAAAACGAAAGTATTTGCAAACCCATCCACTTATGTTGCACTGGTTGTTTTATTCTGCACCTTCCTTTTTTTGGAAGCTTTGCTAAGGAATAGCTAAACCGGTTGTTGCAACCATAGTTATTAAGGTTCTGCCGTAATAAAAACTACGGCCAGGTAAAGATTTCTCTCTAAAATTCATCCCCATGACAAAGACATTAACAAGATACGCAGCCACCCCTACCACCCACACATTACTACAAACAAAACCTTTAAAAAAAGGCAGCATCATATTAAATACAGAAGATAAAGACGAAGAAAAGTATCTTCTTTCCTTTTTTGAAATATTTAAGAACAGGGCAGCAGGAGAAAAGATATTTGCCTACCTGCAAAGGCTGGGCCTTATTTCCAAACAGAATAATGAAAAGTACATTTTTGTTCCTAAAACAAGAAGTACGGTACTACCTATAGTTTGTCTTTATAAAACCCTTAATGACAAGGGATACCTGCGCCGTATGACACAAACCGAAGCAGGATATTACTTTTGCACCGCTTTTGGCAAAGACATTAGCAACATACGCATGTTTTATGCCGACCAGGTAGATTCTTCGGTAAGGTACCACGATTATTTTTTCCATATTCCTTATCACCACGATTTTATAAGATAGGCCGTTATCCCGCTGAAATCTATTTGCTAACTTTGAACAGCAAAAAATTTTGGTATGGAAAAACGCGAACTGGGAAAATCGGGCATTTGGGTATCTCCAATGGCCTTTGGGAGCAATGTTTTTGGATGGACAGCCGACGAAGCAACTTCATTTAAATTACTCGATTATTTTGTAGATGCAGGATTTAACCTGGTAGATACAGCAGATGTATATTGCAGGTGGGTAACTGGCAATGGTGGCGAATCGGAAGCTATAATTGGCAAATGGCTAAACAAAAGTAAAAAACGTGAAAAAGTAGTAATAGCCACCAAAGTGGGCCATACCATGGGCATGGGCCCAAAGGCAGAAAAAGGCCTTGCTAAAGAATATATTTTCCGCGCCGTAGATGCTTCCTTAAAAAGATTGCAAACAGATTACATCGATCTTTACCAATCTCACCAGGATGACGAAGCGACCCCAATTGAAGAAACCTTAGAAGCATATGATGTATTGGTAAAACAAGGAAAGGTACGTGCCATAGGCGCATCAAATTTTAGCGCACCCAGGCTAGCGGAATCTTTAAAGCTTAGCCGGAAACATAATTTCCCTGCATACCAAACCCTTCAGCCACTTTATAATTTGTACGACCGCGCTACATACGAAAAAGAGTTGGCGACTTTATGCGTTGATAAATCGATAGGAGTAATAAACTACTATGCATTGGCAGCAGGTTTCCTTACGGGCAAATACCGTAACGAAAATGATCTTTCGAAAAGTCCACGTGGTGGCAGGGTAAAATCATCGTACTTTAATGAAAGAGGCCTTACTATACTTAAAGCCATGGATGAAGTAGCAAAACAATACGATGCAACCCTAGCTCAAATATCGCTTGCCTGGCTTTTAACACGCCCTGCTATTACAGCCCCCATTGCCAGCGCTACCAGCACTACACAATTGTCAGAGCTTTTAAAAGGAGTAGAAATAAAACTTGATACTGCCTCGATTGAAAAGCTTAATAAGGCCAGTGCGCAATAGCACAACTAATGCAATTTATCAGCAACAAAATATTCCTGGAGCATGATACGGGCATAGGCCATCCTGAATGTGCAAAAAGGCTTGAGGCTTTTGGAAGCTTGCCTGATACCCCAATTGAAACCGGCGAACCTTATCTTGAACTGGTACACAGCAAAGAATATATAGAAAGAGTAAAAGAAGCCTGTACGCATGGTATGCCCCTTGATGCCGATACACAAACCTGTTCAAAAAGCTACGAAGTTGCATGTTATGCTGTGGGCGCGGCTATACAGGCATCCAAAACTAATAACTTTGCTTTGGTAAGGCCACCGGGGCATCACTCCTACCCTGCCTATGGCAGCGGCTTTTGCCTGTTTAACAATATTGCCATTGCCACACAAAAATTAGTGAACGAAGGTAAAAAAGTACTTATACTCGATTTCGACGGCCATCTTGGCGATGGTACATTAAATACATTTTACAAAACTGATAAAGTGCTGTTTTGGTCGCTGCACCAATACCCGGCCTTTCCGGGTGGTGGCTTTGCAGATGAAATTGGCGAAGAAAAAGGCAAAGGATACTCTATAAATGTGCCCTTACCAGCCGGCAGTGGCGACGATGTATTTATGCATGCAATGCATAACTTTATAACTATTGCTAAACAATTTTCTCCGGATGTTGTTGCTATCTCAGCAGGTTTTGATGCTTACCGACTCGACCCACTGCTCCAACTAAATCTATCGGCCAACACATTTTATGAGATAGGCATAATTCTGAAAAACAACTTTAAAAACATATTTGCGGTACTTGAAGGTGGATATAATACAGAATATCTACCCAAATGCGCGCACAATTTTTTGGCAGGTATAAATGGGGAAGATATTGTTCTGAATGAACCATCCACTGCATCTCCTGCCTACATTGTTAAAGATTATTTAAGAAGGATCGAGATATTAAAAAACAGCCTAAGCACTTATTGGAAGCTGGATACGGTTGACACTTCTTCGTTAGGACAATAAAATGTAAATTTGCATCCCCTTAAAGAAGTGATAAAAGATTTATGGCCGAGGTAGGAGCAAAAAAGTGGATTATAACCATTACAGTAATAATAGCATCGCTATTAGAACTTATTGACGTAACTATAGTTAACGTATCGCTGCCCCAGATAATGGGCAACCTGGGTGCATCTATTGATGACGTAGGTTGGATAGTAACATCTTATGCAGTAGCCAACGTAATAATATTACCTATGTCAGGTTGGTTAGGCCAATATTTTGGGCGAAAAAAGTATTACCTGGCTTCCATTATTTTATTTGTAACCGCATCATTCTTCTGCGGCCATGCGCATAGCCTTACCGAATTGGTAATATTCCGGATTATACAAGGGCTTGCAGGTGGTGGTTTGTTATCTCCATCACAAGCCATATTGGTTGAAACGTGGCCTCGTGAAGAAATGGGAATGGCTACGGCCCTGTTTGGATTAGGAGCAGTGTTTGGCCCTACTGTTGGGCCTACCATTGGTGGTTTTATTACGGACCATTTTTCATGGCCCTGGATATTTTATGTAAACATTCCCGTGGGAGCTCTTGCTACATTTTTAGCAATTACTTTCCTTAAACCGGATGGGAAAACAAATAAGGAGGCCGGTATTGATTGGTGGGGAATTCTATTCCTTGTAATAACTGTTGGCAGCATCCAGGTTGTACTGGAACGTGGTGACAGGGAAGATTGGTTCCATTCCACTTACATTGCCTTACTGGCAGTAACAGGTGCTATATTTCTTGCTGCGTTTATAATACGTGAGATAACGGTAGATAACCCCGTCGTCAATTTTAAAATAATGCGGCACCGAAGTTTTAGCATAGGCATGTTCACCTCGTTTATGCTTGGCTTTGCTATGTATGTATCTGTGTTTGTATTTCCAATATTTTGTCAAAACCTCTTAGGTTTTTCCGCATTACAAACCGGCGAATTGCTCTTCCCGGGAGGAATTGCGACCATTTGCATGATGCCTTTTGTGGGCACTATGTTAAAAAAAGGCTTTCCTGCTCAAATCCTTTCAACTGTGGGTATGTTGTTCTTTTTTATCTTTTCTTATCTCATGGCCAATTCCAATCTTCTTTCTGGAACAGGAAATTTTTTCTGGCCATTGATAGTGCGTGGCGTAGGCATGTCTCTGCTTTTTGTACCCCTTACTACCCTTGCGATACAAGACCTTCATGGTAAAGAAATGGGGCAAGGTACAGGCCTTAACAATATGATGCGCCAGTTGGGCGGTTCTTTTGGTGTGGCTATAAGTACCGTTATTTTAAACAGCCGCATTGCTTATCATCACAGTATACTTTCGGAATATATCAATCCGTTTAATAGTTCTTACAACGACAGGCTCGCCATGTTTGTACATAACTTTGTATCTAAAGGCTACAGCCAACTCGATGCGCAACGAATGGCCCTTACAGCAATCAGCGGGCAAGTAACCAAACAAAGCCTGTTACTTTCTTATAATGATGTTTATTTATTCGTGGGAACATTTATGCTTTTCTGCATTCCTTTGCTCTACCTGCAAAAATTTAAAAAGAACGTGGCGCTTCCTGCCGATGCTCACTAAAGAACCCTATTTTTTGGTTTCATAACCAAACATAAGCACACCACAAGCCTCGACTGAAGTTGCGCTTTTAGCAGGGATTTCATAGTCTATGAAAAAGTGGCCGGTTTTACCATCGTAATCGAATGTGGTTATTCTTTCTGAGGCATCACCTACAGAAAACAAAGCCTTTCTTTTCTTGTGGTTTTGGTCCTGGTCGTATATAATCACTTCAGTTCCTTCGGGCATAGAAGCGAGGTTAATTATTATCCTATACCTCTGTCCTTCGAAAGCGGGGAAATTGATTTCCTTTTCCTGCGGGTCATCGCGCAAAGGAAGATGCAAGGCATTTATACCATCATAAAGAAACGGTCTTAAATAATGCCTGCAACTATCACTCATCCCTTTAATATTACACGGCGCAACATGTACATGTACTTCGGGTTCAGGCTTTGCAGTGTCTACCACTTTTTTTGCCGGACGATTAGCCTTAGCAATAGAATCTTTGTTTACCGTTGGTGGTTTTTTATGCGGATTCATCAACCTGTCTATTGCTGCCAATTGTTGCTTTGGATAAGCTTTTATAGGTTTTAGTTGCAATGCAGCAGTATACTGGTCCTTGGCTGTTGGATAATCCTTACTTTGAAATGCCCCATCGGCTATTTTTATAATAGAATCATACTGCGCGTCCAATGCCTTTTGCTTTGCAAGCCTTTCAAGCTGGCCATTTTTAGCTGCTGTCAATCTTTCAATAAGTGCCAACTGATTAACAGGGTATGGCTTATCAGGTTGTAATTGCGAGGCTTGAGTATAAGCATCCTTTGCTGTTTTATAATCCTTTTTCTTGTACGCTGCATCAGCTGTTTTAATTAGCGAATCATATTCAGATTGTGCCATTTTTTGTTTTGCCGCTCTTTCCTCAGCTCCTTTTTTAGCAGCTATTGCCTTATCTATAAGCGCAAGCTGAGTTTTAGGATAAGCCTTGGCAGAGTTAGCTTGAGATGCAGCTGTATATTCACTCTTCGCTTTTTCGTAATCCTTTTTCTGGAATGCAGCATCGGCCAGCCTTACAATTGAATCGTAACTTGCAGCCTGGGCATTTGCACTTTTTTGTTTCGCTGCTCTGTCTTTTGCAGCCTTTTCTGCCGCTATTGCTTTATCTATCAACGCAATTTGGTCTTGCGGATACCTTTTGGTGGGTATTACGCCCAAAGCTTCATTATAATTACTTTTTGCATTATCGTAATCCTTCTTTAAAAAAGCTGCATCGGCCAATTTTACTATTGAATCATAACGGGCCTGTGTAGCAGCCACACCTCTTTGCTTTGCTGCTCTATCAGCTGCATCCTTCTTTGCCTGTATGGCCTTATCTATTAATGCGAGCTGATCCTTAGGATACTTTTTTTCAGGAAACACACCTAAGGCTGCATTATACTGAATTTTGGCATTATCGTAATCCGGTTTTTGAAATGCAGCATCTGCCAGTTTAATTATCGAATCGTACCGGGCCTGTATAGCTGCCTGCCCCTTTTGTTTTAAAGCATTTTCTGCTGCATCTTTTTTAGCCTGTATTGCCTTATCTATAAGCGCTAACTGGTCTTGTGGATATTTTTTACCGGGTATTACCTGTAACGCTGCATTGTATTGTTGTTTTGCCTTATCATAATCTACAGCGGTATATGCAGCATCGGCCAATTTAATTATCGAATCGTACCTGGCTTGTATAGCACGCTGTCCTGCATTCTTCTTAGCATCTTCATCTGCCCTCTTTTTCTCGTCGGCAATGGCCTTTTCTATCGCTGCCAATTGGTCCTTAGGATACTGTTCAGATGGCTTTAACTTAAGTGCAGCCGTGTAATCCGTTCTTGCATCATCCCATGTCTTTTTACCAAACTCAGCATCCGCTTTTGTTATTACCTTTTTATACTGGGCATCCAGTGCCTTTTTTGCAGCCAATATTTTGTCGAGCAAACTTTGAATTGATTCTGTGTACTTTTCGTCAAATGTAAAGTCGCCATTATGATACCTTGGGTCATAATTTATTTTAGCCACAGGTTGCTGTAATATCTGGTCTATATCCGTGCCCGGAATTTCAGGGAATATGTCCACCTCCTCAATAGTGAAAGGGGCAAAGCCATATTTTCCCCTATCTGCAGTTATGTTTTTTGTAGAAAAACTTATTCGTTTTGTAATATACCCGGGCTTTGAAAAAGTAATCACATAATCCTTATCCGGGTCAAGTTGAAAGTCGAATTTGCCATCGCTTGAATTATCAGTATTAACTACCGTAGCTCCATCGTATACTGTAATTACAGCGCCGGGTAGCTTCCTGTCATTCTCTGTTACTACGCCTTTTACACGTACTGTCCATGCGCCGGAATTATCTTGAGCAACGGCTTTAAGAAAAAACAGTGAACAAATGAAGGCTAAGAGCATCCATTTGCTTGTAAAAGACTTTTTCCTTTTTATTGTGCTTAACATACCCAGTTAATGGACAAAATTTAATCACCGAAATTAGTTAATATTTTGAACCTGATGTTTTTGCGACTTTAAATAATGGCTTATTATCATAAATTGAAGGGGTTTTTATCGTATTAAAATATGTATATATTCGCAAAATCACATTAATAGTATTACCATGAATACAGCATTAAAGTTCGACAGAACAAGCGTCAAGTCCGCCCGCCCCACATCTACAGCTATGGAAAGAGAAGATACATGGGGCCGTACCATGAAACTATACGAAGATGGTAAGTTCGTGGAGAGCATTTTATCTGTTATAGACTATGCTAATCCTATTATACGAAAGAAATTTGGTAATGCTGCCCAAACACAATTTCAAATTGCACATGGTTCCGCAATTGTTAATGTATCTATAGAAAATGGAATGCTTAAAGTACATACCCCATTTCTTAAACTGCCCCCGGAAGCAAAAATACCCCTGATGCGCCGTGTAGCAGAAATAAACTTTGGTGTTTTATCGCTTCCGCAGATATACCTAAAGGGAGAAGAGCTTTACTTTTATTACGAATGCCCCATTGAAACCTGTTATCCTTTTAAAGTGTATGATATTTTTAGGGAAATATGCAGTAATGCAGATTTTTTTGATGATGAATTTGTAGAGCAATATGGCGCCTTGCGCATAGCAGAACCTAAGGTAGAACAGATGGATGCGGCGCAAAAAGAAAAGGGTTGGCAAAAATTTCAGGAGTATTTAAAAGAGGCTGCAGACTATATACAATACATGGAGAGCAAAAGAATGGATGGCTTTATTTGGGATATATTAAGTATAGAATTACGAAAGATAGAATACTTTGTATCGCCACAGGGTAAATTGCGCAACGATATTGAAACAGCCGTAAAAGAGTTAAACAACAATAACCTTCAGTTTAACGACCGTATTAATTCCGGTCGTAAGTTTATAGCACAATTGCAGGCCATGCCCAAGGATGCCTTTATGCAGGACCTGTATATGACCGATGTATTTATTCCCTATAAATTTTACACACAGTTAGAGAATATTAAACAAACCTTTACCAATACCCTTGAAAGAGCAGGTAAGGAAATGAACGGCAGCGATTATATGTCGGCAACATTTACCATGCAGTACGATTTAATGAACCTGTTTTACAATTACGACCTTACCCCCGATGTATCAGGTTTTATAGAAAATACAATGGCCTCGGCTTCGGGAAAAGAGTGGAAAGAAGCTGCGGGCGCATTATACAATGCATTACAAAATTTTGTATCTGCAGGCTCTAATGTGCTAAATGCTCTTGAAAGCGCTGTAAAAAATATTCAATAAAATATAAAACTATTACATCATGTCGACAGAACAATTATTAGATAAGGTAATTTTTAAAGTAAATACCGCTTATGGCTCAGGCACCTGTTTTGGCCTGGCCGACCGTGGCGTATTTGTAACAAATTACCATGTAGTACAATCATTTAAAGATGTTTGCATTGAGAACAATAGCAAACAAAGCTTCCTCGCAAAAGTTGTATTTGTAGATCCTACACGCGATATAGCCGTACTGCGCTCAGAGCACAGATTTGATATGCCCCAATTGCAACTTGCACCTAACGGAGTTCAACGTGGCGATAAGGCTTTTGTAGCGGGCTTCCCTTACGGAATGCCCATGGGTATTACATCCGGTATTGTTTCAGCAACAGGCCAAATGATGGAGAACAAACCATACATACAGGTAGATGCAGCTGTAAATCCCGGTAACAGCGGAGGCCCTTTACTTAACGAAAGAAACGAAGTGGTGGGCATTATTGTATCTAAGTTTAGCAACGCCGATAACATGGGCTTTGCTATACCTGTGCAAGACCTTGTTGACACCATCCCTCTTTTAAATGATACAAAAAACAGCTTTGCTATAAAATGTTCTTCCTGCGATAGCCTGGTATTTAACCGTACTAAGTTTTGCCCCAGCTGCGGCGCACAGGTTGATGAACGCCTCTTCGATGATTTTCAGTTAACCAAACTGGGAGAGTTTTGTGAAAAAGCTATCACTAAAATCGGCATAAACCCCGTTGTGGCACGTAAGGGACAAGAGTTTTGGGAGTTTTATGTTGGCAGTGCTATGCTCAGAATGTTTGTTTGCTACAGGAATTACCTGTTTGTTACCTCGCCTTTAAACAATCTGCCTAAAAAAAACCTGGAACCTTTGTTCAGGTATTTGTTAAGCGACCCTGTTTCGCCATACCAGTTAGCTATTTACAATAACCTTATTTATATATCCTATCGTATAGCAATAGTTGATACAGATACAAAATTTGCAGACAAGCTTATTGAAAACATTGCAGGAATATTACAAAAGGCCGATGAAATGGATGATTTCTTCCTGGAAAAATACGAGTGCGAGAAATCTCAATATTCGAGGGCGCAACAGTAGGCTTAGTAAGGTTATTTCTTGGATGATTTTGGCGGGTACTTTACGTCCGAAATCAATTGCAAAAACTTAACAAGAATTTTATCGAATGACTCGTTCAATGCATTAATATTTTCTATGCATTGTGTGGTTGGCTTAACATCTGCACCTTGCAAAATGCCCTGTAACCCGGCAAAACTACTCCGCATTTTAGAGAAATTTTCTTCAAACACAGATAACCTGTCTAAAAAGCTTTTAAGTATCTGGGCACTGTCGGTTGTTGCTATCGTCAATTCTCCTTTAAACTTTGCCTGTAAATAAGTAATCGTGCTTAAATTATTAATAAGCACTTTTTCATCCTTATAACAGTCAACCGATAAATCATGCTGTTGCTGTAAATCGCTTAGCGGTGTTTCAACACGAGGATCCATTATTATGCTAAACGATTGTTCGTAAGCTTTACCATTTACGGTAAGCCTTACTTTATATATTCCGGGCATAACCCAGGGCGATGTGGGCTCGGGTGCTGTTTCTTCATACACGGCTGCTATAGGATAAGCAGGCGGAAGATTAAGGGGCTGGTAGTGCATATCCCACAAAAACCTGTGCGAGCCCGAATCGGTTGAAAGCATTTGCTGTGGCCTTACCCAATACAATGGAATATTTACCGCCGGTATTTTATACATTGAATCTTTACTGCTGTAGTGCCTTATCACAGTATTTGCAGTATCTAAAATATCAAGCGTTATTTCATTCTTTACATCTTCTGGCAGATAGTAATCAATAATAGCACCATCGGGTGGGTTTTGGCCTGCAGGTTCTTCTTTAGGTAATGGTGTATCCGAATTCATATCCCAACGCACACGGTATGTAGAACCCGGTTTATATAATATTGCCTTTTGCTTTACAACATCCGCGCTTATTTGTCGCAATGGTGTAATATTATCCAATATCCAGAAAGAGCGGCCATGCGTGGCGACAATAAGGTCGTTATCTTTTATAGTTAAATCACGTATAGATGTAGCGGGCATATTCAATCGTAACGACTGCCAATGTTCCCCATCATCAAAAGATACATCAGTATTTGTTTCCGAACCTGCAAATAACAAACCTTTGCGTATGGGGTCTTCTTTTACAACGTTTATAGGCTCATCGGGTAATCCGTTTACAATTTCTTTCCATGTTTTGCCTCCATCTGTGGTTTTATAAATATGCGGGTGCATATCGTCCAGCCTAATTCGGTTAACGGCTGCATAGGCAGTATTTACATCGGTATGGCTTGCATCCATCAGTGATATTTTACTCCATGATGTAATGCCCGGCGGAGTAACATTGTTCCAGGTTATGCCACCGTCATGGGTTACCTGTATATAGCCATCATCGGTGCCGCACCAAATTGTATTGCTATCTACATACGATGGAGCTATGGTATAGATAACACCTCTGCGCTTCATGGTTTTCATAGAATCGCTGGCATAAGTGCCTATGCATGGGGCTACATCATAGGTCTCTCGTGTTAGGTCGGGACTAATAGTTTGCCAGGAATTGCCACCATCACGTGTTTTGAATAATACATTGCCCGCGTAGAAAAGCGTTTTGTTATCTACAGGAGAAAAAACAATAGGAGCTGTCCGAATAAAACGATACCGGCCTGAACGAAGCACATCGGGCGAAATATCCTGGGACTGCGCGGTACGCTTATTATATTTTGAAATTTTGCCACCATACACAATATCCGGGTCCATAGGGTCGGCAACTACATAACCATATTCTTCAGCAGCTACAGGGTGCCAGTCACGGAATGTAATTTCACCATCATTCCCGCGAGATGCAATACCAACGGAGCCACTCTCCTGTTGCCCGCTATATACATTATAAGGGAATGCATTATCGGCGCTTACGTGATAAAGCTGCGCAGTGGGTTGATTATACCATGTACCCCATGTATTGCCACCATTAACTGTTACCTGTGCCCCTTGGTCGCTTGCTAATAAAATAACGTCAGGGTTTGTAGGATTTATCCACAGCCTGTGGTAATCATCTCCGCCCGGGGCACCATGAAAGCCAGACCAGGTTTTACCTCCGTCTAAAGATTTCCAAACTACAACATCGGCATCATATACTATATCAGGGTTCTTTGGGTCTACTTTTATTTCCGCAAAATCATCGCCCCTGACCCACAATCTATCGTCAGTATTAATTCTCATCCACGACTCTCCCCCATCATCCGTGCGGTATATGCCACCCTTACTGTGTGCATCTACAATAGCATATAAACGATTAGGATTGGATGGAGATATACCAAAGCCAATTCTACCTAAAGTATCTTGCCCATCCGGTAAACCGTTCTCCAATTTTTTCCAAGTAGTGCCACCATCTGTAGATTTATAAAGTCCACTCGTTTTGGCAGCAAAGTATCCATTCTCCCAGGGAGCCATACGTGCGGCCCACATATCGGCATAAACAATATTAGAATTAGTAGGGTCTACAATCACTTGTATAGCTCCTGTATTTTCATCTATGTATAAAACCTTATCCCAACTCTTACCCCCGTCTTTAGAACGGTATACTCCCCTTTCGCTATTCGGTCCATAAGGATGCCCAAGCATAGCAACAAAAACGGTGTTTTCATCTTTTGGATCGATAGCAAGGCCACCCACCTGCAAACCATTTGAAAGGCCAAAGTTTGTCCAGGTTTTGCCTGCATCGGTAGATTTATAAATGCCATTACCCACAGAAAGGTCCGGCCTTTGCAAGCCTTCGCCACTACCCACATAAATTACATTTGGGTTTGATGGCGCTACAGCAACATCACCAATTGAACCGGTAGATTGTTCATCAAAAATTGGGTCCCATGTCCTTCCGTAATCAGTAGTTTTCCATACACCGCCATTATTTACACCCATGTAAAAAACACCGGGTTGCTGCACTACACCCGATGCACCTACTGTACGGCCTCCTCTAAAAGGGCCTATCATCCTCCACTTCATACAATTAAATAGTGAAGGCTTAAACGGCTGGGCCTTTACTACAGAACAAAAAACAAGGCTACTAATTAGTAGCCCTGCTTTTGCATATAATTTTATATACTTCATATACAGCCTATCCTATTTTTCAGGCATTAACATGAACTTGGCATAGTTATTCATGTTTAGGTATTTGTTAGCCAGCGATTTAAGATAATCGCTGGTAATGGCATCTACTTCCTTATCATAATCCAGCAACTCAAGTATATTTTCGTTGTTCTGATAATTTTGAGAGATAGCGCCTAACCAAAACTTATTATCCTTTAAATCAACTTCGCGTTGCCTTTTAAAGGTTTCCTTTATTTTATGAAGGTTTACATCGCTGGCTCCAAAATTTTTAACCGAATCTATTTCTTTAAGAGCGGCATTGGTAAGCTCATCTACTCTTTCAGGAGCGCATCCAAAATAAACCACAAATTGGTATTCCTGTTTAGGATAATGAGTGGGCTGCCCTTGCGCTGCAACACCGTAAACTCCACTCATTTCTTCCCTAAGCTGCTCCCTTAACTTAATGCTAAGCAGTTGAGAAAGGGCTTGCATACCAATGCGATTATTTCTTGTAAAATCAAATGGGCCGGTAAATAACATTTCTACAGTGCTCTTAGGTTCGGTACCACGTTTTACAGTTTTGGTAATTACACCTTTAGCCTTTGTAATACCAACATCCTTCCACATTGGGGCCGGATTTTTTGAAGGCAAGCTACCCAAGTACATTTCAACCATCGGCTTGAGTTCTTCGGGTTTAAAGCTTCCTACAAAAAAGAAAGTAAAACCATTCGCATCCGAGAAGGCATCCTTGTAAATATCAAATGCCCTGTTTTCATTTACTTCGCCCAATGTAGCAACTGTAGTAGGGCGGCGGCGGAAGTTATACTGGTTCATTGTGGAAGTAACAGTATCTCTAAAAGCACTTGCAGGGTCGGCACTTTGGTTTTGTATAAATCCTTTTTGCTTTTCCATCAGGGCCTGGAATGCGGTATCATCCTTGCGCGGATTGGTAAAGTACAAGTTCAACACCTGGAAGGCGGTCTCCATATCTTTAGGAGAGAAACTGCCGTTAAACCCTTCAGATAATTCGCCCATAGTTGGCGATACATTTACAACCTTGCCCGAAAGCAATTTTTCAAGCGCCATGGTATTAAATTCTCCAAGGCCGCCTTCATCTTCAATGGTTGCAGCCATAGTGGCCGACATATAGTCTTTATCAGCAACTAAGGAAGAACCACCCCAACGGTATGCATTAAACACAACTTCATCATTTTTAAAATCGGTTGGTTTTAAAACCACCTTAACACCATTAGCAAGTGTCCATTCGGTTATGCCAAGCTGGTCTATTTTCTTTTCACTCACTACTTTTCCCGGACTTGGTTTGTTAGCCATTAAAGGTTTATTTACAACCTTATCCTGATAGGCTTCCAGCTTCATATTTTGTATGTTGTTGAAGAGTTTCCTGATAGTATCAGGAGCAGGCAGGTTAGCGCTATCTTTTTGCGGAGCCTGAACAACAATCACCGCATTTTGCCCGTTTGTGGTAATCCAATCTTTTGCAACTTTATTTACCTGGTCAAGAGTAATATCTTCAAGGTTTGTCTTGGCAAAATTGTATTCAAAATCTATGCCGGGGCTTGGCTCCTGCTCCAAATAATTAGACACATATTCCTGTACATATTTTTTCGATTCAGTTTTATCCTTTTCCTCTAATTGGGTTTCCAATTGTCTCATTAAATCCTTCTTACCACGCTCCAGTTCTGTGGCTGTAAAGCCAAAACGTTTTACTCTTTCGTTTTCGGTAAGTAGTGTTTGCAATCCTTTTTGCACTCCGCCCGATGGCACAAAAGCAAAAGCAGTATATGCATCCTTAGTGCGTACCAAGCCACCTATATTAATAAATGAGGCAAGAAAAGGAGGATTAGCCTGTTGTTGTAATTCTTTCAACCTGCTATTAAGCATATTAGAATATAGCTGGTATGTATAATCTCTTTTAAGGTCAGCCAGGGTTACGGTTTTCGTCCTGTCGTGTTTATATATAAGCTGTATCATGTCGTAAGGCATTTCCTTATCGGTAGCCTCAGAAATAAGCAGGTCTTTCGTATCGGGTACAGGATAATCTACACGTGGCCTTGGGTTAGGCTTAGCCGGGATAGAGGAAAATTCATCCTTTATCATTTTTTCCACTTTATCCACATCAAAATCGCCTACGGCAACTATAGCCATCAATTCAGGCCTGTACCAATCAGCATAAAACGAGGTAAGCGCTGCATGTGGGGTGTGCTCCAAAATATCCAACTTACCAATAGGCAACCTTAACGCATACCGAGAATCTTTAAACATTACGGGCCAGTATACTTCTCTCATTCTTTCAAATGCACCTAATCCAAGTCTTCTTTCAGATATTACAACACCTCTTTCCTTTTCTACTTCAATAGAATCGAACATGAGGTTGTGCGACCAATCCTCAAGCACGAGTAAGGACTTTTTAAATATTTCAGCAGAATCGGTAGGCACTTGCAACATATATACGGTTTCATCAAAGCTGGTATATGCATTTAAATCCGCGCCAAATTTTACACCCGCTGATTCAAGAAAGTTAATGAGGTCGTTCCGGGCAAAATGCTTGGTACCATTAAATGCCATGTGTTCGTTAAAGTGAGCCAAACCCTGTTGGTTATCATTTTCTTCCATAGCACCCGCATTAACTGCAAGCCTCAGCTCCGCACGTTTTTCGGGTTTTACGTTTTTACGTATATAATAAGTCATTCCGTTAGGCAATTTACCTGTCCGTACCAATGGGTCGAACGGAATAGGTTTATTTAAGTCCTGCGCATTAAGGTTTTGTAAACCACAAGCAGCAAACAATGCAAACGCAAAGAAAAATTTCTTTAATAAAGCTTTCATGTAAAGGGAATTATTATTTAAACCAAATGTAATATTTATTTGTTTCGGCCTACCAAAGCTTATATGGTGAAATAAAGTAAAATAAGGCTTTGGCAGGATAAATGAAATTTGTGCTTTGCATTCAGGAAATTTTGGGTACTTTTACACAAATTAAATCTACCCTTATGGACAATCAACAAATCAAGCTTAGCTTCAACTTAATGGAAATCGTTGCATTAGTAATAGCTTTTGGTTTTCTTGGTATTTGTGTAATGGACTGCGTTCTTAAGTAAGCTTGTATTTTAAAATACGGTATTTCATTAATTAGTTTTTGCTGCCGCTTTACGGCTACCTTTGCATTCTATGAACTTATTGTCGGTAGAAAATTTGTCGAAGGTATATGGCGATAAGCCCTTATTTTCAGGTATTAGTTTTGGTATAGAACACGGACAAAGGGTTGCCCTTGTTGCCCGTAATGGTGCGGGAAAATCTACCTTATTAAAAATATTAAGTAAGGAAGAAGTAGCCGATAGCGGCCTGGTTACATTTCGTAACGATATACGTATTTCATTTTTAGAACAGGAACCTGTATTCAAAAAAGGAGAAACTGTATACAAAACCCTTTTCAATTCGGGTAACGAAATGCAAAAAGCTATAAGCAACTACGAAATAGCTATAGAAAAACATTCAGAAAACCCTTCGAACGCGAATCAAAAACTACTGGAAGAAGCTATGCACCAGGTAGAAACACTTGATGCCTGGAACTACGAAGCCAAGGTAAAACAAGTTCTTTCTTCTTTAAATATACATCACCTTGAACAGAAAGTAGAATCGCTTTCAGGAGGCGAACAAAAACGCCTTGCCCTGGCCAGGGTGTTAATTGATGAGCCCCAACTGCTAATAATGGATGAGCCTACCAACCATCTTGACCTGGACATGATAGAATGGCTTGAAAACTACTTTGTCCGTAACGATGTATCATTGCTGGTGGTAACGCACGACAGGTATTTTTTAGATAACGTTTGCACAGATATATTGGAAATTGACAATCAAAAAATATATCACTACCAGGGCAACTACGAATATTTTATTGAGAAGAAAGCCGAACGTGAACTGAATGAATCGAAGGAATTGGAAAAGGCGCAAAACCTTTTTAGGAGAGAATTGGAATGGGTACGTAAAATGCCAAGGGCAAGGGGTACTAAATCAAAATCGAGGGTAGATGCTTTTAATAAACTGAACCAGTCTCTTTCAGGCAGAAAAAAGCAGCAAGAACTACAGTTAAATGTTAAGATGAGCCGCATTGGTGGCAAAATATTGGAACTAAAAAATGTAAAGAAAAAGCATGGCGATAAAGTAATATTGAAAGGCTTTGATTACACCTTTAAAAAAGGAGAACGGATTGGCGTAGCAGGTAAAAACGGAGCCGGAAAAACTACGCTATTAAACATTATTAATGGGCTGGAACAGGCAGATTCGGGTAAGGTAAATGTGGGAGAAACTATTGTATTTGGGTACTATTCGCAAAAAGGAATAGAACTAAAAAATGACAAACGGGTTATAGAAATTATAAAAGATGTAGGTGATTATATACCTATGGGCGATGGCTCTAAGCTTTCGGCCGCACAGCTATTGCAGCTATTCCAGTTTGGGCCCGAAATGCAATATACCTACGTATCTAAACTTAGTGGTGGAGAAAAGAAACGCCTGTACCTGCTTACAATACTGATGAAGAATCCGAATTTCCTGATTTTGGATGAACCCACCAACGACCTTGACCTTATTACCCTCAGCACACTTGAGCAATTTCTTCTCGACTTTCAGGGCTGTATGATGATTGTATCGCACGACAGGTACTTTATGGATAAACTAGCCGACCAGCTTTTTATACTTACGGGTGATGGCGAGGTGAAAATATTTTTGGGCTCTTACACAGAATTCCGCGAAGAAGAAAAAGAAAGAGAAAAAGCGGAAAACAAGGCAGAGCAAAAGAAAGAAGAAAAAATTGAAGCTAAGGCAGAACCTGTTGTTGCTAAGCGCAAGCTTACATACAAAGAAAAATTCGAATTCGAAAGCCTGGATAAAGAGATAAGCGAATTGGAAAAAAAGAAAATAGAATTAATGGAACAACTAAGTGGCTCAACATCCGACCATGAGCAGCTTTTAAAGCTTTCTGCTGAACTGGGAGAAACCACCAAAATGTTAGATGAAAAGCAATTCCGCTGGTTGGAACTTAGCGAAATGCTAGAGTAGTTTACCTGCAATAAAGCCTGTTGTCCAGGCAGCCTGGAAGTTAAAGCCACCTGTTACCCCGTCAATATCCAACACCTCGCCAGCAAAGTACATTCCGGGGCAAGGTTTGCTCTGCATACTATCTATTAATACATTACTTAGGCTCACTCCTCCACAGGTAACAAATTCTTCTTTAAACGTGGTCTTGCCTTCTACTTTGTATTCGTCATTCAACAGTACATTGAGTAAACGATTCATATTCTTTTTGCCCAGCCCTTCCAGTGTTACAGCCGGGTCTATTTCCAACTTATCCAATAAAAACTGGTAAAGCCTGTTAGGCAACTTGAATGCCTCACTGTTGGCAACAATCCTTTTAGGATGTATTTCTCTTTCCTTAGCAAATATTTCACGGGCTTTGTCCTCATTCATATCTCCCAGCCAGTTTACCTGCACGTTGAACGCATAGCCAATATCATTCAATATTCTCGCTCCCCAGGCCGATAGCTTAAGTATGGCGGGGCCACTCATCCCCCAATGGGTAATAAGCAAGGGGCCTTCGCTCTTTAATTTGGTGCCTGTAATTCGTGCGCTTACTTTTTCTACTGATACACCCATTAAGGACTTAATCTCCTCATCCGGCATATTAAATGTAAAGAGCGATGGTACAGGTGGTTCTATAGTATGGCCTAATTTTTCAAGCCATTCAAACCCTTCTTTTTTAGGAGAGCCCCCACTTGCTACAATTACCTTATCCGCATAAATTGTCTTGTCTCTTAAGGTCAATTTAAAACCTGCAGATTCTTTCTCTATGCCCAATATTGGTTGCTGCATTTCTACTACTACGCCCAGTTCATTGGCTTCCTGTAAGAGGCAATGGATGATGGTTTGAGAATCATCCGTAATTGGGAACATACGGTTATCATCTTCCGTTTTTAACTTCACTCCCCTACTCTCAAACCACTTAACAGTGTCGGTAGTAGTAAAGTACGAAAATGCCTTTTTCAATTGTTTGCCACCACGCGGATAGTATTCAGCCAATTGAGCGTTCGAAAAACAGGCATGTGTTACATTACACCTGCCACCCCCGGATACTTTAACCTTTGCCAATAACTTATCCGACTTTTCATATAGCGTAACCTTTGCATTGGGATGATGCGCTTTACAGGAAATTGCCGCAAAAAAGCCCGCTGCCCCACCACCAATTACTATAACATTCAATTCTTTGTCCATGTTGATTATTGTGGTTTAAGTATTGCCATCATTGTTGTATCCATCACATTATTTTGAAACCTGCAATTTTTTAAAAAATCATTTACTGCTGCTGTGGCCTGCTCATTCGTCGGCCGCTTATGGAAAGCAGGATGATGCATCCATTTTACGAGCATGCTCCAACTGTCAGTTTTTTTAATTCCACAAAGGGCGGGGAAGCGATTCGGCACTTTTTTCCATGTCCAATATGCCCAACCGGAGATATGATTTTCAGGCCTTTCATATATAGCTACGGTCTTTTTAACTATTTCGTATTTGTTTTCTCCAAACTCGCCACACCACAAAGGCGCATCAAATTTTTCAGCCAGGGTCTTATAAACAGCCACCCGCTTCTCCGGGTTCTCTCCAAACCAGTCGTACTGATGAAAGCTAAACACAATGTTAGAATCAAGCAAACCCGTAAAGAACTGAAACTTGCTGGCAAACTTTCCACCCTCTACCACCATTAAATGCACCTTATCCTCTTTACGAATAACATTGATTATTTCTTGATAAAACCCAACTAGTTGGTTATTCTTTTTTGCAGCAGGTTCGTTCAATAAATCGTAGCCCAGAATAATTTTATTGTCTGCGTATCTTCTTGCAATTGCTTGCCACAAATCAAGCGTTTGGTGCTGCCTAAGATTGGATGCCCATAACCTGTCCGATGCTTTCGAAAAAGGGTCAGCTGTCCACCAGATACTTTGTCCTCCAGGGGCGCCATGCATATCAAGGATTACATATACATGATATTTTGCACACCATTTTACAAGGCTATTGAGTATACACCATCCAATTCCTTTATACGAAAACACACTGTCTTCATACTTAAATATCCTGCAATTAAGTGGCACACGTACTACGTTAAAGCCACAAGCAGCTATCTCCTTAATATCACTTTCTGTTATGTATTCTTTATATACACTATCCCTAAACTTATTCGCATTATCCGCGCTAATTAGCTTGCCCAGCCGCTTTAGTATGGTAGTCTGCGATTTAAACCCTTCGCCCCAAATCCACTCCTCCCACAACAGCCATCCACCCAAATTAACTCCTCGTAATTTAACCTCTTTACCTGTGCTGTCGATAAGCACTTTATCTTTACGATGAATAAACTTTAAGCTATTCTGTTCTTGCGCAAAACCATTGGCAATAAGGCATAAGATTATGCCAACTATCATGCAATGTTGTTTTCCTAATCTAAACATTAACGGATATCGGTAAATCAATTGAACCCTAATGCGCTTTCCAGCTCTTTGGGGAGTTTGGGTAGCTTGCGTCTTTCAATCAAAAAGCTGCTAAGAGCCACCAAATCTTTAAATATAAAGTGCTTATCCAGCGCACCTTTTAAATATTCCTTTCCGCTGCTGCCGCCGGTTCCAATTCTTGCACCAATCATCCGGTGCACCATGCTTACGTGCCTAAAGCGCCAGGTCGACATTTGTTCATCAATCTCTATAAGATTAGTTAAGAATTGAAATGGTAAGTGCAATAAAGGATACCCCCTGTATAACATTATGAATAAAGCTGCCCTGTATGCTGCCGGGCTTAAGGACCTGCCTTTTTCTTCTTCCTCATTTATAAATAACTTATGGAAAGCCTCCAGATTTTGCTTTTCGCCTTCTGCCAAACCTTCACCATAAATATGTTCAAAATCATCCCAAAAAACGTGTCCTTTATTAGCTTTAACCAAAGGTGTGTATTCCTTCCAATATTTTTTATCACTAAAAAATGGCATTCTCTCCAGCCAGGTATTTACCTGTTCCAAAAGAGTTTTACGGCTTTCCACTTTACGTATCATCTCCACTTGTTCTTTACGTAACTGAGAAACATAATACTGCTGTCCGTAGCGTTCATCAAACTTCAATCCAAGTTTCGCCTCGGCTATTTTAAATTGCCAGCTTTGAAAACCTGAAGCAGGACGCAGATAATCCCGGAAATCTAAAAAATCCATAGATGTCATGGTTTCCAAAATATCTATTTGGCTAACCAGCACTTTTAATATGGTTACTACCCTGTTTAGCCTGTGTACAGCCATTTGCAGGTCGGGCGAGTTATCGTTAATAGCCGGTTTATCCATTATATCGGCCACCGAATCTATTTCGTAAATAATCTGCTTAAACCAAAGCTCGTATGTTTGGTGGATGATGATGAACAACATTTCATCGTGAGCATTAACGCCATGCTTGAGAGACTCCATGTCTTGGGCGTTAAGTATTTTTTCAAGTTGCAGGTAGTCGCTATAATGAACTTCTTTGCTCATATTTCAGTAATTAGAATTGTTAAAGATAGGTAAATAGGATAATAGAAAATGCTACGAATAGTTAGTACGCTATCGTGCGCATATATTGAAAACAAAGGAAATTTATTGATTTTCAGTAAAAAAAGAAGCCCCTGCTACCACACAGGGGCTCAACCACTAAAAAACACCCATGAAAGGTGTTAAACCACTAAATGCTCTTAGTTAAAAGAGCGATACAAATATATACCTTTTACATAACATGATGCAAGCTTTTTAACTTTTTTTTGCAAACATCTTCAAGGGCCTTATTGAATATAACTTCTAATTCCCGCCAAGAACTTGTACAAAGCCTTTCTTTATATAATTATTGCTTTGGCATGATGCCTTTATTACATAATAATATACCCCGTCCGGCACTAAATACTGGGTCTTTAAAATCCTGCCGTTCCAGTATACCGTTGCATCGGTTGAAGTATAAACTTCTTTACCCCACCTATCATATATATTTATAGAATAGGCAGATGGATTAAGAATATTAATTACGAAATCATCGTTTATACCATCGTTATTAGGGGTAAACACATCGGGCACATTAAAATCAGCACAAGGAGTTTCTACATATATGGTAATCGTTCTTTCAACGGGGCAACCGTTAGGGTCGTTAGAAGTTACTGTGTACGTAGTAGTAACTGTAGGTGAGGCAACCGGATTGGGGCAGTTATCGCAACTTAAGCTGCTGCTTGGCGACCAGGAATAATTAGTTTGCCCGGCGGCATTAATAGTAGTGGAATTGCCCCTGAATATAGTTGTATCGCAACAGGCCGCAAGTGTAGGAACATCTATAGTAACTGTTGTTGTAGCCGAATCGGGACAACCGTTAGAAACCACTACTGTATATGTTGTATTTTTAGTAGGCTTAACCATTATTGATGAAGTAGTAGCGCCTGTGCTCCACTTATAGGTGCCTCCGCCGGTTGCTGAAAGGGGTGTGCTATCGCCTACACAAAGGGTGAAAGGATGGGTAAGGCCAATTACCACCTTTGGTATTACAGTAACGGTAACACTTGCAGAACTTGCACATGTACCATTGGAAACTTTGACCGTGTATGTTGTTGTTGTTGAAGGCACAACATTAATGCTGGATCCCGTTCCGCCCGGAGACCATGTATACGAATTACCACCGGAAGCAGATAAGGTAACTCCCTGGCCAAAGCAGATAGTTGTATCATTTGATTTAGTAACAATAGGAAGCGCGTGGGTAAATATGGCTTTTGATAATGTATCTAATCCGCACACATTTTTAATTACAACTGAATATGTAGTGTTTGAACCCGGCTTCACCCAAATGCTCGAAGTATTTGGATTACCTGCAACAAGCCATTTGTAAGTACCGCCACCGGTACTGCTTAGTAAAGTGCTATCGCCTGCACATACTGTATCTTTACTTGCACTTATAGACACAGCAGGAGGAGAAACAACATGAATTGTAAATGTAGTATCATGCGATGCGCAATATCCGTTAGCTGCGGTTACAGTATAAGTTTTAGTAATAGCAGGATTTACTATGATAGAACTTGTTGTGGCGCCATTGCTCCAGGAATACGTAACGCCACCGGTAACGCTCAGTGTATCTTTACTGCCTAAGCATATTGAATCCCTTCCGCTTACTATTGGTTTGGGTACATTTAATATTGTTATGGTTAATGTGGCAGATGCAGCACATCCGCTTGAATCTACCCCTGTAATAGTATACGTGGTAGTTACCGTTGGTGTGGCAGTTGGTGTAGCACAAGGGTTACAACTCAAGCTGCCATTCGGCGACCAGTTATACACATTTGTATTTAGTCCATACACATGCAAAGGCACACTCCCTGCCCCACAAAGGCTATCGGTATAAGGCGAAATACCTATAGCAGGCGCCGTATACGCAGCTATAGTTGTTGTAATAAAGTATTTGCATCCGGTATTATCGGTTATGGTGCACGTGTAACTTCCCGCACTAAGCCCGGTAGCAGTTTGATTGGTTTGCCCGTTGTTCCAACTATAGGTATAAGGTGGCGTTCCGCCTACAGGGTTAACCGTACTTTTTCCTTTTGGATTATTGCAATTTGGGTTAGTGTCCGTTACAGTTGCAGAATAACCATTACGCCCGCTTATGCTTACCATAGCGGTATCCTTATGTTGTACACAATCCGAATCGGATACGGTCACAGTATAAATTCCCGCACTTAATCCTGTAGCAGTTTGGTTGGTTTGCCCATTGCTCCACAAATATTTAAAAGGCGGTATGCCTGTAGCATTAGCGGTTGCACTTCCATCGCTGGCCCCGCAACTACTTGGGTTAGTATGTACTGTGGCAATATTAATTTCTTTAAGGTAGATTCCATCTGTTGCAGCGCAGGCATCTTCAAACCCAAGGCCACACATATATGCTACGAAACCATGCCCTGTTGTTGTTAAAGTATGCGCGCCCGGCAGCAGGGTTAATGCGGCATATGCATACGTTGGATTAGGCCCAAGCACATTAAAATATGCACCTATGTTCGCGTTATCCAAAAACACTGTGTTCCTATCCGCAGTGCGGGTTACTACCTGTACGTAACTGCTGTCAATATCAGGAGTGCGGCTAAAATAAAAGCTTATGGTATCTAAAAGCATTTGCTCGTTAGATTCCATATTAATTTGCGATGGATCTCCTTTACCTGTAGGATTATTAATGTAATAATTATTGCATCCACCTGTTCTTAAAAACCTTCCTACTTCAATAGGACTAGTGCCATTGATAAAAACGGGAGAGGCGTAATTAACAGTTGTATCGTAATACTGACCGGCATTGAGTGTTACTGTATTAGGGCCACCGCCGGTAGAGAAAGTAACTATTGTACCATTTTGTTCGGATAAAACCCGGCACTGGTCCTGGGCCTGAGGTGTGGGAACGAAAACATAATTTTGACCCCATGTATTTATTGGAGTTAACTCTTCATAAAAAGGATTGGCGGTACCGCTACAAAATACGCAGTTCCAGTTGGCACCCGCTATTACACCCGTTTCCGCGTGATTAAGCGAACGCACCATACTGCCGGTAAGGTCACTGTTGCTTTGAACAAGCAGTACTTGCCCCGGTTGTAATACTTCGGTATAAGGTACATTAGCCGGGTGATTACCGCCCACAGTAATGTTTTGGCTTGGTATTATTTGCACGCTATCCTTACACCCTTGTGCAATTATCATAAAATTAGAAAAGCTTTGGCACAAGCTATAGTCCATTATATAATATTGATTCCCTAATGATGAAACAGGATAAATGCATGTATTATCGGTACGTTCGCTGAATTCTATAGCGGCAAATACCGAAACATTGCTATTGGAAACCACATTTACCGCCTGATTTACCGGGCCGCTAAAAGAGTTAACCACCACATCTGCCGATGGCACAACTATGCGCGTTGTTATTCCGGGGGTGGCAGTAAAATTGGTAGACCATGCAAAACCGGGGATAGATACAGTTCCTGTTGTTGGTTTAAGTGTAGTAATATAAACTACATAATCTGCACTTACTCCATCTGTTGTTTCGGTAAAACCAAACCAAAAGTTTGTTCCGGCATTTGTATTTACACTTTGTCCGAAACAAACGCCATTTAACAGCAGAATACTTGTTAAAATAAGATAATGTAATCTTTTCCTCATCAAAATTAAGTCTTACCGGGTACAATATTTACCCATAAATATAGGTAATATTCATGTTAATTGCTTTCCAAAAATATAACCTATTGACTTATAGAAGTAAGCAGAGGGCTTTAGTAGTGTATGAAATCTATAAAATCCTTCCGGCAATTGTCACTCAGCGAAACCCTTCTTGGTTTATTATTATCATAAACTCCGTTAAGTGTAATTACATCATGTTTTACCATGTGCACCGATTTACTTGATATTAGTTCTGTTCTGTTTACTCTTATTAAGGACGGGCACAAATCAAGTAACTGCTCAAACTTACAATTCATTAAGGTATATGTGCTTCCGCCTTTTAAATATACGTACTTGTTTCGCGGGTCTGCTGCAGACGAACGTACAAATAAAATATCGCCAAGATGAATCCTCATTTTTTTATCAGATTCGGCTATATTAAACAATGCAAATTCAACGGGTTTGCGTGCCCCTATTTGTATACTGGCTTTTTCAAATGCTTTTTCCAGCCTTTGTTTCTTAAAGGGCTTTGTAACTACATCCACTGGCGCTATATCCAGGGCATCTTTTAGTTTATCGTACAATCCGGTAATAAAAATTATGGGCTTATCATTTACTATTTTTGCAACCTGTAGCCCACTCATTTCGGGCATATTAATATCCAGCAAACACACATCAAACTTTATATCCTGCGCTTTGTCCAAAAATTTTTTGGGGCTTTTGTAACTCTTTACAATTCTTGCCCATTTAGAGTGTTTGCACATGTCTTCAATCATTGACAAGGAGAACTCATCATCATCTACTACAATGCAATCCAATTTCTTTATCATAGTTTTATTTTAGGGTTGGTAAAAAAATAAACAGAAACTAACTTTTGCGCTTTCTATTTATTGGCAAGCCTAATTTATCTATAATCTTTACAGAGATAAAACTACATGTAATGAAACGGTATCAACATGTAATGAAACGGGAAAATGATGTAATGAAACAGTTCAACCTGAACTTAAAGACTTCTATTTAAGAGGTATTTGGGCCTTAAAAATTATTTCGGGGCTTCGTTGGTTACTATCCAATATAAACCCAGTTCAGATATTTTATTTGTAAAAGCTTCGAATCCTAAAGGTTTAACTATATAACTATTCACCCCGAGTTCGTAACACTTTCTTATATCAGGGTCTTCTGCCGAAGAGGTTAACACAACCACCGGAATTTGCTTTGTCCTGTCATCTGATTTTAACTTCTCCAATACCTCAATGCCATTTATCTTCGGCATTTTAAGATCAAGAAAAACAACTTTAGGTGTATTATCAATGCTTCTATCAGAATATGCACCTGTGCAAAAAAAGAATTCAAGGGCCTCGGCTCCATCTTTAAGGTGTACCAGCTTATTTGCAAGGTTATTCTTCTTTAAAGCCCTTAATGCCAAAGCGGCGTCATCTACATTGTCTTCTACCATTACAATTTCTACAGCTTCGTTTTTCATAGTTGCATATTTTATGTTTCGAGTATAGGAATTTATTCTTTACTAAATACTTTATATGTAATGAACGGGAAAAAACATGTAATGAACTGGGTATTTTGTTAATATTTGCATAACAAAACGACATTAAAGGACATGAATGCCTTTCCGCATTAAAACGATTTTAGTAAAGAACAAGAAACAAAATGGGTTTGCTTATCCGGTAATAGCCGATACAATTTTTTCGAAAACTGTTGCTATAAAGCCACCTTTTGAACTTTTAGATTTAAAAAACTTTTCCACCACATAATCCGCGCCTACAACAATAGCTGCTTTAAGTGCATCCTGCTGCAATGTTCTATCTTCTATAACCTTTTTAAGGGCGTTTTTAAGAATGTTTACGGGTTTGAATGCTTCCTTTATTTCGCCCAGGTTTGTCTTTAGCAATTCTTCCTGTCTGGTTTTGCTTTGTTCCAACTCTGTTATTACAGCTTCAAGTTCTTTATAGGATGATATCTTTCTATTTTTCATCTTTAAATATTTGTTTAATAAGCCCATTGCGTATGGGCCCAATAATTAACTTATTGCGGAAAACGAAAAGGATAAGCCCTACAATAAAGTAAAAAGCTGCTACAACTAAAAAGCCCTTTGTTAAAGAGCCCAAAAGGTTTGCCATATACAATCCGGCAGTGACGCTAATAAACATAGTAAACATAAAAAGGAAAAGCGCAAATACAAAGGCGGCCAAAATTTTCGCCGTAACCGAGGAAATAATATTTCCTGCTTTTAACACAGTTAACTGATACTGAATATCAGCATACTCTTTAAGGTTTTTTACAACCTCTTCCAGTTTGGTGCCAATGTCTTCCATCTATTAAGTTTTAGGTTGTTTTTTCTTCTTTATTACAATTGCAGTTTGGGCAATGATGTTCCTCTGCTTTTTCCTTCATAGTATCTACAAAATCTTTTACTTTATCCACTACTTTCTTTCGCAATTCCTTACCTTCTTCCGAAGCGAACAAATAACCCAGCCCAGCGCCTATAGCCGCACCTAGTATTAGTGCGCCCACAACTTTGGCGCCACCGCCTGATTCTGATTTATTCGTTTCCCCATTATCATTCATAATATATATTTTAATTACCTAACAAAGGTAGAAAACATTACCTCAAAATAGAATAACATTAATATTTGTCCTTTTACATAAGCAAAATTAAACTTGCATTTTACAAGTTTAATTTTACCTTTGCACCGTTAAATATGATAAAAAGGATTATTAATATTCAAAAAAACAAACTCATGAAAAACCCCTGGATTGCAGCTATTCTGAATTTATTATTTTTTGGAGGAGGATATATTTATAACGGAAAACGTGCCATGTTAGGCTGTGGCCTGGTAATTGGTTGGATACTTATCCGTGTTGGCGAAATTCAAATTTATCTTTCTCATCTCGTTTTCAACCAATGGTTAACTATGTTCTGCGGATTTGTTGCATTGCAAATTAGCTTTGCTATTGATGCATACAAAGAAGCCAAAGCACTCAATGTTTCAAAATAAGAGACAGGAGTAAAACAAAGATTAGGCTTTATTAACCTTTAGGGCGTTTAAATGGGGTATTATTGAAATCCCTATTTTTACGCCTATTTTATTGATATCTCCCTATGAAAAAACTATTATTAGTTGCTTGTTTTGCAACCTGGACCTCACTGTCGTATTCACAGGTAAAAACCCGCAGTTATGTTGCCGACCCTGAATTAGCCTATAGGGCACACACTGTAAACTTTACCAGCATGCGCCTTGAAATTTCTTTTGCGCCGGAAAAGAGCCTAGTAAAAGGGAAAGTAACATTGGCCTTTACTCCTTACAAGCCTACTACCGATTCTATTTGGCTGGATGGAATAAACATGACAGTACAAAAGCTTACCCTTAACGGGAAAGATGTGAATTATAAGACCTATAGCGAAGGAATTGCAGTTTATCCAAGTGCAACTATGACAGATAATTCTAAAGATTCACTGACCGTTACCTATGAATGTACACCGCGTAAAGGCCTATATTTTATTGGATGGAACGACCCGAACAACATAAGTAGGAAACAGATTTGGAGCCAGGGCGAAGGTACAGATAACCGGAACTGGATACCGATGTATGATAACTGGAATGATAAAATGATTACTGAAACCATAGTAACTTTTGATAAGGATTACCAGGTGCTAAGTAACGGAACAAAACTTGGAGTGAAGGATAACGCCGATGGGACCAAAACCTGGCATTACAAAATGACTCATCCCCATTCACCCTACCTGGTAATGCTTGGTATTGGCAAATATGGTATTGATGACAGGAAATCTAAGTCTGGCGTTCCATTGCACCTATACTATTACCCTGAATGGAAAGACAGGGTGGAAGCAACGTATAAGTATAGTGCTGAAATGATAGACTTTTATGAAAAAGAAATTGGAATGAAATATGGCTGGGAAAGCTACTCGCAAATTCCGGTGCAGGATTTTATGTTTGGCGCTATGGAAAACACCACCGCAACCATTTATGGAGATTTTTTATTGGTTGATGGCCGCAGTGCGTTAGACCGCGCCTACATTGGCGTTAATGCTCACGAACTTGCCCACCAATGGTTTGGCGATATGGTTACCTGTCGCACTTCATCATATATGTGGCTGCACGAAAATTTTGCCACCTATTACAGCGCCCTGTTCGATAAAGAAATATTTGGCAAAGATTATTTTGATTGGGAACGCAGAGGGCAACAAAATGCTGCATTGGATGAATTGAAGAAAAACAGCAACCCTATTTCGTGTAGCATGGCAGGCACCACGCGCCTATACCCACAAGGAGCTTTTGTGTTGAACATGCTTAAATATGTGGTTGGCGGAAGGGAAGTATACAACAAGGCAATTAAATATTATTTAGAAAAGCATAAATACGAAAATGTAGATTCGAGAGATTTGCTACTTGCCTTTGAAGAAACTACAGGCATGTCGCTCGATTGGTTTTGGGACGAATGGTATTACAGAGGCGGTATGCCGAATTATACTGTATCCTATAGCGAGCAAAACGGATACACCCAATTTAATGTTACGCAAGTACAGGAATTATCTGAAACCACTGGCTTACCGGCATCGGGAGAAGGTGTAAACTCCACGCCTTCAGGGCTATTTAAAATGCCAATATGGTTCGAGGTGCATTATACCGACGGCACCGCAGATAAAAAACAATTTTGGATAGAAAAACAAAATCAAATTGTAAGCATTCCTAATACATCAGGCAAGAAAATCGATTATGTACTTTTCGATCCCGATAACCAGGTAATGAAATCGGTGAGCTTTCAAAAATCTTTTGAAATGTTGAAAGCCCAAGCCATTAAAGCGGAAAACATACTCGACAGATGCGATGCCGTGGATGCAATGAAATCAACCGACTGCAACACAAAAAGGGATTTTCTGATAAGTGTGTTCCATAAAGAAACATTCCAGGCAGTTAAAGCGGAAGTTGTGGCGCAGTTAGCAGGCGATTCCAACTCAGCCAGCAGAGCTTTGTTAAAGGATGCCATTGCAGATAAAGATGTATTGGTACGAAAAGCTGTTTTGGCTAATACTAAAGTTATCCCAGCTTCCCTCCTACCCGATTTTGAAAAGCTATTGGCTGATTCTTCCTACGATGTGATTATCTCAACCTTAGATAGGTTAAACGTAAGCAACCCAAGTGGAATGCCCGGGTATCTTCAAAAAACTAAAGGTATTACAGGCGCTGTTGGCAGAAATGTAGAGATTAAATGGCTGGAGCTTTCTTCAATTTATTCAACAGATTATACTAATCAAAACAAATTAGTAGAATATACAAGTTGCTCCTATGAATTTCGTACAAGGGCAACCGCAATGCAGGCTTTAAAAAGGTTGGATTATTTTAATGAAACACTGTTAGCTAACCTGCTTAATGCAGTACCTAATGCAAATGGAAGGCTTGCCGGGCCGGCATCTGAAGTGTTACAGTATTTTTATGATGAGGATAAAAACAAGAAGATAATCGCCGATTATGTAGCCGCGCACAAATGGGAGCCTTGGCAAATGACTGCGATAAAAAAGATTGTTAATTAAGCTGTTTTGTTTTTCTTTAAAAAAGTAAAAATATAACGTTAACATTTCCTTTATCCATAATGCAAAAAGACTTGTACTTTTGCATGGTTTAAAATTTTGCCCACTACAGAATTTAAACAGAATTGAATTATACCATTACATCATTTAGGCCGCTTTATGCTTAAGCGTATTGCTATTATATTTAACAAACCATTAAAAAGCATTCTTTTAGCGAGCATCTTTTGCTTGTTTGGTTACTATTCAAACAGTCAAGATGTTACGAGTAGTGGCCCCGGTAAAATTACGGGCAGAGTTATTGATTCTTCAAATGGAAAACCTGTGGGCTATGCCTCTTTAAGCCTTGCTGTGCAGGACAATGACAAAGAGATTAGTGGCACAACTACCGATGATAACGGCACATTTAAGCTAACCGGTATTCCTGAAGGAACCTATAAGTTGCAAATATTTTTTGTAGGATATAAAACCCGAACAAGAAATACTATTGTCATAAGCAAGACGCAGCCCACTATTGCTTTGGGAGATATAAAATTACCCAGCACCACCGCCACACTAAAAGCTATTACCGTTACGGCTGAAAAAGATATTATAGAAAACAAGATTGACAAAATGGTTTACAATGTAGATAAAGACCTTACATCGCAAACAGGTGTTGCCACAGATGCCCTTAAAAAAATACCCCAGGTGGATGTAGATGTAGATGGCAATGTTGAACTGCAAGGGAATAGCAATATACGTTTCCTTATAGATGGAAAACCCTCGACCATATTTGGAAGCAATATTGTAGATGTATTACAATCTATACCTGCAAGCCAAATACAAAGCATTGAAGTAATTACCAGTCCCGGTGCTAAGTATGATGCCGAAGGAACTGGTGGAATCATCAATATAATACTAAAAAAGAGCACTGTAAAAGGGATTAATGGAAGCATCTCTTTATCTGGCGGCACAAGGTTCGAAAATACATCGTTAAATCTAAATGCACGAAGCGGCAACTTTGGCGTTTATGGTTTTTTTAGCGGAAACGCTACATTGCTTTCGACCACTAAAACTGCAATAAGTAATACCGCTAAGGATACCGGAGCCCAAACCACAACACTATTAGAAAACGGCTCAAGTAATTTTACCAGGGACGGATATCAAACAGGTATAGGCTTCGATTGGGAAATCACATCTAAGGATAACATTTATGGCGGGGTCAGTTACAATTATTTTGAAAATGATTTTACGGGCACAACTACCCAGGAAACAATACAGGATGATTTTGGCAGTACACTTTCGGATGTTACCGACTTGCTTAACACCTCAAATAACTACAATCAACATGCGCTTGATTACTATCTAAATTATAAAAGAACTTTTTCTAAAAAAGACCAGGAACTGGATATTTCGTATAATTCCTCTTATTCAACTACATTCCTTAACTATGCCCAAACACAGGGGTATATCTCTCCATCGTATATATATAGTGGTTCGTATGGTAATAACCCGGGAAGTGAAAACGGAACAAACATTTCGTTGGATTATACACAACCTTTGAATGATAACACTACCCTTGAAATGGGTGCCAAAACAGAATTAAATCAAATACAAAGTACTTCGGATGTCTACCTGCTTAACACTATTCTTGATAATTACGGGTATAGCAATACCGAATCAACATCCTTAAATTATAAACAGAACGTATATGCTGCCTACCTGTCAGGTTCTTTCAAGCTATTCAAGTTTTTAGATGTAAAGGCCGGCTTCCGCGATGAATACACGCAGACAAATGCCTATTATTCAAATTCGGGCAATGTAAATATACCTGCTTATAATACCTATGTTCCATCTATAGTTATTGCACGTACTTTTGCCAATAACCAAACGCTTAAACTTAGCTATTCATACCGAATTGAACGACCCGATTATGGCGACTTAAACCCATTTGTAAATGTTAGCGACCCTAAGAATATTTCCACAGGCAATCCTTACCTGAAACCGGAGATAGGTAATAAAATTGAAATGGGCTATAACAGGGTATTTAAAAAGGATGAAAATATTTTCATCACTCTCTTTTACCGTTGGAACCTGCAAGATTTACAACCTTACACAACCTATTATCAAAGCTATAAAGTAGGAGATTCCACCTATACCAATACTACAGTTACCGAAAGGGCTAACATTGGTGAGGAAGATGATATTGGGTTAAGCGTATCTGGTTCTATACCTGTTATTGAAAAAATTAAACTGCGCCCCAACATCCAATTATTTCAAAGATGGATATATACAGGCCTAAGCACTGGTGGCAATGCAAACGGGTTTAACTATCGCATTAATCTCAACTTTTCGTATGATATAACCAGCAACTTAAGCCTTGAAATGTTTGGTAATTTTAATTCACCACGGGTTAATGCCCAGGGCACAAAGCCGGCATTTTTTGTTTATAACTTTGCAGTGCGCCAACAACTATTTCATAAAAAAGGCAGCATTGCACTTACGGCTACAAATCCCTTCAACTACTATGTTAACCAGGTAACAGATCTTACCGGATATAACTTTACTACCATAACAACCCGCCAGGTTCCTTACCAATCGTTTGGAATAAATTTTACTTACCGGTTTGGTAAAATGGAATTTAAAGAGAAGAAAGACGAGCAGGACCCTAACCTTGAGCCACCGGGAAACTGATTCTATAGCATTTTAGTATGTTAAGGATGGTTTAAGGTAATTAACCCAACCCATGCCCAGTTTTCATCGTCTATGTATATAGAACACACTCTATAAAAGCATTATTATGCCTTTCATCCTGATATATTTAATTATGAAGTGGATAAGAAAGCAACATTGAATGTTCAACCCTCTTTCTTATCAGTGGAAAAACAATTCTACTGCAATACCACTTTTTTAACTATAGGCCCGCCTTGGCCATTAATGCTTAATATATAGCTGCCTTTGGCAAAACTGCTCATATCTATTGCAGCGGAATAAGGGCCGGATACTGTTATATTTTTGTTGTATATAACCTGCCCCAGCAAATTAGCTACCGTCATAGTATACGCTCCATTTTTAGAAAGGTTTAGGGTTACATTAAGTATTCCATCAGTAGGGTTAGGATATATTTTAATGCTACTGTTATCTGTAATATTATTAACTCCTGTAACAACTGCTGGCGAAGTCCATATACCTCTGCCATAAGTTGCTGCAACAATGGTACTGGTCGGGGCAGAATACTTCAAATCGTTCACAATCACGTTAGGCAGATTGGTACTATAATTCATCCAGCCCGAAATAGTATCATGATAATACACTCCCATATCTGTACCTACATATATACCTTCATGTCCGCGTGATACCTGGCTCGGTAGTAAAATACAATCAACAGGCAGATTAGGTAACCCGGCAGAGATATTTGTCCACGTAGCGCCACTGTTAGAACTCATAAATACTTTTGCCGTAGATACATATCCCGAAAATGTAACATATATGTGCGAAGGTAGATAAGGATCTATAGCAATTCCGGTAATGCCTGCCGAGCCTACAGGCAAGCCCGAAGTTATGTTTGTCCATGTAGCGCCATTGTTTGTTGTATATTCAATCAAATCGGGGCTGGCAGCGGCAAGTATCTGATCATTGTTTGCATCTACAGCTTCGGCACTCATAACACCATCACTCCATGTACTTATTTGGTTCCATGAACTACCCATGTTAGGTGATTCTTCAACCTGTGATGTAACAGAATATAAAACATTCGAATTCATAGGATCTTGCATCCAGGGAGTAACCCATGCGCTTAATAAAGGAGCTGATATATCATTCCATGTGGCACCACCGTTGGTAGATAAATTTTGTTGTCCTTCATAAAACTCAGCAAATAAATTGTTATCGTTGGATTCGTCGATAAAAGCCACCATACCGTCGCCACCCAACACTTGCCCCCATGATGGCTGCGAAAGGCTGGTTCCGTTGTCCTGCCATCCCGTAATCCATAAACCGGGAGTAGTAGCTGAAGGACCTATGCTGTATATTTCAGCAATTTCAAGGTTACTGCTATAATCGGTCCATACACCCGGATTATTCATATCGTATCTAAAAAATCCACCATCGCAGGATACAAAATAAGAACCACCGCTGTTGGGCAGCCAGCTTATACAATGTACATCAGCATGCACATAAGGGAAACCACTACCGGTCCATGAAGAAACCTGGTTCCAGTTTACTCCGCCATTGGGCGAACAATAATTATCCAAACCACCTGCCAAAAGAGAATCTCTATTTGTAGGCGAAACATTAAAACCTAAATCATACCAACCCTGACCGCCAATAGGATCGAAGCTGGTTTGCTGCGTAAAGGTTTGGCCCCTATCTGTAGAACGATAAACACCCACGTTCCATTCCAACACGTAAACGTAATTAGAATCGGCTGGGGTAACTGCTATTTTCACTCTTTGCCCATTAGCGGCAACAGGTAATCCGGCTACAATAGCTGTCCATGTAGCGCCTGAATCAATAGATCGATAAAACACGCCATTATTTGTTGCAGCATACATGGTACTTGGGTGAAATGGTTCACATTCCAGCGACTTAAAATCATCCGGATTTACCTGTGTCCAACTTAAGCCTCCATTTAAGGTACGGTACAAACCGAAAGAAGTAGCTGCAAGCAATAAATTGGTATCGGTAGGATGTATTAGCAATTGGTTAACAGTTGAGGATGTTGGACCGGACACAGCCTGTGTATAGTTAAGCCCCGTTGGACCCCAAGTATTACCCCCATCCAAAGATTTAAGAACACCTATAGTAGAAAGTGTTGTGTATCCCCCGCCTAGTCCGTCTCCATCGCCGGTAGAAATATACATTACATTAGTATTTAATGGATTGATGGCTATGTCGCTAACAGCAAGATCTACAAGCTGGTGGTCGGTTTTAGTTGACCATGTTGCACCGCCATCGGTAGTTTCCCAAAGCCCACCGGTTGGGCAACAAGCAAAAATAATATTGTTATTGCCGGGCATAAACCTAAAGTAATTTACCCTTCCGGCTCCGCCGCCAAATGCCGGCACACTGGTATTACCCGAATATACCCAGTTAGAAACTCCTTGTATATTTTGGTTGCGCTTTACAGCCTGGCCATTGGTAAATTTTTCATAGTCGTTAGCAACTTTATTAAGATTAGGGCGATTACCACTCGGAAAAGTGCGTGCTTCCATCATCCATTCCCATCTCTTAAACTGCATGTAGGCTCCATCCCTATCTTCGTCTTCTTCACCCTTAACTACCTTTGTATCATCCTTTGGCTGGTTGGCGTACCAGGTATAAAAAGCCTTTTGCACATCATGCACATTGGCATTATTATCCTTCATCATACTTACCCAATCTTGCGCGAATAAAGGTGATGAAACAAACAATGTAATTATGAAAAGTGAGAGTAGTTTTTTCATTTTCATTTGGTTTAAGAAATTGACATTATGCAAAAAGCTATTGCTATATATCAAAGATAGGAAAATGGGCCATACCAGGACAATCTTGCCCCACGGTATGTTTTATAGGTAATCCTGAAAATGCTGATTTAGAATCCCCTTCATCATTTCCTCTGTTAAAGGCTTTGTTTCAAATCCCGTCACTTCCTGTATTTCTTTGGCCTTTTTAATATCATCGGGATTTGCAGAAGTGGTTAAAATCATGATCACCACTCTCGCCTTTTGTTTGGCATCAAGGTGCTTATATTCCTCCAAAAACTCCCATCCGTTCATCTTTGGCATATTAATATCCAGGAAAATTAATTCCGGTGGAGCTTGATTTTCCCTTTTAAGATATATTAATGCTTCCAAGCCATTAAAAACTACATCAATTCGATTGGTAATATCCATTTTCTTCAATATAATTTGATGATAAACATTATCATGCGAATTATCATCCACCAATAAAATACAGTTTAGCTTTTTTTTCATACTGTGCTTGCTTTACGTTTTAGGTATTGTGAAATTAAATGTGCTTCCTTTTTCTGGTTCCGATTCAACCCATATTTTTCCTCCATGAAGTTCAACTACTTTTTTACATTGCGAAAGCCCTATGCCTGTACCCTCATATTCCTCGCGGGTATACAGGCGTTGAAAAATGAGGAAAATTTTTTCATGGTATATTCTTTCTATCCCAACGCCATTATCCTTAATTGAAAACAGGAATTCTTTGCCCTTATCAGCCACCGAGACGGCTATTATAGGATGTTCGCCTTTTTTACGGAACTTAATGGCATTGCTTATAAGATTTTGGAAAACAGATTTTAAATAATTAAAGCCACTCACTACAGGTAGTTTTTCAAGATGAATTTCTGCGCCGCTTTGTTTAATACTGGCCGACAAATCGTTTAAAACTGCTTTTACTAACGCATCACAATCAACGGGTATTTTGCTTTCGTCTTTTCCTATTCTGGAGTATTCCAGTAAATCAAAAATAAGCTGAGACATGCGTTGTGCACTTTCATTAATATAGCTTATATAGTCTCGTTCTTCTTTATCAGGATTATCCTCTAATTTTTGGGTTAAGAGATTTGAAAAATTAGAAATGGTTCTAAGCGGTTCCTGCAAATCGTGCGAAGCCACATAAGCAAATTGTTCTATTTCCTTATTCTTCCTTTCTAATTCGGTTGAATAAGCCAATATTCTTTTTTCAGCGTTTTTTTGTTCGTTAATGTCCTGGTATGATGTTATCGAGTAGTTCTTATTATCTATTTCAATAATGTCGTATGAAACAATTGCGTAGAAAGTTTCACCATTTTTTCGGGTGTATAATACTTCTAAACCCTCTGTACCCATTGCATGCTTTAACTTTACAAGGAGCTTTTCACTTTCTTCGCGCGGCAAGGCCTGTAATTCCTGAATAGAACGTGTTTCATTTAGGTAATTAAGCAGAATGGGAAATATTCTGATTTCCTCTTCCCTCGATATTAGTTTCAACTCTTCAGAAGTACGGCCTATAACCTCCTCCTTATTGTATCCAAAAGAACTGTAAAAAAGGTTATTGGCAAAAACAATTTTATTCGTTCCTATTTCCGAAAGGGTCATTGGAACGGGGTTTTCGGTAAAAATTTTCAAAAACCTTTCGGCTGAAACCAGGAGTTCCCTTTCTGTCTTCTCACGTCTGTTAAGCTCTTGAATAATGATAAATGCTAATAACAAAGTAACCAATACTGAAAAAATACTTTCTGCAGTAAAAACTATTTGTGTTCCTTCAACACTCTTATTTGTGTTTGCTGTTCTTATTTCACTAAGTTTCACCTCCTCAGCTTGCATAGTTTGGCTAATGCTTCGTATCTTGTCCATAATATTCTTACCCTCATTAGAAGAGGCTAATGAGGTATCTATAGGATTTTTGTCGCCTTGTCTTTTAAATGAAACTACGGCTGCGATTAGTGAAAACTTCTTGCTTATAAGAGTCTCCAGAGTATCCAGATTTTTCTGCTGTACAGGGTTATCCAACGTAAGCCCACGCAGCTGCTTTGTATTTCCGGTAATATTTTGAAGCGCCAGGTGGTATGGCTGTAAAAAATTTGTATCGGCAGTAATCATATACCCACGTTCTCCTGTTTCAGCATTAAGTAAAGAGATTAGGGTATTGTCCAGGGTAAGCCTTACAGTTGTGGTATGTTCCTGCATTACCAGGTTGCTCTTCAACTTGTTAATAGTAGACAATGAAAATAACATCGAGGCAATCAGTAACACCAGGATTATCCCGAGAAGTAAATAAATTGACGTTTTAATTTTAACAGGATTCATTGCTCGCAAACTGGGGATTAATAAATGATCCAGAAAATCGGTCGCAAAAATAATATATTTAACCCGTAATTCTCCGGCCAGGCAAAGTCTCTGATTGATTGAGAATTACTAAAGCTTTTATCGTACTGATAATAAGAGCTTTAAAAATTTTATCAAACTTGAAAACCGTGAAGATAATCGGGCCACTTTTTTACCAGGCTACACCTTCGGCAAAATTCTCTGCTACCTTTTCAATTAGGGCAACTACCTGTTTCAAATACATTTCATCAGTTGCCGTAAAATGTGCAAGGTGCTCACTATCAATATCCAGTACCATTATTACTTTACCATTTTTGCCGAAAACAGGCAATACAATTTCAGATTGAGTAGCGGAACTACAGGCAATGTGTCCTTCAAAATCATTTACATTATCTACAATAATTGTTTTAGCATGCTGCCATGCATAGCCGCATACTCCTTTGCCAAAACCAATTCGTGTACATGCCACAGTACCCTGAAAGGGGCCCAGAATAAGTTCATTTCCTTTTACAAAATACAGCCCTACCCAAAAAAAGTCCAAGCCGTATTTTAACGCCGACATAATATTGCCAAGCACAGCCAATGGACCCGGATTATCTTCGGCCAGTGTTTTAATTTGAGGTAGTAGAGAAGTATATTTCTCCTTTCTTGTATTACCGCTTACAATAATTGATTCTGACATAAAATACGGTAGTTAACGTGGCTTATCACTTTTTAATGATGCGCAAGATACGTCAATAATACAAATCTCTGTAAACTTGTTCGAAAATCTATTCAGAAATAGGGCAATCAGGCGCTTATTCGAATGCCCATAATTAACACATCATCTACCTGCTCAAGGTTTCCCTTCCAATCTTCAAAAGTTCTGTCAATAATTTCTTTTTGTTCTTTTAAGGGTTTGTCGCTATTCGCCAGTAAAAGTTCTTGCAGCTGCCTTTGCTTAAACTTTTTCCCTTTAGGCCCTCCAAACTGGTCGGCTATTCCATCACTAAAAAGATATATCATAAGCTCAGAAGACAATTCTATTTCATTCAATGTAAAGAGCCTCTCTTGTTCCTCTCTCTGGGTTCCGCCTATATATATTTTATCCGCCTTTACCATAAAGCATTCATTATTGCTAATATAAATAAGGGGGTTTTTTGCTCCCGAATACTGTATCTTTTTATTTTTTCTATCTATTTTAACAAGTGCAATATCCATTCCATCCTGGTTTTGTGTCAGGTCTTGTTTTAGCACATATCGTATGCCCTTATGCAATTCGTTTAAAATTAAGTCTGGCCGGGTAATGCCCTTTACGTTGACAATATCATTAAGCAAATCGTTTCCTATCATACTCATAAAGGCGCCGGGTACACCATGTCCTGTACAATCTGCTGCGGCTATAATTTGTTCCCCGTTTACTTCGGTAAACCAGTAAAAATCGCCGCTTACTATCGCTTTGGGCTGGTAGTGAATAAAAAAATCCTGCAACGATTGCCCCATCCTGCTCTCAAAAGGAAGAATAGCATTTTGTATAGTACGTGCATAATTAATACTATCGGTCATTTCTTTATTCATTTGCTCAAGCTCCTCCCTCTGTCGCATTACCTCGTATGTTCTTTCCTTAACTTTAGTTTCCACACTTTCGTACAGTTGAGCATTTTCAAGCGCAGTAGTAATATACACAGTAAGATTTCGCAAAATATCCAGGTGATATTGTGCGTAGGCATTCTTCTTAAAGCTCTGCACTGTAATTACACCAATCTTTTTATTCGGAAGTGATAGCGGCAAATATATCAGCGAGTTCGTTTGGTCTCCAACAACAGTTTGCGGTACAGGGGCATCCGGAAAATAGCTGGTAAAATCTTTAAGAAAATCATTCATTACTACTTCCTTTTGTTCATTAAAGCACAAAACAGCAGGGCGCTGCGTACCATCAAGGTTAAGCGCATAAGAGGGAAGTTTTTCTCCTTTTTCCATTGAACCGGAAAAATAAAGAACGTTTTCCTTAGGGTGGAATATCCCCATCCCGAATACAGAAGCATCCATTAAGGAATTCACCTTCTTATAGGTTCTTTCTATTATTTTTTCTGCTGATAGTAATGAAGTTATTTCCTGTCCTATTTCGCTTAAGGTTTTAATATTTTTATACGAAAGTTCTATTTCTTCTTTTTGTTTCACCACTTCACCGGTTCGCTCTTTTACTTTTTGTTCAACGCCTTCAAACATCAGGGCATTTTCAAGAGCAATGGAAGTAAATACAGCTAAACTCCTTACAATACTTAAATGATATTCGGTATATGAATTTTTGCAGAAACTTTGAATTGTTATTATACCTAAGGGCTTTCCTTCCTTTGAAACCAAAGGATACCAAATGGATGATTGTGGAATTTTACCTGCTATTGGTTTTGGCGGATCGGAACCGGGTATATATTTATTATACTCATTTTCATAATCGTTTACAAGTATTGCCTTTTGGTTTTTAAACGACCATACGGGCAACCACTTATCATCCGATAAATCGTAGTAAGCATAAGAATGCGTTTTCCCCTCTTCCTTTCCAAGAGGATAATCAAGCCTTTGTGTTTGTTCGTTGTATATGCCTATCCAAAACGACGAGGCATCCATTAGTTTATTAATGTTTTCGTAGGCTGTCTCGATAATTTTTTCAACGGACAACGACGAGCTGATTTGCTTTCCTATCTCGCTTAATAAGGTAATGCTATTGTACGATTGTTCTAATTGCTTGCTTTTATCAGCAAGCTCTAAATTGGCATTATTAAGATGTTTATACGCTTCAGAATTATTAAGTGCTACAGCCGTATACGAGGCAATGGTTTTAAGCATCTCCAAATGCATAGGGGTATAGGCATTCTTACTTTTGCTTTGAACATAGCTTATTCCGATAACCTTATTTTCAATTATTAAAGGCAGGCATATAAGCGACTGAAGCAGGAATACGCCCTCTTGCTTTGTTTCATATGCAGCCAGCGATGGAATGTACTTCTTCGATTCCTTTTCCATATCGTTTATAAATACTTCCTTCTTATTATCCACACACCATACCGATAATCGCCTTTTATCTTTTATAGGAACCCAATTTGATTCGCCCTCGTATGTAACTTTTTTCGATTCATAGATAGTTAGCCGCATGTTTATAAGTTGCCTGTCTTCAACTATTACCCCAATGCCGAATTCGGTAACATCCATAAAGGCATTTATGTTTTCATAAACAATTTCAAGGATTTTTTCTATATCCAGCGTAGACGTAATTTTTTGTCCTATTTCGCCTAATAAACTTATGTTATGATAGGTTTGCTCAAGGGCCTGTGACTTCTTTTCCAGCTCTTCCTTTTGCTCATTTATTTCCTCTGTTCTTTCTTTCACCTCTGCTTCTACATTTTGATACAGGCGCGCATTTTCTAAAGCGGTAGAAATATAAACTGAAAGATTGCGTAAAATATCTATATGATACTGGGTATAGGCATTCTTTTTAAAGCTTTGAACACTAATAACCCCAATTCTTTTCTTATGAAAAGTAAGAGGCAAATAAATCATTGAATTAATATCTTCACCCTTAACCGGCGTTGGAACAACTGCATCCGGAAAATACTTATTGTAGTCGTTATGAAAATCATTCATAACAATTTCCTTTTGGTTAAGAAAACACCAAACTGCAGGCCGGTGTATGTCTGTTAAGTTATAAAAGAAGGGGGGAAGCTTTTTCCCTCTTTCCATGCATCCGGAAGCATCCAAGCGGAATTCTTCACGGTTAGAGATTGCTATAGCAAATACCGAGGCATCCATTAAAGAATTTACCTTTTTGTAAGTCTTTTCTATAATTTTTTCCGCCGACAACAAGGAAGTAATTTCCTGCCCTATTTCACTTAATGTTTTAATGGTTTTAAAGGAGAGTTCTACTTTTTCCTTTTGCTCAATTATCTCACCCGTCCTTTCTTTAACCTTAGTTTCCATATCTGCATATAGCTGCGCGTTCTCAATAGCATTGGTAATATAAACGCTAAGGTTGCGTAATATATCTAAATGAAATTGGGTATATGCGTTCTTCTTAAAGCTTTGAACACTTATAATGCCTATTTTCTTTTTTTGGAAAGTAAGAGGCAAATAAATAAGTGAATTGCTGAATTCACCTTCTGCAGGTTTTGGAACACTTGTGTTAGGAAAATATTTAGGATAATCACTCAAATAATCATTCGTGAACATTTCCTTTTGATTTTTAAAACACCAAACTGCAGGGCGATGCGTATCTGTTAAATTATATAAAAAAGGAGGAAGCTTTTTGCCCTTTTCCATACATCCTGAAACATTTATCCGGTCTTCATCACTATTATAAAGCCCGATAAGGAACACGGAGGCATCCATTAAGGAATTTACTTTCTTGTAGGTATTCTTTATTATTGTTTCTACCGATAAGGAGGAAATAATTTCGTGCCCAATTTCACTTAATGTTTTAATTTGGTAATCAAGCTCCGACACCTTTGCACCAGGATTCGGTTTTTTAGCTTTTTTGGATTTAATATCCTTTACCTTTTTTTTCATATCTGCGCAAAAGGCCATGTAGTAGCCTTGAAATTACATTAGTAAACCGGTTATAACTGATACAATTAAGCTACCAAAGTAAAAAATAAATTAATCAATGCCAAAAATTGATGGTAACCACGATATATTGTCAAATCCTGAAGAGGTTAACCTCTTCATTCTCTTTTCATTTTAGGGCTTTACTTTTAACTTATGAAAAAGCTAATAATCGTTATAATTGTGCTCTGTAGTTTTTCGCATAATTTGCTGGCGCAACAATTAAAACTGGCTAGCGCTACTGAACAAGAATGGGATTATACGCCAGGGTGCTCCCACCCTTCTCGCCCATATCCTAAAGGCATAAAATATCGTTTTAATTTTAATTGTTCAGATTATAAGTCGATAGTTTTTGATTCTATCTTTCTGGGTAGTGAGAAATCCCTTCTTTTCTATGGTAACTCAAGCGATATAGTGGATACTCTGCATCATTTTTACACCCTTCTCTACAAGGGTAACTTATATATGAATACCCGTTGTGTAGATAATCCCATCGTTATTTTATATGAATACAAGGGCGTAAAATATAGCCTGCTTGTTAAAGATATTACATCCCTCCCCACCTGGGGTGAATATAAAATGGGAATAAGGTGATATAAAACGAAGCGAAATCGGGTACCATTTAGGGAGGGGCGCAGCCTGTCAGCTGTAAGCTTAATTTAAATTAAGTCCAAATGCTCTTGACCCGAGCTTTTTCTTGAATAATTCTTCTTTTCGAGTTACTTCTGTTCGCGTTAAAGACTTTGATAAAGTCATCAGAATTGTAAATTGAAAATATCTTGAATAATTCAAGTCCTTCCTCATCAAACCTTTAAGAAGCTTGTTATTAGCATGTCCATTAGTATTCACATATTCTTTCCATCTGCCAAGAATTCCACCTTCATCTCCAGAAGCTGATCCAATATACTGCTTCCCATTTGATTTATCTAAGATGCAGTATATTCCGGCTACAGAAGAAAGTCTTAGATGCCAATCACTGAAATTATCCTTCTCTTTAACAATCTTTTTTAATTCACTAAAATCTAATACAAAATCAAGGTAATCTGTAAATGTCTTTTTAAGGAACGATGGCTGAATTTCAATAATTGTCTTTTCCTGTTTAATCCATTGAGTCCATGCCCTTGTTGAGCCTCCCCAATCTATAATAACCCGTTCATTTATATCCTCAAAGCCCTTTTCTTCAATTATTTCATAATAATAGTGGGTTTTTGTCCTCTTCTTTATTCCCTTTATTTTGAATACTCCGATAAATCTACTTCTTCTACCTTCCTCCCCTAAGAATGAAACTATATATTCACAATTACTAAAAACTGGTTGGTGCTGTTCTTCTTGATACTCTAAAAACCACTTTTTATCAAATTTATATTTATCGTATAAATCGTGATGTGGACTCTTATGCCTTACTAATTTGATTTTTGTCGTCTTGGAAAGACCACGCTTAAATAGCAATTCTTGAATTGTAAACGCCATATGGTAGTTAACTAGTTAAGCAAAAGTAGTGTTAAAAATAGGAATTTAGAAATCGGTCGTGCAATACTGGAAAACATCGCTCGTATTTTCGCTCTCGACCCTCACACTGTTTTTCGTACCCCGGGCGGGACTTGAACCCGCACATTCGCAATGAATACAGGATTTTAAGTCCTGCGTGTCTACCAATTCCACCACCAGGGCAAATTCAGTTATAAAGTAGAAAGGAAAAAGTTCATAAAGTAAAGGACCTCCAAATACTTTAAGAACTTTACAAATTTTATAAACTTTTTCCTAAATCGAGCGAAAGACGGGTCTCGAACCCGCGACCTCAACCTTGGCAAGGTTGCGCTCTACCAACTGAGCTACTTTCGCTTTAAATAATCTTTAAAAGAACAATTTCGGGCTGCAAATATATCTATTTTATTAAATGGGCAAGGAATTTACCTTATATCTCCTACATAGGCTTCCCATTCTCCCTTTTTAATACTGGCAGTTTGCTTCCTGTTTTTCTCCAAAACTATAAAGGCCTTTTTAGTGCTTATAGTATCGCTCCCCGTGGATATTTTAAACGTCACCACACCCTCATAATACTCGTTATCCAGTACGTTTACCTTAAGTTTCATGTTTTGTTTTACTTCCACTGCTACTACCTTCCATTTCATCCGGTTTTTAAGGTTATAGCAACTATCTATATAGGCTTTGGCAATTTTGCCATCTATAAAACAATCGTTTGCATAAAAAACCTTTTTAGCGCTTTCTACGGCATCACTACGCATTTCTTTTTCATAGGCCTGGTTAGATAGAATTCCAAGGTAATCATATAAATCCTGCAGTTTTTTTGTTCCCTGCATTTGTAAATCGGCCAGCTGTTGATCGTTTAAAACATCACTAGAGTTTTGAGCGAAACATCCTAAAGAGGAAAACAAAATTAAAGTTGCAAAGGCTATGCTATATTTTTTCATAAAATTTTAATGCTAACCGGCTATAACACCATCCTTCATGGTTAGCTTTCTATCGGCCATGGCAGCCAATTCTTCGTTATGGGTAACAATTACAAATGTTTGTTTAAATTTTTCGCGTAGTGTAAAAAATAAATTATGCAGTTCGCGGGCATTAGCAGAATCTAAATTACCTGAGGGTTCATCGGCAAAGATAACCGATGGATTATTAATAAGTGCTCTGGCTACCGCTACACGTTGCTGTTCGCCACCCGAAAGCTCAGCTGGTTTATGGTCAATGCGATGTTCGAGCCCCAGCATGCTCAAAAGTTCTTTGGCCCGGGTGCGTACTTCGGTAGCATTAGTTTTAGCTATATGCCCTGGTATACATACATTTTCAAGCGCTGTAAACTCGGGTAACAGGTAATGAAACTGGAACACAAAACCTATTTCTTTATTGCGGAAACGTGAAAGTTCACGATCCTTGAGGGTATGCACTTCAGTATTATTCATAACAATGGTGCCGCTATCTGCCCTGTCTAAAGTACCAAGTATATGGAGTAATGTTGTTTTTCCGGCACCTGAAGCCCCAACAATAGATACTACTTCAGCATCTTTTATTTCAAGGTCTATACCCTTTAATACATTCAGGGTTCCATACGACTTATATATTTCCTTGGCAATTATCATCAATACTTATGAATTGCCTTTAGCTATAACATTACGAATAGCTTTTACCTTATCGGTAAGGTTTTTAATATTGGCAGGAGTAAACGAACCTACAGAAGTCATAGCATCAAAAGCAGTCTTTACATCCTGCATTGGTGCCACAAGGTTTTTACAATAATCTGAAGAAGTTAAACTATTCAACATTATTAAAAGTTTATTGGCAAATTCCTTTTGCTCAAATAATATGTGATATACCTTTTGCTTGTCCGATTCTTGTGCAATGCTGCTAATGCCCTGTAATGTAAGGTATACACCTTCCACCCAACCACCCGTTAATACCAGTATCTCCGAGGCATCGCGCTGGCTGTGTTTAAGCGTTTGGTCTATAACACTATACGACTGAAACACAATGTTAGACAAGGAATCTTTGTTGTTTTGGTTCTTCTCGCAGCGTTGTATTATATCCTGTGTAAAAGCCAGCGGAATACCAATATTATCGGCCAGGTATTTGGTTACCTTCATATATATGCCCACTTCATCGTATTGCTCATATGATATTACATAAGCCAAATCGGCCCCATATAGCCCTAAATTAGAGGCTTGCGAATTACTTTCTGAATATAAATTAAGGCTATTGGCAGGGTTAAGCAAATCGGCCTGAAACTTGGCATTTACCGAGTTCAACGTATCTAAAATATTGCTCGGAAAAGGTATACTACTTATAACAATTAATACCCTGCGTGTAGGTACAGTATCCTTCATACTATCCATAGCAGGGTTATTAACGTTATTTCTTCTACCGGAATGGCAGGAAGCTAAAGCCAATAAAACACTTGCTACTAATGTAAATCGAACTACCTTTTTAAACACCTTGTTTAATAATGTTTGTGCAAATTTAACAAAATATACCCTTGGCTACATTTACAAATACTGATGCATCAACAGGTCTCTGTCAATATGGGTAAAAGGATTCCCAGAGTTTTTTCAAGTACTTTCTAAACTCCTCTTCTTTGGCATTTTTACCCGGTTCGTAAAACACGGTGCCCTTAATATCATCGGGCAGAAAGTTTTGTTGTACAAAATTACCTTCGAACGAATGAGCATACATATAATCCTTGCCATAATTCAGTTCCTTCATAAGCTTTGTAGGCGCATTGCGCAGATGCAAGGGTACAGGCAATTGGGCAGTTTCTTCCGCTTTGCTCATAGCATCCGAAATAGCTACGTATGATGCATTACTTTTTGGCGAACAGGCCAAATATACCGCCGCCTGAGAAAGTATAATACGCGCCTCGGGCATACCTATGGAATTAACCGCCTGGAAGCAACTGGTAGCTATCACCAGCGCATTAGGGTTGGCATTACCAATATCTTCCGATGCCAGAATTATCATTCTGCGGGCAATAAATAATATATCCTCTCCCCCATTAAGCATACGGGCAAGCCAGTATACAGCCGCATTGGGATCGCTACCACGTATTGACTTTATAAATGCCGAAATAATATCATAGTGGTATTCTCCTTTTTTATCATAAAGAGGTATTACCTGTTGGGCAACTTTAATCACAGCTTCATCTGTCACTACAGTTTTTTCATCTGATGAAGACATTACTACCGCCTCGAATAAGTTAAGCAATTTGCGTGCATCACCCCCGGATAGCTTAAGCAAGGCCTGGGTTTCCTGTAGTTCAATCTTTTTCCCCTTTAAAACAACATCCTCCTTCATTGCCCTGCCGAGCATTTCCAACAGTTCATCCTTTTCAAGCAGCTTTAACACATACACCTGGCTGCGCGAAAGCAATGCAGATATTACCTCGAACGAAGGATTTTCGGTAGTAGCGCCAATAAGGGTTATATCGCCCCTTTCTACAGCGCCAAGCAAAGCATCCTGCTGAGATTTGCTGAAACGGTGAATTTCATCAATAAACAGGATAGGTGTTCCCGTAAAAAGGCCTTTATGCTGAACTTTATCTATTATTTCGCGCACTTCCTTTACGCCGGCCGAAATAGCGCTAAGCTGGAAAAACTCTCGTTGCAATTCATTGGCAATAATTTGTGCCAATGTAGTTTTTCCAACACCGGGAGGCCCCCATAATATTATAGAGGGCAATGTACCCGATGCAATAAGTTTTCGGAGTATACTTCCCTCTCCTACCAAATGCTTTTGCCCCATATACTCATTCAGAGTGTGGGGGCGCATTCGTTCGGCTAAAGGACGATTTTCGTTCATAAGGCTTATCTGCAAAGATACGCCCAAAAAGCTTAACAAATTTTAACAGGCTGACCAACACTACTATGCCATGTACAAACGTATATTTGTGTGCTTAAAAATTTAAACCTTATGCTAGATATAAAAGAACTTAACGAACGTATTCAAAAGGAAAGCGCCTTTGTAGACCTGCTAAACCTTGAAATGGAAAAGGTTATTATAGGTCAAAAGTATATGGTAGAAAGGCTTATGGTAGGTTTACTTGCCAATGGCCATATTTTGCTGGAAGGTGTTCCGGGCCTGGCCAAAACACTGGCTATAAAAACACTTTCTTCGTGTATAGATGCCACCTTTAACCGCATACAGTTTACACCCGATTTGTTGCCTGCCGATTTGTTAGGTACAATGATTTATAACCAGAAAAAGGAAGAATTTACTGTAAGAAAAGGCCCTTTGTTTGCTAACTTTATTTTGGCAGATGAAATAAACCGTGCCCCTGCCAAAGTTCAAAGCGCATTGTTAGAAGCCATGCAGGAGCGCCAGGTAACCATTGGCGATGAAACCTTTAAATTACCCGAGCCTTTTTTGGTATTGGCAACCCAAAACCCTATTGAACAGGAAGGTACCTATACCCTACCCGAAGCACAGGTTGACCGTTTTATGCTTAAGGTGGTTATTCATTACCCGCAAAAGGCGGAAGAACAAAAGATTATACGCCAAAACCTGGCAGCCGATTTCCCAAAACCGACTCACATACTTAAGCCGGAAGACATAAGTAAGGCAAGAGCCGTAGTAAAGGATGTGTATATGGACGAAAAAATTGAAAAATATATACTGGATATTGTATTTGCAACACGTTCGCCTAAAGACTATAATTTGGGTAAATATGCATCTATGATAAGCTATGGTGGATCACCACGTGCCAGTATTAGTATGGCATTGGCATGTAAATCATACGCATTTATAAAACGCAGGGGCTATGTAATTCCTGAAGATGTTCGCGCTATATGTCACGATGTATTGCGCCATCGTATTGGGCTTACCTACGAAGCTGAAGCCGAAAATATTACCACCGAAAATATAGTTACGGAGATTCTGAATACTGTAGAGGTACCCTAACAGTTGAAAGTTTATAAAGGTGAGAGTTCATAAAGTAAAATGGACTTTAGAAACTTTAAAAACTTTAAAACTTGATGAACTAAGTTATGGAAACGAGCGAGCTATTAAAAAAAGTAAGGAAGATTGAAATAAAGACACGCGGCATTTCGCAGGATTTGTTTTCCGGTGAATACCACAGTGCCTTTAAGGGCAGGGGTATGTCGTTTAGCGAAGTACGAGAATATACACCCGGCGACGATATACGCACTATAGACTGGAACGTAACTGCACGTTTTAACCACCCTTACGTAAAAGTTTTTGAAGAAGAGCGTGAGTTAACTGTAATGATTTTGGTAGACGTTAGCGCATCGGAACATTTTGGAACACAAAAGCAGCTAAAGCAGGACATGATTACTGAGCTATGTGCCGTACTTGCTTTTTCGGCCATACAAAACAATGATAAAATCGGTGTGCTCTTCTTTACAGATAAAGTAGAGAAATTTATTCCTCCTAAAAAAGGCAAATCGCACATACTGTATATCATTCGCGAGTTGCTGGAGTTTAAACCCACAAGTAAAAAAACGAATATTTCTGAGGCTTTGCGGTATTTTACCAATGCCATTAAAAAGAAAAGTATTGCCTTTGTAATATCTGATTTTATAGACAATGATTTTGCCGATGCACTAAAAATTGCTGCAGGCAGACATGACGTAATTGCACTGAGAATTTACGACAGAAGGGAAAAAGAACTACCTGACATGGGGCTTGTAAAATTTCATGATGCCGAAACAGGAAAACTTATTTGGCTGGATACATCAAGCAAAGAAGTAAGAAACCAATACTTTGCAGCGGTTCGCCAAAGAGATACAATGATCCAGGATACCTTCAGGCGTAGCGGAGTAGATACTGCCAGCATTGCAACTGATCAATCGTACATTGTACCCCTAACCACTTTATTTGCAAAGCGCGGTAAATAAATGAAAAGGAACTTAAAACATATTGTCGCCTTACTATTTGCCTGCACCTTATTGCAATTAGTGTGTATTGCACAGGATGTAAACGTTGCATCTACCATAGATAGCAACAACATTCGTATTGGCGACCAGGTAAAACTACACCTGATTGCTACGTACCACAAAGGAAGTACCGGCATAAAAATTCAATGGCCTGTTATTAGCGACTCAGTAGCGTCAAAAGTAAAGGTAGTTAGCAAGTCAAAAATAGACACAATAAAAGTCGATAGCCTTCACCCTTCCTTACAAGAACTGAAACAGGATATTATAATTACCTGCTTCGATTCGGGATATTATGCCATTCCACCTTTTACATTTTTGGTAAACGGCGACACATCGCATCCCTTACAAACGGAAGCTATTATGCTGTATGTGCGTACTGTAGCTGTAGATACCACAAAGGCTTTTAAAGACATTAAAGGGCCCGAGAGCGCACCTTTTTCTATACTTGAAATTTTACCCTGGATAGGATTGGGAGCATTAGGCCTTTTAGTTATAGTGCTTATTATATATTTTATTGTAAGAGCGGCAAATAACAAAAAACCTAAGGAAATTATAATTGATACTCCGAAAATAGAACCACATGTAAAAGCATTGCTGGCACTTGAAGATATAAACACAAAAAAATTGTGGCAGGAGGGTAAAGTAAAAGATTATCACTCGGCACTTACAGATGTTTTACGTACCTATTTAGATGACAGGTTTGGTATAAATGCCCAGGAAATGATTACGGACGAAATCATGCAATCGATGCGCAGGATAGACATTGATGGGGAATTAAAAACCAAACTTAAACAGATACTTGTACTCGCCGACTTGGTTAAGTTCGCTAAAGAGCAGCCTATTCCAAAAGAGCATGAAGACAGCTTTACCTATGCTGTAAACTTTGTAAAGAGCACCATGAAACAAGAGGTAGAAAAGCCTGCTGAGCCCACACCGGAAGCGCCGCAACAAACAAACACTGTGCAGCCATGATGGACTTTTTTAATTCCATAACATTTGTTCATCCTGGCATGTTTTGGTTGCTGCTGGTAATTCCGCTGCTGGTAACCTATTACATATTCCGCCATAATTATGGTACTGCCGAAGTGATATTGCCTTCGCCTTATGCTACGGGACAAATGCCAAAATCATCGTACAAAAATTATTTAAGGCATGTTTTGTTTGGATTAAGAATGCTTGTGGTAGGATTGTTGGTTGTTATTATAGCAAAGCCGCAATCCTCCATGAGCTGGAAAAACATTACCACCGAAGGAATTGATATTGTAATTGCACAGGATATTTCGGGCAGTATGTTATCTACCGATTTTAACCCCAACCGCATTGGTGCGGCAAAAAGGGTAGATTCTATGTTTATTAACGCCCGCGCAGATGACAAGATAGGCCTAGTAATTTTTAGCGGGCAGGCATTTACCCAATGCCCCTTAACCACCGATCATGCGGTTATTAAAAACCTGTTATCGCAAATACACACAGGCATGGTAGAAGATGGCACCGCTATTGGCGATGGGCTTGCAACTGCCGTAAGCCGCCTGAAAGACGACAATAGTACAAAAAGTAAGGTTATTGTGCTACTTACCGATGGTGTAAACAATATGGGCTCGGTAGCGCCGCTTACCGCAGCAGGTATTGCTAAAGCCTTTGGAGTCAGGGTATATACCATTGGCGTAGGCACTATGGGCAAAGCCATGACACCCGATGCAATTATGCCAAACGGACAATACCATTATTCTTTGCAGGATGTGGAAATTGATGAGGCCTTGCTCAAACAAATTGCTGATATGACGGGAGGAAAATACTTTAGGGCAACAGATAATGAAAGCCTGAAGAAAATTTATTCGGAAATAGATAAGATGGAAAAATCGAAAATAACAGAGAAAGACTTTACTGACAGAGCAGAAGAGTTTTTGCCTTTTGCTATTGCCGCATGCGCCCTGTTATTGCTGGAACTATTACTTAAAAACAGTTTATTTAGAACCGTTCCCTAATGCTTCAGTTTGCACATATAATATACATATACGCACTGGCCGCCATACCGGTGATGATACTTGTTTACTGGCTTGCCATGCGGAGCAGGAAGAAAGCTATAAAAACTTTTGCCGAGGTTCCTTTGTTTCAAAAGCTGGCACCGGAAAGCTCGGTATCTAAAAAGAATTTGAAATTTATTTTAGAACTTTTAGCTGTATTACTTCTTATTGGCGCTATGATAGACCCTGAAATAGGCTCTCACGAAGAAACAGTAGAAAGAAAAGGATCGGACATTGTTATTGCACTTGATGTATCTAACAGTATGAATGCCCAGGACATTACGCCCAGCCGTTTGGAAAAATCTAAACAATCCATTGAACAACTAATAGACCACCTGGAGGGCGACAGACTTGGAATGGTAGTTTTTGCCGGTCAACCTTTTACCCAATTGCCTATTACCACGGATTATTCGGCTGCTAAAATGTTTTTGCAAAACATTAATACAGGTATGATACCGGTGCAGGGAACAGCCATAGGCTCGGCCATAGATATGTCGGTTGACTTGTTGGCGCGGCAAACCAGCAGCGCTAACGGCAGGAATAAAGCCATAATATTAATAACCGATGGCGAAAATTTTGAAGATGATGCCTTAAGAGCAGCCAAGGATGCAGCCAGCCAGGGCATTATTATTCACACTATTGCGATGGGCTCGGCAGAAGGAGCACCGATACCTGTATATCAAAACGGGCAACAAGTAGGATTTATGAAAGATAAAGATGGTTCTACCGTGGTAACCAAACTTAATGCCGACCTTTTGCAACAAATAGCAGTAGCCACTAATGGCACCAGCATCAGGGCCACTTCATCCGATGCAGGCCTTACCACCATTTTAGATCAAATACGTAAAATGGGTAAAAAAATGATATCGAGTAAAGTATACCGCGACTACGATGAACAATTTGAATTCTTTATATTACCTGCACTGTTATTATTAATTCTGGATATATTTATCACAGAAAGGAAAACAAAATGGTACCAACGCTTAAACCTATTTGGAACAGCCAATGAAAATTAAAGCGCTGACATATTGCCTGCTTATTTGTGCAACATATTGCGCTACTATGGCCCATGCCCAAAAAGGTAATTCCTACTTGCGCAAAGGCAACAAAGCCTATGAAGATAAAAACTACCAGGAAGCCGCTGACGACTATCAAAAAGCGCTAAGTGATAAATCGGCTGCCGTAAAAGGCAAATTTAATTTGGGTGATGCATATTATAAGCAAAAACAATACCAGCAGGCTATAGATGCCTATAAAGAAGCCTTATCTCTTACCAAAGATAAAACACTAACATCTCATGCTTACCACAACATAGGTAACTCGTGGATGCAGCAAAAAAAATATGAAGATGGCGTTAAAGCCTACGAAAACTCTTTGCTCGATAACCCTAAAGATGATGATACACGCTACAACCTGGCCTATGCCCAATCGAAAATAGAACAACAAAAAAAGCAACAACAACAGCAGCAACAGAAACAAAATCAGCAACAACAGCAAAAGCAGCAGGACCAACAAAAGAAACAACAGGACAAACAAGACCAGCAAAAACAACAAGAGCAGCAACAGCAGCAACAGCAAAACGAAGTTTCGAAAGAAGATGCGAAACGTATACTGGATGCAATGAACAATGATGAAAAAAACCTGCAGAACCAATTGCAAAAAAAGAAACCTACCGGAAAAATGAATATTGAAAAGAACTGGTAAATGAAGCGCGGCAAATTAAAAATATTGCTTTCCTTTTTCTTGCTATTGGTAGGATGTGCCGGCCTGTATGCGCAAAACTTTACGGCTTCTGCTTCCAAGCAGACTGTTGGCGTGGGCGAACAGTTTGAAATAAGTTACTCTATAAACACCAATGCCTCGGGCTTTACACCGCCTGCTTTTACAGGCTTCGATGTGTATTCAGGCCCGAACGAAACTACATCTGTAGAATTTATAAACGGTAGTTCATCACAATCTTTAACATTCTCATATATACTGGCCGCCAAGCAGGAAGGTACATATACGCTTAGCAGTGCATCAATTCATACAGGAGGAAAAACACTTGCATCAAATTCTATTACCATTAAAGTGGTAAAAGGCGCCCCGGCTCAAAGTAATAATACCCAAGCGCGAAGCAATCCGAATTCTGCACAAGGTGCAATACCAAATGCCGATTTAAAAAAGAATTTATTTGTTCGCATTATTCCCAGCAAAAGCAAAGTATATCAAGGCGAAGAAATATTGCTTACTATAAAAATTTACTTCCGCTTAAATTTATCTAACGTAGATAATGCCACATTCCCTGAGTATAATGGATTCTACTCCACGGATGTCGGCACTAAAAATGCACCCGTAGTACCTACCCGCGAAAATTACAACGGGGTGCCTTTTATGGTAGCAAACCTAAAACAAGCTATCGTTATTCCGGAACGCAGCGGCAATCTTAAAATAGACCAGGCCTCGGTAGATTGTATAGTAGCGGAAAGAATGAAGAGCAATAACATATTCGACGATTTTTTTGGAGGCAGCTATAAGAATGTAAAATACACTATTAAAAGCGAGCCGATTGCAATAGAGGTTATGCCTTTACCTCCTACAAAGACCAATTTTTCAGGCGCTGTGGGGCAATATTCTTTAAAAGCAACCTTAGATAAAAGCAGTGTAAAAGCAAACGATGCAATCAACCTTAACCTCGTTCTTACAGGTAGCGGTAACCTAAAGCTTATTGACTCTTTGCCTGTTAAGTTCCCTCCGGATTTCGATCATTACGATGCTAAAATAACAGACCATATTTCCTCCACCACCTCAGGTATTTCGGGCTCACGGGCATTCAATTACCTGCTTATACCCCGCCACGAAGGCAAATACAGCATAGCAGGAGAAGAGTTTACATATTTCGATCCGCAAAAGAAAAACTATGTTACTCTATCCACGCCACAATTTGATGTAGATGTTGCCAAAGGCGATAACAATGCTGCCGTTACTATGACCCAGGGTATAAACAAAGAAGATATTAAGCTATTGGGGCAGGATATTCGTTATATACATACGGGGCACTTACCGGCCGATAGCGTAGGCTCTTTCTTTCTTTTTTCACCCATTTTCTATACCGGCATTTGCTTACCTCTATTACTGTTTAGTGTGATAGTTTTTGCCCGCAGAAAGTATATAGAAATGAACAAGGATATTGTAGCAGTTAAACAACGTGGAGCAACGCGCATGGCTAAAAAGAGACTTAAGGTGGCATATAAATATATAACGGCCAGCAATAAGGAGGGCTTTTACGAGGAAGTAATTAAAGCTTTAAATGGTTATCTCGCCAATAAGTTTACTATACCTGTTGCCGATTTATCGCGAGAAACTATAAATGCAAGACTTACGGAAAAGAATATAAAACAGGAAACCCTGCAACAACTTATGGCTACGTTAGATAATTGCGAATATGCACGGTATGCCCCGGCGGCAGTTTCAGGCAATCTTGGAGAGGTATACGAGGCTACAGTAACTTTAATTACAAAACTGGAAGATGAAATTGCGTAACATACATAAGCTGTTTTTAGGCATTGCACTTTCCGTTAGTGGAATTCTTCCTATATATGCTTCCGCGCCTTATAATGCCTCGGATAGTGGCAATGCGGCTTATGCAAAGGGCAACTATGCAAAAGCTATAACCTTTTACGATAACTTTTTGAACAGTGGTTACGCCTCGGCTGCGGTATTATATAACCTGGGTAACTGTTATTACAAAACCAATGACATTCCAAGGGCTATACTGTACTATGAAAAAGCAAAAAAAATAGCGCCACAAGATGCCGATATAGAATTTAACCTCCTCTTGGCAAATCAAAAAACGGTAGATAAAATAAATCCTGACAGCCAATTATTATTACAGGGATGGTGGGATAATTTTGTGAATCTTGCATCCGAAAAAGGATGGGCAATTGTGTGCATGCTGCTTTTCTCCTTATTCCTTTTACTGATAATAGTATACCTGCTGTCGCGCAGGATGTTCTTAAAACAACTTGGCCTTTGGGGTGGATTACTTATGCTATTGCTTTGCATATTTTCTTTTATCCTCTCACACCAGCAATATACAGCAGCCAGTACCCATGATTCGGCTATTGTAATGACTGCAACAGTAACTGTAAAAGGTGCGCCTGCCGATAATGCCACCCAGCTATTCGTAATTCATGAAGGGGCCAAAGTGAAAGTAATTAAAACCGAAGGCACCTGGGTAGAAGTAAAACTTGCTAATGGCAACCAGGGCTGGATGCTGGCTACAGATATAGCTGCTATATAGACTCGCACAATTTGTTTCTTCGTGCTACGTTTATATGCCATCGATTTACAGATGGCTTAGCTAAATAATTCTTAGCTTTATACCTTAAAGCAAATGATATTTATATGATAGGACTTTGGCTTATGTTGGGTTTAGCTATTGGCGTGGTTATAGGTTACCTGCTACTAAAATCGTCTATGTTGAAAGACAATCTTCCTAAAGACGAAATAGAAAAAAGGTACGTACTCAAGGAGCTTTATACTGAATCTGCTGAGAGACTAAGAAAAAAAGAACAGGAACTTACCGAAGCTGCAAAAACCATTCGCGAATTGGACATTCAGCTTGCATCTATAAAAAAGGAAGAAGAAGGCTTAAACGAAAAACTGGCCTTATTTAAAGAAGAAATAGAAAGCCTACACACGCGTTCTCATGAACAGTTTAAAAACCTAGCCAATGAGATTATGGAAGAAAAGAGCAAAAAATTTACCGAGCAAAACCAGCACAATATAAATGAGATAATGAACCCGCTAAGGGAGAGAATAAAAGATTTCCAGGATAAAGTAGAAAAATCATATTCAACCGAAGCGGCAGAAAGAAACACCCTGAAAGGCGAAATAAAAAAGCTTGTGGAGCTTAACCATAAAATAAGCGAAGATGCCAACAACCTTGCCCTGGCGCTTAAAGGCGACAGCAAGAAACAAGGCAACTGGGGCGAAATAGTTTTGGAAAATGTGTTGGAAAGATCGGGGCTTGAAAAAGGCAGGGAATATGACGTGCAATCCAGTTTTGTGGATAATGAAGGTAACCGTCAGCAGCCTGATGTAATTGTGTATTTGCCAGAAAACAAGCACATTATTGTAGATTCTAAGGTATCATTGGTGGCCTACGAGGCATTTATAAATGCGGCAACCGAAGAAGAAAAGGCTATTAACCTTAAGAACCATGTTATCTCTGTAAAAAGGCATATTGACGAATTGGGCAAAAAGAATTATCAAACCCTATCCAATCTTCATTCACCCGATTTTGTGCTCCTATTTATCCCTATAGAATCCTCATTCAGCATAGCTGTACAAGCCGATAATGAGTTGTTTAACTATGCATGGGACAGGAAAATTGTAATTGTAAGCCCCTCTACCCTATTGGCTACATTAAGCACGATTGCATCTACATGGAAACAGGAAAAACAAGCACGCAACGTTTTTGAAATTGCAGAAGAAAGCGGTAAACTTTACGATAAATTTTGCCTGCTGATAGACGACTTAATTAATGTTGGTAAAAAAATGGATACTGCCAAAGAAAGCTACCAGGATGCGATGAAGAAAGTATACTCAGGTTCTGGCAATATTGTAAAGCGGATTGAGAACATTAAAAAGCTGGGAGCCAAAGCCACTAAATCATTGCCTACCGATTTGCTTACCCGCGCACAGGAGGAATAAGCCTATATTTGTAGTGATAAACAAGGCATGAAAAAATCGAAAAACATACTTTTAGCTTGTGCCCTTGTTGGCATGAGTTTTTTTTATGCCTGTTTTAGTCCAAATAAAGTAAGCGTTCAAAATTTGGCCGATACCTACCACGGCGATTATCATTATATGCATCCTGAGTTTACCTTATACCAGGTAAATGATTCAACCGCTTTGCTTTATTACAAGCTGAATGAAAATGAACTGCTATACATTCGAAAAAACCAACAGGATAGTTTCTATTCTGCAGCAAGAATAATATGCAGGGTTTCTGCATCGTACGAGTCATCACAACTGGTGGATAGTAACTCTATGCCGCTAAAATTTTCCAGCATCTCGAATACAAAAAATGCTTTTGACGTTGGCGCCATGCCTCTTAAACTTAGGTTTAACAATTCTTACGTTATTACGGTAACCACCCAAGACCTTGTAAGTAAAAAACAAGAAGTTACCTATATAAATGCCGAAAGCAATAACAATTTAGGCAGCCGCAACTTTTTGGTTACAAACAATGCCGATGGGCAGCCTTTATTCCCTGATTATATCGATTCGAATGCCGACCTTACCATAAGATATAGCAAACAGGTGCCACTGCTGACAGTAAATTTCTACCATCGCGATTTTCCGGTTGCATCACCTCCTTTTGCAAGCTTAGATTCCAAACCATTTAAATTCACACCCGACAGTACCTTTACTATTGCAACCGGGCCAAACAACACATTCAATTTACATATATCATCTACCAAAGGGTTTTATCATATAGAGACAGATACCGCAAACCATACCGGCTTAACTATATACAGGGTGGAAAAGCATTTTCCCGACGTGGCCTTAGCGGCACAACTTGTTGCCCCGTTGCGCTATATTACATCGAACGAAGAATACACAAGGTTAACAGATGCAAGCGATGTTAAAAAAGCTGTAGATGATTTTTGGCTGAATATTGCGGGTAGTTCACAAGATAGGGCAAGGTCGCTTATACGAACTTATTATAGCCGTGTGCAGGATGCAAATAAGTTTTTTACATCCTACCTTGAAGGTTGGAAAACCGATAGAGGCATGATTTATCTTATTTATGGCCCGCCAACAGTAGTATACCGCAATTCTAACAGCGAAAACTGGGTGTATGGTGAGGATCGCAACTTTATGTCACTCAACTTTGTATTTCAGAAGATAAACAACCCATTTACTACCAACGACTATGCTCTGGAACGCTCTCCCCTGTTCCGTAATGCCTGGTACAACGCTGTAGATATCTGGAGAGAAGGCAGGGTTTACTAAAAAAGTGACTTTCTAAGCCATTCTGCTTTATTTGGAGCCTAAACTCCCCTATTTTCCGTATTTTTTTATATTTGTTGTATATTATGACAAATACGTATGAGTAAAGACATCATCTTCACCTATATTGAGGAAGAACGCGAACGCCAGTTAAGGGGGCTTGAACTGATTGCATCTGAAAACTTTGTAAGCAATAGTGTAATGCAGGCTATGGGCTCGGTGCTTACCAATAAGTATGCCGAGGGCCTACCCGGAAAGCGTTATTATGGTGGATGCGAAGTAGTGGATAAAGTAGAACAAACTGCAATAGACCGTGCTAAAGAACTGTTTGGCGCAGCCTGGGTAAATGTGCAGCCCCATTCGGGTGCACAGGCAAATGCTTCGGTAATGCTTGGAGTATTAAAGCCGGGCGATAAAATATTAGGATTCAATCTTTCTCATGGAGGCCACCTTACCCATGGTTCTCCGGTTAACTTTTCAGGAAAGTTGTACGTGCCTGCCTTTTACGGAGTGGAAAAAGAAACAGGTAGGGTAAACTATGATATAGTAGCAGAAACAGCTGCCAAAGAAAAACCAAAACTTATTATTTGCGGTGCTTCGGCATGCTCAAGAGATTGGGATTATAAAAGGCTGCGAGAAATAGCAGATTCGGTTGGCGCATTGCTAATGGCTGATATTGCTCACCCGGCAGGGCTTATTGCTAAAAAATTATTGAACGATCCATTACCACATTGCCATATTGTTACCACTACCACCCACAAAACATTAAGGGGACCGAGGGGCGGTATGATAATGATGGGCAAAGATTTTCCTAACCCGTTTGGAATTACTACGCCAAAAGGAGAAATACGTATGATGTCCTCTATACTGGATTCTGCGGTATTCCCGGGCACACAAGGCGGCCCGCTGGAACATGTTATTGCAGGCAAAGCAATATCGTACGCCGAAGCTTTAGATGCTTCCTTTTTAGACTACGGCAAACAAGTAATTAAAAATGCACAGGTAATGGCCAAGTGCTTTATAGATAAAGGCTACAATATAGTATCGGGCGGAACGGATAACCACTGCATGCTTATTGACCTGAGATCGAAAAACCTTACAGGCAAAATAGCAGAAAATGCCCTGGTAAGCGCCGATATTACAGTAAACAAAAACATGGTTCCTTTTGATGACAAGTCACCTATGGTTACATCGGGCATCCGAATTGGCACACCAGCCATAACCACTCGCGGCATTACCGAAAAGGAAATACCAATGGTTGTAGAACTTATTGACGAGGTATTAATGCATAACGATAATGCCCAAACCATAAAAGCAGTAAAGGATAAAGTAAACGGCATGATGAAGAAGTATGAACTGTTTGGATGGGAAAAAGTAAAAACATTTTAAAACCGGTAAACATGAAAATAAAACTATTCACTGTTGCAGGAGTATTTGCAATTACCACAGCCATGGGGCAGGTAACGAATCCTCCTACCAATCCGCAAACCCCACCCAGCAACCAGCACAATTCGGGCGATACGGTAAAAACTGTTTCAAATACACCTGAACAAAACGCTGAAATTGCTTACAATAAAGGTGTGGATGATTTTAGTAAAGGCAACTACACCGGTGCACTCGACGATTTTAACCAGGCTATTACCTATAAGCCCGATTTTGAACAAGCCTATTTTAACCGTGGCAATACAAAATATAAAACCAAAGATTTCCCCGGTGCTTTGGCAGATTACAACAAAGCTGTTGTTTTAAATAGCAATGATGACAAAGCCTACTATGGCATTGGCCAGGTACAGGGCATGATTGGCACCAAAGACCAGGCAATGCAGGGATATTCTCAATGCTTGCAAATCAATCCTAAAAATGCGGATGCAGCTTATTATCGTGGAGAACTGAAATTCCAAAATAAAGATTATCAAGGTGCACTAACCGACTTTAGTTCAGCCATTGCCAATAAACCCAACTATGCTGAAGCCTATAATGACAGAGGCAGTTGCAAAGTAGAATTGAAAGACTATAAAGGAGCAGTGCAGGATTACCAGCAATCTGTTTCGTTAAACAAATCGGCTACAACATATAACAACCTTGGTAGCGCACAACGTAAAGCGGGAGATAATAGTGGTGCTCTCGATTCATACAGTGCGGCCATTGCTCTTAAACCCGATTACTATATTGCACTTAATAACCGCGGTGTAACCAAATTTGACAAACAAGATTACCAGGGAGCAATAGACGATTTTAATAAAACATTGATAATAAATTCTAACTACAGCTTTGCATATAACAACAGGGCTTCGGCAGAATTTAAATTAAAACAGTACCAAAATTCTAAACTGGATTGCGATAAGGCTATACAGTTAAATCCTAACTACGGCCTTGCCTACCTTAATAGGGGCATTGCAGAAGAAATGCTACGCAAACAAACGGATGCCTGCAACGATTGGAACAAAGCCGCTTCGCTTGGCGTATCGGCAGGAAAGGATTACGCATCAGATTGCCAGTAAAAACACTCCAATAGAAAACACAATGAAAAAACTTATCCTATTATATTTTATACTGGTAAGCACCCTTGCTTTTGGGCAAAGTACCAACGTAGAGTTTATTAAAAAGAACTTTAAGGATGATACCAAAGGCTATAAACGGGCTATGGATTCCATACAAATGGGCGACACCTATTATAAACAAGGAGCTTTTATGTATGGTTCTGCTTTACCTTATTATTTAAGCGCGCAGAACTTTAACCCGAATAACGACATGCTGAACTATAAAATAGGGCAATGCTTACTTAATTCGCCATTTAAATCTCTTGCACTACCCTATTTTTTAAAGGCATCTCAGCTTAATCCAAATATTGCGCCCGACATACACTTTTGCCTGGGACGTAGTTACCACCTGGAAGCAGAATGGGATAAAGCTATACAGGAGTATAATGCATATATGCAGAACCTGGACATAAAAAAAGATGCTGCCCTTATTGCCGCAACCAAGAAAAAAATTGAAGAGTGTAATAATGGTAAAGAACTTGTTCAACATCCTATAAGAGTGTTTATAGATAACATGGGGCCCAATATTAATAGCCAATACCCAGAATATGGCCCGCTTATTTCTGCCGATGAATCTGAAATGATATTTACCTCTCGCAGGCCCAATACTACAGGCGGGCAAATAGATCCGGGAAGCAATCAATATTTCGAAGATTTGTATATATCTTACTACAAAAACGGAGCATGGACCCCCGCTGCCAACATGGGCCCGCCTATCAACACAGAAGATCATGATGCTACTGCAGGCCTTTCGCCTGATGGACAAACCCTGTTTATATACCGTTACAAAAATGGTGGCGACCTTTATCAAACCTCTCTGCAAGGTGTAAAATGGTCTAAGCCTGAACACATGAATAGCAAGGTAAACTCGGCCTATCATGAATCTACTATTAGTATGGCGCCCGACGGCAAAACCTTATACTTTGTGAGTGACCGCCCCGGAGGCTTTGGTGACAGGGACATTTACAAAATTGTAATGGATGAAAAAGGTAAATGGAGCGAAGCCCAAAACCTTGGTGCCACAATCAATACCCAATGGGGAGAGGAAGGTGCCGACATTTTAGGTGATGGCAAAACACTTTATTTCAGTTCGCAGGGCCATAAAACCATGGGTGGGTATGATATTTTTAAATCTGTGTATACAAATGGACAATGGTCGGAACCCGAAAATCTTGGCTACCCTGTAAATACGCCTGATGATGACGTTTTCTTCGTGCTAAACGCCAGCGGAAAACATGGTTATTATGCATCGGAACAAAAAGGTGGTTATGGAGAAAAAGACATGTACATGGTAACCTTTCTTGGCCCTGAAAAGCCGGTTGCACTTAGCGATGAAGATAACCTGCTTGCGGGCAGTACTGCCAGCGTATCGGATATGATGGCACAAACCGTTGCTGTACATACTGTTAAAACAACCCTTTTAAAAGGTATCATTTACGACTCGAATACCCATGCTCCTTTAGAGGCATCTATTGAGTTAGTAGACAACAACAAAAACCAGGTTATAGCTGTATTTACGTCCAATAGTACAACAGGTAAATACCTTGTTTCTTTACCATCGGGTGTAAACTATGGTATAGCGGTAAAAGCGCCTAATTACCTGTTTTACTCTGCTAACTTTAACCTGCCCGATACAGCAGCCTACCAGGTGGTTGAAAAAAATGTACCACTTCAGTCTATAGCAATTGGCAGCAGGATTGTATTGCGTAATATATTCTTCGATTTTGATAAAGCTACCTTACGTCCTGAATCCACAACAGAGTTAGACAGGCTTACTGGTTTGCTTACCCAGTATCCGAATCTTAAAATAGAAATTGCAGGATATACGGACAACAAAGGCACACAAACATACAATCAGGCTTTGTCACAATCACGTTCTAAATCTGTAGTAGACTATCTTGTAGCACATGGCATAGCCGCTGCAAGGCTTACCTTTAGAGGGTACGGCATGGATAGCCCTATTGCTACCAACGAAACGGACGAAGGCCGCCAGCTTAACAGGCGTACTGAATTTAAAATTACAGGAAACTAAGCGCTTCGCTTGAATCATGAATGCTGAACAGGGAATGTTGAATATTGAAGTTACTTCAGAATTCAATATTCTATGACACCTTCTCTTTCTATAGTAATTCCCGCCTATAACGAGGAGAAATCATTACCAAAATTTTTGCCTGCCGTTATTTCCTTTTGCAAACAAAAAGGATACGAAGTTATTGTAGTAAACGATGGTTCTAAAGATGCGACAGAAAAGGTACTTGCAGGTTTTTCAGGTGAAGGTGTATTAAAGGTAATTCATAACAAGGTTAACACCGGCTATGGCGGAGCCCTGAAAAAAGGTGTTCGCGCAGCAGAAACAGACTTTGTTATTACCATTGATGCGGACGGGCAACATAACCTGGATGACATAGAAAAGATGTTCACTAAATGTATAGAGACCGATGCCGATATGGTTGTAGGTAACCGCGGTAAAAGCTCGGGATACTACAGAAGCATGGGCAAGTGGCTTATTCGTAAAATAGCAGGGTTACTGATGAAACTACATATTAAGGACATAAACTCGGGCATTAAACTTTACAATACTGCTCTGGCAAAAAAGTACATTAGCATTTGCCCCGAGACTATGGCCTATAGCGACATTATTCTGCTTGCTTTCATTTACAAAAGACATTTAGTAGTCGAAATGCCGGTAAGCATCAACCCCAGAACAGAGGGCGTAAGTACCATAAGTACCATGACTGCCTTTGATACCATTAAAGAGATTGTAAATATTGTTATTCTGTTTAACCCTTTACGGGTGTTTTTGCCTTTGGGAACATTATTTATACTCGCTGCAGTGCTATGGGATATACCCATATTTATGGCAGGCAGGGGTGTTAGCGTAGGCGCCCTTTTAGGCATTGTAACGGGCATTATATTCTATTTCTTTGGGCTACTAGCCCAACAGATAAGTGCATTCAGGAAAGAATCGCTGGAATAGAGGGTGTTGAAAACACCTGTATTTCTTAATCTGGTTCAATAAAAAAGTCCAACTCTATTTCGTAACTTTGCGCCTCAATTATTAAGGGTATGAGCGACGAAATTCATGAAGAGTGCGGAATAGTAGTAATAAGGCTTCTTAAGCCCCTATCCTACTACCAACAAAAATACGGAACCCCTTTTTACGGACTTAACAAACTTTACCTGCTTATGGAAAAGCAACACAACCGTGGACAGGATGGTGCGGGTATTGCAACTGTTAAGTTAGACCTACCGCCCGGCACAGTTGTTATGCAAAGGCTCCGCTCTACTGCAAATAACGCTATTGAAGAAATTTTCGGAAAGATACACACTCATATTAATGAGATACAGAAAAAGAAGCCCGAAAAAAATGAAGATACGGAGTGGCTTAAGCACCACATTCCTTTTTGCGGAGAGCTTTTGATGGGCCACCTTAGATACGGCACGTATGGAAAAAACAAAGTAGAGAACTGCCACCCATTTAAACGGCAAAATAACTGGCTAACCAAAACATTGGCTATAGCGGGTAACTTTAACCTTACTAATGTTGATGAGCTTTTTGCTAAACTGCTTGAACTTGGCCAGCACCCAAGAGAAAGGACAGATACTATAACTATATTAGAAAAAATAGCCCACTTTTTAGATAAAGATAATGAACGCTTGTTTAAAAAATATAAGGACCAGGGGCATACTAATCAGGAAATTTCCGGACTTATAGCAGAACACCTTAACATTCCGAAAATATTGCATGATGCAAGTAAACGCTGGGATGGAGGCTTTGCTATATCGGGCTTATTGGGACACGGAGATGCATTTGTGATGAGGGACCCTAACGGAATCCGCCCTGCATTTTATTATGCCGACGATGAAATTGTAGTCGCTGCATCGGAACGCCCTGCCATACAAACAGCATTTAAACTATCTACAGAAAAAGTAAAAGAACTTAAGCCCGGGCATGCTCTAATCATTAAGCGTAATGGTACCATTTCAGAGGAAAAAGTACTTGAGCCCGGAGAAAAGAAATCCTGTTCTTTTGAAAGAATATATTTTTCCAGAGGTAATGACAAGGACATATATAACGAAAGGAAAACGCTGGGCAAGTTGCTGGTAAAACCTGTATTAAAGTCTATAAACAACGACCTTGAAAACACGGTATTTTCCTTTATACCCAATACTGCTGAGGTTGCCTTTCTTGGAATGATACAGGAACTTGAGAACAACCTGGATTTGCAGACTGCAAAGGAACTTGAGAATATGCCTGCCGGAAAAATAGATAGAGAAAGACTCAAAAAACTCCTTTCTTCTCATCCACGGGTAGAAAAAATAGCATTGAAGGATACCAAACTACGCACCTTTATTACCAACGATAGTAATCGCGATGATAAAGCAGCACATGTGTACGATACTACCTACGGCGTTATTCGCCCGGGCATAGATACACTAGTAGTGCTTGATGATTCTATTGTACGTGGTACTACGTTAAAGCAAAGTATTTTCAGGATATTAGACAGGCTGGGGCCAAAAAAGATAATTGTAGTTTCGTCGGCTCCACAAATACGTTACCCCGATTGTTACGGTATAGATATGGCCAAGTTAGGCGACCTTGTTGCTTTTCAGGCTGCTGTGGCATTGCTTAAAGAATCGTTTAAAGATAATTTACTCGACGAGATTTATGAAAAGGCAAAGGCGATGGATGAGTTGCCAAAGGAAAAAATAAAAAATCTGGTAACCGAAATTTATAGCCATTTTACCGATGAGCAAATCTCTGCCAAGATTACAGAATTACTCCGTCCGAAAGATATAAAAGCTGATACTGAAATAATTTATCAAACCATTGATGGCCTGCACCAGGCTTGCCCAAACCATAAAGGTGACTGGTATTTTACAGGCAATTATCCTACACCTGGCGGTAACAGGGTATCTAACCGTGCCTTTATTAATTTTATGGAAGGTAAAAACGTTAGAGCTTATTAAGTGAACAGTGAAAAACGAAAAGTGAAGAATTAAAAATATCCTGGTAAGTCTTAGTATTCTTCGCCAACTTCAACATTCAATATTCCTTGTTCGATATTCATTATTCTACCTCGCTTTAGTTCTTGCAATAATCCTTACTTCAGTAGCACCGGCTCCATACTTTTTGTAGGCTCCGTCAGAATATTCTACGCCATCCCATCGTTTTAAAATATCGCGTATAGATTGGCGCAGCACTCCGTTGCCCACTCCGTGTATAAAAATTACTTTATGTATATGCCCCGCAATGGCATCATCAAGTTCTTCTTTAAAATGATCTAACTGTACATTAAGTTTTTGGGTATTATTCATTAAGTGAGAATTATCAATCAATTCTTCTATGTGCAGATCCACTACTCTTTCGTGAGTTGCATGGGGCTTAGAAACTTTACCCGTCTTTTTTAAAGGAGACTCCTTAGGGCTTATTTCAGCATCTTTTATGGGCATTTCCTTAATAACCACCAATTCTGATGCCGCCACCTCAATTTCGAGCCCTTCAACCAATTCTACTTTTATTTTATAAGCAGATTTTACGTCTGTTACCACGCCTTCGCCCTTTTCATGCACAAAACGTACCTTATCTCCTACCTTAAAGCTCATTTTAAAGCTAATTTTGGGGTAAAATTAACCCATTCTTCTTTGTCAATTAAAATTAAATGCGTAATATTGCAGCCCTTTTGAAAAAACATACGCCATGAACCTGATTAAGTACGTACAAGAAAAATTAGTTGCTAAAAAAGAACTCCCTGTTTTTAAAGCCGGTGATACAATTACCGTAAGTTATAAGATTAAGGAAGGTGATAAAGAACGCGTACAGCAATACCAAGGTGTTGTTATACAACGCCGTGGTGCAGGTGCTTCGGCTACCTTTACCGTTCGTAAAATATCTAATGGTATCGGCGTAGAAAGGGTATTCCCCCTATTTTCTCCGTTTATTGAGTCTATAGAGCTTAATAAGGAAGGCGTTGTACGCAGAGCTAAAATATACTATATACGTGGTGCTAAAGGCAAAAAAGCCCGTATTGAAGAGAAACAACAAGGTGTAGTAGAAGCCGGATCAAAGGCTGCCGCTGCCACCAAAGCCCCTAAAGCTGCGGTTGCTGCTACTGAAAAAGCATAACATCTTTATAGCATTATATGAAAACCCCGCTTTTGCGGGGTTTTTTATTGCCGTTTTGGGATGTAAAATCAGCATTAAACTACTGTTTTGACATAGCGCTTAAAAAGGCCAAGAACATATCAACAAAGGCGTATTTTTTTGTTCATAAATATACCCCCGTTTTCGCCCCTACTTTTCGACTATTTAAGGGGTAGTTTGCCTATATTTGTATGAAACAGAAAACACCTCTTTTTATGAGCGAAAAAACGCAACAAATTACGGACACAGAATTGGAAAATAAAAGCAAAGAAAACAGTAAATCAGGCGATTATTCTGCCGAAAGCATTACAGTATTAGAAGGACTTGAAGCTGTACGGCTTCGCCCTGCCATGTATATTGGCGATACAGGCCTAAGGGGATTACACCATTTGGTTTATGAAGTAGTGGATAATTCTATTGACGAAGCCTTAGCCGGCCATTGCAAAAACATAAATGTTTTTATTCATACAGATAATTCCATTACTGTAAACGATGACGGAAGAGGAATACCTACGGGTATCATGAAAAAGGAAAACAAATCGGCACTTGAAATTGTTATGACAGTACTTCATGCCGGTGGAAAATTCAACAAAGATACCTACAAAGTTTCCGGCGGATTGCACGGGGTTGGTGTATCCTGCGTAAATGCACTTTCGATTAACTTAAAAACGGTTGTTCAACGCGAAGGAAAAATATTTTGCCAGGAATACAGCAAGGGCAAACCTTTATATGATGTTAAAGTAATTGGAGATTCAGATAAAACAGGCACATCTCAAACCTTCTTGCCCGATAATACCATATTCACCGAATCGGTTTATCATTACGATATACTTGCAGCACGTTTAAGAGAACTGTCCTATCTTAACAAAGGAGTAAACCTTACATTAACCGATGAAAGAGAAAAGAATGAAAAGGGTGATTTTTTGAATGAAACCTTTTATTCAGAGGAAGGGCTTAAGGAGTTTGTGGTTTATTTGGATGCAAACCGCGAAAAGCTCATTCCTGAGCCCATTTATATGGAGTCGGATAAGAATGGTATACCTGTAGAGGTTTCCATGCTTTATAACTCATCTTTTACAGAAAACGTCCATTCCTATGTAAACAATATTAACACCCATGAGGGTGGTACCCACCTTGCAGGTTTTAGAAGGGCGCTTACACGCACCCTTAAAAGCTATGCAGAAAAGTCGGGTATGCTATCCAAACTAAAGTTCGAAATTGATGGCGACGATTTTAGAGAAGGGCTTACAGCCGTTATATCAGTAAAAGTAGCCGAACCTCAATTTGAAGGGCAAACCAAAACAAAACTGGGCAATAAAGAGGTGGTTGGTGCCGTAGATACCGCTGTAGGCGAAATGCTAACCTATTACCTGGAAGAACACCCTAAAGAGGCCCGTGTAATTGTAGATAAGGTTATTTTGGCTGCACAGGCTCGTTACGCTGCACGTAAAGCAAGAGAGCTGGTACAACGTAAAGGGGCATTAACAGGTGGTGGTTTACCGGGCAAACTGGCAGACTGTTCTGAAAAGGACCCTTTCCAGTGCGAAATATTCCTGGTTGAGGGAGATTCGGCAGGTGGAACAGCAAAACAGGGCCGTAACCGTAATTTTCAGGCAGTATTACCTTTAAGGGGTAAAATACTGAACGTAGAGAAGGCTATGGAGTATAAAGTATACGAAAACGAAGAAATAAAGAACATTTATACCGCTTTAGGTGTATTTAAGGGCACGCCGGAAGACGAAAGGGCATTGAACATTGAAAAGCTGCGTTATCATAAAATAGTTATTATGTGCGATGCCGACGTAGACGGTAGCCACATTACAACCCTTATTCTTACCTTCTTCTTCAGGCACATGAAGGAACTGGTGGAACATGGACACATTTATATTGCTACACCTCCGCTTTACCTTGTGAAAAAAGGCAAAGACCAACGTTATTGCTGGACGGAAGACGAAAGAGATAACGCTGTAAAAGAAATAGGAAAAAATGGCAAAGACAATGTAGGCGTACAACGTTACAAAGGCTTGGGTGAAATGAATGCCGAACAATTGTGGGAAACCACCATCAATCCCCAATCGCGCAAATTGCGTAAAGTAACCATTGAAAGCGCCGCAGAAGCAGACAGAATATTCTCTATGCTAATGGGCGACGATGTAGCTCCTCGCCGCGAATTCATTGAGAAAAATGCACGTTACGCGAAGATAGACGCGTAAGTTTTGTTGGTTTTATAAATTAAAAAGGAGGGCATGCCCTCCTTTTTAATTTAATACGTACGGTAATTACTTAACCGGGTTGGTTACAGCTTTGTTGGTAGGTGAAGTACTGGCAGCGCTGGAAGCTCCTGTACTTGGTGAGCCTTGCTTTTTAACGGCAATGCCACCTTTCTTATCACCACTACCTTTTAAATCGGTTGTTTTATTACCCGCTTTAGCTTCTTTGTTTGCCTTGGCCTTGTCTTTGGCTTTTTCTAAAATGCCTTGTTTTGCGGAAGCTACGCTAACACCTGCTAAAAGCAGGGCGGCAGAAAGAAAATAAGTTTTGAATGTTTTCATGTGTAGTATTATTTGATGGTACAAAGTAACATAAGTTTAGTGAAGAAACCATGAAGCTACTTTTTCATGATGCTTAATGCCTGGTCGAGCGGTATGGGTTTATCCTTAAAGTAAGACACTATAAAACAATCCTTCAATACAGGTTCCGATGCAAGCTTATCACGCATTTTCTTGGCAGTTTCAAAGTCGGTATACGAACCAACAAGATAATGCGTGAGGCCTGAACTATCTCTGTCCGTAGTTAAATCAGTCATGGATTTAAACCTTGCTGCTTTATCCTCCGGAAGTGATCCTCTAAATACGCCTACCTGTACTTTAAATGTTATCTGCGATTTATCTAATGTGTTCGATTCATGGGTAACCTGCTCATTTAAATCTTCTTTTGTAGGCTGAATATAGGTTGCACCTGCATCCTTTAATGGTATACGTTTGCCGCCTTTGTAAGCTTTAATAAAGGCATCAGGGAAGCCTTGGGTCATCAATTGGGTTTTGTAATTAACCGCATCCATATAATTGGTATACGAGCCTGCCGAATACGTATAAAATCCATTCTCAGTCTTAACCTCGACAAGATTATCCACGTTAGAGAATACATCCCTCGACAATTTATGGCTATACGCGCCTAACTGTATCCTGTAAACCATATTGCCCTGAGATGGGAAATTATTGGCTTGAGGGTTGCCATTATTCGGAGGATTATTTCCGTTTACAGGAACATTGTTATTACCTGGATTATTACTATTGTTCGGTGGATTATTTCCATTTACGGGCACATTGTTGTTACCAGGATTGTTACCGTTATTTGGTACGTTATTGTTACCCGGATTATTACCATTATTCGGTACATTATTATTCGGAGGGTTATTTCCGTTTACAGGAACATTGTTATTACCCGGATTATTACCATTGTTTGGTATGTTATTATTCGGTGGGTTATTTCCGTTTACGGGCACATTGTTATTACCAGGATTGTTGCCATTATTTGGTACGTTATTGTTAGGTGGGTTATTTCCGTTTACAGGCACATTATTTGCAGGCGCCGAACCTTCCACAGGGCTTTTGGCTTCTACATATTCTTTTCCTTTCTTATACACAACTTTAGCATCGGGCAAGCCGTCGTTTATTAATTGCTGTTGCCTCATTTGTGCCACAGAAAAATCATTATAACTACCCACTGTATACATCGTAGAAGAATCAGGCAGTGTAATCGATTTAACATCCGGTATACTTAAAAGTTTATCCATCACATCGGGCGGTATACCTTTTTTAAACCTGCCTAACTGTATGGTGTAATGCACGTTTTTACCCGCGGATCCAGGCGGAGCATTAATTGTATTTTGTACTTCTATTTGTGCAAAAGCACCTGTGGTATCTTCAAACATTAAGTATTGCATTAGGATGGCAGAATCCGTAAGGGCTACGCCATTCATATCTACTATAGCACCCGGTGCACTGTTTTCCTGTTTATCAAGATAGTCGGGCACACCGTCGTGGTCTTTATCAAGCGGGCAACCTTTTACATCAACCGGAATTCCTTTAGGGGTACCCGGGCACGAATCATCCCAGTCTCTTACCCCATCGCGGTCGTAATCATCATTCTGTAGTGCTGCAAAGTCTACCCCTTCCAGCGTTTCGGGCAAATATGCCCCATTATCATCTTCTTTGTTCTTTTTATGGTTGCTAATATCTACACGTAAAGAAACAGAAGTCATCAGGAACATATCATTCCTTTTGCTTTTTATAGAATCTCCGTAGCCATCTATATGATTGGTAAAGGTGTAGTGAAGCGTAGAACCGAGCAACAAATCGGCTCTTTTGCCAATATGGAACATAAAGCCTAAACCGAAAGGTATAGTGAACGTTTGCAGAGAGTATTTTCCGGTATTGCCAATGTTCAATTCCCGCATATCGCTTTCGTATGAATAATCGCGATAAATGGTAGTGGCCGCAGCCGCGTTAGGCGCGCTTTGGGCTATATTTCTTATGCTGCCATCGTTCCAGTAATAATATTTGTTGCCGTATTGGTCATACATATCCGTCTTTGAAAGAAATTCAAACGATTCAACACCCGTAAGTATATAAGGTGTAACATCTTGTTTTGGCAATATTTTAAACAGCAGGTGCAGCCCTCCACCCCTGATTTCAGAAAGAAAATTCCAGTTTACCGACGTGGACCTTTCGTTTACACTTAGCTTGCCGAATACCGCATAAAGATTAAATTCTATTATCGGGGTAAGCTTTTGGGCGTAGGTTAACTCATAGCCCAGCCTGCTGGTCATAGGGTTTTGCAACTGACTATGCATGGATGTTACTGCCCCGAAATAAGAGAACATACCTGTGCCAAGGCCTAAAATCGGTTTAAAAACAAAGGGCTTAGGCGGAGCGGGCATTGCAGCCGCCTTCGCGGTATCTTTTTTTACCTTACCCGTATCCTTTTTTATTTCTATGCCGTATACGGAACTGGTGGCCGGCAAAGAGAATGCCTTACCTTCGGTTACGCCAAGGAAAAGTACAATTATCGTAGCTAATCTGTAAGATAGTGGCATAGTTGTTTTACATCCTAACAGCATAAATCATACCTTTTACGTACTGAACTACTAAAGGTTACTTATACCATTGCTGATGTGTAATCATCAGTGCTTCCTGCACTGTTACCCTCTTCCCAGCATTATATGCCACTACAAATGGTCCTTGCACTCCCTTACTCTTTATTTCCTCTCTATGATCGCGTACTGATTTATACTCATCAAAACTTCCTACTGTGTACTTAGTATACCCCTCTAGCATTTCCTGGTTTATGTTTTCAGATATGCTATATTGACGTGCAAGATACGATGTTTTAACGGGATTATGTAATGCCATTATCTGAACCCTGTATTTTACCGCCCCCGAAGCACCCGGAATATTGGGCGTTATTGAATTAGATGTGCTTGCCGACTGGCTGTTATCCGGCTGTGTGGTTGCAGGTTGTGTATTGTTAACCACAGGCTGAATGGTATTTGCTGCAGGTTGGCTATTATCAGGCTGCGTGGTTGCAGGTTGTGTATTGTTAACTACAGGCTGGCTGGTATTTGCAGCAGGTTGGCTATTATCAGGCTGTGTGGTTGCAGGTTGTGTATTGTTAACCACAGGCTGACTGGTATTTGCAGCAGGTTGGCTATTATCAGGCTGTGTGGTTGCAGGTTGAGTATTATTTACTACAGGCTGGCTGGTATTTGCTGCAGGTTGGCTATTATCAGGCTGTGTGGTTGCAGGCTGTGTATTATTAACTACCGGCTGGGAAGCGCTTTGAACATTAAAACTTGTAGCGGCAACTTCATACTTTAAGGCATTATTATCGAGCAGGTAAGAAAACTCGCCAGGGATAGACTGTACACCTGTAGTAGTAGAACCTACCGATATTTTATAGGTAACTTTAATCACAGAATCTGCAGGTAAATTAAGCCAAACAAACTTGGCACTGTTATCTACAAATGTAAAAGATGCACCTTGTTTGTCACCCTCGCTCACAAAAAGTCCTGCAGGTATGGTTTCTTCAAGCTTTGCAAACCCAGTTAAATTTCCTTTATGGATAGTTACAGTAACCATTACATCAGCGGCAGGTGCCACTGTAGTTGCCGAATATGAACGGGTTATATTAATTGCAGGCCCAGCGGTAGCGGCAGGCTGGGTAGTAGCGGGTTGCGTATTATTAACTACTGGCTGACTTGTATTGGCAGCAGGTTGGCTATTATCGGGTTGCGTGGTGGCTGGCTGTGTATTATTAACCACTGGCTGACTTGTATTCGCAGCAGGCTGGCTATTATCGGGCTGCGTGGTGGCTGGCTGTGTATTGTTAACCACTGGCTGACTTGGATTGGCAGCAGGTTGGCTATTATCGGGCTGCGTGGTGGCAGGTTGTGTATTGTTAGCTACAGGCTGGTTGGTATTGGTTGTAGGTTGAGTTACGGCAGGCTGAGTGGCAGCTACTGTGGCTGCACCACCACCTATAGTAATAGATGCAGGAGTAGGATCAGATTCCTGTCTTTCGTTATTTACAACATACAAAAATTTACCCGTTAAAGTTTGTGCACCCGAAACTGATGCATCTACGGTTACCTTAAACGATATTTTAAAAGAGGGGTCTGATGGAAGAGAAGCCCAAATAAACTTAATTGCATTACCTGATGAAAGCACTGTGGCACCCTGTTTGTCGACTGCCTCTGCGGTAAACCCGCTTGGCAAATCTTCCTGAAATTTGGCGAAACCACTAACATCCGCTTTATTGATTGTAACCTGTACTACGAAGGACGAACCCGGATCGGCATTTGAAGGAACCGATTGTGAAACGTTTACATTCGCCTGGAAGAGTAACTGGTATAGGAATAATCCTAATAGGTTAAAAAGCAGGATGATGTGTTTTATCATAGTTGTGTTTTATTGGTCAAAGAAGTAGTCGATTAAAGAGTTAATATCTGCTATACTCATGGTAGAAGTACCATCAAAAAATTCATCAATGCTTTGTGTAATTTCCTGCGATGTAATAACGCCGTCGCCATTTTTATCAGCGGCTTTAAACTTATCAGGCAAATTGTGCGCGCCGGCTTTCGCGTTATTCGCTTTGTCCTGCTGTGCTAAAGTAGTAAGGGTTGGATTCGCGTTAAATGAACCACTCCTGTCTTCCGACACAGTATCTTTGGCATGCTGGGCGGCTATAGCACTGTCTGATAAAGGAGGAGTATTATCCTGAACCGCAACGGTACGAGACTTAGAAGTTGAAACGGTATCTTTTATAAGTGCACTAAAGTCTACACTCCTGTATTTTACATCACGCGGATCTTCAGAGCTTCTGCCAAAGTTATATTCAAGGCTTACAAAAGAATATATGTACTTGTTATTCTTACCTGTTATTTTATAATTATCAATATTAGGCGAGAAGGTAAAATAGTAGCAGCTTTGAATATTCATGAAACACTTTTCGGTAATGCGTAGTTTTACGCCTATACCAATGGGAAGAGAAAATGTATGTTTTGCATACTTTCCGCTGTCTAACGCTGTTTCGTAAGTATAATCTCTGTTTACAGTTTTAGCGGTAAGAATATTTTCGCTGGTTTCGGGCTGGTTTCTTACACTGCCATCGGTCCAGTAATAATATGGGTTGCCGGTAGCATCCTTTAAATCGGCATAAGGGCTAAATGATAAAAAGCTGATACCCGTATATATAAAAGGCGCTACATCTGCATCAGGCTTTAACACCGATCCATCCAAATGGAAACTTACCAATAAATCGCCGGATACAACGGTAGACTGGAAGTTAAGATTATTTACAGTATCCAGTGAACGTTCGCTGGCAGATAAATGTCCATACATTCCCATCAATGAAACACCTAAATATGGCAATGGCCTTTCTTCTACACTTAGATTAAAGCCACCACGCACAGTACTGTATGGTGTTACACCTACTCCCTTACCTATATCTCCATTGAAATACAATACACCTGCGCCTAAGGCCACTGATGGTGGTCTTAAGGTAAATGTTTTGTCGCTCGCCTGGCTAAAAGCCAGTTGACCTAATAAACTAAAAACTGCAATGGATGTGATTGTTTTTGTTCTCATGGAATTTGTTTTAAGATAAAACGTACTTAAAGTGAGACGAACTACGTTTTTTATCCATTGCGAAGATATACATTCCATTGATTAATGAGGACAAACTTACTTTTTTGACTCGCGGCAAATCCTTTATACAAAAGGCACTTACTAACAACAAAATGTTAAAAAGGGTTTGCAAAACGCTCGAATGGCAAGCGTTTCGGGCTGTTTGAGCTATGAAGGCCAAGCCCCTAAAGCCTTTGAATACTATGCAGATTAATTGTATTTTCGCATTCGATTATTCATCAATAAAATATGGAAAAATATAATGTTGTAGTTATTGGTTCGGGCCCGGGCGGATATATTGCCGCCATACGTTGCGCCCAGTTAGGTATGAAAACTGCTATCATCGAACGTTATGCTTCGTTGGGTGGAACCTGCCTTAATGTCGGCTGTATTCCATCTAAAGCCATGCTCGATTCATCGGAACATTATTATAATGCTACACACAATTTTGCCACACATGGCATTGATGTAAAAGACATAAAACCCAACATAGGGCAGATGATAAAACGTAAGGCCGACGTGGTAAAGCAGACATGCGACGGAATTGCCTTTTTGATGAAAAAGAATAAAATCACAGTGCTTAACGGCCATGCTACATTTGTAAATAAAAACACAATTGAAATAGATAATGCAGGTAAAAAGCAACAAATAGAAGCGGAGAAAACCATTATAGCAACGGGTTCTAAGCCTGCCAGCTTGCCTAATATTACTATAGATAAGCAACGTGTTATTACATCTACCGAAGCGCTTAATTTAAAGGAAATACCCAAAAACCTTATTATTATTGGCGGCGGGGTTATTGGCCTTGAGTTGGGTTCGGTATATGCAAGGCTGGGAGCTAAAGTACAGGTAGTGGAATTTATGGATAGCATAATTGGCACCATGGACAAAGGATTGGGCAAGGAGCTACAAAAAATATTAAAGAAGGAAGGATTCGAATTTGCCCTGAGCCATAAGGTTACAGGTGTTACCGTAAAAGGAAAAGAAGTTACGGTTACTGCGGATGACCCGACGGGCAAGAGTGTTTCGTTTAAAGGCGACTATTGCCTGATGGCCGTAGGACGCAGGCCCTACACCGAAAACCTGGGGCTGGATAAAGCGGGAGTTAAAACCAATGCCAAAGGATTTATTGAAGTAAACGATCACCTGGAAACGGGCGTGGAAGGAATTTATGCTATAGGTGACGTAGTGCGTGGCGCCATGCTTGCCCATAAAGCAGAAGAAGAAGGCGTGTATGTAGCAGAATGTTTATCAGGGCAAAAACCACATGTAAATTATAACCTTATACCGGGTGTAGTGTATACCTGGCCCGAAGTTGCATCGGTAGGGCTTACCGAAGAACAACTGAAAGCACAGGGAATAAATTACAAAGCAGGTAACTTCCCGTTTAAAGCCAGCGGCAGAGCCCGTGCCAGTATGGATCTTGACGGTTTTGTAAAAGTGCTAGCAGATGCAAAAACGGATGAAGTACTGGGCGTACATATTATTGGCCCACGTGCAGCAGACATGATTGGAGAAGCAGTGGTAGCTATGGAATACCGCGCATCGGCAGAAGATATAGCACGCATTTGCCATGCCCACCCTACCTATTCAGAGGCTATTAAAGAAGCCAGCCTGGATGCAACGGGAAAAAGGGCTTTGAATATGTAAATGAAAATTTACGAATGTTTTACTGATAACTGACGACTGGCAACTGATGACTAAAATTGGCATATTACTTGTAAACTTAGGTACACCCGACAGCCCAAAAACAGCGGATGTGCGTAAATACCTGCGCCAGTTTTTAAATGATCCACGTGTTATAGACATTCCTTGGCTATCGCGCAAATTGCTTGTAAACTGTATTATTGTGCCTTTTAGAGCACCAAAGTCTGCGGCACAGTATGAACAAATATGGACCAAAGAGGGCTCCCCCCTACTTATTTACGGAGAAAAGCTCAAAGCCAAACTACAACAAAAATTAGGGAGCGATTATATAGTAGACTTAGCTATGCGCTACCAGCAGCCCTCTATAAAAAGTGTTTTGGATAAAATTGCACATAAAGTAGAAAAGCTCATTGTAGTTCCTTTGTATCCCCATTATGCATCATCAAGCACAGGTTCTACAATAGAAAAGGTAATGGAGGAAATAAAAGGATACGAAGTAATAACCGATATTAAAATACAGGGACCTTTTTTTAATCATCCTGAGTTTATTAAAGCCTTTGTAGCTCTTGCACAAAAACAGAATAAGCTTGCAGACTACGACCACTACCTGTTTAGCTACCATGGCCTGCCAGAAAGACATATCATGAAAGGCTCGGAAGAATGTGATATGGACTGCAAACTAAATGAATGTTGTAACACACTTACCGGTAAAAATTTTTATTGCTACCGTGCATCATGCTATCATACTACCAAGCTGATTGCAGAAGCCCTTAAATTACCGGAAGGTAGTTACACAACAAGCTTTCAATCGCGCTTAGGACGTAACCCGTGGATAAAACCTTATACCGATCTTGTTATTACTGATAAAGCTAAGGGCGGCATAAAAAAAATGCTGGTCTTCTCGCCTGCCTTTGTAGCCGATTGCCTGGAAACACTCTTTGAAATACGTATAGAATACAATCGCCTGTTTAAGGAACATGGCGGCACTGAATTGCACCTGGCCGAAAGCCTGAATGATAGCAATGAGTGGGTGGATGCGCTGACTAAAATCCTGAATATCCAGTAAAAGTTCTACATTCGGTATCCCTTATTGGTATTAAATTGAAAAAACTATTTACAGTAGTCGCCCTTTGTATGATGTCTTTATTGATGTCATCCTGTGCTATGATAAGTAAAACACATATTATGAAAATACCCCGCGGAGTGCCCAAGGGTTGGCAGGGCACTAACTTTTAATATCTGCAAACTATGACTGTGGACCTACTTAATGAAGAGTTTGAAAGTAACATAGGCCAGCTAAAATCTTATTTACTGCGAATTACCGCCAGCAAGGCCGATGCCGAGGATATTGTGCAGAATACGTATTTAAAAGCGGTAGACAAAATAAACACATTCAGGGGCGAATCATCTTTAAAAACGTGGTTGTTTGCCATTGCATCCAATCTTGCAAAAGATAACCTTAGGGCGCAAAAGCGCTGGCCCGAAAATGTTACAGATATAACCAAAGCCGCTGCACTGGCCGACAAGCAGTTTTTTAAAGAAGCCATGCACATTAGAATGACATCGCCACAGGGGCAGTTTGAAGTAAAAGAACATATAGCATTTTGCTTTTCCTGTATTTCTAAATCGTTGCCACTGGAACAACAGATTTGCATTTTTTTAAAAGAGGTATATGGATTTAAAGTAGAGGAAATTGCCACAATACTAGATACTACCGAGGCAATGGTGAAGTACTACCTGCACACGGGCCGTTCGAAAATGATAAGCATATTTGATGGACGCTGCGCCTTAATTAATAAAGAAGGGGCATGCCACCAATGTTCGGAATTGAATAACATATTTAACCCAAAACAAAACACCCAGGAAGAACTTGTTAAAATAGACTTAGTGAAGGAGGCAGAAAAAGGAGATAAGGAGCATTTGTTTGATTTAAGAATGAGGATTTTATCAAATATTGATCCTTTTAAGTCGAAGGCGGCAGAATTACAACTACATCATTTAGAGCATAATAGGGTGGTTATTGAAAAATATTTAGAAAAAACTTCAGTTTAACCCTATCGTTTTATTTTGCCCAATCGTCAAAAGAGAAACAAACAAAATAAAACAACATGGCAACAACTAAAAATGGGAAGGCTGCAACCGTTAAAACTACGTTTAGCCGAACCACATCTGTAAATATTGATATTAATGCTGCCCCATCTATTGTTTGGGCGCTTTTAACCAATGCATCCGATTATCCAAGATGGAATAAAACAGTAGTATCTATTGAAGGCAAAATTGCAGCCGGAGAAAAAATAAGCCTGAAGTCTACCCTTGACCCTAAAAGGGCGTTTAAACTAAAAGTACAGGAATTTGTACCCAATACCCGTTTAGCCTGGGGCGATGCTATGGGAAAACGGATTTACACTTTAGCACGTAATACAGATGATAGCATAAGTTTTTCAATGGAAGAAAAAATTGGCGGGCCTTTATTTCCTTTATTTGCAAAAATGATTCCACCATTTGATGAATCGTTTGAAACGTTCGCCTCCAACCTTAAGCAGGAAGCTGAACTAATTATGAATTCTAAATAACCTTTAAATCCTAAAAAAATGAATTTTATCAGAGTGACCTACACCACCAAAGCTGAATATTCGGCGCAAAACCAAAAGAACATACAAACCGTAATGAACGATTTGCAAAAGATGAACCATCCCGGATTGTTTTATTTTGCAAGCCTAAGCCCTGATGGAAAAACATTCACCCACACTGCATTTTTCAAAACGGAAGAAGATAACAATGTGCTGCTAAATTTGCCTTCATTTAAATCATTTCAGGAACAGCTTAAAGCCAGCGGGCCCGAAGTTCCTCCTAAGCAAGATAAACCGACTTTAGTAGGCTCATCCAAAAATATTTTCTAACCCATTAACCTATACAGAAATGAAAAACAAAATAGGGACCAAAGAAAAACCAACGGTTTTAAAAACCCCTCCGCAAACATCTGAATATACCATGCATGTGGATGAAAAAGACGGCAAAGATGTATTAGTATGCACTGTTGGTAAAACTGTCCTACTCTATGATTTCAGGTGCCTGGAAGATTTGCACGCAATGCTAAAAAAGCATGGCGATTGGATGGACCTGGGAAGCGCTGATGAACAAAAACCTGCGAAAGAAAGAACAGTTGAAGCCTGGGGGCGTTCGCCTAAAAACCCGGTTGGAGGATGGTATGGCCTAAAAAAGGGGCTTAGGGGCCGCTTTGGTATGTATGTACCGCCGTTAATGGAAAAACTTGGTTTAGCAGAGGTTACGCATGAAGCGAAAAACAATAAAATGAAGGCTAAATAATTAACAAGCGGCGGCCGTTACTTTTTGGTTAACCCTTACAAGGTATTTATCAAGTTCGGCCAGGGTTAGCATAAAGTAAAACCCTTTGCTGGCCTTTACTATATAGAAGGTTTTTACGTCAGTACCCTTTATAAAATCGTGGTACATTATATCTCCTACTGCTACAATGTGGCATTCCAGATTATAGTGAATGGTTTCGTAGGTTGTATCGGGTTGCAAGTAAAGTACATTAAGTAACTCAACATAATTTTCTACAGGAGGCAACTTGAATTGAACCTTTTTGGGTTTTGCTTCCAAAAAACCTGGTTGTTGGGGTTCTACGCGTATCATGGGATTTTAATTTAATGTTTCGACTTGTGGCCTGTTTCTGATACAATTTTACTACCCTTGCAGAGCATTTGTTCGCCCCATTCGACGATTGGTAGGTTTCACCCGATAATGGGCAATTAAGGCATGCAGGCAGTATATAGGCAAGTGCGGCAAAAACCCACAAAATCAGGCTTAAATGATCTATCTACTGTCATTTGTAAGGGTATCTGAATAAAAAGTGCCAATTTTATCAATCTTTACAATGCTTTTTTGATTTTCGGAATAGAAACTTTATTATCTTTGCCGTCCATTTAAAAAAACATGAGTAAAAACAACGCATACGAGACTGTATTTATCCTTACCCCCGTACTAAGCGAGGAGCAAACAAAGGAGACAGTAGATTTTTATCGCAAAACCCTTAAGGAGAGCGGCGCTAAGGTTACCAACGAAGAACATTGGGGACTGCGTAAATTGGCTTATCCTATACAAAAGAAAAGCACCGGTTTTTACCATGTACTTCAGTTTGAAGGCCCCCCTACTGCAATTAAAGATTTGGATATAGCATATAGCCGCGATGAACGTATTTTGCGTTATCTAACCGTATCGCTTGATAAGCATGCACTTGCATACCTTGAAAAGAGGAAAACAAGGTTTGGTAAAAAAGAAGTTAAGCCCTCTGAAAAAAGCAAAGCAGAATCTATAAATAACTAAGCAAAATGGCAGAACCTAAAGGAAACGAAGTACGTTATTTAACCCCTCCACCGATTGAGGTTAAAAAGAACAAATATTGCCGCTTCAGGAAGTATAATATCAAGTATGTGGATTACAAAAATCCTGACTTTTTGAAAAACTTTATCAATGAACAAGGCAAATTGTTACCTGTACGTATTACAGGTAATTCTTCCAAGTACCAAAGAAAAGTAGCGCAAGCGGTAAAAAGAGCGCGTCACATGGCTTTATTGCCATTCGTTGGCGACCTATTAAAGTAGTATTAGTTTTTAATTTGTAATTGATATAGTGTTATGGAAATTATTTTAACAAAAGACGTTGAGAATTTAGGCAGCCAGTACGATTTAGTAAAGGTTCGTCCGGGTTATGCCAGAAATTTTCTTATCCCTCGCGGAATGGCTGAAGCGGCTACCGTATCAAGCCGTAAAGCGCTTGCAGAGTTGATTAAACAACGTGCACATAAAGAAGAAAAGCTTAAAAAAGACGCAGAATCTTCGGCTACTAAAATAAAAGACCTTAAGCTACAGGTTGCTGCTAAGGCTGGAGAAAATGGCAAGATATTCGGTTCTGTTAATGCATTACAACTTGCAGAAGCATTAGGCAAAGCAGGTATTGTGGTAGACAGGAAGAGAATCGACCTTAAATCGGATCATATTAAAACACTTGGCAAATACACTGCCAACGTGCGTTTACACAAGGAAGTAGTTGTTGAAGTTCCTTTTGAAGTTGTTTCTGAATAAGATTTAATTTGAAAATAATATTAACCCTGGCTTATCGCCGGGGTTTTTTATTTCATCTTATCGGGCTTACTCCCCGAATAGCTCCATTTGCGGATGCGGGCCACCATCCTTGCCTTTGCCTTTTGGCTTTTTAACAGCGTCTTTAGGTTTGCCGTCCTTCTTCTTTTCTTTAACGGGGGCTACTACTTCGGGTAGCTTTTTCTTCTCGGCTACAATAATTTTTTCCATCGGCGATAATTCACTCTCCTCGTCGATAGCCATTTGCTTAATGGTTGTTTTGGTAGCAGCAATGCCTAATTCATCCGATCTTGGTACATCCGGGTCGGGCACAAAGGCAATTTCTTTTACTTTGGCATAATTCAGGGGTTTGCCCTGTGCCTTCATACCCATAACAGGTATAGCTTCGGCCACTTTTATTTTTTCATCGGGTTGTTCCTTGCCTTTCTCCTGCCTGAATTTTATTTCGGCAATGGTAAACTCTTCGTCGGTAACTGTCTCCAGTTGCGAACCGGGAGTTTCTGAAATAAGCAAAACCTTTTTATCGCTAAACTCGGGTAAAAAGCGCTTGATGTAGTATTTTTTCTTTTCACCTTCCCAATACACCATAGTAATGGGCTTTTGGGGTTCGAATTTGCAAATAAGTACAATATGCTCTTCAAAGTGGGCAGTAAGATCGAAGCTACTAAGGCGATATTGCCCGTCCTGTGTAATAACTACTATCTTATCCTCGGCAGCAAACTCGCCAAGGTAGGTGCCTCTTTCTTCTGCATTAAGACGAAGCACGGTATCATCAAACCATATTTTTTGAGCGCTTAAAGTAGATACACCTTTCTCCTTTTGCATCACCTTACGCACGGGATATTTCGATACTATATTGCCTTGTGCATCCCTGCCCTTAATAGCCATATCGGCAAAATCTACGTCAAATATTTTAACACGGGCGGTAGTTGTACCTTTTAAATGAACGGTTACCACTTCTGCTTCTCCATTAGGATTAGCTGTAAAGTAAAGAACTTCAGAACCCGGGTTACTGCGGGTAAGTATATATTCCTTGTCGCGTATTACGGATGTAACGGCAAAACGCTTTATCATAGTGTTGCCCTTGACCCCATCACGGTATATCATATTATATACAGTACGGTCATCGTTCTTTTTAAATACGCTTATATGTATGATATCCTTGCCAACAAAGGCTTTATCGCTTATTTTGGTTACAAGCATATTGCCATCTCTGCGGAAAACAATAATATCATCAAGGTCGGAGCATTCGCATACAAACTCATCCTTACGCATGCTTGATCCTGCAAAACCTTCTTCCCTATTAACGTAAAGACGTTGATTGGTAGCGGCCACACGGGTAGCAACAATGGTATCAAATGCTTTTATTTCGGTTTTACGTTCCCTTCCTGCACCATACTTTTTCTTAAGCTCTTTAAAGTACTCAATGGCAAACTCTGTAATGTTATCAAGGTTATGCTGCACCTTGGTCATTTGCTCTTCCAATCCCTTCATAAAATTATCTGCCTGAAAGGCATCAAACTTCGATATCCTCTTTATCTTTATTTCAGTAAGCCTGATGATATCTTCACGGGTTACAGCGCGATAAAATTTCTTCTTGTATGGCTTCAACCCATCTTCAATAGTGGTAAGTACAGCCTCCCATGTTTCGCACTTTTCAATATCGTGGTAAATGCGCTTTTCAATAAATATCTTTTCCAGGGATGCAAAATGCAATTGCTCCAGCAGGTCGGCCTTTTTAATTTCGAGTTCCTTTTGTAAAAGGCCAAGGGTTCTTTCGGTTGCTATTCTAAGCATTTCGGTTACACCAATAAACCTGGGCTTTTCTCCATCAATTACACAGGCATTAGGCGAAATAGAGCTGGCACAATCGGTAAAGGCGTAAAGGGCATCAATAGTTTTATCTGGCGATACACCCGCAGGGAGATGTATGATAATCTCTACATTTTCAGCGGTATTATCTTCTATATTACGTATCTTTATTTTACCCTTTTCATTGGCCGTAATAATAGAATCTATAAGCGATGATGTAGTGCTGCCGAAAGGTATTTCATTAATTACAAGCGTCTTTTTATCTATAATGGTAATCTTGGCCCTGATAATGATTTTGCCTCCCTTAAGCCCATCATTATAATCAGAAAAATCGGCCATACCACCGGTAGGAAAGTCGGGATAGATATGCGGCTTTTTACCTTTAAGAACATTAATAGATGCATCTATAAGTTCATTAAAGTTATGCGGCAATATTTTACATGCCAGTCCTACTGCTATACCTTCGGCACCTTGGGCAAGTAATAAGGGGAACTTAACAGGCAGAATAACAGGTTCTTTATTACGTCCATCGTAGCTCGATTGCCAAATGGTTGTTTCGGCATCAAAAACCACTTCTAAGGCAAACTTAGAAAGGCGTGCCTCGATATACCTTGGCGCGGCAGCCGAATCGCCAGTAAGTAAGTTACCCCAGTTACCCTGGGTATCTATAAGCAAATCTTTTTGGCCTATTTGTACCATGGCATCACCAATAGATGCATCGCCATGCGGGTGGTACTTCATAGTATTACCTATAACGTTGGCTACTTTGTTGTAACGCCCATCCTCCAACTCCTTCATAGAGTGCAGTATACGGCGCTGTACGGGCTTCAATCCATCTTCTAAGGTGGGAACAGCACGTTCAAGGATCACATACGAGGCATAATCCAGGAACCAATTCTGGTACATTTGAGAAAGGTGGGTAATGCGCGTTGATTCGCCCCCTCCTTCCGTTCCATTATTATCTTGTTCAGGAATATCCTTTTTTATGTCGTCAGTCATTGCGGTAAATAGTACAAAGCGCCGCAAAAATAACCTTTTGAGCCCTTAGTAGATTAACAACTTATAAACAAAAAAAGAGCTATTTATTGGGTAACCACCATCTTCCTGGTTACCTTGCTGCCATTCACATTAAAGGTATACAGGTATATACCCGGACTAAACTGCCCCGCGCTAAGATTTATAGAATGCCTGCCGGGTGCCACTTTCGAATATGAATAATCTATAATATTCCGTCCTGCAAGATCGTTAACCGAAAATTGTACATCCGCAATAGTAGTAAGGTTATAGGTAATTTCGGTAGCCTTATTAAAAGGGTTTGGATGGTTTTGCCCGATATCAAACTGAGCTTGCTTTACTTCGTTTAACCCTGTTAGGTTGTTAAAGTGTATGTATGAGGCTATAGGGTTATCCTGGAAATACCAAAACCTTGAGGGCGGATTGGCACAGGGAACGACGAAACCATCCATCGAACCATTGCTTAATGGCAAGGTATCTGCCTTTCCACCATTATAATACGAATAGCCCCAACTAAGACTATTGGCTTTTAAAGTACCGTATGTTCTGCCTATATGGGTTTCTTTGGGTATAACTCCGCTACCACCATTAACACAATTATAATACCCAAAGCCGGGCAAAAAACCCATCGTATCAAGCTTTGAACCAAAGTAACTTACCATTACCACAAATTTGTTACCCACTATTGTATAATTGGGTTTCACCGTCAAATTATAAGGATTAAGCCAAGTGTTAGATGGTGAAAGGCCCACTATGCCGGCCAAAATAGTATCGCGATGTAGAACTTTATCTACAATATAGCCACTTGCATCTACCGAATCCATTTGAACAATAATAGTATCGGGTGTGCCCGAATGATTGCATTGGCCTATAATTATGTGCAAAGAATCTATGGTTATATTACCTATAACACTATCGCCATAGGCAGTATCTAAGGCTGCATCGCGAATAGAATCGAACATAACGCCAAAACCCTGCAGAACAAATTCATTGGTACTGTCGTTATAATCGGCCACCCCATAATGCGTATTCATGGGGAACATATAACTCATAAAATAGGAAAGCGGAAAATTAACCGAATCTGATTTAATGTAATTAAGGTAAGCCGAAGTGCTTATACCTTCAATTCTATTAACGTTGCCATTAGCTTTAGGAACCGGGCCCTTTATATGATATGCAGAATGCATCATATCCTGGGAATACCCCCTAACTAAACAAATAAGAAAAATCAGGATAAAGAGAAAGTACTTTGACTTCATGTTATGGTAATGCTTCCTTACAAAAGTAGTATTTTGTAAATAGTAACGGATAATAAGGGGCTATAGTATACACTGGCACAAATAAAAAACCCCGGCAAATGCCGGGGTTTTAAACTAAAGCTTAAGTTTTTTTATTGGGTAATAACCATTTTCTTGGTTACAGCAGAACCATTTACTTTAAAGGTATAGAAATAAATACCAGGTGTAAATTGGTTAGCTTGTAGGCTAATTACGTGCTGACCAGGAGCAACGGTAGAATAGTTGTTGTTAACTAATTCTCTGCCTGTCATATCATACACTGCAAATGCTACATCCGAAGATTTGTTCAGGTTGTAGGTAATTTCGGTGTTTTGATTGAAAGGGTTAGGATAGTTTTGACCAACGGTTAAACCATTGTTAGCTTTAACTTCATTAACTCCTGTAACATCCTCGTAAGAGGTTGAAACAAGTATGCCGATGTTTTGTACACCAGGCCAGAAGAAAAAGTTACCGCAACCAGGGTTAAAGTTATAAAATTGTTGGCCTCCGCTATTTACCCACAAACCAGCATTTCCGGCAGGGGTAGCAATAGGTAAGGTAATTTGTGAACCATTACCGCCAAATGCGTGAGCTTGGTTATACCAGTATAAACCGGTAACAAAGCTGTTTGTAGCAGGAGAAGCGCCATTTTTTACACCCATAGTGGTGCAAGAATCGCTATATGCGCTACCACCGCATTGTATAAATGCTGAGTAGTATTCAAAACCAAGGGTATCTTTTTTGCTACCTCTCATAAATGCCCTAACGCTAAAGTGCCATCCGCCTGCTGCATTTGCAGGAATAGCAATCGGAGCTGCAGGGGTGAAAGATACTACGTAGTTAGAATCCATGCTTGTACCTGGAAGAACGCCATGGGTATGAGGAGGAATGATTTCAACCAAGCTATCATAGATAGTAGAAGTAGAAGGCATACCTTTATTGGTTGTATTACAAATCCAAAATACAAGAGTGTCATTCAGGTTTGAGGTATTATGAAATCCTACAATAACAGTAATGGTATCCACTGTTAATGTACCTGCACCAACACGCCTAAAAGCTTGTTGATAGTTATCCCACATAGTATCGTATACCACGGTAACAGCGTTAGCTGTATATGTGTTAGCCTTTGCATTATTAAATGGGCTTGTTCCGGTATCCTTTGCTTTATAGGCATTGTTCATGTACATTACAGGGCTCCATGCTGTATAATCTCCACTTGAACCGTTCCAAAAAGTGTAGAAATTATTGGTTGCATCGCCATCAACGTAATCCAGTAATCCATTTACCATATTACCTACAGCAACCCTGTTCGCGTTACCATTTGAATGTTGGTTAGGATTAACAAAAAAACGGCGTTCGCTCGTTGGTACTTGTTTTGGCTTAGCATTAGCCGGCGCTTGCGCCATTGCACCCACTGTCAATAAAGACAGGCCTGCACACGCAATAATTTGATAGAACTTTTTCATAGTATGAGTGTTTAAATATTAAGATTTAGAATACTAAAGTATACAATTTTTTAATATTACAATCGTTTTGCAGGTTTTTTTTACCAACACGCCTTTACCATTTAGGTATTCCCCAATTGCCATGTAATTTCATTACCTGTTCAATTACATCGCGTACACATCCTTTACCCCCGCTTTTTGTTGAAACATAAAGGCTTAAGGCTTTAATTTCGGGCGCAGCATCTTTGGGACACACGGGCACTCCTATCTTGCTCATCACTTCATGGTCTATCAGGTCGTCGCCCATGTATAATATCTCTTCTGCTTTTAAATCGTAGGTGGCCATAAATTCTTTCATGGCCTCCCATTTATTTTCTGTTTTTAAATATACATCAGTTATACCCAACCTGTTCAAGCGCTGCTTAACAGCTGCATTGCTGCCACCGGTAATTATGCATAGATAGTATCCTTTTTTTACGGCCAACTTCATTACAATGCCATCCCTTATGTTCATTACCCTTACTAACTCTCCATCGGGCATAAGTATAAGCGAGCCATCGGTAAGCACGCCATCTACATCAAAAGCCATAGCTTTTACATTACGCAACAATTCTTTAAAATTCTTCTTTTCCATTTACGAAGATTGTTGTATGCTTTTGCTTATTTGCTTATACAATGCAAGGTAGCGGGGATTTTTTTTAAGCATAGCTTCGTGTTTTTTAAGCGTACGTTTGTCTCCTCTTTTGGCAGGGCCGGTTTGGTTTAGCACAGGACTTTGATGCTTTAAATTTTCCACTGTATCGCTAATAAGGTGAAACAATATTTCGAAAGGGATATGCGCCTGTTTGCTTATATCATGGGCAATAACAAACATGTGGTTAGTAAAGTTATTTGCAAAAACACCTGCAATATGCAATTGGCTCCGTTGTGCAGAATTCATATAATAGGCCTTGCCTGCAACATCTTTTACTAAATCACTTAACTGTTTTTTCACGCTTGGATTAGATGCTTCGATGCAAAATGGCACATTTTTATCGAGCTTACGGCCTTTAATAAAGCTATATGGAGGATATAATACTCCGCAATTTGCCGATGCCTTTTTCAGTACATCCATATCTACAGCGCCCGATGTATGAACTATTGCTTTGCCTTTTACTTTTAATTGCGATGCAACTTGTGCAATGACATCATCTTTTACCGCTATTATATAGACGTCCGCGTCTGCATTTATCTTCTTAATGTCGTTCGTGTAGGTGCAATTAATTTTACCTGCAAGTAGCTTTGCCGATGCATTTGTACGACTATATACCTGCACAATATTTCGCTTACTTTTAAGTGCCAATGCAAGGGCTGTGGCTACTTTACCGGCCCCGATAAATACTATTTTTTCGGATAATCGGGCTTTACTCATTTTACAAGCTTACAGGTGTTGCTGCCTTTGCTTCCCTACTCTTACTTATCCTTTGGCGTATAGAAAGAACAGTACCTATTACCATTATTACACAACCCATCCACAATACATTTATATACGGGAACACAATAGCCTCCATAACTACAAAATCTTTTGCCGAATGTTTAGATTCAGCAATTCCTATTTCCTCATGGTGGGTTTCCGGATCTATTTTACTGAAAGAAAACCTAAGTCCTAAATCCGTCAAATTGGCATCAATAGGCTGAACTACATTATTTGTAATTACATACACAGGTTCCACCGAATAGGTTTTATCATTTACATCAATCACTTTTAATATAGCGCCCACAGCTACATCGCTGGGCTTTAGGTGATATTTTATTTTGTCTATTTTGGCATCCATGCCTTTAAATATAATTATGCTGTTGGATGAAAACATAGTATCACCCACTTTTACTGTTTGTGTTTTAGTAGCGGTAAATTCCCTGGCTGCGCTATCGTTATCTATGCTGCTTAGGTCGGCATAGGTAATATGTGTGTAAATATCTTTGGTTAAAAAATGCCTTGTAGAAGGCTCGGGCACATTACCCATTTGCGGGTTAAGCTGCACAATAGGATTAAGTGTAAACTGCAATGTGTTTTTATGCGTTGCAGAATCTTTAGTGAAATACTGAATATGAAATAACACATCATGCCCTATTTTACTTTTGCCGGCATAGGTAACATAGTATTCGCCCATTTTAAGTGTATCGCCAACGGTAAGTAAAATATTGGTAGCATTGGAATAATCTTTACCTAACGATTCTATGTTTTTACCCGATGTGTTTTGAGAAATAATTTGTTCTTTAGATGTAGAAATAAGGGCGCCAAGCATTATTAAGCCAAAACCCACGTGTGCCAGCGATGCACCGGCCTTCATAAAATTTGCGTTTTTGGCTTTTATCCAATAATAAAAATTAGCTATGGTAGCAAACCAAGCCGAAGTAAGCAGGGCAATATAAAATCCGTTTTTCTCTTTTAAAAAAATAGTAGAAAGGGCACTAAAAATTACGGTTAATAAAACAGGGAGCCTGAGCATGCTCCAAAGCTGTTTCATATCCGTTTTTTTAAACTTAAAGTACAAACCTATACCCACCATAAGCAATATTATTGTGGCGAATGGTACCTGCCACCGGTTGTAAAATGCTTTAATATTTACAGGAGGGGCCTGGTTTAAGCCAAACACTTTATTGGTAACAGGTATAGATGTAGTAATAATAATTTGCAGACATGACATTAATAAAACCAGTGAACCTAAAAACATCCAAAATTCGCGCGACCATAACTCTTCTTCTTGTTTTTCGCGGGGCATTTTTCTAAAATTAATTGCCAGCAATACTAGTGCCAGGCCAATAAAGAAGAATAGGTAAATCAACAGCTGGCCCGACATTCCTAAATCCTCGAACGAGTGCACAGAGGTATTTCCAAGTATGCCGCTACGTGTAAGAAAGGTAGAATAAAGCACCAGAATAAATGTAATAATTGGGAAAAGGAAGGTGGACAATAACGATTGCTGGCGGGCCTTATAAATTATAAGGATATGGCCTGCGCCCACCAGTGTTAACCAAGGGAAGAGTGAGGCATTTTCTACCGGGTCCCAAGCCCAAAAGCCACCAAAACTTAAGGATTCGTAAGCCCAGGCGCCGCCCATTAAAATACCGGTGCCAAGTATCATTATACCAAAATATGTCCATGGTAAAGCATCGAGCTGCCATTCGCCATATTTCTTTTTCCAAAGCCCCGCAATGGCGTATGCAAAAGGCACAACGGTTGAAGCAAAGCCTAAGAACAAAGTGGGTGGATGAATAACCATCCAATAATTTTGCAGCAAAGGATTTAATCCCCTTGCAGTTGGAGCGAGTTTGGTTGTATAATCGGCCATTTGAAACACGGGTATATCTCCATAACCCGGTACCTCGCGCAATAGTATAAAAGGATTGCTGCCCACATTAATTCCCCAAAAATGGAAACCCAAAAGCATTGATGCAAGGAAAGCCTGCACTACTGCAATGGTAGACAATACAGGAGCTTCCCATTTTTTAGCTGTAAATATTAATATGTTACCTAACACTACCTGCCAAAAGGTCCATAACAAAAAGCTGCCTTCCTGGTCGGCCCAAAAGCTGGCAAGAGTATACATGCGGGGCATGCTATCGTCGGAATGTTGCCACACATACGAATATTGGTAAAGATGCTTAAATATCATCATGAAGAGGGTAGTCATGATGCCCACCACTGCAATAGAATGAATGCGGTATGCTATCCTGCCCAGTTTTTTCCATGGGCCATCTTCAAGCTCGTTATTTTGGGCAGAAAGAAAGTAAGAAACAGCAGCTAAAAGCGCAGCTACAAAAGATAAAAAAGCAAAACTATTTCCTGCGTATTGCCATCCTATTTGTTCTCCGATAAATTCTGTTGCAATCACTCTTCAGCTTGGGTTACATTGAACCCTGGTTTTGCAGGGATGCGCTATTGGCTTTATACTTGGATGGACATTTCATCAATACATCGTTGGCTTCAAACTCATCGTTATTCGGCGATTTGCCGATGACTACTATCTGGTCCGATTGTTCAAAATCAGCAGGTTTTGGTTTATTCAGCATTACTTTGCGTTCTGTTCCATCCCTGTCTACCATATAAAAGGTAAACAAGTTAGCATTAAGCTGCGGGTCGTATAAAAAAGGCTTGTTTTTATCCAGCTTACCTACCACGTGATAAACATTATCTGTATGCTCCGATGATTCCTTAAAAGATGCATAGGTGCTGTTATTGGACAATGAAGTAAGTATTACTCCAAAGGCAATGGCTATAACAAGTATGGCTATTATATGCGATTTTTTCATTATTTCTTTTCCTGTTCTTTCTCCGCGTTTATAGTTCTTTCCATTTTAGTTACTTTCCTGTCTATACTTATTAAGTACAAAAGCAAGCCTGCAAGTATAATAAGAACTACCGCTACAACAACATACATTTTCCCCGAACTCATCATACTGTCTGCCATTTCTACATTGCCGGCAGGTGCATTTTGAGCAAATACATTACAGCCGCAAAGTACGGCAATTAAAAGCAAAAAGTTCCTGATTTTAATCATTACTTATTATAGTTATATCGGTTTATTCGTTCAATGCGAATATTTACAGATGCTATCCACCAGCACAATAATACCCATCCTATTACGGCAGGATAAAACACCATGCGCATGTGGTTGTCGAGGTCGTATGTATTAAAGCCCGGGTTTCCGCCATTGCCCGGATGCAAAGAATCTACCTGGCTTAGGCGTGGATATATCATTACAAACACAATAAGCATTACATAAGCAAAGATGTTATACACCGCCGAAATGCGGCTTCTTTTTTGTGCATCATCCATAGAACTGCGCAGTACGATGTATGCAAAGTAACTTAGCATGGTTATAGCGGCGCCATTAAGCTTGGGGTCGTTTATCCACCAGGCACCCCATGTATACCTTGCCCATAAAGAACCGGTTATTAATCCCAGCACACCAAATATCATACCTGTATAAGCAGTTTGAGAGGCAATAATGTCAAAATCTTCTTTTGGATTAAGCAAAAACTTAATACTGTATATCAGCGAAACGGTAAAAATGAACATCATGGCAAACCACATGCATACATGAAAGTAGAGGTTGCGAATGGTTTCGTGTAAAATGGGCAGTGCAGGCACAGGTGTAAGGAATCCAGCTACTATTGTATGAACAAGAAAAATAACACATATCGCCTTCCACCACACTGAGTTCATAAAGTCAAAAGTTTATAAAGTTTGTAAAGGGAAAAGTGTTTAAAGGGTACATTTCTATAGTCTTTATGAACTTTAAAAACTTTACAAACTTTTACCTAATTAGTCGCGCCAAAGATATGGAAATAATAAATAACAAAGGGCTGCTATTAAAGCATCTAAAGCTAACAAAGATGCCATGTTTCCTGCATAGCCAGTAAGCTCGCTGCCTTGCATACATTGCCCTGAAAGATGTTGTGCTGTTATAAGCAATGGCACTAATAATGGAAAGCTTATAATGGCCATCAGCGCAAAGCCACCTCCACCCTTTGAGGCTATGGCAAACGACATGGTTAAGAGAGATGAAATACCCCAAACCGATAAGATAAGTGTTGCAAGAAAAACAAGCATTTCGGCGATGGGGAAGCCAACAAAAAAACCGTACCCTAGCAATGCAATAAAGCTTACCAGTAGCATAAATATTCCCTTGTAGAGCAACCTGCCCATAATAAATTTACGCGGAGAAATAAGCGTATATATGTAGAGCATTTCGCCTTCGCGGCCTGCAAAGCTGCCGGACGATGCGAACATAGAAATGAACACAATCAATATCCAAAACAGGGCGTTCCAGGTGCTTGCATCCAAATTATGCTGAAAGCCCAAATACGTTATATATACCGTACTACCTACATATAATAGTATGGCCAGCCAAGACCTACGACTGCGTATTTCGTGCCTTAGCTCGCGTTGTATAATGGCAATTATTTCGTTCATGCAGGGCAAAAATACCCAAATAACGGTTTACTGTTATCAGGGGTAAGCTATTCCCTCCAAAGCGGTTAGTTGTTTAACAGCCAACTCGTGTTTTTTACCGTTCAATTCATAAATAATTAGGGCTTGTCCTTTATAGCTGCGATGTGAAACCGGGCTTGTTTTTGTTTCAGTATTCCTGAATAGCGGCCCAATATTTTCATCATGCGATTCTTCAGCCGTGATACAATAAGTTCTTTCGGTAGTATCCTTACCTACTGCCGCCATGCCCTGTAACCTAACATTGGGTACGAAAACTTCGCTATTTATATACAGGGAATCAATGCCTATCTTGTCTTTCTCCACTTTTAACATGATACAATAATTGGTGCCATAATGGCCGGCAACACCTCCACTCCAACTTTGCTGTGTAGCACTTACAATGGTCATTTTTTGAGCCAACGCGCTGCCTGAGGAACTTATGGCTATAATCAGGCCAATGATTAACTTTTTCATAATTCTTAAATATATTGGTAAAGCTAAATAGGCATTATGAACTGATAATGAAGTATTTTTGACCTAATCGAGCCTAATTTAAATTAGAAGCGATATTTTAGTCATTCAGTGTAGGGAGAGAAGAATATTTTTCTATCTTTGCAACCCCAAAAAACAGGATATCATGTCAAGAATATGTCAAATTACGGGAAAAAGGGCTATGGTAGGAAACAGTGTTTCCCACTCTAACCGTAAAACCAAGCGCAAGTTTAACCCAAACCTGCAAGAGAAGCGTTTTTACGTTCCTGAAGAAAAGAAATGGGTAACCCTTAAGGTTTCTACATCGGGAATTAAAATAATTAACCGCAGAGGTATATCTGCCTGCCTTAAAGAAGCAAGGGCAAAAGGTTATTTGCCTGTAGAAAAAAAGGCTGAACCAAAAACAGAAAAGAAATCTTAATTCTTAATTATAGCAAGTCATGGCAAGAAGAAGAGGCAACCGCATACAAGTTATACTTGAATGCACCGAGCATAAGGCAAGTGGATTACCGGGCACATCCAGGTACATCACTACCAAAAACAAAAAGAACACCCCTGAACGTATGGAGTTGAAAAAGTACAATTACGTTATGAGGAAGATGACCGTTCACAAAGAAATTAAGTAACTATTTTAGATTTATCATTTAAGAAATAAGATTTGCAAATCCTTACATCTTAAATCATACATCAAACATCTTAAATTTATAAATCATGGCAAAGAAGACTGTAGCAACATTTAAAACCGGTAAGGGTAAAGACTTTGTAAAGGTGATAAAAATGGTAAAATCGCCAAAAACAGGTTCTCTTACATTTAAAGAGGAAATCGTTCACAAGGATCACGTTAAAGATTTTTTAAGCTCGAAATAATACTATTCATCCTTATGAAAGCTTTCTTCTGATTTGGGAGAAAGCTTTTTTTGTTTTATGGAAATAAGCAAACTATACCTGGAGACAAGCATTAAAGTGTTTGAGCTTTATAAAAAAGAAGCTGAAAGCGCAATTGGACAACTGGACGAAAAACAATTGTTTTATGCCCCTACCCCGGAATCGAATAGTGTGGCTGTAATTATGAAGCACCTGTGGGGCAACATGCTGTCGAGGTGGACTGACTTTTTAACCACCGACGGAGAAAAAGACTGGAGGGACCGCGATGCAGAATTTGAAGCTGCCGATATAAAAACAAAAGCCGAGTTATTACAAAAATGGGAAGAAGGCTGGGCCTGTATGTTTAAAGCCCTGAATGCACTTACCCCTGCCGACGTAGATAAGCAGATATTTATTCGCGGAGAAGAATACACGGTATTAAAGGCAATACAAAGGCAAACTGCCCACTATGCGTCTCATATAGGGCAAATAGTTTATGTTGCTAAGATGATAAAGGGTGGAGAATGGAAAACACTTTCTATCCCAAAAGGACAGTCGAAGTTGTTTAACGAAAAGATGTTTGGCAAGAAGTAAAATATATGAAACTATCGAGCATATTTTCATCTAAAAAAACAAAAGAAGGACTTGACCTGGGTTTGCGTAAAACCAAGGAAGGGCTTTTTACACGCATTGCACGGGCCATATCGGGTAAAACCACAATAGACAGCGAAGTACTTGATAGCATTGAAGAAACACTTATAGGATCGGATGTTGGTAGCGCCACCACCACCAAAATAATAGACAATTTGCAAAAACGGGTTTTGAAAAACAAGAACCTGCAAACAAGCGAGATATACAACATTTTAAAAGAAGAAATAGCCCTGTTAATGGCAGGCAGTACAGGCTATACCGCACCCGAAATGCCCGAAGGAATGCCTTATGTTATTATGGTAGTAGGCGTTAACGGCGTAGGAAAAACAACCACAATAGGCAAACTGGCCAATCATTTTAAAAATTCGGGATTAAAGGTGGTGCTTGGTGCAGGAGATACTTTTAGGGCAGCTGCGGTGGACCAGTTAAAAATATGGGCTACCCGTGTAGATGTTCCTATAGTAAGTCGTGGTATGAATGCCGATCCATCGGCGGTTGCTTTTGATACTGTTCAATCGGCCGTTGCGCAAAAAGCAGATGTAGTGATTATTGATACAGCAGGCCGCCTGCATAATAAAGCAGGACTGATGGGTGAATTAACCAAAATAAAAAGGGTAATGCAAAAGGTGATACCTACTGCCCCGCACGAGGTTTTACTGGTGCTGGATGCATCTACCGGACAAAATGCAATAGAGCAATGCAAGGAATTTACCAAAGCTACCGATGTAACAGCAGTTGCACTTACCAAATTAGATGGCACGGCTAAAGGCGGTGTAGTTATCGGAATATCTGACCAGTTTAAAATACCCGTACGCTATATTGGCGTGGGAGAAAAGATGGAGGATCTGCGCCTGTTCGACAAGCAGGAATTTGTAGAAAGTTTGTTCAGAGACTAACTACTACTTTCTTATCCGTATCTACAATATCCCTAAACTCAGCAATGGCTTTTGCAAGCTTGTGCAACTCAGCATGGGTAATGTGCTGGTCGGTATCTGTTTCTGAAATACCCGCTTCAATAAGTATTCCATCGTACAGGTATTCATTATCCGATAATTTCATCTTCATGGCTTCAATAGTGCCTTCCACTATCTTATCTCTCAACTTTGGGCCATAGCAATGCGATGGATCGAAATACATTTTCATACCCGTCTTCTTCTTCACTTTTTTAGCAGATTCGTGTGCAGGCAGGTTTCGGAATAAACCGCTATCGGCCACATCTACCCCACGTTGTATATATATTACTTTGTTTATAAATGGTACGTAAGAACCCATACCCAGCCAAGTTTTTTCCATGCTGGTATAACCATCACTTTCTTTGCCTACCCACTTAGGGTTTTTAACCCCTAATGACCATTTATTTTCTTTACTGGCCTGGTATATTTCTAAAAGATTCCAGCCTAATTGCGCTACAGCCGGAGTCCATAGTAACAACTCTTTATCCTTGAGAAGCATATCCCAAAACGGTATCTGTATAAGTGGAGACACCACTTCGGAAGCTACCTGCATATTGGTCTTTTGAATAAACTCTTCTGCCATTTTTACGCTGGGCAGCATTTTCATGTCCTTTACTCCTCCACCCTTCGTGTATATTTCCATATTCCCTACTAACACTTCACTATCCAGGCCCATAGCACCTTTGCTGTAAGAATAAGCGGTTCTGGACTTAACACCCACAATTCGCACACCTGTAATCGCTCTTTGTGCAAAACCATCACGGTTTTTAACTTCCATGGATGAAAGTTCGTAGAGGCTCTTGTAATTTTTTTCGCTGATGGAACAGGGGCCGGCTATGATAGAAACCTCGGGATTCTTAATTTCTGTGCTCATAATTGTGCCACAAAAGTAGTACAAAAAAGCCCATCACTTGCAGGTATACGCCCATCCTATAAAAATCGGCTATAAACTATTGAAAATTAAGCACGAAAGTACGGCTATTTAATAGCCAGCTTAAGGGTTTCCTGCCTTTGTACCTTGCCGTTGGGGGTTTCGGTAAACTCGGGTATGGTGTAGTATTCTTTAGGGACTTCGTACTTATCCACCAATTTTTCTATCCTGGTTTGCAAATCATTTTTATCCACCACCGACTTACTTTCTATAACCAAAACAACTTTTTGTCCAAGTGTTTCATCCGGCATAGAACTTATAAAAAAACGCTTTTCATCAAACAGATTCGCAAGTTTTGCCTCTACCGCCTCAGGGTATATTTTAACTCCACCACTGTTAATTACATTATCGTAACGGCCCAGCCAGTGAAAATGCTTTTCATCCGTTTTAACAATAATATCGTTGGTAATAATGCGCTCATCGCTTAAGTGGGGGGCATCAATAACCATGCATCCCCTTTCATCTTCCATTATTTTCACACCCGGCATTAGGGCATATAAATCCTTTTGGCCATCGCCGCTAATCTTTCTTAATGCAATGTGGCTAAGGGTTTCAGTCATGGCAAAAGTGGCGTATATATTGTTGGAATATGCCGAAAGCTGGTGTTCAAGCTTGGGTGAAACAGAGGCCCCCCCAATAATTATATTGCGTACAGATGCAAAAAACTTGTTTGTCGCCGGGTCTGCAATTGCATTCTGCGCCTGCAAAGGAACCATCGCCGTAAAATCAACCCTTCCGTGTAAATCCTCTAGGGGATTCCCAGTAGGCGGAACGGTTATAAGATTAGCGCCACTTACAAATGCACGCACTATCATCATTTTGCCCGCTATATAGTTTGCAGAAAGACATAACAGCATGCTTGTTCCCTCGTAAAGATGAAAATATTCAGCCGTCACCCTGGCACTTTCTATCATCTGTTCTTTACGGAACACTTTAAGCTTAGGCTCTCCGGTAGAGCCTGATGTACGTACTTCTATAATTTCGGAAGGAGATACCCACTGATGTATAAAAGAATACATTGCGAATTCATCATCATCGGTATCAGCATGTTTCATTTTTTGCCCGGTAAGATGCAGCAACTCATCCTGGTAAAAGGTATTCCCGTTCAGGGTAAGCTTTTCAAAAGCATTCAGATAATCGACGTTATATCCCATTCATCTTGTTTATGCCATAGCCTGGCATCTTCTACCTTTAACGGAGAAGGAATATTATTAGTATATAATTGGCCCGTGCCCAGCCCCTGGGGTAATTTGTTGTTCAAAGTGTGTGTCCACTGTGCAATGGCATTAAGCCCAATGTTAGATTCTAATGCAGAGGTTACCCACCAATCCACATCAAACTTTTTGGCCGTTTCTATCCATTCCTCGGTGGATGCAAAACCGCCAAGCAAGGAAGGTTTGAAAATAAGGTACTGCGGGCGTATATACGAAACCAGCATTTCTTTATCGCTTTTATCATAGATACCAATAAGCTCTTCATCCAGTGCAATAGGTATAGGAGATTCACGACAAATAATTTCCATATCCATCCACTTGCCCTGCCTTATAGGTTGCTCAATAGAATGTATGTGGTATTTAGAAAGCGCTTCCAATTTATCCAGCGCATCCGCGGCTTTGAAAGCCCCATTGGCATCCAGCCTGATTTCCAGTTTTTCGGCAGGATACGACTTCCTGATTTCTTTCAGCAGATTCAATTCGTTTTCAAATTCCAGGTTACCCACCTTTATTTTGATGCACCTGTAGCCCGCTTTAATCTTTGCTTCCAGCTCTTTATGCATGGTATCGATATCGGCCATCCATATAAGGCCATTGATGGGCATGCCTTCTTTACTTTCTAAAAATGAGGATGGATAGAGGATTCTTTTTCCCCCGTTCTCTAAATCCTTAAACGCCATCTCCAATCCAAAAACTATGGAGGGCCATTCGTAAAGTTCCTTATTCGGTTCCGCTATATAGGTATTTACATCATGGCAAACATCACGCAACATTTCTTCGTAATGGCTGCGGGCATCTATACTAAGGCCTTTTATAGTACTGCACTCCCCTATTCCAACTACATGGGGTTCATTTTCTCTTGTCAGAAAAATAAAGTAAGTATCCTTTTCGGTAAGCACACCGCGCGATGTACCCGATGGGGACTTAAACGTTAACGTATACTTTTTGTAGCGCGCTTTAAACATTGTATTGCAATATTATACCAATTCCAAAAACAATGACTAAAAGCAAGGTGGTTAATGATAAGCGCTTAAGATATTTATCCATTTGCGATGGTTGATCCTTCATAATCCCCTTAAGCTGTATTAAAAAAAACGGCACCGTAATTAGGTACATCAATTGAAATGGGTTGGAGTAATGACGCAATGTAAACCATGAAATAAAAACCATGGCGCCCACTATTAAAAATGCATGATAGCGCTTTGCTTTCTCTATCCCCATGCGGACAACCATAGTTTTTTTCCCTGCGGCTGCATCGCTTTCAATATCGCGCATGTTGTTTATGTTGAGCACGCCTGTACTCAGTAACCCCATAGCACAAGCAGGAAGTAACACATCAGCTTTTGTGCCGTGTGCAAAAAGGTAAAAGGTTCCGACTACACCTACCAAGCCAAAAAAGACAAATACGGAAATATCTCCCAAGCCAGCATAACCATAGGGCTTTTTACCGGCTGTATATTTTATAGCAGCAGCAATACAGAGTAAACCAAGAACAAGAAACATAATAAAAGTAAAGCCCGAAACTGTTTCGTGTAAAAGCCAACAGCCTGTAACTAAAGCTAACAGGGCACAAGCTATTATTGCGTTACGCATCTGGGATAAGGTTATTTCTCCATTTTGCAAACCTCGTTTAGGACCCACACGGTCGGCGCTATCGGCACCATGAATAGCATCGCCATAATCGTTAGCCAGGTTAGACAGTATTTGTAAAAAAATAGCGGTACATGCAGTAAGAATAAAAATTTTCCAGTCGAACAGGCGGTAGTTTACCGCCATTATGCTACCCATGCCAATACATGACAAAGCCAGCGGCAATGTCCGCAAACGCAATGAACTTAACCACGCTGCAGATTTGCTCATTATGGAAATTTAGGAAATTTGCTGAAATCGGGTTTGCGTTTTTCCATAAATGCGTTTTTGCCTTCCTTGGCTTCTTCCGAAAGATAATACAACAGTGTTGCATTACCTGCCAACTCCTGTATTCCCGTTTGCCCGTCAAGCTCAGCATTGAAAGAACACTTGAGCATACGTATGGCAAGCGGGCTCTTTTCTAATATTTTATTGCACCATTCAACGGTAGTGTCTTCTAATTTTTTCAGAGGAACCACTTTATTCACCAATCCCATATCAAGGGCATCTTTTGCATTGTATTGGTCGCACAGGTACCATATTTCGCGGGCTTTCTTTTGTCCTACTATCCTGGCAAGGTATGATGCGCCAAAGCCCCCGTCAAAACTGCCTACCCTGGGGCCGGTTTGTCCAAAGCGAGCATTATCGGCTGCAATGGTAAGATCGCATACCACATGCAATACATGGCCACCACCAATGGCCCAACCCGCTACCATAGCAATTACAGGCTTAGAAATTGAACGAATTAGTTTTTGCAAATCGAGCACATTAAGGCGGGGAACGCTGTCCTTACCTACATAACCACCGTGGCCGCGCACGCTCTGGTCTCCACCCGAACAAAATGCTTTGCCGCCTTCTCCGGTTAAAATAATCACACCAATATCGGCACGTTCGCGGCATATAATCATGGCATCAATCATTTCCTGCACCGTTAGTGGAGTAAATGCATTATGCACCTTTGGCCTGTTAATGCTTATTTTGGCAATGCCTTTATGTTCTGTAAAAAGTATCTCTTTATACTTTTTAATTGTTTCCCATTTTCTTGCCATAACTTATTTTTTTAATTTAATATAAAAATACAAAAGATTTATGCCCTGGAAGGGCAGAATACACCAACGCAGGGTGAAGCCCTGCGGAATCACTACACAACGAAAGCTCAAGCCCTGAAAGGGCGATATAACTATTCCCACACATATCTTTCATCATATTCAACTTTATACTTTTTTAAGAATGCCCTATACTCATCTTCAAAAGTTACTTTTTTGTGATGCTCCTGCTGATTTGCAATGTAAGTAATTACTTCATCTATTTCTGACGGATTTACTGAAAACGCTCCATAGCCATCCTGCCAATAAAAATTTTCAAGTGATTTATCTTTGGTTTTCATCCATTTCGAAGAATGTGATTTCACTTCTTCTACCAATTTTATCAAAGCTACTTTCTTTGATAGCATACAGAGAATATGAATATGGTCAGTATATCCTCCTATTTTTATTGGATGACATTCCATGTTTTTACAGATGCCCCCAAGATACCTATACAGTTCATCCTCACAAGGTTGATGAATTAATGGCACTCGGTTTTTGGTGCTGAACACAATGTGAATGTAGTTTTTAACGAGTGACTGTCCCATTACTATCACGCCCTTACAGGGCTCATTATAGATTTCTTTTCTTTCGCCGATGGGCTAACACCCATCGCTAATATATTATACCCTTTCAGGGCTTCTTTGTTATTTTTTTAAAAATTTAAAATACCCAAGCAGTACATCTGCATTAGTGGTTCGGGGAGTAAATACTTCTAAAATTATAGGTTTCTTTTTATCAGGTTGATAGAAGTTACTAAGCCCTGCTCTTAAGCTTTCTTTGTCCTGTGCTGCACAATATTCAATACCAAAAGCTTTTGCAAAGGGTTCTATTTTTTGGTTGTGCGCAGCTTCAAAATATTGTTCCAGCAAAGGTGTTTCTTTAGAATCTATTACGCGGAAGATGCCTCCTCCTCCATTATTGATAACTATAATACGTAGGTTGGCGGGCAGGTATTTGTTCCACAAGCCATTCATATCGTACATAAATCCTAAGTCGCCTACAATAAGTGTGGTTATTTTACTTGATGCATACGCGGCACCTACAGCAGTGCTAAGGCTACCATCAATACCGCTTACTCCACGGTTACTAAAATAATTTATCTCCGATTTTGGCATTGCATCCAGCAAATTTGCATAACGTATAGGAGTGCTATTGCCCAACTGCACGTTCGAGTTTTTAGGCAGATGCTTCCAAATAATTTCAAAGGCTTTTAAATCTGAAAAAGGAATTTGCTTGCCATATTTATCTAATTCTGTTAAGGCGCTCTTTGCAATCTTGCGAATACTTGCAGCATACGTTGACTTGCTTTCACTTTTTTGTTTTACTAAAAGCGAAAACAATTCAATTTCATCAACCGGTAATATTTTAGTGAGGGATTGATACGTATCGGTATGCGATTTACTGGCAGACAGGTGCCAGTGTTGGGTAGGTTTATGCTTACGCAAATAGGCTTTAAACTTTTTTGTTGTAACCGGGCCACCCAATGTAATAAGTAAATCGGGTTGCAATGCTTTTTTATCGGTTTCAGTAAGCGATTCAAAATAGCCATCTACATTACATACAAACTTATCGTTTAACATATTGGATGTAGTCTCGGTAACCACTACCACCGAGGTATCATTCGCAAGTTTGGTTAACAACTCATTTAATTCTTTATCGGGTTTGTGCAATCCGCAAATAATCATTTTGCGTTTGGCTTTTTTCCACTCGGCGACTATTTCCTTCTCACTTTCAGTACTTAATTTTTGGGATACTGCCGCTACTTCTATGGTTTTTACATCATTATCCATGCTTCCCGATTCTCCATACAAGGGCTCTCTAAGCGGGATATTAATATGAACAGGGCCTTCGTTGCCTTTTTCGGTGGCAATATTAAATGCTTCGGATGCTACCCTTTGTGCATACCAAACATCATCTGCATGGTTGCCTTCGGCCGGTAAGGTAAATGATGCCTTCGAAAATGATTTATAAATCCCATTTTGGCGCATGGTTTGCCCGTCGTCCTGGTCAATCCATTCGGCAGGCCTATCGCCAGTAAGTATGAGTAAGGGCACTTTTTGATAATAGGCCTCTACAATTGCAGGGGCATAATTAAGCACGGCTGAACCTGATGTGCAAATTAATGCAACGGGACTGCCCGTCTGCTGCGCTATACCTAATGCAAAAAATCCGGCACTGCGTTCATCTATAACAGAAAGACATTTAATCTTTTTCTGCGCATTAAATGCAATAACCATAGGCGCATTACGCGATCCTGAAGAAATAATTGCATACCTAAGCCCTTTTGCAGCCGCTATCTTAGCCAATTCATGCACTATGGGTTTGTTGGTACTCATTTAGTTTTAATGACAGTTTCAGGTGTTAATACAGACAACAGTGTATTGGCTTTTAATAACGTTTCATCCCATTCAGCCTGGGGAACAGAATCTGCTGTAATGCCACCGCCTATAAACAGGTCGGCTTTGTTGCCATGCAATTCAGCACAGCGCAGGTTAACAAACAGGTTGGTTTCTCCATCCATATTACAAGGGCCAAGAAAGCCCGAATAATATTTACGCTTATGCAATTCGGTATTTAGAATAAACTGCATCGCCTTTTGTTTAGGTACTCCGCAAACTGCCGGCGTAGGATGTAAATCGACCACTAAATCCCACATACCCGATTCGAGTTTGGCAGAGAAAGATGTTTTAAGGTGAGCTACATTGCCGGCATCAGCTTCTTTAGGGCTATCCATAAAAATGCGCGAACAATGTTTATCTAACACGGCATGTATATAATCTGTAACCAGTTGCTGCTCCTTTTTCTCTTTATCTGTCCAGTTATCTTTTCCCGATTTTTTGGTTCCGGCAAGAGCTACCGTACTTATTTCATCTTTAGATGCCGCCACCAGCAACTCAGGCGTGGCAGTCAACCATAATACTTTACCGGGGATATACACGAGAGATACGAATGCAGTAATGTATTTCTCCAACAACTCTACAAAGGCAGGTATAGGTGCAATGCCTGTTACATCTGCTGTTTGCACTCGCGACAAAATCACTTTTTCAAATTCTCCTTCCTTAATATGAGTAATGGCCTCCTCTATTTTTTTACAATGCTCTTCTTTTGTAGTTTCCTTATTAAGCACAACAGGAACATCAAAAAGATAGTTCTCGTTCAAATCGGCTTTTGCAACATCTTGCGTAAGGAAGCTGAACTTGTGTTCTTTACGTATAAAAAACGCCGGTGTATTTTTATCTCTAATAAAAGGATGTAATATAAAACCCGGCGCCGATGGCAAGGGAGAATTTTCATCCAACACAGAAACCGAAGAATCTTGCGTTATACAATGAACCTGGTTTTCATTTGGCAAACTATATATTGCAAAAGGTAGCTTTTGCGAAGTACAATACCCTATAATTTCTCCAAGGCTGGTAAAGTGCGTTTTTATCATATTGTTTTATGCGGATGCAAAGATATAATTGATGGGGTTGCAGAGGTAAAACATTCTTACCTTTGAATATGATGAAACGTGGAATTTGGTATTTTCTTTTAGTCATGGGCCTGTTAAGTATACGGACATCGGCTCAAACCCAGGGCGAAACCATTAAAAAGATGCTACAGGGGCTGTGGGCACTATCGGCCAACGATTCTATTACCCTTGCTTTTTCAGGGGATACCATACTGGAATGCAATACAGGTACCCACGAAATGGACCTTTTATCCTACACATTATCTACAAAACCATGTGATAGTGAGGTGCTTTTGAAAAGTCCAAGTGGGTATTACATTAGTATTTTTGGTAGTAATGAAGAGGATGATGAGGGTGATAAAGACGAGCTTTGCGGGGCCATAAAATTCATAAGTAGCAAGGAGTTTAAGCTTTTATTGGATGACCAAAGAATGGCAATATTTGAAAAGTTGCAATAATATCTGCTATCAATCTCATATTTTTCATAGATTTGCACCCCTAAATAAAATTTTATCATGAAAAAAGGCATTCATCCCGAGACTTATCGCCTGGTTGTTTTTAAAGACGTATCGAACGATTACGCGTTCCTATCTAAGAGTACTGCTGATACCAAAGATACCATAGTATGGGAAGACGGTAAAGAATATCCATTAGTAAAGCTTGAAATTTCAAATATGTCGCACCCGTTTTATACCGGTAAATTGAAAATGGTTGATACTGCAGGACGTATTGATAAGTTCCGCACCAGGTACAAGAAAAAGTAAAAAGTTTATAAAGTATAAAGTTATAAAGTCCCTGACCAAATGGTTGGGGATTTTTATTTTACTCTATATTTACATCCACTAATTTTTTTAGAACTCTTATTTGTTTCGCAATTCATAATTCATAACTCATAATTCATCATTAAAAATGAATCTCCACGAATACCAGGGCAAATCTATTTTAAAGCAAAACGGTGTACCCATACAGGAAGGCATTGTAGCCACCACAGTTGACGAAGCCTTAAAAGCCGCCACCGAACTGCAAAAACAAACGGGCACAAAAGTGTGGGTTGTAAAAGCCCAAATACATGCCGGCGGACGTGGTAAAGCAGGTGGTGTAAAAGTGGCAACCAGCATGGATGCCGTAAAAGAAAAAGCTACCGCTATTTTGGGCATGAACCTGGTATCGCGCCAAACAGGCCCTAAAGGAAAGATTGTACATAAAATACTTATAGCACAGGATGTATATTACACGGGTCCAACTAAAACCGCCGAGTTTTACCTGAGCGTTATGCTTAACCGCCAAAAGGGCAGAAACATGATAGTATATTCTCCTGCCGGTGGTATGGAAATTGAAGAAGTTGCAAAAAATACGCCTGAGCAGATATTTAAAGAAGAAATTGATCCAAAGGTTGGTTTCCAACCCTTCCAGGCACGCAAGATTGCCTTTAACTTTGGCTTATCGGGCGACGCTTTTAAGAACATGGTAAAATTTGTAACAGGTGTTTACAAAGCGTTCGAAAACGCGGATGCTTCATTGATTGAAATTAACCCTGTACTTAAAGCTACCGATGAAAAAATTGTAGCGGTAGATTGTAAAATGGTATTGGATAACAATGCTCTTTTCCGTCACCCCGACTACGAAGCAATGCGCGATATTACCGAAGAAGACCCTATTGAAGTAGAAGCAGGGGAACATAACCTGAACTATGTACAACTTGATGGTAACGTAGGTTGTATGGTAAACGGCGCAGGCCTTGCTATGGCTACTATGGATATTATTAAACTGGCAGGTGGTAACCCTGCCAACTTTTTAGATGTAGGCGGTACAGCCAATGCAGAACGAGTAGAGCAAGCCTTCCGTATTATATTGAGGGAGCCAGGCGTAAAAGCCATATTGGTAAATATATTTGGCGGCATTGTGCGTTGCGACAGGGTTGCACAGGGTATTGTAGATGCGTACAAAAACATAGGCGAAATAAAAGTGCCTATCATTGTGCGCTTGCAAGGTACCAATGCTGTTGAAGCTAAAAAACTTATTGAGGATTCAGGATTAAAGGTGCACTCTGTTATACTGCTGCAGGAAGCTGCTGACATGGTGAACAAGGTTCTACAGAATTAATTTGAGAATTTGAAGATTTGGTAATTTGAAAATGCCTGTTGGATTCTGACAACTGACTACTGATAACTTATGAAGAAGATTCTAGTTGCTAACCGTGGAGAGATTGCGCTAAGAGTGATGCGCACATGTCGCGATATGGATATACGCACGGTTGCAGTTTTTTCGGAAGCGGACCGCAATGCACTTTTTGTAAGATATGCTGATGAGGCTATTTGCATAGGCCCACCCGAATCGAATAAATCGTATTTAGTAGCCGATAAAATTATTGAAGTCGCCAAAAAACTTAAGGTAGATGGCATACACCCGGGTTATGGTTTTTTATCTGAAAATGCAGCATTCGCAAAAAAGGTAAAAGAAGCAGGACTTATTTTTATTGGCCCTTCTGCCGAAGCGATGAAGATGATGGGCGATAAATTATCGGCTAAAGAAGCAGCTAAAAAGTTTAACGTGCCTATGGTTCCCGGTAGCGATGGAGCCATTACAGACATTAAAGAAGCTATACAGGTAGCCAAGAAAGTAGGATTTCCTGTACTTATAAAAGCCAGTGCAGGTGGTGGCGGAAAAGGCATGCGTGTAGTTGAAAAAGAAGAATTGCTGGAAGAACAAATTAAGCTTGCTGCCAGCGAAGCTTTATCTGCCTTCGGAGATGGTTCGGTGTTTATAGAAAGATATGTAAAAGGCCCCAGGCATATAGAAATACAGGTAATGGCCGATAATCATGGCAATGCTGTGTACCTGTTCGAAAGAGAATGTTCAATACAACGCAGGCACCAAAAGGTTGTGGAAGAAGCGCCTTCATCGGTGCTGACTCCCGAACTCAGAAAAAAAATGGGCCAATGCGCGGTAGACCTTGCCAAGGCTTGTAAATATTCAAGTGCAGGTACGGTAGAGTTTTTGTTGGATGAAAGCATGAACTTCTACTTTTTAGAAATGAATACCCGCTTACAGGTAGAACACCCTGTTACGGAAATGATAACCGGTACCGACCTGGTTAAAGAACAGATTAATGTGGCCCGTGGTAATAAATTAAGCTTTACACAGGAAGATTTAAAAATACACGGACATGCGATAGAAATACGTGTTTGCGCCGAAGATCCTGCCAATAACTTTTTGCCGGATATCGGTAAGCTGGTAAGATATTCGCCGCCTAAAGGGCCGGGCGTACGTGTAGACGATGGCATGGAGGAAGGTATGGATATACCCATTTATTACGACCCGATGATAGCCAAGTTGGTGACCTATGGAGCCAACCGCACCGAGGCTATTGAGCGTATGTTGCGTGCCATAGATGAATATGAAATTACGGGCGTTAAAACCACACTTGAATTTTGCCATTTTGTAATGCTGCACAAAGCTTTTGTCAGCGGCAAGTTCGATACACACTTTGTAAACCAATACTTTAAGCCCGAAATGCTTAAACGCGAACAAGAAAACGAGGAACAGGCTATGATTGCTGCTCTTTCGGCTGTGGCGCTATTATCTAAAAAAGAGAAGGCTGCCAGTGCTCTTGCAAGCACTCAAGCGAATAGTAAGGTGGTTTCGAACTGGAGGAAGAGAAGGGACTAATTAAAAATTAGTTTTTGTAAACTATTCAATTTACAGCATTCACAGTTAGCCATTGGTTTTATTCGTTATAGGAGCTTAGAACTACGTACAAAGCATTACAATGAGAATAATAGACAAAATACCAGAAGTAATTCAAAAGCATAAAAAAGAATACTCTTTAATCGAGGAAGAATTTAATAAGCAAAATGAAAAATATAAATCATTTCTTCATCGAGATCATGATTTTATTGGGCGGATATTAAAATATCATCTAATTACTGAATATTATATTAATGAGTACTTAGCAAATAAATTTCCAGAAATAGAATTTAATTCAATTGAACTTAGATATTATCAAAAACTTTCTCTTCTTCCAGAAAGGGATTATAGAGTTGAATTTGTAAAAAACGGACTAAAAGAATTAAATAAGCTTAGAAATAGATTTAGCCATACGTTAGACGTTAAGGTTGATTTAAAAGACCTCGTTGAAATGAAAACAGTACTTAGTATAACGAGAAAAGAGAAAAAATATCAAAAACCACTTGATGTTATTGAAGATTTCACGACAGTGGCATGCACATTTCTAATTGTTTCTCCAAAAGAAATTAACGACTTGTTTACTAAACTATTTAAAGAACTCACTTAGGAAAATAACACAGTCAGGTTGCAGGCCCAGCATTACGCCACCGGTGGCCAAATAGAGCTTCTGTAATCAGTATTATCCGGTAAATAAACAACCCAAACAGGGTCGCCTTCGCGATATGTAGTACTGGCTTCATCCCAGCAATTCATAAAGCCCGTGCAGGTTTTACCATCTACATTATACTGGTATTTTATAAAGTAAGGATGTTTGCCATTTACCGATTCTCCTGTATTTTCTCCCGCCTGAATAACTACACCTTCGGTAGCCTTACCATTCGCCAGTACATCAAATCTTTTAAATGCACGGATAATTCCAAACATGAGCATAGATGCCCCAATAAGTGGAAATATAAAATCGGGCCTGCCACCGTTTATAAGTGGAAATAAACCAAAAAGAATCATCACCCAGCCCATGTGCAACTGCCAGTTGCTTTTTATTATCATCCTTCTTTTATACCCATCAGGTAATTGGCGGGGAGCATCGAGTGGTGCATCGCCTCTTTCAGCTCCGGCAACATTAGGCAAAGGGCCACCGCAATTGGTGCAGTTGGGTCCGGGCCTTTGTTCAAAGTTGGTACCGCACCAGGGGCATGTAACCGATTCTACTTTGTCCCTGTCTTCGTATTCCTCTACAACTTCCATTACTTAATTTATCACAATAAAGATACATTTTATCCAACAATCCGCCCTACCTGCGTGAGGTGCCTGTTAAAGTGGCTTTGCATAAAATCGAGCATTTGATACATATTCAATCTGCCGGCAGCGGGTTGCTTAAATATGTTTTTAACCAACATATCATCGGGTAAAGATTCAATCAATTCTTTCAATCGTTTGCGGGTTTCTGTCCATTCTGCCACAATGATTTTGTAATCTACATTATCGGGCATATCGCCCAATACAGCGGGGGCTTTATATTTAAATGGTAATGCAAAAGCGAGTTTTACAAGCCACAATTTAAAGGCTTCCCACAAACCCGTCTTTTGTAAATTATTTATATCCAGCCGCTTTTTACTTACGTAAATAACAGAATTACTTTCGGCTTTATTAAGATGATAGAATACTTGCGCAACCGACCATTTGCCGGGTGCAGGCGGAGTATTTAATTTTCGAGTATCAACTTTCTCAAGCCTTTCTAATAACTTAATCCGGCTGTTTTCGAGCAAAGTAAATTTAGCTTCCACCTTCTTATTCATACTTCAAATTTAGCTGGAAATGTTATGCGACCCTGAATTAGAATCACGAACTCACTAATTAAAATGAAAGCAGTGAGTAAACAAGTTCAGGGTGACAATGCGACGTCCTCCCCACTTGGGGAGGATAAGAGGTGGGGCCTTTAGAACAACCTTGAAATAGAGAACCCTAGTTTAAAGCCGCCATTCCTCCATGCATCTGTAGTATAAGGTATGATGTTATTCGGAATTAAGCTACCGGCATTGCTAAGCGTAATATGAAAAACGTGTCCGCCGGTATGCATCTCAAGCGCTACTGAAAAGGCATTGTAAAACGATTGTACATTATTATTCGTCCTGAATGTGGATATGATATAGTAGTAATCGGCAATGATGCCAATTTTGTTATTAAACATATACCGGGCGCCTGCACCAATGGCAGGAATAAAATTTTCATCGTACGTATTATTGTTGCTGTTAAGCGAGTAGAGCACATGGTTACGGAAACTTAGTGTCGGTAAAAGTTCTACAGATATATGCCGGTCGAACCGCCTGCTTACAATAATCTGTGTAAGATATACTAACCTATCTGCAATGCTATGATTGGAATCATCGGTAGCAGCATAAAATGCCATGTTAGATTGCGGAATGATGCCCAAGTCTTCGTATACAGCAAGAGATATAGGAGAGCCGCCTTCCTTTTGAGTTAAGGGCCTGTATTTAATATCTACATCTATAAGTTCTTTTTGTATGCTACGTCCAATACCCACTTGCAGGTTATTCAACACTCCATAATCGAAACTGAAATAGATATCAGAGGCGACATCAAAACCATATAAGGTATGAACCCCTCCGCCCGATGCGCCACCCATGCTGCCAAAGCGATGCGAAATATCAAACTCCATGTGGTGGTAGTCGACTGTTTTAGTAGTAGGCGCGCTGATTAGGGTTATATCTTTCCAGTTTTGCGCTTCAGGGTTTTCGTAAGTTCTAGTTGAATCCGCCCAGTTTTTTGCAGGTTGCTGCGCCAGTAAACCCAAGCCCGTTAAGAGAGATAATAAAATGGTACTTGCTTTTTTCATCTTCTCTAATTAATCCAAATTTTGGCATTTAAAACACCATGACAACTGCCGCAAGCACCAATAACTGTAGGTGTAGCCATAAACTGCGTACTATTATCTTTTTTAGAAACTATTGCAGGGTATAAGCCATTTCCAAAGTTAACAATGGCAGTAGTATAAAAGTTGCCGCTTTGGTCTACATCCAGCGTAGCAACCAGTTGCCCTCCGCCGTTAGGCTGGGTATAAAGCATAATTACGGCATTTGCATTGGTATTTAGTTCAAGGCTATCGTACACGGTTCCTGCAATCATAAAGCATCCTTTACCATTCCCGTTAGGGCCATGGCATTCCATGCAATTGCCTTTCATCTTCTGGCTTTCGTGGTTATTTACACCACTAATCAAAGTGCCTTTGCTGCACCCGTTTACTTCGCACGATTGTACAAACATGGCGCTTATTGCCGCAATACATAGTATTAATAATACCTTTCTTTTCATACGGTTCTACTTCCTCTACTTATGCAAATAGACGCAAGAAAATTGAAAAAGTTGTGATAAAGTGTAAAATCTGCAAATTATTTTTAAGCATTACCAGCTACCGCCGGCACCACCGCCGCCAAAACTACCGCCACCAAAACCTCCGAAGCCGCCACCACCACCGCCGCTAAAACCACCGCCTCCTCCACCAAAGCCACCACGGCCAAGCCCTGAGCCCCAGAAAAAAAGACCGGCATTGCCAAGGGTATATCCGCCACCTCCGCCCCTGCGGGAGATTACAAATATGATGAGTATGATTACAAGGGCAATAATTAGTCCCGCGCTTTTACTGGCTTGGGTTCCTTTATCGTAGTTAGAAGAATTATATTCTCCTTTTGCAAAGCCCATAATCACATCTACTGCTTTATTAAGGCCCAGGTAATAGCTGCCTTTTTTAAACTCGGGCAATATTTCATTCTGTACAATTTCTTCAGTGGTGCCATCGGGTATGGCGCCTTCAAGTCCGTAACCCACGGCTATAAATACCTTGCGTGGTGGGCTAAGTTTTACAAGAATTACTATTCCATTGTCCGATTTTTTCTGTCCAATTCCCCATTGATGCCCCAATTCTGTAGCATATTCGGCAGGTTCATACCCATTGGTAGAATCTACAATTACAATGGCAATTTGGTTGGATGTTTCGTTAGAAAACTGTTCCAGTTTATTTTCCAGCTGGTTAGTTTCATCCGTGGTAAGAAACCCGTTAGAAATTGAAATATTATTTACAAACTTTTCGGGGCTTGGCCTGGGTGGAATACCCTGTATACTGCCTGCCGATGCAGAAAAACCCAACAATAACCCGAAGGCTACACCAACCAACCGCTTAGTTTTTTCCAAAAGATATATCATCGGGTAATTGATTATGGTTTGCACCTTTGTTCGGAAAATATTTTTTAAGCATATCGCCTGCCATGGCAATACCTTCGCAAAGGCCTTCGGTATAGTTGCCTTGTTTAAATTTTTCTATGATGTGTTCTTTCACTTTGTGCCAAAATTCATCAGATACTTTTTTGTGTATGCCCTCATCACCCACCACAGCCAGTTTTTTATGATTAACAGCAAGGTAAAATAGCACCGCGTTGCGATGGTCGGTTTTGTGCATGTGCAGGCGGTGGAACACTTTTACAGCCCTTTCTATTACATCTCCATCGCAATCACCTTCTACATGCAGCCGTATTTCGCCCGTATTGTGTTCTTCGGCCTTTGTAATGGCGTGTTTAATAAGCTCTATCTGCTCTATGGTAAAAAACTCTTTTGCGTTCATAGCTTAATGCGTGTAAAAAACATTGTTGGATGATTTCCTTAAAATAGGCAATATCCACCCCACCCTTATGCCATTCAGTAAGTCGTACCTAAGGTTTGTATTTTTCGACCTAAGGTCAAAGTCGTATTCAAGGCTCTTTGTAAATCCCTGTGTAAACTCAAGCCCTGCATAAAAATTAATGATGCGATTTTTGCTTACATACTGGTATCCTCCAAATTCGGTTACACAAACTCCGGCAGTAAGCCTTTCATACCCTAATAAATAATCTGCTGCAACTTGGGGTGTCCAGTCGCTTGGTGTTTCAATGCGTACGTGATGCCTTATATAGCCACTGCACAACGTTACCATAATGCCCGAGTTTAGATTTTTTTTAGACGTAGGAAATATCTTCCCAACTGTAAGCTGAATATCATATCCGCGCTCAAAGTATTTTATGGAAGAGTAATTACCATCGTTGGCAATTATGTTACCATCCTGTGTAGCAATGCTATCAAGTATACCCGTTTCGCGTAATTGGTTTCCCGAAATAAAAGCGCCCTGAAAGCCCACCATCCAGTTATTGCTAAACTTGTAATACGCTGCTAATTGAATATTGCTGTTAAACCCGAAACGTAGTGCCAGGTTTCCGGCAGGTAGCTGCCCCGCATACGACATATATATCAACACACCCGATGAGGCTGAATCTTTTTTAACGCTTTGCGCAAAAGAATCTCCCGCTATACAAAAAGCTAATCCAATAGACAATAAAAAAGCTTTTTTACAACCCATGCTTATTGTTTAGATGCAGGAACTGAATCAGGAATATTAAAAAGGTTCTTATTCGAGAAAGCCATTAACTGCTGTATGTTCCTCTGCATTCCATCCGATGAACCATCCAGGAATATAACGTTGCCTTTACCTGCTTCTGCAAAGTTCTTAATAGCTTCGGTCCACATAGAGAACATAATAACCGACATATCGGCATTAATGGTTTGCATTTCCCTGGCGGCCTGCAAAATACCTTTTGCCACTTCCTGGCGGAATAAAGCCACACCTTGTCCGCGTAACTGTGCTGCCTGACGTTCTGCTTCAGCGGTAATTTTAATAGAATTACCTTCCGCTTCGGCGGCTTTGGTTTTACGTATAAGCAATGCCTGTCCTTCATTTTCGGCTGCCTGTTTAAGGTTGTTGGCGGCAACTACCTGTGCCATAGATTTCATAATGGCTTCGTCGAAGGTAATATCGTTAAGCTGCATGTCTATCAAATGGTATCCCCATCCACCCAATGTCGAATCAAGCTGTTGTTTTACATGCACCACTATTTCGCTGCGTAGTACTAAAATCTCCGCTTGTTTAAGGCTGGCAACATAACTACGTATAGCGCCTTCGATGGTACGGATAAGCGCCTGCATAAAGTTTTTTTCGTCTACAAATTTAAAGGCTACACTTTTAATGGTTTCTTCAGCCTGGTCCATAACTGCAAACAGAAGCATGGCTTTAAAGTTAACATTGGCCTGATCCTGGGTTATCGCCTGGAATTCTAACTCCACCGACCTGTTTTGAACAGTAACACGGCGGTATATAGTTTCTATAAACGGTATTTTAAAGTTAAGCCCAGGTGCCAATATGCGCCTGTATTTACCAAACACGGTAACTATAGCTATATAGCCCTGCTGAACGGTAACAAAGCCTGAAAAAAATAAGGCGATGAAGAAGATGGCGATAATTGCCGGTACAATTGCATTCATGATAAATGGGTTTTAGACCGCAAAGTAACACTTTTTCTTTTCAAAACCTGCATTAGCCATAGTAACGGTAGAAAGGGCTAAAATGTATATCTTCGCAGCAAAATAAAACGTATGACTACAGCGGTTAAAAAAATACAAATGGTAGACCTTGCAAGCCAGTACAAAAAGATACAGGCCGAGGTAGATAAAGCTATTTTGGAAGTGGTTGAATCATCCGCTTTTATTAATGGCCCCGAAGTAAAAGCATTTCAAACCGAACTGGAAAGATACCTTGGCGTAAAGCATGTAATACCCTGCGCCAATGGCACCGATGCAATACAAGTGGCTATGATGGCCCTTGGCCTGCAACCGGGCGATGAGGTAATAACGGCCAATTTTACATTTGTAGCTACCGCAGAGGTTATTGCCCTGCTTGGATTAAAACCTGTACTTGTAGATGTTTACCCCGATACCTTTACCATTAATGTTGAAGCAATAGAAAAAGCCATAACCCCCAAAACAAAAGCTATTGTACCGGTGCATTTATTCGGACAAAGTGCCGATATGGATGCTATTATGAAGTTGGCCAAAAAGCACAACTTATATGTTATTGAAGATAATGCACAAGCTATTGGCGCCGACTATACCGGTGCTGATGGTAAAAAAGTAAAAGCAGGAACCATAGGCCATGTTGGATGTACTTCTTTCTTCCCATCAAAAAATTTGGGATGCTATGGCGATGGCGGAGCAATATTTACCAATGATGACGAACTGGCTAAAAAGATTAGGGTGATATGCAGCCACGGTTCGGCAGTACAATATTATCATGATGAAATTGGCGTAAACTCTCGCCTCGATAGTATGCAAGCAGCAGTATTGCGTATTAAGTTAAGGCACCTTGATGAATATGCAAATGCTCGCCAAAAGGCTGCTGCATTTTATGATAAGGCTTTTGCTAACAATTCTAAAATTAAAACTCCGGTACACAGCAAAAACTCTACCCACGTGTTCCACCAATATACACTTGTACTTAATGGTGTGGATAGAGCCAAACTAAGGGACCATCTTACTACAAAAGGCATACCGGCTATGATATATTATCCTGTACCCCTTCATTTACAAAAGGCATATAAAGACCCACGTTATAAAGAAGGTGACTTCCCGGTAACTGAAAAACTTTGTGCATCGGTATTATCTTTACCTATGCATACCGAGTTGGATGAGGATACCCTGAACTACATTACAAGTTCGGTGTTGGAGTTTGTGAAATAACAGCCTCCCTTAGCTTAGTCCCTCCAAAGGAGGGATATAAAAGCCTATTCTCCAATATTTTTATTCGAAACCCTATTGATCTTAAGCCCCTCCTTCGGAGGGGTTGGGGGGGCAGCCTATGCCGCTCCAGTCTTCCTTACGGTTTGCTTTTTCACAGCTACACCTTTGGTTCCGCCTCCAGGTTTTTTAGGTGCTGCTTGCTTTTGGTGAAGGGTCTGCGGTTTAGGCACTCCGCTATCGGCAGGTAAGGCCACTTTTTCTCCATCTTCGGCTTTAGGCTCATCAAAGTTTAGCATATCAGCCTTTTGCAGGATGTTATACCACTGAATCATTTTACGTATATCCGAAATATGTACACGCTCTTTATCGTAGTCGGGCAATACCTTTTCGAAATAAGCTTTCAATTCGGCATCATCCGATTTATGTTCAATGGCAGGGCCCTTATTTTCTTTTTCTGCCATTTTTTTAAATACCTCTGCAAGGGGAATGTCTTTATCTGTAAGGTATACGCTAATTGCTTCAAGGGTATTTACCTTTTGAGAAGCATATACGGGTATACGTTTTTTATCAGTTATATTTTCTACAATTACACTGTTTTTAGATTGTGCTATTGTCTTGTATAATCCGGCCATGCCAGATACTGCTATAATTTCGCTTAAACTCATGTTTATTACTAGTTTGATGCAAATATATATTATTAACGGTGTTTATTGCAAAATATTACGTTGAATTTTTTTGCTTATTCTCTTTCATCATAGGAGAGGTCGTCATCCTGAGCTTGTCGAAGGATTGGGCGTTACCCTTGCTGTGGTTGTCATGCTGAACTTGTTTCAGCATCACATCCCTAAAGCATTTTTATTTTTGGGCGTTACCCTGCCCTCGAAGGTCAGGGTCGGGCTTTCGGCTCAAACTCCTCGCTGCGCCCGTCCGAACAGCCATGAAGTCGGGCGGGCTGTGGGGTTCCGCCTCTATCCCTAACGCGAAAGATAACCACACCAGTCACTTTGAGCTTGTTTCGGGCCACACCCAACCAATCAATTAAAACTCGTGCGGTAAAAAAAATTGCTCATGCCGCTTTTCTTCAAATATCTTATCGCTCGGTATATCAAAAATATTGGAAAGAGCTAGCTTATCAGCATTAGGATCTTGGTAATACACCTTAAACTTTCTACTATTCCCCAGTAATTTTCTATCAATTTCACGGTTAAAGACTGGGAATGAATATCCTATAATTACAAGAATATCCGTTTCTTCTAATATTTTAGCTGCAGCTTGAATGGAATTTTTTGTCATTGTATTTTCTTCCCATGAATAAGAAAAGTAATCAATGTGTTTATTATTTTGCGCATTAAAATATGACGCATAGTAACTGATAATTACTTGTAAAATTTTTGATGCGTTATTATAGTCTCCATTAAAAAGATTTGCAGCGTTTTCAAGATGATCCATCTCCGGATATATTCCGGCGATGCCATTTAAATGAACAATGGATGGATTAGTTATAGTTCCATGCGGATAAGGAATTGAGTTGTACTGACCCTGAATAGTTCCAACATCGATGTATTGATTTCTAGAATCTGTAAAGTATTGCAATGCAAGTTCCAGTTGGATATCATAATTCCATGTTATGAATTTTATATTATTCGGAATACTTAAATATCCGCGGTCTTTTTGAAGAAAAGCACTTATTAATGAAATGTAACGATAATCGATATTAGGTGAAGGTTTATGCCCATCGGACCTATTGGAATCAAATAATTGCCAGTAAAGAAAACATAAAGAAAGGGCAACCTTTAAATTCAGTAAATCCTTTCCATTTTCATTAAGAAATAATTTTCTTGCATAAGTATCAACAGTATTGAATCTTTGAGATTCTTCCTTGATGATCCTTAACAATTGTTTTATTTCACTAACCTGTTTATTTTTATCTAATGCAGGAGAAGTTAAGCTATTTATAAAACCATCAATAAACACAGGCATATCTGCTACTGTAGGTAAGCTTTTACAACTAGCACCCGCACCTAAATAGTATGTAATATTTAGCTTTGACATATTATTGAATTAATCCTCAAAGCTCAATAATCAAATGACTTGATTATTGAGCTTAACTTCAATATTACCAACAGGTTTTGAACACTTTTTGCTAAAGAATTTAGCAAGATGTTTTCTATTTACATAGGGATGTGACCCTGAAACAAGTTCAGGGTGACGGTTGTTTGCGTTAGGGATAGAAAATGGAAACAGCCGAAGGCTTTTCGCTTTGATAGCCCGACCCGCCTGCCGGCGGGAACGCCCAAGAAAAAAATTGGTTTATTTACTTCTCCGCCTCAGGTAAATTATTCTTTCTGAATATATCCAGCAATTGCTGCTGCTGGCTTTGACCTATCACGTTTTTAGGAAACATGAAGGCCTGCTTTTCATTATAAAAAAGAAAGATAAACTCCTCTGAATTGAGAAAATATTTTAAACCATCCCAATTACTTTTCGATGACCCGTTCACCATTATGTTTTCAACACCTTCATCGGTTATAGAGTATATAACATTATTAAATCTATCCTTATTATCACGATATCCTTTCCTAAACCTATAATACATTCGTAAAGGGAACGATAGAAGAAACAACATGATAGGGCCAATGTAGAGCATGGTTGTCCAACTCCAATCGGTTGTAAACACCTTTGCCCCGCTATATGCCGAAACCGCAATGATTATACTAATAGCTATTAATACAGACAGTATACCTTTTAAAACACCCATTCTTTTTACTAATTTAAAGCTGGCTTGCAGATATGTTTTTTCGTCAATTGCAAACTTTAGCACCAATGCTTCTGCCATGAATGTATACGTAAAATGTTGTGTGCTAAATTAATGATATTTGCTATTTACATTACCTTTGAATAATCTTTAAATAAGCATATTTATGAAGCTTGCAAACTATGTACAGGGAAAATGGGTAGAAGGTGCCGGAGATGGCGCTGCCCTGTTTAATGCCGTTACCGGGGAAAAGATTGGAGAAGCCACTACCAAGGGTATAGATTTTAAAGCCATGATGGAGTATGCCCGCACGGTTGGCGGCCCTACATTACGCAAAATGACCTTCCACGAAAGGGCCCTGATGCTTAAAAAGCTTGCGCTTTATCTTACTGAGAAAAAGGAAATATTTTATAAATTATCTATGGCTACAGGCGCTACACGTGTAGACTCGTGGATAGATATTGAAGGTGGCATTGGCAACCTGTTTGTATATGCCAGCAAGGGCAGGCGCGAACTGCCCAACGAGCCTTTTTATACCGATGGTAAACCCGAAGCTATATCTAAGAAAGGTACTTTTTTGGGCCACCACATTTGTGTTCCTTTAGAGGGTGTGGCAATACATATTAATGCGTTCAACTTTCCGTGCTGGGGTATGCTGGAAAAAATTGCGGCAAACCTGCTTGCAGGTGTTCCTGCTATTGTTAAGCCAGCAACGGTTACCTGCTACCTTACCCAATTAATGGTTCAGGAAATTGTAAAGTCGGAAATATTGCCCGCCGGCGCATTGCAACTGTTGTGTGGCAGCACGGGCGATATGCTGGAGCATGTTACCAGCCAGGATGTAATAACCTTTACAGGTAGTGCATCTACAGGAAAAAAATTAAAATCGGGAGCAGCAGTGTTGGAAAACTCTACCCGCTTTAATATGGAAGCAGATTCATTAAACTGCTGCATACTGGGCACTGATGCAGAGCCTGGTTCACCAATATTCGACTTATTTATAAAGGAAGTAGTAAAAGAAATGACCGTAAAAGCAGGACAAAAATGTACTGCCATACGTCGTGCTATAGTCCCCGAAAGGCTTGTACAACCTGTTATTGAAGCCTTAAAGAAAAGACTGGCCGGAGCCATACTGGGCGACCCATCGGTAGAAGGTGTGCGCATGGGGCCGCTGGCTGCTAAGGACCAGGTTGCCGAAGTAATGGAAAAAGTAAAAATGCTGGAAAAGGTTTGCGAACCCGTATATGGTAACTTCGATAGCTTTGAAGTAAAAGGCGCGGATAAAAAGAAAGGCGCTTTCTTCCCTGCTATGCTGCTGTATTGCAAGGATGCATTTAAAAATACCGCTCCGCATGAATTAGAGGCTTTCGGGCCTGTAAGCACCGTGATGGGATACAAAACACTTGCCGATGCTGCAACTTTAGCAAAGATGGGCAAGGGAAGTTTGGTAGGTTCTATATTTACAGAGAATGATGATTTTGCCCGCGACTTAGTTATGAATACCGCTGCGTATCATGGGCGTTTGGTTGTAATCAACAGCCGTTGTGCAGCAGAAAATACGGGCCACGGCTCTCCCCTGCCTCATCTTGTGCATGGCGGCCCCGGACGTGCTGGCGGCGGAGAAGAAATGGGCGGCATGCGCGGTATATTCCATTATATGCAAAGGACTGCAATACAGAGCCACCCTACAACCATTATGAAGATTACAGAAGTGTACCAACCGGGTGCGGAACAGACGGAACATATAGTCCATCCCTTCCGGAAATATTTTGAAGAACTGGAAATTGGCGAAACACTGGTAACCCACAAACGCACGGTTACCGAAGCCGACATTGTAAACTTTGCCAACATTAGCGGAGATAATTTTTATGCCCACATGGATGTTACATCGCTGGAAGGAACCTTGTTTACAGGCCGTGTAGCGCATGGTTATTTTGTGTTATCTATGGCTGCCGGTTTATTTGTCGATCCTAAAAAGGGACCCGTGCTTGCCAACTACGGACTGGATGAATGCCGCTTTGTAAAACCTGTATATGTAGGTGCAACCATTGGTGTACGCCTTACCGTACAGGAAAAAGTTGCCAAAGAGGACCGCGAAGGCCAAATACCACAAGGTGTTGTTAAGTGGAGGGTAGATGCCTACGACGAAACGGGCGAAACCGTTGCACTGGCCACCATATTGACTATTGTGGCGAAGAAGAATCCTTAAATAATGAATATCGAATAAGGAATATTGAACTACGAAGTAACCATTAAATCCAAATCATTATGATTCCTGATTTTCAAAAAATAATACTGCCCTTGTTAGAAATACTTGGAGACAATAAAGAACACGAACTTGGTTATATTACACAAAAAATATGTGAAAGGTTTAAACTAACAGAAGAAGAAAAGAAAGAACTTTTGCCAAGTGGTAATCAAGAGATAATAAATAATCGTGTTGGCTGGGCAAGAACCTATCTAAAAAAGGCCAAGCTTATAGAATCACCTCGAAGAGCAACATTTAAGATTACCGAACAGGGATTAAAAATTCTACAGAGTTCTCCTGAAAAAATTAATGTTAGATTTTTAAAGGATAATAACCCAGAATTTAAAGAATGGCAGACTTCTTATAAAAAAGAAGAAGTTTCATCTCAAGCCATTGAAGAGGTTGAAACTGAAAAGACTCCGGAAGAATTGCTCGATTACTCATTTACAAAATTAAAAGAAGAATTAGCGGTCGATATTCTTGAAAAAATAAAAAGTTGCTCATCTACCTTTTTCGAACGATTAGTGGTAAATCTATTAATTGCAATGGGATACGGAGGTTCAAGAAAAGAGGCAGGTGAAACACTTGGAAAATCAGGAGATGGCGGTATAGATGGAATCATCAAAGAGGATAAATTAGGGCTTGATACCATTTATATACAAGCAAAGAAATGGGACAGTACAGTACCTATTACCCATATTAGGGACTTTGCCGGTTCTTTGCTTTCGAAAAAGGCTAAAAAAGGTATTTTTATTTCCACTTCTAGTTATCCCAAATCTGCTTATGAATTTGTTCAAAGTATAGAGCCCAAGATAATTTTAATAGATGGAAATGCACTTGCTGAACTCATGATTGAGCATAATGTTGGACTTTCAACAAAAAACAGTTACGAGGTAAAGAAAATAGATAATGACTACTTTGACGAAGCTTGAACTACAAATACTGCCCATTGATCTGCTTAAAGCATATTCCCTAAAGGCGAGTAAGGCTCAGGAGTTGGCCTTTAAAAAACTCCATGACAGCAAGCTATCTAAAAGCACTTTTAGTTTTTATAGTTCTGTTTCCGCTGTCTTTTCATCTAAAATAGAGGGCGAACAAATTGAACTGGACAGCTATATAAAACACAAAAAATTTGGCATTAAATTCTTACCGGATTACACACGTAAAACCGATGATTTGTATAATGCCTACCAGTTTGCAAAAAAATCCAGGCTTACACAGAATAACATAGAAAAAGCTCATACATTACTTACAAAACATATACTGCCCAAAACAAGGCAAGGCAACGTACGTACAAGTAATATGTTTGTAACTACTCCTGAAGGGCGTATTGAATATGTAGCAGCAGTTCCTTCAATAGTAGCAGGAGAATTAAAAAAATTCTATGCTGATTTAAAGGCCTTGATGAGTGCTAAACTTAGCTTTAATGAAGTACTTTTTTTCGCGTCCATGCTGCATTTGGTATTTGTAAAAATTCATCCTTTTGATGATGGCAATGGACGGACAGCAAGGCTATTGGAAAAATGGTTTATCGCACAAAAGTTAGGACCCAAAGCGTGGTTTATACAATCGGAGAAATACTATTATAGCAAACATAAAACCTATTATAAAAACTTGCGGGCTTTAGGTATCGAGTATCCTGAACTTGATTATGCAAAGGCATTGCCCTTTCTACACATGCTTTCGGAATCCATATCCTTATAAGAACCGAAAATTTAGCTTATTTTCGCATCTCAAAATTTAAAAGCTAAATGATAGCGGTATCCAATCTTTCGTTACAGTATGGCAAACGCGTACTATTTGATGAGGTAAATATAAAATTTACCCCGGGCAACTGCTATGGGGTTATTGGTGCCAATGGTGCGGGTAAATCTACCTTTCTTAAAATACTTTCTGGCGAAATAGAATCTACCAAGGGGCATGTTAGTATTACCCCCGGCGAGCGTATGAGTGTGTTGAAACAAAACCACTTCGAGTTTGATAAGTTCCCTGTGTTACAAACCGTAATGATGGGCAACAAAAAGCTTTGGGATGTGATGCTTGAAAAAGATGCCTTGTATGCCAAAGCCGATTTTGGAGACAAAGATGGAATACGTGCGGCTGAACTGGAAGGCGAATTTGCCGAAATGGATGGATGGAACGCTGAAAGTGATGCCGCCACCATGCTTAGCAACCTGGGTGTAAAAGAAGAGATGCACAACACCCTAATGGCTGAATTAAATGGTAAAGAAAAAGTAAGGGTGCTGTTAGCACAGGCTTTGTACGGCAATCCCGACCTATTACTACTCGATGAGCCCACCAACGACCTTGACGTAGATACCATTGCATGGCTGGAAAACTTTTTAGCCGATTTTGAAAATACAGTTATAGTGGTGTCGCACGATCGCCACTTTTTAGATGCGGTGTGTACACATGTTGTAGATATAGATTTTAATAAAATTCAGCTTTATACCGGTAACTATACCTTTTGGTACGAATCGAGTCAATTGGCCCTGCGCCAGCGCTCGGACCAAAATAAAAAGATGGAAGATAAGCGCAAAGAGCTACAGGATTTTATAGAAAGATTTAGCGCCAATGCATCCAAATCGCGCCAAGCTACCAGCCGTAAAAAGCTATTGGAAAAGCTTGTGGTAGACGAAATAAAAGCCAGTACACGCAAATATCCCGGTATTATTTTTAAAGCCGACCGCGATTGCGGCGACCAAATAATTACTGTAGATAAGCTGGGCAAAAATGCTCCGGATGGAACACCCTATTTTTCTAACATTTCGTTTACTGTAGACAAGGGAGATAAGATTGCGATCCTTTCTAAAGAACATATTGCTATTACCAGTTTTTTTGAAATTATTACCGAGGCCGAAAAGCCCGATTATGGCGAATATAAATGGGGCAGCACCATTACAAAGTCTTATTTACCAAACGAAAATGCGTCCTTTTTTAAAACCGACTATAATTTGGTAGACTGGCTAAGGCAGTATTCTACCGATAAACTTGAAACATTTATACGTGGCTTTTTAGGGCGTATGCTTTTTTCAGGTGAAGAATCGTTGAAGAAAGCAAACGTACTTTCGGGTGGAGAAAAAGTGCGCTGTATGATATCGCGTATGATGCTTACCAATGCAAACTGCCTTATTTTAGATGAGCCTACCAACCACCTCGACCTGGAATCTATCACATCTTTTAACAATGCTTTAAAAGACTGGAAACATATTGCACTGTTTACATCGCATGACCACGAATTTGTGCAAACCGTAGCCAACCGCATTATAGAACTTACTCCAGGTGGCGTTATAGACAAGCGCATGAGCTACGATGAATATATTGTAGATGAAAAGGTAAAAGCCTTAAAAGAAAAAATGTACAACGTAAAAGTAAAGGCTAAGGCTTAAAGATACCTATTGTAAATATCGGCCATACTTTCCCTCATTTGGTATTTACCAGCTTCAGAAGCTTTCATTGCTTTCTCCACTCTATCCTGAAATTCACTTACATTTCCATCTGCTACAATTAGCTTAATGGCATCTTCAAACGTGGTAAGTATGCAATTGTAAAACGTTGGCGTCCGTTTAGGATTCTTTTTAATAGCCTGTACTCCGCATTCTACCCTATAAAGCATAAGCTCGGCAAGGTCGCGGTCGTATACCTTAACTTTTTTAAATGCTGTAATAAGTTTATTAAGGTTGGCATTGGTGGTACGCTCTTTGGGGTTGAGCTTAGCGTAAGCTTCCGCAATCTTCTTTTTATAAGTATCCAGCACGGGGCTGTTATCATTCAAAAGTTCGGCCTGGTAAAACTCTTTTACATTTTTAAACTTATCAAACAAAATAACCACCTCGCGGATAATATCTTCCTTATCCGATTTATCCAGATGCTTTAATAAGGCTTTTTTGGTGAGTTTGGACATAGGGCAAAGGTAGGGAATCTATGTTTGGCGAAGTTTGCACCTTCGTCTCTATTCATATTGGCAACTTTAGGCTACTGCTGATAGTACGACTTTGTTATAGACCATGCCTAACTAAATCAATCTAAATACGATTGTTAGCGATTGTTTGCTTCCCAAAATAGTTACCCATTTCTCCGCTTTTATTTTCTCCTGCATAGCATTTACCATTTACATTTACCACAACTAATTCACGAACCAATAGGCCTAGTATATCTTCATCCAAGTAAACAAGCCTTAATTCTACTAACTCATTAATAATTTGAATTGCATTCAGTTTTTTGGTTTCAATGAATTTCAAAAATTGTTTATCCTTTTTAATGTCAATTTGACCATTTCTATTTAAAACCCACAAAACTGTAAATTGGGCTCTATTTATTTCCGCAGGCTTCCATGGTATTGGGGTTAATGGCTTTTCGAGTGTTTCTTTCGATGTCCCGTAGTAATTAAATTCCCAACCCCAGCTATCCTCTCCAATCTTTTTTTCCTTACATGCAATAAAGGGGTGAACTGCTTCAATCTCAAAATCATCTCCAAAAATTTTTGATCCTATTTCAAACTTATAGCTTAATCTTGTCCAAATGAGCTCCAATAAATGATACATAGGCTTACCAGATGACGATATTAGAATATGCCAATAGAAATCTTCATCTTTAAATGGCGAACCATAAGGCATTCCGTTACCTTTTATTATTGTACTGTCTCCACAGATGTAGAGATTCGGGAAACTAACAGGGCTATAACCTTTTACTGGACCATTTTTAACTATCTCTTCCAATTTATTCACAAAACCTTCACGTAAGCCATATTCTGTCGTATAACCATAGTACCCAATAACAATTCTGAGAGGATAGAAGGCCTCCATCATCAATAAATGATAAATAATGCTCTCCCTGTCATTAAATCTCTCTCTTCTTTCTTTTGTAGGAAGAGGCTTAGACATTAATAATTCATAAGCATCGCGGTGAAGTCTACCAACAAAGTTCTCTGCATCTCTCGGTTCTGAAATCTTTATGACTGAACGCAGATTATTATGTGAATCGTCAATATCATTCGCATATAGATTTTTCTTAATCTGAAAAACTGCTATTACATCCCTAATATGATATTTAAACTGATTAGTAAAAGAAATTTGTTGCCCTTCTCCTACAACAAGCATGCAATCTAACTCGCTGCTAATTTCACCACTATCATTAACAATGAAACTTTTTTCTACTATTCTTAAATTCAAGTCTTTAAAAATTGCCCTGTCCAAAAGTTTTGCCGTAAGCCCTTCAAAAATATTCCCAATGGTCGGCCTGTGAGTTACATCTTTTTCATCGGCCTCAATTTTAGAAAGAGCATATTTTTTGAATTGCTCCAAAAAGTCTGACACCGTTGATATCATTATTAATTATTATTAAAATCAATATTTTATAGAATCCTTTACCAAATTTATAAATAAATCTTCACTTTAATTAGGACTTAATCTATATAATAAATATTTTAACACTTATACTAAACATTTTATTTATATTTGCAATAACAAAAACTAACCACCATGGAAAACCAGGAACCTTTAACCTTAGGCAACGAGAAGCCTGCCTCAGCAAAATCCGAATCGGAAAGCCAGCAAAACCGAATTTGGGAGAAAAATCACAAAAAAATAACGGAATACATTAATTTCCATCTCACATCATCAAAAGACTTTCCAACCATAAGTACCATTGCCGAATGCACTAAAATAAGCCGTGCTACTGTGCGTAAGCATATAGAGGATTTTTATACTCTGCTCGAATCGAAAGACATGGTAAATATGTACAGGTTTATGGCCGGCAACGTTATGAGGAAACTATATTCCGAGGCTACCTGCGGCCGCATAAGGTCGGCACGGCTTTTTATGGAATTAACAGGTTTTATTAAAACGCCGAGTACCCAGGTCAACAACATTATTGGTATTAATCAAACGTTGAAAGTAAACGATATTGAACTTACAGAAGAGCTGTTGCAAAAGATGAACCAACAGCAAAAAGACAAACTTGCAGACCTATTAAAAGAAGCCAGGGGTGGTAACCACTCAATCGACTGATTATAAATAATTTAATGGTTACCAGTGGTTCTCACTTTTCTTTGATACCTTGTTAATTACTTAGTTATGATAAACGGCGGGTAAATAATTATCTTTGCTCCCGATACAATCATATTATGGAAGTAAAAGAAAAAATACAGGAAGTAACTGTTGAAACCGCTCAAAAACTGGGCCTCTCTGCCGAAGAATTTGACAAAATAAAAGCCATATTGGGCCGCACGCCCAACTTTACCGAGCTTAGCATTTACTCGGTTATGTGGAGTGAGCACTGCTCTTATAAAAACTCAATATCGTTAATTAAAACCCTGCCGCGCGAAGGCAAACATTTGCTTGCCAAAGCAGGGGAAGAAAACGCGGGACTTGTAGATATTGGCGAAGGCTATGCCTGCGCTTTTAAAATAGAATCGCATAACCATCCTTCGGCAGTAGAACCCTACCAGGGAGCTGCAACGGGCGTAGGCGGCATTAACCGAGATATTTTTACGATGGGCGCACGCCCCATTGCACAGCTTAACTCATTGCGTTTTGGCAACATCAACTCCGAACGTACCAAGTGGCTTATTAAAGGAATTGTAAAAGGCATTGGCGATTATGGCAATGCTTTTGGCGTTCCTACAGTTGGCGGCGAAGTGTTTTTTGATGATTGCTACAATGTGAACCCGCTGGTAAATGCCATGTCGGTAGGTATTGTAAAGATTGGTAAATCGGCTTCAGCAATATCTAAGGGAGAAGGAAACCCTGTATACATTATCGGCTCCTACACAGGCAAAGACGGCATACATGGTGCTACTTTCGCTTCGGCAAACATTACAGAAAACTCCGCGGAAGACTTGCCATCGGTACAAGTGGGCGACCCATTTATGGAGAAACTTTTATTGGAAGCATCCTTAGAAGTAATCAAAACCGGTGCCTGTGTTGGCATGCAGGATATGGGTGCGGCAGGTATTACCTGCTCTACATCCGAAATGTCGGCTAAAGGCGAAAGCGGCATGATTATACATTTAGATAAAGTGCCGCTACGTCAGCCCAATATGCAGCCCTTTGAAATATTGCTCTCTGAATCGCAAGAGCGTATGTTGGTGATTGTGGAAAAAGGCAAAGAAAAAGAGATAGAAAATGTACTCGAAAAATGGGATTTGAAATATGCCGTAATTGGAGAAGTAACCAAAGGCGACAGGCTTAAATACTATATGCATGGCGAACTTGTTGCCGATGTTCCGGCAGAAACGCTGGTACTTGGCGGTGGCGCACCGGTTTACAAAAGAGAATCGAAAGAGCCTGCATACTTTAAAGAATTTCAAAAGTTTTCAATCGACTCTGTGGACGAACCATCAGACTATAAAGAGGTGGCACATTACCTGGTTTCGCATCCTAACATCGCATCTAAAAGATGGGTGTATAACCAATACGATTCTATGGTGGGCACGGTAAACATGAGCACCAATGCACCATCGGATGCGGCCATAGTAAATGTAAAAAATGCCAATGCAGCTCTCGCTCTTAAAGTTGATTGCAATGCGCGTTATGTGTATGCCGATCCACGTAAAGGCGCTGCTATAGCGGTATCTGAATCGGCAAGAAATATTGTTTGCTCAGGCGGAGAACCCTGCGCAATAACCAACTGCCTGAACTTTGGGAATCCGTACAACCCTGAAGTTTACTGGCAATTTGAACAAGCCATAAAAGGAATTGGTGATGCATGTACAAAGTTTAACACCCCTGTAACGGGTGGCAATGTTAGCTTTTACAACCAGTCATCATACGAAGGGCCTGTGTTCCCTACCCCAACCATTGGCATGCTGGGCATAGTAAAGGATAAGAACAAAACGATGACGCTTGACTTCAAAAAAGAGGGCGACCTGATTTATTTAATAGGTGAATGCGCAGATGATATTAACTCTTCAGAATATCTTTATTCATACCATAAAGTAAAGGGCTCACCTGCACCGCACTTTAATTTGGACGAAGAATTTGAAGTGCAGGCATCGGTAAAAGGCTTGATAGAAAAGGGACTTATAGCATCGGCACATGATTGTTCGGATGGCGGTTTATTTGTAGCACTTGCAGAATCTGCAATGCCCCGCTCTTTAGGCTTCGACATTAACAGCGATGGCAATGTGCGTAAAGATGCCTTTTTGTTTGGAGAAGGGCAAAGCCGTGTGGTGGTATCGGTAAGCCCGGATAAGGAAGAAGACTTTGTAAACTATATGATGGATGCCAAGGCCGAGTTCAGTATGCTGGGCGTGGTAATTGGCAAGGAAGCTGTAGTGGACGAAGAAAGCCTGGGTACTATTGCCGAATTAAAAAACGGCTACGATTCAACCCTTGTAGGTATTTTGGGTGAGTGATACTTTTAACCTGCCGCCTTTATAGAAATACTTTTTGTAGTAATCATCCGTCAGGTTTGAAATAACAACACCCTTGTGCACACTGGCATGCACAAAGTGGTTATTCTGCAAGTAAATACCCACATGCGAAACATTGTCGCTGTTAATTTTAAAGAATACAAGGTCGCCTTCCTTAAGGTCTTCCTGCTTAATGGGCTTACACTCGCTTAGCAAGGTAGAACAGTTGCCAGCAAGGCTTGCGCCATATACTTTATCGTAGAGGATGCATACCAGGTCGGAACAATCAACACCTTGTTTGGTACGGCCCGCAAATTTATAGGGAACCGAATACCAATCGTCTATAAAGGTATACAGGGCGTAATTGGTAATATCATGGGGCGTTACACCCATTAAATTGGCATAGGTTTCTTTGATGGCCTTTTTGGAAGGTTCTTGCTGAACAACCACAGGCTTTGTATTTGTATTGGTCTCTGTCTTGGTTACCCTACGGCTAGTACCACAAGAACTAAGCAACAGGACACCTGCAAACAAGCAACAGTAAAAGCTATATGAATAGAGCCTCTTCATCGCATACAAAATTAGGGCATAAGAATGCTTATACGGGGAAAGAGGCCTTAGAGTTATTAAAAGGCATCTGTTAATAGCGGTACCCTATAAATAGCTTATTTACAGCACCTTATTTGTGGCGTTCTTTGAGAATATTTATGACATCGTCAAGGCTTTTGCCTTTGGCAGCAAGCAATACCAGGTAATGGAAGAGCAAGTCGGCAGCTTCATTCAGGAAGAGCTCTTCGTTGTTGTCTTTGGCTTCGATAACCAACTCTACAGCCTCTTCACCCACTTTTTGTGCCACCTTATTTATGCCTGATTTAAAGAGTGAAGCAGTATATGATTTTTCCGATGGTTCGTTCTTACGCTTTTGGATAACGCTTTCGAGATGTGCGAGGAAATCGTTGCTTATATTCTTTTCGTTCCAGCACGTATCAGCGCCGGTATGGCAGACAGGCCCTGCAGGTATAGCTTTTATAAGAATAGCATCGTTGTCGCAATCAGCAAGTATTTCCTTTACATCCAAAAAATTGCCTGATTCTTCTCCTTTTGTCCATAGCCTGTTTTTACTACGGCTAAAGAAGGTTACACGCTTTTCTTTCTCAGTCTTTGCAAGTGCTTCTTCATTCATGTAGCCAAGCATTAGCACTTTACCTGTGTGTGAATCCTGTATTACAGCAGGGGCCAGGCCGTTTTCAAATTTCTTAAAATCTATCTTCATGGTGATTAAATTCGTATTGATATATGTTGGGCCGATAAGTACTTTTTAAGATTGGGTATCTCTATTTCTTTATAATGGAACACGCTGGCGGCAAGGGCTGCATCGGCTTTACCAATTGTAAATACATCTGCAAAATGCTGCATAGTGCCTGCCCCACCCGATGCTATTACGGGCACCTGAACCGCTGAAGATATTTGTTGAGTGATATCTACCGCGAAGCCATCTTTAGTGCCGTCGTTGCTCATAGAGGTAAGCAATATTTCACCGGCTCCTAAGTCTTCTGCTTGCTTGGCCCATTCAAGAGCGTGGTGTTCTGTTTTAATCCTGCCACCATTGGCGTACACCAGCCAGTTATCTTCCTGTCTGATGTCCATAGCAAGCACGATACATTGAGAGCCGAACTTGCCAGCCAGTTGTGATATTAGCTTAGGATTTTTAACAGCGGCAGAATTGATAGATATCTTGTCTGCACCTGCATCCAGTAATGCAGATACGTCGTCTATCCCGTTAATGCCTCCACCAACCGTAAAGGGTATGTTGATAGTAGAAGCTATCTCTTTTACCAATGCAAGAAACACTTTACGTTTTTCGTTGGTTGCAGTAATATCAAGGTATACAAGTTCATCTGCGCCCTGCTCAGCATAATAGTGCCCAAGTTCGACAGGGTTACCCACTTCGCGAATGTCTTCAAAGTGTATGCCTTTGACAATTTTGCCGTCCCTTATATCCATGCATGGTATGATACGTTTCGTAAGCATTGTTTATAAAGTAAAGCGGGTTAGTTGGTGCAACTTAATACGCCCTTCGTATAAGGCTTTACCTACAATCACTTCTTTGCAACCGAGTTCATTCACGTCATCAATATCGTTAAGACAACTAATACCACCACTCGCAATAAGATGCATATTTGGAAACTTCTCAAGTATCTTTTTATACAATTCTTTTGCAGGGCCTGCCAAGCTTCCATCTTTAGATATGTCGGTACACATAACCTGTTTCACTCCATCCGCTAAAAGACTTTTTATGCAATCGAATATAGATAGACTTGTTTCTTCCAACCATCCTGACACAGCTACCTTTTCGTTTCTTGCATCGGCGGCGACAATTATTTTATCGGCTCCAAACGCCTTTAACCATTCCTTTAAAAGTTCATCGTTCTTAATAACAGCACTTCCTGTAGATATCATAGCAGCACCGCTACTCATAGCTATTTTAATATCTTCATCAGTCTTTATACCACCACCAAAATCAATGACCAAATTAGTTTTAGCTGCTACCCTTTCAAGCACTTTAAAATTGATAACCTTACCTTGTTTAGCCCCATCCAGATCGACCATGTGTAAACGAGTAATACCAGCACCTTCAAATTTCATCGCTACTTCTACGGGGTTTTCGTTGTACACTACTTTTTGGTTAAAGTCGCCATAGGCAAGACGTACGCACTTATCGTCAATAATATCTATAGCGGGTATAACGCGTATCATAGCTCAATAAAGTTCTTTATAATAGCCTCTCCAACCGCTCCACTCTTCTCCGGATGAAACTGCACAGCATAAAAATTATCCTTTACCAATGAGGCACTGAAAGGATTTATGTAGTTTGTAGTTGCAGCAGTCTCTTTACCTAACTCAGCATAGAAACTGTGCACGTAGTAGACAAAGCTATCTTCTTTAACACCTTTGAATAAAGGCCCTTTCAGGTTTTGGATGTTATCCCAGCCAACATGTGGCACCTTCAATTCATCATGCGCAGCGAACTTCTTTACCTTTAAATCGAAAATACCCAGACAGTCTACATTGCCCTCTTCTGAATGCTTACACATAAGTTGAAGCCCTAAACAAATGCCAAGCACTGGCTGTTTTAGATTTATTATCGCTTTATCAAGGCCTGATGCTTTTAATTCCTTCATAGTGCTGCTGGCCTCACCAACACCGGGAAATATCACTTTATCAGCGCTTGATATTTCATCTGCATTAGAAGATAGTACAGGAATTACTCCTACTCTCTGCAATGCAAACAAAACAGATTGAATATTACCCGCGCCGTATCTTATTACAACTACTTTCATTATAGTGTTCCTTTAGTGCTTGGCAATATCATTCTATCTGCATCCCGTTTTACAGCCATCTTAATGGCCCGTGCAAGTGCCTTAAAAACAGATTCTATTTTATGGTGCTCGTTATCACCTTCCGCTTTAATATTCAGGTTGCATTTGGCGCCATCACAAAAGGACTTAAAGAAGTGCATAAACATTTCTGTAGGTACATCACCGATTTTTTCCCTTTTGAATTCCACATTCCATTCAAGCCAACTTCTGCCTCCAAAATCCAGCGCAACCTGCGCCAGGCAATCATCCATGGGCAGGCAAAAACCATAACGTTCTATACCTTTTTTATCTCCCAGCGCCATACCAAATGCCTCGCCAAGTGTAATAGCAGTATCTTCAATGGTATGGTGTTCATCAATGTGGGTATCGCCCTTGGTTACAATAGTCAAATCAATGCCTGAATGTTTGCCAAGTTGCTCCAACATGTGGTCGAAAAAATTAAGGCCGGTACAAATATTAGTCTGCCCCGTTCCATCAAGGTTTAAGGATATCGACACATCGGTTTCGCTTGTCTTTCTTTCCTTCTTTATTACTCTCGACGGTAGTTTTAGGAACAAGTAAATATCCTCCCAACTTTTTGTACTCAATGCCAGGAAGGATTCAAGTTCTTTGGGTATTTCCTTTCTACAATGAATAAGAATGGCTTTACATCCAAGATTTTTAGCAAGTTCAAGATCAGTAAGCCTATCTCCAATTACAAAGGAATTCTTTAAGTCGTATTCTTTTTCGAAGTACTTTGTAAGCATAGCTGTGCCCGGCTTGCGGGTAGGTTTGTTCTCAGCTGGTGTTGTTTTATCGATGTGGATATCAGTAAAGCTGATTCCCTCGCCTTCAAGGGTTTTTAGCATTTTGTTTTGCGCTGGCCAAAACTTTTCTTCCGGGAAACTTGCGGTGCCAAGCCCATCCTGGTTAGTAACCAGCGCCAGTTCGTATTCCCCATCTTTAACAATCTTAGCTAATGAGATAATTACTCCGGGTATAAACTCCAGGGCCTCGAGCGAATCTATTTGCTCTGTTACAGGAGGTTCTATTATAATGGTACCATCCCTATCGATAAACAATACTTTTTTCATACTTTTTGGAATGTATTTAAAAGCGAAAGTAATTTCTTATTCTCTTCGGGTGTGCCTACAGTAATCCGCAACCCGCCTTCACACAAGGGCAATTTAGAACGATTTCGCACAACAACATTATTCTTAATTAAGAAATCGTACAAGTCATCAGCGCAGCTAGTTTTTACTAAGAGAAAGTTAGATTCAGATGGAAGGATACTCTTAACAAATTTAAATGATGGAAGTTCTTTAACAATTCTATCTCTTTCATCCTTTAACAAAGCGACCATCTCCTTGACTCTCTCCTTATTCTCCAATGCCTGCAAAACAAGTTTTTGCGCAAGGTCGCCCACATTGTATGGAGCCTTTATTTTATTCATTACATCTATAATAGCTTTGCTTGCAAAGGCCATACCAACACGCAATCCTGCCAAGCCCCACGCTTTTGAGAACGTCTGCATTATTACAAGGTTAGGATATTCATCTAACTCAGTAATCATACTTGGAGTATCAGCAAAGTCAATGTACGCTTCATCTACTACTACAATACCATTAAAGCTTTTGAGCAGGCTTATAATATCGCTCTTGTTAATCGTTCCACCTGTTGGATTATTCGGACTACAAACGAAAATAAGTTTTGTGTTCTTATCTATTGCTGCGTTTATACCTTGCACGTTGACTTGAAACTGTTCTGTGAGATTCACGGCTTTGATGGCTACATCATTTATCCTTGCTGCCACTTCGTACATCCCGTAAGTCGGAGGAAGAATAATCATATTGTCCTTTCCAGGATTACAAAATGCCCTGATGAGTATATCTATAGCTTCATCGCTACCATTACCTAAAAAGATATTTTCCGGGTTTATTTCCTTAATCTCGCCTAACTTTTCTTTTACCTTCCATTGCAAGGGATCGGGATAGCGATTAAGCTTATGGCTTGTGATAGATGAGCCCATTGAGTTTTCGTTGGCATCAAGAAAAATATCTGCTTCGCCCTTAAACTCATCACGCGCAGATGAATACGGGGTTAGCGCTTTTATATTGCTTCTTAATAAATCCTCAAGGTTAAACATTATCTCTTTTTCTTTAGTTCTTTTAATCTTATGACCACTGCATTTTTGTGCGCTACCAATTGCTCTGCCTCTGCCATTGTTTCTATGGTGTTGCCAATCTTCGCAAGTCCTTCTTTTGTTAATTGCTGGAAAGTAATTTTCTTCATAAAACTATCCACAGATACTCCGCTATATGCACGGGCATATCCATTAGTTGGTAACGTATGATTAGTTCCGGATGCATAGTCTCCAGCACTCTCAGGAGAATAGTTGCCAAGGAAAACTGAGCCTGCATTAACCACTTTACTTGCCAATGCTTCTGCACTTTTACAAGATAATATCAAGTGTTCAGGGGCATACAGATTGGAGAATTCAATTGCCTCCTTTAAAGATTTCAATAAAATCTCCCTGCTATTTTTCAAAGCTTTTTCAGCTATAGCTTTACGGGGTAGCTCTTTTATTTGAGCTGCAAGTTCCTTATTTACTTTATCTGCTATGACTTTGTTTGTGGAAAGAAGTATTACCTGGCTATCGGGACCATGTTCAGCCTGGCTTAGTAAGTCTGCTGCCACAAAAGCAGGATTTGCAGAATCATCGGCAATGATTAACACTTCAGATGGACCGGCCGGCATATCAATTGCTACTCCATCCTGGGTTACTATTTGCTTTGCAAGGGTAACAAAGGAGTTTCCCGGGCCAAAAATTTTATCCACCTTAGGAATTGTCTTAGTGCCATACGCCATAGCCGCAATAGCCTGCGCACCACCCACAGCATATATATTCTTTATTCCACATTTAGTAGCTGCGTAAAGAATGGCAGGATGTATTTCCGGAGGAGAACATAAAACTACATCCTTACAACCGGCTATTTTAGCAGGTATACCCAACATCAATACCGTTGAAAATAAAGGAGCAGAACCACCGGGTATATATAATCCTACCTTTTCAATCGGTACAGATTTCCTCCAACAAACCACACCCGGCATGGTTTCAATCTTATCTTCTTTATTGTTTAACTGAGGAGCATGAAACTTATAGATATTCGTGTAAGCTTGGTCTATCGCTTTTTTTAAAGCAACTGGAATATTTTTTGAAGCCTTATTAATTGCACCCGCATCAAGCTTAATCTTTGTGATTTTAATTCCATCAAATTTTCGAGTAAGTTTAATTAAGGCTTTATCACCTTGCTTTTTTACTTGTTGTAAAATGGCTTTTACAGCAACTTCTTTAGCTCCAACATTACCTGATGGGCGCGCTGTTAAGCTATCCCATTTTTTTCTTTGCGGATATGTAAATAATTTCATCATTGTTATATAACCATCTTTTCAATAGGTATAACCAATATTCCCTGCGCTCCATTGGCTTTAAGCTTTTCAATCACTTCCCAAAATTCATCTTCTACCACAACCGAGTGTATACTGCTCCAACCCTTATCTGCCAGTGGCAATATGGTAGGGCTTTTCATTCCCGGTATAAGGGACACTATTTTATCGAGGTTTTTATTTGGCGCATTTAAAAGAATGTACTTATTTTTCTTAGCCTTTTTCACTGCCTGTATCCTGAACATTAATTTATCTACAATTGCCTTCTCAGCTTTGCTTAATGACGGATTGCCAATAAGCACCGCCTCACTCTTCATCACCATTTCAACCTCTTTAAGGCCGTTGCTGAATAAAGTGCTGCCCGAACTTACCAAATCACATATAGCCTCAGCAAGGCCAATACCCGGAGCTATTTCTACCGAGCCACTAATTTCATGTATCTCTGCTTTTACCTTATTCTTCTTAAGAAAATCGGTTAGGATATTTGTGTAGGATGTTGCTATACGTTTACCTTGCAGGCTTTTAATTCCGTTATACTTTTTATCCTTTGGAATTGCGATAGAAAGCTGGCACTTACCAAAACCAAGTCTTTCAATAGTAGTTACATCTTTTTGTTTTTCTGCCACTACATTTTGGCCTACAATACCAATATCCGCAACCTTATCTGCTACGTACTGTGGAATATCATCGTCTCTCAAAAAAAATATCTCTAAGGGAAAATTCGAGGCATCTGTCTTTAGCTTGTTTAGGCTATTATTAAAGTCTATGCCACATTCTTTAAGTAATTTTACCGAGTCTTCATAGAGCCTGCCCGACTTTTGTATGGCTATTTTCAGTTTCATTTGTTTGGTTTAAGATAAATTAAAAAGGCTTACTTTTTAAGGTAAGCCCGCGAATATTGTTGGTTATTTATTGCTTTAACAATACACTTACGGCCTACCCTTGTAAGGATGAGCGTTATGATGCAGATGTAAGTGCTTCAATTTCATGGAGCAAATATAACAGAAATTTATATAAACCCGCTTTACCCAACAAAGTGCCCCACTCTTGCGTTATGCATAATGTAATTGCAAAGTAAATTGTTTGTAAGTACTTTAGCACTTTGTAAAACAATGTTATCCATCTGTATTCCTATATATAACGTTAAAGTAAGTTCTCTTGTAGAGGGCCTGTTGGCACAGGCTAATTCGCTGAATGTTCCCTTCGAAATTATACTTATTGATGACCATTCTTTACCGGAGGTTGCAGATGAAAATGGAAAGTTAAAGGCCTGCAACTTAACTTATCTTGGATTACACGAAAATATTGGCAGGGCACGGATACGGAACCTGTTCATAAGCTCTGCTAAGTACAATTACCTGCTCTTTTTGGATTGCGATTCACAGCTTGTTTCTCCTGCTTTTTTAAAGAATTACCTGACCCATATTGAACAAGGTAGTAAAGTTGTGTGCGGGGGCAGAATATATTCTGATACCCCTCCTTCTGCTGATAAATTGCTGCATTGGAAGTATGGACGGGAAAAAGAAAGCCAGTTTGCTTTGAAAAGAGCAGCCAATCCCTACAGGTCGTTTATGACAAATAACTTTTTGATAGAAAAGAAGGTGCTTGAGGCAATAAAGTTTGATGAGCGCCTGTCGGGGTATGGACACGAGGATACCCTTTTTGGATACCAATTGCAAAAACAGGGTATACCCATAAAGCATATCGATAACCCCATATTGCATGCAGAATTGCAAAACAACAAAGAGTTCCTTGAAAAGAGTGAATGTGCAATATCTAACCTGAAGAATATACTTGCTTTTGTAAATAACGACGAGGCTTTTATAGAAGATGTTTCTCTTCTTAAATACTATTTCAGCCTGAAAAAGAAAAGGCTTTTGTTCATTATAAATTTACCTTACCGCTTATTAAAATCAAACATAAGAAATAATTTAAGCAAAGGGCTTACCAGTATGCGCTTATTCGATTTTTACAAGCTGGGCTATTTAAGCGCAATCTCTAAGAATTGAATGCCTACACCATCAAGTGCCATGTAATTTGCTATTTTTGAGCAAAGCATCATAATTTAATGGCCGATATTCTATTTTGCTCATTCTATATACTGGTCTTTACTTTCATTATTGTAAAGTCGCCCTTTTTCAGGTTACCTCATTTTAAAGGCATTCATACTTTACTCGTATTCTATCTTAAGCTCGTTTTTGGAGTAGTGCTTTGGTACATTTATGCACATCATTATAAAAACCGTATAACCTCCGATATCTTTAAATACTTTGATGACAGCAAAGTAATATACCACACCCTGCGTACCAATTTTGCTGACTTTTTAAAGCTCATAAGCGGTATTGATGATGCTAACCCGGCCATCAAACACTATTACATGCAAATGAACTGTTGGTTGAATAGCCACGATAGTACACTTTACAACAACAGCCATTTTATTATAAGGCTCAACGCCCTTTTCATGATACTATCGGGCGGCCATTATGGCGTGCATGTAATATTTATGTGCTTTCTTTCCTTAATAGGATTAACGTTTATTTATAAATCCTTTTACCCTTACCTGCAAGATAAGCCCATTGGCCTTTTTGCGGCTGTGTTTCTGTTTCCATCTGTTTTGCTATGGGGGTCGGGTGTACTAAAGGAAGGCTTGGTATTACTGGGACTTGGCATAAGTATTTATTATTTCGGAAACATCTTAACTAAGCAAGGAAATAAACTGAAAAACATCTTACTTATTTTGTTGGGGATATTGCTGATATTCGAAAATAAGGGCTATGTGCTTATCTGTATACTGCCCTGCTTTATATCCGAATACTTAATTTCTGTTTTCGATTATTCGAAAAAACATCCACTTGTAACATACGGTATTGTAACGCTGCTTTATCTTGGAATTGGATTAAACGCTGGCTATGTAAATCCCAAGCTAGATCCCATTTACATGATAGCAACCAAACAAAGGGAATTTAATGAAGTAAACCGTGGTGGCATTTTTTTAACAAGCAAAGAAGATAATAACCTTATAGCATATCTCCCCGTAAAAGATACACAAGCAATTCACCCATTTGACAAATATGCGGATTCCATACTACGTAATGAAGGGATGCAATACCTGGCTTCCGGTTCTTTTTGCAATTTGGAAAAGGCTACACATCATCCTGCTTACTTTACTATTCAAAAAGGAGTATCCTACCAACTTATAAGGCCCGACAGTAAAGATTCTGCGCGTACAATCGGCAATGACAGTCTACTTTATATGATGTATTTTTATAACGAACCTGCCAAAAGCGCTATAAAAATTACGCCTATAAAACCATCTATACTTGGGCTTATTGAAGATATCCCAAATGCCTTAAATATATCGGTATTAAGGCCCTTTCCTAAAGAGATTCATGCTGCAACATTATTAATATACGCCGGAGAAAACCTCCTAATTGTGCTATTCATAATGCTTGCATTGTTCTTCTTTAAGAGGGAAAGTCCGTATAAAAACAAAATAGCCTTTTGCATGGTGTACTGCTTGCTAATGCTTATTCTTATAGGACTTGTAACCCCTGTTTATGGTGGAATAGAAAGATATAAAGCCGTGGTTATCCCATTTCTGCTTATTTTGCTGCTTCTCATTTATGATAAAGAAAAAGCAAAACGTTTTTTTAAGATAAAAGATAAACCTACTATCTAAATCGGCTGCATGGCATTGCTTAATAAATTACTTGCAAAAAAATCTACAACCCACATCCTTGAACAACTTAAGGAAGATGAAAGTGGTGGTGGCGAAGGAAATTTAAAGCGTGTCCTTTCTGTACGTGATCTTACAGCCATGGGCATAGCCGCTGTAATTGGCGCCGGTATATTCTCAACGGTGGGTAAAGCTTGCTTTGATGGCGGGCCGGGAGTTATTTTCCTGTTTATAATAACTGCTGTCGTTTGCGCTTTCTCTGCTCTGTGTTATGCAGAATTTGCTGCACGTATACCTATTTCGGGTAGCGCATACACTTATTCCTATGCCTCGTTTGGTGAGTTTGTTGCCTGGATAATTGGCTGGGATTTGCTTATGGAATATGCTATAGGGAACATAGTTGTCGCTATTTCATGGTCATCTAATTTAAGTAGTTTGTTAGAAAATATGGGCATACATATGCCCGGATACCTTTGTAATAGCCTGCTCGGTGTAAGAAGTGCAAATAACACATTTATGGAACTTACTGCCCAACATGCTACTATCTCCCCCGACATTACTGCCGCTCACCAACTATGGATAAATGCTCCGCATTTAGGGCCTATTCCGCTTATATTTAATATACCCGCCCTGCTCATCACCATATTTATTACCTGGCTTGTGTTTGTAGGCATACAGGAATCAAGAACGGGTAGCAACCTGATGGTTGCCTTTAAACTACTTGTTATTTTAATGGTAATAGCCATAGGCTTTTTTTATGTAAAACCGGCTAACTGGACACCCTTTTTGCCAAACGGCATGGGTGGAGTTATGAAAGGGGTATCTGCCGTATTTTTTGCATATATAGGCTTTGATGCTATATCTACAACTGCTGAAGAATGCAAAAATCCCCAGCGCGATTTACCCAAAGGGATGATTTACTCACTTATTATATGCACCATACTGTATGTTACTATAGCCCTTGTGCTTACAGGGATGTTAAGCTATAAAGAACTTAATACGGGTGATTTTTTAGCGCACGTGTTTAACGCCCTTGGCCTTAAGTGGCTGGGTGGAATTATTGCATTAAGCGCGCTTGTTGCAACAACCAGTGTTCTTTTAGTATTTCAGTTAGGGCAACCTCGTATTTGGATGAGCATGAGCCGTGATGGACTTTTGCCGCCTGCATTCAAAAAATTGCATCCTAAATATAAAACACCTTCTTTTTCTACTATTGTTACAGGTTTGTTAGTAGGCATACCCGCTCTTTTTCTTGATTCGGACTTTGTAACCGACCTTACAAGCATTGGCACATTGTTTGCCTTTGTATTGGTTTGCGGTGGCATTTTGTTAATGCCTAAAGATACCAATGAAACCAAGCCAAGGTTTAAAGTACCCTACATAAACGGAAGAATTTGGCTGCCTGCAATACTGCTGCTAACAGGTATACTTGTCAATTACATCTATCCTGGTGTTTTTGGTAGTTTTTTCAATCTTAGCGATGCTGCTAAAACCGATAACATAAGTGTTAGCGCAGAATTTTGGCAGATGTTCCCCTACTACTTCTTTGGCTTACTGTGCCTAGTATTCGCATATTTTAGCATAACCAGAAAATTGTCTTTAATTCCCGTATTAGGGCTGCTTTCCTGCTTTTATCTAATTACGGAACTAGGTATACTTAATTGGGCACGTTTCATCATTTGGCTAATTATAGGCCTGGTAATTTACTTTACCTATGGCATAAAACATAGCCGCCTGAGAGCACTAAATAGCTAAATTTGCAGTTATTCTAAGCTGTTCCCATTACTCCGTATGCTGAAAAGCAAAAAACATAGCATTTACATTTTAGCCCTATCTACTTTTATAAGCAGTTGCGTATTAGGGCAGGTTTCGCATAGGGAGTCTCTTTACTTATTTCATTTAAACCCCTTCAGGCAGGTAAGGCCCAATATTCCAATTAACAAAAGGCCCTTAAAAACCAGGATAGATTTTGGTGTGGTGCTCGGTATGTACAGTAACGACCCGCATTATACAAATGGCACAGCGGCCCAGGGCGGTTATACGATAGGCGTAAAGGAAGAAATACCTGTGTTGATGTTATCTTCTATATTGCTGGGGTTTGATTTTTATAAGCAAAACCTTTCATTCAATTCATACTATTTTGCTAAGGGATATTCTTTCCTTTATATCCCTTCGCAGGAAATTTACAATCATAGCATTGCCATCGACGAGATACATATTCCGCTTGAATATAAATTCAGTTTTGGCTCTGAATACAGGAACAGGCGTACTTTTTACGGATTAATTGGATGGGTTTACCGTTTACTTATTTATGATAATGCCCTGGTAACAAGCACCGAGAATGGGGCATTTATCTTCGAAGGGCAAAATAACCTCACTTACAAGTATCACTTGTTTACTCCTATTGGCAGCAGCGTAATAGAGGCAGGATTGGGATACCAGCGTAATGTTATTAAAAACGGCAATGCCTTTTTTATCGAATTGGATTATAACTATGGTATTTCGCCGCTTCACTATTCGGGCAACGGATTTGGGTCGAACAGTATTGACTTTACTTTAAATACGGTCGCCATAAAAATAGGTTTGCGTTTGTAGCCTTGCAAAATTCAGGTGCTTGTAAAAGAAGAATCCTTTACGAAAATTTTTTTTCACCCTGTTACTTTTACTGGCATGCATTCTTGTAGTCCTTAATTTTATTGGTGAGGTCTATTTTATTCCATCCCAATCTATGGAGGAATCATTATTTCCCGGAGATTTTGTATGGGTAAATAAACTTTCCTACGGCCCTCGTTTTCCAGAAACCATACTACCTTCTTTTTCAGAAAAAAAGAAACACTCGGGCCTTATTAATCTACCTTATTTACGCTTACCTGGCTTTACTCATATTAAGCATAATGATGTGGTAGTATTTAATTTTCCTGATGAAGATAACATGCCTACAGACAAGAAAGTGAACCTGGTAAAAAGATGTATTGGCTTGCCGGGTGACACCTTAACAATCAAGAATAAAACAGTCTTTATAGGAAAACAAAAAGCCGCTGATTTGCCTTCTGCCAAATATTCCTACGAAATAAAAGCCAGCAGTGACACTATGGGCCAGCATTTGTATCAAAGTATCCACGCCGATGATGGTGAACTTGTTAACGACGAAAATGTTTACTCCTTTTTACTGACGAAAGCCGAAGCCGACTCCATAAGAAAAGAAGAAGGGATATATTCTGTTACCCAGGTGTCAGTTTCTTATAGCACAAACTCCTTATTTCCGGGTGGTGAGTATTTCTTTTGGAACAGAGACAACTTCGGCCCAATACTGATTCCTAAAAAAGGGGTGACAGTGCATTTAAGCATAGATAGCTTGCCTCTATATGCCCGCATTATATCTACCTATGAACATCATAGCCTGCAAACCCGCAGCGATTCTATTTTCATAGATGGTAAATACTGCACTCATTATACCTTTACTATGAATTACTACTTTATGATGGGCGATAACAGGGATGATTCTGAGGATTCGCGGTATTGGGGATTTGTGCCCGAGGACCATATTATAGGTAAGGCCTCTATGGTATTGGTTTCGCTGCGCCGGGGTAAAATATCGCTTTGGCATAAAATAAACTGGCACCGCTTTTTTAGGTGGGTAGAATAATTGCCTTATTTTTACAAAATTATGTCTATTATAAAACCTTTTAAAGCAATCAGGCCATCTGCAGATAAAGCAGAACAGGTTTCCTCTCATTCTATTGAAAGATATTCTGCTTCAACTATCCAGGATATTCTTACTAAAAATCCTTTTTCTTTTCTGCATGTTATTTATGCAGGCAGAGATAACAAGAATGGTTACCATGAGCAGTTAAAAACTATCAAGGCCAAATTCGAGGATTTTATTAACGAGGGAATATTTGAATTAGAAAAGCAGCCCTGCTTATATATATACAGGCAGGTGAAAGACGGGCGTTCTCATTTGGGAATTATAGCTCTTGCTTCGGTAGATGAATATAAAAAAGGTATTATAAAAATACATGAACAAACCCTTGCTGAAAGAGAAGAAAAACTAAAGGAGTACCTTACCATTTGCGATTTTAATGCAGAACCGGTTTGTCTCACACATCCGTATAGCAAAGAGCTGGATGACTTGCTAAAAAAAGAATCGCATAAAAAGCCTTTATACAACTTTACTTCGCAGCATATACATCACAGTGTTTGGAAAATTTCTGAAACACAAGAAATTAAAGTGATAGAAGATATTTTTAAGAATATGCCCTACCTGTATATAGCCGACGGGCATCACAGGGCTGCATCATCAACATTATACGCAGATATGCAGAAAAGGGCTAACGGTAAACATACAGGCGAAGAAGCATATAATTTTTTTACAGCTGCCTTTTTTGCTGAAACAGAGCTTACTATATTCAATTTCGACCGCATGGTAAGCAGTTTAAACAATCATACAACCGAATCTTTTTTGGTCGAAACGGCTCTTTATTTTGATATTACTCCTAAAGGTACAAAAGCATGCAAACCCACTTCATCCAGCGAAATTAGCCTCTACATGGATGGCCATTGGTATATGCTTAAAATAAAAGACGACTATACAAAATCAAAAGATCCGGTTGAACGCCTTGATGTAAGTATACTTTCAAACCATATACTTTCTCCTATACTTAACATCATGGATTTGCGCAATGACAAAAGAATAGCATTTATACCCGGAATAAAAGACCTGGAGGAGATTAAAAAATCGGTTGATAGTGGTAAAATGAAGGCTGCCTTTTGTCTTTATCCTATATCTTTTGCCGAGTTAAAGGCTGTTGCCGATGCAAACAAAGAAATGCCTCCCAAATCTACCTGGATAGAACCTAAACTTGAAAGTGGCTTACTGGTATACAGCCTAAGCAATTAGAACTTAGAACGTGTCCTTCTGTGATACGGAGGCGTATATGATACTGTAATAAAGGTAAACATATAGGTATCGTTGTGTGTAGCATCAGCTCTTTCAAAGCCTGGGGTATCCGGAGGATGGAATTGTTGAATTTCTCCTAAGCTTGGATCTGCAAAATATGCAGCTATTGGACCCTTCTGCTGTAAAATGGTTGCGTTATTATAGTAAACTCCATGCGCATCATCAATATAATCTGTTCCTGTATATATTCTGTCAGATATCTCAAGTCCTACAGTCCATTGTGGGCTTATAGCATACTTAGCACCAATACCAAGTGGTACGCAATAAGAAATCCTTGAGTATGGCGGTGGCCCACCTGGTAATCCTTCTCCTTCAGTACTTAAAGGCCTTAGGCTATACCATTGTCCGTTAATGTATCTGCCTTCGGGGTTGAAGAAAAATCCTCCAAAACCAACAAATAGATAGGCATCTACCGCAAACTTTTGAAAGCCGTGAGCATGCTTAATGTGGTAACGGTGACCTATTTGACTATTGCGATAAAAAAAGTATTCAAATTGTCCTGAAATCTCAAGAAGAGGAGCACGGAAATTTAAATTACGGTTATGACGATATGGTTCGGTACTCAAAGCGTCATCACCATAAAGCCTGGCTAAGGTAAACATGCCCTTTGCAGCAAAATACGGATTGATATGGTACCTGTAACCAATCTCCATTGCAGGACGAATTGCGTTAAAGTTAAAGTCTTTTAAAAAGTGTGTACCGATAGTAGATGAGCCGCCCAAATCGCCCAAAAATTGAGAGACACCAAGGCCAATAAGGTATTCACTACGGGTAGTGTAATGATTCCACGCGTATTGCGTATTACCCCTTACCGGAGCAAGCAATACAAAGGCTAAAAACAGATAGTATAGCTTTTTCATATAAGCAAAATTATACTTTTTTTCTTTATTTCAAACAATTTGAAGGATTTTTTATCGCCTCAATCCTCTAAAAACCAATACAGACAAGATTTAGGCCATTATATTTTCAATCTTTTTTACCAAATCTTCGGTAAGCAGAGCCTTAGTATTTAATGCTTTAAGGTTTTCCTTCAGTTGCTCTGCTTTTGATGCCCCCAGTATCACTGTGCTTACATTAGGGTTTTTAAGGCACCATAGCAAGGATAGGTGCGTTACACTTATTCCACTTTGGTTAGCAAGGGCTGTAAGTTGCTTTACCTTTTCTATTTTGCTTTTACCCTCTTCATCCGTAAACGAATCCTTTAGCCATTTCATCGCAGGGATGTCGATACGTGTATCTTTAGGCATACCGCTATTATATTTACCGGTAAGCAGGCCGGATGCCAACGGAGACCATATGGTTGTTCCAAGCCCCATTTCTGTATAAAGTTTTGCATATTCGTGCTCTACCCTAAAACGGTGCAAAAGATTGTATTGCGGCTGCTCCATAGTAGGAGGAACCAAATAATTTTTCCGCGCTATGGCATAAGCTTCTGCTATATCCTGTGCACTCCATTCCGATGTGCCCCAATACAAAATTTTTCCCTGGCGAACAAGGTCAGACATAGCCATTACAGTTTCTTCTATTGGTGTTTCAGGATCGGGCCTATGGCAAAAATAAAGGTCGAGGTAATCAACTTGCAAACGTGTAAGGGCAGCATTACAGGCTTCTACAATATGCTTACGGCTAAGGCCTATTTGGTTAGGCAATTTACCGCCCCAAAATACTTTACTGGATAATATATAACTGGTTCTGTCCCATTTCATTTTTTTTAAGATGTTACCCATCACCAGTTCAGATTTGCCGCCGGCATACACTTCCGCATTATCGAAAAAATTAATCCCGGCATCATATGCTATCTTCATGCAATCGGTAGCTACCTTATCGTCTACCTGGTTGCCAAAAGTAACCCACGATCCAAACGAGAATTCACTCACCTTTAAGCCCGAATGTCCTAATCTTCTGTATTCCATAAACTAAGTTTTAGCTGGTTTGTGCCCGGGAAGAGACTCGAACTCTCAAGGATGTAACTCCAACGGCTTCTGAGACCGCAACGTTTGCCAATTTCGCCACCCGGGCAACTAAGTTTGTAAAGCCAAAATGTTATAAAGTTCGTAAAGTGCCTGCATTTACTTTCCACTTTACAAACTTTAAGAACTTTTACCTGTGTATGTGCCCGAAGCGAGACTCGAACTCGCACACCATCACTGGCGCCACCCCCTCAAAGTGGTGAGTCTACCAATTTCGCCATCCGGGCTTTTAAACAGGGGCTGCAAATATAAAAACAGATTCTATACCACAAACAAGTACTTTTCAGGAAAAGCCTTTCATTTTTTTAATATCCTCATACGCCGCTTGTATCTTTTTAAACTTTTCCTCGGCTGCATTTCTTACATCTTCGCCTAAATGACCTACTTTATCAGGGTGAAACTTTAGTGCCATGGCTCTATAAGCCTTCTTTATCTCTTCTTCTGTAGCGTTAGAAGTAATACCCAGTAATTCATAAGCTGCATCATTATTCGTTTGAAAATTAATACCCGCTACCGACCTATAATCGGCTATGCTAACACCCAGCAATTGTGCAATACGGTTAAGCATCGATTCTTCGGGTGCACTAAAAGAACCATCGGCAAGTGCTATACCAAAAAGGTAGCGTAATAGCTGCACTTTATTGCCATATGGCATACTTTGCCTTAAGGGGATGCAAATCATTTCGACAGATATGTTTTGCTTAAGTAAATCTCTTAGGGTTAAAAGGTTTTCCTTCGTTTTTTCTTCGCCAAATTGTCTGAGAAAGAAACTACGCACATAATCCAGTTCGGAACGGGTGGTTTTCCCATCGCTTTGCATAACAGCTGCCGAAAGGGCCAGCAAGGTATAGTTAAAATCGTTTATGGGCCCGGTAGATACATTGAATCGCATACCGCTTCTATCTCCTGGTGACGACATCAGTTGGTCTACAAAACCACCCAATATTAAGCCTGCAAAGGCGCCTTCCCACCTTGCAAAAGCCCACCCTCCGGCAACTCCTATAAATTTACCAATGTTAGACATGGCGCAAAAATAAGGTTGTTTTGCAACATTACACGGCTTTTACAGCCCTTTGCAAACAATAATAATCCTATCTTTATTCTTTAAATTGTAAACAGAGGATATATGGAAAGCTTTATTGAGATACTGAAAATATTCATTCCTTCATTGGTAGTTATTGGCGTATGTTTCTTTATAGTGCGCAGCTTTTTAGAACTTGAGAGTAAAAAAGGACAGCTAAAAGCACACAACACCAAACAGGAAATTATTATACCGGCCCGCATGCAGGCCTACGAGCGTATTATTCTTTTACTGGAAAGAATAACCCCCGAAAACCTGATACGCAGAACATTAAAAGTAACCCTTAGCGCCCGCATGTTTCAGGGCGAATTGATAGCGGCTATCCGCAGCGAATACGACCATAATGTGTCTCAGCAGGTGTACATGTCGCCGGCGGCATGGGCCATGGTTAAAACCGCCACCGAAGAAGCCATAAGATTGGTAAATGTATCAGGGTCTAAATTGCCTTCATCGGCTATGGCTGCCGACTTGGCTGAAAACATATTGCGCATAACTGCACAAATAGGTAAGTTTCCTACCCATATTGCTATCGATGCTGTAAAAAAGGAATTTTCGCAGTACTTTTTAGAACAAAAGGATGCTCCCCATGAAGAAAAGCCGGGCTCTTTTTAAGGTATTCGTAAAGTTTTAATTATCCCTAGGCTATATATTACGCCTGAACTTCTACCGAAGCGGTAATATCTTTAGGATTGTAATAGCTGCCTCTTTCAATAACCACATGCCAGCGGCCATCGTTAGGTATCTCAAAATCGTGCGGGCTTTCCTGAAGATCGCCACCGCGGTAACTGAAGGTTTGATGCTCCTTGTACTTTTTATAATCGTAATCACCAATAAGCATAACCCGTGTTGGTTCGCTAAAAGTTACTATTACATGATTACCCTTTTTTGCTTTAAATACCTGATGCAAATATTTCATTTTACCGGTTTATTGTTATAATTACCGGAACAAAGAAAAGGTTTTTTTTTAAATCTGCACCCCTCCGTTAGCATTATTATGCTTTGAGGTACATTTTTTTTTAGGACAGCTTTGTTGCTTTTGGCAATTTCTTTGTTTGGATGATAGTGGAGGCTGAGCCTGAAAAAGCTGCTGTAAATCACTCATTCCGGCATTTTGCATCATATACTGCATCTCCTTTTGCATCATTTTCTGCATATTGTCCATATCTGTGTTCATATCAAAATGTTGAAAGAAAGGATCATTCATAAAATCGGGCATACTGCCATTACGCCCCGAATTCATCTTAATTGACATAGTTCCGTTATTAAAAATAGTATTCATAAAAGAGGTATCAGCCATATCGCCTTGGAAAGTATATGAATACACGGAATCGTAACTAACTACATTACCATCCTTATCTACCTGTTTGTGAACTGTTATATGCACACAAGGTTTATGGCTTTGGCAGGAATTGGTGTTTTGCTCTTGTGCAAATAAAACGCACGACAACAAAGCCATCAATATCGCTAATATGTATTTCCCCAGTTTCATTGCTTCTACTTCAAGCGCAAAGATAGAGCAATCCTGCTCCCCTACTCGCGTTATTGGAGTTAAAAAGTGTTAAGAAATCACTAAAATCCTAGTTAAAATATGGGCTGTTCCAGCAAACCCTGCTGAATTTTTTATAAAACGTAAAGCCCCCGAATACTAAAGTAAACAGAGTATATATTACCAAAGCTGACAAGAGAAGTTGCTGGTAATACTGTATATCCTTTTCGGTATTCCAAAGCAGGTAAGGTAAAAACACTGCTATCGGGAAACCAATTACAAGCATTGAAATAAAAAGGGTTGTAATGCTACGAAGTGGATATACAAGAAGCTTTTTATACCATGCAATATCCTGGCCCCATTTGTGTATCAGGTAAAAATTAGTGTCATCTATACGGGCGAATAACATTGGGTCTTTATTACGATCTTCCAACTTAAAAAAGCTGGATGGAGCAGCTATTCGGGTGGCTTTTATTTCTGTTCCTACTTTTTGCTCCAATTCCTTTATAGCAATTACCGCATCATAAGGCAGTTCTTCCATTTTAAAATACTTGGTATCTAAAAACCTTAACCTGTATGCAATGCAAACTGCCTTTATATCATCTAATGAAAATATTTTGTTTTTATCAAGCAAAGCAGGATTAACATCCCATTTACCTGGTTTTGGACCCGAACGCAACTTTTTCATGATATAATCATCCACTTGCTGCCCCTTTTTCGTAATGGCTTCAACCTGACGTAAAAGAGAGCGGTGCGCTTCTTCGTGCTTTTGCTTGGTTCTGATAAGTTCTTCCTGGATATTTACCGGTGTAAACATAACCTCGATATTTACTACTGCAAATATAGGCTTTATTTCGCTCCCTTTTAAGGCTTTTAACATGTAGTAATTCAAAATAGATTGTTATTACCTTTGTCACATAAATTTAACTATGTATACAGCCGAAAATTCTATCCGTGTGCGTTATGCCGAAACCGACAGAATGGGATATGTTTATTATGGCAATTATGCCGCTTATTTTGAATCGGGCCGGGTTGAAGCATTGCGCTCATTGAACCTGAGTTACAGAGAAATGGAGGAACAAGGAGTTATGCTGCCGGTACTCTCCTTCCAGATAAAATATTTTAAACCTGCTTTTTTTGATGATCTGCTTACTATAAAAACAACCATTAAAGAATTGCCATCGGGAACCCGCATTTACTTTCATTACGAAACCTGGAAAAATGATGTAAAACTTAATGAAGGAGAAACTTCACACGTATTTGTCCGCACCGATAATGGCCGCCCCTGCCCAATTCCACAATCTGTTACAGATAAGCTGGCGGGATTTTTTCCGAAGAGTTAGTTATTCAATATCTTTTACAATATCCCATACGGAGGGATAAATGTCTTTCTTCCACTTCTTGAATCGTACAGGTTTAACCCATATAGCCTTTTCAATACCTTCTTCTTTTTGAGGGATAAGTTTGCGTGTATCCTTACAGCTCATATCAAACCAGTAGGTTCTCTTTATTGTGTCCTTACCCTTTAGTTCGTATATATGATGGCTGTTGCCTATGGGTTTTATTATTTTCAACTTCTTTATTCCACATTCCTCTTCCACTTCCCTAATTGCCGTTTCCTTTATTGTTTCTCCTCTATCCATTTTACCTTTAGGTAAATCCCATTTTTTATTTCTGAAAATAAAAAGATACTCTTCTTTTGCATTTTTTACCAAACCACCTGCTGCTTTAATAATTACAAAAAGCTTCTTAAACTCTTTCCAGATAGCTTCGGAATCTCCTAAAATGCAAAATCTTTTAATTTCTTTATCTCTTTTAAAGCGCAGCCATTCCTCCCGCAAATCAGCCTCAGGATAGTGACACAGCCTTTGCATTACCGGGCTACGATGGTCATCGAGTTTATCTGCAATAATGATAACCCTGTTATTATAATAAACTTTATACTTTTGCGCCATGATACACAACCGGGATTCGGCCCGCAAAATTGCCGATTTTTTATTGCAAATCAAAGCAATTAAGTTACAACCTGATAAACCCTTTACCTGGGCATCGGGCATTAAGTCACCTATTTACTGCGATAACCGTAAGACTTTATCGTACCCAAAAATAAGGACTTTTTTGCGCCAACAATTTGCTTCTGTAATATTCGACTTGTACTCTAAACCTGATGTTATTGGCGGCATTGCCACTGGCGGCATTGCCCATGGTGCATTGGTTGCGCAAGATTTAGGACTGCCTTTTATCTATATACGCGGAGAAGCAAAAAAACATGGCACCGAAAACCTTATTGAAGGTGAAATACAACCCGGCCAGTCGGTTGTATTAATAGAAGACCTTATATCTACCGGTGGCAGTAGCCTTAAAGCCGCGAAAGCACTAACAGATATAAATTGCAATGTAAAAGGTATTATCTCCATATTTTCGTATAACCTGCCTATTGCCTATGAGGCCTTTAAGAAGGCTAAAGTCAACTATATTTCCTTATGCGATTTTCCAACGCTAATAGAACGCGCAGTTGAAACCAACTACATTAGCGAAGAAGAAGCCAAATCATTGCAGGAGTGGATGAAGAATCCAGAAGGCTGGAAAGCGAACTGAGTGTAAAGGCAAACTATTCCCTAACCACTAATCACTCTTTTATAAAGTTCCTCGTAAATTGGGAGTATCTTTTCAATAGCAAATTTCTCTGCCTGTTTCCTTGCATTGGCCTTAAATTCAGACAACCGATTTTCGTCTCCTAAAATGTAAATGGCGTTCTTAGCCATATCTTCTACATCGCCAACATCGCTCATCATACCCGAAAAGCCATGAATATTAATTTCTGGCAATCCGCCTTTATTGGTAGATATTACCGGAGCACCGGCAGCCATAGCTTCTAATGCAGCCAAACCAAAACTTTCTGTTTCGGAAGGAAGAATAAATAAGTCGGCTATTGCAAGTACACTATTGGGTTCGCTAATCTTGCCCAATGATTGTATTTCGGCGCACGTATCCAACTCGCGGCAAAGCTTTTCAATGTTGCTTTTTTCGGGGCCATCGCCAACCAAAATAAGTCGGGATGGAATCTTTTTTCTTACAATATCAAACACCCTTAATACATCCTCTACCCTCTTTACTTTACGAAAGTTAGAGACGTGAACCATTATCTTTTGGTTATCTCCGGCATACATCTTCCTTAATTTTTTTGCTTCCGGCAGGTTGTAGTGTTCTATCCGTATAAAATTTGGTATAACCTGTATATCCTTTTTTACGTGCCTGAAATAAAAGTACGTGTCCTGCTTCAAGCTTTCAGAAACTGATGTAACCGCATTTGATTCATTAATCGCAAACGAAATAGCCGTTTCAAACGAAGCATCTTTACCCACAAGTGTAATATCTGTCCCGTGCAACGTGGTAATAAAAGGCAGCTTTATTCCTTCTGCCGCTAACATCTGCCTGGCCATATAAGCTGCCGATGCATGCGGAATAGCATAATGCACATGCAGCAAGTCGAGCTTTTCGTATTTAGCTACCTCTACAATTTTGTTAGATAAGGCAAGCTCGTAGGGTGGATAATCGAACAACGGGTAGTTGGAAACCGTAACCTCGTGGTAAAAAATGTTCTCCTCAAATGCAGTAAGTCTTACGGGAAGCGCATAGCTTATAAAGTGTATCCGATGGCCTTTTAATGCCAATTCTTTGCCTAATTCTGTTGCTACTACACCGCTACCGCCAAAAGTTGGGTAACATACTATTCCTATGTTCATATTAAGGTAATGACGAAGAAATGCCAAAATTACTTCTTTTCTATGGCATCGTAAACGGCCTGCTGAATATTGGTACGGATATTAAACTTAACCAGTTTGTTATTTGAAGAACCGTTTGGCCCTGCAACCCTGTTAGACAGGAAGACATATACCAAATGGTATTTAGGGTCTACCCAGGTATAGGTACCTGTAAAACCTGAATGTCCGTAACTTTCGGGCGAGGCCGATTTACATGTAGGGCTTTCTTTATTTTGATCTGGCTCCGGTTTATCAAAACCCAAACCACGTCGGTTGCCTGTGCTGCAATATGCACATAAAGTAAACTCATTAACGACATTACTGTCAAAATATCTTTTACCCGCATATTCGCCTTTTTGCAAATACATCTGCATTAAAGTAGCCAAATCGGTAGCATCCGAAAATAAGCCAGCATGGCCTGAAACCCCGCCCATCATAGCCGCACCGGGGTCGTGTACAAAACCTTTTAATAATTGCTTTCGGAATAGGCTATCGTATTCCGTTGGTATAATACGGCTGCCATTAAATCTATACCTTGGATGAAAGCCCATAGTCCTTAGCCCCATAGGTTTGTAAAGGTTATCGCTTTCCAAAATATCTATTGGGCAATGCTCTATCTCTTTAACGATTGCTGCCAGCAGGTAAAAATCCAAATCGCTATAAACAAACTTATGTTGCTTATCCTTATTAATTTTCGATTTCAGTATTTCCTTCATAATGGTATCCTTATAATCGGCCCGGATAAATAAATGTGCCGCAACCCTGTAAGGATATATGGCAGAAGAATCGGTACTGTAAACCTTTTTACGGTAATCGTTACCGCTCATCGTTTCTTTCCAGAAAAAGATAACCGGGACGAGGCCAGCCTGATGCGTAAGTATTTCCTTAGGAATTAAGTTTTTCTTATCTGTCTTTTTTGCCTCGGGTAAATAAGTAGCAAGGGGTTTGTCTATGTCTAGTTTTTTCTCTTGCACCAATTTCATTACGGCTGGCGTTGTAGCTGCAATCTTGGTAATAGAAGCCAAATCGTAAATATCATCCAGGTGTGTATGTGTAGTATCACCATAATTCTGGTAACCGAACGCCTTATTGTAAATCACCTTACCATCTTTAGCAACCAGCACAACGCAGCCCGGATAAGCCTTTTGCGATAGCCCATAATTAGCTATAGAATCTATTTTTGAGGTTACACTGGGATTTATTCCGGCTTCTTGTGGCACTGTGTATTCAAACCTGATAGGCTTTGTACAGATGCCTGCACCTCGCTTAAAATCATCTGAAACTGTAACTGCTAATTCACCTTTTGTTCCAATGCCACCAAATATAGCTTGTGCAGAATAATCTTGCGTGTATGGTAGGCTTTGGTAGGACATTACAACCGCCTTTGCATTTCTTATTTGCGGCAGATAAGCGAGTAAATATGGATCAGAAAAGAAATCAATAACAGTTGGAAAATGCTTTGCAATAGTATCCAGCATCTTAATGGCAACTCTCTTCATATTAAAGGTATCGGCAGGTTTGGTAAGGGTATGATTCACCCCAATTATTACAAGGTTAAAGCCTTTAAGTTTTGGATAAATGGCATTTATAACACTATCCTTACTATTCATGGACATATTGAAATGAGTAACGTTGGCGTAGTCATTCATCCTTGTTTGGAATTGGTTCGGAGTAGTATCCCCAATCATTAAGGATGCTATCCGAAGAGTATCCAATCGCTTTAAAGGCAGCAAGTCATTTTTATTGGATAGAAGTGTAACCGTGTTCTTTGCTAATTGCCTGCTCAGATAATCCGCGCGATAAGAGTTTAAATCCTTGGTAAGATTACTTAGCACCACAGGATGATAATGATTTAATCCTGCCCACGCCTTTGCCATTAATATTTTGCGGCAACGGACATCAATTTCCTCCTGCGTTATTTCTTTCTTATCTATGGCTTTATTTATTTCTTCAATCGCTTTTGGAACATCTTGCGAAAAGAGCAACACATCATTACCTGCCAGCAAGGCTTTTACATCTACCTCGCCCGGAGAATAATATTTGGCTACACCCTGCATATTAAGCGCATCGGTATATATAAGTCCGTTAAAGCCGAGTTGCTTTTTAAGCATATCGGTTACAATTTTGGGCGATAATGTAGATGCCCTGTTCTTTGTAGAATCCAGCGAAGGAATATAAAGATGCGCCACCATTGTACTGCTCAGCCCATTTTTAAATAGCTGAATAAATGGGTAAAGTTCAAGTGTATCGAGCCTGCTAACAGGATAATCTACAATAGGTAACGAAAGATGAGAATCTGTTTTGGTGTCTCCGTGGCCCGGGAAATGTTTTCCGCAAGCAAGCACATGTTCACTTTGCAAGCCTGCCATATAGGCTATGCCCATCTTGGTAACGTGCAGCTTTTCCTCTCCAAACGAACGCATACCTATAACAGGATTTTCGGGGTTATCGTTTATATCTATAACCGGGGCAAAGTTTTCTTGTATACCCAACCGCTTGCATTCTCTGGCTATCTCAGCCCCCATTTGATAAACTAATGAATCATTATCCATAGCGCCCAGTGTCATCTGGAAAGGAAACTTAGGAACACTGTCCAACCTCATTGCAAGCCCCCATTCGGCATCCATGCCAATAAGCAAAGGCACTTTAGAAAGCGACTGGTATGTATTTGTAAGTATCCCTTCACGGTAAGGACTGCCTTTAAAAAATATCAGCCCTCCTATTTTTTGTTCCTGAATAAGCTTAGTAACACTTTCAATATTGTTATTATGGCTTGCGCTATCAGAGTATGCAGCCACCATAAAAAGCTGGCCTATTCGTTCATCCGGAGTAAGCGCTTTAAGTACAGAATCGGCCCAGGCTTCGCATTGCTTATTGTCAAACGGAACACTATTCTGGGCTTTTGAATTACCTATGCTTAATAGAAAAATTGTTAGTAAAAAAAACCTTGTCATCATCAATTGCGAAAGTACCTATCAATTGGGCGCAATACCTTGATAGGGTACCTATTTTATTAACAGAAAAAAGTTAAAGGGTTTAAACAATAGGATGTGATGCTGAAACAATCCCGATAGTTATCGGGACAGCATGACCGTCACCCTGAACTTGTTTCAGGGTCGCATACCTCTTTTGCATCTCCTGACTACTTCTCTATTACCACGCTCACTTCATCCACCTCACCATTCATAGGTGGGTTAAGCTTTATAACTTCTACACTCAACTGTTTTACAATAGGTAGCTCTTTTTTAAGCTGTTCGGCAATACGCTCTGCCACATGCTCAATAAGTTTAGCGCGTACAGCCATTTCTGCTTTTACAATGCGGTATACGGTTATATAGTCTGCGGTATCGGCTAGCTTATCGCTTTTGGCGGCTACAGAAAAATCTCCTTTAAGCACAACATTCACCACATAATCTCCTCCAATCAGGGCTTCTTCTTCAAGACAGCCGTGATAAGCAAATAACCTAATTCCGCGTATGTTGATAGTTTGCATGATTATTTTATAACCTGCAATGCCTTCTCAATCCTACTTACAACCTCGGCTTTACCTAACAACTCAATTGTTTCAAAAAGTGCAGGCCCCGCCGCCATGCCCGTTACCAATATCCTAAATGGTTGCATTACCGAACCTGGCGAAATAGTATTTTCTTCTGCCAGCTTTTTAAAAACAGCTTCTACATTGGTGTGCGAAAAATCGCTGACAACTGACAACTGACTACTTAGCTTACTGAAGAAAGCAGGTACATTTTCCTTCCATTTCTTTTGGATAACCGTATCATATTGGGTTGGAGCGAAAAAGAAAAAACTACCCAAATCCCAGAATTCAGCAGGAAAGTGAGCCTTTTCTTTTATCAATCCACATACCTTTCCAACATATTCGGTATTGGCTAAAGTTGCAGGCGCTCCTTTTTCTTTTACAACAGGCAGGAATATAGCAGCCAGGTCTTCATTGCTCCTCTTTCGCATGTATTGTTGGTTATACCATTTTGCCTTTTCAGGATCGAACTTGGCACCATGCTTGCTAACCCTATCTAACGAAAATGCTTCTATCAGTTCATCCATGCTGAACAATTCCTGTGTAGTCCCCGGGTTCCAACCTAAGAAAGCCAATAGGTTTGCCACTGCATCAGGGAAATATCCCCTCTCCCGATACCCCGACGACTGTTCACCTGTTGCTGGGTCTTTCCAGTCTAACGGAAATACTGGAAAACCTAATCTATCTCCATCTCTTTTGCTTAGTTTGCCATTGCCATCAGGGCGTAATAACAAAGGCAAATGTGCAAACTGTGGCATAACATCTTCCCAGCCCATATAGCGGTATAATAACACATGCAAAGGCGCAGAAGGCAACCATTCTTCGCCGCGTATAACATGGCTTGTTTGCATCAGGTAATCGTCTACCACATTAGCAAGGTGATAGGTCGGCATGCCATCCGATTTAAACAATACTTTATCATCTAAAGATGAAGTGTGTACCACCACCCATCCGCGTATTATATCATGAAAACGCACCTCTTCATTGCGTGGAATCTTAACACGTATTACATAAGGTGTACCGGCATCCAATAACTTCTTAGTCTCATCCTCTGATAAAGTAAGCGAGTTTTTCATGGATGTACGGGTAACCGCATTATACTGCGGGGCCGCCACTTTGGCAGCTTCCAGTCTTTTGCGCATAGCTTCCAGTTCTTCCGAAGTATCAAATGCGTAGTAGGCAAATCCATTGGCTACCATTTTTTCGGCATACTCGCGGTACATAGCTTTACGCTCCGATTGGCGATAAGGTGCATGTGGCCCACCTTTCGAAATGCCTTCGTCTATCTCTATGCCTACCCATTTCAAAGCTTCTACTATATAATCTTCAGCACCGGGAACAAAACGTGTTTGGTCGGTATCTTCAATACGCAAAATAAATGTACCCTTATGTTTGCGTGCAAAAAGGTAGTTGTACAAGGCAGTACGTACTCCGCCTATATGTAAAGGGCCTGTGGGGCTGGGTGCAAATCTTACTCTAACCGGTCTGTCTGACATTTTTCTGTTTTAATGAAAGCAAAGATATGGGATTTAGTAGTCAGTAATCAGTTATCAGAAGTCAGTTTTTCCTTTGGTTTGGACTACTAAAACGCAATTTTTCACTGACAACTTACAACTGACGACTGTCAACTTATATTTTCTTTGTACGTTTGCACCCTATGGCCACTATACGACAAAATAAAGTTTCGCGCCTACTGCAAAGGGAAATGGGTAATATCTTTCAAAGGGAAGGAAGCAACCTGTTGCCCGGAACCATGGTTACCATTACCAATACAGAAGTAAGCGCAGACTTGTCTATTGTTAAATTTCATATTACAGTACTGGGAAAATTAAAGCCACAGGAAGCCTTGGAAGTATTAATGTCAAAAAAATCTGAATTGCGTAATGAGCTTTCGCATAAGGTAAAACACCAATTGCGTATTGTGCCCGACCTGCGCTTTTATATTGATGAATCGTATGATGCTATGAAACATATTGAAGATTTATTGAAGAAGTAATTTGTGTTTCTTTGTACTTTATGAACTTTAAAAACTTTATAAACTAAAAGTGGAATACGACCCGATTAAAAATAAACTTGGAGTATTTTTCAACGCATCGCCTGCCATGCGCAAGCTGTTCTATAAGCTGCTTGACCTGCTGCTTTTACGCACATGGCACATACATAAAGAAGTAAAAAACTGGGCAAAGAACGCGCCTGCAAAAGCCAATATATTGGATGCCGGTATGGGTTTTGGGCAATATTCCTTTTGGATTGCTTCTAAGCACCCTAATTGGAACATATTTGGTGTAGATGTAAAGGACGACCAGGTAGCAGACTGCAATAAATTTTTTACCCAAACAGGCAGGACCAATGCTAAATTCGAGGTGGCCGACCTTACCAAATTCTCTAAGCCCGATACATTCGATTTTGCCCTTTCGGTGGATGTTATGGAACATATTTTGGAAGATGTAGAAGTGTTCAAAAACATCAATGCTGCCTTGCATAAAGGTGGTATGTTGCTTATCTCCACCCCTTCCGATCAGGGCGGCTCGGATGCTGAAGAAAGCGGGGAATCTTTTATTGGCGAGCACGTACGCAATGGCTATAACATTAAAGAGATTGAAGAAAAGCTTATAAAAGGTGGCTTTACTAAAGTAGAAGCCAAATATTCTTACGGAACCAGCGGGCATATTTCCTGGGTATTATCTATGAAATGGCCCATGAAAATATTGGCGGTTACCAAGGCATTTATTATCCTGTTGCCCTTCTATTACCTTATTACATTTCCGTTCTGTCTTATCCTAAACGCAATGGACAGGGACGGAACCCACAAAACGGGTACAGGTTTAATAGTAAAGGCCTGGAAGTAGTTATTTAGGCTATAGTCCTTTCTTCTTTTGTTCCTTAAGCCATTTTATATCATCATCACTTAGGCCTTTGTCTTTAGTCCTGAAGACATATACTGTAGATGCGATAGAAAAAACCAGGAAGAACAAACCCACAGAAATCCCCACTACTCCAAAAGAAACAGCCGAATCATCAACATGCCATCGCCCTTCTGCCATATACCCGGTATTAAACATACCCAAGCAGAAAAACATAAATAGCAGGCTTACTATCATCCCAAGAATAGACAATGTTTTCATCAATGGTAGGATTTAGGTTGTAAACTTACAATTCATTTTCTTTCGATTTTATTACCTCCATTTTTTTATCCCTGCTATATTGCTTTAGTGCATATTCATGCTTGCTGGCCTCAGCCCTCGATTCAAAGGAACGGATAAACTTTACTGCAACCGGCCCTCGCCCCCTTGTGTATTTTGCCCCCTTGCCCGAATTATGTTTGGCTACCCTTTCTTCAACATTATTCGTAATACCTACATAAAATGTTTTATCCGCACATTCGAGAATATAGGTATACCATTTTTGCATTAATCAGATGAATATTTTGGTAAAGATATATTCTATCCTCACGACTTACTACTTTCCTCTTATTACTTCCTTACCTTTGTATGTAATGAACCTCTCCTTATTTATAGCACGCAGGTACTTAGTATCCAAAAAATCGCACAATGCCATTAACATTATTTCGGGTGTTGCGCTGGGTGGCATAGGTATTGCTACTATGGCGCTTATCATTGTGTTATCGGTATACAATGGTATTTCCAATCTTGTAAAATCGTTGTATAATTCCTTTGAGCCCGATATAGTAATTACTGCCAATGTGGGGAAAACATTCAAGGCCTCGGGTTCTGCATTCGATAGCATTCGCCTTATAAAAGGAGTAAAATATTTTAACCCTGTATTAGAAGATAAAGCCCTGATAAAGTATAACGACCAGCAAACTTTTGTCACAATAAAAGGTGTTAGCAGCGATTTTGAAACCATGACCCAGTTTGATACCCTGATACACGACGGCACATTTTCTCTTGCGAAAGGCGGGCTCGATTATGCTGTATTCGGGCGTGGGCTTTCAGATGAAATAGGCTTAGGAGTATCGAATGCGGATTATTATTCCGTTGCCTGTTATGCCCCCAAACGTGGACTGAAAGCCACAGCCAACCCGGCAGATGCGATTATTGAAAAGCATATTTTCCCTGCCGGAACATTTTCCATCAGCGATGATTTTGATTACCGTTATGTAATTACATCCCTAAGTTTTGCCCGCCAATTGTTTGATTATAGAGATAGCTCCTCGGTATCATCTATTGAAATAGGCCTTACAAAGGCTGCCAATACTGATGAAGTGAAAAATAGTATCAAAAAAGTATTGGGCGGCGATTTCGCGGTAAAAGACAGGTTCGAACAAAATGAACTACTTTTTAAAACTCTGAAATCTGAAAAACTGTGGACGTTTATCATACTCGTCTTTATACTGATAATAGCCACCTTCAACATAGTGGGCTCCTTGTCTATGCTCATCCTCGATAAAGAAAAAGACATAGATATATTGTGGAAAATGGGCGCCGATATGCAAGCCGTAAAAAAAATATTTATGTATGAGGGAATGCTTATCACCTTTATTGGTGCCCTGGGCGGACTCATCTTGGGCACACTTTTATGTCTTGCTCAAATAAAATTTAAACTTATTGGTTTTGGCCCTGGCTTTAAGGTAGATGCCTACCCTGTAAGCCTGCAAGCCACGGACTATCTCTATGTATTTATAGTGGTCATAGTCATAGGATTTCTTTCATCCTGGTACCCTGTCAGGATGTTTACCGCCAGAGGTTTCAAAAAAAGCACCTAAAAACCTTACGTTTTACACATTCCATAGTGAATAAAATGGCTTTTCCTGCGTTATATACAGGATAGGTATAGCCTATTTTTGGTAGATATATAATATAGGTATCATGGCCGTACGTCAAACAAACCGACTTAGAATAGAACCCTTAGAGGAGGAACCGATTATTGCCGCCGAGGAAAAAAAAGCCGAAAAACCTGAGAAAAAAGCTGAAAAGAAAGAGAAAAAGGAAAAAGCGCCCAAGCCTCCTAAGGAATCTATTTTTACAAAATTCAGTGCTAAACTCGAAGCATGGAAGGTTATTCCGTTAACGGGTTTGTTCTTTATACTGGCTTCTGTTTGCATGTTTATTGCCTTTGTTTCCTACCTGTTTACATGGCAGGTAGATTATGATAAAGTAAGCGGCCCTGTTAGTTATATTTTCTCTCCCGCCGTAAAAACAGAAAACTGGTTAGGCAATTTTGGCGCTAAAATATCCAGCCTTTTTATTGGCGAATGGTTCGGCATTGCATCCTTTGGCTTTGTGCTCCTGTTCTTCATTTGGGGTGTATGGATGCTGTTCAGATTAACACTTCTGCCCCTTAAAAAGACATTACGTATTTCCATATTCATCATATTGTGGACCAGCATCACATTGGGCTTTTTCTTCCATGCTTCGCACCAGTTTATGGGCGGAGGCATAGGATATTTCACCTCAGGATGGCTCGAAAATTTTGCCGGTAAGGCAGGAACCATGGCCCTTGTATTCTTTACAGGGCTTGCATTTTTGGTGGTAAACAACATAGTAAAAATCCCTGACCTTAAACTAAAACCTGCAAACAATGAAACACCTGAAACTAAAGAAGACCAAACTGAAATTGAGGAAGAAGTTGAAACGGCACCTCCATTCATTAAAAACGAATTTAAAGAAGTAAAACAGCCCGAAACTGTTGAATTTACTGTTGAAGAAACCAAGCCACCGGTTGAGGAGAAGAAAGTAATTGAACTTAATCCCAACAAAGAAGTTGAGTTTTCGATTGAAAAAGCGCCCGAGCCGGAAGTAAAAAAAGAAGAAACACCTGTAGAAGAAAAGAAAGTAATGGGTGCCTACGACCCTAAGCTCGATTTGTCTTCATACCAGTTTCCTCCCCTATCCCTGATGCAGGAACATGGCAAGGATGAGGTTACGATTGACCAGGCTGAACTGACTGCTAATAAGGACAGGATTGTAGCCACCCTGGCAAACTATAACATTGCAATTAAAAAAATTAAAGCCACTCCCGGACCTACAGTTACACTTTATGAAATTGTTCCGCAGGATGGCACCCGTATATCCAAAATTAAAAACCTGGAAGATGATATAGCACTTAGCTTATCTGCTCTTGGCATACGTATTATTGCGCCGATACCGGGACAAGGAACGGTTGGTATAGAAGTGCCTAACCGCAATCCTTCTATGGTTTCTATGCGCTCTATTCTTTCGTCCGATCCTTTCCAAAAAAGCGATATGGAATTACCGATTTGTTTGGGTAAAACCATTTCCGATATTCCATTCGTTATTGACCTTGCCAAAATGCCACACTTACTTATGGCGGGTGCTACGGGCCAGGGTAAGTCGGTAGGATTAAATGCGGTATTGGTTTCACTGCTCTATAAAAAACATCCTTCGCAAATAAAATTTGTACTTATTGATCCTAAAAAAGTTGAACTAACGCTCTTTAATAAGATAGAAAGGCATTTCCTTGCAAAGCTACCTAATACCGAAGAGGCTATTATTACAGATACCAAGCGCGTAATTCATACACTCAACTCGCTTTGTATTGAAATGGACCAACGTTACGACCTGCTTAAAGATGCACAGGTACGCAACATAAAAGAGTACAACGAAAAATTTACCGCACGCAGGCTTAACCCTGAAAAGGGACATAAGTATTTGCCTTATATCGTGCTTATTGTAGATGAGTTTGCCGACCTTATTATGACAGCAGGCAAAGAAGTGGAAACCCCCATTGCTCGTTTGGCACAACTTGCACGTGCCATTGGTATCCACCTTATTATTGCAACCCAACGTCCATCGGTAAATATTATTACAGGTACCATTAAAGCCAACTTCCCTGCACGTATAGCATTCAGGGTTATTTCTAAGATAGATTCGCGCACCATATTAGATTCGGGCGGGGCTGACCAGTTAATTGGCCGTGGGGATATGTTATTGGCTACAGGCAGCGACTTGATTAGGCTGCAATGTGCTTTTGTAAGCACTAAAGAAGTGGAGGATGTAACTGACTTTATCGGCTCGCAACAAGGCTACCCAAGTGCGTTTGAACTACCTGAATATATTGAGGAAGGTGCAGAAGGTGGCGAGGGTGGTGGCGCAAATCCTGATGATAGGGATGCTTTATTCGAAGAATCTGCACGCATAGTAGTAGATAATCAACAAGGTTCAGCATCATTACTACAACGTAAACTTAAGATAGGATATAACCGTGCAGGCCGCATAGTAGACCAATTGCAAGCAGCTGGAATAATCGGCCCATTTGAGGGCAGCAAAGCGCGCGAAGTACTTATAAAAGACTACAACTCCTTACAGGAAAAACTTAATGCAGGCAAAGGTTCCGAACCTTTGGTTTAGGTAAGGTGTAACGAATTCTTTTTGGCTAAAAGGTCTTCCTTGGTTTCTTTCCAAAGCTCATCGGGTATGCAGCAATCTACAGGGCAAACCGAGGCACATTGTGGCTCATCATGGAAACCCGTACATTCGGTACATTTATCAGATACGATATAATATCTGTCAAGTTGCACAGGGTTTTGAGGAGCATCAGAATCTGTATTCAACCCGCTTTTACCGGTAAAAAGGCCTTTAAGGGCTGTGCCATCGGAAAAACGCCATTCGTTTCCGCCTTCATATATTGCATTATTAGGGCATTCCGGTTCGCAAGCCCCGCAGTTTATACATTCGTCTGTTATCTTAATTGCCATAATCTTAAAATTTAAGGGTGCAAAGATACGAAAAGCTAAGAAACTTTATAGAGCAGCTAATACTGTTCCTTTAGCCTCGCCAAAACCTATACGCACTTTACCTTTTTGGGCATAGCCTTTAATTATGATGGTATCGTTATCTTCTAAATACTTGCGTTGTACCCCTTCGGATATTGTAATAGGATTAGCCCCGCCCCACGTCAACTCAAGCAAAGAACCATACGAATCAGGCGTTGGGCCACTTATAGTACCCGATGCCATCATATCTCCTACATTAATATTACAGCCATTTACGGTATGATGCGCCAATTGCTGCTCCATCGTCCAGTACATATACTTAAAGTTAGACGTAGATATTTTCTTGCCTTCGGTATTTTGGGGCTTAAGCCACACTTCAAGGTTTATATCGAGCGCAGTATTTTCATCCGCACGTTTAAGATATGGCAACACTTCCGGGTCTTGTACAGGTGCTTTTACCTTAAATGGTTCCAGAGCATCAAGGGTAACTATCCACGGTGATACGGTAGAAGCAAAATTTTTTGCTAAAAATGGGCCAAGCGGAACATATTCCCAACGTTGTATATCGCGTGCTGACCAATCGTTAAAAAGCACCATGCCAAAAATGTAATCGTCTGCATCTTTAGTAGTTACGCCGTTGCCAAGTTCCGTATTCTTTCCAATAATAAAAGCCATTTCCAGTTCAATATCCAATGCTTTACTCGGGCCAAATACAGGCTTTTCGGTATTAGGCGGAGTCATCTGTCCTTTAGGCCTGTGAAAATTTGTGCCCGATACAATTATTGATGAAGCCCTTCCATGGTACCCTACCGGTAGATGCAGCCAGTTTGGCAACAATGCATTTTTAGGGTCGCGGAACATTGAACCTACATTGGTTGCATGTTCTTTGCTGGAATAAAAATCGGTGTAATCGCCAATATGCACAGGCAAAAGCATCTTTACCTCTTCTGCCTTAAACAAACACTTTTTCCTTGCTTCAGCATTATCTCTAAGTTCGGGGTTGTCCTTTTTTAATATCTCAGAAAGCCTATCCCTTACTTCTCTTGTAACACTTTTACCCAATGCAATAAAATCATTCAAGCTATCCTTTTCAAAAATTCCTTCAGGTAATTTTATTACAGAAAAATATCCCAGCTTATGCAATGCAGCAAGGCTTATAACCGTATTCCCAATAATAGAAACCCCTTTGGAGGGGCCTGGGGAGGCCGCAATCCCAAAAGGCAAATTTTGTATTGGAAAATCACTATTCTCCGGTACATCTATCCAGGAACTTAGGTTTGGGTCATTGGCTTTTATCATACATCTTAAATTATAAGGCAAAAATATCAAATAGTTGTCAGTAGTCAGTTATCAGTGATCAGAAAGGCCACTTATAGAGCAAAGCAAGGAGTAATTTCACTATTTTTGAGGTATAACCATTCTTTGTGTGCGGCATAACAGGCATATTTTCTCATTCGGGAGAGGCTAATACTTATACGAGTAAGGTTAAGGATGCCGTTGCAACTATGCACCATCGTGGACCTGATAACTCAGGTTTTTTTTCAGATAACCATTGTGCTTTGGGCCATGCCCGCCTATCCATTATAGATACCAGCCATGCATCCGATCAGCCTTTTTATAGCGAGGATAAACGCTATGTAATAATATACAACGGTGAATTTTTTAATTACAAAGAACATAAAGATGCCTTACTGAAAAAGGGTGTAAAGCTTCATACTTCAGGGGATACAGAAGTATTGCTGCAACTCTATATCACTCAGGGAGAATCTTTTTTAGAAAATGTAAATGGTTTTTTTGCCTTTGTAATTTACGATATGTTTGAAAAATCATTGTTCATTGCACGTGACCGTTTTGGAATAAAACCCCTGTTCTATTCTGAAGATAAGAGCAAATTTGTTTTCGCTTCAGAAATGAAGGCATTGTTGAACTATCCTATTGAAAGGAAACTGGATAAGACCTCGCTGCTGGAATATTTACAGCTTAACTATATACCTGCACCTTACACCATGCTCGAAGGAATATTAAAATTCCCGGCAGGGTATTGTGCCAAAATAAAACCCAACCAGCCCATAGAATTCAAGCGCTTTTGTAAAGAAGCATATCCGCAAAAACCCTCGGAAGTATCATACAATGATGCTAAAAAGACATTCTATAACCTCTTAGATGATGCAGTACAGAAAAGACTTATTGCTGATGTTCCACTGGGCACTTTTTTAAGCGGAGGGTTAGATTCCTCGGCTGTATCTGCTATTGCAGCTATACATAAGCCCGACCTTATGACTTTCTCTATTGGGTATAAGAATGAACCTGTATTTGATGAGAGCTATTATGCCGAGTTGGTAAGTAGAAAACTAAAGACGAACCATCACACGTTTATGCTCGACAATAGCGATTTGTTTAGCGAGCTATTTAAAGTGCTGGATGCAATTGACGAACCTTTTGGCGATTCTTCTGCCATACCTATGCATATACTTTCCCGCAATACGAGGAAACACGTAACCGTTGCCCTTTCAGGCGATGCAGGCGATGAAGTAATGGGTGGATATAATAAGCACATGGCTGAATTTAGAATAAGAAATTCGACATTGCTTAATCCGGCGCTTATGCTGGCTTCGCCTTTTTTAAAATTATTGCCTCAGTCGAGAAATAGTAAAGTCGGCAACCTCGCCCGTCAGGGACTAAAGTTAGCAGAAGGTGCTGGAATGGATGAAAAAGAGCGTTATTGGCGATGGGCATCGTTCGCTAAGGAAAGCGAGGCAGCGGTGCTTTTAAAATCTCCAAATATATCATCCTATAAAATCAGAAAAGAAGAGATATTGAATTGCATTAATTCCGATTTTAACTCCGTTTTGTATACCGATGTAAAACTGGTGCTACAGAACGATATGCTTGTAAAGGTAGATAGTATGAGCATGGCCAATAGCCTGGAAGTCCGCTCTCCCCTGCTCGATTACAGGTTAGTTAATTTTCTTTTTTCTTTGCCTGTATCTTACAAAATTACGGGAGCCGACCAAAAGAAAATTTTGCGCGATTCGGTTGCACATTTGTTACCCAATGAAGTCATTACCCGCAAAAAACATGGTTTTGAAGTCCCTTTGCTTAAATGGTTCCAGGGTGATTTACGTGAAACCATAGAAAACAAATGGCTGAATGATAAAAAGATTGAAGAGCAAGGCATTTTTAATGTAGAGGCAGTGAAAGAATTAAAGCGCAAAGTGTTTTCAAACAGCCCGGGTGATTCTGTTGCACGGGTATGGGGACTAATTGCCTTTCAACACTGGTATAAAAAATATTTAGCTTAGCCCTATGTACCGCATTGTAAGGATAATAAACCGTTTTAACCTTGGTGGGCCAACCTATAATGTAACTTACCTTACCCGCTACCTTGCTCCTGAATTTGAAACCTTGCTTATAGGTGGAATGAAAGATGAATCGGAAGCCAGTTCAGATTTCATATTACAACAAAATGGCCTAACACCTACCATAGTGCCTGAAATGAGACGCTCCATCAACCCGACAAATGATATTGTAGCCTATACTAAAATCAAAAAATTGATTAAAGATTTTAAGCCACATATTGTACATACTCATGCTGCAAAATCGGGCGCTTTAGGCCGTATGGCAGCCTTTGCATGCAATGTGCCTATTACAATCCATACCTTCCATGGCCATGTTTTTCATTCTTATTTTGGAGGACTGCAAACGTCAGTTTATAAAAACATTGAACGTTATCTCGCAAAAAGAACGACTGCCCTTGTAACCCTTAGCGAAATACAAAAACATGAATTAGCGGACATACATCACATTGCTCCACGCGATAAATTCCATATTGTGCCCCTGGGTTTCGATCTTGAAAAATTTTGGACGAATAAAGAAACTAAACGTAAAGATTTTCGAAAGCAATTTTGTATAGAGGATAATGAAATAGCAATTGGTATTATTGGCAGACTTGTACCTGTTAAGGACCATAAAATGTTCCTTAATGCCTTTAAACTTGCAAAATCGTCTACAAAAAACAAGATAAAAGCATTTATAATCGGGGATGGTGAGTTAAAAGAAGAATTGATGAAATATTGCAGCGAAATAGGCTTAACTTTCACCAGCCGAACCGACCTCCATCCGTTATCTGATGTGTTTTTCACTTCATGGATAAAGGAAGTTGATATTGCCAATGCAGGATTAGATATTATCGCTCTTTCATCACTTAACGAAGGCACGCCTGTAAGCCTTATCGAAGCACAGGCAGCAGGTAAACCCATTGTATCTACCCAAACGGGTGGGATAGAAAATGTGGTGATGCCTGGTGAAACCGCTTTACTGTCTCCTGTCGGCGATACCCAATCCTTCGCGGATAACCTTATCAAACTGGCTAATGATAAAGATTTACGTCTAAAATTATCAGCAAAAGGGGAAGATTTCGTAAAAAATCGTTTTCATTACTCAGCCTTGGTGAAAAATATGGCAGATTTATACAGTGCTTTGCTAAAGGCAAAGGGTGTTCGGGCAATATGAATTTTAGTATCTTTGTTAGTTAACATACCCTTCCACCTTTTATTATGCGGAAAATACTCTTTTTATTTATTTTAGTGGCGCTTACCGGATGTAAAGTACTTTACCCAAGTATAATGCTGCAAACACCTAAAGGTTATCAGTTTACTCCCCCCCCCGATTCTATCACCTCTCCTGAGTATAAAATTTCTCCAAACGATGTCATTAACTTTAGATTATTTGCAAACGATGGTCTTAGGTTAGTAGACTTTACTAATGTTGGTGATAACAGTAGTGCAAATACCCTAATATTTGCAAATAGCGGAGTAGAATACTTAGTAGATGTAGACGGTACAGTCAAGCTTCCTATAATAGGTAAACTACCGCTCGCCGGTATTACTATACGCGAGGCCATAAAAATATTGGAAGACAAATATTCAGCCTTTTATGTAAAACCCTACGTTCTTGTAAAAGTTACAAACCGCAGGGTAATTGTATTTCCGGGTAATCCGGGAACCGCAAAAGTCATACCCCTCGGAAACAATAATACCACACTTTTTGAAGCTATTGCTTTAGCAGGTGGCATTACAGAAGATGGTAAAGCCAAGCAGGTAAAACTTATACGTGGCAGCCCCGAAAACCCGCAGGTTTATCTATTAGATCTTTCTACAATTTATGGAATAAAGGCCGGAAGTATGGTATTGCAGGCAAATGATATTATATATGTTACGCCACAACGTAGGATTGCAGCACAATTGCTTGATAGAATTACACCCGCTCTTAGCCTTTTAACAAGTGCATTACTTGTAATTGCGTTATTAAGTTCACCCTCCTTTAAGCTATAGGAATGTCTAATTCTGAGAAAGAACCTGCTGTGCCACCGGTAAGAAAAAAACGCGTTAAGAGAATAACTACTTTTAACGAAGAGTTCGACCTTACTCTGTTTTTACTTATTGCACGTAAGCAGGCGAAATGGATTGCTGGGATTTTTGCCCTGGCTATACTTATTACCATACTTTATCTACGATACAGCGACCACATTTACGAAGAAAGCACTACCATACAAATAGGTTCTGCAAATACTGCCAATAAAGTGCTGGAAGGTTCTAACGCACTTTACCAAAATGCGGGAGAAGACGAGCTGGAGGAAGCTATAGAACTTATGGGATCGAGGTTATTCCTGGAAGGGGTATTTAAATCCCTGCCCATGCAAATATCCTACTATACCGAGGGTACTTTTATGAATCATGAATTATACCCTAACCCTCCTTATACTGTAGAGGCGGACAGCACTGCACTTTTAAACCTTAACGAAGTTAAAATATACATTCATTTAAACAGTGCATCCTCGGGCCAAATCTCTTATACCATTGATGGTAAAACCACTACCCAGGCATTTACGGCCAATAACTGGTTTACAATACCCCAGGGAAAACTAAAAATACATATCATAGATTACAATTCTGTAGATGTTCTTCAAAATAAATTAAAAAAAGACGCTTGCTTTTTCTGCATCAATAACTATTCGCAACTGGCCGAACGCTATAGCCCGCTTATCAGCATTAAATTACTTAACCCTGAGGCAAAAACCCTGCAAATTTCCTGCCGTGATTACAGCAACCAAAAGGCTTGTGATATTGTAAATACTATTGCCCGCGAATACATAAAATTTGATGTTGAAAAAAGAAGGGAAAGCGCTGAAAGTGTTCTTAATTTTATTAACGATCAATTAGATGTTGTGTATGGCAGAATAAAGCTGACCGAAAATACACTGGATACCTTCCATCATAAAAACGATGTATCAGGCCCAACTCCCCAAATGCTTGCTGCAAGCGAAACCCGCTATAGCAGTATAGAGGATCAGATAGCAGCAACCGATTTGGAATTGAAACTAATGCAGGATATACAAAACCAGCTCAATTCAAAAAAAGAAATAGATGCCACCGAATTGCTTACCCTTATTAACGAAAGCGATTATGCCAGTTCTCTCAGAGATAATCTTGGAGGCCTGCAACAACTTATAACGCAAAAGCGGGAGGCTCTTAATACTATTACACCCGATAATCCAAGCATTATTCAAATTGACAAGCTGATAGTAACAGAAAAGAAAGTGATTTTGCAGGCTATAGCGGATATTATAAACAAAATTGAGACCAAAATGCAGGCGTTAAAGAACCAGAGCGATAAGCTGATTGCTCCTCTGCGTAAAATATCGGCAGATAGTAATATGGAATACCTGCGTCTGCAAAGGTTATTTTCTATCGATGAAAAATATTACGACCTGTTATTGGCAAAAAAAGCGGAATACGAAATATCTAAAGCAGGATTTGTAGCCCAAAGCCAGGTGTTGGAAAACGCATTACCCGTTTGGGTAGTTGTATCTCCTAAAAAATCGGCCAGCTTTGCTGTCAGCATGCTTGCCGCCATGATTATCAGTATTATTATGCTGCTGGTAATGTATCTTTTCTACAACACATTAAGTTCGGTTGAAGAAATTGAGCGGCTGAGTGAGAGCCCTGTATCTATACTTGGCATAGTTCCATTGTATACCCGAATCATTCCGGCTTCACAGCTTATTGTTAACTACAACCCAAAATCTATTTTAGCGGAATCTTTCCGTTCTATACGAACCAACCTCCAGTTTATTTCCGCCAATACAGATGAAACCAAAATAATAGCGGTTACTTCCACAATTTCAGGAGAAGGAAAAACATTTGTATCTATTAACCTGGCCGGTATTATAGCTTATTCGGGTAAAAAAGTTATTATCCTCGATTTGGACATGCGTAAACCCAGGATACACACTGCTCTTGGCCTGGATAATTCGAAAGGCATGAGCACTTTGCTGATTGGAAAGTATAAAGTGGAAGACGTTATTCAAAAAACAGAAACCGATAATTTGTTCGTAATAACAGCAGGGCCTATTCCTCCAAATCCTTCGGAACTTTTAATAAGCAAGCCCATGGACGACTTGTTGGAACTGCTCAAAAAAACTTATGATGTAATAATAATTGATAATCCGCCGGTAGGATTGGTAACAGATAGTATTGCCATGCTGCAAAGAGCCGATTATCCTATTTATGTAATGCGTACAAACTATTCTAAACGCGAGTTTATTCATTTTGTAGACAGGCTATACTATGAAAACCAGCTGACCAAACTTTCTATTGTACTTAACGGTGTAGACCTTAAACGCCAGCCTTACGGCTATGGTTATTATGGCTACGGACATACTTATGGACAGGGAAATTACTACGAAGCATAGTTTATGGAAGTAACAAAAACATTTATTGAGGGGCTGCTTATACTTCAGCCCAAGGTATTCCAGGATTCAAGAGGCTATTTTTATGAGCCCTACAACAAAAAAGTAATGACACAAGCAGGTGTAACTGAAGATTTTGTTCAGGATAACCAGTCATTATCACAAAAAGGTGTTGTAAGAGGATTGCATTTTCAAAACCCACCTTATGCCCAATCTAAATTAGTTAGGGTAATAAATGGTGCCGTGTGGGATGTGGTAGTGGATATACGCAAAAACTCACCCACCTACGGAAAACATTTTGGCATTGAACTGACAGCCGAAAACAAAACTATATTTTATATTCCCGAAGGCTTTGCGCACGGTTTTCATACCCTTAAAGATGATACAGTGTTCCTTTACAAATGTTCAACCTATTACAATAAAGAATCGGAAGACTGTATTTTGTGGAATGACAAGGATTTAAATATTAACTGGAACGTATCTAACCCGGTACTTTCGGATAAAGACAAACTAGGTAAAACCTTTGCTGGATATAACAGTAAGTTTTAATTATAAGCAAGGCCATGACTCTTAATCTGCCTCTTTTTTACTTTACGTACTTCACGCTGGTATTTGTGCTTTCCATTCTTATGAACAGCCTGTTTCTCAGGTTTTCTAAAACATTGGGTATACGCAAAGACGACAACATTGTACGGTGGAGCGATGTAACAAAGCCTGCTATAGGTGGTATTACTTTTTACATAACTTTTTTATTATCCTTAATCGTTTATTCATTGTTTTTTGCTCAAACTGCCGTGCTTCTGCATTCTGAAACATTAGGACTTTTAGCTGCTTGTACCATAGCCTTTCTTATGGGCCTGGCAGATGATGCTTACGACACGAACCCCATCCTTAAATTTTCAACACAGGTATTTTGCGCCATCATCCTTATTTATTCAGGTATTTACATACAGCTTTTTCAAAATGTGTACTTCAACTACCTGCTTACCATGCTATGGGTTGTAGGCCTTATGAACGCTATTAACCTGCTCGATAATATGGATGCCATAACGTCTACTGTTACCTTGGCAGCCATTGTAACTATCATATCTGTTATGCTTATTGAACGGGCCACCACCTCGGTGTTTCTTACATTAATGCTGGGCAGCGCATCCTCCATTTGTGCCTTTTTATTGTTTAACTGGCACCCATCCAAAATGTATATGGGTGATACAGGCACACAGTTTTTAGGAGTTTTTTTAGCTGCCCTTGGTATACTATACTTATGGAACAGTGCACCTTCCAGTGGTTTGCTTCCCGATTCAAAACAGGCATTATCAGCAATTATAACCTTTGCCCTACCTATTATAGATACTTCTGTAGTGTTTTTTAACCGCATCAGTAAAGGTACGTCACCATTTGTTGGTGGTAAAGATCATACCACCCATCACCTGCACTACCTTGGTTTAAAAGAGCCCCAAATAGCCATACTTTATGCAGCCTATTCCGGAATATCTATGCTATGTGTTATTACTATCAACAAATACATACAGGAATGGAGCCCATTATATTGTATGTTATTTGCAGGATATTTTATCATCTCGTTACTTAGTTTTTTTGTTATAACAAGGCTTAAAAAGAAAAATAATGCGGCTTAATTGGCGGAAGTGGTTTAATACTTTCTCACATCGCTATACAAATACCTTTTTTCTTACTGGCACGGTAATAGTAGTAATGCTTATTACCGAAGCATTGCACTTTTCTCAAGGTATATCAAGCAATGATACGCCTTTTAACCAAACTTTTAAAGTATACCCGGTACCCTTACCCGACAGTATGAATTTTGCGGGGGAAAAGGTGCCCATGAGCCGACTTGGAGTGAGAGAAGGCCTGGAGCAGGAAATGCTGTTGAATACGTATTTTCAATCCCAGTCTATGGTTATGCTTAAGCGTGTTCATCGCTACTTTCCGGTTATTGAGGATATCTTAAGAGAACAAGGTATACCCGATGACTTTAAATACCTGGCATTGGCTGAAAGCGCCTTTAGTTACAAAGTATCTCCTGTTGGGGCAGTAGGTTTTTGGCAAATAATGAAACCCACCGCCGAAGATTACGGACTTGAAGTAAATAAGGAGATAGACGAACGCTACAACCTGGAAAAAAGTACCCGGGCCGCATGCAACTATTTTAAAGATGCGTACAAAGTATTGCACAACTGGACCTTAGTTGCCGCATCGTACAACATGGGTATGGCAGGCATAGAAAAGGAAGTACTTAATGAAAAAGAAAATAATTATTACGACCTTGCACTTAACCTGGAAACATCGCGTTATATATTCCGCATACTTGCTTTAAAGCAATTTGTAAGTTATCCGTCTTTATATGGGTACTTTCTTAAAAAGAACGATTACTATATGCCTGTTCCTTCATACACTGTTACTGTAGATTCGACCATTAACAGCCTTGCCGACTTTGCCAAAGCAAAAGGCATTAGCTACCACACACTTAAGTTTTTAAATCCCTGGCTGGTGAATTCCAAGCTTGATAATCCTTTAAAACATAGCTACATCATAACACTTCCTAAAACTGACGTATGCTTTGGAGAACTGGGAGAAAATATAGTGTATACCGATGATGCCAATGATACTTCGGGAACAGCTAAAAAAGCAATAGATACTGTTCAGCCACGTATAATAGTACATATTATTAAAGGCAATGAAACGCTTGATTCGGTTGCGCAAGAATACAATGTAACGGTGCAGCAATTACGTATTTGGAATGCTATTCCGGATACATTAAGGCTTAAACCGAGAGATGAAATAATGATATTTATAAAGAAATGAAAGCGGCAATAAAAAATAAAAAAGAGGATCATACACCTACCCCGGGAGAGGAAAGTATTGATATTATTGGTGCAAGAGAGCATAACCTGAAGAACATTAGCCTAAGTATCCCCCGTAACAAACTGGTTGTAATTACCGGCCTGAGCGGTAGTGGCAAGTCTTCCCTGGCTTTTGATACTATATATGCCGAAGGACAAAGACGCTACATAGAAACCCTTTCAGCTTATGCACGACAGTTTTTAGGAAGTATGGAAAGGCCGGATGTAGATAAGATAGATGGATTAAGTCCCGTAATATCTATAGAGCAAAAAACGGTGGGCCGTAATCCCCGTTCTACAGTAGGTACTATTACTGAAATATACGATTTTTTAAGATTGCTGTTTGCCCGCACGGGTGAAGCATTCTCTTATATAACTGGTGAAAAGATGGTGCGCTTTTCAGAACAGCAGATTATAGACCTGATTATTCAAAAACATGACGCCCACAAAATACAACTGCTTGCCCCTGTTGTTAAAGGAAGGAAGGGGCACTACCGCGAATTATTTGAACAGCTGCGCAAATCAGGATTTTCGAAAGTAAGGATAGATGCTGAGATGAAAGACATCCGCGTGGGCATGCATACCGACCGCTATTCTATACATGATATAGAAGTAGTGATAGACCGCATTGATGTATCGCCCGAAGCAAAAACCCGCATTACTGAATCGGTTCGCCTGGCTATGAAACACGGCAAAGGGGTTATTATGGTTATGGATGAGCACAATAAAGTTCATCATTATAGCCGCTTTTTAATGTGCCCTACTTCGGGTATTTCGTACGATGAGCCTGCACCTAATTTATTTTCATTCAACTCTCCTTACGGTGCATGCCCCAATTGTAATGGGCTTGGGCAAGTATTAAAGATTGATGAAAAGAAAATAATTCCCAATCCTCACCTTACTATTGCTGATGGAGCCATAGTACCCGTAGGTAAACGAAAAGATAACTGGATATTCCGCCAGTTGGAAGCTATTGGAGAAAAACATGGGTTCGACCTGGATACACCGGTAGACCGTATACCACCAGAAGCCTTGCACACCATACTTTACGGTACCGATGAAATATTAAAAGTAAAAGAAAGCCTGAACAGCAATGCACATAGTTACGCACTTAGCTTCGAAGGCATTGTTAATTTTATTGACCGACAAAGGCAGGAAAATGAATCTGCATCGCTTTCAGAATGGGCTGTAGGCTTTATGAATAAGGTTACCTGCCCGGAATGTAAAGGCGCAAGGCTAAAAAAAGAAGCACTCTATTTTAAACTTGACAACAAAAACATAGCCGACCTTTCTAACATGGACCTAAGCGTTTTAGGAACATGGATAAATGGACTGGAAGATAAACTGAGCGCAAAAAATAAAGTTATAGCCCGCGAAATATTGAAAGAATTGCGTGCGCGTATTGGCTTCCTGCTTAATGTAGGGTTGGAATATCTTACTCTTAATCGCTCTGCAAGGTCTCTCTCAGGTGGCGAGGCACAACGTATTCGATTAGCAACACAAATTGGTTCACAGCTTGTAGGCGTGTTATATATTTTAGATGAACCCAGTATAGGCCTACACCAGCGTGATAATACACGATTAATTGAAGCACTGAGGCAATTGCGAGATATTGGTAACTCGGTTATAGTGGTGGAACATGATAAAGAAATGATGCTGGCATCGGACTGGTTAATAGATATTGGCCCCGGTACTGGAGTGCATGGTGGCAAAATAGTAGCCGAGGGAACACCCAAAGATTTTCTAAAATCCCCGAGCCTTACCGCAGAATATTTATTGGGCACAAAACAAATAGCCACACCCAATACACGCAGAAAAGGGACCGGAAAAGAACTTATATTAAAAGGAGCAAAAGGCCATAATCTTAAAGACCTTGATGTGCACTTTCCATTAGGTAAATTTATTTGTGTAACGGGGGTTTCGGGGGGAGGAAAATCTTCGCTTATCAATGAGACATTGTACCCAATTTTAAGCAAGTTCCTTTACAAATCGGAAACCAAGCCATTGGAATATACATCTATACAAGGCTTACAGCATATAGATAAAGTAGTAGAGGTAGACCAATCTCCCATAGGCCGTACGCCACGCTCTAATCCGGCAACCTACGTAAATGTATTTGGCGATATACGTAATCTTTATGCCTCATTGCCGGAATCTAAAATAAGGGGATACCAGCCCGGCAGGTTTTCATTCAATGTAAAGGGTGGCAGGTGCGAAACATGCCAGGGCGCCGGATTACGCAGTATTGAAATGAACTTTTTGCCTGATGTATATGTTCTGTGCGATGAATGTAACGGCAAGCGATATAACCGCGAAACACTTGAGATACGTTACAAAGGCAAATCTATAAACGATGTGCTTAATCTTAATGTGGAACAAGCTGTCGAATTCTTTTCCGAGATACCGTTTATCCTACAAAAAATATCTACACTTAACCAGGTTGGATTAGGCTACATTACACTTGGTCAGTCCTCCACTACTCTATCCGGCGGTGAGGCGCAAAGGGTAAAGCTTGCAACCGAACTGGCTAAAAAACAAACAGGCAACACACTGTACATTTTGGATGAGCCAACAACGGGCCTGCATTTTGAAGACATACGTATATTGCTTGATGTGCTTAATAAGCTGGTAGATTATGGCAATACTGTACTTGTTATAGAACATAATATGGATGTAATTAAAGTAGCCGACCATATTATAGATCTTGGCCCCGAAGGTGGTTCTAAGGGTGGACAAATTGTGGCTGAAGGAACTCCCGAAGAAGTGATACGAAACAAAAAGAGCCACACTGCGTTATATTTGGCTAAAGAATTATAATTTAACCGTATGATAAACGAAGAAGAAGAAATAAAAAAGCGCTTTCAGGACAGATCCTGGAATGAAGTAAAAGCCACTGACTCCTGGCAAATATTCCGCATAACATCAGAGTTTGTGCAAGGTTTTGAAAAAATGGCAAAAGCAGGCCCCTGTGTTTCTTTATTTGGTTCAGCGCGTACTAAAGCAACCCACAAATATTACAAGCTGGCATCTGAAATAGCGTTTAAACTAACTCGTAATGGCTATGGCGTTATTACCGGCGGAGGTCCGGGCATTATGGAAGCTGCTAATAAAGGTGCCAAGGCAGGTGGAGGCCGTTCGGTAGGCTTGAATATTACCCTGCCCATGGAGCAATCGCATAACCAGTTTATCGATCATGATAAAATAATAAACTTTGATTACTTTTTTGTACGCAAAGTAATGTTTGTTAAATACGCACAGGGCTTTGTAGTGCTGCCCGGCGGCTTTGGTACAATGGACGAATTATTCGAAGCATTGACATTAATCCAAACAAATAAAGCTGCACACTTCCCTGTAGTAATGGTTGGCAAAGATTATTGGGCTGGCTTGTTGGCATGGGTAAAAGAAACGATGATAAACGAAGAAAAGAATGCAGATATAGGCGATTTAAATCTATTCCATGTGGTAGATACATCCGATGAAGTGGTGGACATTATCAACGCATTCTACAGCAAGTATCTGTTGAAGCCTAACTTCTAAGCCTCTTTTCTATCGTCGCTGTTAAAGTAGATTTTATCTACTACGGCTTTATATTTCTCAAGGATAACTTTCCTTTTCAGATCGAGCTTGGGAGTAATTTCGCCAGCTTCTACCGTCCATTCTTTTGGCAATAGCCCAAAACGCTTTACCTGTTCTATATGGCCAAAGTTAACGTTGGCTTTATCTATTTCGGCCCTGAAAAGTTCAAGCACCGCTCTATTTTCAATAAGCACTTCGCGGTTAGAAAAATCAATATTTTTATCCTTACACCATATTTCTAACTGGTGGAATTTAGGCACAATAAGGGCTGCTGTAAATTTCTGTCCGTCACCTACCACCATTACCTGCTCCACATACCTCGATTCTTTAAGTTTATTTTCTATAGGCTGGGGCGCAATATATTTTCCACCCGATGTTTTAAGCAATGCTTTTTTGCGGTCGGTTATTTTTAAAAAGTGATTATCAACCATCACTCCAATATCGCCTGTATGAAACCATCCTCCATCAGTAATGGCTTCTGCGGTAGCATCAGGGCGCTTGTAATAACCCATCATTATATTGGACCCTTTGCAAAGTATCTCTCCGTCTTCTGCCAACTTTACTTCAACACCAGGTAATACCGGCCCTACGGTACCAAAATGCAGGCCATTGGGTAAAAAGTTATTTACGGCAATAACAGGTGATGTTTCGGTAAGTCCGTATCCTTCTAAAATGGGGATATTAGCAGCAAAAAACACCCTTGCAAGGCGGGGCTGCAATGCCGCACCACCCGATACAACCACCGTAAGATTACCGCCCACCGCCTCCTGCCACTTGCTAAATACCAGCTTACGGGCAATAGATAATTTAAAATCGTACCACCAGCCATTAGCATGCAGATGTTCGTATTTAAAACCTAAGTTAAGCGCCCAGAAGAAGAGTTGCTTTTTAATACCCGTAAGCTTATTACCCGTGGCCATTATCTTATCGAATATTTTTTCCAGCACACGGGGTACAGCCACAAAAATACTCGGCTTTACTTCCTTTAAATTATCGCCTATAGTATCAATACTCTCGGCATAATAAATAGATATACCCGAATACTGGTACAGGTAGTTAAGCATCCTTTCGTATATGTGGCAAAGGGGCAAAAAGCTAAGGGCTCTTTCTTTACAACCGACAGGTATTAAAGGATGCGATGCTATTACATTACTTACAATATTATTATGCGAAAGCATTACGCCTTTGGGCGTACCCGTAGTTCCGGAAGTATAAATAAGGGTTGCTAAATCGTTTGGAGAAATTGATTTCTTTATTTCGTTAAGTTTATCTGGCACAGGATTCTTTTCTCCAAGTTCCAAAATGGTTTTCCATGAGGAAGCACCTGCAACATCATTAAAGGTGTATATATCTTTTATACAGGTAACATCTTTCATCACCTCCTTCACACGTTTATATAAGGCTTCATCAGATGCAACTACATACTTCACTCCTGCATCGCCAAAAATAAAACGGTAATCGTTATCACTAATTGTAGGATACATAGGCACATGCACGGCACCCACCATTTGAATTGCCATGTCTAAATAGTTCCACTCGTGCCTGTTATTCGTAGATATACTTGCTATTGTATCGCCCTTAGCAATGCCAAGCGATAACAACCCATACGCCATTTTTTCAGAGGTCTGAATAAACTGTTCGGTACTGATTTTTACCCACTCGCCCTTAACTTTGGTAGCAAGTGCATCTTCCTTTTTAAACTGCTTTAATTGCAGGTAAGGTATATCGAATATTCTTAATTGTTCCATGGTATGATTAATGGGGTTTTACAAATATAAGGTTTCAAAGGATGATAAGTATCCTGCCATGTGTCAGAAAAAAAAGGAACTTCTTACTATATTTACATTATAAAACAAAATCGCATGGTACTATCCATTCACATCAGAGAAATGAACGTTGTACTTCTTTTACGCGTTTTCCTGGGTTTACTTTTTGTATGCCAGGGCTATGATAAGGTATCCAGGATAAAAGTAAAAAACGTTGTTCAAAATATTCATACTCCGCTTGCCCAACATGGCGTACCTGAGTTTTTTAGTGTTATCGGAGCCTATTTTACTTCCTATGTTGAACTTATCTGCGGTACTACACTTATTCTTGGCTTTTGTAAATATTGGAGCCTTTACCTGCTGGGGGCTGATTTACTGTTTGTAGCCTTTGCATTCAGCATAGTAGAACCCATATGGGATATGAAGCACATATTTCCAAGGCTGATACTACTCATTATTTTGCTAATTCTACCTTCGCAATGGGACGTACTATCGATAGACTACGCCTGGTCATTAATAAAATTTATGCGTACGACTCTTTAGTTCAAAGACCTAGAAGCAATACTTATTCTCAGCCAATAATTTAGCTGCTATCCTTCTGCGGGCATCCTTAGAATTGAATGGATCAGTTTTCACAAAACGTTTTAAGCCCGATAGCATAATACGTTGTTCATCTCCCTCGGTAAATGAACATATCGCTTCTTTACCCGCTTTGTGCATTCTTTCAGCTGACTCATCCAACCAAATGCGAAGCATATCTATTAGCGGGGCACATGCATCTTCTCCACGCATACCTGCTAATTTCTCAACTCTTAGTTGCAACGATTCGCCTACATATACTTCAATAAGCATGTCGGCAATATTCATCACAATTTCCTGTTCCGAGGGCAGTTTGGTCATCAGCTTTTGCACTGCAGACCCTGCCACCATAAGCACAGCCTTTTTAAAATTCTTTATGCATTTTTTTTCAGCTGCAAACGCTCCTTCATCACCGCTCATATCCGGTATCGACATGAGCTCGCCTGCTATTTTTTGAGCAGGGCCCATTAGGTCTAACTCACCTTTCATAGCACGGCGAAGCATCATATCTACCGTAAGCATACGGTTAATCTCGTTAGTACCTTCAAATATCCTGTTGATACGCGAATCACGGTAGGCCCTTTCCATTGGTGCATCGGCCGAATAGCCCATACCACCATAAATCTGCACACCTTCATCTACTACAAAATCCAACGCTTCTGAGCCAAATACCTTCATTATAGCTGCTTCAACCGCAAATTGTTCTATGCCTTTCAATACAGCTTTTTCTTTTTCCATGCCTTGTTCTGCCAAGGATGTAATAGCATCTTCTATATTACGACTCGCACGATATAAAGCAGATTCGCAGGCAAAAATCATTAATGCCTGTTGCGCTATTTTATGTTGTATGGCTCCGTATGTACCAATTGAATGAGCAAACTGAACACGTTGGTTAGCATATTCTATAGAATGAGTTGCCACGCTCTTTGCTGCACCTAAAGCAGCCGCAGCAAGTTTTATACGGCCTACATTAAGAATGTTCACAGCGATTTTAAATCCATTTTCTCTTTCCGAGAGCAAGTTTCCTACTGGCACTTTGCAATCGTTAAAAAACACCTGGCGGGTAGAACTGCCTTTAATACCCATTTTATGTTCTTCAGGATTTAATTGTACTCCACCAAAGCTCTTTTCTACAATAAATGCGCTAAGATTTTTGTCGTTATCTATTTTGGCAAACACAATAAAAATATCAGCGAAACCGCTATTGGTAATCCACATTTTTTGGCCGTTAAGCACATAGTTTTTTCCATCGGAAGAGAGTACGGCTTTAGTTTTACCCGAGTTGGCATCTGAGCCTGCACCCGGTTCTGTTAAGCAATAACAAGCTTTCCATTCACCTGTTGCCAGCTTAGGCAAATACTTGGCTTTTTGTTCTTCGTTACCATAATTTAATATTGGCAATGTACCAATGCCTGTATGTGCTGCAACAGATACCGCAAAGGAATTACCCGCACCAATGCTTTCGGTAGCAAGCATACCTGTTAAAAAGTCCTTTTCAAAGCCACCATATTGTTCAGGAATATTAAGGCCAAGCATGCCGAGTTCGGCAGCTTTGTCTAAAAGCTTCACCATCAGGCCTTCTTCTTTATTATCAATTTTATCCATGTTGGGCCATACTTCCTGTTGCAGGAAATCATGACAACTTTGAGCAATAAGTTTTTGCTCTTCTGTCCATTCTTCAGGAATAAATATATCCTGGCAGTTGGTTTCCTTTATTAAGAACTCGCCGCCTTTTAGTGTTGTTTTGGTTTTGGTATCAGCCATGATAATCCTTATTTAATTTTAGTTTACTGTGCCTAATGTACTAGTAAAAAATCAATTCATTGAATCTTTTGCAAAAATAAGCTTATTTCATAATTACCTAGGTGGTATAATTTCTATCGAAGGAGCCTTAACACAAGCACCTGGACCTTCTATCTGAAATAGCTTTACAGAATTCACTTCTATATCCACTTTTTGATGCTCTACATTCCATAAATAGCAAACCAAACGGTGTATTTTTTTAGGCAAAATTGCTGTTTCAATTATTAAATCTTCTGCTTTTTCGGTACCTAGCCAATTAGGTTTTATCCTATTCAATGGAATACGCTCATAGTATGCCTTTTTACCCTCAGCGCTATCTATAGCTATAACCAGCCAAAAGAAAGTTGGCATATCTCCGCTAATTACTTTAAAATTAATCTCTGCCATTAAAGGATTAGGCTTACTAAAAACCGTATCATTTAAAGTGAGAAAGTTAAAGTATTCGCTATTGGTATCCATTTTAGTATCTTTTTTCGTACCATTAAAAACCAACACCCTTTCAAGTGGCTGCTTCCGTTTTAATAGTACAAAGTCGTTGTCTTTATTACTATCAATCTCCTTGTAATAAGGCGTATAATACTTCCGGGCTCTTTTAACAGCAATAAAATAATCATCATCCATCAGCATTGAATCCCTGTAATCCAAATAATTTAAAGCGCCGTTATGCCTGTAATTCATGTAAGCATAAATAGGTTCAAAAAAATCGTTTCCCTGTACTGTAATTCTTACTGGGTTTCGCTTTTGTTCCTCTAAAAGACGGTCATAATATCTTTGAGGTATTACGCTATACATTTTAAGAGGGTGCCTTTGAAAATTAAGGCTTATCGCATAATGCGAGGCAAATACAATAAGCACAATTGTTGCTATAGGCCGGGAAACTGCAGGCTTAAGTTTATCAATACTAAAACCAGCCGTTATGATCAACAGCAAATAAAAGACCAAAGCCGTTCTGTCTTCCGGATAATTCACTCCATAAATTTTTTTTAACACATAAATTCCCATAACCAGCAAATTAATTAATGCTACCAGAAAAAGAATAATTGTAACTTGAGGGGACTGGCTCTGTCTTTTGTGCCTAAATAGAAAACATACTCCAACTATCATTACAATAATATAAATTCCAACTACTGCCAGATTTATTAAAAGGTTTTGTTTACCAACTATGGCATTAATAAGCGTTACAAAAGTTACTTTCCAATAACTATGTCCACCAGGCCCTGAATACAGGCCATTTAGATGTTGCAAATAAAATAAATACTTTATCCAAAAAAGAATAAAGGCCATGTGCAAGACAAGTATTACTATGTTACCCACTTTTAAAAAAAGTTGTTTACATACCTGGAATAAGCAAATTAGAATTGTTGCAATTGTAACGGCCAAAATTAGAGGGAGACTTGCGCAAATAGCCAAATCGAGCAAGATGTAAGCTTTTAAAACATGAATGAAGCGCTTATTTTCAATGAAATCAAGAGTATAACTAAACGCTAATGCCGCAAATGACATGGAAATTCCGTATCCTCTACACATATTAAAAAAGCTAAGCCAATTGAACGACAACAATAACCCTGATACCAATATTAGTTTAGCGGAGGTTTGTGTTAATTTTTTTGTCAGCCGGTAAACGGCAAGTATCAATATAAGCAAAGCAAGTAAATTGGGAAGCCTAAGAGATAAAGCCCCTCCTCCGAATAAGCGAAAACAAATCCAGGCTAAAAAACTATTGAGGAAATGATTAGTTGCCATAGGAACCTTATGGTATGGTAAAAAGTTACCATCCTGCACAAAGTAGAAAAAGGTGGTGCTTTCATCGTTGCAAAGAGGCAATACTGTTGCACGAATAATTGCAACAATTAAGACGGATACTGAAAGAACTATAAAAAACCAATTAAAATATCTGTTCTCTATTTGGCTTGATTCTTCCAATATTATGATTTTTGATATTTAGTTTATCAACTCATACACCCCCGCTGCGCCTTGTCCTGTACCCACGCACATGGTTACAAGGCCATATTTGAGTTTGCGGCGGCGCATTTCGTTAAATAATTGTACAGATAGCTTTGCACCTGTACATCCAAGCGGATGGCCAAGAGCGATCGCTCCACCGTTTACATTAACTATTTCAGGATTTATTTCCAGCTTACGAATTACAGCTAAAGACTGCGATGCAAAAGCTTCATTCAGTTCTATCAATTGTATGTCCTGTAATTTCATTCCCGCTTGTTTTAAAGCTTTGGGTACCGCTTCAACCGGGCCAATACCCATAATACGCGGTGGCACACCTGCGGCAGCAAAGGAAACCAAACGAGCTATAGGTTTTAGTCCAAGTTCTTTTACTTTTCTCTCCGACATCACTATTACAAAAGCAGCTCCATCCGATGTTTGAGATGAATTGCCTGCTGTAACGCTTCCTCCATTGGCAAATACAGGTTTCAGCTTTGCAAGCGCATCCAAAGTAGTATCTGCACGAGGGCCTTCATCAGTATCCATTATAAATTCACGGCTCTTTTTCTTTCCACCTTCTACATAATTCTCTTTTACAGTTACAGGTACTATCTCATCTTTAAACTTATTCTCTTTTAACGCAGCCAAGGCCTTCATCTGCGAATTATATCCAAACTTATCCTGGTCTTCGCGAGATACGTTAAACTCCTTGGCAACAGCTTCGGCAGTTAAACCCATACCCCAATACCAGTCAGGGTGAACACTTGCTACATCGGCATTTGGCACAACTCGCCATCCGCCCATTGGTATAAGCGACATCGATTCTGCGCCACCTGCAATAATACAATCGGCCATTCCGGCACGTATTTTTGCTGTTGCGATGGCAATAGTTTCTAAGCCCGATGCACAATAACGGTTTATGGTTACACCTGGCACTTTATCTGTATCGAATGCCATAAGGGAGATAAGCCTGCCCATATTAAGGCCTTGCTCTGCCTCGGGCATAGCGTTACCTACAATAAGGTCGTCTATTTCTTCCTTTTTTAATTGAGGTACCGATGCCAGCAAATGACGAATTACCGTTGCTGCCAAATCATCTGTACGTGTAAAACGGAATTTGCCGCGTGGTGCTTTGCCCACCGCAGAACGGAACCCGGCTACTATATATGCTTCCATAATTATTATTAGTTACGAAGGATTTTTCCTCCGGTTAATATACTCTGCATTCTTTCTATTGTTTTTTTCTCACCGCACAATGAAAGGAATGCTTCTCTTTCTAAATCTAAAAGGTATTGCTCGGTTACCAGCGCAGGTGCTGATAAGTCTCCACCGCAGATAACATTACCAAGTTTCAGCGATATCTTCTTATCATGCTCCGACATATAGTTGCCGCTATACATCGTATCGGCACCCACATATATAAGACCCAAGCCTTGTTTGCCCAACACTTTAATATCATTGCGCAATACCGGTTGAGTATAACCTTCTTCTGCCATACGTATTGCGGATGCTTTAGCATCGGTAAGCAAGCGCGCACGATTAAGTGTTACTTCATCATGGCCTTTGCGCAGGTATCCCAAATCAAAGGCTTCATAAGCTGAAGTAGAAACTTTGGCCTGACCGATAGTCAAGAATTTTTCACGCAATGCAGGTATTTCAATATCACCTTCTATAAACGAATCGGAAATACGAACTGCCATTTCTTTAGTACCGCCACCACCGGGAATAAGTCCTACGCCAAACTCTACCAAACCCATATATGTTTCGGCATGAGCCTGCACTTTATCGGAGTGCATAGACATTTCGCATGCACCACCCAAAGCCATATTGTGTGGTGCAAGTATTACAGGTATAGATGAATAACGTACGCGCATATTCGCATTTTGGAACACACGTATCGCCCTGTCTACCTCTTCCCAATCCTGTTCCATAATCATGGAAAAGATAAGCGCGAGGTTAGCGCCAGCCGAGAAATTATCTCCTTCGTTAGATACTACCAGTCCTCGGTAATCTTTTTCTGCCAGTTCTATAGCTTTATTTAATCCTTCTATAATTTCGCCACCAATGGTATTCATCTTGGTATGAAACTCGAGGTTAAGGATGCCATCCCCTATATCGGTTACTGTTGTGCCCGAATTTTTCCAGACTGTTTTATTTTGCCTGATATTATCAAGCAACAAGAATGCTTCGGCACCCGGAATTGGCTTGTAGGAATTAGAACCTGCACAGTAATATTTTCTTACACCGTCTTCTATCTTATAGAAAGAAGTGTTTCCCTTAGCTACCATATCATACACCCACCGGGCAGGCTTGTTACCGGATTCCTCCACAAGCTTAATACCCTCGGCAAAGCCTACTGCATCCCATGTTTCAAAAGGGCCAAGCTGCCAGCCAAAACCAGCACGCATAGCATCATCTATCTTATAAATTTCATCTGCAATTTCAGGTAAGCGATTTGATACATAAGCAAATAATCCGGCAAACGATGCACGATAAAATTCTCCCGCCTTATCCTTCCCTGACACCAGCACCTTCATGCGTTGTGTAAGCGAATCAATAGATTTAGTTAACTCCAGTGTTGCAAATTTTACTTTTTGCAAAGGCTTATATTCAAAGGTTTTTAGGTCAAGCGCCATGATTTCGCTCTTGCCATCCTTCTTTACTTTTTTATAAAATCCCTGACCACTTTTATCTCCATACCATTTGTTCTCGTTTAGCTTGGCAACATAAGCTGGCAGTTCGAACAATGCTTTGGCTTCATCATTGGGTACACCAACTTTCAAACCATCTGCCACATGTATAAGAGTATCTAATCCCACAACATCGCAAGTACGGAAGGTTGCAGATTTGGGTCTCCCTAAAACAGGGCCGGTAAGTTTATCAACTTCCTCTACCGTTAAGCCCATTTTTTCAATAAGGTGGAAGAGAGCCAAAATACCAAACACCCCTACCCTATTCGCAATAAAGGCAGGCGTATCTTTACAAAGCACAGTAGTTTTACCTAAATAAAGGTCGCCATAGTGCATTAAAAAATCTATTACTGCCGGGTCCGTTTTTGGTGCAGGAATAATTTCTAATAATCTTAAATAACGAGGAGGGTTAAAAAAGTGTGTTCCGCAAAAATTCTTCTGGAAGTCTTCATCCCTGCCCTGTGCCAATATTTGTAATGGAATACCCGAGGTATTACTGGTAATAAGTGTTCCGGGCTTGCGCACCTTTGCCAGTTGGTCGAACACAATTGCCTTTACTTTAGGATTTTCAGTAACGGCTTCTATAATCCAATCACATTCCGATACCTTATTAATGTCATCCTCAAGGTTACCTGTTATCACCCTCGACAAAAACGATTTATGATATAGCGGCGAAGGATTTGATTTTACAACACCCATCAAAGCCTCGTTTACTATACGGTTTCTTACGGCTTTATCTTTTAAGGTCAAACCCTTTTTAGTTTCATCTTCTCGTAATTCTTTAGGAACAATATCGAGCAGCACTGCCTGTACTCCAATATTTGCGAAATGGCAGGCTATGCGCGAGCCCATCACCCCTGAACCTATTACGGCAACTTTCTTAATTGTCCGCTTCATAATTATCAAATTTGAAGCAAATGTAGTAGTTTAACCTATGCCAAAACCTACTTGGTTTAAAGGCCTATAAAGGAGGGATATTGGGCTATTTTTTTAGATAAAAAAGGGTATATTTGGTACAGAAATCAACTTATGGCAACTTCCGGCTATTCAGGAACCCCACTAGCTAAAAAGCTTGGTATTAAAACCAGCTTTAAAATTGGCTTATATAACCAACCCGATTACTATTTCAAACTCTTTTCTGACTTGCCTGAAGGCATAAAACAAGTGAATGATGAAAAGGTAAAAAAGGATTTCATCCATTACTTTACCAAAGAAGCTGAGGAGCTAAAGAAAGATATTCAGAACTTAAGAAACCAGATAGTACCTAATGGCATGATTTGGGTATCGTGGCCCAAGAAATCATCTAAAGTAACCTGTAACATTACCGAAGATGACGTAAGGAATATTGCTTTAAAGAATGGCCTAGTAGATATTAAAGTATGTGCCGTAGATGAAATATGGTCGGGCTTAAAGCTGGTAATAAGGGTAAAGGACAGGTGAAACTATTCCGGGGTAACAATTCTCCAGGGCGAGTTTTTATTTTTTCGCACAGCATAACATCCCACAGGCATATCTGCAACCCCAAGAATTGAAACATCATGTTCTATCATTTTTCCTAAGGTTACTATAATAGCATCCTCAGGTAAAAATTCTTGTTCTCCGGTAAACACCCAGTAACCTTCTTCTTCATGATGCGCTACATATACAATTGGGGAATTACCTTCCATCACATATTTTGTTGTAATGACTTGTGTAGTAAGCGGCTGTTGAAACTGTTTCATCTTCTTAAAATTCTTCCTAACAAAGTTAAAATAAAAAACCCCGGCTGATTACACCGGGGCCTTTTAATGTTGTTAGTAGTAGACTACTTGTTAACCTTTCCGGCTAAATCAGCGCCAGCTTTAAACTTGGCAACTTTCTTAGCAGCAATCTTGATTGCTTTGCCGGTTTGAGGATTCCTTCCGTTACGAGCTGCACGTTTTGCAACCGAGAAAGAACCGAAACCTACTAAAGCTACTCTGTGGCCAGCTTTTAAAGCTTTGGTTGTTTGGTTTACAAACGAATCAAGTGCTTTTTCTGCTGATGCTTTCGACAATTTTGCTTCTGCGGCAATTGCGTCTACTAATTCTCCTTTGTTCATTTTGATTTGATTTTTGGGGTTAAATGTTATTTAATTATAATGTGAATATACCTATGATACCGATTAACGCTACATAGTTGAGTACAAAAAAGCTTAAAATGTTCATAAAATGGGCATTTTGTTAATAACTCAACGTATAAAAGCCCATTTTCAGGCTTACTCAGGGCTTCAATTGCTAAAATTTGTAGCAATAACAGGCTACTTCAACAAAACAAAAACCCTCTGCTTGTAAGGCAGAGGGTTCTGTAGTTTTTACTTTTTTTAAAATATTACCGAAAAACCTACATTAAGCCTGTACTGAACTTTAACCTGGTATCCGTTTTCTTCCTGGTAAACAGGTACGGCTAAAGAAACAGGGATAAAAAACCGATGATAAAAATTAGCCACTACTCCCACATTAGCATAGGTTCGGAAAGCGCCAATATTTGAATTGTAAGCTTTACTGCCATCGGGCATTGCCACAATATCCTGTCCTACATGTTCAAGCTGTATACCGCCAAAAGCACTCATCATAAAATTAGATTCTGCCACGCTCAACCTCATTACCTTTCCTGTATCTCCGCTTTGTTTTACTGTTACGCCCGATTTTAGCACCATAATATATGCAGAGGCATCGGCATTCCACAAGGCAGCATCTACATTGCCCTGCGGGTCGGTATTGGCAAATACATAATTAACAGAGGAACGGAACGTAACCTTACCGAACATTTTATCTCCGGCTATTCCAACAACAGGCACCCAGGCGTTTGCTCCCGGTTGAAACTGGTCATCGAAAACGGTACCATCCAGTCCCACATTGCTATGTACACCCGTAGGCGCTATTATACCTACCGAAGGAATGACTTCCCAACCTGAGCAGTATTGCCTTTGCAACAAAACATATTGCAAACTGGTTTTTAAATTACTGAAGCCTTTTGAGGTTCCCTGAATAATTGCTTCTCCACCGGGTATGCCTACCTGTATATTAGCTATTGAATTATAAGGTAGTGTAGCAGTAACATTAAGTCTGTTTGTTATACCATAACTTAGGCTAAATATATAGGTTTGCTGGTACGATTTATTATAAACGGGAAATGTTGTATCCTTTGCTGCATCTTGCTGCAACACGCCCGGGGCAAGTGGCTTAAAAGAGGTGTAACGGTCAACCATGCTAAACAGGAACTTGCCCTGCTTAACAAGCGCCGAACCTCCGCCAGAGTTATCGCCGCAACCTACAGAACTACAACAGGCACATTGTGCCATTGCGCTGGTAGCATAAAGGAGCAACATAATAATTGTTGCACCAAGTATTTTTTTCATGATCATTTATTGTTTAGTATTAATAATATAAAACACTCAAGGCAGGTATTACTTTACCTGCTTACTTAAATATTATAGGATACTAAACCTGTGGTGGATGGAAAACAGAACTATGTGCGCCGAGGCTCGTGGCTCCACTATATGGCGAATTGATGACAGAAAAGGTGCTTGCCTTATTATCTATAGTAACGAAATAGCTTGTGTTGTATAACTGGATATCATTTTTAATATCCGGCATTGCAGGCGATTTCTGCTTTTCTTCGTCTTCGGCAAGTTTCTTTTTTAATAAGCATTTACCGCAGCAATGCATTTGTGGCTTATCCTTATTAACGCAATATTTTTCGGTTATTTCTGTTTTATTTATCTCGTAATGAGCCCAAATAATAACCTTACTAAAATTAACAGTTATAAAGGCAAATAAAAGGATTATGGAAATAATGCGTTTCACCTACTATAATAATAGTTCAAATGTAATGTATTTAAAGGAAAGCAAGGCAACTTATCCAATATCACTATATATAACCTTTTAGGCTTATCTTTGTATATATGAAAACGTTACTGTTAATTATCCTTACCGCTTTTATTTCGTTCAGTGGTAAAGCCCAGTTTACATCAGCCGAATTGGGTGTTGATGGCCTTACCTGCTCTGCCTGCACCCGCAGTGTAGAAATGAGCCTGCGTAAGCTTGATTTTGTTAAAGACGTAAAAATGGACCTGGATAATACCAAAGGTGTGATTACATTTAAAACAGGTAGCAACATATCTATAGAAAAACTTGCTAAAGCAGTAATAGATGCCGGCTTTTCGGTAAGATACATGCAGGCAACCTTTAAAACTGATAGTGTTATGCACGTTTCAGATAACTACTGCTTTGCATACAATAATGCTAACTACCAGTTTGTGAAAGTTACTTCGTCGGATGTTAAAAACGATGTGGTAATGAAGTTTATAGGCAAAGAATTCCAGGAATCGAAAGAATATAAAAAGTGGAAGGAAGGACTTAAGCCTATGTGTAATGGTGGAAAGAACACCTACTATGTTACCCTATGAGGTTTTATACCTTAATACTTAGTTTTTTTTTATGTTCTTCTGCTGCCACAGCACAAGAGCTTTTCCCTTTAACCGAACCTGCCAGCAGCATACCTAAAGGAGTATTTGGGTTTAGAAGTATAGTGCAGCTTTACCAGGAAAGAACCGTAACTCGTGAAATGCTTGCCGAAAGAATAATGTACGGAGTAACATCTAAACTTAGTGTTGAGGTGACAGTAGCGGGATCTAACCACCATGATACTATTTTACCCAATAACCTGCTTACTCACACTCACGCTTCTAACGGTGCGCCTATCTCGTCGGCAACTACACCAACCAGGGGTATACCCTACCCTTTTTTATTTGCAGGTTTTAACTTTTATTCCAAATACCGTATCCTTAGTTTAGATGGGGAAAAATCCCACTTCAGGTTAGCGGTGTTTGGAGATTATTCTACCGTAAAAACAGCACACGATGAAGCCGAACCTGGCCTTATGAGCGATGATGGAGGCTGGGAGGCCGGTTTAATAGCCACCAAGCTTATCGACCGTTGGGCTGTTTCGCTCACCACAGGGTATATACAACCTGTGTTTTCTTTTTATGAAGTACAGTCACAATATGTTTCCCCGCCACAAACAACTCAAATATGGTACGGCAGGGCTGTCGAATACGACTTATCCATTGGTTATAGAATCTTTCCAAAAAAATACACCAACGATTATTCCGAGGCAAATTTTAATGCTTATGTAGAATTTATAGGTAAAACCTACGACAGCGCTACTGTTAAATACGATGGAGCAATTGCTGCCATAAAAACAGGCCTGCTGCAACGCGGAACATACATCGAAATGCATCCGGGCATACAATGGATAGTAAATTCGAATACACGTTTCGAAATATCGGTGGGATACCCAGTCCTCAATCAATCCTTTGTACATTTTTATCCGGTATATACGGTGGCTTTTCAGCGCTATTTTTATTTTGTAAAAAAGCAATCCCCCAAACCAGAATAACGCTTCAGCATTTTGCTTTATTCTTTCAACCACTCAGTTATTCCGAAATATTATAACTTTACAGCAAACAACCTATTATGAGGACCAGACTTACGCTTTTAGCTTGTGCCCTTTTATTCCTTGCGTCCTTTAGCAACCAATCGGCTAAAGCTATTCATTTGATACCTATCCCTCCTGATACAAATGGTGTACGCAGCGATACCATGAATGTACTTAGTTATAATATAACTATGAATATTACCGATTTTGTAACAGATACATTAAGAGGCAATACCGTGATTACCTATGTTCCAAAAATGAACGGGCGCAATACAATTAGCCTCGATTTGTTGCACTTCACTATCGATTCGATTAAATTAGGTGCTACGACTCTAACGTATACGTACAACGGTTCATTATTAATCGTAAACTTTCCGTCGACTGAAAATATTGGAGATACCAATAGCATTGATGTGTTCTATCATGGCAAACCAGTACTTGATCCTTCAGGCTTTGGTGGTTTTTATTTTTCAGGCAGCTATGCATTTAACCTGGGCGTAGGCTTTGCTTTTATACCCCATAACATTGGCAGGGTATGGTATCCATGCTTCGATAATTTTGTACAACGGTCTACCTTTAAATTTAACATAACCACAGATAGTGCTGACCGTGCTTATTGCAACGGATATCTTGTAAAAGATTCGCTTAACGGCCCCCTGCGCACACGTATTTGGAATATGCCCAACACTATTCCGAGTTACCTTGCCTGTGTTAATGTTGCACCTTATGTGCAAATTACTGACACCTTCCGCGGTGTAGATACCATACCTATTGTTATTGCTGCACTTGCCGGCGATACAGCACACATACGTTCGTCATTCGTCCATCTTAAAAATGCTATTTCCATATTCCAGAATTGCTATGGTAAATATCGCTGGAATAAAGTAGGTTATTCAATGGTTCCCTTTTCAGGCGGAGCTATGGAGCATGCCTCTAATATTGCATACCCTGTGCTGGCTGCAAATGGAAGCCTTGCCTATGAAGCCGATATTATGGCGCATGAACTTTCACACCATTGGACCGGTGATCTTGTTACGTGCAGCACCGCCGAAGACATGTGGCTTAACGAGGGCTTTGCCGTATTTAACCAAAGTCTGTTCGAAGAATACGTTTACGGAGATTCTACCTATCATACATATACACGCCAAAATCATGATGGTGTAATTCACTATTGCGCTATTGCCGATCATGGCTACTGGGCGCTATCAAATATGCCACAACCTTATACTTACGGTAACCTGAATTTTAATTATAGCACAACCTACCAAAAAGGCGCCGATGTAGTTTATACGTTAAGAAATTACCTTGGTGATAGTGCATTTTTTAAGGGAATGAAATACTATTTTGCCAGTCACCCATATCAGGCAGTTAATTCAGATACATTAAAAAACAGCCTTGAACGGTCTTCCGGCTATAACCTTACCGACTTTTTTAATGATTGGGTAAAGGCACCGGGCTTTCCACAATTTTCTATCGATTCTATGAAAGCCGTTCCCAGCGGGCTTAATTACAGCGTAACTGTTTACGTAAAACAAAAACTAATGGGCGCACCCGCATATTATACAAATGTGCCGATTGATTTTACTTTTAAATCATCGAACTGGACAACCAATACCCAAAATGTGTTGGTTTCAGGCCATCTTTCCAATTATGTATTTACAGTTCCGTTTAAGCCTGTATTCGCAGGGCTGGATATGAAGGGTAAACTTGCACAAGCCATTTCGTCGGATACAATAAAGATTAAAACGAATGGAGGAATAAGTTTAAACAATTCAAGGGTTTACATTACAGTAACATCCATCACCGATTCAGCTTACCTGTTTTGCGAACATAACTACGCCGCGCCAGATCCTATAAGAGACACGGCGTTGCATTACAGGATATCTCCTTACCGTTATTGGAATATAAGTGGTGTTAACGTTTCTAATATCAAGGCTACAGTTAAACTTTATTATGATGGACGAAAGGCCGCAAACCCTAACGGCCAATATTACCTTGATACTTCACTGACCAATCAAACAGCGGATAGCTTAATATTACTTTATAGGCCAAATACAGCAAGCGACTGGAGGGAATTCCCAGGCTATACCAAACATCTTATAGGCCCTCCTGCTGCTAAATATGGCTATATGAAACTTGATTCTGTGCCCGTGGGCCAATATACTTTTGCCAATGGAAAATCTACTGTCCTTGTTGGCATAGAGGATGAAACTGCAGCAAGCGATGCTATGAAGATATATCCTAATCCATCTTCGGGTAGTTTTACGGTCGAACTAACTCCATCTTTTGAAAAGCAATATTTGAATATTTATGACATACAAGGTAAAATGGTAAAGCAGATAACTCTGGGTCCTGGCCAACAGACCTATATTATTGAAACCCCTGACCTGAAGAATGGAACGTACATTGTAGCTCTTTCGAATGGCAGTAAAAAGATCGCAACGCAAGAATTAGTTATCGAAAAATAAAACTGTACTTGTTAGTGCCAGTCAATTTCGTGCTGGCCTTGCGCTTTAAGCAATTCATTTGCTTTAACAAAATGATTGGATCCGAAAAATCCGTTATATGCAGAGAATGGTGAAGGATGCGCCGCCTTTAAAATATGATGTTTCGATGCATCAATAAGTTGTTCTTTGGCTTGAGCGTATTTGCCCCAAAGCAAAAACACCAAACCTCTTTTTCTGTCAGATAAACGCTTAATTACACTATTCGTAAAGGTTTCCCAACCCTTGCCCTGGTGAGAACCCGGCTCGTTAGCTCGTACACTAAGCATGGCATTAAGCAATAGCACGCCCTGGTCGGCCCAGCGTTCAAGGTTACCCGATGTAGGTATGGGATATCCTAATTCTTCCTTTATTTCCTTAAAAATATTTACCAGCGAAGGTGGCATAGTAATTCCATCACTTACCGAAAAGCATAAGCCATTAGCCTGCCCCGGCCCATGATATGGGTCTTGCCCCAATATTACAACTTCTACTTTATCAAATGGGGTATGGTTAAATGCCGAAAACATAAGCTTGCCGGGAGGATATATAACATGGTGTTTTCTTTCTTCCACCAAAAACCGCTTTAACTCTACAAAATAAGGCTTGGCAAATTCATCTTTAAGCTCTTCCAGCCAGCTTGGATGAATGACGGGATTTACAGATACTTCAGCTTCCATTGATAATTTCAAAAGAGTACGCAAGATAGGCTTTAAATTTTATCTTTGTACTCCTCATAAAACATAGATTTTTAGCTTTTGTAACGATAAACGAACTTATTATGGACAAAAAGATAAAAGAACTAAACGAAAAAATTGCACTTTCCAAGCTTGGAGGTGGACAGGTACGTATAGATTCTCAGCACAAAAAAGGCAAGCTTACCGCACGCGAGCGCCTTACCCTTTTGCTGGATGAAAACAGCTTTGAAGAAATTGGCATGTTTGTTACGCACCGCTCCACAGAATTTGGCTTAGACAGGGAGAAATATTTAGGCGACGGAGTAATAACCGGATATGGTACCATTGGTGGCAGGCTGGTGTATGTATTTGCACAAGATTTTACAGTATTTGGCGGTTCATTATCTGAATCGCATGCCGAAAAAATTTGCCGCATTATGGACCTTGCCATGCAAAACGGAGCACCCGTTATAGGCCTTAACGATTCGGGCGGAGCACGCATACAAGAAGGCGTGGTATCGCTTGGTGGCTATGCCGATATATTTTACCGCAATACTCGTGCTTCCGGTGTAGTGCCCCAAATATCTGCTGTTATGGGCCCCTGTGCAGGCGGTGCGGTGTACTCTCCGGCCATTACCGACTTTATTTTGATGGTAGAAAATACATCATACATGTTTGTAACCGGCCCCAACGTGGTTAAAACAGTTACTCATGAAGAAGTAACCTCAGAAGAATTAGGTGGTGCCTCTACCCACTCAGCTAAATCGGGCGTGGCACATTTTACTACTGCCAATGGCGTTGAATGCATTCAATACATCAAAAAATTATTGAGCTACATCCCACAAAATTGCGAAGAAGAACCTCCTGTTGTTCCTTACGAAGCTGGTGATGAAAAACGCCCTGCCCTAAATAGCATTGTACCAGAGAGCTCCAACCAGCCTTACGATATGCGTGATGTTATTACCGAGGTGGTAGATGGCGATTCGTTTTTTGAAGTGCACAAAAACTACGCCGAAAATATGTTGGTGGGCTTTGCCCGACTTGCAGGCAAAAGCATAGGCATTGTAGCCAATCAGCCTGCTTTTTTAGCCGGAGTTTTAGATATTAAATCGTCACTAAAAGCAGCTCGCTTTGTACGTTTTTGCGATTCCTTCAATATTCCATTGTTGGTATTTGAAGATGTACCGGGCTTTTTACCGGGTACCGACCAGGAGTGGAACGGCATTATATCTAACGGAGCTAAATTATTATATGCTTTTTGCGAAGCCACGGTGCCTCGCATAACAGTTATTACCCGAAAAGCTTATGGCGGGGCGTATGATGTGATGAACTCGAAGCATATTGGCGCCGACATGAACTACGCATGGCCCAGCGCCGAAATTGCAGTTATGGGTGCGAAAGGAGCTGCAGAAATTATCTTTAAAAAAGAAATATCGGAAGCCAAAGACCCTGAGAAAAAATTGAAAGAAAAAGAACAGGAATACATAGAACATTTTGCTAACCCTTACCGTGCCGCTGAAAGAGGCTATGTAGACGAAGTTATAATGCCCGAAGATACACGTACCAAGCTTATTACCGCCTTTGCCATGCTGCAAAACAAAGTAGATAAGCTGCCCCGTAAAAAACATGGCAATATACCCTTGTAGGCAAAAAGGCTGGTTTTACATACTATACGGCAAAAAAAACAGTTATTACAAGGAATAAAAAAGGTGTTACGCAAAAATTTACATATTGGCCTTATTGGGATGATAACTTTGCTGTGGGTTGCTTGTACCACAGAAAAGAATACCTTTCTTACCCGTGCGTTCCATAATACTACCTGTCGTTTTAACGGCTATTTCTGGGGCAATCTATCATATGAAGAAGGCTTGCAAAAGCTTGCAGAAACCCACCAGGAAGACTTTACCAGCAGGCTGCCCGTGTTTGTATATGCCGATGATAAAGAAGCACCGGCTATTTATCCGCAAATGGATAGGGCTATAAAAAAGGCCACTACCATGATTGAAAACCATACCATAACCAACAAGCAAAAACGAGAAGTACCCGATGCCGTAAAGTATATTAAATACTGCTACCTGCTTTTAGCCAAGGCGCGCATTAGCAAAAATGAATACCTCACCGCTATTGAAGCACTGGACTATGCAGCCAAAGAATACCGTAAGACAGGCGTTAAGTATGAGGCTATAATGTGGGAAGCAAGGGCCTATAACCAAATTGGCGCTGTATCTAAGTCGGTTGAGTTGGTGGATTTGATTAAAAGTTCAAAATCATTACCTAAAAGCTTATATGCCGATGTATATGCCACAGTAGCAGATTATTATTCGCGAACAGGACAGGATGACGAAGAAGAGAAATGGTTGAAAAAAGCTGTTGAAAAAGAGAAAAAAAGGAAAGTAAAAGCCCGCTATTACTTTATTCTGGCACAAATTTCGGAAGAATCGCACGACCCGAAAACGGCGTTTGCCCTTTACTCTAAGGTATTACGTAACCATCCAAGTTATGACCTGGATTTTGAAGCCAACATTAAAAAGGCATTGCTGTTTTTAGGAGATGCAAAAGAGAATGAAAATATTATTAAACAGCTTAATAAAATGCTGAAGCCGACCAAGAACAGTGACAATAAGGACCAGATTTACTACGCCCTGGCCAGCATTTCGGAAAAAGAAGGCGATACTGCACAAGCGATGAAATATCTTATAAAATCGGTACGCAGCAGCACTACAAATACCCGTCAAAAAGCGATATCCTTTCTTGCCCTGGCCGACCTGAACTTTTATAAAACGGAATATGTAATGGCAAAAAGGTATTACGATAGCACCCTTGCATCTTTACCAAAAAATTATAAAGGCCGCGATTCGATTGTAGACAAAAAGAACAACCTGCAAAAACTGGTGAAGTACCTGGATATGATAAACCTGGAAGACAGTGTTCTCAGGCTATCTAAAATGGATGCTAAAGAGTTGAACAAGTACATAGATAATATGATTGCCCAAGCCAAAGCAGATGCGGATAAAAAGAAACAGGAAGCCGCACTTGCAGCCGAAAATCAAAGTAACGGCCAGCCCGCTAACCCGAATAACCCGGTAATACCGGTTACCAATGGCAAATGGTATTTTTATAATCCCGGCCAAATACAGCTCGGATTAAATGAATTTACTCAAAAATGGGGCAATCGTATACTTGAAGATAACTGGCGGAGAAGTAAAAAACCGGCCGAGGCCCAGCAGAATGTAGCGAATAACGATGCATCGAAAAAGGGAGACAGCATTAAAACAAATAGTCGCAGCAAGGGCAAGGATTCATCGAACAATGTAAATAGCAGAGCCTATTACCTGAAAAACATACCTAAAGGTGATGCGCAGATAAAAGCCGCTAACGACAGCCTGATTGAGGCCTACTATAACGTTGGAAGCATCTACAAGGAATATCTTAAGAATGACGCTAAGGCAGCTGCCGATTTTGAGGATTTGCTTAAGCGCTACCCTGAAAATAAGTACCAACTTACGGTATACTACCAGCTTTACCGCATATACCTGGAAACAGGCAATACAGAAAGGATGAATATCTATAAGAATATTATTCTCACTAAATATCCTAATACTGAGTATGCTCAACTTATTGTAAACCCTGAAAAATACCAGGAAAACCAAAAAGCCAGCAAACAGGAAATGGAACGCCTGTATACAGCCACCCTCGAATCGTACGAAACAGCAAAATATACCCAGGTATTGGATAATTGCCACCGTGCAGATTCACTGTATCCTAAAAACCCTTTATCTCCCAAATTTGCTTACCTGGAGGCGGTTGCCACGGGCTATACCCAAGGGCTTGATGCATATAAAAACGCCCTTACCAAGGTTATGATTCTATACCCTAAAGATTCGGTTAAGCAATTGGCCCAAACTACACTTGAATACTTAAACAAAAAAATTATACCCGCCAAAGACACTGGCCTTAACTATACAACAGATGACGATACAGTGTATTACTGGGATGCTATTATAGATAACAAAGAATCAGCTAAAGTAAATGATTTTAGGAGTGCTTTGGCTAATGCCAATGCCCAAACATTTAGCCAAAATAGCCTGCAAATGGATAACCTTTTACTTAATCCTAATCAACAACTTATACTTATACGCAAATTTAAAACTAAGGATGAGGCTAAGAACTATTACGGATTTATGGCTAATAATACGGTTATGTATAAAAACTTAAGCCCCGGCTCGTATCAAACCTTCTATATATCCAATAAAAACTTCCATATTATGTTCAACCATAAAAAGGCTGACGAGTACGTTAAGTTTTTTAAAGATAAAGGGCTATAATAAAGCCTTCCCCGTTTCAAATAAAATCTTACTTTTGCACAGTTTTAACAAAAACCGTGAAAAAGAAGCTTACAGAGTGCATCATTCCTATTTCTTCCCTTAAAAATGGGGAGTATAATTTCCGTTTTGACTTAACGGGTGATTTATTCTCTGATAACCAGTTTGTTGACATACATTCAGCAGGCCTGAAAGCTGAGATTAATTTCACCAAAAATTCAAATATAACTATCTTGCATTTTACAATAGCAGGTACTATTAATATTACTTGCGACCGTTGTGGCGATGATTTTGATATGCCTTTGAGCCTTAACCGCCAGCTTATAGTTAAAACCGATAGCCGTGAACACCAGGAAGAAGATGAAATGGTATCCCTATCAGGTGATGAACACAGTTTTGATGCAGCTCCCTATATATATCAGTATGTCGTATTATCTTTACCCATGCAACGGGTGCATCCTGATAAAGAAAATGGAGAAAGCAGCTGTAATTCAGACGCATTAGAAAAACTTAAACATATACACGTAGAAAAAAGCAACGAGGAGAAATATATACTCAACAGTAATATGCATTATTCTACTGAAGAAAAGCCTTTAAAAACTAAACTTAAAAACAACAAATAAAATGCCACATCCAAAGCGAAGACATTCGAAAAGCCGCGGCAGAAAGCGCAGAACAAATTACAAAGCAACAGCTTCTACGCTTACAGCATGTTCTAATTGCGGAGCTCCTGCATTATCGCACCGTGTATGCCCCGAATGCGGGTTTTACAAAGGCAAGCAAGCCGTTGAAAAATCGGTTAGCGCTTAATGCCGGCTTTCTTCCTAGCGCATAGCAGGTGAGAATAGGATTAGATATAATGGGGGGCGACCATGCGCCTAAAACCACTGTAGCAGGTGCCGTACTGGCACAAAAAGAATTTGCTACGGGTGAACGCCTTGTGCTTATTGGTGACAAAGAACAAATTGTTTCGTTGCTTCAGCAAAATAAAGCAAGCGAAAAAGATTTTGACATTGTACATACCACCGAGGTTATTACCATGCATGACCATCCGTTAAAGGCCCTTTCTCAAAAGCCCGATTCAAGTATTAGTGTAGGCTTTAAACTTTTAAAGGAAAAAGAAATAGACGGATTTGCCAGCAACGGCAACACCGGTGCAATGATGGTAGGCGCTTTATACAGCGTAAAGGCTATTGAAGGTGTTACAAGGCCATGCCTTGTTTCTGTATTGCCTCAGGTAAGTGGAAAAACAAGCATTCTTTTAGATGTAGGCAGCAATGCCGATTGCAGGCCCGATGTACTTAGCCAGTTTGCAATTTTAGGGCAGATATATTCTAAAGCTCTTTTTAATTACACCAACCCTTCGGTAGGCCTTTTAAATATTGGTGAAGAAGCGGAAAAGGGTAACCTGGTATCACAGGCTGCACACCAGCTTATAAAAGACATACCTCATCTTAATTTTATAGGTAATGTTGAAGGCCGCGACCTGTTTGATGATAAAGCAGATGTAATTGTTTGCGAAGGATTTGTAGGAAACGTAGTACTTAAAGAAGCTGAAGCTTTTTACACGTTGATTAAACGTAAGGGAATATCTGATAAATATTTCGATACCTGGAATTATGAAATATATGGTGGCTGTCCTTTCCTTGGTATAAAAGGAGCCGTTGTGACGGGCCATGGCATTTCGAACGAAATTGCAACCAAAAACATGGTATTACTTACACGCGATATGGTAAAAACCGGTGTTGTAGAAAAAATAAAACAAGCTTTTAATTCTTAACCGCATCTAAATAATAGTATGCCAATAACTGCCGCCATAACTGCCATTGAAGGTTACGTTCCGGACTACATACTTACCAACCACGAACTTGCCAGCATGGTAGATACAAGTGATGAATGGATAACAGAACGTACTGGAATAAAAGAAAGAAGAATACTTAAAGGCGTAGAACAGGGAGCATCTGTAATGGCCATTGAAGCCGTAAACAGGCTTCTTAAAAAAAGAGGTATTTCGGCAGAAGAAATAGATATGCTGATAGTGGCCACAGTTACCGGCGATTATGTTTTTCCGGCTACAGCCAACGTTGTTGCCGATAAGGTTGGCGCAATCAATTCGTGGAGCTATGATATTAATGCGGCGTGTTCCGGCTTTATATATGCACTTACCACAGGCGCCCAGTTTATACAAACGGGTGTACATAAAAAGGTTGTAATTGTAGGGGTGGATAAAATGTCATCTATTATTAATTACGAAGACCGTACCACCTGCATAATATTTGGCGACGGTGCAGGAGCCGTATTACTCGAACCTAATACCGAAGGACTTGGATTAATAGATTTTGTATGCAGGGCTGATGGCTCGGGCAGAAAAAACCTGTATCAAAAAGCTGGGGGGTCGGTAAAGCCACCTACACACGAAACCATAGATATGAAAGAACACTATGTGTTACAGGAAGGCCAGGCTGTATTTAAGGTTGCTGTAAAACAAATGTCAGATGTATCGGTTGAAATAATGAAACGGAATAACCTTACAGCAGACAACATTAACTGGCTTGTACCCCACCAGGCTAACAGACGCATTATACAAGCTGTACAGGAAAGAATGAATCTACCTGACAATAAAGTAATGATGAACATACACAGGTATGGCAATACTACAGCAGGCACTATTCCGCTTTGTTTGTGGGATTATAGGGACAAATTAAAAAAAGGCGACAATCTTGTGCTTTCGGCATTTGGCGGGGGCTTTACGTGGGGCTCAGTGTACCTTAAATGGGCCATTAACAACTAGTATCACTAAATATTTATATTTGTAATAACGAATCATTAAACGCCCAAGAATATGAATTTAAAAGAAATAGAAGAACTTATTCGTTTTGTTTCCAAAGCTAACATTAGCGAAGTGGAACTGGAAACCAAGGATGTAAAACTTGTTATTAAAACTGCAAGAGGTGGCGATGTGGCCCCTTATGTAGTAACTACCCCTGCCCCGGCACAACAAATTGTTGCTGCTCCTCCTGCACCTGTCGCCGCACCTGTAAGGGCTGCTGCACCCGAAGCACCAAAAGCAGAAGTTAAAGGTGGTGACGAGTCTAAATATATTGCAGTTAAATCGCCTATGATAGGAACTTTTTACCGTTCATCGGGCCCGGATAAACCAGCATTCGCGAATGTGGGCGATAAGATTGAAAAAGGTAAAATTATTTGCATTATTGAGGCTATGAAACTTTTTAATGAAATTGAAAGTGAAGTAACCGGAACCATAGTAAAAGTTATGGCAAATGATGCATCGCCGGTGGAATACGACCAGGTTCTTTTTCTTGTAGACCCTAGCTAATTTAATTAAGAATTAGGAATACCGCATTCGTAATTCATAATTTATAACCCATAAATACTTAAGCGTGTTTAAAAAAATACTTATTGCAAACCGGGGAGAAATAGCGATGCGTGTAATACGCACGTGTAAAGAAATGGGTATAAAAACCGTTGCTGTTTATTCTACCGCCGATAAAGATAGCCTGCATGTGCGATTTGCCGACGAAGCCGTATGTATAGGCCCTCCGCCAAGTAAAGATTCTTACCTTAAGATACCTAATATTATTTCGGCAGCCGAAATTACCAACTCGGATGCCATACACCCGGGATATGGTTTTCTTTCAGAAAATTCTAAATTTTCGCATATATGCGATGAGCACAAGATTAAGTTTATTGGCGCTCGTCCGGCCATGATAGATGCGATGGGTGACAAATCTACTGCCAAAGAAACCATGAAAAAAGCGGGTGTACCTGTTGTACCCGGTTCGGATGGCCTGCTTAAAGATTTGCCCGATGCTAAAAAAACAGCTAAAAAAATTGGCTACCCTGTAATGATGAAGGCTACCGCAGGTGGTGGTGGTAAGGGTATGCGCGTTATTTGGAAGGAAGAAGAAATGGAACATGCCTGGGAATCGGCCCGCCAGGAAGCCGCAGCGGCTTTTGGAAATGATGGCATGTACATGGAAAAATTTTTAGAAGAACCCCGCCACATAGAAATACAGGTAGCGGGCGACCAATATGGCAAAGTATGTCATTTATCGGAAAGGGATTGCTCGATACAACGCAGGCATCAAAAGCTGGTTGAAGAAACTCCTTCGCCATTTATGACCGACAAGCTGCGCGAAAAAATGGGTAAGGCCGCTATTAAAGCCGGCGAAGCTGTAAATTATGAAGGCGTGGGCACTGTAGAATTTTTAGTTGACAAACACCGCAACTTTTATTTTATGGAGATGAACACCCGTATACAAGTGGAACATCCCATTACAGAAGAAGTAATAAACTACGACCTTATTGCCGAACAAATTAAAATTGCGGCAGGTATTAAAATATCGGGTAAAAACTATTTTCCGCAATTACATGCTATGGAGTGCCGTATTAATGCGGAAGACCCTGCAAATGGTTTTCGCCCCAGCCCCGGTAAAATTATTAACTTCCACGTTCCGGGCGGCCATGGCATACGTGTAGATACACATGTATATGCAGGTTATGTAATTCCGCCTAACTACGATTCCATGATTGCCAAGCTTATAACTGTGGCTCAAACCCGCGAAGAAGTTATAGCTAAAATGAGAAGAGCCTTGGAAGAGTTTGTGATTGAAGGTATTAAAACCACCATTCCTTTCCACTTAAAACTATTGGAAAACAAACGTTTCCTTAAAGGTGATTACAACACCCATTTTATAGAGGAAGAAAAGCTGGTATAACCCTGCTTTCACCATCCTGTAGATATTTAAAAGGTTTTTAGTGCAAAAAATAAGACCAACATTATCTTTTTATTAACTTGCCTGCTTAAACCAAAACATTAAACATGAAAAAGACATACATAGCTTTGGCGCCTGCTTTATTGTTGGGCGTTTCTTTATGTACAACATCTTGCAAAACCAAGAATGAAGTAAGCAACAGCAATGAAATTGACATGGCTACCTTTGATACTACTGTTAAGCCAAGTAACGATTTTTTTATGTATGTTAATGGTACATGGCTTAAAAACACAAGCATTCCGGCAACCGAACCTGCATGGGGAAGCTTTAATATATTGCGCGACACCAGCACTAGCCGCTTGTATAAATTGCTTTCGGCTGCAGCACTTAGCAAAGGTGCCGATGGCAGTATTGAACAAAAAGTGGGTTCGTATTTCAACACCGCTTTAGATTCGGCTAACCTGAATAAAGACGGCATTGCACCGCTTAAAGAAGAGCTGACAAATATAGATGGCATTAAGGACAATAAAAGTTTGTGGAACGAATCGGCAAGACTGATGACTTATGGCATTAATGTTATGTTTCACTTTTATATAGGACAAGACGATAAGATTAGCAACAAGGAAGTGTGCAGGCTTGAACAAGGTGGCATGCTTTTACCTGAAAAAGGCTACTATCTTGATACCATAGCTCGTATGAAATCGATACGCGAAAAGTATGAAACCTATTGCGGCAAACTTTTTGAACAACTTGGCGAAAACAGCGAACAAGCTAAAAAGGATGCTGAGAAGGTTATGAATATAGAAACTGAAATGGCTAAGGCAAGCATGACTAACATTGAGCAGAGGGATGTACATGCCGTTTACAACAAAATGCCTTTTGCTGAAGTAAAAACCATGACACCCAATATAGATTGGGCTGCATGTACAGAAGCATGGAAACTTGAAGGCGCGGATAGCGTTATTGTTGCAGAGCCTGCATTTATGGAAAATTTAAACGCAGTAACAAAATCATTCTCACTTGATGACTGGAAAACATACCTGCGCTTACACCTTATTTCAGATGCTTCAACCAAGCTTAGTGATGCGTTGAACGAAATACATTTCGATTTTTGGGATCATACCATGCGTGGTACCTCGGCCATGAAACCACGTTGGAAACGTGCTGTTGAATCAACCAACGAAGCCATGGGCGAATTGCTGGGGCAGCTTTATGTAAAAGACTACTTTAAGCCAGAAATGAAAGAAAAAGTACATGAAATTGTAACCGGTCTTATTTCTGCTTACAAAGAACGAATTAGCGGCCTTAGCTGGATGAGCCCTGAAACAAAAAAATATGCTGCAGAAAAACTTGATAAAATAACACTTAAGCTTGGCTATCCTGATAAGTGGAAAGATTATAGTTCGCTGCAAATTAAGAACGATAATTACTTAAGTAACTCTTTCCGCGTAGCGCAATATAACTTTAGGTATAATATGAACAAGCTGGGTAAACCGGTTGACAGGACCGAATGGGAAATGTCGCCACAAACAGTTAATGCCTATTACGAGCCTACACTTAATGAAATATGTTTCCCTGCCGGAATACTGCAATGGCCATTCTTCGATCCAAGCCGCGATGATGCTATGAACTACGGCGGTATTGGCTCTGTTATAGGCCACGAACTTACACATGGCTTTGATGATCAGGGCGCACAATACGATGCCGACGGCAATATGCGCAAATGGTGGACCAACTCAGATTCGGTACACTATTATGGTAAGCTGAACATTGTTATACGCCAGTTTGATAATTATGTAATTGATTCGGTGCATGTAAAAGGCAAGCTTACCATTGGCGAAAACACCGCAGATCTTGGTGGTGTAACCATTGCATACCAGGCGCTGCAAAACGATCTTAAGCAACACCCCGAAGGAGTTGTTGATGGGTTTACACCTGAACAAAGGTTCTTTATTTCGTACGCTATGGTATGGAGGCAAAATGCACGCCCTGCGTTTATACGGCAGCAGGTGCAAACCAACCCACACTCGCCAGGGTATTTTAGGGTATTGGGGCCACTATCTAACCTGAATGAGTTTTACACTGCCTTCAATGTTAAGCCGGGAGATGGCATGTATAGGGCAGATAGCCTAAGAGCGTTAATTTGGTAAGCTATTTAAACCTAATTTTAAGTCCCGCACAATGCGGGACTTTTTTTTGAACAATGGAACTAAAAACAGTCTTTGCAATTATAGCCACCATAATAGGTGTAGGCTGCTTTATACCCTATATTGTAGACACGTTTAAAAAGAAAACCCAACCACATATTTACACCTGGCTTATATGGACCTTGTTGCAGGCAACCGGTGTTATAGCTATGTATAAGGGTGGAGCAGGCATTGGCGTGCTCGCTCTTACAATTGGCACATTTTTTTGTGGATTTACCTGCGTAATATCCATAAAATACGGGACTAAGAATATCAGCACATTCGATACCATTTGCCTAATAGGCGCGCTGGCATCCATGTGCATTTACTTTTTTATGCACCAGCCCTTGCTTTCGGTAATTCTTATTTCAGCTATCGATTTTATGGGCTTCCTCCCTACCCTGCGCAAAGCCTATTATGAACCTTACACGGAAACGCTTTCCATGTTTGCTTTCTTTATGATATCGGGGATTTTTTCCGTATTAGCTTTATCTACATACACTGTTATTACCGCCTTCTACCCTCTTACGCTCGTATTTATAAATGTAATTGCAACAGTAGTTATTTGGGCAAGAAGAAGAACCGGCCCTCCTATTTCCTTCCAAAGGGAGGATTTATAATTTCCCTCCTTTGAAGGGATTAAGGGAGGCATTCTTTGCCTTGTGCTCCTTGAGCATTTCCGAGAAACCCATTTGCCGCGATAGAGCATTCATCGACATAACGATGCGCTTGGTTTTAGTACCTTCGGTTTTTGCATCATTTATCCATTTCGAAAAATAGCGTTGGTGGCTTGGTGCAAGTGTTTTAAAATACTTATTTGTATCCGGTGCGTCATCAAGGCATGTCTCAAAATCGGTATCGAATACAAATTCAGATTTATCAAGTTCTAATTCAAGATTAAGCATAGCACCCTGCTTTTTACCTGTGCCACGGCGCATATCTGCATTGAATGGAATAATAAACTCTCCTTCACCCATTGGGATAAGGGCAACCTGTTTAACCGGAAAACTATCCATTTTACCTTTTACCCTAAATGATGTTTTTACACCTTTATTTAGTTTTTGTGCCACATCGGCAGGGATAAGGACATACGTCCATCCCGTCTTTTCACCCATTTGGCCAAACTTTAATAATCTTACAGTAAGCCGAACCATTTATTATAAAGTAGAAATAAGTTTGTTTTTTATTTCGCTCCATTCATTCCGGAGTATGCTATAGCATGCGGTATTTCTTCTAAATCCATCGGGCATTAACATGTGGCTACGCAAAATCCCTTCAAACTTTCCTCCTATTCCTTCTATTCCCTTCCTCGATTGCTGGTTACGTTCATCTGTACGTAATTCCAAACGTTCGAATTGCAATGTTTCAAAAATATATTGCATCATCACAAATTTGCAATTACGGTTCAATCCCGTTCGCTGAAACTTTTTACCCATCCAGGTCCACCCTATCTCCACATTTTTATCTGTATTCGATATATGCCCCATGCTACTGCTACCCGCGTATTCATTTACTTTTTTATCGAAAATACTAAAGGGGTAGCGCACTTTAGCGATTCTGTCGGTAATTGCTTTTTGAACATACTTCTCCAGTAAAGGCGGTGTATGTATTTGAGAAGGAGAATACCTTATCAGGTCACTATCTTTCGTAGCAACATCCAATAAATTATGAGTGTCATCAAGTTTTAGGGGACGAATACGCACCCTATCATTCTCGAGCAGGATATCTTTTTCAAAAGAAAAGTCCATCCTAAAATGAAATTAAGCTTCTACTTTTTGCTTCTTTTCCTCGTATTGAAATGCCTTACGCGGTTTCAGGCCGAGTTCATCGAACATCTTTTTATCCTCGTTAGCATCTGGGTTAGGGGTAGTCAAAAGTTTTTCACCCATAAATATAGAATTAGCTCCTGCCATAAAACAGAAAGCCTGTGTTTCTTTGTTCATTTGCACACGGCCCGCAGAAAGACGTACACTGGAACCTGTCATTACAATACGTGCAGTGGCTATCATGCGTATCATCTCCCACGATTCTACAAGCGGCCTGTCACCTAAAGGTGTTCCTTCAACAGGCACTAAAGCATTAATAGGCACCGATTCAGGATGTGGGTTAAGGTGAGAAAGGGTTAGCAACATGCCAATCCTGTCATCTACAGATTCGCCCATACCTATAATACCGCCCGAGCAAACTGTAAGCCCAGCCTTACGCACATTTTTCAAAGTGTTCAGCCTGTCTTCATAGTTACGGGTGGTAATTATGTTCCCATAATTTTCTTCAGATGTATCTACATTATGATTATATGCATACAAACCGGCATCAGCTAATTTTTTAGCTTGTTCTTCGCTTACCATTCCCAGTGTGGCACATACTTCCATACCCCTGGCATTAACGGTTTTTACCATATCAAGTACCTGGTCAAAATCTTTGTTGTTACGCACTTCCCTCCATGCAGCCCCCATACACAAACGCGATGCACCCATTTTTTGAGCACGATCTGCTATACCATTTACTTCATCTACGCTCATTAACTTGTGTACCTTCACTTCCGTATGGTAGCGGGCGGCCTGTGGGCAATATGCGCAGTCTTCGGGGCAACCACCTGTTTTTATAGATATAAGCGAACTGATTTGTACTTCGTTGGCCTTGTGGTATTTCCGGTGCAATGTTGCAGCACGGTAAACCAAATCGAGCAAAGGAGTATTATATACTTCGGCTATTTCTTCCTTGGTCCAGTTATAGCGTATGTCGTTCATGGTTAAGTATGTTTTATATTAACAAATGTAAGAAAAAGGGCGAAGTTATCAGGCAAAAAATAAGCCCCTCCTATTTAAAGGAGAGGCTTCATTACAATGCTTTACTTTTAAAAGTGCGGGAATGGAGAAGGATTTCCGGCATCGCCACCACCACCCGAAGAAGACGATCCTTTGTTAAGGTCGCTACCCGAATTGGTATTAAACTGTGCCGATGTTTTAGAACCACCACCTTTATGCTGATTAAGCCTATAGGTAAGTGTAATTTCATTTGCATTTAAACTCTTAGAAATATTAGATGTTAATGTAGATGTTACTGCATCGTAGCTATATCCTAAGGAGAAGCCTTTGAACTCAAATCCAACAAGCATTGCTATGGCATCATTCCTGCGGTACCACAAACCAATAGTAAGCTTTGTGCCTTCGGCAAAAATGTAATCTACATAAGTACCTAGCGCGGTTTCTACGTTACCTGCTTGTGTGGTAACCATTGCATTCGGGGTAATTTCAATTTTATCCGATTCGAATATTTTTATCCCGCCAATGTACGACATCTTATAAGGTAGCTTAGAATCAGCTCCTGCCATTGATATATTGGGTTGGTTAAGGTGAAAACCTGCAATACCAAGGTAAGCGTTAACTTTAGATTTATCCTTCGACGGATTCATATACCATGTAAATCCAAAACCTACATCAGCATATCCTTTTTTCTGGCTAACTGTTGTTTCGTTGGATGGATTAGAAGAATTGTAGGAACCCATAACATATTGGTCATCGTATGTAAGGCCGCTGGTGCTTAACGATTCTTGTCCGTAGCCACCTAATAAGGCCAGGCAAAGGTATTGGTCATCGGTTATCTGCCTGTTGTAATCAACCGCAATCATTGCATTTAATGATGTGTAGGCTCCTGCCTTATCTTCCATAATAGAAAGGCCCGCATCGAGTTTGCCTTTGCTGTCGCCACCACCATAATATATAGGATACATACCATTAAAGGAATATGTTGAATACCCGCTGTTAACTGAACCCCATTGGTTACGGTAACATAAGCCCGCTGTTAAATCGCTACTGGCACCCATCATGGCCGGGTTCAGTATAAGAGGATTCTGATACATTTGGGTAAACCTGTAATCCTGAGCTTTTACTGACTGGCAGTTAAGCAATAAGCTTCCGCTTAATAAAATTACCGCTATTGATAGTTTATTTCTCATTTTGGTTTGTTTCTCCTGTTAGTATTATAATTCGTTTATATCTTTTATCTGATAAGGTTTATTAATCCCTTTGTATTTACAGAATTACCCTTGGCATCGGTTCCTTTAACATAATATACATAAGCGCCGTTTGGCATTTCCTGTCCTGTTACCTGGCGTCTTCCATCCCATCCCTGCATTATATCTTCGCTATAAAATATTTGTTCGCCCCAACGGTTATATACGCCCATGCTAAAGTTTGTAACGCCACTGCCATGTATATAGAAGATGTCATCCTTACCGTCGCCGTTAGGAGTAAAGGCTGTCGGCGCCCAAAAGTTATTTGATATAACGGTTACTCTTATGCTATCCATGCTCATACAACCAAACAGGTCGGTTATGGTAACAACATATGTTGTACTTGAATCAGGACCTGCTAGAGGATCGAATATGCTTGGGTTGTTAAGGCCCGCGGCTGGTGACCATGAATATTCCACTCCACCATTAACATTAAGTTGCACTGCTGTACCCATACCCACAGTATCAAATTGCATTGGCACCCAAGCTGGCCCCGTGTGCACCGTAACTTGAACCATACCTGTAACCTTAGGGCACCCCGCTCCGGTAACCGAAAGCGTATAAACTGTTGTTGAAGCTGGTTTTGCATAAGGCTGTGCAGCTGCAGTATCACTTAATCCTGCACTTGGGCTCCAGCTATATTTTTGTCCGCCAATTACAGGCGCACCAATTTGAGCGCTATCACCTTTACAAAAAGCGGCAGCTTCTCCGGCATCAGCAATTAAAGGAGCAAGCATATTTACCATTACAGTATCGGTAGAAGTACATCCTGTAGGAGTAGTTGCTGTAACAATATACATGGTTGTGCCTCCGAAAGGTTTGGCTTCCGGATTTGCAATTGTATCGTTACTTACTTGCGAGGAAGGGAACCATTTGTATTTGTAACCTGCTATAGGTGCCGAACCAATCTGAACACTATCGCCCGCGCAAATAGTTGTATCTGTTCCCGCCATAAGCATCGGTAAAGAATCTATGGCTATGGTCATAGTATCTACAGCAGTACATAATCCGTTATTTACAGTATAGGTAATAAGTTTTTTGCCACCCGTGGTATACATTATTCCCATTGGGCTTTCGGCTGTGGAAGAATTCGGGTTAGAGTTTAAGCCAAAATCCCAGCTATATGTAACACCTGCACCCGATGAACCTGTATTGGTAAAGTTTATTGCATTACCTGCACATGTGGGCGTATTAGATGTAAACGTAGCAACCGGAGCACTATTGATTGTGATTGATTGAGTAGCGGTAGCCGAGCATCCGGTTGTGAGACTTGTAATGGTAAACATTACAGTTTGTGCACCCGATGCTGTAAACAAAATATCAGTAGGGTTTTGAGCTACAGAATTTACGGGATTGCCGTTAACTCCGAAATTCCATAAGAAGGAAGCATTGCTATTAGTACCACTATTATAGAAGTTAACCGAATCGCCCATGCAACGAGGAGCATTTGATGTAAAGCTTGCCGTAGGGGTACTATCAACTACTATAGTCATAGTATCTACAGTTGTGCATGTGCCATCGTTAATTGTAAATGTTATAAGCTTTTGTCCGGGTGTTGAATATGATATGCCCGAAGGATTTTCTGCGGTAGATGAAGAAGGAGTAGCATTGAGGCCGAAATTCCAGTTATAGGTAATGCCTACACCTGTAGTTCCGGTATTGGTAAAGTTTACATTAACCCCTTCGCAAACCGGCGCATTTGAATTGAAAGTGGCTGTGGGAGCCTGGTTGATATTAAGATTTTGTGTGCTTGTAGTTGTACAACCCGTAACCGTATTTGTAACCGTTAAAGTTACCATAGCATTACCAGACACTGAATACATAACACCCGCGGGGTTTTGTGCTACCGATGTTGCCGGAACCGCGCCTAAGCCAAAATTCCAGCTATAGGTAAAGTTAGGGCCAACACTAACACCTGTGTAAGTAAAGTTTACCGATGAACCTGTGCACTGGGGTGCGTTAGAAGTAAAGCTTGCATCAGGTGCAGAAAGAATGCCAATACTCATAGTATCTACAGCGGTACAAGATCCATTGTTAACGCTGAAGGTTATAAGTTCGTTGCCTGCATTGGTATATATTATTCCTGTTGGGCTTTCAGCAGTAGAACCTGATGGGTTGGCATCTATGCCAAAATTCCAATTATAGGTTACACCGGGGCCCGAAGTGCCTGTATTGGTAAAGTCTACAGTATTGCCTTCGCACTGAGGAGCAGTAGAAGTAAAGGTAGCTGTAGGAGTTTGATTTATAAGAATAGTTTGTGTTGCAATTGAAGAACAACCGGTAACAGAATTTGTAGTTGTTAAGGTTACAGTTTTAATTCCTGAAGTAGAATAAACCACACCAGCTGGATTTTGTAATACCGAAGTTGCAGGAACAGCTCCTGCGCCAAAATTCCAGGCGTAGGTTATACCTGCACCGGATGTGCCTGTATTAGTAAAGTTAACATTAGCGCCTGTACATACAGGTGCATTAGAAGTAAATGAGGCAACCGGTGCCGCATTAATAGTTATTACTTGCGTACTGCTGGCAAAACAACCTGTATTCGGATTTGTTGTGGTAAGAGTAACTGTTTTAGCTCCGGATGTTGAATATATTACACCAAAAGGATTTTGTGCTGATGATGTAGCCGGAGTGGCTCCTGCACCAAAACTCCATGAATATACTACACCCACTGCTGTACCTGTGTTGCTAAAATTAACACTCGAACCGGTACACTGGGGAGCATTAGATGTAAACGAAGCTACCGGAATAGGATCGATAACAATATTTTGAGCAGTAGTTACATTGCAACCTGTTGCAATATTAGTAGTAGTAAGTGCTACTGATTTAATACCTGCCGAACCGTATACAATATTAGCAGGGTTTTGTGCTGCAGAGATTGCAGGCACAGCACCTACGCCAAAATTCCAGGCCCAGGTTACGCCTACTACAGTACCTGTATTACTAAAGTTTACTGCATTGCCCATACACTGAGGGGCATTGGATGTAAAGTTAGCAGTAGGCGTAGCATTGATAACAATAGTCATGGTATCGGTTACAGTGCACGAACCATTATCTACAATAAAGGTTACAAGTTTTTGGCCCGAGGTAGAATACATTATTCCGCTAGGGTTTTGTGCATTAGATACTGCCGGAGTAGCACCGGCACCAAAATCCCAGCTATAGGTAACGCCAAAGCCGCTACTTCCGGTATTAACAAAATTTATTGCTGTTCCTAAACATTGAGGAGCATTAGATGTAAATGTTGCTATAGGAAGAGCATTTACTGTAATAGCTTGCGTGGATGTAACAGAACAACCACCGCCACCCGTTCCGGCATAAGTAAGGGTAACTGTTTTAACACCTGATGTACTATATGTAACAGGAGGTGGATTTTGCAATACTGATGTTGCAGGAACTGCACCTGCTCCAAAATTCCAGTTGTAGGTAACTACGCCCGTTGCACCCGAGCTTAAATCGGCAAATGTTACAGGTTGGCCCTGACATACAGGGTTTGGTGAAGGTGTAAAACTTGCTACGCATTGCGCTAAAGCAATGTTAACAATTAACGAGCTTGTTAATACGGTGAATAGCTTTTTCATCATGCTTAAATAATTAATCAATTATACTACCAGTAAATCGCTATAATTCAACTTAAAATGTACCGAAAACCCCATTGTTGAGAAACCCAAAAGTATAAAAATATTAGAAGAAAACAAGAATTTCAGGGTAATTTAAGCTTTATCCCCCTCTGTAAGTGCCTCAACTAAAGAGAAATGCACACTCTTCCCTTTTATAAAACAAGGCCAATTATTACATATATTTTAACATTAGGTTAAATAAACCCAATTCCCTGCCCGCTTGGCAATTTTTGTAAATTCGCGTCACAAATCCTTAAATGTACTCCTTATGAAAAGATTAATGTTGAGTGTTGGGCTGATTACAGCAATAGTTATAGCTATGGGAGCTGCCGGCTCTCCATCTGAAAAGAAACTGCCCGGAGAGTTTAAAAACCTAAAAATACTACCGCAAAATATAAGCAAAGACAGCTTACACGCAGTAATGAGGAGCTATAGCTTTGCTCTTGGTGTAAGGTGCGGTTTTTGTCATGCATCTAATAAAGATACTACCCAGCATGGCTTAGATTTTGCCAGCGATGAAAAAGAAGAAAAAAATACCGCCCGCGAAATGATGACAATGGTGCATACACTTAATACTGTCAATTTTAATTATATGAAATCGACAAAGCCCGATACTATTCATACCATTATATGCTATACCTGCCATAGGGGTATGAAAGACCCGAGCTCGGCAAACCTTATGCCCGAAATAAAAAAGGCTGAAGACGAACAAATGCAACAATGGAAACAGCAACATCCGGGAGGAGGTAAGTAATTGGTCTATTGCTTTTCTTTTCAAATTCGACAAGCTATTCACCACAATATATATGTTTATTTAAGCGAACGATTAATCCCTAACTTTGAATTATAAAATCAAACACCAATGAAGACACTTAACTCTATTTTAGTTACCGTATGCGCTACAGCACTCGCGTTTAATGCATATTCACAAGGCCCTAAAGTACCTGCTGCCAGCCCTGCTGCCAGTGTAAAACAAACTTTTGGCCTTACCGATATTTCTATCGATTACTCATCCCCAGCCGTTAAAGGCCGTGCCATTTGGGGTGGCCTTGTACCTTACGATTCAGTTTGGCGCACAGGTGCCAATGCTGCTACAGTTATAGATTTTAGTACCACTGTTTGGGTTGGCGGAACAAAAGTAAAAGCAGGTAAATATGCGCTCTTTACCATTCCGGGAAGAGATTCATGGACGGTTATTCTCAATTCAGAATATGACCAATGGGGCGCGTTCGGGTATAAAAAATCAGCCGATGTAGTTCGTTTTATGGTAAAACCAGAAATGACGATGGATGTTAAAGAACGTATGGCCTTTTATCTTGATGCTACCAGTGACAGCACCTGTAGCGTAACATTACGTTGGGATAAAGTAAAATTAAGCTTCGACGTAAAAGCATCTACAAATATGATGGTACAACATAACTTTGATAACATGATGGGCACATACGCCAGCGCCGCTAACTATTATGTTGATAATAAACTTGATCTTACTAAAGCGCAACAATTTGCACAGATGTCTATAAATATTAAAGAAAGCTTTTATAATGATTATATTATGGCCAGGGTGCTGCAAGCTAAAGGCGATACTAAGGAAGCATTAAAACTTGCTGAAACATCTAAGAAAATGGGTGAAGCAGAAAATGACGATTTTTACGGCGAGTTTAAAGGCCGTATAGCAAAGCTTATTGCGGAATTGGGCGGAGAAGCTAAAAAGTAATTGACTGTATGTATATAGTACGGAAAAACTTGCTGGTTGCGGCTTTTGTTGCAACCGGCATTTTTTTTGCAAAGGCACAAAAGGCTCCTGAAAAAAGCTGGAACTCGGCGCGCATTTTGCATGAAATAGAAAAAGTAAAACATGTTGGCCGCGTGCTTTATATTGCTGCCCATCCTGATGATGAGAACACCCAACTTATAGCTTATTTAGCCAACGTAAAAGGAATTGATGTTGCCTATATGTCACTTACCCGGGGCGATGGAGGACAAGATTTGCTTGGACCTGAAGTACGTGATGAACTGGGTGTAATTCGCACACAGGAATTATTGATGGCAAGGGCAACCGATGGAGGACAACAATTTTTTAGCCGTGCTAATGATTTTGGATTTTCTAAAACAGCCAAGGAAACCTTACATATTTGGGATAGCACTGAAGTTTTATCGGATATAGTATGGGAAATACGCCGCTTTAAACCGGATATCATTATCACCCGCTTCTCTCCTACTTATACCAAAACCCATGGACATCACCAGGCATCGGCAATATTAGCGCAGGTTGCTTTTGATGATGCAGCCAACCCGAATAAATTTCCTGACCAATTAAAATATGTAAGTACCTGGCAGGCCAAATCCCTGTTCTGGAATACTTCCTACTTCTTTTTCCAGGATAAGAGTAATAAATTTGATACGACAGGTTTGTATCATTCTAACATTGGCGTATATATGCCCCTATTAGGTGAATGGACGGGTGAAATGGCCGCCGAAAGCCGCAGTATGCACAAATCTCAGGGCATGGGCTCATCCTTGAGGCGGGGAGATAATGTGGAATATTTTGTTTCTTTAAAAGGAGAAAAACCGGTTGGAAAAGATATTTTTAGTGACTATGATTGGGGTTGGGATACTATAAAAGGCTGCAAAGATGTACCTGCCATGATTGACAGATGCGAAAAAGAATTAACCGATTCTGACCGTGCAGCATGTTTCGAAGACCTTGGAAAACTATACTATTGCCTTAAGCCACATGCCGGTAATTACCTGGTGGCAGCCAAGCTTAACCAATTAGAGGATATTGTGCTGCAATGCGCGGGTATTTATAATGAGGCTATTTCTACCCAAAAGTTTTTAACACCTGGTGATAGCATTAATGTAAGCTTTAGCGCCATTACCCCCTACTTGCCCAATGTTGCATTATCCGGAAAGCTTTTGGTTGATAACAGAGTAGTTGCTAAAAATACATACCCTACTCCACTTATAAAAGATGAAACGAATACCTTTCCGCTAAAAGGAATCATCCCCGATTCTACCAATATTACAGGTCCTTATTGGCTGGAAGATGAACATACTGTGGGCATGTATACAGTTGAGGACAGACTACTGCGCGGCTTGCCGCAAAACCCTGCACAAGTTAAAGTACGGGTACGTTATAGTATTCGGTGGGGTGTATCCGACAGCACAACGCCCAGGTCTATCAGGATTGAGAAAGACATTCCCGTATTTTATAAATACACCGACCCTTTAAAAGGAGAAACTTATTCTTTAGCACGGGTGGTGCCACCAGTTGTTGTTATTCCGCAGGAACATTTACTGGTGTTTGCAGATAATAAACCAAAGGAGATTCATCTAAAGGTTAAGTCCTTTAAAAAAGGAAAAGCAACAATAAATTTACGTACACCGGAGAGCTGGTATATAAATGATAATACCCTGTTTAATTCAGCACATTGCTGCGATGGTGTTGGACAAAAACTAAAGAAAGATCTTATACTAAAAGGAGATGGAACAGAACAAACCCTTACCTTTTATGTAAAGCCACCTACCTTTGCAAATAGCGGAGAAATCTATATTTCTATAGATGTAGATGGACATACCTACAATCGCTCAATTGAAGATATTAATTACGAGCACATAGCTGAACAGGTTTTACTTCCTAAAAGCCAAATTAAGGTGGTAAGAATGGATGTTACTACCCATCCCAAATTAATTGGGTATATAAACGGTGCAGGTGATGATGTTCCCGCATCTTTAAAAGAAATGGGATATAAGGTTGAGATTATTTCTCCTGAACAACTGGCAACTGCTAACCTAAATAAATATGATGCAATAATTGCTGGGATAAGGGCTTACAATACAGTCGACAGGCTTAAATACGACAATGCACGCTTTATGGAATATGTAAAAAATGGAGGCAATTATATTGTGCAGTATAACAATAATTTCAGGCTGGTTACGGATAGCATTGGCCCGTACTATTTGCATCCTGCCAATGTGCGTACCACGGAAGAAGATTGCAAAATTACTTTTTTAAATCCCAACAATGCTGCATTAAACACACCTAATAAGATTACCGAAAAAGATTTTGAAGGCTGGGTGCAGGAACGCGGTTTATACTATCCGGATAAATGGGATACAACACACTATATTCCTTTATTACAAATGAATGATGCTGGGGAAGCGCCAACAAAAGGCGCATTGCTTGTGACAAAATACGGCAAGGGAAATTTTATTTATACCGGGCTTGTATTCTTCCGCGAGTTGCCCGCGGGCGTGCCGGGGGCTTACCGCTTATTAGCAAACCTGATAGAACTTGGCAAACATGACAAGTAATACAGTCGAAAAAAACTGGAAGAGATATTATATTACACTTGCAGTTTGGCTGGCAGTGCAAATAGGTATTTATTATATCCTTACTATTACTTTAAGTTAAAACTCGCACATGCACACCTTAGATGTCATAGTGCTTCTTGGTACACTTGGTTTTATTGTTGTTTACGGAGCCTTTAAAACCCGCGGACAAAAAGACATGCAGTCGTACTTGAGGGGTAGCGACGAAAAAAAGTGGTGGGCCATTTGCCTTTCGGTTATGGCTACACAGGCCAGCGCTATAACTTTTATTTCTACTCCGGGGCAAGCCTACGAATCGGGTATGGGCTTTTTACAAATCTATTTTGGATTGCCTCTTGCAATGATTGTAATCTCGGCGGTGTTTATTCCTAAATTTTATTCTCTTAATGTTTACACTGCCTATGAGTATCTCGAAGGCAGATTCAACCTGCTCACACGTCAATTTATCGCCCTGCTTTTTCTTATATCCCGTGGCCTCGGTGCCGGCATCACCATTTATGCTCCTGCTATTATCCTGTCTACCATTTTTGGCTGGAATTTAAACCTGTTATGTTTATTGATTGGCGCAGCTGTTATATTATATATATACATTGGCGGAGAGAAAGCTGTGAATCAAACCCAAATGCTGCAAATGGGCGTAATACTAACAGGCATGGGTGCCGCTTTGTTCGTACTTATTCATAGCTTACCTAAAGGTGTTTCGTTTTTAGATGCCACTTATTTAGCTGGCAAAATGGGTAAAATGAAAATGGTAAATACACATTTCGACTTGGATGACCGCTACACACTTTGGTCGGGTTTATTAGGTGGTTTTTTTCTTTCCCTCTCTTATTTTGGTACCGACCAATCACAAGTATCGCGCTACCTTGGTGGCGAAACAGTGAACCAAAGTAAACTGGGCCTCTTCTTTAACGGAATAGTAAAAATACCTATGCAATTTTTCATCCTTTTTATTGGAGTAATGACATTTGTGTTTTTCATCTTTAATCATTCGCCCGTATTCTTTAATAATAAAGTACTGGAAAATGCCAATTTCACTCCGGAAGTAAAGCAACAATTTATAGATAAAGAAAACAAACATTATATGCTGGAGGCCATCATGAAAGAATCTGCCATGAATGCCCTGCATGCCAGTGATACGGCAAACCAGCGATATGCTCTGGCAAGCCTGAACAGTGCCGAGCAGCAGGATGTAATGGTACGAGCACAGGTAAAAGACCTTATAAAAAGAAATGTACCCGGTGTAGAAACGCGTGATACAGATTATGTCTTTTTAAGTTTTGTACTCAATCACATGCCACGCGGATTGGTTGGATTATTGCTGGCTGTTATGTTTTGCGCTGCCATGTCGGCTACAGCGGGACAAATAAATTCGCTTGCATCTACAACGGTAATAGATTATTACAAACGCTCTATAAAAAAAGACGGAACGGAAGAGCATTATGTAAAGGCCACAAAGATGTCGACACTTTTATGGGGTGCCATTGCAGTTGGATTTGCCATATCTGCACCATTGGCAGATAACCTTGTACAATTGGTAAATGAATTGGGCTCACTGTTTTATGGAACTATACTTGGTGTTTTCCTTGTTGCCTTTTTCTTCAAAAAAATAAAAGGCGATGCTGTATTTACAGCAGCATTAATTACCGAACTGATAATTATTTCGCTTTACGTTTTCGATAAAAAGATGTCGTACCTGTGGCTCAACCCGATAGGCGCAATATTGGTAATTGTAATAGGATATATTATCCATTACGTAATCCCTGAAAAGGGTACAGAAAAAGTTTAAACTCTTAGGTACAAGGTAAACTCAATAAATATGTTTACCTTTATTGGTGTTAAATTCATCTTTTCGCCAATAAAATTTCTATCATGAAAAATAAATACTTTTTACTTGCTGTTGCTTTTATAACAATTGCAGTCGCTTCAAGGTTTACAATGCCGGGTAAAGAAAAACTTACACTAAGAGAAAAAGGCGAAAGAGAAAATAAATCGTTTGCATTGGATGCATTACAGTTTACTACCCAGGCTGCTTCGTATCCCAATAAAGACATACCTGCCGATGCTTACGTTAGCGCCATTAACTGGTATAAAAACAATATTAATTCTGATAAAAGAGTTTTGTCCGCATCAACTACCTGGCAAAGCATGGGCCCTACCAATATGGGCGGCCGTACCGTTGCCATTGCTATGGACCCTACAGATACAGCAGTACTTTGGCTGGGCTCGGCGAGTGGCGGCTTATGGAAATCGACCACAGGTGGTATTGGTGCAGCGGCATGGACGTATGTACCTCTTGGCTTCCAAGTATTGGGTGTAAGCAGCATTGCTATTAACCCCGCAAACCATAACGAAATGTATGTTGGAACAGGTGAAGTATATAGTGATAGCAGCTTTTCGCAGGGCTTAATAAGCCTAAGGCCCACACGTGGCTCATACGGAATGGGACTATTTAAATCTACCGATGGAGGTAATACATGGACCCAATCTATCAACTGGACATATCAACAAAACAGGGGTGTATGGAAAATAATCATCAACCCGCTAAAACCCTCTACTGTATACGCTGGTACCACAAACGGCGTTTATAAATCAACTAACTCGGGCGCTACATGGACCCAGGTACTTAATATACCGATGGCTATGGATTTGCAAATACACAATGTAGATACCAACATACTTATTTGCGGTTGCGGTAACTATGGCAGCACATTAAAAGGAATTTACCGTACCACTAATAGTGGCACCACATGGTCGGTTATTAGCAGCGGAGTTCCCACACCTAATAGTACAAGTGGCCGTATAACATTTACAGAAAACCGCCACAACAACGACAGCATGTATGCCCACATTTGCGATGTATACAACAGTGTTGGCATATATTTATCGGTTGACAAGGGGCAAAACTGGACACAAATGACATCTGCCGATATTGCAAATTACCAGGGATGGTATAGCAAAGGAATGTTGTTGCAAAACAACAATCCAAATAATATATTGGCTGGCGGTATTGATGTTTGGAGGTCAAACAATGGTGGAATTACGTTCAACGATGTTTCTGTTAGTTCAAATGTATTTCATACCGATGTACACGATATTATAGGCAACCCACTGGACCCTAACAAAGTATATATTATTACCGATGGCGCTCTTTACCGCTCTAACGATTTTGGAAATACCTATTACGAATGCGATGGAGGATATAACACTACACAATCGTACATAGGTAGTATTTCCTCTACCGATACAACTGTTTTACTAAGCGGCCTGCAGGATAACTACACCATAAAATATTTTGGCAATAAAACCTGGTATGGCGTTGTTGGAGGCGATGGTTGCTATAATGCTATTGACCACACTAACGACTTTATACAATATGGCGCGTACCAATACCTTAACGTTATTGCATGTAATGACCAAGGAATTTTTAATAGTGGTTTTCAAATGCTAACTAATGGCTCGAATGCAAACACGCCCAATTATGCCGCATTTTTGGCACCCTATATTGTATGCTATTCTAACACTCAGTTTATTTATGCGGGCGGACTTGGCCTGCAGCGTTCCACGGATGGGGGCAATAGCTTTAACTTTATGGGCAATAACCCTGTAAACGATAGCGGATACATAATGACTATTGCCGCATCTTACACCAATACCGATTCTGTTTATTTTGCTACCGCGCCTAATAATGTCGACAACATGAAAGTATTTTTTAGTACAGATGGCGGCAATACAGTAACCGATATCACGGCTGGCTTACCCAACCGTTTTCCGCGCAGAATAGCTGTAAATCCTGCAAATAGTAAAGAGGTGTATATAGTGTTTTCGGGATTTGGCGGAAAGCACATTTTTAAATCTACCAATTCCGGAGCAAGCTGGACAGACATTAGCGTTTCTTTACCTGATATGCCTTTTGAATGTATAACAGTGGACCCAATGTATCCGAACCGACTTTATGCAGGATGTGATTTTGGAGTTTTCTATTCTACAAATAAAGGCAATACATGGACCACCTATGATAATGGATTTCCTGATGCAACCATGGTTTTCGATTTGCTCGTATCCCCAAGTGACAGGTACCTCTATGCATTCTCTCATGGGCGAGGAATTTTTAAACGCGACCTTTCAGATCTTTTAAACGGAGTTGAACCCATAAGCAATACTTCTAACTGTACTGTAAAGGTTTATCCTAATCCGGCTTTTGATGAATTGCATATTAATGCCATCGGTAATAATGACGATAAGTATATGGCTTACATATACGATATGCAAGGCAAACAAATTGAAGTGAGCAAGTTTATTGGCGAAAACTACTCTATAGATGTAAATGGCTTAGCAAGCGGAACCTACATGTTAAGCCTTAGCAAGAACGGCAGCCCATTTGCATCTCAAAAATTCATTAAAGAATAAAAGGCTATTCTAATTTAAACTTGTCGGCATCTAAACCAACAGGGAATACTTTTCTGAATTCTTCTAACTCTTTGTATGAAAGAGTCACAGTTTCTACCGATTCTTCGTTGGCTTTTGCTTTGCTAATGATAGTTCCTTTAGCATTCATCACGGCAGAATCTCCTGAATGCGACATGCCGTTACCATCTTTACCAATACGGTTTACACCTACAACATAAGCCTGGTTTTCTATAGCACGTGCAATAAGTAACTGCTTCCAGGGGTAGCTTCTCACTTCGGGCCAGTTGGCAACATATATAAGGCAATCGTAATCGCCGGTGCTGCGGCTCCAAACCGGAAACCGCAAATCATAACAAACAAGTGGGCATATTTTCCAGCCTTTAAGGCTTACAATTATTTTTTTCTTTCCTGCAGTATAGGTATTGTTCTCCTCCCCCATCCTGAATAAATGCCGTTTGTCATACACCTCAAACATACCGTCCTGCGACATCCAAATAAGGCGATTGTAAAACTTATTCTCCTCTTTGATAATAAGGCTTCCTGTTACAACACATTTCTTTTCAGCCGCCATCTTCTTCATCCACTGTAAAGCAATGCCATCCATAGGTTGCGCTACAGCAGAAGCATTCATGGTGAAACCAGTGCCAAACATTTCGGGCAACACAACTATGTCTGTAGAACCAGGAGCAATAAGCTTTAGTTTATCACTAAACATGTTAAGATTAGCCTCAACATTTTCCCAATTAAGAGCCGATTGAACTATGGTTACTCTAAGGTCTTCCATTATATTTTACAAAGTTTCTCAGCAGCCTGTTCTAAAGTTTCGTTTGTTTTTGCAAAGCAGAATCTCAATAACTTGTTATCTACCGGTTCATGGTAAAATACAGAGGTTGGCACACTCGCCACACCCATCTCTTTGGTCATGCGTATAGCAAACTCGGTGTCCTTTTCTTTAGAAATGGCACTATAGTCGAGTGATTGAAAATATGAACCTGATGATAAATCCAGTTTAAACCTGGAGCCGCTTATTAGTTTAACGAAGTAATCACGTTTCTCCTGATAAAATTTACCGAGTTGCAAGTATTCATCTTTCTTTTTCATGTACTCGGCAAGGGCATATTGCAAGGGTGTGTTAACACAAAACACTACAAACTGGTGCACCCTTCTAAACTCTGCCATTAGCTTTTCAGGGGCGAGGACGTAACCCAGCTTCCAACCCGTTGTATGATATGTTTTACCAAAAGAAAATACAATAAAACTGCGTTCAAGCAATTTAGGAAAGCGGCATGCACTTTGGTGTTTATGCCCATCAAATATTATATGTTCGTATACTTCATCACTTAACACAATGATATCGGTACCCTGAACGATATTTTCCAACTGCTTCATATCAGCCTCCTTCATAATAGCGCCCGTAGGGTTATGCGGAGTATTTATCATAATCATACGTGTGCGCTGGTTTACACGTTTTTTCACTTCTTCCCAATCAATTTTATATTCGGGCGCCTTAAGCTGAAGGTATACAGGTATGCCGCCACAAAGCTCGATGGCAGGGACATAACAATCGTACGCAGGTTCAAATACTATTACTTCGTCGCCTTCATGTATCACAGCAGTTATAGCTGAATATATGGCTTCTGTGCCACCGGCGGTTATATTAATTTCCTTTTCCGGATGATATACCGCACCGTAAAGTTCCTGCATCTTTTGCGCAATGATTTCGCGTAAGGGCATAATACCCTGCATAGGTGCATATTGATTAAAACCCTTTTGCATATAGCTATTCACGAGCGATACCAGCTCAGGCGAGCACTCAAAATTGGGAAACCCCTGTGACAAATTGATGGCTTTATATTCATTGGCCAGGGCCGACATTACCGTAAAAATGGTAGTGCCTACAGTAGGCAATTTAGACCTTATGGAACCTTTATATTCAGGCATAAAAATTATAGATGCTTTAATTGCAACAAAGGTAGAAAAAGCACATGACCTGTGGACTATAATTCCCTTAGGAATTAGCAATATGCCGTTTAGTCATTCTAACTTTAGCAAGAAACGACAATATCCCCAGCACTATGATTATCTCTCCCAATGAGAATAGATACCAGTTATAGCTGGTAGGTACATAGTGACTTATTTCGTCGAACATATTTTGTTTGCTTGATAAAGTCCATACATGTGATGTGGGGCCGCCGCCGGAAACATATTTTACGTAATCCTGAATAAAAGAAAAAATTATGACAAGGCTACCCGTTATAAAAGATATCCACTCACGCATACCAAAATGTACCATGTAGCCACTTTCGTGAGAATAAATTACGGCCGATGTAAGCACTATCATAGTAAGTGAAACAATACACGGAGCTAACACAGGGCCAACCCAGGGAACGGGTATTAAGAATAAAATATCCGAAGTAAATAAGGATTCGGGCCAAGCAAGAAACATCTTAAGAAACACATAATAAAATATATCCCAGATGGCAAAACAATATAGGAAAATAGAGAACTTTTGGGATGTGTTCTTTCCTGCCAAAATGCCTATACCGACTAACATAATTATAGTGGCTGCTTCGCGTAAAAACTCAATTAACCCTATATCCGGGTCGATAGGTATTAAAGGAAACTGAAAGCCATGCGGGTAATATATTTTACGAAGATAAATTACAACCGCTGTTTCTAAAAAGCCCATGGCAATGCTAAATAGCGTAAGCCATATCATGCGCCTGCGTAATGAAATCATCCGGATTATTAATGAAAGAGTTATCTTAGTAACGTTGTGCCAATTTAGTTATTATATTTCTTTATAAATAATCCTCACGAAATCAAAAGACTCTTAAGCAATGCCAGAAGAGAATGCCATATTTGGAGATAACCCTTTTAAGAAAGAACTTATTGAAGGTGTAGACTTCTATTATAATGAAGATGGCTACAAAGTGTTTACCGAGGCCTACCATTTAAAGCGGGGGCATTGCTGCCAGAGTGGCTGCAAACATTGCCCTTATGGTTTTAACAGGAATAAAAAGAAAGAAATTTAATTTCTTTCACGCTCTTTTTGCGTCAGTTTAAATACTTCGGCGAGTACTTGTTTTTCGGTTTTATCAAACTTAAGGTGTCGCCGTTCGAACATTCTTTCTGCCGTTTCACAGGCTTTATCTAACTCGTGTGTTACAAAGCCCTTTGCCCCACCCCAACTGAAAGAAGGAATAAACTTTTTTGGAAAATCTCCACCAAAAATATTAGCTGCCACGCCTACTACCGTACCCGTATTGAACATGGTATTTATTCCACATTTAGAATGGTCAGCCATCATCAATCCGCAAAAAGTAAGGCCTGTTGATACTTCCTTATTCGCCGGATAATTCCATATTTTAACTACTGAGTAATTATTCTTTAAGTTGGAATTATTGGTATCTGCGCCCAGGTTGCACCATTCGCCTATTACTGCATTACCCAAAAACCCATCGTGCCCCTTATTCGAGTAGCCGAAAATAACCGCGTTACTTATTTCGCCACCAACCTTAGAACAAGGACCAATAGTAGTTGCCCCATATATTTTTGCTCCCATCTTTACAATAGAGCCTTCGCATAATGCAAACGGCCCTTTTATAATGGCTCCTTCCATCACTTCAGCATCTTTCCCAATATATATGGGCCCTGAATTGGAGTTAAGAATTACACATTCCAACTTGGCACCTTTTTCTATAAAAATTTGTTTACCAAGTAAAGTATTGGTAGATGATACTTTAGCAGATGTCTTGCCTTTGGTTAATATTGCAAAATCCTGTTCCAAGGCTTGCCCATTTTTAGAAAAAACATCCCAAAGATGTTGAATGACAACATCATTTTTGTCCAACTTGTATTCCTTAGACTTATATTCTTTTTTTGCCTGAGAAAAAGTAAATTCTTCCAACAAAGAAGACCCAGCGTTTATAGCAAGCAGTAGGTTACCTAAAATCAAGGCTTCATTATTTTTAAGAGACTTGATGGCTTTTATGAGACTTGAAGAAGGAAGTACTGCACCATTTATCCATACGTTATCTTTAGCAATTCGTAAAGGATATTTAGCAGATAAATACTTTTCTGTTTTAACCGATACTTTTGTTGCCAGCGCCAACTGCCATTTTTCACGAATGGTTAGTATGCCTATCCTTATTTCACAAACCGGCCGGATAAAAGTAAAGGGTAAAAGCTGCTGTTTAATACCGGGTTCGTCTGCTAAAATATAGTTCATCGGGCATTAATAAATTGTAACAAAAATAAGGATAATTAGCTATGTGCCAATGTTTAAAATTATGAGTCTTGTACAATAAAGACGCCATTAATCTGTTAATTTTGCATATTATTAGCCTGATGAGATTTTTACGCCCCCTTTTCATTGCTTCTATCGTAACCATGGCAACTGCCTTGGTTGATGCACAAAATGTGGGCGTTGGCCAATGGAAGGACTATCTATCGTATAATCAGTGTTCAAGGGTTAGCCAGGGACAAAATTTGATTTATTGCACTGCTCTCAAGGGTGCTTTTTCTTACAACACGCAGGATAATTCACTTGAAAGGTACAATAAAGTAACCGGCCTTTCGGATGTTGGTACCACGATAGCTAAACCAACACCATCGGGTAGCCTTTTATTTGTGGGGTATTCCAATGGCAATATGGATATAGATGCTAATGGACAGGTTACAAATATTTCGGACTTAAAAACCAATATAGAAGTGCAGGGAAATAAAATAATTAACGATGTTTATTTTTACAATAATTCTGCATTTGTTTCGTGCGGTATAGGCATTTTGCAAATAGACCTTACACAAAATGTTATAACGAATACATTTTATATTGGACCAGGCGGAAGTGAATTAAACGTACATGCGGTTACAATATATAACGATTCTATTTTTGCAGCCACCGATAAAGGCATTTATAAAGCTGTTATAAATAATCCGAATGTTAACCTTAGTTATTATTTAAACTGGCAAAAAGTAACTAATAAGGTACTGGCTCCCGGAAAGTATAATGCTATAACAACCGTTGGCAACACAATTTATGCCTCGTATTCTAAACTCTTAAGTCTCGGCTCATCATTGCAGGATACTATATACCAATATGTAAACGGACAATGGTCGCGCTATAGTTATTTACAGGGTACCGCAACCGTAAATGCACTGGAAAGCTGTAACGGGTATCTTGTTATAACCACTCAATCTGATGTTAAGGTTATTAATTCATCCAATGTATTGGTGCAGGATGCCACAGGATTTTCAGGAAATAGCCTTGCTCCTACTGATGCAATAGTTGATGCAGGAATGAATATCTGGATATCTGATCTTTATTATGGCCTTGTGGAAATAAATAGCTTGGGCGAAGGACAAAAATATTATCCACCGGGGCCATACTCCAATGATGTTTTTTCGGTTGCTACATCAAACAACAACCTGTGGGTAGCACCAGGTGGTTACGCTAATCCGGGTGGCTTTGGTAATGACTACGTTCACACAGTAGGTACCTGCGTTTTATATGACAACACATGGTACAGAATGATAGACCCCACCTCATCTCTGGTAGATATAAGTTGCATTGCTATAGACCCTAACAATCCGGCTCATGCATTTGCCGGAACATGGCTAAGTGGAACAATAGAATATAATTTGCCTAATATTACTGCAGTATACGATACCACCAATACTAATGGAGCCCTGCAACCTGTATCTACAGGCTCAGGTGTAAAAAACGGAGGCGCAGCATTTGATACGCTGGGTAATTTATGGGTAAGTAATGCAGCTACACCTCTACAGGATTCGAAATATCTTGGGGTAAGAAAGAAGAATGGCACATGGCAAGCATTAGACTTTACTGCTTTTCTTAATTACGGTAATTGGGCAACCCAAGTACTTGTAACCCAAAGCGGAGCCAAATGGCTGATAGTTCCCGGGGTTGGCATCCTGGTATATCAGGATAATGGCACATTTGCTGCACCCAATGCTTCGAATAGTGTACTTATTACAAACGGAGCCGGGCATGGAGCACTACCCAGCCTTAATATATATTGCATGGTGGAAGATAAAAACGGCTCGATATGGGTGGGCACCGACCAGCAGGTTGTAGTATTTTATAGCCCTGATAATGTACTGGATGGTAATCATGATTGGGATGCACAATCTGTGTACGTTATACAAAACGGGTATACACAATACCTTATGCAAAGCCAAACTGTTACATCTATAGCAATTGATGGGGCCAATCGCAAATGGATTGGAACGCTGGGGGGGGGGGCTTTCCTTATGTCAGCTGATGGAACACAGCAAATAAGCAATTTCAATGCAACCAATAGCCCGTTACTTTCTAACAATATTACTTGTATTGCTATCAACCCTAACAATGGAGAAGTATTTATGGGTACCGACCAGGGATTAGTTTCTTACAGGGGTACTGCCACTGAAGGCGGCAATCTTTTTGGCAACGTTTATGCATATCCTAATCCCATTCCCCACTCATATTCAGGCAATGTAGCTATTAGCGGGCTTGCAGCAAATTCTGATGTTAAAATAACCGACATAAGCGGCGATCTTGTATACCATACAATTGCACTTGGCGGACAAGCAATTTGGAACTGTGTAAACTTTGATGGTGTACGTGTGAAAACAGGAGTATACCTTGTATTTTGCACAAGCCCGGATGGAAGCCAGACACATACCACCAAATTGCTTTTCATAAACTAAAAAATGTATACCTCTACCGAAGCTATTGTACTGCAACTGCACCCCTATAAAGACAACAGCGCCGTAGTAAAGTTATATACCCGCGAGGCCGGGCTTATTTCCTGTTGGGCAAGAAGTATACACAGCAAATCATCAAAGACTAAAGCAGCTATTTTGCAGCAGCTATCTATTATAAATGCAGAAATAGGTTATAAGGAGAACACTAATATGCCCCAATTGAAGGAAGTGTCTGTTGCAAATGCAACGCCCAATATTTCCACAGAAATAGAAAAAAGATCCATCGCTCTTTTTTTGGTGGAAGTGTTGTTACGTACCCTAAAAGAATCTTCCTCCGATATTCCGCTTTATGATTTTATAAGAGATTCGGTTACGCTTTTGAATGACACTGATAAAAAATGTTCAAACTTTCATTTGCTTTTCCTGGTCAGATTTTGCGACCATTTAGGTTTTTTACCTACCGAAAACTATTCTGCTTCACGCCCCTATTTCGATTTACAGGAAGGCGTATATCTTGAAAAAGAACCTATGCACCCCCACTTCTTGTTTCCTTCCGAAAGCGAATGCTTGCATAATCTTTCATCTCTTCCTATAGAAGAATTTGATAAAGCTATCATCCCTGCAGCCACACGTAAAAAGCTTTTGCATGGCTTGGTAGATTACTATAGGCTCCATTTAGGAATAATCCCTCTTAAATCGCACCTTATCCTGGAAGAAATACTGTAAAGGCCTACTTAGGTGCAATACGTACCATAAAAATGGCCAGGATACCATATATAAAATTAGGTATCCATACAGAAATTGCGGGTGATATAATACCGCCTTCGGCAAACGTAGTAGAAACCTGCATAAACAGGATAAATGAAAAAGCAATTAGCAAACCCAGCCCAAGGTGAAGCCCCGTGCCACCTCTAACTTTTCTACTCGAAAGCGAAATACCTATTAATGTTAGAATAAATGTGGCGAAAGGGAAAGCAGTACGCTGGTATTTTTCAACCTCGTAATATAATATGTTCGTAGAACCCACCATACGCTCCTGGTCGATGTATTTGTTCAGCTCTTTGTAATTCATAGCCTGCACATCTATAAGTTGCTCCTTAAAGTCAGATGGCTTTAGATTGAATATAGTATCCTTCTCGACTCCTGACGAAAGCTTTTCGCTGCCATCTGCATCAAAAGTTCTTATGTAATAATTAAATATCCTCCACCTCGATTTTACGCTATCCCATGCAATATAGTCTGACAAAAGCTTGTATTTAAGCTGCTGCCCTTTTACATATTCCATAGAAAATTTATCGCCTGTATTTTGAAACGTATTGTAATGTTCCATATAAATAAATACCCCCGGGCTTATTTGCTTGTGAATATTTACACTGGTGTTATTGTAAGGCATACGTATGTATGTATCTTCAAATCGTAGCCTTGCTTTATTTGCATCAGGTATTATAACATGATTAAAATATAGCGACAACCCGGCTATGAGTGAAGCGCCAATCATATATGGATACAACAATCTGCGAAAACTCACACCACTACTTAATATGGCAACTATTTCGCTACGGGCCGCAAGGCGGGAAGTGAAAAACACTACAGAAATAAAAGTAAACAGTGGACTGAAAAGGTTTACAATATAGGGTACGAAATTACAATAGTAGTCTACCACAATAGCTTTAACAGGAGCGTGCTTAGTAAGAAAGTCATCCAGCTTTTCGGCCACGTCAAACACTATAATAAGTATGCTTATAAGGCTTATGGAATAAAGGAATGTGCCCAGGAACTTGCGAAGTATATATATATCCAGTTTCTTCATGCCGTACGCACCGTGATAAAGTTTTTATACCCTCTTATTTCACCTCCGTTTATTTCTACCTTTTCAACTTCTGCTCTTTCAGAGCCAATGTAGCACCATGCTACAAATTTTTTTATGTTTTCTTCCTCGCCTTCCACTTCAATATAAACAGTGCCATCCTTTTCATTTTTTACATAACCATATACATTATGCAATTTAGCCATTTCTACAGCAGTAGCCCTGTAATACACACCCTGAACTTTGCCATAAACCTTTATTTTAAGATGTTTCATTATCTATAATTACAGTCTTTGCATTACACGTTTTACCATATCCTTCTTCCATAACGCAAAATCGCCCTCAATAATATGTTTGCGCGCATCTTGTAACAATTGAGTATAAAATGCCAGGTTATGAATAGTGCTTATTATTGCCCCAAGCATCTCGCGGGAATGATGCAAATGCCTTAAATAGGCTTTTGAATAATAGGTATCTACAAAGGTGGTTCCATTAGGGTCTAAAGGAGAGTAATCATCCTTCCACTTGCTGTTAATAATATTAAGAATGCCGTTGCTTGTAAAAAGCCATCCATTGCGGGCGTTGCGGGTAGGCATAACACAATCGAACATATCTATACCCAGGGCAACACTTTCTAATAGGTTTTCGGGCTTGCCCACGCCCATAAGATAGCGTGGTTTATGTTCCGGCAAATGCGCACATACCCTTTCCGTCATAGCATACATGTCTTCCGCGGGCTCGCCTACCGAAAGGCCGCCTATAGCATTCCCATCCAAATCCATATCTACAATAGCTTTGGCAGATTCTTCCCTAAGATCGGGAAAAACACCACCCTGCACAATACCAAAATGCATTTGGCCCGTTGGCTCCCAGCTTTTAAAATAATCTGTGCTTTGCCTTAACCAGCGGTGCGTAAGCTTTATCGACTTTTTAGCATAGCTATATTCTGCCGGGTATGGAATACATTCATCCAGGGGCATCATAATATCCGAGCCTATTATCTTTTGTATATCCAGTACCTTTTCAGGGGTAAAAAAATGCGTAGTACCATCTAAATAAGACCTGAATTCAACCCCATCATCTTTTATCTTGCGGCTTGGCGAAAGAGAATAAACCTGGTACCCTCCGCTATCGGTAAGTATAGGGCGGTGAAAGTTCATGAATTTATGCAGGCCTCCTGCCTTTTCCATAATTTCCATACCTGGCCTTATGTAAAGGTGGTAAGTATTACCCAATATAATTTGGGCTTTAACCTGCTCAAGAAGGTCTTGTTGGGTAGCTGCCCTAACCGATCCTACCGTACCCACCGGCATAAATACAGGGGTTTCTATTTTACCATGTGGGGTGGTTAAAATGCCTGCTCTTGCGGCAGATTGCGTATCTTTGTGTATAAGCTGAAACGACAAGGTAATGTTAATTAGTTTGTTGAAATGAAGCCAAAATTAACAGGATTCTGACTGCTATCTCAAGGTAGTTTTGCAGAAACTTAATCTTATGCCGGAAATGGTGGTTAATTGTTTGCTCATATTATTCTCGCTTTGCTTTACCATTCACATGGTATTTTACTTGTTTATTTATTCGGGCGTGGCATTTAAACGTAAAAAAAATAATGAGGCCAATCACCCATTCCCGGCTGTTTCGGTGGTAATATGCGCTAAAAACGAAGAAGCTTTTTTACAAAAGCATCTGCCATATATATTGGAACAGGATTACCCCGAATATGAAGTAATTGTTGTAAATGATTGTTCGATTGATGGCACACAAGTTTTATTAAACAATTTGCAAAAAAAACATCCGCGTTTGCGTAGTTTAATAATACACGAGGATAAAGTATACAAACACAGCAAAAAGCTACCCTTAACCGTAGGTATACGTAGTGCACAACACGAATACCTTGTTTTTACCGATGCCGATTGCCGACCTGCCAGCACCAACTGGCTTAAAGCAATGATGTCGGCTTTTGATGAGAATACAGAAATAGTACTTGGGTATGGGGCATACGGCAAAAAGAAAGGCTTAGTAAATTACCTTATTAGGATGGACACCTTCCAGATTGGATTACAGTATTTGTCTCTTGCCATAGCAGGAATGCCCTATATGGGTGTGGGTAGAAACCTGGCCTATAAAAAATCTCTTTTCCTTAAACAAAAAGGGTTTGCTCCTTACTGTCATATTCCATCGGGCGATGATGACTTGTTTGTAAACAAAGCTGCGACAAGATTTAATACGCGTATTGCATCAGGGCCCGATAGTGTAACTATTTCCGAGCCAAAAGAAAGTCTTAAAGAATGGATTAGGCAAAAACGCCGCCATGTTTCTACTGCCAAATATTATAGATTTTCTACCTTATTTATTCTTGGATTAACCACGTTTAGCCAATACCTCTTTTGGATTAGCTTTATTCCATTATTATTTACAATATGGTGGCAAGTAGCTGTGGCTCTTTTTGCTTTAAGGCTGATAATGCAGCTATTAGTGTTCTTTAAGGCCATGCAGAAACTCGGCGAAAAAGATTTATTGTTATATTCGCCAGTAATCGAGTGGTTTCTGTTATTTGGATTCTACCCGGGCGTTGCGGTCTCGAATATGCTGTTTAAACAAGTTTCATGGAAGAGTTAGAACATTTATCGGCCAAAGCACTGCACGACTACGAGTTGGTAAAACTGGCTATGACAGGCGACCAAAAGGCCTATGCCGAGTTACTAAAACGTTACTACGACTCTATTTACTACATGATGCTTAAAATGGTACGCAACCAGGATGATGCCGACGACCTTACCATGGAAGCATTTGGCAAAGCATTTAAAGGCCTTACACATTATACTCCCGATTACGCTTTTAGTACATGGTTGTTTAAAATAGCTACCAACAACTGCATCGACTACATGCGCAGGCAGAAAATTAAGCCTATTTCAATAGATAAGTCATACGAAAATGACGAGGGAGATGAAATGTCGATGGAGGTAAAATCGCAATACCTTACCCCGGAAGAAAAATATATTAAGAAGCAGAAAATAAAAATAATGCACGACCTGGTGAGCAAGCTAAAACCCCGGTACCGCACACTAATTGAACTGCGCTATTTTAAGGAATGGTCGTACGAAGAAATAGCGGCCCACCTGCAAATGCCTATAGGCACAGTTAAAGGGCAGCTTTTCAGGGCCAAAGATATATTGCTACATATTCTTAAAAATTCAAAGGAAAACATTTGATTATGCTTCCTTCTGCGGCAGGAGATGACGTTACATTACTGCTAAAATATTTTACCCTTACTGAAACACAAAAAGCTCAATTTGAAGAGTTGGGCACACTGTTTAAAGACTGGAACCAAAAGATAAATCTTGTTTCGCGCAAGGATATAGACCATTTATACCTTCATCATATTTTATATTCACTGAGTATAGTCAAACTTATTTCTTTTACCGATGATACACGTATTATAGATGTTGGCACAGGTGGGGGCTTCCCCGGAATACCGCTGGCAATTATGTTTCCACAATGCACATTTTTAATGGTAGATTCTACCGCTAAAAAAATAATGGTGGTGAACGACATTATAAAATCGCTTAATCTAAAAAATGCAAATGGAGTGCAGGCGAGAGCCGAGGAAATGAAAGAAGAGGCCGACTTTGTCACAGGCAGGGCTGTGGCCGATATCAGGGTGTTTTATACGGCAGTAAAAAAATTAATCCATAAAGAAGCCAAGAACAAACTTGGCAACGGAATCATATACCTTACCGGCGGAGATATAAGCAAAGAAATTGTTCCTTTTAATAACCGCGTTACGGTTTACCCTATAGATAATTGGTTTAAAGAAGACTACTTTGAAACTAAAAAGGTAGTGCACATTAAACTATAGAATCAGCTTTTGTAAACGAGTACCTTGTAAGGCTCTCCAACATGGTAGTGTGTAGTACACAGGTTTACCTTTTTTTGGATAGATATCGGATACTCAGTCACCTCGATAAACCCTGCTTTGCGAAAAAAATCGGGGATAACACAAACCACAAAAACATCTTTCTTAACTTCTGAAAGTAATCCCTTAACCATTGCTTTTCCTAATCCTTTTAGCCTCATTTCTTTTATTATACCCAGGCTGCATAGTTCTGTGGCATCTTTGTTTTTACGAATGCGTCCGAAGCCTACCAACTTATTTTTAAATAAAATAATCCGGAACTGCTCTTTTAGCATGGTTTCATTATCCAGCCAAAAGTCTTCTATATACTTCTTTACTTCTTCAAACTCTTTATCACCGGGTTGGCGAATGATTATATCATCCTTCATCGCGTTGAATTCAATACCCTAATTTATAAATAATCAGGATATCGACAGCAGGGCTATGCTATACTTGTGGAAATATTTTCAGGCTAAGGTCGAGGCTTTTTACGCTGTGTGTAAGAGCGCCGACAGAAATATAGTCTACCCCTGCAAGAGCATATTGCCTAAGGTTTTGGGTTGTTATGCCACCCGATGCCTCGGTTTCATATTTTCCATTGATCAACTTAACAACTTTTGTAATTTCTTTAGAGGAAAAATTATCAAGCAATATGCGTTGTACCCCACCAGTCTTTAATACTTCTTTTACCTCTTCCATACTGCCCGCTTCTATTTCGATTTCTAGTTTCTTCTTTATCTTTTTAAGATATGCATGGGTGTTGTTTATGGCATTCCTTATTCCGCCCGAGCAATGAACATGGTTATCTTTTATAAGTATCATATCATACAAGCCATACCTATGATTATGTGCCCCACCAATAAGCACGGCCCATTTTTCGAGCAAACGCATACCGGGAGTTGTTTTACGGGTATCTATTACTTTGGCTTTGGTGCCTTTGCATAAAGAAGAAAGCTGATGCGCCTGTGTGGCTACTCCGCTCATTCTTTGCAAACAGTTTAGCACTAAACGTTCGGCAGTAAGTAATGAACGAGCATTGCCACTGACGGTAAATACTATATCTCCTTTCTTAATCTTGCTTCCATCCTGAATCTCAACCTTAACCTTTATCTTTTTATCTACCTTATTAAAGATGCGTTTAGCTACTTCTATTCCGGCAATAACTCCATTATCCTTTACCAATAATTTACCTGTTGCCTGCACTTTAGCAGGAATGGTAGCAAAAGAAGTATGGTCGCACTCGCCCACATCTTCTTTTAAAGCGCGGTCTATAAAAGAATCGAGTTCTTTATTAAAGTCTATTGGGTAAGATGGTATTTTATTGCTTGCTTTCAGAGGAGTTCTATATTTGGTGCAAAATTAATGGTCTGGCTGACATAATATGAAAGTAATTCTGATTACAATAGGAGACCATGAAGATAAATACCTTGCCCAAGGGTTTGAACTTTATGAAAAAAGGTTGAGTCACTACCTGTCCTTCGAAAGCCAGCTTATACCTACATTAAAGAATAAAGGCAAGGGGAAAGATGCCACTTTGCAGGCTGAGGCTAAAGAAATACTAAAAAAAATTACCCCGACCGACCTACTTGTTTTGCTGGATGATAAAGGCAAAGAGTATACATCTGAAGAAATGGCGAAACAGATGCAAAAATTCCTGAACATGCCTGGTAAAAGGTTGGTATTTTTAATAGGCGGCGCTTTTGGCTTTGCCCCCGAAATATACCAAAGAGCCAACCATAAAATATCCCTTTCTAAGCTTACGTTCAACCACCAAATGGCAAGGCTGTTTTTTTTAGAGCAACTTTACCGCAGCATGACTATTTTAAAGGGGGAACCGTACCACCATTAAGTGAAAAACGAAAAATTAAAAGTGAATAGTGAGAGCCATAGCATTTCTACTAATATAAATGCCCCAAACCCCTAAAGGGGCTTTAAATGCGTGAGGGATAGAAGCGGAAAGCCCACAGCATAGCGAGGACTTGAAGCGTATAGCCCGACCCCTTGCGAAGCTTGGGGGCACGCCCAAATAACAGGAGAAAACAAGTCTGCCATCCTATGTCATACTTCTGCCATTATTTCATCCTAAAGGGAGCATACGGCCGTGGCACAGGAATTGATATGTACTACAGTAGAAAGTTTATAAAGGCGAAAGTTTGTAAAGTAAAAAGGCTTAACAACACAACCGACTTTAACCTTTATGAACTTTATAAACTTTAAAAACTAAAAATTATGAGTAAGATCATCGGAATCGACTTAGGAACTACCAACAGTTGTGTAGCCGTAATGGAAGGCAGTGAGCCTACCGTTATAGCCAACAGCGAAGGTAGAAGAACCACCCCCTCTATTGTGGCGTTTGTAGAAAACGGAGAGAGGAAAGTGGGCGACCCTGCCAAGCGTCAGGCTATAACAAACGCTAAAAAAACGGTGTATTCCATAAAGCGTTTTATGGGACATACCTTTAACGAAGTAAGCGACGAATTGAAAAGGGTGCCCTATACAGTGGTTAATGAAAATAACACCCCGCGTGTACAAATAGACGACCGCAAGTTCAGCCCACAGGAAATATCAGCCATTATACTTCAAAAGATGAAGAAGACTGCTGAAGATTACCTTGGAACTGAGGTAACCGAGGCCGTTATTACCGTACCCGCATACTTTAACGATGCACAACGCCAGGCTACCAAAGAAGCAGGCGAAATTGCAGGCTTAAAAGTACGCCGTATTATTAACGAACCTACCGCAGCAGCATTGGCTTATGGCTTAGATAAAAAGCATAAGAATATGAAGATTGCAGTATTCGACTTAGGTGGCGGTACATTTGATATCTCTATACTTGAATTGGGCGAAGGCGTATTTGAAGTAAAATCGACCAATGGTAATACACACCTTGGTGGTGATGACTTTGACCAAAAGATTGTAGACTGGCTGGCAGATGAATTTAAAAAAGATGAAGGCATAGACCTGCGTAAAGATCCTATGGCGCTTCAACGTTTGAAAGAAGCTGCTGAAAAAGCTAAGATTGAACTTTCAAGTTCGGCTTCTACCGAAATTAACCTGCCCTATATTATGCCGGTTGATGGTATACCAAAGCACTTGGTTAAAACATTATCTAAAGCTAAATTCGAACAATTGTGCGATAGCCTTATCCAGGCTTGTTTGCCTCCTTGCCAAAAAGCAGTGGAAGATTCAGGCATTAAGGTTGGCGATATTGACGAAGTTATATTGGTAGGTGGTAGTACACGTATACCTGCAGTACAAGCTATTGTAGAAAAATTCTTCGGTAAAAAACCTTCTCAGGGTGTTAACCCCGACGAAGCTGTAGCCGTAGGTGCAGCCATACAAGGTGCAGTGTTAACAGGAGAAATTAAAGATGTACTTCTGCTGGATGTTACCCCGCTTTCGTTAGGTATTGAAACCTTAGGCGGTGTAGCTACAAAGCTCATAGAATCGAATACTACTATCCCAAGCCGTAAGAGCGAAACATTCTCTACCGCTGCCGATAACCAGCCTTCGGTTGAAATACATATAGTACAAGGCGAACGCCCCATGGCAAAAGATAACCGCACACTGGGCCGCTTTATACTCGACAGTTTACCACCAGCACAAAGAGGTGTACCGCAAATTGAAGTAACCTTTGATATTGATGCCAATGGTATATTGAATGTATCTGCAAAGGATAAAGCCACAGGCAAAAGCCAGCACATACGTATAGAGGCCAGCAGCGGACTTAGCGATGCGGAAATAAAACGCATGAAAGAAGAAGCTACTGCCAACGCGGATGCCGATAAGAAAGCAAAAGAGGACATTGACAAGTTTAATGCTTCGGATGCGCTTATCTTCCAAACCGAAAAGCAAATGAAGGAGTTTGGCGATAAAATACCACAAGAAAAGAAAGAGGCTATTTTAAAAGCGCTAAGCGACCTGAAAGATGCACATAAGGAAAAAGACATGACCAAGATTGAAGCAGCCACTGGCACACTTAACACTGCATGGGCCGCTGCATCGGAAGAAATGTACAAGGCCACACAGGAGCAACAGAAACAGAGCGGTGGAGCGGAGAGCGGCGCACAAGCTAACGCCGGTGCAGAAAAAGGCAAAGATGAGGTAACTGATGTGGACTTTGAAGAAGTGAAAGACGATAAGAAATAAGTGAATAGTGAAAAACGAAAAGTGAATAATAAAACCCTCGTAGAGATACGGGGGTTTTTAATGAAATAAAACATGAAGACAGCAATATTTTTAGGAGCTGGAGCATCTGCAGCAGAAGGTGCACCAATACAAACTACTTTATTTAGGGACTATTTCAAACTCTTAAAGAAACGCCGCAGTAATCATTCTGTAGAACCGGAACACGAAAGAGAATTAGCAACCTTTTTTCAGCTCATGTTTGATATCGATGTCGATCATGGCAATCTTGATACCCTAGTATTTCCAACTTTTGAAGAAGCCCTTGGAGTACTCGACCTAGCCGACCTAAAAAATGAAGCATTTAAAGATTTTCCTAATATAAATTTTGCTAGTAATAGCGGAAGAATAAAATTCCTTAGATTGTATTTAGTATTTCTAATGGCTGACATTATTAACCAAAGTTTACAACAAAGTAGACAGGTCCATGAGAAACTCATGATCAATCTTGTTAATAGAAAGCTTATTAACAATGCTCTTTTTCTTACTACTAACTATGATATATTATGCGATAATGCCTTATTAAACGCACAACAAAAAATTGACTATGGTATTGATTTCATAAACCCTTCTTGGTCAAGCCTTGACAAGAGTATAAAACTTTTTAAACTACATGGCTCATTGAATTGGTTGCATTGCCCAACTTGTAACAATATTCGTATTACCCCGTATGAAAAAAGCGTTTATACACTTATAGTTGACCCATCTAACTCATTTTGCAAAACATGCGAAACAGTTTATGCTCCTATTATTGTTCCACCGACATTTTATAAAGACCTATCTAAGGTATTTCTTACTCAGGTTTGGAACAAAGCGGAAGGAGAGTTATTAAACGCCGAACATTTAATATTCTGTGGTTACTCTTTTCCAGATGCTGATATTCATATTAAATATTTGCTCAAAAGGATTCAGAAAAATAGACCCCAACCACATAAATTAAAAATTACGGTCGTTAATAATCATATGGGGAAAAAGCAAGAAATAAAAGACGAGGAAAAAGCAAGGTATTCAAGATTTCTAGGAATAGCCGTTAATTATACAGATTATTCATTTGAGGACTTTGCAACAGATCCCACAAAAATCATGAAATAACCCCCGTAGGCGCTACAATGTTCTTAGTGCCATTAGATTCCTCACTGCGTTCGGAATGACAAACAATCTGGTCTTATTTTTTAGGACTCGAGGCGAGGTCGACCCTGCTTCGAGTCCTTTATGTTAATGCCCATAAAGCTGTCATGTCGAACGAAGTGAGACATCTCGTTAAGCATAGTTTGTTTGTAACCGTTGGGTGAATACCCCCGTCAAGCGTAGTTTGCACTTAAGCGTTGGGCGAGGGCTGTGCCCTCGTCCTAATATCTTGGTAGCTTGTAGCTACGTTAATTACCTGACGTAGCTGCAAGCTACGCCGAACGAGGGCATTAAGCTATGCTTAATTTTATAACTTAGTGTAATGAAATACAAACCTACACCTTTCAATATTGCCACGCTTGGGTTTCTTGGAATAGTACTATGGTATTTTACAAAAGCTCATAACAACGACTACTTTGACAGGCATGGGTGGATTGCAGTATTTACTGCAATTCCGGCTATGATAATTGCACCCATATTGTTCTTTGTTGATTTAGGAATACAACTTTCAAAGAAACCAAGAACTTATAATAAAGTCCTTATAATTGAAGGCTTGATAATTGCTATCATATTATTGTTCTTAGGGGGAATGGGGTTCTTCCATTCATTTTAATGGCTCAACCCTCGTAGGCAGCTGTGTTTAGTGTCTAAATAACATGTAAGTTCTGCCCCCCGTAGGCGCTAAGCCCGTCCGAACGGCATATGGGCCGGGCGGGCTGTGCTTAGTGCCATTAGATTCCTCACTGCGTTCGGAATGACAAAAAATCTGGTCTTATTTTTTAGGACTCGAAGCGAGGTCGACCCTGCTTCGAGTCCTTTATGTTAATGCCCATAAAGCTGTCATGTCGAACGAAGTGAGACATCTCGTTAAGCATAGTTTGTTTGTAACCGTTGGGTGAATACCTCTAATATGGTTGTTTTAATTTTCTACATTTAGTTTACTAATATAAATATTTTGTTTATATTTGCATGAATGAGTTTAATTCATCAAGTGAAAACGAACCGTTAAAAGTGAATAATTTAGAATTTTATGATGTTAGTAGCGGGTTACCAATGCCCAAAAGTGGTAACCCATAAAGTAGCTGATAATGAATAATATAATGGTTATCAAAGGTTCTCACTTTTCATAAGATAGGTATGATATAAAATAAGGGGCACTTCTTTCAGCGTAGGGTATAAGTATACCCGGGGCGAAGGTTGGGATAGGGCAAGCTACTACACCATATTAACTGCCTTTTTAATACCTTTGCATAAATAAACCTACATGAGTTCTATTGTTATAGCAAAATTGAATAGTCAGAAAGATGCTGATTTTGTTATGGAAATAATAAAAAAAATCCAGGGAGATGCTAAAATCCTGAAAGGAAAAGCATTAGAAGACTTTCATTTTGCCCAATTGATTGATGAAGGAATGAAATCCGAGAATGTTCCACTCTCTAAGCTCCGCACCAAGCTTCGTAACCGCTAAGATGCTCTTAGTGCCCCAAGGCCTTATTCTGCTTCTTAAACAGCTCGGTAACATTTAGCAGGTATTCCCCATTAGCAAAAGCATCAGGCTTTTCGCCTAAGTAAACGTAAGAGTCCATATCACTTTTTACAGTGTACTTGCCATCTACATTAATAATTTTCTGGGTATATACAAATACGTTTACCGAGCTTGCCTTTTTGGATAGCAGTTGCGTTTCGGATGTGCTAAGGGGTATAGACTTTTTAGTACTTGCATTCACATAATAGTCCAGTGTTTTGTACACGGTCTGGTCGCTTGAGACAAGGGTGGAGAAAAGAATTTCCATTTTTAAGTGAACAGGGTATTTTGTGTCGTTATTTACAACTATGTTCAGGGGCTTAACCTTACTAAACGACGGAAACCATGCATATACATCTATACTACCCGATATAACCGTAGTCAGCGCCATTAAAATAAGCGGGCTGCATATAATTACCAGTGCAATTCCGGGCTTTTTAAAGTAAAACAACAACAGGCTAAGTAAGATAATAAGTATTAAACCACCTAAATAAAAAATGCCCAATGCCCAGGTAGTGCTATCGGGGCCAACGGGTGCACGCCTGGTATATTTAACCAATAGCCCAACCACTATCACGGTCAGTATCCCTAATATGGCGTAGTATATGTACTTCATGAATTGCTTTCTACAAAGATAAAACTATCCAAAAGAGTGGTTTTCCCATTCATAACTCATAATTCACAATTCAACATTACGATGTTAGCTATTTCTTAATTCTTCCATTAAGGATATATTTGTATGGTTAACTTTGTGCCATGGACATCCACGAAGCTTCGGGAATAATTTTAAAAGCGGTACATGAAGACCTTGAAGGAAAGATTGTGTGGTCAGATTTCCTTGCGCAACGCACACTGGGTTATAACGAAAGGGCAGCCAACGAACTTAAAGGCACGTACTCACGCGCGCTTATTATATTAAGCGATGAAGGCCTTTGCCGCAAACTACCCAATAGCGATATTGTTCAGCTTGGCCAAAAAGGCATTGAAGCCAATGGAGATTTTAGAAAGTATTTTAAAAAGAAAAAAACGGTTGTCACCCTCGAAAAAATAAGGAGGATAGCCCCAATAGTGTCTGCTGTTATTGTTATCATCAGCTTTATTATCACCATGATAACCCGCAACGCTAAAAAGAATGCTTCTCCAAAGCCGCAGACTACAACAAAAAGCAGGGAAGGTAACAGAAGGTAATGTGCCCCAAACCCCTAAAGGGTCTTTGAGAGCCGTTCATATTTTTTTCCTAACTTGCAATCGTAAACATTAACCTATCAAACTATGATTACACGCCCCTTTAACTTTCAGAAATGGATAGACGATAACCGCCACCTGTTAAAGCCTCCGGTTAACAATAAACAGATATATAAAGATGCTGAGTTTATTATAATGGTGGTAGGTGGCCCGAATGCCCGTAAAGACTATCACTTTAACGAGAGTGAAGAATTTTTTTATCAAATTGAAGGCGATATTATTGTTAGAATACAGGAAGACGGCAAGGCAGTTAACGTACCCATTAAACAAGGGGAAATATTTTTACTGCCACCTCGTACACCCCACTCCCCTGTTCGTGGAGAGAATACTGTAGGACTTGTGATTGAACGCCAGCGCCACCCTAATGAAAATGATGGACTGATGTGGTTTTGCGAAAAATGTAACAATCCACTCTACGAAGAAAAGTTTTTCCTTACCAGCATAGAAAAGGATTTTATACCTGTATTTAAACGCTTTTATGGTTCGAAAGAATTGCGCACCTGCAAAAAGTGCGGCCACGAAATGGAAGCGGATAAACGTTTTGTGCAAGAAGCAGCTAGTTAGTTTATAAAGTTTAAAAGTTCGTAAAGTAAAAAGTGAAATTCCCAATCCAAAACCTTTATAAACTTTCCACTTTACAAACTTTATCCTGATTTATATGCTAACGATAGACATACACACACACATTATTCCGGAACACCTGCCCGACTTTACTAAAAAGTTTGGCTATGGAGATTTTATTCACCTCGACCATCACAAACCTTGCTGCGCAAGGATGATGCGGGGCGATAAATTCTTCAGGGAGATAACGGATAACTGCTGGAGTCCTGAGAAAAGGCTGGAAGAATGCGATAGCCATCATGTGCATGTACAGGTTCTATCTACCATACCTGTAATGTTCAACTACCATGTAAAAGCTAAAGATTGTTTGGAGATATCACAGTTTTTAAACGACCATATTGCGGGCATTGTTGTAAAATATCCTAAACGCTTTATTGGCCTTGGCACTCTGCCCATGCAAGACCCACACTTAGCAATACAGGAACTGGAACGCTGTAAAAAAATAGGTTTAGTTGGCATACAAATAGGTTCACACATTAACGATTGGAACTTAAATGCACCTGAACTCTTCCCTATTTTTGAAGCCTGCGCTAAACTGGATATGGCTGTTTTTGTGCATCCCTGGGATATGATGGGGCAAGACAAAATGAGCAAATACTGGCTACCCTGGCTGGTGGGTATGCCTGCTGAAACATCGCTTGCAATATGCTCTATGATTTTTGGAGGGGTGCTTGAAAGGTTACCAAAACTGCGTGTTGCCTTTGCGCATGGTGGTGGTTCCTTCCCTGCTACTATTGGCCGCATAGAACATGGCTTTAATTGCCGTCCTGACCTTGTGGCAATTGATAATAATGTAAACCCCCGCAATTACATTGGTAAGTTTTATTTGGATTCTTTGGTACATGATGGCCCAATGCTCGATTATATAGTAAATCTTTTCGGTGCCGACCATATAGCCCTTGGATCCGATTACCCCTTCCCGCTTGGGGAAGAAATGCCGGGGGAACTTATAAGCAGCATGAAATATGCTGACAATATCAAGGAAAAATTATTGTCGGGCGCAGCACTTAGCTGGCTGAACACAAAGAAAGAGTTGTTCATCTAAGCAAACTCTGCATCCTCCTGTTACGTATGTTAGCTATATGAGACTACGATTAGCTCTGGCATTTTTTATTCTATCCTTGGCGTGTAGTGCTTCGGCACAACACGATTCTGTAGCAAATAGGATAAGCCATAATGCGTTCATCAAGCTTAATTACGAAAACGATTATTTTGCCGGAACAGATATATATTACACACAGGGAATACGATTTGAATTTGCGTTCCCGTGGCTAAGGTATTCGCCTTTTATGCTGGTTTTACCCAAGCTTTCTAATTCAATTACACAATACGAAATAACGGCAGTGCAAGACTGCTTTACCCCTACTTCTATTACTATAGATACAATTCAAAGAGGCGACAGGCCCTATGCAGGTTATATTTATTTAGGGCATGAAAAAATATCTGCCAATGCTACTAAAGCGGAAAAACTTACTGCTGAACTTGATCTGGGAATGCTTGGATCCTGTGCCGAATGCGAAGAAGAGCAACAGGCAATACATCATGCTATAAGTGACAGACAACCCGAAGGATGGAAATATCAAATTGGAACGGGGGCAATGGTTAACTACAAACTACTTTATGAGAAGGGAATAGTACGCGATTCGGCATTAGACATATATGGATATGGCGGAATAAATGCAGGTACGGTGTACGACAATGCTATTGCGGGCGGCAGGTTAAGAATGGGTAAAATGCAATCTTACTTTGCAGGAAACAGAATACGTAAATTACAGCTTTACACCTTTCTTGATTGCTGGATGGAAGGAGTGGGCTACAATGCAACCCTACAAGGAGTATTATTTAGCAATAACAGCATTTACAAATTATCACCAAACAATATTGACCCGGTAGTACTTGGATATACCTATGGTATTTGCTTATCCTATAAATCCGTTTCTTTCGAATATACATCCACCCACATTACTTACGAAATTGTAAACAGCCACTATCATGGCTGGGGGCACATTGGTATTGCAGGTTATTTTTAAAATGCCCGGTTATCTGTTCCCCGACTTCCTATCCCTGTCGTGCTTTATAACCTTGTTAAGGTCTTCCTCATCTATTTTTTTAGCTATGATGTTTTTGTTTTCATCAAGCACATAAATAGTCGGGGTAATTTGTACATCGTATTGGGTGCGAAAGGTGCCCGTATTAAATAAGTCTGAAACATTAATCCAATCAAGTTTATTCTTACGTACATATTCTTTCCATTTGGCTACATCCTTTTCATTTTCCTCTACGGCATACACTTCTACTCCTTCGCCTTTAATAGAATCGTACCACTTAATAAGTTTGGGAGTTTCCTTTTGGCAATGCCCGCAATCGTAATCCCAGAAGTATAAAATAGTGTAATTAGCCTTTATAGAATCCATGGGCCGTAAAACATTCTCTGAATCGGGCAACGCCAACGAAGGTGCATGCTCTCCCAATAATGTAGGCGCCAATACTGCGGCCCTGTCTCTTATTTTTTCAAGTTGTGATGCACTTACCCAATATGCCTTGTCGGGAGTATAATATTTGGTAGCCATGTGTACAAATATTTTCTCCATGCCCATAATCTTAGAGGTGTCGTATTTATCCATTATATACACTACCAAAAATTTAAACATATCCTTGTTTGTAATTGCACGGGATATCATATAATCGGCAGCAGCAATTATTGAATCAGGTGTAGGATAAGTAAGCCTATCGAGGTATAGCTTTATTTTGGGTGCCAACACCGGCGAGTGCACCAACCTGCCATCGGTAAAATCTATATTATCAAAATAATGGTTTTTGTAATAGCGATACTGAAATGTAGAATCTGTTCTGCCATTGGCCAGCTTTGGTGCCGGAGGAATATCAGGGTCAATACCCGCCTTTAATATTTTTGAAATAAGCATATCCGGATGCTTTTGGGCAAAGTCTTCTCCATATCTTTTTATTTCCCTGTTAATGCTATCCGCCATAGGCCTGTTTCGTTGCTGCCTGTATTTAAGCATGTCTTTATACTTAGCAGCCATAACAGTTTGATAGCTGTAAAAAAGAGTATTCTCCTCGGAACCCTTAACTTTTGCATCTCCAATAATTTCTGTGGTATCCGATTGAATAGAAAATTGTTGTTCCTTATCAATTATAAACTCTATTCTTTGCTTGTTATCCTTTGTAATAGCAAAATATACACCAGCCGGCAACACGCTATCGCCTGTAAATTCGAAGCTACCTTTGGCATCTGCAACAGCTGAGTCCTTTTTCTTTTGCTTATTAAGACTTATGTAAGGGTTTTCGCCATAATAAAATCCAAAATAACATACCTTATGTTGCCACCCGTTAATTGTAAAATTGAATTTATACTTATGCCCAGACGAAGCAAAAGCATTGATGCCAAGTAACAGGATAACCGAATAAACTAGAATAAGTTTGAGTTTCATAGTAGTGTCTATTTCCTGGAATGTTTTTCCATATCGTTTCTAAGAACTTTATTGAGCTCTTCAAATTCTATTTTTTTGGCAACAATATTTTTATTTTCATCCAGCACATAAATAATAGGTGTAGATATTACATCAAACTGGTGATGTAAATTGCTTGTATTAAATATATCAGATACGTTTGTCCAATCGAGCTTATTCGCTCTTATGTACTCTTTCCACTTGTTAGAATTCAATTCATTTGTTTCTACAGCATACACTTCAATACCTTCTCCTTTAATAGAATCGTACCATTTAACAAGCTTTGGGGTAACTTTTTGGCAATACCCACAATCGTAATCCCAAAAATAAAGTATGGTATACCTTGCCCTCATCGAATCCAGCGCCCTGATTACATTCGCTGTGTCAGGCAGGGCTAGTTCAGGGCATTTTTTACCTATTAATATTGGGTCAAGCTGCCTGGCTCGCTCTTGTATCTTTTCAAGTTGAGATGCGCTAACCCAATACGCCTGTTCAGGAGAGTAATATTTTTTAGCCATGTGCACAAACACAGCATCCATCCCCATAATATTAGAAGCCTCGTAAGTGCTGGTAATATAGGCCACAATAAACTTAAACATTTCTTTATCGCCTTTAGCCTTGCCTACCAGGTAATCGGCGGCAGCAATAACTGAGTCCGGGTTTTGCGCTGTAAGCCTTGTAAGGTATTCTTTAATCCGCGGGTACAGCACCGGAGAACGCACCAACCTACCCTCACTAAAATCTACATTATCAAAAAAATGGGATTTATAGTACCGGTATGGGAAAGTAGAATCGACTCTGCCATTAGATAACTTAGGTGAAGGCGGTACGACGGGTGGTTCGGCGGCCACAAAAACTTTAGTTAGCAACATATCGGCATGCTGACGGCCAAAATTCTCTTTATATCCTTTCACCTGTGCGTTAACTGTATCTATTTGTGCTTTGTTATCAACTTTTTCAAGCTTTACAATTTCATCGTGTTTGGCTGTAACATACTTAAGATATTGATAGAACAATGCATTCTCAGGCGAACCCTGAACCTTCATGGTCCCAATAAAATCAATAGTATCAGCCTGCATCGAAAACTTTTGTTCTTTATCTATAACAAGCTCAAAATATTTTTTGCTGGGCAGCATAATAAAATATATCCCACCGGGTAATTCATCACTGCCTGAGAATTCAAAATTACCTTTGGCATCTACCTTGGCAGTATCCTGTATATAATCCTTATCGCCATAATGGCAGCCCATAAAACACTGAGTGTTTTGCAAGCCTTTAATGGTAAATGAAATTTTATGTTTGGGACCTGAGGCAAATATTGAACAAGAGCTAAAAATAAACAGGCTGAACCATACGTAAAATGTCCTTGTTTTAACCATAAATAGAAGTTGAATAGAGCAAATTTAATACTTTTAGCGTCATTTTCGGGATGTATGCCCGCGAAAGCTGCTTTTGTACTATTTATCGGGGTGTAGCGTAGTCCGGTTAGCGCGCCACGTTCGGGACGTGGAGGTCGGCAGTTCGAATCTGCCTACCCCGACTAAAAGATAAACTCACATTATTTATACATCCAAGCCGATAAGGAGCCTACGCCTAAAAACGAAGTTTTTGCTATAATTTTCACTCCCCCATAAACAGGTGGGATGCGCAAGTGCTGTTAAAGTTTCAGGTAATATTGAACCGCACCCTTTTATTTTAATTATAAACTAAAAAAGTTACTTGCTATGAAAAAATTAAACGCACAGTTTTTAAAGTTTTTGAAAAATAGGCCTATTATGTTACTTATTTCAATTGCCCTGGCCGGAGGCATTACGAAAGCAACTACAGTTGTTGATTATTCAACTGACAACAAGTGGCTGCCACCTGTTGTTATAAATGTGTATCCAAATGCTATTACCTCCTTTTCAGGAGGGGGGACCATCTGTAATGGTAGTACAATACCATCTATGACGGTTACATTTAATACGGCACAATGCAACAATTGGAGCAGAACCACTAATTATACTAATTATGTAAATGTTACAGTAACATGGTATGATAATGGTTCTACTAATTCTACAAGTGGAGGAACAGTTGTTAATACCCAAACCGGTAATGCTTCTCAAACCAGCTGGACGTATACACCAAGCAGTATTATAGGCCCCCATTATTACTATTGTGTTATAACCTGGAGTGGTTTTGCAGGAGTCAATAATCAATGCACAAGTGCAGTATCTGCGGGAGCTGCAGGCATTACCTCATCTAATACCGTATTAATAAAAGTGGAGCAAATGTCGGTAGCAGTGCCGAACCCTTCTCATGAAACTGCTACAGCCACTCCGGCTTTGGGAACATCGCCCTATACATATTTGTGGAGTAACGGTGAAACTACTCAAACGCTAAGTAATGTAACACAAGGCACTTATACAGTAGTAGTAACTGATGCAATAGGTTGTTCTGCAAGTGTATCAGCACTTGTTGATGAATATACCGATTCTGTATATGTTCCAAACAGTGCAACGCTTTCTTCCAATTCAATATGTGGTTCTCCCAATAAGATTGAGCTCGACCTTAACTTGACCACAAGCATATGTGTTTCCTCCGGAAGTGATGGAGCTACTTTGCCTTTTAGTAATTATGTTACAGTTAATTTTTATAGTAACACCGTCAATTCAACATCAGGTGGAACGTTGATCAATACACAATCAGGTTATAGTGTAACACAGTTCTATGCTTATCAATTTACGGCTCCGGGTTCTGGAATGTATTACTATGCTACTATTACATACCTTAACTCACCTACCGCTACCACCTGCAATAGTTTCACACTCACAACCTCTACGGTTTATGGAGTATATAATCCATTAGTGGTAACTACCACATACAACGGCTCACCTGTATGTACCGCCGTTGCAGCAGCAGTAGGAGGCTACCAGTCTTATTCCTATAATTGGGTACCCGGAAATTTGTCGGGCTCAACTATCCCTGTTTCTCAAGGAAGTTACACTGTAACTGTAACCGATGGCCATGGCTGTTCGGCAACTGCATCTGTAAATGTTACAGATTGTGCGGGCGGGCAGAACGGCCGTTATAGTTCCGGAACAAGTAACACATCGGCAAATGATAACCAGGAAATAAGCATCTATCCTAACCCGGGTGGCGGCCAATATTTTGTTAAGGGAATTAATTGCGGTATGTTATTGGAAATCTATGATTATACAGGCAAAAAAGTAAATGCTCTTTCTGCAAATGATAATACTACACAAGTAGATATATCTACACAGGCAAATGGAGTTTACCTGTTAAGAATATTAAGTAAAGAAGGGAAAGTAGTTAGTGAACAAAAACTGATAAAGACGAACTAATATATAGTTTGATTAGATTGGAAAAGCCTCCACTAAATGTGGAGGCTTTTTAATTTGTGCAAAGTAATCTCTTTATACCACACTAACCTGTAATTATTTTGTAGCTATAACTGATTTACTCCTCTACCGAAAATTTTCCTTGAAATATCTGCTTCATCCCTTTTTCATATCTTTAATCTTGAATAGATTCGGCAAATTAGATAATCTCTCCAAGGTCATTTATAAGTTGGTTCGAACTGCTGACCCTTAAGTTGACAAAAGCAGAGTGAATTAAGGGAGCGAAAACAAAGAAATAGAACATTACAGATGGCAACACATAATTACGGGCATTTGTGTATAGTCTTAGCTTGCGGAATTTCTTATGCCTGCTTCTCGCAGCCTGCTTTACATCTTACCCAAACGCTTAATTATGGTAAACATATTATCGATTCCAGGTTTTCAAAAACTGCACCCTACTCCCCCCAGATTTATGTTTACAAAACACATCCTAAAGAACAGATTATTGAAGAGGTAGAAGTAGCAGGCGAAAGTGATACTAAAGATAGCAACTACAAGCCACCCGTATATGTTCCACCTCCACCCCAGGTAGAATATGCTATTCAAAGGGTTGGAGAAAAACAATCATACAACCTTGGAGCAGGGGAATTTTGCGAATTCTTGAGTAATCATTTACTAATTTCGGAGGATGAGGGAGATACTGTTTTCAGAAAATACCGGATAGCATCTAATGGTATGACGTGTATTGATTCTCTAAAAATGCCAAAGCACATTGAAGGTCATTCTCCTATGGTAGAATATAGAGGAGAAGATAATATTTGCATTATTCAGCAAACAGTTAAGACGGATAGCGTGTATTTAACATTTTATGACACATCCTTCCATAAAATATTTTTTTTGACAGAACCTGCTGAAAGAGCAGAAATAAATATAAAATTTACGGATGCTGATAAATTTATTGTAGAAAGCAACGTAAAAGAATCGGCGGAATTTTACCTGCAGGAATACTCGCTTAAAAAAGGTAAACAACATGAACTAAAAGAGGAAATGCCGGGTAAAACAGCCTGGGGTGTGCTTATTATACCGGTTAATGATACTATGCTTTTAGCACACGCTGAAATGTACAGCGAAAGAAGAACTTATGTATACGCACTAAATATGAATGGCACAACCTATTGGCAGGCCGACATACCTGATATGACGGAGGAAATGACTCTTATGCCCGGTTCAAAACAATTGGCTGTTTCATTTTATAATGTGCAAACTGAAAACACTATAAAGTTTTATTCATTAAATACAGGAAAGTATGAAAATACAATTAACCTGCCAAGAACCCTGCCCGCATTTGCCCGACAAAACAACTGGTCAGTATATATGCCTGAAAGATTAACTGACCTACCGGGTGGGAAATGGGTAACATCTCTTGTGTATTGTTATTCGCCCAACAACCAAAGCACGACAAGTTATTACGTTCTTGCTTCTGATGGTAAAACAACACTTGCCGCTAAATTGAAAAAAAATAAGAGTATAACATCTTCGAGCATTACACCTCTTTCACCAAATAAATTTGCCGTTATTATAGACGATGATATTTACTACTATTCAATCTTCTAAATTATATTAAAGAGAGCAAAGTCCTTATAGAATTTTTCAGTACTCAAAAAGCTGTATTTAAAGAATGGAAAGCAAAATTGTAGAGGTTTTAGACAAAGGCCCTTTTTATCATGGAACGAAAGCCGATTTGCGAATTGGGGATTTGCTAACAGCAGGGTTCAGGTCGAATTACAAACCCGAAATTATTATGAATCACATTTACTTTACGGCATTACCAAATGGTGCGGGCCTTGCTGCTGCCCTGGCTAAAGGAGATGGCCGTGAACGGGTTTATATTGTTGAACCAACCGGAATATTTGAAAATGACCCGAACGTTACTGACAAAAAATTTCCGGGCAATCCGACACGATCCTATCGAAGCAAGGCAGCATTGAAAATTGTGGGCGAATTAACAGATTGGGTGAGACAAACACCTGAAGAACTTCAAAAATGGCATGAAAAACTGGCGAATCTCGCAGCCGATTCGAAAGCAGAAATTATTAATTAATTTCTGAGACATAATTGCCCGATATTTTATAAATCTTGAAAATTAAGCCTTTTTATAAAATCCACCGTTTTATTAAAGTCATCTGCTAAAATTATAGCCAATTAATAAAAGGTGAAAACGGCTAATTCAAGCTATTTTCCAACTTAACACGTATCCAAAACCAAGGCATTAGTCTAAAATTTGGAAAACTTATCATTTCTTTATCGTTTTTAGCTTTGTTAATCAAAAATTAATTTTTAGCTTTGTTAAAGCTCACGTTGGAAACTTTTGATTTATAAAAGATTATACGAATTGGATAATTTAAAATCGACGCTAGATGAATAAAATATTACTAAGTCTTTTAATTGTGGTTTTTGCGTTTACGTTTTCTACTGAGCAAACCACAAAGCCCGAATGGTCTATAAATCCGTTCGACCATAAAGTTTTTATCCAAAACGCGGGGCAGTTTGACGAGTTAGTCAAAGAAAAAGCCGTGATATTATATGGTGCGCAATTGGGAGATAACTTGTTCGCTTATTTTACTACAAACGGGATTATATTCCGCACCATCGAATTTCCGAAGATAAGTCCCAAAAATGCAAAAGGAGAAGACCCTGATAAAGAAATGCTTCCTCCCGTAGAACATTTTTTAAGCGCGCACTGGGAAGGTTCAAACCCTGATGTTACTGCTGAAGGACAGGAAGAACGCTCCGACTATTATACTTATCCGGTAGGAAAAACTACGCTTGTAGTAAATATTTTTAAGAAAATAACCTATCATAACCTATACCAGGGTATCGATGCAGAATTTACCTTTCCAAAAGATAAAAGTGGTTTTGAATATGCATTAATAGTTCATCCCGGCGCCGACCTTTCCCAGGTAAAGTTAAAATACAAGGGTACTAAAAGCATACAAGTGAATAAAGCGGGAGATATAGAAATAGAAAGTGAAATAGGACAAATAATAGACCATGCTCCTGTAAGTTCATACCAGGAAGGCGGATTGGTTGCATCCACATATAAACTTAATGGGACGGAAGAATCGTTTAATGTATCCTACGATAAAAGCAAAACATTGGTAATAGACCCATGGACCTGGAGTAATAATCCTGTACTGACTTTAAATAAAGCATATGATTTAGATTATGATAATGCGGGCAATATATATGTATACGGAAGTTCATCTACATGGCAACTTGCAAAATTTAGCGCTGCCGGCGCACAATTATGGACATATAATGCCACCCCGATAAGTACAGGCTATTTTGGAGATTTTGCGTGCATCAGGCCAAGTGGTAAATGTATTTGTACGGAGGGGTTTAATTCTACAGGCATGGAGGCGGTGGAAGTTAGTACAGCCGGTATACAGACTGCGGCAAACAGAACCGCAGCTACCTTGCAGGAAGGTTGGAAGATTGTTTGGAATCCTTGCGATTTAGAAATAGTAATAGGCGGCGGTGGCTGGGAAACCAGCGGTGTTGCAGGTGGCTGGATAGATACCAATGATGTTATTCACCAGGCAAATGTGCTTAACCAAACAGCATCACAAACCGGGCATGATATAGCACTTACATGTTACGATCCTGACGGTACTCATTGTTATATGGCAACTACACAATCTGCCGGCGACCCGGGTAATTATAATAACGTAATGGTACAATTGCCTGTACCGGCCTTAACACCACCAGTTTATTATGCACCAACGGCTTATGGCTTTGCAGAGTCCAATGTTGCATTTTATATAAGCGGAGGTACGTCTAATGGCTTTAACGGCATGGTAGCAAGTTTTAACTGGCTATATATATATAATGGGGCCACACTTAAACGTTGTGTAAAAAACACTGGTGCAGTAAACACAACTGTGGTTGTTACGGCCACACCACAGCAATGGGGAGGCCTGGCAGTAGACTACTGTGATAATATATATGTAGGAGAGAATACTTCGGTACAAGTATATAATAGTGCACTTGCAGTTACAAATACGTACGCATGCACCAGTACAGTATATGGTGTTATGTTAGGCAATGGCTACACGCATTTGTATGCCTGCGGTAATGGTTTTGTTTGTTCTATGCCACTTACAGCGCCTGTATGCGTGCATCCTGCATTGTGTACTGTTGTATTGCCTATAGACTTATTAAATTTTAGCTGCCAGCCTTCTACAAAAGGTTTGGAACTTACATGGAGTACTGCCAGCGAAACAAATAATAAAATTTTTACCATAGAACGTTCTAAAGACGGAGTTACTTTTCAGCCTATAGCTACTGTGCCCGGTGCAGGCAACTCTACCACTACTCATAATTATACGTACACCGACGAATCTCCTTTTAACGGAATAAACTATTACCGTTTAAGCCAAACCGACTTTGATGGTCAAACTACTACCTATAATATTACATCCTGCGATATTAGTAATGAAAGAACAGGGAACATATATCCCAATCCTACTACAGGTACATTCTCGGTCTCTGTAGATAATAGTGTAAGCGAAATACAGATATATAATGCCATCGGACAAAAAATTTATGACAAGAACTTATTGCAAAACTCTGTTAATACATTAGAAGTTGATTTATCTGCACAGGCAAGTGGTGTTTATATTTTAAATCTTATTCAGCCTGGCCTGAATAAAACTATTATTAAAAAGGTTGTGGTTTATCCAAAGTAAGAGAAATTAATTGATTGATAAAGATTTATACCTTTATCATTAGGAATTTGTAAAACCATGAAAATAAAAACCACTTTTATTTTTTTGTTTGCTTCTATAATAATGCTCACATACCAGGGGCAAGTTAAAGGACAAACAAACACCACGGCTACTACTACAAACTGGAGCACAAATCCGTTCAATCATAAATTATTTATTGAAAATAAAGGGCAGTTTGATGCCTATGCCAGAAAAGATGATAAAATTCTTTATGGCGCTCTCTTAGGAAAAGTGTTTGCTTTTATAACAAATCATGGCTTGGTATATGAGTACACAGAATACCCTGAAAGAACTTCGGAACCCGATGAAGAAAAAGATAAAATTGACACTTCCGATAAACCTATCCTGCATTATTTAGATGTTGCATGGCAAGGTTCAGATAATAATGGAAACATTGTAGCAGACGAAATACAAAACAATTACACTACTTACTTTGATAAAAATGGTGGGATAAAGGCAAGCCTATTTAAAAAAATAACCTGCTATAATATATATCCGGGTATAGATGTGGAATATAGTTTTTCAAAAAATAAAGATGGGCTTGAATACAGTTTCATAGTACATCCTGGTGCTGATGCATCGGTAATAAAAGTAAAATATGATGGAGACCTAACTATGGCTATTAGCCCTGAAGGCAACATTGATATACAAACAGGCTGGGGAAGTTTTACCGATTATGCCCCGGTGGTTTATTACGCGCAGAGCAATGACACAATTCATTCGGCATATATATTGAATAATAATATTGAATCGTTTTCTATTGGTAATACAGATCATTCCAAAACGCTGGTTATCGACCCATATGTAGTAAACTGGACACAAAACCCTGCCATACTTTCGAATGATGCTTTTGATGTAGACTATGATTATAACGGCAATGTGTATGCTTGTGGCACCGGTAATATGGAAGTGGTGAAAATGAATAGCGCTGGTACTGTTCTATGGAGTTTTAATGGTAACTCCATTTTTAGTCAACCGGGGTTTTATGGTGGTTTTTGTGTAGATAAAATACATGGTTCGGTTTATATTGCTAATGGCATACCAAAGCAAAGCCCTTTGGGGCCTGCAGTTATTAAGCTTAATAATGCAGGTGTATATGTTACGGGCATTAATAATACAACGTTAATGTATGAATATTGGAGGGCGAGATATGACCAATGCAGCAACCAGGTAATTATTGCCGGCGGGGGCGCAACGGGCCATAACGATGTTTTAAGAATAGATTCAAGCCTGGCAACACCAACTTATTTAAATCCATTTTTTCCAACTTCTACCCTGTACCAGGATCTTTGCGGTATCGCCATCGACCCTTCAGATACCTATTGTTATATGGCAAGTTCAACAGGAGATGAGTCTACACACAATAACCATATTATACAAATGCCCATGCCCAACTTAGCTGTTACCAATTGGAATGTAGCAGATAATTTTACATTTAATGAACTTGGCATTACGTACACGGCAGGACTACTCAACAATGCCATGAATTGCCTGACTGCCAGCCTGCATTTCCTATACATGTATGATGGTAAAAATCTTAAAGAATACAATATAGCAACGGGTGCTCAATTGCTAACAGCCACTATGCCCGGCAGCTCTTCTTACGCCGATGGCGGCATTGATGTAGATCTTTGCGATAATGTATATATAGGAAATTTAAAAACTGTGTACGTTTATAATTCAGCACTGGCGCAAACAGCTACTATCGGCCCCCTTACTAACACTATATTTGATGTAAAGCTCGGCCAAAACCAATTTTATGGATATGATAGCATCTTATATGTTTGCGGCGGAAATTTTGTTTCAAGTATCAAGCTAAACCTGCCTGCACCTGGCCCTAAAATAACTAAGACCCACACGACAGGTTGTGGCTGTACTTCTACTGCAACAGCTACCCTTAATTTCTGTGGCGCCCCTTATGCCGGCGCTTTAACATATAACTGGAGCAATGGCCAAACAACGCAAACTGCAACAGGCCTATGCCTTGGAACTACATATACAGTTACCATTAAATTTGGTTGTACAAACCAATTCGTAGATACAGTAAAAGTTCCGGCTACATGTGGGGTGCTTCCTATAAGTTTACTGGACTTTAATTGCACCCTGGTTTCTGGCGGTATTAAACTAAATTGGAGTACAGCCACCGAAACAAATAATAAATACTTTAGCATAGAACGCTCGACAGATGGAGTTAATTTCCAAATTATAGCTACGGTGCAAGGAGCAGGTAATTCTTCCTCTACCCTTAATTACGCGTATACAGATGAAACACCTTTTAATGGTTTAAATTATTACCGCTTAAGCCAAACTGACTTTGACGGAAAATCGGCTTCGTATAATATTACTTCGTGCAATGTTAGCAACGAATTAATAGGTAATGTTTACCCTAATCCTTCTACCGGAAAATTTTCCGTGTCTATTGATAATTCGGTGAGCGAAATACAGGTTTATAATACGATAGGACAAAAAATTTATGATAAAAGCTTATTGCAAAATTCAGGCAATACTATAGATTTAGATTTATCCTCAGTGGCAAGTGGAGTCTATATCTTGAACGTTATCAGGCCAAACCTTAACAAAACAATAGTTAAGAAGATAATAGTTTATCCAAGGTAAGTTCTTAAACTGCCAGCATGTCCTCAAGTTTGGAAAACATTTTGCGTTTCATCGCTTTTAGCTTTGTTAATCAAGAATTAATTCTTAGCTTTGTTACATACTAAGCTGCAAACTTTTGATTTATAAAAGATTATAAAGCTTGCCGAATTTAAAATCGCAGTTGCATGAAGAAAACATTACTACTCATTATTTTATTCTTAACCTCGGGTTTCTTATTTTGCAACGGGCAAACTACCAAAGCATGGTCGGTTCAGCCATACGACCTAAGGGTATTTATTCAAAACGCAGGACAGTTTGACCAGGAGGTAAATGAAAAAGCCGTTGTGCTTTATAGTGCAAAACTTGCCGATTACCTGCACGTTTACTTTACCACAAACGGAATTGTATACCGACTTATAGATTATCCTAACGTAAACAAAAAGACGGGGGACCTGGGAGATCCCGATAAGGATGCTAAACCGGCTGTTATGCACTATTTATCCTGCCATTGGGAAGGTTCAAATCCGAATGTTACAATAGAAGGACAACAGGAACAATCAGATTATTATACCTACCCGACAGGGAAAAGCACTTCCGTTCAGGTAAATGCTTTCAAAAAAATCATCTATCACAATTTATATCCCGGCATTGATGCCGAATTTACATTTCCTAAAGACACCACTGGTTTTGAATATGCCCTGATTGTGCATCCCGGAGCAGATTTATCGCAGGTTAAGCTAAAATATAAAGGGGCAAAAAATATGAGTGTAGACCCTAAAGGAAATATTGTGATTGAAAGCCCTGTAGACCAAATAATAGATCATGCTCCTGTAAGTTCATACCAGGAAGGTGGAATTGTTTCGTCTAATTATATTCTTAAAGGAACCGAAGAATCTTTTAGCGCAAATTACGACAGAACCAAAACCCTGGTAATTGATCCCTGGACCTGGACATCAAGCCCGGTAATAGTTGCCAACAGGGCTTATGACTTAGATTATGACCACCAGGGCAATGTTTACGTGTATGGTGGCACAAGCCCATACCAGCTTGTTAAGTTTAACAGCCTAGGGGTAAAATTATGGACATTCACTGCTAACTCTTTAACTACATATAGTTATTATGGCGATGTAGCTTGTGATGAATTTAGCGGTAAATGCTTCCTTGTAGAGGGCTTAAACCTTTCGGGAATACAGGTGGCACAAATCAGTACCGCCGGTGCACAAACTAACATCACTCAAACACAACCCCAGTTAATGGAGGGATGGCGGATATTATGGAACCCCTGCAACCCAAATGAGATGATAATATCCGGAGGTAGCTGGCAAACCCCATGTGATGCGGGAGGCGCGGTAGATACCAATGACAATATAACCCGTATAAATGTGTTGAATCAAACGCCTACGCAAACCGGGCATGATATTGCGATTGCTTGTTATGATCCAACAGGTAATTGGGGCTATATGGCAACAACCACATCAGCCGGTGACCCCGGTAATTACCCTAATGTTGTTATTCAGCTGCCTACGCCTGCACTTACGCCGCCTACCTATTATGCCTCAGACGGATTTGCTTTCGCGGAAGCTAATGTGGCGCAATATGTGGGGTATTCTACCAATGGTATGAACGGCATGGCTGCAAGTACCAAATGGCTTTATCTATATAACGGAGCCAATCTCGAGCGCCTTGTAAAAAACACAGGTGTAATTAATTCCACCGTGGTTGTTACAGCTACTATAGGAGCATGGGGCGGCCTGGATGTTGACTATTGCGATAATGTATACGTGGGAGAAAACTCTTCTGTACAAGTTTATAATAGTGCACTTGCACTTTCCAATACTTATGCCTGTAGCAGTACAGTGTATGATGTTGTATTAGGCAATAATGCAGCTGGCTTATATGCCTGCGGTAACGGGTTTGTTTCTTATATGCCTCTTACACCCCCGGTTTGCGTTCACGCTGCTTTATGTAATGTGGTGCTGCCCATAAATTTACTTGATTTTAGCTGCCAACCCAAAGCCGGAGGGATAACCCTTAACTGGAGTACTGCCAGCGAAACAAACAATAAAATTTTTACGATAGAACGTTCTGCGGATGGAAACAATTTTGAACCCATAGCCACAATTCCGGGTGCAGGCAATTCTTCTTCTACCCGCAATTATTCATACACAGACGAATCTCCCCTAAACGGTATTAACTATTACCGCTTAGAACAAACCGACTTTGACGGAGCATCCATATCCTATAACGTTACCTCTTGCAGTATCAATAACGAATCTGTAGGCAACGTATATCCTAATCCTTCTACAGGTACATTCTCGGTTGTAGTGGATAATACTGTAAGTGAAATACAGATATATAATGCCATCGGACAAAAAATTTATGATAAAAGCTTATTGCAAAACTCGGGCAATACTGTTGATGTTGACTTATCTTCACAAGCCAGCGGAGTATATACCTTGTATGTTGTACAGCCCAACCAAAGCAACAGGATAGTTAAGAAGATAGTAGTTTATCCCAAATAAGCCTTAGAAAAACCGCCCGTTTTAGGATAAATATAAATTACGAAATCCCCTGGCTATTTAAAGTCAGGGGATTTTTCATTTTTACCCTCAACCACGGGCTTTTTTTTAATTTTATCCTTTATTTCCAATTGCCTTATGCAAAAGCATAACCTTAATACTAACCAAACTACCCTGTATATAAAAAACATGGTGAGCAATAGTTGTATTAAACTGGTTAAGCAGGAATTAGAACGTACAGGCTTTATAGATGTTATACAAGTAACCTTAGGCGAAGCCGTTATACGTTATGATGCGCAGGTATTCGACCCAAAAGGTATTGATGCTATTCTTAAACGTCAAGGGTTTGAATTGATTGATAATACAGACCAAAAGCTGGTTCAACAAATAAAATCATCTATTATACAATTGATATTTTATGGCAGCAATACCAACTCCATCCTGCGCAATTCTGATTACCTGAGCGAAAAACTGGGCCACCCTTACCAATACCTTAGCAAGATATTTTCGGCACAAACAGGCAGTACACTCGAAAAATATATCATCCTTATTAAAACTGAAAAAATAAAAGAGCTTATCAGCTACGAGGAGATTACCCTTAGCGAAATAGCTTACCGCATGGGATATAGCAGCGTGCAGTATTTAAGCAATCAATTTAAGCAGGTAACAGGCTTTACAGTTAGCGATTACAAGGGTGTAGGTAAAAAAAACAGGACTCCCCTATCCGATATATAAATTATAATTTCATTACTTATTATCGATAAACCATAACAGAGGATTATTGCGGAACCCTTAGTTTTGGGTTCAATAAATAGCCATTGTACCAAAATTTGTAATTTAAACACCCAAAGTTTTAAACCTTTATTTATGAAAATCAAAAAGTACGCTCTTTCGGCAATTCTTTTAATTCCATTCTTTTCGGCTTTTACACAAGATACCGTGTTGGTTTCTTCGTTTAACAAAAGTGAACAGTTTGAGTCGAAAAAAGATTACAAATCGGCTATAGATGCCATGAATAAGGTATATGATAAAGCATCGTACGAAATAAACCTTAGGCTGGGATGGCTTAACTATGAGAATAAACAATATGCCGAATCGGAATCGTATTACACTAAGGCCATTGCCATAAACCCGAATTCTATTGAGCCAAGGCTTTATTTTGTTGAACCGGCTGCAGCTTTAGGCAACGCAAACGATTTATTGGCGCAATACAATAAAGTACTTGAAATCAACCCGCAAAATTCGCAGGTAAACTATTGGGTTGGTATGATTTATTATAACAAAAAAGATTACCAAACGGCCCTCACCTACTTTGATAAAGTGCTTGAGCTATATCCATTTGATTACAGCAGCCTGCTTATGGATGCCTGGACCAAATACCAACTTGGCAAAACCATTGACGCTAAAGCTATGTTTAACAAGGTAATGTATATTTCGGCCAACGATAAATCGGCTGCACAAGGTTTAAGCATGATAAAAGATGCTTCGAACGCTACATTGGTTGATGAAAAGAATATTGCATCTATTTTTAATCAGAGCGAAGATTTAGAAACAAATAAAGATTATAAATCTGCTATTGACGTACTGAATAAGATATACGATAAAACATCGTATGAAATGAATTTACGTATGGGATGGCTACAATATTTAGCAGGCGATTATGCCCAATCGGAAAACTATTATAAGAGGGCGATCGATTTAAAACCTAATGCCATAGAGCCAAGAAAGGGTTACACTTATCCTTTGGCTGCCGAAAGTAAAACTGATGAACTAATAGCACAGCATACCAAAATACTGGATTTAGATTCGCTCAACTACGATGCCAATTATTATATGGGCATGATTTATTACGGCAAAAAAGATTACAAAACTGCCCGTAAATACCTGGATAAATTGGTTGTCCTATATCCGTTTGCGTACGATGGACTTATTATGGATGCACGTACTAAATACAATTTGGGTATTACGGCAGATGCCAAAGTTTTATTCGAAAAGGTGTTGCTTATGACGCCTACCGATGGCGATGTTCAAACAGTATTGAGCCGAATAAACAGTTCACGATAACCTACGGTATCAGACCAGCTTAAAGAACTCAGAAGGTAAGACTACGGAGCCTTTGAGCTGGTTTTTGTTGAATAGATTTATAATCCTCACGTTCTAATTTCATTAATCTTTTATTTTAAACCGTAACACATAATGGATGCATAGTGCGCATCTTTGTATCATCAAATTCTAATCATTATGAAAATAAAAAGAAACATAGCACTCAGCGATTCGGGCTTTGTGTTTGATCCTTCTACCGGCGATTCGTTTTCTACCAATCCTATCGGGCTCGAAATTATAAAGTCTCTTAAGGAAGGTAAAACCGCAGAAGAGATAAAAGCCCACGCGGTAAAAAACTACATGACCGACGAGGCAACGTTTGAAAAAGATTTTTATGACTTTACCAAAATGCTAGCCAAACTAAATTTAGCTGACGGTGATGAAAAAGAAAAAGATTAGTGTAGCTGTTACCGGCCTTAATGCCATTGACAGCCCGGGCCCCGGAGTGCCCGTAATACGAGCGCTGAAAGAAAGCAAGATATACGATGTACGTATTATCGGCCTTTCGTATGAAACGCTTGAACCCGGAATATATATGCACGATTTGGTAGATAAAACTTACCAGGTGCCATTCCCGTCTTCGGGTAAAGCAAGCTTGCTTACACGGCTTGAGTATATCAATTCGGTAGATAAGATTGATGTAATCATACCAAATTTTGATGCCGAGCTGCAAAACTTTATTTCGCTGACGGATACCTTAAAGAAGAAAATGGGCATACATACTTTTCTTCCTACTATGGACCAGTTTGAAGCACGCCATAAATCGAACCTGCCCGAATACGGCAAGAAGCATAAGATTGATGTGCCTTACAGCAAAATGATTTTCAGCACAGCCGAAATTCCTTCGCTGCGCGAAGAGTTTACATACCCACTGGTGGTTAAAGGCAAATTTTACGATGCATCTATTGCGTACACGCCCGAACAGGTAGTGAGCCACTTTAATAAAATAAGTGCCAAATGGGGCCTGCCTATCATCATACAGCAATTTGTATATGGACAGGAAGTAAACGTTACTGCAATTGGCGATGGTAAAGGAAATGTAATAGGTGCAGTGCCTATGCGCAAGCAATATATTACAGATAAAGGCAAGGCCTGGTCAGGAATATCCATAGCAGATAAAGAATTGTTGGAGATGACCAAAAGGCTTTTTAAATCTACAAAATGGAAGGGTGGCATGGAACTCGAAATCATTAAAACATCCGAAGGCAGGTACTATCTGCTGGAGATTAATCCTCGCTTTCCTGCTTGGGTATACCTGGCAGTAGGCTGCGGACAAAACCATGCCGAGGCTTTGGTAAAAATGGCACTCGGAGAAAAAACAGAGCCCTTTAAAAGTTATGATGTAGGTAAAATGTTCGTCAGGTATTCCTACGACATGATTGTAGAGTTAAAAGAATTTGAGAAAATATCAACCTTAGGAGAACTTTAATATTTTAAACCGACACTATATGAAAAAGCTGCAATACGAAAGGCCCGTTATACAACGCTTAAATGCGGGCGTAATGAACAAATTCGGCAAGCGTACCGAATATGCACCGGTAACACATGTGGACGGCGTTGCTGTAAAAGAATTGCTTGAAAAATATGGCTCGCCCCTATTTGTTATATCGGAAAAAACAATCCGCGAAACGTTTAAAGACGCTAACCGTGCCTTTAAAACACGTTACCCTAAAGTGCAGTTTGCATGGTCGTATAAAACAAACTACCTAAATGCTGTATGTAATGTGTTCCACACTGAAGGATCGTGGGGTGAGGTGGTTTCGGGGTTTGAATACCAAAAGGCCTTGAACAACGGCGTACCGGGTAACAAAATAATTTTTAACGGCCCCGACAAAACCGAAGAAGAATTAAAAGCAGCGGTTAAAAATGGCTCGTTGATTCATATTGACCACCTGGATGAGTTGTACCTGTTAAAAGAAATTGCATTAGAGCTGAAGGCAAGACCTAAAGTAGCTATACGGGTAAATATGGATACGGGTATTTACCCTATGTGGGACCGCTTTGGATTCAACTATGAAAACGGCCAGGCCTGGGACGCCATAAATAAAATAATGCTGAACGATGTAATGGACCTTGTAGGTTTACATTGTCATATCGGCACCTTTATGCTTGCTCCAAGTGCTTATGGCGTAGCGGCAGGCAAGCTAAGCGACCTTGCCCTAGCCATAAAGAAAAAGTATAAAAAGAACATACAATACCTTGATATGGGAGGAGGATTTGCATCGAAGAATACCCTTAAAGGTTCGTACCTGCAAGGAGCAGATGCATCGCCCAGTTTCGACCAGTTTGCCGAGGCTATTACTACCGCTATTTTAAATGCAGGTTTTACCGAAACTGAACTTCCTTTATTAATATTGGAAACAGGCCGTGCATTAATTGATGATGCAGGCTACCTGCTGGGCACCGTAATTTCGAACAAGCGCTTATCGGACGGAAGACGTGCCACCATTATGGATTTTGGAGTGAATATTATGTTCACCTCGTTTTGGTACGACCATAAAATAAGCCCTGCACAGGAGTTTAGCCAGTATACCGAAGATGCAGTATTATATGGCCCGCTTTGTATGAACATCGACGTAATAAGGGAGAATGTAACATTACCACCTTTAAAACGCGATGACCATGTAGTGGTGCACACTGTGGGTGCTTACAACATGACCCAATGGATGCAATTTATTGCCTTAAGGCCAGCTGTAGTTTTGATTGATATGGATGAAAAAGTGCACATCATACGAAACAGGGAAACCTTGGGAAGTATTGAAGGCAGCGAAGTATTGCCTAAATATTTAAAAGAGTTTAAGTTGTAATATTGCCTTATGGAGGGTAGGGTAAAAACGCAAATAAAGTTTTATGCAGATAGCCTTGTAAATAGCTATGCCCAGGTTTTTTTCTCAAATAACCTGTGGCTGGCTATTTTGGTGCTTGTCGCCTCTTTTATAGACCCTTACACCGGGGCAGCGGGATTAATTTGTGTATTGGCTACAGTTTTATTTGCAAAGCTGTTGGGTTTTAACCAGCTGCTTATACGCAATGGCGTTTATAGTTACAATGCCCTGTTGGTAGGGCTAACCCTGGGAGTATTCTTTAAATTTACTCTGCCTTTTTTTGTATTGCTTCTACTTGCTTCTTTCTTAACCTTACTCATAACCGTGTGGCTATCGGGTATGGCTACGGCGTATCGCGTGCCGTTTTTAAGCACACCATTTATGGTAAGCGTATGGATCTTTCTGTTAAGCGGGCGCAGCCTTTCGGCTTTACAGTTAAGTGAACGCGGCATTTACACATCTAACGATTTATGGAAACTGGGAGGCTCAACACTTGTGTCACTCTATGAAACTATAAACTCACTTAAAATACCCACGTTGGTAGAAGTGTATTTAAAATCTTTGGGCGCAATAGTGTTTGAATACAATATAGTAGCCGGTGCGTTAATCGCACTGGGTATGTTAATTTATTCGCGAATAGCATTTACACTTTCTATACTTGGCTTTTTGGCAGGCTACTTGTTTTGTGTATTCTTTCAAGGGAATGTAACGGAGCTTGAATACAGCTACATAGGCTTTAACTACATTTTAGCGGCAATTGCCATTGGTGGTTTTTTCCTTATTCCATCGAAGGGTTCTTACTTTATGGCTATTATATCAGCGCCTCTTATCGGATTAATTATAAGTGCATTGGGAAACATTCTAGGCGTTTATCATCTGCCCATTTATTCCTTACCCTTTTCGCTGGTAGTTATATTGCTTGTTTATGTTTTAGTAAACCGCTACGAGGTAAGGTATCTGTTTATGGTGCAATACCAACAATACTCACCTGAGAAGAATTTATATGCTTTGGTTAATCGCACCGAACGTTTTAAAAACGATACCTACTATCATATCGGGCTTCCTTTTTATGGAGAGTGGAACGTATCGCAGGCACATGAGGGAGATATTACACATAAAGAAGACTGGCGCTTTGCCTGGGATTTTGTAGTTACCGATGAAACCCGTAAAACATTTAAACTTCCTGGAACAAGTGTGACCGATTTTTATTGCTATGGCTTGCCTGTACTGGCTCCATCGGCAGGATATGTGGTTGCAATAGAAGATGGTATAGAAGACAATGAGATAGGTAGCGTTAACATCGCAGAAAACTGGGGTAATTCGATTGTTATAAAACACGGAGATTATTTTTATAGCCAGATTAGCCACATAAAAAAGGGCAGCTTTAAATGTAAGGTAGGCGATTATGTAAAAAAAGGAGACATACTTGCGTTGTGTGGTAACTCGGGTCGTTCACCTGAACCGCATATACATTTTCAGTTACAGGCTACACCTAATGTCGGAGCGGCTACGCTTAAATATCCAATCAGCTATTATGTAGCCAGGGAGAATGGCGAATTTGTATTTCATTCATTCGAATATCCTAAACAAGAACAAATCATATCTAAGGTAGTACCTACGCCTTTGGTACAATCGGCATTTAGTTTCACATTAGGTAAAACAATTTCTTTTAAAGTAACGGGTAAAAAAACTGAAACCGTAAAATGGGAAGTGTTTGTAGATGCTGCCAATAATCCATACATATACTGCCATAATACAGGCTCGTACGCATATTTTGCCAACAACGAAACCTTACATTATTTCACCGACTTTAAAGGAGATAAAAAATCATTGCTCTATTACTTTTATATAGGCGCGCATAAAATATTACTGAGTTACTTTCACCAGCTGGAAGTAAAAGATGTGTTACCTGCAGAAGGATTTATGAAGGGCCCATCTAAAATCATCCAAGATTTTATAGCACCATTTAAAGTGTATCAAAAAACTGAATTTACGGCCAGGTGTAGCGAAATCGATGATGTACGCGATCCTAAAAAGATAAAGATAGAATCGGTAGCTATGGCTAAAACAGGCAAAAGTATCAACCGCAAACTCGAGTTTACTTTGGAATTAGAAAATAGTAAGCTGCAAAAATTTACAGTAAAAGAAAAAGACTTATGCATAACAGCAGAGCACATAGATTAATATTGTTTTTTTGCCTGCTGTTTGCGTGTATCCGTGTATCTGCACAAGATACCTTAAGCCAGGCAAGCGTAGATGAAAAATCGTACCGGCTTTACACAAATAAAAACTGGGCTGAGCTTATAATCTATGGCAACACTGCATTGGCAAAAGGCATAGACTACTATTACCTGCGTATGCGCATAGGCACCGCTTATTACGAAAATAAAAATTACGTTAAAGCAGCGCATAATTTCGAAAAAGCATTGAAGTTTAATTCGGGTGATGCCGATGCTTTAGAGTATTTATACTATTGCTACATCTATACAAACCAGTTTGAACAGGCCCGTTGGCTGAGCAAATCTTTTAGCAAAGGTGTTGCTAAGGAAATGAAGACAGACAGCCTTGCAGGTGTAAGTTTTATTTTGTTTGAAGGTGGCGTAAGAACCAGTGATAGTTCTACAGAATTTAAACCGGGATATTATGGCCAGCTTGGATTAGAGCATTATATAGCGAAACGATTTACCCTTTTTCATGCGGTTACTTACTATAATCAGAAGGATTTTGAAGGCGCAACTTCTCAATTTCAATACTACCTTCGTGGTAATATCCCGTTAAAAAATGATTGGGAAATTGCTCCCGCTTTTCAATATATAAACAGGGCGTATACACCGCCACCACCACTTAAAATTCCACCAAAGCGTGGGCAACCACCACCGGCAGATACCATTCCGCCAACTACATATTACAATTACTTTATTGGTTCACTTGCAATAAAGAAAACTGTATCGCACATAGATTTTACTTTAGGAACTACTCTATCTAAAGTTTACGGCAATACACAATCGTTAAATTATTTAACCATTAATTATTATCCTTTTGGTTGGAATAAACTGGATATAGGCACCACTTTATATACGCATACCGAAAACAGTTACTCCAGTACTTACTTTGCTTATAACCCATATATAAGCTGGCAAATTGTAAAACCTTTGTCGCTTACGGTTTCCTATCTTAACAATGGTAACGGTGCCAACATTATAGAATACAATGGATTTATAGTAAATAATTCAACCGACCTTACTACCTCGCGCATATCGGGCTTATTAACTGTTTCGGCAGGCAGGCATCTCGATATATATGGCGCATACCAATATTCAAAGCAAACTCAAAGTACAGAAGGCTTTATATATCATTACAATTCATTTATATTGGGCTTAATTATTAAACCATAATTCAACGTATATGAAAACATTCAGGCAAATCTTTATCATCCTCTCTGTTGTGGTAAGTACTCAAGTTGTGGCACAAACACAGAATGTAATACAGGCTTTTACCAAAAGCTATGAATATGAAAAGAAAGCGGATTATACTAATGCAATAAGCACTATAAAAGCTGTATATGATAGATCGTCGTACGAACTAAACCTTCGCCTGGGATGGCTCAGTTACGAGGCGGCTCTTTACAAGGAATCTGCATCCTATTACCAAATAGCAGAAGATATTATGCCACTTTCTATCGAGGCTAAGCTGGGTTATGCATATCCCGCAGCAGCTTTGGGTAAAACAGATGAGGTTATAAATCTTTACCAAAAGATATTAGAAGGCGACCCGCAAAACTCTACTGTGAATTACAAATTGGGATATATGTATTACAACAAAAAAGATTACCAGAGCGCCTTAAAGTATTTTGAAAAAGTGGTGAACCTATACCCCTTTAATTACGATGGCTTGCTAATGTATGCCTGGACAAATTATCAGCTAGGAAAAACCAGGGAAGCACAGGTTTTGTTCAATAAAGTATTGATGTTATCCCCCGATGATAAATCGGCTACGCAGGGCTTATCGCTTATAAAGTAATTACTTAAACTTGAGCGGGAAACGAGGCTCGTTATTTCTTTACTGACAAAGGATCAAGCCACTTATATAAAAGAGAATACTTTGGGTCCGTTTCTTCTAATCCCTTACATTCAAAGCTCACTTTAATTTCGGCTCCCTCTTTTATAGAGTAGGTTAAATTTATATTGCGCCTTCCTTCTATTGATTGTAAAGCTATTTTTGAATTATATATCTTCTCAGTTTGACCACCCGGATAAGCTCCTGAAATTCTTATTGTTGCATCAATCAAAGTTAGGGATGGATCCCAGGAAATTTTTTCAACAAAAAGATACATCTCACTTTTATTGGGATTTAAAAATGAAAATTCATGGTTGAAAATTCCCTTTTTCTCTTCCATGGTACTTGCCTTAAATTCAAATGACTTTTTTTTAAATTGAACTTTTTTTGTCGCATCTTGTAATTTTAATTTGCTCTTCTTATTTTCAGGGGTTACCTTCAGAGGGTAGCGATTATTTTTCATTATAAATGAGGTGGAAGTTTATATATTTAATTTATAGTCCTTTAGTACTGCTATTTACAAATCAAATGTACTAAAAAAGCAGTGCTAAATTCTTTGAAACTTGCAACAGAGGCCCTGGCATCACCTCACATAATCAATAAGCATTCTACTGGCATTGTACGCGCTCCCTACACCTATTGATTTTTTCCTTAAATGAATAGAAAGCTACCTAAATGACTTTTACAGGAAAGAATAGAGCTTAACACTACTAATTATTGCTCTTTTATTTGTTAAGTTTGTAAGGAAATGGAAGCCGAAAATCAAATACTTACCGATAAAGAGATAAGAAATGTTCAAAAGATAGATGAACTTAACAAGCTGTCTTTTGAAATTCGTAATTCCAATCATAAGCATTCGGCAGAACTTGCAGAAGAGGCCTTAAGTTTATCGCAGGAGATTTCTTATACCAAAGGCTTTGCCAATGCGCTTGCAAACCTTGGCTTTTTTTACTTGCAAAAGGGGCAAAATGATAAAGCATTCGAAAAGCTTTTGGAATGCTTAACTATATATGAAAAACTTGGGGATGACATTGGAATAGGGCTTGCCTTTTACAACCTGGGCATACTGCATTTGCGAATAGGCAATTTTAATGATTCTGTAGAATGCCTTCAAAAAAGCATATCTATAAGAATGAAACTGGGCGACAAAGGCGGCATGGCCGCATGTTATTTTCAGATGGCCTATATTCATAACCATTTTGACGATATTGAAGCTGCACTGCAAGATGGAGAAAAGTCTTTTGCGCTGCGGAAGGAAATAAACGATCCTCTTGGCATGTCGGCCGCCCTAATGGTAATAGGCGATGCCTATTTCAAGAAAAAAGATTACAATAAAACAAAAGAAATATTACAGCAAAGCCTTAAACTAAGGGCTGATGCTAATGATAGATTAGGCTTTCATGCCGTAATGCAAAGGCTGGTTGAAGTGCACATTGAACTTGGAGAATACGAAGGAGCCAGGGAAGATGCAATGAAAGGATTAAAGACGGCTCAGGGCGAGGAGATACCGCTGGGAGTTATCCGTTTTTTACAATCGTTAGGCAAACTGGAATTACGATTGGGGAATAAGGAAGAAGCTAAAAATTGGTACCTAAATGCACTTGAAAAAGCTACCAACTCTTCCTACAAGTCTATTCAGTATGAATTATACGAAGTTTTGGCAGAGATATCCAGCGAGCTAAATGATATGGCCGGAGCATTCGAATATTTCAAAAAATTTCACCAGGTAAAAGAAGAAGTGATCAGCCTGCAATCAAATACAAGGCTTAAAAGCGTTCAATTTATTAACCAGGTAGAAACGGCAAAACGGGAAGCAGAGTTTGAAAAAAACAAAAATGCTGAATTGAAAAGGGCGTATGATTTAATTGAAGAAAAAAACAAGGATATTACCGCCAGCATTCGCTACGCCAAGCGCTTGCAGGATGCCATATTGCCTCCTTTAAGTATAATAAAAGAACACCTGCCCGAATCGTTCGTATTATATAAACCCAAAGACATTGTAGCCGGAGATTTTTACTGGTTAGAAAAAACGGGCGACAGTATTCTTATTGCTGCTGCCGACTGTACAGGCCATGGTGTGCCGGGTGCACTGGTTAGTGTTGTTTGTTCTAATGCACTTAACCGTACGGTAAAAGAGTTTAAAATAACTGAACCCGGCAAAATTCTTGATAAGGTACGCGAATTAGTAGTGGAGACCTTTGCGAAGAGCGAAGACAGCGTACAAGATGGAATGGATATATCACTGGCCTCCCTTACTCCTACTAAAGGAGGGATTGAATTACAATGGGCTGGTGCGTATAACTCATTATGGTATGTACAGGATGGTAAAATGCATGAAGTGGCAGCAGCTAAACAACCCATTGGCAAAGTTGACGGGCCTCTGCCATTCAATACTCATAGTTTAAACTTGAAAAAAGGTGATACCCTTTACTTATTTACCGATGGCTATGCTGATCAATTTGGAGGACCAAAAGGAAAAAAGTTTAAATACAAACAATTACAGGAACTTATATTAGCAAATGCAAGTAAGCCTATGGAAGAGCAACAAAAACTCTTAGAACACACACTAGAAAGCTGGAAAGGCAAGTTGGAACAAGTAGATGATATTTTGATTATAGGGATACATGTCTAATTCTGAACAAGTAGTTTTTATTGCAAAGAAATGGTTTGATGCATTCAACCAACATGATTTGGCCAAGCTTATGTCATTATATGATAATAACGCCCAACATTATAGCCCAAAATTAAAACTACGGAGCCCTGAGACTAAGGGATTAATTAAGGGAAAACAAGCACTGGAAAGCTGGTGGAAGGATTGCTTTGAAAGATTACCTACCTTAAAATATGAGCCAACTAAATTTATAGCAGACAATAATTCTGTTTTTATGGAATACATCCGTAAAGTTGATGGAGAGGAAAATCTTTTGGTTGGAGAAGTATTGGAGATTAAGGATGGGCTAATTATTTCATCCCGCGTATATCATGGCTAAAAAAAATATAAAATAAGGAATATGAATGTAGATATATGGTCGGATGTGGTTTGCCCCTTTTGTTACATAGGTAAAAGAAAATTTGAGGCAGCGCTTTCAAAGTTTCCGCATAAAGAAGACATACATATAATATGGCACAGCTTCCAGCTTTCGCCGGACATGGAATATACTGCCGGGAAAAGTTTGAACGAATGGCTTGCCGAAAAAAAAGGGTTATCCGTGCAAGAGGCTAAACAAATGAATGACCATGTATCTAAAATAGCGGCAGGCACCGGGCTTACTTTTAACTTTGATATTGCAAAACCCGCCAATACGTTTAACGCCCACAGGCTTATTCATTTTGCAGAAAAACTAAGGTTGCAGGATAAAGCTAAGGAAAGACTTTTATCCGCCTATTTTACAGAAGGCCTTAACATTAGTGATAAGGACACACTGCTGAAATTAGGCGAAGAGATAGGGCTGAGTAAAAAAGAACTTGAGGCTATGTTTAACAGCGACGATGAAAAATATGAAGTTCAATCGGACTTACAAGAGGCTGAAGATAACGGTATCAGAGGTGTTCCGTTTTTTGTATTTAACAGTAAATACGCTATTTCAGGCGCTCAATCACCCGAAATATTCCTGGCTGCATTAAATAAATCGTGGAGTGAATGGAAGCAAGAAAGTCCTACGGTAACGCTGCCGTCTGAAGAAGGAAACTCTTGCACACCCGGTGATCCCTGTTAAATAAATTACGCTTTACCCCTATTTATTTTTTCAGGTAATACCGAAACATCTCCTTTATTATATTGTGTAGGATGCTTGCTATCGGTGGGCTGAGAACGGCTTATACTATTCCTTGGTTTAAGATACAGCTTTTGGCCCGGCGATATAAGGCCATGCACAGTAATGCCATTATAATTGCATAGTTGATGAACTTCTACACCCGATTCACGGGCTATTTTAAATATACAATCACCCTTTTGAACAATAACATAATCGGGCAAGGCTTGCTTTTCCTTATTCTCGGGGCTTGCTCCATATAAAAGTCCCAGTCCATTTAATTTTTGAAGTACTGTATCGTAATCGAACAAATGATTTTTTTCTATGATAGAAATCAACTGCTCGGCATAGTCGGGTGCTGTGGCATAGCCTGCATTTTTAAGGCCGTCGGCCCAATCGCGGTAATCGGTACGTGCGTAATTAAATAGGAAAGTGTACCATGGCCTCGATTTTAAAAATTCTGCATGGTCCTTAAACGATTCATCTGCATTAGTATATTTCCTAAAATGTTCTCCACGGGCATCATCGTCGTAAACATAATAAGGGCCTACCCAGTCATCATGGCATTTTATACCAAAGTGGTTATTGGCATTCGTTGCCAGTGGACTATTTCCACACCTCGATTCCAGTATTCCCTGTGCCAATGTAACGCTGGCAGGTATGTTGTATACCAGCATTTGTTCAATGGCACAATCCTTATACTTTTTAATGTATTCAGTCATGGTCATCGCCTTAATGCCTGTATTAAAGCATAAAGCCAGGAACAATACATTACATATATAAAGCCTTCTTTTCATGGAATAACTCCTAATGTAGCAAAATTAATTTTTTGTATTATTCAATATTCGGTACAACAGATTTATTTTTAACATATTCCTGTTTATTACTGCCTATCCACTACTTTCGCTAAAAGTTAAGTATTATGCCCTATCCTTTTAATGTTCGCGTATATGGTTTGCTTATAGATAAGGGCAAAGTACTGGTGTCAGATGAGCTGATTCACAGCAGGAAAATTACCAAGTTCCCGGGCGGTGGGCTTGAATTTGGAGAAGGAACCCTTGAAGCTATAAAAAGAGAGATGATGGAGGAAACAAATACCCCCATAGAAGTATTGAGCCATTTTTATACCACAGATTTTTTCCAGGCTTCGGCATTTAACCCAAAAACACAGGTTATCAGTATATATTATATTATCAAAAACGCTTCACCATTAGCCATACAAACTACAGACGTACCTTTCAACTTTTCGGAACTAAAAGAAGGTGCCATATGTTTTCGATGGATTGATATACAAGCTATTACCGAAGATGACTTTACCTTCCGTTAGATAAAAAGGTAGCCGCACTACTAAGAAATCATTAAGCCATTGTTAACAAAGGTTAAAATTAGTTTAGTTTACAAACTATTTATAAAATAAACTATATTTGTCCTTTCTTTAGTACTATGCAAAAAGATGAGTTTACCATATTTGATGTGCCTGAATTTTCGTTTGGAAGAAAATTCGGTTTACTGGGTAAGCTGCATTTTGCCGAACTTTCAAGAAGTTTAAAACACCTCGGCATAGAAAAGAATTTTTCTGTACTTGTGCTTATCGACAAAATAGGTGATAAATGCACGCAACAATTTATAGCCGATACCCTGCATATTGATAAAGCATTAATGGTTGGCGCTATTGACGACCTGGGTAAAAAGAAATTTATTACTCGTACTCAAAATCCCTTAGACAGGAGAGAATACTGGATTCAGCTTACTGATAAGGCCAAGAAATACATGCCCGAAATAAAAAGCACAGTAGCCCGAATAAATAAAACTACCCTGCAAGGATTAAATGAAAAGGAGAAAGCTACCTTTCATAAAACCTTAAGACTTATATACAGCAATGTAAAAAACCTATCTCAACCATCCTGATATGAAAAAAATTTGGCCCTGGATAATTGGGGCAATAATATTAGCATTAATGATAATTTTTAAGCCACACAATGATGCAGCGCCTGTGGATAATAAACAAGTTCCGAAAATTAAAGCTGTTTTAATTGATGGGCGCATTGTACATTCTCAGCCTATAACAAGCAGCATTACCGCCAGCGGTAGTATCTTATCTAATGAAGAGGTGCTTATTCAGAGCCAAACTGCGGGCATAATTTCAAAAATTTATTTTTCGGAAGGAAGTAAAGTAAAAAAGGGAGAATTATTAATAAAGATTGATGATTCGCAGTTACAGGCCCAGTTGCAAAAAGATGATGTAGCCAGGCAACTTGCCCAGGTAACCGAAGAAAGGCAAAAAAAATTACTTGCCATTAACGGTATAAGCCAGCAGGATTACGACATTGCTTTAAATAACCTTAAAAGCATTGAAGCTGACATGAAAGTATTGCAGGTGCAAATTGGCTATACCAATATTGTAGCTCCATTCGACGGAACAGTGGGCTTAAGAAATGTAAGCGAAGGAAGTTATGTATCGCAAAACACACAGCTTGTAAACCTGGAGCAGCTTTCGCCAATTAAAATTGATTTTTACGTTCCTGAAAAGTACGCCGATGCATTGCAAAAAGATGAAGCTATAAATTTTACTGTTACAGGGTTTAGCAATACCTTTCAGGGTAAAATATATGCCATAGATCCTAAAATTGACGAACCCACACGTAGCATACATGTTCGGGCCCTGGCCGAGAATAAGGATGGGCGCCTGCTACCCGGAGTATTTGCCGAAATTACCATTGAACTAAGCCATGCTGCCAATGCCCTTATGATACCTACCGAAGCCATAATACCGCAAATAAGCGGCCAAACAGTATTTACGGTTAAACACGGCATAGTAGGTTCGGTGCCTGTTACAATGGGTATACGTACCGATTCAACCGTAGAGATTATGACCGGGTTGCACGAAAATGATACGATAGTTGACCGCGGAGTGCAGTTAGTGCATATAGGTAGCGAAGTAAAGTTTAAGAGTATTCACTAAGCAGTAAACATCAGCATGAGCCTTTCCTCCATCAGCTTAAAAAGACCCGTAATGGCAACTGTAATGTCAATTGTTATAGTGCTTTTTGGCTGTATTGGCTACAATCGTTTAGGAATAAGAGATTACCCTGCCATTGACCCACCCGTTATAACCGTACAAACCAATTACACCGGTGCCGACCCACAGGTTATAGAATCGCAAATCACCATTCCTCTCGAAAGGGCTATTAATGGTGTGCAAGGCATACGCGATATTTCATCTACCAGTGCTGCAGGCCTTAGTAATATTTCAGTTGAGTTCGACCTGGGTGCCGATATGGAAACCGCCGCCAACGACGTACGTGATAAGGTAGCACAAGGCACCAAACTTCTACCCCTGGATATTGATGCACCACCGGTTGTAACTAAGCAGGATGCAAACTCTGATGCTATAGTGGCCCTGCTTGTTAAAAGCCAAACAAAAAATAGCATGGAGCTTACCGACTATGCTGAAAATGTTTTAGAAAATGTGCTGCAAACTATTCCGGGAGTAAGTACTATACAGGTATGGGGCGAAAAGAAATATGCCATGCGTATTTGGATGGACCCCGGTAAACTTGCCGCCTATGGCCTCACCCCACTGGATGTTCAGACAGCATTGGCTGCAAAAAATGTGTACCTGCCGGCAGGCAGCGTTGAGGGCAATACCACGCAACTTACAGTAAACACCAAAGGTAACCTTGTTACAGCAGAGGATTTTAATAACCTAATTGTTAAATCGAGCGCAACGCAAACCGTAAGAGTTCGTGATATTGGATATGCCGAATTGGGCCCCGAAAATTTGGAAACCATTATGAAGGAATCCGGCACACCCATGGTTGGCTTGGGGCTGGTTCCGCAGCCGGGTGCCAATAATGTAGACATATCAAAAGAATTTTACAAAAGGCTTGCACAAATTAAAAAAACCATACCTAAAGAATACACCGTTGATGTAGCTTTAGATACTACTGTGAACATACAAAACTCCATTAAAGAAGTGGAGGAAACATTAGCAATCGCTTTCATTCTTGTCATCATCATTATCTATCTTTTCTTCCGCGATATTGTTATTGCTTTCCGCCCGCTTATTGATATACCGGTTTCGCTTATTGGCGCCTTTTTTATTATGTATGTAGCTGGTTTGTCTATAAACATACTTACACTTTTAGGCATTGTACTTGCTACGGGCCTTGTTGTAGATGATGGTATCGTCGTCACCGAAAACATTTATAAAAAGATTGAAGGAGGCATGGCACCCATGGAGGCTGCCATAAAAGGTTGCGAAGAAATTTTCTTTGCCGTAGTTTCTACTTCTGTTACCCTCGCTATTGTATTTCTTCCTATTATCTTTTTATCAGGGTTTACAGGTAAGCTCTTCCGCGAATTTGCTATGGTAGTTTCGGGTGCAGTACTTATTTCTGCCTTTGTTTCCCTATCCTTAACGCCTGTCCTCAATGTTAAATTAGCCCGTAAGGACCATAGGAAGAGCAAGTTTTACGAAAAATCTGAACCTTTTTTTGAAGCTATGAATGCCTGGTATAACAATATGCTTCATAAATTCATGAAGAGAAGGTGGATATCTTTTATTGTTATGGGCGCCTGTTTAGTAATAATAGTACTCCTGTTTTTTGGAGGCCTGCAAAGGGAACTGGCACCGCTGGAGGATAAATCTTTGCTTAGGGTTTCTGTCACTGCCCCTGAAGGTGCCTCGTATGACTATACCGATAAATATATGGACTCTGTGGCTAACCTTGTTGCCGCTACTGTTCCGGAAAGAACAATTTGTCTTACCATAACTGCTCCTTCGTTTACCGGGTCGGGGGCTTTAAATACGGGGTATGCAAGGTTAGTGCTTACACAACCGGGCGAACGTAAGCGCTCTCAAAATGAGATTGCAAATAAGCTTCAGTCGCAGTTGTCCAGGTTTCCATCTGCTCGGTCAATAGCAGTGCAGGAGCAAACCATTGCAGTAGGCTCGGGCAAGTTTAATCAGCCTATACAATTTGTAATAGAGGCACCTACCCTGGATATACTACGTGATGTGGTTCCCGATTTTTTAGCTGCCGTTACCAAAGACCCTGTTTTCAAATCGCCCGATATCAATCTTAAGTTTAACCATCCTCAATTGGACGCATCTATTGATAGGAATAAGGCCAGCGCGCTGGATGTATCGGTCCGCAATGTGGCACTAACCATGCAGGCTTCGCTAAGCGGCGAACGTTTCGATTATTTTTACCTGGGCGGCAACCAATACAAAATAATTGGCCAGTTTGAAAATCCCGATAGGGCTAAACCTTTGGATATACAAGCATCTTATGTAAGAAGCGATAATGGCAATCTTATACAAATGGATAACCTGCTTACGTTAAAGGATACTGCATATCCTGCCCAATTATACCATTATAACCGTTTTGAATCGGCAACTATATCTGCCACACCTGCACAAGGTAAAACCATTGGCGATGGCATAGATGAACTAAATAAACTGGCAAAAGCAATTAATCCGCGGACAAACAAGGCTTACCTGCCCGGAAGCGTAACCACAGAACTTACCGGTGCATCGAGGGATTTTGTTGAAAGTTCAGGAGATATAGTATTTGCATTAGTACTCGCGCTTGTACTTATCTATTTAATCCTTGCAGCACAATTTGAAAGCTTTATAGACCCATTTATCATCATGCTTACTGTTCCGCTTGCGATGGCGGGTGCATTACTCTTCCTGTGGTATTTTAACCAAACGCTTAATATATTTAGCGAAATAGGAATTATAACGCTTATAGGGCTTGTAACCAAAAACAGTATTTTAATTGTAGAATTTGCCAACCAGTTGCAGGAAAAACATGGTACGCCCTTAAGAGAAGCTGTAATGGAAGCTGCGGTTTCGCGTTTCCGCCCGATATTAATGACAACCCTGGCAATGGCCCTGGGCGCATTGCCAATTGCATTAGCTTTAGGTGCGGGTGCCACAAGCCGAAAGTCATTAGGTATTGTAATTGTAGGCGGGCTAATGTTCGCCCTAATACTAACCCTGTTTGTTATACCTGCCTTTTACACTTATCTGGCAAGGCCGATAAAAAAACAAGAACAGCCACCACAATAAGTATATGAAAAGACTTGCCCTTATTTTATTTCTGTCTTGCCTATTTGCACATTCTTTTGCGCAATCTTTTCTTTCTTTGGATAGTGCAATTGCCATAGTGCTAAAAAATAACTATAACATTCTTATAGCCCAAAACAATTCTAAAATAGCAGCGAACAGCTATGCCCCCGGCGAAGCCGGAATGTTACCGGATATTAGCATAGGCGCAGGCATTAGCGGATCGAACAATAATTTAACACAGCACTACTCCACCGGGTTGGAAGTTAATAAAACAGGAGCCGTTTCAACTACTATTGCCCCCATTGTTAGCCTTACATGGACTTTATTTGATGGCACGAAAATGTTTGCCTTATATAACCAGTTAAAGCTTTTTCGCGACGAAGGAATATTAAATCTAAAAGCATCGGTACAGGATAATATCGCATCCGTAATAGAAGCATATTACAATATTGCACAGCAAAAGCAATTGCTTGCTGTTGCCGATTCGGTAATGAGTGTTTATAAAGAAGAAAGCGACATTGCGGAGAAGAAATACAAAATAGGTATGGGTTCTAAGCTTGATTTTTTACAGGCCGAAGTAAGTTACAATGCCGAAAGATCTGCCTACCTTAAGCAAGAAATAAATATTACCAATGCTATTGTATCGCTCAACCAGTTGCTTGAATTACCTGTAGAAACCCTGTATAATACCGCCGATAGTTTACCAATTAAAAGAAATTTGGTATACGACAGCCTTAAAGCAAACATGAAGTCGCAAAACCCTGCATTACAGGTATCGCAAACAAATATTAACGTTGCAGAAGATTATGTTAAAGAGGCCAGGGCAGGCCATTTACCAACTATAAATCTGGGCCTTAACTACGGATTATCACAAACGCAATCTAATGCCGGATTCGCTTTATTAAACCAGTCTTTAGGGTTTTCGGGAGGCCTTACTTTAACATGGACTTTATTTAACGGGAACATAATTAACATACAGCAAAAAAATGCTGAGATAATGGAATTAAACGCTAAGTTTCAATACAGTGAAGCAGAGTTACAAGCAACTGCTACTTTATTGGAAACCTACAGGCAATACGAGGTTAACCTTAAGATACTACAAATGGATGAAGAAAATTTTGTTGTGGCGAAAGAAAACATGAGTATAGCTTTTGCCCAGTTTAAAATAGGAACAAGTAATATTGTACAATTACAGCAAGCTCAAACAAGCTTTGCCACCGCGGGCGGGCAGGTAGTTAGCGACAGGTATAACGCTAAAGTAAGCGAAACACAATTACTTGTGCTGGCGGGCCAGCTTATAAAATAGTGGCCCTATTTTAGATAAAAAAAAGAGGCTGTTAAACAGCCTCTTTTTTTAAATACTTATTTCAATTCTTTATATAAGCTTGTTCCTTATATCAGCAATTATAGTCTTTAAACTTTGTACATCGGCTAATTTAAGGCCATCGTTTGTAAGATTAGCAGATGCTTCACCAATAGGCTGTATAATCTTCAACATATTAGCACAATCAGGATTTGTTTTTTGATAGTCGGCTAAAGCTTGTTGCAAATAACGTATTGCATATACGTGGTCCCATATTCTTTGGTAAAGTTGCTCGTTCTTTGGATTCTTCTCATCCTTTACCATATTCACGGCAATATATAAGCCTTCTATCCATCCGCCGGCAAAAATCAGGGTTCCTACAGTAGCTCTTTTATTAGAGTATAATTCCTTTTGCGACCTTTCAAAAGCAGCTTGAACTAACACGTTCATGGTATCCTTATTTGTACTGGCTGCATTTTTAAATAAATCGGCAAGGTGTTGGTCAAATACCGTGGCTATGCCTAACCCGGTCGCCATTTTTGCTACTTGTGTAAAATACGATAATACATCCTGGGTTTGACCGTAGCTGGAAAGATAACCCAAATCAGCTCCATAAATACCCATATTAACAGCCTGTTGGAATGTACTTGAATAACTGCTTCCTTTATCCGGTGAATTAAGAATTGACTTATTCATTTGTATGCCCTCTTTCGAAAGTTCCTTGGCAATAGCGGTAGGCTGAGGAATGTTAGCCATAAGCATATCAAGGCTTGTAACAGTAGAGTTTTTAGCGCTATCTTTAATAACTTCATCAGGAGGAGCCACCTGTTCTTCATGGTGTTTGCAGGAAGATAAAGTAAGCAGCAAAGTGCAAATAATTGAACTGCAGATAAGGACTTTGTTTTTCATAGTATTGGTTGAGGATGAGTATTTATGCTCAAATGTAATAGAATTTAGATTACTTGGTGAAAGGCTAAAAATATTTTTATTTTTTTTTGGTCGGGCAATCGAAATATTTTTTTATCATTGCGCATCGGTATTCGTTTTTTGAAATAAAAGGCTTATCTTTGAAATTACCATATTTTACAAGGTTTTCAGGGGAATTGTACAAAAAGCCTTATATGATAGAAAAAAACTTTCATAAAAACAATATCACTTTTTTTTTTTTTATTCAAAGGATTTTCTTTTTTTTGCCAAAACAAAACTGTCTACTTAGATTTTTAGATAACAATATTCAATATTAAACTCATTTTACTTCTTTCGGAATAATGGAAAAATCGCACACTAAAGTTTGGGAACGCTGCCTATCCATCATAAAAGATAACGTAACTCCACAAAGTTTTAAAACCTGGTTCGACCCTATCAAGTCCATCAAAATAAAGGATAGCGTACTTACTATACAAGTACCCAGCCAGTTTGTTTACGAATACCTTGAGGAGCATTATATCGGCCTTTTGAAAAAAGCTGTAAAGCGCGAACTGGGCACCGAAGCACGTCTTGAATACAGTATTGTAATGGAAAGTTCGCGCAATAACGCGAAACCGTACACCGTTAAAATTCCTGGTTCAAATAAGCAAGCTGCAAAAAGCCAGCCCGTAAGTTTACCCATCGATATTAATAAGAATCCGATACGTAACCCCTTTATCATTCCCGGCCTTAAAAAGGTAGACGTAGCCCCACAACTTAATTCTAATTACTCTTTTGAAAATTTTATTGAAGGAGATTGCAACCGCCTTGCACGTTCTGCCGGATTTGCGGTAGCACAAAAACCAGGAGGCACTTCTTTCAATCCACTCTTTATATATGGTGGTGTAGGTTTAGGAAAAACACACCTTGCACATGCTATAGGTTTAGAAATAAAAAACAACTTCCCCAATAAAACGGTGTTGTATCTTTCTTCTGAAAAGTTTACCACACAGTTTATTGATGCTACCAAGAACAATACGCAAAACGATTTCATCAACTTTTACCAGATGCTGGATGTACTTATAGTTGATGATGTACAATTTTTGGCAAAGAAGGAAAAAACACAGGATGTGTTCTTCCATATATTTAACCATTTGCACCAAAACGGCAGGCAGCTTGTGTTTACATGCGACAAGCCACCGGTAGAAATTGAAGGTATGGAACAACGCCTGCTATCGAGGTTTAAATGGGGACTTGCTGCTGACCTGCAAATGCCAGGCCTTGAAACCCGTATAGCTATATTGCAAAGAAAGATATATACCGAAGGATTGGATATTTCCAGTGATGTAGTAGAATACCTTGCTTATAGTATTAATAGTAATGTACGCGAACTCGAAGGCGCTCTTATATCACTGGTGGCTCAATCATCGTTGAACAAAAAAGCTATAACACTGGAACTTGCCAAGCAAATGATTGACAAGTTTGTAAAGAGCACCGCCCGCGAAGTATCTATAGATTATATACAAAAAGTGGTGTGCGATTATTTTGGCCTTCCTATAGATATTATTAAATCGAAAACCCGTAAGAGAGAAGTTGTGCAGGCAAGACAAATAACTATGTTTTTTGCAAAAAGCTTTACCAAATCTTCACTTGCAAGTATTGGCTTACAGTGCGGTGGTAAGGACCATGCAACGGTTCTGCACGCTTGCAAAACTGTAAACAATCTTATTGATACTGATAAACGCTTTAAAGGATATATACAAGACCTTGAAAAGAAGATTACTTTATCGAACTATCAATAGGCCAATCTACCGACAATACTGAGAAAGGAGACTATACAGTCTCCTTTCTTTTTTAAGATTGCCATTAAAAGGATATTTTTGTTAAAACAAAACGAGAATGGGATATAAGATATTGATGGTTTGCCACGGTAATATTTGCAGGTCGCCTATGGCAGAAGCAATACTGGTACATAAGCTTGCAGAGATGAGTATTACAGATGTTGAAGTGGATTCTGCCGGAACATATGATGGCCATGTAGGGCAACACCCTGACCCCAGAACGTTAGCCAATGGACTAACACATAATATAGATGCATCATCGCACAGGGCAAGGCAATTTAAGAGTACTGACTTTGGAAAGTTCGACAGGATTTATGCCATGGATAGCGCTAATTACGCCGATATTATGTTGCTTGCCAAAGATGATAAAGAAAGTGATAAAGTAAAACTGTTTTTGGATGCTGCACACCCCGGTTCAAGAGCTTCGGTGCCCGACCCGTGGTATGGAGATGAAGATGGATTTGAAAAAGTGTTTCATATACTGGATAAAGCCTGCACTTCTATTGTTAAAGAAATAAAAAAGGGCAATTTACCTTAACCAAATGAGCGAAAAAGGCCGTCTTTATCTTATTCCGTGCTTGCTGGGTGATTCGCCTATCCCCCGCTCTATACCTGCATTTAACATCGATATTATAAAATCTTTGGATGAATTTATAGTAGAAGATTTGCGTACTGCCCGACGTTTTTTAATTAAAGCAGGCATAAATAAACCTATAGATGATCTTACATTTCATTTGCTGAACGAGCACACAAAGCAAGAAGATATAAATACATTTCTTACCTCTTTGCATAATGGTAAAAACATAGGCCTGCTTTCAGATGCAGGCTGCCCCGCTATTGCCGACCCGGGTTCTGCAATAGTAAAAATAGCGCACAAAAAAGGCATTAAGGTTGTACCCCTGGTTGGCCCATCTTCCATATTACTTGCACTTATTGCTTCGGGGCTTAACGGGCAATTATTTTCGTTTCACGGATATTTGCCCAAGCAAAATGCCGACAGGATAAAAAAGATAAAACAACTTGAACAGGATGTTTTAAAAACGGGTAGTACGCAACTATTTATCGAAACACCCTACCGTAACGACTCTATTATTAAGGATATTTTAAGTGTCTGTAACAATGATATTTTACTGTGTGTGGCTTCTGACTTAACCCTTGCCTCTGAACGCATACAGACGATTACTATCGGCGAATGGAAGAAAGAAAAACTTTCTTTTAACGACCATCCGGCCATTTTTTTATTGGGTAAAAACTAAGCCAGTTTATCTACTAATTGGGTTACCGCAATAGTTTCGGCACATTTAAAGTGTCCTAAAGGACAAGCTTTAAGTCCGTGTAAACTACAGGGCTTACAGCTAAGCTTTTCGGCGGTTTCAACAACAAAAGATCTTTGTGATAAGGGCCCAAATCCAAAGGCAGGTATGGTGGAACAAAATATTGCCGTAACAGGCGCATTTACTGCCGATGCTATATGCATAGGTGCCGAATCGTTTACATAATTCATAGCAGCATGCCGCATTAAAGCTGCACTTTGCAAAAAGGATAGTTTGCCGGCCAGATTAGTTACTTTATTGCTTGCCGTAGCCAATTTTATCTGCTCACACAAAGCATTGTCGCTTGCTGCACCCAATAAATAGACAGAGTATTTATTCCCTATGCTTTTTATAAACTCAATCCATTTGTGGGCAGGAAACTGCTTGGTAAACCATACTGATGAAGGTGCTATGCAGATAAAGGGGGTGCCGGTATACAATTTAACAGCATCCTCATCTGAAGGCTGAGGATATAGCCTTGGCATTTCTTTGCTATTGTCTGTTAAATAGGCTATCAATTCACCATTCCGTTCCACTTCGTGTTTGCCATTACCTATTATATGTTTCACCTTTTTGGTATAGCAAAATGAAAACGGATTTTTATCAAACCCAATACGCTCTTTAGCTCCGGATAGAAACACTATAAGGCCCGAACTGGCAAAACGATGCAGGTTTATAACAACATCATACTTTGCGCTTCTTACTTGCTTTGCTATCTTTAATAAATTACTTAGCTTACTGTTTTGCTTATCCCAAACCAGTACTTTATGTAAAAAAGGATGACTTGTAAATAGGCTTTCGTTGTCTTTTCTCACCAATGCATCTATATCTGTTTGCGGATAAAACTTATGCAGCTTTTCTAAAACAGAAGTAGCCAAAACCACATCGCCAATAAATGCTGTTTGTATTAACAGTATCTTCATCACATGTCAAAAATAAGGAATCCCCGTCATTAAAGGGACAAAGTACTTTACAGCAAATTGGGTTATTGCTTGATAAACTTATTGAAGAATGTCTTTCCCTGAATATCAAGCCTGATAACATACACGCCCTTTTCAAGGCCATTCAGATTAAGTTTTGCAGTATTCTCACCACCTACATTACTTACAATATTTTGAGAGCTAACCATCCTTCCGGTACAATCTGTTATGCCGAGCAGACAGGTTTCGCCAGCTGTTGCAGTAAAGTAATTTACGTTAATCATAGAAGTGGCAGGGTCAGGATAAACCTGCATGTGCCCCGAATTATTTTCATCTACAGGCACAATCTTAGAATATGCGAAATGCCCGTCGTAATCTGTTTGCATAAGCCTGTAGTAAACAGTGCCACCTAATATGGTTTCATCTGCACCGTCATAATACAATGTTTGCGAACTATTGCCTGCTCCTTTTTTGGTTAAAGCATCGGTAAATGTTTCTCCATCGGTTGAACGTTGTACAGTAAATAAGGCATTATTAGTCTCTGAAGCAGTAGACCATGTTAGATTAACCTTATTATCATTATTATCGTACACAGCATCAAACGAAAGAAGTTCTACCGGTAGCACAGCAGGTACACTAAGTCGTACACTATCAACTGCAAATGAGGGATCGTTGCCTGCACCATCGTCATTATTGGTCCAGTTAAAGCCTATTTGCACGTTAGGATTATTGTTAGCGCTGGCAGGCATAGCAACACTAAAATAGGTCCATTTACCTTGGGCCCCACACCTTGCCGTTCTGGCTGGGCTCGCCAAAAGAGACCATATTGCTCCATCAAAATACCAAACCGTACATAGGTCTTTTGCTGCTTGCCCATTCATTATGTAGTTAAACGAAAGAGTGATGGTATTTTGACCTGTGCAGTTAATTACCGGTGATGTTGCCCTTGCGTTAGTTGTAACTTCGCCATCTCCTATACCTGCATCGTAGGCTGCGCCACAATCGCCTGTGGGGCAAAAAAAGAATGCAGCCGGTGATGTAGATACGTTACCTATATGTAAAGAAACAGGAGCCCCTGAAGCACCACATACGGTTCTTCCCTGCCCTTTCTCCTGCTTACTTAAATACCATGTATTGGCAGAACTGCCATTGATGCCTGTTGATACCCAAGTCCAGGTACCATTAATTCCTGTATAAGGTAACTGACATAACTGGTTACAAACCGATAAACCGAATGTTTCAGTCCAAAAAAAAGTTTGAGCCTGTACATTTGTAGATAACAGCAAAACCGCTATTACCGCTAATAATTTTGTATATAATTTGCGCATCTATATGTATATCTAAACAAAGGTATACGTTTTAGTTTTCATTTCCAAGGGTTTATAAAAATCTTCATCAACATTATTGGACTTTGATGGTTTGCTTTTTAAAACTTAGCTGCTAAGCCCACATTAATAAGTGAACTACTTGCGCCCATGTAGCCAATGTTTGTCCAAAGGCCAATTGTATTGGAAAGATAAAGCCTTATTCCAACAAAGCCGCCAAAAAGTATGTCACTTCCTTTTATTGCAAGGGCTGTGTTGCCATCTGTGGAAGCGTAAGGATCAGTTGTAGTAAAGGTAAAGCTAATAGAAGTATACCCAAGAGCCGCACCTATATAAGGGTCTATTTTTAGATTTTTTGGAGCAAGGTGATAGGAAGTTGTAATGGCACCTGCATACGCCGTAAGATTTACCATATTTGAATAAGAATACGGATTACCATTACCATTTGCCGGATTTCCAGGGGCATTTAGAAGGGCTAAAGATGTGCTGGCATAATCAAATAATATTCCTACGCCCCAGTGCCTGGAAACTCCATGCTCATAAGCCAATGTAATAGTTGGTATTCCACTTTGGGTGTAACCGGCCTCTGTATATACGGTTGTTATAATGCCAAATAAGCTAATGAAACCGGCACCGGCATAAATTATATTTTGGCGGTGAACGCCTCCTTTACCCTGATTCTTCTTTACATTTTTATCACTTAAAACCTTAACCCTGTCATTATCGCCCGGAAGAAAACCTTGTGTAGAAATAATCTTGCTATCAGTATCAGTTAAAATACTATCTGCATTGCTTGTGGCTAAATGATTTACAGGGTTGCCTGCAAACGCAACGGATGACAAAAAAAGAAGCGACATTAAAAGACAGCCTAAAGTTAAAGACTTTGCTTTCATTATTGAACTATGGGTAGCGAGATACACAGTACGAATTTACTGGTTTTTATAATGTATTCAACGCTATAAATAAAAAGCCCCGCAGTACTGCGGGGCTTTTAATATAAATTTAAGTCGATTAGAATTTAGCAGTTAGACCAACTTCGATGATACCACCTACTAAACCGTGCCAGCCAAATTCAGCAAAAGCGCCGATATTGTCTGTAAAGAAGAAACGTGAACCAACGGCAAAGTTAATCCATGGCAAACCGCCGGATATAGAACCTGGAGGCACATTGTTATCTGAAGATACATTGGGGTCGGTTGTTGAAAAACTAGCGCTAAAAATTTCGTAACCGAAACCATATTCAAAATAAGGAAGGATTTTACCATCTGTTACAAAATCGTAAGTACCTTGAAGGCCAAATCCTATAGCAGATATGGTCTCCTTATCGTTGTATGTATAAGGTACGCCATTATTAAAGAAAGGGTCTCCTTCTACGTTATTTTCGGTTAAGGAGAAGCTTGTATACGCAAATTGAACTCCGAAACCAAGGCGCTCGGATAAGCCACGTTGGTAAGAGAGAGTTAATGGAGGTACGCTACTTACACTATAACCTGCTGCAGTAAAACTGGATACTAAGATGCTGCTAATACTAACAAAGCTAATACTAAGGGAAATAATATTTTTACCTTTAATTCCATCACCATCGCCGCCGCTGCTGCTACCATGATGGTAGCTAAGTATACTTTGGGTGTTATCAATACCATTTACATTGGTTGTGTTATCTCCCAGGATAGCATTGTTCTCTGCATTTGCTGTCGAAGTTGCAGTAACAACATTAGTTAACGCAACACCAGAGTTTGCAAAAAGAACCTTGTTTTCTATCTTTTTTAGCGTTACAACATGGTTTACTGAACCCTCATCTGAAAGGATAGCAGCAATACGCGAATTGTTAATATTTGCATTTACACCTGCAAATGCGGAAGTCGAAAGAATAACGAGCGCCGTGGAAAGACACCCAATAGTTTGAAGTTTTGTTTTCATTTTGATTATTTGTGTGGTTAATAATGGGACGAATATAAAGGTTTTTTCTTATTTGCGACGTTATTACACTATAAATTCAAGATAAAACCTTTTCTATTTAAGACCTAAATCGTGTAGATTTTATTTATCTCATAAAAAAAGCCCCGCAATATTGCGGGGCTTTTACAATTTGATAACGTGTACTTACATCATGTCGCCGCCCATGCCTCCCATTGGTGGCATAGCCGGTGCACTCTTTTCCTTTACATCAGAAAGAACACATTCGGTTGTAAGAATCATACCTGCAATTGATGCAGCATTTTCAAGCGCTACGCGGCTTACTTTGGTAGGATCAATAACACCGGCAGCAAACATGTTTTCATATTTTTCTGTACGGGCATTGAAACCAAAATCAGCTTTGCCTTCTTTCACTTTTTGTACAACTACCGAACCATCTGTGGTACCTGAGTTGGCTACAATTTGGCGAAGTGGTTCTTCCAGCGAACGCCTTACAATAGCAATGCCGGTGGTTTCGTCTTCGTTTTCGCCTTTTAGTTTATCTAAAGCTTCGGCTGCACGTATGTATGCAACACCACCGCCCGGTACAATACCTTCGGCTACGGCGGCACGGGTAGCATGCAATGCATCGTCAACCCTGTCTTTCTTTTCTTTCATTTCTACTTCGGTAGCGGCACCTACATAAAGTACTGCAACACCACCTGCCAATTTGGCAAGGCGTTCTTGTAATTTTTCTTTATCGTAGTCAGATGTGGTATTCTCAATTTGCGCTTTAATTTGGCTTACACGTGCGTTAATGTCAGCCTTTTTACCGGCACCACCTACTATGGTTGTATTGTCTTTATCTATGGTAATCTTCTCAGCACGGCCAAGGTAAGAAAGGTCAGCATTTTCAAGTTTAAAACCACTTTCTTCTGAAATAAATACACCGTTTGTAAGAATGGCTATATCTTCCATCATAGATTTCCTTCTGTCGCCAAAACCAGGAGCCTTAACAGCTGCTACTTTTAATGAGCCTCTCATTTTATTAACTACAAGAGTAGCTAATGCTTCGCCGTCGATATCTTCGGCAATGATTAGAAGAGGATGGCCGGTTTGTACGCTCTTTTCAAGGATAGGAAGTAATTCTTTCATGTTCGAAAGCTTCTTTTCATACAAAAGAATATAAGGGCTTTCAAGCACGGTTTCCATTTTATCAGGATTGGTAACAAAGTAAGCCGAAAGGTATCCCCTGTCGAATTGCATACCTTCTACAATCTCAACGGTTGTATCGGTACCTTTTGCTTCTTCAACGGTTATAACACCTTCTTTTTTTACTTTACCCATTGCTTCGGCAATAAGTTTACCAATTGCATTGTCGTTATTGGCAGAAATGGTAGCAACCTGTTCAATCTTTTTGTTGTCGTCGCCAACCGATTTAGATTGTTTCTTCAGATCAGCCACAACAGCTTCTACCGCTTTTTCAATACCACGTTTTAAATCCATTGGATTTGCACCCGCGGTAACGTTTTTCATGCCTGCCGAAATCATAGCCTGTGCCAAAACGGTAGCGGTGGTTGTTCCATCGCCTGCAATATCAGCTGTTTTAGATGCTACTTCTTTAAGCATTTGCGCGCCCATGTTTTGTACAGGGTCTGCCAGTTCTACTTCTTTAGCTACTGTAACACCATCTTTGGTTACTACAGGAGCTCCGAATTTTTTATCTATCACTACATTACGGCCTTTGGGGCCCAATGTTACTTTTACCGCATCGGCAAGCGCGTCAACGCCTTTCTTTATTTCCTCGCGGGCTTTCAGGTTAAAAATAATGTCCTTAGCCATGTTATTTTAAATTATAAGTTATGAATTATGTTTATGAATTTTGGAACTTGCTTATTCAAAATTTCCAAAAATGTCATCTTGTTTCATGATCAGGTATTCCTTACCATCAATGCTAATCTCGGTACCGGAATATTTTCCATACAGAATTTTATCACCTACTTTTACAGTAATAGGCTCGTCTTTCTTTTTTCCCGGGCCAACTGCAACTATTACACCTTTCTGAGGTTTTTCCTGTGCACTGTCAGGGATAATGATACCGCCGGATGTTTTTTCTTCGGCCGCAGCAGGTTCAACCAGTACACGGTCACCTTGCGGAACGAAATTTACTTTTTTTGCCATAACGTATTTAATTTGAGGGTTATTATTTATTTGTTCTCTTTAACTGTTTCAAATCCTGTGCCAAAGCAAAACACTGACAATTTGACTTAGGGGGTGCGAATTTATGTCAATTTAGGAGACTACCTATACCTTTCTTTTTTTCATTAACATTTTTTAAGGATTGGATGTTAATTGTTCACAATCAATGCTTTACAATCATAAAACATGATGGGATGGGATCCAATGGAGCTTGGCACCTACTTTTTAATGGTGTCCCTAACGGCTTTTATATCAGCTGTATTTAGCACAAAGCCATTGTTGCCCCAGGCATGGTAAACATAGTTTAACACTTGTGCTTCCTCTCCATCACTTAGGCCCTGTGGAGGCATCACCCCATTATAAGAAGAGCCGTTAACCGTGTAGGTGGTGGATGAACCTTTAATAACCTGGTATATGGCACGGTTCTTATCTGCCAATAAAAAATCTGATTTAGCTAAAGGCGGATACATGCCCTGTGTTCCTTCTCCACTAGTACCATGACAGGTAATGCACGTTTTTTGATAAATAGTTTTCCCTTCAGGGTAAGCAGTCTTTTCTTCAGTGGGCGCCGAAGATCCGTTGTTAGATGAAGACTGTGACGAACCGTTTGAGCTATTGGTATTATTATCTACACAAGCCACAAACATAGCAAGCGATGCCGCAATAATATATTTACTTAAAGTATCAACCTTGGTCATAATCAACTTTTACAATAGGAGTTTTAGGATGCGATTGGCAGGTTAAAATATATCCTTCTTCCACTTCTTCATCTGTTAGTGCATAATTCAAATCCATATCAACTTTACCCTCTACCAATTTAGCACGACATGTAGCACATACAGCCCCTTTGCAGGAAAAAGGAGCATCTACTCCGGCATCCATAGCCGCATCAAGTATAGCTTTGCCATTAGATGCAAGTTGGAAGGTAGTATCCTTTCCATCCTGGGTAACCGTTACCTCACTTATAGATGAAGGGCCTGTGCTTTTCTTACTATCGTCTGCAACTATAGAGGTAAAGTATTCTATATGTATAAAATGCTTGTTTACGTTGTTTCCTTCCAGCACTTCTTTTACACTATCCATCATAGCGCCGGGGCCACAAATAAAATATTCTATTACCGGGTTTCTTTCTACATATTTTGCAATCAGGGCCTTGGTTTTATCGAAACTAAGCATACCGGTAAACTCTTCCGGGAAGCCGGCAGTCTTTGGCTTTTCGAATATATAATGCACGGTTAGCTTGGTCGGATTTGCTTTGGCCAGCTCATCAATTTGTTTTTTGAATATGGTCGCTTCTTCATCAAAGTTGCCATAAAACAAAGTGAGTTTGCTTTCAGGTTCTGCCAAAAGTGTAGTACGGATAATTGACATCATGGGAGTTATGCCACTGCCACCCGCAAACAAAACGTAATGCTTTTTGTTGGTGTTCTTAAGCTCGCTATGGAAGTTACCCATAGGAGTCATTATCTCAACAACGTCACCTTTTTTAAAATTATCGTTAACATAGTTAGAACCAACTCCATCCTTTACTCTTTTAATAGCAACACGCAAAGGTTCTTTAACCAATGGGCTACTGCATATAGAATAGGAACGCCTAACCTCTTTACCATTCACCAATAGTTTAAGTGTAAGGTGCTGGCCCTGTATATAGGCATATTCTTTACTAAGTTCGGCAGGTACATCGAACGCTACAGAAACACATTGGGGGGTTTCTTTTACCACCTCTGAAACTACCAGTTTATAAAATTTTGTCACAACCTTTATTTTTTCAAGCCCTCAAAATTAAAAATTTTGCAATAAGGGCTTATAAACTATTTGTAAATAAAGGAAACTTTAACACCTAAGCACTAAAACTTAGGGCCTGTGAAACCGCTCACTTTTTTCAGTTTGTGTGATTTATAGGGCAACAACACGGCAGCAGATAGCTCGTGCGTACCCCCAGTGGCAGTATTGGTAAGTGCTGAAGTTGTGTAATCGTAGCTATATCCAATACGTAAAAACTTGCTTTGAAATCCGAGCGTAAATATCATGGCGTCGCCAAAACGATAGCCTACGCCCAGCATAAAATGCTTATTGCTTAGGTAACATTCTGCAACTTCTGAGTTGAAGTCCTGTTGCCTTAAGTAGAGGAACGTTGGCGAAATTGTAAAGAGCCCTACAGGTATCATTACACCACCGTTAAAAACAAATTTCATGGGTAACGGGCTTGGATCACCCTCTATAAATGATTCATTAGGCTGTGTAAAGTGGTTAATAGAAAAGCCCGCAAAATAATTTTTACCATAGCCTAAGACCCCACCGCTAAAATCAACAACGTTTACAATATTCGGTACGAAAAGTTCGTTGGTATTGTAGTAAATAAACCCTTTCGTGGGGTCAATTTGATCGCCAAATGCTAAATTGTTTTGATTCAATGTCATGTGACGAAAGGTTCCCTGCAATGCCGCACTAAGTGTAAATTGCTTGATATGAAACTGGTATGCCAATATAAGGCTGGCATTGGTGGTTATTATTGTATTATCTCCTGCCTCATCCCTATTGCCCAAAAATCCTATGCTAAAATTGGAATCAATTATATTTCTGTCGTATGAAATATTGTAAGTTACATAACCCGATATACCTGGCCATTGGTCCCTAAAATTCAGGTTTATTCTTTGCATGTTATCTGTACCTGCAAACGCAGGGTTAAGATAAAGCGAATTCGCATAGGTTTGGGTAAATAAAGGATCTTGCGTATAGCCGAACTTTGCGGAAAGAATAAGCAAGAAAAGACAAACAATGATTTTTTTCATTTTCAATTTTTATTTAAGAAGAAAAACATTTCCCGAATAGCTGTGCTTTATTCCACAATGATCGGTTACATTTATTTTATATGCATAGCTTCCTTCCTGGTATATAACAGCAGAGTTGCCATTTACGTTTCCGTACCATAAATTATTGAAATCCGTGGTATGGAACACGAGCCCTCCGGTATTATTGTAAACCCACATCTCATAACCGGAAACGCCATATCCTTTTGGGCCAAAGCCATCATTTATGCCATCACCATTTGGCGTAAAGGAATTAGGGATATAAATGGCCCAATCAGGGCACGATGTGTTATCGGCTGCTTTTTTGCATCCAGTACTTTCTGCAAGTAGTGCACAGGTAAATACTATGAATAAATATTTTAGGATGGTATAGTGGTTTAATGGTTGCAATGCAAATATAAGCAAGTGCACTCAAATTACAAAGCTTAAGTATAAAACGTCATTCAATGGCTGTTCAGGCAATGGCGGAGGAGAGATTATCTGTACCATGTAATTCTTATTATTATTTGAAGGAATATGCTATATTTGTTTTTCAGAAAAAGCCAATCTATTATGCCAAATTTATCATCAGCTGAATTAGAAAAAAATTTCCAGGAAAAGATAGATGCCAACCTTTATATAGAACCAAAGGACTGGATGATGGACAAGTACCGTCATAACCTTATACGCCAAATATCGCAACATGCCCATTCGGAAATAGTGGGTATGCTGCCCGAAGGCAATTGGATTACCCGTGCGCCTAACCTGCGCCGTAAAGCGGCTTTACTTGCTAAAGTACAAGATGAAGCAGGACATGGACTTTATCTCTATTCTGCTGCGGAATCATTGGGCATCAGCCGCGAAGAAATGATAGAACAGTTGCATACCGGCAAGGCAAAATATTCGAACATATTTAACTACCCCACCCTTACCTGGGCCGATATTGGCGCAGTGGGTTGGTTGGTAGATGGAGCTGCTATTATTAACCAGGTTATGCTGCAAAGGGCATCGTACGGGCCTTATGCACGTGCCATGATTAGAATATGCCGTGAAGAAAGTTTCCACCAAAGGCAGGGTTTTGAAATTATGCTAACCCTTTGCCGTGGTACAGAAGCACAAAAGGCTATGGCGCAAGATGCGCTTAACCGCTGGTGGTGGCCATCTATGATGATGTTTGGCCCCAATGATAAAGACTCCCCAAATAGTGCAGATATGGCAAAGTGGAGAGTAAAACGCGAAAGTAACGACGACCTACGTCAGCGTTTTGTAGACAGGGTTGTGCCCCAAGCCGACTTTTTAGGCATTAAAGTACCCGATGAAAAATTAACATGGAACGCCGCAACCCAGCATTATACCTATGGAGAAATAAACTGGGAAGAATTTCACCAGGTTATTAGTGGCCATGGCCCATGTAACCGCGAACGCATTAATGCGCGTATTAAAGCCCATGCCGATGGCAAATGGGTGAGAGATGCAGCTACAGCTTATGCGAAAAAGAAAGTTCATAAAGCTAAAAGTTTGTAAAGTTTTAAAGACTGAGTTAAAAAGTGAGTAATCAAAAAATAGTAAGGTTCGAAGATATTATAGCATGGCAAAAAGCAAAGGAACTGACCTTATTAATCTATAAAACATTTTCTGAAAGCAAAGATTTTAGTTTTAGAGACCAAATACAAAGAGCAAGTTTATCGATAATGAATAATATAGCGGAAGGGTTTGAACGAAAAACCAATAATGAATTTAAGCACTTTCTTTTTATGGGAAAAGGCTCGTGCGGTGAAGTAAGGTCAATGCTTTATGTTGCCAGGGAATTGAAAAAAATTTCCGAAGACATTTTTAATAAATTACATCTTCTTTCGGAAGAAATATCAAGGATACTCTCAGGGTTAATCAAGACTTTATAACTTTATGAACTTTACAAACTTTTAACTCGATATGCAAGACAGTCAATGGCCCTTATGGGAGGTTTTTATTCAGAGTAAATCAGGGCAGCCGCATAAACATGTGGGCAGTGTACATGCACCCGACAGCGAAATAGCATTGCTTAATGCACGTGATGTATATACCCGCCGAAACGAAGGTACCAGTGTGTGGGTAGTTCCTGCTAATACTATTACCGCATCTACACCTGAAGAAGTAGGCGCATTTTTCGACCCTGCTAACGATAAAGTATATCGCCACCCTACGTTTTACGAAGTACCCGAAGGCGTTAAATATTTATAAATGAAACTTAATCTTCTGCCTATAGTATTACTTGTTTTACCATTGTTTAGCTTTGGGCAGAATGTTTCCTTTTCTCCCAGCCTGGTATCGGCAGGAGGTACGTATGCCAGTTCAGGAAATTTTAATTTATCCTATTCGGTTGGCGAACCTGCTACACAAACTGTTTCTAATCCGGGACCGACACAAATTTATCTTACGCAAGGTTTTCAGCAACCCAGTTCAAGAATAAACGCGTTAAACTTTTTCGTCAACTTCAACGCTGAATCGTGCCTGAACAGCAATGACGGTTCGGCTGCGGTTACCATTTCAGGCGGAGTACAACCTTACACGGTAACATGGTCTGCCGATTCATTGAACCATGGTATGGCAATCGATAGCCTTGTACCCGGCAACTACACCGTTACTATAAAAGATGCTAACGGGCTTACTACCAGCACTCCCTTTATAATATTACCTAATAATGAAGCCTGTAAGGTTAAATTTTACAATGGCATTACCCCTAATGGCGATGGGCACAATGATACATGGATAATTGAGAATATTGAAATTTATCCGACTAACGATGTTCAAATTTATAACCGCTGGGGTACAGAAGTATGGAGTGCAGAAGGGTATGACAATAACCATGTAGTTTGGAAGGGCCAGGATTACCAAAACCAACCATTACCTGATGGTACTTACTTTTATATTGTAACCATTAGCGGTGCCACCCCATATAAAGGCTGGGTGCAAATAACAAGATAATTCTTTGATTTGAAAATGTGCCAATTTGATAATACTCTTAATTATCAAATCTTCAAATTAATTAATTTTCAAATTAGTTAATATGCATATAGATATCATCACCCTTCATCCCGATTTACTCGAAAGCCCTTTTAAGCATTCTATTGTTAAACGTGCCATTGATAAAAAACTGGCCGAGGTTAATTTTATAAACCTGCGCGATTATGGTGTTGGCAATTACAAACAGGTAGATGATTCACCCTTTGGCGGTGGTGCAGGCATGGTAATGAGCATTGAACCTATTGCAAAATGTATTGAAGAACTAAAAAGCAAACGCACATACGACGAGGTAATTTATCTTACCCCCGATGGAGAAGTATTTAACCAGGAAAAAGCTAACCGTATTTCTATGTTTAAAAATATAATGCTGCTTTGCGGGCATTATAAGGGGATAGATGAAAGAATTAGAGAACTGTTTATTACACAGGAAATATCTATTGGCGATTATGTGTTGACAGGAGGAGAACTACCTGCGGCTATTATTTGTGATGCAGTAATCCGTTTATTACCGGGTGTTATATCTGATGAAACCTCTGCATTATCCGATTCCTTCCAGGATGGGTTATTGGCGCCACCGGTGTATACCCGCCCTGCTGACTATAAAGGCAAAAAAGTACCTGATGTATTACTGTCGGGCGACCCTAAATTAGTAGAGGAATGGAGGCTTAACCAAAGTATGGAAAAGACTAAAAAGAAAAGACCTGATATTTGGAAAAAATACGAGAAGTAACTACCACTTCTTCGGTTTCACTAAATCGTAGCTTTGGTCAATAAATTCTTTTATAAGTTTTGCAGGCAGGCTACCATCCACTATAATAGTGTTCCAGTGCTTTTTATTCATGTGGTAGCCGGGGGTTACTGCCGGGTATTGTTCTCTTAATTCTATTGCCAGTTCGGGGTTGCATTTAACATTAAACTGTAATGGAATATTCTCTAATCCCATTAAGCAAAATACTTTTTTATTTACTTTAAATACAAGTGTTTCATTCCCGAAAGGGAAACTTTCCTTTACACCTTTTTTTGATAAACAGTATTCGGTTATCTCTTCTACGTTCATATAGATTGAGCCTTACTTCTTACTGTCCTTAGGAGGCATGGTGCCGAAGATAAAATCCCACAACATACTGCTAACGCCAAATGCTTTATCAGGATAACGATAATGGTGCATAATGTGGTGCTTCCAAAGAGGAGCCAATAGCTTGGGCGGCTGAAATTTATGTATGGCCCAATGAGTGAAAGAATACATTAGATAGCCATTCATAAGGCCAGGCATAAAATATAAAGCATATTTACCCAATATTATCCAAAATACGGTGAAGAAAACCGTTGCATACATTATACCAGGAACAGGAGGCATAAAGAGCCTTTCTTCGTCGCGCGGATAGTCGTGATGAATGCCATGTACCATTTGGTGAAATTTTTTTGTCCACTCTCTCTCATCTACAAAATGATATATGTAGCGGTGCATAAAGTATTCCATAACCGTCCACCAAAGCAAACCGCTGAAATACCATAGTAGCGCCTGCCCAATTGAAAGCCCTAAAACATAATTACCTAAAAACAACAGGGCAACCATAATTGGTACATATGTCGATAGGGTTATTGTAGGCGATGTTTTTGTCAAACGTTCAAGTACTGGCGACTTAAACATCACTCCTTTTGCGTTACCATTTCCCTTGTTTACTGCTGCATCCATAACTCTGCGTATTTGATACTACAAATTTACGAATTTGACCAAAATTCGGATGTTACATAAATCACAGAACGCTTAACTTTTTTACAAAAATTCGTTCTTTTTGCCTGATAATCATAGTATAAACTCCAGGTGTTAAATTAACTAAACTAATGTTTAGGCTATTTAACTGGTGCATTATTTCCCTTCCGTACATGTCATAAATTTCAACGCTAACTTCTGTTTTATCGCCGGGCAATTCTATGTTTATTTTATTTGTTGCCGGGTTGGGATAAATTTTCACTTCGTCGCTATTTGTTATCTCATTAATTGCCGCCGAAGAGTTACGATACCGTAAGTATATTTTAAAATTCGATGATACTTTTTTGTGATAATACAATCTCATTTTATCCGTAGTTAACGTAGGTGCCTCTATAATATATGCAGGGTTGGTATAAATAACCGAAGGCAGGCTAAACGTATCTGTAATTGCGGTTCTTACTGCAACACAAAGTTCGGTTTGAGTTGTTCCTTTTTTTATGCGCGTGTAATAAAGTTCAAGTCCATCGGCAGTAACATTTTCGGCATAAACCAGGTAGCCGGTATCGTTTACTTTATACAGTTGCGCCACTGATGTTGGCACTTTATTATACGTAGAATCGTTTACTTTTTGTGCTATCGCCAACTGAGAAATACATGGCAACCCATTTGCGCAGTTATTAAAGTAGGCATTGGCGTAATAAAGCAGGCTTCCGTTATAATTAATAGCAGCATCCATTATTATCCAACCCGGGCTGGCTATGTAAAGAGTACCGTATACCCTGGCGGTATCTATTACGCCGGTACCGGTAAACACTCCGTGAAAAAGATTGTTGTAAGTATATCCGTAATTGCGTGTTGTAACCCAAAAAAAACGGTTGGCCGAATCAAGCGAAGCAACAGCATCGAGGTGGGGCGGGCTAACTAAATTAGCGCCTGTAAGCGGGCCAATGTAAGTAAAGGTAGAATCGTTTACCTTGCTACAGTAATAAAGAGTTGTGTGTACTCCATCATTTAAGCTATTAAAGAACAAGTGCATGCCATCGGGAGAAATAAAAGGCTCCATTGCATCGGGTACAGTATCGCCAATTATGGTAACAGGTATTTCCCTTCCAAAAGTGGGATAGGTTTGGGCATTTACATTAGAGATTGCGCCGGATACTAACCCAATACTAAATACTAAAGAGAAAAGCCTGTGCATTCTGTATATGTTTATATACAAATATACGAAGCAGGTATTAAATCGTTCTTTTTTGAAAGAGCTGGCATAAATTTTTCTACTTTTGAGTACTGATTCACTGCAATGATTACAGCAGCTATTTCGAGCATATTTGAGCGTGAGCTCACCAAACTGGCAGAAGAGGTTAAACTCTACAAAAATGAAGATGCTATTTGGAAAGTGGACAAAGACATAAAAAATTCGGGCGGTAACCTGTGCCTGCATATTTGCGGCAACCTGCAACATTTTATAGGTGCAGTGCTTGGTGACACAGGATATGTACGTAACAGAGATAAAGAATTTTCGGACAAAAATGTACCGGCAAGTGAACTTGTAAAGGAAATTAAACAAACCATAAAAGTAGTTACCAAAACCCTGGAATCTATTCCGGATGAGGACTTGGATAAAGAGTATACTGCCTTCCCTCCGCACCTACTTGGAAAAGAAAAACTTTCCAAATTTTATTTCCTGGCTCATCTTCTATCCCACCTCGGCTATCACCTTGGGCAAATAAATTATCACCGAAGGCTGGTATCTTAATGAAACAAAACCATATTCCGCTACCGATTATTATAGATATTTGCATACATCATCACTCTGTTAATGTCACAAGATAGCCTTGTAATTATACCTACCTACAACGAAAAAGGCAATATTGAAAATATTGCACGTAAGGTACTTGGCCTGCCCGGCAATTTTCATTTACTCATCATCGATGATTCTTCGCCCGATGGTACAGCAGATATTGTAAAGGGGCTCATTACGGAGTTTGCCAACAGGTTATTTATTATTGAAAGAAAAGGTAAACTTGGATTAGGCACAGCCTACTTAACCGGTTTTAAATGGGCACTGGAAAAGGGCTATGAATACATTTTTGAAATGGATGCGGATTTTTCGCATAACCCTGAAGATCTTCCACGCCTTAAAGAAGCTTGCGTAAATGGTGCCGATGTGGCTATAGGTTCGCGTTATACCAAGGGGGGCAAAGTGAAAAACTGGCCAACCAACAGATTACTTATGTCTTATTTCGCATCTTTATATACACGCCTGGTTTTATCAATTAATATAAAAGATACTACTGCCGGCTTTAAGTGTTACAGGCGCAGAGTGCTGGAAGCAATACATGCCGATGATATACAGTTTATTGGCTATGCCTTTCAGATTGAGATGAAGTACCGTGCCATCCGCAAAGGATTTAAAGTGGTAGAAGTACCCATAACTTTTACCGATAGGCAAATAGGAGTCTCGAAAATGAGCACCCATATTTTTAAAGAAGCCTTTTGGGGCGTAATACAAATGCGTTTTGCCAACTATGCAAAGTAAAAACACACTTATCCGCAATGCTTTTATTGTAAATGAAGGCAAAACAGTTAAGGGTGATTTGCTTATTATAGATGGGAAGATAGCTGAACTGGGGCCCGAAGTAAATTCATTCCCTGCCGATACAGTAATTATTGATGCTACAGGTAAATATCTTTTACCGGGCGTAATAGATACGCATGTGCATTTTAGGGAACCTGGCCTTACCTACAAAGCAGATATATATACCGAATCGAAGGCTGCAGTTGCCGGTGGTGTAACATCCTTTATGGACATGCCAAACACAGTTCCCGCAGTGCTTACCCAAGAATTATTGGAGGATAAATTCAGGATTGCGAAAGATAAAGCTTTTGCCAATTATTCGTTTTACATGGGCACATCGAACACTAACCTGGATGAAGTACTTAAAACGGACCCAAAGAATGTGTGTGGCGTTAAAATTTACTTAGGACAATCTACGGGTAATATGTGTGTAGATAACCCGGAAGCCATAGAAAAACTTTTTGCCCAATGCCCTACCCTGCTTGCTGCCCATTGCGAGGATGAACATATTATTGAGGAGAACTCGAAACTATTTAAGGAAAAATATGGAGACAATCCTCCACCTGAATCGCATCCAAAAATACGTAACGAAGAATGTTGTTACATTTCATCTAAACATGCGATAGAACTTGCAAAAAAGCACAATACAAGGTTGCATATTGTACACGTTTCAACGGCTAAAGAAACAGGACTTTTCAGCAACAAAATTTCGCTGGAACAAAAACATATAACTGCTGAAGTATGCGTGCATCACCTGTGGTTTTCGGATAAAGACTATGCCAACAAAGGCAACTGGATAAAGTGGAACCCCGCCATAAAAACTGAAAATGACAGAAAGGGCCTTATGCGTGCAATGCTTGAAGATACCATTGACACAGTAGCCACCGATCATGCCCCACACGCCCATGATGAAAAAGAGCAGGTTTACTTTTGCTGCCCTTCGGGTGCGCCTATGATACAACACTCATTGGTTGCAATGCTGGAATTTCACAAAGCGGGGCTTATATCAATTGAAGCTATTGTACGGAAAATGAGCCACGCCCCGGCTACCTGCTTTAAAATTGATAAAAGAGGCTTTTTACGCAAAGGATATTGGGCAGATGTGATACTGGTAGATATGAATAGCCCCTGGAAAGTGGATAAAACCAATATACTTTACAAATGCAAGTGGAGCCCTATGGAGGGAGAAACATTCAATGCTAAGGTAAGCCACACATTTGTTAATGGCAATTTGGTTTACCATAACAATTCCTTTGATGAAGCGGTAAAAGGAATGCGCCTTAGCTTTAACAGGTAATACATTCCTAATTTATTTATAGTATTGTATTTAAACACCGGGGCGTGCTATTAAAATCGCAAAACAATATAATGAACTACGGCATTTTGGCCGTAGTGCCTGTTTATCTTACTATAGTAGGATTTATTTATTTAAAAAATATCCTGGCGCTCTATCTCTACACCCCTGATCCAGTATATGCTTATTTAATGAATGGGGTTAACCTGGCAAGCGGCCACATGGAAGTAGGCCATGCCGATCATCCGGGAACTCCTTTGCAATGCCTTTGCGCAATTATAATTTTTATAAAACACGCTTTAACAGGCAGCGATACTATATACCGTGATGTGTTATCAAATTCAGAAAGTTACCTACACACAATATGTGTAACTCTTATCCTTTTGTTGGGCCTGGTCACTTTTCTTACCGGAAGATACGTGCTTAAACACACTGGTAACCCGGGCATCGCACTACTTTTTCAATTTGTGCCTATGGGTATAGGATTATTAGAACGGAGTTACGCTCCCTGTCCTGAAGCGCTTATTGTAACAATAAGTACCTTTTTTACGGCTTACCTTTTTATTGCTTTTATATATCCTACAAATGAACGGGTGCTAAAAAATCGGTATACCAAAACTATCATATCCGGAATATTTATAGGCCTTCTTGTATCGTGTAAATTTACTTGCGCACCGCTTATCTTAATCGTGCCTTTTTTGCTGAAGAATTACAAAGAACAGCTTGTGTATTTGTTGGCGTCTGTTGCATCCTTCTTTCTTTTCATCCTTCCTGCACATAATGCGTGGTCCTATATGGTAGAATGGCTTGGCAGGCTTTTAACGCACGATGGGCATTACGGATTCGGACAAGAAAGGGTTTTAAATCCATCTTCTTTTATATCCAACCTCGCCGCAATGTTTTTTAAATCAGGAATCACCCTTCCAATATTCTATGGTATTACTTTTCTGGCTTTTATATTCATTATTATAAAGTCTCTTAAAAAAAATCACAATCCTACCCCTTATACAAAAGCAATATTGGGTTTATGCTTTTCCATTACTGCAATTATTATAATAGTGGCCAAACACTATGCTTTTTATTACCTCACCCCTGCCTTGGTTTGTTTTCCGCTTGCATTAATCGTTTCTCATAAAATACTCTCTGAAACTTCTGCCCTGTATACAAAAATTAAAAAACCGCTTATACTCATTTCAGGATGTATTTTTTCATTTGCATTTATAAGTAGCCAGGTTAATAATATACCGGATAATACCATACGTAAAAATTCATTGCCGGGAATACAAAAATTTATGAGTGAACGAAAAACATTACCTGTTATTATTACAACAGAAGAGGAGCAATCTTCAGCATTTATTGAACCATCATTAAACTTTGGGGTTGTTTATTCAGGCAGCCGCATGAGGTTTATTTATTATAATTTTTTACAGGCCCGTTATCCAAATTCTTTTGAATATTATATCCCTGAGAACAGATTATTTCAATGGGCCGAACCTGTTATACCTGCCCAAATTTTTAGTAAAAGCAGCAAAGTGCTTGTGTACTTTAAAGGCAAAGGTGCGAAGAAAGAAATTGAAAAAAGCATACTCGATACTTTTTGTAAAATGCCTAATGGTACGCTCTTGGGGCAATATCAAAAGGTTTATTCAGACACTGCATCTTGCGAAGATATATATGAAATATCTGCCGACTCGGTACTTGCGGCCAGATTGCTGGCGAACAATAAAAAAATATTTTGCGATATAGAAAAAATGGCAAGCGATAAACAATCATTCATTTCCTCAGACAGCATATATCATTTTAAAAATGTAAATGAACTAAGCCAGGATTTCCATCATTCGGGCAATAACTCAATTAAAATGGATTCAAAGGCACAGTATGGGCTTACAGCAGCAATCCCTGCTAAATCAAATTACTTAATTTCTGCTTCTATCTGGAGAAAATCGTTTGACGGAGCGGGCGGTATCGTATTTACTGCAAAAGATGGAGGTCAATTTTACCAGGCTGGGGCTGCCATTATTGAAAATGGTGAAGATGGATGGCAAAAAATTGAATATCGCTGCCAGGTTCCCTCGGATTATAAGAATGACTCCGTGCAATTTTACCTCTACTACGATGGCCATAAAAAGGCATATTTCGACGACCTGAATATTACTATTTACCATATGGAGTTGCCCGTCAAGGATTCTCTTGGTCAACTGAAAGAAGAAGTTCCGGAAGAAGGATTTAAGAAGTAATTGTTATTTACCCTCTGCGTTTTTCAATATCCCTGCTTTCATAGCATATTCGTGGGCATAATCGTATAGCGATGCTGCCAGTTGTTCATCATTCACCGCTTTCTTTAAGGTATCTGCCTGGCTTAACAGGGCCTGGTGCATAAATTGCTTCATTTCATCAAGCAGCATTTCCTTGGTCCACAAATGCAGATGCATAGAATTTTTTTCCTTTTCGTCCCATATCGACATAAAAACTGCCTTGCATGCTCCGCCCTGAGCACCATCACTGGCAGCCCATTTCATAGCTACAGGTACATTGTTTTCATCCAAATCCACCGTAATATGTATTTCCGATTTTTTGCCCATGTTTAATGTTTATTAAAGTGCCAAAAGTAAAGTTTTATATCTATTGAATAATTGCCGGTGAGTATTATCTTTGAACCTTCTCTTATCAATGCCCCATTTTATGCAAAAAACATTAAAACAATTTGATGAAGCGGTAGAAATCTGTAAAGGCATCTTTATTAAAAAGATGCACGACTACGGAACAGCCTGGAGGATACTAAGAATATCATCTATAACCGACCAAATATTTATTAAAGCCCAAAGGATACGAAGTATAGAAGAAAAGGGATTTCAAAAGGTAGAAGAAGATGTTTCGAACGATTTTATTGGCATTTATAACTATGCCATTATAGCATTGATACAGCTTTCGTTAAAAGATAATGAAAACATGGAAATGCCTGCAAAGGAAATTGAAATATTGTTCGATAAACATTCCAAGCAGGCACGCACCCTTATGACCGATAAAAACCATGATTATGGCGAGGCCTGGAGGGAGATGCGCATATCATCACTTACCGACCTGATACTGATGAAGTTATTGCGTATTAAACAAATAGAGGACCATAGCGGTAAAACCCTTATTTCGGAAGGCATAGACGCCAACTATTACGACGTTATGAATTATGCTATTTTTGCACTAATACGCCTTAGAGAATTGGGCAAAGTATGAAAGGGATTGTAAAGCTTAGCAAAATCTTAGTTGGCCTACTTTTTATTTTTTCGGGCTTTGTTAAGGCCGACGACCCCGTTGGCTTTGCCATAAAACTGCAGGAATACTTTGACAAAGACGCCTTAAATTTGCCCTGGCTTAATGGCTTTGCACTCACCTTTTCTATTATTATACCCATTGTAGAAATGGTGTTGGGCATAATGATTATTATCGGAGCCCGAAAAAAGCTTACACTATGGCTGCTGCTGTTAACCATACTGTTCTTCTCGTTCCTTACATTTTATACCGCGCACTACAATAAGGTGCTTGAGTGTGGGTGCTTTGGTGATGCAATACCTATGACACCCTGGCAATCGTTTGGTAAAAACATGGTACTGCTATTTTTCATTATTCTGTTGTTTTTGGGAAGCAAATACATTACACCGTCATTTTCAAAGATGATGGAAAATGCGATAGTTACCTTATTCACGGTAGGATGTATAGGGTTCTCATTATATTGCTACAACTACCTGCCTGTAATAGATTTTAGGCCATATAAGCCGGGCACCGATATAAAGAAGGCCATGCAGGGAGTACCTGATGTGCTAAAGTATTACTACACCCTTAAAAATAAAAAAACCGGCGCCACCCAGGAATTCGCCCAGTTTCCGCCCAATTACCAAAACGATTGGGATTATGTGAGCAACCGTACCGAAACTATTAAAAAAGGCATAGAACCTAAAATAAAGGATTTTAGCATAACTACCGGCGATGGCAGAGATATAACCGACAGTATTTTAAGCGTTCCGGGCTATACGTTTTTGCTGGCATCTTCATCTATTGCCGATGCTAATAAAAACGAAAGTGTGGTTAAATCCATAAATGATTTAGCTGCCAATTGCATTAAAAATAATGTAGGATTTATCTGTATCACTTCTTCGGATGACGGAGAAATTCAAAAATACATTAGTCAGTACCATGCGCCTTATCCGTTTTACAGTACAGATAATGTTCAGCTGGAAACCATGATCCGCGCTAACCCGGGCTTAGTACTTATTAAAGGTGGCATTGTAATAGCCGATTGGCATTATCATTCAATCCCTGATTATAACACTATAAACCAAAAATACATTCATCACCCGTGATAAATTTTATCTTAAAAAGAATAATGTATGGCATACTGGTATTATTGGGTGTGCTTACGCTGGTGTTTCTTTTGTTTAATGCCCTGCCCGGCGACCCTGCACGCTTAATGCTTGGCCAACGCGCCGACCAACAAGCCATACAAATAATTAAGAAAGACCTGGGTATTGATAAACCTTTAAGCGTTCAGTTTGCTATGTATATAGACGACCTTTCGCCTATATCTATTTATAACGACAAGCAACCTACCAGCGCTTTTTATTTGGATACTGCCAAGTATACACACTATACGGAATTATTCAGGGTGTCGAATCATTCTGTCTTGCTCATCAAGCCCCCATACCTGCGCCGCTCTTATCAAACACGCCGTAAGGTTATAGATATAATATCATCTACCCTGCCCAATACAGCGGTGCTGGCTATTACTGCCATAGTATTCGCTTCTATCATTGGTATTTTTCTCGGAATAATTGCTGCCCTTTTCAAAGACTCGTTTTTCGACCGGATATCGGTAATCCTTTCTGTATTGGGGCTTGCAGGCCCGTCGTTTTTTGTAGGATTAATATTTGCCTGGTTGTTTGGCCATGTACTTAGCAAATACACCGGGCTTAATACTGTGGGCAATCTTTACACTATCGACGATTACGGAAATGGTAGATTTCTTGATTTAAAGAATTTAATTTTGCCGGCACTTACTCTTGGCATAAGGCCACTTGCCATAATAGTGCAGCTTACACGCAGTTCTATGTTGGAAGTATTATCGCAAGACTACATACGCACTGCCTTTGCCAAAGGGCTTAAAATGCGCAAAATTATAACCAAGCATGCTTTAAAGAATGCTTTAAACCCTGTAGTAACTGCTATTTCGGGTTGGTTTGCCAGCCTTATTGCCGGTGCAGTATTTGTAGAATATATTTTTGGATGGGAAGGCATAGGTAAAGAAGTGATAGAAGCATTGGAAAGATATGACCTGCCTGTGGTAATGGGTGTGGTACTTGTAACTTCGGTATTATTTGTCGTAATTAACATTACGGTAGATGTAATATATGCCCTGCTCGATCCAAGAATAAGGCTTAAATAAATAACAAATGAGGAAGAAGATTGTTGCAGGTAACTGGAAAATGAATAAAACTTATGCCGAAGCTATACCGCTTTTGTATGAGATTAAAGACCTGTTATTTAAAAGCAAACAAACCGAAGGCATTCTTAAAATTATAGCTCCGCCCTTTCCTTACCTGCACGATTTTTACGAAAACACCAAAAGCCTGAAAAACATTTCGATTGCCGCGCAAAATTGCGCATCGGAAGAATCGGGTGCATATACCGGCGAAGTATCGGCCGCCATGATTAAATCGGTAGGCGCCACGTATGTAATTATTGGCCACTCAGAAAGAAGAGCATATTATAATGAAACCCCTGAACTGTTAAAGAAAAAGGTAGATGTAGCCTTGAAAAATGGCTTATCTCCTATCTTCTGCGTTGGCGAAACGGAGGATAAAAGAAAAAGCAATGCGTATTTTCCGGTGATAGAAGCTCAAATTACAGATAGCCTTTTCCATCTTGACAAAACAGCTTTTGAAAAAATTATTGTGGCCTACGAACCTGTGTGGGCAATTGGAACAGGGCTTACAGCCACATCGGCGCAGGCACAGGAAATGCATAAGTTTATACGCACCCTGCTTGAAAAAAAATATGGTACCGAAACAGCAAATAACACTTCCTTACTATATGGTGGAAGTTGCAATGGTAAAAATGCTGCCGAACTTTTTAGTTGCACCGATGTAGACGGAGGATTGATAGGAGGCGCTTCGTTGAAAGCGGCCGAATTTGTAGAAATAATCCATTCCTTTCCTAAATGAAGCGCCTGCAAAAACTCATATTAGCCATATTGGTTTTATTCTGTTTCCATAGTTATGGACAAAATAAAATAAAGGAATTTACTCCCGATTCGGTCAAGTTTATTAACGAACTGGGTGACTATATGGAGACCGGCCTTGCTACACATAAGGACGTAAAAGATTTTTTAGAAAAATTTACTGCGACCTGGAAATCGCCCGCCTATTCTCATTACTACAAGCAGGCTACCTATGATATGTGCAACGATATGCTTACAAGGCGCATACCGGTTTATCCCATGTTCCAGTCCTTTTTAAACTGTATGCTAAACTTTGTTAGTGTAGGGCTATCGCAAACCCAATTCGACCAATGGCATAAAACATTGCAAAAGCTTATAGCCCTTAAACCCGTGTCTAACTTTGGCCTTTATTTATCTACAAGCGAAAATCTTTTTGGTTCAAATACTTTTTTCAAATCGCCCACTCTTTCATGGGTAGCCGAAAGCAATAACTACACTTTTAGTAGCGACAGCACACCCGTTATTAGTTTTAAACAGGCAACTATTAAATGTGTAAACGAAAGGAACGATTCTGTGGTGGTATACAATACATCCGGAATATTTCTTCCTCTTAAAGGAGTATGGATTGGTAAAGGTGGAAAAGTAGACTGGGTAAGAACCGGGCTGGATCCAAACCAGGTGTATGGCGAACTAAAAAACTATTCCATTGTATGCAAACAAGGTGGTTTTGTTGTAGACTCGGTTACCTTTTGGAACAAAACCTATTTTGATAAACCACTACTGGGAAGAGTACTGGAAAAAAACATATCCGAACCCCAGGGCAAAGAAACATATCCCAAGTTTGTATCATACGGAAAAAGGTTTACGATACCTAACCTAACACCCGATGTAACTTATAACGGAGGTTTTGCTATGAAAGGAAGAAGGTTTGTAGGATCCGGTACTATTGAAGAGCCTGCCCAGTTAATTTTTAAAAGAGAAAACAAACCATTCTTGGTTGTTTCTGCTTTAGATTATAGTATTACCAAGGACCAAATAATGACGGATGATGCACGCATTATTATTCATCTGGATACAGATTCTATTTACCACCCCGACATACAAATGGTGTATAACATCAATAAAAAACACCTTTCACTTATTCGTACCGACCAGGGCCTTTCTCAAAGCCCATTTTTTGATACCTATCATAAAGTAAATATGTTTTTCGAAGAACTTTCGTGGAACACAGATAACCCGAAAGTTCAGTTTCATAACCTACAGGGTAGCGCACAAAATGTGGCCGACTTTGAATCTCAAAATTTCTTTAGGCCCTCTTTATACGATGCATTTAGCGAAGAAGGAGCAAGGAATATGATTACCCAAACGGTACAGTTTTCGAAATCTTCGGGTATGCGCGATTTTAAAATTGATGACCTGGCCGGTTACGTGCACTTGCAAACTGTTGAAGTAAGGCCGCTGGTTTTAAAAATGGCTTCTATAGGGCTTATTCTGTTCGATATACAAACAGATATGATGCACCTGGAGGATAAACTATTTACCTACGTTAATAACAAAATAGGCAAAGCAGATTATGATGTTATCGATTTCCATTCGGAAAACCCGGGACAGGATAACGCCGACCTGGACTTGCTTACAAACGATATGGTTATACATGGAATTAAGGGCGTTATTTTGAGTGATTCGCAAAACGTATACATCTATCCCGATAGCCAGCAAGTTGTGCTACACCGTAACCGTAATATTACTTTCGGCGGAAATGTACATGCGGGCCGTTTTGATTTTTACGGTCAGCATTTTGCATTTAATTACAATGATTTTAAGATAAAAATGAGAAACACAGATTCTGTTCGTATCAAGGCAGAATCATTTCAAGCCGATGCAAGTGGCAGGCACCACCTTGTACCTGTTAAAAGTATAATAGAACATCTTACCGGTGAAATTGATATTGACAGGGCCGATAATAAATCGGGATTGGGCAGATTGCGCCAGTTTCCTGTGTTGCGAAGCGATACTTCATCCTTTGTATTTTACGACAAAAAAAATATACAGGGAGGAGTGTATGCCAGGGACAAATTCTACTTCAAGGTCAATCCTTTTACAATCGATAGTCTTGGAACTTTTACCAATGCCGGCTTGCACTTTAGCGGTACCTTCGCATCGGCAGGTATAGTGCCTGAAATGAAAGAGGTATTGCGCCTGCAACCTGATATGTCATTGGGTTTTGTGCACGATGCACCCGAGGAAGGACTTGCTCTGTATGGAGGCAAGGGAACATTTAAAAACAAGCTCCAGCTAAGCAACAGGGGGCTTAAAGGTGATGGAGACATAAACTATGTTACGTCAGTATCCAAATCTAAAGACTTTACCTTTTTCCCGGATTCTGTTAAAGCAATTGTATACAGTTTTGTTGTAAACGAACAAAAAAACGCACCGGAATTCCCACAAGCTAAGGGTGATACAGTTAATGAAAAATGGTATCCTAAAGGTGATATAATGGGGATAAATGATATAAAAACGCCTTTTGATTTCTATAGAGGTACCAGCCGTTTCCATGGCCAGTTATCACTTACACCAAAGTTATTGGCGGGCAACGGAAAGGTAGATTTTGCAAAAGCCGCACTTACTGCAAAGCTTTTGCGATTTAAACAACACAAATTCCTTTCGGATACGGCAGACTTTGATTTGAAAAGAGTTGATTCGAGCGCGGGTATTGCGTTTAATACCCATAATATGAATTCGGAAGTGGATTTTGAAAAGAAAATGGGTGAATTCAAATCTAATGGCAGTGGTTCATACGTAGATTTTGCCGTTAACCAGTACATAGCCTACATGGATGAGTTTAAATGGTACATGGAAGAGGATTACCTGGATTTAAGCTCGAAACAAAAGATAGATCAAAATATGGCCGATGCAAAGGAAATTCAAATTTCCGGTTCGCGCTTTATTTCCACAGCCCCCAAGCAGGATTCGTTGCAGTTTATTGCTCCATCAGCTCGCTTTAACTTGAAAAATTATCTTATTACAGCAAAAAATGTACCGTTTATAAACGTGGCCGATGCACGTATTATACCTGATAGTGGAAAAGTGTTGATTCATAAAAATGCCTTTATGGAACCTTTGGTGAAAGCCAAAATAACAGCTAACACTGTTACCAGGTACTATAAAATATATAATGCCGATGTTACTATAGCAGCCCGCAAAAGCTATAGTGGTAGTGGTTATTACGATTATATTGATGAACTTAAAACCAAGAGGCCCATCTTCTTTAGCAATATACACGTAGATACTACAAAGCAAACCGTGGCAAATACTACGGTGGCCGACTCAGTTAACTTTGAACTTAGTTCCAATTTTAAATTTAAGGGCGATGTAAAACTTTTAGCCAGTAACCCCTTCCTGTTTTTTGATGGAGAATGCCGTATAAAACATGCATGTAACGAGGTTAAAATTACCTGGGTTAAATTCGCATCGCAAATTGACCCGAACAACATAAACATACCTATTACATCGAGCCCGGTTAATGAAAACGATGTGGCGCTTGCCGCCTCTCCTGTACTATCACCAAACCCCGATTCTATATACGTATACCCTGCCTTTCTTTCTCCGCTGATATATCCCAAAAAAGACAAAATACTATCCATGGATACCGGGTATTTGGCTTATGATAAGGGAAGCGGACAATACCGGATATCGAACAAAGAAAAACTGGTTGAACAAACCCTGCCGGGCAATTACATAAGCTTTGATACCCGCAGATGCGTTATGTACAACGAAGGTAAATTTGGTTTGGGTACTGATTATGGCGCCTTAGATGTGCAGACTATAGGAAACATGACCGATTATATAATACCTGATTCGCTTTCAGCCAAGGTTATGTTAATGCTTAACTTTTTTATGGATGATGGCGCGCTGGATAAAATTGGCACAGAAATGAGCAATTTTGCCAACCTTAAACCTTTTGACTATTCGAAACCAGATTACCAGAAAGACCTGAGGGAAGTAATGGGTAAAGATGCAGCCGATAAACTTATAACACAGCTTACCCTTTACGGCACAATGAAAAAGTTGCCTAAGGAATTACAATCGACCATTACATTTAGCCAGCTTGTACTTAAATGGAACAAATCAACCAATTCCTATGTATCTATAGGCCAACTTGCGTTAGGTAGTGTTGGCAAGGTAATACTTAATAAACTGGTTGATGGTAAAGTAGAATTCAAGAAAAAACGTAGCGGAGACATATTGAATATTTACATAGAACTTGACCCGATGCATTGGTACTTCTTCCAATATACCAATAACATGATGAGCACTATTTCATCTAATGTAGATTATAATAACATCATTCAGAATGCTAAAGCTGATAAAAGGGAGCAAAAAACAGATAAAGGCACTTTACACTATCAACTTGGAAGTACGACCACAAAAACAATTTTCCTGCGACACTTCGAAAATAGTGGTGGCAACGACGATAGCCAATAAAATTTAAACTAAGGCCTTAGTTCGTATAGGCGACGGATTTATTTCATCCGACTCAACTACGCCGTCTTTTAAGCGTACAATGCGGTGGGCATAACGGGCAATATCTTCTTCGTGGGTAACAAGTATAATGGTATTGCCTTTTCCATGTATTTCTTCAAAAAGGCCCATAATTTCAACCGAAGTCTTTGAGTCGAGGTTACCAGTAGGTTCATCGGCCAATATAATAGCAGGACGATTTACCAAGGCCCTTGCAATAGCCACCCTTTGCCTTTGTCCGCCCGATAATTCGTTGGGCTTGTGTTGCATCCTTCCTTTTAACCCTACCTGATCCAGCACTTCCATAGCACGTTTGTTACGGTCTTCTTTGCTAAAGCCCGCGTATATCATGGGCAACATAACGTTTTCTAAAGAAGTGGAACGGGGCAACAGGTTAAATGTTTGAAACACAAATCCTATCTGTTTATTACGTACTTCGGCAAGGTCGTTATCCAGCATTTTATCTACCTCTATTCCGTTAAGTATATATTTGCCTCCGGTAGGTGTATCCAGGCATCCCAGCATATTCATCAGGGTAGATTTGCCCGAACCCGAAGGGCCCATTAGGGCAACATATTCATTCTTATTTATAGTCAGGTCAACTTTACGCAAAGCATGAATAACCTCGGTACCCATTACGTACTTTCTGCTTATTCCAATTAGTTCTATAATCTTTTCCATCCCTGCTAATTATCTGCTAATATAGGCATTGCCTTAAAACCTGAGCACAAAATGCTCCTTTACCTGCCCCTTGCGAAAGAACACTATACCCACATTAAACAAATCTATGGTAACCGTTGCTCGTGGGTCTTTTATTATTTCCTTCCACGCTTCGTACATGCCTTTCGACCACCTGATATCATCAAAAACAAAAACTCCATGTTCGGATACCTTGGAGACAAAACTGTTAAAGTATTCCAGTGTAGCTTCTTTGCGATGGTTGCCATCAAAAAATACGTAGTCTACCGTAGAAATATCTTTTAATACTTCCGGCAAGGTGACCTTAAAATCGCCGGTTACCATTTTTACATTACTCGCTTTCAGGAGCTCAAAGTTTTTTACCGCCCTGGCTGCTGTTTGCGGGCTGCCTTCCATCGTAATAAATATTGCATCCGGACTGGCCTTAGCCTGATAAAGCGTGCTTATACCCAGCGATGTGCCCATTTCTACCATAACCTTAGGCTGCACAAAATTTACCAACCTGAACAATAATTGCCCTTTTTTAGGAGATACGGAGGAAGCGCGGGCAATGCTTTTTATCTTCCTTGTTTTGTTGCCTTTACCGCCCGCGCCAAAATCTACTACCTCAATAGAATCGGTAGAATGCAACATTATTTTACGCAAATGCTCTATAGGTGCAAACTCGTAATACTGGTGTTTTGAAGCAATTACTTTTTCGTAAAACTCGTACACAAAAGCAGAGTGAATACCATGCCGGTTTTTGGCCTTTAAAAGATAGTTTGCAAAATGCGCCGGAAGAAAGTTTGTATTCACCCCACGAAAATACAAAAGGGAAGGAATAAATTTTCTAATTTTGTGCACTTTAATTTTATATACGCAAATTAAGGAATGGGAAATATTGCAATTGCAATTCATGGCGGCGCCGGAACATTGATGACGGGGGCTGTTTCTCCTGATAGAGAAAAAGCTTACCATGAAAAATTATCTGAGGCATTACTTGCCGGTTATAACGTCCTTAAACAAGGCGGCACATCAGTAGATGCCGTAGAAGCCGCAGTGCGTGTAATGGAAGACTGCCCCCTGTTCAATTCAGGCAAAGGTTCGGTGTTTAACAGCGATGGCAAAAACGAAATGGATGCCGCCATTATGAATGGTAAAAATTTAAAGGCGGGCGCTATAGCCGAGGTAATGACTATACGTAACCCAATTTCTGCGGCAAAGGCTGTAATGGAAAAATCGAAGCATGTATTACTGGCAAGCCACGGTGCGGAACAATTTGCCAAAGAAAGTGGGCTTGAAATAGTGGACCCTTCCTACTTTTATGATGAAGAACGCCACGAGCAATGGTTGGCTACTAAAGACAAAGACGTTAATGCATGGGCAGGCGATAGTATCCCTTTGCCAACAGGAGCATCGGAAAAAAAGTTTGGTACCGTGGGCGCTGTGGCTTTAGATTCTCATGGCAACCTTGCAGCCGCAACATCTACCGGAGGAATAAATAATAAAAAATTTGGCCGTATTGGCGATTGCCCTATCATAGGTGCAGGTACTTATGCAAATAACAAAACCTGCGCCGTATCGTGCACAGGCGAGGGCGAGTTTTTCATTCGTAATGTGGCGGCTTATGATATTTCAGCCTTAATGGAATATAAAAACCTTACCCTTGCTCAGGCAACAACCGAGGTGGTTAAGAAGGTAGCACAACTTGGCGGAGAAGGCGGACTAATTTCTATTGATAGCCAGGGTACGATATCTGCTCCATTTAATACGGCATCTATGTTTAGGGGCTGGATAGATACCACGGGCGAAAAGTATACCGGCATATTCCGGTAGAAAATACAATTACATTTTTTTGATGGATACCTACAGTGAAGTAATAGACTACCTGTATAGCAGGTTGCCTGTATTTCACAGGGTAGGAAGCGCTGCATATAAACCCGGGCTGGATAATATAAAAGCCCTGTGTACTGCCTTAGGTAACCCTCAAGACAAACTTAAGTGTATACATATTGCGGGTACTAACGGCAAAGGTTCCACCTCTCATTATTTAGCATCAATATTACAAAGTGCGGGATACAAAAATGTAGGGCTGCATACTTCTCCGCATTTAAAAGACTTTCGCGAAAGGATTAAAATAAACGGCATACCTGTTGAAGAAAAACAAATTGTAGATTTTGTAAAAACACACAAGGCCCTCATCGAAAAACTTAATCCTTCCTTTTTTGAGATAAGTGTAGCCATGGTGTTCCAAATTTTTGCGGAAGCAAGGTGCGAGATTGCGGTTATTGAAACCGGCTTAGGTGGAAGGCTTGATTCTACTAATATTTTGATGCCTCTGCTATCTGTAATTACAAATATCAGCTTCGACCACATGGCATTTTTGGGTGACACCTTGCCCAAAATTGCATACGAAAAAGCGGGGATTATTAAACCCGGAGTACCTGTTGTAATTGGCGAAACTCATCCTGAAACAAAACAGGTTTTTATAGATAAAGCCAAAGAAGAGAATGCTCCCATTGTATTTGCAGATGTGGTTTACGAGGCTTCTCATTCTAAAATAATTAGCGAGGGAAATAAGCCTTACCTGGAGATGAACATATATAAACAAGATGCTCTATTTCTACCTAACCTGCACTCTGAACTTTGTGGCTTGTACCAGTTAAAAAATATTGCCACCGTGCTGGCATCGGTAGATGTGCTTAATGGCATTGGTTATAGGATAAATACTAAAGGTGTAAAAAACGGAATTGCAAATGTTATAAGTCAAACAGGCCTATTAGGCAGATGGCAAACTTTATCCACCAATCCCCTAACTATTGCCGACACAGGACATAATGAAGCAGGCATACGTGAAATATTAGCACAGCTAAAAACCATTTCTTACAAGCAATTGCACTTTGTAATAGGCATGGTTAATGATAAAGAACATCATAAAGTATTAGAATTATTGCCAAAGGATGCTATTTATTATTTCTGTAAAGCCAATATTCCGAGGGCTTTGGATGAAAAGGAATTACAGCAACTTGGCAGAGAACATAACTTACACGGAAATATTTATCCTACCGTAAAGGAGGCGTTGAAAGCAGCACAAGCAAAAGCACAAAAAAAAGATTTGGTGCTGGTAGGTGGCAGCACTTTTGTAGTGGCGGAGACCATTTAAATTTTATTGCATCCTGAAAACGCTGAAGGCAAGAACCTATTGATAAACTTGGGAAACAAAATAAAAAAACTATATTTGATTTAACTAATCAGGTGGCATTTTGAAAAAACGGTTACTATTTTTCGTTTTTAGTTTTTCACTTTTTACTCTTTGCCGTGCACAATATTCAGTGTTGCATAACTTTAATGATACAAATGGAGCAAAACCATTGTATAGTTCATTAACTTTCTTAGGAAATAAACTATACGGAATGACTCAGTTTTCGCACGGACAAGGAGTTATTTTCTCTATAGATACAACTGGGAATGGCTACAAGGACCTGTTGAATTTTAATGGCAACAATGGTCAAAATCCTACAGGCTCGCTAACATTTTCGGGAAAAAAATTGTTTGGAATGACCCAAGCCGGTGGGGTAATTAGCGATGGTAATGTTTTCTCTATAGATACAAATGGAAACAGGGACAAAGACCTGTTGGATTTTAACGGTCCTAATGGTTCGGCTCCCCGTGGTTCATTGATACTTTTGGGAAACAAATTATTCGGAATGACCATTTTTGGAAGTACAAATGGTAATATTTTTTCGATTGACACTAATGGCAATGGGTACAAAGACCTATTCGATTTCAATGGCACAAATGGTTCATTTCCTTACGGGGATTTAATATTTTCCGGAAATAAATTATTTGGGATGACAGGTGAAGGAGGATTAAATGGCGACGGGGTGGTTTTTTCAATCGACACTGATGGAAGTGGATATAGAACCTTGCTGAATTTTAATGGACTAAATGGCTCTTCACCATTCGGCTCGTTAACCTTATCGGGGAAAAAATTGTTTGGAATGACAAATAGAGGCGGAGCAGATAGCGATGGTCTTGTTTTTTCACTTGATACCAATGGTAGCGGGTACAAGGACCTACTTGATTTTAACGGCACAAATGGCCAATATCCTTTTGGAAACCTAACTCTTTCAGGAAACTTATTATTTGGGATGACATATTTTGGCGGAATTTATGACAATGGTGTTGTTTTTTTGCTTGATACTAATGGCAGTGGGTATAGCGATATATTTGATTTTGATGGAACAAATGGTCAAGGGCCTACCGGCTCATTAACACTTTCAGGACACACATTGTTCGGAATGACAACATATGGAGGGACAAATGGAGATGGGGTAATTTTTAAAATTGGCTCTGGTTCAGTAACCGGAGTTAACAAATTAATTACAGGTTCGGGGGTTGTAAACCTCTATCCCAACCCGAACAATGGATTTTTTTCGATTTCTCTCAATTACCCTGAATTCGTTTCAGGGTCGCACACTACTGTTCAGATATATAGTATACTTGGAGAAAAAGTGTATTCCGAATTATCTCTTGTCAATTATCCGTTGTGTATTGATATAAGCAACCGGCCAACAGGTATTTATCTTTACCGGGTACTTACCGAAACAGGAAGTTTGGTTTCAGAAGGAAAGTTTATAATTCAATAACCAAATCCTGAAAATTAATTTAGCCTTGACTCATCAATTGAATGCAGCCATTGGCTTGCCTCTTTGGTAACCCTTTCAAGGCAACCTTCCTCAAAAGGAGATTTAAGCTTTGCCAGTTTAACCAATTGCAAAAACGATTGGCTTCCGCCTGCATTGCATAATTCCTGGTAATCCTTTAAAGCCGTCACACGATCCTCATTGGCCTTTTTCCAAAATTGCAAGGCGCAAACCTGTGCAAGGGTATAATCTATATAATAAAATGGGGTTTGATAAATGTGGCCCTGTTGCTGCCAAAATCCGCCTGCTTCCAAATATGTATTTCCACTGTAGTCCCTGCTCGGGCGATATTTTTTTTCCAGTCCGCTCCATGCCTTGTTTCTTTCAGCTGGTGTTGCATCGGGGTTATCGTATACCCAATGCTGAAATTCATCCACCAGAACACCATAAGGCAAAAAGAGAATGGCTCCTGCTAAATGCTCGTACAAAAACTTATCGGTAGATTCTTCAAAAAATAATTTCATCCAGGGCCAGGTCAAAAACTCCATGCTCATTGAATGTATTTCGCAGGCTTCCATGGTTGGATAAAAGTATTCGGGCACTTCGTAATTGCGGCTGCAATATCCCTGAAAGGCGTGTCCGGCCTCGTGGGTAAGCACCGTAACATCGTGCATGGTGCCATTAAAATTGGCAAAAATAAATGGGCTTTTATATTCGGGTAAAAAGCTGCAATATCCACCCGATGCTTTATTCTTGCGTGAGGCAAGATCGAGCAGGTTATTTTTCATCATAAAGTCGAAAAACACACCCGTTTCGCCTGATAGTTCGTTGTACATTTTTCCGGCTTGCTTCAGCATCCATTCCTCATCGCCTTTGGGCTGTGCATTGCCGTTGGTAAACAACAACGATTCATCGTAATACTTCAGTTTATCCAGCTTAAGTCTTTTGGCTTGTCTTTCTCTAATCTCTGTAGCGAGTGGCACTACATATTTATGCACCTGGTCGCGGTATTGCTTAACCATAGTTGCATTATAATCGCCACGAGCCATACGCAGGTACCCTAATTCAGTAAAATTTTTGAATCCGAGTTTGCGGGCAATTGTAGTTCGCAATTTCACCAAATCATCAAATATTCTATCCAGTTCTTTACTCTTTGCTGTAAAAAAACTGTACTTGGCTATGCTGGCTTTTTCTCTCACACTTCTGTCGGTCGAAGAAAGATAGGGCGTCATATCTGAAAGGTTGAGCACCTTACCGTCGAATTCAATTTGCGCCGAGGCAATAAGTTTTGTGTATTCGCTCGATAATTTGTTTTCCTGTTTCAAGTCCTCTTCCACAGCGGCCGAAAACGTTTTCAGCTTCATTTGTGCATAGCTGAAAAGCTGTGGACCAAACTTCTTTTCGAGTTCGACCCTGTGCGTAGAATTGACCAGCAAATTATAAAACTCGTTTACAAGGCCGGTGTATGTAGGCTCGTTGGCATCAAAAAAATCCTGTTCGTCCTGGTACGTTTTGTTGGATGTATCCTGGGTATACTTTATTCCGGCATAGGCATACATAGTTTCAAAATGATTTCTCAGTTTGTTTACTTCGCTTATTAGTTTTTCCTGTCCTTTAGCATCCGCGTTTTTAAATTGGTTTGCCAGGGCATGCATTTGTACAGATAATGCACTTATATCTGGCCTTTGGTATGGTATTTGGTCGAACTGCATATATATTAAAAACAAAAACCTGCCTACAATAATTAGTAAGCAGGTTTATAAATTAAAATTTAAGTATTAAACCGGCTTATTACTTTCCGTTTGGTTTATTTTTTTGGCTGCCATTAATTCCGAAGAAATAATACACACCAATGCTAAAGCTTGCGGTAGCAGTGTGTGTTGGCTTATAGCTTGCATAATATGAAGGCTGTCCTCCATAAGATGTATATAATACATTTTGTCCACCATTGTAGCTTGTATTCATATCCTGTCCTAAGCCATCGGTACCTTTAACATCGGTAAGGCCATAAGAAAAGCGAAGGTTGGTGATTATGTTTACACCCGAAGTGCCAATTTGGAAATCGTCGCCAAAACCAATTACCCCCTGTATGTTGCTTGGGGCATACGATTGCTTGGTATTATAACTTACAGAAGGAGGACTGAGTGGTCCCTGGCCTGTGAAGTTGGCGGTATAGTTTGCATCATTTACTATATCATATTCAGGGCCTATTTCAAAATAAGCACCATTACCCGAACCAAATCTGAAAAGCACAGGTATTCCTACAATATTTAATTGGCTTTTTGCGGTGTAGGATTCGTTTGTTGCCTGGTAATAAGGAGGACTTGCTATAGGTTCGCTAAAATAAAGTTCGTTATCCTGGAATTTACCGGAGTAGCCTTGTGATAAGGTTCCTAAAAGCACATCGGCTTCTATGGCGCACCTTGATGAAATATCGAAAGCGAAATCTACACCATAGTTATAGGAAAAGGCAGCCGCATAATTTTGTCCGTTACCTGCCGCAGATACGTTTGAGTTAAAAAGCCAGCTGCTGGCAGCTGCACCTCTAAAGCCCATTTCCACGCCCAAACCATTTCCTTGCGCATTTGCATTAAAGCTTATGAAAACTCCAATACTTGCTATTCCGAATAGAATTTTTTTCATAACAGGATGATATTTGTGTTATTTTTGATAGTCAAAAGTATAATAGTTTTACGGGATTTCCTATTTATACAAGGAAATACTGGAAAAGAAACCTTATAAACTCAATTTACAGACTATGAAATTAATGGAAAATCAATCAGTTATCGTTACCGGGGCATCGCGCGGAATTGGCAGGGGAATAGCCATAAAATTGGCTGAACTGGGCGCCAACGTGGCATTTACATACCTTTCTTCAGAAGCCAAAGCAAAAGAGCTTGAAGCCGAACTAAGCGCTAAAGGCATTAAAGCAAAGGGCTACCACTCGGATGCGGCAGATTATAAAGCAGCTGAGCAACTTGTAACTGATGTACAAAAAGATTTTGGCAAGATAGACACACTGGTAAATAACGCGGGAATTACCAAAGATGGCCTGCTTATGCGCATGAGCGAAGAACAATTTGATGATGTAATAAAGGCCAATCTTAAATCGGTTTTTAACCTTACAAAAGCCATACAACGCCCTATGCTAAAGGAACGTAAGGGCTCTATTATAAATATTACATCGGTAGTAGGCATCCGCGGCAATGCAGGCCAGGCAAATTATGCGGCATCTAAGGCGGGTATAATAGGCTTTACCAAATCGGTTGCCCTTGAACTTGGCTCGCGCAGTATACGTTGCAATGCCGTAGCACCGGGTTTTATTGAAACCGAAATGACCGCTGCACTCGATGAAAAAGTGATTGCACAATGGAGAGAAGGCATACCGCTTAAACGAGGTGGCACACCTGAAGATGTGGCAAATGCAGTTGCTTTTCTCGCATCTGACTGGTCCACCTACATAACCGGCCAGGTTTTGCAGGTGTGCGGTGGAATGCTCACTTAAATCATGAATATCCAATATTCAATATCGAATTATGAAGTTAAGAAAGCAAATGGCGTTTACTTCGATATTCATTATTCCTTGTTCAATATTCGATATTCTATAGAGATTTGTCATTTAGCATAGCATACCCGGCATGGTTTATTATCTTCTGTCCTTTGGCAGGAGCCCTTTATGCATTACTGTTTTATTATAAAGATAAACGCACAGCAGACCTACCCAATTTTTTAAAGTGGACACTTGGTGTATTAAGATTTTGCCTTGTTAGCATACTTGTTTTTTTATTGATGGGGCCGCTTGTAAAAAGTACAAAAAACAGTATAGAAAAACCTATTATAGTAATTGCGCAAGATAACTCGGCATCGATAGTTGCAGGGAAAGATTCTGTGTTTTACAGGCGCGCATTTAAAGATAGCTGGGATAAAAACATTGCTGAGCTTTCAAGCAAATTTGATGTTAGGGTAATGTCTTTCGGTAATGAACTTAAAGACAGTATGAATTACCGCTATAATGAAAAAGAGACCGACATATCCTCTGCACTAGATGAAATAACCAAGCGTTATTATGGCAAAAATTTGGGAGCAGTTGTTTTATCTACCGATGGTATTTATAATAAAGGGTTCGACCCACTGTACGCCGCACACAATTTAAAATCGAGCATATATACTGTTGCATTGGGCGATACACTTGTAAAGCGCGATGCTATTGTGAGCAAAGTTGAACATAACAATACCGCCTTTTTAGGAAATACATTTCCGTTGCAGGTAATTGTAGATGCGCAAAAACTGGAAGGTAAAACATCTACACTAACGGTTACTGATGTTACCGAAGGAAAAGATGACAAACTTTTTGTAAAGCCGCTGACCTTTAATTCAGAATCATTTCACCTGAATATACCTGTGCAGCTTAAGGCAATTACGGCAGGTTTGCGGCATTATGTTGTTAAGATTGATGCAGTAGAAGGAGAAGAAAACCTAACGAACAACAGGCAGGATGTATACATACATATTATAGATGAAAAACAGCATATCCTTATTTTATCGGCTCCTCATCCCGATGTGGCAGCTATAACCGAAAGCATTAACAGCAGTGAATCTTTTGAGGCTGAAAGTATGACACCCGATAAATTCCAGGGAAATTTGAATAAGTATTCTTTGGTTATTTTAAACCAGCTGCCATCACAAAGCCTGGGTATTGCGCAGGTGTTGCAATCTGTTAAGAATGCAAGTGTGCCTGTACTCTATATTTTAGGCAGCGAAACGGACATCAGGGCTTTTAATAATCTAAATACAGGCATCAAAATAAATTCGATGGGTGGTAAAACATCGGATGTCGAGGCTTCGGTGGTTTCCAATTTTTCGTTGTTTAGCATCGACGATAATTACAAAACTTACGCTGGCAGATTACCAGCCCTGGCTGCACCTTTTGGCAGCTACCAGGCAGGACCATCTATAACTACATTATTCAATCAAAAAATACAAAGTACGGTTACCGATTACCCTTTAATTGCTTTTAACACAACCGGCAATAACAAGTGCTGCATTATTGCAGGCGAGGGTATTTTCAGGTGGAAGTTACAGGACTATGAGGACCATAAAAACCAGGATTTTTTTAACGACCTTATCACTAAAATTGTTCAGTACCTTGCTGTGAAAGACGATAAAAGCTTTTTCCGGATACATGCTGCCAATAGCTATAAGGAAGATGAACCTGTAGAAATTGATGCGGAACTTTATAACCCGAGTTATCAATTAATAAACGATCCTGAGGTAACTATCGTAATCACAGACAAGGATGGGAAAAAATTTCCGTTTACATTTAACAGAACATCGAATGCGTACCATTTAAATGCAGGTATGTTGCAGGCGGGTACATATACCTTCGAGGCACAGGTAAAATCGGGCAATGATATTTACACTAAACAAGGAGAATTTACGGTTACACCCGTGCAACTTGAAACCACACAAACTATTGCCGACCATCACCTGCTGTACCAATTGGCAAGCCAGCATGGAGGTAAGATGTTTTTCCCCAACCAACTAGATGAACTTACAAAGCAATTAGAAAGCCGCGATGATATAAAACCTATCATATATTCTCATACATCGTATTCACCTATTATAGATTTAAAATGGATATTTTTTGTGCTGCTGATATTAGCAGGCGTGGAATGGTTTATCCGTAAATGGAATGGCACTTATTAATTAGTAATTCCTATAGAACGCGGATAACGCAGATTTAATATGATATTTAATGATACTATCTTAATAAATCATAAAAATCAGTGGCATCAGCGTTCGATTGCATCTTTAAATAAATAATAATTGTGGCGAAGTTACTTTCTATATTTCCCGAACATATTGAGGAGCATAAGCTGCAAGCGGCTGCAAATGTTATGCGGGAAGGCGGAGTGGTAATTTATCCCACCGATACCATATATGCAATGGGATGCAGCATTTTGCAACCTAAAGCCATAGAACGTATGGCTAAGATTAAAGACATTCGGGTAGATAAAGCGGTGTTCTCGCTTATTGTACACGATTTTAGCCATCTTACCGAATACACCCGCCCCATGAGCACCGCCACATACAAACTTATGAAGCGCTGCCTGCCCGGCCCTTTTACATTTATATTAGAAGCCAATGCCAGCATTACCCGCCTGATGAACAGCAGGCGTAAAACGGTGGGCATACGTATACCCAACAACCCTGTAACTTTAGGATTGGTAGAAAAGCTGGGCTGTCCTATTGTTTCTACCTCTTTGCACGATGATGACGAAATATTAAAATTCCCTACCGACCCGGATGAAATATTTAACCTGTATAATGATAAGGTGGATGCAGTAATAAATGGGGGTTATGGTAAAAATGAGGAATCGACCATTGTAGACTGCACCGGTGAAGAACCTGTAATAATTAGGCAGGGGCTGGGAGTGATTTAAGTGAAAAACGAAAAGGGAATAATGAAAAATTAAGGAAGCTTTTCGATTAAGGATTTTTGAATTACGAAGAGAAACAAGAGCCTTGTTATACTTTTAATTTACTATAATAAATAAAATGTTTATATTTGCTTTGTAGTCATCTGCCCTACTTTCTCTTCCCAAGCGGAAAGACATTACAAGGTGCGAGATCAAACTGTCCCTATGCAACGAGCAAAAGAAACGCTTCCCCGTATGGGGAAGTAGGATAGGGCAGAATAGTTGTATACCCGTTAAAATCACCTAAGTAACTGAAAATGAGGGTTTGACGGGTATACACGGGTATACAGATTTTTGAAACTTTGTGTTCTTTGCGTGGCTGTATCTTGGCGTCCCGATAGCTATCGGGATTGGCGGTTAGGCATTTATCAGCATTACTTAACTTCCCACAAATGCTTAAAGGCCTTACCGAGGTTATTGGTAATATCCTCGGCGATAAGAGCCTCCTGGCCAAGTTCGTTGGCGGCAATATCTCCGGCAAGTCCGTGGAGATAAACCCCTAACACCGAAGCTTCGAAAGATGAATAACCCTGAGCCAAAAGTCCGGTGATGATACCTGTAAGGGTATCTCCACTACCCGCAGTAGCCATACCCGGGTTGCCGGTAGAATTAAAATAGACTTCACCAGCAGGTGTTGCAATAGCTGTGTAGGCTCCTTTTAATATAAGGTACACCTGGTTTTTGCGGGCAAATTCAATTTGTGCAAGGTGGGTTTGGCAGTTGTTTTCCTGCTTGGCTGCTAATCTGGCGAACTCGCCCGGATGTGGGGTTAATATGCTCCCCTTAGGTAAAAACGAAATCCATGTTTTATTTTCTGCCAATATATTAAGCGCATCAGCATCTAGTACTAACGGCACCTTAGCATTTTGAATAATAAATTTAAGTCCGTTGGCGGTATCTGCCTCCTGCCCTATTCCCGGTCCCACACCTATCGTATTATACTTTCCTATCTCTTTAATATTTATACCCGAAAACTCCCAGTCATGTTCATCCACACTTACCATTGCCTCGGGCACAGATGTTTGCAGAATATTATATCCACAATCGGGAACATGAACCGTAAGCAATCCAACACCCGACCGCAAACATGCTTTGGCTGCCAGCACGGCAGCACCTATTTTACCGTACCCACCCGCAACCAGCAAGGCATGGCCATAAGCACCCTTGTGCGAAAACTTTGCCCTATGCTTGAGCATGGGCACAACCATGTTTTGACTTACAAAGTTGTTTGTGGCTTTTTGGCTGGCAATAAATCCCTGATCCAATCCAATATCTAATACAAAAAAGCTGCCCACGTATTTGGCATTATCGGCAAACAAGAAGGCCAACTTAGGTGTTTGAAAGGTGAGAGTGAAGGTGGCGTTAATTATATTCTTTGGGTCAGATGCCGCATTGTCTTCCATCATTAAGCCGGAGGGAACATCGATAGCGATAACAGGCAGCGCAAATGAATTTATCCTTTGTATCACTTCTGCCAGTTTACCCTCTACAGGTTTTGATAAACCCGAGCCTAAAATAGAATCTATAATCGCAACATGTTTGTCCTTAACATCTTCAATAACTATGTCACTTACTTCTCTTACTTCTTTTACAGGAATATCCTTTACAGATTCCAATCTTTTACGGTTGGCTAAAAAGTCGGGAGAGGATTTTGAAAAGAATGGGACAATAAGCACTTCGACTCCGTATCCTTTTTCGTGCAATAAACGAGCAATAGCTAAACCATCGCCCCCATTATTGCCGGTTCCACATACTATTTTAAAAAAGGTGTCCTTATTAAAGAAGCTTTCAATCCATTCTACACATTCGTTAGCCGCCCTTTCCATTAAATCTATTGAGGTAATAGGCTCATTAGTTATAGTATATGCGTCGGCGGCTTTTATCTGTTCAGCATTCAGAATTTTCATAAACTGATATTATATCTGCAAAGTTGGTATAATAAGGAATATATTCCTACTTTCTTTAATTTTACGTTAATAACAGCACCCATTACTGCACTGTATATCAATGATAACAGGTATATTTTAGGGCTTTTATAGGGGGATTGAGAGATTTCTCTTTTTAATTATCAAAATTTAGTTAATATTGCAACGAAATAAATCATCAAATCTTCAAATTAATCCATGAATAAACAACAATTACAAGCCTTTTCTGCATTGTGCATAGCAGCTGTGGGCATAGCTGGTTGTAGCGGTTTCTCTAAAATGTTTAAAGACGCCAACAAAGTCAGCTATTCGGTTACTCCTAATCCTTTACAAGATAACGGAGACAGTGTACAAGTGAACATTTCGGTGAAATACCCAGCACAGTACTTCAATAAGAAGGCTGTGGTAAATGTTACCCCAACACTTAAATTTTCTGATGGCAAAACCGAGGCTCTTAAACAAGTTACCCTTGTTGGAGAAAAAGCCCAGGGCAACGGAACCAAAATTGGTTACGACCAGGGTGGCAGCTTAAGCTATACCGATAAGGTAGCGTTTAAAGATGAAATGAGAATGGATGAGCTGGATGTAAATGGCACTTTGGTTAATACCAAAAAAGATTTTCCACCAATGAAAATTGCTGATGGAACCATTGCTACAGCCAAATTGCTGCAAAACGATGATAAATTACTTTTAGGTAAAGACAATTTCCAAAAAACAATACCGGAACACGACACTACACATATCTACTACGCTATCAGCCAATCTAACGTTCGCCCTACCGAGTTGAGCAGTGCAGAAATGAAGAAATTCAAAGACTTCATGGTTATGGGTATGCAACAAGGTTATACCTGGGATGGTTTTAACGTAGATGCTTTCGCTTCTCCTGATGGCGAAACAGCAATGAACCAAAACCTGGCAGGCGACCGCGCAAAGACAGCTATTAAAGCTATGGTTGCCATGCTTAAAGGCAAGATGGATGTACAAATGAAAGATGATAAGGGTAAAATGAAGACAGAGAAGGTTGAAATGGACCCTAAGCTTGCTGATGAAGCATCTTACAAAGTGGGAACCACCGGCCTCGACTGGGATGGTTTCAAAAATGCGGTTCAGGCTTCTGACATGAAAGATAAGGACCTTATCTTACGTGTTCTTTCGATGTATACCGACCACGACCAACGTATGAAAGAAATTAAGAATATGGCTGCTACTTACACACAATTAGCAGATAAAATCCTTCCTAAATTAAGAAGGTCCATTATCCTTGTAAATGCAGAAAAGAAGAGCCGTACAGATGCGCAAATCAGCCAATTGGCTACTTCGCACCCGGACAGCCTTTCTTTAGAAGAAATACTGTATGCAGGTACTCTTACCACAGATGTTAACCAAAAGGCCAGCATCTACATGGCAGCAGAAAAACAATATCCTAGCGACTGGAGGACATCTAACGATGTTGGTTATGCAGAAATGATGCAAAACAAACTTTCGGATGCTGAAGCAGAATTCCACAAAGCTGATGGACTTTCGGCTAACAACCCTGTTATACAAAATAACCTGGGTGTAGTAGCACGTTGGAAAGGTGACCGCAGCGGCGCAATGGAAGACTTTAAAAAGGCTTCGAGCGCAGGACCTGATGTAGCTTATAACATGGGACTGGTTGACGTACAACTCGGAAACTATGCTGATGCCGTAGGCAACGTAGGTAGCAACAATACATTCAATGCTTCTTTAGCTAAATTATTAAATGGCGATGCTCCGGGTGCTAAATCAACCCTGGATGGTTCGAACGACCAAAGCGCAATTGCTTCTTATTTAAGAGCAGTTATTGCAGCACGCAACAGCGACAAGAACGACATGGTAAGCAACCTGAAGACAGCTATCAATAAAGATGCTTCGTTAAAGACAATGGCTTCTACCGACTGCGAATTCATCAAGTACAAAGATGATGCAGACTTTAAAGCAGCTATCCAATAATAGCAGGTAATTAATGCACTAAAAAACCCCGCAATACTGCGGGGTTTTTTATTTACGCTCTACTGATACGTTTTCTTAAACCCTTACTCCAATAACCAATATATCATCAAGCTGTTCTTCTCTTGCTTTCCACTGTTCAATATATTCTTCCAGCCTTTGGGCTTGTTTAGCCATCGAAAGTTCTTTTATACTTAACAGGAACTCTTTAAACCTGCGTGTGGTAAGCTTTTTGCCGCTTGGCCCGCCAAATTGGTCGGCATAACCATCCGAGAATAAATAAAAGGTATCTCCCTTATGTAAGTGTAGTTCGTTAGCATCAAATTGCTGGTCGGCATCTGTAAAGCCGCCAATGGCTTTTTTGGTTGCTTTAACTTCTTCAAGTTCGTTAGTACCTTTACGTATAATCCACAAGGGGCGATTGGCTCCCGCAAAAGATACCTGCGTTTTACCGCTTACTTCTTTAATGGAGCACAAAGCAATATCCATTCCATCACGGGTTGAACCTGTATCGGAAGATTGGCGCAGCGCTTCCCTAATACCCCTGTTTACAAGCGACAATACTTCGCCGGTATGTTGGGTTTGGTGCGTAGCATCGTGTAGTTTTTCGTATCCTATCAGGCTCATGAATGCACCGGGAACACCATGCCCTGTGCAATCGGCAGCAGCTAAGAATATGCTGTTTTTATGGTTCAGGAAGAAATAAAAATCGCCGCTTACAATGTCCTTCGGTTTAAATAAAATAAAGCTATCGGGCAATACTTTAGTCATATTACTATGCTCGGGCATTATAGCATTCTGTATTCTTTGGGCATAGTTTATGCTATCCGTAATTTCGCGGTTCTTTTCCTCAATTTTTTTGTTCTTTGAATCCAGTTCGAGGTTAATCCTTCTCTTTTGCCTGTAACTTATAAGGGCAAAAATGGCAAAGCCCAAAACGAGCAACAGCACAACCCCCGAAGCGTATATTATAATTTGTTGTCTTTTAAGCTGGTCATTCTTTAATAAATCATCCTTATCTTGCTGTGCCCTTTTAACCGATTGTTTCATCTCAAAATCGAGGATAGAAAGAAATGGGCGTATACTTTTGGTATACTTTTCATCAAAGGCAAAATCGCCATTGTTAAAATCCGGATCGTACCTAACCATAGCAAGCGGTGCCTGTAGCAGGCTATTGGCATCCACCCCTTCTACTTTTTTATATATGCTTATCTCTATATCATAAGCGGTAAAACCCTGTTTGGCACGGGCCGCCGGAACGTTTTTAGTAGAAAAGCTAATACACTTGGTAATATATCCCGGCTTGGTAAAGGTTAACATATAGTCGGTATCGGGCTGTAGGGTAAAACTGAACTCGCCATCTTCAGATGTTTGAGTATTTATAAGTGTGCTATCGTTATATACTGATATTACCGCACCTTTAAGGCTTTGTCCTTTTTCGGTAACAACGCCTTTTACTTCAATATTCCACTTTGGAGCCGTGCTTTTAGGTGCCGCATAATTTGCAAAAGGCAATACCATAAGCATTAAAAACAAAACCGCTTTAAAGGACTTTAACATGATAAAATTTTCTTTTTTGAATGAGGGAGCAAAACTATACAATCTACTTACTAGATAAGACATGAATTAAAACATTAATGAAATAATAACGCTTAGTTATTCAAGGCATTATTTAACATCGTTGCCGCTTCTTCTCCTACCAAAGACCCAAGGGCCACACCCATGCCACCAAGCCTTACCGCACAAAATACGTTTGGAGAAATAGCCTTTACAATAGGCGATTTTGAATTTGTTCCCAAGCCCAAAAGACCACTCCACCTGCGTTCTATTTTATAGGGCTGTCCTGGTAATATCTTTTCATTAACCAGTTTTTCTATGGCATCCTGTATCTTTTGTGTAACTTCTATCTCGGTGGTTGTTTCTCCCTCAAAATCAAGATTACGCCCGCCGCCAATTAAAAGTCTTTCGCCAACATTTCTAAAATAATAATACCCTTTATCATAATGGAATGTGCCTTTCATTTTTAAACCCTTAATAGGTTCTGTAATAAACACCTGGGCGCGGCCGGGCTTTACATCGAGGTTATTTACAAGCAATGGAGTATATGCGTTGGTGGCAAGCAAAAGACGTTTGGTTTTTAAAGTCTGCCACGATGTATTTACTACAACCTGACTTCCTTCTTCTTTAAAATCTTTTACCTCTACCCCATTTATAATTGTTATATCGTTTTCATTGGCCTTTTTTATAAAAGCCTTCATCATTTTGCCCGTATTTATTTGCCCTTCGCAGCAATTTTCTATCATGTGTGCAACGCCTCTAAATCCGAATGCATCTATCTTTTTGTCTGATAGCTTATATGTTTCTTTTTTACCCGTTATTTGTTGTAAGGCCTTATTAAAACCTGCTATCGCCTCCATGCTTTCTGCAAAGGATTGTTCCTCATCAAAAACTTCATACCCACCCAATTCCTCATATTCAATAGCATCATCTCCTAAAATACTCCTAAGCTTTTGTAAACCCTTGTATCTTTTTTCCACCAAATTAAACACTTCATCTTCCGAACGTAACTTTAGGTCGTCCAGTAATTCGGTTGGAGAACCAAAACAGGCAAAACCCGCGTTGCGTAAGCTTGCCCCACCCAAAATGGGGCCTTTTTCAATTACAGCAATTTTAAATAATGGATTTAAGTTTTTTAAGGATATTGCAGCGCTCAAACCCACTATTCCCGAGCCTATTATTATCACATCTACAGATTTACCAAAAGAATCGTATTCCCAATAACTATAATTCATATTTTTGTTCGTTAACTATCTATTTTATAGAAAAGTAAAAATACGAGGAAATTGTTTGTAGGGGATTTTATATTCAGGGGGAAATTTACTAGCTTATCTAAGTTGGTCTTTCTGTTTTGCATTTGCATGTTGGCAAAAACAAATGCCTCTGCTCAAAATGCAGCAAACTGGACCATTGAAATTAGGGGAACTGTAGAAGAAAACAACAAGAAACTTGGTGGTGCCACTGTAACCTTAACAGCAAATGGTGCTACAGTAAACAGTGTAGTTACACCAAATGGAAGTTTTGGATTTACCTTGCAGGGGGATATGGATTATGTACTATCCTTTACCAAACCCGGCTACATAACCAAAAGATTAAGTTTTTCAACAAGGAATGTTCCGGCCGACAGGGCTAAATTTGGCTTTTCGGCATACAGTGATATTGAGGTAAACATTTTTCCTGAAATACCGGGCACCAATGTAGACCAGATATTAATGCAACCCATAGGTAAAATTGGCTACGACCCTAAGTTCCATAATGGCGACTTTACCTTCGACCAAAAATATACAGAATCTATACAAAGCTTGCTGGATAAAATACTTGCAGCCCAAAAGGCCGCGGAGGAGAAAGCAAAACAACTGGAAGAACAATATAAAGCAGCCATTACTAAGGCCGATGCGGCCTTTAAAGCAAACGATTACACAAATGCAAAAGCGGGATACAATAATGCTTTAACCATTAAACCGGATGAGCAATATCCAAAGGCACAGTTAGCTGCTATCGATAAAGCGATATCTGACAAAGCAGCCTCTGATGCTGCCGCTGCGAACAAACTAGCTCAGCAAAAAGCCAGCCAGGCTAAGTACGATTCGCTGATTAAACTTGGAGATGCCGCATTTAAATCTCAAAGCTATAAAGATGCAAAAGCTGCATATACTGGCGCTATACAGGTTAAAGGCGACCAGGATTATCCTAAAAACCAAATTGCCCTGATAGATAAAGCCCTGGCCGATGCAGGTAAAAAGGCAGCCATACAAGCTAAGTATGATTCGCTGGTTAAGATTGGAGACAAAGCATTTGCGGCAAAACAATACAGCAGCGCTAAAGGTGCATACAATGGCGCACTGGATGTTAAACCTGCAGAACAATATCCAAAAGACCAGTTGGCTGCTATAGATAAAGCCGCGGCAGCTGATGCAGATGCTGCAAAAAAAGCTGCAATACAAGCTAAGTACGATTCGTTAGTTAAGATTGGGGATAATGCGTTTAAGGCTAAGAGCTATGACAATGCTAAATCTGCCTATAATGGTGCATTACAAGTTAAGCCCGCAGAACAATATCCTAAGGACCAGTTAGCTGCTATTGATAAAGCCATTGCTGATGCGGCAACTGCAGCAGATGCAGCAAAAAAAGCTGCTGCCGAAAAAGCTTTACAGGCTAAATATGACTCATTGGTTAAGATTGGCGATGCCAATTTTAAATCTAAAACTTACGATGCAGCTAAAGCAGCCTACAATGGTGCATTGCAGGTTAAGCCAGCAGAACAATACCCTAAGGATCAGTTAGCGGCTATAGACAAAGCAATAGCTGCTGAAGCAGATGCGGCAACCAAGGCAGCACAACAAAAAGCATTACAGGCAAAGTACGATTCATTGGTTAAGATTGGAGATGCCAATTTTAAAACAAAAACTTACGATGCAGCTAAAGCGGCCTACAATGGCGCCTTACAGGTTAAATCTGCCGAACAATATCCTAAGGACCAATTAGCTGCTATTGATAAAGCTATGGCTGCTGAAGCAGATGCAGCAAACAAAGCAGCTGCTGAAAAAGCGTTGCAGGCTAAATACGATTCGCTAGTTAAAATTGGAGACGCTAATTTTGCATCGAAGACCTATGCAGTCGCCAAAACGGCGTATAATGGAGCCTTACAGGTTAAGCCAAGTGAAAAATACCCAAAAGACCAACTGGCTTTAATTGACAAAGCCATGGCTGCCGATGCTGATGCAGCTAAAAAGGCGGCTGCCGAAAAAGCACTACAGGCTAAGTATGATTCGTTAGTAAAAATTGGCGATGATAACTTTAAAACCAAAGCATACACTGCGGCCAAGGCTGCGTATAATGGAGCCCTACAGGTTAAACCGAGTGAACAATATCCTAAAGACCAGTTAGCCGCTATCGATAAAGCTATTGCTGATGCAGCCGCTGCAAGCGATGCTGCAAATAAAGCAGCGGCACAAAAAGCAATACAAGCTAAATATGATTCATTGATTAAGATTGGGGATGATAATTTTAAAACAAAAACATACGCTGCAGCCAAGGCTGCCTATAACGGAGCGCTGCAGGTTAAATCATCTGAACAATATCCCAAGGACCAATTGGCTTTAATTGATAAAGCCATTGCAGATGCTGCCGGTGCGGCACAAAAAGCTGCTATGCAGGCTAAGTATGATTCATTGGTAAAGATTGGCGACGCTGCCTTTAAAACCAAAAGCTATAACGATGCCAAAACCGCTTACAATGGTGCCTTGCAGATTAAATCATCTGAACAATATCCTAAGGACCAATTGGCTTTAATAGACAAAGCAATTGCTGATGCAGCAGGTGCTGCTCAAAAGGCAGCGATGCAGGCTAAGTATGATTCACTTGTAAAGATTGGCGACGCAGCGTTCAAAGCAAAAAAATATGACGATGCTAAGACCGCTTACAATGGTGCATTACAGGTTAAATCATCTGAACAATATCCTAAGGACCAATTGGCTTTAATAGACAAAGCAATTGCAGATGCTGCCGGTGCAGCACAAAAAGCTGCTATGCAGGCTAAATATGATTCGCTGGTAAAAATTGGCGATGCTGCCTTCAAAACGAAAAAATATGATGATGCAAAAACAGCTTACAATGGCGCATTGCAGGTTAAATCATCAGAACAATATCCTAAAGACCAATTAGCTTTGATAGATAAAGCATTAGCCGGCGAAGCTGATGCGGCTAAAAAAGCTGCCGCTGCCAAATACCTGCAAAATGAATACGATTCACTTGTAAAAGTGGGCGATGCGGCCTTTAAAACAAAAACATACGATAATGCTAAAGGCGCTTATACGGCAGCTTTAAAAGTAAAACCCGAACAGCAATATCCTAAAGATCAACTGGCTTTGATTGATAAAGCTCTATCTGCTGATGCGGATGCAGCTAAAAAAGCAGCTGCAGCTAAGTATTTGCAAAATGAATACGATTCGCTTGTAAAAGTGGGTGATGCTGCCTTTAAAACAAAAACATACGACGATGCTAAAGGCGCCTATACTGCAGCTTTAAAAGTAAAACCCGAACAGCAATATCCTAAAGATCAACTGGCCTTGATAGATAAAGCGCTTGCTGATGTTGCCGCGCAAGCCGATGCAGCTAAAAAAGCAGCAGCGCAAAAGGCCATAAAAACCAAATACGATTCGTTAGTTAAAATAGGTGATAATGCTTTTAAAGCTAAAACATACGACAAAGCTAAAACAGCCTATAACGGAGCTCTGCAAGTTATGCCAGACCAACAATATCCTAAGGACCAGCTTGCTTTAATAGATAAGGCTGCCGCACAAGCAGCGGCAGGCGATGCAGATTACAATAATGCCATTACAGCGGGTAACCAGCTATATTTCACCAAAAAGTATAAAGAAGCGTTGGCACAGTTCCAAAAGGCAAGTTTGTTGAAGCCCAATGAATCTTTACCAAAACAAAGAATTGCACAGATACAACAGCAAATATTAAGAGACCAAAGCATGAGCGGGAATAATGGTAATAATAACGTAAAACCACCAATAGACTCTACGGTAACAGCCAATGCAAGCACACCAGATTCTGTTGCGGCTAAATATGGCCAGGGTGTTACAGAAGAAACTGTAGATGAACCGAACTGCCAGATAACCCGCAGAATAGTAGTTAAAGGCAAACACGGCTACGTTTTCACACGTAAAACATGGAACTTTGGCACGTATTACTTTAAGGCTGCCCCACCCGATTTTGGGGATGTAGCTATTACCGAGAGTGACTGGACCCAGGAGACCAGCAAATAAAGCCACATAGCTTTATTTATAGGCTTTTGCCGTATTAAATTAATTATTATCTTTGCACCCCTTAAAAAAAGTACTTGAATGGCAACAACGCAAGATATTGGAATAGGCACATTTATCCGTTACAACGGTGAGTTGTGTAATATACTGGAGTACCAGCATCGTACGCCGGGTAATTTGCGTGCTTTTTACCAGGCCAAAATGAGAAACCTGAAAACAGGTAAGCTGGTAGAAGCAAGGTTCCGTTCGGGAGAATCGGTAGAAGAAGTACGTGTTGAGTTTAAACAACTGCAATTCATTTATCCTGAAGGAGATTTTATAGTTTGCATGGATAACGAAACATACGAACAAGTGCATATTCCGGCAAATTTGTTTGGTAAAGGAGCCGAGTTTATGAAAGAAGGTATGGAAGTGAAGGTAGCTTTTGAAAGCGACAATGCTATACTGGCTGAACCACCAACCTTTGTTGAACTGGAAGTAACATATACCGAACCCGGAGTAAGAGGAGATACCGCAAATAACGTAACCAAAGTTGCGAAAGTAGAAACAGGCAACGAAATGCAGGTACCTATATTTGTTAACCAGGGCGATAAAATAAGAATAGACACCCGCACCGGGCAGTATGTTGAACGCGTTAAATAAATTAATCTTTAATAATTAAACATGGCAAATCACAAATCATCCATTAAACGTATTCGGTCTAACGACGCGAAAAGAACCCGTAATCGTTACCAGAAGAAGACTGTAAGCACGCTTATTAAGAAGCTTAAGAGCCTTGAAAAGAAGGAAGATTTTGCAAAAGAGTTACCTAAAGTTCTTTCTTCGATAGACAAGCTTGCCAAGAAAAACATTTTTCATAAAAATAAGGCTGCAAACCTTAAGTCGAAGTTTATGAAAAAGGCAAAAAGCCTGGCTGCTGCAAAGTAAGGCAGTATTCGTTTTTTAGCTGAATATTTATTGCCCCTTAGAAGATTCTTCTTTGGGGCTTTTTCATTCTTTGTCCAATGCCTTCCATATCCCGTCGAGCAACTGAGGTACTCCCTGAAACGAGGCAGAGGAGAAAAAGACCACAGGTACACCCTTTAATTTAGAGGCACTTTTCTTCAAATCCTTTTTCATCTCATTTAACAACTCATCATCCATCATATCACACTTCGATATGCCTAAAATCCTTTTCTTATCAAGCAAGGAGGGGCTGTACTTTTCTAATTCGTTTGAAAGAACTTTATACTCCTTCATTATATCATCTGTATCGCAAGGAATAAGGAAAAGCAATGCAGCGTTTCTTTCAATATGCCGTAAAAACCTTAATCCTAAACCCTTGCCCGTATGTGCCCCTTCAATTATACCTGGTATATCGGCCATTACAAAAGAATAATCGCCGCGATACCTTACAATGCCCAGGTTAGGCACAAGCGTAGTAAAAGGATAATTAGCAATTTCGGGCTTAGCAGCAGTTACCACGGATAATAACGTAGACTTACCCGCATTAGGAAAGCCCACCAATCCGACATCGGCAAGTATTTTAAGTTCGAATATTTTCCATTTATCCTGGCCAGGCTCTCCGGGCTGAGCGAATCGTGGGTTTTGGCGTGTAGGGCTTTTAAAATGATTATTCCCCAAGCCTCCTCTACCACCCGGAGTTACAATACGCTCCTCTCCATCGTAAGTAATTTCAAATTCGACCTTACCCGTTTCGGCATCTTTAACAATTGTACCTAATGGTACTTCCAGTATTTCATCTTTACCGTCTGCGCCCTTCATAAGCTGGTAAGAACCATTTTCTCCTTCGGTGGCTATTACGTGCTTGCGGTATTTTAAGTGTATTAAGGTCCATAGTTGCTTGTTGCCACGCAATATTATATGCCCTCCTCTACCCCCATCGCCGCCATCAGGGCCGCCTTTGGAAACCATTTTATCCCTGTAAAAATGAACAGAGCCTGCCCCACCCTTACCGGAACGGCAGCATATCTTTACATAATCTACAAAATTCGACTCTGCCATAAACGTAACATCATTGCACTTATTTGCTTACAACCTCTTTGGCTGCTTGTAGTATTTTATTTGCCGCGGAAGAGGAGGATGCCTCGGAATACAGGCGCAACACAGGCTCGGTACCCGATGCACGTATCATAAGCCACTCTTCTCCAAAGTAAAATTTATATCCGTCAAGGTCATTAATGCGTTGCACTTTATATGGCCCGAACGAAGAGTATTTTCCTTCCTTGCAATTGGCAAGCACCTTTTGTTTCTGCGCTTCGGTAATATGCAAATCAATGCGGTGGTAGGCAAACTTGCCTGTTATCTTTAATGCTTCATCTATAAGCTTATCTAAAGATTTTCCCGTTCTTGCCATATACTCAAGTATGGTAAGACCAATCCATATCCCATCACGTTCGGGTATATGTCCTTTTATTGCAATCCCGCCCGATTCTTCGCCACCCAACAAGGTATCTTCGCTTATCATTACTCCGCATACATATTTAAATCCCACCTTAACCACCTCGAGAGGCAGGTTATATTTTTCGCACATTTTCTTTACCTTATCGGTAACCGAGAAAGCCACGCATACCTTGCCTTTCATCTTTTTATAGGTTACCAGGTAATTGATGAGTAGCAAAATAATATGATGCGAATCAATAAACTTTGCTTTGCCATTATACAGGCCAATACGGTCGGCATCGCCATCGGTGGCAAGGCCCATATCTATATTTTTAGCTTTTTTAATTAATTCTTCAAACTCGCCAAGGTTACGTTCAATAGGTTCAGGAGCAGTGCCGCCAAAAGAAGGGTTATGCACACAGTGCAACAAGGTAGCATCGGGAAAAAGGCGCTTTATAACATTTTGTCCCGCACCGTACATAGAATCGTATGCCAGCTTTAATCCCGATTTTTTTATGAGCTTAAGGTCGAAGTTCTTTTCAACGTGTTTGCAATAAAGGTCCTCAAGGTTGGTATATTTTATTGCGCCCTTGCTTATGAAATCCTGCAAACTGAGCGATTCCAAATCTACAGGGCATTCGGCAGGAATAATGGTTTCAATATCCTTTACGTCTCTTTCGAGCAAAGGGCCACCATATTCTCCCTTAAGTTTAAATCCGTTATAATCGGGTGGATTGTGGCTGGCCGTGATAATAATACCTAATGATGCCTTATGCTTTACTGTACCAAGAGATATCATGGGTGTAGATACAAACCCATCAGATAACAATACGTTTATGCCATGGTGCGCCAACATCTTTGCAGTAGCCTCGGCAAACATTTTGCCCCCAAAGCGGCAATCGTAGCCTACTACTACTAATGGCTGTTTCTTATGTTTAAGCATCCATTGCGAAACGGCATAAGCAACTCTGCCAACATTGGCAACGGTATATTCGCGGGCTATAATTGCCCTCCATCCATCAGTACCAAATTTTATTGAACTCATATTTGGATTATTAAGATGACAAAAATAAGGTATAAATTATGATTGAGGCGGTTTTACTTACCCCTGCCCTGGAAAACAATAAGGACGGTATAAATGATTATCCTTAAGTCGAGCATGAGGGATATGTTTTCGATATACAACAGGTCGTATTTCATACGATCCAGCATTTGGTCTACATTTTCGGCATAACCGTATTTTACCTGCCCCCACGATGTTATTCCCGGTTTTACTTTGGTAAGATTGCCGTAGTGAGGTGTTCTTTTCATTATCTGCTCCATATAAAACCTGCGTTCGGGCCTGGGGCCTACAATAGACATGTTGCCTATAAGTACATTATAAAATTGTGGAAATTCATCCAGCCGTGTACGCCTTAAGAATTTACCAAAGCGGGTTATGCGGCTGTCGTTATCACTGGACAAGGCAGGCCCATTTTTTTCAGCATCTACATACATAGACCTGAATTTATTAATGATAAATGGCTTTTCGTTCAGTCCCACTCTTTCCTGCCTGTAAATAACCGGCCCTTTAGATGTAAGCTTAATTATAATGCCTATAATTAAGTATACCGGCGAAAAAATAACGAGAATAAAGAATGACATAACAATATCAAAAGCCCGCTTAAAAAACCTTTGCCTTGGATGCAATATATCGCGCGATATAACAATAAGCGGGGCATCTATGAGTGATGTAAGCCTTACAGAGCCTGTAACTATATCGTACATATCAGGTATTATCTTAATCACCACATTACATCTGTCCAACGTGTAGATTATATTTTCTATATGGCCATGCTCAGATGATTCAATAGCTATAATTACTTCCTCTACGTTTTTTTGAAGAATTACATTTTTAATATTTTCAAAATCGCCAAGGTGTGCAAGCCTTTGGCTAAGCTGGGCCGAAGCCCCATTACTGTTATTTACATGTACAAAGCCCACAAACATATTACCTGCTGATCTGCGCTGCCCTTCCATTTCTACAAACAAGTCGTATGCTTTTTTGTTGCTGCCAACCAAAATGGTGTTAAACCCTATTTTGCGGGCATGTACTTTTTTATTGGTGCTTGTAGTGATTAAAAAATGCAACACCGAAGAAATAAAAAACTGCAGGCCGAATAATACAGCAGCTGTAGTGTAGTACGATTTATAATTTTCTACTTCTTCATGTATCAAAAGCGTAAAAAAGAGTATTACTACGCCTATTGTTGATGTGGTGATTAGCTGTTTAACTTCTGCTATACGAGATTTATGATAAACATTGGCATATAAGCCTGCCATGGCATATATAAATATCCAAAATGCAGGAATGACTAACAGTGCCGAAAGATAAAACTTGGCATTGGCGTCGAAGGGGGCGTTAATACCGAATTTATGCGATTCGATATAAAATTTACGAAAGCTCCAAAACAAGGTCCATGTAAGGGCAGAAGCAATATAATCGGCTACAAGATATTTTGCAATTTCCTTTTTCCTGTTCATTAACCTTACAGATGTAGCACTTTTATATTATCGAGCAATAGTGTAGCCTGCTGCTGGCCGGGTGGGCGCTGAAAGTAAAAATAGATAATAAATGGAGGCTGTTGATCATTTAATGCGGGGGTTAAATCTATGTATATTTTTTGCCACCCGTTCGAAGGGAATAAATCTACAAGTAAAGGAGCTAAGCTACTGGTATTGTAAGTTGTGCCATACGCTACTCCTACACCAAAAGGAGCATTTGAATTATAGTTTAACTCCATAAAAACAGATACACCACCCCTGGGCAGGGTCATGGTATCCGAATATCCCAGGAATTGAACATGATTGTGTTGTGAATTACTGTCTAACACTACTTCGCCCGAATTGCCCTGGAATCCATATGGCGCACCTACTTTAAACATACTACTGTCGCTTATTGTGCGCGACTTATCTGTAGTAATTGAAAAACTGGCACCGTTGTCAAAGTTTTCCAGCCACGAAAATCTGGTGGAACTTAAGTAAGTAGTAGTATATGCAAAATGCGAAATGCTTCCTTGTGTTAAATTAACGGTGGCATTATATGCAGTATAAAAAGGATATTGTTCACGGGTGGAATTGGCTCCATCTACCGTAACACCCGGTATAATGGTTATGGTATGACTGCCATTGCTTGCCAATATCGGGAATGTATTATTTAGGGTAAATGTACCAACTGGCTGGTCATCTACATACACCCAGGCACATGAAACATTGTGCGAAGCAGTACCCTGTGTGCCATAGTTTGTTGTTAGCCCAACACTATCAACATGCCCATAGCAGGGTATTGTTTCGGGTGGGTTTATAAGATTGCACGATGCCAGGTGACATGCGCAATATAAGGCCACCATAATAAACGTTAAGGAAAAATACTTTTTTAGCATCATTATGAAAACGTTGAGCAGCTTTTTTTATTGCTTAAGAAGCCGACCTTATGCTTCCTGTATAAGATTTATCTTATCAATTATTTTATGGGCCGCTTCAAGCGCCTTAGCGCCATCTTCTATAGTTACAATGGTAGAATGATTATGTATAATAGCATGTGCGAAGGTAGATAATTCCATTTTAATGGCATTATCGGGCACCACGGTGGGCATATCAAGCATTATCTTTTTCTTCTTTCCTTCGTTGCCAAAGTCTATTATCATAGCCGCCGGATCGTTTGCTTCGCCTTCGGGTACATCTTTAATACGCACCACTTCGGTTTTATGGGTAAGCATATCTACCGATATATAGGCATCCTTTTGAAACATCCTTATTTTTCGCATCTTTTTTAAGGATATGCGACTGGCTGTAAGATTGGCTACACACCCGTTATCAAATTCTATACGAGCATTCGCTATATCCGGGGTTGAACTTACAATGGGCACACCACTCGCACTTATTCGCTTTATACCCGATTTAACCAGGCTAAGTACAATATCAATATCATGTATCATAAGGTCGAGCACTACGGAAACATCTGTACCACGCGGGTTAAACTGCGCCAGCCTGTGCGCCTCTATAAACATGGGGTTATCGCACATATCTTTCACTGCTAAAAAAGCAGGGTTAAACCGTTCTACATGCCCCACCTGCGTTTTCACATTTGCTTCCTGTGCAAGCGCTGCCAATTGCTTGGCTTCAATAACATTGCTTGCCAGCGGCTTTTCGATAAAAACGTGTTTCGATTTTTTAAGGGCAGCCATAGCACAGTCATAGTGATATAGGGTAGGAACTACCACATCTACTACATCCACATCGTTTATCAATTCATCCATTGTAGGGTATGCAATTAACTGCATTTCTGCGGCAACAGCTTTGGCAGCATTGCTGTCTGAATCGTAAAACCCTACAAGCTGGTACTCCGGTATCTCCTTTATTTGCTTAAGATGTATTTTTCCCAGATGACCAGCACCTATAACGCCAATTTTGAGCATAGTTTTGTATTAAATGCGTGCAAAATTAATAAGACAGATTTAATAACTTTGCCTTATGAATGATACTTATAAACACCAAGCGTTAAGAAAAAACCTGGTAGAAGAGCTTAAAAAAAAGGGCATTACCGACCCAAAAGTATTGCAGGCTATTGGTAAAGTACCCCGTCACCTGTTTTTAGACAGTAGCTTTTTGCAATTTGCTTACCAGGACACGGCCTTTCAGATTGGAGAAGGACAAACCATTTCGCAACCCTTTACTGTAGCTTACCAAACCCAGCTTTTAGAATTGCGTAAAGGGGATAATGTGTTGGAGATAGGAACGGGCTCAGGGTATCAGTCTGCCGTATTATCTGGCTTGGGAGTTAACGTATTTTCGATAGAAAGACACAAAAACCTGCATGATAAGGCAAAAAAGCTGCTAGCGGAACTAGGTTGTAGCAATGTTAAATGCTTTTTTGGTGATGGATATAAAGGATTACCTGCTTTTGCCCCGTTTGATAGGGTTATAATAACCGCGGCAGCCCCTTATGTGCCACAAGACCTTCTTAATCAGCTTAAAACGGGAGGCATAATGGTTATACCGGTAGGCGAAGGTAAGGTACAGGTAATGAAAACCTTCAAAAAAGCCCCGAATGGTGAATTTACGGTTAAGGAATATGGCAATTTTTCGTTTGTACCTATGCTAAAAACTACCGATTGGCAATAGAAAACACCTGATTATCTGAATTTATAAACAAACAAAAGTTAATAATTACCTAAAAGATGTGATATTAAGGTGGTGAATAATATTTGTATATTTGCGCCCAATTAACCAAAACATAACTTCACATGAAAAAGATCATCCTAACAGCTACTATGGCAATTTGCACAATAGGGTTGTTCGCTCAAAGTGCAGCTCCTGCTCCACTTACTTCTAAAAGAGGAGAAATGATTCTCCCTGAAGCCGGCGACTGGGCTATTAGCTTCGACGCTTCACCTTTTCTTACCTATTTAGGTAGTTTCTTTACGTCTTCCAGCGGTTTAAATCCAGCTCCAACAGCTAACTTCCTTGGTAGCAATCAAACCATCATAGGCAAGTACTTTGTTGACGAAAAAACCGCTTATCGTGGTATTTTAAGAATTGGTTTTAGCTCTAATTCTTTAACTGAACAAACCCTTCAAGATCCGAATGGTGCTCCTGCAACTAACCCTCCGCCAGCAATGGTTAGCGATAAGTTAAGTGTATCGAGCCACTTTATCGGCTTAGGCGCAGGTATGGAAAAGAGAAAAGGCCATACACGTCTTCAAGGTTACTATGGTGCAGAATTGATGTTCTGGTTATCCAGCACCGGAAACGATAGTACCATGACCTATGGTAATGCTTACAATTCTTCTACCAACCCAACTCCTACCTTTTACAATTTTGGTTCGGGTACTGCAAACCAATCAATGTCAGCAGGGTACAGGGTTATTTCTGACAAACCAGGTTCTACATTTGGTATTTCTGCCCTTGCTTTCATAGGTTTTGAATATTTCTTCATGCCTAAGATTTCTGTTGGTGCAGAATATACATGGGGAATCACCTTCTGGAGCCAAGGACAAGGTACACTTGAACTTGAACAAGTTTATACAGATGTTTCTTCTGGTAAACCTGCAGATGGTACATTCTCTTATAAAACATCGAACACCTCTCATTTTGGTGTTGATACCGGTGTTAATTCTATCTTTGGTAACAGCTCAAATGCTGGCAAAGCAGACCTTAACATTATCTTCCACTTTTAGTAGAAGGGTAATTAGCTTATAATAAAAAACCCCGCAATATTGCGGGGTTTTTTATTTAATCTTTCTGCCTAAATCTCTTTCCAGTTCTCTGCGCTTAATTGTTTCGCGCTTATCGTAATTCTTTTTGCCTTTGGCCAGGGCAATTTCAAGCTTGGCCCAGCCTTTATTATTAATAAACAGGCCTAAAGGTATTATAGCCATGCCCTCTTTGAAAGAGGAGCCTATTTTTTTAAGTTCTTTTTTTGTGAGCAGTAATTTACGGCTACGCAAAGGATCGTGTGTAGAGAATGAAGCCTTTTCATATTCAGATATATGCAGGCTCTTAACCCACAACTCATCTTTCTCAAAGTAACAAAACGCATCGTTTATAGCAGCCTTGCCCATTCGCAACGATTTTATTTCGGTGCCTTTAAGTTGCAGCCCTGCCACATACCTATCCAATAAAGTATATTCGAATGAGGCTTTCCTGTTTTTAATGCTTATGTCCTTTTGTTCTTCTCCTTTAGCTTTTCCGCCCATAATTAACGTATAAGATACATCTTACCCATGCCTTTAACAAAGTATTGGTCGGCATCGGTAGAAAAATGGTCTATTGCCTGCCCATCGAGCGAGGTGATGATACGGTAAAGATATATGCCATTGGCAAGCTTATCACCAAACTGGTCAGTTCCATCCCAGGCATATTCGGTAATGTTACGGCCAATATGCAATGGGCCTATCTGGTCCTGGGTAATTTCTTTTACCACCCTACCCGTCACCGTCATTATTTGTATAGTAAACAAGGTAGGTACCTGGTTGCCCGTTAACGTAAATACAAAGCGTGTAGAGGTAGAAAACGGATTAGGATAGTTAAGCACATTACTTATCATTGGTTTGCTTATAACCTGAAAGTCTACCAGGTAACTATTAGCGCCCGATGCATTACCCGACCTATCTTTAGCCTGTACCGTAAGTTCATACGTACCATCGCTTAAGGCGGGAGTATAATTTAATTTACAACTGTTTTTAGGAAGTACAGCAGGAGTAAATGAAAGCTGCGGGCCAAACAGTACTTTGGTTGGCGTGGGATCGTTAATGTTACGGATAAATACAGCAAAATCATTCTGGTCGTTTAACGCAAGGAATTTGTTCTCATCCATTAACTGCATTACTATGTTAGGGGTAGATGAAACAATATCATTATTCAAAATGTGTATACCATCGAAAGTAACGTCGAGCAAAGGATTGATTTTATCTCCTATAACATAAAAGTACTGACGGGTTAAATCATTAAAATGTTCCTGTTCCAGTCGGGTAATATTTTGATACAGCGGGTTTATTTCCATCCATACACTGTTATTTCCATAGTATCCGGCCGAAGGAGCTTTTATCCTTATCATGGTAGTATCGCCTGGGTTAAGATGCTTAGCTATTTGCGAAGGAAGGTTATGCGTAGCATTGGCTGCATCTATTATCCATGAATGATACACCATACTATCTATAGGATAATCACTAATATTTTGCACTACTGTTTTATAGTAAATACTGTCGCCTGCCTGTAAACTATCTGTATGGAAGTACGAGTAGATTGAAGGATTTACGGCTACCTCGGGCACGGGAGTATAAAACACCTGCCATTTGCGCATCTGCGATGGTTCGCGCACTACAGTATCTTTACTATAGAGCATAAATTGCAGGTAAGGATATTGCTGCGCGCTGATGGAATGCAAATACATTGTAGCCACCTGGGGTGTAACACCAGGTAATAAAGTTTTAGAGTTTCCATATTGGTCTACTCCCATAACATTAAGGCGTACACTATCTGCCCCACTGCCTTTCCAGGGGTGCTGCGACCATGATAGTGAATCCCATTTTTGTGCAGGGCCAATAAGTGAAGAAACCATAGAGCCAAAGTAGAGACGATTAAGCAAATTGGTTTTATACACTATGCTATCATTTGCATTCTGTCCCAATTTTTCAACACCTGTACCGCCTTTTTGTACAAAAAACATCCAGGGTACTGTATCCTTTGCAATAAGCGGGTTTTTAATTTGTGAAGTTGGAAGCAACCGTAAGAATGCAGTTTTTGCAGCAGTATCTTTCCATTGAGAAAAATAACCATCGAATAATGAATAGGCAAGAATGTAATCCCCTTTAGGCACAGCATTTAAAAGGTTTATTAATCCATTCATTTGTGTGAAAGAGGTATCCCAAAAAATAAATGGCTTTCCGCCCGGATAACAGCCATAGGGATTATTATTTGTATTAGCCTGGTTAAAATTATAAGTACCGGGGTACCAGGGATCCAATGATAATTGATCGATAACCACAACACCAATAGCCGGTGTTTGCTGGCATGTATTAGAACCTGTTGTGGCAATATCTAGCTTATATCCTGTACCATATAATGCATTTTGGAAATTTGGTTGGGTAATAGGAACCCCATAAACATCGCATTCAAGGGTTTTACCTGCCTGAACATAAGACCAGTTACGTGGCTGAAGATTTATACCCATATAGCTATACAGGTTATTCTTAAATTGGAATATATGCGATTGCCCCCAACCGGTTTTACCTCTGATATATTGGAATGAACTTTCTTGCCAGGGGTGTTGGCTATAACTGCCACTGTCGTACCTAACCCTCCAGTAATAAACAGTACTATCGGTAAAAACAAAAGAAGGTACGCCATTTGCGTGGTGTGCAACTTTTATAATTCCTTCCGTATTTCCTGTTCCAACCATATTAGCATTGGCAAGGCCGGATTTACCTGGTGAACGAGGGTTGAAGCCATTGTTTGGTGCAGATGGATTAGGCGCATTTACATTATTCGGCTTTACACCCATAGAAGGAACTGCCTGATTAGTTTTGCCTTGTTGAATGATAGGCTGTATTACTTGTCCATGCAATCCATTTTCGTGGTTGCCGGAACTATTGGCATTTATAGCGCCTGCATTAAAAGCATTTTGGTTATTACCATTATTCCAATTGGGAATAGGCGCGGGTGTATTTTGCCAATTGTATGGCGAAGCGCACACTACCCCCCCGGCAGCATAAACTATTTGCGATTTTAGCCAGGGGCTGTTAAAGTTATCCGTTGTATCAATCTGGAAAATATAATTGCGCGGCGGTGCGTAAGGATTGCCTGTAGATGCTTTTAATGTTGCCGTATCTCTTGGAATAATAGCAAAATTGTAAGGTAAAACCGGAATAATATCTCCGGATGTTATCCATAACAATGTGCCTTTTGAATTTGAACGATTGTTGCTGTTATTCGTTTCTGATAGTTCGCGGATAAGGTTAGATGGATCTATAGTCGCTAAAAACCAGTTCTCGCCTGCTCCAATGGCTTTATTTACAGGTAATGTAAACGTGGCAATATCTGAATAGTACAAGTTAACAAATGTATTATTATACGTTGCTGTGGTGCCATTTGGAAAAGTACGCACCAACGATAATTGTACAGGCGCGCCAATGGCTTCTCCTATATTGGTAACTACCACTTTTACTTTAAACGAATCCATTTGTGTAGTAACATTAGCGGGTAAAAAATAAACGCTGGAATCGGTTACCTGGTAATCGGGCAAAGAATCTCCATAATTAATAGCAATGGCAGGATCTCCATGTAAGGTCATTTCAGCACAAGTAAATGTTTCTTGCTGATCGCCAAATCCCTGCACCTGGCTAATAGCATTTTGTATGCAAAGCCCAATGGACTTGCGGTACATATCGTGGCCAATATTGCGGTATAAAGGCAAAGTGTATGCGTACAATTCATTGGCAATACCTAAATCGTCCATAGCCAGAAAACCGATAGAACCCTTTTGGTCGAGCACAAACTCTTCGCTGGTACTCGATTGGCCTGCGCCGGGCGGTTGAAATATATCGCCGGAAAAGCATGCATTAGCAATAATCATGGGGTATTTACCTACATTGTTATAATCCGACGGGGCATCCAGGCTAACATCAAAACTGTTACCTGAAGCGTGCCCGAAAAATGTCATCATCGAAACACCATTATTAATCAAATTCCTTACAGAATCGGCAATCGTTATTTGTATAGGCTGTGAATTGCTTTTTTTGAACGTATACACATTGCCCCCGAAATATGGGTTTTTAATGTACGCAGCATACGTGTCGAGATAATATTGGAACTGACTTATTTCGCCCGCTGATGAGCCTCCGCAAAAGTGGATTACATTTTTCATCCATAAGGCATGCCGGGTTGTATCATGGGTCCAAACTTTATTAAGGTATGTAGTTACATCGGTTCCTGTTTGTGCAGCAAGGCGCCCTGTAGGTATGGCAGGTATAACGGTGTTGTTGGTAATACCGGCGCTTAACAAAACATCTGATGACGGATATCCGAACGAAGGAAGTAAGCACTCCTTGTAATTATTCGTATCCTGCCTGTATAAAGGCGTATGTAAACCTTTACCGATAAGGAAAAGGTAGGCCGGAGGGACACGCCATGTGTTTACTGCATACTTACAAAAATCGCGGATGCCTAAAGGATCTTTTTCTACGCCGTATCCAAACTGATCATACAGTTCTTCTACATTGGCAAGTATTACTTCAAAATTTTGGCTGCGATAAGTTGCATACGTTGCTGCCTGATGCATTAAGGCCGAAGCAGCAATAATAATATAAGGTTGGGAGCGAGTAGACGGAACAAACCTTGTAAATGTACCCGCATTGCCTGCCGGGATAAGTTTGGTAACGTGTATTACCTGGTTAACCGTTGTTAGATAACATTGACGGGAATTATTGCCGAGAACATTTACCTGTACCCTCGAACCACTTTGTGTAACCTTTAAACGATTGTGATTAGTGAAATCGTAAAACAGTACTGAATCGCCGCCTGCTATGGTTAAGTTACTAAGGTTATAGTAGTTAAATGCACCTGACGGAACATACATCATAAAGTTGCTTGCGCCGCCCATGTTTGTATCGTGCGGATAACTGGCATAGATGTAGGATACAGCAGTGATATTAGAATTAAGCCCAAACGGAAGGCTATCCGTAGCACTTACATAATTCATGTATACACTTCCGGTCAACTTGCCCGGTGCTACCGAAAATGTTTTTTTAAATATGGGAAAATTATTATCGAACAGGGTGTCGTATACAGCAGTTGCAGCATGATTATACCAACTGGCGTATACCCTTAAATGATGGTCTTTGGGCAATTGGGAATTAGATTCGCCTATCACTACGGTTGATATTGTTGCCTTAGGGCCCGATGTATCTACGTTAGAGATATTAAGATTATACGCTTCAACGGCACCAAGGTCCAATTCAATATTAAACCAGCCTTCGGCTTGGGTATAGTGCGGGTCCGAATTCGTTAAATCTCCTACAACATACCTGGCACCACCATAAAATTCCTGGTTTCCGTAGTTTACTGTTTCGGCTGTAAAGTATTTTGAGGAAGGGCCTGAATAACTGGTATTCCCTGTCTCTGTCATTCTGTGATTAGATACAGAGGTATTCCATGTTAAATAATAGGTAGATGTATCATTAAACATGCTGTAGTATGGGTTGGGATTAAACGCAATGCCCGTATATACCATTGTATCGAGCGCCCCATCGTTGTGCTGGCCGTAAAATTCTATAAAATCGTTCCTGCCAAAAACACCAGGGATTTTATTCTGTACATAAATGTATTGTTCCTTACCCCTAAAGAAAATTTGGAAATTCTTAGGGTCTATGTTTTTAACGGTAATGCCCGAAGCAGCCAGGGCAGCTGAATCTATACGATACATGCCGTCCTTAATTACTTTTATTTTATAATACTTTTGAGAATAGTCAATCCACTCGTTGCCGTAGGTTTGGCCGAAACCCCATATAGGGGCATAAATTAACAGCAACAAAAAGAGGTAGGCTTTCCTCATTAGGAGTGCGTTTTTTTGTTGATATCAAACTTAAGCGAAAACACGTTGGAATAAAGAGCCACAGAAGCATCGCCAATATTGGTTAATGCATAATCGAGCGCGAAAGATTTTATTTTAATGCCTACCCCAAAATCGGGTTGCATGGTGGTAACCTTTACACCTGCTACATCGGTAGCCTGTTGTATATTACCCAAGCCGCCACGTAAAAATATAAGGCCCTTGTATCCCAATTCGAACCCAAGGTGTGGATCGATACTTGCAACATTAGTAATGATAACGGTATTTCTTCTGCCATCAAAAGTTACATCCGCATCTACTTCCGGAAGAAGGGTTAACCGCTGTTTCCAAAACGTAAAGGAGTGTGCCGCACCCAGCAATAAGCGTGGCAGGGTAACTTCTACATTATTTTGCGGTATGGTATTGCCTGTCTCTACAAAAGCGGTTTCCATTTCTGGGCTTAGGTTGTAACTCCATGCATTAAAGGTAGATGTTACATCGCGTGCTACAGCGCCAAACTGCCAGCCTTTGTATTTATACTGCCCGCCAACATCAAAGCCAAAACCCCATGCACCTGCAAAATCACCTACCACACGGCGTATAATTTTTACATTGGCTCCCAACTGAAGGCCGGGTATGCCAAACTTGCGTGCGTACGAAAATAAAAAGCCATAATCGGCAGCTGAAAAAGAAGTGATGTTATCGTAGTTTACATTGCCCGAAGCATCTATGAGCTGGGTGGTGTTAGGTATATCATCCACGCCAAAGCGAATGGCGGTAACACCAAAAACGCTGTTGCTGTCTATCCGGGCAGATAAACCTGCATAATCGAACTTGGCAATACCCGCAAAATATTCGGCATGCATAAGCGATAACTGTATGTTACCCGTCATGCCCAACAGGCCTGCCGGGTTCCAATATCCTGATGTAGCATCATCTACCGATGCCACCACCGAATTGGACATACTTAAAGCACGAGCGCTTACACCTATATCTAAAAACTCGTTGCTATACTTAGGTGCCTGTGCAATTGCCGCATTCCCGGCTAATAATATCCCCGCTACAAGTAACTTTTTCACTTGATTCATAATAACTAACAAATATAGTTAAAAAAACGCTTTTTAACTACAAACTTGAAAAAGTGCCTTTTATTGTACGGATAAGGAAGAGAAAGCCCTTTAGTGCAGAACGCTACGGATAAGGCTGATGAACTCCTCGCGGGTTTTTTCGTTTTTCAAAAACTCGCCCGTAAAAGCAGAAGTTGTAGTAACCGAATTTTGCTTTTGCACCCCGCGCATTTGCATACATAAATGCTGCGCTTCTATAACCACGGCAACGCCCATGGGTTCAAGGGTTTCTTGTATACAGTCACGTATCTGGTCGGTGAGCCTTTCTTGTAACTGTAGCCTGCGGGCAAAGGCATCTACCACACGGGGTATTTTACTAAGCCCTACTACTTTGCCATTGGGTATATATGCAATATGTGCTTTACCAAAAAATGGCAGCATGTGGTGTTCGCAAAGCGAATAGAGTTCAATATCTTTTACAATAACCATTTGGCTATACTTTTCCTTAAACAAGGCACCACGCATTATACTGGCCGGGTCGATATCGTAGCCATGAGTAAGGAATTGTATGGCTTTGGCAGCCCTTTCAGGTGTTTTAAGAAGGCCTTGTCTTTTAGGATTTTCGCCTATTTCTGAAAGCAGTTTCCCATACTCTTCCGACAGGCTTTTAACCAAAGTTCCGTTATACTTCTCTATCCTAACATAGTTATTGGAATTTTTATCATCATCCATAACTACATGCGAATGTGTTTTTTGCTTTTTCATACCAGGCTTTTTATTATTCCCCGAAATATTCTACCGAATTATTTTCTGTTTCCTGCAACTTTACCGAATGCAATTTGCAACCTAATTTTTCAACATGTGGCAGTAACACATTCCAAAAAGCGATGGCTACATTCTCTGCACTTGGTAAAATGCCTTTCATAAAAGGCACATCAAGATTTAGGTTTTTATGGTCTACCACATCGGTAATATTCTGGCGTATAATGGTACTTAAAGTTTTAAGATTTACAACAAAGCCCGTACCTGCTTCGGCCTTACCCTTAACAGTAACAAATAAAACGTAGTTGTGCCCATGCCAGTTAGGATTGGCACATGCGCCAAAAACTTCTATATTTTTAGCGTCACTCCAGTCCTCGCGGTGCAACTTGTGGGCCGCATTAAAACACTCTCTGCGCGTTATGTGTACCATAAATTTATAATTGCTGCAAAGGTAAATTAATTATTTCTTTTCTGCTTCTTCCTTTACAAAAGCATCTTCCAGCTTTAAAGGCTTATCCACAAACTCTTCAAGCAAGGCATAGTCAAGCACCTCGTTCATCTTATCTACATACTTAAAAGTAAGCCCATTAAGGTACATAGTGTTGATATCTTCTATATCTCTTTTATTTGCAGACGATAATATTATTTCAGTTATGCCTGCGCGTTTAGCTGCAAGTATTTTTTCTTTTATACCACCCACAGGCAATACGGCTCCGCGGAGGGTTATTTCGCCCGTCATAGCCAGGTTTTTGCGCACCTTACGTTGTGTATAGGCGGATGCTAAAGCAGTCAGCATTGCTATACCTGCCGAGGGGCCATCCTTTGGAGTAGCTCCTTCGGGCACGTGCATGTGCACGTTCCATTTTTCAAACGCTTTGTGATGTATGTACCACCTGTCGGAATGGGCTTTAAGATATTCGTGTGCAATAGTTGCCGATTCTTTCATCACATCGCCAAGGTTACCGGTAAGGGTTAAGTTGCCTCTACCCCTACTCAGGCTCACCTCAATAAAAAGTATTTCTCCACCTGCGGGTGTCCATGCAAGGCCTGTAACCACACCAGCTACATCATTACCCTGGTAGCGCTCTTTAGGATGTGCTGGCGATAGTATTTTATCAAGTTCTTCCCTTTTAACTTCTTTGTTATATTTCTCCTTCATCGCAATCGACTTAGCCGAATGGCGAACTATCTGTGCTATTCTTTTTTCAAGATTACGCACTCCCGATTCGCGGGTATAATCGTCAATTACAGATTCTATTACTTTATCGGGTATAGTTATCTGGTTGTCCTTTACCCCATGTTCGGTAAGCTGTTTAGGTACAAGGTGGCGCTTGGCAATTTCAACTTTTTCTTCTACGGTGTAGCCGGTTATTTCAATTATCTCCATCCTGTCTAACAAAGCAGGATGTATAGCACCCAGGTTATTAGCAGTAGCAATGAAAAGAACTTTAGAAAGGTCGTATTCCATTTCCAGGAAGTTATCGTAAAAATCCTTGTTTTGTTCCGGATCTAAAACCTCGAGCAATGCAGATGCAGGGTCACCGTGGAAATCACGGCCCAGCTTATCTATTTCATCCAACACAAAAACCGGGTTAGATGTTTTTACCTTTTTTATATTCTGCACTACACGGCCGGGCATAGCGCCAATATAGGTTTTGCGGTGCCCGCGTATTTCCGATTCATCGTGCAATCCGCCTAAAGACATCCTTACATATTTTCTGCCCAACGATTTTGCAATAGATTTACCCAAGGATGTTTTACCCACACCCGGAGGGCCGGCAAGGCATAGTATCGGGGCCTTCATATCACCCTTCAGCTTAATTACAGCAAGATATTCGAGTATACGTTGCTTAATTTTTTCCAAGCCATAATGGTCCTCGTTCAATATTTTTTCAGCACGTTTCAGGTTAAAGTTGTCCTTGGTATACTCGTTCCAGGGCAATTCCAGCAATAGCTCTAAATAATTGCTTTGCACAGAATACTCGGCAGCGTTAGGGTTCATCCTTTCCAGCTTGGCCAATTCTTTTTCAAAGGCCGCCTTAACAGTTTTACTCCACTTTTTCAGTTTGGCTTTTTTCTTGTATTCCTTAATTTGCTGGTCATATGTATCTCCGCCCAGTTCTTCCTGTATGGTTTTTAACTGCTGGTGCAAAAAGTATTCTCTCTGTTGTTTATCAATATCCTCCTTAACCTTAGATTGTATTTGGTTTTTTAGCTGCAGCATTTGCAACTCCTTGTTCAGAATAGCGAGCAATGCAGTGGTGCGTTTTTTCAAATCTGCCACTTCCAGTATCCTTTGTTTTTCGGATACTCCTACACTCATGTTCGATGATACAAAGTTGATGAGGAAGGTACTGCTTTCAATATTTTTTAAAGCAAAACCCGTTTCTGATGGTATGTGTGGCGATTGTTTTACAATTTGCAGGGCCACGTCTTTAAGCGAGGATATCATAGCCTCAAATTCCTGGTCATCGGCAGGAGGATGAATTTCTTCAAAGGCCTTTATTTTGGCCTTCATGTAAGGCTCGGTTTGCGAAAGCTCCACAATTTCAAACCTTTTTTTGCCTTGTATAATAGCAGTTGTACTGCCATCGGGCATTTTAAGGGTTTTTAATATGTGGGCCACCGTGCCTATGGTATTTATGTCAGCTATACCAGGATCTTCTACGCTGTCGTTCTTTTGTGCCACCACACCAATAGTTTTGGTGCCGGCATACGCCTCTTTTATCAGGCGTATCGATTTTTCCCTTGCCACGGTTATGGGTATAACCACACCCGGAAAAAGTACCGTATTCCTTAATGGGAGAATGGGTATTTCGTCAGGTATCTTCTCTGCATTTATCTTCTTCTCTTCCTCGTGGGTAAGAAGCGGAATAAACTCAGGATCATCATTTACGGCCTCTATTTTAAGTATTTGTTCCAGTCCTTCTGTTTCCGAAAAATCTTTCATAAATAGTAATTGTCCTTGTTAGTACTTATTTTACAAGCAATTATTGTGCCAAACTAACATTTTGTCAGGATGTGCGTCATATTGTATCTTTGGCCTTTAAATACCGAAACATGAAGATAGCACTTATTGGATATGGCAAAATGGGCAAAGAGATTGAAAAAGCTGCCATTTCGCATAAACACGAGGTGGTTTTAAAGCTGGATGTGACAAATGCAGCCGAATTTACACCTGCCAACTTAAAAAAAGCGGATGTAGCCATCGAGTTTTCTACCCCCGATTCGGCAGTAAGCAATATTTTAAAGTGTTTCGAAGCCAATGTGCCGGTAGTTTGCGGTACCACGGGTTGGCTTAATCGTTACGATGAAATTAAAAAGCTTTGTCTGGATAAAAAGCAGGCCTTTTTTTATGCGTCTAATTATAGCATTGGGGTTAATCTTTTTTTCAAACTAAACGAGCAACTGGCAAAGATGATGGCTAAGCATAAAGAGTATATGCCCAGCATGGAAGAAATACATCACATACATAAAAAAGATGCTCCCAGTGGCACGGGCATAACCCTGGCAGAAGGCATTATAAAGAATCATAGCACAATGAAAAAGTGGGCATTAAAAGAAAATGCCATACAGGGCGACCTTTTTATTACATCTATACGCGAAGGCGAAGTGCCCGGAACCCATACTATACGCTATACCTCGGCATGCGATGAAATAGAAATTACCCATAAAGCATTTAACCGCCGTGGCTTTGCCGAAGGCGCTGTTATGGCAGCTGCATGGCTGGTAGGTAAACAGGGCATGTTTAGTATGAACGACCTGCTAAATGCTGAAAAATAACATAAATTAACGTTAAGCGTTAATTATTGCATATATCTTTGACCCCACATAATAATCTATGCCACAAGTAAGCCTTATAGTTGTTGTATTTATAGTTTTATCCATAGCGGGCCTGTGGAAGATTTTTGAAAAAGCCGGTGAAAAAGGCTGGATGGCGATAGTGCCTGTTTACAATTATTATATATGGCTTAGAATATTAAAAAAACCATTGTGGTGGATAATAATACTCCTTATTCCTGGTGTAGGATTTTTGATGACCATGGTTATGGCAGGTGTTACTTCATTAAATATGGAAAAGAAAAGAGAAGTAGATTTAGTCTCAACTCTAATAGTATTTCCTATTGAAATAATTGTCTTTTTTCTTCTACTTGCTTCTATAAAAGAAAACCTCCTCATGGGGCTTCTCGCAGCGGTCGTTGGCTTCATTGCATACAATACCTTTAAGATACTGGCCGGCCTTTTATCACCTGCAAATGCATCAAAAACAAATGGAGAAACTCCTAGAATGATTGCAGCTGGTGTACTTTTTTTCCTTTATCTACCTTATTACGGATTTTCAGAACTAAAGTTTATCCTATCGTCCACCGACAGATCCAAACGGTCTATGGGAAAAGAGTGGACCGAAGCTATTGCCTTTGCTATTGTTGCTGCAACCATAATACGTACGTTTTTTATAGAGGCCTATACCATTCCTACATCATCTATGGAAAAATCGTTGATGATTGGCGATTACCTTTTTGTTAGCAAAGCAGAATATGGCGCACGCATACCTATGACGCCCATTTCTTTTCCTTTTGCGCACAATACTATTCCTGGCACTAAGCATACCAAATCGTACCTTGAGTGGTTAAAGTATCCTTATTTCCGCCTACCGGGTTTTGCGCATATAAAGCGTCATGATGTAGTAGTATTTAACTTCCCCGAAGGAGATACGGTACCTACCAATATTGATAACCCGAGCTACTATGCCCTTTGCCGCGATTTAGGCAGAGACTACATATTATCTAATCAACCCATAGGCGACCTTGGTGTACCCGGCCCGCTTATTGTGCGCCCTGTAGATAAAGAAGAAAACTACATTAAACGTTGCATTGGCACCCCCGGAGATACCCTACTAATAAAACATTCACAGGTTTATATAGATGGTAAAGCAGATGAACTGCCCTTGGAAGGTGAGTTTAAATACGAGGTTACTTTTAATGGTAAAATGGAATTGTTTAACTATCGTCGTGTACCTAACGGTTACCAAGCTGATGTTGCCTGCAATGGCAATACGGTTATCGATAAAAACACCTTGGATAAACTTGATTTTATTGAGCCTATGGAGTTTGTAGGATTGAACGGCGAAAACATTCCCATAAATTACGATTCGAAAAGTATTAACCCACAAAAACAGGGCACCCTATTATTTACACTTACCAAAACTACAGCCGCAAAAATGAAAGCAATAAGCGGTGTAGCTTCTGTAAAACCATTTTTGCAGGATAGTGGTATTTATAACCAGGATATATTTCCTTTTTCACCGCATTACAAATGGAACGTAGATAATTTTGGACCACTCTATATTCCAAAAGAAGGCGCTACTGTTAAACTGGATACAGGTAACCTGCATATTTATTATAGGTTAATATCTACGTACGAACATAACGACTTACAGGTGAAAGGCGGCACCATTTATATTAATGGTAAACCCGCAGATAGCTACACCTTTAAGATGAACTATTATTTTATGATGGGTGATAACCGCCATAACTCTGAAGATTCGCGCTATTGGGGTTTTGTACCGGAAGATCATGTTGTGGGCAAGGCTTCATTTATCTGGATGTCGCTTAAAGACAATGTGCCTTTTGCCAAAAAATTCAGGATGGACCGCTTCTTTACCTTTGTTAATTCACAAGGGCTTTCGGCTTCTTATTTTATCCCAAGTATTATTGTAATAGTGTTGGCTATGCTTTACTTCTATATTAAAGGTAGGCGCAAAGCTGCGCAGGAATAAAGCTTACTGAATACTATACACGTAAACATTTGCATCCTGCGATCCCGCAACCAGGTATAGCTGCCCGTCATTATTCATATCGGCAATATTAAACCCAAGTGAGCCGTAAAGCGGGAAGCTATTATACAGGCTTCCTAGGTTATCCCACAAATAAAGCCTGTTGTTTTTATTATCTACAGCGCCAATCCTTACTTTATTATCGGGGAAGGGATATGTGTGCAGGTTAGCAAGCGAGTCTTTTCCTGTACAATGGAAGAGTAAAGCCTTGTTGTTATTATAGGTATATACTTCGCCGGCAGTAAGAAACACCATTTCTGTTTGGGTATTGCCATCCAGATCGGCAGGTACAAAATCGGCATGGTTATTGGTTCCGGCAAGGTAATTGGTTTTGGTAAGTATATCGCTAAAACTTAGTTTTATAACCGCACCTGTGGAGTCGGTTGCAAGGATGAAAGAGTTGGAAAGTGAGGTGCCCACCTGTAAATAGAAGTCAGTTATGTTTGGTGGCATAGGTTGTAGTTTAATTCGGGTTTCTCCTTTTCTGTCGTACGTATACACCTTGCCGGAATTATTTATTACTACATCGTAGTCTTTGCCTTCAATCACTGCATGTTTAATAGTACAACTTACAACATCATCGGTTTCGGGTTTGGCCCAGCCTTCTACCTGTTTGGCATCTACATCGTATTCCCGTATTATCTTGTCTTCGCAAGGAATAAGTATTCGGTACTTTTTATCGCCATCATAATCGAACATGGTAAGCGGCCCCGTAGCTGGTGATGCCAGCTTTACAGGGAACCCTCCAACATTATTGCCGTTTCTGTCTAAAATGTAAATGCATTTTTCTGTATTAAACAAGTATTGCGTTTTGCCATTTTTCAATACATCCACTTCATTTATATCGCTTATAATCCTGCCATCAACTTTATGCTTCCATTGTATTTCGCCTGTATTGCTTATTAAATATGCGTAGTTGGCTTTATCCTGAACAAATACATATTTATTTTTTGTTTTAAAATCGGTTACCCAACAAGGTGTAGTTGCAACCGTAGTATCTAAAGCCACTTGCCATAAAGCGCCTGCTTGTTTTTTAAATTGAGGATTGCGTTTAATATATATGTTGGTATAAAACATGCCCTGCATATAACTCATTTGCATAGATATGGCCTGAAATTTTCTGCATATATCGGCATGTTTTTTAACTGCTGCTGCATAATTTTTTTCCAGGTACTGCCCGTACATTGTTGGCGAAAGCGCGATATTATTATATACATATATCCCCGACTCGTCTTCCACATGATCTTTTACAAACGACTGGTAATAACTGTCCTTATCCAGGGTATTGCCGCCCTCATAATGATTGATAAACATTTGTAAAGCTTTGCTGGTGTTTGCAAAAACAACATAGTTACCCACTGTAGTATAATATGCTTTTTTAAGAAGTTCGAAGGTACCGCCCAACACATTAGGCAGAATATTATCAATGCCTATGCTCCGAATCTCGTGCTGCATAAATTTTGTACTTTCTGTGTTTACATTATCCACACTTGCAACGCTGTCACTCAGGCTATCCAGTGTTGCTCTTGCACTTTTAATATTATTAGCCCCAATTACCGCATATATATCATTATGCAGGGTACTGTCGGTAGGTTCGGTAATTACCAGCCCCATTTCATTATCTACCCATGTAAAAAACTTTTGAGGATTAAATCCATAGGTTTTCTTTATCCCTTCCTCCCATTCGTTATGCTTATATAGCTTACGATGCAGGTCCATATACTTAGCATATTGTTTGTAATAAAGCGGATAATCGCTCACCTCCATGCAACTCATTAATGCAGTATTTGAAGGAACAACAGAACCGATTTTTATGGTGTGTGCTAATTGTTTGGTAAATAGTTCGAGAAACTGACTGCCTGTAGTATCGCAATCTGTAAACCCATTCATCACTACTTCGTTTGGAGTAAACGAAAGGTCGAGCTCCATCCACTGGGCAAAATCACTTAATGATGAAAGTGTTGTATGCATATTGCTGTTCATGAAGGGCGATAAAGTGTTATTAACGGCTTGGAAATTGATAAACAGGTTAGCAATAACCTGGTCGCTGGAAGCAGCCATTACTTTGGTAAAGTATCGGTTGTTCATCAATGAAATATGAGATTCTAACTGGCGTAAGGATTCTTTTACCAAAGCCTGCTGAAAGGAACAAATAAATATTCCGCTGGTGCTGATAGCATAAAAAAGATCATCGTTGCCGGCATGTTTTAAGGTATACATGCTTGTACCTTCGTATTCGGTTACCGAAGTGCTACCCTGCGAAGCCATAAAAGGCAGTATTGCAGCCTGAGCGCTAGCATCGGGAACGGAACAAATAAAAAGATAATCAAACCGTTCTATGCCATTTTTATGGGCTGAAATAAAAAGAGGGTTACCTTCGAGGGCGCTGTGTACTGCAGGGTTTTCGCCAAGCAGAGAGTCAATAAATTGAACGTTGTGATTAAATTCTGCCGCGGATTCTGTCCCTAAAAGATCATGCCACAAAAGGCTGGTTTGCGACACCGATTTCCATAAAGGATATGCCCGGCGGCATTCTAAAATAAAAGATGCATCTAAGGGTATTGCAGTAATAGCAGTGCTTACAGGCACATCGGTTTTTTTCAGCCGGAAGTATTCGTAAATACTCCCAGCCATAAGTGCGAGCACAAAAACTATTATCAATATATTTTTTACAATTCCCTTCATTAATGTTGGTGAAATAAATCCCATGCTACCAACTGAAAACTCTTGCGATGATAATCAGTAGCCCCGTGCCTTTCTATCGCCTCACGATGCTTAGCTGTTCCGTAGCCTTTATTTTCATCCCAACCATATTGGGTATGCTTTTCGTGCAGCTTTTTCATCAGGTCGTCGCGATAGGTTTTTGCCAGCACCGATGCAGCAGCAATGCTGGCATATTTACCATCTCCTTTTATAATGCATTGGTGCGGAATGCCTTTATATGCTTTAAACCTATTGCCATCAATAAGCAATTGCTGGGGCCTGATTTTTAAGCCGTCGATTGCCTTATGCATTGCCAAAAAAGATGCATTCAGGATATTTATTTTATCTATTTCATGGTTATCTACCTCGGCTACGGCAAAGGCCAGAGCTTCTTTTTCAATTACTTCACGCAATGTGTAACGGTTAGCCTCAGTAACTTGTTTTGAATCATTAAGCAAAGGATGATGAAAATCTACAGGTAGAATAACAGCGGCTGCAAATACAGGACCTGCAAGGCATCCACGGCCTGCTTCATCACAGCCCGCCTCAATAAGGGCTTTATCTAAGTACGCTTTGAGTGGCATTCTTCAACCGATTTTGTAATTGCATCCCAGGTAAGGGCGGCAGTTTTATCCCATGAGAAAAAATCCTTTCTCTTTCTTCCTGTAGCAATAAGTTCCTCTCTAAGTCTTTCATTCTGTAATGTATCCAACATCGCTTTTGCAATAGATTCAACCGAAAGCGGGTCGACCAGCAAGGCTGCATCACCAGCGACTTCTGGCATGGAAGTAACATTTGCCGTTATTACAGGCACATCGCACTGCATGGCTTCAATAAGTGGTATGCCAAAGCCTTCGAAATATGAAACGTAAGTGAGTGCTAAGGCTGCACCCATTACTTTACATAGCTCATCTACATTTAGCCTGCCCGTAAATATTACATCCTGCTTATGTTTCATAGATGAATACACCTGGTACATATCTGTATTTTTAAAATACTCGGGACCTACCAGAACCAGCTTAATATCCGACCCAGAACTTTCTTTCACTTTCTCAAACGCAAGCAAAAGGCGTTTTACATTTTTGCGCGGATGCAGAGCGCTTACATATATAAAGTAATCTTTCCCATCTGCATATTTTTGTTTGATACTTTCCTTTTCTTCCTTGTCCAATGGCTTGTAAGCCTCATCGGCACCATTGTATACAACATCTATCTTACCGGGTGATATTGAGTATGTATTTGCAATATCCTTTTTAGAAAATTCTGATACAGTAAGCACTCGTTGTGCCTTTTGCACAAATTGCGGAAAGTACTTTTTGTAATAACGTGTGGTAAGGCCGGGTAAATCTTCTGGATAATGTTCGTAATTAATATCATGCATTACTGGTATAGAGCATACATTGGTGCGTAAAGAAAGAAAACCATCGGGAGAATAAAATACATCTGGCTTCACAGAATTTAAAACACGTGCTACTGAAAATTGGAACCACCAGTAATATAAGAATGGGTGCCTTGCTTGGGGGAAAATTACAATAGGAGTTATATTGGATGAAAAGATAAACTCTTCGTTATACGGCCTGTCGAACAAAAACAAAAACTGGTGCTCAGGATGATCTTTGGTAATACGCTTAAGTACATTGAAAGCATGTACGGCAATACCTTCCATTTTATTTTTTATAAGCAGGCGGGTATTTACCACTATTTTCATTCGTACTTTATATTACCTGCTTTATAGCTTCGAGCAGCGAAGTATTCTGTTCTATAAGAATGCCCTTCACTCCTACCTTCTCACCGGCCAGTATATCACGTTCTTTATCTCCAATAAAATAAGATACATTAACATCTATATTAAAACGGGCAATTGATTTTTCCACCAGCAACGAATCGGGTTTACGGCAAATGCAATTACCGGTAACGGGATGATGAAAGCAATAGTATATCTCCTCTAACTCTATTCCCGCTTCGCTTAATTTAGTTCTTAAATAACCATGTACAGTCTCTACGTCAGCATGATCAAAAAGCCCTTTGCTAATTCCTCCCTGGTTGGTTATTACAATTAGTTTATATCCTTTTTGTTTAAGAATTTTCAGGGCTGGTATTACATCAGGTAAGATTTCAAAATCTTCCAGTTTCCAGGTATAAGCATCTCGTTCCCTGTTCAGTATTCCGTCCCTGTCTAAAAAAACCGCCTTGTTCATTTACGCTTTAGTTTAAAATATATCCTTTACCTGTACTATAAAATCGTGCAGCAACGAAAACTTAAGCACCAGGGTAAACAAAAACCCGAAAATGCTTCCCCATAAATGTGCATCATGGGCAATACGTCCGCCACCCCGTTTGCCAAGGTACCATGATATGCCTAAAAATAAAGCTCCAAAAATGGCAGCCGGAATTCTAACAGGGATGAACAACATACCCATTTGGGCAGTGGGAGCAATAAGTATAAATGAAAATACCACGGCGCATACAGCACCCGAAGCACCCACCGAACTATATGCAGGATTATTTTTATGCTTTTCGAACGAAGGAAACGAAGAAGCCATTATACCGCCAACATACAATAGCACAAAGTAATATTCGGCGTGGCCGGGGAATAGGCCTGGAAAAATTTGCTGCTCCAATGGAAGGCCCAGGTAGTAAAGAGAAAGCATATTCATAAACAAGTGGCCATAATCAGCATGCAAAAAAGCATGGGTAAAAATGCGATACCATTGCTTTTTATCATTGTTTAAAGAATAGGGATTAAACAAATACTTTTCAAAGAAATTTCTATCCGAAAAGGCGTAGATAGATACTATGCAATTTATGGCTATAAGAATGTAGGTAATCATCAGTTTTTCTATTCCCTTCAAAATTACTTTTTTGGCACCGAATAAATTATACTGTTACCTTTGAAATATCAACAAGCAATGTGTATTACATTTTATGGCTATTGAAAGACGAAAAGACGTTATTGGCAGAACCATACAGGTAGATCTTCCGAAGCTGGGTTTTATAGGTATACCCGCTAAGGTAGATACCGGCGCTTACTTTTGTTCGCTGCACTGCCACCAGATAGAAGTGCGTGTAATAGAAGGAAAAAATGTGCTTTGTTTTAAATTACTCGATCCCTCGCATCCCGAATACAAAGAAAAAGAGATACGCTTCAGAAATTTCAGCGTAAAAAAAATAAAGAGTTCGGTTGGAGAAATTGAGGAAAGGTATACTATACGTACTGCTATCCGCATTCATAAAAGAAGAATTAAAACCTTTGTAACTCTTGCTAATCGTGGCAGTATGCGCTACCCTATGCTTATAGGCAGGCGCCTGCTTAAGAATAAATTTATTGTAGATGTTTCGCTGAAGTAACAGCTATCTGTTTCATTTTAAAAGGGATTTGAACCCCGGGCTTACCTTCTAAAGTTGTAGATATCCTACCCTGAACCGCTATTTCCTTGCATCCTTTAGGCAATCGCACCACAAACATAAAACTCACCTTGCGTTTCGGGGCTTTATCACTGTTACCAACTTTTTCGGGCATTAAGGTTGCACTTATTTTTGTGTGCGCCACAATACTATCCGCCATATCCAGGTCTGCACCTACGACCAGTTTCATAATATGTACTTTAGCTTCCTGGCCCGCTTTAACATCTTCAGATAACTCGCCCGAAAAGGTAATAGTATCATTCGATTGAATGGCGGTCATATCCTTAAAGTATGGCTTTTTCGCAACGGAATCAGCCTTGTTTACAACTAACATGCCGTATTCTTCAGGCCGCTTGCTTTCTTCCTTCCCTTCCTTCGCCGCATTGGTGGAATCGTATTTTTCAAGCCTGGAATTTCTCATAAAATCATCGAAGAAGCCCATAGCGCTTTGTACCTCGGTGTTATAGTCGAATAAGTCCTTCTTGCCTTTAGTAAATGTTACTTCAGGCGTCGCGGCACTTCCCCAAACTATCGAATTAAAAAGGGGCTCCATTATTCCACCCCAAGTACCATTGTTCTCTTTATAATCTTCTACCGCCAACTGCTGGCTCCTGGAAATGCTATCAGCGTACCGCATTATTTCGTTGCCGGTCAAGGTTAGCTGAACAATATTATCGCCCTGTTGCCCATATACAGCAGAATTGGTAATAGTACCCGGCAGGTTATAAATAACAGTAGCCTCAGTAGGATTTAATATATCCGCTAAAACAGGGCGTTCATAAAAAGCGTTTTTTCTTAGTTCACTTACCGTTTTATTTGCGTCATCATCACTTACCGGATTACCCTTTTTCAAAGCGTGTGGCACTAATTGAAATGTAACCTGGTTGCCTGTGCCTTTGGTAACCTTTAACAAAGAATCGAGCATTGAAAAATGCACTTGCTCTACATCTCTGAAATAGGCTATACCGCTAAAAAATATCATATCTCTTTTCTTGCTCATTCCAAACCTGATGCTGTTCCATACTTCCACACCTTTGGTCCTTATAAATTTAAGAGATAAGTTTATTGCATCTCTGCGTGTAAACTTGGCTTTATGGAAATTGGGCAATGTTGGTGTAATACCGTAAAGGCTGTCTTTTAAAGCAAGCTTGGCATCCACCGAAGTGGTATCAATATACATCTTCACCTCTATCACGCATTTACCAGAAAGGTCGGGGTTAATGGTAAAAACCTCTTTCGTTTGCATTCCACAACTGGCCGCACAGGCAAGTATAAAGCAAGATGCAAAACGCAAAAGGATAGAATGTTTCATTAAAATTTTAAAGGGCCGTATTCGTAGCCTTTTTATTGTAATCTGCTGTGCGCAATACCGAGCCATCTTGCTTCCAGTATGTCCAGGTATTTACTTGTTTTCCATCCTTATATTCACCTTCATAAAATTTTTGGCCATTTTCATACCATACGGTTATTTTGCCATCACGTACTCCTTTGGTAAAATATTCATCGCTCCAAAGTTTACCATCTTCATGAAAGCTTTGCCACTCGCCTTCCTTTAATCCTTTATAACAGTTTCCCTTTGCTTTTATGGTGCCGCTCTTGTAGTAAATTGTATTCACTCCATCTTTGGCATTTTTGTCAACGATGCCTTTTACACCACTATTGGTATCAGTACCGCTGGTATATGCGGGCGGAGGTGTAGTATTGGCGGTAGGGTTATTTTGTTGCGTGGTTGGATTACTATGACATCCTGTAACTGCAACAATAGCTATTAAAGCAATACTTTGTTTGGATGGTAGTCGCATAAAATTTAGTTTTAATTTTTTCTTTCGGTTACAAAAGTAATAAGGCTTTCGAACGCTTTTTTATACTCCGAATCGGGCATTGTTTTAAGCATTTCTCTTGATTGTTCCCTGTATTCAACCATCTTTTTAGCTGCATATTCAAGGCCGCCCTTTTCTTTTACAAAATTGAACACTTTATCTATTGTTTCCGTTTTTTTACTCTGGTTTTTGATGGCGTAAATAATTTGTTTTTTCTCTGCGTAGCTGGCCTGTTGCAGGGCATATATAAGTGGCAGGCTCATCTTCTTTTCTTTTATGTCTGCTCCTGTTGGTTTGCCGATATCAGTACCTACGGCATAATCCAGCAGATCATCCTTTATCTGAAAAGATATACCAAGTGCTTCGCCCAGGCTCCACATTTTTTGAACAGCAGCCTCATCCATACCGGCAGATAAAGTTCCGCAGGCACAGCATGCCGCAACCAACGAAGCTGTTTTGCAACGTATTATTTCAAAATATTCTTCTTCTTTAATATCCAGCTTACGGGTTTTTTCTATCTGCAAAAGTTCTCCTTCGCTCATTTTTTGCACCGCTGTAGATACATGCTCCAGTAAACTGAATTCCTTATTATGTATAGCCAATAAAAGGCCTTTTGATAAAAGATAATCGCCCACCAACACTGCAATTTTATTTTTCCAAATTGCATTAATGGAGAAAAAACCACGGCGGCGGTATGCATCATCCACCACATCATCGTGCACTAAAGTAGCGGTATGCAATAACTCTATCAGCGATGCAGCACGATAAGTAGAATCATTTATTTTACCATGCATGCCCGCGGAAAAGAACACCAGCATGGGCCTTAACTGTTTTCCACGCCTTTTAATAAGATAGTAAGTAATTTTATCAAGCAGGGGCACCGAGCTTTTCATCGATTGCCTGAAACGTACTTCAAACTCATCCAGCTCTTTACTTATTACAGGCCTAATATCATCTAACAATGCCATACCTACAGAATACTTTTATAAAAGTACATTTATTCTTTACACAATCTCTATTCCCGCTACCAGTATATCATCCACCTGTTCCAGGTTGCCTTTCCAAGCCGTCATTGCCTTATCGAAAAGCTCTTTCTGTTCATTCATATTTTTGTCCTGGCTACCGAGTAACATCTCCAGTAGCTGTTTATACTTAAATTTTTTGCCCCTTTCTCCGCCAAACTGATCGGCATACCCATCGGTAAACAAGTATATCCTATCGCCTTTTTTTATTTCTACTTTGTGGGATGAAAACTGCGCGCCTTCTTCAAGATACTTACCTACCGGCATTTTATCAGCATCTAACTCTATTAATTCAGTCTTGTCTTCATTCTTGCGCACTATACATAAGGGGTTGTTGGCAGCGGCATATTCCAATGTTCCTTTTTCAGCACTGATATAGCATAAGGTCATGTCCATACCGTCCTGCAATTCTTCCATTTTGCCTTCGGGGTTAAGAGATTTGATGATTTCATCTCTTAACATATTTAATATTTTACCCGGTTGGGTTATTTCCTTTTCGCCCACTATTTTATTCAGCGAAGAAATACCCAACATACTCATAAATGCCCCCGGCACACCATGTCCTGTACAATCTGCCACTGCCACAATAACATCTTTACCCACGGCCATACACCAGTAAAAATCTCCGCTTACAATATCCTTAGGTTTATAGTAGATGAAAGACTTTTTAAAGAAGTTGTTCCATGTTTGTATTGTAGGCAACATGGCATGCTGTATGCGTTTTGCATAATTGATACTATCCGTTATATCACGGTTTTTTTGTTCTACAATAGATTTTTGCTCTTCTACTTCAGCTTTTTGTTCGGTAATTACTTTGTTGGCTTTTCTTACTCTTATAAAATTTCGAAGTATGAGTATGGTAAGCAGCAGCACAATAAAAAAGCCACCCAGGTATACATTCCTTATAACCTTTTCGTGCCTTGCCATTTCGGCATTCAGGGCATCTTTTTTCTCTTCTTTCAGTTTATCCTCTTGCTGCTTTTGGGCATATTCATAATTCAATTCACTTTGAATAAGTTTTTTCGATGCCTCTTTATTGTCCATACTATCCTTGGCAACCTGGTATTGCTTAAAGTAGTATAATGCTTTAGCCGGCTGCTTATCCTTTTCGTATAAATCGCTTAATATCTTACCCAAGTCTTTTATGCCTCTAATCAGGTTGGTATTCCTTGCTATGGTAAAGCCTGCCTCACCACATTCTTCGGCTTTTTTATCATTACCCATAAGCGAGTATAATGTACATAAGCCCGACAACGTATAGCATTGCCCCTCGGTAAAGCCCGACTGTTCCTGTAATTCAAACCCCTTATTATAGTAATCGAGAGCCTGAGGATAATCTTTTACTTTGGTATAAAACTCGCCCAGGTTTATATAACAAATGGCCATGTTCTGTGCGTCCTTAAGTTCAATAAGCTTATCGCGCGATAAAAGTTCATAGTATTCAGCCTTTTTGTAATCGCCGGCTTCCATATAAATATTACCAATATTCCCCAATAAAACAGCCAGGTGTGCTTTGTCATTGGCTTTTTCGAATGATTTAAGCGCATTGCGGTAATACTTCATGGCACTTAATGTATCGTGCTGTAATCCGTTATAAATATTGCCAATATTTACATAAATAATGGCTTCGGCCCTGTCCAACTTCACATTCTCTTCGTTTACTTTAAGCGCACTAAAGTAAGCCTGTAAGGCTGTTGGAGAAATGCCTTGCCTTCCATGAATATTGCCTATTTCAACGTAGTCACCAATAACATCCATGTACTTTTTTCGGGCAGCAGAAACAGCAAGTGCCTTATTATAATACTGAATTGCCAGGTCATATTCTCCGTTATTATCATATATCCTACCGGTAGAATTATATGTGTCGTGCAAGGTAGCCGAATCTCTAAGCTCCCCGGCAAGGCTAAGTACTTTTGCATATTCATCTATTGCGGCAGTAATTTGTTGTGACGCATCGTAAGTAACCGCCATATTATTATGCAATAAAAGCTGGGCCTTTTTATCAGTATTTGCATCGTAGTATTTTTGGGCCTGCTTTCCATAGTTTAAAGCGCTATCGGTATTTTTAACCCCACCCAGGAAAGCAACAATAACCGTTTGCTGATATGCAATTCTTTTTGGTTGCCCTGTATGCTCTGCGAGTTTAAGGGCTGTACGTGCATAAGGAAGCCCCATTTCATAGGCTGTGCGAACCAGGTAATAGTTGGCTATTTTGTTCAGTATTTTTACTTTCTCTGTGTCACTTATAGCAAAAGGCAATACAGATTTTAAAGAGTCGGCATAGTTTTTTTGGGCACGGGCGCTATAAAACGCAACCACATATAACATTACTAATACTATCCTGGTATCTTTTAGTCTCCTTATCATATTCTTATTCGTGAATGTAAACCCGTTTTATCCGCTGAGAAAGACTTGTAAGCACTTCGTAGGGAATGGTATTCATGCTTTTTGCCATATCAAGTAATGAGGCTATGTTATTAAATACAATCACTTCATCACCCTCGTTAGCATTAATACCCGTTATATCTATCATGCACATATCCATACACACATCACCTACAACGGCGGCTACTTGGCCATTCACAAGCATTTTGCCTTTGCCATTGCCTAACTCTCTTCCGTATCCATCTGCATACCCAATGCCAACTGTAGCAATAACCGAATCCTTACTTAGTACTCCTCTTCTATTATATCCTACTGTTTCTCCTTTCTTTAAATAATTTATTTGCGATATGGTTGTTTTAAGTGTACTTACGTTTTCCAGTTTATGTTGCTCCGCTGTATTTGCCCCTACGCCATACAGGCCAATTCCGAGCCTAACCATATCAAATTGCGCTTCCGGAAAGCGTACTATACCTGCAGAATTAAGTATGTGCCGCATTACAGGATAAGACACCGCCTTTATGATTTTATCGCTCATGGCTTTAAACCTTGCTACTTGTTCAAGGGTAAAGTCTTTGTACGCATCAGCATCACTGGCAGCCAGGTGAGAAAAAACAGACTGCACTTTAATGCCAGGCTCTTTCTTCAAAAGATTAACCAACTTATCTATGTTCTCCTTATTAAATCCCAACCGGTGCATACCTGTATCTAACTTTATATGTATGGATAAGGGTTGCGTAACACCATTTCTTTTAATGGCATCCGTTACCATATCCAGGGTTCTGAAGTTGTATACCTCAGGTTCCAGTTGGTACTTAACAATATTATCGAAGCTGCCCAGCTCGGGGTTCATTATCATAATCGGTAACGAAATTCCTGCTGTCCTTAACTCCACACCTTCATCAGCATAGGCTACAGCCAGGTAATCTGCCTTATGGTATTGCATTACGTTGGCTATTTCGTAACTACCACTACCATAAGAAAATGCCTTAACCATAGCCATTATTTTGGTGGATGGCTTAAGCTTGCTTCTGAAATAATTGAGATTATGAATGAGCGCATTTAAATTTACTTGCAACACAGTTTCGTGTGCCTTGTGCTGTAAAAACTTACTAATTTTCTCAAATTCAAAGCTCCGTGAACCTTTTACCAAGATGGCTTCATCGTGAAATTTAAAATCTCCCGTATGTGCTAAAAACTCTGAAGTACTGCTAAAAAAATGTTTTTCAAGATTAAATAAGCCTGAAAACCGGGATATGTTTGGGCCAATACCTATTAAGCGTGTAGGCCTTTTTGCTTTTACAATTTCGGCAACTTTGTTATACAGGTCCTTTTCGTTGCCTGTATTTTGTTCAATATCAGATAAGATAAGCGTTTTGCGGGTGTGCTGCTTTTGCTGATTCAAAAAATCAAGGGCCACCGAAACCGAATTGATATCTGAATTATATACATCGTTTACAATAATGCAATTATTGGTACCCATTATCATTTCCATACGCATGGCTACAGCCTGTAACCCTTGCATCCGTTCAGCAATTACCCCATTATCGTATCCCGCACAAAGAATATATGCCCAGCAATGAATAGCATTTTCTACCGATGCTTCGTCGGTAAATGGAATTTGAATAGTTATAGTTTGAGATTTACATACTGCTTTAATACTTGTTTTTCCATAAGCAGATTTAATTTCAACAACCTGCATATTGGCTCCCATTTTTTTCGACCAGGAGAATAAAGCAGTCTTTGCAAATGCTTTATCAGATTTAATGGCTTTATCAACAATACTATGGTCCTTACAATAAATAAGAGTTTTTACTCCTTTAAACAGTTTGAGTTTTTCTTTTACCTTTTGTTCAATGCTTTTAAAATTCTGCCCGTGTGCTTCACCAATATTGGTAAATATTCCGGTTGTGGGTCGAATTATCACTTCCAGTTTAGCCATTTCTCCGGGTATAGATATACCTGCTTCAAATATGCCCAGTTCGTTTTGTTCATCCATTTGCCAAACCGAAAGAGGCACCCCCACTTGCGAATTGTAGCTACGCGGGCTACGTACAATGTTTTTATCGGGCGATAAAAGCTGGTAAAGCCATTCCTTTACTATTGTTTTTCCGTTGCTGCCGGTAATAGCCAATATAGGTATTTTAAAATGTTCCCTATGCCACGAAGCCAGATTTTGCATGGCTTTTAAGGTATCGGGCACTGCAAAAAAAAGGGCATCTTTATACGAAACAAAATCTTTAAAATTATTATCTACCATAAACAGGCGCACACCTTTTTGGTATAATTCGCCTATATAGCGATGTCCATCGTTCTTATCAGTTTTAAGCGCAATAAATAAAGTTCCTTCCGGTTCAATAAGGCTGCGGCTATCTATCAGCAGCTTCTCAACCGGCATATTTTCATATCCTTTGGCAGGATGCAATTTTGCCCCTAACACTTTTGCCACTTGTAAAATAGTATACCTCATCATTCAAAAATCACCCCAAATTTACCAATACAACCATATCCAACACACCAAATACGCCCTTTTACTACTTTATGCCATCAGGTAATAGTATATTTGTGTGAATTTAACGCCTTGTTAGCCAAACTATCAGATAGGATTAATATTGCATCGGGTATTTCGCCTGCCAAGGGGTGGAATGCCGGCAAAGTGCTTTTTAGCTACTATTTATCGAGGTTAACAGGCAATACCCTGCATTATGGTATGCCCATAAGCGCATCCATAGAGCCTACTACATCATGTAACCTGCGTTGCCCCGAATGCCCAAGCGGCAAAAGAGAATTTACCCGGGAAACAGGCATGCTAAAAGAAGATTTTTTTAAAACCCTTATTGATGAATTGTCACCCCACCTTACTTATCTTACTTTTTACTTCCAGGGCGAACCTTACCTCAATCCCCGCTTTCTGGATATGGTAAAGTATGCATCCGATAAAAATATTTACACTGCCACTTCTACCAATGGGCACTATCTGACAGATGAAAACGCGAAAAAAACAATTGAATCGGGCTTAGACAGATTAATTATATCAATTGACGGCACAACACAGGAAACCTATTCGAACTACCGTATTGGTGGCCAGTTGGATAAAGTACTGGAAGGTGCTAAAAATATAGTAGCCTGGAAAAAAAAGATGAAGTCTTCTACTCCTTATCTTATATTCCAGTTTTTGGTAACCAGCGCGAACGAGCATCAGGTGCCTGAAATTAAAGCATTGGGAAAGGAAATAGGCATAGATGAAGTAAAGCTAAAAACAGTGCAGGTATACAACCATGAAGATGGCAGCCCCTTGATTCCTAAAAATGAAAAATATGCCCGTTATAAAAAAAATGCTTCGGGTAAATATGAAATAAAAAATGAATTGCTAAACCATTGCTGGCGCTCGTGGAATTCATGTGTGATAACCTGGGATGGCAACATTGTACCCTGCTGCTTTGATAAGGATGCAAGCCATCCTATGGGCAATGTAAAGCAGGCATCATTTGCCTCATTATGGCATAGCGAAAAGTACAATGCGTTTAGGAAGGCTTTACTTCATTCGCGCAAAGAAATAGATATTTGCCAAAATTGTACCGAGGGTACAAAAGTATGGGGGTAGAAAATCTGATGCTTTTGGCATCAGAATAATTATAAACTATGAACTATAAATTTATCGTTTATAGTTCATAGTTATTTTTGGTTTACTTGCCGCCGGTTATTACCTGCACAAATCCTTTCTTTTTGTAGGTATTCGCATCACAGGTAGCGTTTATTTCATAAAAGTAAGTGCCATCGGGTACCATGTTCTGGGTATTATTAATCCTACCCGTCCAGTATACGCTTGGGTCGGTGGATGTATATATTTCCTTGCCCCACCTGTCGTATATCTTTATGCTGTAGGTAGTGTAGTTGTTCAACTTAACCTCAAAGTCGTCGTTTATACCGTCATCATTAGGGGTAAATACGTTAGGTACAGTAAAGTCTAAGCATTCCAGGCAAATGGTCACCGTCCTGCTGGTACGGCATCCTTTAATATCTACCGATGTTACTGTATACGTAGTAGTAATAGTAGGTGTAGCTTCAGGGTAAGGACAGTTAGCACAACTTAAACCCTCGGAAGGAGTCCATGCATAATCCATTCCTACGCCATAAGCGCCAATATCTACCGTGCTTCCTTTAATAATGCAACTATCGCAACATGCCTGGAAGTATGGAGAATCTACAACAATGCCGATCCTGTTAGAATCTGTACAGCCGAAGCTGTTGTTTACTACTACGCTGTACGTAGTATTACGGCCCGGAGTAACACTTACTGAACTGGTTGTGGCTCCATTGCTCCATTGATATGTTCCGCCACCGGTAGCTGCTAGCACTGATGGGCTGCCAAAGCATATATTGGTAGGCGTTGCCGTCATATTTATTATTGGAAGAGGGTTTACAGTTATAGGTATAACAGTATCCGACTTACATTTACTATTTGTAACCGTTAGCGTATAATCTGTAGTGCTGGTAGGCGAAGCTGTAGGATTAGGACAGTTGTTACAGCTTAATCCTGTTGGCGGCGACCAAGTGTACCCGCTTCCGCCCGAAGAACCAAGGCTGGTATTTTTACCAAAGCATATTGTAGTATTGCCTGTTACATTTATAACAGGTACAGGAGCTATATGCAATACTTTTTTAAGGGTATCGTTAAGTGCACAACGGCTCGATATAACTACCTCAAAAGTAGTTGTAGACCCTGCTTTTACAGTAACCGTTGCATTACCTGCATTAGCAGGGGCTATGGGAGCAAGCCAGTGATACTTAGCACCTACTCCGCCGTTAGCCGTCATTGTAGTACTGTCGTATGGGCATATACTATCCTTGGCAAGATTAATGCTATGCGCAGAAGGAGAAACAACTATAATTTGCTGGGAAGTATTTGCGGTACAGCCATTGCAATCTACAGTTACTGAATAGGTAGTGTTAATAGCAGGCTTAGCCCATATACTATCGGCTGTACTTCCGTTATTGGCCCACAAATATGATGAACAACCGCCCGTAGCTATTAAACGCGCGCTATCGCCCAAACAAATTGTATCGCTGGATGGCCTTACTGTAATACCGGGCGGTGGCAATGGTTTAACATACACGGTAAATGTTGTATCATGCGAACATGCTGCATTGCTTGCCGAAATGGTATACGTTGTTGTAACTGTAGGAGTAGCTGTTACGTTTTGACATGTTGGGCAATTGATACTTGGAGCCCCGGGGGTCCATGTCCAGCTTGAAGTGCCGGGCGCATTAATGCTAAGATTCGTACCCGTTCCTTGACAAACAGAATCACGACCCGTTATAAAGGGTTTAGGCACGGGAAGAACTGACAAGGACTGGCGGGTAGTATCCGGGCATTTGCTGCCCTTATTTGCTATCATATATACTTGGTATATACCCACAGAATCGTACGTATGGAAGCCATTTTTTACGCTCGCCGTATCAAGCGTACCGGAGGATGGATTGCCATAATTCCAGAAATAGTTACTACCGCCTACGGTAGTATTATTAAAGAATTCGGTTGAACCTACGCAAATGGTATTTGATGTATAGGCACCCGTGACTGTACTATCAACTTTTACATGTATAAGTGTATCGTTACCGCAACCGTTATTTATTTCTTCCAATTTTACAGTATAATTACCTGCCGCATTATAAACCCAGGTAGGATTAGTGGTAGAATCCTCATATTGACCGGTATTAAAAAAGTCCCAATAAAATTTGGTATTTGGCCCGATTAAAGGGTTAGATAAATTGTTAAATTGGGTTGCCTGTCCTGAGCAAGCTGTATCGGCATGAAAGAAGGGAACCGGAGGAGGGCCAGGAGCCTTTGGAATATTAATTTTTAAGGTATCGTTACATGCACCGCCAGTAACGGGCTGTACTATAAGCTGGTATTGACCGCTACTATCTACAGTTACAAGCTGTGCCGAATCGGAACCTATAATACTGTTGCCCGGAGGGCCGGTCCATGTATATTTTGTTCCGCCTGGAGGGCCGGTAAGCGTAATACTTGTTTGACCGCAAAAAGCAGGTGAAGATGAAATTAAGCCCTCTGAGGCACATGAAGTAGTTATATACGCGTAACCAAAGTGACCACCTTGAGAACAGTCAGACACTTCAAAACTAACGGTTACACAATGCCCTACATAAGCTTTTAGTGAGGTAAATACGGATGTCCAGTTTCTATAATAAATTTTTGTAAAACCTCCCTGTAATGTAGAATCCCATCCTTTGCCTCCTGTACCAGCTCCTGATTTTACAAGGTATTTACCACAGGTAGGTATCGTATCGCCAACTGAATCAAGCACCGCTGCATTAAAAAATGGTTGCTCATCACCAAGGTGTCCGGGATTTTGAAGCACCACAGCATACTGATATGTAAAATTCACGTTTGCCGGGGTTACCATAAAAGTATGTGATATAATTCCAACACCTTGAAGAGTCATGGTACTGTCACCTATTCTCGCTGAATGGCTACTTCCGCCAAACGGAGATACCATTGGCATAGTAACCGAAGGGCTACAGGTTAATAAAAAAGGGTCATTCCCAACATTTTTTATCTCTACCTGATAATCATTACTTGTAAACGGGTCGGGGCCACCCGCTTTACTCACAGCACCGGCTATACTTCCTACAGGAGGAGTAATAATAAAATTGGGAACGGTTGAATTGTCTTTCGCGTATGCACAATACCAACCGGTAAGCAAACCTCCCGCAAAATTAGGATTATCACAGGCAGAATCACATACTATATTTGGTGTGAGCCTTGGATTGTAATTTGCATATTCTGCAAGTGAAGAAGGGTATTCGACTTCTATTTTTTGGAACTTTCTATAAAGCGCTGTAAATTTTACAACTAATTCTTGTTCAGATACATCAATATTGCTTTCATTGATTTTACCGCTTACGATATCCTTGTACAAAGCACTTTCTTCAATATCAATCTCCTTTTCATTAAACCTATAAAAAACACCAAATTCCTTTTCGCTCGCTCCTGTTTGTTTTTGTGTGTTTTCAAGGGCAGTTTTAAAATGGTGTAAAAGCGCTTCTAGTTTTTCACCACTTACAGCCGGTTGCGCAGCTAATTGAGGATTATAACTATTAGACGGATTTTGTGCTAAAACTGTTCCACCTTGAAGAATAACAATTGTGATGATTGCCTTGAGTGAAAGGGAAAGTACCTTTTTAATCATTTCGTATCGTTTTTAGTTGCCCAAATATATACACATTTGGGCATATTAACCAAATATTTAGGGCTATTTCTTTTTAGGTTTGCCTTTTTGCATTAATTCAGCATAGTTTTTATGAAAAAGTGCAAGGGTTTCTATGCCTTTCAGGTAGTTAAAAATGCCATAATGTTCGTTAGGCGAATGTATGTTATCTGAGTTGAGTCCAAACCCTAGCATAACCGAGTCTAAACCGAGTTCTTTTTTAAAGAGTGCCACTATAGGTATACTGCCTCCACTACGGGTAGGGATAGGCTTTTTACCAAATGTGGTATGCATGGCATTGCTGGCAGCAAGGTAACCTATAGAGTTTGTTTCGAGCATTACAGGTTCTCCCCCGTGAAAGGCGATTACTTTAACCTTTACAGAAGCCGGGGCTATTTTTTGAAAATGCTTTGTAAACAGCTTAGTTATATCTGATGGCTTTTGGCCAGGCACCAGGCGCATAGATATTTTGGCATACGCTTTAGATGCAATTACCGTTTTAGGGCCTTCGCCGGTATAGCCACCCCAAATACCGTTAACATCAAGGGTTGGGCGTATAGAAGTACGTTCTATGGTAGTATATCCCTTTTCTCCTCTTACATCATTAATGTCTAAGTCCTTTTTATATTCTTTCAAACTAAAAGGCGCTTTGTTAAGTTCTTTTCTTTCCTTGGCAGAAAGTACTTTAACATCCTTATAAAAACCGGGAATTGTAATATGTCCGTCTTTATCCTTTAGTGATGCAATCATTTCGCATAACACGTTGATAGGATTAGGCACCGCACCGCCATATACACCCGAATGAAGGTCGCGGTTAGGGCCGGTTACCTCAACTTGCAGGTATGTAAGTCCTCTTAATCCTACTGTAATAGATGGTACATCATTTGCAATAATATCTGTATCAGAAATTACAATAATATCAGCCTCAAGTTTTTTGTGGTTCTTCTTCACAAAACCTTCAAGCGACATGGAGCTTACTTCTTCCTCTCCTTCTATCAAAAACTTAAGGTTACAAGCCAACATATTATTACGACTAAGTAATTCAAAGGCTTTAACATGCATATATACCTGTCCTTTATCATCGCAGGCGCCGCGTGCATATATTTTTTCGTTTTTTATTACCGGCTCAAATGGGCCCGAATGCCATAAATTAAGCGGGTCGGGCGGTTGTACATCATAGTGCCCATATATTAAAACGGTAGGCAAATTTTTATCAATTATTTTTTCGCCATACACAATGGGATGCATGGGTGTAGTAATAACTTCGGCCATATCGGCACCTGCATCGAGCAACGATTTTTTTACCCACTGGGCCGCCTTAACTACATCGCCCTTGTATTTTGAATCGGCACTAACAGAGGGTATGCGTAAAAACTCGAGCAGTTCATCAATAAAGCGCTGTTTATTTGCCTGCAAATAGCCGTTTATCTCTTTCATAGAATATATATTTTATTTAGTCTTGCTAATAAGTGTTCACAAATATGCAACTTATAAGCATATCTAAAAATTTAATTTTCTAACTTTGGCGCTATGTCACTTTGCAGGAAAGCAGCCATACTCCTCACTCTTTTATCATCCGGTAAAGCAGGTATGTCTCAACTTATAGTGGATTCTAACTATACTATTACCCAGCTGGTGCAAAAGGTACTTTTAGGTGGCAACCTTGTGGCATATAATATTAAGTATACCGGTGCGCACCGTGCTATAGGTTATTTTGATGGAACCCAATCGAATATTGGGCTAAGGAATGGTGTTTTAATGACAACAGGTAGTATTAAAAACGCCATTGGCCCCAACGACCTTGCTAACCGCGGAATAATTAACAGCGCCCCGGGAGACACTGCACTTACGCGCATTTGCGGAGACACCACCTATGATGCAGCTATTCTTGAATTTGATTTTGTGCCTTATGCCGATACAGTTAGTTTCGATTTTGTATTCGGCTCCGAAGAATATCCCCGGTTTACCTGCTGCCGGGTAAATGATGTGTTCGCATTTTTTATAAGCGGGCCGGGCATAGCAGGGTATAAAAATATTGCCCTTGTGCCAAGCACACTTATACCTATTTCTATAAATACTTTAAATGGTAACTGTAACGCAACCAGCGACTGTGGTGGCGGATGTTGCAACAGCAATTCTCAATATTATTATGACAATACAGGTGGTACTACTGTACAATACACCGGGTTTACAACGGTAATGAAAGCCCTGTCGAAAGTGGAATGTGGTAAACAATACCACATACGTATAGCCATTGCCGACGGTGGAGATCCTTATTACGATTCGGGAGTATTTTTAGGGGGTGGCAGTTTTGTGGGCGGAACGCAGTCCTTACATATAGCCTATACACCCACCGATTCAGTTTGCCCCAACAGCAATGTAAGCATTTCTTTTCCTGATAATAATCCAACACATGTTTTCCATTGGTCGTTTGGCGATGCCAATGTAGTATCGGGTACGGGCAGCGGGCCATATATTGTAAACTGGGCACAGGGAGGGCAAAAGCAAGTTATGCTAAGTGTAAGCGGCCCCTGTGCTTATGATGTAGATTCAGTATATATAAATGTATCGGGCTGCGATGTAATTATACCTAATGTGTTTACCCCTGGCACCGGCGATAAAAATTCTATTTTTTATATTACTACGCTGGATAAATACCCGCACAGCAATCTTTCCATATACAATCGCTGGGGGCAAATAGTTTATTCTACCGGCAACTACCAAAATAACTGGAATGGAGACAATCAGCCCGATGGTACATATTTTTACCTGCTTACCTTGCCTACAGGCGAGGCCAAAAAAGGCTTTGTTACCATTCTCCGAAAATAATTTTCATGCATTTTACTGCATTTTATTAATTTTACTGCCCTATAAAGAACATACTCCGTTATGAAAAAAACATTACACCTATTTGCACTCGCTATATTTTTGATAAATATACCTGCCATGGCACAGGATGCGGTTTTGAAAGAAGGCCGTAACGACTTAGCCAAAGGCGACTTTAAAGCAGCCCAGGATGCCTTTACCAAGTATAACAATTTGTTTAAAGGCCAACTTGATGGTTATCTTAAAAAGAAGAAAGCATACGATACCAGCAATGCTTTTGTAAAGTCATCTATGTATGCCGATTTTAAAGTAAACCACGATTGGGCAAATGCATATAGCGGCTTAGGTGTGGCTAATCTTAAACTGGGACAACATGATGATGCAGTTCAGGATTTTGAAACCGCGGTTAAAATAGACCCTACCTGCGCCGAAGCACATTATAATATAGCCCTGTTGAAAAAAGCAACAGGCGACAAATTGGGCACATGTATGGAAATTGGCCTTGCGCTTACTTATAACGATACAATGAAGGCAGCAAGAGAAGCATACCGCGATAACTTTTGCGCCATGACCGGAAGAGAGTATTTTGTAAAAGGGCAGACTTCGGTAAGCCTTAAAGATTATGCTGCTGCTATGCCGGATTTAAGAATGGCAACTATTATATGCCCCGATTCGGGCAACTTTTTTGGAAACATGGGAATGGCATACGATGGCATGGGCAAGCCCGATTCTGCTGTAGATGCTTTTGCCCGGGCCATAAAAGTAGACTCTAACAGTTTCTATGCTTATTATTATAGAGGTATTGTATACGAAGAAAAACAAAAACACCAGGAGGCTTTCCAGGACTTTAGTAAGGCTATAAAAATAAATCCGCGTTCGGCAGATGCATACATACACCGTGCAGAGGTTTGCGAAAACATGGAAAAAGAAGGCTCTTCAATTTATGACTACGAGCAGGTGTTACGCCTTAAACCCGATTACGGAGAAGCCTGGTATAAAATTGCATTGTATCATAAAAAACAGAAGCAGACCTCAAAAGCATGTGATGAGTTTGGCAAAGCCGCCAGTTTGGGTGTAGATGATGCCCAATCGTATGTAGATGAATGCAAAGCAGCAGCAGCAAAAATAATTACAAAATAAAGGAGGGATTATTTTCCTTCGATATGCTTTTTAATACTATTAAGCTTAAGCAAGGCTTCGATAGGGCTTAAGGAATCAATATCGGTTTTCTGTATCTCTTCCCTTATCTGCTCCAGCACAGGATCGTTTAACTGAAAAAAGCTAAGCTGAAAATCGTTATCCTTTTTACCCGTTTTTGCTTCTTCATTTAATAAAGCTGGGCTGTGAGTATTTTCCAGTTGCTTTAATACTTCCGATGCCCTTTGCACCACCTTTACAGGCATACCTGCCATACGTGCCACATGTATACCAAAGCTGTGTTCGCTGCCGCCGGGTGCAAGCTTTCTTAAAAAAATTACTTTATTGCCTACTTCTTTAACGGATACATTAAAGTTTTTTACCCGTTTAAAGAGCGCGGCCATTTCATTCAACTCGTGGTAGTGGGTAGCAAATAATGTTTTGGCTTTACCGTTTGGATGTTCGTGCAAATATTCTACAATGGCCCATGCAATAGAAATCCCATCGTAGGTGCTGGTGCCACGGCCTATTTCATCCAGCAATATTAAACTACGGTCGGATATGTTATTTAAAATACTTGCTGTTTCGTTCATCTCTACCATAAATGTAGATTCGCCCGAAGAAATATTATCCGATGCCCCTACCCTGGTAAATACTTTATCTACGATGCCTATTTCGGCATGCGCTGCAGGCACAAAACATCCCATTTGTGCCATAATAACTATAAGCGCCACCTGTCTTAACAAAGCCGATTTACCCGACATGTTGGGCCCTGTAATTACCATCACCTGTTGGGTGTGATCATCCAGGCATACATCGTTAGATACATAGGTTTCGCCCGGCGGCAATTGCTGTTCAATAACAGGGTGGCGGCCTCCCTGTATCTCAATACCTTTATCATCTTTTATATGCGGGCGCACGTATCCGTTTTTGCGGGCCACTTTAGCAAACGATATCAGGCAATCGAGCCTCGCAATTAAGGTTGCATTTAGCTGCACAGGAGCAACATAATCTGCCAACGACAATACCAAATCACCAAACAATTTTTCTTCCAGCTTCAGTATTTTTTCTTCCGCCCCTAAAATCTTTTCTTCGTATCCTTTCAGTTCTTCAGTAACATAACGTTCGCAGTTGGCAAGGGTTTGCTTACGTATCCAGTCGGCAGGCACTTTGTCTTTATGCGTATTTGTAACCTCCAGGTAATAACCAAATACATTATTAAAACTTATTTTTAAAGAGGGTATGCCTGTTCTTTGCGATTCGCGTTGCTGTATTTGCACCAAATAATCTTTACCCGAATAGGCTATTTTTCTAAGTTCATCAAGCTCAAGATTTATACCTCCTGCTATAACATTTCCTTTATTTACCAAAGCGGGCGGGTCGGGCATTATTTCTGCCTCTATTCGCTCCCACATTGTTTTGCAAGGATTAAATTGTTCAGCAATTCTTTTTAGGTTAGCATTTTTTGTTACCCCACATTCACGCTGAATAATCTCAATGGCGCCTAATGCATTTTTTAATTGTACTACTTCCCTGGGCGATATGCGTGCCACAGCAACCTTAGATATCAAGCGTTCAAGGTCGCCTACCAATTTAATTTGCTGTTGTATTTTTTCTAAAAATTCTTCGTTGCCTAAAAAATAATCCACCATTTCCAGCCTTTCTTCTATCAGGGCTTTTTCTTTTAGCGGAAAAGTTATCCAACGCCTTAATAAGCGTGAGCCCATAGGCGAAGAGGTTTTATCAAGCACCTCCAGCAATGATTTACCTCTATCATGCAAAGGCTGCACCAATTCAAGGTTGCGAATGGTAAACTCATCCAGCCAAACAAAATGCTCACGCTCAATGCGCGCAATTTTATTAATGTGCTGCACTTTGTCGTGCTGAGTATCTGCAAGGTAATGTAACACAGCACCAGCTGCAATTACAGCCTCTTTCATATCTTCTATGCCAAAGCCTTTAAGCGAAAGTGTGGCAAAATGCTTAAGCAAAGTTTCGGTGCCATAATCCTTTGTGTATATCCATCCATCAAGGGGATAGCTATAAAACTTCTCTCCCCATATTTCAGAAAAATCTTTCTTTTTATCTTTAGGATACAGCACCTCGGTAGGTTGAAAGCTTTGCAATAGTTTCTCTACATATTCCAAATCTCCCTGCCCAACTAAAAACTCGCCTGTAGATACATCCAAAAAAGCTACGCCTGCCTGTTTTCCCTGCCAAAATAATCCGGCCAAAAAATTATTGGCATTGTGTTGCAGCACCTTATCGTTATAAGAAACACCGGGAGTAACCAGTTCAGTAATACCGCGTTTTACTATCGTTTTAGTCAGCTTGGGGTCCTCCAGCTGGTCGCATATAGCAACCCTATGCCCTGCCCTTACCAGCTTGGGCAAATAACTATCCAAAGAATGGTAAGGAAAGCCGGCCAATTCGGTAGCACCTGCGCTGCCGGCCGATTTACGGGTAAGTACAATACCCAAAATGGCGGAAGTAACTTTTGCATCTTCGCCAAACGTTTCGTAAAAATCGCCCACACGGAACAGCAAAAGAGCATCAGGGTATTTAGCCTTGATGCTATGATACTGCTTCATTAAGGGCGTTTCGCTGCTTTCTTTGGGTACTTTTTCTGCCGTTTTTGCCATTGCCTTGCAAAGGTTAAAAAAATAAGCACATTTTAAAATGGAAGTTGATAAGTAATTAAAAACTATAAACGATGAGCTATGAACGAGTCTATAGTTTATAATTAATAAACTGGTTTTACCTATCTTTGCCCCATATAAAAACGAAGTATGAGTAAACACTGGTCTCAATATCAAACAGAATTTGCCACCCATTTTGCATCGGAAGAAGTAAAAAAAGCCTGCGAAAAAGGCACCGAAATGTTAAAAAATGCCGACAGGGTATTTTTTATCGGGAATGGGGGTTCAAATTCCATCACATCGCACATGATGGAAGATTATATGAAAATGGGGCGCAAACGCAGCATGTCGTTTACCGATGCAGCTATGATTACCTGCTATGCCAACGACTATGGCTGGGAAAAAGCTATGGAAGAATGGATTGTAGCACAGTTTTTACCGGGAGATTTGCTGGTTTCTATAAGCAGTTCGGGCGAATCGAAAAATATTTTAAATGCTACCCGCAAAGCCAAAGAAATGAAAGGTAAAGTAATTACCCTTAGCGGTTTTAGCAAGGATAATTCCTTAAGTAAATTGGGCGATGTAAATATTGTAATACCTGTGCGCAGCTTTGGAATTGTAGAAAATTTCCATTCTATGGTACTTCACATAATGCTCGACGACCTGCATTTATAATGCTTCCTAAAATAAGTATTGTAACACCCAGCTATAACCAGGGGCGATACCTTGAGGAAACTATTCTTTCTATTATCCATCAGGATTATCCTAATGTGGAGCATATTCTTATTGACGGCGCTAGCACTGATGAGACAAAAGAGGTAATTGAAAAGTATCGTTCACACTTTGCCTATGTGGTTAGCGAACCTGATAAAGGACAAAGTGATGCCCTAAATAAAGGCTTTGCCAAAGCCACCGGCGATATTGTAAACTGGCTTAACAGCGACGACTACTATGCCCCCAATGCTTTACACACCGTAGCCAAGGCATTTACAAATAACAACACGCACGTTGTAGCAGGGCATACCATTTTATTTGAAGAGGGAGGTAAGCAATACAATGCAAGCCCTACCCTGAACAAAACCCAGGGACTCGAATATCATCTTAGGTTCCCTAACATAAACCAACCCTCTACTTTTTTCAGAAGGAAGATAATACAGGAATTATTGCCACTCAACACAAATCTTCATTGCCTTATGGATAGAGAGATATGGCTAAAATACCTGTTATTATACGGAATAGATAATGTGGTTACCTGCGACGAGGCACTTGTATATTTCCGCCTGCACCAAAACTCAAAATCGGTTAGCCAGGAAGAAAAATTTGATGCCGAATACGCAAACATACTTTACCATTTAGCAAAACATGCCGGCCTTAATGATGCTGCAGACATGCTTGCCCGGCGTTACGAACTTATAAAAGAATATGTTCCTTCGTTTTCGATATATCCTGACAAAAAAACCACGTTGGATATGCTTAGGTTTTTTGCCGTGAAAAGGGGTTCATTGGTTTATAATAAAAAACAGTTCGACTTTGCGAAAAAGGCGTATCCTGTGCTTGACATAAAAAACTACAACATATTTCCGGAAGAGGAAAGCGGATTAAAGAGAATAACAAATGTTGCAACCTGTATTAATTGGGCGCATTTCAGGATTAAAAGGAAATTAAAATCTTTTCTTCCGCTGAATAATGCCCAATAAAAAATTGCATATAGTTATACTTTCAACCTGGTTTCCAAACCCCGGAAGTACCAGCGGCATTTTTGTACGCGACCAGGCCGATGCCCTTATCGATGCTGGTAACAAGGTTGCTGTATTTATGTTTCGCTATTTCAGTCTTATAGCATGGCTTAAAAAAAAATTTAAGGGCGAACCTTTAAGCGATTGGATACCGGGAAAGAACACAGTACCTTTTGCATATAACCATGTCAATTTTTTCCCTTCACGTTTTTATACTAACCCGGCAAAGGCAGAAAAAAAAGCTTTTTTAAAGTATACGGCTAAATGCTTTGCAAATTATATAAAAAATAACGGTAAGCCCGATGTAATGCATCATCATGGCGTAGCCGATTTTTGTTACATAACCGCGCATTTAAGCAAAACTTTTGGCATACCTTATGTAATTACCGAACATTCTATGTTTATTGATACGGTGGACCATTTTAACGCTTACGAAACAAAAGAGGAAAGACTTGCAATGATACAAGGCGCTACCGCAAGAATAACCGTGAGCACCTTTTATAAAAAGTTCAACGAAAGCATATTCCATGCTCCTTTTGTTACTATTCATAACATGATAAGTAATGATTTTGTGAGCCCTACTTTGCCTCTTTTTCCAAAAAACATAAACCCCTTTTATTTTACGAATATTGGTGTGCTATCGCGCAGAAAACGCCAGGACATATTAATAAAAGCTTTTGCAGCGGGATTTAAAAACAATAAGGAAGTACATTTAACCATTGCAGGCAATGGTGAACTGGAGAATGAGTTAAAAGAGCTTATCGCATCTTTACAGATGCAGGAACAAATACATTTAACAGGCTATATAGCGCGAAATGAAATAATAAGCCTGCTCGACAAATCGCATGTTGTGGTAATATCATCTGAAAAGGAAAGCTTTTCTATGGCTGCGGCCGAGGCCCTGTTTAGGGGCAACCCGGTATTGTCGACTGAATGTAAAGGGCCCGAAGATTTTATTAACCCCGAAAATGGCATGCTTTGCAAACTGAACGATGTAGAAGATATGAGAGACAAAATGCTAAAAATGTATGCCAATTATTCTGCCTTTAATCATAAAGAAATATCAAAAAAAGCAATAGAGCAATTTTCGGAGCAGGCCATTGTAGAAAAACTGGAAGAAGTATACAGGAATGTTATTGAACCTAAAAACTAATTGCAACACCTAAAGTTGCGCTAAATATTCCCAGCGACATAGTCCGTAAGGAAGAATCCAGGTTAGTAAAGCCTAAATTAGTAGGGGTAGATTCGCTTACTAAAAGGCCCTGGTACCCGATTGTAGACCCTGTGTAGCTAAGGTTAGCCATAACGGCCGCATTTTCCTGTATTTTAAACCTGGCTCCCACAGATAAAGCATATCCAAAATCAGAAGCTGTAGTGTACTTGTACGAAAATGATGTGTAGTTGTTAGGCAAATTTGAAGCCTCGCCATATTCGGGATACGATGAGGACACAACACCTCCCATTAGTTTTATTTCGAAGGAAACAATATCCGAGGCAGGCAGGTAAAAGTAAGGGCCTATAAGATATTCCCCTATGTAATGCTTGCCATCTACGCCAACGGTAAAATCGGCAGGCACATTATTTCCCTGTGTGTATCCGGCAACGTCAAATTGACAAATGGCACCCCCTATTCTTGCAACAAGGCCCACATTCTGAAAAAAACGGTAACTTATATCCAGGTTAAACTGAAAGCCTGTTTTGGCATAGCCATGGGCATGAGTGCTATCTGTTCTTGCTACCGAATCTTTGGATGCAAATGCACCTAAAGGCACAGCAACACCGGCATTAAAGGCCATAGTAAACTTTGTGCTTTTATTCCTTTCGCCATAGCCATACCCGTTGCCTGCATATGCTGCCTGCAAAAGGCCAACTGAAATAATGGCAACAAATAACTTCTTCATTAATAGTGGTTTTATTTAGCGGCTTTACAACGTCTTGGCCTCTTTTTGCACCTTCTTTTCTTCTTCCATAAATGGATAGCGATAATCTGTGGGAGGCACAAAATTTTCTTTAATCGTGCGCGGAGATGTCCAACGCAAAAGGTTAAGCATTGAGCCAGCTTTATCATTGGTACCCGATTTCCTGGCACCGCCAAAAGGTTGCTGTCCCACCACGGCACCTGTAGGTTTATCGTTTATATAAAAGTTACCGGCTGCATTAACCAATTTTTTGGTAGCCATTTCAACCACGTTGCGGTCCTTTGCAAATATGGCTCCTGTTAATGCATAGCTCGATGTTTTATCTACTATATCCAGCGTTTCTTCAAACTTTTTGTCGTCGTATACGTGTACGGTAAGCACTGGGCCAAAAAGTTCTTCGCACATAGTAATGTAGTAAGGATCTTTAGCTTCAATAACGGTAGGCTCTATAAAGTATCCAACCGATTTATCGTACTTGCCACCTGCTACAATAGTTACGTTTTTATCCTTTTTTGCATTATCTATAAATCCAGCCAGTTTATCGAATGATTTTTCATCAATCACCGCGTTTATAAAATTGGTAAAGTCTTCTACATCGCCCATTTTAAACGAGGCAAGGTCTTCACACAAAAACTCTTTTACGTCCTTCCATAACGATGCAGGGATATATGCCCTTGATGCTGCCGAGCACTTCTGTCCCTGGTATTCGAATGCACCACGTGCCAATGCCACAGCTACTGTTTTAGCATCGGCAGAGGGATGCGCTACCACAAAATCTTTACCACCGGTTTCACCCACAAGGCGTGGATACGATTTGTATTTGCCAACGTTATCGCCTACAGTTTTCCAAATTCCGTTAAATACATCAGTAGATCCTGTAAAATGAATTCCTGCAAAATCAGGATGAGAGAAAATAACATCGCCTGCTTCGGGGCCTGATACATAAACCAGGTTGATTACTCCTGCAGGCAAACCAGCCATTTCAAATATTTCCATGATGAGATTAGCGGCATATATCTGGGTGTTGGATGGCTTCCAAACTACTGTATTGCCCATTAATGCAGGCGCTGAAGGCAGATTACCTGCTATAGATGTAAAGTTAAATGGAGTAAGTGCAAAAACAAATCCTTCCAGCGGGCGGTACTCAGAGCGGTTCCAGGTTAAAGGAGCCGATTCGGGTTGCTGATGATATATTTCTGTCATGTATTGTACATTGAAACGGAAAAAATCTACCAGTTCACACACCGCATCTATTTCTGCCTGGAACACATTTTTAGATTGTCCTATCATAGTAGCCGCATTCATTGCTGCGCGATAAGGGCCTGCCATTAAATCGGCAGCACGTAAAAACACGGCAGCGCGCTGTTCCCATGGTAAATTAGCCCAGGCATCCTTCGCTTTCAGGGCAGCATCTATAGCTTGTTTTACATGCGATGCATCTCCTTTATGATAATACCCAACTACTTTTTTATGATTGTGCGGAGGCCTGATAGCTGCTGTCTTTCCTGTTCTTATTTCCTTACCACCTATATGCATAGGTATATCCTTTTCTTCACCCATTAATTGGCGAAGCACTTTTTTAAGTTCTGTTCTTTCGGCGCTGCCGGGAACATAGGGTTTTACGGGTTCGTTTTTTGCAGGTGGAATTTTGTAAATCGCGTTCGACATATCTTATAAGTTTATGTATTTCGGTAGTTAAAAGTACAAATTTATATCTTCCTGCTCAATTACCTTATTTTACCAAATATTACGTTTTTTAGTACCTTGCTTTTCTTTTAATGCCTCTGCCAGATGAAAAATGCCGATAAATGGGTTGCTAAAAAATTTCTTCGCGATAAAAAGGGAAGGATTGTAGGCACGCATAACCATAAAATTATTGGCAATGCATACGAGCCCATCATAAAAAAGTATTCTAAAGGAAAATTAGCAGATATAGGATGTGGCGCGGTACCCTATTACCTTTTTTATAAGGACCTTATTACCGAAAATGTGTGTGTTGACTGGGGCAACAGCGGACACGATATTTCCTTTTTGGATCATGAGGCTGATTTAAACAAGCCTATCGATTTTTTGCAATCAAATACATTCGATACGGTATTATGCACCGATGTGCTGGAGCATATTCATAAGCCTACGGTTTTGTTTCCTGAAATGTGCAGGATTTTAAAGCCGGGCGGACACCTTATTTTGGCCGTACCTTTTTTATACTGGATACATGAAGCCGATCATGATTACCATAGGTATACCCAGTTTATGTTACGGAAATTTTGCGAAGAAAATAATATGAAGGTGGTTGAACTGCAGGCCTTCGGCGGATTGCCCGAAGTGTTGTATGATTTGGTGCATAAGGGATACAACTACTATAAGCTACCTGCAAAATCGTTGTTCTATTTTTTCTGGGGCAGCCTGGGAACCTTTTTATCAAAAAGAAGCCTTGTAAAACGCTGGTCACAAAGCTCGCGATCTACCTTTCCCTTAGGATATATTTTAGTAGCGCAAAAGTAAATTTCAACTTAGCTTTTAGTACCCTTCTTCATTTTATAAAGAGGAGAATTATTCATTCCCATTCTTTTAAAAAAGTGCCCCAATGAAGTTTTTAACACACCAAGGCCATAGGTGGTACTGCGGCGAAAATTAATGGATGAAGCCTCTTTAAAATATTTTGTTGGGCAGGTAACTTCCGCTATCGGGAACCCTGCGTATATTATTTGCGACAGCATTTGATTATCGAACACAAAATCGTCGGAACCCAATTCATACGGAATGGTTTCCAATACTTCACGTGAAAATGCCCTGTAGCCGGTGTGATATTCTGACAATTTTTGGCCCGTAAGCACGTTTTGTGAAAACGTAAGCAAGCGGTTAGAAATATATTTATACATAGGCATGCCACCTTGCAAGGCGCCGTTACCCAATATCCGTGAACCCAGCACAACAGGATATACATTTTGTGCAATGATATATGCCATAGATGGTATAAGCTGTGGGGTATATTGGTAATCGGGGTGAAGCATAATTACTATATCAGCTCCCAATGAAAGTGCTTTGGCGTAACACGTTTTTTGGTTACCTCCGTAGCCTTTATTTTTTTCATGACGAATAATATTTTTAATACCCAGCTTCTGCCCTACTTCTACAGTCTTATCGCTGCTGGCATCATCTACAAGTACTACCTCATCTACAATATCAAAGGGTATCTCTTTGTAGGTTTGCTCAAGAGTATGTTCTGCATTATATGCAGGCAACACCACCACCAATTTTTTGTTCAGTATCATAAATAATGTTAACAAATGTAAAAAATAGCCGCTTAGCAGGGGGCAATAAAGTATTTGTTCTTCATGTTTTTGCATTTTAAGGTATCTTTACGGTTGGATGAAAGTGCTTTATCGCTATATATTAAAATCGTTTATAGGGCCATTGGCACTTACCTTAGCCATTGCCCTCTTCATTCTGCTAATGCAGTTTTTATGGAAGTATATTGATGACCTTGTAGGCAAGGGACTATCGGCCTATGTAATTACCAAATTAATGGTGCTGGCTACGGTAACACTTATACCCATGGCTTTGCCATTGGCAATACTGCTTGCATCTATTATGACATTTGGCAACCTGGCCGAAAACCACGAATTGGTGTGTATGAAATCTGCCGGGCTTTCACTTCCAAAAATACTGGCACCCCTCACCATTCTAATCTTTGCCATTTCAGTATCGGCTTTTTTCTTCGCCAATAATATTTTACCCGTAGTAAACCTTAAAATGGGATCCTTGCTGTATGATGTGCGAAGCGCCAAACCTGCGTTAAGCATAAGGCAGGATATTTTTTACAACGGCATAGATGGCTACAGTATACGTATTGGAGAAAAAGATCCTGACCAGGAAACGATACGCGACATTACCATTTATAACCATACCGATAATGATGGCAATACCAAAGTAACCTTTGCCAAAACAGGCAAAATGAAAATGTCGGCCGATAAACGTTACCTGGTGCTTACCCTGAATAATGGCAACGATTACGAAGACATACTGCAAAATTCGAGGCCCAGCCCCAAGCATCCTATGATGCTAAACACCTTTGAAAAAGAGAATGTTTATTTCGACCTTACCAGTTTTAAGTTTAGCCGCACCAACGAAGAGCTTTTTAAAAACAATTATGAAATGTTGGACCTGAAACAGCTTACCGCTACGGCAGATACCTTAGAAATGCAATTAAACAAGAACAAGGCCCAGTTTTACAAACAAATTGACGCTACCTATTTTAAATACCAGCTTAACAACAGGCCGGTGCCTAAAACCAAAAATGTAAGCGTTGCCCCGGCATCTAATAAAGTTAATGTGCTGGAAGTGGCAGAGAACATAGCACGTAATGCTAAACAATATATCACTTCTACCAAAGGAGAATTTGGGGGCACCCAGGAAAGTATACAACGCCGCAGGATAGAATGGCACCGTAAGTTCACATTCTCATTCGCCTGCTTTATCCTGTTTTTTATTGGTGCGCCGCTGGGAGCCATTATTAAAAAAGGAGGGCTTGGAATGCCCGTGGTAGTATCTACAATATTTTTTATATTGTTTTATGTACTGTCTATTACCGGAGAAAAATTTGCCCGTGAACAGGTTACATCTGTGTTTTTTGGAATGTGGATGCCTACCGGAATTTTACTTCCGATTAGTGTATTATTTACGTACAAAGCAGCCATGGATTCGGCCCTGTTTGATAAGGATGCCTATATAAACGGATTTAACCGCCTGCTTGGCTTTTTTAAAGCCCGGAAAAGTGCAGCCTGATTTATCGCTGGTAAAATAAACTGAACAGCAAAAAACAAAGTACCACACAGGTTATTACCACGTAGATTTTGTCCTTTTCTTTTGCGAAAGATATTACCGATAGCAATACCCTTAATAAGGGGATGGTAATAAGCAGCAACACCCCCGTTTCAATAATACCACGCCCGCTGGGCACAAGTGTAGATGCCAGTATTTGATATACATTCCTGAATTGTTCGGGTTCTCCTGTAAAGGTGGCGTATTGAGGTTTTATCATTCCCTCTTTGGCTAAAAAAATAACGGTGCCCAATCCGACAACAGCTGACGAAATTATAACACCCCAGCGTAAAAGATTACTGATAATCTTTTCCATGTATTCGTCTGTCCACTTATTGGTGCTCTTGTTTTCCATTACAACTTATGCATTATTCCGTTGTATATCATTTGCACAGCAAGGAAAAAAATTAAAGCAGAAAAAATATAGCGTAAGTATTTAACCCTGGCCTTTACCATGCGTTTTGCACCAAATACGGCTCCGGCCAATGCCCCAAGCATTACGGGCATGGCAATAGCCGGGTCAATATATCCGCGATGAAGATAAATACCTGTACTTGCAGCGGCAGTTACTCCAATCATAAAATTGCTGGTTGCAGTAGATACCTTAAAGGGTATTTTCATCACTTTATCCATAGCAATTACCTTAACTACACCCGAGCCTATACCCAGCAGGCCTGATAATATTCCGGCTACACCCATAAGCGAAAAGCCGCCAAACAAATTGTATACTTTATAGGACTGCGGGCCGCTTAATGTAGGATAGTCACCATCCATTTTAAGGCGATGCGCCAGTTTGCTTTGAGATAAATGCAAGGGTATTTTGGGTTCGAATACAGCATTAATCGATGTATATAATAATACACAGCCAAATATTATTGCTATTACCGATGGAGATAAAGAACCCGCCACAAAAGCGCCCACTATGGCCCCGGCTGTGGTAGCCATTTCCAGGAACATGGCAATACGAATGTTGGAATATCCTTCGCGTACAAAAGCGGCTGCCGCACCGGTTGATGTAGCAATAACAGCCACTAATGATGCCCCAATGGCATAATGAATATCTACCTTAAAAACAAGGGTAAGCAGGGGTACTATAATAGCCCCGCCGCCAAGGCCTGTAAGGGCGCCCAGCATACCTGCAGCCATAGCGCCTGCAAATAAAAGTGCCGTAAATTCAAGATAGTTTTCCATAAGGCTGTGCAAACTTAAAAACATTTTAGCTGTTAAGTTGAGATTGTGGTTAAGATTAAGGTGTAGGTTGAGAAAGAGGCTGAGAATTGCATAAACTTTTGATAATCAACATATTAACACATAGCACTGAAAATCAGCCACTTAATTAATTACTTGCAAAATGCAAGTAATGATGAAATTTTGTCCGTAATTGCCTGGTAACCACAACTACTTACGATGATGAAAATGATGAAATTTTAAGCAATAAATATTCATAATTAGACACTTATAAAAATCAAGGAAATTCCAAAACTCAACTGTATGGATGAAAAACCAAGCCATTTCGCCCAATCTGATTATTTTAGCCCCGCATTTATGCTTTTATGAATTCATCTAACAAGCTTATATCCCGTGCGCTTAACATTACTGTTATTGTGGCAGCACTTGGCTATTTTGTAGACATATACGATCTTACCCTGTTCAATATAGTACGTGTACCCAGCCTACAAGACTTAGGCTACAAAGGCGATGAGTTGATGCAACAGGGAGTACACCTGCTTAATATACAAATGCTTGGTATGCTTATAGGTGGTATTATATGGGGTATTTGGGGAGATAAAAAAGGGCGCTTATCGGTACTTTTTCTTACTATACTTTTATACTCGCTTGCAAATATTGCCAATGCCTTTGCGCAAAACATAACCCAATACGAAATCTTCCGTTTCCTTGCGGGGCTTGGCCTTGCAGGAGAGCTGGGTGTAGGCATTACCCTGGTTACAGAATTAATGACTACTGAATCTCGCGGCTACGGAACAACGATAATCGGCCTTATTGGTATCTCTGGGGCAGTGCTTGGCAATATAGTTACTAAGAGTTTTAACTGGCATACGGCTTATCTTGTAGGAGGTATTCTGGGACTACTGTTACTCGTTCTCCGTATTTACGTTACTGAATCCGGTATGTTCGAAAAGCTTAAAAATAAAGACGTGAGTAAGGGTAATTTTTTTATGTTATTCAATAACCGAAAACGTTTTTTTAAATACCTCTATTGTATACTACTCGGCATACCCGTGTGGTTTGTAATTGGCGTACTTATTGCCTTTTCGCCCGAGTATGCCAAGGTACTCAACATACAGGGGCACATTATTGCCGGTGAAGCCACCATGTATCACTACATTGGTGCATCCCTGGGTAGCCTTTTATGGGGGCTGGTAAGCCAGTGGCTCGGTTCGCGAAAAAAGTCGGTTTGGATAGCAATGATGATGCTTATATTTTTTACAGCTGCTTACTTTGCTGCCTTCGGCATGAGCGCTTTTATCTTCTATCTCATCATTTTCTTTTTGGGGATAGCACAGGGTTACTGGATAATATTTGTAACCATTGCATCGGAACAATTCGGCACCAACCTTAGGGCTACGGTAACCACCACGGCGCCCAATTTTGTTAGGGGTTCTACCATACTGGTAACCACATTTGTAACCTACCTTGCGCCCATGTATGGAAAATGGTGGGCGGCGCTGGTAACGGCAATCATCTGCATTGGCTTGTCTTTATTGGCCTTATACAAGCTTGATGAAACATATAGTAAGGACCTCGACTATCTTGAAGTGGATTAATTATTTGGCTATTTTTACCAACATTATCTATGAAAAAATTCAGCTATTTTATACACAGGTTTAAAGCACACATTGTGCTAAGCATTATTTGTTTTATTGTGGTTTGCTGTAGCGGTACTAAGTCGGCAAGCCTTACCCCTGCACAACCCGATTTGGCTATAGCACAAGCTCATTGGCCGGGCACTACTATGGATCAATTAAACCAGGGATATACATTGTTTAGTACCAAATGCACACAGTGCCACGGAATGAAAAATCCTAAAGATTATAGTGCCGACGACTGGACCGATAATTACATGCCGGATATGGGTAAACGTGCTCATTTGGGCCAGGGTGACTACGACCTTGTATTACACTATATACTTACCAAAAGAGAAGCGCCAGCACCAGCTGCAAAGTAGCCCTGCCAGTTATTGCAAAGCAAGCGATATTCTTATATATTTGCTAAACTAAATCAACACTTACAAGCCATGAAAAAGATTACACTCCTACTATTATTGGCCGGACTAAGCACATGGTCGTGGGCGCAAAAAATACGGGTACACGAATCAAGAGAAAGTATAGGCGGCGGGAATCACAATGCCCTTGTAGTTGAAGTGTATGGCGTTGATGCTAAGGACGTAGAAAAAGAATGGAAATCGAAAATGAAAGACTATGGCGCTAAAGTATCGAACAATAAAGGCGAATGGTTTGGCGATAATGCCACAATAAAAGAGATGGGCAATAATACCATAGATATTTATGCCCGGGTAGATGATAAAAAAACAGAAGTTGACCTGGTAGTTGCATTCGACCTTGGAGGCGCTTTTCTTAATTCATCTGAGCATGCCGACAAGTATAAAATAGCTGAAAGAATACTACATGATTTTGCAGTTAATCTGACTAAGGGCGCGATTGAGCTGGAACTTAAAACCCAGCAAAAAGCACTGGATAAGCTTAACAGTCAGCAAAGAGACCTGGAAAAGGAAAACAAAAACCTGAATAACGAAGTTGTTGACTACCAAAACAGGATAAAGAAAGACCAGGACGCTATTGAAAAAAATAAGAACGACCAGGCAGCCAAACAAAAGGATATAGCCCAACAACAACAAGCAGTAGAAGAAACCACCAAGAAAGACAAAGCAGTAGAATAAGGCTTGCGAAAGCCTATTTTTACTACCTTTGCGCCTCTTTTCAACGTTATTCCTTTATGCAAAATTTATCTTCACGCGTGGCGCACCTGTCCGAGTCGCAAACCATTGCTATGGCAAGGCGCAGCAGAGAGTTGAAAGCCCAGGGCATTGATGTAATAAGCCTAAGCCTTGGAGAGCCTGATTTTACTACACCTGATGTTATTAAGCAAGCAGCTAAAAAGGCTATAGACGATAACTTTAGCTTTTATACCCATGTTTCAGGCTACCTTGAGTTAAGGCAGGCTATATCTAAAAAATTTAAAAGGGATAATAACCTTGATTATAGTGCAGAACAGATAGTAGTATCTACGGGAGCCAAACAGAGTATAGCCAATGCGGTGCTTAGTATTGTAAACCCGGGAGATGAAGTGCTTGTACCCTCGCCTTACTGGGTAAGCTATTTGGATATTATACGCCTTGCCGAAGGTAAAGGTGTAATGGTTGAATCGGGCCTTGAAAGTGATTTTAAGGTAACCGGTGCACAACTAAAAAAAGCTATAACTCCACGCACACGTCTGCTTATATTCAGTTCGCCATGCAACCCTACCGGTTCAGTGTATTCGCGCAAAGAACTGGAAGACATAGCCGATACAATAGCCGCATACCCTAACATTTATATAATATCTGACGAAATATACGAGTTCATCAACTTTAAAGGTAAAACAGAAAGCATTGGTACCATTGCTTCGGTTAAAGACCGTGTTATTACAATAAACGGATTATCGAAAGCCTTTGCCATGACAGGCTGGAGGGTTGGATATTTAGGTGCTCCGATCGAAATCGCCAAGGCCTGCGACAAAATACAGGGACAGATAACATCTGCTACCTGCTCTATAGCACAAAAGGCGGCGGAGACTGCTGTATCACTCGATCCGGCTATAACTATACCCATGCGCGATAGTTTTAAAAAACGCAGAGACCTTGTAGTAAACGCCATGAAAGATATACCCGGAATAAAATGCAACGTACCCGATGGAGCATTTTATGTGTTCCCTGACGTTCGCTCTTATTTTGGAAAATCGTATGAAGGGACACTTATAAAAAACGCTACCGACCTTTGTCTTTACCTTTTAGATAATGCCAAGGTAGCCATGGTACCCGGTTCGGCTTTTGGCGATGATAACCACATTCGTATTTCCTACGCTACATCAGAGGAGCAATTGGTTAAAGCTTTTGCAAGAATTAAAGAATCACTATCTCATTTAAAGTAGCCTTGAAATCCGCCGAATTACATAAACTGTTCAACTCGTTCAACAACCTGAACGTTATTATTATTGGGGATGTAATGCTCGATTCATATTACTGGGGCGATGTTAGCCGCATATCTCCCGAAGCGCCTGTACCAATAGTAGCCGTAAGCAAAAAAGAAAGCAGGCTTGGTGGTGCAGGAAACGTGGCAATTAATATTATGGCTATGGGTGCTAACCCACTACTTTGTGGTGTTATAGGCAATGATGATAACGGCGAAAGACTTATAAAAATCCTGAAAGAACATAAAGTTTCAGATCATGGTATTGTTAAAATAAGCAACCGCCCTACCACCAATAAAACTCGTATAATTAGTCATACACATCATCTTATACGTATTGATGAGGAGATTGATAAACCCATAGCCCCGGCGGATACCGAGAAGCTATTTAAAGAAATTGAAAAATTTGTTAAGGCAAAAAAAATTGCTGCAATAATTTTTGAAGATTACGACAAAGGCGTAATCACGCCTGCACTTATAAATAAAGTAACCACTTTAGCCAGGAAACATAGGATACCTACGGTTGTAGACCCTAAAAGGCGAAATTTTAAAGACTATAAAAATGTTACCCTGTTTAAACCCAATCTTAAAGAATTAAGAGAAGGATTAAATATAAATGTTGATGCCACCGACCTTGGGCAATTAAATAAAACGGTGGATGCTTTCCGTAAAACGCAGAATATTGATATGGGCCTCATTACCCTTTCGGAACACGGGGTTTACATAAATTCCGCGAAAGAAAAAAAAATAATTCCGGCCCACATACGCAACATATCTGATGTTTCGGGCGCCGGTGATTCTGTAGTTAGCGTGGCTGCCCTTTGTACTGCGCTTAATATATCACCTTATTACACCGCCTACCTCGCAAACCTTGCCGGAGGCCAGGTATGCGAAAAAGCAGGTGTGGTGGCTGTAAATAAAAACCAGCTGCTTAAAGAAGCTGAACAATACCTGAACCATAAGTGATGAGCGCTCCACCTATAATTCCTTACGAAGAGCTTAAACTCGGCAAAAAGGAACAGGTGCGTGATATGTTCAATAAAATTGCACCCAGGTACGATTTTATGAACCGCCTGCTCACCTTTCGTATTGATGTTTTGTGGAGAAGAAAAGCAGTGAAACTGGTAAAGCCGTATTTTCCAAAACAAATATTGGATGTAGGCACAGGTACAGGCGACTTTGCCATTGAAATGGCTAAAATACTTTCGCCCGAAAAAGTAATTGGTATTGATATTGCGGAAACAATGCTGCAAATAGGGCGCAAAAAAATTGAACACAAAGGCCTGTCATCCTTAATTGAAATGCAAGAAGCAGACAGTGAAAACCTGCCCTTTGCTGATGAATCCTTTGATGTTGCCAGCTCCGCCTTTGGGGTTCGTAATTTCGAAAATCTTGAAAAGGGCCTTTCGGAGATGTTGCGAGTATTGAAGCCCGGCGGGAGGATATTGATTTTAGAGGCGTCGGACCCTAAAAATATGCGAATGAAAGGGCTGTATAATTTATTCATGAAAAGGATATGCCCCGCTATTGGAGGGCTTTTCTCTGAAAATAAGGCATACGACTATCTTAACCGTTCTGTTGCTGTGTTTCCGGCAGGTAACGAGTTTGTTTCTGTATTACAAAAAGTAGGTTTTACGCAAGGCAAATGCATACCCCTTACCATGGGCGTTGCATCCATATATATTGCGCAAAAAGCCGGCATTACGAAATAAAGTGAAGCCGAAAGCGTTTATCTATACTATGTACAAGTCATTACAGCGGTCTTTTGGTTCGCAATGGAAGAGTATTCCTATTGCTTTCCTGTTTTTACTTGTTTGTACAGGTTCTGCAAAAAGTCAAACATCCGACATGAACCTGCCCAATTACAACCATGCCCGGGTGCACTTTGGATTTATCATCGCAATAAACTCTACCAACTTTTCATTAGAGCCCATTGCCAATTTGGCAGGCCATTTTGCCGACTCGCTTAAAACCATTCGTTCGGCTCCTGAAACGGGTTTTAACCTTGGTATTGTATCAGAATTAAAAATTGGTAAATACCTTAAGATAAGATTCGTGCCCGATCTTGCCTTTGCCCAGCGCGATCTTGCTTATTCTTTTATGGGTATAGATACGTTTACTGTTACCAAAAAAATAGCATCTACTTTTCTTGATTTCCCGGTTGACCTTAAACTTATATCCAAACGCTTGAAAAATTTTGAAGCGTACATTATGGCTGGCGGAAAATACATAACCGACCTTGCCTCGCAACGCAGCGTAAACGAAAGCCTGCTTGGTGGTAACGAAGTAGTAAGGCTGATACGTAATGATTATGCCTACGAAGCCGGTGCGGGCGTAGAGTTTTACCTGCCTTATTTTAAATTCGGATTGGAACTAAAACTATCTGAAGGGATACGTAACCTGCTGATTAAAGACAACACCGTTTACACACAGTCGTTGGAATACCTTAAATCAAAGGTCTTCCTGGTTTCACTTACGTTTGAAGGATAAAATTTAAACCGTTTCCGGTACTTCGAGTTTAATGCCAGTTTTAATCATGGCATTCATGCCGCCAGTTACATTGGTAAGCTTTGTAAACCCATTTTTCTGAAGCAGTGAAATGGCAATCATAGAACGGTAGCCACCCTGGCAATGAACAAAGTAGGGAGTATCTTTATCCAGCATGTCCATTTCCGCTTCCAGCTTGGCTAATGGTATAGTTACAGCGTCTCTTACTACGCCTTTTGCAAGTTCATCTTCGTTGCGAACATCGAGTACTTTATCTGTTTTTCCAATCTTACCCGCAAACTCAGCAGCATCTATTGAATCAACGGTTTGCAAAGCTAATCCCGCATCTTTCCAGGCTTTTATACCACCTTTCAAATAGCCTTTTATCTTATCGTACCCTATCCTGGCAAGCCTGGTTATTGATTCCTTTTCTTTGCCCTCATCACTAACTATCATGAACGGAACGTTATCAAATAAATTACCTGCCCATATGGCATATTGCCCATCCAAGCCAATATTAACTGCACCCGGAATGTGGCCGGCAGCAAAGTCTGAAGGGTTACGGGTATCCAACAGAAGGGTGCCCGACTGCATTTCTTTTTTAAGCGTTTCTACAATAATTGGCTTACTGTTTTCGTTCAATTTTACCTCGTCTTCGTAGCCGGTATGGTTAAGCATTACATCCGTAAAAAAATACTTTGGTGGCGCAGCAATGCCTTCAGTTACAATCTTTACAAAAACTTCTTTGCTCATGGGTTGCATAGCGTAGTTGTTTTGCTTTTGCTGTCCAATGGTCGATGTAGTTTCCTTGCTTATGTTTTTACCACACGCCGAACCCGCACCATGCCCAGGGTATAGGATAACTTCATCAGGTAGCTTTTTGAGCTTTTCTAACGAATCATATAGTTTCGCAGCCATCTGTTCTGCTGATAATTCTGATTTGGCGGCAAGGTCTACCCTGCCTACTTCCCCAACGAATAAGGTATCTCCGGTAAAAACAGCATTGGGTTTTCCATTTTCATCAATAGCCAGGTAACAGGTAGATTCTAGTGTATGTCCGGGAGTATGTATAACCTTTATAATGGCTTTACCAATCTGCAATTCTTGGCCATCCTTAGTACTTACAATATCGTACGATGGATTTGCGCCGGGACCGTAGACAATTTTTGCTCCGGTTTGTTTCAAAAGTTCAACATGGCCCGAAACAAAATCGGCATGAAAGTGGGTTTCGAAAATATACTTTAATACGGCTTTTCTTTCCTGAGCCAGTTGTATGTATCCTTCCACATCGCGAATAGGATCTACAATGGCAGCCTCACCGTTAGATTCTATATAATATGATGCCTGAGAAAGGCAGCCTGTGTATATCTGTTGTATGTACATATTATCTAATTTACAATTGCAAAAGTATTAAAGAATATCTGATTAAAGAAGTGACTGGTACTACAGTCACAATTATCCTATTAAAAAATTGATTTGCAGCTATTTGGAAGCGCAGCCTATAAATACCGAAATAGTACCGTTTTCGTTATTATTTACGGTAATGTAATCCGGAATGCCATCCTTATTCAGGTCGTCGGCAAGTATGCAAATAGGCGAAATACCCGTAGGAAAGTTGGTAGGATTTGGGAAAGAACCTTTTCCATCATTTAGAAATATGGAAATATTATTTGTACCTGCATTACACACCGCAAAATCGGCTGCTCCATCTTTATTTTGGTCAACCGCTACAATGGATATAGGGCCACCACCGGCTGTAAAATTTATAGGTTTTGAAAATGTACCGTCGCCTTTGTTTATTAGCATCGATACATTACCACTGGCACTGTTTACTACTGCAATGTCGGTTTTTTTATCTCCATTAAAATCGACAGCGGCAATACTGTTAGGATAGCTACCTACTGAATAATCTGCTGATTTAGTGAAAGAGCCATCGCCTTTACCAAACAACACCGTAATGCTATTGCTACCCGTATTAATAACTGCAATATCATCCTGTCCATCGCCATTAAAATCAGATATAGAAATTGGAGAGGGATATTGGCCAACATCATAGGCGCCCGCCTGAGTAAATGTACCATCGCCTTTGCCCATAAAAATAGTAACCACGTTACTACTGTCGTTAGATATAGCAAAATCAATATTCTTATCATGGTTAAAGTCAGCAACCGCAACATAACAAGGGAATGCACCGCCGGGTATATCCTTATGATCCTTAAAGGTACCATCGCCGTTACCAATAAAAATAGCTATGGTTTCGTTGCCCGTATTGGTTACTATCAGGTCTTGCTTGCCATCGTTATTTACATCGGCTGCCTTTACAGATGTAGGGTAATGCCCACAAGGGTAACTGGTACCCTGGTCGAATGTGCCGTCTCCTTTATTTAAAAGCACTGTAACGTTATCGGCATTATAGTTAACTACGGCCACATCGGGTTTGCCATCACCGTTAAAATCGCCGGTGCACGCAAAAAAGGAATATTTACCTGCTTTATAAGGAGCAGCCTTTTTGAGGCATATTTCATTCTGCCCAATTGCCATATTAACAAAGGCTACGCCTAAACAAAGTACACTTAAAGCCTTGTAAATATTTCTCATTTCTGTAATGGGCCCCTCCTTAATATTAGGTGGCAAATGTAGAAAAAATTACATAGCCGTTTCCATTATTTTTTACGCTAAAAACCACCTTTTTTAAGACAGGCCTACCCATTTAGGGTGATATAGGCAATGTTGCCTGATAAATAGGGCCTTAAACCTTACTATTCTTCGCTTTTCCAGCTTACTCTGGCCTTCTTTTTTTCGCCGTGCCTGCGCTTAGTCAAAAGCCTCTTTTTATGATATGCTTTGCCTGGTTTGGTGGCTATCCTTTTCTTAGGCTTCCTAAAAGCACGTTCTAATAAAGTATAAAATTTATCTACTGCCTTTTTCTTATTCATCAATTGGCTTCTATCCTCTTGGGCAGTTAGGTAAAGAATGCCTTCCTTATTTATGTACGAAGCCAGTTTAGCCGTAATCAACAGCTTTTGCTCATCATTAAGAATATTTGACTTCAAATAATCAAAATGAAGTTCTACCTTCGTGGACACTTTATTTACATGCTGACCGCCTTTACCCCCACTTCTACTTGTAGTAAATTTCAATTCCGACGAAAAGTCTGTATTTCTTATGTGGCCTGCATTTAACATACTTAGTAATAGACTACTATTCATCAGCAAAATAAGCCTTTTTTTTGCTCCCTTTTTCGCTTTGGGGCAAACAACAAACGAAAATATTGAGTCAAAGCTAAACAACTATTTTTCTAAAGACGCAGCGGTAAAAAGGTTTGTAGGCATTACTAAGGACAACCTATTGCTGTATTCAGATTCAAAAGCAAAGGCTTTAAGAAAAGCCCCGGAGTTTGTACTGAGTTGGAAAGAAGTAAAAATACTAAGCTCGTTTATAGATAGGTTATCTACAGATGAATTGGCTACCCTGTTATCGCAAAAGGGAGACAGCCTTACTTTTTACATGGCTAAATACCAAACTAACGCGGTACTTGAACAGGCAGCCAGTACCCTAAAAGGACTGAAAATAGCTATTGATCCCGGCCATATTGGCGGAACCTACGACATGGGTTTTGCCGAAAGCCGTTGCATGACTTTGCAGGTAGATTCTGCCGGACATGCAGATTCTATAAGGCTGGTAGAAGGTAACCTTACATTTTATACAGCACAGATATTAAAGAAAAAGCTGGAAGCACAGGGCGCAGAAGTTATGTTTGCCCGGAAAGATACAGGCATCTCTGCTCTTGATATAACTTATTGGCAATGGAAGGAAAGAATTAAAAATCCTGCTTATGTTGATAGCCTTGTAAATGCTGACCTTTTAACCGAAAAAGAAAAACGCTTACTGCGCTTAAGAATGCCTGACAAGGAACTGTTTAAGGTTGTGTTTGGTTCGGTAGATATGGCTGAAAGAGCAAAAAAGATAAATGCCTTTAAGCCCGATTTAACCGTAATTATTCATTACAACGTAAATGAAATCAATACGGGTTGGACTCAACCTACTCCTCGCGACTATACGATGACCTTTGTGGGCGGATGTGTTATAGGAAAGGACCTTGAAACTGTTTCGGGCAGGCTTAATTTTTTAAGGCTGCTTATAAGCCCAGATATAGAAAACTCTGTGCAGCTATCCTCCAAAGTTGTACATCACCTGTCTAAAGATTTAGGCATACTTATTGCTCATAAAGAAGATGCCACGTACCTTAAGAACAATTGTCTTTCCACACCCGCCGAAGGAGTTTATTCACGCGACCTTGCCCTTACCCGCATCATAAGAGGACCATTGGTATACGGCGAAGCGCTGTACCAGGATAATTGTAAAGAATGTTTTCTGTTAAGCGGCAAAGGACTTGATTTTAAAGGATGCAACATAAGCCAAAGATTAGAACAGGTTGCACAAGCCTATTATGAAGGAATTATGGATTATGTAAATGGTTTGAACAAACAATAACACTACTGCGGGTCCACATCAATCCTGATACGGATTCGGGCATATTCTTTTCCTTTTTTATAAAAGGCATTCAATACCTCCGTAAGCATCTCTTTCACTTTAATCGAGTATTTTTCTTTCTCTATTTTTATCAAAATATTTTTCAGATAAAAATTGTTAACCCTTGATATTACAGGATATTCAGGGCCTAACACCCTTTCATTACCAAATTTTCTTTTTAGCTCAATCACTAATTCCGGTGCAAGAGCATCCAAATCGTTTTGGTCTTTATTGCTCATGGTTATTTCAACCAGGCGGGTAAACGGAGGATATGAAAATGCTTTCCGTTCTTCTATTTGTTCGGTATACATTTTAAGGTAATTATTTTCCACCACCTCCTTTATAATAGGGTGTTCGGGATTTTGGGTTTGGATAATTACTTTGCCTCTTTTATTTTTTCTGCCTGCCCTGCCACTTACCTGTGCCATAAGCTGGTAGCTCTTTTCCGGTGAACGAAAATCAGGGAAATGCAATCCGGAATCTGCATTAAGAACGCCAACTATACTTACATTATCAAAATCGAGCCCCTTGGTTACCATTTGCGTACCCACCAAAATATCTATCTCCCTGTCTTCAAACAGGCTTATAATTTTAGAATGTGCATGTTTTGCTCGGGTTGAATCCAGGTCCATTCTTTCTATTTTAGCCTTAGGGAAAAACAGAGCCAATTCTTCTTCTACTTTTTCTGTTCCAAAACCTTTCACCTTAATATCGGGGCTGCCACAGGCAGGACATATTGCGGGCGGCGATGTAGAATATCCGCAGTAATGACAACGTAGTAAGTTGGCTTTTTTATGATAGGTAAGGCTGACGTCGCAATTGATACATTGGGGTACGTGAGCACATACATTGCATTCTATAAATGGGGCAAAGCCTCTTCTGTTTTGGAACAAAATAACCTGCTCCTTTTTCTCCAATGCCTCTTCGATATTCTTTAACAGGAATGGAGAAAAGATAGATTTCATAAGCTTTTTACGTCTCTCTTCTGCTACATTGCAAACATCTATTTCGGGCATTTCCATACCACCAAAACGTACATTTAATTCTACCAGTCCGTATTTGCCATTAACTGCATTGTAATAACTTTCTAACGAAGGAGTGGCCGAACCCAGCATAACTTTTGCTCCATGCAGGTGGCCAAGATAAATAGCTGAATCGCGCGCATGATATCGGGGAGCAGGATCCTGTTGTTTATATGAACTGTCATGTTCCTCATCAACAATTACGAGTCCCAATTTACTGAATGGAAGAAATAAAGAAGAACGTGTGCCCACAATAACAGAATACTTTATCTCTTCATCTTTCATCAGAGCGTTCCACACTTCTACCCTTTCATTATCGCTGTACTTAGAATGGTACACACCCACTTTACTGCCCCATCGCTTCTTTAACCTCTGCACCAGTTGAGATGTAAGCGCTATTTCGGGTAAAAGATACAATACTTGCTTGTCCAGCTTTATAGATTCTTCAATAAGTTGCATGTATAGCTCCGTTTTGCCGCTTGATGTAACCCCATGCAGCAATACCACTTCTTTCTCCTTATAAAACTGTTCTATTTTATTGAATGCCTCCTGCTGAAAATCGGCTAATGCATTGGCTTTACTTACATTTTCATCACTCCCTAAAAGGCGGGATACTTCCTTTTGATACACTTCTAATATTTCTTTTTTTACGAGCTGGTCGAGTACCTGCGGGGTGCAAGCAGCCTGCAAAAGCAGTTTGCTTTTCTTAACGGGTTTGCTCTTTCCTGTATGCCATTCAGATAAATGCAGATAGGCCATTAGCAACTCCAGTTGCTTGTACGCCTTCTTTTCAAGCACAGCCATTGTTTCCTGCAAATTCTTTTCTGTCACTGTAGAAACTATTTGAACATAGCCTTCGGTTCTGGGTTTGTAGCTTTCTTTTACTTCTTCCTTAACCCTTGCAGCACCTTTGGTTAACAGTCCTTGTATAACAGGTTGTACATTTTTTATTTCAAGCACTTTAGCTGCTTCGTCCAAACTAATTTCATTCTTTTCCTGCAAAGCATAAACCAGTTTCCATTCCTTTTCTGTAAAATATTTTTCATCAACCTCTTCTAATAAAAACTCTTCATTGCGCACTATCCGCGTTTCACTACTAAATCTTAATCCTGCGGGCAAGGCGGCATTCAATATATCACCCGGCGTGCACAGATAGTACGATGTAATCCAGTCCCAAAATTTAAGTTGTGTTTCGTTTACAATAGGGCTTGAATCCAACACATCATCCAGGTATTTTGCCTGGTAGCCAACAGGCGGATTTTGATGCACTTTTTTCACCAAAGCCATATACAGTTTGCTTTTACCAAACTGCACCACCACCCTTTGGCCCGGCTTAACCATATCATTCCAGTTAAACGGTACCCTATAGGTATATAAATTGGGCACCGCCAAAGGCAAAATCACATCAGCAAATAAGGTGGTTCTCTCCTGCATTTTACTTTCTTCCGTAATATCCGCAATGTTAATGAATTTTAGCGTGTGTCATTCGCCATAAAATGGGCAAAAAAAAAGCTTCTTTTAAAAAGAAGCTTTTAATTATAAATATTCGCTTTCTATTGTTTTATAAACTTTTCGTAATAGGTATGTGTACCATTTATAACTACAAGAATATACATTCCTTTACTTAACAAGGATGTATTAACTGATACATTGTTCATTCCTGCTTGAACATTGTTTACACTATACTCATGGATAACTTCGGCACCTGTAATATCAACCACACGAATATTTACAGGATCTGTAGTAGTTGAATTATAGTGCAGGGTTAAATTATCGTGCAAGGGGTTAGGATAGATGCCAACAAAATTACTTTCAGGTATTGTAACTTCCTTTATATCCGAATAGGTATAATTTCCATCATAATCTGTTTGCATCAATCTATAATAAGCAGTACCCGGTGTTGGATTTTCATCAAGAGCAGAATAATTTTGCGCTTGCGAACTGTTTCCTGCACCAGCCACTGTAGCAACTGTTTCCCAGTTATCTCCATTGGTCTGCTTTTCTATTGTAAATTGTTTATTATTTGTTTCAGTAGCAGTAGTCCATGTTAAAGGCACAGTATTGGTAGAAATCTGGTATTCAGCATCAAAAGACAATAAAGTGATAGGCAATACCTGGTTGGTCAATTTACGTATCCTGTTATTAAACAAATCGCCAATGTAAACGTTGCCGGCAGGGTCCATAACCAACTGACGTAAATCATTAAGTTCTGCTGCGGTAGCAGGTCCGCCATCACCTGAAAAGCTTTGTACGCCATTACCGGCTACCGAACTAATTATACCGGCAGGAGTAACTTTTCTAACACGTTCGTTATAAATATCTGCAACAAAGGCATTACCTCCGGCATCAATATAAACTCCTGTAAGATAGTTCAGCATGGCTGCTGTAGCGGGCCCACCGTCACCTCCAAAGCCTACGGTTCCGTTACCGGCTAATAGTACAATATTGCCACCTATAGCTGCTTTGCGAAGACGCTGGTTATATGTGTCTGCAATCCAAACTGTAGTACCTGTTGAGTTTACATAAATCCCCCAAGGCTGAGCAATTGAACAGGCTGTTGCTGGCCCTCCATCTCCGGCATAAGAATAAACTCCATTACCTACAATAGTATTTATAATTCCCGTGGTTATATTAACCATACGTACTCTGCTGTTATAATCTGTAATATATATGTTGTTTGCGCCATCGGTTACAACATCAAGCGGAAAATCTATTTCGGCAGCAGTAGCCTGGCCACCATCCCCCGAAAATCCAGCTGTAGCTGTTCCCACTACCGTGGAAATAATTCCATTTGTATTTATTTTACGAATACGGCTATTAAATTCATCGGCAATATAAACGTTGCCAATTCCATCTACACAAACGCCCATAGTGTTGCTAACCTGGGCTGCTGTAGCCTGGCCGCCATCACCTGAATAACCGGAAACACCGGTACCGGTTAAAGTAGAAATTATACCACTTGTATTAACCTTACGTATACGATAGTTGGACCAATCGCCAATATAAATATTACCGGTTGCATCCCTGGCTACTCCTTCCGTATAGTTTAAAGCCGTAGTAGTGGCCTGTACACCATCACCTGTGTAACCTTGTACACCATTGCCGGCAATGGTATTAATAATGTACTGCGCATTACTGAATGACGCAAAAGCGATAAAAGCAGATAAAAAAAGTACAGTTCTTTTCATGAACATTTAAGTTAAATTAATACTACTTTATTTAACTATAAACCGCTGGCTATTAATCTTATGACGAATGTGGTGATGCCAAATGTATAAATAAATTTAGGTTATAACAAAAAATTTTAGACAGACAACATAAGAAGCATTTGGTTTAAGCTTTAAAAAATGGTGATTATCAAGTATTTTCTTGTTCAATTTTTGTTTAAAATTTTTGATTTTGATAATAATAAAATCGATAAAATAACATACCATAACATACTGACTCTCATTTTTCTAAACCTTTTCTAAACACTCTAAGCTTTTTATCCTGTTCTATGAATTGCAAAAGCTAAGGCTGTATTTAGCTACCTTTGTTTTCATGAAAACTCTTATTCGGGATATAAAAACTATTGTGCAGGCAACCCCTTCACCAAAAGAAAGGGTTAATGGTAAGGATATGAGCCTTTTGCCCTGTATTAATAATGGTTGGATAAGTATAGAAGATGGCCTTATATGCGGCGTTGGCGAAATGAAGGACGCGCCTTCTATAGCTGACTTTGATGATGTGCTGGATGGAGTTGGAAGATTGGTATTTCCTACCTGGTGCGATTCGCATACACATATAGTTTATGCAAGCAGTCGTGAAGCCGAGTTTGTAGACCGTATTAAAGGACTTACTTATGAGGAGATAGCTAAAAATGGCGGAGGTATACTTAATTCTGCTGAACGCTTAAATAATACTTCGGAGGATGAACTTTTTGAAAAAGCATCGGAAAGACTTACAGAAATAACAGGTTACGGAACAGGCGCGGTAGAAATAAAAAGCGGGTATGGACTTTCAGTAGAAGGAGAGCTAAAGATGCTGAGGGTGATTAAACGTTTAAAAGAATCTTCTCCCTTAACAATTAAAGCCACCTTCCTGGGCGCTCATGCAATGCCCACCAAATACAAACAGAACAGGCAAGGATATATTGACCTGCTGATAAATGATATGCTGCCCGTTATCGGAAAAGAAAAACTGGCAGATTATTGTGATGTTTTTTGCGACAGGGGCTTTTTTACACCTGATGAAACAGATGCTATTTTGCAAGCCGGCTGGAAATATGGCTTGCAGCCTAAAATCCATGCTAATGAATTAGATTATTCAGGCGGTATACAAGTTGGTGTAAAAAACAAAGCCTTATCAGTAGACCATTTGGAGTTTACGGGCGATAAAGAAATTGAAGCATTGCTATCTTCCACTACCATGCCAACGCTGCTTCCTTCAACTGCTTTCTTTTTAGGATTGCATTATCCACCCGCCCGTAAAATGATAGATGCAGGTTTACCTATTGCACTTGCCAGTGACTATAATCCCGGCTCTTCTCCATCCGGAAGGATGCCATTTATTTTATCGCTTGCCTGCGTTAAATTAAAAATGTTACCCGAAGAAGCTATCAATGCAGCCACCTTAAATTCAGCGTACGCTATGGGCTTAAGTGCTACTCACGGTACCATTACGGTTGGGAAAAAGGCGAGTTTATTTATTACGAAACCTATTGCCAACTATAATGTCATTCCCTACTCTTTCGGCAGCGACCTTATAGATACAATAATTATTGAAGGCACTATTCAAAACAAAACCCCTGACTGTTAAGCCAGAGGTTTGTAATCAATCTTTAAAGAACTACAAAAGCCTAAGATAAGTTGGGCTGAGGTGTTGTTCTTAAATAGGGCTTTATAATCTGGTGCCCTTTCGGAAATTTTGCAGGAATGTCTTCTGTTTTAACAGCAGCGGTAATTACTACATCTTCTCCGTGTTTCCAGTCAGCTGGGGTAGCAACACTATAGTTAGCTGTAAGTTGCAACGAATCTATCACACGCAAAATTTCATCAAAATTTCTGCCGGTAGATGCAGGGTAAGTAATGGTTAGTTTCACTTTTTTATCGGGGCCAATTACATATACCGAGCGCACCGTAAATTTATCAGATACATTAGGATGTACCGCATCATAGAGCTTTGCAACTTTAAATTCAGGGTCGGCTATAATAGGAAAGTTTACAGTGGTTTTTTGAGTTTCGTTAATATCGCTAATCCAAGCTTCGTGCGACTGGATAGGATCAACACTCAACGCGATAACCTTAGTATTGCGTTTTTCAAATTCTGGTTTTAATTTTGCAACCCTTCCTAATTCAGTTGTGCATACGGGTGTAAAATCAGCCGGATGAGAGAATAGAACTCCCCATTTGTCTCCAAGCCATTCATAAAAATTAATTTGTCCTTGTGTTGTTTGCGCTGTAAAATCAGGCGCAATGTCTCCTAGTCTTAGTGCCATTTTGTTTAAAATTTAAATTATTTGTTATTGTTTTTTAAAAAAGGTATTACTGCATACGTGTATACTGTACAACCCAAACAATATCCTGCAAAGGATTCGAGGGCTGCACAAAATAACAATACAGTAGCAAAAGAATTGGCAAGTATATAATACTGTGTAAACTGAAATGCGGCTATTGCAAGGCTGAACACAAAACCGATTCCGGCAGCAAATTGTTTTGGAGCAGCATCTCCTATCTTTTCACTTAAAAAAGAAAGCCTGAAAAGTTGTTTTGAAACATACTTAACAGGACTGTATGCACCTGAGGTAAATGCCCTAAGTGCAAAGTCAGCGCCCAATGCTATTAATAGCACAGGTAACTTAAACAATACCGCTGTTACAGTAAAAATTATAACTATAAACGCAGCTATCCTGGCTACATTCTCGTTTATTTTTTCTCCGTTTACGGGGCAAATAATTGCATTGTTACTCATGGTTTATTTTTTGTTTCGCGGCACAAATGTATATAAAATCTATCAACTTAGTAGATTTTAGGAATAAATTTTTTATTTCTTGCCCTTTCTCTTGATTTTCTGTGCTTTTAATTTCTTCTCACGCTCTACCATATCTTTAAGAGTTGTCTCAGCAAATATTTTAAGCGTTGCGTTTCTTACCTGCAAAACGGTATCTCTTAAACTACAGGTAGCTTCGTCCACACAATCTTCACATCTTTCGTAAAAATTTAAACTTACACAGGGCAGCAATGCTATAGGACCGCCTGAGGCCCTTAACACTTGTGTAAGTTCTATTTCATCTGCCTTCTTTAAAAGATAATAGCCACCCCCTATTCCTATTTTACTCCCCAATATTCCCTGCTTTTTAAGCTCAAGCAATATAGCCTCAAGGAATTTTTTAGGTATCCTTTCCTGCTCCGCAATCTCCATTATTGTCATAGGCTCCTTATTCCTTGCTAAAGAAACAAGGGCCTTAATAGCGTATTTGGTTTTGTTAGATAACATTACACCAATTCTTTACCTGTCATTTCATTGGGCCTTGCTATTCCCATCATCTTTAAGATGGTCGGGGCTAAATCTGCCAAACGGCCTTCATTCACCTTTTTAACGTCTCTATCTATCACAATGCAGGGCACCGGGTTTGTGGTATGCGCCGTGTTGGGTGTGCCATCCTTATTTATTACAAAATCTGCATTGCCATGGTCGGCAATAATTATAAAGGAATATTCCTTAGCAAGCCCTGCCTCCACTACTCTTTGCAGACAGGTATCTACCGTTTCTACAGCTTTTACAATAGCAGTATATACACCTGTATGTCCTACCATATCTGCATTAGCAAAGTTAAGGCATACAAAATCTACCTCCCCTTTGTTCAGTTCTTTTACAATTGCATCGGTAACTTCAACGGCACTCATTTCGGGCTTAAGGTCGTATGTTGCCACTTTGGGCGATGGCACCATAATTCTGGCCTCTCCCGGAAAAGCATCTTCTCTGCCACCTGAAAAGAAAAACGTAACATGAGGATATTTTTCTGTTTCAGCAATACGTATTTGTTTTTTACCTTTTAAGGAAACTACTTCGCCCAGAGTCATTTTCAGGTCATCTTTAGAATAAACCACCTTCACATCATGAAATTTTTCATCATAGATAGTCATGGTGATGTAATACAAAGGAATGGTCTTCATTCCCTGTTCGGGCATATTTTGCTGGGTGAGGACATGGGTTATTTCGCGGCACCTGTCGGTACGAAAATTGAAACAAATAACCACATCGCCTTCTTTTATTGTAGCTAAAGGATTGCCCGTTTTGTCAGTTATTACAATCGGTTTTATAAACTCATCCGTAACATTTTCAGCATAAGAGTTTTTTATCGCAGAAATAGCATCATTACTTTTAGTACCTGTTCCATTTACAAGTAAATCGTAGGATAGCTTAACCCGTTCCCAACGCTTATCCCTATCCATTGCATAATAACGTCCAATAATAGATGCGATTTTGGCATTGCCATTTGCAATATGTTCAGATAAACGGGTAATAAATCCCGCACCACTATGTGGATCGGTATCGCGACCATCCATAAAAGCATGTATAAAAACGTGCTTACACTTATTGGCATCGGCCATATCGCACAAGGCTTCCAAATGACGAATGTGAGAATGCACACCACCATCCGATACAAGCCCCATCAAGTGCACTGATTTATTATTCTTATTCGCGTAAGCAAATGCATCCAGCAAAACTTTGTTCTTTTGGAATTCGCCTTCACGTATGGCCTTATCAATGCGCACCAAATCCTGGTATACCACCCTGCCGGCGCCAATATTAATATGCCCTACTTCCGAATTGCCCATTTGCCCATCAGGCAATCCAACATCCTCACCAGATGTATGTAATGTAGAGTGTGGATATTTTTTAAATAAGCTATCTACAAAAGGAGTTTTTGAATGTGCTATGGCATCTGCTTTCGATCCATCTCCTATCCCCCATCCATCAAGGATTATAAGCGCTACTTTTTTGTTTGTCATACTTTTTTGCCGGGTAAAACCACCTCAAATATACTGCCCTGAGGGGTATTGTCTTTAATTGTTATCTGTCCTTTATGCTTCTTTACAAAATAATCTACAAGGTATAAACCAAGTCCGGTGCCTTTAGATGTGCTGTTAAGCCTATAAAATTTCTCAAACACTTTCTTCCTTTCGTCTGCCGGAATACCTACTCCCAAATCCTTTATTTCGAGTACTGCATTATTCCCCTTCTGTGCCAGCTCTATTGCTACTGTTTTATCTTGCGCCGAATACAATAAAGCATTTTCAATAAGATTCGTTGTTATCGATGATAGCGCCCAGGCATCTACGTAAGAATAGACGTTTGGGCTGATGTTTTGTTCTATTTTTCTGGCAGGATAGGCACGATTTACCTGCGTAATAGTTTCTTTAATTTTTTCTGAAATATTCAAATTTTCGGGGTATATGGGTAGCTCCTTATTATCTATACGGGCAGCCACTAGTATCTTTTCCAAAAGCTGGTCCAGCCTGTCGGTATCTTCAAGGGCGTTATTAAGAGCTTGCTGTTGCATATCTGTTGGCAGATTACGTTTGAGCAGTGTTTCTATCTGTAGTCTTAATGAGGCTATAGGCGATTTAAACTCATGTGTAATGGAATGAAGAAATGTTTTTTGCCTGGCCAATAGTTCCGACTCCTTCTTGAATGCCTTTCTAACCTGGAATATGCCCAATAGCATAAGGCCAAGGAAGACACTGCCTTCTCCTACTATCATATAATATTTGGCTTGCAATTGTGTTTTTAGTGCCAGTATATTATCTGAGTTTAACGCCAACTGCTGCTTATATATCATATTGCTTTGCTGGGCCATGTGATACGACCACCAAAAGAATTGCACCAGCACATAAATTACCAGCACATAAAAGGGTAGCAGCGCACGGGAGAATTGTTTCTTCGGGTTCATAAAGCAAATTTAAGGTTTCTACCGTTAAGTACTTACCTGTTTGTGCGACCCTGAAACAAGTTCAGGGTGACAGGCACTTAAGCGACACGGTCATGCTGAACTCGTTTCAGCATCTCATCCTATTGCTACTTCATAGATTGTACAATACTTGCGCTTTCAAAACCTCTGCTAACTTTGCACCCTATATGCAAAAAATAAAACTCGGTATTTTAAAAGAACTAAAAAATCCACCTGATAAGCGGGTGCCCTTTTCTCCATTGCAATGCAGCGAACTGGTTCGCGATTTCCCGCTGGAGATTGTAATCCAACGTTCAGATATGCGCTGTTATTCCGATGCCGAGTATTCCTCTTTTGGTTTGCCTTTGGTGGATGATACGAGCAATTGTGATGTACTAATGTGCATTAAAGAAGTACCCGCCGAGCAACTTATGCCTAACAAAAAGTATCTGTTCTTTTCGCACACCATAAAAAAACAAGCCCACAACAAAAAGCTGCTGCAGGCTGCCTTAGCTAAAAAAATAACCCTTATCGACTACGAGTGCCTTACCGATAAATCTCATAACCGTGTTATTGGCTTTGGGCGCTATGCGGGTATAATAGGCGCTTACAACGGCGTGCTTGGGTATGGCAAACGGTATAACCTCTTCCACATGAAGCCTGCCAACCAATGCCGCGACCGCAGCGAGTTGGAAACAGAGCTTGCCCGTGTGCGCCTGCCCAACATTAAAATATTACTTACGGGCGGGGGCCGCGTAGCTAATGGTGTTATAGAAGCACTAGGCATATTAAAAATTCGCAAGGTCACGCCTTATGAATTTTTGCATTGCTCCTACCGCGAGCCTGTGTATTGCCAGTTGCACTCTAAAGATTATTACCAGGCAAAAGATGGTTCCTCATGGAACCTTAAGGATTTTTATTCCAACCCGCAGAATTATGTCTCTACATTTTTGCCCTACACCAAATCGTGCGACCTGCTTATAACCGCCCATTTTTGGGATGGAAAAGCCCCACAGCTTTTTACAAAAGACCAAATGAAATTGCCCGATTTCCATATTAGCGAGGTAGCCGATATTACCTGCGACTTGAATGGATCGATACCCAGTACCTTAAAAGCCAGCTCTATCATTGAGCCCTTTTATGGATACAATCCACTTACCGAACAAATAGATATACCCTTTAGCAAAAACGCTGTAACCATTATGGCAGTAGATAACCTGCCCTGCGAGTTGCCCCGCGAAGCCTCGGAAGACTTTGGAAAGGAATTTATAGAAAGGGTTGCCGGATATTTATTTGGACAAGATACCGAAGGCATGATTGAAAGAGCCACCATCACAAAAAATGGAAAGCTTAATTCTCCTTTTGAATATTTAAGGGATTACGCGGAGGGGAAGTAATCTTGAAGCCATAAATTTATAGTAAGAACTTAGTTATCCTCTCTATAATAGAAAGCCCGATTGCAGTATCTATATGTACTGCTTCATATTGTCCTTTTGGGACCATAAAATAGGTTTTGTCTTTGTTTTACTCTCAAGCAATTCCAAATGGGAATAAAGTTTGCCTGTAGCATATCCTTCTGCGGAATCATTTAAAAGAGATAACTTATACTTTATGTGGCTTGAATAGCCTGATTTACCTGCAAGTTCAAAATTTGCACTGGCCTTACAGATACTGTTTACAAAATAATTGGAATTGGAACCCGTGACATAATTAATGAGGGTCAATTTACTTGTATATGTTATAATTGCGCTAAACCTAACGGTCTTATGTTGATTGTCAATTGGCTTGTTTAGTTTTATAGTTGTCCCGTGCTTAAGCAAAGCATGTACATAGTTATTAGCTTGCTTTCCAAAAGTCTCAACTTCCTCCTTTTCCTTTATATCCTCAAAGGTTATTAATGATGCACTAACAATGGCAGAAATAAAATTTGCGAGGTCAAACACCAATGAAGGTATCATTATTTGTTTACCTGTCCTTTTAAAATAGAATTGTTTACCAGATTTATCTTCCAGTGTAGAAATATCATACGCTGCTTCATAATGAAAATAAAGTTTTTGAAAGCAGTTTGCCTCATTTTCAGTTATATTTTCATAGACCCCATCGTCAATCCATCCCCCGTCGGTAACTATGTAATCCTTGCCTTGTTTAGTGAGGAAAACTGAAACGAATTTATTGTTCGTGGTTGCATATGGGGTTATAATTTCAAGCGTATTCCCTCTATTCTTAAATTTCCATAAAGAGCCAAAGGATTTCAAAATAATCTATGTAACCCTTCGAAAAAACAAATATCATCCAGCATATAGAAAGTGAAAATAATATTACACCTGAATTATCCCACAGTGTCTGTAAATAAGACATTCCGTTTGAAGCCTTAATTATTTGTATTGTTGCCCACGTTGCACTTAAAATAGAACATACTAAAGGTGTAAATCTTAGAAATTTGTCTTTCATTTGGTTGGATTTTTAACAACCAAATTAGCAAAATAAACAGCACGTAATTTCAGTACGTTTTAATTGTACACAAAATTACGTCACTGAGGCTCTAATAAAGCCTTATAGCGGATTTAATTGATAACATTTTTATTAACAACCTTTATTCAGTCGTTTTATTTGCTCACTATGTACTCTCTAACAAGTGATGAAATACCATTGTTTTCAGCATACTCGTGATAAGGTTCGCTCTTAAAGTCTTTCGGGTAATCCCAAATAATATCCTTATTTAACTTCACATAAAAGCGTGGAATACTGTTGTGTGCATAGCCTGTTTTCGTCTTCATAGGATACGCATTACAGCAGAACTCAAGCTTTAATGACGGCTCAAATAAGCTCTCTATCTGTTTCTTTAATTTACTAAATCGCTTCATCGTTGTTGTCTATTGCTCGCATTTCTGCTGTTAATCCTGATATATCGTATTCGTCGGGAAAGTTTATTGTTAACTCAAAAGGTAAATCATGCTCTACGGTGAACGTGAAAACATGAACACTGGTAAGCCTTTGCGTGTTTATATAATTCTTTACAGCGCCAAACACTCTGCCATTAGTCGTGTACTTTACATCGAAAAATATATCATCCTTACGAAAGTTTATTTTCTTTAAAGTATCTGTGACTACTATAATACACGCACCGAATAAGCAATAATCATCCCAGTTTTTTATCATCCGTTCGGGATTGTCTATGTATCTAAATGGCTTCATTGAACCTGTTTTTTATATTCATAAAACCTTTGGGTTGTAATCTTACGCGTTCTTCCCAGTCTATGATTAAGTCTATTTCATCTTTTGTGGGCTCTTTTATTTCTGATGTGTTTATGCCTGACATTATGCTTAAAAACTCTTTTAACGAGTCACCTTCAATCACTAAAATACCTTTCTCATACCACTCATGCGGTGCGCAATACCTATTGCCAGTGCATTCATCATAGTCGTATTCTTCAAAACCTTCATCCATTTCATCGAAATAAGGCACGATTAATAATGAGTTGCCGAGTTTACGCATCATTAATAAGCCTAGTTGCTTCTGCGCCCTCAGTTAAAATCTCATTTTCATTCATAGTGGTTGATTTAATAATGCAAATATAAATATTTTATTTAATATAGTAATTAAAATATTACATATAAAATTAATACAGTCCTGAAAGGACAAAATATACCAGCGTAGGGCAAAGCCCTACGATTAAATGGATAAAACCGTTAAGCCCTGAAAGGGCAAAATATGGTGTACAGATTACGCCCTTACAGGGCTTGGTTAGTTAATTAGATTTTTTGTCACAGGGCCTTGCCCTGTGTTAATATATTTTACCCTTTCAGGGCAAACAAAAAAAGGAGCCGTCAACCAACAGGGTTAATTCTCTTCATCCTCCTTAGTGATGGGAGCTTCCTTTACCGTACTTGCAGTACATTTTAAAATCACATTTTTACTTTCAACATTCTTGTATTCCATCTGCCCCGCTTCTTTTGCAATAGTGTAAACATTAGGCTCAGAAACAAATCCCCCGGGCCTGATAGTACAAACGACATAATACTCTCTACCAAATTTTATATCCAGTTGCACTTGATTTTTAACCTCTGTTTCGCCCCAAACATTCATTTTACCTTCTTTATATATTTTCACCTCATATCCCCAGTTGTTTCTTATTGGCCCTATAATCGAATCTCCCATTCTCACTTTATATCCTTGCTTTATAAGGCTCTTCATCACATACTTAGGCCAGTACACATATAAAAGGGCAAATCCAGGAGTATCTCCAAACTTCACTTTAGCTAAGGAATCATCCACTTTATGGATGTTTATATTTGAGATGTTTTTCCGAGAATATACTGTGCCATACAAGCGAAAACATTCGCACCAATCGGGCGATTTTATTGTGTTTACTTTTAATACATTTCCTTTTGCCCTCCATGTTATTAACCTTGCAAACTTAAGGATTGAATTATAGCTGCACCCCATCTCATAGCCGTTATCTCCTACTTTGATTGGGCCAATTTCAAGGCAACTATCAGGTATAGGTTGGTCAATAGGAATTACAGCAATGCTATCACCATCCGTGGTTAAACTTTTTGTAACCGTTTGAGCATTGCAATAAGTGAAAATAAAAATTGAAATAATAGTGGTTATGGTAGTTCTCATATCTCAAAAGTACAAAAAAGAACCGGCGTTAATCAGGCGCCGGTTCATATTTAACCCCTCTATAATCTTAGGCTAATCACATAAATCCACTACTAATCAACATTATCGTGCAAAAAGCCATTGTTTGGCTTTAATTCGGTCTTATTATTCTCTCCTTCCGAAAGTGTGTAACGCGAAACGCTCGACTCAGAGGAATGCGGAGTTTCTTCCAACTCTACATTCTTTCTTTTGTAAGCGGGTTCGCTTTCCAACTCATTCAATCCACCCGGAGTGCGAAGCTTGTAGCTTAACTGCTTCAGCTTTTCTATCCTTTCCTGGGCCTTTCTCTTTTGTTCTTCGCTTACCACAGGGTCGTTCAGGTCCTTGCTTTCGGTTTGTTGCTGGGTCTGATTTACAACCACTGGCGGGTCAACCGGCTTCATCGGAGCCTGTTCTATAGGCTTATTGATGATAGGAGCCTTTGCTACTATTTCAAACTCTATATCCGTTTGTTGTGTTACCTCGGTCGATTTCATAAAAGGCTGCAGGGTATCCTGTTCTTTCACTTCTTCTACCGGCTTAACTTGTTCCACAGGTTTGGTTTCTTCTACCAAATGATGGATAACAGGAGGAGCGGAATTTACCACCGGAGTCTTTTCAACTATTGGAGCTTCAACAATCGGCGATATAAAAGATACAGGTGTAGATATTACCGGAGTTTCAACTACCGGAGGAACTGAAGCTACAGGGGCTTCAACCACAGGAGGGACAATTGCAACCGGTGTATTAACTACCGGAGGAACTGAAGCTACAGGTGTGCTGAATATAGTTGGCGGAGCAACCGGTGCAGCACTTACAGGAGCAGCCACAGGACTGGATGCTACAGGAGCTTGCTGTACGTTTTCATCCAACCTGCGAATGATTTTTTCTGCTTTCTTTTCTGCAAAAGCGCTTACCGGTGCAGAGCTAAACCCGGTAGCTATAAGGGTTACATTCACCTTATCGCCAAGGGTTGGGTCTATTCCATAACCTTTAATAATATCAGCTGATTGGCCCGCTGCATCTTGCAGGTAATCGGTAATCTGTCCGAGTTCATCCATGGTTATATCATCGCTACCGCATGTAATGTTGAGCAATACATAACGCGCACCTTTGATATTGTTGTCGTTAAGTAGTGGCGATGTTAATGCCGCTTCAACAGCACGCAGTGCCCTGTTCTCACCTTCGGTAGAAGCAGAACCCATAATAGCCACACCGCTGTCTTTCATTACAGTTTGTACATCTGCAAAATCTAAGTTGATATGCAGTGTTACCGTAATAATTTCGGCTATGCTCTTGGCAGCCATGTTCAATACATTATCTGCATGGGCAAAAGCTTCGGTAAGCTTAAGATTGCCATACATCTCGCGCAACTTATCGTTGTTGATGATAAGAATGGTATCAACATACTGGCGCAGTTCTTTCAAACCATCTTCAGCTTGTTGTTTCCTTTTCTTTCCTTCAAACGCGAAGGGCACGGTAACAATAGCCACCGTAAGTATGCCCATTTCTTTTGCTATTTGCGCAATAACGGGGGCGCCACCGGTACCTGTTCCGCCACCAAGGCCGGCAGTAATAAATACCATTTTGGTGTTGTGCGATAAAAGTTTTTTAATTTCTTCTACGCTTTCTAAAGATGCTTTCTTTCCCATTTCCGGCATAGAACCTGCACCTCTTCCTTCCGTTAATCCTGCACCCAATGCAATTTTGTAAGGAACAGGGCTAATGTCGAGGGCTTGCTGGTCGGTGTTGCAAACAATAAAGTCTACACCCTTAATACCCTCGCGGAACATGTGATTGACAGCATTGCTGCCACCACCTCCCACACCAATCACCTTGATGATGGAGGACTGGTCTTTTGGTAAATCGAAGTTAATCATGACGTTGTGTTTTAAATTTATTTGGTTTGTATATGTGTTGATGAATTTAGAATAGCCTTGTTTATTGTTTTCTTTCTCCTTCTACATCCTCATCGAAAAACTTGCTCGCTCCGCTAAAAATCTTTTCCATAAATCCTGTCCTCTTCTTTTGCACTTTAGAATGCTGAACCACTTCGGGCGCTTTTACAGTTACATTGAGTTGCTCCTGAGCATCACCTTTCATGAGTTCTTCAAAGCCCTTCATAACAAGCCCTGCACCCGTAGCATATAAAGGATGACTTAGGTCGTATGCGCCTGTTGCAAGGTGTTCGTTAGGATGCCCGATGCGTGTATCCATACCGGTAATGTATTCTACCAACTGTGGCAAAAATTTAAGTTGTGCACCACCACCCGTAACCACTATGCCTGCAATCAGTTTCTTTTCATAACCCGAATTCTTAATCTCGTAATACACATGTTCCAAAATCTCTTCCATACGTGCATTGATGATGGAAGAAAGGTTCCTTACCGATATTTCCTTGTTCTGCCGGCCCTTTAAACCGGGGATAACTACAATTTCGTTTTCCATAGTTTCGGTAGCAATGGCAGAGCCGAACTTTACTTTTAGCTGTTCAGCCTGTGCACGTATTATCTGGCAACCTTCTTTTATATCATCCGTAATTACGTTACCACCAAAAGGAATCACCGCAGTATGGCGTATTATATCATCCTGGAAAATGGCGATATCTGTTGTTCCGCCACCTATATCTACCAGCACCACACCGGCTTCTCTTTCTTCCGCAGTAAGCACCGAGTCTGAGGAAGCAAGGGCCTCTAAGGTGAGCAGGCTCATTTCCATGCCTGCCTTTTTCACACACTTTTCAATGTTACGTGCGGCAGCCATTTGGCCCGTAATAATATGGAAGTTTGCCTCGAGGCGTACACCTGCCATACCAATAGGATTTTTAATTCCCTGTTCGTTATCCACAATATATTCCTGTGGCAACACTTCTATAATTTCTTCACCGGGAGGCATTACAAGCTTGTACATATCATCGATAAGCACATCTATATCCTGTTGGTTGATTTCTTTTTCCAGGCTTTCGCGGGTACGAATGCCACGGTGTTGCAAGCTTTTTATATGTTGGCCCGCAATACCTACGTTTACATATTTTATATCCACACCCGATTTTTCGGATGCTTCTTTTACAGCCTTTATGATAGAAGCTACGGTTTGATCTATATTCATTACCACCCCGCGGGCAATGCCTATCGAGTCGGATTTACCAACCCCCATTACTTCAATTTTACCGGCTTCATTTTTCCTACCAACGATGGCCACTATTTTTGTGGTGCCGATGTCTAAGCCAACGATGATGTCTGATTTGTTTTCCATAGAATTATTTATTTTTTGGTGCAAACTATTTGGTGTTTATATTTAAGATTAATTGTTGCATATTCGTTCCACTTTCCGGTGGAGTTAAGGCCTTCGCGGTATAGTACCCATAGCTTTTCGAACTTCTGTTCCATATCATCCACTCCGCCAAAAACGATGCGCTGGCTGCCTACCCTGGGGATAAGACAATAGTCGTTTGCGCTATCCACATATACTTGTGTTATCTGTGCCTTCCAAAATGGGCTATGATATATGTAAGAAGCCAACTTATAGATACCCGGAAGCGAGCTATGTATACTTGTATCTCTCTCCATTTGCTTTACATTGTGGTCGTAATATTTTGAATAAGGTTCTTTTATATTTCCATTTACAACCAATGTCCTTGCGGTAAAGTTTTCCGACAAGGGCACTACATATCCTGCAGAATCTAAATAATAAGCTTCGTCGTTGCTGTTTATAACACGCACTATAGGTTTTCTTTGCACCACCTTAAGCTCCAGGTCGCCATCAAGCGTAGCATACACCTGTGCATCTGCTATAAATGGATTAGCGCTTAGCATTTTTTCCATTTGCAAAACATTAATCTTATCCATAGATTTACCCGTAAGCTCGCCCTGCTGCTTTGTAATAAGGTCACGAACTTCGGCAGGAGTAATAAAAAAGTCAGTATCATTTTGTACAACACGTATATCTACATTTTTGCAGATTGTAGTATTGCGTTTTGTTTCCGCAAAACCAAGCAGAGTTATTATGCCTCCGAAAAGCAACACCCAAAGCGATATGTTCAATACCTTCTTAAACATTTCCAAGCTTTTTTAAGAGTGCATTTTTTAAAAGCTCTACAAGTCTGTCAATATCTCCCGCACCCATGGTTACAAGTACTTCGGGCATATCTTTTACAACTTCACTAACCAGTTCTTCTTTGCTGCAAAGCTTTTTATTCCTTGTTGTTATTTTACCCAGTAACATGTTCGAATCGATTCCTTTTATAGGCAACTCACGTGCAGGATATATATCAAGCAGTATCACATTATCCAGCAATGAAAGACTTTCGGCGAATCCATCTGCAAAATCGCGGGTACGCGTATACAAGTGCGGCTGGAATATTCCGGTTACTTTTTTGTTTGGATACAAGGCCTTCACCGAGTTGATACAAGCAGCAAGTTCTGTTGGATGATGTGCGTAATCATCAATAAACACAAGGTTTTTAGAAATAATTTGGTAATCGAACCTGCGTTTTACACCTTCAAAACTATTTAATGCTTTGCGTATATTTTCTTCTCCCACGTTTAGTTGTTGTGCAACAGCGGTAGCTGCAATCGAATTTTCCACATTGTGTAAGCCCGGCACACCAAGGCGTACCGACTTAATTTCTCCTTTAGGCGTTACCACATCATATTCGTAATGGCTTTCCTTTAGAGAAATATTTTTTGCAAAATAATCGGCCTGCTCGTTAAGCGAATAAGTGAAGGCTTTACCCTTATACTTAAGTTTATCTTTTATTTTTTGCTTGGTGATAAGGCATCCATCGTTACCTAAAAGATTAGCAAACATTGCGTACCCTTCTTCCATGTGGGCATTATCCCCGTATATATCCAAATGATCGGGATCGATAGATGTAATAACCGAAATATTCGGGTTAAGCTTTAAAAATGAACGGTCGTATTCGTCTGCTTCTACAACCATTTTTGCAGTAGGCGTATTTTTTGCAAGTAACACGTTTGTATCGTAATTCTTTGCTACTCCACCCATAAACGACATACAATCTACCTGTGAAGATTTTAGAATATGTGTTACCAGTGTTGTAGTTGTGGTTTTTCCGTGAGTACCCGCAACCGCAACTGTAAAGTGGCCTTCAGTTATCCAACCTAATACTTCTGCACGTTTGTGTACGCTGTATTTATGTTCGATAAAATATCTCAATTCGCTATGCTCGTGTGGAACGGCGGGTGTGTATATAATAAGTGTATCGCTTGCCGAAGGGTTCTTTTTTATTTCGTCACTTACCACATTCATATTATCCTCAAAATGAATGTCGATGCCTTCGGCTTCCATTTCATCTGTTAAGGAAGATGGAGTTTTATCATACCCGCTTACCGCTTTTCCCAATGCCTTAAAATAACGTGCAAGCCCGCTCATACCGATGCCACCGATACCTATTAAATACACATATTTTAATCCGTTCAATTTCATTTCTTCTCTGTTAACTCAATTACTTCTTGTGCAATCTTTGCCGCAGAATCTTTCACTGCAAGCGCAGATATATTTTTGCTCAAGCTATCCATCATTGCTTTATCTGATGATAGTTTTAGTACCGCATCACCTAACTTCATTCCTGCTTCGCTATCCTTTATTACAATTGCCGCATTATGATTTGCCAATTGCATCGCATTTTTTGTTTGATGGTCTTCCGCAACATTTGGCGAAGGCACCAAAATACAAGGCATGGCTGCTATACATAATTCCGATAATGATATTGCTCCGGCTCTTGACACAACCGCGTTTGCAGCAGCATAGGCCAAATCCATCCTACCTATAAAATCAAATACCCGTATGTTGGAATATTGCTTTTGCATTTCTAAAGCCTGCGCATGATACTGCTTACCCGTCTGCCATATCACCTGTAGGTTTTGTTTTGCAAAACCATCCAGTGATGTAGCTATGCTCTCATTTATAGTACGTGCACCCAGGCTACCACCTATTACAAGCAGTGTCAACTTATCGTCCTGTAAATTGAAGAACTTGATTGCTTCTGCCCTCTTGGCTTTCAAATCAGTAATGTCCTGCCTTACAGGGTTACCTGTAATTACAATCTTTTCCTTAGGGAAGAATTTTTCCATTCCTGGATATGCCACACATATTTTCTTTACATACTTCGAGAGCATCTTATTGGTAACTCCTGCATACGAATTTTGTTCCTGTATCAATAATGGAATGTGTTTCTTTTTACCAGCCCACAGTGTTGGACCGCTTGCATAACCACCCACACCTATAATTGCATCGGGGTTAAACTTTGTAATGATTTCTTTGGCCTTGCTAACACTCTTTAAAATCTTCATAGGCAACGAAATGTTTTTAAGCATATTGCTGCGCGATATACCTGCTATCTCAAGCCCCTCAATGCGGTAACCTGCGGCAGGCACCTTCTCCATCTCCATCCTTCCGATAGCTCCTACAAATAATATTTCTGTTCCCGGTCTCATCTGTTCCAATGCGCGGGCTATGGCTATGGCAGGAAATATATGCCCGCCTGTGCCTCCTCCGCTTATTATTATTTTAAGTTGTTGCGACAATGATGTTTTCGTTTTCTGTTTCCGTTTCTCTACTCACGCTTAATATTATTCCTAATGCAATACTTGTAAACCAAATTGATGTTCCGCCCATACTTATTAGCGGCAGCGGCTGTCCTGTTACCGGCATTAAATGCACAGCTACAGCCATATTCACTAATGCCTGCATTACCAGGCTCAGCGACAATCCTATAGCAAGCAAGCTGCCAAATGTTTTAGGATTTTTTGTCGCTATTCTCACCCCTCGATACAATAGAGTGAGATATAAAAACAATATTACAAGCCCCATCAGTAATCCATATTCTTCAACCGTTATGGCATATATAAAATCGGATGAAGCCTGGGGTAGAAAGTTCCGTTGTATACTGTTGCCGGGGCCTTTACCTAATGGACCGCCTGTAGCAATAGCAATCATGGCCTGCTCCACCTGGTAGTTATTTTCCTTGTCGCCTTTGGTAAAACTTTCAATACGCGATTTCCAGGTTGCAACGCGGTTATTTATATGAGGGAAGGCAAATACAATTAACAAGAACAAAGCCGCTCCTGATATTGCCATGCCAACCGTCATTAGCAAATGCTTTGTGCTTGCACCACCAATAAACATAAGGAACATACAGTTAATAAACAACAAGAACGCTGTAGAGAAATTGGATGGAAATATCAAACCACAAACTACTATTACAGGAATAATTGTCGGCAGAAATCCTGTTTTCCAATCCTTAATTGCATCTTGTTTTAACGATATCATACGGCCCACGTATATGAGCAGGGCCAGTTTGGCAAAGTCGGATGTTTGGAAGGTTAAGCCCGTACCCGGTATTTGTAACCAGCGGTTAGCATTGCCTTCGTTAACACCTTTTAAAAGAGTAAACAAGAGTAACGGTACACACACATAAAGCGCTACCTGCGATATGCGCGAGTAATAGGTATACTTTACATTATGCGTTATATAAATTAGCAGGAAGCCAAACAAAACAATTACAGCGTGTTTTATAAGAAAGTAGGTAGCATTGCCTGAATGGCTGCGATAGGCAAGTGTTACCACTGAACTATATACCACAAGAATAGACACAACCGATAAGAGCAATACAATTACCCAAATCACTTTATCTCCTTTTATGTGGTTAAAAACCGCTTTCATTTTTTATAATGCTCTTACTGCATTTTTAAATTGATTACCTCTATCCTCATAATTTTCAAACAGGTCGAAGCTTGCACATGCAGGCGAGAGAAGAACCGTATCGCCCAGGTTACAAAACTTGTATGCCTTCATCACGGCCTCTGCTGCAGAAGAAGCTTCGGTGATATTGGGCACCATACCCGAAAACGTGCTTATGATTTTGCGATTATCCTTGCCAAGACAAACAATGGCATGAACTTTTTGCTTCACAAGTTCTTTAAGCACATTATAATCGTTGCCTTTGTCAATGCCGCCAACAATCCACACTACAGGGTTGGTCATGCTTTCGAGTGCATACCAGGTAGAATTGATATTTGTGGCTTTGGAATCATTGATAAATTCCACTCCATGAATGGTAGCTACAACCTCCAGGCGATGCTCAATATTTTGGAAATCTGCCAGGCTCTCCCTGATCGATTCCTTGCGGATATCTACAACCCTTGCAGCAATGGCGGCAGCCATTGAGTTGTAAATGTTGTGCTTGCCTAGTAGTGACAGTCTTTGTACAGCCATAGAAAACGTGTTTTGGTTTGTGTTGATAATCAGGTCATCTCCCTTTAAACAAGCTCCTTCTGCCACTTCTTTGGTAATGGAAAAAGGATACTTTTTTGCAGGAATATTTCGTTTAGTAACTTCTGAAGCGGTCACTTCATCATCGGCGCAATAAATAAATACATCTGATGAAGTTTGATTTTGAATCACCCTGAACTTTGAGTCTACATAATTTTGCATTTTGTAGTCGTACCTGTCAAGGTGATCAGGTGTTATGTTGAGCAATACAGCTACGTCAGCTTTAAATTTGTACATATCATCCAGCTGGAAACTACTGAGTTCTATTACGTAGTAGTCGTAGTTTTCTTTGGCAACCTGGTATGCAAGGCTCTTACCCACATTGCCCGCCAATCCTACATTAAGGCCTGCTTTTTTAAAGATGTGATAAGTAAGCAGCGTAGTGGTGGTCTTTCCGTTGCTACCTGTAATACATACTTTTTTTGCTTTGGTATAGCGTCCTGCAAACTCAATTTCAGAAATAACCGGAATACCCTTTTCTTTAATTTTTTTGATGAGCGGAGCTTTTTCAGGAATACCCGGGCTCTTTATCACTTCCGTAGCATCCAATATTTTTTCTTCCGTATGCATTTCCTGTTCAAAAGGAATATTTGCATCCTTAAGTATGGTTATGTACTTGTCTTTTATCTTGCCTTTATCCGACAGCCATACCTCCATACCCAGCTTCTGTGCCAGGATAGCAGCCCCTACCCCGCTTTCGCCGGCTCCCAAAACAGCTATTTTAATTTTGTCGGCCATCTTATCTTAACTTAAGTGTTGCAATCGTTATCAATGCCAGCATAATTCCTATAACCCAAAAACGCGATACAATTTTTGCTTCGTGTAAACCCTTCTTTTGGAAATGGTGGTGCAACGGTGCCATCAGGAATATCCGCTTTCCTTCTCCAAATTTTTTCTTTGTGTATTTAAAGTATCCTACCTGCATCATTACCGATAAATTTTCGATAAGGAATACGCCGCAGAGGATAGGCAGCAACCATTCTTTACGTATTGCGATTGCAAACACGGCTATAATTCCACCCAGCGAAAGACTGCCTGTATCACCCATAAACACTTGTGCCGGATAGGAATTGTACCACAGGAAGCCAACGCATGCTCCAACAAACGCACTCATAAATACAACCAGTTCGCCTGCATTGGGGATAAACAGAATATGCAGGTAACCCGCGAAAAATGTATTGCCCGATACGTATGCTAAAATCATTAATGTAGCGCCTATAATACTTGATGTACCTGCTGCAAGGCCATCTATACCATCAGTAATATTGGCCCCGTTAGATATAGCGGTAATGATTATGATGATAATTGGAATAAACAGTATCCACGCAAGTTTTTTAGAATGTGTTCCTAAAAATGATGTGAACCACGAATAATCGAACTGGTTATCTTTTACAAAAGGCAAAGTGGTTTTTAAGGATCTTGTTTCTTCTTTTGCAAACTTTGGCAGTTGGCTAATACCCGCATCCTGCCCCGTTATCATAGCCATTTCCTGTGTTTTTTCAATCTGCTCACGTATCACAACATGCTTATTGAAATACATAGTGCAAGCCACAATAATGCCAATACCTACCTGCCCTATTATTTTAAACTTTCCGCTCAATCCTGTTTTATCTTTCTTAAATACTTTTATGTAATCGTCCAGGAAACCTACAGATCCCAGCCATACGGTAGTAATAAGCATTAACACGATGTATACATTATCAAACTTGGCGAAGAGAAGAGTTGGAATGATGATAGCAGCAAGTATGATAAGCCCGCCCATAGTTGGTGTGCCTTCTTTTTCTTTTTGGCCATGTAAACCTAAATCGCGTATGGTTTCTCCTACTTGTTTTCTTCTTAAGGCTGCTATAAGCCTTTTACCATACAATGCCGAAATAACAAGTGAAGCAAGCAAAGCCAACACAGCGCGGAACGTGATGTAATTAAACACATTCGCGCCGGGCATGTTATATCTTTCTCTAAGGAAGTGAAACAAATAGTAAAACATCAGCTTTGTAAAGTTTTAAGGTTCTCACTCAGTATTTCCATATCATCAAAAGGATGTTTCACTCCTTTTATTTCCTGGTATTTTTCATGTCCTTTGCCGGCTAAAAGGATGATGTCTCCTTTTTGAGCCATGTGGCAAGCGGTTTTTATAGCTTCTCTCCTATCCGCAATAGAAATAGATTTCTTTTTGTGAACCGGGTTTACACCTTTTTCCATTTCCTGGATAATCTCCATCGGGTCTTCCGACCTTGGGTTATCTGAAGTAATAATTACCTTATCGCTTTTTTCGCAAGCAATAGCAGCCATTACAGGGCGTTTTGTTTTATCCCTATCTCCCCCACAACCTACTACAGTTATTATTTTTTCTTGCGGAGTACGTACATCATTGATGGTAGAAAGAACATTTTCCAGTGCATCAGGAGTATGCGCATAATCTACAATTCCAATTGTTCCATTCGGCGCCTTTACATATTGGAACCGTCCTTCTACAGCATCCAGACTGCTTATTATTTTCAGCACTTCCTCCTTATTCTCTCCTAACAAAACAGCTGTGGCATATATTCCTAACAAATTATATGCGTTGAATGCACCAATCAACTTTGTCCACACTTCCCTGCCATCAATACTTAGCACAAGGCCGGTAAGTGTGCTTTCCATCACCTTGCATTTATAGTCTGCAGCATTTTTCAGCGCGAATGTCTTTTTCTTGGCTTTTGTATTTTGCAGCATCACCATTCCGTGAGAGTCATCTTTATTTACCAATGCAAATGCGGAAGCGGGCAAATCATCAAAGAATTTTTTCTTGGCTTTGATGTACTCATCAAATGTTTTATGGAAATCGAGATGATCGTGTGTAATATTTGTGAATACAGCGCCGGTAAACGATACGCCTGCAATCCTGCGTTGAACCACAGAATGAGAGCTAACTTCCATAAAGCAATGAGTGCAACCCTGCGCAAGCATATCGGCCAGTATCTTATTTAACTCAAGTGCATCGGGTGTAGTATGTGTAGAAGGAATTACCGTTTCATTAATTTGGTTTTGAACAGTGGAGATAAGCCCTACCTTATATCCCAGTTTGCGGAACATATTAAAGAGCAAAGTGGCTGTAGTAGTTTTTCCATTGGTGCCCGTAATACCTACCAGCTTTAGTTTAGTTGAGGGTTGGTCGTAAAAGTTGGCAGCCATAATACCTAATGCCTCGGCAGAATCTTTTACACCTAAATAGGTCACGCCTTTTTTAAGGTTTTCCGGAATAGCTTCGCAGATAATAGCTGTGGCTCCTTTTTCAATACATTGATTTATATAATTGTGTCCGTCAACCTGGGTACCCTTGACAGCAACAAACAATGTTCCATCCGCCACTTTACGCGAATCGAATTGAATAGCAGAAATGACAATGTCTGTGGGACCCACCACCTGTGTAAGCGCTACCTTATATAATATGTCTTTCAATATTTTCATTATGATAGCCTCAGGTATATAGTTTGTCCTTTTTGAAATTTTGTTCCCGGAGAAATAGATTGGTCGCTAACCGAACCGCAGCCTTTAACACTAACTTTAAGGTGGCTGTTCTCTAACAAGTAAATTGCATCCTCTGCATTCATACCGGATAGGTCAGGAATAAGTCCCTGGTTAAGCATCTTGGTTGGATTTTCAACACTTATGTGTACCACAGAATCTTCTACCGACGATGTCATCCAACTACCTGTTTTAGAACCTTGCTCGCAAGGAACCTGTAAATTAGAAAGCACATAACATGCATCTTTATAATCGCCGCTTTTTACAAATGGATCCTTCTTGGCTATGTGTTCATTATTATTTACCGATGGGTCTATACCGATGCTGCTAGCGTAAACTTTATCCGCTATTTCGCGGAAAATAGGGCCCGCTGTTATGTTTCCATAATAACCGTCGGTACTTGGAGAATACACAACTACTATACATGAGTATTCCGGATTGTTAGCGGGGAAATAACCTGTAAACGATGCCTGGTAACTTACATCGGCACCATTTTTATATTGTCCTTTTTTAGCAATTTGCGCCGTGCCTGTTTTACCGGCAATAGAATATACAGAGTTTTTAAGATTCTTTGCTGTGCCGCGTAATACTACCCCTTCCAGCAAATGATGCAATTTCCCCAACGTTTTAGAAGAACAAATTGACGGGTTAATAACTATAGGCTGAAAGCTTTTTATCTCTTTACCATCTTTTACAATAGCATCTATAAACTGTGGCTTAACCATTACACCGCCGTTTGCCACTGCATTATATAGGGTAAGCGTTTGCAAAGGAGTTACGGTTAACCCATAGCCAATAGATAAGGATGGCAAGCTGGTACCCGACCATTCTCTGTCCGCAGGGTTAGGCATTTTGGGTGTTCCTTCTCCGGGTATACTAAGGTTCAACGGGTCATTCAGGCCAAGACGACACAAGCCATCCACAAACTTTTTGGGCTGGTTAGCATAATACTTATAAATAATTTTTGAGATACCCACGTTAGATGAAATTTCGAATGCGCGTTGTACACTAACCCATCCGGTTTCATCATGGTCTGCATCATGTATTACACGGTCATAATATTGGTGCGAGCCATTTTCCAGGTTTACGCTATCCGATGGATTTATATAACCATCATCTATACCAACTACTAAAGAAGCCAGTTTAAATGTAGAACCCGGCTCGGTTGCTTCTCCAATGGCATAGTTGTATGCTTCTTCGTATTTACCTGTCGAATCCTCCCGGGCAAGGTTTGCAATAGCAAGCACTCTTCCTGTTTTTACTTCCATCAGCACAACACAGCCATGGTCAGCATTATGTTTTGTAAGTTGCTCACGCAACGAATTTTCAGCAACATCCTGGTAATTAATATTGATGGTAGATTTTATATCCTCGCCATTTTGTGGCTGCAAATCATCCTGATCGTTAATAGGAACCCAAACGCCACCGGCAGTTTTTTCCATCAAGCCCTGTCCGTCGATACCTTGCAGGTAATCATTATAAGCGCCTTCAATACCAACGGGCTTAATATTTTCGCGTGCATAGCCAATGGTACGTTCTGCTAAATCACGGAAAGGAAGTTCTCGTTTGTTGGCTTGTGCAATAATCAAGCCACCTTTAAATTTACCCAACCTGAACAGTGGGAACTTTTTTACTTTTTGCAAATCGTCGTACGAAATACTTTTTTCTACCAGTACGTATCTTTCGCCTGCTTTACGTGCACTTACAAGCATACGATATACTTCCTGCTGGCTTTTATCTTTAAATAAATTGGCAAAAGCCATAGACAGTGAATCTACATTTGCATTGAACATGTCATCCGTCAGGTAATCGGTATTTACATCCATAGCCACATCGTAAAAAGGAAGTGATGTAGCAAGCAGACTGCCATCTTCGGCATAAATATTACCACGTACTGCAGGTATGGTGCGGTAAGCAGTAGTCAGCTGAATTTCTTCCTGCTTCCATTTATTGCCCTGTAAATACTGAATGGATATTACTTTTACGGCAATAACCGTTCCTATTATGCACATTAGCGCATATAACAGGTACGTCCGTAACAGTATGCCCTTCCTGGCTTCCATTAACGTTTGGGTGATTTTGTATTTGTTATTACTATTTTGTCCGGTGGTATTAGCGCTTCCTTAACACCAATATTTGCTGCTGCCTTTGTTACTTCCGATTCTTTACTCAAATACATCAGCTTCGATTTGGCAATTACATATTGTGTGCGCAGTTCTCCTAATTCGCTGTTCAGTTTGTCCAACTCCCTGTCCTTCGATTGCGCATAGTAGCCGTTGGCTATGTAGCATAATGAAAGGAACGCCAGGAACATTACAAATGGCAGGTAATTCATCGTCGTTTCCGAAGTAAGAAACCTTCCACTCATAAAAGAAGAAACACCGCGTGTAAGCTTGTTGCCTCTGGGTTTGGTTTCTACAACCTCTTCCTCAACAACAGGCTCTGCAGCATGTTCTTCCTGTATAGATGTTATTTTTAACTGGTTCCTCATTATTATACCATTGCAATTTTTTCTGCTATCCTTAATTTAGCGCTACGGGCCCTGTTGTTTTTTTCTATTTCTTCTTCGCTTGCTTCCACAGGCTTTTTAGTAATAGGCTTAAAAGGGCATATATCTCTTCCGAATACATCCTTATTAGGTATGCCTTCAAAATTTCCGTAACGCATATAATTTTTCACAAGCCTGTCTTCTAAAGAATGGTAGGACATTACTACAAGTCTTCCGCCTACATTTAAATACTCGCTGCTTTGGCGCAGTAGTTCCTTTAACGCTTCCATTTCCTGGTTAACCTCAATACGTAACGATTGAAACACCTGTGCCAGGTATTTGTTAGTACCTTGCTTAGGTACACAACTTTCAATGGCAATTACCAGGTCGCTGGTAGTACTTATTTTTTTATGCTGGCGGGCTTCGCTTATAATACGTGCAAGAGTACCGGCATTGGTAATCTCTCCATATAAAGAGAACATCTTTTGAAGACGTGCCGTTGGGTATGTATTTACTATTTCTGCAGCGGTGACGGGGGCCTGTGCGTCCATTCGCATATCGAGTGGCGCATTAAAACGGGTGGAAAAACCACGCTCGGGAGTGTCGATTTGATGGGAGGACACCCCAAGGTCGGCAAGAATGCCGTCCACCTTAGTGACGCCCTGCTCATTCAAATATCTCCTCATGTACCTAAAATTTGCATGTATTATCTGTGTGTTCTTGTTTTCCTGTTGTATATTATTAATCGCATCCTTATCCTGATCAAATGCTATTAGCCTTCCGTTCTTTAATCTCTTTGCAATTTCCATTGAATGTCCTCCTCCTCCGAAAGTTGCATCGACGTAAATCCCATTTTCTTTTATTTCCAATCCTTCTATACATTCTTTCAGTAATACCGGGTTATGATACATCGCTTTTATCGTTAGGCTTATTTCCCATCACATCTTCTGCCAGTTTCGCAAAGTCTACCCCACCTTGCTTCATAACCTTGTTATATTCTGCTTCGCTCCATACTTCCACCCTGTTGGTGTGCGCAAAGAGCACAACATCTTTTTTTATTCCTGCATAATCCATCAATGATTTGGGTAAAAGCACACGGCTCGAACCATCCAATTCAAGTTCCGTCGCTCCGTTGTTGAACCACCTTACAAACTCACGGTTCTTCTGAACATACAAATTCAATCTTCCAATTTCTTCGGTAATCTTATCCCACTCCTTACCTGAGTACAGGTTAAGGTGCTTTTCAAAACCGCGGTTAATTACAAAACGCTTTGATTCTTTAGCCGGGAACTGCCTCTTGAGCCCTGAAGGCAGCATCAGACGAGCCTTGTCGTCCAACTTGCATTCATATTCCCCAATAAGCGCTGCCATACATTGTTTTTATTGGGATGTAAAAGTAAAACAAAATTCCCACTTTTTACCACTTTCTCCCACTTTGTTGAAAACTTTTAATAACCGTGACTTGAGAAGCCATTTTTACGCGGACTTTTTCGTGGAAGTATTTGCAAAAATTTAAACACGATTTTTCAGAACAAAAAAACCTTGTAAACATTTTGCTATCTTTGTTTCAGGACTTTTGAATAACTTTCTATTGTGGATACAAAAAATACAGCTCCGGTAAAAAAGTGGGTAAATGTGGAAGAGCTTTTAAAAACAAAAGCTCCAAAGGTTTATCGGTTCCTCCCCCGTTTTTTAATTCGTTACGTTAGCAAACTGATACATGAGGATGATATAAACTATGTGATCAATCATAACCACGACCAATATGGAGTAGACTTTGCAAAGGGCGCCTTAAAAACTATGGGTGTTACTGTAGTGGTAGATGGAATAGAAAATATACCCGCAAAAGGCGGTTATATTTTTGCATGCAATCATCCCCTGGGCGGATTGGATGGCCTTGCTGTAATTAGCGCCATATCTAATATACGCACGGATATAAAGTACTTTGTAAATGAGTTGCTGCTTGCACTTAAAAACATGCAAACCATACTTGTTCCGGTTAACATTAATGGGCATAACAGCCGCAAAATGCTGGAGCATGTAGAGGAGATATATAAATCGGATATGGCAATACCTATATTCCCTGCAGGCCTTGTATCGCGCAGGCAACCCGATAAAAGCATTATGGACCTTACCTGGAAAAAAAGCTTTATTGCCAAGGCCAAACAGTATAAAAAAGATGTAATACCTGTGTGGGTTGAAGGCAGAAACTCCAATTTTTTTTACAACTTTGCGTACTGGAGAAAGAAACTGGGGATAAAAATTAATATTGAAATGCTTTTTCTGCCCGACGAAATGTTTAAACAAAAAGACAAGACCATTACGGTTCATTTTGGCAAACCGGTTTCGTACAAGGTATTCAATGATGCTACAGGAGATGCAGCATGGGCAGTTAAGTTCCATCACGAACTGTATATTAAAAAAGCAACCGTAGTTAAAGAACCATTATTCGAAAATGCCGCCACAATATGAGAATGAAGCCTTTGATACCGCACGTTCCTCACGATGTTTTAGCATCTGAACTTACACGCGATAAATTTGTAAGGCACACCAATTATGGCAAAAACGAAATATATGTTGTTACCTACCATAATGCACCCAATGTTGTAAAAGAGATTGGCAGATTACGCGAACTTACTTTTCGTGTTGCAGGTGGTGGTACAGGCAAATCGATAGACCTGGATGAATTTGACACCAACGAAAGGCCTTACAAACAACTTATTGTTTGGAGCCCTGAAGACAAACAAATTGTAGGTTCATACAGATACATACGCTGTAAAGATGCGCCGGTAAAAAAAGCTATCCTTCAACTTGCTACGGCAGAATTATTTGAGTTCAGCAATAAGTTCATTAAAGAGTATTTACCTTATACTATAGAGTTAGGGCGCTCTTTTGTGCAACCCGATTACCAGCCTTCGTCCGAAAACCGCAAGGGCCTTTTTTCTTTGGATAATTTATGGGATGGACTTGGTGCTATTGCCATCGATAACCCGGATATGAAATATTTTTTTGGCAAGGTTACCATGTATCGCGACTTTGATATTAAAGCCCGCGACATGATATTGCATTTTATGAAACATTATTTTCCGGATAAAGAAAAATTGGTTGTACCTATCGATCCGCTGGAAGTAAGTTATGATATGCGTGCATTTGAAAAAGAATTAAAAGACAAAGACTATAAAGATGGCCATGCCATACTTAATCATAATGTAAGAGAACTGGGAGAAAATATTCCTCCTCTTATAAATGCCTACATGAACCTTTCTCCAAGTATGAAAACATTTGGCACCTGCCTTAACCCCGAGTTTGGAGATGTGGAAGAAACGGGCATTTTGGTTACTGTTGCCGATATTTACGATTCGAAAAAGGAAAGGCACGTAGATTCTTACATTAAGGAGAAAAAGGGCCAACGCCAGCCTTCACGCAGATAATCCTGCCCCAGAAGCAGAGAAAACACCAACAAAAGCGGGCTTATTTGCGTAAAAATCATAGATTTGTAGGAACCTTCCACCTATGCACAAACCCTACCAAAGGATAAAAAGGCCTTTTTTAATTGCACTATCCGTTTTATGCGTGGCTGGTGGTTTTTTTATTTCATGTAAAAAAGCACAACCCAGTTGGGATACCAATATACTGGCCCCTATTATTACCACTTCATTATCTATAAACAACCTGGTAGGCGATACACTCATACATCGCAACCCCGATAGTTCGGTTTCGCTGGTTTACGATGGCACGCTTTATAATCTGAACACCGACACCTTAATTAAAATGCCGGATACTACATTGCTCTATCCTTATGTTATTCCGCCGTTTAGCCATTTTAGTGTCAATCCGGGCCAGCCTGTGCTACCTGTTAATAATAGCACTACCACCTATCAAATAAGTACAGTAGAATTGAAAAAAGCCACCTTGCAAACCGGCTTTGTAGATATTGAAGTTAGAAGTTACATTAATCAACCCACAGATATAACATACAAGGTGCCATCTGCCACGCTTAATGGTAATCCACTGGTAATGTATATCAGGGTACCTGCTGTTAACGGTTCCAGCCCGGGCGTTGCACGAAAAACATATTCTCTTGCCGACTATAGTATAGATTTCACCGGCCCTTCGCATAATACATTTAATACGCTTAATACCATTCTTAGCGGTATAGTAGATTCGGCAGCCGGGGTTGCAAATATTAATTCGGGTGATAGTTTAAATATTATTGTAAAGTTCTACAGTGTTTCACCAAGCTATGCCAAAGGCTATTTTGGCACGGTAACAAAATCATACACTGCACAGGCTCCCTTCCCTTTATTTAGCAGGGTAATTGCGGGTAGCCTGAACCTGCAAAACATTTCGGTTACTATGAGCCTTGCCAATTATTTTGGTGTAGATGCCAGGCTTACCCTTTCACAACTCGCATCTGTAAATACACATACAGGCAATACTGTAAATCTTACCAATGCTTCTGTAATTAATAATGCCATTAACATAAACCGTGCTGTAGAAACATTTAATCCCAATGCACCCACAACACCGGCGGTTCAAAATTTTTCGCTAACCCCATCCAACAGTAATATACTGCAATGGGTAGATAATTTGCCTACCCGGGTCAACTACTCCTTACAAGTAACTACCGACCCTTTGGGTAACGTTTCAGGCTCCAACGATTTTGCATACAGCGGCAATGGCATAGAATCGCATTTAAATATTACCGTTCCACTTTCGCTAATAGCAACTAACCTTACATTGGAAGATACCCTGAGCGTCAATTTTAATGGCAGTGCACAGGCACAGCAAGTAAAAAGCGGCACCTTTACTTTATATGCCGATAACGGTTTCCCTTTTAGTGCAGGTATGCAGGTTTATCTGCTCGATAGCACCATGCATATAGCCGATTCACTTATGATTGGGCCACAAACTATTATAGCCGGTACTATAAATAATAGTAATGGGATAGTTGTTGCACCACAAAACAGCGTTATACTTATGTCGCTCAACACCGCACGCACCCAACTTTTATTAAAGACAAAACACATTATTATTCTTTCGAAATTTAATATGGGATGCGCTTCCTGTTTGCCACAAGTGTATAGAAAAATATATAGCTATTACCAATTGAACGTAAAGCTGGTGGGCAATTTCGATTACCAAATAAAAGGATAAAATACGCGGGGGTGTGAATAGGGTAAAATTATTTATTATAAGCTTGTGTTGCTTTAGTATGTATTCTGCTTCTGCGCAATGGAACGATGAAGAAGTTGATAATACCCAAAAAGCCAAAGTAGCCATTGGCATATTTAGCGGTGCCGACTTTGGCTCAAATTCTGTTACCAGCCAGTTTGCCTACAGCCTGCTTAATGGTAATTATATAGATAGCGCAATGAAAAGGCAGGTATCATCGAACCTAAAAAACAGTAACCGAGTTGGTTTCAACTTCAATTATGGGCTGTATGCTGTTTTTTATAACGATACCATTAAAAAGAAACGCGTGTTCAATTTTTTTGTGGCGATAAAACACAAGGATTATTTTAATGCAGGATTTACCAACGATGATTTTAATCTTGCCTTTAACGGCAATGCTTCTTTTGCCGGGAAAACTACTTTTATTTCCCCACTTAGCATAAACAGCCTTAGCTACCAACAAGCCGAAGTAGGATTAGTATGCACAAATTTTGGCGGCAATGCACAGTTTGGTATAGGCCTTTCATTCCTGGCAGGCCAACAATACACTGCTTTTAATGCTACAGGCGCATCGTTATATACCGATACCTACGGGCAATACCTTACTCTTAACACAAACGCACAGGCCTGGATAAGTGATACATCAAAAGGTTACTTAAAGCGGCTGAATGGCATGGGGGCATCTATGGACTTATATTTTAGGGCACCCTATAAGGTAAGAAGTAAAAAGGGAACCATATCGGTTAGTGTTAGCGATATTGGCTTTTTATGGTGGAACAACCACTCTATTACATATCAAAAGGATACCACCTATAATTATAGCGGCATAAGCATAAATAGTATTTCAGATTTACAAAATGCCAACTTCCATTCTCTTTCTAAAGATAGCCTGCAAAACAAATATCTTCCCTTTACCAAACAGGCATTTTATGCTCCGATACCTACTACTTTAGCAGTAAACACAAACACAGCCCTAAGCGAAAAATTTCACCTGGAAATAGGGTACTGGAATATTTTTAATGCCAACGATGTGGGGTATATTTATGCCCAGGGTGACAAATACTTTAGCCATGGCTGGATGACAGCTTTGCAATTGGGCTATGGCGACTACACTACTATAAACGCTGCGCTTGTATTAGCAAAAGAATTTAAAACCTGTAGGTTTAACATTGCAGTTAATCACCTTCAGGGTGTTATAGTTCCTTCTAAGTTTGGAGGAGCAGGGGCTTACGCGGAATTTGTTTATCTATTTGGAAAATGATGACACTTACAGGCATAAAAAAAGCCGCTCGAAAGCGGCCTTTTTTAATAGAATCACACAAATTACTTCATGTCTTTCTTGTCAGCCTTCTTGGTGTCAGCTTTCTTGGTGTCAGCTTTTTTGTCAGACTTCTTAGCATCAGTCTTCTTGGTGTCAGCTTTCTTGTCAGATTTAGCTGCATCTTGAGCAATGGTTACTGTTCCGAAAGCGAACAAAAGAGCTGCAACGATAGATAACTTTTTCATTTTTAAATGATTTTGTTGGTTAATTGATGCGCAAATTTACAAAAAAATTGAAAACGCCAAAAAAAATTCATAAATTACTGGTTATCTGTGGGTTTTTAACGGTATTTACACCCCATTCCGATGCACAGGCCTTTTTTACACCTGCCCCCTCTCCTAATTATAGCCGCATAGTTCCCCTGGCTATTTCCGATGGCGCTTTGTATGTAGGTTCGATGGTGGGGCTTAACCTTTTATGGTACAAAAACTACGCCCATTCTAAATTTCATTTTTTTAATGATAATAACGAATGGATGCAGATGGATAAGCTAGGGCATATACTTACCGCCTATACTATAAGCAGGTTAAGTACAGCACTTTACCGGTGGAGCGGTGTTAAAGATGCTACTTCGGCTGCCATTGGCACTTCACTGGGAATGGCATACCAAACCAATATTGAAATATTCGATGGTTTTTCATCTGCCTGGGGATTCTCAATTGGTGATATGACTGCTAATACCATTGGCGCCGGCCTTTTTATTTCGCAACAAGCGGCATGGGGCGAGCAAAGAGTTTCTATGAAAATATCTTTTCATCCAACAGACTATGCCCAGTATAGGCCCGATGAACTGGGTGATAACTACCTGGAAAGATCGATAAAAGATTATAACGGGCAAACTTACTGGCTATCCTTTGCCATCGCTTCCTTTTTCCCGAAAGGAACCAAGATACCCGGATGGCTTTGCCTCGATTTTGGATACGGAGCCGATGGAATGGTGGGTGGTTCATCAAACCCTATTGTATATAATAGCAACGGTGATGAAATGTTTTTCCCAAGGTACCGGCAGGTATATTGCTCACTTGATGTGGACCTTACAAAAATACCCACCAATTCGGGACTTTTAAGAACTGTACTAAGCGCAGTATCGTTTATAAAAATACCCGCACCTACACTCGAGTATAGCCGCCATAAACTGCACTTCCACATTCTTTATTTTTAGGCTGCCTGCCTGCGTTGGTACCTGCCCGACATGCTGTAATAAAAGAAGGCCGCGATAAAATAAAACCCAGCCGTTACATAAAAGATTGCTGCATAACTCATATCATGTTCCCTTAGTTTCTTAAATAATATTGCGCTAAAAAAATATCCACCCGAGCTTATTGCCGACATAAGGGCGCTCAAAATTTCCTGATTGTTTTCGCCCACATAATTCATAGATAGTTCAGATGTAAGCGGGCCCACCATATTCATGAGAGGATTACGGATGCAGTATGCACACACCGCAAGCACTACAGCAAAACTGTACATATTTATGTATTGGGTAGATGCCAAAATTACCAGGGCAATTATAGCAGTTACCTGTATGTTTGCAATGGCCCATTGCATTCCGAATCTTCTTTTAAGTGTAGGGATATATAAGGTTGCACCTACAACCAATACAGAAGTAAACGAAGTTACAAGTGCAAAACCGCCTGTTGTCATACCATGTACATTCGCAAAAAATAGTCCTATAAACGGAATAGCAAGACCGGCACCTATACCAATTAGTATATTAGGTACAAGCACATAGCCAATAATTTTCCAGTCGAATTCTTTGTGTAAAGTACGTATCCTGCTCTTCACTTCCGGAACATACTCTTCTTTAATATTAAATAGGAAGTAAAGGTTTGCAAAACCAATAAGGCCAATTAAAATAAGTACGTTTCGTTCGTTAAACAAGTGCGGGTTTACCAGGTTTAGCACCCCAACCATGCACCCGCTTATTACAGCACCAAGGCTCCACACTGCAAAATGCAGCGCTATCGCTTCCGTCTGGGTTTCGCTTTTTTCGTTTCGTACAATAAAAGGCAAAATGGCAGCACTTGTAAACGCATAAAAAACGCCATACATAAATTGAGAACACGAAATAAGCCAGTCCATGTGATACGCTATTGCCACTATGCAGGTGATGGTGAGCAAGGGAATAAAAATACCGGTAGCCGTAAAAAACCATTTCAGTTTTCTGCCTTTAATAAAAAAGCCAAGCGGTAATGTAGTTAACAACACTCCCAAAAACCGAAATGAAATATGCCCTGCTATTTGCACATCGGTGTATCCTGCGGAGCGCATATACAAAGGCAAAATATACAAAAGTGAGGTGGAAATAAGTTGTATAAAAAACTCGGCTATAATAGCATAAAGGACATTTTTCTTTAGTGCCAGGTAGTCCTTATGTATATTTATCATCTTGCAAAAGTAGCTATGTAATCCAATATTTGTTTCTCATTATCCGGAGAAAACCATTTTACTTCTTTGTCCTTTTTAAACCATGTAAGCTGGCGTTTGGCATAATGCCAGGTATTGGTTTTTATTTGCTGCACCGTATCTTCCCAATTATTCTTACCATCAATAAAATCGAAAAGCTCAGTATAACCTACTGTTTTTAACGCGTTCAAATTTCGATATGGAAGAAGGCTCTTACATTCTTCTAACCAGCCTGCAGCAAGCATATCATCAATTCTTTTTTCAATGCGTTTTACCAATTCTTCTTTATCAAGACTAATACCAATTTTAACTATAGTGAAATTGCGCTTTACAGTTTTCTTATTTCTTAATTGAGAATACGGAATACCTGCAACGGCACAAACTTCTAAAGCCCTTATTAATCTTCTTGGATTTTTTTTATCCACTATTTCATAATAATCGGGGTCCCTTTCTTTAAGCTCTGCTTGTAAAGCTTCTATCCCTTTTTCTTTCAACCGTTTTTCATAGTATTCCCTAACACTATTATTAGCTTCGGGCAAAGTATCAAGCCCATTGCATACTGCGTTAACAAAAAGCCCTGAGCCGCCCACTAAAATTGCCGTATCCTTTTTCTTAAAAATATCATCCAAACATTTTAATGCTTGCTTTTCATAAGTACCTACATTGTACTCATCATGTATAGAAAGGGTATTAATGAAGTAATGCGGCGCCTGCCTTAATTCATCCGCTGTGGGCTTAGCTGTTCCAATCTCCATTTCTTTGTAAAACTGGCGCGAATCGGCAGATACAATCTCGGTGTTATATTGCTTAGCCAACTTAATAGAAAGAGCTGTTTTACCAACAGCAGTAGGGCCAACAATTACAATAAGTAGTGGGGTCGACAATGGAACAAATGTATAAGGACTACAGGTCTTCTTCCTCTAAATTGGCTTCGCCATCTGTGCCTTCTGACTCACCATCACCTTCGGTAGCTTCTCCCACAACTTCTTCCTCATCGTCTACTCCGGTTGACTTGGTATGCGCTTTTATTTCGTGTTCCACTTCGGTACTATCATCCTCTTCGTAATGTTCGGGCATGCTTTTAACGTAGTTATCGTCTTGCTCTATTTCTTCGGCATCGTCTTCGTCTTCGGCCACCTCTACTGGCGTTGTAACCTTATATTGCACGGGCGGTGTGCCAACACTTTTGTTAACCCTTGGATAAGTAACAGGAGAATCGGGTAATATTTTAAGCAGTTCAATAAATAATGTCCAGTTGCCACCATTGGGGTCAAACTCGTACACCATTTTTTGATGCGGGTCATCAATGTACTTCGCTATTTTAATTTCGTGCATCCACTCCCCTATCTTCTTAACGTCGTTCTGTTTATCACGCATCAGCTTTAGTTCTTTGCCTTTGCGCCAGGTATCGTTACTTATAAATATAGAAGCAGGATGGGCATCATCAAAATTAATGGCCTTTTGTATGGCTTTATGAAAATCTTCGAACGTTTGCGCGGCTTTAATTTCTATCTCGCGATATACGTTCTCATCATCTTCAAAATAAACTTTAAACCTGTATACTGACATTGGTTTCTTTGTTTGATGCAAAAATAGAAAAATCCGTATTCAGTTAAACGTAGTTTTTATTTACGCGGATGGAATTTCATTATCGCTTCTCTTAAATATTCCCTGTCAAGATGGGTATATATTTCGGTGGTAGTAATACTTTCATGCCCGAGCATTTCCTGAACTGCGCGCAAATCGGCACCCCCTTCCACCAAATGCGTTGCAAACGAATGGCGGAATGTATGAGGACTTATAGTACGGTTAAGTCCTGTTTTTATAGCCAGTTGCTGTATAATGTAAAACACCATCACCCTTGTCATTTTGCGTCCGTTGCGGTTAAGGAACACAATATCCTCTGAACCTTTTTGTATGGCCAGGTGATTACGCACATCATCCAGGTAAATGCGTATGTATTTATCTGCCGATTTTCCCAAAGGAACAAGGCGTTGTTTATTGCCTTTGCCAATTACACGTACATACCCTTCATCAAAAAAAATATCGGATATTTTCAGGCTTACCAACTCAGAAACCCTTAAACCACAACAGTAAAGCGTTTCGAGCATCGCTTTATTTCTTTGTCCTTCGGGCTTGCTTAAATCAATAGCTTTTATCAGGTTATCGATTTCTTCAATGCTTAGTACTTCGGGTAAGCGGGCGGGCATGCGTGGCATTTCTAAAAGCTCGGCGGGGTTTTGTTTTACTTCATCTTCCTGCAAAAGATACTTGTAAAACGTGCGTATACCCGATATTATCCTTGCCTGGCTGCGCGGCCCAATGGCCATATCTTTTACCCAGGCCAAAAACTCTTTTAAATGTGCAAATGTAACCTGCGATGGAGGAAGTATGTACCCTTTTTCTCTTAAGAAATGCTCAAGCAGGTCTATATCGTGCAGGTATGCATTAAGGGTATTTTCCGAAAGCGATTTTTCAAGCCTCAGGTATCCTTTAAATCCATTTATGGCTGGTTTCCAATCCATGTTCAGGAAAAGTCTTCCGCATTCAATTCAGAAAACACTGTTTTGCCTTCAATAAAATATTTCTTCACAATGCTTTTACGGTATATGCCCGATATGTTGTGGCTTTTAACCATTGCCTGCACTTTTTTTCGTTTACGCAATGTCTTTCCCAGACTGCCCTGAAAATGAAAATGCGCTTTAACAACGGCAACAAAATCTTTTGCGTTACCCATCATCAAAAAACGAAGGGCGGCAAAACCATCCAGCACCATGCGAGAAAATAGTTTTAAATAAAGTCCCCTTCTTGGATGATTTTTGCTAAGTATAATCAGGTTATTCCTAAAGTTAAGATAGGTTTTAAACGGGCTGGATTTGGGCAGCATACCACCGCCATAATGCAACACTTCTGAATCCGGACAATACAAAATGCGGTATCCCTTTAGCTTCATGCGCCAACATAAGTCAATCTCTTCCTGGTGAGAGAACAGGTCAACATCAAAGCCACCCATTTCATGAAATACAGATGACCTGATGAACAGGCAAGCACCTGTAGCCCAAAAAATTTCACTTTCCTTATTGTATTGCCCTTCATCTTTTTCTATGGTATCAAATATTCTGCCTTTGCAAAAAGGATACCCATACTTATCAATAAACCCACCCGCCGCGCCTGCATATTCAAAATACGAAGGGCTTGTATACGATTTTATTTTAGGCTGAATGGCAGCTACATCAGGGTTTTTAACAAACATATCCAACACAGGTGTTATCCAGTTTGATGTAACCTCCACGTCTGAATTAAGTAGAATGTAAATTTCCGCTTCCACGTGTTTTAAAGCTGTATCATAGCCTTCGGCAAACCCACCATTAACGGGGTTACTAATTATTTTTACCGAAGGAAATTCTTTTTTAAGAAACTCCACCGAATCATCTGTCGATGCATTATCCGCTACTATAATCTCGGTATCCGGGGCATTGTATTTAAGCACAAACGGCAGGTACCGTTTTAAAAAATCCTTACCATTCCAGTTTAATATAACTACAGCTGCGCGCATAATAAGTTAAAGGCTATGTGCGTAAATGTAATATTAACGTGGATCATTGAATTCATCAAGTGCATTCTCGCCAAATGGTTCCGTATAGGTATCCTGATCTATCCCGCCAGTTTGGCCTGTTCGGCTGCTTAGTAATATTTGCCACTGCCTTTGGTGCACTTCATGGTTGGCCGTAGAATGCAACAGTACGTAGTAATTATCTACAAGATTGGGCTCGTAAAAAACAAATTTTTTATCTACTTCTCCATCAGGTAGTTTATAATATTCCCATATTTCGTAAGGATAACTTGTAGGGTTCATATCAGATTGTACCCTATGGTTGGGGGCTCCATATTGCAGGTAAACCCTTCCCCTATCGGTATGATATCCTTTTATACCCATTGCACCAAAGCTTTTATTAACCGCAATAACCTGTAAATGGTAATCCTTCCATGCTCGTTCAGGGTTAGTATCGCTGCGGCTTTTCCAAAAATTATAAAAATACTGCCTTAACAGAGTAATATCTGTTTCAGGAAGGCTTTTGCTATCTTCAAAGTCTCTTTCTCCAATGCCGGAAATTGGCCATAAGCATCGTATGTTTTCTACCAAGGAATCCTTATCAATCATCTTTGTAACAAAGGTGTTTGTTGTGTTTACGGCAGCCAGGTTCTTCATACTCATTTCAGTATGTGGGTTATGCCTTATAAAGTTAAAGCTGCGGGTTGCCTTTATTGTATTATTTTTATCTGCTACCTGCACAGTAAGAGAATAACTACCCGAAGGAAGGTTTGTAATATTGAAGCCTCCAAGTAAAGAAATTACAGTATCAGCTTGCTGAACAGAAACACTGTTGAAATCGGGTAATTTAACTTTATCAGGCTCCGATTCAATAAAATATTGCAGGATAAACTTTTCGTGTTGGCCTATTATCTTATTCGCATTATATACCTCGGTATAAAACTTCAATTGGTTTACATCTTCCGGATAGTAGTTATATATGTAAGGAACCATTTCGTACCCGTTTTTATACATGGCACCCTTTGCATTGCTGGCTACATACGATTGCAAAAATTCAACATCCGAAATTTTAAGGCTGTCGGCACTAAACCCCACAGGTACATCTTGTTTTCCTGTAAGCGACTTTGCATTTTTATCATTCATATCTTTAAGGGTAACCTGCACAGAATAATCCCCTTTTGGCAACCAATATCTTTGTTCGCCTATAAAATCCGGCTTTTTAGAAGTATCTTTTATTTGTGGGCTATGCAGGCTATAGTTATCTGCAGCAATAATGCTATCGCCTTTAAGAAAAGTAACCCTAACATTTACCTTAGCTTCGTATCCGCCAGCTGAATCTTTAACAAAGGTTGCAGTTTGTCCAACAACGTTAATGTAGGTTTCGATATAAGATCGCCCTGAAGATGCATTAAAACTGGCGCAAGACAAATAAGCAATAAGTCTGCCGGTTGCAAAAGAAGCATTAGAAAATACCAATGCTGCTAAAAGGAGTATGTAAGAACCGCGGCGCATTTCGATAATATATACAAAGTTACTAAAAACAAGTATAAAATGGGCATTTGGCAGAATAACGCGTTTATTCCTACTTTTACGGCTTAAACTGCCATGTATGAATAAAATAGTTATGGTTACGGGCGCTACTGCAGGCTTTGGAGAAGCAATAGCCCACGAATTTGCAAAAAACAGGTACGATTTGATACTTACCGGCCGCCGGGTAGACAGGTTAAAAAAAGTTAAAAAAACACTTGAAGATAAATACCAGGTAAATGTTTTAGACCTGCAGTTTGACGTAAGAAAAAGAGAAGAAACTCAAAAAATACTTTCTTCGCTGGATGAAAAATGGCAGCAAATAGATGTATTGGTAAATAATGCCGGCCTTGCAAGTGGATTAAATTCTGTACAAGAGGGCGATATAGACGACTGGGAAAAGATGATAGATACCAATGTAAAGGGTTTACTTTATGTTACCCGCTGCATTGCCCCCATGATGATAAAAAACAAAAAAGGGCATATCATTAATATAGGTTCTATAGCAGGCAAGGAAGTATATGCCAATGGTAATGTGTATTGTGCTACCAAACATGCTGTGGATGCACTTACCAAAGCCACCCGTATCGACCTTTTACCACATGGCATTAGGGTTACAGGCATTTGCCCGGGAATGGCCGAAACAGAATTTTCTATCGTACGCTTTCACGGGGATGAAGAAAAAGCAAAAAAAGCCTACCAGGGGTTCCAGCCACTTACTGCCGCCGATATTGCAGATGTAGTGTATTATGCCGCATCAAGGCCCGCACACGTAAATATTAGCGATGTGGTTATAATGCCTTTAGCGCAAGCTAATGCAGGAACTGTAAACAGGAAATCTTGAAAAATATCGGATATCGAACAAGGAATGATGAATAATTAAGATTTGTAATTCACTTCAGCATTCGCTATTCAATATTCATTATTCGACATTCAAAGAGAGCCAATCATTTTCTTAGGATCTACCCATTGGTCGAATTGCTCGTTAGTAAGCAATTTCAAATCCAATGCAGCTTGCCTTAAGGTTGTATTTTCTTTATGTGCCTTCTTAGCAATTTTGGCCGCGTTTTCGTAACCAATATGCGTATTAAGAGCAGTTACAAGCATTAAAGAGTTCTCTACATTTTTTGCAATAGATGGAAGATTGGGTTCAATTCCTACCGCACAATGCTCGTTAAACGAATTGCATGCGTCACCAATAAGCCTTGCCGACATTAGTACATTAAAAATTATAACCGGCTTAAACACATTCAGTTCAAAATGGCCGTTCATACCACCCACCGATACTGCCACATCGTTACCAATAACCTGCGCAGCTACCATTGTCATGGCTTCACATTGTGTAGGGTTTACCTTGCCTGGCATAATAGAAGAACCCGGTTCGTTTTCAGGGATAAGAATTTCTCCAATACCTGAACGGGGGCCCGATGCAAGTAAACGCACATCATTAGCTATTTTCATCATGGATACTGCCAATTGCTTCAATGCACCCGATGCTTCCACCATGGCATCGTGGGTAGCAAGCGCCTCATATTTGTTTTCGGCTGTAATAAAAGGCTGGCCTGCAAGTTGTGCAATTTTTTTTGCTACCAACACTGCATACCCATTAGGTGTATTTAATCCTGTACCGACAGCGGAGCCACCTAAAGCCAGTTCCGCCAAATGTGCAAGTGTATTCTTAAGGGCTTTTATTCCATGGTCCAGCTGAGAAACATATCCTGAGAATTCCTGGCCTAATGTAAGCGGAGTAGCATCCATAAGGTGGGTACGGCCAATTTTTACAACATCTTTAAATGCTTTCGATTTCTTATCCAGGGTATCACGCAATACTTGAATGTTTGGTATTGTATGCTCTACAATCATTTTATATGCGGCAATATGCATTGCGGTAGGAAAAGTATCGTTGGATGACTGAGATTTATTCACATCGTCATTCGGATGGATTTGTTTCTTTTCATCCATTAGGTTACCCCCTAGCAGCACATGGGCACGATTAGCTACCACCTCGTTCACATTCATGTTCGATTGTGTACCCGAACCTGTTTGCCATACCACAAGCGGAAATTCATTATCCAGCTTACCTTCCAATATTTCATCACATACTTTGCTTATGATGTCGCACTTTTCTTTAGATAATACCTTTAAATCAAAGTTAGCTTGCGCCGCAGCCTTTTTAAGAATTGCGAAAGCATGCACAATTTCAATTGGCATTTTTTGCCCGCCTATTTTAAAGTTATTGCGCGACCGTTCAGTTTGTGCACCCCAGTATTTATCGGCCGGTATTTGTACGGGGCCCATGGTGTCCTTCTCAGTTCTGAATTCCATACTTATAGAATTTATAGTTTATTGTTTTTTATTTCAGGATAGTAAAAATATTTTGCGGTGGCCTACCTACTATTGCCTTATTTCCTTCAATAGCAATGGGCCTTTCAATCAAGATAGGGTTCTTGCTTAATATCTTAATCCATTCTGCATCCGAATGCTTTTTGCCTTTAAACTTCTTCTCAAATAAAGGTTCTTTGGTACGGATAATATCCATGGGTTTTAGTCCCAGTTTTTTAAGTACCTCCTTCAATTCCTTTTCGGTTGGAGGAGTTTTCAAGTACTCCACAATCTCCGCTTCAATACCTTTTTCTTCCAGCATGCACAATGCCTCTCTGCATTTAGAACATCGGGAATTATAATATAAGGTTACCTTTTTTTTCATTACCAATTTTATTCTCCGTCTCTTTCGTTTCTTACCGTTACTTTAAGAGGATTGGATGTAAGTTGCTTATGTTGTTTACGTGCTCTTACCAAATCGCATGCCAGGTAAACCGCATTCCGGAAGGATCCTTCGGATGCCTTATTTTTTCCTGCAATATCATACGCAGTGCCATGGTCGGGCGAGGTACGGATTACTGGCAATCCGGCAGTATAGTTAACTCCGCTATCAAATGCCATGTATTTAAAAGGGATGAGCCCTTGATCGTGATACATTGCCAATACCGCATCAAACTTAGTAAAGGCCATAGATCCAAACAAGCCATCTGCAGGATAAGGGCCATATATAAGGGCCTTGCTTTCGGCTTGCAATTTTTTTATTGCAGGAATAATAATCTCATTTTCTTCTTTGCCTATTGTTCCACCATCACCCGCATGTGGATTTAATCCAAGAATTGCAATGCGAGGTTTATCAATGCCAAAATCCTGCCTTAACGATTTTTCAAGTATGTTGGCTTTCTTTACAATTCTTTCTATTGAAAGATTAGCTGCCACTTCGGCCACCGGAACATGTTCGGTAACCAACGCAACTCTAACATTACCCGAAACCAGCAACATGATGGAATTGCCTTTGCCAAATCTTTCATCTAAATACTTCGTGTGCCCCGCATAAGGAAAGGCATCTGAATAGGTATTATTTTTATTAATGGGTGCCGTAACCAATGCCTCTATTTTATTTTTCTCCAAAGCATCGCAGGCAACCTGGAAGGACTTTATCGCGTACTTGCCCCCATTCTCTGTCGATTTACCTAAATCCACAGCTACCTCTTCGTTATAGCAATTATATAAATTGAATTTACGTTGAGGAATAGCATCAAGGCCATTAATCATATTATAGTTAAAGTGCTCTGCCTGCAAAGCCTTGCGATGATAAGAAACCGTTTTGCCCGAACTAAAAAGTACAGGAGTGCATAGTTCCAACATAGCAGGCTCAGAAAATGTTTTGATGATAACCTCCAATCCTATACCATTAATATCTCCCTGAGAAATACCCACAATAACTGGTTTGTGGGTAGAAACAGGCGCCGGATTCGTAGTATTATCCATAAATCTTTATTTCTTCTCTGCCACTTTTAAGCGTTGCACATTAACACCAAATTTTTTCAAAAAGTCTACACCCTCGTCCGATTTTATTCCTTTGTAATCTCCGTAAGAGTTGAGGTAATACACATTCTTAATACCGGCGGTAAATATAATGCGTGCACAGGCAAGGCATGGAGAAAGTGTAACATACATGGTAGCCCCTTCTATCGATGATTTATTTTTTGCAGCGTATAATATTGCATTCTGCTCAGCATGTATAGCCAATGAGCATCCTCCTTTGCTATCGCGCGGGCATCCTTGCTGGGGCCATTCCTCATCGCAGTTATGTGTACCGGGCGGCGGGCCATTATATCCCACAGAAATTATACGGGTATCTTTGGCAAGCACCGCTCCCACCGACATTTTAATACAGTGCGAACGTTGGGCCAGGGTTACTGCAAGGTCCATATATATTTCATCAAAACTGGGGCGCATAGGCTAATTTTTCTTAGGATTCAAAAATAGCATTAAATAGCGAATTCTACCCCAAATCTGCTATTTTCGTGGTTCCGCACTATGAATAATCCCTCTGCACCTAAAAGGCTTTTAAAAACTGTATCGCTTGCGGCGGTTATATTTCTTACCGTATCGGGAGGGCCATACGGGCTGGAGCCTTTGTTGGGCTTTGCCGGAAAAGATGGCGCCCTTTTATTATTGTTGTTAGTGCCGCTGTTGTGGGACCTCCCTACTATTTTAATGGTGCTGGAATTAAACAGCCTTATGCCCGTTGAAGGTGGTTATTACAAATGGGTTAACCGAGCCATAGGCAAACGCTGGGCTTTTTACGAAGGCTGGTGGACATGGCTTTACTCCTTTACCGACCTGGCTATTTATCCCGTACTATTTGTAACCTATGCTTCTTTCTTCTTCCCTGCTATTTTAGAGTATAAAACAGTTGTTTGCTTAATACTCGTATGGGCCAGTGCAGGTTTAAACATATTGGGAATAGTACCCGTTGGGAGGCTTTCTATCTTGCTTAGTTCTATTGTTATTATTCCTTTTGTCATTCTGTTTGGCACTGCCTTTTTTAGCCCTTCGTTTCATGCCACTGCACCTTCTGTAGGGCTACATGGTATAGGGTTTTCAGCATTGGGCATGGCCCTCTATACCGTAATGTGGAATTTTTTAGGCTGGGATAATACCACTACGTATGCAGGCGAAGTAGATAAGCCTGTTCGATCGTACATTATTTCAACATCCATTGCATTTGTAGTGGTTATAGTATTATATGTTGCAACGGTATTTATCACCCAAAATTCCGGTATAGATTTTGCAAAACTCAGTGATGCAGGTTATCCGTTGCTTGGCTCACAAATCAGTGGACATTGGCTTGCATCTCTACTGTCTATTGGCGGTATGGCAAGCGCTATAGGCATATTTTCAGCGGTTACTTTATCCATATCACGCATACCAAAAGCTATGGCCGATGATAAATTAATGCCTGCTTTTTTAAGTAAAATGCACCGCAGGTTTAACACTCCTTATGTATCTATAATAATTTGCGCAACTGTAGTTAGCTTTATGGTATTATGGACATTTACCGAACTAATAGTGATTGATGTAATCCTTTATGGTGCCGGCCTTTTTCTGGAGTTTCTCTCTCTGATTATTTTGCGTATTAAAGAACCAAATGCGCCACGCCCATTTAAAATTCCGCTTAATACAATAATGCTTTGCGTACTGCTTTTATTGCCCCTTGGGGTTTATTCTGTTGCAATAATATCTGTGCTTACCAAGCCCGATGGTTCATCAACACCAGCTTACTTTGCAATAGGTGCATTAGTTACAGCCGAAATACTTTGGCAAATAATAAAATTTGTAAAGAAAGATACGGAAGCTAATGCCTGATATTATTGGGCATTGTGATATACTGCTACCACATCATCATCTTCCTCCATCTTTTCTATCATCGCTACCAAATCAGCCTCTTCAGCATCAGTTAGCTGTTTGTGGGTAGTAGGAATAAATATTTTAGAGCTTTCCTTTATTTCTATTTTCTTATCCTCAAGTCCTTTTTGCACGTGGCCAAATTCACTAAAAGGCGCTTGAATAATAAGTTCCTTGGCAGCATCGTCCCAGGTAAATTCCTCCGCTCCAAAATCTATCAACCCGAACTCGGTTTCTTCTTTATTAAGGCCTTCGGCAGCTACTTTAAATACCGCCTTACGTTCGAACATAAAACTTACCGAACCCTTAGTGCCGAGTGTTCCTTCTGCCCTTGTAAAATACATCCTAATATTGGCAACGGTACGGTTTGGATTATCCGTAGTACATTCCACCAGTACAGGCACGCCATGTGGGGCATAGCCCTCATAAATAGCTTCTTCATAATTGGCATGGTCCTTATCAGTGGCTCTTTTTATAGCTGCGTCTACGTTTGTTTTGGGCATATTTACTGCCCTTGCATTTTGTATGCACGCACGTAAGCGTGGATTGCTATCCGGGTCGGGCCCGCCAGCTTTTACGGCAATAACAATTTCCCTGCCAATTTTTGTAAAGGTCTTAGCCATCTTTGCAAAGCGCGCAAACATGGTATATTTCCGTTTTTCAAATACGCGTCCCATAATCTCTTTATTTATTTAGTATCGGATAGGCTTCAAATATAATAAATGTAGTCTTTAGAGCCGATTTTAAACCGGAAAACCGCTTGCATTAAGGATTTATCCCCTTATATCGCTTATGGGAAGCTGGTACAACCAACCTTTAATGCCTGTTAAAGACTCTATGTGCGATTTCAGTTTTTCCGATTCCTCTTTATCTCCCTTCGCCTTGCAGGCACAATAAACATATCCTTTTTCGATATTGTTAACTATCTCAACATCAATACCTTTTTTAACAAGTTTGCTTTTAAGCATTAGTGCGTTTTCTTTAACCGAAAAACTACCCAACACAATATATGATTGGCCTTTTTCTTTAGACTCTGCTGGTTTTTGAACGACAACAACCGAGTCCATCTTAGGGGCATAACTTTGTGTAGCAATAATATTTAAGGGTGGAAGAATACCTACATCGCTTTTCTTTTTTTCCGGTGCGATTGCGAGACTTTCTGCTTTTTCTCCATTTTCTTCTGCAAATACCTGTATAGACCCTGTATAGCACGAGACCCATATTTGCTTACTATCATTGCTTAAACAAATACCGATTGGGTATGTATTTGTTTTCAGGATCCCTTCAACTTTAAAATCAGCTAAATCGACAATGGCAATTTGTGCATCTTCGTAACAATCTACAAACAGTTTATTTTTTACCGATGAAAGCACCATACTTCGGGGCGCTTTGCCAATAACTATTTTCTTCATGCTCATATCAAGCAGGTTTATGCGGCAAACAGATTGTTCGCCGTTTAAACTTGCGTAGAGGTAATTTTTTGCAATACACAGGTGCCTCGGGTTTCGAATACATGAAGCTATTGTTGTAGTTTCGTATGTATTCAAATCTATTTTAACAATTTTGTTGCAGCCCATTACCGCCACATAGGCATACATACTGGCGGTATCGCATGCAATACCTCTTGGGGCCGGACCTACATATACCCGTTTAACTTCCTTTTCTGTTTCAAGGTCAACAATACTTACGTTTCCACCACTCCAGTTGCTTACAATTAGCTTTTTTTGGTCGGGTGTAATATTTAAAAACTTAGGTACACTGCCCACCTTAACAATGTTCTCAATTTTATAATTCCGGGTATTTATTTTATATACAAAGCTTTCATCGTAACTACTGCCATAACAGGTATCGCAGCCGGGATTGGAAAAGCCGGAGCCACTCATATTATAATTACTTACCCACATATACTTGCCATCCTTGGTGGCAACACTTTCTACCGGGGCTCCATTTACGGTTCCTTCTATTTTTTTGAATCCAAACTCTGCCGGCTTTACATTATCATCAATGGTAGAAACCAGGTTAAATGCACTATCATACACTGTTACTGTATGATTGTACATCATATTCTGGGCAAAAAATAAATTTCGCCCATTATTGCTAATTGATTTAGGTGATAGTTTGCCGGTAATGGTTTTTACAAGTTTATAGTCAGGCTTTGTGGGTTGTGCAAAAGCAAATATGCTACACAATAGAATGTATAACAGAAAACCTGTTTTAATCCAATATATTTTCTTATGAAATATTAGCATCTTGTAACTCCAAAACATTAAAAATGAAAAGTGCCCTTATTAAGGCACTTCTACTTTATTTGGATGGCTATTTAGAAACTAAAGAAAAAGAAAACTACTGCTGCCCATGCTTTTGGAATGCCACTTGCGCTACCAATGCTACTGCCCGATTCATTCCTTACGGTTCCATCATCCTCTATTTTGCCAATACTGCTGCCCGATTCATTTCTTACTGTTCCATCGTTATCAAGCTTACCAATGCTGCTACCCGAACCATTGCGAATGGTGCCGTCGTTATCAATTTTACCAATACTGCTTCCCGATTCATTACGTATAGTTCCATCATTATCTATTTTACCCACGCTGCTACCCGAACCGTTACGTATGGTGCCATCCGATTCAATTTTACCGGTGCTGCTGCCCGATGAGCTTCTCAATTCTTGCGCAGAAAGCGAAGTATGGCAAACAAATAGCATAAAAGAAATGCTGAGTAAGAAAATAATTTTTTTCATGATTAGATTAATTAAGGGGTTAAATCTCAAAACGTTAAGGTAAATGTAATAATTTAATTCATTTAGCTTAAGTTTGAACAACAGAGGGGCAAAACCGGGCTACTTTGATTACTGCCTATGGTAGAAATGCTATATTTATAGAATGAATAATATATCGCTAACTATTCAAAAACTGGCAATTCTTGTTTTAACATGTTTTACCCTTTATTCATGTAAAACAGAAGAAGTGTATTTTAATGTAACCGAACCGGCCCCCGTAACCATTCCTACTTCGGTAAAAAGGATTGGAATAATTAACCGGAGCGTTTTATCTGATTCAAACAATGTTCGTAAGTCGATTGACCAGGTACTATCAATAAAAGGGGCAAATTTGGATAAGGAATGCAGCAATGAATCAGTCCGCGGTTTAAGAGACGCCCTGGTACAAAGCAATACATTTCAAAGTATCGTCTTCCTGGATTCGGTAAACATTAAAAATAGTTTTCCCGGTGCCTTTCCATCTCCCTTATCCTGGGATAAAATTGAAGAAATATGCCGGTTGCATAATGTGGATGCTCTTTTTGCATTAGAACTATATCACACAGATACCAGGTTAAACCTGGCAGTTGCACCCGGGTATATAGGCGGTGCAGGTATGAGGACAAATGTAAATACAGGATGGAGAATATATGACCCCCAAAACAAAATAATACTGGATGAATACTCGATTGGAGATGGTTTAACTTTTGCCTGTGGAGGCCCTTTGGATGCAACTGCAGCTTTGATGAATCATAAAGAAGCGGTTATGGGCGTTAGTTATCGTATCGGTCAATCATATGGGGGCAGGATACTACCATACACAATAAGGGTATGCCGCGAATTTTACATAAAAGGAAACGTAAATTTTAAAATGGCAAGGCGAATGGCTGATGCCGGTGATTGGAACAATGCGGCAGACTTATGGAACAAAGAGACAAACAACCCCAAATTAAAAATTAGGGCAAGAGCGTATTATGACATGGCCATTATTAGCGAAATAAATGGCGATGTGGATGGCGCAATAAACTGGGCAAAGAAGGCCTATGAAACGGGTGGCAAACGTTTAGCGTTATTTTATTTAAATAACCTTCAGGATAGAAAAGCGCAAAATGATTTGCTTAAATCTCAAGCCCACGCGCAATAGTTTGCGCTTAATTTTATTTGTACCCAGAGGGTCACAAATATCGAACTTTCTAGTTGATTTTCAAGGAATAAAGAAATTGGTTGATACCTACAAAAGGGGTTTGAGAGATTAATTATCACAATTCAACGTTATACTGCTCTCTAAATAGGTGAACATTTCTCAAATTTGAGAAACGTTTGATAACTAATTGTTATTTTTGCTACCATATTCATAATATTCAGTAGTCGAAATAATCAGTAATCAGAGGGTATGGCAGTGAAGGAAGATATAAAAGATCAGTTTGTTACCTCAATGTTGAGATTCGTGAATGCAGTGAAGGGCGAATCAGAGGCATGTTCAGAAATTTGCGGAGGGTTTAATGAAAAGGAAATGCAGGTTGTTGTATTCGTCGGCCAGCATACCAGTGTTAAAATGACCGATATATCGGAGAATTTAAACTCTCCATTAAGTACCTTGACAAGTGTTGTAGATAAGCTGGTTGAGAAGAAGTTCCTAACCAGGGTACATTCCGATGAGGACAGAAGAGTGGTGAATGTTGCCTTAACCGTTAAGGGTAAAAACTCGTTTAAAATTTTCTTAGATAGACAGGATGAAAGGGCAGAAAAAATTTTATTGCAGTACAGTGTTACTGAACAAGCTAATTTTATTGGGTATATCAGGAAAATGACGACAGTTATTGAATCAATGAAATAATTTTTTTGGTAATTGGTACGAAATTCGTAATATTGCACTTTCAAATTAAATAGAAAACATCGGTTTTGATTTTTTTTGGCTAAATACTTCGATAATAGAAATATTCTAAAATGGTAATACATAATATTAGAAATGAGTTAAACATATTGATTAGCGAGGCTAATCATCAGACCCACCTTACTGGTCGGCTTGCATTAATAGAAACAAATAAAAACAATAATTAAAAATAGAAAAAATGAACGAAAGTATATTGATAACCGGAGCAAATATTGGCCTTGGGAAAGAGACTGCAAGACAGTTAGCCATGAAAAAAGAAACAAAAAAGGTAATTCTTTTCTGTAGAAATCAAGTGAAAGCCGAGGCGGCAAAAAAAAACCTTGAGGAGAAAACGGGTAAAAAGATTTTTGAAATTATTATTGGGGATGTTTCGGATGCAAATTCTGTAAGAAAAGCAGTAGAAAAAATTAAGGAACCTATTGATGCAGTAATTTTAAATGCAGGTGGAATGGTTGGCAAAACGGCTGGGAAAATTACGCCTTCCGGTATGAATGACTTAGCTGCTACCAATATTTTAGGCCATGTAATTTTAGTGGATGAATTAATAAAACATGATAAGTTAAAAAAAACAGTATTATATCCCAGTGCGGAAGCTGTACCGGGAGTAAAGATGCTCGGAATGAAACCAGTTTCAATGAAGACTTCTTCTGTAGATGAGTTTGCTGCTGTTCTGGATGGAACATATTTTGGTGATAAATTTGATGTAACGCAGGCATACGGATATGTCAAATATGCAGCAACCATGTGGATGTTATCAATGGCAAGGAAATATACTGACATCAAATTTGTTGTAATGAGTCCAGGGAACACAAAGGGAACTTTGGCACCGGATAATTTGCCCCCGGCAATGAAATTTATGTTGAAGTATTTTATGATGCCTGTTGTATTCCCATTGATAGGGGGAATGGTGCATACGTTAGAAGTAGGTGCAAAACGCTTTGTAGATGGTATTTCGGATGAGCGATATAAAAGTGGCGTTTTTTATGCAAGTAAAGAGGGGAAGTTATCTGGGGATGTGGTTGACCAGAGCACTTTTTTTACTGATTTGAAAAATACTACATTTCAAGATAACGCCGATAAAGCAATTCACCTTTTTATAAAATAGGCTGGAACCTGAAGCTGATCATCTAACCATGTAAATTGTTGATTATTATATAGTTATTGAACTTGCTAAAGACTTTAGCAAGTCATAAAATGCTGACAATAAAGCATTTATACATTTCGTACCCTATGGGTTGCAAACATCGAACTTTTTGAATGATTTTCAAGTAATAAGAAAATTGAAGGACGCTTACCAGGGGATTTTGAGGGTTTAATAAGTACCTACACCCTTATACCGATAATAAGTATATCATCCACCTGCTCAAGATTTCCTTTCCATTCATTCAGGGTGCTTTCAAGTATCCTTTTTTGTTCTTCCATCGGCTTAGCAGCATTAGAAAGCAGAAGTTCCTGTAATTGCTTGTATTTAAACTTCTTGCCCTTGGTCCCTCCAAACTGGTCGGCATAGCCATCTGTAAAAAGATATAGTATATCGCCCTTTTGCAGGTTCAATCTATGAGTTTTAAATGCCATCGGTTTATCAACTTTCCCAATTGGCTGCTTATCGGCAGGCACTTCACTTACCTCAGCATTACGTACATACCATAGCGAATTATATGCTCCACTCCATTGGACTTCATTGGTCCTGTTGTTTATACAACAAAGAGATATGTCCATTCCATCCTGCACATTATCCTCACTTTTCGCAAATGTTTCAAGCACAAGTTCACGTACTTTATCCAATATCTTTCCCGGCTCAATTATTTTAAACTCATTAACTGTCCTGTTGAGTGCATTGCTGCAAACAATAGATACCATTGCTCCGGGCACCCCGTGACCAGTGCAATCGGCTGCCGCTATAAGAATATTATCACCGGCGCGTTCCATCCAATAGAAGTCTCCGGCTACAATATCTTTAGGATTATAAAACAGGAAGGACTCAGGTAAATACTGCCTAACTAAACTTAATGGTGGTAATATTGCATCTTGTAAGCGCTTGGCATAGGTTATCGAGTCAAGAATGTCTTTGTTTTTTTCTTCAATTATTCTCTTCTGTTCTTCGGTTTCCTTACTTTTTACTTCAATTACTTGTTTTTGTTTTCGTGTTAAACGCAATGAACGTAAAACAAATGCTGTAAAAACAAGCACCAGTAACAAACCACTTATCGTTGCCCAAATTACTATCTGCTGCTTTCGTTTATCTGCCAAAACAAGGGCCTCCTTTTTATCCTGTTCCGCCTTTTCTTCTGCTTGTTTTTTATCAAATTCATATGTCATCTCCTTCCGGGTAAGTGCTTTATTCTTCTCTATATTAAATACAGAATCCTTTATAGCCTCTGCGCTTTTGTAATACGCCAGGGCCAGGCTGGCACGCCCTGTATGTTCATATACCTGAGATATGAATTCCTGAGCCCTTCTTAAATTATCAAGCGCGCCTGCGGCACTGTCTATTCCTATTGCATCTTTCAGGTAGGTTTCTGCTTCTTTATATTGTCCGAGTTGCAAATAGATTGACCCGATGTTACTAAGGCTATTTCCCTGGGCCTCTTTGTTCCCCATTTCATTTTGCGTCTTTAACGCTATAATGTCAAACTCCAAAGCTTTTTTGTACAAAGTATCGTACTCGGTTTTTTTATTCTGCCTTTGCGCCATTAGCCCTTTAGAATAATATATGTTACCTATGTTACCCAAATTAATTGCCTCAGCAAGTTTATCACCTAATTCTTTAGCAAGCTTTACCGCATCCCTATAAAAACTTAGCGCCTTAGCGTAGTCAGGTATATTATAATAGGCATTTCCGATAACATTACTGGAGATAAGCTGGCCATGCTTGCTACCAAGCTCGTTCCACATTTTTAAGGCCTGCATACCGTAATCCAGTCCTTTATTATACTCACCCTGGTCGTTATAAATAAGCCCTATATTCCCAAGGTCGTTCGCCTGCAATCTTTTATTGCCAAGTTCCACAGCTATTTTCAATGCTTTAAGGTCATACTCCAGCGCCTTTGTATAGTCGCTTTGAAAACCATAATCAAGCCCTATATTACCTAAAACACGGGATGCTCCGAGTTTATTTTGTTGTTGTTCATAAAGCCTTAAGGCCTTATTGTAATACGTTAATCCCTTAACATAATCGCCCTTTACACTGTAGGCTACACCCTGAACATTATATGCATTAGCTTCCCCCTTGGCCCAGCCCAGCTTTACAGACAGATCGGCCGCTTTTTGCGCTAACAATATAGTAGTATCAGGATTACTGCCATATAAAGCAAATGCCAGGCCATTAAGGGCAATTACTTTATTGGTATCTTCTTTTTGAACTTCTAATACCTTGCGTAAAGAATCAATCTCCCGGCTCTGTGCAAATAACTGATCAAAACAAATAAGAAATGAAAACACGCAAAGCAGGAACCTGCCCACAGATAAGCAATGATTTTGCGGTAAATAGATAGTCCTTTTCAATTCGTGGCTTGCCTTTCAAGTGAAGTACCCGGAGTCGGAATCGAACCGACATTCAGTTGCCTGAACTGGTTTTTGAGACCAGCGCGTCTACCTGTTCCGCCATCCGGGCATTTTAGGTATGGGCAGCGAAATTAAAGTTTTTTCTATAACAACAAGGTAAACACTCAATCATTATACAAAGCTTTGCAAATCGTATAATCGCTTGTATACTCCATTTTGAGCCAATAAATCTGAGTGATTGCCTCTTTCAACTATCTTACTTTTTTGCAATACAATAATCTCGTCTGCATTTTTAATGGTAGACAAGCGGTGCGCAATAACAATAGATGTACGGTTAGTCATTAACTTTGTCAGCGCATCTTGCACCAGCCTCTCTGATTCAGTATCAAGCGCAGATGTTGCTTCATCTAAAATTAGAATGGGAGGGTTTTTAAGTATGGCTCTTGCCAGGCTCATACGCTGGCGCTCACCACCCGACATTTTGCCGCCCCTATCCCCAATATTAGTTTCATATCCGCTTTCCATCCTGCTAATAAATTCGTGAGCATGAGCCACTTTAGCCGCTTGCATAACCTCTTCATCCGTTACATTTTTCATACCAAAGGCTATATTATTCTTCACAGTATCGTTAAACAAAACTGTATCTTGGGTAACTATACCCATCAGGTTTCTTAGCTGCGAAATACTTAATTCGTTTAGTGCAGTGCCATCAATGGTTATAAAACCCTCTGTAGGGTCATAAAAACGGGGCAACATATCTACCAAAGTACTTTTACCCGAGCCCGATTGACCAACAATGGCAATGGTTTTACCCTTAGGTATTTTAAGATTTATGTTTTGCAAGGCGTAACCGCTATCGCCACGTTGGTAAGCAAATCCTACATTATGAAATTCTATCTCTTTTTCAAAAGTGGCTATGGATATTGGATTAGCAATTTCGGTTACAGTAACTTCGGCATGCAATATCTTATTTATTCTTTCCATTGATGCCAGCCCTTTTTCCACATTAAAATAAGCAGAAGAAAAGGCCTTTGCAGGAGGTACCAATTGCGAAAACAATGCAACATAGGCTACAAATATCGGGCCGTCTAAAATATGGCCCGAACCATAAACAAGGTGCCCACCAACATATAAAAGCACAGCCAATACAACCGAAACAAGTACTTCTGTTAACGGTGAAGCGAGATCCGTCCTCCTGTAAACACGGTTCATAATATGGGTATACCTCGAGTTTTCTTCACGAAACTTGGTATGTATAATTTTTTCGGCTGTAAATGCCCTTATTATGCGAATACCTCCTATGGTTTCTTCAATCATAGAAAAAAGCACACCCATTGAGCCCTTAGATTTTGAGGAACTTTTGCGCAATGAGCCCCCTAGTTTGGCAATTAGTAAACCCGTTATGGGTAGCAAAATAATTGCCAAAAAAGTTAACTGAGGACTGAGAAAAATAAGCGTTCCAATTATTACAACAATATTTAAGGGATTAACAGTAATCATTTCAAGCGATTGCATAACCGACCACTCAATTTCGGTCAGGTCATTGGTCATCCTGGCCATTACATCGCCCTTTCTCTCTGCTGAATAATAAGAAAGGGGCAAAACAAGTATTTTATCATAAATTTCATTACGTAAATCTTTAATAACACCATTACGAATGGGTGCCATGTAATATGCAGCCAGGTAACGAAATGCATTTTTAAGAAACATTATGAAAACAAAACACACACAAAGCAAAATTAATACATGTTGTACCCCATATTGATTAGAAAGGATTTGCACATAATACTTCGAAATATCCGATAACCATGCTCCGCTTAAACGAAACTCAGGTCTTACCAATATTTCGCCTTGCTTTATTACTTCATCTTTTGATGGGAAAAGAACATTTAAAAACGGAATAAGCATGCCCAGAGAAAATACTCCGAAGAAAATTGATAGCGTATTGGCCAGTACGTTAATAACAGCGTATTTCTTATATCCTTTAAGGTATGCCAGTATTTTGCCTAATCCCTTCAAAACAGGTTTGTTTTATGTTAGGCAAATATACGTTCTTAATTTTATTACCTTTGCACCCCTGTTAAAAAACAGGTCCTGTGGCCGAGGGGCTAGGCAGAGGTCTGCAAAACCTTGTACAGCGGTTCGAATCCGCTCGGGACCTCACAATAGGCCCGTAAACAGTAAGTTTGCGGGCTTTTTTATTGATTCGGTCAAAGAATCCCTGTAATCCTTACCAGATAAAGGTTTTGGGAGAGCCTTATGGAAAATGGGCTTGAACACAACATCAAGGCGTCTCCTTCACTTGAACCTATATTATCTACTCAAAAACAAGGTTATTTGTTACCGTATACTCGACCGAAAGGCTACTGAGAATGGAGAGTTGCGCAGTTTATATATCATTCTAATTAAGTTAGCCGAGACCGGCTTGGACTCGAACCCTGGCAAAAGAATATCAAATAAGTTATCTTTCAATGATCAGTTTGCCTTCAGATACATATTCTTTACCGATATAAACAAAAAGGCCGGTTTTACCCGGCCCACTTTCGACTTTACGTCTTCTACCAACACTATTTTACTTTTTATCTGTTTCTACTTTAGTATCTGTTTTCGTAGTGGTTTTGGTATCTGTAGTGTTTTTCTTACCTTTTTTCCCTTGTTTAGTGGTTGTGGTTTTTTTTGTCGACTCTTTGGTAGTTACTCCACCAGTTTTTTCTGTTGTATTCTTTGTCTCCGTTTTGGTTGAATTCTGGTCCTTAACATTGTCTTGTGCAATAGAGATGGACGAAAAGCCAACCATAAGTAAAGCAACCGTAATTCCTGCAAGAGCTAATTTCTTGATTTTCATTTTATGTTTTTTGTTAAACTATTATAGAACAAAGGTGAGCTATTGCAGGTTTATTGCGTTACATTCTGGCTTGAAACGCTTACATAAATCACTCTTATATTCGCCAATCTTCCTTCCTAACAGATATATAACCAGCACAATTGTTATAAGTATTGAACATATTGTAATCTGCCGGATTAATAAGCTTACCTTGCATAGCAAATGAAGCTTTATATAAAATATATGGTCAGCTTGCGATGCAAAATGATGGTAAAGCAAGAATTAAAAAAATTAGGCCTTCATTATATAGCAGTAGATTTAGGTACAGTAGAAATAATGGAGGAGATAAGCCCTGCCCAAAAAGAACAACTAAAACAAAACCTTTTAAAGTCGGGGTTAGAATTACTGGATGATAGAAGGAGCATAGTTATTGAAAAAGTAAAAAATGTAATCACAGAAATGATTCATTATTCAGAAGAATTGCCCAAGGTTAACTATTCTGATTATATAAGTGCTAAGTTAAAGTACGATTATACATACCTGGCTACAATGTTCTCGGAAGTAAAAGGAATTACCATACAACAGTATATCATTATTAATAAAATAGAGAAGGTAAAAGAACTGCTATTGTATAATGAACTTAATCTTACAGAAATTGCCCATAAGCTACATTACAGTAGTGTTGCTCATCTGTCAAACCAATTTAAAAAGGTTACGGGCCTCTCTCCATCTTATTACAAGCAATTAAAGCAAAAGCGTAACAGCAACCTCGAAAACATGTGATAATTGCTTGCCAGGTTACAAACTAAGTTGGGCAAAACCGTGAAATCGTAATTGCTATTCTTAAAAAGATACAAACGGAAAAAGTTTAGTCAATACCATAATAAGTTTTATAAAAAGGACAGGAATACAACGGCCTGTTCTTTTGCTTTATACAAGCATACTTAGTAAATGAGTGAATTATGTAAGGCATCTCTTTTCTTATGTAATGGTTAACAGGTAGAAAGAAGCAATCTTTGTTCCAATATATATAGCTTGAAATTATACATTAAATATATGGTTAGTAACCGCTGCAAAATGGCGGTAAAAAAAGTGTTAAAAAAATTCGGGCTGCATTTTATAGTGGTTGATTTAGGTGAAGTTGAAATTATGGAGGCACTTTCAGATGAACAGCTAAAAGAAGTAAAAGCCGAATTACTACTTTCCGGACTTGAGTTGATGGATGATAAAAGGGCGATATTAATTGAGAAAATAATAACTGTTATTACTGAAATGCTTCATTATTCGGAAGAGGCACCTAAAACCAATTATTCAAGTTACATAAGTGAAAAAGTACATCACGACTATATCTATCTGTCTACTATATTTTCAGAAGTAAAGGGCATTAGCATACAACAGTTCATCATCCTTCACAAAATTGAGATGGTCAAGGAATTGCTTTTTTATGGTGAGCTTAACCTCACCGAAATTTCTTATAAACTGCATTATAGTAGCGTTTCCCATTTATCTAATCAGTTTAAAAAAATCACTGGCCTTTCTCCTTCAGCATTTAAGCTACTAAAGGATAAAAAACGAATACCCCTTGAAGAAATTGGGAACTTAAACAGTTTAGTACTTTAAATTTCATGAAAGAAACAAATAAGCAAGATTCACAGTATGCCAGAAGTTTGATAGAAGCAAGCCTTGATCCGCTATTTACTATTAATCCTGACGGCAAGATAACAGACATGAATAATGCTTCGGTAAACATAACCGGTATATCGCGCGAAAAGCTGATAGGTACTGACTTTTTTAATTACTTTACTGAACCTGATAAGGCAAGAGAAGGCTATAAGCAGGTCTTTTCAATGGGTTTTGTAGCCGATTATCCGCTTACTATGATGGACCATAAGAATACAGATGTTTTATTTAATGGTTCGGTATACAAAGATGACCAGGGAAACGTACTTGGGGTGGTTGTGGTAGCGAGAGACATTACAGAACAGAAAAGAATTGAAAAAGAATTGACGGAAGCAAAAGAACTTGCAGAATTGGCAACAGGAATTGCAGAAGAGGCTAAGAGTAAAGCTGAAAAAGCAACGAGGATTGCAGAAGACGCAGTGAAATCCAAGCAACAGTTTTTATCCAATATGAGCCATGAAATTCGCACCCCAATGAACGCTATCATAGGCTTTACGAAGGTTGTGTTGAAAACGGAACTGTCGGCAAAACAAAAGGAATACCTGACTGCTATAAAAATGAGCGGCGATGCCCTGATAGTGCTTATTAATGATATACTTGACCTGGCAAAAGTTGATGCAGGTAAAATGACATTTGAGCAGGTACCCTTTAAAATGGCTCAATCCATATCAGCCATGCTTCATTTGTTTGAAACCAAAATACAAGAGAAGAATTTAGAACTTGTTAAAGAGTATGCCGCTGAAATTCCGGAGGTTTTGCTTGGCGACCCGGTTCGCTTGCACCAGATTATTTTAAACTTGGTTAGTAATGCTGTTAAATTTACCAATGAGGGCAAAATTACGGTTAGTGTACGTTTATTAAATGAAGATGATAAAAAGGTTACTATAGAATTTGCTGTTACTGATACGGGCATCGGAATACCGGAAAATAAAATTGAAAAAATATTCGATAATTTTCAACAGGCCTCCAGTGGTACTTCGCGGCTCTATGGTGGTACCGGGTTAGGCCTGGCAATTGTTAAGCAGCTTGTAGAACCCCAGGGTGGTAGTATTAAAGTAGAAAGTAAGATTGATAAGGGTTCTACCTTTAGTTTTACATTAAGTTTTGATAAGACAACGGAAGCAGCTGAATCTGAAACAACATTTACTGAAAGGAGCCCGGAGCCCATCAACATTAAAGTGCTGGTAGTTGAAGACATTGCACTTAATCAGCTACTTATGAAAACCCTTTTGGATGACTTTGGATTTCAGCGTGATGTAGTCTCGAATGGCAAAATAGCCATTGAAAAACTGCAAATACAATCGTATGATATTATTTTGATGGACTTGCAGATGCCTGAAATGAATGGCTTTGAAGCCACAGAATATATACGCAATAAGTTAAACTCTAAAATTCCGATAATAGCACTAACCGCCGATGTAACTACGGTTGATTTGGAAAAATGCAAGGCTGTTGGCATGAACGACTATATAGCAAAACCTGTTGATGAGCGGCTATTGTACAGTAAAATAGTGGGGCTGGTTAAGAAGCCGGCTCTTATGAAAATTATTGTAAATAAAGAGGTTCAAAGTAACAAGGTAAAATGCATTGATTTAGATTACCTGTCCCATCGCACAAAATCAAACCCAAAACTTATGATGGAAATGATTTCTCTTTATCTGGAACAAACACCTCCACTAATTCTTATTATGAAACAAAGCTTACAAGATAAAGACTGGAATTCATTATACTCGGCAGTTCATAAAATTATTCCATCCTTCTCTATAATGGGTATGAGTGTAGATTTTGAGAACATGGCAAAAAAAGTACAGGAATATGCAAGTACACAACAACAAACGGCTGGAATATCAGATTTAGTAAAACAACTTGAAAACATTTGTGAGCAAGCCTGTAAGGAGTTAGAAGTAGAGTTCAATCTTATTAAAAATATAAATTAATGGAAACGGGGAAAATTAAACTCTTTTTAGTAGATGACGATACTATGTTTTTAAAATCATTAGAAATTGATTTTCTGCAAAAGGCTGATTTTATAGTTGAAACATTTGCTACCGGCGAACTTTGTATTGAGAATTTAGGGCATAACCCGGATGTGATTATTTTAGATTATCATCTTAACGGCGTAGATAAAAACGCCATGAACGGAATGCAAACACTGGACAAAATTACGGCCTACAATCCGGAAATTTCTGTAGTGATGTTATCCTCGCAGGACAAGATTGAAGTAGCAGTTAATTGCATGCACCACAGAGCTTATGATTATGTGGTGAAAAGCGAAACAGCCTTTACCCGCCTTCAAAATATCATGACCACTATTTTCCATTATAAAAAAATGGAAAAAACCTTAAGCTGGTATATGGGCAGGATGTAGTCTCTCTTATTAATTTGGATATGAGGGATATATGTAAGTGTTCCCTGCCTTTGTGTAACGCTTTGACATTGTAACCGGTGCACCTTTGCATTGTGAAAATTACTTCACAATTAAACTCAATTAATATGAAAACAATACTATCCATTAAATTAATAGCATTAACTATGCTTTTAATACCGACTTTAAGTTTTGCCCAAGCTCCCACATTGGGAACTGCCGCAAATTTTGTGCTTTTCTCTACAAGTGGTGCGGTTAGCAATACAGGAATTTCTCAACTTACGGGTAATGTGGGTTCAAATAATGTTGCCACCAGTACCGGATTCGGTAATGTAAACGGCATTATGGACAATATAAATGGTGCAACCGGGCAATGTGCCACCGATTTGCTAAGTGCCTATAATCAGCTAAATAATGATATTCCCACATTATTTCCCGCATCTCCTTTAGGCAACGGAACTACTTTTAACGCCGGCATTTATAAAGTAGCCGGTGCAACTGTATTAAACCTTAACCTTTATTTAGATGCACAGGGAAATGCCAATGCTGTATTCATTTTTCAAATACAGGGAACTTTTTCTGCCAATGCTTCATCCAAAATTATCTTACTTAATGGAGCGCAGGCTTGCAATGTGTTTTGGAAAGTGGAAGGCCAGGTAAGTATGGCTTCGGGTGCTACCATAAGAGGAACTGTTATTGTAAACAACGCTTTAATTATGATGGGTACGGGCGATACGCTTGAAGGAAGAGCCCTTACTACGGCAGGAGCAATTACTACTAACGGAGTTCTTGCATATACCCCTGTAGGTTGCGGAAGCCCACTTCTTACAGGTCCTTCTGCTCCTAATTTGGCGGGTACTGCCTGCTATGCCATTTTCTCTAAAGATGGTGCAGTTTCAAATACAGGAATTACTCATGTTGTAGGTGATATTGGGACAAATGTTGGTTTAACTACCGGATATACCGCTCTTGATGTTACCGGTACTATTCATACTATACCTGACGGCTCTACAGCGCAATGTGCAACCGACCTAGGCAATGTTTATACCTATCTAAATACATTAGCGTACGATATTCAATTATTATATCCTGCCCAGTTTGGAAGCAACCTTGTTCTTACACCTCATACATATTTGCTTAATGCTGCTACAACACTTACAGATACACTTTACCTAAACGCAGAGGGTGATGCCAATGCAGTATTTGTTATACAGGTAAAAGGCGCTTTTTCAACCAGTACTTATTCAAGGGTTAATTTGATTAACGGTGCACAGGCCAAAAACGTATTTTGGCTGATTAATGGCGCAGTTAGTATAAACGCTTACTCTGTTTTTAATGGCACAATTGTATGCAATAACGGAGCGATACATTTTGCTAAGCTATGTACATTAAATGGCAGAGCATTAACGACCGATGGCCAGGTAACTACAGATACAATGACCGCTGATGGTACGGTAATACCCTTAGATTGCGCATCACTAGGTTTATCCAATTTGAATAACACAAACATCGGAGAAGCATTTACAATTTATCCAAATCCATGCAATACATCCGCTACGGTTAGAATAAATGATATGTCTCAAATTAACCTATGTGAACTTAGGTTGTATAATGTTTTAGGGCAAGAAGTAATGTATGCTAAACTGGTAGATCAAAATACTCCTCTGGCAATGGGCACTCTTCCTTCCGGTATCTATTTCTTCAAAATAACCTATAATAACATAGTTGTACAATCGGGCAAACTGGTTGCACAATTGTAAGCTCTTCAACTTAACAAGCCTCTTGTTAAAAATAAAATCTTACACCTCAAAACGAAGGCGGCAGAGAACATCCATAGCAAATCAATAATAGATACTTATTAATCAAGTAAAACTCAATTCGGATTATTCCGGTTGAGTTTTTTCATTGATACATAAGGGAATTATACAACTCTTCTGCTCTACTATATAACGCAAAAGAAGCTACAATGGCGCACTTTTGTCAAGTGAAAATTAATTCACAATTTAAATTTAAAATCATGATAAACAGCGGTTATTTTTGGGGAATGCCTTAGTATGGTGGTTCGTTTGGGTACTATTGCTTGTATGGGTATTTGCAATACCTTATTACATACCCGGTCAGCGTAAAAGGAAAGACTCCTCGCTTGACATTTTACAAATTCGTTTTGCTTCCGGCTTAATTACAATTGAAGAGTATAATGAGAGAAAAATTATTCTTGAAAACGATTTAGCAAAAACGAATCGTTTGTAATAAAACCCTATACAGTATAACTTATTGGACAGACTGCTTAAATATTTAGTATTAAATAAGAATGCCCTGAAAGTTTTAATATCTAATCAATAAGTTCCACAAAGGAAAATGACAGGCCTAAATACTGAGGAAAGAGAGTATCCCGTTAATCGTTAATTATCTATAATAAATAAAGGCAATAAATATGAAAGCATTAGTTTACCACGGTCCCGGAAAAATGGTATGGGAAGAAAAGCCAAAACCAATAATTACAAAAACGACAGATGCTGTTGTGAAAATTCTGAAAACAACAATTTGCGGAACAGATTTACATATAATGAAGGGTGACCTTCCTGAAGTTACAGATGGCCGAATTATAGGCCACGAAGGAGTTGGTATAGTAGAGGAAGCAGGAGATGCAGTAAGCAATTTCAAAAAGGGAGACCATGTTATAATATCCTGTGTTACCTCTTGCGGTAAATGCCAATATTGCAAACGAGGTATGTATTCACATTGCACCGACGGAGGTTAGATACTGGGCTATATGATTGATGGCACCCAGGCAGAATATGTGAAAATACCTCATGCCGATAACAGCCTTTATCATATTCCTGCCGGAGCAGATGAAGAAGCCTTGGTTATGCTCAGTGATATTTTACCAACAGGTTTTGAATGTGGAGTATTAAACGGGCAGGTGAAACCAGGTGATACAGTAGCTATTGTAGGTGCTGGCCCCGTGGGTATGGCTGCATTATTAACATCTCAATTCTTTACTCCATCTGAAATTATTGTAATTGACACGGACGATAACCGCCTGGCTGTTGCCAAAACATTTGGAGCTACACAAACCATTAACAGCGCTGACGGTAAAGCAGTAGAAAAAGTGATGAAGCTTACTAATAACAAAGGAGTTGATGTAGCTATTGAAGCTGTAGGTTTACCTGTAACATTTGAAATATGTGAAGCCATTGTCGATGCAGGCGGACATATTGCCAACATAGGAGTACATGGTAAAAGTGTAACCCTTCATCTGGAAACACTTTGGTCGAAAAACATAACCATCACAACCCGCCTTGTGGATACTGTTACCACACCAATGTTATTCAAAACTGTGCAATCAAAAAAAATAGAGCCTAAAAAGCTTATTACACATCATTTTAAATTATCCCAAATCCTTGAAGCGTATGCTACATTTGGACATGCCGCAAAGGAAAAGGCCTTAAAAGTGATACTGACCAACGAATAAAGATTTACAAAAGGAATACAATCAGTGTAGAACATAAAAAATACAAAACATGAAAAAAATAGTTGTATCCGGCTTAGTTGCAGGAATTGCATTGTTGGTTTTAAGTGTGCTGGGGTTATATATAACAATATGGTTTTTCCCGGGGCTTGCTGTGCAGTATTTCGACCCTGCATTTGATATGCAATCCAGTAAAATTATGATATACTGTATACATCCTTTTATTATCAGTTTAGCGCTTGCATGGTTCTGGAGCCGGGTTAAAGGAATATTAACGGGTTCCTTTCTTACGCGTGGTATTGAGTTTGGAATGATATATACCTTAATTGCAACATTTCCTGTTATGTGGCTTATATATAGTGCCCTGAGTATATCCCTTGAAATGGTTACTACATGGTTTGTATTTGGTTTATTACAAGGAGTAATTGGAGGCCTGATTTTTGAAAAAATGAATCCATAAATTATCTAACAAACAACATGAAATCATTTAAAAGTTTTTTATTAATAAGTATTGCTCTTGTATCCATTAATGCAACTACATCTGTTGGATATATATATAATATTAGTAAAGATTATACCGTGACTATCAAAGGTACATCCAATCTTCACGACTGGACTGAGACTGTTGGAACAGTTTCAGGCAACGGTACTGTAAATTGGAATAGTGATAAAAGCTTTAACCTGGATGCCATGAGCATTAGTATGACCGTACGTTCAATTAAAAGTACAGAAGGCTCTGTGATGAATAACAATACCTATAAAGCGCTGAAAGCTGATGCAGACCCTGAAATTACTTTAAAACTTAATAACCCTGTTAAACCTATTCACCCAATATCAAATGGAACATCCATTTTAGCAAATGTTAACCTAACAATAGCAGGCGTTACCAGAACTATTAATATGCCGGTGAATATATATATGCAGGAACAGCAGAAACTAATAGTTGAAGGTTCACAAACTATTAATATGACAGATTATGGTATTAAGCTGCCTACAGCTCTTTTCGGAGCACTAAAAACAGGTAATGCTATCACCATAAGTTTTAAAACAAGTTTTACTACAGCAACTAATTAACAAAAACCGCAAACAAATCACACTAAGACAATCATGAAAGAATCAATTAAAGCATTTCGGCAACTTACAGTTTTGAGTATACTAGCTATAAACACAGCCGCAACAGCCCAGCAAAAAATGCAATACTTCCGTCCGGATAATGAAAACGGAATTAATGTATTTGAAACAACTAAAAACGATACAACGTATTTTAATAAACTAAAAGTTAAAGTGGGTGGCAACTTTGAACAGAGCTTCCAGGCATTAAAAGACCAGAACACCGCTATTTCCGTAACACAGGCGCCGTACGTAGGCAATGTAAACAGCCTTGTAAATATTACGAATGGATTTGACCTGGCTATGGCCAACCTGAATATTGATGCCCAATTATATGATGGAATAAGGGTAAGTCTCACTACCTATTTATCTTCCAGACATCATGAGGATACCTGGGTAAAAGGCGGATACATCCAGTTTGATAAACTGACTTTTCTTAATAGTAAGTTAATTAATAGCATCATGAAAAGCATTACCATAAAAGTGGGGCAGTTTGATGTAGATTATGGAGACCAGCACTACCGCAGGTCAGACGGTGGCAATACTATTTACAACCCATTTATAGAAAACTATATTATGGATGAATTTGCCACGGAAATTGGCAGCGAGGTATATTATCATTCCAATTGTGGATTGTTTTTAATGGGCGGAGTAACGAACGGAGAACTTGACCCAACAATTATTGCAGCAACCAAAATTGATTCTGCTACCAAAAACTTAAATTACTATGCTCCTGCTTTTCACGGCAAACTTGGCTACGATAAACAAGTTAGTAATGCTTTCAGGATCAGAGTTACGGGTTCATTTTATATGGATCGCAGCGCAAATAGTAACACATTGTTTGGTGGAGATAGAACAGGTTCACATTATTTTGATGTAATGTCGAGCCAAAGCATTGCAAATGGAACAACCCTTAATGATGCAAATGACTATAATCCGTTTTCGGGGAGATATAATCCCGGATTTAGCGAACAGGTAAATACTTTTATGGGCAATCTTTTTCTCAGGTTTAAAGGGCTTGAGTTTTTTGGTACTTATGAAATAGCTCAGGGCAGAACAATTACAGAAACAGATAAACGCCAGGCAGTGCAATATGCGGGTGATTTCATATACAGGTTCTACGCAGGTAAGGAAAGTTTTTGGATAGGTATTCGTTATAATTCTGTTACAGCTGCCATGCTGGGTGTTCCTGCCGATATTACCATCAACCGCGAAGCCGCTTCAATAGGTTGGTTTGTTACTAAAAATATTATGTTGAAAACAGAATATGTGAGCCAGGTTTACCAAAATTATGCGTCAACTAATATCCTTAACGGCGGAAGGTTTGATGGGTATATGGTTGAAGCTTCTGTTGGATTTTAATCATATACATAATCGATAGAAACGCAAAGCAAAACGACAACAAAAAATTACTTCTAAAGATAAGTGAGCACTTTAACCTGCTTACCCCTACCAAGGCTACTGCCAGGCACCATCTGCACCCCCAATCCAATCCTTACTTTATAAGTAAATCCCAACTAATTACACGAGACGATTTTTTTCCAAATATGTGAACTATGTAACTTTTTTTAAAGATATATAATGCCTATTGGCTTGCAGTTAGGCACTTTTGCGGTGTGAAAACTAATTCACATTTAAATTAAATAAAATCATGAAAAAACTTATTCCTTTTGGCGCACTTTGCATACTTGCATGTGTCCTATTCTCCTCTTGCAGTTCAAGCTTTGAAATAACTAAGCGCCGCTATAACAAGGGGTATTATATTAACCACTCAGGCAATAAGGAAATGGCCCTTATAACAAAAGAAAAGGCTGCCCAGTCTAAAATTACAGCCCCAGCTTATCCTGTTCAGGCAGTAACAGAACAAAATACTCAGGCGGTAAGCTCTATTCAGCTATATAAAGGGAAGGATGTGACTACTACAACCAATTTACAACATAAAGCGGTACTGGCAACTAACGCAGGTGTAATGATAAAGAATCTGCCGACAGCTACAGAAGCTCCTTCTGTACAAATGCAATCATCCATTACCGGAATAAATAAGGTAACTGATGATGACCATAACAGAAGGGACGCACTTAGCTTATTCTGGCTGATTATACTTATCGTACTTATAGTTTGGGTAATTGGGCTTATTGCAGGTGGATTTGGCTTAGGCGGCTTTATCAACATATTATTAATAATAGCACTTATATTATTGATATTATGGTTACTAAGGATTGTATAATCCTTAACAGTAAGTATGGACTTCATATATGAGTGAAGAGGATTCCTCTACCTTTCGTTTAATTACCAGTCGATATACCAGTGAAAAATGGCAATAACTCACAAAGTATTATACTAGAATAAACTTCTGATTCAAACTGCATTAACTAGGAAACAAAGCTCGATAAGACTTTTTAAGCATACAGTCCCGAATTCGGTCAAACGTTTATACATGTTTATAGGTTTGTATAAGTCTTTGCTTTAAGTTATCTATTATGAAAGTGGCTTTACAAGTGCGTATAGATGTTTATAGGTATTATATGCCTGTTTCGCTCGGGACCTCAATACAAGCCCGTAAATAGTGAATTTGCGGGCTTTTTTTATTGATTCGCTCAAAGAATCCCTGTAATTCGATCCATATAAAGAGTTTGGCAGAGACTTACAGAAAATGGAGATAGAATCTCGTATTAAATTGCCTCCTTCACTTGAATCTATATTATCTACTCAAAAATAAGGTTATTTGTTACCGTATACTCGACCGAAAGGCTACTGAGAATGGAGAGTTGCGCAATTCATCCGTGATTACAGGCAAGTTAGCCGAGGCCTGCTTGGACTCGAACTTAAGATAACGTCTATCTACTAACGCTACATTCTCTTTTTCCAACTGTTGAGCCGTCATGCAGATTAGGGCTAAAATAACATATAAAAGTGCCATTATTGTCCTGAAGATGCTAAACTTCCTTTCTCTGGCTTTACTATCATTTCAGACCTTCTATTAAGTGCGTGTTCATCACTGGTACAAACTACACCGTCGGCGCATTTATTTACAAAGTGTGTTTTCCCATATCCCGTTCCGACCATTCTTTTTCTATTAATACCCTTATTTGCGAGGTAATTAACTGTTGATTCTGCACGCCTTTCCGACAAAACCTGGTTATAAGAATAACTACCACGTGAATCGCAATAAGCATTTATAACTACTTTCATTCCCGTATTTTCTTTCATTGCTCTGGCAATACTATCAAGAATAATTGCAGCATCCGGGCGAATATTATACCTATCAAAATCAAAATATACTTTCGATGTAACTTTTGAGTTATCCAATTCGTCCACCTGCTTTGGCTCCATTACAATAGAATGAACAGTAGTATCTTTATTAGTATCAATGGCTACAAATGGTTTTGGTTTTTGAGGACATCTGAATCCAATAACATATTCAGATGTACTAACGGAACAAGGCAAGCTATCTTTATCAAGATTAAAATAATAAATATCTTCATCACCCCTTCCTCCGCTTCTGTTAGATGCAAAATATCCTATTCTCCCTTCTTTTAAAAATGTAACTCCGTAATCGTCGCCCGCAGAATTATATGGAGCTTTCAAGACTGCTGCCTGTTGAAAATTACCATTATTATTTTTAGAAACACATATATCCATGCCACCATACCCTTTGTATCCATCAGATGAAAAATAAAGATCACCGGCAGAATCTAATGAAGGAAACTTTTCATTTCCGAAAGTATTAATGTTAGGTCCCATGTTTACAGGCTTGCTCCAACTGCTACCCTGTTTGTCGCAATAATAAATATCCGCACCTCCGTATCCTCCGGGCATATCAGATGCAAAATAAATTCTTGAACCATTTTTAGTTAAGTAAGGTGTAGCCACCGAAAATGTATCATTGTTGTATTGAAACGGTTGCATCTTAGCCCAATCCCCCTTTTCATTTACCGCCAGGTAAATTTTATTGCGTTCTATATTCAGGGTCTTCTTTTCATGTCCTTTCAGGTCTTTATTTACACTATTAAAATAAATGGTATCAAAATTTTGTGAAAAGCAAACAGGCCCATTGTGGTATTTCCTGTTTACCACATGCCCTTCAAGGGGCGCCACATTGGTAAAATTAGTATCATTTGTTCCTCTTTTAGCATAAAAAACATGGAGGTAATACTCACCATCCCATCCATAAATTTTTGAACCATGATCAGGCGCTTTACGCGATGATATAAAAACCATGCCATCTTTATAGAGCATAGGGCACATATCTGCCGAGCCGGAATTTAAAGATGTTACAGATGTTATAGTTATAGGTAAATCATACTCATGGTCTTTTATTACAGTGTCGCAAGAACTTGCATAAAACTGGCCTTTAGTATCCGAAGGAACCATTTCGGAATACATGCTAAAAGCATTTTTTGCATCACTATATCTTTCATTCGCCTTAAGCATTAATCCGTAGTTGAGGTAAAATGAGGGGTTGGTATCGTGCCCAAGGGCCGATACTTTATCGTAAGCAGTCACAGCATCTTTATAGCGATGCATCTTCTGGTAACATTCTCCCAGTTTGTAATACACGTCCTGGTTCGGTTTTTTTGCTGCCGCCCTTTCATAAAGCTGAGCTGCTCTATTATAATCCCAATTAGCATAAAGCCTGTCGGCCTTTCTTATCTGTGCATTTATAGTTACAGATGTTAAAACTATAATTGCTATTGCAAGTATCCTTTTCATAATTTGTTGTATTAACTGTTAAAAATATTTAGGGCTTACCATTTTTGTTTTGGTGTAACTTATATCCCAGCCCAGCATTATTTCATGTGTTCCTGTCATATATGGCCCATCATGATTCAGGTAGATGTCATAGGAATACCCGAAGCGCAAACAACTGGCAACATCATACTCAACACTCAATACAAGGATATCATCCAAACCGTTAACGTCTATTCTTTTATCCGTTCTTAAGCCAGGCCCTATATAAAATTTGTCCCAGAAGATTAAGGATGCATTTACGTCAATATCAACCGGCGCTGCATTTACATATTTTAATAGCACAGAAGGCCTGATGCCAATATTATCGGTAAAGTTGGTAACGAATCCTGCCGTCAGGTAATATGTTCTGAAAAAATAATCATTGCCATTGGCTTCCCCCACGTTTTCCTGCAAGCCAAAATTGGGCTGAAGCAAATGCCTTACTGAAAATCCAGCAAAAAATCGGTCTTTATAAAGATATAACCCGGCATTCGCATCGGGAACCCAGGCAGAAAAGCTACCCGTAAATGTGGGATCCGATGCATTTTCAAGATTGATTTCATTGTAAGAAACAGATACATTATCCATACAGCCTTCAAGGCCAAAGGCTAACCTCATTGTTTCACTTAAGTGAAGATGGTAGGCAAAAATGGCAGAAATGGTTGATGTATGCAATGGACCAACCTCATCTTTATAAAACTGAAGGCCCAGCCCCACATTACTATTTGGAACCATGCCATGCATGCCAACATACTCTGTGGTTGGAGCTCCATTAACACCCACCCATTGTGTACGGTAAACTGCAGTTCCCGAAAATATTCCGCGCGTTCCCGCATAAGCCGGATTTATATATAGCGGGTTGAAAAAATATTGCGAAAACGAAGCATCTTGTTGAGCGAAAGCCCCAAGCGTCAGTAATATTCCGCCTATTGTTATTATAAATTTAGTTTTCATTTTCATCTATTTTTAAATTCAGGAATTAATTATTTTCATTATCTTTTTATAAATATCCATCCTTCTTTACGGGTGTTGTTGTATGTAATTGTGTAGTAGTAAGTGTCAGCCGGCAGGTCGGTTCCATTCATATTTTGGCCAGCCCATCTTACCGTTGTGTTGTTATAATTATTAGCCATCCACACCTGGCTACCCCAGCGGTTAAGAATTACTACCGTATTATCAGGATAACAATCCAGCATCGGTATATCCCACCAGTCATTTATTCCATCTCCATTTGGTGATATGCCAGTATAAAATTCGTTCGGTTCAATTGTTATTGTTACTTGGTTTGTCATAGAACAACCTGTAGCTGTATCAGTTTCCAAAAGAGTATAAAGCATGGTACCATTAATAGTTGCAGTTGGTTGGGCAACTGTGCTTGAGCTTAAACCGGTAGATGGAGTCCATAAATATGTATCTCCGGTAACAGCAGGCCCTCCTAACACAACACTTCCACCATCACAAAGAGTTTGGCCATTACCCGTTATAGCTGCAGGCACTTCATGTACGCTTACCAGCACCGTATCCATTTTTGAACAAACTCCATTGGTAACAGTTACTGTGTAAAGCGTTGTGGAAGCAGGACTTGCATTAGGCTGCGCTATGGTTGATGAACTTAAGCCCGCAGCAGGCGACCAATCGTAGGTGTTTCCGGCTATCGCTATAGTTCCTATGCTTGTACTATCTCCTTTACAAATACTTTTATCCTGCCCGGCGTTGGCAACAGGTGCTGGGCTTACAGTTACCCTAACTGTATCTGTATTGGTACAAATACCATTAGTAACAGTAAGTGTATAAGTTGTAGTAACTGCTGGGCTCGCATTTGGTTGAGCTACGGTTGCGGAGCTTAAACCTGTAACAGGTAGCCAAACATACGTATCACCGGCTACTGCAGCAGTTCCAATACTTGTGCTGTCTCCCTTACAAATACTTTTATCTGGCCCGGCATCAGCTAAGAATGGAGTTACCGTTACTTTAACCGTATCTGTATTGGTACATATTCCATTGCTGACAGTAAGTATATATATAGTGGTAACCGAGGGACTTGCATTTGGCTGGGCCATAGTTGAAGAACTTAAACCTGCAATGGGTGACCAACTATATGTGCTTCCAAATATTGCCGGCGTTCCGATATTTGCACTATCTCCTTTACAAACGGTTTTATCCACTCCGGCATTGGCAACTGGCAATGGGTTTATAGTTACTTTAATTGTATCAGTATTGGTGCATCCTCCATTGCTAACAGTAAGTATATATATCGTAGTAACAGCAGGGCTGGCATTTGGCTGAGCTACGGTTGATGAACTTAAGCCGGTAATTGGTAACCAGCTATACGTGTTTCCAAGTATTACCGGGGTTCCGATAATTGTACTGTCTCCTTTGCAAATAGTTTTATCAAGGCCTGCATTAGCAACTGGCAATGGGTTTACAGTTACTTTAATTGTATCAGTATTGGTGCATCCTCCATTATTAACAGTAAGTGTATATATCGTAGTAACAGCAGGGCTGGCATTTGGCTGAGCTATAGTTGACGAGCTTAAGCCCGCAACGGGTAACCAACTATATGTGCTTCCTAGTATTGCAGCAGTTCCAATACTTGTGCTGTCTTCTTTACAAATGGCTTTATCCGGTCCTGCATTGGCAACTGGCAATGGGTTTACAGTTACTTTAACTGTATCTGTATTGGTGCATCCTCCATTGCTAACAGTAAGTGTGTATATCGTAGTAATCGAAGGACTTGCGTTAGGCTGTGCTATAGTTGACGTGCTTAAGCCCGCAACGGGTAACCAACTATAAGTATTTCCGAGTATTGCTGCCGTTCCGATATTTGTGCTGTCTCCTCTGCAAATAGTTTTATCTGGTCCCGCATTGGCTATTGGTAATGGGTTTACAGTTACTGTTACCGTATCTGTATTCGTACAAATTCCGTTAGTAACAGTAAGAGTATACGTTGTAGTAACTGCTGGGCTCGCATTTGGTTGAGCTACAATTGATGAACTTAAGCCGGTAATAGGTAACCAAATGTATATATTCCCTAGTACACCCGGAGTTCCAATAATTGTACTGTCTCCTTTGCAAACACTTTTATTAGGGCCTGCATTCGCTAAATCCGGAGCAACATTTACCTTCACTGTATCCGTATTGGTACATATTCCATTACTAACAGTTAGTGTATATATTGTAGTAACCGAAGGGCTTGCATTGGGCATTGCTATAGTTGAAGAACTTAAACCCGTAATTGGAGACCAGCTATACGTGTTTCCAAGTATTGCCGGGGCTCCGATAATTGTACTGTCTCCTTTGCAAATTGTTTTATCAGGCCCCGCAAGGGCAAGCGGTAAGGGATTTACTGTTACCTTAACGGTATCTGTGTTTGTACATCCGCCATTATTAACAGTAAGTGTATATATTGTACTAATGGCAGGACTTGCATTTGGTTGTGCTATAGTTGATGAACTTAAGCCTGTAACTGGTGACCAGCTATACGTATCTCCAAGAATTCCTGGTGTTCCAATAGTTACACTGTCTCCTTTGCAAATAGTTTTATCAAGGCCTGCATTAGCAACCGGTAACGGATTCACAGTCACTGTTACTGTATCTGTATTACTACAGCCCATCGCTGTATCCGTTATAGTTAAAATATAGGTTGTAGTAATGGTCGGGCTTGCTTCGGGTTGGGGCACCGTATCGTAATCTAATCCGGTAGAAGGCGACCAGCTATAGCTATCTCCATTAACTCCCGACGTTCCAATAACTACACTATCTCCTTTACATATAGCTTTATCAGGGCCAGCATTAGCTACCGGTAATGGGTTTACGGTTACCTCCACGGTATCCGTACTGGTACAAATTCCATTACTTACAGTTAATGTATAAGTAGTAGTAACCGAAGGACTGGCATCTGGCTGTGCCTTAGTTGAGGAGCTGAGGCCTGTAACAGGTGACCAGCTATAGGTATTGCCAGGTAAAGCCGGAGTACCAATACTGGCACTATCTTTTTTACAAATAGTTTTATCAGGTCCTGCATTAGCTATGGGTGGAGGGAGTACATTAACTTTTACTGTATCTGTATTCTTACATCCTTTTACAGTGTCGGTTACAGTTAAAATATATGTTGTAGTTATGGTGGGACTAGCTTCAGGTTGAGGTACTGTATCATAATTTAATCCTGTAGCAGGCGCCCAGTTATAGGTAACTTTATTAATGCCTGGTGTCCCTATAATCACACTGTCTCCTTTACAAATACTTTTATCAGGCCCTGCATCCGCACTTGGCAAAGGGTTTACAGTCACCTTGGTCGGGCCAGAATAATCAGTGCATCCATTAACATATGTAACACCTACAAAATATGTTCCGCCATTCATGGCTGTAATACTTTGGGTAGTATCTCCGTTCGACCACAAGAAAGTTGCTCCATTCGATGCTGTAAGAATTAGTGGCTCGCCGACACAAAAATTTGCCGTATCGCCATTTATAATAAAGGCCTCAGGTACAGGTTTTACTATTATTAATAGTGTGCCCGAATTTGAACACCCGGTAATTGTATCGGTTACAGTTAATGTATAAGTTGTAGTATCGGCCGGACTGGCCTTGGGGTTTGAAATTGTATATGAACTTAAACCACTATTAGGAGTCCATTTGTATTTATCTCCCGCTATTGTCGGTCCACCTATTGAAATGGTATCTCCATAACATATAGTATCCGATGGGCCTGTTGAAACAACAGGTAATGGATTTACTGTAAGTGACACATTTATTGAAGTATCGTTGGGTTGCAATAGTGCCGTAACAATTACATTATAATCTAAGGCAGCATCAGCAAGCCCTGCCGGACTGATTGTAAGAGTTGCCGAGTTAGCACCCGAAATATTGCCGCCGTTAACTAAATTGACTGCGCCCTTTCGCCATTGATATGTAAGCCCCAAGCCAGCAGCTGTAACTGTAAAACTTGCCGAACTACCTGCACAAACAGTTTGATTCGTAGGTGGAGTAATGATAAGGGGAAAAAGTCCACGTCCAAAATTTATATTCGGGAATACTAAAAGAGCAATGCTTATTGCGATAAAATGTATTAGTTTACTTTTCATAAGTAAAATATTAAAGTGTGAATTAATTTTCACGATGCAAAATTGGGCCATCCGGGCTATAAAGCTGTTACACAAGTACTGAAAATACTTGCATTCTTTTCGGCAAGATTATTTTGTTACTTACTAAAAACTATACGAACTTGGTATACAATTGAGCAAAAGATTGCGTTGAAAGGAAGTATTTTTTAACCTTTTAATTCCTGTATTCAACGAAAAAGACGGGCAAGAAAAAGATTGGAGATTTTATTTTGTGCTTATTAATTAAATAAAAATATGAAAACACATTTCTTTAGCATACTTATGGGTAGTATTGTTTTGTTAAGCGTGTCTTGCAACAATCCTCAAGTTTCAAATCAAAACATCACACAAAATTCCGACTCTATTAAACAGGATAATACCAGGGTGTATGTTGATACAACTGAACAAATGGCTTATACAAGGCAAGAAGAAGAGTTAATAAGGGAAAACAATAATAAGATTGCAGAACTTAAGCTAAAAATAAAGGATGAAAAAAAAGCCATTGGAAAAAATTATAACGAACAATTGGATACCCTTAACCAAGAAAACACAAGGATGGAAACTCGATTGAATAATTTTAAGAAGGAAACTAAATCCGATTGGGTGACTTTTAAATATAATTTCAATAAGGATATGGACTCTTTAGGCAAATCCATTTCAAGGTTTGCAGAAAAGAATATGCACCATATAAACAAGGAAACAAAATAAAGCATGCATACTTTACATCACCCACCCTTATTTTCCACATAACTGTTATTTTTTTTACTCAACGAAAATTGGCATATGTATCTTTTTAGCAGAATAGCTTTCCAAAACTTCTAATAAAGCACGGAAAATATCCGCGCAAATCATAATCTATAAAACAAAACAAATATGGAAACCAAAGTAGGAAAACCCAGCAAGCAAATAAAAAACCTGATTATTATTAACAACGACAGGTACGAAGGCTACAAAACAGCTGCTAAGGAAACAAAGGACAGTGACCTTAAAAATTTATTCATCATGTATAGCAATCAAAGTAAACAGTTCGGTAGCGAACTGCAACAAGCATTGCCCGATTTTAAATATACACCAACGGAAGGTGAAACCAAAAATACCGGTAAGTTTTACAGGGTATTTATGGATATAAGAAATGCTTTAAATGGCGGTGATCGCAAAGGAATACTTTCATCATGCGAATTTGGGGAAGACCAGGCAAAAAAAGAATATGATGATGTATTAAAAGAACCTGAAAACATGGATAATCATATACTGAACATTGTTCAAAGGCAACGAGGCGAATTGCAACAGGGGCACGATAAAATAAAAGCCATCCGCGATAGTGCTAAATAAACCTTCTAATTTATTATTGGAAAAGAATCTGTACAGGCGTTTTAACTTTGGCCAAATAATAATGCATACCTTCTTTATTTGATTACACATTTAGCAACTTATTAAGGTAAGCAATGGCATTTGGAACAACGCCCTTGAAAACACAAGTAACTATAATTAGAGCGGGTCCAACAGGGTTAAGTATGACTGTGCAATTCGCTCCATTTCGGCATTGATTTTATTATACTTGAAAAAAATGAAAAAACCTCTCCCTTTTCAAAAGCCATTGTTATACAAGCTCGCACCCTCGAAATTTTTGATGAAATAGGTATATCGGAAAAAGCAATAAAGGAAGCCAGCGCAACGACGGCTATGAATATTTTTTATACTTAGATTCTTGAACACGGTTTATTTGTGACCGGATGTTTGTAAAGAAACCTTTTAGAATGGAGGGTTGCGCAATTTAGGTGTAATTCTATACACGTAAGCCTAGCCCGACTTGGACTCGAACCCAATTAATTGATAGCGGTTATAAAGTAGTCAAGGTTAACAGAGTCATTAAAAGCAAGAAAAGCGGAAACTCGATTCTATATTAAACTAAGCCTTCTTTCAAGGCCTTTGAAACAGCTCCGGATACAGAATTTACGTGAAGCTTTTTATAAATAGCCTTTATAAAATAGCGGATGGTTTCGATACCAACCTGCAATTCATTTGCAATCATCTTGTAGCTATAACCCATAGTAAGCAGGTTAAGTACCTCTACTTCTCGGGGTGTTAGATGAATAGAATCTTTTGCTTCGCCTGAAGCCTTAGGGATTAATTGTAAAACTTTTTTTGCAACCTTGGGTGTCATGGGTGCACCTCCCTCTTTTACTTCCCGTATAGCTTCAATTATTTTTTCGGGAGGCGTGATTTTAAGCAGGTATCCCGAAGCACCGGATAATATGCATTCAAATATATTTTCATTATCATCAAAAACGGTAAGCATAATTATTTCAAAAACTCTATACTGGAAACTTGACTTAATCTTTTTTAAAGCCTCCTTTCCAGACGTGCCAGGTAGATCTATATCCATCAAAATTACATCGGGTTGATGGGTTTCCACATCTTTAACAACATCATTAGCATTAGAAAAGGCCCCCATCAACTCAAAATCTGCACACGATTTTACCATGTGCGATAACGTGTATAAAAGATCGGGGCTATCTTCATATACCAGTATTTTAATTTTGTTTTGATTTCCCATATTTGACATTCAAATGTACATTCAATTAATTACTTACGCAACCACATAATCATGGGAGAAAAAAGATAAGTGCAATACTTGTTCCCTGTCCTTCCTTACTCTCAATACTAAGTTTTCCATTCAACAACTTTGCGCGGTCTTTCATGTTTTTTAACCCATTGCCGGCAGTGGATGCATCTGCGGTATTAAATCCAATTCCATTGTCTGCAATATTCATTTCAATTTCTTTACCCTTTATTGAAATGGTAACGCTTGAGGCTGAACATTTAGAATATTTTGCTAAATTATTTACAGCTTCTTTAAATATAAGGTAGAAGTTTCTTCGTTGCTCCATATACAGATTAACATCACCTATTTTTCCGGTTACGTTAAAACTATACTCTATCCCCTTTAATTCCATAATTTCGGAATAATGCATGCGCATCCTGGTTAAAAGCAACTCCACCGAGTCGTTTTCCGGGTTAACTATCCACACAATATCATTCATCGATTCCATGGTTTTGTGCGAAGATTCTGATATTTTATTAAAAATGAATTGATTCTCCTCCTCGGTCGGAGGTTTATTTTTCATTGCCATTTTACTGATCATGAAAATGGAACTTAACGAAGAACCAATATCGTCATGTAAGTCCCTGGCTAAACGTTTCCTTAGTTTTTCTGCCTCTATTTCCCTTTGTATCCTTAAATAATAAAAAAGTGAGCCCAGTGCAAAAATGATCAAGCCGCAAAACGTAAAGAACCACCAAGTCTTCCAGTAAGGGGTAGTTACGTGGATAGATATGGGATGCGCGGTTTCTGTCCAGTCTCCGTTTACATCCTGTACCTTAAGATGCAAAACATAATCTCCGCCCGGCAGGTTAGTATAGCTGGCAAAATGCCTGTCTCTGCAATAGTTCCAGTCATTATTAAATCCTTCAAGGTAATAGGCAAACTGGTCCTGCGATTCGTTTTGAAAATCGAATGCCGAAAACGTGAATGATATTATATTGTCATAGTAATTTACATAAAGAGGTTTACTTATATCTTCCAGGTATTCTTTATTCATAATTGAAATAGAGGTTATTTCGGGATGAATTTCAGGCAAGGGGTCATTGATTTCTTTTGTATTAAAATGCAGTAACTGGCTGCCACCGGCAAAATATATTTCACCGTTTTGCGAAGCACATCCTGTTATTTCGTTCATAGTGGATATTTTACTGGCTTCAGGATAATAAAGAAACCTATTGTCGTTTAAATCCCAGCACGAAAGCCCTTTGCAGGTTGCAAGCCATACAACACCATTTTTACTGTATACAATTTTTCTAATCTTATTATCCTCGGGCCATTTGTCATTCCTAATGTTTCTGAATTTTTTGGTATGGTCGTTATAAACTATTATTCCGTCTCTTTGGGTTGCCATGTAAGTGTTTCCTGCATTATCACATGAAATATCGTATATCCAACCCCTGGTTATAACCTCGCTTTTTTTATCTCCCGGTTCATTCCAGGTAACGCTATTAGTTTTTGCTTTAATACAATAAAAACCATCTTCGTATGTTCCAACCCATTTATTCCCTTCAGTATCTATGGCCATTGATTTAATATAGTTTCTGTGGTAGGAAGCAAAGCTTGTGTCGCCTTCAAAGTAATGTTTCCCTGTATTGGTAATAGGATCATAAGAATATAATCCGGCAGAATATGTGCCGAACCAAAATATGCCATTTTTGTCCCTGGCAATTCCCCGCGCAGTGTTTCTATACAAACCCTGCAGTTCCGGAATAGGTTTTGAAACCGTATCAAAAGTGTAGGTCTTTATTTTAAACATTGAGTATCCGCCACCCTCTCCAATATAAATGGTATCGCCTGCAGGATACAAATCAAAAAGAGTATTGCGTCTTTTTGCATCTGTTTTTGAAAACGGAAAATGATACCGTGAAAATTTATTTGTACAGGGAGAATATCCTATTAAGCCATCGCCGGAGGTTCCCATCCATATATTTCCTGTTTTATCCGTACACATATCCACTATGTTCGTACCTGTTAAACCGTCAATTCCCCAATTGTTGGTAATAGACCAGTGAAAGTACAATTCGCGGTAATTAAACCTGTTTATCCCATTTTCCGTACCTAACCAAATGTTATTTTGGTTGTCTTTAAACATGCACCAAATTCTATTGTTTGATAAGCTAAATGAGTTGTTGGTTTCTGGGTAATAAGCCCAATATAAATGTGTTTTTGTGTTTAAAAAAAATAATCCGCCTGCATATTTGTTGTCGTAGCCATATAATGTTCCAACCATCATAATGGTATCATTCAGGCGGCAAAAATCATACGTAATAAAGCGCTGTGCATAATCGTGTAATGTATCCAGCGAATACATGGTTGAGGTTAGCGAAGTAGGATTAACCCTAAATGTTCCTTCATTTTTATAGTCGCCAAACCACAGATCGCCATCTTTTTTATCCTGATACAACATGGTGAAAAGCCCGGAGCCTTTATATTTTTTGGTGTTTATTACAGGCTTTAAGGTTTTACAATAATCATCAGAATAAAGCAAGGCAGTATCCATTAAGATAAACATGCGGCCTGCAGAAGTACATTTTATTCCGTGAATAAGTGGCCCGTAGTAGTCTTTTTCTGAAACAGACTTAATAAGTGTGAATTGAGGATTAGCAGGATCGGCTGTATATATGCCGGTATTTGTAGATACCCATAACATCCCCCTGTTATCCTGTGCAATATTGGTAATGTTGTTATTGCCAAATTTGGCCGACCACTTTTCAAAATAGTAATTAATAAATCTCTTTTTTACGGGGTCGAAATGGCTAAGACCAAAATCTGTGCCTATCCATATGGTATGAAGACTATCCTGGTACATGCAATTTACCCTATCGTTGGCAAGTGACGTGGAATCTTTATCAGAATGATAATACCGAACCATGTTATTCCCGTCAAATCTGGCTAATCCGCTTTCAGTGCCAATCCATACATATCCTCGGCTGTCTTGCAACATGCAATACACTATCTTATCCGGAAGGCCATCTTCTACCTTAAGATGGCTAAAGCGAATTTCATCCTGGGCTTTAGATAATATAGTTGCTCCAAGCAAAAAAATAATAATGTACTGCTTCAATGTCATGAACGTCGCTGAACTTTTTGCCAATATTACTTAATTCTGCGCAGAAAATATCTAAGGGATATAGCTTGTTTTTTGCAATTGGAAAAGAGCTTTACCGCTGTCAATCACTTCCCCCATAAGCATGGGGGAAGTCAATAAAAACCGCTTTTATATTAAGACTGTCGTGGTTAAATAACACAAATTTGCCGGCAAAAAATAAAACGTATCATGAGAAAAAATAATCTACTAATCTCACTCCTTATGGTAATAGGAAGTATAACGGTTAAAGCACAATACACCGATCTGCTTGATTTTAATGGCAGCCTCAACCCGCAAGGTGACAACCCGCAAGGTTCTCTAATATTTTCAGTTACGGGAGATACAGTATTTGGAATGACAGGTGGTGGTGGTGCGAATAGTGATGGTGCGGTTTTTTCTGTTAAAACCAATGGAGCTGCGTATCATGATATGCTTGATTTTAATGTCACCAATGGGCGGGCTCCTGCAGGAGATTTAACATTTTCCAGGCATAGGGATACATTATTTGGAATGACGCTTAACGGAGGGGTAAACACTAAAGGCAATATTTTCTCCATTAAACCCGATGGATCGGGATATGTGGACATGTTTGATTTTAATTTCAGTAATGGCAGGTTTCCGGAAAGCAATCTAACACTTTCTGTTACGGGGGATACATTATTTGGAATGGCTAATTCAGGAGGTGCAAATAATCTTGGCGTTATTTTTTCTATCCGTACTAATGGAGCAGCATATACTGATTTGCATGATTTTGTTGGGGCCAATGGTCAATATCCCAACGGTGCATTAACATACTCAATTACGAAAGATACCCTGTTTGGGACTACGTACCAGGGAGGTGCACATGGTGCAGGTGTTATTTTTTGCATAAAAACAGATGGAAGCGGGTATCATGATTTGTACGATTTTGCAGGAGGTGTCAGTGGTTCTACGCCGCTCGCTTCATTAACGCTCTCTACTAACGGAGATACGCTCTTTGGTTCTGCTTCCATCGGAGGAGCGAACGGCCAGGGACTTCTGTTCTCTGTAAAGACTGATGGAACAGGATACCGCGATATACTTGACTTTAATGGAGCAAGCAGCCCACAAGGTAGTGCTCCTCAATGCACATTAGCGCTTTCAGGAAATACCCTATATGGTGTGACACCAACCGGAGGAGCAAACAATATAGGCGTTGTATTCTCTGTGAATACCAACGGAACTCACTATGTTGATATGTTCGATTTTACCAGCCTTACAGGGTCTACACCGTATGGTTCAGTAGCCCTTACAGGAAGTACACTGTATGGGATGACTTACCAGGGAGGTGCTAATAGCCGTGGAGCGGTTTTTAGCTTTCTTACATTAAATGCAAACGCCGTGGTAGACAGTAGCTCAACCGAATGCAGAAACGCAGGACAAGCTACAGCAACACCAACAGGAGGTACGGGGCCTTACACCTATTTATGGGCTCCGGGCGGCCAAACTAATGCAACTCTTACGGGCTTATCAAGCGGCACATATACTGTTACCGTTACCGATAGCCATAATTCAATTTCTATACAAAGCATTATCATCACACAGCCCGCTGCTCTTAATATAATACAGGATTCCGTTAATGCTACATCTGGTTGTAATGGTTCTGCTAAAGTTATTGCAAGTGGTGGAACAGCACCCTATACATATAACTGGGCAGGTGGAGGTACAAACGATACAATACAGGGTAAATGCGCCGGAAATTACTGTTGCATCATTACAGATAAAAATGGTTGCACACAAAATGTATGTGTAACCATTTTAAATGCTACAGGAATAAATGAGATATCACATGAGAGTAAAAATATAAAGATATGGCCCAATCCGACTACCGGTAAGTTTAGTATCCAATCACCCATCGCCGGGCAGGTAGCAGTGGACATTTATAATATGATGGGAGAGAAAGTGCTTACACAAAAACTTACAAGCGCCCCATTAAGCATGATAGACATTAGCTCTCAGCCTGAAGGAATTTATTTCTGCAGAGTGACGGATATTGATGGAAAGTCTTTAGGAACATCAAAAATAATTATGCAAAAATAATTTGCAAATAAACTATGAAAAAAATATTTGTACTCATACTGTCGCTAGTTTGTTTAGGAGTAGGAATTTCAAGGGCTCAGCTTAAAAAGCTATATACTTTTCCTCATGGAAGTAACTCAACTGAAACATTGGCCCTATTAGGAAATAAACTGTATGGCACCGATATTATTGGGGGGCTTCATGATAGTGGCTGCGTTTTTTCAATTGATACTGATGGAACAGGATACACAGACTTGCATGATTTTGCTGGCCCTGATGGACTTGGACCTATAGGTAGCTTATTGCTTTCGGGAAGTATATTGTATGGGATGACTGCAGAAGGAGGAGTTCATGATAGTGGTACTATATTCTCAATCCGTACAGATGGAACAGGATTTAAAAAACTGTTCGATTTTAGCGGGCCTGATGGCAAAGTTCCGTTTGGCCCTTCGTTACGGCTTATGGGCGGCACTTTATATGGTATGGCAAGTTATGGAGGAGTACTGGGCCAAGGCTGTATCTTTTCAATTGATACGAATGGTGCCGGATATAACGATTTGCATGATTTTGCTACGCCTAAGGGTGCAAGGCCTTTCGGTTCACTGGTCATCTTAAAGAATACCTTATTTGGGACAACCACATTTGGTGGAACAAGTGATTCCGGTTGTCTTTTTTCCATGCACCCCGATGGCAGCCATTATAAAGTCCTGTTCAATTTCAATACCGCTACCGGGGGCTTGCCTTACTGTACATTAACTTACTCGGGTGGTACATTTTACGGAACTTTACTATACGGTGCACAACTTGGTATAGGCTGTGTTTTTTCAATAGACACAAACGGCACCGGATTTACCGACCTACACGACTTTCTTGGACCCAATGGAGCTCAAAGTGCATCTTCATTAACTTTAATAGGAAACACATTAGTGGGAATGAGCGGTATTGGAGGCACACATGACAGTGGCTGTATTTATTCCTTATTAACAGATGGCGGAGGATATAAAGATATTTACAACTTCGACCACACTGGATGCTTTCCTTATCAAAACTCTCTTACTGTTTCAGGAACCACATTGTTTGGTATTGTACCTAATGGTGCTGCATTTAACAGTGGTATTATTTTTAGCTTTAAACAGGTTGGCCTATCGGTAAGTGAGTTAAATGAAGTTTCAGAAAATGTTGTTGTTTATCCTAACCCGGGAAAGGGCATATTTATGATTCAGCAACCCGTACCCGGCGAAGGGATAAATGCACTTGAAATATACAACCTTTTAGGAGAGAAAGTGTATTCGCATTCTCACATTATTAACGACGAATCCCTCATGACTTCCAATAATAATAACACGAATAAATTAGCAGATTATCAAATTGATTTATCTGAAAAACCTTCGGGGATATACTTTATTAAAGTACAAACCAATAAGGACACACAGGTGGTTAAGGTGTTAAAGCAGTAAAGTTGTGGTGAGTGATTAGTACTAAAGAGCCCCGTCTAAAAGCGGGGTTTTTTAGTTAGTTTCATTAGCCATTGCTACATTTTCTGTGGAAGAATCAAAATTCGCATGGCACCAGGCAGATACACATTTATTTGGGGGTTTAATTGAAAATAGCACTCTGAAAGGCATTTATTTTTTTCAATCCAATTCCATTCTTCTTACCCTCTATATAAAGAATAGAACTTTTTATTCTATTCTGAATATTAATGAGCAAGTTCTCTCATTGGGATAACTACTTTCAATATTCTTGTTTACGATAACCTTTTGATTCAAAGCTGATTTAATGGCAACCAATACACGATCAATTCTTTTAAGCATACAGTCCCCAATTCAGTCAAACGTTTATACATGTTTGTAGGTTCGTATAGAGGTTTTTTCTAAGCAAAATAAGATGAAAGCGGCTTTAAATGTGCGTATATATTTTTATAGATATCAAGAATCTGTTTCGCTCAGGACCTTATAAAAAGCCCATAAACTTAATGTTTACGGGCTTTTATTGATTCGGCTCGAATTTCATCAAACCTTCTCACCATCCGATTAAGAGGGGTGTTAACGTAAGTAAAGTTCATTTTCTTATCGCAAAACACAATTTAAATTTAATTTAATCGTATTAAAATAAAGCAAATAAAAACTGCCGTCAGCTTTTGGCCAACGGCAGTTTTGTGGTTTATGTGGATGTTTCCTAGCGTGCAATCATCAATTTATCGCTTTGTATCAGGTCTCCTGATGTATCAAGTATCCTATAATAGTATAGGCCAGTTGGTAAATCGCTAGTAGATATGCGTGTGATATTATCCGTCATATCCACGCAACGTATTCGCTGGCCCACAGAGTTGTAAATACAGATGTTTTCCACTTGTCCGGTACTCAACTCGGTTTCTATAGTTACCATAGAGTTGGCAGGATTAGGATATACATTAACGGATCTGTACATTAAGCTGCTATCTTGTTTGGTTTCACCTGGCTTTTGCGGAGAATGGCAATGTACACCTAACACGGTACCCGAAGCCGTAGCTGTACATCCGTTAGCATCTGTAACTGTTACAGTATACATGCCACCCGAAGAGCTTGAAATGGTAGAGGTGGTGGCCCCTGTATTCCAGAGGTAAGAATACGGAGAAACCCCGGGTGTAACAGTAGCGGTCGCACTTCCGTTAAAAAATCCTGTGCAATATGGTGAGGTGTTTACTACCACTTTAAGGCTATCTGTGCCTATGGTAACACTGGCTGTAACGTTACAACCATAGCTGTCTGTAACAGTTACAGTATAGGTGCCTGCTCCAAGGTTACTTGTGGTAGTAGCACCTGTGCCTCCGCTGGGTGCCCAGGCGTAGGTGTAAGGTGTACCGCCACCACTTGCAGTTACTTTAGCCTGTCCTATAGCTACACTTAAGCAAGCACTTTTTAACACGCTTGCCGAAGCTGCCAGGTTATTGGTATGGAAGGTAATAGAAGCGGTAGCCGTGCAGCCATGTGCATCTGTAACTGTTACGGTATACGTACCGGCACTAAGGTTGGTTTGCGAAGCGTTAGTAGAACCGTTAGACCACAGATAGGAATAGGGAGAGGTACCTCCGCTTGCCGAGGCGGTAGCCTTGCCCGGGTTGCCCGAAGTTATGCCATTGCATATGTTGAGCGATGCTATATTCGCACTTAAAGCAGCAGCAGGTTGAGTAATGGTTGCCGTAGCTGTAAAGGTACATCCGTTATGGTCGGTAACAGTTACGGTGTACGTACCGGCACTAAGGTTGGTTGTAGTGGTAGAACCTGAACCACCACTTGGGCTCCACGAATAGGTGAGTGTTCCGGTACCGCCGCTTGCACTTACGCTTGCTTTACCTACGGTATTGCCATAGCAGGGTTCGTTATTTAACACGGTAGTGCTTCCGGTTATTGCTGTTGCGGGCTGTGTAATAGTAACGCTAGCTGTAACCGAACATCCGTTAGCATCATGCACGGTTACCGTGTAGGTGCCTGCTGTAAGGTTGGTAGCGGTTTGGCCCGTTTGCGAGCCAGGGCTCCAGGCATAGGTATAAGGGCTTGTACCGCCAGATGGGTTGGCTTTGGCACTACCATTGTTACCACCATGGCAACTTACAGCAATAATAGGCGAAAAGGCAACCCCCAGAGTATTTGTAACAGTGTACGAAGCAGTAGCAGTACAGCCATGAGCATCGGTAACTGTTAGTGTATAGGTGCCTGCACTAAGGCCGGTAACAAAGGAGTTGGTGTTACCGCCCGGTGCCCATGAATAGGTGTAAGCAGGTGCACCACCGCTGGCGCCAGCATCTAAAGTAGCGGGTGCCCACCCACAAGGGCCAAGCTCGTTAGAGATGGAAGCAACCAGTTGAGCAGGTTGTGTAATGGTTACACTTGCGGTCACTGAACAACCGTTTGCATCATGAACGGTTACGGTGTAGGTACCCGCAGTAAGATTGCTAACTGTAGCACTACTGCCCGTAACCGGTGACCATGCATAGGTATAAGGGCTTGCACCGCCACTCGGATTTGCGGTGGCGCTGCCGTTATTACCGCCGTGACAACTTACATTAACAACCGGTGAAAAGGCAACTGCTAAGCTACCGGTAACGGTATACGAAGCAGTAGCTATACAACCATGTGCATCGGTAACTGTTAGTGTATAGGTACCTGCACTAAGGCCTGTAACAGAAGAATTTGTATTACCGCCCGGTGCCCATGAATACGAGTAAGCAGGCGTACCCCCGCTGGCGCCAGCGTTTAATGTGGCGGGTGCCCACCCACAAGGGCCAAGCTCGTTAGAGATGGAAGCAACCAGTTGAGCAGGTTGTGTAATAGTTACACTTGCGGTAGCCTGGCAGCCATCGGCATCAGTAACTCTTACGGTGTATGTGCCTGCTGCAAGGCCGGTAGCTGTTTGGCCGGTTTGTGAGCCGGGGCTCCATGTATAGCCGTAAGGGCCGGTACCACCCGTTGGGTTGGCTGTAGCACTGCCGTTATTGCCGCCATGGCAGCTTACATTAACAACCGGTGAAATAGTAACGGCAACTGATGCAGCCTGCGTAATAGTTACACTTGCAGATGCTGTACATCCGTTAGCATCGGTAATAGTTACTGTATACGAACCTGCCGTTAAGTTAGTAGCCGTAGCCGTAGCTTCTCCATCGGTCCATGAATAAGAATATGCAGGAGTGCCACCTGTTACAGATGCTGTAGCCTTACCGGGTACACATTCTGCATTAAACACATTAATAATTGTAACCGATGGGCATGTACCGCTAATACTGCTGGCAGGGCCGGTATAATTAGCTGTGCTGACAGGTCCATTGCAAGATCCTGTACCATTGGCACTGAAAGGAACGGTGCTGTTAGTGTAAGAGCAACTTGCATCAAAAGTTATACTTATGCCTACTTCGTTTTTATTGCTAAGTGCATGTGTACCCGGGAAAACGGTGGTGTTAGGAGGAGTATTAAGGAAACCGCTCACACCCAGATCCTGGTCTAACTCGAATGCGAGGGAGCCAAAAGTATGCCCATAATGATCTGAAAGTGTGGTATAAAAATTAGCGCTGCCATAAGGATAGTTCAATGTCATACCTGTAACACCATCCAATGTTAATCCGGCAGGCAGGGTAACGTTCAAATAAGGATCATTTACATCTCCTAAATCCGAACTGGTGAGCAGCATATTGTATGTAATTTTTGAATTACACAAGCCACTGCCTGTTACTACAGGATTTACACCCTGGCCAACAAGTGTTAATGCCGAGTTATTTATTAAAAACGTACTAGGCGTAGAGCTTTGCTGGCATGTTAGATTACTAAGGCTTACAGCATCAGTACCATCGCAATTTACACCGGCCAAAACACTATAATTTGCCGAGTAACTGCTGCCCTGGCCTGAAAGATATGTACATATACTTGAATTTACGGTTGCAACAATAGTTATGGTTATGCAACCACCAATAGGCACATCACCTATAGGCACCATGCAATCGGTGGTATTTTCAGTTAAAACTACCAATACGCTACCTAGGCCCGTAACCGTAACTGTAGCAGGGAAATTTAAGAACCCATTTAATTGCTGAAGATCTATCCACGAATTGTATGCAACATTGCCCGAGTTATTACAAACCACAATGTTAAACGTTACTGTATTGCCCACCACCGTTGCGCTTGGCGGGTTAACTGTTAGCACTGGTGTGCTGTGTACCGTATTAACAGGATACGAATTTTGATTTGGGGTTGTTTGTGTTTGTTGATAAGAAGCCAAAAAATTATTCGGATCCTTTACATTCGGATCGGTTTGTTGTACCGAGTTTGTAAGCGAATAACTTAGCGCAAACGTACCTGATGATGCATTGCATGCTGGCTGAAAGTGCAACTGGTAATACGCCGCATTTATATTATTACCTTGCTTACAATCGAACAAAGGCCAGCATCCGCTGGGGCTGCTTATGTTAATTGTATTGCCGGTTTGCGTAGCATTCATCGAATAGGTTTTAAATGCATTTGTGTTAGCTGCAATAAAATTATTGGTGCCCGATGCATCGTAGTCATCAACCGGTACAATGTATGTTGAGCTTGTTAACCTATACCCTGTAGGAACATTAAGTGTAATGGCATTTCCTACCTGTGCATAGGGCCTGAATTCATTAGGGAAATCGGGCTCGTTAGGATAGAGCGCCCCAATTTGTGAAAACCTGAGGTCAACTTCATAATCTGCGCAGGTGCTTATGCTGTTAGGTGCACCGGGAGGTGGAAGTGCTATAAAGTTGGCTGCGGGTTGAAGTATTGTAAAGTCCGCATGGTATGGGTCGCAGCTATTATCGGTATCTCCGCTGCTTATAAGTGTTCCTCTAAACGAACCTTCCAATTGGTCTAAATGAAACTTAGATGACGCAAAGAAGGAGATATTGTTACCTTCATCTGCATAACTGTTTGATGAAAAAGGTTGTGTTTTTACAACCAAATAAATATGTGCATCCAAACTTACATTCGTAGTTCCTTTCGTAAAACCTGCCGATGCAAAATTCGAAGTGTTAGGGTCGAAATAAAAATCTTCCCTAACATGACCATCGGCAAGTACACTGCTCGATAATGATATTTGCGATGCCGGAATAGTTACCTTGTTTGAACCTTGAGAGGCTATTATGTAACTCCTTGGATCAATATCAAAAATATTGGGTGTAGGCGCCCCAAAGGTATTAGGGATCCAGCTGGCATCAGAATAAGATAGCTCGAACATAATATTGCTATAGTCCGACCATTCCTGTCCTGTGCCTTGTTCAAGAACTCCAGTTAAATTCGAATAAACAACATCGCCGGGGTAGGCTCTATCAACACGGATAGGGTTGCTTGGGTCATAGTTTATAGTGGTCCATGAATTTACCGAATCTACCGGATCAAGCAAATTGCCGCTATTGCAAAGGTCGTAATGAGAAGTGTACGATTTGTTTTTCCATCCCACGGTTAACCTACGAAAAATTAGCGGGCCCGATGGTTCGAAGTTTGAAGAACCCAAACATCCGCCACCAATACAGTGCGTATATGTTTCTCCGTTGCCACAAGTAAGCTGATCAACACAGTTACTGCAAGGCAATGCTGTAGGATCACATACGTATTGTAAATCGTAGGTAAGGTTGCTCCAGCCAGCTGTGTTGGCACAACCGCTGCAATCGTACCAAATGGGTACATTAAAGCAATTAACTATGTCCGTTATACTTTCAGGTGTACAAACACCTGTAGGCAGTGTTTGCCCAAAATCTACCAGTATTTGATCTCCGCTGCATAGAGTCGGGTGCAAATCCTGTATGGTGGTCAAATTTAAGGTGTAAGTGGTAGCTGAAACGCAACTAAAATTGGGGTTTACATCTGCCGTGGGAACATTGCTTCCAACATAAGTATAAATGGTAGGGCCTCCTGTAAGGATAGGATCAGTAGTATTTAAGTGGAACCCATCTGGTAGATTTATCAATACCTGATGTCTTCCATTGGGGCAGTTAAATTCATAACCGCTACCCGACCATCCCTGTTTAAATGTGCCAGGACATATTTGTGCTTCAGTTGCATTAGTTATACCGCTGTACATATCAGGTACAGCTACAGTTAACGTTGAATTAGATGCAGCCTTTGTATTATAGTTGTACAAATTAGTAATAGGGCCACCCGTAGATAAATAAGATCCATTCATATTGTTGCCACACTGGTCTTTATAATAAGTGCTTACGCCCAGCGGAAAATAATCATTGTCGGCGCATGCATAGGCAAATTCTGCAGGGCAGCTTGTGCTGTAAGTAAAATCTACCGATACGGTAAATGAATTATGTCCGGGAGTATTAGGTAGTTCGGCTACCGCTTGGTTTATAGGGTCGGCATCGCCTTCCAGATCTTGCAAAGAATTACTGAAAATTGCAGGATTAAAACCAACGCTTGCATCGCCTTGAGGCAATTGGGTAAAGTCCATTTCGTATACTGTTAACCCTCCAGGGTTTAAATAGGTGTCGGTATTGCCAGGAACTATATGAACGAAGCTAGTATACCAACTTTTTGTTGTCCAGCCTAAGCTTGAAAGAAGTGTTCCATTTATTCTAAATTTGCTTGGATCAATACTTCCTAAATCGTTAGAAGTGTAAAAATACAATTGTAATGCTGTGGCCCTGGCATTACCAGCTGTAGGTGAAGGTGTGCCCGTTATATCGGTGCCTGTGTTTTCTATAGTAAAGCCTAATGTTTGAGTACCGCCGGCACAATTATCACCATTGCCTGTGGCTGTTAAAGGCGGGGCCTGTATAACGGGTATGCCGTTTGCAATAGTAACAGCACTTGATAAGGTGGTTGAATTACTGCAGGTGCCGCAGCCGGGTGCAAACACATAGCTTCCTCCGGCAACGTGGCATTGAATACCTTCAACAATAAGGTGTAGGTAAAAGTTGTCAATTTTTGTAAGAGCATTGTGGCCTAAAACTGAATTGAAATCGGTAGGCGCTATAGTAATACTGCCAAAGTTTTCATTTGCCGGGGCAATGTTACCAGGCAGCGTTACAGGATAGTTAAAAATGGTAAAAGGCGCAGTACCCAATCCGTTTTGGGGGAACTTTGATGCAGAATAGTAATAGCCAATAGCATGCAAGGTAGGATCTACTGTATAAGTGTAGGTTACATTATATATGTTATCTGTAGAGTTTGCGCTTGTATTAGTAATATCATATACAAATTCTGTAACCTCACCTACGTTAATTTCGGCCTCGCCGGGATAAGATCCGCCAGGAAATTGCCATGCAGCAGACATGGTAGATGTTTCTATATCCATATTGGCCGGAGAAAAGCTACCACCGCAGCCACCGGAGCTAATAACTGTAGCGCAGTTAGAACAAGCGGTTACGCAAGCAGTATTAAAATTAAATGCTATAGTAATGGCGGTATTATTAGTCCAGCCAGTCAGGTTTATGGCTATTGAATTAGCTGTAATAGTATAAGTTCCTAAGGTGGCTACTGTTACAGTGGGAGTACCTGTAATAGTTGCGCTTAATGCAGCAGGTAATGTTATAGTTACATTACTAAGGGTGCCGCCCGAACCATTGGTTAAGTTATAAATTACATTATAGCTGCCGCAACTGGTAAGCACTGAGGTACCGGTCGTAAGGTTATTATCTGTAAAAGCTTCGGTTATGCTTTTAATGCATTGCGCTTGTACTTTACTTACACCTAAAGTAAGTAAAATGGAACCTAGAAGAATTGTTCTTCTGATAAGAGATGTAAACATAGGTTAAGATTTAGTGGTTACTTTAGAATTGATATTTTCGTCTTTTCAATTTAGTAAGTTGTAAAACTATTTGATATACATAATAATTTAAGGCATATTATTAACGTGACAAATAAAAGCAAAATAGATACTACCTATAAGTCCTATTTAGTAAACTGCCGATTTGATTGAGTAGATTACCTGTTTAATTGAGCAGAAGACTCTTTCGGTGCTTTGAAATGGATGGTTAAATGCATTATTTGCAACTTTCATTTCAAATTAATTAGTAGCTCACTATTTAATTAGATATTTCAATATTTGAATTTCATCCGGAGTTTTTTTTGATTTATAGATGTATAACACATGGCATCCTCATTAGCCATAGTGCATTTCGCTTTTTCCGCTTTCTGAGCGTAGCCCACACCTTGGGTAAAAGCCTGTAAAAAGGGAATGGGATTAATGCTTGGAAAGCATTTTACTATTCACTATCTTTGTTAGATGCGACAGAACCTTAAATTAAGTATGGTATGAAAAACAGAATCTTTACTATTATACTTTCCGGAATTTTACTGCCGGCATTTCATACAAATGCTCAAACTTTCCTTAACCCCAATTTGGAAATTAAGAGCGAACGGAGCATGTATTCGAAAGTCTTTTTGAAACCGAACGGCGAACACGAAGCTATTTTATACGTATCCCCGGTTCATTACAAAAAAAATGATACTTGGGAAGAAATAAACACAGCGCTGACTAAAGATGATGATGGCTTTAAAAATGAGAGTAATGTCATTCAATCCTATTTTCCAAAAAGTATCGACGGTTCAAATAAAATAAAATTGATCCTCAACTCTAACGATGAAATATTTATCCACTCAGAAAAGAAACTGGTATTGCTAAATAATCAAAGTGACCTTAGCGTGGTAGCTGCCAATTCGAACAATTCAATTGCAAATGTTATTGATAGCAGCGTTACATACTCGGGTGTTTACAACAGTATTTCGGATGAATTTACTGTACTAAAAGGAGAGATAAAAAACAATGTTGTATTAAGTACTCAACCAACTCAATTAAACAATGTATCCTCGGGATATTTTGGCTTTCAGGAAACATTAGAATTACCGAAGGGATGGAAAATAATGGCGGCAGACAATGCTGTTAATTCATTAACTTCTTCATCTTTATCTATAGTTGACTCAAAGGGCAACCAGGTTCTTACTATTCCTGAACCTATTTTTTTTGATAATTATGAGCATGCGACAGACGGCTCAAATCCGGTTGAAGGTAAATATTTGGTAAAGCAAGAAGCCAATTGCTGGACTATTACCACCCTTGCTCCTGTAACGTGGCTAAAAGACGTAAATACCAAATACCCCGTCTCAATAGACCCCACAGTTGTAATAGCTGGTAATACGGGTGGATGGCAATCGCCTAACAATTTTGTAGATAATGCGGGCTTTGTATTTGTTGGGGTATGTTGCGGAAACTTAACACATAGAGCCTGGGTAAAATTTAATATTTCAAGTATACCAACTAATTCGTGCATTACAGATGTAGAGTTTCAAACAACTGCTGTAACCGAAAATTCCACTAGTCCTGAAGTAGTATTACTTAATGATGTTACCGGTGCTTTTGGCCCCTATGGCGGTATTATTCCGGCCCTTATAACGATTTTGGAACCTGATTCTATACTTCTTTCACTGCAACAACTTTGTCTGTTTATGGATATTATGTTTTAGGGCCGAATGCGAATGCACTATTGCAGGCTCAATTGCCAGGTGGTTGGTTCCAGGTAGCTTTGCAATTTCAAAATGAACCTTCCATCGACTGGAAAAATTTTAGTGCAACAAGTTCTAATTTAAAAGTTACCTACAATGCCCCCCCTTGTATTGTTTTACCTATAGATTTACTTTCATTTGCAGCAGTATGCAATAATGGTAAAGTAAATTTAACCTGGGCAACAGCATCGGAAAAAAATAACGATCACTTTACTATTGAAAGAAGTAAAGACGGAATTAATTACGAAACCATAGGAACAATTGCCGGTGCTCGAAATAGTAATCAAACTCTTAATTATTCTTTTGTTGATAAAGAACCGTTAGAAGGCACGTCGTACTATTCGCTTAAGCAAACAGATATTGATGGGCAGAATGAAAAGCTTAAGGTAATTACAGTAAGTTGTGATGATGGTATTGAATTTACTATTTATCCAAACCCGGGTACAGGAAAATTTATTGTTGAAGGAACCGAACAAAATAGCAATATCATTATTACAGATGTGTTGGGACAAACGATTTTACAAACTAAAAGTACAGGAGGAAAAACTGAAATTGATTTAAGTAATTGTTTAAATGGAATTTATTTTATCCGGGTTATTTCTAAAAATGGGCCTGCTACAAAGAAAATTATTATTACCAAATAAATTAATTTCTTCCGTATTAACGCCCCTAATGAAGCAATGGCTTACCCGGCTTAACTGTCTCATTTCAGGCCTTCTGTTCAATGCATCCTCATCACCGGTGCAAACTATACCATCGGAACATTTATTTACAAAATGTGTTTTACAATAACCCCTTCTTCCTGTTAAAGCTACCAGCTAAAGGGCTTGTCTTTATAGAGCAAGAAATAAACCAGGACTACCACGAACACGGTAAAAAAACTCATCATAAATACAGCAACCCTTTCTGATAACCCTAATTCTCTTTGAATAATTCGGATAGGTGCAGTAAAAATACGTGCTACTAAAGCACCAATTTTTTTGCCCGCACTACTTCCCTTTATAACCACAGCTTTGGCTCCCGCCCTATATGCGTTAACAGCTGATACTATATCCTCTTCTTCTGCCAGTAAGATAACCTCTGTTTCCGGGTTTGTTTCTTTTATTGATTTTAAAACTTCGCCGCCATTTTCCCCGTTAATGCGATTATTCAGAACAACTATATTAGTGTGCTCATCAACTTTTTCCAGGCAACTTTTACTACTATTGAAGGTAAGTATCTTTATGCCTTCTCCGAATTGGTTAAATAGAGAATTCTTCATTTCGGTAAGGGTAGACATATTATCGTCTACAATAAACAAGTTTAAACTTGGAGTTTTCATAATTATTCAGATTTATAAAAGCTTTAGGCTTTTGTTTATCTAGCAAATTAAGCAACGAAATTCCTTAAGCTTTTAAATCTTCGACGAACACGCTAAAACTATATGTAAAAACTCCAAAACCCGGTTTATTGTGTATACAAAGAATTAAGGGATGCTCCTTCAGTATATCGTTTAACACTCATTCCTGCTTGTTAATCGAATTTCCAAAAGCCTCCGATTCTACTGTGCCTTACTTTGCACCAATAAACGACCTAATAATTTATAAAATAAAAACTATGGAAACAAAATCAAAAAGCGAAATGCATGATGGAACAGAAACACTTGTAGAAAACTCAAGGTTGATGAAATTGTTTGAAGAAGAATTGAAGGATATTTACTGGGCAGAAAAAAAACTTACTGATGCTATCCCAAAAATGATTAAAAAAGCAACCTGTGGGGAATTAAGAACCGCTTTAACCAATCATTTGGAAGAAACAAAAGGACATGTTACACGTGTTGAACAAGTATTTGAACTAGTAGGTAAAAAAGCCTCAGCTCAAAAGTGCAAAGCTATGGCTGGGCTAACCGATGAAGCAGAGGAAATAATGAGCGATTGTGAAGACGGAGCAATGCTTGATGCCGGTATAATTGCAGCCGGCCAAAAAGTAGAACATTATGAAATTGCATCCTATGGCACTCTTATTCAATATGCAAAAACATTGCATCTGGATAATGTAATAGGATTACTCGAAGAAACACTTAAAGAAGAAAAAGCCGCGGACGAAAAGCTATCAGAAGTTGCACTTAATTCGGTAAACGAAAAAGCCGCATCAGAAGATAGAACTGGTTTATAGTAATTAAATTCGATAAAATGAAGAAAGCCTGCCTAGACAGCAGGCTTTTATTTGACCCGAAACCACTCGAATCCCGTATCTTATTTATTTAAAGTAAAGTAAAAAGTTGCTCCTTCTCCCGGCATTCCTTCGGCCCATACTCTCCCTCCATGCCTCGTCACTATTCTTTGTACAATAGCCAGGCCAATTCCTATACCATCGAATTCTTGTTTTGTATGTAGTCGTTGAAATACACCAAATAACTTATCGGCATAAGTCATATCAAAACCCGCTCCATTATCCTTAACATAGTATATAATTTTGCCTTCCTGCTCTTCACTTCCAATATTCACCTCTGGGTTTGCCTTTTTACTTGAATACTTAACTGCATTAGATATTAAGTTAGTCCACACATGTGATAGCAATGAATAATCGCCTTTTGCGGATAATAAGGAATGAATTTTAATTTCAGCCTTATTCATCATTGAAGAATTGACGTCTCCAACACATTTTTTTACAAGAGATTCAGTATCAATTTCCGATTTCTCAATTTCCTTTCTTCCCAATCTTGAAAATTGAAGCAAGTCATCAATCATCACACTCATTCTTGTTCCATTTTCCCTTATGCTTGCCAGCATCGCATTTCCTTCTTCATCTAACTTTGTTTTATAATCCTCTTCAAGCATCCTGGAATAACCTATCAATGCCCTCAGCGGAGCTTTAAGGTCGTGTGAAATAGAATATGAAAAAGATTCGAGTTCTTTGTTTGATACTTCAAGCTGATCATTATTATTTCTCAGATCAGTGTTAAGTTGCCTTATTTGTTCATCGGCTTTTTTTTGCTCCGTAATATCACGTTCGGTAATGGCTATCGATTTATGGTCGTTGCCCGGGTCTGTAATTACAGATGCCGAAAGTAAAACATCAACTATCTTTCCGTGCTTGGTTATACGCTTTGTTTGCAACGATTCGATCTCCTTGCCTTCTAAAATGCTATTCACTATTTTTTCTATCTCAGGCTGCATATGTTCAGGAATAATATTCCATATTTTCATTTTCAGGGCTTCATTTTCAGCATAGCCATATATTTTGGCAGCCCCACCGTTCCACGAAATTATCTTGCCTTCATTATCATGTATGTATATAGCGTCATTCGACTGCTCAACCACGGTAGCAAGGTAATCGCGTATTTTTTCAACTTCTTTAACTTCCGTTATATCACGCGCATTTACAAACCACTTTCTGTCTTTAAAAACAATTTTCCAGTGCAACCATTTTATCTTCCTGTCTTTACAATAAATCCGTGTTTCAAAAGATAATCGCTCTTTTGTATTTTTCCCTAACTCTTGTACAAAATTTCTATCCTCCGCATTAAGAAAAAATGGCAAAGCTGTTCCCATCGCTTCATCCTTGCCGTATCCGAGAATGTCTGTAAACGCACTGTTTATTTCTTCTATTTTAAACGTGGTAGCGTCAATTATTCCAATTATATCGGCTGAATTATTAATTAACAAAGCGCTTTTTTGCAGAGATAGATTTTTCTCGATAAGTTCCTTTTTCTGTAATTGAACCCTAAGAAGTACTGCCACTTTTGCCTTTGCTATTTCAGGGTCGAGCGGCTTAAACAGATAATCTACAGCTCCCTCTTCATACCCCTTCATCATAAATCTGTGCTCTTTCCTTTCCGCAGATGCAAAAATTATGGGTATATCCCTTGTTCTTCTATTCGATTTTAAGATTTGAGCCACTTCAAATCCATCCATATCAGGCATTTGAACATCCAGTATAATAAGGTCTATATCCTTGTTAAGAGTTGCCGTTAAGGCATCTTTGCCGTTAGAGGCACTTACAATGACCCTGTCTTTACCCACCAGCAGATTTTCAAGAACCATGATATTAGCAGGCTTGTCATCAACAACCAAAATTGTCGCTTTATTCAGTTTTTCCATTTCAATTAAGGTTTAATAGAAAATTTTGTATGGCGGATAACGTCATAACATGAGTTACTCCTTTTATTTGAATAGCAGCCAAGGGCATAATAGGAAATAGGGCTTCCTCGGGGGCCTGGGCTATGGTAAGGCCTTTATTCATCTTAATAGATAAAATACCTTTCGCACCATCGCTATTTGCACCTGTAAGGATTATGCCAATAAGTTTATCGGTATATACTTCTGAAGCCGATTCAAATAGTACATCTATTGATGGCCTGCTATAATTTACAAGTTCGTCTGCACTTAACGAAAAGGTTAAATCACGTTCAATAAGTAAATGATAATCGGGTGGAGCTATATATACAGTTGACCTTTCTATTTTCTCCTTCTCATCCGCCTGTTTAATCCTTATTTTACATTTATGTTGCAATACATCTTCCAATAAATCCTTTTTGTCCTTAGCCCTGTGTTGTACAATAATAATTGCCAACGGATAATCGGCCGGAAGGGCTTCAAGTATAGTGGTAAGAGCATGCAAACCTCCGGCAGAAGTACCCATTACGATTGCATTATATTTAGGTTGTCCGCTCAAAATTATTTTGACTTGATAAATATTTTTTCTTTTTTGTCTACATCTTCAAAATGTTTTCTTTTATCTGAAAATACGAGAGATTCCTTACTTCCTAAACCCAGAAAACCAAAGGGACATAAACTATCATAAAACAGGTTAATGGCTTTATTTTGAAGCTGTTGATTAAAATAAATAAGCACATTGCGGCAAATGACCAACTGAAATTCGTTAAAGGACCTATCTACAGCAAGGTTATGCGGAGAAAATACAATATTTTGTTTGAGTGCCTTATCGAACAAGACAGAATCATATTTTGCTTTATAATATTCCGAAAATGATTTTTTACCTCCAGCTTTTTGGTAGTTAGAAGTATAGCTCTTCATGTTTTCAATATTATATATGCCTTCTTTAGCAATTTGTAATGACCTCTGGTTTATATCCGTTGCATAAATAACCGAGCGGTTCAATAGGTCTTCTTCGTGAAGCAGAATAGCCATAGAATATACTTCTTCGCCAGTTGCGCATCCGGCGAGCCATATTTTAATAAAGGGATAAGTAGCCAACCGCTTCACTACATTCTCTCTTAAACTCTTATAAAAAGTGGGATCGCGAAACAATTCGGTTACGGTTACCGAAATTTCCAATACTAATTCTGCAAAAAAATCTTGATCCTTTAAAACCTTGCTGCTAAGTTCATCAACGGTCAGAATTTTTCGGGCTGCCATAAAATGATTCACCCTGCGGATAATGGAAGCTTCGGCGTAATCGGTAAAGTCATAACCGTATGCAAGACGTATGGATTCAAGTAGCTCCCTGAATTTTTTACTATCGAAACTCATATCATGCAATCCAATGGTTTAGCTTTTCAACCAAAAGTTTTAAATCAAGTGGCTTTGCAATATAATCCCATGCCCCTGCTTCCATACATTTTTCCTTGTCGCCTTTCATGGCCTTTGCGGTAACGGCAATAGCCGGTATCTGTTTTAATACATCGTCTTGTTTTAAAGCCTCCAGCGATTCATACCCATCCATTATGGGCATCATCATGTCTAAAAGAATAACATGTGGCTTTATTTCTTTGCTCAATACAAGCAACATATCTTCACCATTTTTGGCAACCATCACTTTAATGTCCAACGCTTCAAGATAGCTACTAAGGGCATATATATTACTGTCCTCATCATCAACTATTAGCACAATCTTATCTTTTAGTTTATCCATAATTTTATTTGTATAACCACACCCTCATAAGAGAAAGTAACTGTTCAATATTTACCGGCTTTGCAATGTAATCCGACATTCCTGCCTCAAGACATTTTTCACGGTCACCCTTCATGGCTTTTGCAGTAAGCGCTATAATCGGCATTTTATTAAACTTGCTTATACTCCTAATTTCACGGGTAGCCTCATAGCCGTCCATTTCCGGCATCATTACATCCATAAGCACAATATCTATTCCCGGATTTTCTTTCAGCATTTTTACAGCTGCTTTCCCGTTTTCAGCGGTAAGGCAATGTATTCCTTCTTCTTCCAAAACATTGGTAAGCGAGTAAATGTTTCTTATGTCATCATCTACCACAAGCACTTTCCTGTTTTTTAATACTTCGTCTGTTTTATGAAGTTTCCGTATTATATTTTGCTTTTCCTTTGGTAACCTTGCTTCAACCCTATGCAGGAACAGTGTTGTTTCATCCAACAAGCGCTCCTGAGAATCGGCTGTTTTAAGTACTACTGTATTTGCAAGTTTGTTTAATAGCTTACTTTCTTCTTTCGACAGGTCTCTGCCTGTGTATACTATTATAGGAACCTTTTTCAATTCTTCATGCCCTTTTATTTTTTCCAACAACTCGAAACCAGACATATCAGGCAGGCCAAGATCTACAACCACGCAGTCGTAGTTGTCCCTGTTCATCATATCAAAGGCCTCCTTACCAGAAAAAGCTGAATAACATTTAACATCGCCATTACCTATCAATTCGCGTATGGCGTTATTATGGTTTTCGTTGTCCTCTATAATAAGTAACCTCTTTAATTTTCTGTTTACAAAGTTTTCAATTTTGTCAAAGGCACCACGCAAATCCTCCTTAGAAACAGGTTTCCGCATGTAGTCAAAGGCACCTAATTCCATACCTTCTTTCCTCCTGTCAAACCCTGATATAATTTGTACCGGCACGTGTCGCAGATTAGGGTCATTCTTTAATTGTTTAAGCACCTCCGCCCCATCCATCACCGGTAATTTCATATCCAAAATAATGGCATCGGGTTTGTAATGCCTTGCGTAGCTTAATCCTATATTACCTTCATGGGCTATAATGGCTTTATATTGCCTTTCTTTCGCAAAGCCAAGTAACACTTTAGCAAACTCAGGTTCATCCTCCATAATAAGCACCACCTTATCGTTTTCTTTTATATCATAACGGTCATCAATAGTATCACTTTCTGTTATTACAAATTTTTCGACTGTATTCGCTTTGGGAGTTCCGTTGCTCTTCTTTTCCTTAATTTCAATTTTTCGCTCAACGGGTGCCATTACATTAACATCGAAGTTTTGAGGTATGTATAAAGTGAATGTACTTCCTTTGCCCTCTTCACTGTGCAAATGTATTTCTCCACCCAACGCATTGCTTAATTCCCGGCTTATAGATAAGCCAAGACCTGTTCCTCCATACTTTCTTTTTGTAGAACCATCCGCTTGCTGGAATGCTTCAAATACAATTCCAAATTTATCGGCAGGTATGCCAATACCTGTATCTGTTACAGAAAATGAAATAACATTGGGCACCCCGAACAACTTTTTATTTTTAAAAGGAATTTCTGCGGTAACCTCATCAATGTGAAGGGTAACCTTTCCACCCTTACCTGTAAATTTAAAGGCGTTTGATAATAGGTTTCGAAGAATTTGCTCCAAGCGCTGCTTATCGGTAACTAATATTTCGGGTAGCGCTTTTTGATTTGATTCAATTTTGAAATCTATGGATTTGTTTTTGGCAACTTCAGAAAACATAGATGCCATATCCATATTTATTTCCTCGAATGGTACATCCAAAATATCGAGTTCCATACGGCCCGATTCTACTTTCGAAAGGTCGAGTATTTCGTTGATGAGGTTAAGCAGATCGGCTCCTGAATTATGAATATTTTTTGCAAAATCTACTTCTTTAGTTCCCAGTGTTTCGTTTTTATTTTCCGAAAGTAACTGTGCCAGGATGAGAATACTGTTTAAAGGAGTTCGCAGTTCATGCGACATATTTGCCAAAAACTCTGATTTATATTTACTGGTAACTTCAAGTTCCCTGGCTTTATTTTCAATATCCATTTTAGCATTTTCCAGCCTTTCTTTTTGGTCTTCCAATAGGTTCGCCTTTTCTTCCAACTCCTCGTTGGTCTGCTGTAATTCTTCTTGCTGAGCCTTTAGTTCGCTTTCTGATTTTTCTAATAATCCGGTTTTTTCCTGCAGTTCTTCGTTCGATTGTTTTAGTTCTTCCTGTTGAGCTTCCAGTTCTTCTGCCTGCCTTTGGGTTTCTTCAAGCAATTCTTTTAGTTTTAAACGCGATTGCGCTGTGTTGAATGCAATACCAACATTATCGCCTATCATATTTAAAAACTGCATATTCAGGTCGCTAAATTCGTGTGCAGAACCTACTTCAACCACACCTTTTACATCTCCATCATACATAAATGGGAAAACAATAATATTTTTTGGTGTAGTGTTTCCGAGCCCTGAGTTTATTCTTATGTAATCATCGGGCACCTGGCTGAATAAAATAGGTTTCTTTTCCAGTACAGATTGACCTACCAGCCCCTGGCCCGGTTTAAAACTATTCGCATTATCTTTTCGGTATTGGAAAGCGTAGCTACCTACGAGTGTATATGCCCCATTATCTTTAAGGTATATAGCGCCAATTTGCGCTTTAAGATATGTAGCAAGCTGGGTAATTATATCCTGTGCAAGCTCCTTCAGTTCCTTTTCTCCACGTATTTTATCATTCAGTTCGCTATTGCCGGTTAAAAGAATGTTTTTATCCGATGATTCTTTTTCTGCCCTACGCAATGCCTTTAAATTGGTATTGATAATAATATACACCGTAATAAGAACAATAGCAATTACAACAAGTAATATTATAAATACAAAATTGAAATTTCGTGTATCTGCTTCGCTGGTTGCCTTACGTATAACAAGCAGCCCCGATTCTATTCCGTCAGAATTTGCAATAGCTTTCCGTATAGCATCCTCAAGGCGTTTGCCTTCACCATTAGCTATCCATGCCCTGGCACTATCTATCGATTTTGTTTTGCGTAGATCAATGCAATGTGTAAGATACTGTATGCTTTTGCCAATAAGCGAATTTATTGTATCTATATTCCTTTGTTGTACAGGGTTATCAATTGTGAGTCCCTTTAAACTATCTATGTAGGATGCTATAGTTATTTTAGCCTTCTCAAAAGGTTCCAAATAATTATCTGTACCTACGACTGCGTATCCGCGTACCCCGGTTTCTAAATCAACGGTTGAAATTAATACCTGTTGCAACTGGAAGCGCACTTTTTGGGTATGTTCAACCCATTGGTCGGATGCGACAACTTTTTCGCTGTTGCTAAAAGAATATATGGCAACCACCAGCAATATAAATGCCGCGCCTATAAATCCTACCAGGATTTTTCGGTCAAGTGTTAATTTAAACTTCATAAGCAATCAGGGTTTAGGGTTCCTTTACACGTAAAATTTTAAAGCTGCGTAATCTATAAATAAAAATTGCATACAAATGCAAAACATGTAATGAATGGGAAAAAACATGTAATGAACTGGGTATTTTGTTAAAATTGGAACCATAAAAGGACATCCCATTCATATTTATGAAGATAGCCCGTATATTCCGTTCAAGGCATAAAAAAAGGCGCAAATAGCGCCTTTCTTTATTACATTAATCTAAAATGTAGTGTTATCCAACCACCGGAACCAAGCCATGATTTAACATTGCCTCTTTCAGTTTTGCCATATCAGGTGGGCCACCAGCATTAATAATAGCAGCAATATCATAAAAATAATCAGGCCCCATCAACCCCGGATTTATAAAGCATAGAAACTCTATTTCTTCATTACTTTTATTTGCAAAGGCATGTACGGCACCACGCGGAATAAACAGCGAATCGCCGGGGCTCAGTTCAATAGTTTTTCCGTCAACCGTATAGGTAACTGTACCTTTCAGGCAATAAACCGATTCGTCAAAGTTTTTATGGTAATGCGGAGCAGCAATTTTTGCTCCCGATGATATTACACATTTAAACATAGTAATTTGATTGCCTGTGTCATTGGCATCTAAACAGAAATGTACTTCCATTCCACCGAATTTAATAACGTCTTTGTTTTTCATAATGTTTAATTTATTTACCGCAAAATAAGTTGATACTCTTCAGATAAAACTTGTTTCAAATCAAGAAATGAATTACATCTTCGTATTCCTCCTTCTTATCCGGCTATATGTTTCCGGCGTTACTCCTATATACGCTGCTATTTGGTATTGAGGCAAACGCTGCAATAAATGTGGCTTTTCACTTACAAGCCTTCTGTATTTTTCATCAGGTGTTTCGTTATGAGCCCGCCCCACTTCTTCCTTTAATTGCACCATAAGGCGCTGGTGATTTTTTATATGGTACAATGCAAATGCCGGAATTGTAGTGATTATCGTCTCCCAATTCTTTAAATCTATATAGAGCACATCCGTTTCCTCCAACGCCTGCAGATTTAGATTAGTAGGAGTACTATGTAAAAAGCTCATCAACTCGCCGCAAAAAGAACCTTCCTCTGCAAAATAAATAATACGCTCTACCCCTTCAGGGCTTATATAGTATTGCCTAATACAGCCTTTTAAAACAAAATATGTATACTTAACTACTTCTCCTGCTTTAAAAAGTATTTCATTCTTCTTTACATGTTTTTCCCGAAAAAAAGATAACAGCTTAGGAAATTCCTCGTCGGGAAACCCATATTTCGATTGTAACTCCTTTAAAAGCAAGTGTTGTTCCATTCTTTATAGTTTATTTATAAAAAATCAATTATTTACAATTTTTGCCTTGCATAGGCGGCTTTAACTTTGTAACTTTGTTTACAAATATCACTTTTAAAATTCAAATCTTTAACAAATAAAAATCAAATTATCATGGCTAAAACATCCATTTATCTCAACTTTCAAGGCAATTGCGAAGAAGCCTTTAATTATTACAAAAAAGTATTTAAAAGCGATTTTACGGGCCAGGTTTTTCGTATGAAAGATGGACCACCTATGCCCGGCGCACCCAAGCTTTCGGATAAGGAAGCTAACTGCATTATGAATATTGCACTCCCTATATTGGGTGGCACCGTAATTATGGGTAGCGATATGCTGGAATCGATGGGACATAAAGTAAAAATTGGTAACAATACCACCATTAGCCTTGAGGCGGACACAAATGAAGAAGTTGACCGTTTATATAAAGCCCTTTCGGAAGGAGGCTCGGAAATGAACGCACCTATGGAAATGTTTTGGGGCTATTGGGGTGTTTGCCTCGACCGTTATGGCATCCGCTGGATGTTTAACTGCATGAAAAAATAAATATTCAACCAGGTAAAAACCAGCAATCCAATAAAGGCATTGCTGGTTTTTTATCATTACTACTAATTCAGTTCCTTGCAAGTAATATTTTATCATGGAAGATTCTATTCTACATATTTCTGACACAGCATACTGGATAGCCGGGTTTAGAGCTTTGGAAACAGAAAGAAGGGATGCTGTATTTAAAGATGTTTTGGCAAAAAAACTTGCAGGAGAAAAAGGGTTACAAATGGTTGCTGAAACACCTCACAGCAAGGCAATGGCCTTTGCCATGGTTATAAGAACATCGGCAATAGACAGGCTTGTCCTGTCCGCCGTTTCGCAAGGGATAGATGCAGTAATTAATTTAGGTGCCGGACTTGATACGAGGCCTTACAGGCTACCCCTGCCAACCGAGTTACAATGGATAGAAGTAGACTTTGAAGGACTTGTTAAATACAAAAACGAAAAGCTGGCAAAGGAATCACCTGTTTGCAAACTAAAAAGGATACCCGCAGACCTGTCTGACGATACAAAGAGAAAAAAGCTCTTTTCAACACTGGGCTCTGAAGTAAAAAAAGCATTGGTAATAACCGAAGGAGTGATAGGATACTTAACCAATGACCAGGCAGCCAAACTATCAAAGGATATTTATTCAATACCTTCATTTGCCTTTTGGATACAAGACTACAGCCAGGGTAAAATGAGAAAACACCGACGTTCGAAAAACCTGGTTAAGATGGTTAAGAATACTCCGCTTCAATTTAAATGTAAAGACCCGATTGGCTTTTTTAATGAACATGGCTGGAGGTTAAAAGAAAACATTTTTATACTGGACGAAGCAAAGCATGTTGGCAGGCAAATGCCAATGATGTTCCCCTGGAACTTGCTTCTTAGGATACCCGCGGTAAGGCAATTGGGTAATAAAACCTATGGGTATGCCATGTTTGCAAAAGCATAGTTTTTCTTAGATACGTTAATCTACTTGTATTAAGTATTTGCTCTGTAAATTTTCCTGCTGTTACCTTTCTGCCTTTAGGCAATTTTGGGTTTGATCCATTTGAAAATTATTCTACCTCAATCTTCCTGCTTGCGGGCCTAAAGTACCAGGACACAACAACAAAAATAGCCTGGAATACCGGACCAAGAATTGACTTTACAGCATAATCGCCGACTGCTAAATGCGAAATAAGTGCGCCCGTCATCGCGAAAAAGAGACCTGCGTAGGCCCATTCTTTAAGCAATTTAAACTTAGGAATTAAAATAGCTATAACTCCCAATATTTTCCATACACCAAGTAGAGTTAGAAAATAAAGCGGGTACCCCAAATCGGTCATAATCTTTACCCACTGATCATTTCTAAGCACTGCAAATATTCCGCTTTGTAACATGCCTATAGCCAATAAGGCTGTGGCAACCCAATAAATAATCTTGTTTCTCTTTTCCATGTTTTATTTTTTTAATTATTTACTTTTTAAAATTGTTTGTTGGGCTCCGGCTTAATCGTCTATTCCTTTTCCCATCAAAATTTGAGGTACATATTTTTCCACCCTTGCCTCCCGTGTTTTAGATTGCTTGGGTTGAGAAAAATGAAAAAGATATCCTCTTTGCCTGCCGGGTGTCAATGCATAGAAAGCCTTTTTTAAGACAGGGCTTTCGTCTAATCTGCTTTGAAACTCTTCCGGAATACTAAAGTCGGAAGTCTTTTTTAAAGGTATCTTCAATCCTGATTTTTCTACTTCAATAGCTTCTTTAATGTATGCTTTCATAATAGATGCCCGTTTCTTAACCTCCTTAATATTAGCAAACCTCACCTGCCTTGGCACCTGAACATTAGGCGTTTGTTGTATCAAAATACCATGCTCGTCTTTTAACAAAGCACCTTTAAAAAACAAGTAGGCGCAATATTCTTTAAATCCATGTATTAACACAATGTTTTTATCACCCAATGTGTAACAAGGATTGCCCCATTTTAATTCTTCAGTTAGTCCACAACTAAGTGCAATAGCTCTTAATTCCCTGTATTCTTCCTGCCACTTGGTAGGTTTGGTAAAAAACCAATCTACTTTAGGATTCGTTCCACTTGTCTTCATATTATTTACTCATTAAAGCTTGCAACCTGTCGTGAGCCATACTTAAGCCTTGTGCAAAAGGCATCTTAAGTACCTGGTCTCTTTGTGCAACCGATTCATATATTACATGCATATTCAATTTACTGGTTTTATCGGTCAGTTTTACAAACTCATAAACTTCCAATTGTACACCCATTGGTGCATTCTCCATTTCGAATGTACGGACGATTTTCTTATTTGGAGTAAACTCGTGATATGTTCCATTGGCGCTAAATACAACCTTTCCACTTGCATCTGTAGATTGCAGTTGATAACTGCCGTGTTTCTTCCCTTCGAACTTTAAGATTTTGGCTGTTGTATACGGGTTGGTCATAACCTGTTCAATGATGCCAGGATCTGCATGAGCCTTAAATAACAATTCTACAGGCAAATCAAATTCGCGGGTTATAGTTAAATCCTGTTTGCCATCTTCGGCATGTACTTTTGTTTTTAGTTCCATATTATCTATTTTTTGGTTTTCATTATGCTTTCCAGTTTATTAAACCTATCATCCCACATTTTGCGGAACGGTTCAATAAAGTTTGCTATTTCTTTCATTTTGTTAAGATTTAACTGATAATACATCTCCCTGCCATTCTGTTCCTGTTCAAGCAATTTACATTCGGTAAGTATTTGCAGGTGTTTTGAAACGGTTGGCCTTGCCGTATCAAAGTTTGCGGCTATTGCACCAGCTGTCATCGATTGTGTAGCAACCAATAGTAGTATGGCTCGTCTTGTCGGGTCGGCTATCGCTTGAAATACATCGCGTCTTAAATTCATTTTGTAGCTATTTGACTACAAATATATATGAAGTTATTTGACTACGTATATATTTTTTTGACTTTTTTCCTGGCACTGCTGCAATTTATTGATTATTAAAATATTATAAATAAAACGTGAACTTGCTTTAGATGGTATCTATAAATTGATTAAATTTGTAAGGTAAACTAACAAGTTTATTTACATATTATGGATACATCAGAATTAGCTTCTTCTCTCCGCTCGGCAGTTTCAAACCTGCATAAGGGGCTGCGTAAACAAACCGATTCAGTTAAAGACTACTCCATGACGGAGATAGAAACCATAGCACGCTTATCGCGCACATCTTCGCTGCTGCCTACTGAGCTGGCAGCATTTACCAGGATTACCACACAATCTATGTCGCAAATATTAAAAAAACTGGAAGGGCATGGGATTATTAAAAGGTCTTCATCAAAAGATGATAAGCGCAAGGTATACATATCGCTTACCCCTTCCGGAAAAAAGATGGTAGAGAAAACAAGATACGATAGAGACAAATGGTTGAAAAACGCAATTGAAAAAGAGCTTACCGATAAAGAAAAGGAAATGCTTACAAAGGCATTACCCATTTTAATTAAATTAACGTAAACCAATAAAAAACAATTCTTATGGAATGGTATTATTATGTCAGCGGTTTTTTTGCAGGTGCATTTTTAGCAAACTTCGTACCTCATTTTGTAAAAGGAGTTTGCGGAGATAAATTCCCAACACCATTTTCAAAACCGCCAGGTAAAGGTCTTTCATCACCATTAGTAAATGTATTATGGAGCTTGCTTAACATAGCGTTAGCTTATGTACTTTACAGGGTTGCTAAAGTATCATGCATAGATTATATATCACTAATCATTTTTTTTGCAGGCTTTACATTAAAGTGTATTACAGGAGCCATAGGCTTTGCGAACAAAGAAAAAATATAATGCCGGATAAACTTCAGCATTAAACGGGCAATGAAAATAGAAACATTCAGGGCGTTTAAAAGCCGCAATTATCGGTTGTTCTTCACGGGGCAATCTATATCACTTATAGGCACCTGGATGCAAAAAACAGCCATTCCCTGGGTTATATATGTAGAAACACATTCCCTTTTCATGCTTGGCCTAAGTGTTTTTGCAACGCAGTTTCCAAGTTTTCTTTTTTCAATTTTGGGCGGTGTAGTATCCGATAGATATAATAGGTACAAAGTATTGCTTGCCACTCAAGTACTATCACTTATCCAGGCCCTTTTACTTACCATACTTATTTTAGTAAAGCATTATACGGTTTGGGAAATACTTGCAATAAGCACACTACTTGGCATTATTAATGCATTTGATGTTCCTGCAAGGCAGGCCCTTGTTTACGATATGGTAGACGACAAAAGTGATTTAGCAAATGCCATTGCGTTAAACTCGTCTATGGTTAATTTGGCAAAACTTGTTGGGCCTTTTATGGCCGGTATAGTACTCGACAAACTGGGTGCGGGTATTTGCTTTGCACTTAATGCTTTAAGTTTTGTAGCTGTAATAATTTCCCTGCTGTTTATGCGCTTCGATAAACCTATTGCGCACAATAGCAGTAAAAAGGTAATGAGTGAACTAAAAGAAGGATTCGCTTATTTAAAAGTCACTCCCGAAATTAGTTCAGTTATTGTATTCCTGGCTATTATGAGTTTGTTGGTACTACCCTATGGTACATTGCTTCCTTTTTACGCCAACATAATATTTAAAGGGCATGCATCTACCTTTGGGTATTTAAACGGTTGCATAGGGCTCGGCGCTATTTGCGGCACACTTATGCTTGCTTCCTTAAAACCGAGTATTGATCTAAAAAAAATATTATTTATTGCCACACTTATTTTAGGGATAGGACTCGTTTTGTTTTCGCATACAACCAATTTAATTCTGGCATATTTTTTCGCAGTTATTACCGGGTTTGGAACTATGGCGCAGGTAACGGTAAGTAACACCATAATTCAAACAACTGTAACGCCAAATATGCGAGGAAGGGTAATAAGCTATTTTGCCATGGCTTTTTTCGGAATGATGCCCCTTGGTAGTTTATTACTGGGTTCAATATCGGGTTTAATAGGCGCTCCGAACGCAGTACTTGCAGAAGGAATTGCTGCACTTATACTTTTAAGTATGTTTTTCTTTGCTATGCGTAGAAAAACTTCTTCACTTCAAAAATTGGCTTAGCCCATCTATAGATTTAGTTTTCCGTAAACAAAAAAAAGGAAGGCCAAATGGTCTTCCTTTTTATATTAATAAATAAAGATTTACTGCTTAATAAACTTAGTTGTGGCTATAAATGAATCTGTGCTAATTCGTACAAAATACATACCTGCAGCCAATGATGCAACATTAATCGGAAGCACAGTACCTGTAGAAATATACTGTTCCTTCACCATTAATTCCTGGCCAATAGCATCTGAAATACGGATTTCTGCATTGCCTTGCTGTCCTTCGCCAAACTTTATATTGATTGTTTGACGAGTAGGATTGGGCCATGCCGTAATACCTTCGGTTGCTATAATTAGAGGAACACCGGTAGCTGCATTACTCGAATCGTTGGCAAGAGTCCATGAACGGAACAAGTTAATAGGAGAAACTGAACCACTCGATACAGTTCCGGTATTACCCGCAGTAGCATCCGTGCCAGTAGCTAAGGTAACATCATCCCACTTATTAAGTGTGCTATTAAACCGCTGAGCTATTAATGAACTTTCTGTGATATTATTTGGAGCAACGATTTCTGACCCTGCACCACCCCTGATGTATGTAAGAGTAATGGTAGCAGTAGGCTTTGAACCGTAACTGTTTGCATCTATATCCCAAAAGCGGTCAACCATATCTATAGAATAATCAGGCTTTGCAAAATCGGTAACATTTGTAACATCCGATGGTTTGTAAAGCGAATTATTAAAACTTGCGTCATGGTATGTAGAGAACTTAACCGTACCGTTGGTCGAAGCCGCTGCAGTAACATTAAATGTAACAGGCAGGTAATCGTTAGTCGAAAATCCAAAAGGAACCACATACGAACCTGTATTGGTACTTATATTCCAATCTACCTGGTTAAACTCATTTTCCGAAATAATTGAGCCGGAACCCGAACGTGTAATCGCCGCTGGGGTAGAATTAGTAAGCACAAGACTTGTAGGGTTTGCCGGTGTACCACCATTAAGCACTACGTGTGTATTGGATGTTATTACCAATTGCGCAGGTACTAAAATGGGCAGCAACCCTGTTATTATTATTCCTATATACTTTTTCATTTTCTTAAAATTTAGTGAAATTAATTTTCCTTAGTACAAATGCAGGGAAGGGTTTATTTCTTCCCTGCATAATTAATTCCGCTTATTTCCTAGTAGATAGAACAGATTGTATGTTTGCTTTTTTAACGTCAGTACGTTTCAAAACGTTTTGAATTGCCTTCGGGCTAGGCCCTGCAGGGTAACGCAAATCAGCGTAGTTTCTTGGAACTCCACTTAAGGTCTTAGAATTCGCACGATTAGCAATAACCTCATACGTAAATGCTGCATTCGATGAACCATTGTTCAATTCCACAACATCAAAACCGGTAGCTGTACGATTGGTTACAAACACTCCGTTACATTGGTCGTTAAGTGTAACCATTACACGCAAAGGATGTTTTTCATTAATAGCAACGGTACTTGCATAAAGCTTGTCAAGATTAACATGCACCTTTCCATTAACCAAAGCAGCTGTACCATAATCATGGAATACTACTTCTGGGGATTCATCGCAATACATAATGCGTTCTTGTCCCGTTTCATCTTGAACCATTGTAGATTTAGTTGCAGTAGAAAGGATTCCATTCCCGTTGTAAGCGATATATGTAATGTCCAAACTCGCATCTGCAAAAAAACCACCCGCACCATCTTGGTTATCACCAATCAAGCCAAAATCGCCAGGTAGATCTTGAAAATACCCTGCACCCGTGTTAGGTGTTAATGCAGGAGCCTCGCAATAAGCTTCTACACCAAAGTTTACGCCATCTCCCATTATACCTTCACCACTTGCAAAATAATTACCTGCTGATCCGCTTCCAACACCAATTATACCAATACCTACTCCAGAAGTAGGGTTAAAGTTTACACCTCTTACACCAAAACCCGCGCTTTGATTTGATTCTCCATCTATACCCGAACCAACATCGCCAATATCTGCAGTATTATTTTGGCCTATTACTCCATATGCATACGTAGCATTGGTAGAGAAGAAAGATCCGTGACCAATATTAGATAAACCAAGTACAGCAGGGTAAGAATCATTACCTAAAGTGCTTGCTACAAGTCCACCATCAATGCCGGTTGCAGTAAAATAACCTGCTGCACTGTATACTTTCTGTCCTAAAATATTTAACTGGCCTTTATAACCAAGGTAACCGTCGGTTAAAGCAGAATCTGTTCCATGAACACCATAACTTCCTGTAGTGGTTTTAGCCGTTGTACCGTTAATACCATTGTTAGAAGCACCACCAATTACCGAAAGCATAGTGCCTACAACAGGAGCGCTATTAACACCCACGTTTACATTATTATCTTGTACTAATCCTGTACCAAGTGTTGAACCATTAGGAGTCCAGCGTGCAAGGTAATTTAAAGTACCTGCACCTCCGACACCACCAGCTGCTCCGGTAGGGCCGGTTACACCGGTAGGGCCTGTTGGGCCTGTTAAACCTACACCGGTAGGGCCTGTAGGGCCTGTTACACCATTCACTCCATTATTACCTGATGGACCTGTTGGGCCAGTTGCTCCAGCACCTGTTGGGCCAGTAGGGCCTGCTAAACCAACACCCGTTGGGCCTGTAACTCCATTAGCACCTGTAGGGCCGGTTGCTCCGGCGCCTGTAGGACCAGTAGGACCAACGCCAAATGGGCCGGTTGCACCTGTTGGACCAGTTGAGCCAGGGGCTCCTGTATTAAAGCTTGCCCATGAACCACCATTCCAGTAGTAGTAACCAATACCTGTACCACCTATTGGGGCTGCAGTACTATATACTATAAGGCCTGTAGCCGGGGTTGTAACCGGTGCTGCAACACTAACATCGGTAAGTGCTACTTGTGGTGCTAAAAACCCTTTGTTTACACCTGTGTTACCAGAATTTAAATCCAATATCGCAGATGCATCAGGATTTGTAGCGGTATTATTAATACCTACCTGTGCATTCACTTTTATAACAGACAATCCCGCTATTAAAAAAGCTGATAGAATAATTTTTGATTTCATGATAATTAAATAAGGTTAGATGAATTTGAATTTGACAAATATATATATCCTATTGAATAATACAAATTTATGAGCATTTAATCTTTAAATGTTTTAGGAACCTTAGGGTCGGTTATTAGAATATAATCGCCATATCCCTTATACTTGTTCCAGTCAATAGTTGGGAAACCATCATCCGATGCACCGGTTACTATAAGGATTTTGGTAGCGGGGCTATATTTCCTCAATTGAGCCACCACAGCAAAACCCTGTTCGCTATGGAACTTACCATTTACCTGCATCACCTTTTTATCCTTATGGGTCTTTAAATATTCGGATATTGAATAAGCCATAGTTGCATCCCATAAAGATTGAGCCAGTACCAGGTCGAATGCCATCATTGGCATGGGTGGCATTGCAGGTTGTTTGACAGTATCCTTACTGGTAGGTGCGGGCGCCATAGTATGACCGGACATTTCCTGTAATTTTTCATAATACCGGCCTGTGGCCGTATCGTAGGGTAAGGGGGCAAAATATTTTTTAGATGTTTCAGGTAGTGCTTCCAGTGCTTTTTCGCCTTTACGCCCGGCAATGTTTGTATAACGGCTGGGAGCATTGGCACAAACTACATCCAGGTGCTTTTCTTTCGCCAATTCCACCATCGGGCGGTAGTCACGATAGTTACTCCATACCCTTGCATCATGTTTAAAGTCTTTTTCACGTATATAGCCATTCAAATACTCATTCATAACGCCCTGTACATCCCTGTCGAACATTTCCATAGAAAGGGTAATGGTTGAACCATACTTATTATATAAATCAGTAAACAAGGTTTTCTCCGCATAGTGAGTCACAGAATCGTTATGCTCTTCTCCATAAAACACAACGTCATAGTTTTTCACATCATTTACTATATCTGCTATGGTAACTTCTTTACCAAGCTTAACAGAATAAATGCGGTAATTACTCTCCGACAAGCTTTTTTTGGCTGTATCCTGGGCCTGAGCCGCAACAGATAATGAACTTAGAAATAATAAAGGCAGATAAAACTTTTTCATACTTCTACAATTTTATGATTATACTGATCTAAACTAATACCGGATAAAGGTAAGAAACGTAACTTAATATAAATATGATGATTATCATACAACTATCTTAGTCAGGCTTTTAATCAATTGGAAAAGCTTTTTGTGCTATTTTTATATTCAATTCTATTCAAAAGCATTTATGCCGCGGTCATCTGTGAAACATTTGGTACTTAAAACTTCTTACAAAAATTTATCCGTACCCATTTTCATAGGTAGAGGCATCACTTCCCAAATTAGTTCACTTCTCGCACTAAAATCCTACTCGCGTATTGCAATTCTTACAGATAAGAATATCAATAAACATTGGGGTAAAACATTGCAGAAGATATTTGGTAAAAACGATATATTAATTACTATTCCTGCAGGTGAAGAGCAAAAGAACTTGGCCACTGTACAGAATATTTGGGCAACGATGTTACAGTATAAGCTTGATAAAAAGTCATTATTGATTTGCATTGGTGGTGGAGTTGTATGCGATATCGGAGGTTTTGTTTCCAGTACCTATATGCGGGGTATTCCATTTGTACAGGTGCCTACTACATTATTGGCTCAAACCGACGCTGCCATTGGAGGAAAAACAGGCGTAAACTTTGCCGGGCTGAAAAACATGATCGGAACTTTTGCCCAGCCTTTGACCATTATATCCGATATTCAGTTTTTAAAAACACTGCCCAAACGAGAATACATATCTGGCTTTGCCGAAGTAATAAAACATGCATTGATTGCAGATTCAGCATTGTTTAAACAACTCTCCGAAAAAGATTTTACAAAGTTGAGGGATAAAGAACTTGAGAGTATTTTATACAAATCGTGCCAAATAAAATGTAATATAGTTGCTGCTGATCCTGATGAAAAAAATAAACGTAAAATTTTAAACTTCGGGCACACTTTGGGCCATGCCATTGAAATGACAAGCTATGAAACAGGCAACCCATTACTACATGGCGAAGCAGTTGCAATCGGTATGATTGGGGAAGCAAAATTATCTCAGCTGGCCGGAATGTTAAATGATAAGGAATTTGAATCTATTGAAAAACTGGTTGCAAAAGTAAAGTTCCCCGTTAAGGTGAGCAAAAAGCTAAAAGAGAAAATCCTTGAAAAAATACTATTGGATAAGAAGAATGAAAAACAAAAAATAAAATGGGTGCTGCTTAACGGCATTGGTAAAGCAGCTATAGATATTGAACAACCGTCAAAACTAATTAACCAGGCTATAGATTATATTTTACAATGAACAATACCGCTACAATACATCCTTTAACACATCCTATTGATGTAAGAGTCACTATACCCGGCTCTAAAAGTTTTAGCAACAGGGCGCTAATTATAGCTTCGTTAGCCAAAGGTACAAGCACATTACATGGAGTTTCGAACGCGAATGACACTGTTATTCTAATTCGACTGCTTACAAAGCTGGGAATAGAAATAACGAGCAAGGGAGATATAACAACTGTTAAAGGTAATAGCGGAAAATTCAATTCTTTTAATGGAGAATTGGACGTAGAAGACGCTGGTACTGTAATGCGGTTTCTTTCTGCATTGTGCTGCCTTATACCCGGAGAAATTATATTGAAAGGTTCGGAGCGTATGCACCAAAGACCTATTGGTGGACTTGCAGAGGCACTAAAACAATTGGGTGGAAATGTAACGTATGCAGGCAAAGAAAGTTTTCCACCCATAAAAATTCAGGCTGGTAATTTAAATGGAAAAACCATACATGTAGATGCATCGCAGAGCAGTCAATTTGTTTCTGCATTATTAATGGTTGCACCTATCCTACAGAATGACATTGAAATTATTTGTGACGGCACAATTACTTCGCTACCTTATATAGATATGACCTTAGCAGTAATGAAACATTTTGGCGTAGAAATAAAACATGAAGGGTACAAACATTATTTTGTTAAAGGAGGCCAATCTTATAAAGCATCGGAATATAACATTGAAGCCGATGCATCTTCTTCTACATATTTGTTGGCTTTAGCGGCATTAACGGGTAGCAGTGTTGAGATACTTAATCTTTCTTTTAACAGTTTACAAGGCGATGCCGGTTTTGCAAATATTTTAGCCAACATGGGTTGCAAAGTTGAGAAAGGAAACACGATAAAAGTGATGGGCACAAACGAATTGAAAGCGGTAAACGTTGATATGGCTGGTATGCCCGATGCAGCCCAAACATTGGCTGTTTTAGCCGCTTTTGCAAAAGGAGAATCCACCATTACAGGATTAAATACTCTTGAACATAAAGAAACGGATAGGATGAATGCTTTGCAAACAGAGCTTTACAGGATGAACATTGAAAGCTGGATAGATAATTCTACCATTCGTATTAAGGGTGGTGAACCAAAAAGCGCGTTTATTAATACGTATGGCGACCACCGTATGGCTATGGCATTTGCTGTTGCAGGAACCAAAATACATGGTATATCTATAGAATCTTCTGAGGTAGTTAAAAAATCTTTCCCCACATTTTGGAACACACTCACATCTATAGGCGTTAAAGTTGAGTTTAAATGAAAAACATTGCTCTTATAGGTTTTATGGGTTCGGGCAAATCGACTGTAGCAGCTATTCTTGCAAAAAAAATGAACTGTGAACTTCGGGAGATAGACGAGGATATTGTGCATTCTTCGGGATATAAAAGTGTTAACCAACTATTTGAAAACAAAGGAGAAGAATATTTCCGTGAACTGGAAAAAGAAGCCATAAAAGAAGCTGTAAAGAAAACAGGACAAGTAATTTCCTGTGGCGGCGGGACGGTTAGTTCTGCAGAAGCAATGAAGCTTTTAAAGCAAAATTCTATAGTTATTTTTCTGCAAGCCGATTTTAAAACTATCTCTCATAGACTTGCAAAGACCAACTCGAGGCCCTTATTTACGGATATAGAAAAAGCACAGTCTCTTTATACAGAGCGTCAACCTCTCTATAAAAAATATACCGATATAGAAATTAAGACTGACAATAAAACTGCTGAGGAAGTTGTTGAAGCGATAATCGCACATCTTACAAAAAATGAAAAGACAAAACTATGCTATGTAATCGGAGACCCTGTTGCACATTCCCTCTCCCCTACAATGCATAATGCAGCTTACAAAGCTTTGGGCATAGATAAGCAATATAGCTTTGAAGCAAAACAAATTGCACCATCTGCGCTCGCAGATTTTATAAAAGAAGCACGGACTAAGGATATCTACATGTTGGCAGTTACTATCCCGCATAAGGAAACCATAATGCAATATCTCGACAAAATAGACGAAACTGCCAAAGAAATTGGAGCCGTAAACACAGTCATAAATAATAATGGCGTACTTACCGGCTACAATACCGATTGCCGTGGAGCCATAAATGCACTAAAGCAACACACAACTTTAGCAAAAAAATCGGTAGTAGTATTAGGTTCGGGTGGAACAGCAAAAGCTATAATACATGGACTTAACAAGGAAAAATCCGAAATAATTATATGCAGTCGTAATATAAAAGAAGCCGAAAAACTTGCAATTAAATACAAGTGCATTGCCTTTCCATGGGAAGGAATAGGTAATGTGGCAATGGCTGATATTATAATCAATACAACGCCAATTGGCAGAGAGGGAGAAACCTTTCCCTTTATTATAGAAAATATGCAAACAAGCCAAAACCTGCCTGAAAATAGGAATCGCAAACAAATTGTTTTTGATGTAAACTATAACTCTAAAGAAGTACCTTTACTAAAAGATGCCAAACAAATTGGGGCTATTACAATTGACGGACTTGAATTATTATTGCAACAGGGAATTTTACAATTTGAATTATATACAGGACTACGCGCTCCTGAAAATAGTATGCGCAGTGCTTTAACAAACTCCAAAACACATGAAACTACAATTTAACTTATGTAACATAGTAGAAGGCTCTACTATACCTGCTTTAATTAAAGGCATAGAGAAGGCACAAAAGGCTTCCCCTATGATTGAAATAAGAGCAGATTACGTAAAAGGCATAAAGCCCGCTGATGTAAAAAAGTTGGCAGAAAAAGTAAAACGTACTGCCATATTCACATGCAGACATGTACGCGAAGGCGGCAAATTTTCAGGCTCTTTTAAAACGCAATCTGAAATTTTAAAGGCTGCTTTTAATGCAGGTTTTGATTTTGTGGATGTAGGTTGCGATAACCCTGTAATTGGAGAATTATCTGACAAAGAAAAAAAGCATTTGCTCTTTTCCTACCATAATTTTAAAAACACTCCTGCTTCTATTGCGCTGGTTGCCTTGCTTGAAAGAATGAGGGAAATTAACCCGGAAGTAATTAAAATTGCAACATTGGTAAAAACCCCCAAGGACCTGTTTACACTTATTGAAATATTGAAACAGAAAAAGGAAAAAGAAAAGCTGATTATAATTGGCATGGGCGATTTAGGAAAGCTTACACGTACCATGTTCCCTATGATGGGCAGCTACCTTACCTATGTTTCGGATAGTAAAAAATTTGTAAAAGGTATAATGACACAAAAGGAACTGGAGACCATTTATAAAGTTATTTCCAAATCGTAAATTATGCCGGGTAATACATTTGGGCAACTTTTTAGAGTAACTACGTTTGGTGAATCGCATGGTGCTGCTATAGGCGCTGTTGTAGATGGCTGCCCTCCGGGATTAAAAATATCTGAAAAGGATATTCAGCCTGAGCTTGACCGGCGTAAACCAGGACAGAGCAACATCACTACACAACGTAAAGAAGAAGATACAATACATATTTTATCGGGTGTATTTGAAGGCAAAACTACGGGCACACCAATCTTACTTATTGCTTATAATAAAGATGCAAAACCCACGGACTATAAGCACCTAAAAGATTTGTACCGCCCCTCGCATGCCGATTTTACGTACGAACTTAAATATGGAATTAGAGATTGGAGAGGTAGCGGACGGGCATCGGCAAGGGAAACACTGGCACGTGTTGCAGCCGGAGCTATTGCAAAAAAATATTTGTTTGAAAAATTTGGCACGCAGTTTTTAAGTTATGTTGAGCAGGTTGGAAATATTGCCACCAAAATCGACATGAACAAAGTGACAGGGAAAAGTATTGATAAAAGCATTGTACGCTGTCCTGATGAGGCTACATCTAAGAAGATGATAAAACTTATTGAGGAGGTAAGACAAGACGGAGACTCTGTAGGTGGAATTATAAAAGGATTAATCAAAAATCCTCCTTATGCCCTTGGTGAACCCGTGTTTGATAAATTACCGGCCGACTTGGGAAAAGCTATGTTGAGCATTAATGCGGTAAAAGGATTTGATTTTGGTTCAGGGTTTGAGGGTGTCACCATGCGTGGTAGCGAACACAACGATGAATTTATTGTAAAAAATGGAAAGCCTATTCCATCAACCAATAATGCAGGCGGTACTTTAGGAGGGATATCTACCGGACAGGATATTTATTTCAGAGTTGCATTTAAACCTGTTGCAACTATTTCCAAAGAACAGAAAACGGTATTACGGTCAGGCAAACCTACTAAAGTGAGCGCTGAAGGCCGACACGACCCATGTGTATTACCTCGTGCTGTACCTATTGTAGATGCTATGGGCGCCATTGTTTTAATGGACCACTATCTTAGGCATAAGGCTCAAAATCTGTAATCTTATTCTTTCTCTCTGAAAGCAATTGCTAGCAGAGAAGGATAAACAATCAGTAATAATGGAAGTGCCAAAATAAAACCACCCACTACTGCAATTGCCAAGGGTTGGTGTAAACTTGCACCTGTGCCAAAACCTAATGCAAGCGGCATAAGTGCTATAACAGCACACAAGGCCGTCATTACCTTAGGCCTTAAGCGTGTAGATATGGCAAATACTAAAGCTTCCTTTACACCCATAGTTTTATGGTTTTCGGCAAATTGCTGGAAGGTAAAAATTGCATTCTCTCCTATTATACCTACTATCATTATTAAACCGGTATAGCTGCCAACGTTTAAAGGCGTAGCTGTGATGTATAGGGCAAGACAGCTTCCGGTGACACCAAGAATTGAAATAAATAAAACAATAAATGCCGCTCTAAAATCTTTGAATAAAAACAAAACAATACTAAACACAAGCAAGCAGGAAGTGATAAGAATTAGCAACAGTTCACTAAACGACTTTTGCTGCTCCTCATAAGCTCCGCCATAGGATATATGGTATCCTTGCGGCAAGACAATACTTTTATCAATGGCCTTTTTCACCCCTGCCATTGCAGTACCCAAGTCTGCATTATCAAGGCGAGCCGTTACGATAACTACGGGTTGTAAGTTTTCACGGTTGGCTTCCGCAACACCCTCGGTAGGTGTAATAGTCGCCAAATGATTTATGGGTTGTAACCTGGCATCAGGTAAAAAAACAAAACTCTTTTGCAGTTCATCTACGCTTTGGGCGTCGGCTTTATTACCTTCTATAAGCCTTATGTTGGTCATTTGCTTTTTTTCAAATACACTACCTACCACAGAGCCACTCAATTGTGTTTGCAATTGAAACTGGAAGTCATTAGGATCTATTTGAAATTGCGCAAGGCGGGTAAGGTTGGGTTGAACATCAATATATGGGCCTGCAATGGTTACCCCATTAAATATGTCTGCAATACCTTTTACATCGCCCATTGCATCGGCTGCCTTGTTTGCCAAAGCATGAAGTTTGTCCGGATCATCGCCGTAAATTTTTACCTGTATCGGCTGCACTTCCCCTATCATATCACCAAGGATATCTTCAATACGCTGGCCGAAATCCAGATGCATGGGTACGCCCGTGGCTTCTACCTTTTGGCGTATATCATTAATTACTTCGTCAGTACTTTCTTTTCTGTCATTCTTTAGCTGGATAAGAAAATCTCCACGGTTCGGTTCTGTTACAAAAAAACCCATTTCGGTACCTGTCCGCCTTACATAAGTTTTTACTTCGGGAACCGTCATTAGGGCCCTTTCGGCTTTCATCAATATACTGTCCGTTTCCTGAAAGGATGTGCCTGGCGGAGTAAAGTAATCCATTACTATTGTTCCTTCATCCATTTCGGGCAAAAAGCCTGTTTCAAGTTTGGGATACACGAACATAAATACCCCCGCAAAAATTGCTACTACAACTAAACTCATCCAAGGGTAGTTAACAAAAAACACGACCCACTTCTGCCTTTTAACCTGATGCGAGGTTTTCGTACCTTTCATGGTAGCCCCGAAGTAAGCATAAATTACAGGCAGCAAAAGCCATGTTGCAAAAAAAGAACACACCAGCGATATAATCATGGTAATAGCAAGCACCTTAAAGTAGGCACCCGATATACCTGTGAGCAAAAAGACGAATGGCACAAAAATCACCAATGTACTGAGAGATGAGCCAATCATTACAGGCAAGAGTTTATGTATTGCCTTTTGTGCCGCCTCGAAAGGAGCAAGCTCGGGAAACTCTTCTTTTATGCGGTGTATTTGCTCCACCACCACTATAGCATCATCTATAATTAACCCAATGGATGCGGCAATAGCACCTAATGTCATAATATTAAACGTTTGCCCCATAGCATACAGCACAAGCAATGTAAGTGAAAGCGTAACCGGGATAACAAGCAATACCGCAAGTGAAGCCCTGAACGAACGCAGGAAAATTATTACCATAACTATGGCAAGAGCCAAGCCTATTAATAATGCTTCTTTTACGCTTTGTATCGCATCATTTACAAAAGATGCCTGATCGTAATAACTGGAGATTTTAACATCTGCCGGAAGTATTTTTTTAAGTTCTTCCATTTTTTGTTGCATACGGTTAGAAAGGTCAACCAAGTTGGCATTGGGCTGTTGCAATATATCAACAAGCAGGGCGCGTTTGCCATCAGCATTAATACGCGTATATGCTGTTTCTTCATGCACCTCAACCTTTGCAATATCTTTAAGATGGATGTAACCTGCGGTATCCGATTTTACTATAATATTTTCGAGTTGTTCTGTATTATAGATGCTGGCATCGGTAAGAGAAAGATATAGTCTTCTATAGTCTGCAGAGAAACCATTGGCTTTTATAAAATCGTTTTTTTGCACTGCGTCGCTCACCATTTGAGGGGTGATCCGCATGCTGCTCATTTTAGGAACATTCAATTCAACCCAGTACTCCTTATTCTTACCGCCCGATATCTCCACACGCGAAACACCTTCTATCTGCGAAAAGAATGGCTTAATAGTATACTGGGCTTCCCAATTAAGATCGATAGGACTTTTATCAGGGCTGCTTACAACATATCCCATAACAGCTGTGACGGAATACATGCTCATTTTTTCTGTTCGTATTTCTACATCAGGTGGCAGCAACTCCTTTACCTGGTTAATGCGCGATTCTATTTGCTGTTCGCTAATATCGAGATTTGCGTTCCAATCGAAGAAAATATTTATTTCGCATTCCCCCCTGCTGGTAGTGCTATATACTCTTTGCAAATAAGGTACCTGTTTAATAGCTTCTTCCAGCGGACGGGTAACAGTAATCATCATTTTATCCACCGGCTGCTCTCCATTTTCCGCAATTATTTTTACCTGTGGAAAGGTAACATCGGGCAGCAAAGCAGTCTTTACATGTTTGAAAGAAAAAAAGCCTGCCACAAGCGAAAAGATAACAATTGCCAGCAGTGGGTTTTTAAACTTTATGAAGAAGCTTTCCTTCATTACTTAACTATCTTTATTTTTAAAGTATCGGGCACTCCATAGTTACCACTGATTAGTATTCTATCTTCTTTGTTAAATACCGGCGATTTTATCTCGATACTGTCCTTTGTCTCCAACCCTTTTTCAATATTCACTTTTATAGCCAAGGAGTCGTGCAACACTTTCATCACCCAAAACTCCGATTGTGTTTCGTTAGATAATACCGCCTTTTTTGGAAGTATGGTCGCGTTAGTTTGAGACGTGGTTGGTATTTTTACATTCGCTATTAGTCCCTCAGGTAAGTTAAGCGGGGCCGCAGGGCGAAGCAAATATTTCTCCATTTGCACGGTTCTGTCCATTTCTGGGATTTGAGATGATATGCGTGCCTGCGTAGTTTCACCATCGGGCAATGATACAGAATACGCATGGTCGGCTTTGATGTATTTGTGCAGTTCAAAAGGCACATCCAACATAAACACCAGGCTAGCATTATTGGCTATAGTACAAAACTCATCTCCGTCCTGCAAATAATCTCCTTGTTGCCTGTCTACTGCTTTTACAACGCCAGCTTCGGTAGCTTTTACCACTATCATTCCTTTAAAAGGGAAAAGGGAATCCTTAATAGCAGCAGCCTCCTTATTTTGGATTGAGAACAAAACATCGCCCTGCTTAATAACCTGTCCGGGCGTAACATTTACGCTTTTAATATATCCTGCTATAGGCGCACGTACAGCATCGTTAAGTAAAAAGACGGTAGTAGCATTAAGTGTTTCGTATTCTGAAATAGTGCCTGTAGTAGGAGAAACAACAGCCACTTCTGCTTTTGCATTTATCTTAATACTATCTCCACTATTGTCGTCGTCATCAGCAGCTGTACCATGCTTACAGCCAACAACAAAAATTACTGCCGGCAACAATAGCAAAAGGTTTCTGCAATATTTTTTAATGATTCCAGTAATTAAATTCATTTTGTAAAAGTTGTTGATTGATAAGCGCCTGGCTAAGGTCATTTTTTACTTCAAGATTCTTTTTCAGGCCAAGCAAAAAATCAGTTATTGAAATATTTCCAACATTCAGTTCTTCTTCATTTACATTTATCCAGTGTTCTACCTGTTTTTGCTCATCATGCAACTGGATCACAAGTTGCCCGCTTTGTACAATTTGTTGTGCCAATAGATTAATTCTGGTAGAATAGTTCAGCGTAAAAAAATGCTCGTAATTGGAGCGGCTCTCTTCAGAAAGCTTAAGCGATTGATGCCTTAAGGTACGCTTATGTCCATCATATATAGGAATTGACAAATTTAAACCAAGGCTATTGCCAAAACTCTTGTAGATAAGGTTAGGTTGTGAAGCTTCGATACCCGCATCAGCATACCAGGATAATTTTGGTTTATAATCCGCATCTACAAATGCATTTTGTTGTGCAAGATGGGTACTATCTGCCTGGAACTTTTTGTATAGGGCCAATTGCTTTATATCGTTCTGTTTAAATGGCTGTATGCTTGGAATAGCAAGCTTATACTGCGAAGTATCTGTTATACCACAGGCTACATTTAGTTCGCTAAAAGATTGAGTTAAATCAATATATAATTGCCTGATCTGCGTTTGCTCCGATTTTTCTTCAACCAACAACTCATAATAATCCGAAATTTTGTAGGAACCTTTCTCAGTAAGTTGTTTTATTACATAATCTTGTTTTACAATAAAACTATCGCTCTGCATATAAAATACAAGTTGCTGTTGCAACAGGCATGTGTTAAGGTAATCGGTAGTAACTTCTCTTCTTACATCATTCTCTTCGGCTTTAGCCTTGCTGGCTATCGATTCTCCTTCGGACGCAGAAAGCATACGGGTAAGCGTTACCTGTTTGCGTGGAGTAATTTGTTGAGTAACAGAAACCACGGCAGCATATTCACCTTCGTTAGATATTGCAGGATCATATCCAAATTGTCCGTATGTGGGCGCATACATAGCAACTCCATTCATACTAACCTGCGGCTTGTATACACTACCCGCCATCATGCTATCTATGCCATTTTGCTGTAGCTGTATATTATAGTCTTTTAAAACCGGAGAGTTAGCAAGTGCAGTATTAACGTAATCATCTAATGTTTTAACCTGTGCTATAGTTTTAATGCAAAAACATATAACACAGGTAAACAAAAGAAAACCATGTTTACTAAAAAATCTCATACTGATAGCCCTAATAAGCCTAATCGTTATCCTTTGCCTGCTTTATGAAATTTCCTTTTTCATCAAAGGTGTAATCCATTCCTTCTACCTCAGCTTCATACGTAACCACATCATGCGCATCTTTAATTTTAGATGCTTCCTTAATCTTTTTACCCGGTAAATTTTTGGTTATATAATCGGTTACTCCTGCAGGTAAAGATGCAACTGCAATCCCCTCCTCTGTTTCTAATACTTTACCCGTAGGGGCTATAAGCACAGACATTTCAGTTTTCCCGTGGTCGAAGTTCGCTTCAAAATCTCCATTTTCCATTTCCCAGCTTACTTTACTTACGCTGGCGTATAAAGAGGTGAATTTTGCCTTAACTGCTGCGGGAACAGCCGATTCATTCACTTTTTGAGCATTGGCATAACTTGCCGTTGCTAAAATCGTTGTGATAAAAATTAGTTTTTTCATGTTGCATCGTATTGGGTTAATGATGCAATTATAAAAAATGATTCTGTAGACTTTCTGGATTTTAGAAATCTACTGTAATTTTATGATTATCAGTATTATAAGCATAGCGTATGTTAAATCCATACGCATTACAAATTTCCTTTACTATGGCCAGCCCCAACCCGAGAGAATCTGAAGCCTGATTCGCCTTTTTAAAACGTGAGAATAAGTGGTCAGGAGATATTGTCAAGGCATTCCCTGAGTTACTAATTGTCATTTGTTTATTCTTGATTTCAATTTCTAATTTTCCGCCTTCCACGTTATGCTTAATGGCATTCCCAATAAGATTGCTTACCAATACATCAGCAAGCATAGGATTAGCTTTAATGCTTAGAGGTCCCGATTTATTTTTTACAACCAGCTTTTTATGTTCAATTCTTTCCTTAAACAATTCAAGTTTACTTTCAACCAGTTGCTGCATATCAACATCTCTTATATCTGTAAACTGCCCGTTCTCTATTTTTGTAAGCAATAGAAGCGCCAAGTTAAGTTTAGACAGCCTTGTTACAGATTCATACATAGCCTTTACGCTTTCCAGTTGGGTGGCAGACAGATTTTCTGATTGTATAAGCAATTCTATTTTGGATTGAATAACCGAAAGCGGAGTTTGTATTTCATGAGAGGCGTTTTCCGTGAATTCTTTCAGACTTCGGTAATCGGAAGACATTTTAGTGGTAATATTTGCAAGCACATCATTTAATTCTTTAAACTCCTTTGTGCTCGCTTTTTCAAAAGCAATGTTCTCTCCTTTAATTATATCGAATGATTTCAGTTGCTCTAATGATGCATAAAATGGCTTCCACTCCCGTCTTGCAATAATTATGTCGAGCAATACAAGCAATAAAAGTAATATGCCCCCGATTATCAAAAAGGAATGCAATATTCCACCGCTCAAATCATCAGATTCAATAAGAGGCTTAAGTAACATTACTCTATAACTCACCGTATCCTCATGTAAGCCAAACTCCAACATCCTATATGGCTCAACTTCCTTTTCACTTTTATTATATAAGGTAGTGTCTTTAAGCAATTCAATATCATTATGTGAACCTTTTTCCGGAGTTGCTACCGTTAAAATTTTTTCATCCTGAGAAGCAGGCATGTTTTTATATAGTACATTCATGTTCCATGATTCAGGAACTTTAGTAAAACAAACCGTGTCTCCAAAAAATATAACATTGAGGGGTATCCGGTGGTATGTTTTCACATAAGTTATAACCTTGTCCCTTTCGTTATTAAGCCGCTCGTCTGCATCTTCGCTTGCTGCGGAGCGGAGAAAATGGTAAAAAATAAATCCGCCCAATGAAAATACCAGCAGGGCAATGGCTACAAAATATAATATGGTACGCGTTAACAATTTCATGGTTTGCAAAATTTATAACCCATACCGTAAATAGCCTGTATGTAATCATCTGAACCGCTTTCCATTAATTTTTTGCGCAAGTTCTTTATGTGCGAATAGATAAAATCTAACGAGCCTGCCGAGCCAATCTCCTCTCCCCACAAATGTTCTGCAATAGATTCTTTGGTTACCACACGGCCTATATTAGACAGAAAATAAAGAAGCAAATCGAACTCCTTTTTTGTAAGCACCGCCACTTTCTTATCAACCTTAACAAGTCTTTCAGCCGGATTTACAGTAAGTTTATCAAATACGATTTCGTTGCTGCCAGCAAAGTTTTTTCGGCGTATTACCGACTTTAGCCGTGCATTAAGTTCAGAAAGATGAAATGGTTTTGTTATATAATCATCTGCACCAATATCTAATCCCGTTACCTTATCATCCAACGAATTTTTAGCCGATATAATAATAACAGAAGCATCAGGCCTGGTTTGTTTTACTTGTTTAAGTATATCCATTCCACTCCCCCCGGGCAAGGTTATATCAAGTAAAATACAGTCGTATTTATTTAGCTGGGCCTTTTCATCACCTAAAAAATAATTGTTTGCCACCTCGCATATATACCCCTCTTTGGTCAAATAATCGGTAACAGATTGAGCCAACAATTTTTCATCTTCTACAAGCAGAATTTTCATGGTTCAAAGGTAAACATAATAGGTAGAAAAATTTATGTAACTAAATACAAAAATTGATGCTGAATTTAACCAATGCTATCTTAATTCTATATCCTTATTTTTTGTTTTAATTTATTTGATAATCAATGCTTTAATCATCATTAATGCACATATATTCCACCAAAGCATCCGACAGTACTTAAAATACAGCTAACAAACTGCAAAGACATGGTAAAAGAAAGGAAGAAACTTTTGTTGAGATAATTTTAAATAATTGAGGGAAGATAATATATTTGCTAAAAATATGGCAGTCAGGATTAGACTCCATTAATTAAATATTACTTATATGAATTTAAAATTACCAGAACTAAACGTGTGTAGAAGTAAAAACGAAAGATTTTCATCCGGAATAACAGGTACCTTTTTGAAAAAGGTATCCTTACTTTTAGCCTTAACTTCCTTTTCCATAGTAAACGCGCAAACTGGCACATGGTCAATAGTAACTAATACAGCCCCTGATTTAAACATGGGGGTAATGCTATTAATGACAGATGGCACTGTGATTACCCACGATTTAACGGGACAAAACTATGGTACCGGTTGGGATAAACTTACGCCTGATGCTTCTGGTAGCTATATTAATGGCAGCTGGAGCCAAATAGGATCTATGACTAACGACCGTTTATTTTTCGCATCACAGGTATTGCCCAGCGGAAAAGTTTTTGTAGCAGGCGGCGAATATGGCAGCGGAAACGGCCCTATATCCGGAGAGATTTACAACCCTGTTACAGATGTATGGTCTGCAACAGGCGGAGTTGTCGGTGCTCAAAATATTTACGATGGTAACTCAGAAAATCTGGCCAATGGCAATATATTGGTAGGCTTGCAAAACGGTAACAACCCATCCTTTGATTGCCAATTTTATAATCCAACTTCAAATACATGGTCTAATGCGCCTAACAGCCCACGCAATCATGACGAAGCTGCCTGGTTAAAGCTACCCGATGCAAGTATATTATTTGTAGGAATAGATGGTGCAGGTACTGCAACATGCAGGTACATACCCGGCACTAATACTTGGGTTGCTGATGCTACGGTACCTGTTAATCTTTACGATCCTTATGGTAAGGAAGCAGGTGCTGCAATAATGCTGCCTAATGGTAAGGCTGTTTTCTTTGGCGCAACAGGTCATAACGCTATTTATACCCCGTCGGGTAATTCAAGCCCGGGCACATGGGCTGCTGCTGTAGACTTTCCAAAAGTTGGCGGAATACTTCAAACTGGAACGATAGATGCCCCTGCTGCCATGATGCCTAACGGACGTATTTTGTGTGCAGCTTCACCAATTAATTCAGGTTTTGGAGACCAATTCCGCGCACCTACGTACTTTTTTGAGTATGATTACACGAATAATACTTTTGCGATGGTTACTTCTCCCCTACCAGGAATAAATGCTGATTCCATTCCTGGGGTGAATTGCGATTTTACTACATTCCTTCTGCTTCCCAATGGTAGCGTATTATTAGGAGTTAATCAACAAAACTGGTCGGATAATTACTGGATATACACACCTGCAGGGGCTACTATCCCACAGGGCAAACCTGTTATAAACAGCATTTACCAAACTGCCTGCGGAAACAACTATTTTATACGAGGCAAATTATTTAACGGCATTTCAGAAGGTGCCGCATTTGGCGACGACTGGCAAATGTCGACCAACTATCCTTTGGTAGAGCTTACCGATGGCACTAATGTCTATTTTGCTAAAACCACTAATTGGAATAGGATAGGTGCCTTACAAACAGACAGCCTGGAGGACACGGCGCAGTTTGCGCTTCCTGCAGGATTACCTGTAGGAACATACTCACTTACTGTAGTGGTGAACGGGTTCTCTTCAAACCCTACACTATTTAGTCCTTTCATGGTTACAGATTCTGCTTTGGCAGAAGAATCTTGCCATGGCAGCAATATAGGTAATGCAAAAGCATATGTTTCCGGTGGAAACTTGCCGTATACCTATCATTGGTCGAACGGGCTAACTTCAAACCCTACAGGTGGAACATTAACTGTTGGCACATATACAGTTACAGTAACCGATCATATTGGTTGCACAGTAACTGCATCCATTACTATAAGCCAACCCGCAACGCTGGCCACTTCATTAAACATTACACAGGTTATTAGTTGTATGGGTGGCAATAACGGAATTATAACCCCAGCAAACTCCGGAGGTAATTTGCCTTACACGTACTCTTGGTCGAATGGGGCAACTACAACCTCATTAACCGGTCTTACAACGGGTACGTATTCATTAACGCTTACAGATAAAAGTGGATGTACTGCAACAGCTTCAATTAACTTAACTCAACCGGCTTCGGCGCTTAGCGGGTCTTCATCGATAGTTAATGAAGTTAAATGTCACGGTACAAGTACAGGAAAAGCCAGCGGCTCAGCTTCCGGAGGCTCACCTCCTTACACGTACTCATGGAGCACATTCCCTATACAAGGTACTCAAACTGCCAACGGGCTTAGTGCAGGTTCTTATACGGTAACTATTACAGATCATACCGGATGTAGTTTAACAAGTTCGGTAACTATTACCCAGGCAGCTACATTACTTACATTTTCAAACGGCAATGTACAAAGTTCAACCGCTTCTTCCTGCGATGGTAAAGAATGGGACGTTGCGAGCGGGGGTGCATCACCGTATACTTATTTGTGGAGCCCGGGTGGAGCAACAACTGATACCATAAAAAATTTATGCGATGGAGATTATTGCTGCAAAATAACCGACCACAATGGTTGCGTTGATAGCGTTTGCCAAAGTATTGCCACAGGAATACCTTCGATAGGAAATGCTCCTTCTGTAAAAATTTTCCCCGATCCTAACAATGGTTATTTTACCATTAGCGGAATAGCTAAAGGGCAGGTAATTGAAATTTACAACTATACAGGCCAGCAAGTGGGCAATTATATATCAGATGATAATTCCATGCATTTAGATATAGCAGATAAAGCAAATGGAGTTTATATGGTTAGAATATTGTATCCTGACGGGCATGTAGTTACACAAGCTAAAATATTGAAAACGAATTAATAACTTATCACTGATAGAAAGGCCTTTGGGAAACCAGAGGCTTTTTTATTTATGGCGATTGATCTTGCACCAAATGACACAATTCAATCAAATACGTATTTTTGCTTATCATGATAAAATAGTTGCAGTATGAGCAATAATATTTCAACCCTGCCTCCTGAACAACACAATGCATTTACCTGGTATGGTAAGGATATGATTAACCGCGAAAATGAGTGGCTTAGCCATCTTACCAAACCTGAGATTGAAGAGCTGGAAAAGGCAACTGAACAACTTATAGCATCAGGAAAAAACATAGCATCCATTACTGCCAAAGATTTTCCTCTGCCAACCCTTGCACCTAAATTATTGCAACTTCGTAAAGAACTTATAGAGGGCCGTGGGTTTGCATTGATACGGGGCCTATCGGTAGATAAGTACAGCGAACAAGAAGCTGGCACTATGTTTTATGGATTAGGAACATATCTTGGAAATGCTGTATCGCAAAACGGGCACGGACACTTATTGGGCCATGTACGCGATTTAGGAATGAAAAGCAGCACCCCAAATGTGCGCATCTATCAAACAAAAGAACGGCAGACTTTTCATACAGATTCGTCAGATGTGGTTGGGCTTTTATGCCTTAAAACCGCTAAATCCGGGGGACTATCGTTGCTGGTAAGTTCAAGTACCATGTTTAATGAAATGCGCAAACAGCGTCCCGACCTGTTGCAACTTTTAATGGAACCCGTTGCTACCGACCGCCGAGGTGAAGTGCCCGAAGGCATGCTGCCATTCTTTCTCATCCCTGTATTTAATTATTATAAAGGATACCTTTCTGCCATATACCAACGGCAATACATAGATTCGGCACAACGGTTTGAAAATGCACCAAGGCTTACAGAAAAGCATGTGGAAGCATTGGACATGTTCGACAAACTGGCAAACTCGGATGAACTTAATTTTTCAATGGAACTACAACCCGGCGACTTACAATTTGTGTACAACCATACACTTTTACACGATCGCACTTCCTTCGATGATTGGCCTGATGACAAACAAAAAAGACACCTACTGCGTTTGTGGCTTGCAATACCCGGCGACCGTCCTTTGCCCGATGTTTTTACCCAAAAATTTGGAAGTGTGGAAATTGGCAAACGAGGTGGCATAGTAGTTGAAAATACGAAAATGCATATACCCTGGACTGTTTAATAATATAACATCAATTAACAATGAGAGCAATAGATTTATCGCAGGTAATTAATCCGGATACTACCGTTTATCCGGGTACAGAAAAGCCCATCTTTGAAAGAAAAACAATTGATGGCTACCCTGAAGTAAAGATCACCATGTATACACATACAGCCACACACATGGATGCCCCCTGCCACATTATAAAAAACGCCAAAACACTGGACGACTTTACCGTGGATAAATTTATAGGCAAAGCAATAGTTATCGATTGTAAAAAATTGGCTAAACAACAAATAACATTAGATTTTTTAAAGCCATACGAAGACAAAATTAAAAACGTTGAGTTTGTTTTATTTAATGCAGGCTGGTCGGCTAAGTGGCAGAAAGAAGAATACTTTGAAGACTTTCCGGTATTATCGAACGAAGCTGCAAAATGGTTAACCGGCTTTAAACTTAAAGGTATCGGGCTCGATTCTATTTCGTTGGATAAGGTATATGATGTAGAACTGATCAACCACCATATTGTACTGGAAAAAGAGATTCTTATTATAGAGAACATGACCAATATGGATAGCCTGCCTGCAGGCGAATTTATTTTACACTGCCTGCCCCTAAAAATAGAAAAGGCAGATGGTTCGCCGGTACGTGCCGTTGCCCTGGTAGATTAAGATAATTAGACGTTTAAAGTATTTCTCATACTTTTGCGTCTCTCCTTCTAATCTATGAAAATACTTCTTAATTACCTTAAACAATACAAGTCGCTTGTACTTTTAGCTTTGGTTTTGGCTACCATTAACCAGGGCTTTTCCATGCTGAACCCAATAGTTCTTCAGCATATTATTGATAACTTCTTGATGAAAAAAGATACGTTTACCTCTGCCGAATTTTTTCATCATGTTTTAAACTGGATAGGACTCTCCATGTGCTTTGCAATGGCCTCCCGTATTGCTAAAAATTTCCAGGATTATTTTACCAACGTGGTTACCCAAAAAGTAGGAGTTCAAATTTATACCGATGGCTTAAAACATTCTCTTGAACTGCCTTACGCTGTATTTGAAGACCAGCGTAGCGGTGAAACATTAGGTAAAATACAAAAGGTGCGCGACGATATTCAAAAATTTGTACTCCAATTTATAAGCATAGTATTTACCACTTTGGTGGGCGTTGTATTTATTGTTATTTATTCCGTACAAACCTATTGGGCGATTGCGCCAGTCTATTTCCTGATGGTACCTCTGTTAGGTTTTGTAAGTTCCTTTTTAAGCAAGCAAATAAAAGGGATCCAAAAGAAAATTGTTTCACAAACCACGGCCCTCGCAGGTTCCACCACCGAATCGCTACGAAACATTGAACTGGTAAAAAGTCTTGGACTTGCGCAACAGGAAATTGAAAGATTAAATTCTACCACCGTTAAAATACTGGGACTCGAACTAAAAAAATTACGTTATATCCGTACCATCAGTTTTGTGCAGGGCACCATTGTTAACTTCCTTCAAAATGTTATTCTGTTCACTTTAATTTTTCTTATTTTTCATAATCACCTTACTATCGGAAAAATGCTGGCCCTGCAGTTTTTCTCTTTCTTCATTTTCGGGCCATTGCAGGAATTGGGTAACATTATCAATACCTATCGTGAAACGCAGGTATCGCTCACCAACTTCCAAAACATTATGGAAACTCCAAAAGAGTTTAAACCTGTAAACCCGGTGCCTATTGAAAAGATAGAAACACTGGAATTTAATAATGTAACATTCAAGCATCAGTCGGGCAATAGTAATGCATTAGATAATATTTCATTTAAAACAGAACTGGGCAAAACCATTGCCTTTGCAGGCCCTTCGGGTTCGGGTAAAACTACATTGGTAAAACTATTAGTAGGATTATACCAACCCGCAGAAGGACAAATATTATACAACGGCACTTCGGGCCATAATATCGACCTTGATAAATTCCGTGAGCAAATAGGACTTGTAACACAGGACCCGCAATTATTCTCGGGCACTATTTTGGAAAATCTGCAATTCGCAGCGCCCAATGCAACCAAAGAAGAATGCCTTGTTGCGCTTAACAAAGCTGCCTGCCAAAATCTTTTAGCCAGGGCCGATAAAGGCATTGATACCGTTATTGGTGAAGGCGGTGTTAAAGTTTCGGGGGGAGAAAAACAAAGGCTTTCTATTGCTCGTGCTTTACTCCGCAAACCCAACCTACTTGTGTTCGACGAAGCCACCTCCGCACTCGATTCATTAACAGAAGAAGAAATTAGCGGAACCATACGCAGTGTATCTCAAAGTGAAAATCACATAACTGTTCTTATTGCCCACAGGCTTTCTACCATTATGCATGCCGACACTATTTTTGTACTGGAACGCGGTCATATTGTAGAATCGGGCAAGCATACCGACCTGCTTGAACAAAAAGGCCTGTACTATGCTATGTGGCGTCAACAAGTGGGTGAACGCAAATTAGATGCACCCAGGCTTAAGGTGATGGCTTAAATTTCTTTCCATCCTCCATTCAGTGCTTTAAGGTGTGACTCTGAAACAAGTTCAGGGTGACAATTACCACTTGAGTAGTCATGCTGAACTTGTTTCAGCATCGCATCATATTTTCGCAAATTACCAACATCCTAGATTTCATTTTCATAACCTGCTGATAATTAGAATTTAGATGACTGCACACATTCTTAAAATGCACATGGTTGCACACAGTATGAACTCATAAATTGCAACCGACAACAAAAATCTGTATACCCGTGTATACCCGTCGATGCCTCATTTTCAATCACTTATACTTTTTAACGGGTATACAAACCGTTTTATTTATGCATTGTCGACAGAAAGAAATTAAACACTTCATCCTCGGCATTAAAATCGCGGCATACATTACCAATCATAAACTTAGGCAGGTATTGTTTACCACCCGCCCATGTATGTCCACCGTTTTGCACCTTTATTAAGATAACATTCATCGTTCCGCAACTGTACGTAAATTTTGTTGCGGTGCAACCATCGTAAACGTCTTTATCCGGCATATCGGTAATAACAGGAGCGGCACCACACTTATTTAACGAAGTAATTAGTTTAACCAGGTCATCTGTAGATGCCATATCAAAGCCTGCACCGGGTTGGTTATTTTCTAAATATTTTCCGTAACCGCCTTCGTAAGGGATAAGTGGATCGTGTGTACCATTAATAAGTAATACGGGCGTAGGATGACTATAAGTATAATAGTCGAGTACAGTTTTAGGCATGCTGGCGCAAACGGGCGCAATAGCCTTAATGCGTGCTGAAAGCTTATACGCCAGGTACAACGAAAATTCCCCGCCGCGTGAAATACCCGTTGTAAACACATTTGTGCTATCACCTTTATAATACTGAATGATGGTATCTAACAACACAGAAATAAAATGTACATCATCCACCGTAGTATCTGCTCCTTTGGTTCGTGCCGAGAAGCCCGGGATAGTCCAGCTTTTGGATACGGCTTGTGGATACACAACAATAAATCCGTTTTTATCAGCGAGGCCATTAAGGTTGTAAAATTTAATCGTATTCTCATCGGTTCCTCCTCCACCATGCAATCCAAATAACACAGGCAGCTTGGTGGTGTTTTGGTAATTAGTGGGCAAATGAATTATATACTCTCTGTGCCTGCCATCTACGGTTATTGTTTTATCTATATCTGTTTGGGCATAGCCACCACAAAACGAAAAGATTAGAATGGCAAAATATAAGAGATGGTACTTTCTGAATTTCATAAAACAAATATACATAAAATAGTTACTATATGTAATATAATATTTATTAATCCATTTTCATTCAATAAAAAAGCCCCATATTTCTACGGGGCTTTACTTTTATTATCTGTTGAGCTTATTTAACCGCAGCAGCCAATTGCTTATCTAACACATCCATAACACCACGAACAGCTTTGGATGAAGCGTTGAGCAATTCCTTTTCAGCAGCATCAAGTTTCAATTCAATAATTTCTTCTACTCCGTTTTTGCCCAATTTTACCGGAACACCCAGGTATATACCTTTCTGTCCGTATTCGCCATTAAGCAATACGCAGCAGGGGAATATGCGGTTTTCGTTCTTCACAATAGATTCTACCATTTGAGCAGCAGCAGCACCCGGTGCATACCATGCCGAAGTACCAAGCAGGTTTACAATTTCGCCTCCGCCATTTTTGGTCCTTTCTATAATGGCATCAATTTTATCTTTTGGTAAAAGTTCGGTAAGCGGAATACCCGAAACCGTTGTATACCTTGGTAATGGAACCATAGTATCACCATGTCCGCCAAGCAACATACCTTGTATATCTTTAGGAGAACAATCTAACGCATCAGCAATAAATGCCCTGTAACGCGCTGTATCCAATACACCAGCCATACCAAATACCCTCTTCGAATCTACCTTAGCGGTAAGATACGCGCAATAGGTCATTACATCAAGCGGGTTAGACACCACAATAATTTTTGCATTAGGTGAATACTTCATTACGTTTTCGGTAACCGAACGCACTATACCCGCGTTGGTAGCGATTAGATCGTCGCGGCTCATACCCGGTTTACGCGGCAGGCCCGATGTGATAACCACCACTTCAGAATCTTTTGTTTTAGCGTAATCGTTTGTAGAACCAACTACACGTGTGCTGTAGCTATTGATAGGGGCAGTTTGCCATATATCAAGCGCCTTTCCTTCCGAAACGCCTTCTTTAATATCTACAAGAACAACTTTATTTACAATGTCTTTTTGTGCAATAACGTTAGCACATGTAGCGCCTACGTTTCCTGCTCCTACTACGGTTACTTTCATGACTGTTACAGAGTTTTTGGTTATGTTGAAGGCAAAATTACTAAAGAAACTATATGCCCAAATAAAAGTTATTAACCGCTATAGCTGCCCTAATAATAAGGGAAAACAGGAACTCAAAAATCGACCATAAGGCGCAGGTTTACCTCGCGGGCGGTAAGGTAATTGGGCACTGCATACTGCCTTCCGCTGGCATCGGCAATCCATATATAGGATATAACGTTATTGGCCTGTAACAGGTTAAATACTTCCAAACCTATCCATATAGAACGATACGAACGAGCCAGTCCCTTTTTTATTCCCTGTCCTTTTTTACCCACAATTTGGTACGATGCGCCAATATCTACACGCTGGTAAAATGTAAGGTTGCGCAGGGTATCGCCATACAATGTTTTACTTGGTGGGCCAAAAGGAAGCGGTGAACCAAAAATAAGATTCAGATGCACTTTAAAATGCGGGAAACGCGGCAGGTAATCCTGGAAGAAAAGGCTGGCGGTTACACGCTGGTCGGTAGGCATAGGCGACCAGCCCACTTTATGTGCAACACTGTCAGCAACAGCAAGGTTGGCCGTTTGGTCAGGTATAATGCGCTGCCCGTAACTGTTATAATAGTAATAGTAATACGCGTTATTAATTTGATACTTGGCCTGCAATATTGAAAGGCTAAACCACGACTCAAGCCCGTTTACAAATTCTCCGTTTATTTTCATATCTACCCCCTGCACAAATCCTTTAGCTGTTTGGCCGGGAAAATAGTTTACATACACATCATTTATTTGGTAAGGTATTACGTTTACAAGGTCTTTATAATAGGTTTCCACCACAAATTTAAAGGGCCTGTTCCATGCTTTAAAGTTCCAGTCCATTGCTCCCACAAAGTGTATAGATTCCTGCGCTTTTATATCCGGATGCAGGATTCCGTATTGGTCCACCATTTCATTATAGAGGGCGGGCTGGTAATACAGGCCTGATGATAAGCGGAAGAGCATATCCTTTTTCCAATGTGGTTTGTAGGCAACGGTTGCCCGCGGGCTTATAAGCACCTGCCCGTTTATGGTAGAATAATTTTCGCGTACACCGGCGGTAAGTGTAATAATGTTTGTATCATGTGTTTGCCATCTCGATACATTTTCTACATATCCCATTACACGGTACGAGCTAAGCGTGTCGTATGTTTTAACTACATTTTGCAATTGCAATATACTTGTACTGTAAGGCAGCGAATATCCGGCAGAATCTATCAGGTTCCACTGGCTGGTAACGCTGGTAAACTGTTCGCGCTGCGCGGTAGCTCCCCACAAAAATGTATTGCCGGGTTTGTATTCGTAACTGCCTGTATGCTGGAAGTTATAAATGAACCCATTTATATCATCACGTGCATGATTAAGGTAACTACCCACACCAACGGCGTATCCTACCTGCCCTGTGCTGGTAAGCTCGCTTATCAGGTAATCTCCTTCCACATCATAATTCTGGCTTTCCTGGTCGTTAAATGCCGAAACGGTAAATCGTAGTTTTAATTTATGGTTGTCGTTATATTGTAAAGATGTTGCACCCGTAGCGGTTTGGAATTTATCCACCTCCTGTCCCTGAAAGTACACATGCAATTGGTATGCCTGGCTTATGGTACCAAACGATGCCGTTTCATCCTGCGGAACAAAATCGTAGATATCGAGCGAGTAAGTGCCCAATACATCCAACTCCCATCTGTCGGTAATAGCATAAGTCATATACAACTGTGCATCTGCAAACCTTGGTTTATAGCTACCCTGCACATCCAGCGTATTTAGTAAGTACTGGTTGGTTTTATATCGAATGCCGGTAGTCCATGTAAAGCGGTGGCTTTTATCTACTCCTTCTAAATGCAATGTTCCGCCCAGCAAACTAGCCGAAGCAGAGCCTGCAAATTCTGTAGGCCTTTTATAGGTTACATCTAAAACAGATGACATCTTGTCGCCATATTTAGCCTCAAAACCACCTGCTGAAAAAGCAACCGAGGATACCATATCAGGATTAATGAAGCTAAGCCCCTCCTGCTCTCCCTGGTGCACCAGCAATGGCCTGTATACCTCTATACCATTAACGTAAACTAAATTCTCATCATAACTACCACCCCGCACCGAATATTCAGAACCAAGTTCAGAACGTGTCATTACCCCGGGCTGTGTGGCCAGTATAGCATTAAAATCTCCCGAAGGCATAGGTATAAAATTTACCAGCTTGGGATTTAGTTCGGTCAACTCCTGTGCACTTTGCCTTTGCCCGCTTACATTAACTGTTCCCAGCGAATTGGCATTCGACATTTTCATATATATGTATACCTCTTTGCTATCCCCTTCTTTTAAATTTACCTTGTAGTTTTGCATATTAAACCCGGGGTGGAAAAATGAAACTTCCACATCCTTTCCTGCGGGTATGGCATAGTCATACTTTCCAAGGCTATCTGTATATGTGTATTTGCTTTGGCCTATAAGCCCCACCAACACATCCTGAATAGGCTGGCCAGTACTATCTTTAACAACACCATGTATATGCGCCATTTGTTGTGCACAAGCCGGGAAAATAGCAAGGGCTACTCCTACACATAAAATAACTGCACAAAGGCGTTTCTTTATCACTGATGCTTAAAAATGATTGGCAAAGATAGGTAACGCCCGAAATAAGCTTTTATTGGATGGCCTTATTGTATATTCAGCGAACCGTTCTTCCAGGCATTGATGAACTGTGCCCATGCCAGCGGGTTTAACAGGTTATTAGGCGGAAGCTGGCCTGTATAATACAATTTGTTGTATTCCTGCTGCATGGCATTAAGATAATTTGCCTGGGCATCCATAGGGTTGCCGTCTATCCTGGCCTTTGCCGCTGCCAGCGCAAGGTTCTTTTTAGCCCTGTCGCGGTCGTTATCAGGTAGGTTAAGGTCTACAAAAGCCTTATGAAAGGCCTCTTTCGATGGCCACGGGTATACCATTACCGATTTAAGGTTGGTAGTATCCTTATCCATAAGGTGAATAAGGGCAAACCTATCAGTAAGCGTATCGGGTATGGTATAATAATTGGTTTTGTATCCTATCGAATAAAACTCGACTGTATCTTTAGGTTGCGCCACAAAGGAAAAGTATCCGTTATTATCGCTCACTGTACCGCGACTTGTACCTTTAATAATAAGGGCAGAATATGGAACAGGTTTAAGCGTGCCTTTATCTACTACCACACCCGAAAATTGCAACAACTGCTTGTGCTGGGCATTTACAGTAGCACACATCCCCACAAACACAATACTTAATATAGAAGAAAACCTTTTTAACATCATACTTAATTTGCTCGGTAGGGGGTTATTAATTCGAATAAGGGAATATGAACAAGAAACGTAGAACCATCCTTTATATTTTCCATAAGGTAGGAACCATACATTTTACCGGCTTCACTCATCAGCGGGCAAAACGATTCGTACTGGTATTCTTCTCCGGGATACAACACGGGTTGCATAGATACTACTCCTTCGCCCTCTACCTCGTTCCAGCCTGCAAGCGTATCGTAAATGTGCCAGTGGCGGCGGATTAACTTAATAGTAAAACTGCTGTTATTTTCTATGGAGATATTATACGAAAACACCTGGTAGCCCATTAAGGGACGCGAGTGCCCCGCTTCGTATTTTGACTGAACACTTATCTTAACTCCACGTGTAACCTGTGTTACCATTGTACATTAACTTTACGCAAGTATAGTAATTTGCTCAATAACACGGATTGATTTTCGCTGAACTAAAATTTTAATAATTCCGCAAGTTTTTCTCCAAAATGGAGTCGGGGTAAAAAGTCCCATTCCAAGGCATGGCCCATTGGTATAGGAGTATCTAAAGAAGTGCAGCGCATAACTGGTGCATCTAAATACTTAAAGCATTTTTCGGATATCAGGGCAGCTATTTCGCCCCCAATGCCTCCAAAATAGGTGTCTTCGTGCAAAATAATTGCCCTGCCTGTTTTCTTTACCGATTCAAAAATTGTTTCTTCATCAAGAGGCAAAAGTGTGCGTAAATCAATTAAATCTGCCGAAATATTTGGATTATTTTTAAGGGTTACCAAAGCCCAGTGCACGCCATATCCGTATGTTATAATACTCACCTTATCACCGTCCACCACCTTACGGGCTTTGCCTATTTCTGCGGTGTAGTAATCATCATAAACATCTTCGGTAATGCTTCTGTACAAGGCTTTGTGCTCGAAAAACAAAACCGGGTTGGGGTCTTCGAAGCTGGCCAGCAGCAAACCTTTCGCATCCGAAGGAAAAGCCGGATACACAACTTTAAGCCCCGGAACATGGGTAAACCATGCTTCATTACTTTGAGAATGAAAAGGACCGGCCCCTGTACCTGCGCCTGTAGGCATACGCACCACCACATCCGCATTTTGCCCCCACCTGTAATGCGATTTAGCCAGGTTATTTACGATTTGGTTAAAGCCACAGGTTACAAAATCGGCAAACTGCATTTCAACCATAGCCTTATATCCGTTAATTGATAAACCAAATGCTGAACCAATTATAGCCGATTCGCATAAGGGCGTGTTTCTAACCCTTGCTTTGCCAAACTCGGTTACAAAGCCCTCGGTTACTTTAAAAACGCCGCCATACTCTGCTATATCCTGCCCCATCAAAACCAATTTGTCATGCTTTTTCATAGCTTGCCTTAATCCATCGGATATAGCATCTACAAAGCGCTTTGGTGTTTTAGATGCCGACGCAGGTTTGGTTTCTTTATAGGTATACGGAAAATACACATCCGCCAATTCTCGTTTACTATCCGCTTTCACCTCTTCTTCTGCAAAGGTTAACTCCAGGGCCGCTTCAATATGATGTTTTATACCAGCACGAATGTTTTCTATTTCTTCCGCATTCAGTACTTTTTCTTCTTTTACAAAGTTTTCATAATTCACTACCGGGTCCTTCTTGCCCCACATTTCAAATAATTCCTGTGGTACATATTTGGTACCCGATGCTTCTTCGTGCCCACGCATCCTAAAGGTGAGACATTCTAACAAAAATGGCCTGTTTTTTTGCGCTATTTTTTCCGAAATATCTTTGACCGCATCATACACCTCCAACACATTATTGCCATCCACCTGCACGGCCTCTATGCCATAACCAATTGCTTTATCTATAAACTGTTTGCATCTAAACTGCTCGCTCGATGGAGTAGACAAACCATACCCATTATTTTCAATTACAAATATTACAGGTAAATCCCATACAGCCGCCACATTCACCGCTTCATGAAAATCGCCCTCGCTGGTACCCCCATCACCGGTAAATACAAGGGTAGGTTTATTGCTTTTACCCGTTTTTAACATATCGCCTAATGCAATACCATCAGCTATACCCATTTGTGGGCCCAAGTGAGATATCATCCCTATAATCTTATATTCCTGGGTACCAAAGTGAAATGACCTGTCGCGCCCTTTGGTAAATCCGCCCGCTTTGCCCTGAAATTGTTTAAAAAGCCTTTCCATGGGGACTTCTCGGGATGTAAACACGCCCAAATTGCGGTGCATCGGTAATATGTACGATTCTTTATGTAATGCCAGGGTACTACCCACCGAAATAGCCTCTTGCCCTATGCCCGAAAACCATTTTGATACCTTTCCCTGCCGTAAAAGAGATAACATTTTTTCTTCTATAAGGCGGGGCATAACCAGCGCCCCATATATGTTTTTAAGCTCTTCGTTGCTGTATTTTGCGCGATTGAATTTCATATATTCTGGCTGGGCAATGTATTATTTATACCCGCAAAATTACCACTTAAAAACTAACCGGATTTTAACCCATAAAAATGGCATATAACTTTGAAGGAGCAAGTGACAGAAAAAACTCTATTTTTGCAGCCTTAAACTTTAATCCTTTCTAACAATGTCCTTAAAAAAGATACAGGAACTTTTGGGTAAAGACGGAGCTGGTTTGCTCACCCACACATGTAAAACGGTTACCAAAGAACAAATTCACCCGGCCGGGCCCGATTTTATGGACCGCCTGTTTATTCCAAGTAACAGAAACAATCAGGTAATCAGGAATTTAGAAAGTATTTATAACCACGGTAGATTAGCCGGAACAGGATATGTATCCATATTGCCTGTAGACCAGGGTATTGAGCATTCAGCCGGTGCATCTTTTGCACCAAACCCTATGTATTTCGATCCTGAAAATATTGTAAAATTGGCTATTGAAGGCGGTTGCAATGCAGTTGCTTCAACATTTGGGGTATTGGGTTCTGTATCTCGTAAATATGCCCACAAAATACCTTTTATTGTTAAAATCAACCATAGCGAAATGCTCACCTACCCCAATAAGTTCGACCAGGTAATGTATGGAACAGTTGAAAGCGCATGGGAAATGGGAGCCGCTGCCGTAGGAGCCACCATTTATTTTGGTTCGGAAGAATCTACCCGCCAATTACAGGAAGTTTCTCAGGCTTTTGAACTGGCACACCAACTGGGCATGGGTACCATACTTTGGTGCTACCTTAGGAATAACGGATTTAAGAAAGACGGTGTAGATTACCATGCTGCGGCAGATTTAACAGGGCAGGCAAATCATCTTGGTGTAACTATACAGGCCGATATTATTAAGCAAAAATTGCCAACCAACAATGGCGGTTATAATGCTATTAAGTTTGGAAAAACAAGTCCTTTGGTATACGAAAAACTAACCACCGATAACCCAATTGACCTTTGCCGCTACCAGGTAGCTAATTGCTACATGGGCCGCGTAGGTTTAATTAATTCAGGTGGAGAATCTAAGGGAGCATCTGATTTGGCAGAAGCAGTTACCACGGCGGTTATTAATAAACGTGCCGGTGGCCACGGACTTATATCGGGCCGTAAAGCATTCCAAAAGCCGATGAAAGACGGTATTGAGCTTTTGAATACCATACAAGATGTATACTTGTCAAAAGAAATTACTATAGCATAAACAGGAATAACCTTCGTACATGAGCAACTGGTTTAAACGTATTAAAGAAGGTATCACCACCTCTACCCGGGATAAAAAAGAAACCCCGGAAGGGCTTTGGTATAAGTGCCCCTCATGTAAAAACATAGTGCCATCTGAAGAAGAAATAGCAAGCCTGTATGTTTGTGTAAAGTGCGATTACCACGAAAAGATTGGTTCAGCAGAATATTTTAGCATATTATTCGATGATAATAAATTCACTGAGCTGGACGCGGAGCTTTCTTCGGCTGACCCATTGAATTTTATCGATACAAAAAAATACAAAGACAGGATAAAAGCTACCCAGGCAAAATCTAACCTTAAAGATGCCATGCGTACTGCATCGGGAAAGATAAACAAGGAAAAAGTTGTGATAGCATGTATGGATTTCGATTTTATTGGTGGATCTATGGGTTCGGTAGTAGGAGAAAAAATAGCACGTGCCATAGACCACTGTATTGCTCATAAAGAATCCTTTGTACTTATCTCTAAATCGGGCGGAGCACGTATGATGGAAGCCGCTTTTTCGCTTATGCAAATGGCAAAAACATCTGCCAAGCTTACTTTATTAGCTGATGCTAAATTGCCTTATATATCTTTAATGACGGATCCTACAACAGGTGGCGTAACAGCATCGTATGCTATGCTGGGCGACCTTAACATTGCAGAGCCCGGCGCGCTGATTGGCTTTGCGGGCCCAAGGGTTGTAAAAGAAACCATTCGTAAAGATTTGCCAAAAGGATTTCAAACATCTGAGTTTTTGCTTGAACACGGCTTCCTGGATGCGATTGTAAACCGCAAGGAGCTAAAAACTAAACTGAGCGAAGCGATTGGAATGCTGAGAAGCAACACCCGTTAAATCTTTCCTGAAAAAATATTTAGCCACATCGGAAAGGCTATTAATTTAAAAACACGTCCGTTATCAGGCGCATTTGGCCGGTTAAATAGCTTGTCGTAATCTTTCAGCAATTTTTTAGTATCAATGTATTCCTTAACGATTGGCGTTTCAAAAATATGCCGTACATCATTACGAATTTCAGCAATCCATTTGCGGTTAGGAGTTTTATAACCCTTTTTATCTTTCCTGTTTAATACAGGATCAGGAGTAATTCCTTTCATAGCATCGCGCATAAGCGTTTTCAACGCTCCATGTTCTATTTTATATTTCGACGGAATCGAAAACACGTATTCTATCAAATTAATATCATCGGAAAAAGGAGTGCGCGATTCTACCGAATGCCACATCGAGCACCTGTCCTCGCATTTTAAATAACTTTTAAGTAGGGTGTTTGAAAAATCGTGGTGCAGAGCCTCATTCAACGATTTTGCTTTGTCTTCGTGCAATGCTATTCTGCTATTATGCTCATGTATAAAGTCTTTATTAATATATGAGAGTTCGGTTTGCTTCAATAACCTTGCTTGCATCTGCGCCGTCTGCGGAGTTTTAGAAAGAATCATTTGCCTGAAATAACGGGTATACGATGGATACTGCCCACCTATTTCTTTTGCAGCTTTTGTAAACCCTGTCATGCCATTTTGGTGCAACTCGTTCCTTAGATGATAATAAAAATAATTTTCGTAGCCCCCGAATAATTCGTCTCCTCCTTGCCCGTCAAGCACCACTTTAATATTTGCTTCCTTTATCATTTGCATTACCCTATACTGCGCATAGGTACTGGTGCTCCAGATGGGTATATCCTGGCAATAAATTAAATCGCGTAAATCCTTAATCAGCTCGCTTGCCTTTGGCGAAACCCAATGTGCATTTGCGTGTGTATAGTCCGCAACCATTTTTGCCCACTTGCTTTCGTCAATATCCGCATCCGGAAATGAAACAGTAAATGTGTTTAATCCCGCATGCTTAGTTTGATTTATAATACTAACGATGGAGGAGCTATCTATGCCACCACTAAGGCAGGAGCCAACTTCTACATCAGCTCTTAGTCGCAGTTTAACGGCATCTGTAATTAAAGCCTTTATTTTTTCTACACTTTGCCCCCGATCAAAGTTTTTATTGTCGTGTTCCGCAGAAAAGGGAAGCGTGTAGTATCTCCACTTTTTTAATTCACCTGTTGCAATATTTACTTCTAAAGAGTGAGAAGGCTGCAACTCTATAATACCGGTAAACATACCTTCTTCTTCGCCCTCGGCAGATGAAAAAAGAAGGTAATCGTATATGGCTTTGCTATTAGGCTTAAACTGAACTATGGATGAAGCCAACAATGACTTTTGTTCGGATGCAAATGCAAAATGGTTTTCATTCTTTATATAGTAAAAGGGTTTAACACCAAATCTATCGCGGCTTGCAAACAAAGTCTTTTTTTGCTTGTTGTATATAACGAAGGCCCACATTCCGTTAAAGTGATTCACACAATCACTCCCCCATTTTGAATATGCGGCAAGTATTACCTCGGTATCGGAAGAAGTATGAAAGGCATAGCCTTCCTCTTTTAGTTGCTCTCGTAACTCAATGTAATTATATATTTCCCCGTTAAAAACTATCCACAGATTTTTATCGGTATTACACATGGGTTGGTGCCCGGTGGGGGTTATATCTATAATTTTCAGCCTGCGGTGCGCCAATATAGCTGTAGCATCTCCACATTCATTTATAGATTTTACAGGCCTTTGTAATGTAGATGATGAAATTATTTCCTCTAAGGTATCCTTTCCGTAAAGTGATTGCTCGCTATTACCTGTTATGGCCAAATATCCTTCCCCATCAGGGCCACGATGCCTTATAGCATCATTCATAGCCACCGTGCAGCGCACAGCATCAGTACCGGAATTTTTAAACTTTACTATGCCTGCTATACCGCACATCCTAATTTAAGTTCAATACTTTTTTATAAACCTGCAAAAATTTTGTTGCGACAGATTCTTCGCTTACCATATTTATTACCGAATTCCTAATCTCTGCCGCATTATAATCCGTCCTGTTTTTTACAATCTGCTGCATCGCCTCAGCAAGTTGCTTTTCGTTGCCAACATCTACCAACAAACCATTTTTTACATTTACGTATTCTTCGGGGCCGCCACAACGTGAAGATATTACAGGTATGCCACAACACATGGCTTCCAATAATACTACGCCCTGGGTTTCGATGCTGCTGAATAAAATAAATGCTGTAGAATTATGCATTAGTTCTGCCAGTTCATTTTTAGGTTTCCAATCTACAAATTGAACAGAATCTTTCAAGCCAAGAGAAGTGGCTAACTGCTTGAGCTTTTCGACTTCGGGTCCATCTCCTACTACCAATGTAAGGCTTGCATTAGACTGAATTTCGATAAATATTTTAAAAGCCCTGATTATTCCGCCAATATTTTTTCTGTCGTTATCGGGTGATGAAGTATGTATAAACCTAATTTGCTCTCTTGCAGGCTTAGAAGAAATATTAAATGTTTCAGTATCTACAATATTGGGTATTACATAGTATGTATTGTTCAACCCTACCTTAATCATTTGCTTTTTCAGTGCCTCCGAAACAGTCATTATAGCACTTGCTTTATTTACCGCCGATTTCCATATCTTCTGCATTCTTGCTCCCTTATACCGTCCATCTTCCGGAAAATAACCCGTCCAATGTTCTGTAATTACATAGGGCATCTTCCATTTGGCTTTAAGCTTAATAGCAATTGCTGTAACCGGGAATACAACATTTGAATTAATAATATCTGGCCTGCCTTTTTTAGCTTCGTATATTGATAGTGCTTTTTTCCACGCACCCATGTATTGCTTCCATTTACGATACTGCGAATAAACGGGTATACGCGATTCAGTCTTTTTGTAATAAGCCCTAATAGTATACACACCATCTTCGACGCCTTCCTCTATATTTTCTTGCTCATCTGCGCAAACATATATAGCTGAAACATCACACAGACGGGCTACAGCCGCGGCATGTCGTTGCACAAAAATGCCCAGCAAAGGATTAACCCTGCTGGGATACCAGGATGATACAAACAATACTTTTAACCGCTCCTCTTCCATTTTTATTTTAGCCAGTGGCTTAAATCACGGTTTATAAGCTGCTGCAATTTTTCCACGTCCTGTTTATAAAGGGCTTTAAGTTTATCCTGTGTTTCACTCTTCATCGGTTCCCTTTTTTCGTACTTGGTATTTACCTTGTGCAATGCTTCCATTACCTTTTGCCTGCGTTTTGAATGATGTGGCAAAAGCACCCTGCCAATTGCTTTAATAAAGCCTGGCGGTTTTAAAATAAACCTGCGAAATGCCTTGCTGCGTGCCGCATTACTGGGATTTACCGTGTCGAAATTTTTGGGCATTATTTCCTGTATTCCCAAAAAATTAAGCACCTTAACATATTCCTCTTTCGGGCTCTTTATAAAATCATCAAACAATATAATATGCACTTTATCGCGCCCGAAAACATCTATATAACGTTTAACCTGCATATAGTATTTGGCTATATCCGAATAAAAAAGCGCTTCGAGCGGCCCCTGATGCGTGTAGTTTACTTTACCTTCCTTTCTACGTTGTGGTTCGGCTGCCAAGGCATTCTCAAAATTTTCTATCACTTCATCCAGGTTAGATAATAATTGGTTATGGTGCGAATAAACCATACTGGTAGGTTCGCGCAGCATAATAATAATCTTCGCATCGGCGTTAAACTTTTTTATGTTTTCGGCCGCGTGAGGCGATAAAAGATAGTATACTGAAGCATCTCCCACTGCTTTTTGATTTGTTGCTTCTGCATAATAGGAAAGGTAATTATCCTCGGTAAGCGGCGGCGCCTGAAAAGTAAGGTCGGAACAGAAGTAATAGATTTCCTTTTTGGGTAAAAAAACGTCAGGATGCTGTTTTAAATAAGAAAATAAGGAAGTAGTGGCAGATTTAGGAGCGCCTACAATAAAGAAACCGGGTTTTAACATTTAGCGCGCTCTGTATTAGATTTTTTTACAATTTTAACAATTACTTGGCAAAAAGCCGCTTAAAAACTTCAGTAATTCAAGAAATGATTAAGAAACTATTAGAAAAACTGCTCCGGCCATTCATCAAAAATGATGAGGACAGAGACAGGCTTTCTAACGTAATAATACCCTCTTTTCTTGTCCGTTCGGGATATTTTTTGCTCTCCCCCTTAATATTAATTGTGCTAACCCGTACCATGGGGCCAAGCCGCTTTGGAATATATAACTACGCCTTTACGTTCATTTTAGTGTTAATGAACCTTTCCTCCTATGGCTTCGAGGTTATTGCACTAAAATATACTTCATCTTATTTATCTAAAGGCCAAACCGGTTTATGGAAGGGTTTATACAATTGGTCGTGGCGTTTTTTGCTCATTACAAGTTGTACGGTAGCGGTTGCCACAGCCTTATTTATCTGGATTTTTGTTTTCACGCTGCATATTGTGCCTCAAACCAAATACACATTGCCAATTCTTGTTTTATGCCCCATTATTCCTTTTTACGCCCTTATTAACTTTTATGCCAACCTATTACGTGGTCAAGGCAAATCGATGATTTCTTTTTTACCTGATAATGTTATAAAACCCTTGTTTTTGCTCATTACCCTTATACTTTTCCGTTTAGTATTGGGATATATGAGCCTACGCCTTGCCATAGCTTTAAACATGGCCTCTTTTATATTAACGTTTGTAGTAATCTTTACCATCTTTAAACAAACAAACCATTTTAAAGGGATAAAGGCTAAATATGACAAACCTAAATGGAGGAGTTTTGTAGGCTCTCTTTTTATTTTAACCTGTATAACAAGTATCTATTCACGCCTCGATACTCTTCTTCTCGCTTGGCTTAAAGATTCATCACAGGTGGGTATTTATAACGTAGCCGAAAAATATGCAGGCTCACTTTTCTTTTTCCTGTATGTAATGAATATGATTATTGCACCTTCAATAGCCCGCCTTAACACGCCCGAGGATAAAGAAAAATTGCAAAAAATGATAACGCGTACCATACGCTGGGTTATGCTTTTCTCGTTGCCTGTATTTATAACGCTTGTAGCATTCAGCGGCCAAATAATGGGCCTTTCGGGTGGCGAATTTGCACCTGGCAGAATTGCACTTATTATTATTTGCTGCGGCAACCTTATAAACATAATGTTTGGCCCCGTAGGTAACTTTGCATTAATGACGGGGAATGAAAAATACACTACGCTTTATATGGCCATTTGTATATTCATTAATATTGCCCTTAATCTTATACTTACGCCACGTATGGGTTTTATAGGTACTGCAATAGCAACAGCAAGTTGCACCACATTTTGGAACGCAGCCTTGTATATTACTATAAAAAGAAAAACCGGTATAAGTTCATGGATATTCGGCTAATTTTAACCCAGCATGAGTAAAATATTGGTCACCGGTGGTGCCGGATATATCGGTTCTCATACCATACTCGAAATATTGGAGGGAGGAAAATGGGATGTAATATCTGCCGATAATTTTTCTAATTCTACACCTGATACTTTTTTACGAATTAAGAATATTACAGGTAAAGATGTACGAAACTACACTATAGATTTATGCGACAAAGAAAAAACAATAACCATTTTTAAAGAGAACCCTGACATTAGTGGCATTATACACTTTGCAGCTTTTAAATCGGTGCCCGAATCTGTCGCAAAACCTCAGCTTTACTATCATAACAATATGGATTCTTTGGCGAACATGCTTTGGTGCGCAAAAGAATTTAAAATACCACACTTTATCTTTTCATCTTCTTGCTCTGTTTATGGCCAGCTGGATAAGTTACCGGTTAACGAGGACACACCTTTCAATAAGGCGCTTTCACCTTACGGAGAAACCAAGCAAAAAGGAGAAGAAATGTTAGTGGATTTTTGTAAAACAAATAGCGAAACAATTAAAACTATAGCCCTTAGGTATTTTAACCCCGTGGGTGCCCACACATCCGGAAAAATTGGTGAAGTACCCACCGAAAGACCGAATAACCTGGTACCCATGATAACGGGTACTGCCGCAGGCAGATATGAGGAAATGCTGGTTCATGGGCACAATTACCCAACCCGCGATGGAACCTGTGTACGCGATTATATTCATGTATGCGACATAGCAAGAGCGCATACTGATGCATTAACCTATTTAGAAAACAATAAAACCGCACCCGCATTTTCTGTGTTTAACCTGGGTAGCGGTAATGGAGTTACAGTACTTGAAATGATAAAAGCATTTGAAAAAGTAAGCGGCAAAAAACTGAATTACAAATTGGGTGACAGACGAAGCGGAGATGTGGCTTCTATTTATACCGATAATAGCAAAGCATTAAATACTCTGCATTGGAAGCCAAAGTACACGCTAGATGATATGATGCTTTCGGCCTGGAACTGGGAGCTAAACAACAAGAATTAATTAAGCCCTTTTAGAAACTCAGCAAATTTTTTAACCGCCCTTGCACGGTGGCTCATTTCATTTTTTTGCTGCAAAGGCATTTGGGCAAAGCTTAGTTTTTGGCCTTCAGGAATAAATATAGGGTCGTAGCCAAAGCCATTGGTTCCAATGCTCTCTGTGGCAATACTACCTTTTACAGACCCTTCAAATAAATAGGGCCTGCCCTTTATGATTAGGGCAATTACTGTTTTAAATACCGCTGAACGGTTTGAATATTCGTTCATTTCGCCAAGCAGCTTTTCAATATTATCGGCAGCACTTTTAGCTTCGCCTGCATACCTGGCAGAATATACACCCGGCCTGCCTTGCAGCACATTTACTTCAAGCCCCGTATCATCGGCAAAACAATCGCATTTGTATTTATCGTATACATACATTGCTTTTTGCAGTGCGTTCGAACTTAGGGTGTCTCCTGTTTCGGGTATCTCTTCATTGCACCCAATTTCATCAAGCGTAACAAGCGTGTACGGAGGAGACAAAAGAGGTTTTATTTCGCTAACCTTATGTTTATTATGGGTAGCAAAAACAAGCTGCATACGTTTAAACTATTCTTGTTTAAATCCTATTAAGACAACTGCACAACCCGACCCTGAATTAGTAGTTGGGTTCAACTGTGCATCTATAACACAATCGAGGGTAGATTTTACTTTAAAATCCCAATAAGGCGCGTTTTGGTAACTGGCATTCGAAAAAATAAGATTATGCTGCGAATCGTATACAGAGAAAACCAGGTTGCCGTCCGTCATGCCACTGCATGCAGCTATACGATACGTGGTGCCGCTATAAAATGTTGTATGAAATTCGGCGGTTTCGTCTGAATTAACCAGCAAAGCACGGTATTGCTGTCCATCCGAAATAAAAGAAGGGTCCATGTTTCTGGCTGCGCATTTATTGGCTATGCTATCGCATTGCGCGCTGGCCGAAACAGATATAGATAATCCTGCGAGCAGGAATAAATAAGCAATTTTTTTCATAATCATCCTGTAATTTGATTGCGTATAGCTGCTATTTTGTCTGTAATATCCTTTAATTGTTCCGGAGATATTTTCACCTCGCTGTTACTGTTAATGCTGGTGGTTTTACTATTCACATCAACTGTAGGAGCAACATAGTTATACACAAATTCTACATTATCAAATACGTTCGAAAGGTCGGAAAGCTTTTTAATAAGATCAGCATAATCGGGCCTGTCGTTATATAACGAAAGCATTTTGATAAGGTTTTGCAACGATATCTTTTGTTCCGCAATACGGCGCACCACTTCTTTTTGAGTGCCCTGGCCATTTGCTTTAACTGCAAAATAAAGTGATTCTATCCATCCGCCTACAAGCACCAATGAACTAATATCACCCTGGCGGTTGTCTTTAAAGTATGCATCACTTTTTCTAAATGCTTCTGAAACCATAGCTAACAAAGAATCGTGGTTACCCATATTGGTGCTAAAACGTTTTGCCAGGCTGGCGCTAAATACATCAGCTACGCCAATATCTGTAGCAAGTTTTTCAACCGAAGCAAGGTAAGAAAGAGCATCCTGAGATTGGTCGTAAAGAGAGATATATCCTAAATCGGCGCCATAAATGCCAAGGTTGAGTGCCTTTTTATATTTTGTATCGTAATGGCTATAATTATCCGATGCGTTTAGAATTGCTTTATTATACGAATAGCCACTCTTTTTAATAAGCAATGCAGTTTGTATAGGTGAGGGTATACTGAATATCTGGTTATTAAGCTTTAATAGTGTGGGGTTAGTACTATCTAGTTTAGCTGTTGTAGGTGGTTGCGTTTGGTTATCCTGCTTACCGTTTTTGCAGCTTACCCACAAAAAGGCAGTTAACACCGCGGCTGTTGCAAATGATAATGATGAAAGTTTCATATTCGGCAAATCTTTTATGAGCGTAAATATAAAGCCAAAAGTAATATATTTTATTTCATTTTTACTTATCAGCAATATAAAAAACAAAAAAGCCCCCAATTGGGGGCTTTTTCATTGTAAACTAAGTCTTATTACTCTATTATCATCTTATGCGAAATAACCTGGTTGTTTACATTTACACGGTAAAAATAAACTCCCGAGCTCATTCCTTTTCCGCCAAGGGTAATAACATGTGTACCCGGGCTCATAGTTTTAGATTCAATGCTTTGAACTTTTTCGCCAAGCATGTTGTAAACATCTACACCCACGGTGCTTTCCTTATCCAGGTTAACGTTAAACTGGGTAGTGTTGCTAAATGGGTTAGGATAGTTGTTAGAAACCGAGAAGCTACCATCCTTTGTTGTTACTTCGTTCACACCTAAAAATTGCGAATCGGTGTAAACTACTCCGCCTTGGTATAAAAACTCAACCGGATGCGTACCATCATTGCCATTAGGGCTTGCTATATAAGAGCAAGGAATGGTATAGGTTGCATTAGGATAAGAACCTGTTGTTAAGGCATTATCTGATGCACACATAAAAAACTGATCGATTGTGTTTGTAAACTGTGTAACAGGAGTAGCTGTATTTTGCACAACATTATATGCCTGGCCAAATACATCAGGATATTGAATGTTCGTGTTAGCCAAATCATCATTCCAGGTACAGAATACAACGCTTCCATCTAATGTTCTGGATGCCTGAATACGTGCTCCAAAATCAACGGTAGCTTGCGCGTTACTAGCCCACTCGGTAGTTTGCAGTGAATAAGAAGGGCTTGCAGTAAGCGAATCTATAAAACGTGCTTTCCATCCACCTGTTGGGGTTGACATGTGCACATCGTATACATAAAACACCGGTGTAGGTGTTGAAAATGTATATATTTTGTAAGCAGAATCGGGGTTAGCGTAAAATGCACCTTGAATAGAACCGAATATGTGCAAATCGTTGTTTTTATCTACTACAAGATCGTAATCGTTTTCATCGCCTTGCGCTTGTCCAATTAAATTCCATAATGGATAAAACGTTCCGCTATCCTGGTTTGGCCATCTGTCAAGCCATGGTGCCGAAGTCGGGGTAAAAAGATTAGCGAAGTTATACATAGGCAACATTGCCCAGGTTTGACCCGAGTTTGTTGTTTTATATACGATAGGTTGGTAAGAATAGTAATTGTATCCGGCAGAATCTAAATTACCAAATATAACAACATAGCCTGTTTTACCATCTTGAGACCAAGCCTGGCCTGGGGTACCCATTACTTCAGCTAAAGAATCGTAAGGGCTGCCTGCAGTTGCGCCAAGGTATCCATCCATAAGATGTGGACGAACAATTTGTTGTGTCCAGTTAAATTTGTTGGTTTGGAATTTACCTGTAGTAATTACAGCTCCCATAAACCTGGTAAACGCAGTACCGGCAGGGTTTTCATTTTGATCCATGCCAATTACGTGTACTGTACTGTCATCACATGAAGTCATAAAGGAAATATTTCCATTATCCTGAGGATATACGCCAGGAGCTCCATTTACAAAGTGTATGGTATCAATATTGCTGCTATCCATACGCATGCTGCCATAAACGGTTTTTGTCCATCCAATGGCAGGAGGAGCAGGTGCATTTGTCCAAGGGCCTGAAACAGCCACATAACAATTTTTCCAATTTAAATTACCTGCAGGGTTAAATATTACACCATTAGGGTAACGTGCAGAATCGGCATTAAAAATTACGAAAGTAGAATCCCAATTAGCACCATTATTGGTAGAATAAGAAGGCTGTAATACGCCTGTTCCATGTCCTACCTGTGCATCCGTAATACCTTCGCGGTGGGTCATTGTAATAAGGCCGGTTGCCTGGTTTGCTGTTATTGCTGTAGTTGTAGCATCCAGTACGCCATATGCATTATATGCAGTACCTATATGTACACCTGTTCCGGTTGCAACACGGGCATTGCTACCTTGTTTTTTTGTAGCTTGTACGCCTGTGGTATAAAAAGAACCAATAACCGGCTTTGCATCATTTTTGTGCAACATACCGTGCATATAATATGGACGTAAAGCAACCGGTTTACGGGTTGCCGACTGAGATTGAGCCTGGCCGCCTAACCATAGTACAGAGGCAAAAGCTACGAGTAATACTTTTTTCATGATTTAGAGATTTATTAATAATTGCTGTTTCCTTAAAGACTAAGAAAGACTATGATAGTTTAATCCTTCTTTTATAATTTGTTAACGCAAAAATATATAATTTCCGGTGAAAACAAACAAAATTTACTTCAAAAAGTGATGTACGAACCTTAAAAGGTCCTTTTTATACACAGGATGGGCATTACCTATGATTTCTACGGCAAGAGCGCCTACGCAATTGCCTATAAAGGAAGCCACTTCGGGCGCAGTATTAAGATAAGCGCATAAGGCGGTTACCGAAAGCACTGCATCGCCTGCACCCACCGAATCTTTAACCGACCTTGCAAAAGCAGGTACACGGCATATTTTACCTTTTTCGTACCATAAAGATCCTTCCTGCCCAAGTGTAATTTGTATTTTATCAGCTTTTGTAACGCTTTTCAATTTTTTAACCAGGGTTTCCACATCTCCATAATTATCTCCAAAAGGCAGGCGTAATTCCTTTTCGTCGATGGATATATAGCCTATATTTTTGTATTTTGTAATGTAATTGAAGCCAAAGTTATTGCTGTTTGTTTGAGCATTAATGGCTACATATTTGCCTGCATCTTCTATATACTTTATAATACCCGGGGTAATAAAACCGTGTCCGAAGTCAGCTACCAGCACCACATCGTATTTGGGCATTTCCTTTTTAAGGTACTTTATTATATCCTCTTCCAGTTTTTTATCAATGTAATGGTCGTTCATGAATGTAACCTCGAAAAGCTTTATGTTCATGTACCTGTCCAGGTATCTTCTTTTCGAGTTTGTAGGTCCGTCGGCCCGTTCAAAAAATTTGGCATCTACACCAGGCGATAGGGTTTCCTTTATAATACCTTGTTGGAGATTTTGTTTGCCTAACACAGTTACCATTTTTACATCGCCTGCAAATTGTTCAAGATGGTTGGCAATGGCCAGCACCCCACCCGCAAAGGTTTCCGCCCTCATAAATATGCTGGATATGGTAGGCGATTTGGATGACTTACCCAAAGGAGTACAATAATGGTATTCATCTATAATAGTATCGCCTATTACCATCACTTTAAGCTTCTTCATTTTCTCAATCTCGTTGGAGATTGAGTCAGCACTGTATTTCTTTTTAAGAACGTTTACAAAATCCTGTGTTTTAGAATTATGCGGGCTAAAGTGTGCATTTATAAGGCTAGAGGATGAAAAGGTAATTTCTTCGGTAAATAATATTTTACCCCCTACCGATTTAATTGCAGCCTCTTCATCATAAATTCCCTTAGTAACGTCTTTCTCCCTGTCCTTATAATCTTGTCCTTTTACATAGTAAGTTGGTTTTAACAACTTAATAGTTTGAGTAGCGGTGGGCCAGTGGTTAAGGGCAACATAATCTACAGCTTCTATGGCAGCTATCGATTCCATGCGTAATTGTTCGGTAAATACAGGGCGGCCGGGCCCTTTATTTACAAACCTGTCGGGCGTAATGGTAACTACTACTACATCCGCATTTTTTTTAGCAGCTTCAAAATGTTTAATGTGGCCGGGATGCAATAAATCGAAACAGCCATGACACTGTGCAATGGTTTTATGCTTTGCTTTTAAGTCTTTGCATACTTTGGCAAGTTCTTCAAGCGATATTATTTTATTTTTTCGCATAACCTTATTTATTTACCCAGATATTTAAACCAGTCTTTTGTTGCTTCGGCAATATTAGCAGGCTCCCAAAGCGGGGCTTCTTTCCAATAGTTAATATTTTCCAACATTATTTTAACTCCTTCTTCCAGGCTTACCAAAGGCTTCCACCCTACTTTTTTATTTATTTTACTTGTATCCGCAAAGGTGCAATCAGGTTCTCCGGGGCGTTTGGGAATATGTACCACGGGGCCATCCAGCAATTCCACTAAACGGTTTACACTATATGTATTGCCGCTGCCTATGTTCATTATTTCTCCGGCGCACTGTTGGTTATCTGATGTTGTTACACATGCATTAACCACATCGGTTACAAACGTAAAATCTCTTGTTTGTTTACCATCGCCTACCACAGTATATGGTTTTCCATTAAGCTTTTGAGCCAGGAAAACACCAAACACAGCGCCATAAGTACCGGATGTGCGGGCGCGGGGGCCATATACATTAAAGAACCTGAGCGATGTAATGTTTAAATCATATACTCTGTGCCAATGCATACAGTATTGTTCACCCAAATATTTTGTGAGCGCATACGGGTATTGTGGAGATATAGCAGCAGTTTCGGGAGTTGGATATTTATCGGGGATCCCGTAGCACGAAGAAGAAGCCGCATATATAACCCGCTGAACGCTGTTATGCCGGCACGCTTCGAGTACACTTATGGTTCCATCTACATTAGAATGATGGTAGTTCATCGGCTGCTCAATAGATGGCACAATATCCGCCAATGCACCCAGGTGAAATACTTTTGCAACGCCTTTAAATAAAGGAGATATTTTGGTGTAATCAGCTATATCTACATGATGAAACTGCACCTTGTGGTTGCCCTTATGATGTTCTATATTTCGTAAGGAACCGCTACTAAGATTATCTAAAATAACAACCTCGTGGCCATCATTAACAAGCCTATCCACCAAATGACTGCCGATGAAACCGCATCCTCCTGTAACAAGTGTTTTCATTATTCTATGTTAATTTTTATGCTTTCCATGTAACGCCTTCTTTAATTACTTTGGCCGGTACTCCTGCCACTACGCAATTTGCTTTTACCGATTTTGCAACTACCGCGCCCGCCGCTATTACTACATTATCTTCAACCGTTACACCTTTTAGTACCATACTTCTTTGCCCAAACCAGCAATGATTACCAACAACCACATCTTTAAATCCGCCTGCATTCTCTTGTTCTTCGGTTGTCGATAAATCATGCCCGTCGTTATCGCGTATTAATACGCCGTGCGCCAGCAAACATTCCTCTCCTATTTCCACACTTTTACGTGCTATTATCTGCGAACCTCCGTTTACAATAGTATTGTTTTTTATTGTAACCCGTGCATCTGTAGCATGTATTATTGCCCCCGGATAAAGAGAAACGTTGCCATAAATTTCCAATACAGAATTGGTAAGCGCTATGCGACAGCTGTCTTTTTGCGGGTCGTAAATGCCTCCATCAAAATAACCAAAATCGGTGCCTATTTTAAGCACGCCGTTATGTACAATTATTTTAGAGTTTTTAATAGTAAGCAGAGCAGAATGATGTATTCCAATCTTTGAATCGCCTTCTAATACAAGGCTTTTTTTAAGATTTATGTATGCGGTCCATTTATTATGGATATGTTTAATGAAATAGAAAAATCTGCCGTAAGCATACCTTATTAAGCCGTAGCCTTTACCTGTTAATTTTTGTCGTGCCCAGCCTCCCACGCAGTATTAGTTCAGGAATGTTTTTTAAAAAACTCTGTGATTGTATTTGCAATATAATCCACTTGTTCATCTGTCAATTCCGGATATATAGGAAGGCTCAATATAGTTTCGGCCTGCTTTTCTGTAACCGGAAAATCACCCTTCTTATAGCCCAGGTATTTTGCCGCTTCCTGCAAATGAATAGGAATTGGATAATGTATTTTGGTATCTATTCCTTTGCTTAATAAAAACTCTTTCAGCTTATCTCTTTGTTTGGTCTGTATTATAAATGTGTGGTATACGGCCTTTTCGTAAGGTTTATCATGCGGGGCAATAATATCTAATCCTTTAAGCTTTTCATAATATCTTCCAGCTATCGCTCTTCTTCTTTCCGTCCACTTTTCAAGATAAAGCAACTTAACATTTAATAAAGCTGCGTGCAAATTATCAAGTCTGGAGTTATAGCTCCAAAATTCGCATTCATCACGGTTTTTAAGTCCGTGGTTCCTTGCCTTAGTAACATAATTATAAACGGTTTCACTATTCGTGGTTATTACACCGCCATCGCCCGAAGCGGCAAGATTCTTTAATGGATGCAAGCTAAAACAGCCCGTTGTTCCAAAACTACCGACACGTTTATTTTTATACTCTGCACCAACTGCTTGTGCGCAGTCCTCAATAAGATGAATATTGTGCTTTTTTGCAATCGCAAGTAATTCATCCATGGGTGCAGGCCTGCCGGTAAGATGAACGGCTATTATAGCTTTGGTTTTAGGCGTAATTGCCTTTTCTACTTTTGCGGGATCTAAATTAAAATCGTCACATACATCGGCAAATACTGGTTTCCCGCCAATAAGTCCAATGGCAGAAGCTGAAGCAAGAAAAGAATTTGGAGCAGTTATTACTTCATCGCCTTCTTTTACGCCAATAGCTAATAGAGAAAGAAATAATGCATCCGTTCCGTTGCCTACACCTAACGCATATTTGGTTTGGCATAAAGCCGAAAATGTTTTTTCCAGCTTGGCCACATCATCACCTAAAATAAACTGTCCGCTTTCAAGCACCCGCTCGGTAGCTGCCAGTAATTCTGCTTTAATATTTTTATGCTGTAAGCCTAAGTTTATATACGGAACCTGCATAGTGCAATGTTATTGTAAGTGGATATCCTGCATCAACTTAACGTTGAAGTATTTATGGTTGTTCAATGAATCGGGTATATGTCCGGCATCAAATTCGTGCTTAAGATCTGATACGGCATCTTCAATGGTATGTTGGGGTTCAAAGCCTAACTCTTTTTTTATCTTTTCGGATGATATATGATATGAGCGATGGTCGTTGGTAGGAGTAGTTATAATTTTAACCTTATCGCCAATTACATTTTTTACCATTTGCGCAATTTGTGCCACCGTATGGTTTTCGTACCCTGCATTAAATATTTTACCCGCTATTTGTTTTTCCGGCAATGTAAGCAACAGGCAATAAAGGTCGGTCATATCTTCAATATGAATGTTGGGGCGTTTTTGTTCTCCGCCAAACACCGTAATCTCTCCTTTATTAACAGCCAGATTTGTAAGTATGTTCACCGTAAGATCTAACCTTAACCTGGGGCTATATCCGCATACTGTAGCAGGCCTTATGGTAATGGTTGTAAAATTATCCGACTGGTATTTATTCAAAATAGTTTCGCACTCGGCCTTAAACTTAGAGTAATCAGTTAACGGATCCAACTCCATTTCTTCGTTTACATTAGGTGCATCCTTAATACCATATACACTGGAAGATGATGCGTAGATAAAACGTTTCACACCACTTTCTTTAGATATTTTAACTAAGGGCTCAAAGGCATCAAGGTTAATAGATTTGCCTAAACCCGGGTTCAATTCAAAGCTTGGATCATTCGATATACATGCCAGGTGAATAACTGCATCTTGTCCTGGTAATATTTTTTTTAACAATACCTGATCCCGTATATCTCCTTTTACTTTTTTCAGGTTAGGATTATTGGGCAATACATCTTCGCCGTAAATCATTAAGTCGAGCACAGTAACGTTATATCCCTTTTTAAGCAACTTGGGTACAAGTATAGCACCTACATAACCTGCTCCGCCTGTAATAAAAATGTTTTTCATGTTTTTTATAAAATCTTAATGGCTTATTTGTAAGGCTTGCAAAGATACTAAATGACACGTGAATAGCGAAGGGTAAGCTAAAAACAGTTTGCAGATGCCTTTACCCATGTTTTTTTATGGCTTTGGCAGGTACGCCAACGGCTGTAACATTAGCCGGAAGTTGATTTATAACCACTGCACCTGCACCCACAATAGTGCCATGCCCCACGCTTGCATCGGGTATTACAACGGCACCCGCACCTAAAAAGGCATCGCGCCCTATTTTTACCCTGCCTGCTGTATGTACTCCGGGCCCCAGGTTAGCCCCATCTTCTATAATATTATCGTGGTCTATGGTAGCTCCGGTGTGAATATTTACACAATTGCCAATAACCGTTCCGGTAATTAAAATTACCCCCTGGCCTATGTAGCATCCTTTACCTATTTCTACATCCGGATCTTTGTATACCGTAGGATGTATTGCGTTAATAAGCTTAAGGCCCGATTTTACTATTTTTTCAGATAATTTACGCCTCATTGGGTTATCGCCAATGGCAACTATGGCCCCCTTTACCTTTTTGTTCTTTTTTAGTTTTATAAGGTCATCTGTATTCCCAATTACTTTAATTCCTTTTATCGAATTGCCTTTTTTCTTTGGGTCGTCGTCAATAAAGCCTATCACCTCGTATTTTTTGCCGGCTTTCAGTATTTCAAGCACTACCTTGGCATGGCCATCGGCACGAGCGCCTATAATTACAACAGGTATTTTTCCCATAATACAATATTACTGCGAAAATATAGTTTTTGAACGAGTACCAACCGCTAAACCGCTGAAAACTTTGCCCATATACCATCCATTACAATTCTGAATTACATTTGTACAAATTGACTTTCATGCCAAATTGGGCTTCAACACGTATACTGTTAAACAAAATCAGGTGGTTTATTTATGGAAAGACCACATCTATAACCGATTTTATTTTATTGGTGTTGAACGTACCTGCAATAGCTGATATAAAAAAATTAGCCTGGGATAAAAAAATTATTGTTTTTGCAGGTGAATTTATTCAACCACGCATTCCCCGCCTTGCTAAATGGGGCAAAAAACTTGCGGGTTTTTATACCATACTGTTGTGCCATGAGGGAGGATATTATAAAAAACTTTCGAACGATGAGATTGACCAAACCATATTATTCCGTAACAAATGGCATTTAAAAAGAATAATACGTTGTTTGCCCAGGCCTTACATAATACATGGCTTTGCCCCAAAAAGTAAATACCCCTATTTAGCCATGCAGTTCTTTAAAAAGCAATACCCGGGCATACCCTTTGTAGCCGATTACCAGGATGTGTTTGCCATTTATTATGGAATTAATCCTACCCAAAAATGGCTTAAAGATGAACTACCATACGAAAAAATGTGCCTGCAACAAGCCAATGGCATTGTAGCCCATAGCCTTGAACCCAGGGAGGGTATGAAATTATGGGGAATTAAAGAAAAGAGCAAAAGAATTTTCTTTCCACTTTATTGCGATAACGATTCGTTTAAAAAGCCCCAAAAACCTTTTAAAGATGATGATATACATTTAGTATATGCAGGCGGCGTGGTCGGTTCGCACAGGGATAAAAGTCATTATGGAGATACCCAGTTTGCCTGGCTAATTGATTCTTTAACCCAACAAAAAATACATTTTCATATATATCCAAGTCCATCGGTACACAAAGCCGATTTTGAGGAATATGAAAACATCTCAAAACAAAATCCGTTCTTTCATTTTCATACTTCGGTATCCCAATCTTCTTTATCCGAAGAATTATCTAAATATCATTATGGGCTTATGCCCTTTTTTAAAGGAACATCCAACCTATCTGCTTTAAAACTTAAGTATGCCACCACCCTCAAGCTTTTTAATTATATGGAGGCCGGCATTCCGTTGTTAGTGGGTGGCGGTGTAGCCTACCAGGGCTGGCTGGTAAAGCGCTATAAAGCGGGCTTAGTTATTGAAACTAAAGAAGATTTTAAAACACTAAGGCCCCTGCTGAACTATGAACCTTATGATGTACAGATAAAAAGAGTGCTGGAGGCAAGAGAAACCCTTTCGTTACAAAAGCATATGCCAAGGCTGCTTAAATTTTATGAAAATGTGCAAGGAGCCAATCGCGGATAAAAAAGGAGTTATTGAGCGCTTTATCCCTGAATTATTAGTGTATTTGGCAGTGGTTTGGTAAAAACCAGGTGCTTACCAACAACGTTTTAGTTGCCTACAAGCAGAGAATTAAGGCATTAGGCCCCATTTTCTTTCAACGATAATCATAGCAATAAATCGAAATATTACTCTATTTTTGTGCTGCGTTATTTATGCCGTATGTCACAAACTGAGATTTTAATGCCGAAAATGGGCGAAAGTGTTACCGAAGCCACCATTATTAAATGGGTGAAAAACGAAGGCGATAAGGTAAATGCTGACGAAACCCTAGTGGAAATTGCCACTGATAAAGTAGATTCTGAAATACCCTCGCCATCGGCGGGTATATTGGTAAAAAAACTTTGCAAAGATGGAGATGTTATAGCTGTAGGCAAACCTATTGCCATTATATCTTCTGATGCAGCGGCTGTTGTTGATGTTCCTAAAACTGCACCTGTTACCGCAGTAAAAAAAGAATCTGTTGCCCCTATCGCAGCATCTTCTAAAACAGCACCTGTACTTGTTGGCGAGCCTATAGGCCGTTTTTCTAAATCGGGTAAATTTTATTCGCCATTAGTACGCAGCATTGCTAAAAAAGAAGGCATTGCCATGACGGAACTGGAAAGCTTAAGCGGCAGCGGCCAGGCTGGCAGAATAACCAAAACAGATATACTGGCATACCTTCCATCACGTAATGGAAACGGGGCAAAAACAGCGCCAGCGCAAACATATACAGAGCAAGCTCCTCAAAAACCCGCATCAAAACCATTGGCTATTGGCGCTAACGACGAAATAATTGAAATGGACCGGATGCGCAAGCTCATTGCCGACCACATGGTAATGTCTAAGCACACTTCGCCGCACGTTACTTCGTATGTTGAGGCCGATGTAACCAACCTGGTTATTTGGAGAGAAAAAAACAAAGCGGCCTTCGAAAAAAGAGAAGGTGAAAAAATAACATATACACCGGTTTTTGTAGAAGCTGTTGTAAATGCAATAAAAGATATTCCCATGATAAATGTATCGGTTGACGGTACACGTATCATTCGCCATAAAGACATTAACATTGGCATGGCCGTGGCCCTGCCTACGGGTAACCTGATAGTACCTGTAATACGCAATGCCGATCAAAAAAACCTGCTGGGCCTTACCAAATCGGTAAACGACCTTGCTAACCGCGCCAGGAAAAACAAACTTGTACCCGACGAAACACAGGGTGGCACGTTTACCATCACCAACGTAGGTTCGTTTGGCAATGTAATGGGCACTCCCATCATAAACCAGCCCCAGGTAGCTATACTGGCTACCGGCATCATTAAAAAGAAACCCGTAGTTATAGAAACCCCTCAGGGCGATATGATTGGAATAAGGCACATGATGTTCCTCTCTTTATCTTACGACCACCGCGTAGTAGATGGAGCCATGGGAGGCAGCTTTGTACGAAAAGTAGCAGATTATCTTGAATCATTTGACATTAACCGTAACATTTAAACATGAACAGCAAATTAAACTTTAGCAAGTTTGTTGCATGCATTTGCATAGCAGCAATGGTATTTGGGCCCTCAGCACTTAAGGCACAGGATTTTAAGAAAAAATACGAACAAGCCTCGGCGCTTTATAACGCCAACAGCTATCACGAAGCTTTGCCCATTTTTTTATCCCTCGATTCTGCAGGATCAGATAACAATAATGTAAGATTCCTGATTGGCGTTTGCTACTTATACGAACCCATACACCAGGAAAAGGCCATACCTTACCTTGTTAAAGCGTGTGGCGATGTTTCGGATAAGTATAACCCCCAAAGCCATAAAGAAAAACACGCTCCTTCAGATGCGTATAATTACCTGGGTAAGGCTTACCACCTAAATTACCAGTTCGATTCTGCTATCCGTTATTTTAAGAAATTTTTAACAGGGATAGATACCGTAAAGGACAAACAAACTACCAAAGAAACGAACCGTTACATACAAATGTGTAACAACGGTAAAATACTTGTAGCCAGCCCTGTTAAAATGACCGTACAAAACCTTGGCGATAGTGTAAACTCGGCATACCCTGATTACTCTGCCATGGTTTCCGCTGACGAATCTCAAATATTTTTCACATCGCGTCGCGTGGGGCAGAAAGATCCTACCGGCCAATATTTCGAGAACATTTACATGGCCAATAAAGTAAACGGAGTATGGGGACATGCATATAACATTGGCCCCCCAATTAACGAACAAGGCAGGCACGAAGCAACAGTTGGCCTTTCGCCCGACGGACAAACCATTTTTATTTACCGCGATGATGGCAATGGCGATGGTAACATTTATACCACTCACCTTAATGGTACCATGTGGACAGCGCCTGAAAAACTGAACGAAAACATAGATTCGAAATATTGGGAACCCAGTGCCAGTATGAGTGCAGATGGACAAAACCTATATTTTAGCAGTAACCGCCCCGGTGGTTTTGGAGGATTGGATCTCTATAGGTCGCACATGCTGCCTAACGGACAGTGGGGTAAAGCCGTAAACCTTGGCCCCAAAATAAATACAGAATACGACGAGGATGCTCCTTTTGCACATCCAAATGGTACAACCCTTTACTTTAGTTCTAAAGGGCATAACACAATGGGTGGCTACGATATTTTTGCCAGTACACTGGATAGTAACAGCAATGGCATGATGCAAATTTGGGATGAACCTGTAAACATTGGATATCCTGTAAATACTCCCGGCGATGATATCTTCTTCTTCCCCACCACCGACGGTAAAGGAGCTTACTATTCTTCGTTTAAAGATAGTGGCGTAGGAGAAAAAGATATTTATCGTATCACCTTCCCCGAAAAGAAACTTGAAAACATTACGGTGTATCGTGGTGTTATTAAATCGGGTGTAGATAGCACTGTTCCGCAAAACGTTGAAATTGTTGTAACCGATAATGAAACCGGAGAACAGGTTGGGGTTTATCACCCGAATAGTGCTACCGGACAATACCTTATTATTTTACCGGGCGGCAAAAACTATAACATAGTATACCATGCCGATGATTTCCTCTTCCACTCTGAAAATATTGACGTGCGCGACAGCAGTTCATACAGGATATTGGATAAGGCTGTAGACCTGAATCCGCTTAAAGTGGGTGAAAGAATTGTGTTGAACAATATTTTCTTCCCCAGCGGAAGGGCAGAACTGGCACCTGAATCGAAAGCGGAATTAGAACGTTTGTATGATTTGATGACCAAGTTTAAAGGCCTGCAGGTTGAAATATCGGGCCATACCGATGCACAGGGAAGCGATGCTATTAACATGCCGCTTTCGCAACACAGGGCCGAGGCTGTGGTACATTATATTGTAAAGATGGGTATAGATTCGAGCCGCTTCCAGGCAAAAGGTTATGGGCCAACCATGCCTATTGCTAAAAACAAAAATGCCGATGGCAGTTGGAACAGGGAAGGTATGAGGCTTAACAGGCGTATTGAGTTTAAGGTATTGAGTTTAACTGCCCCTATACCGATCCAGGTTCAGCATAACGATACAGGAGTACCCGACAAACTTAAACCCGACGCAAAGAAACCGGATAATAAATAATACCAACTACCACACTGCGGATGAAAAGACTCATTGCTTTATTGTTACCTGCCGGCATACTCATCAGTACTTTTACGTATGGCGGCAATGGTAACGACCGCAGTCTTGTTCGCAAAGGGGACCGTGCCTTTAGAAAAGCCAAATTGCCTAAAGCGCTTAATTATTACCTGCAGGCACTCGCTGTAAATCCTAAAGATGATTACGCCAATTTTCAGGCAGGATCTTTGTATTACTTAACCGATTCGGCACGTATAAAATCGTTGCGCTATTTTCAAAATACGATCAAGTATTCTCCGCCTTCACAAGATGATACTATTATAGATGCTTTTTATTATATGGGCAATTGCTATATTTTAAAAAAGGATTACGATTCTGCCATATATGCTTTCAGGCAATATTTAGGGCACTTGATAAATGACAAATACAATGCATCTATCCTTAGGGAGGTAAAGCATAATATAGACCTTTGCCAACGGGCGCCCGAACTTATGCAACGCTCACCCGATTCGGCAAGCTATATCATCAATGGCAAATACCAACCTACCTACATTAAAAACCTGGGTAGCCTTATAAATACTCCTTACCCTGAATATGCACAGGTTGTATTGAATCATGATTCAACATTAATATTTACATCGCGCCGACCTACCAGCCAAAAAGGTAAAGTGCAATTCCCCACCGGAATATATTATGAGGATATGTTCCAATCGCAAAAAGATAAAAACGGGCAATGGGGCCCTCCTTCTTTATTCTCTGCACAATTACAGGTAAGGCCAAGCAGGCTCAACCTGGCAAGTGTTTGTATTTCGGGCGACGAAAAAACCTTGTTCATTTTCCATAAAGGAATGATTTACGAATCGCACCGTAACGGCAATACCTGGTCGAAGATTGGCAGGGTAGGTGAAAAAATAAAAAGTATTAAAAAGTACATGCCTTCGGTATTTCTTTCGTTTGATGGCAGACAACTTTTCCTGGTTAGCGATAGAAAAGGTGGCTATGGAGGCAGGGATATTTATGTTTCTGCCAAGGACGACAAGGGCATCTGGTCTACTCCGCAAAACCTTGGACCCGATGTTAATACATCCTTTGACGAGGATGCACCCTTCCTTATGCCTGATAACAAAACTTTGTTCTTTTCATCTAAAGGACATGATGGTTTAGGTGGATATGACATATTTAAAACAGTAAACGAAAATGGCAAATGGTCGAAACCAATTAACGTGGGTGCGCCTATCAACTCTTCTGCCGATGATATCTTCTTTACATACGATACTGCAAGTAAAAAGGGATACTTCTCTTCATCGCGTATTAACGAAGGCTATGGCGATATGGACCTTTATTCTTTAAGCTTTACCTGCGATAATATTGATAACACTACTCTTCAGGGCATAGTAATGGTTGATAATACCAAGAATATGTCGCAAGCTACCCTGGTATTTACAGATGCAAGAACAGGGCAAAGCACTTCCGCCACTTCGGATCAGGCAGGTAAATATTCCATGTACTTAAAACCTGATACGAAGTATGCTGTAAATATTAAAGCAGCCGGATACCTATCTTCTAATACTGTTATAACAACGCCCCACCAGTGCGATGCATATAATTTGTACCAGGTTATAAACCTGAGTTATATAGTAAGTGATTCTATGAAAAAAGGAGAAAACACTTCTGTTAAAAATGCTTTTTACCACGAGCCACAACCCGGTGGTACAAATGCGGTAACCGACCCCGCAGTTTACGACCTTACGCATTCTTTCAACGAAAAAAGTAGATTGTGGTTTAAAGATACCGTGTTTGCTGTACACTTTACCCAGGCACAAATAGATAGCATTAACCCGCATAAGGCGGTTGTTGTTGCAAATAATATTCAACCTACCTTACCAACCTACGACAAAGTGCCGGTTGTATTGTTTGAATTAAATAGCGCCGCTGTTTCATCTAAATATTACGCATCGCTTGATTCGCTGGCTAAAACAATGCGCACCAATACCAAGATTAAATTACAGGTAACAGGCTTTGCAGATAATACCGGTAGCGAAGACCATAATGTAGCATTGAGCCAACAAAGAGCCAAAGCAGTAATGCAATACCTGGTAAATAAGGGTGTGAAAGCAGCCAACATACGTACCGAAGGCAAAGGCAGCAGCAACCCTGTGGCGCAAAACGATGGCACCCAAAATTACCTCAACCGCCGCGCTGAATTAATGCCTATCCAATAAGGGGCTTAAGCGTTTTAGGAATATGTAGTTTCAAGACGGGAGGTAAGAAGAATTATTCCTAACTTTGTGCTATAAATTCGAATACATGCCCATATATCATAAGCTAGGTAAAATACCCCATAAAAGGCACACCATTTTCAAGAAGGGAAAGGAAGGGTATTACTATGAGGAACTCTTTGGAACCGAAGGCTTTCATGGCATGTCTTCGTTATTGTACCACACCCACAGGCCTACACAGGTAAAGCAAATTGGTAAAAGTGTTGATGTTGCTCCTAAAATAGCGGTACAAAGCAACATAAGGGCAATGTTATTAAAAGGATTTGAAGTACCGGCAACTGATGATTTTTTACAAAGCCGCAAAATACTTCTTACTAATAATGATGTAAATATCGGCCTGGCTGCGCCTCGTAGTTCCATGAAGAATTACTTTTATAAAAATGCCGATGCCGATGAGATGCTTTTCATACATAAAGGCGAAGGTATTTTGCATACTTTTTTAGGCCAGCTACCCTTTTCGTATGGAGATTATCTCATTATACCAAGAGGTATGATTTACCAAATAGAGTTTAAAGGAAAGGATAACCGTATTTTATTTTTAGAATCGTTCAGCCCTATTTATACACCCAAACGTTACCGTAACGAATTTGGCCAATTGCTTGAACATTCCCCCTATTGCGAACGCGATATGCGTGGCCCCGAGAAACTGGAGACCATTGATAAGAAGGGGGAGTTTGTAATGAAAATAAGGAAACAAAATAAGCTACACGAACTGGTGTATGCTTATCATCCTTTTGATGTGGTGGGATGGGATGGATTTAATTATCCTTATGCTTTTTCTATCCACGACTTTGAACCTATTACAGGCCGTGTACACCAACCACCACCAGTGCATCAAACATTCGAGGCGCATAATTTTGTGGTGTGTTCCTTCTGTCCACGTTTGTTCGATTATCATCCGCAATCGGTGCCGGCACCATACAACCACAGCAATATAGACTCAGACGAAATACTGTATTATGTTGATGGAGATTTTATGAGCCGTAATGATATTAAGCAAGGCCATATTACATTGCATCCAAAAGGCATACCCCACGGGCCTGCACCGGGCGCCATGGAAAGAAGCCTTGGCAAAAAAGAAACACAGGAACTGGCAGTAATGATAGACACATTCCATCCGTTAATGGTTACCGAAGAAGCCATGAAACTGGATGATGGTAAGTATTACAAAAGCTGGGTAGAGTAAGCTGGAATGTTTAGTGTTAAATTTTGAATGTTAAATGGAAGAAAGGAATATTATAGTTGCAAAAACATTGCAGTTTTCTTTGGATGCCATTAACTTCTATAAAAAAATGATTGCACAAAATGAATATGTTTTATCTAAACAATTTTTAAAGTCGGCAACAAGCATAGGAGCAAATACTAATGAAGCTACAGCGGCACAAACCAGAAAAGACTTTATCGCCAAAATGGCTATAGCGTCAAAGGAAGCAAGGGAAACAAGATATTGGTTAACTTTAATAGAAAACAGTCAAATTGTAAATATCGATTGTAAGATACTTCTATCCCAGATTGATGAGATAGTTAAAATACTTACAGCCATAGTTAAAACAGCACAACAAAACGAATTAAAAGAATTGAATTAAATTCCCAACATTTAACATTAAGCATTTAAAATTTAACATTTGAAATTATGAGCAAGGACGTAAAAAATGTAGAATACGGATTAGAAAAAATATTTGAAGGGGCACAGGATTTTTTGCCGCTTTTAGGCACCGATTATGTAGAATTCTATGTGGGTAATGCTAAACAATCTGCACACTTTTATAAAACAGCATTTGGCTTTCAATCGCATGCCTATGCAGGCCTGGAAACAGGTTTAAAAGATCGTGCATCGTATGTTTTGAAACAAGACAAGATTAGAATTGTTTTAACAACTGCCCTGAACAGTAACTCACCTATTGGCGAGCATGTAAAAAAGCATGGCGACGGTGTAAAAGTAATTGCACTATGGGTAGAAGATGCCCGCAAATCATTTGAAGAAACTACCAAGCGCGGGGCTAAGCCTTTTATGCAACCAACGGTAGAAAAAGACGAACATGGCGAAGTGGTGCGCTCGGGTATATATGCTTATGGTGAAACCGTACACATGTTTGTTGAACGCAAAAATTATAAAGGCATTTTTCTGCCAGGATATAAAGAATGGAAAAGTGATTATAATCCGACCCCGGTTGGCCTAAAGTTTATCGACCACATGGTTGGCAATGTAGGATGGGGAGAAATGAATACCTGGGTAAAATGGTATGAAGAAGTAATGGGATTTGTAAACTTTTTAAGTTTCGATGATAAGCAAATTACCACCGAGTACTCAGCATTAATGAGCAAGGTAATGAGTAATGGCAATGGCCGTATAAAATTTCCGATTAACGAACCTGCCAAAGGAAAAAAGAAATCGCAAATTGAAGAGTATATCGATTTTTTTGAAAGCCCCGGTGTACAGCATCTTGCCCTGGCGACTGATGATGTTATTAAAACCGTGAAAGAATTAAAAGCAAGAGGTGTAGAATTTTTACCACCACCACCACAGGCATATTATGATGAGGTGCCAAAACGTGTGGGCGCACACATGAAAATGATGAAAGAAGACATTAAAGAACTTCAAAAACTATCAATTTTGGTAGATGCTGATGAAGAAGGCTATTTATTACAAATATTTACCAAACCTGTGGAGGACCGCCCCACCCTATTCTTTGAAATTATTCAGCGTATGGGTGCCAAAGGATTTGGAGCCGGTAACTTTAAAGCTTTGTTCGAATCGATAGAAAGAGAACAGGCCAATAGAGGGACCCTCTAAAATATCGAATAACGAACATTGAATGCCGAATATCGAACTCCCCACCTGGAGAAGCAAGATTAGGTACTAACAAGCTTCCAAAAATTTTAGTAATCTTCGTTTAGCAATAGGGAGTAACGTTTCTTCCAGCGGAAGCATCCATTCGCTTTCAATAACATAGGTTGCAGGGTTGGGCAGTTCCTGTTTTTCCTTTATCAGTTCCAGCTTAATATATTGATACGTAGAATGCAGTCCAGATTCCCAGGTTTTAACATATTGGGTATGTATGCCCCTGTACTTACCTTCGGGCTGTTCGAACAGGGTAATATCATATTCATATACCCGGGTATCCGCGTTTTTTCCGTCGCGTATAAAAATGTATCCTTCTTTTGCACGAATAGGAACAACTCCCACAGGAAAAATACTTAACTGCGATTCGATGGTTTCATACATTTTTTTGCCCTCAGCCAGGTAACGTTCAAATTGAGGTATAGAAAAGTTGATAATACTCTCCAACTCCTGTATCATATGGCTATCGGTAACTATTTTTTCGTAAATAATGGCAGCGTTTTCAATATCAAGCTCTTTCGCCTTTTTCGGGAAACTATTGGCTAATGTTTCCTTTTTGTCTTTAATATCCATTAGCTGCCTGTAATGCATAATAAGTTCTTTTAAAGACGGATATAGCTTCTGAACCTCAAAATCATCTTCTACATCCTGCAAAAAGGCCAGCAATACATACTTTTTGTACTCAAAATCTATACACTTTTCGGTTAGCCAGTTATTACTTAAAGTAGCCATAATTTTAGGTTTTGCTCTATTATCTAACGGAAAAGAGGCTTTTCTGTTACAATACTAGGCTCATAAAGCCCGCAATTAAAGGGACTTTGATATAAAATATGCACAAAAAGCTATTCAAATCGGGCTAAAGGCTCTATTTCTGCTAAAAGATTTTATCTTTGCAAACCCAATTAACAATATGAGTGTTTTAGAAAGCATCCGCAAAAGAGCGGGTATATTTGTAGTAATAGCCATAGGAGCCTCTATGCTGGTATTTATTTTAGAAGATGCCCTGTCATCAGGACGTTTCTTTTTTAGCAATAACGAAAACGTGGTTGCTACCGCCAATGGCAAAAAACTGGATAACCAGGCCCTGAATAGCAAAATTGAGGAGCTTGTAAATATCCAAAAGATAAGCCGCGAAGTTGAGGCACTGGATAAACAAACTTACGACCAAACCGTGCAAACGGCTTACCAGGATATGGTTGCCGGTATGATACTTGACCCACAATGCAAAAAATTAGGCATAAGTGTACCCGATAGCGAATTGGCCGACCTTTTACTTGGCCCCCATCCTTCGCAAGAAGTGGTGCAGTATTTTACCGACCCCAACACAGGCAAGCTTTATAAAGAATTAGTTGACCCAAGGACCGGCAGTATTAACATGGGCATGGTGGTGCAATATGTTAAGCAAATGGACGAAAAAAGGCTTGCCGGCTGGACATTACTTGAATACCAGGTAAAGGATCGCCAATACCAATCGAAGTACTTTAACCTGCTCCGCAATGGCCTTTATATTACCGATGCACAGGCAAAGGAAAGCTATGAAAATGAAAACAAATATTACAACATCAGCTACATCTTAAAAAAATATAGCGATGTAGCCGATAACAGTGTAAGCGTTACCGATCAGGATATACAATCGTACTATAATGAGCATTTGTACGAATATAACCAGGCCGAAGAAAGCAGGAAAATAGATTATGTAAGCTTTGTTGCTTCACCAACAGATAAGGACCTTAGCGACCTAAAAGCGAATGTAGATAGTATTGCAAGTTCATTTAAAAAATCAAAAGCAGGAGAGGACTCAGCTTTTGTTGTAGCCGAATCGGATGACCGTACTTTTGATACCCGTTACCATAAACATGGCAAATTGGGTGTTGACCCTGCTACAGATTCTATTCTATCGGGCATGGAGAAAGGTACCGTACTCGGTCCTAATAAAGACGGTGGCGAATACAAAATTTACAAGGTTATTGATGTGGCCCAGTTACCCGATTCATCTAAGCTTCGCATCATTGCACTTCCGGGTACAAAAGACGACCTGACTAAAGCAAAAGCATTGGCAGATAGTCTTAAAAAGGTAGTGACTGCTGAGAATTTTGCCGAAATGGCGCAAAAATATTCGCAAGATGGCAGCGCCCAAAAGGGTGGAGATATTGGATGGCTGCACGAGGACAAAGTGCCCCAGGATATTTTAGGTGCAGGATTCTTCTCGGACAAAGGAGACATAAAGGAAATACCAAGCCAGGGAGCTTATCTGTTGGTATTTACCGAAGACCAAAGCCCTAAAGAAAAATATGTTAAGCTTGGAATAATAACCAAGAAAATAGGCCCCAGCACAGAAACGGTTGAGGCCACTTCTAAAAAGGCACTCGATTTTTCGAACCAACATTCAACTGCAGAACTTTTTGAAAAAGATGCTGATGGCTTAAACAAAAGAATTGCCGACTTAAAAGAAAACGACCAAACGGTTCCGGGCATTTCTTCTCCTAAAGATTTAATACGTTGGGTGTATAAGTCCAAAACGGGTGATATATCATCTTCGCTTGATGTAGATGACAATCACTACATAGTAGCACATGTTATGGAAATACGCCCTATGGGCACAACCCCGCTGGCACTGGTAAAAGATGATGTAAAGCAAAAAGCATTGCAGGATAAAAAAGCCCAAAAGCTTATTGCTGATATGAAAACCATGGAACAAGCTACAGCAAACATTTCAGCATTGGGACAAAAAGCAGGCATACAACCTGTAAGGGCACAACGCCTGTTGTTCCAAACCTATAGCATACCTGGCCTGGGTAAAGAAGATGCTTTACTGGGTACAATGGCCGGCTTAAAACCTAATACTCTTTCTCAACCTATAGAAGGGCAACTTGGTGTGTATGTTATACAGGTAGATTCGGTGTTCTTACAAGGCACGCCTAACTACCAAATGGTACAACAACAGCAACAAAGTATGTTTAGAACCAGGGTTGAATACAGCGCCTTTAGTGCTATGGAAAAAAAGGCAGGACTGGTTAGCCACCTTGGTAAGTTCTATTAATATTTGGTAGAGAGAAACTAATCTCTTAATATTGTATTGCTGAATTAGAGCAATACGCGTTTCATATTTATTTAATTACACATGGTTAAACACGCAGAACCGGCAAAACACGCAGAACCGGCTAAGGTACGTCCGCAATTACTGGGCATAGAATACAATACTGCCAGGCCTCACATGATAATACCTGAGTATGGGCGTCATGTACAAAAAATGGCACAGCACCTGCTTACTATAAAAGATAAAAAGGAAAGAACAAGGGCTACTGAAGTAGTCATTCACACTATGACCCAAATACACCCTTACGCTAAAGATGGCGAAGAATTAAGGAGGAAACTATGGGATCATTTATACATCATTACCAATTACGAACTTGAGGTGGATAGCCCCTATCCTAAACTTGAGCGCGGAATATTTGAAGCGAAACCACAAAGGCAACAATACCCTGCAACAACAGTAAAATATATGCATTACGGAAAAATAATTCCGGAGATGATTAAAAAAGCTGTTGACTATAAAGAAGGAGAAGAACGTGATGCGCTGGTTGAAGCCATTGCCATGCTTATGAAAAAGGCCTACATGACATGGAACAAAAGCACGGTTAGCGATAACATCATTATAAAAGATTTAGCAGAAATGTCGAAGGGTAAACTTGAATTGAAGGATGTTTCTAAACTGAACAGTGTATTTGTATCGTTGCTGCCACCGCAAAAGCAAAATAACTTTGGGCGTAACAATAACAACAAGCGAAACAAAAATAAGGACCGCAACCGCAGAAGAGATAAAAAAGGACGCAATGGGGGTTTTTGAGGTAACAGGAGGCAAACGCCTGAAAGGCGAAGTAATACCACAGGGTGCCAAGAACGAGGCGCTGCAAATAATAAGCGCTGTGCTGCTTAGCGCAGATAAAATTGTAATAAATAATATACCCGATATACTGGATGTAAATAACCTGATAAGCCTGTTGAAAGACTTAGGCGTTAAGGTTGAAAAACTTTCTCCAAGTAATTATTCTTTCCAGGCTGATGCTATAGATTTAAAAGTACTTGCATCACCCGAATTCCAGAAAAAAAGTTCTTCGTTAAGAGGTTCTATAATGATGGTAGGGCCGCTACTCGCACGTTTTGGCAAAGCATACATTGCTAAGCCCGGAGGAGATAAAATTGGTAGAAGAAGGCTGGATACCCACTTTATTGGTTTTGAAAAACTGGGTGCTAAATTTGGCTACGAAGAAGAAACCAACCTGTTCAGGGTACATGCTGATAAAGGCCTAACAGGCGCATACATGTTATTAGATGAGGCATCGGTAACGGGTACTGCCAACATTGCAATGGCTGCCGTGCTTGCAAAGGAGACTACTACTATTTACAATGCCGCATGCGAACCTTATGTACAGCAATTGTGCCGCATGCTTAACAGCATGGGAGCAAAAATATCGGGCGTAGGTTCTAACATGCTTATTATAGAAGGTGTAAAAGAACTGAAAGGTTGCACACACACCATATTGCCCGACATGATTGAAATAGGCAGCTTTATTGGCCTTGCTGCTATGACTCAATCGGAAATTACCATTAAAAATGTTGGATATAACCATCTTGGAATAATACCTTCTGTGTTCGAAAGAATGGGCATTCATCTTGAAAAAAAGGGTGACGACATACATATTCCTGCACAGGAAAATTATGAAATAGATACTTTCTTGGACGGTTCAATACTAACTATTGCAGATGCTATATGGCCCGGTTTTACACCCGATCTTATAAGTGTTATACTGGTAGTCGCCACGCAAGCTAAAGGCAGTGTGCTTATCCATCAAAAAATGTTCGAAAGCCGTTTGTTCTTTGTAGATAAACTGATTGATATGGGAGCACAAATCATTCTGTGCGATCCTCACCGTGCTACTGTTATTGGCCTTAATCATCAGCATCCTTTAAAAGGCATTTCTATGACATCGCCCGATATTCGTGCGGGTGTTGCCCTACTTATTGCAGCATTATCTGCACAGGGAAAAAGCACCATACATAATATCGAACAGATTGACAGGGGCTACCAATACATAGACCAGCGCCTGCGCAACCTGGGTGCCGAAATTGTTAGAAAATAGCTTATATTTGTTCTATAAACCAGCTAGTATGAAAAGGTTAAACATAGTATTATTCGCCACAGCAGCATTATGTATAATGTTTGCTTTTATCAAAGCACAACCTTCGGGCAATGTAGAAGGTACCAATGTTGGCAATGTAGCGCCAAATTTGCAATTTAAAGACCCTAATGGCACTATTAGAGACCTTAAATCGCTACGCGGTAACGTAGTATTGATAGATTTTTGGGCAAGCTGGTGCGGTCCCTGCCGCGGAGAAAACCCTAATGTGGTTGCTACCTATAATAAATATAAAGACTCCAAATTTAAAAATGGAAAAAGCTTTAAAATATTCAGCGTATCGCTTGATAATAATGCCGACGCATGGAAAAACGCAATAAAGGCTGATGGCCTTGTTTGGCCCGACCATGTTAGCGACCTTAAAGGCTGGCAATCGGCAGCAGCGGCTATGTACGGCGTTTACTCCATTCCAACCAATTTTTTGATTGACGAAAAAGGGGTAATTATAGCCAAGAGCTTACGCGGCGATGCACTCGGTAACGAACTATCTACACTGGTTAAGTAAGCCAATTCTATCATTTTTAATCTGTAACCGCTATGAAGATTAGTTTCATAGGTGGAATACTTATATTTGTTGACTATCGTTTGTAAAAGATGGAAAGCGACAACACCCTTTATAAAGAAACTACCGGCATACGCAGCTGGGCCGAAGAAGACAGGCCACGTGAAAAACTATTACTTAAAGGTGGCGCGGCTCTTTCGGATGCAGAGTTGATCGCCATATTAATTGGATCGGGCGTACCGGGAGAATCGGCGGTAGATGTAGCAAAAGCAATACTTAAAAAAGCCGATAATAGCCTGAACGAATTGGGCAAATTTTCAGTGAGAGATTTAATGCAGTTTAAAGGAATTGGCGAAGCCAAAGCTATAACTATTGCAGCCGCGCTTGAACTATCTAAAAGAAGAAGACAGGCCGAAGTAAAAGAGAAAGAAAAGATTGGTGGCAGCAAAGATGTGTACGAATACTTTCATCACCTGGCCGACCTAAGAAATGAAGAGTTTTGGGTGATGTACCTGAACAGAGCTAATAAAATTATAAGCGCACAAAAAATCAGCCAGGGTGGTATAACAGGCACTGTAGCCGATACGCGCATCATCTTTAAAATAGCGTTAGACCATTTTGCCTGTGCCATTATTCTATGCCACAACCATCCATCGGGTAATCTTACGCCCAGTGAAGAAGATAAAACGCTCACCAAAAAAATAAAACAAGCGGGGCAGATACTGGATATAAATACGCTCGACCATCTTATTATATCTGATGCAGGCTATTTTAGCTTTGCAGATGAGGGAATGTTGTAATATTTATTTATGATAAAAATACTTACAGTTATAGGCGCGCGGCCACAGATTATAAAATCTGCAGCATTGAGCAGGGCCATACAAAATCATTTTAAGGATAAGATAAAGGAAGTGATTTTACATACCGGGCAGCATTATGACACGAATATGTCGGAGGTATTTTTTAGTGAAATGGGCATACCTGCACCCGATATAAATTTGAATATAGGTTCGGGCTCGCATGGCAAACAAACTGCCGCCATGATAGAAGGGATTGAGAACGCTCTTTTACAGGAAAAGCCCCAATGCCTTGTGGTGTATGGCGATACTAATTCCACGCTCGCAGCAGCACTCGCAGCAGTTAAAATACATATACCTGTAGTGCACATTGAAGCAGGGCTGCGCTCGTTTAACAAAGCTATGCCCGAAGAAGTGAACCGCATTGCCTGCGACCACTGCTCCACCCTGCTTTTTAGTCCCACTAAAACAGGTTTTAATAACCTGGTAAAAGAAGGATTTAATCCGGCCAATAAAGCGCCGTATACTGCCAACAATCCGTGTATTTATCATTGCGGCGATGTGATGTACGATAACACACTTCATTTTTCTGAAGTGGCGGATAAAAACACGCACATCATGAATAAACTTGGCATCAAGCCTGGCGAGTTTGTTTTACTAACTGTACACCGGAACAACAATACAGATGAGCCTGAAAGATTAAATAACATACTCGGAACACTTAACGAACTTAGTATACAACACAATTTGCATTTTGTCTTTCCTGCACATCCGCGTACAACTAAAATGCTGGAGCAAAACAAAGAACTCCTTAAAAGGATTGAAGCCAACAAGCTGTTTCATATTATACAGCCTGCTTCATTCCTGGAAATGTTAGCGCTTGAAAAACATTGCAAAATGGTTATTACCGATTCGGGCGGGGTACAAAAGGAAGCCTTTTTTCTACATAAGCCCTGCATAGTATTACGCCCCGAAACAGAATGGGTAGAACTTGTAGAATGCGGCAATTCGATATTGGTGGATGCCGATGCTACAAAAATAAAAGATGCATTTACAGAACTATCGGATAAAAAGAAATTTGAATATCCGCCTATATTTGGGGATGGCAAAGCAGCTGAATTTATTTGCAAAGAAATTTTACGAAATTTCTAACCATGGAAGGAGCCCTTCTCATTTTTGTTCCGAAGATAACACCACGTATTAGTTACATTTTTTCTGTTTTTTTTGATTCAATTATTATTACTCCTTACCGCGTAACGAATAGCCTTGAGGAATATAAGTCCTGTTCCGGGCCTAAGTTTTGCTATGCAGATGAGCCCATTGATGATGGGTTATTTTTTTGCGCCGCAGGCTTGTTATCTGAAACAGGAATAAAAACACAACAGATGCCGGTATCTGAATGGAAGGGGCTTAAAATATTCTGCCAGGTAGATAAAGGTGCTTTACCATTCGATATGTTTTCGGCATCTTTCTTTATGCTCAGTCGTTATGAAGAATATACCACACAAGGACGCGATGGACATAACCGCTTTAGGGCAGAAGATAGCCTGTCTTTTAAAAATCAGTTTACAGATAAACCCGTAGTAAACCTTTGGGCAAAAGAATTAAAAAAGATATTGGAAGAAAAATTTCCTGCCCTGCAAATAAAAACAACGCAGTATAAATTTACTCCCACAATAGATATTGACGTGGCTTACGCTCATAAAGGAAGAAACTTAAAAGTAAAGCTGGGCTCTTACCTGTATGCATTATCAAGATTAGATATAGCCACCTTGGGCGATAAAACACTAACCTTGCTTGGGCTAAAAAAAGACAAATACGACACCTACGATTACCAAGAAAGTATCTTTAAGAAGTATACTCTTCGCCCCGTTTATTTTTTCCTGGCGGCAAAGCGGGGCAAGTACGATAAGAATATTCCTATAGAAGGAATAAGTTTTATAGATTTAGTAAAAAGGGCTTCATCTATTGCAGATGTAGGTATACATCCCTCCTATCAATCGCAGGGTAAACCCGAAGTTGTTAAAGCCGAAATTGAACGCGTTGAAAAAGCATTGCAAGAAAAAATCACCAAATCGCGGCAACATTTTTTACGTATTGTTTTACCCGAAACATACAGAACCCTTGCTAAACTTGGCATAACGGATGACTACTCGCTTACTCATGCTTCCTGCCCGGGGTTTAGGGCAGGTACATGCACACCTTTCTTTTTTTACGATCTGCCTAAAGAAGAAGTATTGCCTGTAAAAATTCATTCTACCATAATTATGGAAGGTACGTTACGAGAGTATATGAAACTTAATCCGGACGAAGCAATAGCCCTTTCCAAAAAACTAATTTCTGAAGTAAAAAATTGCGATGGAGAATTTATTTGCATCTGGCACAATCATTCGATTGGTGAAACAAGTTCGTGGAAGGGCTGGAGGCGCGTATTTGAAAGCATGATAGAGAACGCTTTATAAAACTACATTTGCAAGACAGGTGATAAAATATCTTTCACATAAGGAGATAGAAAGAAACAAATGGGACGAGTGCATTAAAGGTTCGGTTAACGGACTTACCTATGCATACTCCTGGTACCTGGATATGGTATGCGACAAATGGAATGCTTTAGTAGAAGATGATTATAAAAGCGTAATGCCCCTTCCGTTTGCCGAAAAATATGGCTTTGGCTACATTTATCCTCCTCCTTTTACACAGCAGCTTGGTGTATTTTCTACCGTAAAACTTACTGAAGAAAAGGTAGAACAGTTTTTAGAACATATCCCGGAAAAATTCAGGTACGTGGAGATAAGCATGAACATACTGAACCGGGTAAAGACAAGCTCATTTAAAACAAGAGAACTGGTTACCCATCTGCTCGATCTTATTCCTACCTACCCGCATTTACTTGCCAATTATAGCACCCAGGCCAAACGGAACCTAAAAAAAGCGCAGGCAGCTTCGCTTACTGTTTCGCGTATAGAGCAGCCACAATTGGTTATAGACCTGTTCAGGAACAATCGCGGTAAAGAGTATAAGCATCCTCCATCCTATTACAAAATGCTACACGAACTTATGTTGGCCTGTATTAAACGAAACTTTGGACAGTGCTGGGGAGTTTATACCAAAGAAAAAGAACTTTGCGCAGGGGCCTTTTACATAGGCAGCAACAAGCGTATTATATTTTTATTTTCAGGGGTAAATCCTGTAGGATACGAATTACAAGCTATGACCTTTTTGATAAACCATTTTATAGAAGCCAATACACAAAGAGACATTACCCTTGATTTTGAAGGTTCTATGGACCCTGATATAGCCCGATTTTATAAAGGATTCGGCTCAAAAGAAGTGCATTTTACACAGGTAAGAAGAAACACCCTGCCTGCACCTGTTAAATGGGTAAAAGAAATGCAGTTTAACCGCCGTATAAACCCTGCAAAATAATTAGGGTTAAAATCGTAAATTGAATTTAATTGCGCACTATATTTGGTGCTTGCTCAAAAAATCCCCGCGTTAAATTTATAAAGGCAAAGGTATTAATACGGTTAACTGGTATACAGCACTATGAACCTTCATAACTTATGGCAAGCGGTTTTTATTTTCATCTTAAGCGCGCTTAAATTTGGCTTTGGGGGAGTACCCGCGGCTGTTTTTGCTAAGTTTCCTTTCTTTAAAGCCATTACCATTACTACCGCCGGCGGCGTAACCGGCGCCATAGTTTTTGCCAACATAAGCGAATGGGTTTTGGCAAGCCTGCATAAATTCAGGGTTAAATATTTCCCCCGCCGGGCACATAAACCCAACCGAATATTAGACAGTAAATTCGCCCACAAAGTTAAAGACAGGTGGGGACTTGCCGGCCTTGCTTTTTTTACTCCATTTATAATATCAATACCCATAGGCACTATTTTGGCAATACATTTTTATCGCGATAAGCAAAAAGTAATTTCATACATGCTTGTATCTATAGCTATTTGGGATGTAGTGCTTTATTTTTTCTACAATAATTTTTACCATGTTATTGCGCACTATTTCCATCACTTACATCATGCATAGTACATGAATAATGATGAAATAACTACACTGCCACCCAAATTGGCAGAACTTATAGTTGCCGCCGGAGAAGCCATTCTTAAGGTATACGATTCGCCTTTTAGTGTAGAGTATAAAGAAGATAATTCGCCCTTAACACTTGCCGATAAATTATCGCACGAAATTATTTCTACGGGACTAAGAAAGCTTTCGACCTATCCTGTAATAAGCGAAGAGATGGCTGAAGTGAGCTATGAAAAAAGAAAAATATGGAACACTTTTTGGCTGGTAGATCCACTCGATGGCACAAAGGAATTTGTAAAACGCAACGGAGAGTTTACTGTGAATATAGCTTTGATAGAAAATGGTAAACCAACTCTTGGCTTTATTTACATACCTGTACAAGGCATACTGTATTATGCAGTGCAGGGAAAGGGAGCATTTAAGGTTGCCCGTGTTGAATCGAATAAAGGAGAACACATTATTAAAGCTGGTAAAAAATTGCCGTTAAAAGAAAATGAACATACCGAGTTTACCATACTTGGCAGCCGCTCGCATCAATCAGAACTTACTGACGCTTTTATAACCGAACAAAAAGCAAAACATAGTTCCGTACGTATCATTACCTCCGGTAGCTCAATTAAGTTTTGTTTAGTGGCTGAAGGAATAGCAGATGCTTATCCGCGCTTTAGCCCCACTATGGAATGGGATTCGGCTGCGGGGCAGGCTATTATTGAAGAAGCAGGTAAAAGGGTGGTTTTAGCTGATGGTATCACACCTTTAACATACAATAAACAAAGCCTTGTAAATCCTCACTTTTTAGCGATTTCCTAGGCTATATTTTAGCTTATTTCGCCGATTCTGAGTATTATTGCAGTAAATACAATTCAATTTTATGGCAAAAATAGCCCTGATTACAGGAATAACAGGACAGGACGGTGCATACCTTGCTGAATTTTTACTAAAAAAAGGGTACACCGTGCATGGCGTAAAGCGCAGAAGTTCTTTATTTAATACCGACCGTATAGACCATTTATACAGAGACGTACACGAGGGCAAGACCAACTTCAAACTTCATTATGGCGACCTTACCGATTCTACCAACCTTATACGCATTGTACAGGAAGTTCAGCCGGATGAAATATATAACCTTGCGGCACAATCACATGTTCGCGTATCGTTTGAAACGCCTGAATATACAGCCAACGCAGATGCCTTAGGAACCCTTAGGTTACTTGAAGCCATACGCATACTTAATCTTGAAAAGAAAACTAAGTTTTACCAGGCATCCACATCAGAGCTATATGGATATGTTCAGGAAATACCGCAAAAAGAGACTACCCCATTTTACCCACGCAGCCCTTATGGTGTAGCAAAACTTTATGCTTACTGGATAACTAAGAACTATCGCGAGGCTTACAACATTTTTGCATGCAATGGTATATTGTTTAACCACGAAAGCCCTATACGCGGCGAAACATTTGTTACCCGTAAAATTACACGCGCTACAGCCAAAATACATTTGGGGCTGCAAAAAAAGCTATTCCTGGGTAACCTTGATGCCGAAAGGGACTGGGGCCATGCAAAGGATTATGTTGCAGGTATGTGGATGATGATGCAGGAAGCTGTGGCAGATGACTTTGTTTTGGCAACAGGTATAAAAATATCGGTGCGCAAGTTTGTAGAATTATCTTTTAAAGAAGCGGGAATTGATATTATTTGGATGGGTAAAGGAGTTGATGAAAAAGGCATAAATAAAGCCACAGGAGAAACAATTATAGAGATTGATGCTAAATACTTCCGCCCTACAGAAGTTGACCTGCTTGTAGGTGATGCATCTAAAGCAAGAAAAAAGTTGGGATGGAAACCTGTTTATACCATTGAAGAAATGGTGAAAGAAATGGTAGCATCCGACATAAAAATATTCGAGCGCGACAAATACCTGCTCGAAGGCGGCCACGACATTATGCACTTTAATGAATAGGTAAATCCCGCTTCATTATGGAAAAAAATGCAAGGATATATATAGCCGGACACAAAGGCATGGTAGGCTCTTCTATCATACGCAAGTTAAAAACGCTGGGCTATGATAACATCATCACCCGCACATCTAAAGAGCTTGACCTGAGAAACCAGGAAGCTGTGCTTTCTTTTTTTAAGGAACAAAAGCCCGATTATGTGTTTTTGGCAGCAGCTAAAGTGGGCGGTATACAGGCAAATAATACTTACAGGGCCGATTTTTTATACGAAAACCTGATTATTGAAGCCAACGTTATACATGCTTCCTATCTTACTAAAGTTAAGAAGCTGTTGTTCCTCGGTTCATCCTGTATATATCCAAAAATGGCACCTCAGCCGCTTAAAGAATCTTACCTGCTTACAGGTTTATTGGAAAGCACCAACGAACCTTATGCCATTGCCAAAATAGCAGGCATTAAACTTTGCGAATCGTACAGGTTGCAATACGGATGCAACTTTATATCGGTAATGCCCACCAACCTATATGGGCCAAACGATAATTACGATTTAAACAACTCGCATGTGTTGCCTGCATTGCTGCGCAAGTTTCATACCGCTAAGGTAGAGAACCACCCTTTTGTGGAAATATGGGGTTCGGGTACACCAATGCGTGAATTTTTGCATGTGGATGATTTAGCCGAAGCATGCCTGTTCTTAATGGAAAAATACAACGATGCGGAACTGGTAAATATTGGCACCGGCAGCGATGTATCTATAAAAGAACTAGCTACACTTATTATGAACGTAGCGGGCTACAAAGGAGAATTGAAATTCAACGCAACTAAGCCCGATGGCACACCACGCAAACTGCTTGATGTAAGCAAAATACATGCACTTGGCTGGAAACACCGCATTAGCCTTGAAGAAGGAATAAAAATGGTGTACAGCGAAGTGGAACAAATGGAATTTGCCTAACCATAAAACCTTTTTATGATTAAAAAATATCTGACCGTACTTGCTTTGCTTTCTTCAGGTGCGTTGGCGGCCCAAGGTACTTTTGCGCCTTTGGACAATGATTATTACGATTTGATAGACAGGCTGGATATTAAAGGATATACCGGAAACATAATCTTTACATCTGTAAAGCCTTATCTAAGAAAAGATATAGCCATATTGGCAGATTCGGCTGCGAAGGACAGCAGCAAACGTTTTTCGAATGTTGATCGCCGTAACCTGGAATATTTAAGGCATGACAACTGGGAATGGAGCAACATTGCAGATTCCGGGAACAGTGAAAAAGCCATCCTGAAATATTTTTACCAAAAGAAAAATGACTTTTACCAAATACATACTAAAGATTTCCAGTTTCAACTAAACCCTGTTACATACTTTTCGTATGGTAAAGATGATTTTAGTATTGGCGGTGCAAGCGCTACAAACAGCACTTACATTAACACCAGAGGAATTGAATTAAGAGGCGATATAGATAATAAAGTCGGTTTTTATACCTTCCTTACCGATAACCAGGCTGAATTTCCGCAATATGTAGATAATAGGATTGCAGCTACCAATACGGTTCCCGGAGAAGGCTTTTGGAAGGGATATAAAGGCAACGGAGTAGATTTTTTTACCGCGGGCGGCTATATAGATTTTAATATTACCAAGCATATCAATATGCAATTCGGTCAGGATAAAAACATTATTGGCGATGGATATCGCTCACTTATGCTATCCGATTATTCGGGCGATTATCTTTTTGCCAAGGTTAATTTAAAAGTCTGGAAACTGGAGTACACAAATATTTTTGCCCAAATGACATCCGATGTTATTGGTTCTCCGCCAAGCGGCGATACACCATATCCGCATAAATATATGGCGCTGCATTATTTAACATTAAACCTGTGCAAAAATTTTAATATTGGATTGTTTGAATGCATCACATTCGGCAATGTGGATACTGCGCATAATCGCGGCTACGACTTTACTTACCTTAACCCGGTAATATTTTATAAAGCGGCCGAAAACGGCTTGGGAGCGCCTGATAAAGACCACATAGGCGCATGTTTTAAATGGAATTTTTTACATCATGTTTCACTTTATGGAACAGTGTTGCTTGATGAATTTAACATTGATGAAATTAAGGCACATACCGGATGGTGGGGTAATAAACAAGCCTTTCAGGCAGGGTTAAAATATATTGATGTATTAGGTATCCATAACCTCGACGGACAACTTGAAGGGAACATAGTTCCGCCATATACCTATGCTACATATTCTTTTTCCAGGGTAACCGACTATTCCTATTTTGCAAACTACACCAATTACATGCAGCCACTGGCCGACCCTAACGGAGCCAATTTTTACGAAGGCATTGCTACACTTAAATACCAGCCATGTTACAGGCTTACATTAACAGGAAAAATACTTTACACCGTTATTGGTTTAGATTCTGCCGGATTAAATTATGGCAGTAACTTAATGCTTAGCAATACAACCCGTGTGCACGATTATGGAAACTTTATAGGGCAAGGCGCAAAAACGAATATTGCTTACTTAAGTTTTACGTTTACCTACCAAATTGCGCATAACATGTTTATAGACCTTACGGCCATAGTGCGCAATCAAAAAAGTGATTATGCCCCATACACCTATAGCGATAAAACGGTTAATATTTCCTTTAGGTGGAACATTGCCAAGCGTTTGCAGGAGTTTTAAAACAAGCATTGCAAGCAGGCAAATAAGTGCATTTATTCTGATTATTAAGGCTTTAAGCTTTTTTAACAATAAAAACCTGCTTTTACAGTTACCTTTTGTAGCTTTGCACACTTATATAAAAAGGGGTCAGTTACTTCATGGAAATAAAAGATTTAGATAGTTCACGCATACCTAACCACGTGGCTATTATAATGGATGGTAACGGGCGCTGGGCAAAACAAAAAGGCAAAAACAGGATATTCGGCCATAAGAATGGGGTTAAAGCCGTAAGAGATACCATAGAATGTGCCGCCGAAATGGGAATAAAATACGTTACCCTGTATGCTTTTTCAACCGAAAACTGGAACAGGCCAAGAATAGAAGTAAATAGCTTAATGGAATTACTTGTAGTAACCATTAGCGCCGAGATAAAAACACTGATGGATAATAATATAGCCCTTAAAGCAATTGGCGACTTAGATAGCTTGCCCGCCCGTTGCCGTAAAGAGCTTACTGCCGCTATAGATAAAACAAGTAAAAATACCCGTATGAGCCTTGTGCTGGCTTTAAGCTACAGCTCGAAATGGGAAATACTTAACGCGGTAAAAGAGATAGCTAAAAAAGTAAAAAAAGGCGAACTGCAGGCCGATAATATTGACGAAACCCTAATTTCGGATAGCCTTTGCACTGCCGGCTTCCCTGATCCTGAATTATTAATACGTACCAGCGGCGAACACAGGATAAGTAATTTTTTATTGTGGCAAATAGCATATTCTGAACTTTATTTTACCGAAAAACTTTGGCCCGATTTCCGCAGAGAAGATTTATGCAAAGCCATAGCCGACTATCAAAAGCGTGAAAGACGTTTTGGAAAAACAAGTGAACAATTAAACGATGTAATGATTTAAATGAGGAACTCAATTCTAAAAATAGTTTTAATTAGCCTGTTTGTAAGCCCGGCATTTAGTACGCTTACTGCCCAGGTAAAAATTGGCGGCGATACCAATAAGATAGATTTTGCCAGCCCTAAAAATTACATTATTGGCGGCATTAGCGTTTCGGGCGCCGACCATATGGATAAAAACGTACTTATACTGATATCGGGTTTAGCAATAGGAGACAAGATAGATGTACCCGGGCAAAAGATAGCAGATGCGATAAAGAACATTTGGAAACAAGGCTTGTTTGAAGATGTAAAAGTATATGCCGATAAATTTGAAGGAGATAAAATATTTCTTAGTATTTCGGTAGTTGAAAAGCCAAGGCTTTCTAAATTTACATTTAGCGGAATATCCAAATCGGATGCCAGCGACATACGAGATAAAATAAAATTGGTTAGGGGTAAAGTAGTTACCGATTACATGCTTGCCGATTTAAAAGAAACCATATTGGCCCTTTACCTTGATAAAGGCTTTAATAATGCTACTGTAAATATTGTTGAAAAGCCCGATAGCGGCCTTGCCAATTCTGTGATCCTTTACATTAGCGTAAAAAGAGGAGAAAGAATAAAAGTACAGGATATTTTTTTTACCGGTAACACTGCGCTAAGTGCTGCACAGTTGCACCGCGCCATGAAAAATACAAAGCGCAAAAGATGGTATAATATATTCCATGGTTCTAAATTATTGATGGATGACTACGCTGATGACAAACAAAAAATAATTGAAAAATATAACAGCAAAGGGTACCGTGATGCCAAGATTACAAAAGACACAGTGTACAAGGCACCCGAAGCTAATCGTGTTGATATTGCTATTACTATTGACGAAGGAAAGCGTTATTATTTTGGTAATGTTACCTGGGTAGGCAATTCAAAATATCCATCCAAACTGCTTTCTGATGTACTTGGAATTAAAAAAGGTGACGTATATAATTCTACCCTTTTAACCGAAAGGCTGTTCATGAACCCTAACGGTTCAGACGTTAGCTCATTGTATATGGATAATGGGTATCTCTTCTTCCAGGTTACACCGGAAGAGATAAAGGTACATAACGACACCATTGATCTTGAAATGCATATTTACGAAGGCAACCAAGCCAGAGTAAATAATGTTACAGTTACGGGTAACGATAAAACGAATGATAAAATCATCATGCGGCAGATACGTACACTGCCCGGTGATCTGTTCAAACGTTCGGATGTAATACGTACCCAAAGGGAGCTATCGCAGCTTGGATACTTCGACCCGGAAAAGATGAGTGTTACACCTACACCCAATCCTGAAGATGGCACGGTGGATATAAATTATGGTGTAACCGAAAAATCTTCCGACCAGCTTGAACTATCGGGCGGTTGGGGTGGCGGCCTTGGCCTTGTAGGTACAGCCGGTATCAGTCTTAACAACTTTTCTATTGCCAATGCCTTTAAAAAAGGGCAATGGAAACCTATCCCATCGGGTGATGGAGAAATTTTAAGTTTACGTTTCCAATCAAACGGGTTACCTTACCAATCGCTTAATCTTTCGTTTACACAACCCTGGGTAGGCGAAAAACATCCAAATTCGCTTAGCGTAAGTTTGTTTACAACTACCGAAAGTAACGGGCTACCTTCCAGCGATCCTTCAAGACAGGATATAAATATTAAAGGGGTTTCTGTAGGATACGGCTTTCCCCTAAAATGGCCTGATGATTTCTTCTCTACCCTCATATCTTTAAATTACCAGTACTATACCGTAAATAATTATGGTACTGCATTTGTGTTTAACAGCGGGTATGCCAATAGCCTTAGCTTAAAATGGCAGATAATGCGTAATTCTATTGATAAGCCAATTTTTGAAGAAGATGGCTCAAGCCTTAAAACTTCTGTAGAAATTACACCTCCATGGTCACTTTGGTTTGGCCATCACCAGGACTATGCCGATGAAAGCCCGGAGCAGAAATACAAACTGCTGGAATTTTGGAAATATAAATTTACCGACCAGTGGTTTGCAAAAATCACCAACTTTAAAAGCACAGAAGGCCACCAGGCACATAACTTAGTGTTGGCTGCCAAATTAGGCTTTGGTGTAATGGGGTATTATAATCCTGCTATTGGATATTGCCCTTTTAATCGTTTTTACCTGGGTGGTAGCGGATTAACAGGCTATTCGCTTATAGATGGCAGAGAAGTTATAGCACTTCGTGGGTATAATGATGGTTCTTTGTCGCCCACAACGGGTGGGGTTGCCATCACCAAATATTCTTTAGAGTTAAGGTTCCCTATCTCTCTTAACCCACAGGCTACAGTATATATACTTGGCTGGGCCGATGCCGGAAACTCATGGTCTACAGGTAGCCAGTTTAACCCCTTTCAGTTATACAGGGCCGTTGGCCCGGGTGTAAGGATATTCCTGCCAATGTTTGGCTTACTGGGCTTTGATTATGGCTGGAGGCTTGACGATGTTCCTTCTTCTCCGGGTATGCAACGCAGCCAATTTATCTTTACCATTGGTAAGGATTTGGGAGAATTGTAAAAAATGCTAATTTCGCAACGCTTACTCAATATTGATAAGGAAAACTACCCAAAAATAACATCATGAAAAAACTGTTTGTTTCGCTTTTTATAGCAGGGGTATTTTTTTCCGCTAACGCACAACGTTTTGCGTATGTAGATTCTCAGTACATCTTATCGCGCATACCCGAGTACAAAAGTGCGCAGGATGAGCTGAACCAGCTTTCGCTGCAATGGCAAAAAGAAATTGAGGCTAAATATTCTGAAATAGACCAATTGTATAAAGCCTATAAAGCTGATGAAGTGTTGCTTACCGAAGATATGAGGCAAAAGCGCCAGAGTGAAATAGAAGCAAAAGAACAAGCCGTAAAAGACCTTCAAAAACAACGCTTTGGGGTGAATGGCGATTTGTTTAAAAAGCGCCAGGAACTTGTTAAGCCTTTACAGGACAAAATATATAATGCTGTTCAGGATTTAGCTGAAAAACAGAATTTTGCTATTATATTTGACAAATCGAGCGATCTTACTATGTTATATACCAACTCTAAGTTTGATAAAAGCGACGAGATATTAAAAAATATGGGATATAATGCAGAAGGAACTAAAACTAAAACCAAATAAGTATAAATTTAAACCTCAATAAACCCTTTTATGAAAAAGATCATCGGTATCACTTTGTTAATCGGACTTACTGCTGTTAGTGCTGTAAATGCGCAAAAAATAGGACATATTGCGCTGGATTCCTTGTTAAAAAATATGCCTGAATCAGATTCTGCCCGTAAGGTAGGACAAGGCTATTACCAACAACTTGAAGCCACCATAGAATCGATGCAAAAGGAGCTTCAAACCAAGTACCAGGATTACCAATCGAACGAAGCAAAATATACCGAATTGGTTAAATCCACCAAACAACAGGAACTGAACGACCTTAACCAACGCATACAAAACTTCCAGGGCCAGGCGCAAGCTTCTTTACAAAGGTTCAATGATTCTATTACCCGCCCTATCATAACCAAAGCTAAAAAAGCTGTAGATGAAGTTGCTAAAGAAAATGGATATAAATACATATTTGATACAAGTTCGGGTGTAGTTCTATATTCTGAAGATACCGACGATGTATACGGATTAGTTGCAAAAAAACTTGGTGTAAAAGCTAAGGCACCTAAAAGCAAATAAATAAGGTTACATACATGGCAAGTTCAGTTCGCCTTAATGCGAGCCAACCCATAGGATTATTCGATTCGGGGATTGGTGGACTTACGGTTGCCAGGGCTATAAAGGAAAAACTTCCTAAAGAAAAGCTCGTATATTTTGGCGACACAGCCCATCTGCCCTATGGCGATAAGTCGCCCGATTCTATAAAGTATTACGCCATACGTATTGCCCAATTTTTGTTGGATCACCACTGCAAGATGATTGTTATTGCCTGTAACACGGCATCGGCACTGGCATACGATACGGTAAAAGATTTTGTAGGCAAGCGTGCTTTTGTTGTAAATGTTATCGACCCGGTGGTAAATAAAATAGCATCAGAAGCTAAGATTAAAAGGGTGGGCGTTATTGGCACCAAAGGCACTATCAAATCGGGAATACATGCAAAAAAACTTACCGAGGCAAGCGAATTTATTGAAGTATCCGGTTTGGCGACTCCCCTGCTCGTACCCATGATAGAGGAAGGTTTTTTTAATAATAAAATAAGCCGTGCCGTTATAGATTCATACCTATCGCGGCCCAAGCTTAAAAAAATAGATGCCCTTATTTTGGGTTGTACACATTATCCTTTGGTAAAGGCAGAGATAGAAAGCATATACAAAGGCAAAGTACCGCTAATAGATCCGGCAGATGAAGTTGCTGAATATGTGTACAGCGTGCTTAAAAAAGATAAACTGATTAACACATCGGGCAAAAAGCCGGCACACCGTTTTTATATTTCAGATTATACCGAAGCGTTCGAAAAAAACACCAATTTCTTTTTTAAAGAAAAGATAAAGCTGGAAGAAGCACGGATTTGGAAATAATTTAAGGTGTAGTATTCGATACAGGCAACACCTTGCCATTAAAATAGGCTGCACCCGATAAAGCAAAATCTCTTACAAAATGCGCCATTTGCATGGGCTGCATTTCTACTTTTTCGCCCGGGAAGGCTTTAGAAAACATTTCAGTTTGTACAGCGCCCAATGCCAGGCAATTAATTGCAATATTCCTTCCTTTAAACTCCTCGGCTAAGCATTCGGTAAGCGCAACCAATGCCGCTTTGCTTGAACTATATGCACTAAGCCCCGGAAATTTTGCACTACCCTGTATGCCTCCCATGCTACTAATGTTTACGATATGCGTAGGAGTTTCTGCTTTGCCCATATAAGGCAATAACATGCGGATGGTACTAAATACCGAAGTGATATTGGTGCGATAAACACTATCCACATCTTCTGCAGTCAGTTCCTCAAAAGGTTTGTTGATTAACATGCCTGCGTTATTAACAAGTATATCTACCGTATTTATATAGGATAATATTTCGCGTACAAAGGCACGTTCAAAATCGCCACTGCCCAAGTCGAACACCATGGGATATATTTTAGCGCCCGGGTATTGGTAAAGACATTCGCGCTTTAATTGTTCAAGCTTAAGGCGGTTACGGGCCAGCGCCACAACCTTGTTATTTGTATTAGATGCAAACAGCCTTACAAGCTCATGCCCTATTCCATTGCTTGCACCTGTAACTATAATGTTCATCGCCTAACGCCTTTTAATGCGCCAAAAATAGTTCTATTTTTCACATTGCATCTTTCATTTCTTTTTTCTTTACACACATAAGCCCCTTGCTTTCTTTTGTTATTTTGTATCCTTAATGAGCACAGCCGACCTGGGATATATTATTGCCTTTCTCTCCATGTTTATAGGGGCTCTTTCGGCTTTTCCGTTTACCGATGCAGCCCGTGAATGGGGTTCGGTAGCTATAAACCACTATAGGCTTATTGTCGCATTGATAATACTTACGCCAATGTGCATGGCGCTTGACCATTCTTCCATCGCCGAAATTTTTTCGTCTCCATCTCTCATGCAATATGTATACATAAGTTCATCAGGAATATTAGGCCTGGTAATTGGTGATTATTTTCAGTTCCACTCCATGGCGATACTTGGGGCAAGACAATCGAGCATATTTGTAACCCTGGCTCCGGGGGCGGCATTGGCATTTGGTTATTTTATTTTAGGCGAAACGCTGGATACCATTGGTACTATAGGAATAGTAATTAGCATTGGTGGCATGGTATGGTTTTTGCAGGGCAGCAGCAAAGCAGAAGATAAATTATTGGATGTTCATGAATATGGCAGCATTCGCAAAGGTGTTATATTTGGTATACTGTCAGGTCTTTGCCAGGGCCTGCATCTTACCTTGTCTAAAAAAGGATTGCTGTTAGATCCTCATCTGTCGCCCGTGCATGCCACCTGGATACGTGTATTTGCAGCCACCACGGCATACTTTATTTTTACGCTGATAAGAGGCAAACTTAAAACAGATGTGATTGACAGGATACGCGCCAAAAGTTATGTTATCCCTAAAGCTACGTATGCCACCATATTCGGCCTTGTGCTATCTATAATACTGGTAATGTGGTGTGTAACATTATGCAAGGTTTCGGTGGCGCAAACCATTTTATCTATGGGGCCCATAGTAATAGTGCCAATGGCGTACGTATTGTATAAAGAGAACATATCCTACAAAACCATGCTGGCTGCCACAGTATCTATACTGGGCGTATTTTTACTTATTTGGAGAGACCAAATTACAAACTGGCTACAGGTACATTTGCATTAATAGCTAACTTTGTAATCTAAAATTATTATGCCATGAGCATTAAACGCGACCTGCTGAAGGATAAACTATTCGATACCCGCTCATACGCCACTTTATATATTAATAAAGAGGATGAGGAAAAGGTACGCAGGGAACAAATGGAAACACTTGTTGAACTGATTTGCGACCCCAGGTACAAAGGCGGGCTGACTGAATTATTCAATTTTTTAAAAAAGGAAAACAAAGCGGCCGACCTGCTTTTTAAAGCCATTAGCGAAGCCACAAAAGATAAACAGAAACTAGTTGCTGCATGCTGGGAAGCTGATTTGGATTGCGACAAGCACCTCACTCTTTTTACTGAAATTGTTATTGATGATGAACTGCCTGTAGCTATGGAAGCATTTACTACTATAGAGAATATGAGAGGTGCATCGCCTGCGCCCGAAATAGAGTTATGCATTAAAGAAGCTATGGAAAGCTACCCCGAATATGCCGATACACCCAAGGGCCAGCTTATTACCGACCTTATAGAAGTACTTAGAAAATGGCAATAGTTAAATATTATTTTTTATCTGTACTTTTTTGTGCCTTGTTTCTGCCGGGATGCACTCCTAAAAAAAACGGGCCCACTTCGCAGCCCGTTGCCAAGGTGTACGATACGTATCTGTACTTAACCGATGTGCAAGGCATGGTGCCCAAAGGCAGCACCAAAGCTGATAGCACCTCTATTATAAAAGAATATGTAAAACACTGGACAGAGGAACAAATACTTATTCACCAGGCCGAAAGCAACCTGGGCAAAGAAGAATTGGATATAAATAAGAAGCTGGAAGATTATAAAAACTCGCTCATAATATTTGCATACGAAAAAGAGCTTGTGCACCAAAAGCTTGATACAGCTGTAAAAGATGATGAGATACAAAGCTATTACGACGATAATAAAAAGGATTTTGAATTAAAAAACGACATTGTAAAAATAGCCTATGTTAAAGTGAGTAAAAAGGCACCAAACCTTGATAAACTAAAGGGATGGATAAGCTCTACCGATCCTAAAGACAGGGAAAAACTTTCGAAATATTGTTACCAATTTGCCGAAAACTTTTTTTTGAATGACGATGTATGGCTTATGTTCGATGATGTACTAAAAGAGGTACCTATACAAACGTATAATCAGGACCTGTTTTTACAGAACAATCGTTTTGTGCAGCTCGAAGATTCTACCAGCGCCTATTTTTTAGGCATAAAGGGATACATGGTTAAAAACAGCATATCTCCCCTATCGTTCGAAAAGGATAACATCCGTAAAATAATACTCAATAAGCGCAAAATGGACCTTATTGACGAGATGAAAAAAAACCTGTACGAACAGGCTGTGGCACATAGCAATATTACCATTTATTAAGCAGTTTTTAGCAGCCTGAACCCCTTTGTTGTATTCAAAAAAAGGGTTTGTTAGCAATGTGCCTGCAGTACCGAAGCGTTTATGCATATATTTGCATAAAATCCTATTTACGCTATGAATTTCCAGTTGACAGAAGAGCATTTAATGATTCAAAAAGCAGCCCGCGATTTTGCAAACGATGTGCTAAAACCGGGTGTTATTGAACGTGACGAACATCAAAAATTTCCGAAAGAAGAAATTAAGAAACTGGGAGAGCTTGGATTTTTAGGTATGATGGTAAGTCCACAATATGGCGGAGGTGGTATGGATACCATTTCGTATGTATTGGCTATGGAAGAAATTTCGAAGATCGATGCCTCTACATCAGTTGTGATGTCGGTAAACAATTCACTTGTATGCTGGGGCCTTGAAACATTCGCCAGTGAAGCGCAAAAACAAAAATATTTAGTACCTCTTGCAAAAGGAGAAATTATCGGAGCCTTCTGTTTGTCGGAACCCGAAGCAGGTTCGGATGCTACATCACAACATACTACCGCAATTCCTAAAGGAGATAACTACATACTTAACGGAACCAAAAACTGGATTACCAATGGCAACAATGCATCGGTATATCTGGTTATGGCGCAAAGCTATCCGGATAAGGGCCACAAGGGCATTAACGCATTTATTGTGCCTAAAAACAGCCCCGGTGTTACTGTAGGTAAAAAAGAAAATAAGCTCGGCATACGCGGTTCTGATACGCACTCCATTATGTTTACGGATGTGGTGGTTCCTAAAGAAAACCGCATTGGCGAAGATGGCTTTGGATTTAAATTTGCAATGAAAACCCTCAGCGGCGGGCGTATTGGTATTGCATCACAAGCCCTGGGTATTGCATCGGGTGCATATGAACTGGCCCTTGCATATTCTAAAGAAAGAAAAGCATTTGGCAAACCCATTTGCGAACACCAGGCTATACAGTTTAAGCTGGCCGATATGGCAACACAAATTGACGCTGCCCGCTTGCTTTGCATTAAAGCTGCATGGTTAAAAGATAAACACCTCGACTATACACAAGCCGGAGCCATGGCAAAAGTTTTCGCATCTAAAGTGGCTATGGATACTGCTGTTGAAGCGGTGCAAATACATGGCGGGTATGGTTATGTAAAAGAATACCACGTAGAGCGACTAATGCGCGATGCCAAGATTACACAGATATACGAAGGCACTACCGAAGTGCAAAAGATAGTTATCTCACGCAGTGTTCTTGCTTAAATAACAACCTCTTAATTTTTTAGTATGGCTATTAATGTAAAGTTACTTAAAGCTATTTGCGAAGTTCCGGGCACATCGGGCTTTGAACAACGTATTCGCGAACTTGTAATAAAAGAAGTTAAGCCCTATGTAGATAGCATAAGCATTGACAATATGGGCAATGTGGTAACCGTTAAAAAAGGTAAAAAAAATAAAAAAGCCATGGTGGCCGCCCACATGGATGAAATAGGTTTTATTGTTTCGCATATTGATGATGCAGGGTTTGTAAGGTTCAATCCACTGGGTGGATTCGATCCTAAAACATTAACCGCGCAAAGAGTTATTGTACATGGCAAAAAAGATTTGGTAGGTGTTATGGGTTCAAAACCTATACATGTTATGACACCCGAAGAACGCAATAAAGTAGTGCCCATTACCGATTATTTTATCGATTTGGGAATGAGCAAAAAAGAAGTGGAGAAATATGTAGAGATAGGCAACCCGGTTACACGTCAGCGCGAACTTATTGAAATGGGCGACTGTGTAAATTGTAAATCTATCGATAATCGTGTTTCTGTTTATATATTGATAGAAACCCTGAAAGAATTGAAAAACGTGCCTTACGATGTATATGGTGTATTTACCGTGCAGGAAGAAGTAGGTATTCGTGGAGCCAATGTATCGGCGCTTAAAATACAACCCGATTTTGGCTTTGGCTTAGATACCACCATTGCGTTTGATGTACCGGGTGCACGCCCACAGGAAAAAGTGACCGAGCTTGGCAAAGGCACCGCCATTAAAATAATGGATTCATCTACCATTTGCGATTACCGCATGGTTGCCTACATGAAAAAGACAGCTGACAAACACAAAATAAAATGGCAACCCGAAATACTACCTGCCGGAGGAACCGACACCGCGGGTATACAACGCATGACTGCCGGAGGTGCCATATCAGGGGCTGTATCCATACCTACAAGGCATATACACCAGGTAATTGAAATGGCAGACAAGAACGACATACGTGGTTCCATCGACCTGCTAAAGCATTGCCTACAGGAACTCGACAGTTATAACTGGAATTTCTAGAAACAGTTTCTCTTTGTCTCTCCTATCAACAAAGATGTCACCCTGAACTTGTTTCAGGGTCTCATAAAATTGTGATTTCTTAAATCTTAACCTAATTATTCAGCATTACCGGCATAACCAGCATAAGGATGTCTTCTCCTTCCTTTTGTGGGCTTGGAGTAATAACACCTGCGCGGTTAGGGGTCGACATGCCAACTTTTATTTCGTCGGTATCAAGGTTGGTAAGCATATCGAGTAAAAACCTGGAGTTGAATCCAATTTCCATATCATCACCCGCATATTGGCAAGGAATACGTTCCTGTGCTTCGCTCGAAAAATCTAAATCTTCGCTGCTAAGTGTAAGTGCATTGCCTGTCATTTTAAGCCTTACCTGGTGTGTAGTCTTATTCGAAAGAATAGATACCCTCTTCAAGGAATTCAAGAAAGCTTCCCTATCCAACGTAAGTTGGTTTGGGTTATCCTTAGGAATAACTGCATCGTAGTTAGGATACTTGCCATCTATAAGCCTGCATATAAGTTGCACGTTGGCAACCGAAAAGGATGCATTTGTTTTGTTGTACTCTATAGTAACCTTTCCTGTTTTAGCAGATACAATACTGCGTAACAGGTTAAGTGGTTTTTTACCAATAATTACAGCATTGTCTGCTTTGCCACCATCAAGGGGCCTTTTATATTTTACCAGTTTATGCGCATCGGTAGCTACAAAGGTTACTTCTTTAGGCGCAAAGTTGCAAAACACACCCGACATTACCGGACGTAGGTCGTCGTTAGCAACGGCAAATATGGTTTTGGTAATAGCCGAAACAAGCAGTTCAGAATCTACTTCGAGCTTTACAGGAGAGTCTACATTCACCATTTTGGGGAATTCTTCTCCATCATGGCCCGCAATTTTGTACTTGCCCGAATCGGAATTGATTTCTATGCCAAACTTATCAGTATCTACAATAAATGTAAGTGGCTGGTCTCCAAAGCTTTTTAGCATTTCTATCACCAGCTTGGCAGGTATGGTTATTTCGCCCGAATCTTTAGAATCCACTGTAATAACGGTGCGGATAGTAGTCTCCAGGTCGGAAGCAAAAATATTAAGTTCGGTTTTATTAAGCTTGAATAAAAAATCGTCGAGGATAGGTAGCGCGTTACTGGCATTTAAAACGCCGCTAATTGCCTGAACTTCTTTAAGAAGCATATTACTTGATACAACAAATTTCATCATCGTCTGTAGGTATTAATCGAAAGGGTAGCAAAAGTAGAAAGGTACGCATGAAAACGACACCTACACAGCAAGTAGTTATTCACTACTTTTCAACATTTTAGTGCTTTGTGGTAAAGTAGCTGATGGGCTGTATCATCTTGCCAAAAACAAAATATTGCACCAATACAAAATCTTTGTCGTTTATAAGGGCATACATCTGGTCCGGATCGTACTTATAAGCATGGCCATACTTGGTTATTACGTTATCGGGTGCTTTTTTATTATAGAGCTTTATGTCGGTGGCTTTTCCGGTGGTATCTTTAACATCAATAATAACTGCCGGGCCTGAATTTAAAATAGAATCCTTTTTAGGAGTTGATACAGTAACTTCCCACGATACACTTTGGTAATAGGTCAGGTATTGTTTTACGGCAATAGTATCGAATACAGGCACAGGCTGGTTAGAAGGCTTTGCTAGTGAAAACCTATTCTTGCCCAAGATATTTATCTGAAAACCTGAATCGGCAGCAGGATATACTACCCTTACGGAGCGCATAGCGTAAGGATAATATTGGAACACGGTCCGGTCGCGCCAGTCATCTAATTTTACAAAATAGCGTGTGGTTAAGTAGCCGTCAAACCCCGGAATGTAAACGATGTAAGGCTGCTTAACGTTTTCTTCAGTACTTGGATTAGCAAGTAACATATAAGTACCGGTCTGGTCTTGTGTAGGGCCACCAACAAAATAAACTTTCACTCGTTTATCACCCTCGTATATCTCTACTTTAACGCCTCCACTTGCCATTGTTCTTATTACATTATCCACACCGTTGGGGTCGATAATGTTTTTAACGGCAACCATTTTTATCGTATACAAAAGCGTGCTGATAGCATCGGCACGCGCATCATATTTGCCATTCACCAGCCAAACTCCACCTTTTACACGAGTTAATGTTATAGTCCGGCTATCTTTATCAGCCATAAATATTTTGGTAATGGCGGCAGTATCTTGTATGGCAAAGTCATTATCCTTTTGGCCCAGGGTAGAAAACCCGTTGCGGAAAAAGACAAAATAAAGCGAAATCAATACCAGGATAACTATAATAATAAGAGAGCTGCGGTTCTTTTTCATAAACTAAAAATAGTTGTGGTTTGCTTTGCTCTACAAAAATAAGGATTTAAATACTAGTTATTAAACCTAAAGTGCATTACATCCCCATCGTTTACAGTATATTCTTTACCCTGTATCATTAGCCTACCCGCATCGCGGCATGCCTGCTCCGAGCCATACTTTAAATAGTCGTCGTAGCTTATTACTTCGGCCTTTATAAATCCTTTTTCAAAATCGGTATGTATAACACCAGCGGCTTGTGGGGCTTTGGTTCCCACCATTATTGTCCATGCTCTTACTTCCGTTTCGCCAGCTGTAAAGTATGTAGAAAGACTAAGCAATTTATAAGCTGCCTTTATCAACTTACTTACACCGGGTTCGTCCAGCCCCATCTCATCCAAAAAGGCTTTACGATCTTCCGGGCTTTCTAATTGTGCAATTTCTGCTTCTATCCCTGCATCTATAATAAGCACTTCAGCGTTTTCGCCTTTTACCGCTGCCGCTACAGCCTCAGTATGTTTATTGCCTTTTAACGAAGATTGGTCCACATTGCATACATAAAGCACAGGCTTAATAGTGAGCAAATGCAGGTCTTTTATAAATTCCTTATCCTCATCCGATATTTCAACCGAGCGGGCCGATTTTTGTTCTGACAGGCACTTATGGTAAATAGAAAGTACTTCATGTTCTTTCTTAGCATCTTTATCCACCGCAGCCCTGGCTGACTTAGAAGTTTTTGACATCGCTTTTTCAACAGTCTCTAAATCTTTCAGTTGCAATTCAATATCTATAATCTCCTTATCACGTATCGGGTTTACCGAGCCTTCTACGTGTATAACATTAGGATCCTCGAAGCAGCGCAAAACGTGTAATATGGCATCTGTTTCGCGTATGTTGGCCAAAAACTGGTTGCCCAGTCCTTCGCCTTTGCTCGCTCCTTTCACCAGCCCGGCAATATCTACAATCTCAACTGTTGCAGGCACTATTTTTTGAGGATGGACTATAGCTTCCAGCTTCTGCAGCCTTTCGTCGGGCACGCTAATTACCCCCAGGTTAGGTTCTATAGTACAAAACGGAAAGTTAGCCGCCTGCGCCTTGGCATTCGACAAACAGTTAAATAAGGTTGACTTACCTACATTGGGCAGTCCTACAATACCACATTTTAAGCTCACGGTTTATTAAAATTTCAGCAAAAATAGATAACTTAGGGGGATTGAACACTAACTAATTTTTTGGGGATAATAGTTTTCAACATTAGCCGTTTCTTATTAACAAAGCAAGTGCCCTTCCCGCAAAGGATTTTACATTTGAACGTTCACTAAAAAAATTATAAAAAAATGGCTTCTGTAGCAGAACTGAAAAAAATTTGCACACAGGTGCGTCGTGATATTGTACGTATGACACATGCTGTACAATCGGGCCATCCGGGTGGTTCTTTAGGATGCACCGAGTACTTTGTGGCAATGTATTACGAAATACTGCGCCACAACCCTAAAAGCTTTAACATGGATGGCAAGGGAGAAGATGTATTCTTCCTTTCCAACGGGCATATTTCTCCGGTATGGTATAGCGTGCTTGCACGCTCAGGCTACTTCCCGGTTAAGGAACTGGCTACATTCCGTAAACTAAATTCAAGGTTACAGGGACACCCCGCTACGGCCGAGCATTTACCCGGTGTACGTGTGGCATCCGGTTCTTTAGGGCAAGGGCTTTCGGTTGCGGTTGGTGCAGCCCTGGCTAAAAAACTGAATAACGATAATCATTTTGTATATAGCCTGCATGGCGATGGAGAATTACAGGAAGGCCAGATTTGGGAAGCAGCCATGTATGCAGCCGGCAAAAAAGTAGACAACCTTATTTCAACAATAGACTGGAACAATGCACAGATAGACGGAACCACAGATGATGTACTTCCTTTAGGCGATTTAAAAGCCAAATGGCATGCCTTCGGCTGGGATGTTTTGGAAATGGATGGACACAGCATGGAAGAGGTAATAGTCACCATGAAAAATGCACAACAACACTGCGGAAAAGGCAAACCCGTTATGATACTTATGAAAACTAAAATGGGCCGTGGAGTAGATTTTATGGAGGGCAGCTACAAATGGCATGGCTCGGCCCCAAACAATGAACAATTAGAAAAAGCGCTTGCTCAATTAGAAACACTCAGCGATTACTAAATTTGATGAAGAAGGCATCTAACATATTTATCCCTTTACTTCTTTTGCTGGCTCTTTGGGTAAAACCATTGATAGCCCAGCAGGAAAAGAAAGTAATAACAACCCGTGTCTTGTTTTTGTTCGATGCATCGTTAAGCATGTCCGATGTTTGGGAAAAGAAACCGAAAATTGATATTGCCAAACGTGTTCTTACCGAACTTGTAGATAGCCTGAAGACCATACCTAATCTGCAAATGGCCTTGCGCGCCTTTGGCGCTGATTATGGTTTGTATCCTAAACGTAATTGCGAAGATACCCGTTTGCTGGTTCCGTTTGCAGCCAATACAGCAGCTAAAATAGATGTTGCCATAAAAGGCATTACACCGCATGGCACCACACCTATTGCATATTCGTTAGGGCAATGTGCGGCCGATTTTCCGGAGTGCGATCATTGCCGCAACCTGATTATTTTAATTACAGACGGAATTGAAGAATGTGATGGTGACCCCTGCGAAGTATCGAAAGAATTACAGAAGAAGGGCATTATACTCAAACCATTTATTATTGGTATTGGCACCGAAGATTTTAAAAGCGCGTACAGTTGTGTAGGCAGGTTTTTTGATGTAAAAGATGAAGACAACCTGGCAAGTGTGATGAAGGTGATTATATCACAAGCGCTGAATACTACATCGGCACAGGTTAACCTGCTGGATGAAAATGGCAAAGCCACCGAAACAGATGTAGCCATGACTTTTTATGATGATGTATCAGGCAAACGACTGATGAACCTGATGCACACTATAAATGATGCAGGCAATCCTGATACTATTGAAGTGGACCCGAATTACACTTACCACTTAGTAGTGCATACCATACCCGAAGTTGAAAAGAGCGACATTACCATAACACCCGGCAAGCATAATATTATAGCGGTAAAAGCGGCACAGGGGTATTTACATATTGTAATGGATGGCAACAACGATTACAAATCGCTTAACGCAATTGTGCGTAAAAACGGAGACTGTAAAACGCTGAATGTACAAGGCGTAGAATCAACAGAAAAATATCTAATAGGAAAATATGATGTGGAAGTGCTTACTACACCAAGGATTAATGTAAGTGGTGTTAAGGTAAATCAAAGTACCACTACTACGGTTACTATACCCCAGGCTGGACAAGTAACTATTTTTAAACCCGGTACAGGCCCCTGTAGCCTTTATTTAGATAACGACGGCAAAATGGACTGGGTGTGCAATATAGATGTGAACTCGGTACAAAATACTCTTGTACTTCAGCCGGGCAAATACCACATTATTTACAGGCCTCTTAACGTACATCAAACCATATATACTGTAGATAAGGCTTTTGAAATAAAATCGGGCGTACCTACAATATTAAGGCTCAATTAACACGCATTTATCGCATCATGAAAAAATATACCTACACAGAAAAAAAAGATACCCGCTCGGGTTTTGGAGCCGGGCTTTCGGAGCTTGGAAAAAAGAATCCTAACGTAGTCGCCCTTTGTGCCGACCTTACCGGTTCGCTTAAAATGGATGCTTTTGCAAAAGATTATCCTAATCGTTTTTTTCAGGTTGGTATTGCCGAGGCCAATATGATTGGCATAGCTGCTGGACTTACCATTGGTGGTTATATTCCTTTTACCGGAACCTTTGCGAATTTTTCTACAGGCAGAGTTTATGACCAAATACGCCAGTCGGTTGCCTATTCCAATAAAAATGTAAAAATATGCGCTTCGCATGCAGGACTTACACTGGGTGAAGATGGCGCTACACACCAAATATTAGAAGACATTGGCCTGATGAAAATGTTACCCAACATGACGGTTATTAATCCCTGTGATTATAACCAGACCAAAGCAGCAACTATTGCCATTGCAGCACACAAAGGCCCTGTTTATTTAAGATTCGGAAGACCTTCGGTACCCATATTTACACCTGCTGACCAGGTATTTGAAATAGGCAAAGCCATTACATTTACCGAAGGCACCGATGTAAGCATTTTTGCAACCGGCCACCTGGTTTGGAAAGCCATTGAAGCTGCTGAAATATTAGAAAGTAAAGGCATATCGGCAGAGGTGGTAAACATACATACAATCAAGCCACTTGATAATGCGGCGATACTTAAATCTGTAAAAAAGACCAGGTGCATTGTAACCGCTGAAGAGCATCAAATGAATGGTGGCCTGGGCGACAGTATTGCACAACTAATGGCACGCGAATACCCTTGCCCTATTGAAATGGTGGCCGTTAACGATTCGTTTGGAGAAAGCGGCACCCCTGACGAACTGATGAAAAAATATGGGCTTGACACACCGAATATTGTGAATGCGGTGGAAAAAGTGATTGCAAGGAAGATGGTAGAGGTGTGAGCCCTGAAAATCCCTATCTTTGTAGTAGATTAAGCACTTGCAAAGCATTCTAACCTATAAATAGCCCACATGTCTCGCATTGCAATATTTCCCGGTTCATTTGATCCAGTAACTAAAGGACACGAATCCATCATTCTTAGAGCATTGCCTTTATTTGATACTGTAATTGTGGCTATAGGCAATAATTCTACCAAAAATTATATGTTCCCTTTAGCGAAAAGGAAGGAGTGGCTAAGACAAACATTTACTACGCATAAACAAGTGCAGGTAGAAGAATATTCAGGACTTACAGTAGATTTTTGTCGCCTGAAGAAAGCTAATTACATTCTTCGCGGAATACGCACACCGGGCGATTATGAATTTGAAAGCAACATTGCCCAAATGAATAAAGCTATGGCACCTGAACTGGAAACGATTTTTATGCTCACCCTGCCCGAACATTCTGCCATAAGTTCTACCATTGTAAGAGATATTTTGAAGCACGGAGGTAACGCTGCCCAGTTTATTCCGGCCGGCATTACATTGAAGTAAGCTATGCAAAAAATAAAAGTTTTTTTCCGGACGTTTTGTATCCTGTCCTCCTGCATAGCGGGTGCGCAAAATGTTACCATTTTAGGTAAAGCGCCCAGCTATAATGGCAGAGAAATTTCGGCATATTCTTACAAAGATCTTATTACCTATACACCTATTAAAATAGCTTCGTGCCAGGTAAACGACAGCGGACGCTTTTTTATGGATATTCCGGGTATAAAAAACACCCAATATCTTTACCTTAGCATAAACAACCAACGTGGTTCTATATACATATCGCCGGGCGGCAAGTACCGCGTATTATTTCCGTCACCCGATACCACTCAGTATGAAAATCCTTTTACTACACATCTTGTCGACCTTATCTTTCTGTTCAACGACACAACAGATATAAATAATCTTATCATCGATTTTGGCCAGCAGTATGATAAATTTTGGGAAAAGTCTTATATTTTCTTTCAGAGAAAGCAGGGTGTACCAAAACTTTTAGATAGTTTTTACATCGCTATGCAACATCGTTATGCCAATATTAATAACGACTATTTTAAAGGATACATCCAGTACAATATTGCAGAGATTGGCAACAATGCAATGGAAGGACAAAAAACTTTGGGCGAAAAATATTTAAAAAACAAGCCCGTACTCTACCACAGCTACGAATACATGCAGTTTTTCGGCGATTACTTTAACGATTACGTAGGACAGTTTGCGTTAACACCAAAAGGAGCCGACATTAACAAGTACCTGCAAGCTGGCGACTTTAATGGAATTAAAGAAGTCCTTAAAATAAATGAATTACTTAAGGCGAATGATTCCCTCTGCGAACTGGTGCTTTTAAAAGGACTTAGTGAAATGTATTACAGCGGAAACTTTAGAAAGGAGGATGTTAAACTGATGCTGAACCAGTTTGCATTACAATCTAAAATAGAAGAAAGTAAAATAATAGCATCGGATATTCTTGCTTCTTTCTCCACCGTTATAAAAGGTACCATATCGCCTGATTTTGCGATTAATGATAGCAAAGGAATGGTGAACAGTATACTCGATTTTAGAGGGAAATATTTGTACCTGTGCTTTTTTAAGAGTACAAGTGGTGAATGCCTGAGCGAGCTCGATGTTCTGGCTGCACTCAATAAAAAATATGGCAAAAAAGTGAATTTCGTATGTATATCCGAAGACGATAAAATGAGTGATTTGCAAAACTTCCTAAACAAGAACAAAACCTTTACATGGACTTTTTTATTCGATGAGGGAAACAAAGTACTCGCCAAATATGATGTGAAAACATTGCCGGAGTTTTTCCTGTTAAACCCGCAAGGTAAGTTTGTGCTATCGCCTGCAGATAGCCCCAGTCATGGAATTGAGATTACATTCGACAAGCTTTTTGAGGAAAAGAAAAAAAATAACGACCAATAAAATACTTATGAAAAAAATTACAATTCTGGCAATTGCATTCGTTTCAATTCTGCCTTCATTGCACGCGCAAAAAAAGGATATCACCCTTGATGATATATGGAAACAGCGCAAGTTTATTCCTAAGCAGATTGATGAATTAAGATCGACCACCGATGGCAAACATTATACAACCTTATCTAACATAACCGGTGGGCAGGCTATAATTGCATTTGAATACACGACAGGTAAAGCCACCGATACACTTTTTAGTACAAAAGATATAGACGTTACCAAGCTTGGCAAAAACCTGGACATAGAGAGTTATGCGCTTAGTCCCGGCGAAAAGAAGGTGCTGATATCTACAGAAACTGAACATATATACAGGCATTCATCTGTTGCCAGGTATTATATATGGGACAGAGAAAAGAAGACGCTTACACGCCTTTCGGATGATAACAATAAAGTGCTTTATGCCACTTTTTCGCCCGATGGAAATATGGTTGCCTACATTTATAAAGGAGATTTGTACACCCGCAATTTAACAAATGATAAAACCACACGTATTACCACTGATGGTTCTGACCAGGTGTTTAACGGTATCAGCGATTGGGTATACGAAGAAGAGTTTGTAGTTACACAGGCTTACTTTTGGTCACCCGATAGCAAATCTGTAGCCTTTTACAGGTTTGATGACAGCAGGGTTCCCACTTTTTCTATGAACGAGTATCACGACTCTCTATATCCAACCGTGTATAGTTTTAAATACCCAAAATGCGGAGAAGATAATCCGATGGTATCTATACATATTTACAATGTACAAAAAAGCAATACTGTTACCGTAACTCCTCCAAAACCCTTTGAATATGTGCCCCGCATAAAGTGGACACAATCTTCCAGCACCCTTTCTGTACAGTACATGGACAGGCATCAAGACACCCTTGCGCTGGTTCTTGCAGATGCAAACACAGGCAAAACTACGCCCGTATTTACGCAGGGCGAAAAGGGCTACATTGATATAAATGATGTGCTTACTTTCATCAATAATAACACTGAGTTTATTTGGATGAGTGACATTGACGGTTATTCTCATCTTTATCGCTACTCCATTTCAGGTAAACTAATAAACCAAATTACAAGTGGCAAATGGGATGTACTTGATGTAAAAGGAATCAATGAAAAAACGCATACCATTTATTTCATGTCGTCTGAAACTTCGGCAATTGACAAAGACCTTTGTTCGGTAAACTGGGAAGGAAAGGATAAGAAAAAATTATCTACGATGACAGGTTCTAACGATGCTAATTTCAGTTCGGATTATAGCTGTTATATCTCTACATTCAGCAATACGGACGAGCCTTGCCTTATTACACTTAACAACCTTGAAGGCAAGCAAATACGAGTATTAGAAGATAACAAAAAATTGAAAGAAACGTTGAAAAATTATAACCTGGGCAAAAAATCGTTCTTTACGTTTACTACAGCGCAAGGCGTAAACCTTAATGGTTGGATGATAAAACCACCGGGATTTGATTCTACCAAAAGGTATCCTGTGTTTATGGCAGTGTATGGCGGCCCGGGCGCCAATACGGTAATTAATAATTGGGACGGAGTAAACAATATGTGGTATCAGATGCTTGCAGAAAAAGGCTACATCGTAACATCGGTAGATAACAGAGGCACGGGTTGTCGCGGTGCAGAATTTAAAAAGTGTACTTATCTACATCTTGGACAACTGGAAACAAAGGACCAAATGGAAGCGGGAAAATACTATGGCTCGTTGCCGTTTGTAGATAAAAACCGCATAGGAATATGGGGATGGAGTTATGGCGGTTATATGGCTGCAATGTGCATTACCAAAGGTGCAGATGTATTTAAGATGGCCATATCTGTAGCACCGGTTACCAACTGGAAATACTACGATGATATTTATACCGAACGCTACATGCGCACACCTAAAGAAAACCCTGAAGGTTACGAAAATGGTTCGCCCATGCATTATGTTAAAAACATGAAGGGCAGCTACCTGCTAATACATGGCACAGGCGATGATAATGTACACTTCCAAAATAGCATTGAGTTTATTAAAGCGCTTCAGGCGGCCGATAAGCCCTTTTCGTTGATGATATACCCTGATAAGAATCATAGTATATATGGTGGCAACACCCGCTACTACTTGTATAACGAACTCACCAATTTTATAACGACAAACTTGTAAGAGGCTATTGGTATTTTACCAAACTATCGCAGGGTATAGTTAGCTCGTGAGATTTACCTGTAAACATCTCTTTTTCATTTATCAATAATCCTGCCGAAGATGGTTGGCTAACTTTACTGCATAAGCCTGCCGCTATTCGTTTAAAATATCTTTCCTCCGGATATATTGGGGCATTCATGTCATCTAAGGCCCATTGATCTATCATTAAAAACTCTCCATCCGAAGCGGGATAATAAACCTGCGCATGCCTTGCAGATAAAGGCATATTGTTTCTGTCCGCTTTTATGTAATAAAACATGGCTTCGGGATTATTGCCTGAATATAAACTGCCCGAAAGGTCGTAATCCCAGCATCCAATAAAATTAAAAACGGGCATTACACAGGTAAGAAGAACAACTACAAAAAACCATGCCGATTTTAAAAGTGGTCTTACGGAAATAGCTAAACCACTGTACTCTTCATCTTTAGAAAGTAAAAAGAGAATAATTATGAGCGCTGCATTCCAGGGCCAAATGAGTTTGTTCCATTCATTGCCCGTGGGTCCCAATACTATGAGCAAAACAAAGTGCATAGCCATTAAAAGCAATGCGGCGTAACGTTGAAATTTTTTAAAGAGTAAGCCTACACCTGCTAAAATTTCTACCAAGGGAACTACATAGGCAAGCCTGTGATGCAAGGTGAAAAATTCCTGCATACCGATAGGTTTAACTACCCAAGGGAATATTTCCGTTGCAAATTCATGATTAAACTTTTGTATACCGCTCCATACATATGTTGCAGCCAGTATTAATCTTAGTAAGAACAAAACTTGTTGCTCATTTTCCTTAGGATTATAGACGGCAACAGAGAGCAACATAAGCGCATACATATATACCCAGGGTTGCAGGCGGTTAATATCCTCGAGTATGAGTAATATCAGAACAATCTTTATAATGCTTATCCACAGCTTGCTAAAGGGGCGAAGCATTAATACAGCAATACTAAAGCATAATAGGCCAAACAAGAAGCCATCCACAAAAATGCCGTAATGAAAATTAAGAAAACTGAATGCGCTTACAAGCGGAAACTCACGCCCAATGGGTAACCACAACTTCCACGCAATTGCAATTTGTACAAGCAAGCAGAGGCTTATTACAATTACAATTTTGTGAAGCCTGCTAACTTGTTTCATTAATTATTCAGGAAAGGCCTAAAAACTTGCTTACAATTTTAGCCGTATCGGCATATGCTTTGGCCAGATCATCATTATAAATAATGTGCTCGAATTTATCGGCAAACGAAAGTTCGAGCTTTGCTTTACCCACTCTTTCTGCCAATATTTCGGGTGTTTCAGTGTTTCGCTCTATCAGCCTTTTTTCAAGGGCTTCAACCGATGGTGGTTGAATAAATATGGTAACCGCTTCTTTAGGAAAGTGTTTTTTAAGATTCAACGCGCCTTTTACATCGATATCGAAAATAACATCTTTGCCGGCCGTCCAAAGCCTTTGCACTTCAGTGCGCAGAGTTCCGTAAAAGCTACCGGGATACACTTCTTCCCATTCCAAAAATTCGTCTTTGTTTATCTTATCTTTAAATTGTTCTACCGAAAGAAAATAGTAATCTTCTCCATCCTTTTCACCCTCTCTCTTTTTACGGCTGCATGCCGAAATAGAAAAAGCCAAACGCGTATAATCGCCCAGCAAGCGCCTTACTATGGTAGTTTTACCCGAGCCTGATGGGCCCGCCACAATTATAAGCTTGCCGGTTACACTCATAATATATTTAAAAGCTGTTCCTTCATTTTTTCCAGTTCATCCTTCATTTCTACCACTACGCGTTGCACATCCGAATCGTTTGCTTTAGAACCGATGGTATTTATTTCGCGGCCTATTTCCTGCGATATAAAACCAAGCTTTCGGCCTGCCTTATCTTCATTCATCACTTGCCTAAAATAGCTGCAATGGTTTTTCAGCCTTGTTCTTTCTTCGTTTATATCCAGTTTCTCTATGTAATAAATCAACTCCTGTTCAAACCTGTTATTATCTACGGACTTAGTTTCTGCAATCTCATTTATTTTAATGGTCAGTCTTTCCCTAACCTTCTCCATCCTTTTAGCATCAAGATTTCCTACCTCGTGCTCTTTTTTCTCCACCAACGCAAGATGAGATTCGATATCCTTCTTTAAGGCCTTGCCTTCCTGTTCCCTGAATTTTGTAACCAGTTGCACGGCCTTTTGTACCATGCCAAATACTTCTTTCAATTCCTTTTTATCAGCAACTTCTTCTGTTTTAAACACATCGGGCAATCGCAATATCAAGGGCAGGTAATGCGCTTGCTTCTCTCCAATTGATTTGGACATTTCCTTCAGCTCTTTGTAATATCCCTTAACAATATCCTTATTAATAGAATTCTTTGCTTTGCCTTCTTCGCCGGCTACGTTTATGAAAAAATCTACCTTACCCCTGTCGAGTTCATTACCCACGTATGCGCGTATCTCCGGTTCAAGTTCCCTGTAAACTTGCGGCAGGCGCAAATTAAGGTCGAGTTGTTTGCTGTTAAGCGAACGTATCTCAACATCCACCCTTTTGCCGTTAATACGTGCAGAGATTTTTCCGAAGCCGGTCATTGATTGAAGCATAGCCAATTTTTATTCAAATATAACAACAAGCACAGTACTAAAAGCACTTAGGCATTTTGCTCCACAACCTGCTGTTCTGCTTTGCGTTTAACCTGCCTGCTACGCCCTACCAGGTATATGCCTGCAAGAATAAGAATGGCGGAAATAATTTTAACCGAATCAAGTTTGTCCTGTTTAAGGGCCACAGCTATACCCGCCGCTATTACAGGCTGCAGGTATATATATGTGCTTGCTATAGATGGGCTGAGTTCGGCAAGGGCGTAATTATTTAAGAAATATGCAATAAATGTGCTCGCAATTACAATGTAGGATATGCAAAGCCATGATATTCCGTCGGTTGTACCGGGATGAAACTGTTGTAACTGGTTCCAGCCAAAGGGTAAAACATATATAAGCCCAAAGGTAAATACCCATTTGGTAACTGTAACCGTTTTGTATTTAAGCATAAGGGGTTTTACCATTACCATAAACACTGCCCACGATATGCAATTGATAAGTACCATAATATCACCCGCAAGCGTAGCCGAGCCTCCGAAAGAAAAACCAGTGCGGAACAACAATAAGATGGTGGCGCCTGTTGCTCCCAAGGCTATACCCAGAACACGTATAAGAGGGGCTTTTTCTTTAAGAAAAACTATTTCGAGCAGCATTACTATGATTGGGTTAAATATCATAATAATGGAGGCATTTATAGGCGTACTTAATTCGAGCCCGCGGATAAATAGCAATTGATTAAGGGCTACACCAAATACACCGAGCAGAATTAGTTTAATAAAATCCTTCCTTTCTATTTTTTCTTTGCGGATGAACATCGCTACAAGCCAAAAGAGAATAGCAGCACTTGCCGCACGCAATACAACAAGGGCAAAAGACTGAATGCTGGAAGGTACCACTTCTTTAACGATACTAAAATTAGCTCCGTATATAAGATTTACAACTAACAGGGCAATGTGAGCTTTTACAATTTTATTCATCGCGCTTGCGTGCCTTGTTAGTTAACAGATTTGGGGTTGAAAATGATATAGCCTATGTGGAAGAGTATGCTAAAAGAATTTTGCAGGTTATTACTTTGTCCATCGTAATAGTTTACACTCAGGGCCATTGGGCCAACGGGTGAATTATAAACAATGGAAGCTACACCAATGTAATGCTTTGTGCTTAAAGGTTTGTCGTACACAGCCATATTAGTGTTCGGATCGTCATTTATAGATTGATATGGCAGGAATATATACCCCTCGAATCTTAAATCGATTTTAGGTTTAAAACTAACAATTAGTTTGGGGCCGCCTGCTACATAATTGTAGGCCCTGTAATTAGCCAGGAACAAAGTCTGGCTTTCGGGTGTAGGCTGAAATGCCGGTGCCATAAGGGCTGTAGCATTATAGTTTGTAAAATAGGTTTGCAGCGGATCATTCATTGGGTATAAATTATATGTATAAACACCTTCCAGGTAAATACCTAACCTCAATAGACCTCTCTGCTTGTAATAGTTATCGAACGAAAACTTTAGCTGGGCCCATTCATGATTATCTATTATTTCCTGCTTACTTATATCTTTTGAACCGGGGTAGTAATACTCTTTGCCATTTACATATTGTGCCTGCAAAAATATTCTCGTTCCGGCGCTTGCATATTCTTTACGGTTAAGTGTATTGGTTTCAATCTTCAAATATTCTGTAACAGCATCGAATTCTGTACGGTCTGATGTATCTGTGGGAGCAAATGTTTTGCTTAAATAATACCTGCTGATAATGTTGGTTAAGCTTGCTCCTGCTACCAGTTTAGTACTCATCCCCAGCGGAACCCCAATATCAAACTTTCCGTACTCGTCATTTTGGGTAAGATAAGGAGGCTGTATATCTTCAAAAAATTCTGTGCTGCTCGTAAAATAATCCCACCGGTTATATATAATACCCGGCTCGATATAAAAGGGCAATGAAGTTGGAAAATAAATTCTGGCTGTTCCCAGTGCAGAAGTATAAAGTTTACCGAAATATGTATTGCCGAGTATATCCATTTCTTCTTTACCCATGTAACTATACTGCGCACCCACGTAGCCTTCGCTTATGGGCCTGTTAGATATAACCCCACCAAAACTTGCAGAAAAATGCTTCTCTTTTTTAATTACCACATCAAGGTTATAGTATCCGGATGTATCTTTTTGGCTTGCTAACGGGTACACGCTATGAATATCAGGGTCGGTTGCAACTTTGTAATATCTTTTCTCCATCTCATTCAAGGATGTTATGCCCTTTTTATCAAAGAGGATACTTCTTATATACCTTTTTTGTGCGGAATTAAGCCCTTCCGTGGTAAGGCCATTAAAATTTAAATCGTGTTGTTTGGCTTTAAACGCTTTCCTACGTTCGGCAAGTTGCGATTGATCAACCCTACGCGAAATTATTTTAAGCAGGTATGGCATTTTTCTCATGGTTGCATTATAACCACTATCTATAAGCGCTTTGGGATGATCGGCGGTAAGAATTCCTGCCTCCACATTGGGTATTATTATCGTTCCCTTGCTACTATCGAGCATGTAATTTGTTTTTGTCATCAGCATATTCTTAATCTCCGAAAGAATATTGTCATCTGTTGGTGGTGCAATGTTTCCGGATACATTACTGCCCAGTATTAAATCAGGATGGAAATTGTCCTGCATAATATCGGTAGGGAAGTTATTATAAAGCCCACCGTCGAAAAGCATCCTGCCATCAATAATTAATGGCTTAAGATAAAAAGGATAAGAAATAGACGCACGCACTGCCTCGCCCAGGTTGCCGGAATCGAAAATATGCGGTTTTTTTTCCACTATATCTGCGGCAACACACCTAAAAGGCACAAACAAATTATTGAAAGAATTACCTGCGGCCGATGAAGCCCCTGTAAAATATTTTAATAAGGCAAAATCAATAGGTATGGGTGATACAAGGTGAGTAGGAATACTGGTTATTATACTGGTATCTAACGTAAACCTAAATGTAATCCACGATGCTTCGGGCATTTGCTGTTTAAAGAAGTAAATAAATTTACTGTCTATAGCGCCTGTAGCTATTCGTTGAAAATCGGGCGAGGTAGCAATTTTTTCCATCTCTTCGGGGCTATAGCCAGCTGCGTACATAGCGCCGATAAATGCACCCATCGATGTTCCCGTAATATAATCTATGGGTATATTATTTTCTTCCAAAGCCTTTATTACGCCAATATGTGCCAGTCCACTGGCACCGCCACCGCTTAGCACCAATCCTACTTTCTGTGCATGATTAATTGTGACAGTAAATACAAGCAAAGCCAGCAAAACATGCTTTAGATAAACAGAGCAAATATTTTGTACTGTTTTATGCATTGCTCACTTCGTTAAGAAAAGTATTAAAATACATTGGTGCATTAAGCAAGCGTGAGCCATACCATGAAAAATATTCCCCATCTACCAGCATAACTTTTGCATTTGGGCATATTGCTTTAAACTCTGCTATATGCTTTTCGGCAAAGGGGTAAGGTTCGGAAGACAGTAATATTAGCTCAGGATTTGCTAGTTTTATTTGTTCTGCCGACACAGAGGGGTATTCACCAGGCATTCCTGTAAAAATATTATTTAAACTCAACTTCTCCATCATACTGTTTATAAACGCGCTTCTACCCACACTCATATACGGTTCCCTCCATATAAAATAAGCTGTTTTAGTGGAAGGTATTTCGTGGTTGTGGAGTGATTTAAAATTACTCCTGATATCCTTTACCAGCGCAGCAGTTTTATCGTATTTATTAACAAGCTTTCCCACATTTAAAATCATATCAAAGGCATCATCAAGGTTATGTATATCGCTCATCCATACCGGATAACGTTGCATAAGCTCTTTTATTTGCTCTTCCTTATTTTCTTCTTTGTTACCAATAATTAAATCTGGCTTCAACTCTTCTATTTTATTAAAGTCTATATTTTTGGTACCCCCTATTCTTCTTTTATTTGTAAACCATTCTTCAGGATGTATGCAAAACTTGGTAATACCCACCACTTCTTCATCCAGCCCAAGATAGGCCAGCAATTCAGTTTGCGAAGGCACTAACGAAACAATACGTTTTGGCGGCCATGAAACGGTTACATCATATCCCATCTGGTCCTTAAATATTTTCTTTTCTCCAGCCATTATTCTCTATCGGTTTCTATTCTTGGAACACATAAAGCAAGCAATGGTATAAGCAAAAGTGCCCCATATGTTAGCACTTTAAAATGCTCGTAATACTTTATATACTCACCCAAAAGCAGGGCGCAATTGCAAGCCAGGTAAGATAATGCCAGCATAACAAGCATTATCTTAAATTTAAAATTCTTGTATGGGTCCACTCTTCTCATCAGATGATAAATTATATAGCAGGCAGCTGGACCAATGAATAAAAATGCGTACTCCTGCTGGTGAGGGAATATTAAGGGAACAAGCAAAAGCAAATAACTCACCTCCCAAAACCTATGAATATTATTCTTCGCATCAGCAAAAGGACGGGTGCGAAAAAAATAGAATGAAAACGAAATCAATATTAGCCGTAATGCATTCAGAATGTAGGTTAGGTGTTCAATACTTATGTTGGCAATATTTCTCTTTATTGGCAGGGCATAATGGTCGGGCGGATTATTTATTAGCAACGTAGTAAGCAAGGTAGATAAACTATGAAAACTTCTTTCATCCACATCAAGCACATGATTTGTATGTAAAGGATTTATGCTGCTCCACCAGCTTGCAAGTAGCGCATTGTTGCGCGCAAAGCCAATTACAAAACCCGGTAATATAAGCAATCCACAATACGCTATAATAAGTATTGCAGATGCTTTAAACTCCTTCCGATATATTAAATAGGGCAATAAAACGATAGGCAATAACTTAATATTTATTCCTAAGGCAATAAGAATTGCGCCCCACACTTTTTTTCCTGTAAATATCATCCAAAGGCCTTCAAAGGCAAGGTAGAGAATGCAAATGGTAACCTGCTCGTAGTTAAAGTTCAGGATGATGAACTCAAGCGAGAACAAAAAAGATAACACAAAAATTGCTATCCTCTTTTTTGCAGAGAGGTCTGATGTATCCAGCCATGCACCAATTATTTTTATTATTCTGTAAAGAAAAAATGCATTGAGCGCGAGCCATAAAAATTGAGCTATATGTGGGGGTAGAAATGTGAAAGGAAAAACAAAAAAGGCAAACAATAAGGAATAGTAATACTTGTATCCATCAATATAATCGATGGTATAAATATCGCCACCTTTGAAAAGGTCAGCGGATGCCTGCATGTATAATTTGAAATCGCCACCGTTGCGGCCCGCTTCTATAATTAAAAAAATAAGTACCCCTATGAGTATTACAGCTGTAAGGAGTTTATTCTTCATGGTAGCGCGGTGTTTAAAGATGTGCCATTGCGGCCACTAACACAATGCTTCTACAATATCCTGGCGGGTAATAATATGCGTTTCTCCAAAAACATCGTTAACCAGTACTGCATGATTTTCCTGTGTAATAAGTTGTGAAACTTCTTCGAGTGATGAATCGGGGCTTACAAATGGGAAGGGCGGTTGAACCACATGCATTACCTTTTCTTCTCCCAGTTTTGGATTTTCTATCAGCTTCATAAATACCTCAGTATCGTTCAGCGAACCTGTTACTTTACCTCCATCCTCATTAATTACAGGCATTTGCGAGATATTGTATTTTTTCATTTTTTTCACTGCATCATGTATCGTATCCGATTCTTTTACGGTTACCAGTTTTTTATCTTTATGCCTTTCTATTAACTGTACCGCAGTTATTTTTTCCTGCACCATAAAGCCTCTGTCTCGCATCCATTCTTCGTTAAACATTTTGCCCAGGTAGCGTGTGCCATGATCGTGGAACAATACCACTACCACATCATCTTTTTTCAATTTGCTTTTCATCTGCATAAGGCCTGCCATTACCGCGCCCGATGAGTTACCTACAAAAATTCCTTCTTCGCGGGGTATGCGCCTTGTCATGATGGCTGCATCCTTATCGGTTACTTTTTCAAAATGGTCTATTACACTAAAGTCAACATTCTTAGGCAAAAAATCCTCTCCAATACCTTCGGTTATGTAAGGATATATTTCCTCTTTATCGAATATGCCTGTTTCTTTATACTTTTTAAATACCGAGCCGTATGTATCTATGCCCCATATTTTAACATTCGGATTTTTCTCTTTCAAATATTTTCCCACACCGCAAATGGTACCGCCTGTGCCTACACCGCAAATAAAGTGGGTTATCTTACCATCGGTTTGCTTCCATATTTCAGGGCCGGTTTGTTCGTAATGCGCTTTGGTGTTTGATAAATTGTCGTATTGGTTCGCTTTCCATGAACGTGGAGTTTCGGCTTCCAGCCTTGATGATACTGAGTAGTACGAACGCGGGTCTTCTGGTTCTACATTGGTGGGGCAAACAATTACCTCAGCACCAAAAGCACGTAGGGCATCAAACTTTTCTTTCGATTGTTTATCAGTGGTAGTGAAAATACATTTGTATCCTTTTATCACAGCAACAATAGCAAGGCCCATGCCTGTATTGCCCGATGTGCCTTCGATAATGGTATAGCCGGGTTTTAGCTTGCCACTTTTTTCGGCATCTTCCACCATTTTAAGAGCCATGCGGTCCTTTATGCTGTTACCGGGGTTAAAGGTTTCTACCTTGGCAAGCACCGTCGCCGGAATATCTTTTGTAAGCTTATTCAACTTAACCAGCGGAGTGTTCCCTATTACTTCTAATATGTTATTAAAATATTGCATTGTAGGCAGTGTTTTGTTGCATTAAATAATATTCAAATATAATAAGATGACGCTATCATTTAGTTGTATTTTAAAGCCCTCACGGGCAGTATGCGTGAAATAATGAGAGAAGGCAGGATTAGCGTAAGCATGCAGGAAAGAAAGCAACCAACATTGAGCAATACTATATACTGCCAGTTTAGGTAAATGGGCACTTGTGATACGTAGTATGTTTCCTGCGGTAGCTTAATAAGTCCGTAATGCCCTTGCACAAAACAGAGGCTTAATCCAATAACATTGCCCAAGAACATTCCCCATGCTATTAGGTAAGCCCCATCCAACAAAAATATTTTCTGGATACTGAAATTTGTCGAGCCTAAGGCTTTTAATAAGCCAATCATATTTGTATTCTCTAAGATTAGAACGATAAGTGCAGAGACCATGGCTATGGCAGAAACAACAGCCATAAGGATAAGAATAATTGCCGCATTTGTGTTTTGCAACTGCAACCACGAAAAAACAGCTGAGTTGATTTTTTTAATGCTTTGGGCTTGCAGTTTTTCACCTATCAAATTATTGATACTGCCCTCCAGTTTATCTACGTCGTTAAAATCCGCACAACTTACTTCAAAGCCTCCTACCTGGTCTTTTTTCCAAAAGTTAAGATTTTGCACTTGCCCAATATCTGCAAACACTACCTTTCTGTCGAATTCATCAAAACCGGTGTTATAAATTCCTTTTACATAAAATGTCTTAACTCTTTGTTCAACGCCATATTGACCGCGGCTATCGGTATCCTTAGAATGCGTAACAAAGAATATCAGCAGTTTACTGCCGGTGTCCACATCCAGCGAAGCTGCAATGGTTTTAGAAATTACAATACCTGTTGCAGGCGCACTATCATTCGCAGAAAACACACTTCCTTTTACCAGGTTTTTTTTGATGAAGGACCAATCGTAATCGCTGCCAATGCCTTTTAACAGTACACCTTCGTTGTCTGTTTTTGTACGTATAACACCTATTTTGGCGGCATACACCTCAACATGGTTTACTCCCGGTAGGGCTTTTATTTGAGGAAGAAAAGATTGGTTTTTAGATATGGGCGAAGGCTCATTTGAGTTATTGTTATCTACGCTATTTATCTGTATATCGGCGTTAAAGCCTTCTACCTTGTCTTTTATAGATAACTGGAAACCTTTAACAATACCCATGGTCAATATCATTACAGTAAGCCCAATGGCTACACCTGCAATGGCAATACGCACCGTAGGGCGGGATACTTTCTTTTCCCTTTTTCTTCCCCTAATAATACGTTTAGCAATAAAATATTCTGTGTTCAATTATGTCGATGTGTTACCAGTTATTAAAGGCTTTGTCGAACGCATCCTGCACCAACTGTTTATCTATTTGTTGCACAAGGTTATCTTCTACGCTGCCTGTAAGCGTTTGGCTGCTGGGGTAATCGGCATAACGCGAAAAAGTTGCGGTATACCCCTTTTTAGGGTCCTGTTTATCCGTATAGGTTACTTCTACACTTATAGTTAATCGTGTAAGAGAAGACTGTGTTGGGCTTGAAGATGCCACTGAAACAGGCGCTGTGGAAAAACCTGTGACGCTGCCTGCAAAATCAAGGTCGCCATTGGTAACAAGGCTTAAGTGACTTTGAGAAGAAATATAATCGCGCAGGGCATCTGTAAACGTTTGGCTGTAAGTAGGGCCGGCCAGTGGGGCCTGGTTTTTAAAAAACTGTACCGAAAATGTTTTAGCAGATGCCGGTACCGATGCACCCGTAAACGAGTATTTTACGCTACAGGCACTTAACATTACTGTTAAACAAAGTACTGACCATATACACCCTTTAGTCTTCAAGATGGTAATCTTTTATTTTACGATACATGGTGCGTTCCGATATTCCTAATTCTTTTGATGCAGCACGGCGATTCCCTCTGTGCTTTTCGAGCACTGTTTTAATGTGTTGTTTTTCCCTGTCATCCAACGAAACAGCTTCCTGAACATCGCCATTATCATGGCTGCCATTGTGCCTTGGCTGAATTTGCAGTTCTTTGCCAACGGGAGTATTTATTTTTTCTCCCAACTCGTGAATAATTTGAGGGGCGGTGTTTTTATTCAAAAACAATTCTTCTTTTTCCATCAATCCAAGCACCACTTTTTTTAAGTCCACCATATCGCGCTTCATATCGAACAACACTTTATACAATAGCTCCCTTTCGCTGAATTCCGGATTGCCGGGGTTGCCGCTTTCGGGCTTGAACAAAGCAGGCATGGTTACTGTAGAGCCATCAGGCAGATATGGTGCCAGGGTTTTAGCATCTATTTCCCTTTGCTTTTCTATTACCGATATTTGCTCGGTTACGTTTTTAAGTTGGCGTATGTTGCCCTTCCAATAATAATTAACCAGCAATCCTTCTGCATCGTGGGTAAGTTTTACCGGAGGCATCTTATATTTATCGGCAAAATCAGTCGAAAATTTTCGGAACAAAAGCGGTATATCTTCCTTTCTTTCGCGCAATGGAGGGATGTTAAGCGGCACGGTATTCAATCTATAGTACAGGTCTTCTCTAAATCTTCCTTTTTCAATAAGTTGCAACATGTTAATGTTGGTAGCGGCTACAATACGCACATCTGTCTTTAATACTTTAGAAGAACCCACACGTATAAACTCCCCTGTCTCCAACACACGCAATAATCTTACCTGGGTAGATAAAGGCAGCTCAGCTATTTCATCTAAAAATATGGTTCCTCCGCTGGCAACTTCAAAATAACCTTTGCGGGTATCGTGTGCTCCGGTAAAGGCTCCTTTTTCGTGGCCAAATAATTCAGAGTCTATCGTTCCTTCCGGGATTGCACCGCAGTTTACCGCAATATATTGGTTGTGCTTACGCGGGCTAAGCTGGTGTATAACCTGCGGAAATACTTCTTTACCCGTTCCGCTCTCACCCGTAACCAACACCGATAAATCGGTAGTGGCTACCTGCCGGGCTATATCAATGGCCCTGTCTAACGCAGGTGAGTTACCAATTATCCTAAACCTGTTTTTTATTTCCTGTATCGTCATCTTTTACTATTCAATAATTTCGCCAATAAGCGTACCCGATGTACACTTAGTAACATTTACATTTACATAATCTCCGGGCTTGTAATTCTTTTTAGGAAACACAAGCACTTTACCCTGCGTATTTCTTCCATACAAATTTTCAGAAGAGCGTTTTGAAGCTCCTTCTATAAGTACCTGGTGCACTTTGCCTACATCGCTAACATTACTTTCGTACGAAATTTTGCGTTGCGTATCTATTAATTCCTGTAGTCTTCTACCTTTCACTTCTTCCGGCACATCATCTTTAAGCTTACGTGCGGCAAGTGTTCCGGGCCTTTCAGAATATTTGAATGTATACGAAAGGTCGTACCTGGCCAGCCCAACCATAGATAGTGTATTCTTGTGCTCTTCTTCGGTTTCGGTAGAAAAGCCAACCATAATATCTGCAGTAATGGCGCATCCGGGAAGAATGGTGCGTATAGCATTTATTCTGTCAAGATACTTTTCTCTATCGTACCCACGATTCATTGCCTTAAGCACACGTGAATCGCCCGATTGCAAAGGCAGATGAATGCTCTTACATATATTATCGTATTTGGCCATGGTGTGTAATACCTCGTCCGTCATGTCCTGCGGGTTAGATGTAGAGAATCTTACCCTAAGTAATGGACTTACCATAGCAACCATTTCAAGCAAGTTGGCAAAACTAACTGAGCTATTTTTTTGTTCTTCTGTGGCGCTTACAAAATCCTTTTTAAGGCCACCGCCATACCACAGGTACGAATCTACGTTTTGACCTAACAATGTTACCTCACGGTATCCCCTGCTAAAAAGATCACGAGCTTCTTCCACAATGGTTTCAGGATTACGGCTTCGTTCGCGGCCGCGGGTAAAAGGCACAACACAAAATGTGCACATATTATCGCAGCCACGTGTAATAGATATAAAAGCTGTTATTCCGTTACCACTTAGGCGCACAGGGTTAATATCGGCGTAGGTTTCTTCCCTTGATAGTAAAACATTTATCGCTTTCTGTCCACCTTCCACTTCTTCAATAAGCGAGGGTATACTTCTGTAGGCATCCGGGCCAACAACAATATCCACAAGGTCTTCTTCTTCCATCAATTTTTCTTTCAGCCTTTCGGCCATGCAACCAAGCACACCAATAACAAGCGATGGGTTTTCCTTTTTCAATTCCCTGAATTCGGTTAAGCGTTGCCTTACCCGTTGTTCTGCATTTTCGCGAATGGCACAAGTGTTCATTAATATCACATCGGCTTCGCCCTCTATCTGCGTGCTTTGGTAGCCCTGCTTGCCAAGTATAGATGTAACTATCTCGCTATCAGAAAAATTCATCGCGCAGCCATACGTCTCTAAAAAGAATTTTTTAGTTCCTTTTACCGCGGCTTCAACTTTACCCTCTTCTTCTAAAACATTAACATCATCCATACTAAAACCAGCTATTTATTGCGTGCAAAGTTACAAAAAGAGTCTGTCATATCGTCATAGTGCTTCGTCATACTATATACTTATGGTTATCAGTAGTTTAACGCTTAATATTGCCACATATCCTGTTCAATATCAAACATTTTCTTCTTTATTCTTTCACCTTCAAGCAACCTGTCTATACCTATGCTATACGATTGTAAAAGCCGGTTATATACATTGCTTTCCATAAATATATAGCTTGAGAATTGCCTTTTCCAAAACACAGCATCAAAAGTATTCCGTTGGGCCTGGTTGTGAGGATTAAATGCTTCATACCTAACCAATATTGGCCTTATTTGCGGAAAGTATATCCAAAACAAAGGAGATATAGTACCTGAAGTGTCTTCTGTTTTAGTGTTTTTATTTATCGATACAGCTATTGGAGCAATACCAATAATACGCACATCCATTAGGGAACGCTGTTTATCAAAAAACCAATCTTCTTTTAACATGTATCCTCTTATTTTATCAGCTGTTATCGGGTTTGGTAGTGGAGGTACCGGATTACCATTATCGTCTACCTCGCCACTATCTACTGGTTCAATAATCTGTTCTATTTTATCTTTAGTCAGCCTTACATCAAACGTATTATCGGGGTCTACAATGGTATTGTCTTCATAAGCCGCGAGTTGCCCACTTTTCAATGCTTTTGTAATGATCTCCCACAGCGATTTTCTATCCGGCGTAGGTGTTATAGGATAATAGAAACTAAGGTTTTGTTTTTCTCTTAAATCAATCACCCTCCATATACGCTGCGCCCACATAACATCGGCCTGCCTTAAGAAGGCCAGGGGCACATCCCTTGTAATTGTGTCTTTTTGATACAAGCCATTAGTAGGCGGATTTGTATCGCCCAAAATACCCGGAATTTGACCCTCGACAATTGTGCTCGCCATAATCAATGACAATGCACAAAACCCTTTTGCAGGATTTTTCATGATGATTGTGGATTGATGAGGGTAGAGGTGTACCTATAAAACGAAAAAAGCCCTGCAGTATTGCAGGGCTTTTAGTATTATTTAACTGGCTTTAGTATTGCCACATATCGTGTTCAAGGTCGAACTGTTTCTTTTTAATTTTTTCGCCTTCAAGAAGCCTGTCTAGGCCGGTAACGTAAGATTGCAAAAGCCTGTTATATACGTTGCTTTCCATAAAAATATAGCTTCCGAACTGCCTTTTCCAAAATATATCTTCATAGGTTCTGCGTTCAGCATCACTGTGTGTGTTAAACACTTCTTTAACCGCGAACAAAGGCCTTGCCTGTGGGAAATAAACCCAAAACATAGGAGATATATCACCTGATGTATCTTCAGCTTTTGTGTTTTTGTTAAACTTTTGAGCGATAGGTGCAATTCCTAAAATACGTACATCCTGCACCGAACGTTGTTTATCAAAAAACCAGTCTTCTTTAATCATATAACCTCTTAACTTATCTGGTGTAACAGGGTTTGGAACGGGAGGAACTGGGTTGCCGTTATCATCCACCTCACCACTATCTACTGGTTCTATAATCTGAAGGATTTTGGCCTTAGTTAAAGGCATTTGGAAGGTGTTATCCGGATCAACAATTGTGTTATCCTCGTATGCAGTAAGCTCGCCGCTTTTTAATGCTGTGGTAAGTACTGCCCACAAACATTCGCGGTTTTGATTACTTGTCATTGGATAATACAAATCCAGGTTTTCCTTTTCCCTTAAGTCAATTACTCTCCATATACGTTGCGACCAAAGTACATCGGCCTGGCGAAGAAAAGTATACGGAATAACCCTGCGTGCAGGAGTATTTTCATCTATATAAACTCCGTCCAACACGTTTTGTGCAAACCCTGTTCCTGCTGCAGTAGCAAAAGACAGTACACATATAAGTTTCGACAGTGACTTCATAATCGCTTGTTTTTGGTTTAGTATACTCTATTACATTAAAATAATATTACATCCTGGTATAGTCCTGGTGTCTGTAATACTCTTTGCATGAACATTCTGTATCGTAATATGACTACCCGGGCTAAGTTTTTGCATAAGTGTTTTCATTTCCTGTGTAAATGAAGCACCCTGTGCCATTATGGTTTTACTAACACCATTTGCCGATGCTACAAACTCAAATGAGGTAACGTTGTAATCAAGTTTAAAGTCAAAGTTTTCTAACCTTGCCTGTACACCCTGAGATACTGAAAGGGCAGCCTTTGTTACGTGTATATCGCCTTTTTGGTTAAGCACGTAGCAAACCGGATCAGGAATCTTTTTTATCCTAAACTCCTGTGCAGGGAAGTTTTGGTTTGAACCATCAGATTTTTTTGCAGAAACGCTGATGTGGCATATAGAGTTATTGGCCCCGCTTACCCTAACCGTGTATTTTCCGTGCGAACCACTGATAGAACCAGAACCCTGAAAATTAGGACGAATATCTTCGTCTGCAAAGCCCGGTGCCGAAATTTCTACGGGGTTATCTACACCGCAATAAAACACGTTCATAGCCGTTGGCGAAATAACTACTGCAGGCTTAGCTACAAGGTAACTTGAATGGAAAGGATATCGCTTAACGGTTCCGTCGGGGGCCCGTACGTTAATAGTACCATAAAACTTGGTGGGTCCTTCTTTGTCGGCTCTTACATTATAAAATCCTGTACCACCTTTAACCTTAACCGAATCAATATGTCCACCTTTACTAAATAACCCGGTAACGCTATCTACATCACCCACGTAAATACGGGGTTGTTGTGTATTACTTACAGCGGATACGAATAATTTAGCCCTGAAACTATCACCAAGCAACACGTAGTTTGAATTGGCAATAACTTCGGGTTCAAAACCACTTACTTTAAAGTCGTTCGCGTTAATACCTCCAAGCAAGTACTGTATAATAGTTGCTTCGGTATTTTTAATATCGTTCTGGAACTTGGTTAAAAGCACAACAGAAGCATCCAATGGCCTTTCAGCAAAATTGTCTATTTCCCAATTTACTTTTTTACCCTCGGTTTTAGAGAACTGATCAGGTGTCTTTAATCCAATAGCCAATGCTGCTGTATCCTCAGGTTTGCAAAGTGCCATTACCTTTTTCCTATAATCAGCCATTTTCATTTTCAAAGTGTGCGCTTTGCCAAGATGACCGTCTTCTGCTGCTGCATCATTAACAAGAACGTGGGTAGGCATATCAAAATTATCACCTTTTTCAACACTTGCCAATGGTAGTGTATCCGCTACCTTTTGAGGTATGCCTTCAGTTTCCTTTACTATTTCAATTTTAAGGGTATCTATATAATTACATAAAGCCCTTGACCAACCCTGTATAAGCATGGCCTTATCGTAAAAAGGCTTGGTTTTAGCCCTGTCGTTGGCCATAGCCTTTTCTAACTGGTTGTATGTTGTTTGATTTTTCGCATCAAAGTTTTTATTGGTAAGTATTAGCCCGTTATTAACTACAACAAAGGCGTCCAAAATTTGCTTTGATACGTTAAGAGCCAACAATGCAGTCAACACTAAGTACATAATGTTGATCATCTTTTGCCTGGGTTCTTTAGGGAGTGACATATCTATATTTTAAATTACTTCAGCGTTCATGATTAGATGAAGCCAAAAATTAACAATACTAAATTATTTTTACTTCATCTATTTCCTCACGTTCATTGCGGTAAGCATACCACCATAAACAGTGTTGAGAGACTCTAAATGTTGCACTAATTGCCCCATTTCGGTTTTGTAACGACGGGTATCTTCTACCGAATCGCTTACATTTTCCACAAGCTTAGATATACTTTCGTACAAACGTCCGCTTGCTTTAACCTGTTCGTTAGATGATTGCAATTGCATTTCGTATACAGCATTAAGAGCAGCTACGTTTTCAGACATTTTTTCCATTTGTTCTACATACGCAGAACTGTTACCTATGCTAATACCTTTTAAAGTATCCGAAGCTTTGGTAGAAGAATTAGAAAGGTCATTCATGCTATTTGCAACTGCCTGCACTTTGCTAACATAATCACGGGTAGCAGCACCTGCATCGGTACTTGCAACACCTTCCAGACTTTCAGCAGCTTTTGAAGAATTAGTAGAAAGGTCGCTTATGTTTTTAGAAGCAGACTTGATGTTATTTACATAGTCGCTGGTGGCAACACTTGCATCTGAAATATTGGTCATTTTAGATGTGGTATCGCTAAGACTCTTTAAGCCATTACCAAGGCTTTCGATAAGTTCGGGACCGATTTTAGCTTCTTCTAAAAGGTTATCCAGTTGTTCGGTAATGCTTCCTTTTTTATCGTCTTTTTCGCCATGTTCTTCAGCTCCTTCGCCATGCATACCTGCAAGTTCGGGGTATACCAAACTCCAATCTACCTCTTCATGGTCGGGTAAAAGGCCATAAAAGAAGAATATAAGTGCCTCGGTACTAAGCCCGGATATAAGTGCGAGAGTAGCGCCCGGATAGTGCTGGATTTTAAAAAGAGCACCCATAATAACTACAGATGCGCCCCAGCACACTACCTTATTCATAATGTTTTTACCTGTCTTCGTAACTAGAAATTCAACGAGTCCCATAATTGATCGATTTTAGAGGGTTAATTAATTGATTGATGTTTTTATTTACTTATAATTATTTAGCAGATGCAACATTATCTAACTGGTCGCCTTTAGCACGTCCCAGGTAGGTCATTACACAACGAAATCCAATATAACATTTTGCAGTATCCTGATATTCATAACTTCTGCTGCTGTTTTGCAGATAGTATCCTACGTCCTTCCACGAACCGCCTCTTATAACTTTCCTTTTTAATACATTAGGTTCATTGTCGGTAGCATTATACACATAGTCAGGGTTTTGGTCGTGGTCAAAATCGTATGCCGATTCGTCAAAGGCATTACTGGTCCATTCTGCTACGTTTCCTGCCATGCAATACAGGCCATAATCGTTAGGATTATATGAATAAACGCCAACAGTATTAAAACCGCCATCATCCATATAGCTACCTCTCATAGGTTTAAAGTTACCCAAAAAGCAACCTCTTGAGTTCCTGATATAAGGGCCACCCCATGGGTATGGACTTAAAGCAAGACCACCACGAGAAGCATATTCCCATTCCGCCTCGGTAGGTAAGCGGAAATCGTTTACCATTACTTCGCCAATTTTACTTAGGTAGCTATCAAATAACTGAGAACGCCATACGCAAAAACCGGTAGCCTGCCTCCACGATACACCTACAACCGGGTAGTTATCGTAAGCAGGGTGCCAAAAATACATATTGGTCATAGGTTCGTTAAACGCATACGTAAAATCGTGTACCCAAGCCAGAGTATCGGGATATACATTTATTACATACTTATCAATAAACACACTCCTGTCAACACCTTTTCTTTGCCTTGGGGAATATGCGCCGTTACCATTATAGGTCATGTCGTTAACATCATAATGGCCTTTCCCGTTAATATATTGCTGTCCCTTTTTATCGGCAGCGTCTTTATCCGGTAAAAAGCGGTTATTCTTTGAAGCGGCTAAACGCAGGTTAATTGTATAGTATACAAAGTTGAATTTACGGGTATCCAATTCCTTTTTACGGTAAAACCTTTCAGCCTCAGGTAAATACATATCTGCAAGGTTCTCCTGTACGTCCTGCTGGTCCATCTGCATTTTGGCATCCCAGTTAACAACTGGTGGGTCAATGTCGTTACCGAATTGGTCGGTAGCGGTGCATTGTTCTTCGTCACCGGCATTGTACAGCATTACGTGAAATATGGAATCCCTAACCCAGTTAACAAACTGTCTGTATTCGTTATTGGATATTTCAGAATCGTCCATATACATAGACTGAATAGAAACCATTTTTGATTTGGTTGTAGAAGCCCAGGGTACATCAAGGTCATCAGCACCCATCATATAGCTTCCCATTGGGAGCCAAACCATACCATAAGGATCGGCCTGGAAAAAGCTTGGCCTATCCTGCACGCCTGTCAACTGTCCGTCCAGATGATTACAGCCAGTGATGATGGCTATAAAGCATGCAAGTAATAACAGTCTTTTCATAATGTCCTTCTTTTTAATTGTTAAATTTCGCTTACTAAAAACAATGTAAACACACTCCTACGTTAATTATCTACAAAGGTTACAGTTAATTTTTTCTATTACAGGAACCTTGTGTTTTGATGTGAGGTAATTTTAACGCTAGGCTTGATTTTAAAGCAGTATCCCAACATTAACTCATGAGAACCGCTATTGTACGCATTTAATGCAGAAGTACTAAAGTCGTAAGAGTATCCTATTTTAAGGTTACCACCGTTCTTAAATGCATAGTTAAGGCCAAGGAAGCCGATAAAGGCATCGTTCATTCTATATCCAATACCAAACCATATAAGTTTGTTGTATTCTCCCCTTACATCAATTTGAAACTGGGTAGATGATGCATCCGATTCCACATATACATCTGGTTTAATATCCCAAGTTGGGTTGATGCTGTAGGTATAGCCTGCCATAACATAGTAATGCCTTGCAACATCATACTGATAGGTTTCAAAACTACCCTTAATGGTTTGGCTTGGTAAGTGAGAAGAAGAAATACCAACATATAAACCTTGTGGGGTTTCGTAATAAGCTCCCAGGCCGATATCATACGTTGCATTTGATTGGCCACCTTGTGGGATAAAAGAATCGCTGGATCCATTTGTTCCGTCGGGAGCTAACCATGCACCATCAATCGATTTTTGGTAAAAACCAAGTTCAGGGCCAACGCCTAAAACGCCGGGGCCTAATACAATGTGATAAGAATATGCTAATTTTATTTCAAGTGTCTTTTCAAAGCCCAATTGATCATCAAATACAGTAAGGCCAAGGCCTCCGCCTATTTGTGGCAGGTATGCATCGCCGCTAAATAAATATGTTTTGGGGTTACCGGGAAAGTTTACCCATTGGTCGCGGGCTATCAAAGTAGCGCAATATGCCTTACTCATTCCAGCGTAACCGGGGTTAATATCTAACCTGTTAAACATATTCTGGCTAAACTGTGCATCTTGCTGTGCATAAGCCATACAGGCTGTTGCCAAGGCAAAGATTGAAGTAATTAATTTCTTCATTTCTGTTGTTTAATTTTGTCAATAAAGCTACTCCTTTCTATTCGAAAGAGAACGCTAAGGTAGGTACTCTCAACCTAAAATGCAAATATTTCGTGCTTTTTTTCTTAAAACCGACTTTTCAACAGGTTTTTGTTAATTCAGTTTTTGGTATGCCTGCCACCACCTGTCGGGCATTTCTTCGGCGCATGCCATAAGGTAATCTTGGTAGGAACAGGGCACCATGTGGTGGCGTTCGTATTTAGATTTGGTACTTACCCGGAAGGGGACTTCCATCCACCAGCGGTCGGTTTTAAGGCTTTTATAAAAAACAAGTTCATGGTCGGGGGCTTTAATAGCCACTATATACTTAACGTAATCTTTTTCGGTGGGAACAGGAAAGTCGTTTTTACGGTTGGCAAAGCCATCCAAAAAATACCATATAAACTGGGCAGCCAGTTCTACAGTTTGTCCGCGGTCATCGAAATGAGGGTTTACTTCATAAATACCTACCGATGTAAGTTTATCGCTCATACCTGCATAACGAAACACCTGGCACATCTCCTCACCATACATTCCGTTAGGGGTTGAACCAAATGTACCCGGCGCATCGGACCTGCGTATAGCCGAAACATCTATACTCAGCATATCGGCATTGCGCACAATAGGTTCGGCTTCTTCAAGGTTGGCCTGCAATTGCCCAAGCCTGTGCAAGTCGAAATACATTTTGGTAACCAAATCAAGTTCGGCAGGTGCCACAAAATGGGTTTGATAGCCTACCAAACTAAAATTGAATAAAAGATTAGGTTCGTGCTGTATTATCTTATTCAGGTACGAACCTGAGTTTATGCTATCCTCATCGGGGCCTAAATCCAGCTTCCTATCTACACATACAATATTAACGGTTTGCTTAAGGCGTTCGTATCCTCTATAGGCTGCATAGGTAAGGTCCTGACTACCGCCAATAATTACCGGGATAATATTCATATCGAATAATTCGCCGCAAACAAAGGCAAGGGCTGCGTAGGTATCGTTAACTGTATGGCCAATTATTAAATTACCCAAGTCAGCAACCTTAAGCCCCTGTATGTAGGCCAGGTTATAAAAACCCTCTCTTACTTTATCAGGCGCTGCGGCACAACCGGCATTATCTCCGGCATTTCTCTCCTCTCCCACTCCTATAATGGCAACTTTAACACCATCAAGGTTTGGAAAATTTTTATCTGCAAAACTTTTTATATGAGTGCCCCACATGTATGGCTGGTAATTGTTGCCAGCCTTTACAGGACTAAAGTACTTTGCTATTTCCATTAGCTATACTGTTAGCTTTCCGATTTCTTTTTACGGGGTGTGAAACCTCTTCTTTTTTTACCCGACTTTTTATCCTCTTCTATAATAGCAAGGCATTCTTCAAGTGTTAGCAAAGCCGGATCCTTATCTTTAGGTATCTTATAATTGTTCTTATCCATTGTCATGTACGGGCCGAATCTACCTTTCAGTACTTTTATCTCAGGCTCATGCTTAAATACCTGTATAGTTTTCTCTTTTTCCTTTATACGTTTTTCCTGTATCACTTCTATCGAACGCGCTTCATTAACTGTATAAGGGTCGTCGGTTTTAGGTAAGGAATAAAACATTCCATCGTGCCTGATATATGGACCAAAACGGCCAATAGCAACAGTCATTTCTTTGTCTTCAAATGTCCCCACTGTTCTGGGCAGCCTAAAAAGATCCATTGCCAAGTCCAATGTCATAGTCTCCATGCGCTGGTCTGCACGCAGTTTGGCAAAACGTGGTTTTTCTTCCGATTCGGTATCGCCAATTTGTATCATGGGGCCGTACCTTCCTATTTTAACAAATACATTTTTACCGGTTGCAGGGTCTTTGCCTAATAGTTTTTCTCCCGACGCTCTTTCTTTTTCAGCCGATGTTGTTTCTACTGTTTTATGGAAAGGTTTGTAAAAATTATGGAGCATTTTTGTCCAGGTAAGCTTGCCCTCTGCTATTACGTCAAACTCCTGTTCTACGTTGGCAGTAAAATTATAATCGAGTATTTCATGAAAATGCGCTACTAGAAAATCGTTTACTACAATACCCACATCAGTTGGGAACAGCTTAGATTTTTCAGCTCCTGTAATTTCGGTTTTGGTAAGCGATGTTACGCTGCCGCCTTTAAGGCTGAATACTTTGTAATGACGCTCGGTTCCTTCGCGGGTTTCTTTTACAACGTATCCCCTTTTTTGCACGGTTGATATTGTAGGTGCATAGGTAGAAGGCCTTCCTATACCCAATGCTTCCAATTTTTTTACAAGGCTTGCTTCGGTATAACGTGCCGGTGGCAGGGTAAATCTTTGCGTGGCTGTAATTTCTATAGGGTCTAACTTTTGGTTCACTTCCATTTTTGGCAATTGCCCTTCTGCATTTTCCTCTTCTTCAATTTCATCTTCCGAAGATTCATTATACACTTTCAAAAATCCTTCGAAGGTGATAACTTCCCCGGTTGCTATAAATTCTTCTTGGCCCGAACTTTGGCTAATATGTACTACTGTCTTTTCAATTTCAGCATCGGCCATTTGCGAGGCTACAGTACGCTTCCATATTAAATCATACAAACGCATTTCCTGGTCGGTACCTTCAATTTCTTTAGTAGAAAAATTAGTGGGCCTTATGGCTTCGTGGGCTTCCTGTGCCGAGGCCGACTTTGTTTTATAGGTACGTGTATAGGCAAATTTTTCTCCGTACAATTTTCTTACCTCGTCCTTAGAAGCATCTATAGCCAGTTGAGAAAGGGTTACAGAATCGGTACGCATGTAAGTAATATCGCCGCGTTCGTATAAAGATTGTGCTATACGCATGGTTTGCAACACCGAAAAGCTGAGCTTGCGGCTGGCCTCTTGTTGCAACGTAGAGGTTGTAAACGGTGCTGATGGCGAACGCCTCGATGGCTTTTTTTCCTGGCTTTTTACAGAAAATTTGGCGCCATTAAGCCTGTTCAACAGCCCTTCAGCGTCCTGTTCATTAATAAGCCTTTTTTCGAGTTCGGCTCTGAACTTAATATTGTTTGCGGTAAAATATCCCTGCACCTTATAGTAAGGAGAAAGGATAAATGAGTTTATTTCTCTTTCACGTTCTACAATAAGCCTTACGGTAACCGATTGCACCCTGCCGGCAGAAAGTGATGGTTTTATCTTCTTCCATAATATAGGAGAGAGTTCGTAACCTACCAAACGATCGAGTATACGGCGGGCTTGTTGTGCATCCACCAAATCCAAATTTATTTCGCGCGGATTTTTTATAGCATCTTGTATGGCAGTCTTGGTTATTTCGTGATAAACAACCCTTTTTGTTTTTTTTGCAGTAAGGCCAAGTTCGTCATATAGATGCCATGCAATGGCCTCTCCTTCTCGGTCTTCGTCAGTTGCCAACCATACGTGGTCGGCTGCCTTTGCCAGTTTTTTTAATTCTGCTACTACCTTTTTTTTATCTTCCGATACCTCGTATTCGGGTTTAAAGTCGTGCTTTATATCTACCCCAATTCCTTTTGAAGGAAGGTCGCGAATATGGCCTATGCTTGATTTAACAGTAAAGTCTTTACCAAGGAATTTTTCGATGGTTTTTGCTTTAGCAGGAGACTCTACAATAAGTAAATTTTTTACCATACAGGCTTTTGAAGTGGGGGACAAATATAACTTTAAACAACAGGTAAAGCGAAATATTTTTTTTCTGACACAAAAATGATGCCCCGAAACCCTTGATTTTACAGGCCTTTGGAGAGCCTTCCAAAAACCCCAAGAGGCAATTTGCTTTTTTGGGTGGCTTGCAGGTACAATTCTCCTATGCTTAAATCGCCTTTTTCTCCCTTCAATAAATTTTCGATAATAAGCGAAGAAAAGCCCAAAGAATAGGTATTGAGAATTAAAAAATGCTGCTTCTCATCAAGCAGTTTTATAACGCACTTAACCATCTCATTAATATTGTCTTCCAGCTTCCATTGTTCTTTATTTGGGCCATGGCCGTAGGCAGGTGGATCAAGAATAATGCCCTGGTACTTTGCTCCGCGCTTTAATTCACGTTTTACAAACTTCATGGCATCCTCAATAAGCCAGCGTATATCGGCAAGTTTAGACCTTTCCATATTTTCTTTGGCCCAGGATACCACTTGCCTTATAGCATCCAGGTGTATTACATCGGCGCCTGCAGCTTTTGCAGCCAATGATGCGCCGCCGGTATATGCAAACAGGTTAAGAAAACGCGGCTTATCCGCATCCAGTTTTTTTACATTCTGGTAGATATAATCCCAATGGGAAGCCTGTTCGGGAAAAACACCCACGTGTTTAAATGAAGCAAGGGCGAGTTTAAATTTAAGGTCGGGGCCATTGGGCAAAGGGTAGCTTATCTCCCACGATTCGGGCATAGATTTAAACCTTTGCCAGGTGCCGGCATAGTTAGAATTGGATACAAACTTAACATGCGCCAGCTTCTCCCACTCGGCATGTTTCAGGGTTTTATCCCATACAGCTTGTGGTTCGGGGCGTATGGTAATGTAAGCACCAAAACGTTCTAATTTTTCAAAATTCCCGCAATCTATCAATTCGTAATCGGGAAAAAGCCTTGGGCTGAGTAGTTCCATTATGCTTCGTTAAACTCGTTACGTTCAACGTATTCTATAATCTTTCCGGCAATATCTACCCCGGTAGATTTTTCTATTCCTTCCAGTCCCGGTGAGGAATTCACTTCGTTAACCAAAAGTCCTTTTTTAGACGGAAGCATATCTACCCCGGCAATACCAAGGCCCAGTTTTTTAGCAGCTTTTACAGCCAATGCTTTTTCGTCTTTAGTAAGTTTAACAATGCTGGCAGTACCTCCACGGTGCAGATTAGAACGAAAATCGCCTTCGGCGCCTTTGCGTTTCATAGCTCCTACCACCTGTCCATCTACCACAAAAGCACGTACATCTTCTCCGCCCGATTCTTTTACAAATTCCTGTACCAATATATTTACCTCTACATCCAAAAAGGCTTCGATAACCGATTTGGCCGAATTACGGGTTTCGGCAAGTATAACGCCTATGCCCTGTGTTCCTTCCAATAATTTTATAACCACGGGTGTACCACCTACTACATCAATAACACTTTCTACATTTTTTGGGGTAGATGCAAATGCCGATTTAGGAATATCTATACCAAACTTAGAAAGCAACTGCAGGCAACGCAGTTTATCTCGCGACCTTACTAATGCTTGCGATTCAACAGCAGAAAATATTTTCATTTGTTCAAACTGCCGAACAACGGCTGCACCATAAAACGTTACCGATGCACCAATACGAGGAATGATTGCATTTACATCCTTTACTTCTTCTCCTTTATAATAGATATGCGGGCGGCCTTTTTCAATAGCAAGTATGCATTGTAAATGGTCGAGTACTACTATTTCATGACCGCGCTGTTTACCAGCCTCCACCAAACGTTGGGTGGAGTAAGACTTTGGCGCACGGGAAAGTATCGCTATTTTCATAATTCAAAAACTAAGGAGGACAAAAATAGCAAAAGAACCAATCCAGCAAGTTAAGGGCTAAATAGCTGTTTTTAGGCTTTTTAATCTACATGGGTTACTCCACCCGATACAATAAACTTCATTACCTCGGTAGCCGAAGCATCTACAGGCACCACATTTTCTTTAGGCATAATCAGCAATTTACCCGAAAACCCATAAGAAAAGGGCATATATACGGCTACGTAACTGGCTTCAATGTTCATATTCGATAAGTCTTCCTGGGTAATAAAACCCATTTGTTTGATGTTATTAGCTTTATCTATGGTTACTAATACGGGGCGGTTAAAACGCCTCTTGCTACCTACAAAAGCCGACATCATATCTTTTACAGAAGTATATACTACCCTTATTAAAGGTACCCTTTCAATGTCCTTTTCGATTCTGTGGTACATGGGTGTAAACAGCAGGATTGCCGATATTCTGCCAATGATGTAAATGCCGAGCACAATGGCAACAAGTATAATGAACGGGTCGAGCAAAGGGTGTACAATTACCCCCACAAAGTGAAAGGTAGAATGCACAAAATCCAGTACTTTATAAAAAACGAAAAGGGTGATGGCAAGGGGTGCTATAACAATCAACCCTTGTACAAAATGGCCGATTGCATTTTTCAATCCGTGTGAGAAAGCGTCTTTCATGGCCATATTTTTCCGGGGTTTAAAATTCCGTTAGGGTCGAATACCGATTTAATTTGCTTTTGAAGATTGCGTGTTATTTCGGGAAAAGCGATATCCATAAATTCCTTTTGCACAAGGCCTATTCCGTGTTCACCTGATAATGTACCACCCAACTTTACACACAATTGAAATATCTCGCGAATGCCTTTGGGCAAATTATTTTTCCAGTTATCATCGCTCATATCTCCTTTGATGATGTTTACATGCAAATTGCCGTCGCCTGCATGGCCATAGCACACAGATTTAAAACCATATTTTTTGCCAATATCTTTAACACCGGCAAGCAACACAGGTAGCTCGGCGCGAGGTACAACAGTATCTTCTTCTTTGTATACAGAGTGAGATTTTACAGCCTCGGCAACACTTCTGCGCATCTTCCACAAAGCATTTTTTTGTTCAGATGTTTCCGCAAAAAGTATTTCGTCTGTTTTATAATTCTGTAATACTTCGGTTATTTTTTCACAGTCGCGCATCAACACATCGGTGTCGTTTCCATCTACCTCAATAAGCAAATGAGCCTGTATATTCTCATTTTGGCTGATAGCCATTAGCGGTTGGCTAATAGCTGATGTATCTACATATTTTAAGGCCCAGTCTATGGCATCGCGCTCCATAAACTCCATTGCCGAAGGAATAATACCTGCCCTGAAAATGGCCGATACAGCGGTACAAGCCTCTATTGCGGAAAAGAAAGGGACCAGCATTAGCAAATTATGTTTGGGCAAGGGTATTAGCCTGAACACTATTTTAGTGATGATGCCTAGTGTACCTTCGCTGCCCGTCATTAACTGGGTTAGGTTATAACCCGTAGAGTTTTTTAGCACATTAGCGCCTGTCCATATTATCTCTCCGGTAGGAAGAACTACTTGCAGGTTGAGCACATAATCCTTAGTAACACCGTATTTTACCGCTTTGGGGCCGCCGGCACGTTCGGCTACATTGCCGCCTAAAAAGCAACTGCCTTTGCTGGCAGGGTCGGGCGGATAGAACAATCCTTTTTCGGCTACTGCTTCCTGGAACACCTGGTTAATTACACCCGGTTCTACCGTGGCTTGCAGGTTTCTTTCATCAATCTCTAAAATTTTATTAAACCTTTCCATCGAAAGAAGCACCCCACCAAATATGGGTAATGCACCGCCACTAAGCCCTGTGCCTGCACCACGTGGAGTAAGTGGAATTTTTTCTGCATTGCATATTTTAAGTATCTCCCCTATCTCTTCGGGCGTGCGGGGTTTAACAACTATGGCAGGTAAAAAACTTAGGTCTTCGGTTTCATCGTGAGAATAATGTTTCCTGGTTTCATTATCAGTAAAAACATATTCTGCCCCTACTATCTTTTTTAAGGAATCTGCAATGGCGGGTGTAAGGGTGTTAAAACTCATTGTGGCAAAATTAGGAATGATTTGGCAACTCGCATAAAAGCATAAAAAAAGGAGGCATTAGCCTCCTTTTAAATAATTCTGCAGGTATTACTTACCTACCTTTATATATTCATCTTTGCTGCCATAAAAGAAGCTAAGGCCCTTATATTGGTCCACAAATTTTTTAAGGTCGGCCGAGGCATCAAACTTTTCGGTTATATATTCGGTAACCGGAAAAAGATTAAATCCTTCCACTTCATCACTCATTACAATTTTATAAAAGTAATAGGTCTTCGAATCCTCGCTTGGGTCGTACAAATTAAGGAACTTTGTACCGTTAACATCGGTTAAAAAAGCTTCGTAAGTTTTATCTTCAGGTGGGGTTGAGCTCTCCTTACTAGGTTTATGTTTTTCTAAAATAGAATAGTTATTGTCATCCTTTTTGGTAACAATATAGGTAATATCGTCGGAGGAGCGCTGCTGCCATTTTCCAAGAAATTTAGCGTCGATGTTTACTGATGGCTTGTCATCCAGTGCTACAGAAGAATTGTACGGACAGCCCATAAAGAGCAAGCTAAAGCAACAAAGTGTTGCGAAAAGAAGTTTGTTTTTCATTACAGAGGGTTATTGAGTTGCGGCAAATATAAATTCTTTTCTTTACAAACAAAGAAGGAGGCTGGCTGGCCTCCTTCAATATTAACTATTCCTTAATGTTTATTCTGCTAAAACTATAACCTTATCGTTACGTACTTCTACAATGCCACCCTTTACTTCGAATACAAATTCCTTTTTAGCCATATCTCTCACCTTTATTTTTCCGGCTTTGAGTGAGCTTATTAAAGGAGCATGATTTCTTAATATCCCTGTTCCGCCCATAACACCGGGAACATTTACATATTCAGCATCGCCGCTGAAGAGCTTTTTATCGGGGGTTAGTATTTCTACGTTCATAAAGTTATAAAGTTATAAAGTTATAAAGTTTTTAAAGTTCATAAAGTTCATAAAGTTTAATGGATTTACTTTCCCCTTTATAAACTTTTCACTTTATAAACTACTTTTTCGCTTCTGCCAACAGTTTTTTACCTTTTTCAATAGCCTCTTCAATAGTACCTACCAGGTTGAATGCTGCTTCAGGATATTCATCCACTGCTCCATCCATAATCATGTTAAAGCCTTTGATGGTATCTTCTATACTTACTACCACACCTTTTAAACCGGTAAATTGTTCTGCTACGTGGAAAGGTTGTGATAAGAAACGTTGAACACGGCGTGCGCGCGATACAACAAGCTTATCTTCTTCCGAAAGCTCATCCATACCCAAAATTGCAATGATATCCTGCAACTCTTTGTAACGTTGTAATGTCAGTTTTACTCTTTGTGCAGTATTATAGTGAGCATCGCCCAATATAGCGGCAGAAAGAATTCTTGATGTAGAATCGAGAGGATCTACCGCAGGATAAATACCTAACTCGGCAATCTTACGGCTTAATACTGTTGTTGCATCCAAGTGAGCAAATGTAGTTGCAGGCGCAGGGTCAGTCAAGTCATCCGCTGGTACATATACCGCTTGTACAGATGTGATAGAACCACGTTTGGTTGAGGTGATACGCTCTTGCATCAATCCCATTTCGGTAGCAAGGGTTGGTTGGTAACCTACAGCTGAAGGCATACGGCCCAATAGCGCCGATACCTCGGAACCTGCCTGTGTAAACCTGAATATATTATCGATAAAGAAAAGAATATCTCTTCCGCCTGATTTTTCATCGCCATCACGGAAATATTCTGCTACGGTTAAGCCTGATAATGCAACGCGAGCACGTGCCCCCGGAGGTTCGTTCATCTGGCCAAACACCAGGGTAGCCTGAGATTTTTCCAATTCTTTTTTATCTACTTTGCTAAGATCCCATCCGCCTTTTTCCATAGAGTGTTTAAACTCTTCTCCATAACGGATAACACCAGATTCTATCATTTCACGCAAAAGGTCGTTTCCTTCGCGGGTTCTTTCTCCCACACCGGCAAATACTGAAAGACCTGCATAGCTTTTTGCAATGTTGTTAATCAGCTCCATGATAAGAACTGTTTTGCCTACACCGGCACCGCCAAACAGACCAATTTTACCACCCTTAGCATAAGGCTCGAGCAAATCGATAACTTTTATACCTGTAAACAATACTTCGGTTGAAGTAGAAAGATCTTTAAACTTAGGTGGTTCGCGGTGGATAGCATATCCATCAGAATTATCCATGGTGCCAATACCATCAATAGCCTGGCCTACTACGTTAAACAATCTGCCATATATTTTTTGGCCTGTAGGCATTTTTATAGGCGCACCTTTTGCAAGTACTTCAACGCCTCTTCTCAAGCCGTCGGTAGAATCCATAGCAATAGTACGGATAGTATCCTCGCCAATATGCTGTTCGCACTCCAGCACAACCACCTGTCCGTCAGGCCTTGTAACTTCAAGTGCATCTAATATATTTGGTAACTGGCCGCCTTCGAATCTAACGTCGACAACCGGCCCGATAATTTGTACGATTTTCCCCTTATTTGTTGCGGTGCTCATAGTATATTTTTAAAAGTGGTGCGAAGGTATAATATTTTTCATTTTAGTAATAGCTCTGTTCATTTTTTTACATTTGAAATAGAAAAATACGAGTTTTGCTACCTGTAAGCATATTATGAAGATATACGCCTCGATTGATGAATTTGCCAAGGCTGGCATAGGTAAAACGGTAGTTACTACCGGTACTTTTGATGGGGTACATTTGGGCCATAAAAAGATATTAACAAAGGTTACCGAACTGGCTAAAACCCATGATGCCGAAAGCGTGTTGCTCACCTTTCACCCACACCCCCGTATTGTACTTTTTGGCGATAATGGCGATATACACCTGTTATCTACCCTTGAGGAAAAGAAAGAGCTGCTTGAAAAAGCAGGCATACAACACCTTATTATTCACCCGTTTACAAAGGAGTTATCGCGTCTATCCCCTGCCGATTATATTAAAGAAGTGCTGGTTAACAAACTGCACCTGCATTATATGGTAATTGGGCACGACCATCGTTTTGGCAAAAACAGGGAAGGCTCGGTACGCGACCTGAAAGAATGGGCACCTATTTGCGGCTATAAAGTAAAACAGTTGCTGCCTTTAAAAAGTGATAAAGTACCCATTAGCTCTACCAAAATAAGAGAAGCCATTGCAAACGGCGACCTGGAAATAGCCAACAAAAACCTGGGCTATACTTACTTTGTAAATGCAAAAGTGGTTAGAGGCATGCAATTGGGCACTGAATTGGGCTACCCTACCGCCAACCTTGAGGTAGAAAACAAACACAAACTAATACCCGCCGATGGGATATATGCAGTCTACGTACAATTAGAAGCCAACGGCCATCTGCCAATAGCCAACAGCTATTTAAAAGGCATGATGAGCATAGGCCTTAACCCCACCATAGAAGGTAAAGGGCATAGTATGGAAGTACACATATTCGATTTTAACAAGGATATTTATAATAAAAACTTGCGTGTTTCGTTTTATAAAAAGATACGCAACGAGGAAAAATTTAGTGGCCTGGAGGCCTTGAAAAAACAATTAGATAAGGATAAAGAAACAGTGCTGGGGCTTTTAAAATAAGGCCATGCACCTTGGCACCATTATAAAAAAGCATCTATGATGCTTTTTGAGTAAATTCGCAATTCTAAAAAAAGGAACTATGAACTTTTTGGATTTTGAAAAACCGATAGAAGAACTTGTTGAGCAAATGGATAAGCTTAAACAGGTGGGCGAAAAAAGCAAGGTAGATATTTCGGCTTCTATGAAGGAGATTGAGGATAAAATGCAAACTGCCCGTAAAAAGATTGCTGATAACCTTACCCCATGGCAACGCGTACAACTATCTCGTCACCCTGACAGACCCTATACATTAGATTATATTGAACACCTTACCAAAGGCAGTTTTATGGAACTGCATGGCGACAGAAACGTAGGCGACGATAAAGCTATGGTGGGCGGGTTAGGCAAAATAGATGACCAAAGTGTAATGATTATAGGGCAACAAAAAGGCAATACCACCAAACTGCGCCAGTATCGCAACTTTGGTATGCCAAATCCTGAAGGCTACCGCAAAGCATTAAGGCTTATGAAAATGGCCGAAAAGTTTAACATTCCTATTCTTTGTTTAATTGATACCCCCGGCGCATACCCCGGCCTTGAAGCCGAAGAACGCGGACAGGCCGAAGCTATAGCACGCAATCTTTACGAAATGATGAGGCTTACGGTGCCTGTAATTTGCATAATTATTGGCGAAGGTGCATCGGGTGGAGCATTAGGTATTGGTATTGGAGATAAGGTATTGATGATGGAAAATACATGGTACTCGGTTATATCGCCCGAATCGTGCTCATCTATATTATGGCGCAGCTGGGACTTTAAAGAAAAAGCAGCCGAAGCCCTAAAGCTTACTGCCGACGATATGCTTGCCAACAAACTTATTGACGGTATTATAAAAGAACCTCTTGGCGGAGCACACGTTAATCCTAAAGAAGCATTTGAACATGTAAAAACAGAGGTGCTAAAACAACTTGATAAACTTAGCAAGCTGGAGCCCGCTAAAAGAATTGAGAAAAGAATTGCCAAGTTTTGCGCCATGGGTGTTTTTGAAGGAAAGGAATAAACCCGTTTCATGAAAAAAGTTTTGTGCGGCCTGCTTTTACTTACTTCGTTAACGGGTAGCGCCCAACTGCTCGATTCTATGGGATTAGAGACCGCCAAGGTTTACGAATCTATAGAAGAAGCCAATACAGAACCTACACAGGTTGTGAAACTTGATTTGGCGAAAAAGAAGCTTACACAGGTACCCGAAGACATACGCAAATACACCAACCTGCAATACCTCGACTTAAGCAAAAATCGTTTAAAAGGTTTGCCAACATGGATTGGAGAACTCAAGTCATTACAGTTTTTAATCCTGTCTCGCAACAATATCGACTCACTTCCTCCACAAATTGGAGACCTTACCAATCTTAAGTATTTTATCATGAATCGTTGCGACCTGGAATCGCTGCCGCCGGAAATTGGCAATTTAAAAAACCTGGAGTACCTCGATTTGTGGGACGATAACCTCGATGACTTCCCAAACGACTTAACCAAGCTTACCAAGCTTAGGGCCCTCGACCTGCGCACCATTAACATAAGTGATGAAGAGCAGGCCACCATAAAATCGTACCTGCCACATGCCATTGTTTATTTTTCGCCCAGCTGCGCCTGTAAAGATTAGCACCGAGAATTTATTGTCTTCGACTTCAGCATTTGTTACCTTTGTGTAATGAAGCAGATTCCGCTGTTACAAAAAGTATTAGGCTGGAAGCTACGCCTTAGCCATCGTAACTTTTTTTTATTGCTTGCCCTCGTAGTAGGATTGGTAGCGGGCCTGGCTGCGGTACTGCTTAAGCTTACCACCCATTACCTCGAAGATTTGCTCGGCGTTTTTGAACACGGCAAAAATTACAAACTACTTTTTTACCCGGTTATAGGCATAGTGCTTGCTACCGCTTACACCCAAATATTCCAAAAAGGAAAATTAGGCAGAGGCATTAGCAATGTGGTAAATAACATTTACCGCAAAAGCAGTTTTATGGAAAAGGATAAAATGTATTCGCATATCATTACTTCATCCCTTACGGTTGGCTTTGGCGGCAGTATGGGATTAGAAGCGCCTATTGTAGTTACCGGTTCGGCCATTGGTGCTAACATTGCAGAGTTTTTTAGCCTGGATTATAAAGAACGTACCCTGCTGCTGGCATGTGGAGCTGCTGCCGGTATATCTGCCATATTTAGCGCACCCATAGCTGGTGTACTGTTTGCCATCGAGGTTTTATTGGGCGAGTTTTCTACTGTAAACTTTGTGCCGCTGCTTATTTCATCGGCGGTGGCATCAGTAATATCGCAGGTAGCTTATGGCGGCCACGGGCAAATATTTTATATTTTTTCGCAGGGATGGGATTTAAAGGCGCTACCTTTTTATGTAGTGTTAAGCATTGTTACAGGCATATACTCGCTCTATATTATGAAGGGCATTGCATACTCTGAAAAACTGCTAAGTGGTTTTACAAAACCATATCCTAAAGCAGTAGTAGGCGGAATACTTTTAGGAGTGATGATTTTTTTATTGCCCCCTTTGTATGGCGAAGGTTACCATACCGTGCAAACCCTATTAAATACAGAATATACCAAGCTGTTCGATGGTAGTATATTGTACCAATACCACGATAGCGCCTTTGCACTTTTTATTTTTACAGCCGCTATTTTGGCCGTAAAAGTTATTGCCTCGCAGCTTACCATTAGCTCGGGCGGCAATGGTGGTTTTTTTGCACCCTCGCTATTTATGGGGGCTACGCTGGGTTATTTTTATGTATCTGTTGTAAAATGGCTTGGCCTGTATAACCTTAACGAGCCCAATTTTATTGCCGTAGCTATGGCCGGCGTTATGAGTGGCGTGATGCACACTCCGCTCACTGCTATATTTTTAATTGCCGAGGTTACAGGGGGTTATTCCTTACTCGTGCCCTTAATGCTGGTTTCTTCTTTTTCATTCCTTATCTCGAAGTACTTTAATCCGCATTCTATTTACGTTAGGCATTAAGGTTTGCCCCATCCTGAACAGCCCAGCAATATGCACTGCACATTCCTGTCCCATGCGGAGAAGGCGTGTCTTTTTCTGTTCGTCATGCTGAATTTATTTACTCACTACTTTTATTTTTAGCCATTGAGTTCGTGATTGTAATTCAGCATCGCATCCTACTGCCCTCCTAAAAAACAAAACTCTATTTTATTATTAGGGCGTTCCCCTCGCCCTAAGGGGCTTCGGGTCGGGCTATACGTTACAAGTCCTCGCTACGCCCGCCTGAATGACAAAGTCGGGCAGGCTGTGGGCTTTCCATTGCTATCCCTAACGCGAAATACACCTAATTGGAATGCCAACCCTTTAATTTAAGTCACACACCTAACCTTCGCTATTATGGCTTTACAGCTACTGCGTTGGCATTAACCAGTGGCTTAATGATGATGTCTTTAAATTTATCTAATATCAATTTTTTTCTTTCCTCTATGAAATTTTCAAAATTTTCAATTTTCCAAAGATCTCTGTCCGCTGGAATTAAGTGCAATTCAAGATAATCCTTGGTTTTGCCTGCGAACCATTCTTCGGGCAAAATATCAGTTTTTTCCCCTGAACCATTTTCTTTTGCAGTAAGTAGCATACAGTTGGCAATCTGATCCCTGTCTTCAACTTTATATTTCATCACATTCAACTTACCAGTATTTTGGTTTGCAATTTTGATTTTCTTTAACTTGCTCTGCGGGAAAATATGATCCACTTGGGGTTTATTCTGATTATAAGAAGGTTGGTAATTGAAATCATACCACATATTGAATAAGAGGTGGATTTCTTTCGAGCCGTAATAGGTTTGTAATATAGTTTCCTTAGAAATTTCGAGATTTCTTCCTTCAGCATTAATTACTCCAAAAATTTCATTGACAAGAAATTGCTTTTGCTCATCAATATTCTTTATGCACTTGTCAATTAATGTATCGGGGCTACCGCTAAATGCTCCCGCTAGTAAAGTCCTCAAAAGATATTCTTGAATTCCCGCAGTTCCTGTCCATTTATCTTTGTAATGATAGCGGAAATATATTAATGGAATAAGAGCCAAATATGAGGGTAAGGTTTCATCTGTTCGTATGAACGTTTTACCGTATATATAATCCTTAACGTCCTTAATAGCTTCAGAAACAGCTTTCCAATTGTTAATAATATTCTCTTTTGTAGTTGTATCTCGAAATTTCTCTACATTATATGCGGCACCTTTGCCAAATATTGTAAGGCATGTTTTCAAAATAAAATCCCGATTAAATTTATAACCAGTTTTATTTAATTCGGCAAGTAAATCTTCCATGTTATCATCTGCTTCGTCCCATGAAGATGTTAGTAAAGAGAATAATAAATCTGATTTACCTAATAAGGTACCTCCGGCATTTGCCCTAATGAATATTTCTACGATATCATTTTCTGTATACAATTTTGGATTGTCTATACTATCAACAATTTGGTAGGATAAGTTCTCGTCTGTAATAAAGAGTTTTACTATTTGAGAAACATTGTCTTGTATTCTTTCCTTTTGTTGAACTGTTGGAGATTCAGAGAATTTCCCAATTAATTCTTCAGCGATTCGATTGTATTTCTCAGTACTAAAAACAATATCCTTGAATTTAAACCACGGTGGTATTATATCTTTCCCTTTAAGAAATCCAAATTTGTATCGAATGTCATCAGGTGCGACTAAATCTCCACTTAATATATCCATACATAACTCCCTGCCATCAAAACTTCCTTTTAATCCTATAAATAAAGATTGCAATCTCTGCTGCCCATCAAGAACCATAATTTTAGTTTTATCGTCCTGTAGCACGTAAGAATCCATAATGTTCATCTCTTTTTTGTAATTATCAATAAACTTTCTACGCCTAATATTGCTTTGGGTCTTCCAAACAAGTAGAGTTCCAATGGGATATTCTCTCATTATACTATCAAATAAATATTCAATTTGCTCCTCGTCCCAAACAAAGCGTCTCTGAATTTTTGGCAACCAATATCCTCCGTCTTGGTTTTCATTATTTAGGTAACTGACGAATTTTCTTACGGTCTCTTTTGTGTTTTTCATCTTTATTGAAAATTTAATAATTCATTCTTGATCAATTTCATAGGAGTAAAGTAAAAAAATAATTGCTTCGGAATACGCCACATGTAACAAACAGCCAATTTCATGTAATGAACTGGGTATTTTGTTAACACTTAGGAAAAATTTGAAAATAAAGTGGATGGAACAATATATTTATTATAATAAATAAAATGTTTACATTTGCGATGAATCAACCTTTGGCTTATTCAAGTGAAAAGTGAATAATGAAAAACGAAAAATTATGGAATATTCTTTTATCCTTTAGAGAGAAAACACAGACGAGTTGGTAACCCCCGTCCGAATGGCCATGAAGCCGGGCGGGCCTTACCACAAAACAAAAACCACTAAGTGGTTGATAATGAAGGCTCGACGGGTTACCACGGGTTAGCAGTATTTAAATGAAGGGCAGCAAGGGGTGGTAACCCATTACATAATTGAAAATGAATGAATTAAGGGTTACCAGTGGTTCTCACTCTTAAATGGTAGGTGCCTGCCCCACTTTTTCTTCCCAAGCGGGGAGACATCCCATGGTGCGGGTTCAAATAATAGTCCCGTGAAGAGCAAAAGAAACGCTTCCCCGAGTGGGGAAGAGGATGGGGCCAAAATATTAGTTCTTCAAAATAAGCTCAGACACTTCTTTGCCACTTACCAAGGCAGCCTCTACAGTACCCATGTAGGGACCACGATAAAAGGCTTCACCTGCAAAAAACAGGGTGTTATCTATTGGGTTGGCAAGTGTTTGCTGTATGCGGGCTTCCTCCACAGTGGTGTAGGTGTAAGCGCCTTGTGCATGTGGCTGATTGGCCCAGTTTATAATGTGATGGGCTTTAAGTTTAGAGGCAAAAAAGCTATAATTAGTATTAAAAATATAGGCCAGCGATTGTAAAGCTTTCTGCAAAATATCGGACTGTGATAGGTTGTTAAACCTATTTGCTCTGGGGCCTGCCATCCAACCTGTAAGTATAGCTGCATTAGGGTTTTGTGTCCACCAGGTAGGTATTTCGGCATCCGAAACTATAAAACTCATGTCTTTAATTTCTTTGCCAAAGCGTTTTATAAAATCGGGTGTTTTCCAAAATACTTCATCAAATTGCAGGAACACTTTCATGGCATTGCCAAAGCCAATAAGATTAATGTCGTGCTGCTTTTCGGGAATGGGTGGGGTAAAAATTATTCCGCCAGTATTTTGCAACACTCCCGCAGATGCTGTGATGATAAACTTTTTAGCGGTATAGGTTTTATCATTTATACTAATCTCAACATGGTTTTTGCTCCACTTCACTTGCTTAACTTGGCTATTTAAATGAACTACGGCACCTGCTTTTTTGCCTTCAGTTTCCAAATAATTAATCAGGCTTTGGTAGCCACCTTCTACCCTATATTGGGCTTGTTCGTCCTCGCTCAACCACTCATCACGAAAGGCGAAGGTGCTGGCACGGCTGGTATCGGCTGCATCGTAGCCTTCGGCAAAACCGGTTACGGAATTTCGCAATCCTTCAAACTCTTCTTTTGCAAAATGGGTTTCCAAAAACTGTTTTATGCTCATGTCCTCTTTCAGTTCTGTAAGGCGCGCTTCGAGGACATCCCAACCTTTCATAAAACCAAATCCGCGACTGAGTTTTCCGCCGTTAGCATTCCAAAAGCTGCCTTCACTCTCAATGTATTTAATGCCCGCTTCTTTAAGCAAGCCAAGCGTTACAGGAAGGTTGCCATGAATGAACTCAGCACCCAGCTCTACAGGTGCCGAAAAAGATTTATCGTAAAGGGTATGTATGCGGCCGCCTATATACTCATTGGCTTCGAGCACTATTACTTTTTGCCCCGCCCTGCTCAATGTAAGCGCTGCTATAAGCCCCGAAGCTCCGGCGCCCACTATAATTACATCAGCCTGAATCATGGATTATGCCAGTTGCTGCTGCACCTCTTTTACTTCGGGCACCATGCGTTTAAGCAATTGCTCTACCGCTGCCTTAAGTGTGTTGGAAGAAGAAGGACATCCGCTGCAAGAACCTTTGAGTTGCAGTGTTACAATCCCATCTTTAAAAGACTGGAAAAGTATGAGTCCGCCGTCGTTTTCTACGGCCGGCTTTACGTATGTTTCAATGGTATCAATAATCTTTTGCTCGGTTTCGTTGGTAGGTTCGGCATGTACTACAAGCTGGTCCTGTATCGATGGCTCTTTTTTATCCAGCGAACCACCGTCTTTATTCACCGCGTTACGGTCCCATATCTGTCCGCCGCCAAGTATAAACTCTTTAATATAATCGCGCACATCAAATACTACCTCATCCCACATGGCCTTGTCGTTCTTCAGCACTGTAATAAAATTGGCTGCTATGTATACACCTTTTACAAAGGGCAGGTCGAACAGCTTAATAGCCATTGGCGAAGAAGCGGCAGCATCGCGGGTCATAAACTCGAACTGCACACCGTCGGGTACCAGCAGCCTGTCGGCCACAAACTTCATAGCCATAGGATTGGGCGTCATTTCGGCATATATAGAGAGGACCTTGGGTGTTGTCATGTTAATTGCTAATGAGCGGCGAAGTTATATAAATAGGCAGTGCGTATGGCATAAATTGAGCAGATTTATTGCTATTTTTGATGTATGAATTTACCCTCTCAATTGCTGGAACAGGCTGTGGAAGAATTTTCCAAACTGCCCGGCGTAGGCAAAAAAACGGCATTACGTTATGTGCTTCACCTGCTTAGGGAAGACCCTGCGGAACTTAAACGCTATGCCAATATCATTAGCCGCCTTAGCGAGGAAATACATTATTGCAGCATCTGTTTTGCCATATCAGAAACGCCGGTTTGCGAAACATGCTCTAACCCGGCCCGCGACCATGGCATTATTTGTGTGGTGGAAGATATACGTGACCTAATTGCCATTGAGAATACATCACAGTATCGGGGCACATATCATGTACTGGGCGGAATAATATCTCCCATTAACGGCATTGGCCCGCTTGACCTGCATGTTGAACCCCTTATTAAGCGCATTGAAGCAGGCACAATAAAGGAGGTGATTATGGCGTTACCCTCTACCATGGAAGGAGACACTACCAACTTTTACCTGTTTAAACGCCTTAGCCCGTTCAACATATCGGTAAGTACCTTAGCAAGGGGCGTACCTATTGGCGATGAGCTTGAATATACCGACGAGGTTACGCTGGGGCAGTCAATATTGCAACGAGTACCTTACGAATCATCCATTGTACGCAAGTAACCTGTAGGGCTGTGGTTAAACTGTCGGTTGTCATTGTAAATTATAACGTGCAGCATTTTTTGGAGCAATGCCTGTACTCTGTCCGCAAGGCCACAAAAGGCTTAGCTGTTGAGGTGTGGGTGGTGGATAACCATTCGGTCGATGGCTCGATGGAGATGCTGAAGGAAAAATTTCCGGAAGTAAAACGGATAGAAAACAAAAAGAATGTAGGTTTCTCTGCTGCCAATAACCAGGCTATAAAACAGGCTGCAGGCGAATATGTATTGCTACTTAATCCCGATACCATTGTTGAGGAAGAGACCTTTACCAAAATTGTATCCTTTATGGATAACCACCCTGATGCCGGAGCACTTGGCGTTAAAATGATTGATGGCACAGGGCACTTTTTAGCAGAATCGAAAAGGGCGTTGCCAACCCCGGAAGTAGCGTTTTATAAGATATTCGGTTTGTCGGCTTTGTTTCCAAAATCAAAACGATTTGGTAAATATCACCTCACTTACTTGCCGGTAGACGAGGTAAACCAGGTGGATGTACTATCGGGTGCATTTATGTTGCTACGTAAAACAGCACTCGATAAAGCGGGCTTATTGGATGAAGCATTTTTTATGTACGGCGAGGATATTGATATGTCGTACCGCATAACACAGGCTGGTTACAAAAACTACTACTACCCCGAAACACGCATCATACATTACAAAGGCGAAAGCACCAAAAAGAGCAGCGTTAACTACGTTATCATTTTTTATAACGCCATGCGCATTTTTGCCAATAAGCATTTCTCACAAAAAAATGCAAGGCTGTTCTCCTTCATGATTAACATGGCTATCTTCTTCAGGGCATCGGTAGCTATATTGAACCGTTTCCTTAAAAAGATATTGTTGCCTGTAGCCGACTTCATCATCATCTATATTGGATATTATTTTATTGCCCTGTTCTATGCCAATATTAAGTTCTCGCCGCATAGTTCGTATTCGAAATATTTTCTGTTGTTCATATTGCCTTTATACATTCTAATTTGGATTGGCTGCATATTGCTAAACGGAGGCTACGACAGGCCAATGAAGGAATGGAAGGTGATCCGCGGCACATTGTGGGGTTCTGCAATCATCTTAATATTATATGCCTTGCTGCCGGAAGAGTATCGCTTTTCTCGGGCACTTATATTAATCGGTACCGCATGGGTACTGATAGCGCTTACCTTGCTACGGCAAGTATTTCGTGTGCTTAAAGCCGACTGGTTTGGAAAAGATACACGCCGTATACTTATTATAGGTGAAGAGGATGAATGCAAACGCGTACATAACTTGTTGGCCAAAACCGATATTAAAGTTGAGGCCGTACAATACCTTAATCCTGAAGCAGATTCTTCCAATGGCAATACCGTGAATGCATGGGAAGAAAAGATGACCGTATACAACATCAACGAAGTTATATTTTGTGCTAAGGACCTTTCCTCGCAACTTATTATGGATGCTATGTCATCTATACCGCGCCCCGAACTTGAATTTAAAATAGCGCCCCCTGAAAGCTGGGCTGTTATTGGTAGCAATTCTATTCATACTGCGGGACAGCTTTATGTTATAGATGTACATGCCATTAACACCACGCCTTATGTACGCAGCAAACGCATTCTCGATTTAAGCTGTAGCGCCATTTTATTATTATTTAGTCCTTTGTTTATTTGGTTCCAAAAAAGACCTGTTGGTTACATAGCCAATATATTTAGTGTGATAGCAAGACGTAAGTCCTGGGTTGGATATGCACACCCCGAAGGCCATGCCATATCACAACGATTACCTGCTATAAAGCCCGGCGTGTTATCTCCGGTTGACGCTGCCTCAACAGGACTTAGCACCGAAGCCATACACAACCTTAATGCCATTTATGCCCGCGATTATAGGGTGAATACCGACCTTCGTATTATATTGAAGGGATTCAGAAGCCTTGGCCGATAAAGAGGGTGCCGACGTCTTACTATTCTTCCGCATAAAGCGTTCATCTTAACTTCATTAAACCAATATAGTTTAGCATTGTCTTAATCATTAAATCTTAAACGTCATGAAAAAGATATTGGTAATACTAACCGTAGGTTTTCTTCTCACATTCTCTTCAACAACACAAGCACGTGGCTGGTATGGTCGCGGCTATTGCGGCCGTGGTTACTATGGACATGGCTATTATGGCCGTGGCTATTGCGGACCCCGCGTTGGCTTTGGTATCGCAGTTCGCCCATGTTATCACCCTGTATGGATTGCTCCTTACTGGGGTTGGAGGTTTGGCCGCCGCGTTTGGTTCAGAGGATACTGGAGATAACCTTACACCGATTTGATGGAAAACTAAAGGGCCCCGAATAGGAGCCCTTTTTTTATTTCATCGATGCATCTGCTATTATCTCGGCAGAGTAGAGTCCGTCTTTAAGTTTTTTGCGCATTTCACTAAATGCCTTAATACTGTAATTAACATCCTCCAGGGTATGAACCGCGGTAGGTATCAACCTTAATAATATTATGCCCTTAGGAACCACCGGATATACTACTATAGAGCAGAATATGCCATAATTTTCGCGCAAATCGAAGGTTACGTTAGTAGCCTCGGCAACCGTTCCGTTAAGATACATAGGTGTTACCGGGGCCTCTGCGCCACCAATATCAAACCCAGCATCTACCAATCCCTTTTGCAATGCATTCACAATTTCCCAAAGCTTTTCTCTGTGCTTAGGTTCATTGCGCATAATTTCAAGGCGTTTTAAAGCGCCCATTACAATAGGCATTGGTAACGATTTTGCAAATATTTGCGACCTCATATTAAAACGCAGATAATCTACTACGTTTTCGGTACCCGCCATAAAACCACCTACCAAAGCAAACGCCTTGGCAAAGGTTCCAAAATAAATATCAATGCCATCCTGGCAGCCCTGGTGTTGGCCTGTTCCGCCGCCAGTTTTGCCCATAGCGCCTATGCCATGCGCATCATCCACAAACAAACGGAAGGTATATTTCTTCTTAAGTTCTACAATCTCTTTTAATTTGCCTTGCTTGCCCGACATACCAAATACACCTTCGGTAATAACAAGTATAGCACCTCCGCTTTCTTTTACTAAAGCTTCAGCACGTTGCAATTGTTTTTCAAGGCTGGCCATATCGTTGTGGGTATAGGCAAAACGCTTACCCATATGCAATCTTACACCATCTACTATACATGCATGCGATTCAGCATCATATACAATAACATCATGGCGGTCTACCAGGCAATCGATAGCCGATACCATGCCTTGGTATCCATAGTTTACCAATACAGCATCTTCTTTTTGTACAAAGGCAGCCAATTCAGTTTCCAGTTGTTGGTGAAATGTAGAATCGCCCGACATCATACGTGCACCCATTGGTGCACTCAGTCCGTATTTAGCAGAGGCTTCGGCATCAGCCTTACGTACTTCCGGGTGGTTAGCCAGGCCCAGGTAGTTGTTAAGGCTCCAAATCAATAATTTTTTATTCCTGAACATCATGTGGCTACCAATCTCTCCCTCAAGCTTGGGGAACATAAAATAACCATGCGATTGTTTAGAATACTGGCCTAAAGGGCCACGGCGTTCTTTAATCTTATCGAATAAATCTTTCATATTTTGAATGATTTTTGTTAAAAAGGCAAATATAACACTTCATAATATATTACCTACTTATAAGTTATTCTTCTTTTCTTTTCATTAGGGCGTTCCCACTAAAGCGCCCGCTGCGGGCCTGCTTTATGTGGTCGGGCTTTCGGCTCAAACTCCTCGCTTCGCCCGTCCGAACGGCCATGAGGCCGGGCGGGCTGTGGGGTTCCGCCTCTATCCCTAACGCGAACAGCCCTAATCACCCTGAACCTGTTTCAGCGTTGTATAAGAACTACCTCGTTTTAACCAAAACAGCCTTTTTATATTGCTCCATAAGCCACTTCACAGCTTTCTTTTCATCATTAAATGCCCGCATGGCGTATGGAGGTTTGTTAATCTCCAAAAACGTGTTTGACATCAGCCGCTGGCCCAGTTTTTTTACCAGTGGGGCGCTGGCTATAATATTACCTGTAATTTTTTTATCTATACTTGCGGCATTCCCTTCAGGGGTTATATCTACAAAATTGGTTATATCCACTAAAAGTAAAAAGGGCTTATTGCCACTTATTTTGTTGCACCCCTCCATTAACTCCCCTATCTCTTTAGTATCAAGCCTCACATTATCCTTATACTTAACATATATAATGGGATCCCGATAAGTTAAAGTAGCAAAGGATAGTTTTACTTCATTCATGTTTATGGTGAATGGTCCAAATATAAAAAAAATGTTTTGTCCATTTCTATAGCAATGATGTCGGAAAACATGTCTCCCCTCTTAGTTCTTCGCTCTTAATCCTTAATTACCAAGTTTTTATATTTTTATACTTTCTTTAGTACGGGGATATGAGAATACTTTATGTTTTAGGGATTCTTCTGCTTTGCGGATTTTGCTCCTGCGTTGTTACAGCACCACGCTACAGCACTTCAGATAAGGTATTTAGCCTAAAAATTGGTATGACGGAAGATGAAATTGCGGCAGTGCTTGGCATTTCGCCTTATTACATAAAATCGGAAACAGATAGCGAGAAAGTACTGCTATACAAATACCGGGTAAACGACCGGGCTGCTTTGCCACTTTTTATGGGCCCCACGAATGGCAAAAGCGTATTGGGCAAATATGTAAACCTGTTGGTTACTTATAACAGCAAAGGGGTTTCGACAAAATTTGAAACCTGCACCACCTGCGATGAAACAACGGTTTCTACCCATAAAGTAGATATGGCTGCCGTTATTACCTTTTTAACGGTAACCCTACCCTGGATTGTTATTTTCCTGGGCTTTAAAACCACCCCGAATTAGTTCCTGCCCTCCCACTTTTCATTATTATTCGCTGTCATCTTTCTTGTTCATTATTAGGCTCATGATCCTGAAGTATCATAGGTTACTTCAGGATTCACACTTAACTATTCACTTGTATTAGGTTTTTTCTTACCTTTGCACCCCTTTGTAAAAAAAGGATAAAACCTTGCCCAGGCAGCAAGCAATAATAACCCACCTGAAAAGCCGAAAACAGGACAACGGGATGAAGCCCTGAGCTGCACCCAACAAACAAAATGGCCGAAAGAGAAGAAGCCGCGATAGTACCGGCAGAACAACCCCAGGAAATTAACTGGGAAACCCTTGGAAAAAAACAAGAAAGTTATTCGGAAGGCGAACGCAAAAAATATGCTACCGCCTACGAAAAAACATTAACCAGCATTGCTGAGCACCAAGTGCTTGAAGGCAAAGTGGTAGACAAAACATCGAAAGATGTTGTGGTAAACATCAACTATAAATCAGAAGGTGCTATACCCGTTACCGAATTTAGGTATAACCCCGATCTTAAAATTGGCGATACCGTTGAAGTTTATGTAGAAAAACAAGAAGACAAAAATGGTCAGCTTGTATTATCGCATAAAAAAGCACGCTTTATGCGCGCATGGGAAAGAGTTAACGAAGCCCTGGCTACTGCCGAAATTATTAAAGGCTTTGTTAAATGCCGTACCAAAGGTGGTCTTATTGTAGATGTATTTGGTATGGAAGCTTTCTTACCCGGCTCGCAAATTGATGTTAAGCCTGTAAGAGATTACGATGCGTATGTAAATAAAACCATGGAATTTAAGGTTGTTAAAATCAACCCTGAGTTTAAGAACGTGGTAGTATCACACAAAGCGCTTATCGAAGCTGAAATTGAACAACAGAAACTGCAAATCATATCGAAACTTGAAAAAGGACAGGTATTGGAAGGTACCGTTAAAAACATTACCAGCTATGGCGTATTTATCGACCTTGGCGGCGTAGACGGACTTATCCACATTACCGATCTTTCGTGGTACCGCATTACCCACCCGGAAGAAGTGGTGCAATTGGGACAAAAGATACATGTGGTTATCCTCGACTTTGATAATGAAAAGAAACGTATTCAACTTGGCCTTAAACAACTTACCCCTCACCCATGGGATTCTTTAAGCCCAGACCTGAAGGTGGAAGACAAGGTAAAAGGCAAGATTGTAGTAGTAGCCGACTACGGAGCATTTGTAGAAATTTCTCCGGGTGTAGAAGGCCTTATTCACGTATCTGAAATGTCGTGGAGCCAGCACCTGCGCACCGCACACGACTTTTTTAAAGTAGGTGACGAAACCCAGGCCGTAGTACTTACCCTGAACAGGGAAGAAAGGAAAATGACCTTAGGTATTAAGCAACTTACCCCTGATCCATGGGCTAACATTTTGGATAAATATCCTAAAGGTTCCAAACACGTGGGCACCGTTCGCAACTTTACCAACTTTGGTGTATTTGTAGAACTGGAAGAGGGTATAGATGGATTAATCCATATATCCGATCTTTCGTGGACCAAGAAAATAAAACATCCATCTGAATTTACCAAGATTGGTGATAAGGTAGATGTAAGTGTACTTGATGTAAACGTAGAAACCCGCAGGTTGAGCCTCGGCCATAAACAGCTGGAAGAAAACCCATGGGATACGTTTGAAACCATCTTTACACTTGATTCTATCCACAAAGGAACAATTACCCAACTTACAGATAAGGGAGCTACCATTATGCTGCCTTATGGTGTAGAAGGTTTTGCTCCATCGAAACACCTTATTAAAGAAAACGGCCAACCTGCAAAAGCAGAAGAAGCCTTAGACTTTAAGGTGATAGAGTTCAACAAAGACGCTAAGAAGATTATCCTTTCGCACTCGCGTATTAAAGAAGATGCTTTATCAGGCGAAAAAGCCCAAAAAGCAGGCGAAAAGAAAGCTGAAGCTTCGGATGCACGCAACGCCGTTAAGAAAATAAGGAACAACATAGAGAAAACCACTCTTGGTGACCTTGGAGGCTTATCGAAGTTGAAGTCTCAAATGGACGACGAAGAAGCAGGAAAATAAGAGTAAGTAACAAAGCTTCTTTTTAAATATAAAGAGGGTACCGAAGTGGTACCCTCTTTTTTTATACTCCCTCGCGTGAGGGATAGAGGCGGAACCCCACAGCCCGCCCGGCCTCATGGCCGTTCGGACGGGCGAAGCGAGGAGTTTGAGCCGAAAACCCGACGGCTTGTTCATCAGCCGGCACGCCCACATAAACCCATTTCACTCCTAATTCATAATTAATAATTCATAATTGAAGAAAAACCGTATCTTTGGGCTTTGATGAAGCGAAAGCAACTATTTTCCAGCGAACATCTCGAACTCACTCTCAACCGCCTTTGCCAGCAACTTATAGAGAACCACGGTAGTTTTACCGATACGGTTATCATTGGCCTTCAGCCCCGCGGCATTTACCTGGCCAACAGGCTTCATAAAAAACTTACTAAGCTTCTTAAGAACCCTGATATCCATCTGGGCGAACTGGATGCTACCTTTTACCGCGACGACTTTAGAAAGCGCAAGCCGGTTACCCCCAGCACCATGAATATGGATTTTATCATAGAAGATAAAAACGTAATACTAGTGGATGATGTGCTGCACACGGGCAGAACTATACGTGCAGGCCTCGATGCCCTGCTCGATTTTGGCCGACCACGCAAAGTAGAACTACTTGTGCTTATAGACAGAAGATATAGCCGCGACCTGCCCATACAGCCCGATTATGTGGGCAAACGGGTAGATACCATTGTATCGCAAAATGTAAAAGCAGAATGGGAAGAAACCGAAGGCAAAGACTGTGTGTGGTTAATTATGAATGATAAACTATGAACTATAAACGATAACATATGAACTCTGATTCCTTAAGCGTAAAACACCTCATCGGAATAAAAGACCTTACAGCTAAGGATATTGAACTTATTTTTTCTACCGCCGACAATTTTAAGTCTATCATCAACCGCCCTATTAAAAAGGTTCCATCGTTACGCGATGTAACCATAGCAAACATATTCTTCGAAAACTCTACCCGCACACGTATATCATTTGAACTGGCCGAACGCCGCCTATCGGCAGATGTGCTTAACTTCTCGGCATCGGCATCATCGGTAAAAAAAGGAGAAACGCTTATTGACACTGTAAACAATATCCTGGCCATGAAGGTGGATATGATAGTAATGCGCCACTCCAGCGCGGGTGCGTGTCACTTCCTCTCTCAACATGTAAATTCTACCATCATAAATGCAGGCGACGGAACCCACGAACATCCAACACAAGCTTTGCTCGACGCTTACTCAATACGCGAAAAATATAAAGATGTAAAAGGTAAAAAGGTGGCCATTATCGGAGATATATTACACTCCCGTGTGGCGCTATCTAACATATTTTGCCTGCAAAAATTGGGTGCCGAAGTAATGGTATGCGGACCGGCAACCCTTATACCCAAATACATATCTACACTGGGTGTAAAGGTAGAATACAACCTGATGAAAGCCCTGGAATGGTGCGATGTAGCCAATATGCTACGCATACAGTTGGAGCGCCAGGAAATAAAATACTTCCCCTCGCTACGTGAATACAGCATGCAATATGGCCTTAACAAGCAAAGGCTCGACTTGCTGAAAAAGAAAATAACCGTAATGCACCCCGGCCCAATAAACCGTGGTGTAGAAATTACCAGCGATGTGGCAGATTCAAGCCAATCAATTATACTGGAACAGGTAGAAAACGGGGTAGCCATACGCATGGCGGTGCTATACCTACTGGCTTCTAAGCACGAGTAGCGGTCTCACTCTCTTCTCTTATTACTATAGGAGTTTACTCAGGCAACGATACTCCAACTTAAATTAATCAACCTATTAGTTCTTTGGCTTTAGATTCGAGGAGTACCTTCCTTTCATTAAGAAACGCTGTATAATCCAGATTGTTGAAATTTTGAGGAATTAATGCACTTGTTAAATAGGTCGTTCTATGAGCTGTATTAATTTGTGCATCGTATACAGCAGGTGATTTATCCTTTATAGTATTATTATCCGATCTAGTCAAGAAACAAATATTAGCTAAACAATTGATATCTTTTATAGGAACCCCCAAAGATTCTAAATGTTTCTTAGGAAATATATGATGATATTCATGCTTGCTTCCTTTCTTTAAAACAGAAGATAGGTCAATTACTGCTCCACTAAGTAATGAATGCGGCAAACATTGATTTAGCATAGTTATCAGGGTTTTTGAATTAGCATTTCCTGTTGAAAATGCATTTTTCAAAAAATCAAACTTAATTTCATTTGAAGGAAGCTTAAAGGCAAAATTCTCATCCTTTATCAATTCATCCATCTGCCCAATGTCCAATGCTTGATGCTCATTTACACTCGCGGAGAATCTCCTTGAAAAAAGAGATCTCCAAAACCATTTCTTAATAATTTCATTTTGCCTACTTGTATAATTACGACCATCCTTTTTATCTGTGGCGAAGAAATAACTTAATGGAACTAAAATACCGGGAAAAGCAAGTAACTTGTAGTGTTCAACATGTAGTTCCCTCTTTAAGTAATCAATAGCACCAATAATCCCACTTTCTACCTTTTCAAACTCCTTTCTAATCTCCTCGCCTTTCAGTGCAATAACGGTACTTGGTAAGGTGTCCTTTTTAATTATACCCGCTGTTATTCTTAATTGAAGATCCCGATTATTGCAGAGATCTTCATACCCATGCTCTGCAATTTTCACTTGGAGAGCTTCAAATTTATCAACAAGATCAAAGCTATCAGACCAGCTCCAGGCCGAAAGAAGTTCAAAAACATTTAGTTCTGTACCTGCTCTATTAATTCGCTCGAAAACAATAGCAACATTATTCATATTGTCTGTTTCAAAAACTATATTTGGAATGTTATACTCAAGAAATTTTCGTTGAACAGAATCAATTTTTGTGATATCAATATCACTGAGATCTTTAGTTGCTTTTCTGTAAGCTACTGAATCGAAAAAAGTCTTAACTGGAAAGTGTCTTTGTGTATCTACCTCTGCCGGATCAAGCGCCACAAAAGTAGATTCTTGAATATCCTCGCTTGCACCTAAATCAAAATAAACGTCAACCCATTCATTCACTGTTGGTGTTAGAACAGTTTGAAAGACGCTAAACAAGCAAGTTAATCGTTGTTGTCCATCAAGAACATAGTTAACAGGATAATCTCTTTTAGGTTCAGGAAGTTCATAATAACCTAGTCTTTTATCGCTACTTAATCTCTTATCAGTCTTCCATAGAATAATCGTTCCAATAGGAAACCCCTTATAGATACTGTCAAGGAGAAACGCAACTTGGTCTGGTTCCCACACAAAATCCCTCTGAAACGCAGGTATTCTAATATCCCCCGAACTTATTCTTTCAATAATCTTAGAAATCGTTAAACTGTCAGCCATAAATATTTATTTTAGAATTATTTACTTGATAAATTGAAGACACTCTACCTATATTTTGAAGATTCTATAACTCTCTCAAAAATATAAAACTATTTACTATTCATTGTATTCCAAATATTAATTAAAATAATGGATTGATAATCAGCTTTAAATATATCATTAATAATGCCTTGAAAATTTAGACTTGCTCCATTAAGATGATTGAAGGATAAACTTCACTCTCCATTTTCAACTCACAATTTTCCATTGCTTTTCTTAACTTTACATCCTAAGATTTTTAATCATGTTTGATAGTCTTTCAGAGAAGCTGGAGCGGGCATTTAAAATGCTTAAGGGCCAGGGAACCATTACCGAGGTAAACGTTGCCGAAACACTTAAAGAAATACGCCGTGCACTTATTGATGCCGACGTAAACTATAAAATTGCGAAAGAGTTTACAGATACTGTAAAACAAAAAGCCATAGGGCAAAATGTGCTTACTTCGGTTTCTCCCAGCCAGTTATTGGTAAAAATTACGCACGACGAGCTTACCCAATTAATGGGTACCCAGGAAAGCACCATTGCACTTACATCTAACCCTACTATAATATTAATGTCGGGCTTGCAAGGTTCGGGTAAAACAACTTTCTCAGCCAAACTTGCATCCTACTTTAAAAATAAAAAAGGAAAGAAGCCTTTATTGGTTGCCTGCGACGTATACCGCCCCGCCGCTATACAACAGCTTAAAACATTAGGCGAACAATTGGGTGTAGAAGTATATGCGAACGAAGAAGAAAAAAAACCCGTAAATATTGCAAAGGCTGCCATACAACAAGCTAAAATGAACGAAAACACTGTGGTGATAATAGATACCGCCGGCCGTTTAGCTGTGGATGAGCAGATGATGAATGAAATTGCAGACATTAAAAAAGCCATCAACCCAAATGAAATTTTGTTTGTAGTAGATAGCATGACCGGACAGGATGCCGTAAATACTGCCAAAGCCTTTAACGACAAACTAAACTTCGACGGCGTAGTATTAACCAAGCTGGATGGCGATACACGTGGTGGCGCAGCACTTTCTATTCGTGCTGTGGTAAACAAACCAATTAAGTTTGTAGGAACAGGCGAAAAAACCGATGCCATGGATGTGTTCTACCCTGCACGCATGGCCGATAGGATACTGGGCATGGGCGATATAGTATCGCTGGTAGAAAAAGCACAGGAACATTTTGATTTAGACGAAGCTAAGCGCCTGCAAAAGAAAATTGCCAAAAGCCAGTTCGACCTGAATGACTTTTTGAAACAATTGCAGCAGATTAAAAAGATGGGCAACATAAAAGATATAGCTGCCATGTTACCAGGTATTGGCAATGCAGCTAAAGATGCAGAGATAGACGAAAAATCGTTTAAGCATATTGAGGCGGTTATACAATCTATGACACCGATTGAAAGAGCCAACCCGCACATGCTTAACGGCAGCCGCAGAAAAAGAGTCGCAGCCGGAAGCGGAACCAATATACAAGAAGTAAACCGCCTGCTAAAGCAGTTTGACGACATGAGCAAGATGATGAAAATAATGAACAACAAACATGCTATGGCAGGCATGATGAAACAAATGGGCAAAATGCCATTTGGCAAATAATTTTAACTGAAGGAATGCAATTATTAGACGGTAAAAAAGCTTCTGAAGAAATTCTGGAAGAAATAAAGGTTGAAGTTGAAACTCTTAAAAAAGAAGGTAAAAAAACTCCGCACCTTGCAGTGGTATTGGTGGGTAATAACCCTGCCAGCGAAACCTATGTGGGCAGCAAAATAAAAACCTGCGAAAGGGTTGGGTTTCAATCCTCGCTTATCCGTTTGCCCGATACTATTTCAGAACAAGCTTTATTGGATAAAATAAAAGAGTTGAATCATAATGATGATATTGATGGCTTTATAGTACAGTCGCCTTTGCCAAAACATATTGCAGATAGTAAAGTGGTAAATGCCATTTCTTCTTTAAAAGATGTGGATGGTTTTCACCCTGAAAATTTGGGAAGGATGGCACTCAATATGCCATCATATATTCCTGCCACCCCCTTTGGTGTAGTACAATTGCTTGCGAGATATAATATTGAAACTGCAGGAAAGCATTGCGTAGTAATGGGCCGCAGCCATATTGTAGGATTACCCATGAGCCTGCTTATGGTACGTAATTCAAAACCGGGTAATTGTACGGTAACCATTTGCCACAGTAAAACTAAAGACGTAAAAAAACATACTCTTGATGCCGATATACTTATTGTTGCCACAGGCCAAACCGAAAGCGTAACGGCCGATATGGTAAAAGAAGGCGCTGTGGTGGTTGATGTGGGAATATCGCGTGTTCCGGATGCAACCAAAAAGAGCGGCTACCGTATTGCTGGCGATGTAAAGTTTGATGAAGTGGCGCCTAAATGCAGCTATATCACCCCTGTTCCGGGTGGTGTGGGGCCTATGACGATAGCATCTTTGCTAATGAATACATTGGTGGGAGTGAAGATGAAGTATAAGCATTCATAGAAGTATATGAAATTTGAGCTTAAACCTGATAACAGAAACGCCTCCGATGAGGATTTATTGAATGACCTGAAAAGTGTTGCCAATTCTATTAAAAAAGATTCTATCGGCCGTATTGAATATAATGAATTTGGAGGCAGATTTCATAGTGGTACTATTGAAAAAAGATTTAAAGGTTGGAATAATGCTTTAAAAAAAGCAGGGTTGATAGTATCCATCCAGAAAAATATTTCCGAAAAAGAATTATTAGACGATTTGAATAGAGTTGCTAAAGAATTAAGAAAGGAAAGCTTAATAAGAGATGAGTATAATCAGTATGGTAAATATCATAACGCAACATTTGAAAAACGTTTTGGAAGCTGGCTGAAAGCAATAAGGCAGGCGGGACTCAAAACAACATTAAATAGAAATATTTCGGCGGAAGAATTATTTGAAAATCTTGAAAATATTTGGATTGAATTAGGAAGGCAGCCAAAGCGTGATGAAACTATTCAACCCCTTTCAAAATTCCATTCAGGAACCAATGAGAAACGCTTTGGCACATGGCGAAAAGCACTGGAAGCTTTTGTTGAATATATGAGCAAAGATATTGATGAAACTCCAGTAATCGAAGAAATCAAAGACACCATTCAGGAAACAGAAATTGCTTTTAAACATAAAACAAAAAGAACCCTAAGCTCAAGATTAAAAGTTCAGGTATTAATGAGGGACGGGAATAAATGCAAGCTTTGTGGAATTACAGTTACGGGTGATAATATACATTTCGACCACATAAAACCCTGGTCGAAAGGCGGAGAAACCGAATTAGATAATTTACAGGTACTCTGCGAACAACATAACCTTGCAAAAGGCAATTTAGAATACCCTAAAGATTAAATGCTAATTACCAGTAAAAACCCGAAGGGTTTAAATATAAATAGCCATTGGTGCAACCGATGGTAAAAGCCAAGTACGGCATGAAACCCTGAAGGGGTTGAATATAAAACTCTATACCCATGAGTACCTATACCCAAATATTGTACCAGATTGTTTTCAGCACCAAAAATCACCAGCGTACACTAACAAATCCAAACAGGCAAGAACTATTTAAATATATTTCTGGTATTCTGAAAAACAAAAATTGTCATTTATACCAAATAAATGGCGTTGAGGATCACTTGCATATTGTAATACATCTCCATCCTACAGTATCTCTTGCATCGTTAATTAAAGACATAAAAATAGCCAGTTCGGAACATATCAAGAAAAATTCACTTTTTCTAAATTTTGCAGGATGGCAAGATGGATATGGAGCATTTACCTATTCAATTAAAGAAAAAGGCAGGTTAATAGAATATGTAAAAAATCAGGAAGAACACCACAAAACAAAAACATTTAAGGAAGAATATATCGAGTTGCTAAACGAACATGGTATAGATTACGAAGAAAAGTATTTGCTTTAACGGTTTATTATTCAACCACTTTGTGGTTGAGTGAGTTATTATATACCAGACACCGCATTTTATGCGGTGCTATTTATATTCAATCCCTTCGGGATTTACTCCTGCTTTTTCGCAATTGGTTTATACAGGTGCGAAGAACTCAAGTACCGTAATATCTCTTCTTCAAATTCTGCTTCTTCTCTTACCTTAATATGTATAGGTATATAAAAGATAGGCAGCTTACCAAGTTGTTCTACAACCGAGGATTGGTGAAGCCTCATGGCATCCTTTTCGGTAGTAATAATTATTTTATCCGGGTTATCTATATTGTTAAAAGCATCCACCACCTTCATAATATCTACTAAAGAATACCAATGATGGTCAGGATAGTTTATGTGCTTTACCTCCTTAGCCTGTCCAATTAAACTTTTCCTTAAATCATTTGAATTGGCTATGCCGGTTAGCAATACAACCGATGTTGTCTTTTCGATTTTAGGAATTACGGTACAATCAGAATACACTGGTATTGGTGCATCATAGATAACACTTGAGAAGAAAACTTTTTGGTGCGTTAAAGGATTTATCTTTTTAATCACCATCTTCTTTTCTACATCCAGCAAATTATGCGGCGTACGGGTAACGATAATAATATCCGCTCTTTTATATCCTCTCTTTTGTTCCCTAAGCTTACCCACAGGTAACAGATGATCTTCGTAAAAAGGCTTATGATAATTGGTAAGGAGCAAAGAAAATGTAGGAGTAACATAACGGTGCTGCACAGCGTCGTCCAGCAAAAAGAGGTTTATATCCTTATTTATTTCAAGCAACTTCTTTACTCCCCTTGCTCTTTTTTCATCTACAGCTACATACACATCTTTAAACTTATCTTTCACTTGCTTTGGTTCATCGCCCACATCCTGCGCGGTAGATTCTTCACCAACAAGCAAAAATCCTGATGTCCTTCTTCCATAACCACGGCTAAGCACAGCCGTGTGGTTAGCAGTAATGTTCATATTTTTATACTTGGCAGAAAGCTTATCCAATATGCCTATCAGGTATTCTATATGCGGAGATTTACCTGTGCCGCCAACTGATAAATTGCCAACCGAAATAACCCAAACGGGGAAACTGCGTGTACGTAATATGCCAATATCAAAGAATACATTGCGCATGTATACTACCATGCCGTACAGCAAAGCAAAAGGATAGAGAAGAAATCGTAAACTTTCCATCAATATCTATTTTTTTATCATTTGCATAAACTCATCCTCGGTAATTATGGGTATGTTCAGCTTTTTGGCTTTCTCCAGTTTGGCTGGCCCCATGTTTTCCCCGGCCACAATATAAGATGTTTTAGAAGAAACCGAGCCCACATTTTTACCTCCATTGTTCTCAATCAAGTTCTCTATCTCTTCCCTGGAATGCTTTTCAAACACCCCTGAAACGACGAAAGTTTTGCCTAAAAGAATTTCGGTATTGTTAACCAATTCCTCGGCTCCCATGGCAAACTTAAGGCCTTTCTGTTGTAATTTTTCAAGAACACGTTTGTTCTCCTCATCTTTAAAATATTCAATAATGCTGTCGGCTATTATTCCACCTATGTCGCCTACTTCCAGCAAAGCCTCCTTGTCTGCTTTTTCCATGGCAGCCATACTTTTAAAATAGCGCGCAAGTTTTTTTGCCGACGTCTCGCCTATATGACGCATACCCAAAGCAAAAAGTACCCTTTCAAATGGTGTTTTTTTAGAATTTTCAATACCTTCAATAATATTGGCTGCCGATTTTTCGGCCATCCTTTCCAGCGGAATAATCTGCTCCTTCGTCAAGTCGTACAAGTCGGCTATATTATGCACAAGCCCTGCTTTAAATAATAGGTCTATGGTTTCAGCACCTATGCTTTCTATATTCATGGCTTTACGCCCCACAAAGTGTTCTATTTTGCCTTTTATCTGCGGCGGGCATTGCTTACTATTTGGGCATATATGTTGGGCCTCACCTTCTCTTCTGATTAACTCCGCATTACATTCGGGGCAATGAGTGATGAAGTCTATTTTATGTGCATCCTCGGGGCGCTTGCTAAGGTCTACCTCTGTAATCTTTGGTATTATTTCCCCGCCTTTTTCTACCCAAACGGTATCGCCAATGCGTACATCCAGCTTTGCAATAATATCGGCATTATGCAAGGATGCTCTTTTAACCACTGTGCCCGCGAGCTTTACCGGGTGCAGGTTTGCAACTGGGGTTATAACACCCGTGCGCCCCACCTGGTAAGCAATGCTATTAAGTTTTGTGGCTACTCTTTCCGCTTTATATTTATATGCTACAGCCCATCTTGGAGACTTAGCTGTAGAGCCCAACGCTATTTGCTGCTTAAGTGAGTTTACTTTTATTACTATGCCATCAATTTCAAAAGGTAAATCGTGCCGCTTAGTTTCCCATTTCTTGATGAATGTATGTACCCCATTAATATCTTTTACCCGCTCACTATATTCCGAAACTTTAAACCCCCATTCTTTCAGCTTTTCAAGGCTTTGGTAATGTTCGGTAAATTGAATGTTATCGCCCAACACATAATAACAAGTATTATCCAGTTTACGTTTTGCCACCTCGGCCGAATCCTGCATTTTTAGCGTTCCGGCGGTTGAATTACGTGGGTTTGCAAAGGGTTCGTCTCCGGCATCCTCTCTTTCCCTATTCATTTTTTCGAATGCCTTTATGGGCATAAATATCTCTCCTCTCACCTCAAATTCCTCCGGATAATCATCCCCTTTTAGCTTTAAGGGTATACTACGTACTGTCTTTACATTGGTGGTTACATCATCCCCACTTACACCATCACCGCGTGTTACAGCCTGTGCAAGGCTACCGTTTTTATAAATAAGGCTGATAGCAATGCCATCATATTTAAGTTCACAAACATATTCAAACCCATCGCCTATTGCCTTTCTAATCCGGTCATCAAAATCCTTAAGTTCTTCTTCCGAATAAGTATTCGCCAACGAAATCATTGGGTACTTATGCTTTACCGAACCAAACTCTTTGGTTATTGTACCACCCACTCTTTGCGAAGGCGAATCGGGTTTAATAAATTCCGGAAACTCCTTCTCTATCTTGATAAGCTTTTCCAGCAGCATATCAAAATCGTAATCGCTTATAGTAGGCTGGGCAAGGGCATAATACTTGTAATTATGCTCCTCAATTTCTTTAGATAGCTTTTCTATTTCCTTTTCTGCTTCTTTCTTATCCATACCCTTAATTGCCTAACAAATATAAATACATTTTAACATTCTGTCTTTGCCGTTAATGTCCTTCCTCACTTCAATATTTTTGAATCCCAATTCTTTAAAAAGCCCTTTAAGTTCATCTCCTTTTGTTTCGTTCATCTCGAAGTACAACGTAATGTTATGGTGCAATGATTTGGCATAATTTCCAATGCTTCTGTAAAATATCAATGGGTCATTTTCAGGAACAAAAAGAGCCAGGTGAGGTTCGTATAGTAAAACATTATCATCCATGGTTTGTTTTTCTTCAGGCAATACGTAAGGCGGATTGCTTACAATTACGTCGAAATTAAGATTAGGCTTGAAGTTAAGGGCATCGGCTTTTATAAGATTTACATCAAGATTTAGATTTAAAGCATTCTTTTTGGCAATTTCTAATGCTTCCGGTGAAATATCAATAGCCGTAAGGCTTGCTTTGGGCAAATTTTGCTTTAAAGCCAAAGCAATGCACCCGCTTCCGGTACATATATCGGCTATGTTAATTTTTTGGTCTTTAAGGTCCCTAATAATCCAATCCACAAGTTCTTCAGTTTCGGGCCGGGGTATAAGCACGGCAGGGCTTACTGCCAGCGTAAGCCCATAAAAGTGGACCTGCCCCAAAATATACTGTAAAGGCTCCCTTTTTTTAAGCCTTTCAATGATAGTTTCAGCCCTTTCTTCAACTTTTTCCTCTATTTTTTTGTCTGGTTGCGAAAGGATTAGTAATTTTGATACCTTTAAAAGGTAAGTAATCACCTCGAAATAGAAATTTTTAATCTCTTCGGGTGAATAAAGACTTTTTAGTTTTTTTTCAAAATGAATCTTTAATTCAGCTACGGTCATACATTTTCAGGTAAATAAATAACCCGTTTAAAAACGAAAATAAACAATATCACTATGAGTCAGCATGAGAACTACATGCACTATTGCTTAGAACTTGCAGTTAAAGGCCTGGGGCAGGTAGCGCCTAACCCTATGGTTGGGTGTATTATAGCGGGTGAAAATGGAATTGTAAGCGAAGGATACCACGAAATATTTGGCAAGCCACACGCAGAAATAAACGCGCTTAATGCAGTTGAAACGCCTTCTTCTCTTAAAGATGCAACCCTGTATGTTAACCTTGAACCCTGTAATCACCAGGGCAAAACAGGCCCCTGCACCGATGCTATTATTGCAAGTGGTATAAAAAAAGTTGTGGTTGGATGTGTTGACCCTAACCCTGAAGTTAAAGGCAAAGGCATTGAAAAACTGGTACGTAGCGGTATAGATGTTGTAACAGGAGTATCGGAAAGAGAATGTATTGAAGTAAACAAGCGTTTTTTTGTTTTCCATGAAAAGAAAAGGCCTTTTATTATACTTAAGTGGGCCCAAACCAAAGACGGTTTTATAGACCGCAAGCGCACAGCCGGAGAAACACCTGCAAAAATAACCCAGGATGCTGCCGATATGCTGGTGCATTTATGGAGGAGCCAGGAACAGGCCATTATGGTTGGAACACATACAGTTATAATGGATAACCCTAAGCTTACAACACGCAAAACAGCGGGGCCATCACCAACAAGGGTTATTTTGGATAGAACATTAAGGGTACCTACCAGTTCGAATGTTTTTGATAAATCGGCACATACCATTGTATTTACAGAACAAAAAACCGGCGGCAACCATGGGGCCGAATATATTCCGGTTAATTTCGATGGTACACTTCTTACTAATATGCTTACCGAACTTTACAAGAAAAATATTCAGTCGGTTATTATTGAAGGTGGAGAAAAACTGTTGAAGTCGTTTATAGATAAAGACCTATGGGATGAAGCCAAGGTATTTTATTCTTAACGCACATTGGGCGATGGTGTTACTGCGCCTAATTTCCCATTTCCTACCCGTGGAGAAATACGAATTGGTGACGATACACTTTGTTTATACCGCAATAAACACAGCTAATTGACGTTTAATAGGGTATGAAAAAGGCAGGATTCATATTGATAGTATTCTTAAGCCTAATTGTACCTGCTAGTGCCCAATACGTTAGGCAGGATAGCGTACCCGGGCAGCACCATGCACCGCAACCTTACAATTTTTGGAATAACGTTTCGGTGGGTGGTAGCTTTGGTTTGCAATTTGGCGATGTTACATTTGTAGGCATATCGCCTTTATTAAACTACCATTTTACATCCAGTTTAATTGTTGGAGCGGGCCCTATATATCAATATTACAGGGAAGTAGATCCGCTTTATGGCATTAATTATTCAAGCAGCATTTATGGCGCCCGTATAGCCGCTACCTATTATCTACCAGATAAGTTGCATAATGTTTTTCTTTCAGGAGAATATGATGTTGTGAATGTGCCCTATTTCGACATTTTTTCATACACGTATTCAAGAACATCTATCGGTATTCCTTTGGTTGGCATAGGTTACAGGCAGCCTATCGGTGAAAAATCGTACTTTATTGTTTCGGGTATGTGGGATCTATCAAATAACCCGGCTTCACCTTACACCAATCCGCTTATTCTTACCGGCTTCGATTTTGGCCTGTAAACCTACCAGTTAGTATCGGCCTTTACAGTTGCGCTATCATGCGGAATAGCTCTTTTATTACCCTTTGTTCTTTTGGCAAGGGCCATCGAATCGCGACGATGATGAAGCAACATAATATAATTTCGCCTTACAGTTAGTACACTATCCTGCCAATGTTTTTGAGCAGGAGTAAGAACCATGGGCACAACACTTTGGGATGCTACCACATTGTTAACTACGGGAGGATTATTTTTTGGAACTTTTACAGAATCTTTTACAACAGCTGGTTTTACAATATGAGTAGTATCGGCCTTTGCTAGCGGCTTTGGCTGAGGTTGTGGTACATCTTTTTTTACCGGCGCAGGTGCATTTTTTAACATGGTAGTGCCCGCCGATTTATCATTTGACAAGTTTCTTATTTTACCCGAAAGATTCCATATTAGTAGGCTGGTTACGCATACTACTGTACCGCATATAACAACAATTTTTGAAGTTTTTGAGAGCTTGCCGGGCCATTGGTTTTGGCCCGTATCGCTTTCATTCAGATGGTAGTTAAGTTCCTGCCATACATTATCAGGGCATGCGGTCCGCATAGGCAATAACAATTCCTTCGCCTTTATTTCAACATTGCTTTTATTGTACTCTTTGTTCATTCAGGCGCATGGTTAAAAGCTTCTTATACTGGTATTTCGCTTCGCTCAGTTCTGTTTTATAGGTTTCCTCGGCAATGGCAAGGTTTTTAATTATTTCTGCATGCGGCACCTCATCAATATAGGTAAGATTGTAAAGTATCCTATAGCTGGGTGTTAACGCCTGCAGGGCATTTAAATAAAGTCGCTTGCCTACATCATCCGGTAAAACCGCATCTTCAATATTCATGGTATATACTGGCTTGTTCTCTACGTAAAGAGTGGTTTTTGCAATAAAATATTTGTGCTTATCCTGGTGCAGATAATTTATGGCATTCCATATTACCTTTTGTTCAAGCCACCTTTCCATGGTGCCATCCACGGGGCAAGTGCTAATATTTTCGAATAATTTTTGAAATACGTAGGTAGCCATTCCACCGGCCTCTTTTTCGCCACCCGAATAACGGGTACACATACCCATTACAGTGGCGCTGTAACGGTCGTAAAAAGCTTTTTGCGCCGCCCTGTCGTTATGGGCACAAGCTTCAATAAGCTCTGTATCCTGCATTTACTCCTTTTTTAGTTACTACGCACATTTTTTAAAAAGGTTTTACTCCCATTAATAATATCACAAAATTATACCTTAAAAGCCATAGGCCACAAGCCCTTACAATATTTAACGATTATTTAATCCCATACCCTATAAAGCATAAAGGTAGTTGCAAATAATAGTAGGCATATAAAGGTTATTGTAATATTTTTGCACACTAATAAGTTCATTAATGAAAGTAGCAGTTGTTGGCGCCACCGGGCTGGTGGGCCGTACCATGATGAAAGTGCTGGAAGAAAGAAAGTTTCCGGTAAGTGAGTTAATACCTGTAGCATCCGAAAGGTCTAAAGGTATGGAAGTACAGTTTAATGGCCGTTCATATAAGGTTGTAACAATGGCCGAAGGCATTGCGGCTAAACCGCAAATTGCTTTGTTTTCTGCAGGTGGCAGCACTTCTTTAGAATGGGCGCCAAAGTTTGCCGAAGCCGGAATAACCGTGATAGATAATTCATCGGCCTGGAGGATGGATAAAACAAAAAAGCTTGTGGTACCTGAAGTTAATGCCCATGTATTAGGTACGGATGATAAAATTATTGCCAACCCCAATTGCTCCACCATACAAATGGTGGTAGCTTTAAACCCTTTGCATAAAAAGTATGGTATAAAACGAATTGTAGTTTCTACCTACCAGGCGGTAACAGGCACAGGGCAAAAAGGCAGCGCACAACTTATGAATGAACGCAAAGGCATAAAAGGTGAGCAGGTTTACCCCCACTCTATTGATATGAATATTTTGCCCCATATAGATGTGTTCCTGGATAATGGCTACACCAAAGAAGAAATGAAAATGGTGAATGAAACCAAAAAAATAATGGGCGACGAAAACATACGTGTAACGGCTACCACCGTACGTGTACCCGTAACAGGCGGACATTCGGAAGCGGTAAATGTAGAATTTGAAAAAGATTTTGACTTAAATGAGGTGAGTAAACTACTGGCCTCGTCCGAAGGAATTATTTTGGTGGATGAACCCAAAAACAATAAATACCCCATGCCCAAAGATTCGGAAGGCAGGGATGAAGTTTTTGTAGGACGCCTCCGCCGCGATGAATCTCAGCCTAACACATTAAATATGTGGGTTGTGGCCGATAACCTGCGCAAAGGAGCTGCAACCAATGCTGTGCAAATAGCCGAGTATCTTTTGAAGAAGGGGATTATAAAAGAAGACAAGCTTAGCAAAGTATCTTAAATAAAAAAGTCCCGCACTAGTGCGAGACTTTAACATTACATCCCTTTCTTTATTTTTTGGGAGCAGGTGTCGCCTCCGTTTTCTTATCATCTTTACCAGGGGCTGGGGTAGCATCGGGGGCTGGCTTAATCTTTTCCACTTTAGGTTTGCCATCTTCTTTGCCATCTTTATAGTGCGAAGTTGTCAGTTCTGTTCCCTCTTCATTATAGTCCTTCCATTCCATATTCTTCTTTCCGGCTTTATATGTACCGCTCGACTTTGCTTTACCACTTTCATAAAACTCAACATATGCTCCGTCGTAATCGTTATTCTTAAAAGTGCCTTTGCTAAGTATGTTGCCGTTTTCGTAATAGCTTTCAAAAGCGCCGTTAAGAGTGCCATTGTTATATACATATTTGGTAGCTACTTTGCCATCCTGGTAATACCATTTGGTTTCTCCATCCCTTATACCCATTTTGTACATACCATCTTCTTCTATGCCACCACCGTTATAATACACTTTACGTTCGCCATTGTATTTGCCCATATAATAGCTTATTTCTGAAGATACTTTGCCACCCGGAAAGTACTCGGTAGCCACGCCATTAAGGGTATCTCTGGTATAAGATTTTTCGCTTTTGTAGTATCCGTTTACATCCACGTTAACATCAATGCCGTTTCTAAGGCCATCCTTATATTCCACCATTTCATCTAAAATGCCATTGTAGTGGTGGCTGGCCCAAATGCCTTGCTTTTTGCCATCCATATACCTGCCTTGCCATTTTGTGGGGCCCAGGTTTTCAACCCAAATGCCTTGTTTGCGGCCCTGGCCATCTACTTTATTGGTATCATCGGCAATGCCCGCTGCATTAGCTGTAAATGCGGTAATGGCTACTAAGGCAAGCGAATAAATAATCATTTTACTGTTCATAGCTGTGTTTTTATATGTTAACTATCCTGCAAATATGCAAAGTTTCAGGGAATTTGTAACAAGACATTTGTCAATTTTTGTTAATTTTCCTTGCCTTCTACAATTATTACTATTTCGCCTTTTATAGTGCCCTGTTTAAAATGGGCCACTACTTCTTCTAAAGTACCTCTAACGGTTTCTTCGTATAACTTGCTTAATTCCCTTGAAACAGAAGCTTTCCTGTCAGCTCCAAAGTTTTCAGCAAATTGCTCCAGTGTTTTTAGCAGGCGGTATGGCGATTCGTAAAAAATCATGGTGCGTTCTTCTTCCTTTAAGGACTCCAGTTTTTTATTGCGGCCTTTTTTAGGAGGCAAAAAACCTTCGAAACAAAAACTATTACAGGGTATGCCCGAGTTAACCAGCGCCGGCACAAAAGCGGTAGCACCCGGCAAACATTCTACTTTAATACCTTGGGCAATACATTCGCGTACTAATAAAAAACCCGGGTCGGATATGCCAGGAGTACCGGCATCTGTAATTATGGCCATGGTTTCTCCACCCTTTAAACGTTCCACTATCCTATTTGTCAGGTTGTGTTCGTTATGCTGATGGTAAGCCATCATTGGCGTTTTTATCTCGTACTTATGCAACAACACTCCACTGGTGCGGGTATCTTCGGCCAGTATGCAATTTACCTCTTTAAGTATGCGTAGGGCCCTTAGTGTAATATCTTCAAGATTACCTATGGGAGTGGGAACAAGATAAAGCACGTTGCTAATTATGAATTAGAAATTAGGAATTATACAAAGATAGGTAAGAGTTAAGAGATAATAACTAAGAGTAACGGAGACCCTCTAAAATTTGCTATTGCAAATATCGTTAGTGAAATTCACAAGCAGCTTAAATACATTATCAAAATCGGTAAGAGGCAGCGTCTCCCTTCTATCATATATATCATGATATGCTTTTATGCCGCCCATGGTATAAATAAAAAAGTCGGGTACATTGTTTTTATAGAAAAAATAATGATCGCTGTTGGCAGTGGGGCCGCGGGGTTTTACCTCTTTTAGCAGGTGCAAACTGTCGTTTATTTTTACCATATCCTGAAATGGTTTGATGAACTTGGTTGCATTTACTACGGTAATTCCTTCATCGCCCGTACCCATAATATCCATATTTATAAGGAACTTAATTTTGTTTAGCGGAAACTCAGGATGGGATGTGTAGTATGCCGAACCAAGAATATCTACCTCCTCACCCGCGAATGCCATAAAGGCTATTGAGTATTTTGGTTTGTTTTCGGGTTGGCTATAGTAGCGTGTAAGGCTAAGCAACATGGCAACACCGCTTGCATTATCATTAGCACCGGGAAAATAAATATCACCCATACGGCCAAGGTGGTCGTAATGCGCAGAGAATACAATAAATGAATCGGGTTGCACACTGCCTTTAATATATCCGATAAGGTTTGCAGCAGTATAATCCCTTATAAATTTGTTTGTAATATCTACCCGTATATTTTTTGCCTTACTGAAAGACGTATTGCGCAATGCATACAGCAGTGCAAAATCCATGACGGTATCTGACTCTTCTTCAGTTAGTTTATCGCACAATATAACTATGCCCTTAGCTTTAAAAGGATTATACCGCATCGTTTCCCAAAGTATCTTTTCCTTTCCCGGTTTTAAATTTCCTCCATCATCTAATACAATAAACGAGCGGCTATAGTCTTTGCTCAAAAACTTTTTCAGTTTTATTGAATCAAGCAATATTGATTTATCGAATTTTACCACCTTATATGTACCCTGCATGATGGGTGTAGTTGGGATTACAATATAATCCGCTCCTTGTGGTACCACTTTGCCATCTACCCATGCTTCAATTTTTCCGGGATACGTATTTATAGGAAAATGAAAGGGTTGGTAATACGATGCAGTAAATGCGTGTAGCCCAAAACTCTTGTACTCGTTCTCAATATATTTAGCTGCCTTTTCACAACCGCTGTCTACATATCCTCTGCCTGCCATATAAGGCGATGCAAGTGTATCTACCACTTTGCGACCAAAATCCTTTTGCGCAAATAAAGGCTTGGTAGCCATGCACAACATCAGTAAAAAGCATATCCTGGGTAAATATTTCATATTACAAAAATGCGCATTTTTTTGCGCAGGATTAATTATCATGCAAAATTGTATGCCTTCGATTTTAAAAGTTAGAATTATTTAACCATTTCATTTTATACATATTTTGTTTATTGATTTTTTTTTGGTATATATTTGCTTGTTAAAGTATATCTACATGAAAATCAACACAATAGGCGTTAAGGGAATAGTTCTGTTATTACTAATTCCTTCGGCTATATGGGGGCAAAATGTAGGTATTAACACCACAGGCGCCGTACCCAATGCGGCTGCTATACTCGATCTTAACACCGGCAACGCTGGCACAACAGGTTTTTTGCCCGAACAGGTAGCCCTTACAGCAACCAATGCAGCCGGCCCGATTGCTTTACCCCCTACAGGGCTTATTGTATTTAATACCGCTACGGCAGGTGTTTCTCCAAATAACGTTACACCAGGGTATTATTATAATGCTGGTACAGCAGGTGCGCCCAATTGGGTACAACTTGTAGCAGGCAATAGCGCAACTACTGCTATGGGCGGATGGTTGCTTAACGGCAATACCGGAACAAATGCGGCGGTAAATTTTTTAGGCACCACAGATGCCAACAACCTGGTGATTAAAGTAAATAACCTACCCGGCGGTTTGGTGGATATGAACAATGGACAAACTTACTTAGGGTATCAGGCAGGTAAAGCGGCTGTACTAATTGCAAACAACAATAACTCAGCTATAGGTGCAAATGCCTTACTTGCAAATACGTATGCTACGCAAAATACCGCTGTTGGTACTAATGCAATGCAAACCCAAAGTTTTGCCAATGGCAATGCTGCCTTTGCATCCGACAATACTGCTGTTGGGTTTAAAGCTTTATTTACGAACCAACCTGTTGCCAATACCAATAGCGGAACGCAAAATACGGCTATAGGCTCACAAGCTTTGTTTTCAAATTCGACAGGGTATATTAATACTGCCACAGGATACGAAGCACTTTTTTTGAATACTACCGGAAACTCTAATACAGCCAACGGTACGAATGCTTTACGTGGTAATGCCGCTGGATCGGACAATACTGCAGTGGGATGCAATGCACTTGCCCTTAATACATTTGGCAACCAGAATACTGCAGTGGGTTTTAATACCTTATCCAGTACTACTACCGGCACATTTAATACTGGTATTGGCGCACTTGCATTACAGGCAACCACTACCGGGCAATATAATACTGCTGTTGGGGTTTCGGCTTTAACAGCAAATACAACAGGACTCGAAAATTCGGCTATAGGTGACAATTCGCTGGCCGCTAATACAAGCGGCAATCTTAATGCTGCTATAGGATACAATACATTAACTAATAATACTACCGGGGCCGGAAACGTTGGCATGGGCGCATTATCGCTTACAGCCAACACAACCGGAACACAAAATACTGCTTTAGGAGAAGGTTCGCTATCGGCTAATACAACAGGCAGCCAAAATACTTCATCCGGAGTTACGGCAATGCAAGACAATACCACGGGAAGCAGTAACACTGCCAGTGGCATGAATGCCCTTTTTTTTAACACCACCGGAAGCAACAGCACAGCCGTAGGCGGTTTTGCACTATACAGTAATGTGGCGGGAAGCTATGGTACCGCCGTAGGGTACCAGGCAATGGTAAATGCTTATAACACGGCTGGGCCTTTCAATAACTATAATGTTGCGGTGGGCTACCAGGCATTAGCAGGCTCAGGTATTGCAGCAAATAACGCAGGAAACTTTAATACGGCTCTTGGCTCTTCAACCCTTGTTTCTAATACAGTAGGCGCAAATAATACGGCTACAGGATATGAGGCACTTAATGCTAATACTACTGGAAACTATAATACAGCCAGCGGTGAACAGGCAATGTATTTTAATACAACAGGAATTCAAAATACCGCTATGGGTGCAGATGCACTTTATTCGAATCAAACAGGAAACTTTAATACAGCTGAAGGACTCGAAGCCCTTAACGGCAACGTTGCAGGCAGCAATAATACTGCCATTGGATACCTGGCATTGCAAAACAATACGGTAAGCAATAATACTGCTGTAGGTTTCGAATCGATGATAGCAAATACAACGGGTATACAAAATACCGCCTTGGGAACAAATGCACTTAGCAACAATCTTACAGCGACTGGTAATACTGCCGTTGGTAACAATGCCCTGAACCAAAATGTGGCTACCCATTATAATACTGCGGTGGGACTTGGCGCACTGTCGGGTCAAAACTTTGCCACGGCTTGCAGTACTGATAATGTGGCTATAGGCTACGATGCCCTGGTTAGTAATAATCCAACTGCAATAGGTAACGGGGCTGGTAATGTAGCAGTAGGAGATAACGCTTTATCGGTAAACACCACCGGATCGGAGAACACTGCAGTAGGCTACCTGGCCAATGTTGGCTCGGGTACATTAAATAATGCAACGGCTATAGGATATAATGCTATTGTTACTGCCAGCAATGCTATAGAAATAGGTAATAACAATGCAACATTTTGCGGCATAAACGGTGCTGTTTATTCGGCGGCAAAGGCATTAATGGTAGGTACAGGCGCAGGCAACGGCAATGCTGCTTATCTTACTGTGGGCGGTGTATGGACAAACACATCGGACCGTAATAAAAAAGAAAATTTTTCTGTCATAAACGGAGCAGATATGTTAAATAAGATAGACCAGCTTTCTATTACAAGATGGAACTATAAAGGCGAGCCTGCTACTGTTCAGCACATTGGCCCTATGGCGCAAGACTTTTATAAACTATTTAATGTTGGCGAAGATAGCCTGCACGTTTCCACCATCGACCCTGCCGGAGTTGCACTCGCTGCCATTAAAGAACTGAACCATAAGTTGGAGACACAAAACAACGTTTTACAAGCGCAGTTGAATGCACAGCAGCAGGAAATAGCTGAATTAAAAAAATTGTTAGAATCATCACAATTAAAGGCAAGCATAAAGTAGAATTCTCTTATTTCTTTATAGGATAAGGTAATATACCTCGCTATTCTTTCTTTTACATACTATTAACATTGTGTTAATATCAGGTAGGTAATTTGCGGCCATCATCCAAATTATCTATTTATGAAATCGTTATTACTTATTGTTGCATCACTATGTTTATTGGGTTTAAGTTCGTGCAGTCATAGCAAGCAAGATTATACGTTTGTTGTTTGCGGAGATAACCGTGTAGCGCCCGAGGATACGGCCAATGACCCAAGTACCACCAATACCTACCAATTAAACAGGATGTTTGATGAAATTTCGAAATTAAATCCTGAACCAAAGTTTTTAATTTTTAATGGCGACCTCGTAATGGGGTATTGTGATGGCGATACCACCAGATTCGAGCATGAATTAAAAGAATGGGTTAAACTTTATAAGGCATCTTCTTTATCCAAAACAAAAATACAATTGGTTGCCCTGCCGGGAAACCATGAAACATGCGAAAAAATAGGCTCGGGTAAAATAGCAGTTGAAGCCAACGAAAAAATATTTGTGCGCGTGATGAAGGATTATATAATGAATAATAATGGCCCGCATGCTACTGGCTTAATACCGGGTACGGATAGCCTTATGACGGACCAAAGCAGATTAAGCTATTCGTTTGATTTTGGAGGCGACCATTTTGTAATTTTGGATAGCGACCCTGTAGCAAGAGAAAGCAGAGTGCCAAACCATTGGCTTAATAAAGACCTTGCAAGTGCAAGAAAAGATGGAGCACGTCATATTTTTGCTTTTGTACATAAACCCGCATTCGAATCTCATTTCCCATCGGAAACAGCTATGGAAGAATTCAAATCAAATAGAGACAGCCTATGGGCCTGTATGGAAAAATATAATAGCGATGTTTTATTCTGTTCTCACTTTCACGTATGGGATACCTTGCAACCCCATAAAGGAAAAACCTGGCAAATAGTAGTAGGTAATGCAGGGGCGCCTATGGTAAAGGATTGGCTACCCTATTATTATGGCTTTACTATTGTTAAAGTTTCAGATAAAGTAGACATTACAAGCATGGGTCGCGATTGTGATAAGGACCATTATACTGCCCCCAGCCCTGATAAACTTACCATGATAAGGGCTCACCTTATTATTGATTGACCTGCCAGGTTTTTATATAAAACCCAGGCTTAGCATTTGTAGCAACAATTGTCTGCATTAAATATGTATAAGGGCTGCTATTATTACAATGAGAATCAAATTATATAGCTCTTGAAGAATTAATAAGTTCGATTAGCCCAATTAGGCTAATACACCCACAGCATAGGTCCTCATAAATTCTTGGAGATTAAAAGCGCTAAGCTTAGCATTATATGTGAAAGCGCGCTCATTAAATGGCGACAATGAAAGGTTAGCAGAGATGCGCTAAGTTCTTTATAATCTTGCTTACATGAGTAAAAAATAAAAGCCCCGCAATACTGCGGGGCTTTTACAAAAAGTGTTACTAATAAATGATTAGTGTTGGTTACCCGAACCATTCATTTGATAGCAACCGATATCAACACCAGGTTGTGTTACAACAGGCTTAAAGTTAGTATTGGTTACATCATTGGTAACAGGATTAGCAATGTTAGCAAATGCGCTAAACCCGGTATATCCTTTACCAATTGCAGGAGAGCCGGCTTGTAAATGGAAGTCGTAGTTAGAACCAACATCTGCCTTTCCGGTTTCAACAGAAGCGATGGCAGATAAATCGTGTCCTGCAACGTGCTCAGGCAATGGGAAATTAACAAACATTGGTTTGTTAGCTCCGGCTAATGCTACTGAATCATTGTATGCCAAATCATCATCGCCATTTACAACAGGCAATTGTGCAGGATGATAGAAACCGGCAGGTAAATTAAACTGTGCAGCCGAAGGGATAATATATGTATTTGCCCTTGTCCATGTTCCTGCTACTATAGGATAAAATTGATTTACTTCATGGCCCGAATCGGCATATATGTAGTTGTACCCGCAAGTAGTGTTAGCGGTGTCTGGCATAGGTATACCATTTTGTCCATCGCCAATACGTACACCATTGCGGCAGTTAACAATCAGGTTATTATAACACAATCCTCTTCCACCTTGTTCATAATCAATATCAGAACCACGGCTTGCGAAAGATGCTTGCCTGTAACCGCAATCTACATAAGTATTATTATACATATTGATGTTACACTGTGGCATTACACCCGCACCTTTATCCGAACATTTGGTAGAGTTTGTAGCATTACCTATACAAAGGTTATATGCCATATCGCCTTGTGTGCCATGTTTAGCGTTAAGTCCATCGCCACCTGTAAGTCCCATTTTTTCCAGGGTGTTACGTGCAAAGTAAATACGGCCGCCTGCTATACGGAAGCAATCATCGATACAACCGTAAATCCATGAATCGGTGAAGATACAATCGCCATTAGGGTTTTGGAATAAAAGACTAAACGAAGTACCACCCGAAGCGCCGCCATTAAAAGGCTCGTTTACAGGGAAAGAGGCACCCGTGAATTCTACGTGTGTCCATTGCAAATCGCACAATTTGCATGTTGTATCACAGTTAATACCTGTCCATTTAGCAGAGTATGCATTGTCGCTGGCAGGAAGCAAACCAACCTGGTCAGTTTTTGTTTCGGTACAACATGTAAACCAGTTTGGATTGGCTTGGGTACCCAAGGATATCAGAGTACCTTTTACAATAATGGTTACATTGGCGGCAACGCAAACTTTTACGTTATTTTGAAGTAATAATGTATCGCCCTTGTTAATAATAAAAGGGTCTCCTGTAAGAGTATAGGTGTTACCACTTGTCATAGTTCCTTTGTAAGAACCTGCTCCAAGATTACCAGGGGTAATTGCCTGGCCAATTTGAAACGGAGGAGTTGAAGGAGTAGTAGTTTCCGTAGATTTCTTTTTGCACGACGGCAGTAGGCTAAGCAACCCGGCTGAAGCCAAAAGAATAAGAGAGATTTTTTTCATTTTAAATATTATTTGTTGTGAAGCAAAGCAATACCATTAACGTTATTCAAATCTCATAGCCGAATTAAGAAATTATTAAAGAATAGTTATATTATATGAACAAAATCGGCATGTCCTGGTAATCATCTCCGTACGTAATTTTACGCACGTACTTTTTGTATATATTAATAGGTGTACCGTATTTAATACCACAGCTATCGGTATATACATACAGCATTATTTCCGATTCAATTATTTTACGGATAATTTCATTTTTAGCAACATACAATTTACCCACCTCGATATATTTGGGGTATACTGAAGAGTTGAGCTCTATTTTTAAAATTTCTCTTTTTTTAAATACGTGGCTTTCCCCATTTTTTTCCTGAATATTTATATCGGTATTTCTATTTAACTTATCATCCTGCTTGTAATCATTATTTACTATAACAGGTTTCATACTGTGTTTGGTTAAAATTTATACCTGAATCCTAAAAGATATGTTTGCCCGAAATATTCTTTTTGAACTACCACGCTACTCAAACTACCACTACTATGATCCTGCTCGGGCAGCCAATACGAAGTACCTGGGGTATTTACGTAATTGGCCGGAGGAAACATCCGTAAAGTAATAGGTGTATTAAGTATGTTATTTACCTTGCCATACAAGCTAAGCTTAATTTTTTTGCTCAACCTTTTTTCAAACGAACAATCGAGGCGAACCATAGGCATTTGCCATAAATCCAATCCGTAATAACCTGCAACATCGGCTATAGATTTACCTGTATATACTGCCGATACCTGAGCCTGTAAGCCAATCCTGGGTTCCTTATAAATAAACGAAAGATTAGCAACATGGTTAGCTTGTCCTTGCAACGGCCTTGTTTCGTTTGTATCCGACACTTTTGGAGCGCTAACACCACCAACGGTATAACGGTATATAAATTCAGGAACAGTAATTGCAGAATGAGTATATGTGTAATTAAACGAAATTCCGAAATGGTTGAAATACTTTATTGCTGCAATTTCAAGCCCATAGTTAATTACAGGTACTGTATCGCCACCTGGGTTGGTGGGTTTTTCTATAGTAGATGAAGGCCCGCTACCACGCGTAATTGTATTTTCAATAGGGTTGTAAATCTGCTTGAAAAATACGCCACCTAATAATTCTTCTGAAGGGTTGGGAAAGAACTCATAGCGCAAATCGTAATTATTGGCCTGGCTGTGGTCTAAATTCGGGTTACCGTATTGTGTAAAATAATCTCCGGGAATTGTATACGGAACTATATCGTAAAAACTGGGCCTGGATATAGATGAAAAATAGCTGGCCCTAATAGCCTGTTTTGCATTTATATTAAATTTTATTTCTACACTTGGCAAGTAATCCGTGTATGACTTCGTTTCGGTTTGTCCGGGAATAGTATTGGGTTCTCCATCCACATACGATGCATTCGTGGTTTCAATCCTTAATCCTCCCACAACATCAAACCTTGGCCCAACTGAAAATCTTGCCATTCCATAATAAGCAAGTATATTTTCTTGTACAGAAAAACTATTCGCATTTTCAGGTGATCCTGTTTTAGTGTCATATACATAATTGAGTGAATCGGCCAGGGTGGTATTTATATTAGTAAAAAATGGCTGAGGCTGTGAAGCATTAAAATCATATTCGGCATAAAATGCATTCCTGTTCTCCTGTCTTTCCATTCCGCCTGCTTTAATAGCCACATTTTGTCCCAGTATTTTAAAGTTGTATGTAAGGTTTACATATCCGCTATACTCGTTATCCGTATTTTGCATCCACACACGGCTTAAAGAGTTAAACTCTGGTGGTGGGGAACCACCTACAGTACCGGTAAGACTATAATGATCCCAATCGGGTACATCCGATCCGGCGGTTGAATATGCTCCTGTCCAATCCAAGTATAAATGGCTACCAATGCTATCTCTTCCCTTTAGCGTTGTATTAAAAAGATGTTGTTGTGTAACCTTAGATTCCCAATGAGGATCCAGTTCACTATTAGCTAAAGATCCAAGTGTATCTTCCTCATAGCGCGACCTTTGCTGATCCATTTCGGTATATAAGGCATACAGACTTATATTATTCCTAGGATTAAATTCATAATCGAGCTTAATATGCGCAGCAGCCCTGGTTTGTTGCAATGAGAAGGAATTACTGGAAATTTCATCCCAAAAAGGAATACCATATTGCGGACCCGGATTAGGTTGAGACTGAGGCTTAATAAAAAACCCGTAGGTGCTGCTGAATAAATTTTGATAGCTAACCGAAGCCAATACACCAAATTTATTGTTTAAAAATCTGTCACCAATTGTAAAGCCGGAAACAATATTAGGTGCCGGAGTAATATTTTTAAAATTTAAATTGGCTGTAGGAAAATCACTGGCAGGAGCATTGTAACTGGGCCCATTAATTACACTGGGTGGGTTAGGATTTATTACACTCGCATCAAACTGGCTGTAAGGTTTGTTAAATAAAGTTTGATTATACCCGGTTGCTAAATCCACAGTTAAGGAAAATTTCTCGGGAGCATCTTTCAATATCATATTCATTCCGCCACCAATAGCACAACCTTCGCGGTCGGGGGTTAATGTTTTATACAATTCTACACGCTCAACTATATCAGCTGGAAAAAGATCTAAAGGAAGATATCGTGTTTTATAATCAGGGCTGGGGATAAGTACATCATCTATTGTAGTATAATTATACGTAGCCTCCATACCACGAATTGTAGCCGTTTTTCCTCCGCCCGTTACTGATCTGTCTAAAACAACACCCGATACCCTTTGCAATACATCGGCAATAGTAATGTCTGGCGAAAGTTCAATAGTTTTTGCCGATACTACGTTCATTATATAGTCCGCGTTCTTTTCTTCATTGCGCGCGTAGTCATCTGTACCTTTTTCATAATTGCTTATTACCTGCACCTGACCCAGGTTAACCATTTGCGCGTCCATTAAAAAATCCTGTTCAACTATTTGGGCTGTATCTGTTATGGTTACAGATTTCTCTAAGGTTGTGTATCCGAAAAATTGTGCGACAAGTGTATGGGTACCACGCGCCAGGTGCTTGATTACGTAAGACCCATCAAGCCCTACTGTTGCATTTACCTTATTATCAGCTTTGTCATATATAACGGCTCCAACAAGTCCTTCTTTAGATTTTGAATCAATTGCATGCCCCTTAACTGTACCCGCTAATGCACTACCCGATACCATTAAAAATAAAACACCGCTTAACAGAGTTTTGCTCTTTATAAATCTCTCCCTCATGATTTAAGTAAATTTTAAGCAAGACTAAGCCTACTGTTTTACTTTAATATTAATGCGGCATTAATTAATTGTACTTGTTTGTAAAATACAAGTAATGCATTCCCTTACTGCTTGATTATCTTGAATGTATTTGCAGAATTATTAGTTTGTAAACGCAATACATACAAACCCGGAATTGCTTCAAAAGGTTGGGTAACAATATCAGAATTAATTTCAATTTGCTTTGTAAACACAATTCGTCCACAGGCATCAAAACAATTTATAGAACATCTTTCGCCTATGGCACTTTTTGGAAAATGAATAACAAGATTTCCATCCACAGGGTTATTTACTATTGTTTTACCTATTTCAGCTTTAACTTCACTTTGCCCATTAACCGGATTTATAGGGCCATTGCCAAGGCTATCAAATGTTACGGCCAGCTTAAGCATAATTGGGTATTTATCTGACAAGTTGAATATTGCGTTAACAACATTTGAAGGAGCAGAATTATTTCTTCCGTGCGAAGTGCTATCGTTTTCGGATATACCTAACCGGTTGCCATCGTTACCAATCGTTATGTAAGAATTGTTTACATACTTCAAAAAATTTGTATTCTTATTTAGCCAGCCCGATATAAAAATGTGTTCATACCAATCTTTTCCTCCGCTATTTGCTCCGCAACTATTAGGAACATTAAATTCTCGTGTTGACGTATTAAGATAGCCTGGACACAGTCCCGGATTACCATCCCAATTTATAGGATACGTTAGATTATGATCAGGATTGAATGGCGGATCATAAAAAAGATAATTAGTATCATTTCCCAAAGCATAGGCTTCATATCCTATCTCCTGGCTCGAATGGGTATTAAAATCGCCCATACTTATAATATTAGGTAGGTGATAAAACCTCTTCTTCAGTTCATTTATGATGGTTGTATCCTGCTGGTCGCGCTGCGTTGGCGAGTTACCCGATACCGTATGATTAAGTATAAAATATAAAAATGTGCTATCATGCGTTGCACCTAAATAAGGATCTTTATAGTACAGTTTATAAAGATCAAAATCTTCGGAAAGGGTACAAATTGTTTTTACCGATACAAAACCCATCTTATTTTGGTCATAGAAGAGTACATCCATATCGTTACTGCCCGAAACGTTGGTAAGCGTGCAATACTTATACCGGGCAGGAAAAGCCGCATCGAGCGCATTATTTATAATAGAATCGGGGAAGCCATAAGGCGAGAAACCGTTATTATCTGAAGGAGTTACTTTAATACACTGCACTTTTACCAATCCAATTATATCAGGATTGGCATACTGCACAACTGTTTTTAATAGTCCATGTAAATATGTGTTAGAGCCCTGGCATCCATCTCCATAATGCAGCACATTGTATGCCATTACCCTTAGGGTATCGTGCTGCGATTTTACCGTAGTTATGTTAACTACACTTGAAAACACCAGTGCTATAGCCACTTGTAAATATCTACGCCGCATCGCCAAATTAATTTTAAAATCCGTCGCAAACATAATTCCTCAACAGTTAACCAAAGCAGAATTAATAATTCTTTAACAAAAGCATAATAATTCAGCTATCCCGTTATAAAAATGTAAAGAACAATTGAAGATTTATTAACGAAGCCCTAATACTTATGTAAGAATTCTTGGGTAAAGTTGCTCACTCAAATTAAGCATGGCTTAACAATTAAATGAAGGCTTAACAAAGAGCAGATAAAATAAATGTTTTAAACATTTACCTACATGGAGGACATAAAAATTTTAATTGTAAATACTAATAAGGACGAACGCGAATTTCTTTCATCAACTCTTAAAAACGAAGGGTACCTGGTATTTACAACCACCGATGGAAAAACGGCTGTTACCAAAGCCAGGGAAATATCTCCGCACCTTATTATACTGGATGTTATTATGCCTGGCATGGATGGTATAGAAACCTGCAAAGAGTTGAAATCATTACCCGAATGTGCAGGATGTAGCATTATGTTCCTTTCATCGCGGGAAGAAGATTATACCCAAATAGCTGCATTAGATGCCGGAGCCGATGAATATATTTTAAAACCTATCCGCCCGCGGGTATTAATAAGCCGTGTAAGGGCTCTCTTGCGTCGAATTGCATTGCCCTCCAAAAATGTAATGGCATTTGGAAGAGACATGAGTATTGACCGCCACTCGCATACAGTGAAGATGGGCAAAACTGAAGTTACCTTATCTAAAAAAGAATTCGACTTGCTTAAACTCCTTACATCAAAGCCCGGCAAAGTATATAGCAGGCAAGCTATACATGAAATAGTATGGAATGGCGACCTTGAAATAAATGACCGTATTATTGATGTGCATGTTTGGAAGCTGCGCCAAAAACTTGGTAAAGAAAGAATTAAGACTTTAAAAGGTATTGGATATAAAATGGGTGTTTAATACCATTTGTACTGCTTATGGCGCTCCTCTTCAAGTTAACTTAATATTGATTGCGATGCAGTAATTTTTTAACCCATCATTAATACTAAGATAATGAATGAGGTATAAACTTGCCACCGTTAACATAAAATTATATACATAAATAATACTCACATGAAAACAAAACTCCGAACTTTAGTTTTTTCTGCATTCCTTTTATTTGCCATAAAACCGGGTACAGCCCAAACACTTATACATTACTGGGATTTTAATACAGTGCGTCCTTTAGATGGTAGCGGAACCGACAGTGTAGGAACAGCATTTAGCTATGCTAATGGTGCCGGTGTAGATTCTAATTCGGCAACCTGGCCGTTATATACTTCGTATACAAAAATTCCGGGCGGAAAAATTGTATACTCCAGGCCACAGCATCACTATGGCCCTGCACAGGATAGCATTTTAGATTGCGTAGGCCCCGGTGGATCATTCATATACGATTACAGTAGCAGCAACTATTCTTACTTTCATAGCAGCGATTCAAGTTATGCTGAAGGAAATGGCTTTTTAAAGGCCCGTAATTCCTCAGATAGCGCTGAATTCTATTTCTATATTCCAACTACTAATTATGGAGGTATCTCTATGCAATTTGCTCTTTCGCAATCAAGTACTAAGGGAGCCATTTACAACATCTTTTCATACAGTATAAACGGTGGTGCCAGCTGGAAAAACTTAACAAGAGCCATGGACACATTTAATATTGGCGGCGTATTTTATCCTGATACCTTGCAGGCTTCTAATCCTATTACAAGTGCCAGCGGATGGTACCCTGTTCAACTTGATTTTTCTTCTGACCACGCTGTAGATAACAATCCTAACTTTATCGTAAAAATAAGGCTCGGAGGCCCCAACAGTACACTTCCTAGTGGAAACGACAGGTATGATAATTTTGCGATTTGGGCTAGCACAAGTGGCTTGGGCGTTAATGAAGTATCTGCTGAAACAGGTGGTTACACACTCTATCCTAATCCAGCCATGGATGAAATTTCTCTTGTTGGAACGTATGCAAAGGAAAAACTCGTTTCCTTATATAATATAGTAGGCCAGCAAATCCTTACTACAAAACTTCAGGCCAATCAATCATTAATAAATATATCTGATTTAACTTCAGGTATCTACTTTGTCAATGTAAAAGAAACCGAAACAGGAAACAGCTACACACTAAAGCTAATTAAGAACTAGTAGTTAGGCTTCCCCTCTATATTAAAGAGAGCCTTAATTGAGGCTCTCTTTTTTATTTCTGTTAAGTGCAGCTTTAAACGTGCAGCTTTCCGCAAATGCACTTATTAAAATTGGCGTTTATAAATATCCTGCCTTCTTTAATTGTAAACTCAAATCTCCAGAAACCCGGGTAATATTTAGTTGAACTGCGGCAATACAAAATTGCATCACTGCCGGATTTAATTTCGCTTATCATTTTAGCCATTTGGCTATCTACGTTTTGTGCGCAATCTGAGCAGTCGGCCTGCTTCACATTTAGAGAATGATACTGCTCTCTTTCTTTTTGCAGTTCATCCAAATCTTTCGCACTTAGTCGTTTAAGATATAGCAACGAATCTGCTACAATATCAAAAAAATGCTCCACATATTTAGTAGATTGCAATGAATTCATTTTAAGCGCATTTGTTATAAAATTTAATTGGAACTGAAGGGAAGGAGGGCCGGTAGGGTGAAGCTTTTCACTTATAGTATCGTTGGTCAGTATTTTGCATTCATCTGTTAACACAAAAGCGTTCTCAAAATCCTTTTGGTTAGAAACATAAAGGATTGTGTTTGGTAATGACACCTCGCAACCACATGTCCACCTATGCACACGGAAAGTAAGATTAAGCTCTTTATCTCTTATTTCTTTATATCCTGTAAAGCCATTTACTGTATCCTTTTTAAAATATTTACGCAATACTTTATTTGCCTTATAGCCGTAGTAATAATTATCTCCAAAAATTAGCTGGGCCTCTTTGCCATAATCGGGCACCAGATAATTTATGTTATTCATTAAGGCATTCATAATAAAATTGGCATACTTTATCGAATCCTGAGTATTAGACTGCTGGCTAACCACGCCATTATTGGTATTGCACCCGCCTATCAACAGGATTACCGCAAAAAAACCAGATATACTTCGTAACATATTTATTTTAAAAATTTGCGGAAATAAGCAATTGAATATTGCTTGCACGTTAACATTGTGTTAACAATAAGGTAAGATACGTAGCATAACCTTGCAAGCCAATACATTGCCCTTAATAAGGTATGCCTTGTTATGGATAAAAAGAACAAAAAGACAAAAACAATCCCTCAACCAAAAGTTGAGGATATAAAAACTCCCGGCCGTAATTTATGGTTTTGGGCATTGGGCATTTCTGTCGTAGTCTTTTTCTGCTATCATAATACTTTGCACAACCAGTTTACAAATTGGGATGATGACAGATTTATTACCAATAATACATATCTGCATAATCTTTCTTCGGAAAATCTTAAAATGATATTGTTTCACGATATCACCAACGATTACTACAACCCCATTACAATGCTTTCATATGCTATTAACTACCATTTTTCAGAATTAAATCCATCGGCATATTACTTTACAAACATCGTATTTCACATACTTAATACTTCTCTCGTTTTCCTTTTAACAATAATGCTTTTAAACGCCATGGAAAAAGCAGGATATGGGAAAATAGGAAATACAGATATTCTTGCTGTATTGTGCGCACTATTGTTTGGCATACACCCCATGCATGTAGAATCGGTTTCGTGGGCCGCTGAAAGAAAAGATGTTTTATATGCATTCTTTTACTTTCTGGGATTAATTTCTTATCTCAATTACATTAGACACAAGGAAATTAAATGGCTGTTTGGTGTAGGGCTATGTTTTGTACTTTCTCTTTTATCAAAACCTATGGCGGTAGTTTTCCCTTTTTCTCTTTTCGCAATAGATGTATTATTAAAAAGAGACCTACAGGTTACAAAAAGTAACTTACTTAAAGAAAAACTCATCTTTCTCCTTATTTCATTGGGCTCCGGTATTTGGACCATATACCTGCAAAAGGCGGCAGGTGCAATCAGTTCAGAGCATCAATATAATTTTTTACAAAAAATTCTATTTGCAAGCTATGGCTTTACTATGTATTCTGTTAAGGCACTTATTCCGTTTAACTTAAGTTCCTTTTATCCCTATCCTCCAATTTTTGGTTCGCAGGTAACATTGCCAGTCATTTTTTATATCGCGCCCGTTTTGGCAATTATAATAATAGTACTGCCCTTATATTTAGCTTATCGCTCAGGTAAGGATAACTTCAGGGTAGTTTTATCCGGAATGACATTTTATGTTTTCAATTTAATCTTTGTGCTTCAAATTATTTCTTCGGGACCTAATATAATGGCTGATAGGTATAGTTATATTCCTTACTTCGGTATTTTCTTCTCCCTTGTTTATTTTGTCCACAAAGCATTTATTAAATACCCAACATATAAAATCCATCTTCGTGTTTTGCTTACAAGCTTTACCTGTTTACTTGCCTTTCTTTGCTACAGCAGAACATTAGTATGGCGCAATTCTGAAACATTGTGGAAAGATGTAATAAAAAAATACCCTAACGAATCAGATACTCCCTATAATAACCTCGGCATATTTTACTACGGTAACGGCGATATGGAAAATGCTTACACAAATTTTAAAACAGCTATAGACCTGCACAGCAACGATCCGAATATTTACCGCAACATGGCTGTTATGTGCTTTATTAAAAAACAATACAAAGAATCCTCAGCCTACTTTACCCAAACTTTGCAATTAGATAGTACTAACGCAGACACATATATTGACCTGGGTATTTCGTATTCCGCTTTAGGTAATTACCAACTTGCATTAAAACAATATGCAAAGGCATATAGGCTTGCACCTAATTCCGAGCTGCTGCTTTCGAACAGGGCATACACTTACCTTAATGCAAATATGTTTGATAATGCTATTGCAGATTATACACACGCACTGCGAATAGACCCTAATAAACCTTCTTATTATTTGTACCGCGGCCAGGCTAAGTTTAATAAAGGTGTTGTAGATTCTGCGCTTGTTGATTTTATGCATACACTTACGCTTGCACCACAAAACGATACTTGCTTGTTTTATGTTTCAATAAGCTACAGACGCATAAACGATTTTAAAGATGCATTAAGTTATGCGCAAAGAGCCCAACAAGCAGGGTTTAAAGTGCCCGACGGATATATGGATATGCTGCAACAAAAAGTAAGGGGTAACTGATAAATAAGTGTGCAGTATATAGGGCCACTTATTTAACCAAGTTGAAATATATGTAGCCCACCATGCATCTTCTAGGCTCAAATATCTTATTATTGCCCCGTAATAAGAGACACCCACTATACATGTTTCGAATCAGAAGATTCATCTCTATTTTTATTCTGCTTATTGCTTTTTACCAATTTTCTGAAGCTCAGAAAGCATCCGATATAATTGATGTCAATAACATTAATTGTAAGCTGATAAGCAATTTATTTTTTGAAAAGCTGAACAAGTTACGCATCGGTATGGGGCTTAATGCCCTTAAAGAAGATACTCTTTTGGCAACGGCTGCCACTGACCAGGCAGAATATATGGGTAAAACAGGGATTGTAGGACATAAACAGGATATTAAAAATAAAACCTGGCCCACAGACAGGGTTATATTTTATCACGGCACTAACGATAGGATAGGAGAAAACTGCATACAAATTGCTTTGCACATACCCTATAAAAATAAAAGGGGAGATGCTATAACGGTTGATAGTTATGAAGAGGCTGCCGAAGCTTTATTTGATGGATGGAAACATTCGCCGCCACACTATAAAAACATGATAACCCCTTACTATGATGCCGAAGGACTGGGCTACAGTTATGATGCAAAAACAGGAAAGTTTTACTCAACTGAAGAATTTGGCACATTTCCATTTCGTATACCAAAAGATTTTAAGATAAAAGAAGACGCGTGGGGAATATCAGGCGGCTTAAATCAAGGCGGAGGTTTCTTTTCAAAAACTCTTGCAAATTTCATCATCAGAGAAGGTGATTCGCTCTTTTTATATTATCAGGACTTACGCTATTTAGAGAAATACATATATGGCCCTAATGACGGGCTTGCTATTGATATTGTTTCACGCGAGCAATTTAATTGTGACCATAATAACAACCTACACGGCAACCCGGTATTCGATGGGTGGATGCTTCAACCAGTATTTGGTAATCAGCTGATGGCAGGAAACCGTTATGGAAAAAAATCAACCGAACTGTTTTCTTTTGTAGCGAAAATACCTAAAGAAGTGCTCGACAAAAATGTACAATTCAATACCATCTTAATAAAGAATAAAAAATTGAACGGATACTCATACGGCATAGAAGTTGAAGACGCAAACCTGCCTATGATGCAGCTTGTAACATACTGGGATACTACAAACGGTAGGGTTACAGGAGATACATTTAACGTTAAAATGAATCATTATATTGAATTTAAACGGGGTGTTTCCAGCCTTTCAGAAAAGGAATTGAATAGGCTTATTACTCGTGTATCACAATATAGAAAATATATAACTGAAATAGAAATACAAACTTTCAGCTCGGTAGAAGGCAATGCCGATATCAATACCCGCTTGCAAAAGGAGCGGGCAGAAAACATAAAAGCAGAACTCGCCAAACTGACGAACAAAGATGTTAAATGGAGTCTTGATTCTAAAGAAAATTGGGAAGCCTTTTACAGACAAATAGAAGGCACAAAATATGCTTATTTAAAGAATTATGACCAAAAAACTATTAAGCTGATGCTTTACAATCCAACCCTCTGCGATGGCCTTGATCCTTTTCTGAGCAAGGAGCGTACAGCCATTGTAACCTTTCATCTTATTGGGAAGTACACAGAAAACCTGGCTGAAGACGGTATATCTCGCATTGCATTGCAGAACGCTATAAATAAGGGAGATTCGTTAAAAGCCTGGTTTATCCAATCGAAAATGATTTTGCTCTAAGCTCAAAAAAAGATGAAACTGGAAGATGTTATCGATAACGATGTACCGGCAGAGAAGAAGTTTTTGCCATTGCTGGCAAACAAGCTTGCGGCTAAAGCAATCGACGCTGAAAATTTCACAGATCCTAAACTCAGGCAATTCGTCAACCAGGCTTTCGCCGTAGGTAAAAGTTTTCTCCCCCTTAAATTGAGTTATTGTGTTTGCGCCATTAATTATTTAAGCTCTTATGAGGATACGCTTGTTAACAACGACAAGTTGGAAGCTTACCTGGGCGACTGCGAAAAAGATTCTGCTCTGGCAAGTTCAATCTGGAAATATTATCTCGATTATTATATTGCCTCCGCCTATTATTATCAATTAAAAAGAAAGTATGGCAAATTAGATTCGGCCCTTGAAGGCATAAAAAAATACTATCCTAAGGCAGTATTGTCAGATACCGATTATATAAAACTTGGCAGGTTATTTAATTTTTATGGCCGTACGTATTGGACGTATGATATGCTTTATCCTCTTGTTAAAAAAGGAACAAACAACGAAAACCTTCTATTTCTGTTTGTAGGTACAGCGGCACTTTATATTGACCGGATGGCCGAGGGCGAGTATTCAGGCTATTTGCAACAAGCCAGAAAAATGAATAAAACCCGCTTTTGCAAATGGATTAAAGGCCAAAATTGGCAATTGTTAAGGGAAGACTTCATTAAAAAATTGTTCTGTGAAGAATGTAATATGTGATGTAGTCCGCCTTTTCAAATAAAAAAAGACTTTCAAAACATTGAAAGTCTTTCTATCATTATTGTGGAGAATATCGGAGTCGAACCGATGACCTCTTGCATGCCATGCAAGCGCTCTAGCCAGCTGAGCTAATCCCCCAAAGGGCCGCAAAGATAGAAATCATTTCTGTTTTATTAACATTTTTTAAGAAGTTCTTCATACTCTCTTCATTTATCTTTCATCTTTAGCTAATACGTTTAGATTAATAATAAATTGCCTGACACTCCGTTATTTACTCAACTAATCCCGCCTATGAAAAAATTACTTTCCCTCCTAATCATTGTTGTTACTACAGCTGCTATAGCTGCCGGTATTTATAACTCCAAACAACAAAACAAACAAAATAAGCAAACTAAACAGGCTCCTAAGCATACGTCAAGAAAGCTTATCGGGTATGATGACTATTGGAAAACGACAGATTCACTTATCGGGCAGGGATTGTCGAAATCTGCACTTGCTATTGTAGATTCCGCATATAAAAAAGCAAAAGCCGAGAATAATGCACCACAAATTGTAAAGTCTTTATTGTATCGTCTTCGTCTGGTGCAACAATACGAAGAAAACGACGTCTATAATTCCATTTACCGGATGAATGATGAAATAAAAAACTCATCCTACCCACTTACCCCCATCTTACATTCAGTATTAGCCGATATATATATGCAGTACTATACCCGCAATCGCTACAAGTTTTCACAACGCAGCGAAGTGGTGAATGTAAAAATGGATGACATATCTACCTGGGACCTTAAAACCCTATTCGATCAGATAATAAAGCACCACATGATGGCGCTACAAAATATCGACAGTTTACAACATACTCCTTTAAATATATATGATGAAATTATAACACGCGGCACCTACGACACCCGCGCATTGCGTCCTACGCTATACGATTTTGTAGCTCATCGTGCGCTCGACTTTTTTATGAACGATGAACCCGATGTAATAAGGCCCGCATACAAATTCGAGCTCAATAGCGAAGATTATTTTAAAAACTATAATGTATTCAGCAAGCTGAATATTACATCTAATGATACTTTGGGCACTAAATATTATGCAGCCAAAATATTACAGGGTTTGCTTGCATTTCATGCCAATGATACTAACCCCGCAGCTTTAATAGATGATGATTTGCTCCGCCTTAATTTTGTAAGAGTGCACGGCACCACAGGCATAAACGACAGCCTGTATTTATCAGCTTTACCGGCATTGGAACATAAATTTATTAAATGGCCCTCCTCTTCAGAAGTAACATTCCAAATTGCTAAATACTATTCGGATAAAGGCAATGCCTATGATGCACGCAAATCTCAGGATGCTAAATGGCTTGAGAAAAAAGCGATAGAAATATGTAATACAGCTATTAAACGTTATCCCGGTTCTTATGGCGCTTCTGAATGTTCAGCACTTGAAACTACAATAAGAGATAAGTCTATGAGCTTTACTATTGAAAAAGCCAATATTATAAATAAACCTTTCAGGGCTTATCTTACCTATAAAAATGTTTCAAAACTTTATGTGCGGGTTATACCAACAGATTTTGAAAAGTATACCCACCGTTATAACGATTACTATTATTCCGAGGGCCAAAAATCCTTTTTGAAAGAATACCTTAAAGAGATTCCGGCTAAACAATATACAATTACTGTACCTAATGATAGCGATTACCAAACCCATTATGTAGAATTTAAAATACCCGAATTACAGGCAGGGTACTATCTTGTATTTGTAAGCAACGACCCAAAGTTTAGCCTCGATAATAATGCTATCGCTTTTCAGGGCACTTGGGTAAGTAACCTTAGTTTTATAGAACGCAAAACACCTACAGGCGGTTGCGAATTTTTTGTGCTCGACCGTGCAACAGGCTCTCCGGTAAAAAATGCAACAGCCAATTTATGGTACTCGGAATATAATTATACGCTGAGAAAATACGAATATCATAAAGTAGATACTAAAGTAACCGATGACCAGGGCTACTTTGTTGTAGAACCAAAAAAGGATTATGTATACTTTGATGTAGAGCTTATTAACGGCGCCGACCATTACAGGACAGACAACAATGGACTGTACATGTATAAGCAAACGCCTTATACACCGCCTATGCAAACCAAAACAACCCTGTTTACCGATAGGGCCATATACAGGCCGGGACAAACCATTTACTTTAAAGGTATAATGATTAGCACAGATGGTAAAACAAACCAAATACTACCTAAGCAATCTGCAACGGTTACATTTTATGATGTTAACTATCAAAAAATTTCTTCGGTGGATGTTGTAACCAATGAGTATGGTAGCTATAGTGGAACATTCACAGCTCCGAATGGAGTACTTAATGGAAATATGAGTATTACCGATGGTTATGGCAGTGTAAGTGTTTCGGTAGAAGATTATAAACGCCCAAAGTTCGAAGTGGTATTTAATCCTGTTAAAGGATCATATAGGTTGAATGATTCCGTGCAGGTAGCCGGAACCGCGAAAGCCTATTCAGGCGCTAATATTGATGGCGCTGCGGTAAAATATCGCGTAGTACGTAATGCCAGTTTTCCATACTGGTGGTATTACTGGTGGGGTTACTATCCTTCTTCACCCGAAATGGAAATTACAAACGGAACCGTCACCTCTAATGATACGGGCGGCTACGTAATTAATTTTAAAGCCATCGCCGATTTAAGTATTCCAAAATCTTCTTTTCCAACTTACACCTATACTATCTATGCCGATGTAACGGATATAAATGGCGAGACACACAGTTCGCAAACATACGTGCTTGCTGCATACACGTCGCTTAACTTAAATGTGGGCATACCGGATGAAGTGAATAAAGACAGTGCTCAAAAATTCAGCATTGCCACATCTAACACCAATGGAAACCCTGAACCTGCAGCGGGCAAAATGGAAATATACAGGCTTAAAGAACCGGAAAGAATATTCCGCTCGCGTGAATGGGAAAAACCGGACCAATTTATTATGAGCAAAGAGGAATACTACGCTTCATTTCCATATGATGTATATGACGATGAAAGCAACATGTATAAATGGGGCCGCGGAGAAAAAGTGTACGATAAAAATTTTGACACCCACACCAATCTTGAATTCAATATTGAAAACCTTGCTTCATGGAAACCGGGCATTTATGTAATGGAAGCCCATACCAAAGACAAATACGGAGAAGATGTTAAGGACCTTAAATACTTCACCATCTTTTCGGGCAAAGACAATGTTATGCCCAACAATAATATCGATTGGTTTACTACAATTAAGGATTACGGTGAGCCCGGAGAAAAGGCTTCCTTCCTTATAGGCTCGAAAGAAAATGGGGTTAAAGTATTGTATGAAATAGAAGAACAGGGTAAATCGGTGCATCGCGAATGGCTTACGCTTAACAGCGAACAAAAAAGAATTGATGTACCCATAGCTGAACGCAACCGGGGCAATTTTGCCGTGCATTTTGTATTTATTAAGGATGGAAGACAGTTTATTCACGATGCCACTATTACTGTGCCGTGGACAAATAAAGAGCTCGATCTGAAATTTGAAACATTCAGAAATAAATTGCTGCCTGGCGAAAAAGAAGAATGGAGAATACGCGTAAAAGATAAAAAAGGCGATAAAGCCCTTGCAGAAATGATGGCCACACTATACGATGCATCGCTGGATGCCTTTAGGCCCAACAACTGGCTGTTTGATATTTATGCGCATTACTATTCTTCGCTTAACTGGGACCAGAATCTTTCCTTTGGTGTACTTAATGCTGAATTATATAGCGAAGATTGGAATATGTCGGCTTATTATCCTTACCGTACTTACGATGGGCTAAACTGGTTTGGCTACTACTATTACTATTACGACTACTATTATGGATACAGAGGCGAGTACGACGAAGATGATGTAGGCGGTGCACCAACAAGGGCTTACGCAAAAAAATCTGTATCAAGGGCACGTGATGGAGCGCCGGAAGAAAAAGAGGATGAAGTTACAACTGCTTCGCCTGCTTTAGCACAGGCAGTAGGTAATACCACCGCCCATGAGACAACCATAACAGGAGGAGATGCTGCCAAAGATAAATCAGAAACTAAAAATGGCGAAGGCACACTGGGTGAAAAGGGAAAAGAAACAGATAATAGAGGGGATCTTTCATCTATAAATGCACGTACCAATTTTAACGAAACGGCTTTCTTTTATCCTCAGCTCGAAACAGATTCTACCGGAGATGTAATTGTAAAATTTACCGTACCCGAAGCTCTCACTCGTTGGAAAATGCTTGGCCTTGCATACACCAAAGATCTTAAAATAGGACGGATAACCAATGAGCTGGTAACACAAAAATCATTGATGGTTGTACCTAATGCGCCAAGGTTTTTTAGGGAGAATGACACAATAGAATTTACATCTAAGGTTACCAATCTATCGGAAAAAGACCTTGCGGGTAATGCCCAACTATTGCTTTATGATGCCATTACCATGAAACCACTTAGCCTGTTTATGAAGAGTGCTAATACGGATGATGGTACCCGCAGTTTTTCTATAAAAAAGGGATTGAGCACCAACCTTGCCTGGGATTTGGTAATACCCGAAGGCGTTGGAGCTATAACATATAAAGTAGTTGCTAAGGCGGATAATTACTCCGATGGGGAAGAGATGGCCGTACCCGTTTTAACTAACAGAATGTTAGTTACAGAATCTATGCCATTGCCCATACGCAGCATGCAAACCAAAACTTTCAGGTTTGATAAGCTCATCAGCCAAAATGGAGGCTCTACCACATTGCGCAACCAAAAACTTACGCTGGAGTTTACTGCTAACCCGGCGTGGTATGCAGTGCAGTCTCTACCCTACCTGATGGAGTATCCTTACGAATGCGCTGAACAAACCTTTGCTCGCTATTACGCAAATAGCATTGCTTCGTTTATTGCTAACTCATCGCCAAAAATAAAAGCAGTATTCGACAGTTGGAAAAATCAAACACCGGATGCTTTATTATCCAACCTTGAAAAAAATCAGGAATTAAAATCAGTATTACTGGAAGAAACACCCTGGGTATTGGATGCAAAAGATGAAACTGAACGCAAACACCGGGTGGCTTTGTTGTTCGATCTTAACCGTATGTCGAACGAGCTCGACAAAGCCATGTTAAAACTTGAAAAAATGCAGGCATCGAACGGTGGTTGGCCTTGGTTTGAAGGTATGCCCGACGACCGATACATAACACAATACATTATTACAGGTATGGGGCACCTCGATCATCTTGGAATAAAAAATGTGCGTGAAAATAGTAAGATGTGGAACATGACAAGAAAAGGCGTGCTCTACCTGGATGACCGCATCCGCGAAGATTATGAGTGGATATTGCGCTACGGCATTCCTGATGATGATAACATAGGATATGAGCAAATTCAGTACTTGTATGCCCGCAGCTATTTTAAAGATATCCCCATAAGTTCACGTAATCAAAAGGCATTCGACTACTTTAAAGGACAGGAACAAAAATACTGGCTGAATAAAGGAAGATATATGCAGGGCATGATTGCGCTTGCCCTGAACAGGTATGACGATAAAATTATACCTGGCAAAATCATGAAATCGTTAAAAGAAAACTCTATCACCAGCGATGAAATGGGTATGTACTGGAAGGAAAACTACGAAGGATTTTACTGGTGGGAAGCGCCTATTGAAAGTCAGGCTTTGCTCATAGAAGCGTTTGATGAAGTAGCGCACGATACGAAATCGGTGGATGATTTAAAAGTATGGTTGTTAAAAAGCAAACAAACCCAAAACTGGCAAACCACTAAGGCAACTACCGAAGCTTGTTATGCTTTGTTATTGCGCGGCACGGATTGGCTGGCAACAGAATCTAATATTGAAATAACCATGGGTGATACTAAAATAGATCCTAAAAATATGCCCGACCTTAAACAGGAAGCAGGCACAGGTTATTTTAAAACATCGTGGAGTGGTAGTGATATAAAACCAGAGATGGGCAATGTAACTGTAACCAAAAAAGATTCGGGCGTAAGCTGGGGAGCAGTGTACTGGCAATATTTTGAACAGCTTGATAAAATCACTCCAAGCAAAACACCGTTGCAACTTGTAAAAAAATTGTTTATAGAACAGAACACCGCAAGTGGCCCTGTTTTAGTACCAATTGATGAGAAAACACCATTAAGCGTTGGCGATAAAGTAAAGGTGCGCATAGAGTTGCGTGTAGACAGAGACATGCAGTATGTGCATATGAAGGATATGCGTGCATCGGGGTTTGAACCTATAAATGTTATATCGCAATACAAGTACCAGGATGGACTTGGATATTACGAAAGCACCCGCGATGCGGCTACTAACTTCTTTATATCCTACCTGCGTAAAGGCACTTATGTATTTGAATATCCTTTGCGTGTTACCAACAAAGGCAACTTTTCAAACGGCATTACAAGTATACAATGTATGTATGCTCCTGAATTCACAAGCCACTCGGAAGGTATAAGAGTTAAAGTAGTTAAATAATAAACTACGGATAATGAAAAAGCATCTTGCTTAAATCGGCAGGGTGCTTTTTTTTACGTTTTAATTCGTAGTTAAAAATAAGATGGCCCAGGTCGCTCATAAATGGCAGTGCCAACTCGTCATATTGGTAATCATCCGTATTTAAAATTTCCTTTTTGTTGGCAAACATCAACACAGAAAGACAAAACTCTACATGGTCTTTTACATCGACTATATAAGAACAATCGGCTAAAAAGCCGTAGGCTCTGCCCACAATATTAAATGAGCGAACAGCTGTATCGGTAATGGTATCGGTAGTTCCAAAATATATATACTTTTTGTAATTGTCCTTGTAATTTTTTTGGTCATACTGTGGATAGTCACTTTCTCGTGGTAGCATGCTCATGTATTTGTGCAAAAATTCGTAATCATCCTTGGTAAGTTTAAATCTCTTCGAAGGCTCAACACGGTTTGGAAACATGAGAGAAAGCAAAATACTATTCATGTCATCAAAGGGTATATAATTATTCCGCCTGAAATCTTTTGGCGGTAATATCTTTCCATCCTGCATATAACCCTTTCCTATTAAAGTATGCGCTGCTGAATTGGTTATAGGGTTAGCATTGCTATCATCATCTTGTTTATATATTACAGTGGAATCTTCACTCAAAAATGTAAACGGGTTAGTAAGTCGGTTATCGTTGCTGTCGCAGGCACCCGTAAATCTCTGGTTAATCATCACTTTCTTATATCCCATTTCATGCAACCGCTTATTTATATATGCAGGAGTAAGAAATTCGTACAGTCGGTTGTAAGAATAATTATCACTCACCAACAACATCTTTTTTATATAATGTGCAATGCTCGGGTACCTACTCTTTGAGGTTGTATCCCGAAATTGTCTTTTTTGGCAACTGCAGGCGCTATCTACCCAAAGGCGGGTATCCTTGTCGAGCCCTTTTATATTTAGCTTGTTTAACTTTTCAAGAGCCATAGCTACAAGCGGCAATTTTACAAGGCTTGCCGGGTAATAATAATCTCTTCTGGGTTGTGTCAGATAATATTTATGCAAATGCGGCACATTATCGCTATCGCGGGAAATTTGGGTATAGATGGCCTGCAAATGATACTTTGTTGGGTTGACCAACACCTCTGCATACTTTATATGAAAAGAATCGGCCTGAATAAGTTGTTTCAAAATGTTCTTCTGTGCCCAAACGTTTATTTGCGATAGCAAAAACGCAAGACACAAAATACGTTTCGAGTTCATTTTCCTCAGCCTTTATGTTCGGCTTTTATAAGGTTTTGGCTATTGGTTCCCCAGTGGTATCCGAGCGAAAAAGGTAATGGTTTAGGCTTATTAACAGAGGTTGAATCATGGTATGCTTTCATCAAATCATCCTGGAATACGCCGCTGAAATCGCTTACCGGCTTAACATAGCTGCCATATAAAGACACGTTCCATTTACCCTTCTCAAAAGATTTAAACGGAATACCGGTATCATCCTCCAGTACAGTTTGGCTCTTACTCAAAATATCATCGCGCAGCGTACTAAAAAATTTGTAGTGCAGTAAATATGACGCTGATTTAAGATAGGTAACCGATACCGGCATATTATTTATGAAAGCAGTTAGTCCCTTATTCTCTTTTAATCCTCCATCTGCAAGGTCGCACTTCATATAGGTAAGCATTTGTATGCCTGCCGAACTATCCGCGTTGTTTTTAAAATACACTTTTACAAAATCATTAGTGTGCACTGCGGCGCTATCTTTATTAAGGGGCTTGTCGCTGCCGTCATCGTTAAGGTGACAATATTTTACATTGACAACTGTATAATTGCTTCTTACCAGGAAAACGCATATCAGAGCCACTGTACCATTCACGTTTTGCTTTTGCAAATCGGTAAGCATTTTATGTGTGATGAAATAGCTCTTGGTAAATACATCGCCTAAAGAGGTATACACATCATTCAGGTATGTGTCTATCTCTTTCGTTTTCATGTGCTTCAAATCAGGTAACGAACCAGCTCTTTCCAACGCATACAAATGATAATGCTTTGCTTTTGCAAAAAAGGCATTCACGTGTAGAATATCCGGGCCGCTAAGAGGATAGAATACATCAAGGTTTTGCTTGTGCTGTTCCGCCAGTTCGGTAGCTGCCCAATCTCTCATCGGTTTCAGCCTTTTTGTTTCTAAAGGTTCCCAGGCTTTATCAAAATTCTTTGCATGCTTAATCCATAGCGTATCTTTTTCAAGCGAAATCAGATCGCTACCGGGTAATTGTTTCATACCAGCAATGTAGCGGGCTATATCATTAAATTTACGATTGAATGAAACGGTATCATCGGTGGTTTTATTTGTAACAGTAGCACTGGGTGCCACCGCCGCTTTTGGTTGAGCAGAATCCTTTTTACCCGCTCCTAATCCTCTTTCCGCAGGGTTTTGTTTAGGTCCTTGCTCATTGCACGAGAACATTATTGCTCCCGCTAAAATTACAAATAAACTTGCTTTCATTTCTTTTTTCCTGATAAATAAATTATACTGCCTGCTGCTATAGTTGCTAATCCATACAAAGATTCAAGTGGATGTATTTTCATAGTAAACCACAGTGTCCAGCCGCTCAAAATTAAGAAAATAAGCGGTGTTACCGGGTAACCAAATGTTTTATAGGTGGGTTGCAAATCCTTTCGTGTCATTCGCATAATGAATAAACAAAGCACTGTAAGGAAGGTAAACAGGCTTAAAGTGAAGCCTACATAGAGCAAAACTTTATCGAAGGATGAAGTGAATATCAATATTATAGTTATAGCTGCTTGTATGATGGTTGCCGTAACGGGGATATCGTTCTTATTTGTTTTTGCAAGAAAAGCCAGAGGCTTCAAATCCTCACCCATTACTTTTGAAATGCGCGGCCCTGCAAAAACCATTGAACTAACGGAGGACACCATAAGCAGGGCTATCATAATGCCCATAAAATTTCCTCCGTTTGCGCCAAAAATATGGCTACCCGAAATATAACCTACTTCTACCTGGCCTTTCATTTCATTAATAGGGGCAGAATAGAGAAAAACAAAATTGAGTAACACATATAAGGCCATCACTATAACGGTACCTATAATAAGAGATTTAGGAATATTTACTCTTGGATTTTCTATATCGTTTGCCATATAAGCCGAGGCATTCCACCCCGAATATGCATACGAAACAAATATCAGCGAGACGGCAAAAGAAGAACTAAAAATACTTTTCCAGCTTTCGCTTTTAACAGGGTTATCGGCGGGCATTACAGAAATTGGCTGGTGTGTTCCTATTATTAAACCTGCAACAATAAAGAACAGTATCAGTATTATTTTTACTATGGTGGAAATATCCTGAAAACGGGCGCTGCTCTTTAATGAAAAACAGTGGAACAGTGTTGTTACCGCTACAACTATAGCAGCAAGCATTGCAGGATTAACAGCAGGAAAAACTTTATTTGTATATTGGCCCAATGCCATGGCAGCCAATGCCACCGGGGCTGCAAAGCCTACGGTTACAGATATCCAGCCAGATAAAAACCCAACCAGGGGATGAAGAATAACCGACAAATAATGGTATTCACCACCCGAACGGGGCATGGCAGAAGCAAGTTCTCCATAAGATAAGGCACCGCATAAGGCAATTAAGCCACCTACCAACCACAACATTATAATGGCAAAAACCGACTGTATATCTGCCAGCTGAAAGCCCAGGCTGGTAAACACACCTGTGCCTATCATATTGGCTATAACAACCGAAATAGCTGTATATAAAGAGATTTTACGGGTAGTCATTGGTTTATTTCGCGGGTAATAAGCATCAATGTTACAGCTATTCCTTATGCCCGAATCCTACTTAAATAAAAAGTAAACAACAATGAAAAGTTAATATTTCAGTCATCATCCTTAACTGCGAGGGGCATCACAAAACTGCTGTGCTTAGCGGCAGGCACATTAGATTGCATGCCTTTAATAGCCTTCCACAATACTTCATTAAAGGCCTGTTCAGGCACTCCATCCTCGTGCTTAAAATTAAATTTATCCGACTTACGCATCAGGTCGTTATAGGCAACATTGCGGTCGTCAATGTTTATATTGCTTGGCTTTGAAATGTAGGGTATTATATTAATGCTATCGGTAAACGACCTCCACATAGGTACAGCGGCTGCGTCGTATTGGCTCATCGGTGGTAAGCCTAAAATAAGTTCCACCGTATGTAACATAGATGAAGTGGAATACATAGTATGGTCTGCATAATTATGTTTTATATAGGGGCTTATTACATAAGCTGTGCTGCGATGGGCATCGACATGGTCGGGGCCATCCTGGGCATCATCTTCCAAAACAAACACGGCACATTGTTTCCATATCGGGCTTTGCGAAAGGTGTTCTATTAATTTTCCTAATGCCTGGTCGTTATCGGCTACCGAAGCAAAAGGAGTAAACGCATTTTTAGCAAGCCCGCTGGTATGGTCATTAGGTAGGTATACAATGCTGAATTGAGGTACCGCATTCGCAGCCACTAAAGAATCAAAGTCTTTTTCCCAAACCTTTTCCCTATCCACATCATGGTAAGCAAGGTTCCAGCCCTTGTATGTGGCGCAGGTATGGCTCGCCAAATTTTTAAGATAAACCTTGCCATTATTATCATCACGGAACTCACCATAATTACGAAAGCTGACATTATGTTGAAGGCAATTATCCCATATAAAGCCACTTTTGGGCAAAGCTATTTTCCGGTTGCCCGAATAATCATAAGTACCCCCACGGCCTCCGTAGCTTGTGGGCCATGTTTTTTCAATATAATCGTTTGCATATGCAGCCATTGTCCAGTTATGCCCATCGGCGCTTACTTCGGCATCTACATAAAAATTATCCAGCAGTACGAATTCGCTTGCCAGGGCATGTTGGTTAGGCGTAATTTTTGCCGGAAATAAGCAAAGAGATGTATCTCCATTTCCCTTCGGCATATCACCCAGCACCTGGTCGTACGTACGGTTTTCCTTCATTACATAAAATACATATTTAATGGGCGATGGCATTCCTACTTTTGCAGGTATAGGATTACCCACAGGTATATCGCTACTCATAGCTTTATCTTTATTATACGGAGTGTTTCCATACACGGCCAAAGAATACTCTGCTAATTGCTTATCATCGGGCATAGGTATAATGCTCATGGTCCCTGTAAAAAGTCCTCCTATATATTGCTCCTTATGGGGTTTGTTTTTATCTCCTTGTTTATAGTTGGTTTCTTCATTTTTATTGGTCGGGTTTGGGCCATAAGGGTTAGCCATAGAAGAAAAACCTTTGCCATTAGTTACCCATATTTCGCCTTTAATTACCCTTACGCAGGTAGGGTACCAACCCGTAGGTATAAATCCTTTAGAAGCGCTTTTACCCGGATGTGTTACATCAAAAACAGCAAGGCAATTGTTATCGGCATTGGCTATATACAGGGTTTTATCGTCTACACTTAAGCCTACACTATTTGTTGTGCTTCCTTCGGGCGCGTCAGGGTAAAGAGCCGCATTAAGAGTTTCTATAGTTTGTTTCTTTTCTGTAGATATCACTGAAACCGAGTTATCGTTGGCATTGGCTACAAACAAGTACTTTCCATCTTTAGTAATAGCCATATCGTTAGGATTGCTTCCTACAGTAATAATAGTTTCAGTAGTATCTTTCTTCGTATCATAAACCAATACTTCTCGTCCACCCCATATACTTATGTATAGTTTCTTTTTGTCGGGTGAGAGAAGACAAGTATATGCTTCAGCCGGCAATTTTTGCCTGCGTATTACTTTATTTGAAGCTGTATTTAAAATATATAGGGCGCTATCTTCTTTCGTAACTACATACAACCTGCTATTCTTGTCATCCACACAAAGGCCGGTTGGAGATATTTTATTGGGCCAACGCTGGCCAAGTGATAAAGTATCTTTAAAAACCATTTTGCCATTCTCTATATTATATCTTACTATATTATTGGTATTACCCCCCGATGCATACAACTGTTTTCCATTAGCGCTAAAGGCAAGCCCCAACCACGATGCTACAATGGGCATACTATCGCAACGTTTTTCGGTACGGGTATCTATAAGCATAATAGATTGATCGCTTTGCCCGTTATTGGTTACGGCAGCGTAATCGCCTGTTGAGCTAAGTGCTATGTTCAAAGGCAAATCTCCCAATCCCAACTTCTTACCTACGGGGGTTAAACGCCACCCGTTAGGCAGTTCAACCCTATTGGCTTCCATTTCTTTTAAAGATTGGGCATATCCTACTATTCCTAATAATAGGAAGCAGATAAATAATGAATATTTTATTTTAAACATGATGCGTGTATATGGGTCCTAAGTAAGCCAATTTAAGTTAATTATACCTTAAGAAGACGTCTAACTGGTAAAAACCAAGCCTATTTATGCCTTCTTCACCTTATTTTATATCTATCAGCGTAAAACTTTACTTACTTTTAAAGCAAAATCTCTCAGGGGTCGTCTACCTAAAAAATGAGAGATATGATTGCAATACCATTGGCTGAAGAAAAGAGTCAAAATATTATACAAGCAGTTCAGGACTACGGCAAAAGGCTTTTCAGTTTTATACGCGGAAGGGTAAAAAGCGACGAAGATGCTGAAGATATACTACAAGATGTGTGGTACCAGTTTAGCAATGCGGTAGATACCGAACCTATACAACAAGTTAGTGCCTGGTTGTTTACCGTAGCACGTAATAAAATAACTGACAAGTACCGCAAGAAAAAATCGGTTAGTATAGAGGACTTTGTTTATGAAGACGAAGACGGCGAAGTAAATTATAAAGACCTTTTATTGGCCGACCCCACCACCCCCGAAGATACTGAATTGCGCAAGCTTTTTTGGGAAGAACTTTTTAAAGCGCTGGATGAATTGCCTGAAGAACAAAAACAGGTGTTTATTTGGAATGAACTGGAGGATATGACCTTCAAAGAAATTTCTGAAAAAACAGGCGAAAACATCAAAACCCTTATATCACGCAAACGCTATGCTGTAAGCTTTTTACGCAAGCGTTTAGAGAATATATATACAGACTTATTAACCTTTTAAAACAACGAAAAATGAATGAAGAAATGAAAAACACCGAAAAAAGAGGCTGGCGCTGCGGACCAAGATGGTTCCTGTTTCCTATCCTTGGGGCAGCTGCAGTATTTGGCTTTGGTGCCATTGTAATGTACCTGTGGAACTGGATTATGCCGGCAATATTTACCAGCCTTGGCCCTATTGATTTATGGCATGCTATAGGCTTACTTATTCTTTCTAAAATACTATTTGGCGGTTTCCGGAAGGGAGGCTGGGGCGGCAGGTGTGGTTGCGGCCGTGGCTACGGATGGAGAGGCCAAAGAGGTATGTACTGGAAAGAAAAATGGATGAACATGAGTGAAGAAGAAAAAGAAAAGTTTAAAGACGAGTGGAAAAAAAGATGTGGCTCTGAAAATTGCTAAATAGTAACTCAATCATCATAGAAAAGAGGGGCTGCAAAGCCCCTTTTTTATTATTTATTCGGCAAATAGTAGGGCTAAAATGGAATAAACAGCTTACTTTTACTGTTATATACCCTTTACCTTATAGATGAAATATTCGCAAAAAACCAAGTGGAAGCTATTGCTGGTTGTATTTGCTGTTATTATAGTGGGTGCATCTTTATGGTATTCCAACCTATTGGTTCGTAAAATAGAAGATGAGGAACGTGTTAAAGTACGCCTGTGGGCCGATGCAATTCAGCGTAAGGCACGCCTTGTAAAATACGCCAACGACCTGTTTAACCAAATTGGCGCCGACGAAAGAAAAAAAGTACAATTGTGGGCCGATGCAACCAAAATGCTGGCCAGCCCAACTGTATCTATGGCCGATTTAAGTTTCATTTTCGAGCTTGTAAAAAACAATGAAAATATCCCGGTTATACTTACAGATAATAATAATCATATTGTATCTACCCGCAACCTGCCCGATTCATCAAAACAAAATGATTCGGCGTACATAAAAAAGCAACTGGCACAAATGCGCCAGCAACACGAACCCATTCAGATTGATATTTACAAAGGACAGAAAAATTTTTTGTATTACGAAGATTCGCGGGTGTTTTCTGAATTAAAGGGAATACTTAACGACCTCTCCACATCCTTTTATTCCGAAGTGGTAGAAAACCTGGCATCCGTTCCGGTAATACTTACCGATTCCACGAAACAAAAAATATTGCAGGGCAATATAGATTCTGTGCATTTGCATAACCCTGAATCTTTTAAAAAGCTTATTGCAAGCATGGAAGAAAGTAACCCACCTATTGTAATACAATTGGGTGAAGGGGGCAAACAATACATTTTTTACGAGGAGTCTTCTTTGTCGCAGGAACTACGATATTTCCCTTATGTAGTTATAAGCATCATGGGATTATTTATTTTCTTCGGATACTTTTTATTCAATACTGCACGCCGCAGCGAACAAAACAGGGTATGGGTAGGCCTTGCCAAAGAAACGGCCCATCAATTGGGCACTCCTCTTTCTTCTCTTATGGCTTGGGTAGAATACCTAAGAGAAAAGGATATGAGCATTGCCGATGAATTACAAAAGGATGTAAAAAGACTTGAAACTATAACCAGCCGTTTTTCTAAAATAGGTTCTTCTCCTCAATTAGAGCCCTTGGATGTATCTACTGTACTAGAAGAGTCTATCGATTATTTTAAAGTTCGTACCTCGCAAAAAGTAAAATTCAATTTTAATATAGCTCCCTTAACCGATACAGTAGCACCTATTAATGCACCTTTATTTTCATGGGTGATAGAAAACCTTTTCCGCAATGCAATTGATGCCATGGCAGGTGCGGGTACTCTGTCTATTGAAGTTAGCGAACAACCCGAAACATTGTTTATCGATGTGAGTGATACTGGTAAGGGCATTCCAAAATCGAATTTTAAAACAGTATTTGAGCCCGGGTTCACGACTAAAGAAAGAGGATGGGGGCTTGGACTATCGCTATGTAAACGTATTATTAAAGATTATCACGGAGGCCGGATATTTGTAAAAAACTCCGAATTAAACAAAGGCACCACGTTCCGCATTGCCTTAAAAAAATAAACTATGAGCGGAATATATATTCACATTCCTTTTTGCAAAAAGGCTTGCCATTACTGCGATTTTCATTTTTCTACGTCTCTTCAAAATAAAGCGGCTATTGTAAATGCCATCTGTTTTGAAATTGAATTAAGAAAAGACTACCTGGCCGATAAAAACATAAGCACCCTGTATTTTGGCGGTGGTACACCATCATTGTTAGGCAGCGATGAACTTAAAAACATAATAAATGCTGTAACCCGCCACTTTAGTTTAGATGCTAAAGCAGAGATCACTCTTGAGGCAAACCCTGACGATTTAAGTAGTTCAAAACTTCAGGAATTAAAAAATGCGGGAATTAACCGCTTAAGCATAGGCATACAATCTTTCCATGATGAAGATTTGATACTTATGAATCGAACTCATAACAGTGAACAAGCGGTAAAAGCAGTGAAAGAAGCCCAAAAGGCAAGATTCGAAAATATCAGTATCGACCTGATATATGGTTTGCCCAATTTAAGTAACGAGAGATGGGCACAAAACTTGCAAAAAGCTTTCGAGCTTGAAGTTCCTCACCTTTCAGCATATAACCTGACTATAGAGAAGAAAACTGCTTTGGCCGAACTGGTTAAAAAGAAAAAAGTAATTCTTCCGCCCGAACAGGTTTCAATAGAACAGTTCAATATACTAACTGAAGAGGCACAGAAAAATGGATTTATCCATTACGAAATATCAAATTTTTGTAAGGAGGATATGTACTCCAAACATAATAGCAGCTATTGGAAGAATGCACAATACCTTGGCATAGGCCCCTCTGCACATTCATACAATGGTAGTTCGCGCCGATGGAACGTGGGAAACAACTCTCTTTACTTAAGAAATGCAGACAAAACCGCTTCGTGGTTTGAAGAGGAAATTCTTACAGAAGAAGATAAATACAATGAGTATATCATGACACGATTGAGAACTATTTGGGGCATTGACCTTGGAGTTGTAAAAAAGAATTTTGGCGAAGATAAACTTGCAAACCTGCTTACTCTTTCAAAGGATTATATTTCCTCAGGGCATATTCTGCATAAGGAGGAAAATATAATTTTGACGCAAAAGGGTAAACTGTTAGCCGATAAAATAGCTTCTGATTTATTTGTATAAAGCATGTTTGTAAACATCCAGCATAAAGGAAAATCGTATAAAGCAGACTTTAGCAAGCCTATAGATATTTCTATTCCACTGCGTGCGGGCAAGCACAATGTTAATGCCTGGCATGCCGAACCGGTAAAAATAGAACCTGTAAAAGCGGGTGACTGGATTGGCGAAGTAAAATCGGGTGGCTCGGTAAACTTTCGCAATATTGCATTTAACCCGCATGGTAATGGTACCCATACCGAATGCGTGGGGCACATTAGTAAGGAAGATTATAGTGTGAATAATTCCCTGAAAACATTTTTTTTTATCGCTGAAGTTATCAGCATATTGCCCGATGAACTTGCAAACGGAGATTTTGTCATTACCGATGCACACCTTAAGAACTGTTTGGATGAAAAACTTCCGGAAGCTCTGATAATCCGTACCATTTCAAATCCTGCTTCAAAAAGGGAGATGCAATATTCAAATACAAACCCACCTTACCTAACCGCTGACGCAATGAAGCATGTTGTTTCTTTAGGAATACAGCATCTGCTCATCGACCTTCCTTCGGTAGATAAAGAAAACGACGGAGGCCTTACGGCGTGTCATCACATTTTCTGGAACTACCCGGCAAAACCCGATACTGGCAAAACTATTACCGAACTTATTTATGTACCCAACGATGTTTTAGATGGTACCTATCTGCTCAATATGCAAATTGCAAGCTTCGAAAACGACGCAACACCGAGTAAACCTATACTATATAAGGTAGTTTTATAAACAAAACAGGGCGACAAATGCCGCCCTGTTCCTTATTCTATTTTAATTATTTATTTAAGTAGGCTAACCTTGCCCATGTAGTTATGTCCCTTGCCGATGGCATCAATAATATCAATTACATATACATAAGTATCTTCCTGGCACAATATATGGCTTATGCTACCATCCCATCCTGTACTAAGGTCACTGGTATGGAATATTAAATTTCCCCACCGGTTAAAAATATACATGTCGTAAGTGCGTATATAAGTACCTCTTGGTAAGAATATATCATTTTTGCCGTCTCCATTCGGAGAGAAGGCATCCGGTATATAGAAGGTATACGCAGGTTTAATATACACACATTGCGTTGTACTATCAATACATCCTTTACCATTTACAACCTTAAGTGTAGCGCAATACGTTCCGGTATCGGCAAACGTGCGGGTAACATTTTTAGTATATGCTATGCTGTCATCCGAAAAACGCCATGTAAAATACATAATGCTATCATGTTGTCCCGGATTAGATGTGTTGTTAAAATTCACAATAGGGTTAAGTATATCTGTAGTTAAAGGAGAAGGCGTAAATATGGCACGTGGGTCGCCGTAAACGGTTATCATATTATTGATAGTTTGGGTAGATTTACAGCCGCTGTCTGACGTTACAACCAATTTTACCGGGTAGAACCCATAGTTATTATAACAGAATTGCGGATTGGCTCCACTTCCTGTATCAGCAGGTGTACCAAAGTTCCACGACCATTTAACGTTATTGCCATGAACTATAGTGCTGTGATTTGTAAAGTTTACACAAAGCGGCGCACAACCAGCTAAAGAATCTGCCGAGAACGACACAACAGGATTTGGATTAACCGTTATTTTCTCTTTAGTTGTATCCGAGCATCCGTTGCTACTTATAACTACCAATTGCGTATTATAGGTACCCCAGGTAGCATAGGTATGTTGTGTGTTTGGTGTACCCGAAGTTCCGCCATCGCCAAATGTCCATTGCCAGGTTGCAAGTGTTCCTCCACCGCCTATTGTAGTACCATCAACAAATTGAGTGGTTGCGCCCAAACAGGTTTTGCTTGCCGTATATTTTACAACAGGTGCGGGGTACACTAAAATTATTTTAGTAATTGTAGAATCACAGCCTGCTGAAGTTTGTGCAGTTAATGAAACTGTGTACGTACCTGATGTAGTAAACTTATGCGCAGGGTTTTGTAAAACCGATGTGTTGTTAACTCCGGAAGGAGGATCGCCAAAATTCCAGCTAAGTCCGGATATAGCTCCGCCACCCAGCATTGTAGAAAGGTTGTGGAAGTTATTACTATCCCCGGAGCAGACGGAGTCTCCTGTAAAATTCGCGACGGCTATTGGATTTACAGTAATTGTTTGCGTAGTATCCATCACGCAATTGGACGCTGAAGTAGTAGTAAATTTCACAGTATACGTTCCGGGAGCGCTAAATTTGTGGGTAGGATTTTGCAAAAGCGAAGAATCGCTGGGACCCGAACCCGGATCGCCAAAGTTCCAATCCCATTTAATAGCCTGGCCCGATGACGAATCGTGAAACACAATTGTTCGGCCCAAACATGCTACAGGAGGCCTTAAACTAAAATGAGGAGTATCAACACCCAATGTAAAATTCAGAGAATCGTATCCGGGGCAAAATCCATTGGAGCTATATGCAATCAGTGTTACCTGGTAAGTACCATTAGGACTTGGGAAAACAAATGATTTAGTTGCACTGGTGGTCGAAAACCATGAACCGAGATAATTTGTATAATTATTGCTGTAAAAAGTCCAGTTATATTCAAATACATTAGTGCTATCATCAGCATGGAAGGTAACAGTATCTGAACCACAACGAATAGGATTCATCACTATATGTTCAACCGGAGTCGAATCTATTGTTATTACCTGTATTGCAGAATCGGGGCAACGGGTATTAGTTACTTTTAAGGATACTGTATACGTTCCGGGCTGGGCATAGGTATGGGTAGTAAATTGCACGGTTGAAGTATCCTGCGAAGGAGGGCAATGTGGGTCGCCAAAATTCCAAATATAATGTCCGCCGCCCTGTGATATGTTATCGAAATTAGTAGGTTGGCCGGAACAGAAACTGAATACGGACATACTAGGCAAATATGTACTATCTACTATTACGGTAAGTGTGGTATCAGCACCGCAGCCATTATGTACTGCCTTCAATTTTACATGATAAACTCCACCTACGGGGAATGTCCATAAAGGGTTAACGTGAGAGCTATCTTCTATATGCCCATTGTCATAAAAATCCCAATAGTATGTATTGCCGTTTAACGGATTTGTAAGGTTCGTAAACAATGTTGGTACTCCTGCGCACACCGTATCTGTATTAAAGAAAGGAACAGGGGGCGGGCCAGGAGCAGAAGGAATATTAATACTTAAAGTATCAGCACAAGTGGGCCCTGCCGTACTTACAACAATAACTTTATAAGTACCGGGACAAGTTACATAACAGCTTTGTTGGTTATTAGGGCCTGATATACAAGGGCCGCTCCAGGTATAAGATGCAGCACCCGGAGGCGCAGTAAGCGTTATAGAAGTTTGTCCACAAAAAGCAGGCGATGATGATGCGAGTTTTAAATCACTACATGAACACGCCACATACGCATATCCAAAATGGCCGCCGGCATAGCAGTCCGATGCTTCAAACGACACAGTAACGCAATGGCCTACATATGCTTGTAAGGGTACAAATACAGTAGTCCACGATTTGCAACTTACGCTATCAAAACTTTGTGGATAAAAGAAACTTTTAAAGCCGGGCAAAGATCCATTATTTACTACTACGTACTGTCCGCAACCGGGTATAGGATTACCGTTAGAATCTAACACCTGCATTTGAAACCATGGTTGTTCCCAACCAAGGTGACCGGCTTGTTCAAGTATAACTGCGTATTGTATAGTTAAAACAGGATTATTACCGGTAATATAAAACGAGTTGGTAACTTCTGCCACACCAAGGTTGGTTCCTGTACTATCGCCAACACGTATTGAATAATTACCCATAGGCGGCACAACCGGAATAAAAGCTCCGCAGACAGGGTCTACCCCATTGCCAGACATAAGTGCTACCTGGTCAGTATTAGTATTAGGATCGAATGCCGACCTGGTAACCGCGCCACACGCCCCGCCTGTTAAGGCCGATGTTGCCTGTGTAAACTGGGTAGATTGGTTAACAGCATAATATGCATTCCATCCGGCTAATGTTCCGTTTGAGCAATCAATATTAAAACAAGCGGGGTTGCAAATACCCAATATTTGCCCATGTAATCCACCATTATTGCCGCGGTTACCTTGCGTGTATTCCGCTAAGGTGTTAGGGAAATTGTTTTTTACATTTAAATACTGCTTATATAATGGCAGATATTTCTTTTTAAGCTGTGAAAAAAACTTAGCAGCCTCTACACTATGCATTTTCCCTTCTTCCGCAAGCCTGAAAAACACACCCCTGTCTTTATAAAAAATACTTTGGTTATAGTTTAAAAACATTTCAAAATCTGGCTGGTTGGCTTTAGTAGCCTGCTTAAAGTCATTGGCCCAGTTCGTCTCATTATCTGTCCACAATTTTTCTAAAGCTTCGCCCCTAACTGCATTTTGAGAAATGGAAATGAAAGGCAAAAGGATTAACAAACATCCTATAAACCAAGATTTACAAAAATACTTTAAGCTAGACATTGTTTGCATCCACATTGCTATTTGGAGTAAAAAAGACAAAATTTTCATACCAAATGTAGTACTTTTTCGACCAAATGGCAATTATGGACCTTTTTTTTTCAAATAGCCCAGTTAATTCCCTTTTTAAGTAGCGATAGTGTATGGCCTTCAGGGCTTTCAGCAGTTGGAATTACGTTATACTCCCATTTGGCCTGAGGTGGTAAGCTCATCAGTATAGATTCTGTTCTTCCGTTCGTAAAAAGGCCAAATTTTGTACCTCTGTCGTGCACCAAATTAAATTCGGCATAGCGCCCTCTTCTTAAAAGTTGCCAATTGCGATTTTGATCTGTGTACTCTTTGTCTTTATGCTTTAAAATCAACGGTGTATATAAATTTAAAAAGCTTTTGCCTATATCTATAACAAATGCAAATCTTTGTTCAATACTAATATCATTGGCAGCTGCCATTCTATCGAAAAAAATGCCTCCAATTCCACGGGTTTCATTACGATGACTGATATAAAAATAGTTATCGGCCCAGGTTTTAAATTCGGGGTAATATGATGGGTTATGGCTATCGCATACCTTTTTTAAATGGGTATGAAAAAACTTTGCATCCTCTTCAAATACATAATGCGGAGTAAGGTCAATACCTCCACCAAACCAACTTAAATGTCCTGCTTCAAAATATCGGACATTCATGTGTATAATAGGTACGAAGGGGTTCAATGGATGTATAACTATAGATACTCCAGTTGCAAAAAAAGATAATTCGCTTGATGACGGTAACTCAAGTTCCTTCTTTAAAAAATCGGGGCATTTGCCAAATACTGCGGAGAAATTAACCCCCCCCTTTTCAATTACATTACCATTTACAATAACCCGAGTAACGCCGCCGCCACCTTCGGGGCGAGTCCATAAATCCTCCTTAAATTTCGATTTACCTTCATGTTCTTCGAGCCCGTAACAAATTTCATCCTGCAATTCATGAAAAAATTCTTCTATCTCTGTTCTTTTTAGCATTGCCAGTTATTTAAGGGTAAAATTACGTTTTATTATAAATACTATAGATTTTCCAGTGTTGGGGGCTTTTTTATGTTCTTTATCAAAATCAATTATGCATTCTGCTCAACCAAACGGGCATTCTACTCAATCAACCGGGCCAACCGCTAAATAGCACTTTATCCGTATCACATGCGCATTACATTTGTTGTTATTAAGCGGGCCAATCACTAAACTAAGACCACACATCCTTGCCCTCTTAAATAGATGATTTAGGGATTAATCACAGAAAAGAAGGGCAAGGATGTTCTTTAGGCTATCACCAATACCTGTAATCCATAACTTTCCGCCTTAAACAGTTTAAGTAGGCCATTCTCTTAGTAAATGCTCTTGTTGGCGTTTATACTTACATTTGTAGACTTAAAACTCACAAAATTGCTAAGAAGTTTTATAAATAGAACCATACCCATTACACGCATAAAAATATTTATTGCCAAAATACTTTATTCTGGAGTGATTATTTTTTATGGTAAGAAAAAACGCTTAATAAAACGGAACGAAATTAATTTTGAGGTTGACCTTTCAGAAGGTATTGACCTTTCTTTATTTCTATTCGGCAATTACCAAAGACATGTTACCAGAAGTAAGTTGTTGTACTTATCCAATGACGCTATAATAATAGATGTGGGTGCAAATTTTGGTGTTATGACCTTGCAATTTGCGTTGGCTTCATCAAGGGGTAAGGTATATTCTTTTGAACCAGCCTTGCCCATTTTAGAAAAACTTAAAAAAAATCTTACGCTTAATCCCGGGCTGGCATCCAGGATTACAGTATTTAATTCCTTTGTCTCAGCTAAATCTCAAAAGGATCCGGGAATTAAAGCTTATGCAAGCTGGAAATTGGATAGTACTGCAAATACTATTGATGAGCATCCTGACCACTTGGGCACGCAACTTCCTACCGATGGTGTACCAGCAATTTCTCTCGATGATTTTTGCTTAAATGAACAAATTTCAAAGCTTGATTTTATTAAGATTGATACAGATGGACATGAATACGAAGTTTTGCTGGGAGCTAAAGTTTGTATTAAAAAATATCGTCCTCAATTAATTTTTGAAATCAGCATATACGCTATGATTGAAAAGAATATTGATTTTTCTTTTTATTCCAACTATTTTAATGAATTAAATTATTCTCTGCACAATTCGGCAAATGGTAAACTGATAACTATGAAAAATTACAGGAATCATATACCACGTAAAGGAACTATTGACATTATTGCAATTCCCGCTGCTGTTAAATAACCAGTAAGCGAAATATTTATTTATCTAAAACTATTTTAACCAACGTGCTTATATATCCAGGTCTAGGGATAAACTCTGCATTTTGTGCACTATTTTCTTTGGTTACTTTAGGTAAATTATAGTATGGCACCGCTGGAAATCTGTGATGTGATAAATGTTCACTAAAGCCATATGCGCCAAAAACATAGCGTGTGAATAGATTGCTTTTAAAATTTCTTATTGCTGCAAATCCAACAGTGGTACTTCCATCACTATTTATCTGATGTTCCGCTATGGCCCTAAGGGTGCTTACAATTATAGTTACATTCATTAATGCGTACATATAGCTTGCATAACTTATTATAAAAAGAATTATACTACGTAGTATATCGTAATGGGTAACAAGCAAAGCACATAAAAAAAGTGAAGCCATAAATACAGATTGGGTTACAATTGTACGTACCATCCAATTTACTTTAACCTGCGACTTTATTTTACTGTTCGAATCTTTAAACTGGTGCGCAAATCTTTTGAATGCTTCAATCATCAAAAAAGAACGCAGTATAAAAAGAAAAAAATTCATGCCTTTTATATTTACAAAATATGCGTGTTTTGTTTCTCCCTCAACACCAATATAAGTATGATGCCCCCAATGACGTACCTTATATACCTCGAAATTTGTAAAAAACAGCGGTCCCAAAACCCAGTTACCTAGCATTTCGTTCCATGATTTATGCTTAAAAATATGGTTATGGCCTGTTTCGTGCATGATATGCAGTATACCGTGCATACTAATGCCAAATAACAATGTACATATAATAGTTAGGCCCCAATGAAACGGGAAAAAAATATTTAGATAAACTAAGGACATTACAACCAATATGTGTAATGAGGTTATGCATAAGGATATTATATCCGGCCTCTTTTCCAGCAACCTTCTATCCATTGGTACCTTTTATAGCGCAAAAATTAACAATACCGGGCTTTATCATATCTAACGGATAACATAGTATAGCAATCCCCACAAAAAAAAGCCATTTTGTTCCTTTTCTGACAATAATTCCTCCATCAGGTGAATTAAACAAGGTGGGAAAACTGATTCCATAACCTGCGGGATTAAATGCTACTGTCACCGCAACACCAGTTAATCCTATTCTTTTAAACAATATTTGTAAAGATCTCTTTGAAAATACAACTGTATGCCTTGGCGCATGAAAACCAGCCCATTTAATTCCAAAAATTGAGCGTTCAACGCTGTCCGTATTTGGGGTTTGACCCTCTAAAACACCTCCCGCTTCCAGCTTTGAGGCAAGCCCATTTACGGTTTCATAAGGGTCGGGCAAATGTTCGATAACATGGTTCATTGTAATAATTGTACAAAGTGGTATGTTTTTAAGCATAAAATCTACACTGCCTTTGTATATTATTATGTTATTCCCCCTTTTAATAACCTCATCCTTTTCTCCAATTTCATATCCATACAACTGCGCCTCTGGCTTTTTTTCGGCCACAAACGCCAGGAAAGACCCATCACCACATCCATAATCAAGCAATGTAAATTTATTTCTTTTCTCAATTAGTTTATGCAATCTTCTCAAACGGCTTCCGCTTTTCATTTTACCTATCAGGCTTTTATTATCCATACTATGATAATTTGCAGGATAATATCCGGCAAGTGTCTTTAAATCAGGCATTGGCACCTGAAAAAAACAGTGGCAATTATAGCAATAGTAATAGGTATTTTTATAAGGTAATCCGTATTCATTATCAGGAATAGCGATAGGATTTCCAACATTATTTGAATTACAAATAGGACATTCCAAAGCTTTTGTATCTGCCATTAGTGCTATCTATATAAGAATATGCAAGTTTACGCAATAATATGTTTTAAGCTACTGCATTGGTTTTGTTTTTTTGCCTTGCGCTCGCTTTGCTTTAAGCATATCGTAGCCATAGGCCGCCAAAATACAAATAAATGGTACCAGGGCCAATTTATACCTGTACATGCCAATTACGCCAATAAGCCCCGCCCAATAAATCATTGTTAAGATACTTAACAAAATAAAAATCAAGTTTCGGTAACGAATCAATTGGATACCACCATAAAGAGCTCCGACATATTGTGTGGCCATTATCAACAATATTAATAAACCTAACAGTGCTTGTTTTTTATTAGCCGAAAAGTTCAGTATTATCCTATGCATGCTTACTGTAGCTATTTCTTTGGCGGGGTTATTATTTGTCCACCCGAACGTATTTGCCATGCCAATATTACCCAAAGACAAAAATACATTCATGGCTCCCTGCAAATGCGTTTTAAGGTATAACCATTTATGCTTCAGAATAAAATCATATGTAAGTTTTTTATATATAGCATCTTTATCGAAAGGATTCTCCGTAGCCTTAAATCCTGCCGAATCTGCACTTTTTTGCAATTCAACCCTTATTGAATCTAAATTTCTGTGCGATACTTTTTGTTCCGTCATCGCCACATTATACATAACAAATGAATCGCCTGCCTGCACGCTAAGCGACCAATGATTGAATAACTTATGGTTCCGATACGCCCAAGTTCCAATAACAGATAAATAGATAACACCAAATAATAAAGCGCTCTTGAATTTCCACGTCCATAACCTTTTATAAAAAAAGAAAAAGAAAAACATTAGTATGGCCGGGTACAACATCGCAATTGGTTTTATAAGGCAGTCGACTCCCATTAAAAAAGCACTTAGTGCTATAAATAAAATTTTATTATTTATTACACCTTTAAAAAACCAAAAAACAGCCAACAAAAAAATAGTAACAAATATAGTGTCGGGCAGCAACTGGTTGGCCAGGTAAGCCGAATGAATATCAATTGAATAAAGCAAACTGGCTAAAACTGATACGTTCTTTTTTTGAAAAAATAAATTAGCCAGTCTGTACACCATTATAACAGAAAAAAGGCTAAACAGTATCTGAATAAAAATGCCTATAAATGGTTTTATCCCCGTAAACTTATATATTAATGCAAGAAATGTAGGGTAACCAGGCATCCATAGTATATCAGGATATGTGCATAAAAAACAGGTAGCCCTAAATTCTGAAAAACCGTTAATGTCTACATTTCTTTCTTGTGGGGCGTAACTATTATAATGCGTAAGATTTTCAGCCACCCCTTCGTAACCTTGAGAATCACTTATTACTATTTTAGTCGTTTCTACTTCTTTTTGCCACGGGGATATGTATAAAAACATCCCCAGTTTAATTACAAAGTTTAAAAGAACAATATAAAATAGCGGATGCTTAATAATTTCTTTTGACGAAAGCATAATCTATCTACTAAAATACTTCTATTATCATTTTACAATCCTAACAAAACCTCCGAAAGGTCTTTACCGAAAAGTAGCCTTACCGGATCTTCTACCAGTTGCTTAACCTTAACCAGGAAGCTAACCGATTCTCTACCATCAATAATGCGATGGTCGTAAGAAAGGGCTATATACATCATAGGGCGAATTTCTACTTTACCTTTTATTGCCATGGGGCGTTCCACTATGTTATGCATACCTAATATAGCACTTTGCGGTGGGTTAATAATGGGTGTTGACATAAGCGATCCGAATACCCCGCCATTGGTAATGGTAAATGTACCTCCACTCATTTCATCCAACGACAAACGGTTTTCGCGTGCTTTAACAGCGAGGTCTTTTATAGTAGATTCTACCTGTGCTATGCTCATCATTTCAGCATTACGCAGGATGGGTACAACAAGCCCCTTCGGTGCGCTTACCGCAATACCTACATCAGCATACTTATGGTATACTATTTCTTCCCCATCTATCATGGCATTTACAGCAGGGAATTCCATTAACGCTTCGGTTACGGCTTTAGTAAAGATGGACATAAAGCCTAATCTTACTCCATATTTCTCCTCAAATTTTTTGCCATACTTATCTCTTAGTGCCATAATAGCACTCATGTCCACCTCGTTAAACGTGGTTAACATGGCTGTTTGATTTTTTACAGCAACCAAACGTTGTGCCAGTTTTTTACGCAGTGCTGATAACTTCTGCCTGTCAACATCACGCGTGCCCTCAGTTGGGGTACTACCTGGCTTAAATCCATTAGCCAGGGCGTTCATCACATCTGTTTTAGTTATACGGCCTTCTTTGCCGGTGCCATTTAAAGCATTTGCTGGCACTTTGTTTTCATCCATCATCTTTTTTGCAGCAGGTGAAGGGGTTCCTTTTGCATAAGATGTTGATTGAGGTTGAGATTCAGTTTGAGGTTTAGCTGCAGGGGTACTGGCAACTGTTGCTTTCTGCTCTTTAGGTTTGCCATTAGTTTCAGCAGGCTTGGTTGCAGGCGCTTTTGCATCAGTATCTACTTTTGCAATAACACTGCCCACTTTTACTGTATCCCCATCTTTAGCTAAAAGCTTTACCTGGCCTGCTTGTTCGCTGGTAACGGTAAGCGTAGCCTTGTCTGAATCTATTTCACATATTTCTTCGTCTTTCCACACGTAGTCACCGTCTTTTTTTAGCCAACGTGCTATCTGCACTTCACTGATGGATTCTCCGGGGCTGGGTACTTTAATGTCTGCTATCATTGGTACGTTTAGGTTTAAATGTGTTTTATTTCACCAATACTTTTCCGAATGCCTTATCAAGTATGGTTTGTTTTTCCTTTTCACTTTGTTTTTTTGCTCCTGTTGCCGGGCTTGCACTTTCGGGGCGGGATATACACGTGAATTTTACTTCATTCACCATGCGAGTAATGTATAGCCATGCTCCCATATTTTCGGGTTCTTCCTGCACCCACACATATTCTTTAGCCTTTTTATATTTAGCTAACACAGCATTAAACTGCTTACGCGGAAAGGGATAAAGCTGCTCCATACGAATAAGCGCCACCTCATCGCTGCCCGATTTTTCTTTTGCATCCAGCAAATCGTAATATACCTTGCCACAACAAAAAATAAGCTTTGTGGCAGATGTGTTGCCATCATCAATTATTTCTGTAAAGCCACCTTTGGTAAAGTCAGTAATTTTAGAAACACATTTGGGATGACGCAGTAGGCTTTTCGGGGTAAATGCTATAAGTGGCTTGCGGAATGGTACATGCAACTGCCTGCGTAGAGCATGAAAGTGGTTGGCCGGAGTAGTAGCATTAATTACATACAAGTTGTTTTGCGCGCAAAGCATCAAAAACCTTTCCATGCGTGCACTGGAGTGTTCTGCTCCCTGTCCTTCATAGCCATGAGGAAGGAGAACGCAAATGTTATTCATACGCCTCCATTTATCTTCAGCACTGCTTATGTATTGGTCAATTACTATCTGGGCACCATTTGCAAAATCGCCAAACTGTGCCTCCCAAATAGTAAGTGAATTTGGCGATGCCATGGCGTACCCATATTCAAAACCCAGCACTGCATATTCAGAAAGATGTGAGTTGTATATTTCAAATTCTGCCTGCTTATCACTAATATGGCTCAGTGGTACGTATTCCTCTTCAGAATCTGTAACTGTAAGAACCGCGTGCCGATGCGAAAAGGTTCCTCTTTCTACATCCTGCCCGCTAAAACGAATAGGGAACCCCTCATTAAGCAATGTTCCGTATGCCAATAGTTCAGCCATGCCCCAATCCACATTGCCCTCGCCACTCAGCATATTTTTTCTGTCGCCCTGTAACTTAATTATTTTACTAAAAAAGTTCTTATCCTTGGGCAAGTCTGTAATTTTATTGCCGATATCAAAAAGTACTTCTTTAGATACTGATGTATCGGGTGATTTTTCAAAATCCTTGTCCTCAGCCAGGCGTTGGCCTTTCCAAACTCCTTCAAGGAACGATGTTACCCTTGTCTTACGTATCTGCTTGGCTTCATCCAACCTTTCCTGCAAGTTAGATTTAAATTCGTCTTCCAGCTTTTTAAGTTCGCCGGCATCAACGCCTTCACTCATTAATTTATCCTGGTATATTTTGCGCGGATCAGGGTGAACAGCTATGGCTTTATATAATAAGGGTTGTGTAAAACGTGGCTCATCGCCTTCGTTATGGCCGTATTTGCGGTATCCTAACAAATCTATAAAAACATCGCGATGAAATGCTTGTCGGAATTCTAAAGCTAATTGCACAGCAAACACTACTGCCTCTACATCATCCGCATTTACATGGAATACAGGCGACAAAATAACTTTGGCCACATCGGTGCAATATGTACTGCTTCTTGCATCTACATAATTGGTGGTAAATCCTATCTGGTTATTGGTAACTACATGCAATGAACCACCTGTGCGGTACGCTTTTAGTTTAGCCATTTGCACCACCTCGTATACTATACCCTGGCCTGCAACAGCTGCATCACCATGTATAATAATGGGCGCTATTTTGTTGGAATTTTTACCATAGGTTTTATCCATCTTGGCACGGGTAATACCTTCGGCCACTGCACTTACAGTTTCAAGATGCGAAGGATTTGGGGTAAGACTTAAATGTACCTTATGCCCATCTCTTGTCATTACATTTGAAGAGTAACCCAGATGATACTTAACATCGCCGCCAAATAGTGCATCGGCATCAAATTCCTTTCCTTCAAATTCCGTGAAAATATCTTCGTACGTCTTTTTAAGAATATTAGCCAGTACATTCAATCTTCCACGATGGGCCATGCCAATTACAAATTCCTCAATGCCCAGTTCTGCACCTTTTTCAATGGCTGCGTTTAAAGCGGGTATAGTAGCTTCAACACCTTCGAGAGAAAATCGCTTTTCACCCACAAATTTGGTTTGAAGAAAATTTTCGAATACAACTGCTTTACTTATTTCTTCCAGGATGCGCTTCTTTTGTTCAACATTAAAATTGGGTGTATTGCGTGTCGATTCCATTCTTTCCTGCAACCACTTTACTACCTTTTGATTACGTATGTGCGTATATTCTACCCCAATAGACTGGCAATAAGTTTGCTTTAGAAGCGAAATAATATCTGATAATTTAGCGGGACCTAAACCTACTTCAACACCGGCATTAAATACCACATCCATATCGGCCTGCGATAAACCGATAAGTTCAATCTCATCAAGGCTCGGGTAATATTTCCTCCGTTCGCGGACAGGATTGGTATTTGTAAACAAATGCCCCGACGAACGATACAGGTTTATAAGGTTAATTACACTAAACTCCTTTCTTACTTGTTCCGGTATCGCTTCGCTGGATGCCGTAGCATTAAAATTTTTGCGGGCAAACTCAAATCCTTCAAAGAATTTTTGCCATGAGCCATCAATACTAGCATCTCCCTGCAAATACTTGCTATAAAGTTCGTCTATCGCGGCCGGGTCAGAATTACTTAAATATGAGTGTTTATCCATAGGTTTTAAATGGATGGGTAAAGTTATTAATTTTAAGAGACCTGATAAAGTTTATCCTTTATCCCGGCTCCACCATTGGAACCGCTATGAGAGGATGGTATCCAGTAGTTTAGCCACATTTTGGGTAAGGGCTTTGCGGGAATATCTTTCAATTCCTTTACTTTCAGGTAGCAAACCGCCTTGTTTATACTTATTATAAAAATAAAGTATGTTTTGTTCCAGTTTGGCTGCATCTTCATAATCAGATAAAAGGCCGCCATTTACTTCGGTCAATATTTTATCGGCATCTCCACCCTTAGGGCCTATGCATAAAATAGGGCGTTTTGCAGCCATATACTCAAAAAATTTGCCTGTAGTAATGCCCATTGCATTGGGTGTACGATTAACCAAAAGCATTAATACCTGCGTTTGTTTTTGTACCACCGTTACATCATGGTGAGACAAATAAGGTATTTTATTCAGGTTTTGCGAAAGGCCATATTTTTCAATATCATCCAGTACTGCAACATCAACTTTTCCTACTAGTTTTATTTCCAAATCATTTTTAAACCCAGGATTTTTTTGACTGATTGCAGCAAGCACTTTCCACAATATTTCCGGGTTACGCGACTTATCAAGCGTACCGATATGGGCCATGCTAAATTTTTTATCCATAGCCACTTCACCTACTCCGGCATAATCTTCCGGGTCGAATCCATTTGAAATAAATTGGAACTTTTTATGTATTTCGGCAGTGTAGCTGGATGCCATTTTCCTTTTCAATAGCTCTTCCAATTCATTAAGCCATGTTTGGCCCACACAAGTTACAGCATCTGCTTTTTTAAGCACTGCTAATTCAAGTCGCTTGTGTTTTTTATCTGACCAGGGCAAGAGCATTAGCTTGGAATAAAAATCAATATTTGTCCAGGGGTCCCTAAAATCAGCTATCCATGGTACGCCCAATTTTTCTTTCAGCTTTAACGCTATAAGGTGCATGCTATGCGGCGGCCCTGTAGATATTACCGCATCTACTTTATTTTTTGCAAGATAATCTTCCAGATATACCGCAGAGGGCTTCACCCAAAAAGCCCTTGCATCCGGAATAAAAAAATTACCACGCACCCAAACAGCAATCTTTTCAAGCCTTTTTGGTTTCTTAGACTCAGAAAGAAACGCTGCATTTATCTTTTCGTTTTTCTTTTGCCCTATCATCTTTTTGTAGAACAAATACGGCTCCCATATTTTGGTTTTAAGTACCGTCAAATCTTCTGGAACATCCTTTTCCAACGAATTATCATTAATCGGTGATTCAGGATTTTCAGGGGTATAGATAACAGGCTCCCAACCATATTCCCTAAGGTATTTAGAGAATTTAAGCCAGCGTTGCACACCTGCTCCTCCGCTCGGAGGCCAGTAATAGGTAATGATGAGTACCTTTTTCATTTATTCTTTCGGCTTCCTAAACTGCTGGAATATTATTGCAATGCAACCTAACAATAGTGTGAGGGACCCTGCCAGAGAAATTTTTTCGCCAGTTGCATAAGCAGTAGGCTCAAACTTAAACTCTACTTTATGACTGCCTGATGGTACCAGTAATCCTCTGAGTATGTAGTTTACACGTATGTGTTCAACCAGTTTACCATCAATATATGCGTTCCATCCATCCTTATAATACATTTCAGAAAATACTGCCAATTGATCGGTATGCGATTGTGTGGCATACACCAGGTCATTCGGTTCATATGAATCCATTCTTATAAATGCCGTGGTATCAGGTGTAGAGTGTGCAGGTAAATAACTTGAATACTCCTGGTTAACAATCGCAGTTTCTTTAGGATTGAAATGTGTAAGACTTGCAAACTCAGAATCGGCATTCGGAACCAGTTTATAATTCCTCACAAACCATGCGTTGCCTAAAGCATCGGGGTTTCTTTGTGCGTGTGGCTGCCTGTCCTTGCCTGCAATGATAAAATACTTTGTATTCAGCATATCTATCACAGCCATGTTTCCTTCTTCAATTTGTGTTAGCAGCTCATCGTATCTTTTCATTTTAACACCGCTATATCCACCAAGCGATTTATGAAAGTATGATGTGGCGCCATCTCCGGTAATAGATGCAGTTGTATTGTACACCCTGTAATCAGGCGATTGGTCCTGCATTATTTCCATGTCGGCCTGACTTGGTTGGTATGGTTCTTTTGCCTCCTTCTTAGTTGTAAAATTTTTATCATTTAAATACCGCTTATCTACATTGTACATATCCATTAGTATAAAGAAGAGCAGTACACCTATGATAATCCTCGCTTCTGCAAGCTTTTTATAATACACCCACATTAAACCGGCAGCAAGTAATATAAATATTGTACTGCGCATAGCATCCGCTGTAAATACGCTTTTGCGGGCCTTTTCTACAAAAGGCATTAAATCGTTTAAATACGTTGCAATTTGCTGGTCGCTGGCGCCGGGGTTGCTTTGCTTTATCTCGCGGCCCACCATTTCCACTTCATTATCTTTATGAAAGCTTGAAAAAGCGCCAGGCATCACAAAGCACAATAAAGAAATGCCAGCAGTAAGTATTAATGAGGCAAAAAATATTTTTTTTCCCGCAACAGGGTTAGAGAAAAACCTGAGCGATATTTTATCCTCAAAGAAGGATTTATGCTTTATCATATAATCTATGGCCAGCGTCGCAAGCACAGGCAGCGTAATCTCGGCAATCATCAAGGTCCAGTATACCGACCTGAATTTGTTATACCCCGGTACATGATAAAAGAACAATTCGGTAAACCACATAAAGTTTTTACCCCACGAAAGCATTATAGCAAGCAAGGTAGCCGAAAACAGGAACCACTTAAGTGGGCCCTTTATTACGAAAAAGCCAATAAGGGCAAAAAAGCATACTATCGCTCCTGCGTAAATTGGACCTGATGTAAATTGCTGGTTACCCCAATACTGGCCATATTCGGCAACGGCCTGTTTGTATTGTGGGTCTACTCCTTCGGCCGCTTTTGCACCAATCGGTTCAGATGCTCCGCCTTCAAAATTAGGCATAATCAATGTCATCGTTTCCGGAACACCGTAGCTCCATGCAGTAGCATAGTCTATCGTTAGGCCGCCCGATTTGTTTTGGTTGTTAATGGTTAAGTCCGATTTACCGCGGGTAGAATATTTGGTGTATTGGTAAGTAAGCCACAAGCTGGTAATATTAACCGATACAGCAAGCACGGCGGCCACACCTAAAACAGTAATAGTTTTAAAAAATGCGGGTATTTGTTTTTGTTTAAATGAAACTATAGCTTGGATAAGCACATAAATAAATATCATTATAGCCAGGTAATAAGTCATTTGCAGGTGAGAAGAATAAAGTTCGAGGGCAAGTGAAATAGCCGCAAGTACTCCACCCAAAAGTCGTTTACCATTAAATGCGAGGATAATACCTGCAAGGGTTGGGGCCATAAAAGCAATAGCATTTGCCTGCGAATTATGCCCTGCTGCCAGCACCACAAAAAAGAAAGACGCGAAAGCATAAGCAAAAGAACCGATTATAGAAACCCAAGGATTAGCTTTAAGAACGTTCATTAAAATATAAAAGCCGAGGCACATTGTAAATATTATGCCGGCAGGAAATGGTAAGGCGCCTATTAAAATATTAAAAAGATATTGTATAAGATTTGCCGGATACGAGACGGAAATTTGGTAAGCAGGCATGCCTCCAAACTGAGAATTGGTCCATAATGGCTCACTATGGAATTTAGCACGAAAATCTGTTATTTCCTTTACTACACCTAAAAAATTGGCTATATCACTTTGAAATAATACCTTGCCTTCGAGCGCAGGCAAAAAGTATAATATGGGAATAATGATAAATAAAGCTATCGCAACAATGTGAGGTAGCCAGGCTTTAAAATTTGTTTGCATAGGGATAGATAAACAACAAAGTTAAAATTCTTTTATTTGCTCAGCTCTTTAGCCACTTTTAGCCCTCTTTCAGGGTAATCGGAAATAATGCCATCTATTCCCGCTTTAATATGGCGTTGCATATCGTTAGTTTCATTTTCAGTCCATACCAAAGCCTGCATTCCTAAATTGTGTATTTGCGTTATCCACTTTTGGCTTGCATATTTATAATTCATGCCACAGGTATCCGGTACAAAATTCAGGTTTTTCATCCTGCTTTTAATAAACCGTGGGCTATTTACCAACATGCCAATCATACAACCTGGCTTCCTTTCATTAATCAAATTCAAAGGCCGCATATCGAACGATTGCAATAAAATACGGTTATATAATTTAAAGGGCTGTAATTCTTTTAATACCAGGTCAACAAATTCATCCGGTGGCGGATGCAACTGATTATCACTAATCCAGTTACTCTTTATTTCAATATTATAAACGATAGTTGGTAAGCCCTTATTGTGTAGAAAAGTTTCCGTTTTTTCTATTACTTCACTAAGCAAGGGCTTATATGCTGCCATTTTCTTTTGTTTCGGAAAATCCGGATTACCACGCAAGCCGCAATCGTATTGCTTTATTGTCTCATAGTTCATGCGATACAGATTCTTCCTTCTTAAAAAATTTATTTTAGAATTATCCGGCTTCGTGCATGTTTTAGGATTCATCCACGGCTCATGCGATACAACTACTTTTTTATCGGCAGATATTACCACATCCATCTCTATGCCGTATACACCTTGTGCAGCAGCATACAAAAACCCATCTAATGTATTTTCCGGAAAAACACCCCTTGCACCTCTATGCCCGTAAATTGCTACCATTGCATCTTTATCTAATCAAATATAGCATTTGCTTAGCTCTGGTAAAATTGTTTCTTTATTTTTATGCAAATTTAAGTTAAGGCTTTCCGTATCTATGAAGCATTTAGTATTACTCATCATCTTAATTGGACAAATTTCTGTTTGCAGAGCATCGGGCACAGATACCACGCTCGCATCTAAAAAAGATAAATTGCACATAAAAATAGTTCCTGTAATAGCTTATGCCCCCGAAACGCGTTTGCTTTTTGGCGTTGGAGCCTTGGGCACTTTTAAACTGCACAAGGATACCATCACCCATTATTCGTTAGTAGCCGCATTTGTAACATATACACAAAATGCACAAGACTATATTTATGTGCCTTATCAGCTGTACTCAAAAAACAATAAATATTATGCCGAAGGCGAGGCAGATTATTACAATTACAGTTATTACTATTGGGGTGTTGGCACTAACCGTGTGCCTAAAGAGTTATATAATGTGCACTTCCCGCGTGTACAATTAAATGGCTACAGGCAAATCACAAAAAATTTTTACGCAGGTATCGATTATTATCTCGAAGATGATATGATAGTGGGCACCCAGTCAAACGGAGAACTAAGCCAGGGAGAGATTCCCGGCAGCACAGGCAGCCTATCCTCAGGTATTGGATTTGACGCATTGTACGACACCCGCGATTCTATTTATTTCCCCACACATGGATGGTACATTAAAGCAGTTTCCTATTTTAACTCTCCAACTATTGGCGCAAGTTGTACGTATAGTAAAGTAATGACGGATATTTCGTATTATCTAAAACCAGCTAAGCCTTTGGTTTTGGCATTGAACGAACATACCCAGTTTACCTGGGGCAATGTACCTTTCAATCAAATGGCACTTGTAGGCGGCAGCAGACAAATGCGTGGCTATTATTTAGGATATTACAGGGATGATGTATTAACTTATTTTCAGGCCGAAGCCCGAATGCACATTATTGGCCGTTTTGGATTAAATGTATTTGGCTCAGTTGGCTTATTAGGTAATTACAACACGTTCCCCGAAAGTAACAGCCCTATTTTTGCAGAAGGCATTGGCATTAGGTACAACTACGATGTAAGACAACATGTTAATGTAAGGCTGGATGTGGGCTATGGTAATTCGGTAGAACTCTACCTTACCATACAAGAGGCGTTTTAAGTCTTCGGATTAAAAAAATTAATCTAATTTTAGCTTCCTATTTTATTATATATGGTTACAGGTGTTCAGCAGGTTGGTATTGGCGTTACAGATGTAGATAGCGCATGGAAATGGTATCGTAAATGGTTCGGATTGGATGTGCAGATATTCGACGATGAAGCAGAGGCTAAACTTATGATTCAGTATACGGGCGGAGAAATACACAGGCGCAGGGCAGCAATGGCTTTAAACATGCAAGGCGGTGGTGGTGCAGAAATATGGCAGTTTAAAAGCCGTACTCCTCAACCTGCTAAATTTAAAATATTACCTGGCGACCTGGGAATAAATGTGATGAAACTTAAATCTGCGGATGTAAGACGTTCACACGACATATTTAAAGAGGCTAAAAACATTGAGGTATCCGACTTACATTTTGCACCCGATGATAGCCCTACTTTTTATGTAAAAGATCCAAATGGAAATGTATTCCAGTTTGTTGAAAGTGAATCGTGGTTTAATTTGCGTAAAGGACATTGCGGGGGTGCATGTGGTGTAGTTATAGGGGTAAGCGATATGAACAAAGCCGTTAACTTTTATAATATATTATTGGATGGAGCACGTACAGTGTACGACCAAACCGACGGCTGGAATGGTATGCCCGGAACAGAGGGTGTAAAGTGTACCTATCGCAGAGTTTTGTTGCGTAAAAAATTTATTCCCAAAGGAGCTTTCAGTGAATTATTAGGACATATAGATATTGAACTTGTACAATGCATCGGCAGAGAACCAAATAAAATATTTAAAGACCGCTGGTGGGGCGATTTAGGGTTTATCCACTTATGCCTTGATGTGTACGACATGGATGCGCTAAAAGCCAAGCTGGCAACTCACGGCCATCATTTTACTGTAGATAGCGCCGATTTTTTTGATATGGGAGAAGCCGCAGGCCGCTTTACGTATGCCGAAGACCCTGATGGAACCTTGATAGAGTTTGTGCAAACACATAAAGTGCCTATCATGAAAAAGTGGAACTGGTATATAAATGTTGATCCAAAAAATCCCAAACCGCTTCCACGCTGGATGGTAAAATCGTTATCGTTTAACAGGATTAAAGACTAAAACCGCACTATTTTCCGGTTGATGTAGCGTCATCACTCTTGCCTTTTATCCACAACAAAATGCCATCGACAAGTCTTTTGCAATTCGGATCGTTTTTGGTATAACAGGGGCACATACGTTCTACAAAAAAGTAATTGCCTTTGTTAAAACTCAAAAAGTTTTCATTAATGTCTTGGTTTGATGTAAGCAGGCAATCGGACAGGCTATAATAAAGGATGGCTTTTTGTTGCAAACCCATAGAATCGGCCTGGGTATACTTAAATACATAAAACCAAATCGATTGGGTTCTTTCGTCATCGCACTTAAACTCCCATACACCAACGTGCCTTTTACCGAATGAAGGGAAATAGGCGGTATCTCTTACCACTCTTGTCTTCCATCCATCGGGTACAACAAATGTTTTTGCAATTTTTTCAAGTGTTTGAGATGAAACCGAAAAACCGGTAATTACAAAAATTATGGCAAGAATAGATTTCATTTTTATAAAAGAATTTTCGCAATGTAAGGGTTTTTGCCTGCCAGCCAATTCGTTGTACTTATAAATCACTAACATTGCTTTGTTCAATTCGCAGAATACTATCGTAGTGTAAATAAATTTGCTTTCTTTTGCATCTAACAGAAAATCATCATGACGGAAGACCATCCACGTAAACTTTTTTTACTTGATGCAATGGCCCTTATTTACAGGGCTTACTTTGCATTTAGCAGCAACCCGCGCATTACCTCAAAAGGTTTAAATACGTCTGCCATGTTGGGCTTTACCAATACTTTGCTCGAAGTATTGCAAAAAGAAAAACCTACGCACATGGCCATTGTGTTCGATACACATGCACCTACTGTACGCCACGAAGTGCAACCCGAGTACAAAGCCAATCGTGCCGATACACCCGAAGATATTATTGTAGCTGTACCTTATATTATGCGTATTGCAGAAGCATTCAAAATACCGGTACTGCTTAAAGATGGCTACGAAGCCGACGATATTATTGGAACGCTTGCAAAGGTTGCCGAAAAGGAAGGATACAAAGTGTACATGATGACATCGGATAAGGATTACGGGCAACTGGTTACCGAAAACGTTTTCATATTTAAGCCATCAAATAAAGGCAAGCCGCCAGAAGTAATGGGAATAAAAGAAGTGTGCGAAAAATTCAGCATACAGGAACCCAAACAGGTAATAGATATTTTGGGCTTAATGGGCGATGCGGTAGATAATATTAAAGGCGTTCCCGGTGTGGGTGAAAAAACTGCCAAGCAATTAATAAAAGATTTTGGAAGCGTAGAAGGTGTGCTGGCAAACACTGATAAACTAAAAGGCAAACTAAAAGAAAAGGTAGAACAGAATAAAGAGCTTGCCCTACAATCGAAACACCTGGCTACTATAATTACAGATGTACCTATAGAGTATAGCCTGGATAGTATGGTACTACAAAAGCCTGACAAAAATGCTATGCTGGAAGTACTTAACGAATTAGAATTTAAAACCATTGCCGTTAGGCTGATGAAAGAGCACTTCCCGGGTGAAGATGCAACCATTGCGACACCCGAAAGTTCATCGGGAAAATTGAAAGAACAACCTGCCGAAACAGTTACGCCTGCAAATAACAAAACGGAAAATCAGCGTAGCATTATGCCGGTTGATATAAAATCGGGGCCGCATACTTACGAAACTATAGATGAAAATTCGATAGAAGATTTTATAAAAAAATTAGAAGGTCAGCCTAAAGTAGCCTACTTTATGGCTATACAGGGAGATAGTTGTTTGGGTATGGCAATAAGCACCAAACCCGGTGAGGCGCATTTTATGCATATAAATGGCGAACCTGCATGGCAAAAAATTAAACCCTTATTAGAAAATGAGGGTGTTGCTAAAATAGGGCACGACATAAAAAAAGGGCTTAACTACCTGCACAAATTTGGAGTAACCATAAATGGTAATTTGTTCGATACCATGATTGCTCATTTTTTGGTAAGGCCGGAGGCGAACCATTCCATACCTGATATTGCATCTACGGAACTCGCGTTGCTTATTTCGGAATATGGAGCTGAGAGCCGGAAAATTACCAAAGAACAGATAAGTATGGACATGGTATCGGATGACCAGCTTATGCAATTATGCTGCGAACGTGCCGACGTGCTTTCTCGCCTGCATGATGTGCTCGACAAAAAAATGAACGAAATAAATGTTCACAAGCTATTTACAGAAGTAGAAATTCCGATTGAAAAAGTATTGTCGGATATAGAAGTGGAAGGCATACGGGTGAACAAAGACACTTTAAAGGAAATATCTGTAATCCTTCAAACAGATATAGAAGCGCTAAGCAAAGAAATTCAAAGCCTGGGCGGGATGGAGTTCAATATAGATTCGCCTAAGCAGGTAGGCGAGGTACTTTTCGATAAACTTAAAATATCTGACAAAGTAAAAAAGACGAAAACAGGGCAATACTCTACCAGTGAAGAAACCCTAACTGAACTTGCAGAGCTACACCCTATAATTACGAAAATACTCGACTACCGTGAATTGCAAAAGCTTAAAAATACCTATGTGGATTCTTTGCCATCACTCGTAGACTCTAAGACTGCAAGGATACATACTACCTTTAACCAGGTGGTAGCCGTTACAGGCCGCTTAAGTTCAGAAAATCCTAACCTGCAAAACATACCCATACGTACGGACAGAGGGCGTGAAATACGCAAAGCCTTTATTGCAGGAGATGATAGTAAAGTGCTTTTATCTGCCGACTATTCACAAATAGAGTTGCGCATCATTGCATCCCTAAGTGGAGATCCTGCCATGATTGAAGCCTTTAAGCATAATTACGATGTACATGCCGCCACTGCTTCACGAATATACGGAGTAGATATAAACGCCGTAACATCAGATATGCGCCGCAATGCAAAGACCGTGAATTTTGGAATTATATATGGCATCTCAGGTTTTGGATTATCACAACGCTTGGGCATTGCACGTAAAGAAGCACTGGAAATTATAAAACAATATTTCACCCAGTATCCAGGCATAAAAGCATACATGGATGGCAACATTGCATTTGCCCGTACCAATGGTTATGTAGAAACTATTATGGGAAGAAGGCGTTACCTCCCTGATATTAATTCAAAAAATTATGCTGTACGCGGATTTGCAGAACGCAATGCCATTAATGCACCCATACAGGGCTCAGCGGCCGATATGATTAAGATTGCCATGATTCATATTCAGAAAGAAATGAAGCAGCAAAACTTTAAATCGAAAATGATTTTGCAGGTGCATGACGAATTGGTTTTTGATGCTTATCCCGAAGAACTAGACAGGCTGAAGCCCTTGATACAGGATAAAATGATTAATGCCCTGCCCTTAAATGTACCTATTGAGGTGAATATGGGTGCGGGTAAAAACTGGCTGGAGGCGCACTAATTATTTCACAGGAGTCAATCCCATTTCCTTGCCTCTCTCAATCATAAACTGATAGGCCTCTTCGTACTTATTGGGTATAATGCCTTCGAGAATGGCTTCGCGAATGGCATCTTTAATAATACCAACTTGCAAGGATGGTGATATGCCAAAACATTTCATAATATCTTCTCCCGAAATGGGAGGCTGCCAATTGCGCACATGATCCTTCTCCTCTACCTCTTTAAGCTTCTGCCTTACCAATTGAAAGTTTTTCAGGTAGCGTTTCATCTTACTCGAATCCTTTGTGGTAATATCCGATTCACAAAGCAGCATCAGGTCATCTATTTCATCTCCGGCTTCCATTAATAATCTCCGCACTGCTGAATCTGTAACCGTTTCCTGTGCCAATACTATTGGGCGCAGGTGCAGCAGGACAAGCTTTTGTACATACTTCATTTTATCGTTCTGCGGCAGTTTTAACTCTGCAAATATTTTAGGCACCATACGTGCGCCTTTGTCCTCATGCCCATGAAATGTCCACCCCACTTTTGGATCGAACCGCTTGGTCGGTGGTTTGGCTATGTCATGTAACACAGCCGACCAACGGAGCCACAGGTCTTTCGTTTTAAGCGAAAGATTATCCAGCACCTGCAAGGTATGGTAAAAATTATCCTTATGGCTTTGCCCATTAACGGTTTCTACACCCTGTAGTGCGGCCATCTGCGGAAAAATAATTTGTATCAAACCTGCATCAAACAAAAGACTGAACCCTATAGAAGGTATGTCCGCAAGAATTATTTTGTTCAGTTCTTCGGCAATTCTTTCTTTAGATATTATTTCAATCCTGTCTTTATTTCTCCGTATAGATTCGAACGATTTTTCTTCAATACTAAAACCCAACTGTGCCGCAAATCGTATGGCGCGCATCATGCGTAGGGGGTCGTCGCTATAAGTTATATCCGGGTCGAGAGGTGTGCGGATAATACCCTTATCCATATCCTGCAACCCATCGAACGGATCGAGCAACTTACCATAGTTATTTTTGTTTAATCCAATTGCAAGCGCATTTATAGTAAAGTCGCGGCGCTTTTGGTCATCTTCCAGGCTACCATCTTCCACAATTGGTTTGCGCGAATCTTGGCGGTATGATTCCTTCCTGGCTCCAACAAACTCTATATTATACTCATCCAGGGCAATTTGAGCAGTGCCAAAATTTTTGTACACGTTCACTTTTTTGTCGCCCATTTTAACGGCAACATTAAGCGCAAGGTCAATCCCCTTACCCACCGATACAATATCAATATCCACACTGGGCCTTCCTAAAATTGCGTCGCGCACATAACCCCCAATAACATAAGCTTCTACCCCCATCTCGTCTGCGGCAGCTGAAACAGCAGCAAATACAGGATGGGCCAACACTTCCTTCATCGAGGGCATTTGAATATTATGAAGTTCTGCGCTCATTTTCGTATTATCTGTATCAGGCCATCCATCCCTATTTTTATTATTTGCGATGGGGTGCTTTTACCTTTTTCTTCCTGCCTCAAATTTACCACATAATCTACACTGGTTTTTATAATATCGCTTATTTCAGAAAAATTTGAAGGAGACAGTTCTCCGCTAATGTTTGCCGAAGTAGATACAAGGGGCTTATGCAGAAAGTCTATCAGTTGTTGGCAGAATTCGTCCTTCACAACACGTATGCCAATACTTCCATCTTCCGCAATAAGTGATTTAGCAATTCCCTTGGCTTTAGGATAAATAATGGTGAGCGGCTTTTCAGCGAACTCCGCAAGGTCTTTTGCAACCGCAGGTTCATCAGCATAAAAGCTAACCTGGTGGGTTTCGGCTACCAACACAATCATGCTCTTGGCTTCACTTCTTTGCTTGATTTTAAATATTTTTTGTACCGCGGTTTCGTTTGTTGCATCACAACCAATTCCCCACACGGTATCGGTAGGATATAGTATAATACCTCCTTTGCGCAATACATCGGCGCTTCTTTTAATCTCTTCTCTCATCAGTCTTATTTTGAAGCGCCTGCTCCTTTCTGAAGTTCTGAAATATAGCTATCCGTAACTTGGAAACCTGCCTGCCTGGCTCTTATCGCATAGCTCAGAGCACTATTAAAATCCTTCATCAGCTTATACCCAATTGACATATCGTACATGCATTCTCCATTTTTGGGCTGCATGCTCAGGCATTTGTTATAGTCTTCTAAGCTCTTGGTTAATAAAGCTCCATCCCCTGTCACCGAAGCTTTATTTAACTCCGCAGATCCACGCCTTAAATAGTACGTGGGCTCAGAAGGGTTCATTCGAATGAGATGATTATAATCTCTCAAGGCTGAATCAAATTGGTTGAGGCTTAAATAAGCATAACTCCGGTTACTCAATATTTTTTCCGAGGTTGTATCTTTTGCATATGCTTTATCATAATCGGGCAATGCAAGGTCGAGCTTACCCATCATAGAATAGGTAACGGCCCTGTCTAGGTAAATATCTCCGGCTCCACTGGTATCGTACTTTAGAGCAAGCGCATAGAGCTCAATCGATTTATCGTATTGCTTACGCATGCCATAAATGTTGGCAAGATTGCGGTACACTTCGGGTGTAGTAGAATGTAATTCAACTAGCGTGCTGTAATTGGTAAATGCGCTATCCATTTGTCCATGGTCTACATAATATTGGCCCAGGTTCATATAAGGCACCATCCACTGGCGCGGGTATTTTTCAATAATGTCGTGCCAAAAGGTTTCTGAGTTATGCCACACTTTTGTACGGCCATCGCATATATACGCAAGGCTCATAACAAATATAGCCACACCCGTAAGTACCGGAACTTTATAAGAAGGGAACCTTTGGATTATATTACCGATAAGATATGCCGTCATAAAGAAAACACCGAAGTAAGCAACGTAGCTATAGCGCTCGGCCATAATGGCTACGCCTGCAGATAAAAACTGGAGTATAAATAATACATTGGCAAGATAAAACGCCATCCCGAAGCCAACCACTCTAAAATAGTTTTCGCCGGCTTTGCGTGCAAAATAAATGGGCAGTATAGCTAATGCGGCAGCAAATAAAGGACAGAGGTAAAAGAATAAGGGTAGGTAGCCATCTGTAGTTACAGGAGGATAGGGATAATACCCACACAACTTAAACGGTGCGAACGCTTTTACAAAATACATCAGGAAGCTGTAACAAGGAACTGTGAGTTTATGCAATAATGTAAACCCATTTAAAAATGCCATAGAACCGCTCTTAGGTACAGTTATAAATACCAGCAATCCTCCTAGAATGGATACCAAGAAAACAGGAACCTTTTCTGCAATAAGCTTGGCCCAAGTTTCTAAAGGCATGAATCTAGATAAGATATTGATCCTTAATTTTATAGATACTTTTAAGAAGGTCTTCACAATAACGAAGACGGAATTTAATATTGGCGGTAACGAAATAGTTTGCTTATCTCTTTTGAACAAAAAATCCATAGCAAAAAGCGACAATGGGAAAGACACTGCCATAGGCTTACCCATCAAAGAGCAGCCATATAAAAACACCACCAACAGCAAGCTTTTTAATTTCGGATCCTTTAGGTATCGTACATACGCAATAAGCCCCGCAAAATAGAAAAACGAATAGGTAACATCCTTGCGTTCTGCAATCCATGCTACCGATTCTACATGCATAGGGTGCACACCGTGTATTAACGCAACCAACGCCGACAGCCACGTAATACCCTGAATTTCTCCGTAACCATATCGCTCGCTCATATTTTCGAGCAGGGTTTTTGTCAGGAAAAATATGAGCACTGTATTTCCACAATGGATTAACAGGTTAGTTACATAATACCCTTCCGGGTTAAGCTGTGAGAAATGGTAATTTACCGCCAGCGAAAGCATAGTAAGCGGGTGGAAATAGTTTTGTGTGATGTTATGGAACAACATCATTTGAATATTATGCGCAGTAAAGCTCTTTATAAACGGATCCTTTTCTATATAAATCCAGTCATCCCAATCGAGAAACTGATTACCCAGTACGCTTCTGTAAACTATAAAGGTTATGATTGCAATGGCAACCGGCAATACAATATTTAGCTGTTGCGGGGTTAGCTGAGATTGCAGCTCAGCCTGTTTCGGCGTTTGCTTAGGGGCTACAGTTGTAGCAGGTTTCTTTTTATATTTTTTGTTATTACTCACTGCAATTACTTGCTGGGGTTATTCATTTTATCCTGTATGGCCTTAATATATCCATCACTTACTTTATAGCCTGCCTGCTTTGCTTTAGATGCATACGCAAGCGAATTCGGGTAGTCTTTCAATTGATCGTACACCACAGAAAGATCAAAAAGACAATTAGGGTCGTTTGGAGTTACACTAAGTTGTTTCATAAAATCACTCAGCGCAGCTTGCGGGTTACCTGCATTAGATTCCGCCACACCCCTGTTAAAGTAATTCGCTATTTTATCCGGATTGATATTTATAAGCTGGTTATAATCGTTTATACTATTCTGATATTGTTTGGCGCTTAAATAAGTATATGCCCTGTTTTCCAAAAGTTTCTCCGATTTGGGATCCATTTTGTAGGCACGGTTATAGTCGTTTAATGCCGAGGCAAAATTACCCATCATAGAATACGTAATGGCGCGGTCGAGGTAAACATCAAAGCTATTGCTGTCGAGTTTTATTGCTTTAGTATAATACGCAAGCGATGTATCGAATTGTTTTCTCAGTCCATAAATATTAGCCAGGTTACTATATACACCTGCATCACGGGAATGTATATCTGCCAGCACCTTGTAGTTATCGTAAGCGCTGTCGAACTGGTTTCTATCGGCATAATAATTACCGAGGTTTTTATAGGATGTTTCTACCTGTAATGGATATTTTTTTATCACATCTTCCCACAGGGTTTTTGTATTGTGCCACACCAGGGTTCTATCCTGGCACAGGTAAGCAAAAATGCCGGCAATAATAACCACACCTACCTCTACAGGTACCGCTAATGAAGGTTTTTTATCTATTATGACAAACAAATAATATGTAAGGGTAAATACGATACCGAAGTATGCCATATCGCTATATCTATCGGCCATGATAGCAGGGCCTGCAGAAATTATTTGTAGGATGAAGATTACGTTAGCAAAGAAAAACGCAAGGCCAAAAAGTGTAATGCGGAAATACTTGGCCCCTGCTTTGTAAGAAAGATAAAGCGGGATTGCTATTATGGCAAGGTCAATCAGCGGAGAGATATAATATATAAGGGGCAGGTATCCTTCTAAAGTGGTGTTCGGATAAGGATAATACGAGCAAAGATGTGCCGGTACAAATGCTTTGGCAAAATACATCATAAAGTTTCGTGATGCAAATATCAACCTGTTAAAAAAGCTAAATGCATGCATCGATGCTATGGAGCCTGCTTTATCAGCAGTATAATAGGCCCATATACCGCTTAATATACATATTAAAATAAAAGGTGTTTTTTCCAATAAAAGCCTGCCAATGGTGTTACTGCGTTTAGTCTCAGGCGCCATTTGGAATTTTCCGAATAGTGGAACAGAAAATTTTTCGTCTCTTTTTAAAATTATATCCATTGCGCAAAGCGAAAGCGGGAACGATACTGCCATCGGCTTTGAAAGTAGCGAAAGCACAAAGCAGAGTACCACATAGCCAAACCCCTTTAAGGTTTCTTGTGTGGAATACCTTATGTACATAATTAACCCCAAATAATAGAAAAACACATACATAATGTCCTTGCGTTCCGACATCCAGGATACTGATTCGACATGCATAGGATGGACGCCATAGAATAATGCCGCGACGGCGGCCAGCCAGGGTATACCCTTTATGGGGCCATAGCCGAGAACATTGATGGTTTCTAATAAAGTAAGGGCAAGGCAAAACATCATTATCACATCCATCAGGAATATGCAAACATCAGTAAGATAGTAAGCATGAGGATCCATTTTCGCGTAGTGGTAGTTAGCCGCGAACGTGAGCATGGTTAGAGGATGATAATAGTTATTCGTGATATTATGGAACAATATCATCTTAACATTTTCCGAAGTAAGATTTTTAATGTAGCTGTCGGTTTCTACATACAGGCCATCGTCCCAATTGGTAAACTGATTATTTAAAGTGCCCTTATAACAATAAAAGGTAGCGGCTACTACAATGGCAATGAGAATATAGTGGAGGTTGGTAAACTTTATTTTAACCGGTCCGCCCTTATACTGCTTTGCAGTAGGAGATTGCGCTGCAACAGCCTGAACCTGTGGTTTGGATACTGGCTTTTTATATTTTTTGTTGTTCGGACTCATTTCACAGGCGAATTTACACTTTGCTGCAAATCGCTAATATACGAATCGGGCAATTTATAACCAGCCTGTTGTGCCTTATTTGCAAATTCCAGTGCTTTAACGTAGTTGCGCTGTAGTTTGTAGGTTAAAGAAATATCGAACACACAATCTTCATTTTTAGGGTTGATAGCAAGGCTATGCCTGAAATCTGAAAATGCATTGGCAGTATCGCCTTTAAAGGTTTCAGCCACAGCCAATTTTTGGTAATAACCCGATACTTCGGGATAGATTTTAATTGCCTTTTTGTAGGCGGAAATAGCTTTATCATAGGCCCCACTGTTAAGGTAATTAAAGGCCATGGCACCTAATAGTTTTTCCGATGTTGAATCAAGCATGTAAGCATGGACATAGTCGCTTTCAGCAGAATCGAATTTCCCTAATATAGAATAGGACACTCCCCTATCCAGGTAGTTTTTGTAATCATTACTATCCAGCTTTATGGCTTCATTATAATCACTAAATGCTTGTGGGTATTGCTTCCGCATAGCATAAATATTGCCCATATTGGCATACACTTTCGCATCACCAGCATGCATATCTATTGCCTTTTGATAGTATCCGGCAGCAACATCTATATTGCCTTTATCTCTATAATAACTACCAAGGCTGTTATATGCCAGTTCTATCCTGTCGGGATATTTTTTTATTACATCGTTCCACAATGTTTCTGTATTCTGCCATACCGCCGTCCGCTTATAACATATAAAGCCCAAAATGCAAATCCACAAACCACACAACCCCATGATTACTGGCTTGAAAGATGGCGTTTTTGCCCATAACATTTGTGCAAGATATATTACAATAAAGAAAATACCAAAGTAAGATACGTAGGTGTACCTTTCCGACATCATGGTTGGGCCCGAGCCTACAAACTGTAGTACAAACACAATATTAAAAATAAAAAAAGCTAATCCGAAAACTACAAGCCTGAAAAAAAATTCTCCGGCACGGTGCGCGAAATAAACCGGTACCCCAATAATACAAGGTGCTAACAAAGGCATAAAATAAAATACCGTAGGCAGATTACCGGCAGATGTAAGTTGGGGATAAGGATAAAATGAGCAGAGATTAGCAGGGACAAATGCTTTGGCTATGTATGTTACAAACCCGTAAAAAGGAATCAGCATCCTTTGTATTAAAGTAAAAGAACTATTGGTGTTTATTATTCCATGATGTTTCAGTCCGTTGAACATAAGCAGGCCCGCAACCACTGATAGTATGAATAAAGGAAGTTTTTCCCAAACCAGTTTAAATTTAATTTCTCGTTTTAAGAGTATATCTATTGCAAGCAACGAAAGTGGAAAAACTACAGCCATAGGTTTTGATAATAAAGAACAAGCGTATAATATCACCACAGCTATCATCCATTTCGCTTTTTGTTCTTTAGCATACCTTACGTAAGCCATCAATCCTAAAAAATAAAAAAAGGCGTATAGCAAATCCTTTCGTTCGGCCAGCCAGGCTACAGATTCTATATGCATAGGATGAACTCCAAAAAGCAAGGCAGCTAATGCAGCCATCCATTCTTTACCCTGCATTACTCCGTAACCTTTTTCTTCCATACTATGCAATAACATCATTATTAGCAGGAATACCAGGCAGGTATTAAGTACATGCAGAATAGTATTAGTGAGATAGTATGCCATCGGTGCCAGCTTACTAAAATGGTAATTGGTAGCCAGGCTTAGCATAGTTATAGGATGGTAGTAATTGTGTGTAACATTGTGAAACACCAACATCTTTAAGTTATCTGCCGATACGTTCCTTACATAGGAATTATCTGTAAGATAAACGTCATCATCCCAGTTGGTAAAGCTGTTGTGTAGGGTACGACTATAGCACAAAAAAGTAACTATTGCTGTAAAACACAGCAAGCCATATTTAAGTTTTAATGAAATAGCCCCTCCTTCTTTAACCATGTTGATTATTTAAAAGAGCCTTGCATTACTAGTTTTAAACGGGCACATTAAATTCCCTTAATGCGTCATTCAGGGAAGTTTTGGTATCGGTACTGGCTTTACGTTTGCCAATAATCAATGCACAGGAGACTGAATAATTTCCGGCAGGGAATTTCTTTTCGTAAGCACCGGGTATAACAACAGAACGCGGCGGTACAATGCCCTTATACTCTATGGGTTCTTCGCCACTAACATCAATTATTTTGGTAGATTGAGTAAGCACCACATTGGCACCTAACACAGCTTCTTTCTGCACTCTAACGCCTTCTACCACAATACAACGAGAACCGATAAAGCAATTGTCTTCTATAATAACAGGGGCAGCTTGTGGGGGCTCAAGTACGCCACCTATCCCTACACCACCACTAAGGTGAACACTTTTACCTATTTGTGCGCAGGAACCAACGGTGGCCCATGTATCTACCATAGTGCCGCTATCTACATAAGCGCCAATATTCACATACGATGGCATTAAAATTACGGTAGGTGCAAGGTAGGCTCCATGCCTTGCAATGGCATGTGGCACAGCACGTACACCTATTGATTCGTAATTTTTTTTAAGAGGTATTTTATCGTAAAACTCAAGGTCGCCGGCCTTTATTGTCCCCATCTTTTGTATCGCGAAATAAAGCAGAATGGCCTTTTTTACCCATTCATTTACTACCCAGTTATCACCATCGGGTTGGGCTACACGCAGCAATCCTTTGTCAAGCTTATCTACGGTTTCAATAATAGCCTGTTTTACTTCTTCCTGTTTAACCAGTTCACGGTTATCCCATGCCTGTAGTATAAGTTGGTTTGCGTTCGACATAATAAATTTTATTAGCTGCAAATATAGAGAAATCAAGCCCTTCGGCATTTTATTTTTGTAACTTTGTGTCTATGGGCAGAATAATGGCAATAGACTATGGCAGCGTACGGGTGGGCATAGCCGTAACAGATCCGGGGCAAATTATTGCAACGGGTTTGCCAACAATACCGACCAAAGAGATAATTAACTTTCTTTCAGGATATCTGACAAAAGAAAAAGTAGAATGTATTGTAGTAGGCGAGCCTAAACACCTGGATAATACACCCGCACAAAGCGCTGAAGCCACAAAAAAATTCATAGAAATCCTTAAACAAAAATTCCCCGATATTCCCTTGCATAGTGTAGATGAAAGGCTGACATCAAAAATGGCATTCCAGGCTATGATTGATGGCGGCATGAAAAAGGCGGATAGACGTAATAAAGGCATGGTAGACCAGGTAAGTGCCACCATTATTCTACAATCTTATATGGAAATGAAAAATAATGGCACACTGCCAAAAAAATAAGAAACATTTATTTAAATTGGATTATTTTACGATTAAATTTTAATTTTGAGCAATAGATTATGATTCTACCCATTGTTGCATACGGAGATGCAGTTCTGAAAAAGAAAGCTGTTGACATTACCAAAGACTACCCTAATTTGGATAAAGTAATAGCCAATATGTTCGATACCATGCACAATGCTAAAGGCGTAGGCCTTGCCGCACCGCAGGTTGGTTTATCTATACGCTTGTTTATTGTAGATTCTTCTCCGTTTGCCGAAGACAAGGAAGATGATGATAAGGACAAAAAAGAGCTGATGGGCTTTAAAAAGATATTCATCAATGCCAAAATAGTGGAAGAAGACGGAACCAAATGGAAGTTTAACGAAGGTTGCCTGAGTATACCCACTATACGCGAAGATGTTGAACGCAAGCCCACCATACGTATTAAGTATCTTGATGAGAATTTTAAATCGCATGAGGAAGAATTTGAAGGAGTGAAAGCACGTATTATACAGCACGAATACGATCATATAGAAGGAGTATTATTTATAGATAAAATAAACCCCTTGCGCAAAAGTTTATTAAAACGTAAGTTGGCAGATATATCCAAGGGCGTTGTAGATGTACCTTACAAAATGAAATTTCCAATTAAAAAATAATATGAAAAAAAATCACTTACCCGTTATTGCATTTGTACTTGGTTCCTTAGTAGCCGGCTGTGGTAGCAAACAGCAAAGCCAAAATGCAACTACAGCGCCTTCTTTGGATTCTGTAAAGAAAACGGACATTAATGCTATACATGCGGCTGAAGCCAATATAAAAGCGCTTACTACGCTTGATACATACAATGCCAACCTCGCCATTACCGCGTACACTAAGTTTACAGCCCAGTTTCCGGATGATACCCTGGCGCCCGTATTTTTATTCGAAGCTGCAAAAATGGCCAGCAGTAGCGGGCAATTCCAAAGGGCCCTCGGCTTTTACGATAACATCTGCACCAAGTATTCTAACTTTAAAAGAATACCCGATTGTATTTTTATAGAAGGTTTTATATATGATGAAAACTTAAAGGATACCGCTAAAGCCCACGCCAAGTACCAGGAAGTTATTACAAAATATCCTAATAATGAACTGGCGCCGCAGGCAAAAGCAGCTATATCTGCTTTAGGCAAAAGCGATGAGGAGTTGATGAAAGAATTTGAAGCCAAGAACAAAGGAAACAAGCACGTATAATAAGTACAGTTTACAAACTAAAAAGCCCCGCGAAAGCAGGGCTTTTTTAATTATTAAAGTATCGTTGCTTACTTAACGGATTCTCCGGGTGCTAGCATTTTATTAGGCTTAGCTATCATCTCCTTATTGAAAATTGCAGTTCCTCTTGAATCATGCTGGTAAGCAGGGAACCTGTTATCCTCATTTTTAGATATAACCTGGCCATTCATATAATCGTCTTTCTTATTTCCAATAACGTGATAGGAAAATTTGACATTAGATGTTCCGCCATCCAATTCTTTCACGTCAAATCCGTTGGGTGTTTTATTGGTTACATATACACCCTTGCAATCGCCTTCAAGTTGTATAAACACGCGTAGTTCATGTTTTTCGTTTACAGCAATCGTACTTGCAAAAACCTTTTCTATATCAATATGTGCCGAGCCATTTACCAGTTCACCCACACCATAATCTTCAAGTAATACTTCCGGCGATTCAGGGCATACCATAATAACATCTTTATTCGCATAAGGGTCTTTAATAACAGTAGCTACATTACCTATACTTCCTATAATTTTATAAAAAGTTCCGCCATTTCTGGCAGCAACCTGTGCAGTAACAACAGCGCCGGTAGTTAGGCTATCAAAAAAATCGCCACCTTCCGAGTTAACCGGATCGTTTGTACCATATGCAGCTCCCATAACACCGGCCACCTCGCCCGTAAAGGCGCCACCCGCTGATCTAAGGTGATAAAATGTAGTTAAGCCTGCACCTAATCCTATTACAGCAGGAAAATCGTTTGCGCTTAACACACTCTGAAACCCACCCACTGCTATACTACCGGTAAAGCCTGTTGGGCCAATTGCGCCTAATACGCCAATAGGCACACCTGCAACCGGTACAGAATTATTGGTACCCTCAACAGCTACCGAGCCGCCTGTTAATAATGTGGTTGCATTATTTGCAACAAAACCAAAAACGCCTATAGGTAGACCAAGAGTAGGAACTGTGGTACTTAAGTTATCGCCTTCTACGCCCCTGATATTTGGACTCTGAGCTTGACCTATAACACCGGCACCTGTTGTAGAAGTTGCAAACAAATTTTGGCCTACAGTTCCAAAGCCCCCGCCAAGTTCTTGCCCCCATATTCCTTCGCCCCCATTACTACCACCAAATATTGCAATAGCTCCAATTACATTGGATATTGCACCGCCTACATTACTGCCTGTAACACAAAATACTGTACCTGCCACACCACCGGCGTTATTTACTGAAAATCCGCCTGCGGCAAACTCGCGCATACGCTCAACGTTATTAGAAACAAACTGCACTGCTTGGTTAGATGTTGCTCCAAAAACACCAAGCCCTGCATTGTTATTGCCACCAACTATCCACGCCGCGGTTAAAGATGTTTGCGGACCATTCGACCCTACTGTACCATTTGCGCTTATAAAACCTGCATTATTGTATGTGGGAGGTGTTAACGTCCAGGTAGGGCCTGTTGCACCAGTCGAACCTGTTGGACCAGTAACTCCGTTAACACCATTTGTACCTGTTGCTCCGGTAGCGCCAGTTGCCCCATTAACTCCCGCTGTACCCGTAGCGCCTGTTGCTCCGGTGGGGCCAGTAACTCCATTAACCCCAGCATTACCTGTAGCGCCGGTAGGACCTGTTACTCCGTTAGCACCATTATTTCCTGTAGCTCCTGTTGGGCCGGTTACTCCGTTCGCGCCAGCAGTACCGGTAGCACCTGTAGGGCCGGTTACTCCATTAGCACCATTATTTCCTGTAGCTCCTGTTGGGCCGGTTACTCCGTTAGCACCAGCAGTACCTGTTGGTCCCGTAACTCCATTATTACCCGTAGGGCCAGTAGGGCCTGTACTTCCTAAACCTACCCCAGTAGCACCTGTAGCACCCGTTGGGCCTGTTACTCCATTAACTCCATTATTACCGGTTGCACCTGTAGGGCCAGTTACACCATTACTTCCTGCAACACCAGTTGGGCCGGTTACACCATTACTTCCGGGAGCACCTGTTGGGCCTGTGGTACCTGTTCCGGTTGGGCCTGTAGGGCCAGTTGCACCCCCACCGCCGTTTAATGCCCTTAATGCATCACATAAAGAAAACCATTTTGCAGGCACTGTTTCGTAATAACAAAAGCAGGCTGAGTCAGTATTATATATAAGCAGGCCATCTGCGGGGCCCGCTATTGCATTCATTTGAATAGAGTTCATCCTCGGAACCAACATTCCCTGGGTGGAACTCTTTAACTCTAATATAGAAGTGGCGTTAGGCGCATTAGTACCTATTCCTACGTTATTTTGAGCTTGTATTTTAATTGAGAAAATGGCAGCAAAAAGTGCAGCAAAAAGTAATAATTTCTTCATCTTTATTTTATAAATAAGATTTTATGCGCTATATCGTACTTGCCAAATGTAGAATATATTTTTTTGAATACCAAAAAATTATAGCTGAATTCAATCTGTTGGCATAAGAAAAAAGGTAAGTAGTAGGCATAAAAAAAGCAGGCTAATAACCTGCTTCTTTTTTATATTGCTTTAACGGTTTTAGTTTCCTCCACCGCCGCCCATGTGGCTCATCATATCTTTCTGCATTTCTTCAGGGGTCATAACTTTATATCCTGTAGGAATTACAAACAAGCTATCAGGAACAGATTGCTTGGTAATTGCTGTAGCAGTAAAATTAATTTTCATACCATTCTGGGTCATGTTAAAGGAAAGAGGGAACCCTTTTAATCCTTTAAACTTATCATCGTTACTAAAGGGCAATTTGTCGGTGTAATAAATATCCATAACATATGAATTACCACTCTTTTTATCTTTTGTAGTTAATTGAGCTTCTTTACAATCATAACCTGCAATGGTCTTGGTGCCATCCAGGTATTTAATTTCGGGCTTAGCATCTTCTGCGGCTTTCTTTGTTTTGTCATCCGTTTTAAGCTCATATTTATTACCCATAATATCCATAAGTGACACTGTACCATCGGGAGTTTTACTGTCGCCCAGGGTAACGGTCTTCATCATACCCATATTGGTTTCGGTTCTCGATTTGGTACCTTTAATATATGTTTTAACCGTACTACCCTGCATCATTTGTGCAACTTGTGGGTTATCACTGTCAATTTTTATATCATAGCTTATAATGCCTTCAAAATTTGGATCTCCGAGGATGTTTGTAAATGCAAACATGGCAAAGCCTGCAACTGCTATTACAGATACTTTTACGAACTTTTTCATGATTTTAAATTTAATAAATGTTATTGGGGCAAAATTAATCTTTTCTATTGAAAGCTCCTATATAGCTCATCAATCTGTTCTTTGCTTATCCTTTTGTATTCCGGTGGTATCTTAAACTGGTTATCATCAATGTTATCCTGGTCCACTTTTGTTGCTGTAAATTCCATATAAAAACCATACCTGTTTATGCGGTATCCCATAAGCACACCTTTTACATCTTTAAAAGGGGTGGCCCAGTTAGGGTTTTCCAACTCAATGTCTTCGGTGTAGTAAACATCAAACGGGCCAAGTTTACCATCTTTATAACTAACGTTTGCTTTTTTGCATTTATATCCTGCAATCATCTTTGTTTCGCTGGTAGGCGTTACAATCAATTGCGGGCTTTTATTCAATTCCTTATTTACTGCTGTTGTATCGGCTATGTAGGATACCTTCTTATTCAGCAGGCGCACCATTTGCATTATTTTCTTTTCGGGCTCATCGTTAATAAAGTCTGTTTCAAATAAACCCATACCTGCTATTACCTGGGCATAAGATAAATTGTTTTTAAACTTAACAATCATCTTATCGGGCGCAAACTTTGCCATGGCGTTGTTTGAGTCCAGCACAACTATTTTGTATTCAATGGTACCTTCGGAAAGACGGTTATGAAACAGGCTGTGTTTACATCCGCTTATAACAAACAAAGTTGCTACGGCACTTATTCCTAAAATGAGTGTTTTTTTCAAGAAAAGACTATTTAAGCACTGCAAATGTAATTTTATAAATGACGTGGGCAAGCATTTTATAATCAATTAATTGATAAACTCAAATCCGGTATAAGGAACTAATACCTTGGGTATGCGTATTCCTTTTTCGGTTTGGTTGTTCTCGAGTAACGATGCTACAATGCGTGGCAATGCAAGCGCGCTGCCATTTAAGGTATGGGCAAGGCGGGGTTTATCCTTGCCTTTTTTAAACCTTAATTTCATTCGGTTACTCTGAAAGGTTTCAAAGTTTGATACCGAGCTTACCTCGAGCCACCTTTTTTGGGCTGCCGAAAATACTTCCATATCATAGGTAAGAGCCGAGGCAAAGCTCATGTCTCCTCCGCATAATCTCAATATCCTAAAAGGCAGTTCCAGGCTACGTAACAGGCCTGCTACATATTCTTTCATTCCTTCCAATACTTCATACGATGTATCAGGATGGGCAATATTTACAATCTCAACTTTATCAAACTGGTGCAACCGGTTAAGTCCGCGTACATCTTTTCCATACGATCCTGCCTCCCGCCTGAAACAGGGAGTATACCCGCAATTCCTTATTGGCAGGGCTTCTTCTTCTACAATTACATCACGGTAAATATTGGTAATAGGCACTTCGGCAGTGGGTATCATATATAACTTATCAAGGCCCACATAATACATCTGCCCTTCTTTATCAGGTAACTGGCCCGTTCCAAAACCGGTATCTTCATTTACCAATATAGGTGGCTCTATTTCGGTATATCCTTCAGCAGTGGCCTTATCTAAAAAATAATTTATAAGCGCTCTTTGCAGCTTGGCGCCTTTGCCTTGATATACAGGAAACCCCGCTCCCGTTATTTTAACGCCTACTTCAAAATCTATCAGCTTATATTTTTTTGCCAGATCCCAATGAGGTAAGGCATTATTACTTAGTTCAGGTATCTTGCCTTCTTCATGTACCTTTTCATTATCCTCCGGTGTTTTGCCTTTGGGCACCGATTTATGGGGCAAATTGGGCAGCAACACCAGTTTATCCTGCAAGGCCTGTTCTATAGTTCTGCTTTCAGCTTCAAGGGCTGCAATATCTGTTTTCCAGGCGGTAGTTTTGTTTTTAAGTTCGTCAGCTTCTTGCTTTTTACCTGCTTTGTAAAGGTCACCAATATCTTTAGATGCTTTATTTAACTGAGATAATATATCATCCAACTTAGTCTGCAAGCCACGTTTTTCGGTATCTACAGCTAATATTTCACTTACCAGGTTTTTGGCATCAAAATTCTTAACCCCCAGGCGGCTTATTACCTCATCGGGGTTTTGGCGTATATACTGTATCTCTATCATAGTTTCTTAATATTGAACAAATTTATTAAAATAAAAAATCCTGCCCGAGCACAGCTACAAGCAGGATAATGATTTATGCGTAGTAACCGTTACTTAGCTGCTTCAGCAGGTACAACGGAAACAATACGCTTGTCTTCTCTTTTGGTGGTAAACAATACGGTACCATCTACCAATGCGAAAATGGTATGGTCTTTACCAATGCCTACGCCTTTGCCCGGGTGGAACGATGTTCCTCTTTGGCGAAGTATAATATTACCCGACTTTGCAGGTTGGCCGCCAAATATTTTAACGCCAAGCCTCTGACCGTGCGATTCTCTACCGTTTCTGGAACTACCAACACCTTTCTTGTGTGCCATGACTATAAGTATTTAAAGTTTATTCTTTACTTTTTTTAGATGCCTTTTTTGCCGGAGCTTTCTTTTCTGCTTTAGCTTCTGCCTTTGGGGCTGCTTTTTTTGGAGCTGCTTTTTTCTTAGGAGCCACTTCTACCTGTTCTGCTTCTACTGCCTCAGGAGCTTCTGCTTTAGGAGCCACTTTTTTTACCTTTTTAGGAATTAAAGCTGCTTCTTTAAACGCTTCGCCTTTAGCTAAAATGCCATATACAAACAACTCGGTAAGCGATTGCCTGTGGCCATTAAAACGGCGATATCCTTTCCTTCTTTTATGTTTAAAAATATGAACCTTGTCATCTTTTACATGAGCCACAACCTGTGCTGCTATGCGGCTACCATCTACATAGGGTAAACCTACGCTTACAGCACCGTCTTTATCCACAAGCATTACCTTATCGAATTCCAGGTTTTTACCTTCAGGGGCATCCAACCTGTTAACGTATATCTTTTGGTCTTTTTTAACCTTGTGTTGTTGGCCGCCTATCTCTACAATTGCATACATGACGTATCAGTTAATATAAATGTTATTTTTCTTTTTAAGGGGTGCAAAGGTAATATATTTTCTATAACAGATAACCGGAATAGACTATTTTTGGTTAAAATTATAAAAATATGGCTCTTATCAAGGCTGTGAAAGGGATTCAACCTGTTTTTGGTAAAAATTGCTTCCTGGCCGAAAATTCAACTATAGTAGGCGAAGTTACCATGGGTGACGACTGCAGCGTATGGTTTAATGCTGTGGTACGCGGCGATGTTAACTTTATACATATTGGTAATAAAGTAAACATACAGGATGGAGCCGTTATCCATTGCACCTATCAAAAAACAGGGACCACTATTGGCAACAACGTATCTATAGGCCATAATGCTATTGTACATGGCTGCACCATATACGATAATGTACTTATAGGCATGGGTGCCATTGTAATGGATAATGCCATTATACACAGCAATTGCCTAATAGCAGCCGGGGCCATAGTGCTCGAAAATACTATTGTAGAAGAAGGCAGCGTTTATGCCGGGGTACCGGCCAAAAAGGTAAAAAGCATTAACCCTGAATTACTCAAAGGAGAGGTGCATCGTATAGCCAATAATTACCTAATGTATTCGAGCTGGTTTAAGGAGTAATTATATCTTTCTACATACCTTACTTTTTTGAGCAATTTTTCATCATTCCTTAAAAGCACTAACTACTGCTTTTCAGTGGTTTGTGGGCAAAATTTCATCATTTTCATCATCGGTGAGGATTTTTGCGGACAAGATACACAAACAGACATAAATAATTGATTATCAATGATTTATACAAAATATTGATATTCAATATATTATGAAATATGGGAAACACAAAAAGTAGCTAAGGCAACCTTGCCATTAATACAAAAAGGCGGGCAAATTTATCCTGCAGTTCCACTTCGCTCCAAAGGGTATTATTACCTATCATGGCAAAGCATAGCATTTTGCCGCTGCGGGTTTTTACATAACCGGCATACGATTTTATCCTCGCCATAGTCCCACTCTTGGCATGCAGGTTGCCATCGGCTTCGGTTCCGTCGGCCAGTTTACGTATGGTACCTGTTTCTCCGGCTACGGGTAGCGACCTATAAAATGTAGGAAACACCGCGGAATCTTGTGCATATACACGCAACATATCAACCAACTGATGGGTTGTGATTGCATTCATTCGGGCAAGGCCGCAACCATCTACCATGCACATGCCACGCAAATCTACCCCGTGTATTTTCCAAAAATGATAAATGATATTAACTGCATCGGATGGATTACCAAAGCCATTTATTTTCCAAGCTATTTCGCGCAAAATACTTTCGGCATAAAAATTTTGCGATACCTGGTTAGTATGGTACACAAGTTCTGAAAGTGTTGGAGAGTTGATTGTACTTATGGTTGTGCGTTCTCCTTTTTTACTGTTTGGTTTTGCTCCATTCAGGTGCATCAACCTTACAGTAGTGGCCGAATCGCGAATTTTTATTCCCTGTTCTTTTAATGCTATTCTTAACGTTTGCGCGCAAAATAGTGCCGGATCGGGTATAGCGCTACGCCCGGTATATGCACCCGAAACTTCGCCAAGTGCTGTTCTTTCAAATTCAAAAGGCGAACCTTCAACATACGCATAGGGCCTTGCAATAGAAGGATTATAATCTATTTCGTTATACAATTTTAAACCCGGAATAACAGGATCGGTTTTAATTCTGGTTTGCTTACCGCTTAAGGTAATAAGCATGTCAAATAGGTTTTCCCTGATGTTCAATCCGCCTGGCCCCGTGCCATAATCGCACTGCATATCTTCCCAAGTCCAGTAAGGAGAAATGGGATTACTTTCAAACGATTCCGCATCGCCTATAATACATCCGGCAATGCTGTCAATTCCTGCTTTTTTTATTGCCGCTACCCATTCCTTCATTACATCGCCAACGCTACTGCCAAAAGTTGCCGAACCTAATGATGGATCGCCCTCTCCTTTAATATAAATATTGCCATTCAAAATTTTTGTTGCTGCATCTAGCTTTCCGTCGTATTGTAGTAAGGTAGAAAAGCGATACCCCGGCCCGAGCAAGGAAAGCGCTGTTCCGGTAGTTACAGTTTTCATTACCGATGCAGGAGAAAGTCCGTGGTCAATATCTACTTTGCAAATCGCTTTTCCGCTACCTACTTCGGCCAAATAAAAACTCCAGCTTCCGCCATAAAGCTGCCCTGCATTGTTCATAGTGTCCACAAAGCCCATCAGCATACCCATTGCCGAAGTATCTAAAACACCTTTTTGAAATTTTGGACTGTGTTTTCGTGCTATTCTTTTTGCCTTTGCTGAAGGTGAATTACTACTAACCAGTTTAAAAACTATGAATACTGCTGCAAGCAGTAAAACAATGATAAGAATGACGTGCTTTACAGAAAGTTTTTTGTTCAGGATGTGTTTCACGCCACTAAGTTACAGTTATGTTGCGAATGCGATATAAGGAAGTAGATAAGGAGTTTATATATATTATTCATATATTAGTACAAAATTACCTACATGGGGAAAGTTTATTTTCTACTTAGTTTTCTGTTCATATTTGGTTACACCCAAGTTGATGCCCAAAAGGCAACAGGGGGAACAACCAAATTAAACAATAAGGGTTATAAAGTTAAATGGAAAGCCACGCCTTTCGACCACCAGGTGTTTATTGCAAACCAGGGGCAGTTTAATGAATCTATTCCGGGAAAAGAGAAAATAGTATATGCCGCACAACTGGGCGATGTATGGGCCTATTTTACAGCCCACGGCATAGTGTATTGTTATAAAAAATTCCCTGCCGATAAAGACCCCGATAAAGGCGGAGAGATAAAACCGGTTATACATTATACAAGCAGCAATTGGGTAAATTCTGAAACATCAACTATAGAAACTGCCGATGAACAAAGCTATTATTATACTTACCCAAATGGAGCAAACGCAACCATTAAAACAAGTGTATATAAAAAGATAACCTACCGCAATCTTTACCCCGGTATTGATATTGAATATACTTTCCCTAAAGGAAAACCAGGATTTGAGTATTCGATCATAGTGCATTCGGGAGCAGATATTTCAGCAGTTAAATTAAACTATGCAAATGCATCTTCATTAAAATTGAATAAAGAAGGAGATGCAATTATTACTAGCAATGCCGGAACTTTTACAGAACATGCCCCAACTAATTTTTCAGGACTTGATGGAAATACAAGTGCTTTTATTAAAGTAAACGGAAACACTGAATCCTTTGTGATTAATGGTACATACGATAAAAGTAAAACTATAGTTATTGATCCCTGGGTTACTAATCCTCTTTTTACGCCAACATACGACAGGGCTTATGATTTAGATTACGATTATAAAGGCAATGTGTATGCCTTTGGTAGCTATCAGCCTTACCAGTTAGAAAAATTTAACAGCAACGGTACCCCACAATGGGTTTTTAATGCAAGTGGGTTTAACGCTTTCGGTTCTTACGGAGATGTAGTGGATGAAAGAAAATCGGGTACCGTATATATAACAGAAGGGTTTGACTTTAGCGGAGCAAAGGCTATGAAGGTTAACACCAATGGATTATTAGTTGCCACCTTTCCGGGCAACAATTCGCTTAACGAGTTTTGGAGAGCGGCATATAACGCATGCTTCGACAATATAGTAATTGGCGCGGGCGGAACAGGTGCACCAAACCAGGCATGTATGTTAGATACCAACATGATAAGTGTTACCCCCGTAAATGTATTGAGTGCCGGATCAGCCTTTCACGACATGGTTCTTCTTGCCCCCGATCCATCAGGCGTATCATGTTATATGGCAACATCACAAGTGGCTCCTTTTAATAATAAGCTTATACAGGTTCCTCTGCCTACCCTTTCTCCCACTTCATATATAGTATCCGATAATTTTAATTTCCAGGAAGCCAATGTTCCAAATTATGTGGGCCCCGGTGCATCTAACGCAAACGGATATGATGGTATGGCAGTTAGCCCTAATTGGTTATACATATACAACAGCGCTACATTAAACCGTATAGTTAAAGCAACAGGCATTGTTAACAATAGCATATTGGTAGACAATGCAGTAATTATTAATGGCAAAACAGGTTGGGGCGGCCTTGCTGTAGACCCTCTTGATAATCTTTATGTGGGCTGTAAGGATAGTATTAAAATCTACAATCCATCTATGGTATTCGATACCGCACTTTATTTAAAAAATAACGTGTACGATGTAGTGCTTAGCCTGAACAATACCTTATATGCATGCGGAGATTCATTTGTATGTCAAATTGCAATACCCAATTTACCCGCGCTTATAACTTCTGCAGTAGGTTCACCAAGTTCCTGTGCGGCATGTAACGGAACTGCTACTGTAACCGTAAATTACGGAGTAGCCCCTTTTTCGTTTCAGTGGAGCAATGGTTCTACCAACCAAACGGACACAGGCTTGTGCGCAGGTGTGTACAAAGTTTTTGTCACCGATGCTTCTTGCCCGGCAAGGCAGGATACAGCTACCGTAGTAGTTGGCGGGCCGGGAAACATAACAGCTACAGTGGTTGATTCAAACCCCGACTGCGGTTTTAAAAAAGGTAATATCACAATTTTCCCTTCCGGAGGATCAGCTCCGTATACTTTTGCATGGAGCAATGGTGCTACCAACCAAAAAGATACCGGGCTTGTTGCCGGAACCTATACATGTACGGTTACCGATAATGTTGGATGTAAATACATTGTTTCTGCCATTATTGTTAATCCTTCTGTACCAACCGTCATCATTTCTCCGTCACACGATAGTATATGCCATGGTGGTAATGCCATACTTACCGCTTCGGGCGCTAAAACCTATACCTGGAACCCGGGCAATCATATCGGCAACAGTATAAATGTATCTCCCGTTGTAACTACCACTTATACGGTTAATGCCTTAGACTCTAATGGCTGTAGTGCTTCGGCAACTGTTACTGTTGTGGTTAACCATCCTGTTATTTCAATAAACCCGCCTACCGATACACTTTGCGCAGGCAGTTCTGTTAACCTGCTGGCAAGTGGTGCAACAACATATTCTTGGACACCTGCCGTTGGACTTAGTTGTTACAACTGTTCCAATCCCACTGCCAATCCGGCATCTACCCAAACCTGGAAAGTAATAGGAACCGATAATCATGGCTGCACCGACACTACCAATGTAACAGTGGTGGTTAGTCCTTTGCCTTTACCCGGTATTACTGTAAGCCCTGCTAACGATACCATTTGCATAGGCGATAGCGCCAAACTTACAGGCAGCGGTGGCGGTTCTTATTTCTGGCCCGTACCCAATAGTCATAATAATTTTGTTTGGGTAAAACCTGCAAGTACAACTACATATCAGTTGCAGGTTACACAAGCAGGTTGCACTGCTTTTACAACACAAAAGGTTACTGTATTGCCCCAACCGGCTCCTACCCTAACCTTGCGTAATAACAACATTTGCCCTAACGATAGCACCTACATTGTTGCCGCCGGCGGTGTAACTTATAAATGGAGTAACAACGGTTCTACAGCCGATAGCATAAAAGTAAAACCCGGAACCACCACAACCTACACTGTTTTTATATCAAGCCCATGCGGAAAAGATACACTCACCAAAACTCTCACCATAGACCCACTACCTGTAGTTTCTACCTCGCATGATACAAGCATTTGTGCGGGTAGCCACGTAGTACTTTCTGCCAGCGGCGGCAATTCTTATTTATGGACGGCTCCTTCTTCAACAAATTCTTCTATTTCTGTTAACCCCGCTATTACTACTACATATACGGTAGTTGTTTCTAACGGCCAATGCACCAAGGATACTACCATTACTGTTACCGTTGTATCTAAAGCCAATGGCAACATCACTCCTCCTACCGATCAAATATGCGAGGGAGCTCCAGTTACTCTTAATGCATCGGGTGGCGGAACGTATAAATGGAGCACAGGCGCCACTACAAGTACTATAACTGTGAACCCTTCGAGTAATACCACATATACTGTAATTGTTTCTAAAGGGTGCCCCGATACTGCAAGCGCATCTATTACAGTATTCCCCACTCCTAATCTTACCGCATGCTGCGATCATGTAATTGTAATAGATAGTTCTGTTGGTATAGTTGCCTCAGGGGCCAGTAGCTACCAGTGGATACCTAACGACGGAAGTTTAAGTTGCGTTACATGTCCTAATCCTACAGCTTCGCCAACGGTAACCACAACATATACAGTTATTACCAGGTATGGCAATGGCTGTACTGTAGAAGATACCGTAACCATTTATGTAGATATACCTTGCGCCGACTTTGTTGTGCCTAATGTATTTACACCTAACAACGACGGTATTAATGATGACTTTGTAATAAAAGTAACGCATCCTTCATCTTATTCCATTTCTATATACGACAGGTGGGGCAAAGAAATGTATACGTCTACCAACCCTAATGCATATTGGAACGGAAGAATATTAAACACACAAAATGTTGTACCCGACGGTGTATATTACTACATAATAAAAGCATCGTGTGGCAGCAATAACTACAACAAAAAAGGCTTTGTGCAGGTAGTTGGTGAGGAGTAAACCGAAAGGTTAATTTCATAAACTATTCATTTTTATATCTTAAATTGCAGGCAAAGCTTCTGTATAAGTCTGTGATTGTGCACGCTTTTAGTTTCTAAGTATTCTCTATTTTTGGATTCGGAGATTAACAGATGAAAAAAGTATTTAAATATTTTTTAATTTTTCTGTCGTTGCTGATAGTTGGCATTACGCTGATTTTCATCTTCATTTCTCCTATTGCAAAATATATAGTCGAGAAAAACTGCGAGAAATGGACCGGCCGCAAAATAACCATAGGCAGTATAAACATAAAGGCCTTTAATGGCAGTATATATATTAAAGACCTGAAAATATATGAAGCCAATGGCGACAGTGTGTTTTTTAATTGCCATGATATTTATGTAAAAACAGACATTAAAAAAATGCTTTCGGGGATTTATGAAGTTGATAAAATAAAAATTGACAACCCCGAAATAAAGATTACCCAAAACGGCAACGTCTTCAATTTTGATGATATAATAAAGCACTTTTCATCGGGCCCTGATAAAAAACCTGATACGGCAAGCAAGGCGGAGACACATTACTTTATAAGCAATGTAAGTATTAACAATGCCAACATAGTTTATAATAATGTGCCCATGCATAATGTATTCAGCATGCACGATATGAACCTTAGTGTGCCGGAATTTAATTACGACAAACCCGAAAGCAAACTACACCTTGATTTTAAATATGGCATTGGCGGAGATTTTAATATAGACCTTGACCTTAACAGAAAAACATTTGCCTACAACCTGTTTTTATTCATTAACAAGTACGATTTAAGCCAGTACTATACACCACTTCGTTCGTTAATGAATATATCCTCTCTTAAGGGATTACTTACTACCAATGTAAGAGTGCATGGCAAATTCAACAGCCCCGAAAACATTTCGATACACGGGTATTTAAACCTGAATGATGTTGAAATAAAAGACATGGATAAGAGGAAGTTTTTTTCAATGCAAAAACTTTCGGTAGATGTAGATTCGGTAGATGTGAAACATAACCATTACGACGTTAACCATATTATACTCGATAGGCCCTTTGTAGCTTATGATATGTACGCCAAGGGTACGAACATGAGCCGCATGATTAAGGACCATGGTGCGGTTGCCAAACCAGTGAAAGATAAAGATACCGTAACAGGAAAAGCAAAACTCGATTATTCAAATATTTTCACCTTGCTGCAATCCAGTTTTAAAATGATGGCTGTCAATTTCCTCAGCACAAATTATCATGCCGATAGTATTGCCATTCGTAACGGAGAATTTGCGTTTAACGACTATACACCAAATCATAATTTCCATTATAATGTTACCAAATTAAATTTAGTAACCAGCGAAATAAATGATTTAAATAGCGGTGTTCTTTTTCATGCAACTGCCAAACTGGGCGACAGCGGAAAATTTATCATGCGCGCTAATTTAAGTTACGACCGCAAGAGTAAACAATTCGGTTATAAAGTAGATACCCTAAAGTTTACTGACCTGTCTCCCATAGCAAAATATGTGTTGGAAAGAAACAGTGTTAAATGGACAGGGCGCCGTATAACTACCGGTGTTATTAAGGTTAATGCTGTAAAAGGAAGTGTGTTTATTAAGGACATAAAAATTTATGAGCCCGACAGCAGCACCGTATTTTTGGCATGCCACGATGTATACCTAAGAGTAAATATTATGAAAGCGCTCGACAATGTTTATACAGTGGAAAAATTAAAATTCGACAACCCCGAAATTAATATTGTTCAAAACGGAAACAGCTTCAATTTTGATGACCTTACAAAACGATTTGCATCGGGGCCTAACCAGCAAACAGATACAAATGCCCCGGCAATACATTATTGTGTAGATAGTGTAATGATTAACCATGCAAACATTACGTACAATAATGTACCTATCCATAATATATTTAAGATACATGACCTTAACTTCAGGCTGCCTGAAATAAAGTGGGATAACCCCCAAAGTCAGTTACATCTTGATTTTAATTATGGCACCGGCGGCTTTTTTAATATCGACATGGGCGTTAACCGCAGCACATCTCGTTATAATCTTGCCCTGGAAATAGACAATTACGACTTAAGCCAATATTACGCTCCTCTTAATTCATTCGTTAAAATTTCTTCGCTTAAAGGGCTGCTTAATACAAAGCTACGGGTACATGGCAAGTTTAACAAACCGCAACATATTGCATTGGCAGGGTATTTGAATTTAAATGACGTAGAGATTAAAGATTCGGCCCAACGCAAAGTTTTTGCAATGAAAGAACTGGCTATAGATGTTGATTCTATAAACGTAAAACACAATATTTACGCCTTCCGCAATATCTTGCTGGATAGGCCTTATATCGTATTCGATTATTTCCCCAACGGCAATAACATAAGCCAAATGATACGGTATACATCGCCGGTCCAGCCCGTAAAGGATACTTCTACCGGGGAAATTAAACCCGATTATTCTAACGTATTTACACTACTGGCATCAAGCATAAAAATGATGGCGGTAGATTTTGTAAATACCAACTACCATACCGATAGTGTAATGGTGCGCAATGGGGAATTTAAATACAACGATTACACCCTTAATACGCCGTTTCATTACGATGTATCGAACATAAATATTAATACCGATAAAATAAGCGCGGCAAGAAAAAGCGTTCAGTTTAACATTTTTGCAACCCTTGCCGATACCGGCAAATTTGCCATGAATGCCGACATAAGTCTCGATCTTAAAAACATGCTTATAAGTTATGGTGTTACCAATCTTCGTATTTCCGACCTTAACCCCTACACGGAATATTATGTAGGCACCCCGTTTGCAGATGGCTATATGGATTACCAAAGTGTAGATTCGGTAATAAACAGGAATTTAAAAAGCAAGAACAACATCCTTATAAAAGGGATTAGAGTTGGCAAAAAAATAGACATTAAACCAGTTTATAAAATCCCTGTGCGCCTGGCTGTGTCTTTGTTAAAAGATGATAAAGGTGACATAGACATTAAACTACCTGCCAATGGCAACCTTGACGATCCGGATTATAAAATTGGCCCGCTTGTAGGGCGCATCCTGAAAGACCTTATAGTTAAAACAGCCGAATCGCCATTTAAGGCGCTGGCAAGGCTTTTCGACCGCAAGCCAGAAGATATGAAGCAATTTGAATTTGATTATATGCAGGAAAAATTAGCGGAAAAACAATTACGCAAACTGGAAGATGTGTGCAAAGTGCTTGAAAAGAAAAAAGAACTGAATGTAGAAATAACGCAGGTTATAGATAGTCTGGAAGAAAAGGATGAGCTGGCTTTATTTATTGCAAAAAAACAATATTACGAGGATACCAGGCAGCAGGCTAATGACAGCCTTTTAAGTAAGCGCAAACGCAGAAAAGAACGCCGTGCCGAAGACAAAATAGCCACACAGGATACTTTGTTTGATAAATACCTGAATGAAAAATTACACCTTACGGGGAACGAATTAATACCTATAGAAGACAAATGCATTATGCTTGCCGGAGATAGTGTATTAAGCAAAGAGATACGCAGGATAATTGAAAACCGTAACCAGGAAATAGCAGATTTTTTAGTTAATAAAAAGGCCTTTCCCAAGCAAAGGGTCAAAGTGGTTATAACTAAAGATTCTAATAAAGTGAAGGATATTAGTCAGCCCGAGTTTGATATAAATTACACCGCCGGAGATAATTAAAGGAGCTTATTCTTTGTCTTTTAAAATTTCCGCAAACGACCTGTTCTCAATCTTACTTTCCAGCCACGATACTATATCAAACTCAGCAATAGCCTGTTCTTCAAAAGGGTTTTTAATAATTTGCTGTAATCTGCCATGCAACAATTTAAAAGCTTGTATAAGCTCTTTCTGCGTTTTAACCGACAATAAATCCTTACGAATAAAGTTCAGCAATGTATCTTCAAACCTATATAAGCGTTTGCGCTGGTACAAAAATCGGTAGGTAGACCTGATGATGTATTCCAGCAATTCCTGGTTACCCAATTCATAATGTATTAACAGGTTCATTATACGCGCCAGGCAATGTACATCGGGCCTTATGGTAATATCTGTTTCGTTCAAAAGTTTGTTATGCCACTTTAGCGCTTCGCGATAATTACCTGCACCAAAAAAGCCAAAAGCCAGGTTAAAATAAGTTACTATATAATACCCGTTGTTAAAGTAAGCGGCATACTCTTTCATCATACTATCAATAGTAGTTGCAGATGCTACCGTTTGCCTAAAGTTGCCAATCTTATTGTAAATCTCAAGTTCGTTAATGCTCGCATCTACAAATGCCAGTTTAATTGAATTGAAAGACATGGGCCTCTTTATAAATTCCTTCATTTCTGCGCAGCCTTTAAGCGCATCATTCCACCGGTGTGATAAAATACATGCCGTTACATGCAGCTTTAAAGCAGATAAGTAAGCTCTCACACTTTCATCGGTTTGCTGCAGCATTTGCTTTGTTAAATCAACCTGCATAACCGTATGTTCGCGCGCCAATTCCAGGTTATTTTTAACATATACATAGTAGTATATTTTTATTTCGTGATACAGTACTTCCGCCTTTTTCGATAAAATATTTTTTTTGCTTTTTAGCAGCGGATGGCTATATAGTTTCTCCAGTTGTTTTAAATCCTTATTCCGTACACCTTCCGATTTTAAAAAGAAATTAAATGAATCATATATCGATCTTACTTCATAATAATTTTCCAATTTTTGCAGTGCCTCGCGCTGCTCCTTTATTATAAGCTCCAGTTGCTTGTATGCCGATGGATTAAATCCTTTCGAATTCATTACCCGGCGCTCATATTGTATTACCTCGCACAGCCACACCCAGTTTTCGTGCTGCACAGCCATGGCCTTTAGCTTTACAATTAACTTGTGGCACATATCGTAAAGCCCCTTATTGTATAAAATATCTACATCTTTTACCATATTGGTAAATATGTAATTAAGGTTACCCGAATCATTATAGTTCCTTAGGCTTTTTAATAAAGAATCTTGCAGGCTCAGTTTTGCTACCCCTAGTCCTTTGCCCAAATAGCTATCTGCACTAAATTGTTTTTTAATTTTTGGTTCGTCGTACTGCTCCTGTCCTTCTATAGCCTTGTATAATCTTAAAGATTGCTTGTTACCATATAAGGCAGCGTTTCTCATAAAATATCTCTTCTCATTCGGGCTCATAGCCTTAATAAGTTTAAAGAGGGAAGTACTTGCAGTTTTCATTATAAGATATTATTTATAAATTATATATTATATTGATTTACAATATATTAAATAATATTATATACATTACAACGACTAATTTAAGAAAAATTATTGTTTTGAATCCCTATTATTCATAACGACCTTTACTTAACTAAACAGATAAAGATTAAAAGAGGCAATTAAAATTGAGCTGTATAGATTGATGAATTACACAAGTAAAACCATACTGCAATTAAAGCGGAAACCTTTTCAATTTATGGTTTCTGTAATGCTTGTTGCCGGATTTTTATGTACTAATCTTTATGCGCAACAGCCCGCATCGGCAAGTAATATTAATTGGCGTACCAATCCTATAGATCATAAAATATTTATTGCCAACCATGGCCAATGTAACGGAGCAGTGCCCGATACAAAACCTATTGCGTATCATGTAATGCTTGGAGATATAGATGCTTATTTTACCGCAAGCGGAATGACCTACCGTTGCGATATGGCTGCAAATGCAGATAAAGACTTACGTTCGGATGAAGAACGCGAGGAAGCCGCTGAAAAAGGAACCGACCCAACAAAAACAGAAACACATTATTTAAGTGCAATGTGGGAAGGCGCTAATCCTAACGTAACTATTGAAGCCCTGCAACCCCAAACATATTACTATACCTACACACTTGGCAGTGCAGCAGCAAAACCAATACATAATATAAAGGCCGAAGTGTATAAGGAAATTATCTACCGCAACCTTTATCCGGGCATTGATGTGGATTACACTTTTCCGGCCGACAACGATAAAAGCAGGGGAACCATTAAGTACACACTAATTATGCATCCCGGGGCGGACATATCGAAAGTTAAATTAAAATATTCGGGGGCCGATAATGTAAGTATGGATAAGCAAGGTAACGTACTTGTAAAAAGTGTAATGGGTATGAGCACAGAACATGCACCCGTATGTTTTTATAAAGAACCTTCTACAGGTAATGAAAAAGAAAATGCTGTTACAGCTTCTTATATTCTTTCGGGCGATGAAGAATCCTTTTTTATACGTGGCGATTACGACCATACTAAAACCCTGGTTATAGATCCTGCCATCATCTGGTCGAGCAATCCTGCCTTTACCGGAGTATTCGATAATGCATTGGATGTAGATTATGATAATGCCGGCAACGTATTTGTATATGGTGGCAGTTTTAAATACCAGTTAATAAAATTGAACAGCCTTGGTGTAGTACAATGGGTATGGAATTGCAGGATGCCCGCAGTAATAGGCATTATTAAAACGGTTGGCAACATGGCCGTAAATAGGAATTTGGGGGTTAGCTATGTAACGGCGGGCTTTGGCGATAGTATATGGAAAATAAGTCCTACCGGGGTTTTGCAGGGATTTTACAAAGACCCCGCCGTTGCAGGCACCGGTGCCGAAGACTGGAAAATAGTTTACAACCCGGCTAAACATGCTCTTATTATTGGTTCGGGTGGCAGATCGCAATTATTAATGCTCGATACCAACCTTGCACTTATTAATTCTAATTCGGGAGGCAATACACTTTATTGTTGCCACGATATTGTGCTTTTAGCATTAGATCTTTCGTGGAATTCAGCTTACATGGTTAACGGAAACAATGGTGCTGATGCGGGCAAAGACTCCTTGTTCCAGGTTCCGCTGCCCGGCCTCTTTCCTTTTACATGGGTTAAATACCCCACGGTAATAACTGTGGGCGAAATAAATGGCGATAAATATGCCAACCCCGAAGCGACTTCTGTTAACGACCTGAATGGTATAGCTGCAAGCCGTAACGCTTTGTATTTGTATGATGGAGGCACAGTTTGGCGCACCTCGCTGGCTAATGGAAATGTTGCAGCCACCATGATATTATCGCCCAAATCGTTAAGATGGGGTGGCATTACGGTCGATCATTGCGATGATTTATATGTAGGGTTCGGGCCAACAGTTAATATGTATGCCGGCCTCACGTTTACACCGGCGGGTACTATAAGCATGGCAGTAAACACCGACACTATTTACGATTTAAAATTGGGTAAAGACTCCAGCACAACTTTATATGCCAGTGGTATGGGTTTTGTAGCATCTATTTCTATTAATTCTTTATGCCCTGTTTTTCTGCCTATTACTTTAACATCATTTAATTGTTCTCCGCATGCAGGAGAAATTCAGCTTGACTGGAGCACTGCAACTGAAACGAATAATAAATACTTCACCATAGAACGGTCTTCAGATGGCATTAATTTTTCTCCGCTTACAACAATTCCCGGTGCAGGTAATTCTTCGCAAACACTCTATTATAAGTATATAGACGCTGAACCGCTTGTAGGGAATAATTATTACAGGCTGACGCAAACAGATTTTGACGGCCACACCGAAGAGGTGGGCAATACCTTGTGTACCGGAGAGAGCAATGCACTGATAGTTTCTCCTAACCCATCGGCAGGTAAGTACACGGTTACTTTACCATCCGAATGTATTGCAAATCCTGTTGGCCTAACTGTATACGATATGTTAGGCAGGCAGGTTTATTCTTCGGTAATGGAAGGTGAGCAATTTGTAAACCTCGATTTGAGCCAATTTGCTTCGGGCTTATATATACTAAATGTTCATGCATCCGAAAAAACATTTGTGGCTAAGCTTTTAATAAGCAAGTAAAATACCTTACAGAAGTGATAAATACGATGATACGCATGGATCAAAACAGAAGCAGCCGCTATAATTTTTCTCTACTTAAATTCTTCACACAAAAAAGGCCTGCCCTTACATGGGCTGTAATAGCATTATGCGTTTGCACTCTTGTATTAGTTGTTCTTACGTTCACCTACTATCCTCCGGCATGGTAACATTAACGGGTAATGTGTGTAGCCTATGACCTATCTATACAAAACAAGATTTGCGATTTTCATCTTCTTTTTGTGTTCCTTATTTATCCACGCTCAAACTTCCAAGTCTTCTGTAGGTAAAATAAACTGGATAACAAACCCCTTTGAACATAAGGCATTCATAAAAAACGAAGGGCAGTTTGCTGAAGAAGAAAAAAAAGGCAGTAAAATAATTTACCAGGCTATACTGGGTAAAATAAAAGCCTACTTTACTACCACCGGAATAATTTATGAATACGATAAATTTCCTGTTAAAAATAAAGACCGCGATCCTGACGATGAAAAAAATTTAACGCCTGAGCATCTTTACATGTACGTCAACTGGCAAGGGGCTAATACGCAGGTATCCATCACTGCGGCAGAAGAACAACATTATTATTGTACATATTCTACGGGTGGAAAAAACACAAAGGCCAACACTTTTAAAAAAATAACCTACCATAATCTTTACCCGGGCATAGATGCCGAATTTACTTTCCCTGATAATAAAGAGGGAATAAAATATAACTTGATTGTGCACCCGGGAGCTGACGTTTCGCGTGTTAAATTAAAATACTCAGGAGCGACAAGTATAAAGACGGATGCAGAAGGAAACATTGTGGCGAATTGTGCTTTGGGAACTTGTACCGACCATGCACCGCAATGCTTTTATAAAGATGGTGGCAACATAAAAACAAGCTATGCCCTAAAAGGAAATGAAGAATCATTTTTACTAAAAGGGAATTATGATAAAAGCAAGGTTATAATAATAGATCCTTTAATTACGTGGACAACTGACCCTACATTCAATAATTACGATAATGCCTACGATGTAGATTATGATAATTTGGGAAATGTATACGTTTACGGGGGAGGCTCACCATTCCAGCTTGTACAACTTAACAGCAGCGGGGTTATACAGTGGCAGTACTTTAGTCCATTCTCCACATTTTACGGAGATTTTGCCGTAGATAAAAGCACAGGAACAAGTTTTTTAATTGAAGGGTTTAGTGGTGCAGGTGGTGCATCGGTAAGGAAAATTGGCAATGCAGGAAATTATGTAAATACAAAAATTATTGATACCAATATTAATGAACTGTGGAGGGCCGCGTATGAACCCTGCCAACATCTTATAGTAATAGCAGCAGGTGGCTATGCAAGCAATCCGGGCCAATCTAAGCAGGCAGTTACTATAGATACAAACCTGAACATCATCAGCGCAAAAAATGTGTTAGGTGTTGTACATGGCTATCACGATATGGCACTTATGTCTCTCGACCCATCTAACAGCACAGTATGTTATATGGCAACAGCCACAACCACAGGCGATCTTCAGTCTATTGCAAACAATGTACTCGTTAAATTACCCGTAGCATCACTTTTACCTCCTGCGTATCAAGTTACCGATGGCTATAAATTTGAAGAAGTAGAAAGTGTTAATTACGTTGGGGCCAATGGCATGAATGGTATGGCTGCAAGTCCCAATTGGCTTTATCTATACGATGGTGCTACACTTGGGCGCTTCAATAAAAATACGGGCGCTTTTGTTACCAATACTGTAATCAATCCTCCTGTAATAGGTGGAAGCGGCCAAATAGAAGTGAACTGGGGTGGGCTTGATGTAGATGCATGCGACCATATATATGCGGGCTCGCAAACTTCCATTGTAGAATACGATTCTTCTTTTTCGCCTGTGGGTACTACACTTTTACCGCTTAATACAGATACCGTGTATGATGTTGTATTAGGAAATAAAGACACGCTCTATGCCTGCGGCTTGGGATTTGTTTCCTCACTTACTATTCCTCCATCGGCTTGTGCAACTCCTTTACAAAATTTAAAAATTATTTCTTCGTCTCCATCTTATTGCTCCCAGGCGTATATCACACTTACTGCTCCTGCCAACGGAACTTCTTACCTGTGGTCGGGCCCATGCATTACGGGCCCAAATAACCAACAAACCGTTAATATAACCTGTGCAGGTACGTATACTGTGGTTATTGGCGGACTTGCAGGCCCGCCGCAATGCGCCAACACAACCCTGACTATTACTATTCCGCCCGGTGCTGGTGGCACGCCCGTTCCTTCCTTTATAGCCGATACTGTTTGTTATGGTAATCCAACCCAATTTGTAAATACATCCAATCCGCTTGGAGGAAATGGCGTAAAATTTTATTGGGATTTTTATAACAGCGGCAATTACGAAGATTCTACCACCAATCCTATGTGGAGCTATCCCGACCCGGGCACATACCAGGTAAAGTTGCACGAAGTAGAAAGTGGTTGCGGTAAGGATACTATTATAAACGTAGTAGTAGATACAACCCCTCCTTCCTCAATTATATTTGTTATCAGTGCATGCCAGGGCTCACCAACAAATTTTCAAAACCTGAGCAGCGATACAAGTACCGTTAAATACTTATGGACGTTTGGAGATCCCGGCTCGGCACCGTTAGATACTTCTACTGTAAACAATGCATATCACACCTACAATACAGGCGGAACCTATACCGTTACTTTGTGGCCTGTTAAAAGCATTCATTGCCACGATTCTGCAAAAAAGGTAATTACAGTTACACCACTGCCTACCATTAATCTTGTAAATAATTATGTATGTGGCGATAGTGTAGTTACATTTAAAGATGCCGATAGCGCCGGAATAATTTTTTGCCTGTGGAATATTTATGACACATATACTTTAATGGATTATTCCCCTGCAACCTTTGGGCCAAGTGCAACGGTAACATTCCCCGATTCGGGCACCTACACTATTATACTTACTGCATTTAACGGGGGCTTTTGCGCTACAACGGATACAACCTATTTAACACTCGCGAAATCTAAAGCGCAATTTTCCTTCACACCATTATCGGGTTGCGTGGGTGCAAAAATTCAATTTGCCGATTCTTCTGTAGGTGGCCCGAGTTCCTGGACTTGGAATTTTGGAGACCCCGGTTCGGGGGCCAATAATGTGAGTGCGTTACAAAATCCGTTTCATCAATTTTCAACATTTGGCACATTTAATGTTAAACTGGTTATATCAGGTAATAAAGGCTGTGCCGATAGCATCGTGCGCCAGGTAGTAATAAATCAAAATCCTGTGGTAACGTTATTACCATTAAATCCTGCCATTTGTTTGGGAGATTCTATTACACTAAATGCCACCGGAGCCACAACGTATTCGTGGTCTGGAGGAGGGCTAAGTTGTGTAAACTGTACTAATCCTAATGCAGGGCCCAGCACTACCACAACCTACACTGTTATCGGTACCAACGTTAACGGATGCACCGATACTGCAAAAATAACAGTTGCCGTAGCGCTCAAACCAATTCCGGCAATAAACGGAAAGGACACGATTTGCATTGGAGATTCCACAACACTTACCGCATCGGGCGGAACATCCTATAAATGGAATACAGGTGCCACTACTTCTACCATAAATGTAAAGCCGGGCGCTACCACACCCTACCAGGTAATTGCAAGCAATGGCATTTGTACCGACAGTACAAAAATTACCATACAGGTAGATTCTATGCCTAAGGCAAGCATTAGCGGAACTACTAAAATATGCATGGGCGATTCTATAATACTTACAGCTAAAGGGGGCGGTACTTATGTATGGAACACAGGCGCCACCACCAGTATAATTAAGGTTCCGGCAAATTCGGTAGCAGATAGTTCATACTTTGTGATTGTTACCAAAGTATGTTCAGATACTGCCTTTAAAAAGGTAAAGGTTGAACCCGTGTTACCTATAACCGCATGCTGCGATACAACCATTACAGCAGGCGACAGTGTAAAACTTATAGCTACAGGTGCCAGCAATTATGTATGGTCTCCTTCATTGGGGCTAAGTTGTACAAACTGCCCTATCACTGTAGCAACACCAACCATAACTACAACATATACCGTAAGTGTAACAGATAGCAATGGTTGCATCAGTTTGCAAAAAGTAATTGTAGATGTTGTTGAGCCCTGCGGCGACTTTAATGTGCCGAACATATTTACGCCTAACAATGATGGCAAAAATGACCAGCTTATTATTAATGCCCCACACTTAACGCAATTTTCTATGGAGATATTCGACCGTTGGGGCAACCAGGTATTTTATTCCACCAGCCCAAACAATGCATGGGATGGCAGAACAGTAAGTGGCGAAATGGTGAGCCCGGGTGTATATTTTTATACAATTAAAGCATCATGCACCAACAACACATATAACAAAAAAGGCTATGTTGAGGTGCTTTGGTAATTAACCAATGCTGCATTTTTCATTTTAATAAAGATTGCTTTTGATGTGGGGTTTTAGTAAGTTTGTTTAAATAAACTCGCCACATTCATGAAGAAGTACATAACTACGCTCGCAAGCATCTTCTTAATTTCCTTATCCGCATATAGCCAGCAAACAGGCATGAACTGGCTTAACATGATGAAGGATGGAAAAACAAATGTGCACGATGTACAAAAGGCTTTTTATGCATGGTATGCAACCCATAAAAATGAAAGAGATGAGGCTAAAGGTGGTGAAGAAGATTGCAATTACACTTTGTTTAAACGGTGGGAATGGCTGATGCAATCGCGCACTTACCCTACAGGCAATTATCCCGACCCTTCAGTTATTAATGCTGAGTACACAAAATTTATAACCCGGAATAATAATAGCAGCTTAAGAAAATCTCATGATATTCAATCTGCTGCTAACTGGACATACCAGGGCAACGATAGCGTACCCGTTAATGGTGGTGGTGATGGCAGAATAAGTCACATACGCTTTTACCCGGGCAACAATAATATTATGTATGCATGCGCGCCCACAGGTGGCTTGTGGAAAAGCACAAACGGTGGTGCAACATGGACCTGCAATACCGACCAACTTACCGAACTTGGTACGAGCGATTTGGCAATCGACCCAAGTAACCCAAGTGTTATGTATTTAGCTACCGGCGACTACGATGGGCCGGGTGCAGATTTTCATTCCATATCAACCATTGGTATTTTAAAAACAACCGATGGAGGCAACACATGGAACCCAACAGGATTATCTTACACACAAGCAAATACAGGCCCTGCTTATGGTACTATTTCAAATTTGGCAATCAACCCAAATAAGACAAGTGTTATTAATGCCGCCACATCTAACGGTATGTACTTTTCAAACAATGGCGGTGTTTCATGGATGCAGGCAGATACAGGATTTTTCAGGTCGGTAGAAATGGAACCTTTTCATCCGAATGTAGTGTATGCCGCTACCGAAGATGGAAAATTTTACCGTTCAACAGACAGTGGAAAAACCTACACACGGACTATTACAGGACTGCCAGCCCTTGGCCTCACAGCAAGAATGACAATAGCGGTTACTCCTGCCGATTCGAATTATGTATATGTTGTTGCTGAAGATGCCAACACCCGCAGCTTTTATGGATTATACCGCTCTACCGATCGAGGGCAAACTTTTACACAACGCTCTAATGCAGGTGGTGCAGGTTCGTTAAGTGTTAACTATGGTTGGTACGGGTTGCCGCTTGCAGTATCTCCTACCTATGCCGATACTATTCTTACAGGAGGATTAGACGTTTATATTTCCGCAGATGGTGGCGCAACATGGAGAATAAATGCATCATGGACGGGCAGCGGAGCACCGTACGCACATGCCGATGGACATCATTACATATTTACTCCGGGAAGCGGAGCCTCGTGGTTTGATGCATTCGATGGTGCGATATTTAAAGCAACTAACAAAGGAGCTGTGTATACCGATTTAAGCAACAACCTGCATATTGCTGAGATTTATGCCATTGGCGCTTCTGCAATAACTTCGGGTTTAAACATATCGGGCTGGCAGGATAATGGAACCAATATGTCGGGCATTCCGTGGCAACAAATAAATGGCGGCGATGGTATGGTTCCTTTTATAGATTATACAAACGATAACACCATGTATAGCGCTACACAGGACGGAGCACTTTATAGTTCGTTTAACGGCGGGCTTTCATGGAATTATCTTTCTTCTTCTATTACGGAAAATGGCCCCTGGGTTACACGCTGGTTACAGGACCCACTAAATGCCAATACACTTTTTGCGGGCTTTTCAAATATCTGGATGTCTACCAACCAGGGAAATTCATGGTCGCAAATAAGTAACTTCTCTTCTTCGAACGAACTTGTGTATGCTTTAATTGTCGACCCTGTAGATGACAAGGTTATATATACAGCATGGAACGATTCTATATTTCTTACTTCTACCCAAGGAATAAGCTGGAAGAATATAACGTCAAATTTACCGGTGAGCCAGGCATGGATAACGGGTATTGCACTCGACCCTAATAACTATAAACACGCATGGGTTACATTTTCAGGATATGTAGATACCGTAAAAGTATACCAGACGTATAACGGCGGTGTAACATGGAAAAATATTTCTGCGGGATTACCTAATCTGCCGGTTAACTGCATCTTGTTCCAAAAAAATAGTCATTCAGGAACTTATGTAGGAACCGATGATGGCGTATATTATCATGATACAATTTCAAATAATTGGATTTCGTACAATACAGGTTTGCCCAATGTTATGGTTAACGATATTAAATATGATGCAAATGGCGACCTACTTGCAGCAACATACGGCAGGGGTGTTTGGACATCCCCAAGATACATTAACCCAACAGGAATAAACTCTACCACCGCTACCGACGAAGATGTGAAAGTCTTTCCTAACCCGAGTACCGGAGTATTCCAAATTCAAGCTAATAGCTATCAACTAATGGCTAATAGCCAACTAGAAATTTATAATGTATTAGGAGAAAAAGTGTATTCGTCTCAAATTAACTCTACACATACCCAAATAGATTTAAGTGATAGGGCACATGGTGTTTACCTATATAGAGTACTTACCGAATCGGGAAGTTTGGTATCAAGTGGTAAACTGGTGATAGAATAAAACAAAACAGTTCAAGACTGCTTAAATTATTTATTCGCCGGGTACAGGTTGTTGATCCATAGGAATTAAATTAGAAGTACAAGGCAAATGTCTTGCTATAAAATGATAGAAATGGGGCTATTTATTATTCGCCGGGAACGAAAGATTATTCGTCAAGCCCGGTGTATAATTTGCAGGAAAGGGAATAGCTCCTAAAATGTTTAGTCCGCTATATTCAAAGGATATCTATTGCCTGAAGAAAGGCATCCTTTTTGCGGGATGAAACAGGAATGGATGTACCATCCTTTAATATGGCAAAGCCACCATCGGTCTTTTTATACCGTTCAAAGTAATCAAGATTGATTAAATGAGATTGATGGGTTCTGAAAAAGCCATAGCCGCTCAACAAATCATCGTATTCCTTTAATGGCTTGGATATAAGTATTTTTTTCCCATCGCTTAAAAAAAAGTGGGTGTAGTTTACTTCCGATTCGCATCGAACTATATCCTTAATGCTTAGCGCATAAATACTATCAAGGGTTTTTAAGACTATTTTTTTCGCTTCTTTGTTCTCGGTATTGTAATTGGTTTCAAGTACATCAACTGACTGGGGCTTCAGGCTACTGTTCGCAGCATTTTCAGCTTTTTTTATTGCCTCAACCAATTCGTCGGAATTGATGGGCTTTAATATATAATCGAGCGCGCTAAACTTAAATGCCTTCAGGGCATGCTCTTCGTAGGCCGAAATAAATATTACATGGAAATCTACGGGCTTGCATTTATTTATTAAATCAAATCCTGTCCCATCCTTCATTTGAATATCTAACAAAACAATATGCGGTTTATGTTGTTTAATAAGTTGCACACCAGCCAGCACACCATCTGCCATTCCCACTACCTCTATGCCTGTGAAATACTTTTTTACAAGAGATTCTAGTACTTCTCTTGCATTTTTTATGTCATCTATTATAACAAGTTTCAGCATGCTTCTATGAAAGTAATAATTTATCTGTTACGCAATTGTATTTAATGGCAATTCAAAAACCACTCTAGTACCCATGGCATTATTGTATTCATCCTTCAGGTCTACTATTTGCATGGTAATTTTCTTTTTCGCCTTTCTATTCAGTAATGCTATTCTTTCCCGGGTTATATTGGTTGCTACCGATAAGTGAGCTCCGCTATTTTGTTTGCTGATTTCCTTTGCCTTATCTCTCCCAATTCCATTATCTTCAATTTCGAGTAAAAGCATATCATTTTTTACAGCCATGCGTATAGTTACTACTCCTCTTCCATCGGTTTTATTTGCAATACCATGTTCAATGGCGTTTTCTATAAATGGCTGCGCTATCATTGGTGGTATGAGCAGGTTTCCGATATCTATATTAGAGCTAATATCCAAATTAAAATCAAATTTTTCCTTAGCGCAAAGTTGCTGCAGTACCAGGTAATGTTTAAGAGATGAAATTTCTTTTTCCAGTAAAATATATTCTTCCTTTGAGCTTTCTATAATAGTGCGCATAAGTTTAAATACAGATGACAAGTAGTTAGCTGCCTCCTGGGGTTCTTCCTTATAAATGTAATTCTGTATACTGGTAATAGCATTAAAAATGAAATGCGGGTTCATTTGCGAACGCAAAAGCTTTTGTCCTAATTCAATTTTTGTATTTTTTGTATTTATTCTATTCTGGCGAATGAGCAAAAAACCGATAAGTGATATGAGTATTGCCAGGCTCGCAAGCCCATACGTTAAATAAGTACTTTGCTTTATAAGCAAATTTTGAATTTCATTTTTTTCGGCCAAACCTTCAATTTCTTTTTGCATTTTTTCATCCTGGTATCGGGCTTCCATTTCAGCCATTTTGTTACCTTTCTCTATTCCATAAACCGAATCTTTAAGAGCCAGCGCTTCATCCAGGTATTTAATGGCTGCGGCATAGTTACCTATTTTGGAATAAGCATGTCCTAACGCCTCCGAAAACTCAAGCGCTTGTTGTAACACACCCAGGCTATCGGCAATGTTATATGCCTGCAGAAAACATGCAATAGCTTTAGTATATTGTTTTTTTAATATGCAAATGTCTCCAATCCCTTTAATGGCAGTTATCTGGCTAAGCCTGTCTTTTAAAATATTTGCATAACGTATACTTTCTTCTTCGTACATAACTGCCGAATCGAGCAAAGCCTGGTGGGCAACATGCAAAATGTTGTTATCCAATCTATATGTAAAATCCTTACCCAAAGTATCAAGCTCATATATACGGGTATATGTTAATGCTATATTTATAAGCACTTTTGGCATGCCGCCAATTTCCCCTGTTTTTTTACTTAATGCTATTGCCTTGAAGGCATAATTGAGAGAGTTTGAATAATTTTTCAAGTACAGATATCCCAACCCAATATTTTGATATTCTGCAATAATGCCACCAAGGTTTGCAAGACTGCTATCTATCGCTAATGCTTTAAAATTGCTTTCCAGTCCCTTTGCGTAATCTCTTTTTAAATAATAGAAATTGCCCAGATTGGCTATTACAGTAGCTATCTGCCTGCTATCATTATTTTCTGTGAATATTTTCTCGGTTTTCAAATAATATTCTTCGGCCCGTAAATAATCGCCCATATCCTCATAATCCAGCCCAATGTTATTGCATATTGCACCCAACATTTTTCCCCCGGTTGCACTATCAAAAGCCATTGCTTTAAAGTAATACGCCAAGCCCGCTGAATAATTATTTTGATCAGATGCAATGTTACCAAGCTCATCATATATATAATTAAAGATATCTCTGTACCCATACTTTTCACTCATTGCCAGGGCGCTGTCTTCGTATGTAAAAGCAATAGCAAGCTTACCCTTAATTTCATATATAACTCCTATGTTAGCTAAAGCATTAATTCTGCCCGCAATCCAACCTATTTTATTCGCCATATTTAATGCTTGATTGCCAAGTAATAAAGCTGTATCGGGATTACTGTTTTCTACTTCCACTCCCCACTTACTAAGTGCTTTTATTTTATCAGTATCCTCTTTAGAATGCATTAATACCTTCCTGAAAGAATCTATTTTATGCGATTGTGCATTAAGGTTGCACAGGCCAGAAAGGAAAAGAAGAAATACAAAAAAAAATGTTTTCAATTGTATATAGGTATACTGCAAAGATACGTTTAGGGCGTTCATGGTAAAATAAAGAAATATGCTTCAATAGCATTGTGTTTTCTTTATCCCTCAAAGGGTTATGTGTATTAATATTGTATTAACAATCAGGTAAGATTAGTTGTATAACATTGCGTGGACAAATAATTTTTATTGATGAAAGCCACGCAGATACGAAAGTATCTACCGTTTATTGCCTTGTTCAGCTTACTGTATTGCAGTGCCATAGCCCAGCCTAAAAAGCTCATTCATTTTTGGGATTTTAACAATACCATTCCTTTAAGTGGCATAGGAGATATTGGGGGCAATGGAGATAGCCTTGGTTCGCTCGGCACACCACCACATCATCTACCCTCAAACTACAGTACGCTGGCAGGCGGCGCTAAAATAACATATACCCGTCCTCATCATGTTCCGCAAATAGATAGTGTATTGGATAATGACATCAGTGGTTCATTTATATATGATTTCAGTAGTTCTAACTACCTCTACTATCATGTGAGCGACAGTGCAGCGGCAGCAGCGCTTTGTGGTTGCAGCGGAAACCTGTGTGTAAGAACGCGTAACCCTTCTCTCAACTCTTACATGTATATGTATGTGCCGACAACAGGATATATGAATATTAATTTATCCTTTGCCTTATCTGCCACAAGCAATAAAGGTGCACAGTACAATATATTTTCATACAGTACCAATAACGGCGTTACATGGAATCCGCTTACTGCCGCTATGGACACATTTACCATTGGCGGAGGTATAAGACACCCTGATACCCTGTTAGCTAATAATGTGATAACTGCGGCAAGGGTGTGGATGCCGGTAAACATCGACTTTTCTTCTGCCGGTGCAGCTAATAATAATGCGGGATTTATTATACGCTTTTTTAGCGCAGGATCGAATGCAAGCTTAACAACAGGTAGTGATAGGTACGATAATATATCTATACGTGGTGATAGTGTTTGCCCGGTTATATGGCAGGAACCTTTAAGCAAAAACGTCTGTTCAGGAACCAATACCTGCTTTGTTACCGGTATTGCAGGAGGGCTTACCAATTCCATTCAATGGCAGGTTAATACAGGAAGTGGTTTTGCTAATGTTACTAATGGAGGAGTTTATAGCGGCGCAACAACCGACAGCCTTAGCATAACCAATGTACCCTTGGGCATGAGTGGATACACCTATCGTTGTGTTATTATTTGCGCTCCATGCAACAATGATACTTCTACTATTGCAACATTAACGGTTAAGCCTTCGCCTACGGTAACAGCAACTGCTTCTAAAGACACTATATGCCAGGGTAGCAATGTAACCCTTACGGGCAATGGAGCTGTTACCTATAGCTGGACAGGTGGGGCAACCAACGCAGTAGCTTTTGCACCACCGTCTACACTAACCTACACTGTAACAGGCACAGCAGCTAATGGATGTACCGATACAGCAAGCATTACAGTACATGTAAATAATGCGCCTCCTGTTACTGCAAATGCAAATCATGATACTGTTTGTGCAGGTGGTAGTGTTACTTTAAATGGAGGCGGAGCAAATACCTATGTATGGTCGGGTGGAGTAACCAACGGGGTAGCCTTTACACCGGCGGCTACACAAACATATACAGTTACCGGATCTGATCCGATTGGATGCACAAATACTGCAACCATACAAGTTGTAGTAAATCCTATTCCTGTAGTTAACGTAACGCCTAACGCATCTAATATATGCTATGGTAATAATGTAGTTTTAACTGCAACCGGAACAAACTCTTATTCCTGGTCCCCTCCAACAGGCTTAAGTTGTACAGCTTGCCCGAATCCTACTGCATCTCCATTAGTTACAACCACCTATAAAGTAGTTGGCACAAGCTTAGCAGGCTGCGCCGATTCAGCAAATGTTACAGTAACAGTAGCACCTCAAATTCCGGCGGCCATTACCGGTATTGATACCATCTGTTCAGGAACTTCCACAACCCTAACTGCATCGGGTGGGGGTACTTATTTGTGGAGCACCGGTTCTACAAACACAGCAATTACAATTAGTCCTTTATCCAATTGCACGTATAGCGTTTTAGTAACCGTTGGCAGTTGTACCGATAGCGCCAAGGTAAATGTGGTAGTTAATGCCTCACCCATTGTTTCTGTTACAGGAAATAATTCAATATGCATTGGCAGTAATACAACCTTAACCGCAACCGGCGGAGGAACATATTTGTGGAACACAGGTAGTACCACAAGTTCAATCAACGTATCTCCTGCCACTACAACTACATATACTGCTGCCGTTAGTAATGTACATTGCACAGTAGATAGCACAATTACTGTTACAGTACATCCCTATCCTGTTGTAACCATTACACCACCACAATCTATTTGCCCGGGAGATACAGCAACAATTGCAACAACCGGAGGTGGAACGTATGCCTGGAACAACTCGGCAACCTCAGGCACCGTAAAAGTAACTCCGGCAACTACAACAAATTATACTGTGGCTGTTAGCAATGGATTTTGCATTACCGATACAAATACAAAAGTTACGGTGAATCCTGCCCCTGTTCCATCTTTAACAGGGAATGCTGCTGTCTGTTCCGGCGACAGTACAATGCTGACAGCAGGCGGTGGCATAAGCTATACATGGAATACCGGTTCGACCACAACTACAATTAAAGTAGCACCTCCTGTAACTACCGGTTACACCGTGCAGGTTAGCAATGGCCTCTGCACCAAGGATACAAACCTTACAGTTATTGTAACCCCAACACCTGTTCCAATTGTTTCAACTACACAAATAATATGCCTTGGCGGTTCTTCAAACTTGTTGGCAGCCGGTTCATCATCTTACAGTTGGGTTCCGGTTAATAATCTTAGCAATAGTTCTATTGCTAATCCAATAGCCAGCCCTACCACCACTACAACATATACTGTTAAAGAATCAAATGGAGTATGCACGGCTAACGATAGCGTAAAGGTTATTGTAAATCCATTACCTGCAGTAGCTGCATCACCCAATGTAAATATTGTTATTACAGAATCTACCCCGCTTGCTATTGCTCCCACACCGCCCGGCGACACATATATATGGTCACCTTCTGATGGGCTAAGTTGTACAGATTGCCCTAACCCTATAGCAGATCCTCTTGTTACTACTACTTACTATGTAACAACTACAGATGCTAACGGATGCAGCACTACAGACACAGTTGAAGTTAGTGTTAAAGATGACTGCGGCTACTTATTTGTACCTAACGCCTTTTCGCCAAATGGAGACGGGCATAATGATGTGTTGCTTGTTTATGGAGTGTGCATTACTAAAATGACGTTCATCGTATTCGACCGCTGGGGCAAGCAATTGTTTGAATCTACAGAACAATCTATGGGGTGGGATGGAACATTTAACGGGCAAAAAATGAATCCCGATACCTACACCTATTACCTGGGTGTAACATTAATTGATGGTACTAAAGTTGTAAAGAGTGGCAATGTAGCCCTTGTGAGATAAAGAACTATGAAAACAAAAACGACTATTCTAAAAAAAATAAATGCACTATTGGGTGCCGCATTACTATTTTTTATTTTCATACAAAAGGCATCTGCACAGGATTTGCATTTTTCCCAGTTTTATGAATCGCCATTAACTCTTAACCCCGCTTTGTGCGGCCAGTTTAAAGGAAGCTTATATGCCGAGGCTAACTATCGCACGCAGTGGTCAAGCGTAATGGGTAGTGGCAATGGATATAACACATTGGGTGCAACACTCGAATTTCGTAATCTTTTAAAAAACTGGACTAAAGGTTTTATTTCAGAAGGATTATCTTTTTTTTCTGATAAATCGGGGGATGCGCAAATTACTACCGCCGAAATTTGTTTTACTGCTGCAAGCGGAATTTACTTAAACACTAACAACACTATTACTGCGGGTTTGCAGGCTGGATGGGCACAACGCAGCGTAAATTTTTCGGCTATGCAATGGGGCGAGCAATATGTTGATGGCACATATAGCGAGAACGCTCCCACAGGCGAATCAGGCATAGGAAGCTCATTTTCTTATATGGATTTTGCAGGTGGACTATGCTATAACTACAGCTCGGGGCAGGTTCGTGCAATAACTAACAACGAAGTAAAAGCCAATTTAGGAGTATCCTTTTATCATTTCAACCAGCCTAATATTTCTTTCTACGGAGAAAACACTCCGGGTTCATTATTATATATGCGCACCGATATTCACGGCTTTTTACAATTTGGCATACAACACACCCACTTCAGTATTATTCCTGCGGCAGCATACTATATGCAAGGGCCTTCATCAGAAATAGATGCCGGAGCGAAAATTCGCTACTATATGATTCAAAACGGCAGTGTTTCCGAAAAGTCAGAAAAAGGTGGCACTTCGTTTGATATCGGCGCTTACTATCGTTTAAATGATGCACTGATATTTTTACTGGGTTTAAAGCTTAAATCATACACGGTAGGATTTAACTACGATATAAATATTTCGCAACTGCACGTTGTTTCCTCAGGCAGAGGTGCTCTTGAAATATCTCTCAAATACATTTATTAAGCCAGTATTTGCAGGTTAATAAATTCTTTATTCTATCTCTGCTTTTTTTGTTGATTACATAACACAGTAATAACAGACACCTAAGAGTATTGGAATAATCTTGCACCATCCAATAATCTTAATTCTTAGTTAAATGAAAACCAAACTTACTTCTTCGCTGTTATTATTAGCTGCCTTTTTATTAGCATTTACAGGCATAAAAGCACAACAACCACAACAACTTATTCACTTTTGGGATTTTAACAATAGTGTTCCTACAAAAAGTCCCGGTGGCGATAGCTTAGGTACTTTTTATGCTTACGGGCATACTTTTACGCAGGATACTGCAAAAAAAACGGGCACACTATATGCCGATTATACCCGTATTCCTTCGGCAAACCCACAAATGGTCTATACGCGTCCGCATGCTAATCAAACCCTGCCATTAGCGGTAATACCCGTTACTTTAAGAGATAGTATTATGGATAATGGCAATGGAGGAGCAGCTTACTATGATTATTCCGGTGCGCAGTTTAATTATTTTAATGTAAGTGATAGCAGCATAGGAGGCAACAATTATGTAAGGACGAGAAATCCGGATGAAAACTCCTACTTATACATTTACGCTTCTACAGCTGGTTGGAATAATATTCACCTCTATTATGCACTTTCCGCATCCAGTACTAAAGGTGCCAAGTTCAATATATTTTCATACAGTTGCGATAGCGGTGTTACCTGGAAAAAACTGGTATACCCTATGGATACATTTAATGTAGGCCATCACCCCTATTACGACTCTATGCAAGCTGTTAATCCAATTACTGCTGTAAGCGGATGGTATCCTGTGCAAATCAATTTTTCTTCCGATGCGCAAGTAAACAACAACCGCAAATTTGTGTTAAGAATACAGTTTGAAGGAACGAGTTCTAATGCTACAAGCGGAAACGACCGTTACGATAATTTTGCATTTACGGGTGATAGCAATACGGCCAATGTTGTAAGTTATATTGTACGCAGGCAAAATGTGGGCCCATGTTGGGGCGATAGCAATGGCAGTGCCAGGGTATATGTATCTGGTGGTACACCGCCATATTCATATTCATGGTCGAACAATGCAACCAATTCTCATGGAGCAGGTGGTTTAGCTACCGACTCTGCTTTTGGCCTTAAGACGGGAACATATACTGTAACTGTAACCGATTTTAATGATAATGCAGCAACAGCCACTGTAACAATATTGCAACCTACCGAAGTAATTGCTTCCATTTCAGCTCATACCAATGACTCTTGTAATGGTGGCAGCGATGGAACTATACATTCCAGCGCAACCGGAGGAACAGCTCCTTACACTTACTCATGGAATAATGGTAAAACAACAAATAACATAGTCGGGCTTTCGGCAGGAACATATACGCTTACAGTTACCGACCATCTTGGATGTACAAGTCCACCAATTACTCAAACTATAACCCAGCCAACTATAATTTCAATAATACCTTCAAATACACCTGTTACCTGTGCATCTTTAGGTACGGCTACTGCAACGCCAAGTGGTGGTACGCCCCGTATTAACGCTCCTAACTACAACTACTCGTGGTCAAACGGAGCTACAACGGCAACTGCCACTGGCCTGGGTGCAGGTACATATACAGTAACTGTTAGCGACTCGTTAGGATGTTCTGAAACTGCTTCTACAACTGTAACCAGTTCGGGCGCCAATGTGGTACTTACACCAACCGATCTTACATGTAATGGCAGCGGTAATGGTTCTATCGTATCAAATGTTACAGGTGGCAGTGCACCATATACATATAATTGGAGCAATGGGGCAACAACAACTTCTATAAATGGTTTATCTGCCGGTATATACACACTTACTGTAACAGAACATAATGGTTGCATAGACAATGCCAACACTACTATTACCGAACCTGCAGTTCTTAAAGACACTATAGTAGGCATATCTATTCCTGTAGAAACAATAAGTTACTGGGATTTTAACCTTACACCCCCTTTTGGCGGTGCAGGAGGAGACAGCTTAGGCAATAACGTTAATCCTTTGCCTGCATCTTTCACAGCAATACCTGCCAACCATCCCCATTTAGTATTCTCTCATACACCTGCAGATGGTATCCTTGATAATTTAGCAGGACCTCCATCGGCCTACGTAAACGATTTACCTATCTGTGGTAATGACACAGTTGGGCAAACAATTAATAACTTAGGTGTACGGACACGTAACCCAACCGTTAATTCTGCATTTTATTGGTATATCCCTACAACCGGTTACGATAATATAAAAGTTGACTGGGCCCTATCTGCTTCGAGTACTAAAGGTGCTCAATACCTGGTGTTTCAATATAGTACAAATGGCGGCGTAAGCTGGAACAGGTTAACCGGTGCAATGGACACATTTAATACGGGTAATCACACTTTCCATCCCGATTCGCTAAATGCTATAAACCCTGTTACAGCATCAAGTAACTGGTATCCTGTGCATATAGATTTTTCGTCGGTACAGGCTGTAAATAATAATCCTAATATGATACTTAAAATCACTTTTGCCGGAAATGGTATTGGTGGTGCAAGTGGTAATAACAGGTTCGATAATATTTCTGTAAGCGGACAACAAGTGCCAAAAGTAGCTTGTCATAATGGCAATAATGGAGATGGCCAGGCAGATGTTAGCGGCGGAACAGGGCCATATTCGTACTCATGGTCTAATGGTGCAACTACCAGCACTGTAAATAACCTTGTTCCGGGTATTGCCACTGTAACTGTTACCGATGCCCATGGCTGTTCGGTAACTGCCAGTGTTAATGTTATAAATCCACCCGCGATAGTAGACAGTTTGAGTTTAAACGATGGTTGCAATAATTCCAATAACGGTTCTATTCTGTCTATTCCAATTGGTGGAACAGGACCTTACAAATGGAGTTGGCAAGGCGGAAGCACAAATAATATGATTACAGGTTTAACACCTAGTACATATAGCGTAACCGTAACCGACGTAAACGGTTGTACAGTTACTGCTAATGCTACCTTAACCAACCCTGCTGTATTACTTGCTAATGCCACATCTACCGGTATTACATGTAACGGCAGTAATGACGGCACTGGTAATTCTGCACCATCGGGCGGTACTTCTCCTTATAAATACAAATGGTCAGCCGGAGCAGGCGGTTCTACAAATGCCAGTGTAAACGGATTACATCCCGGCACAGATACCATAACGGTAACCGATGCCGATGGTTGTACAGCTACAGCATCTATAGTTATAACTCAGCCTTCCATCCTTAGAGACAGCATAAGTTCATTCATCGATGAATTATGTAATGGCGGAAACACTGCGACAGCGACTGCTGGTGTTACGGGCGGTACAGGCCCTTATACCTATAACTGGTCGAATGGAAACTCTACAGCTATTGCAAACAACCTTACTGCCGGTGGTTATACCGTAACCATTATCGACGCTAATGGTTGCGCACCTGTTACAGCAAACATTACTATTACAGAACCCACTGCTCTTAATCCGAGTATGAGTTCTACATTAACAACCTGTTTGGGTAATGTAGGAAGTGCTACTGCAACAGTTTCGGGTGGTACACCTAACTATAGTTATGCATGGAGCAATGGAGGTACTACTTCAACCATAAATAATTTGACAGTAGGTACATATTCTGTAACAGTTAATGATGCTAATTCATGTGGTGTTACAGCATCCGTTAATGTTGTAGCATCGGGCGGCCCTCGCGACTCTATTGCCAGCCAGGTTAATAACCTGTGTTTTGGCGGAAGCAGCGGCAGCGCTTTTGTAGGCGCGCAAGGCGGTACTCCTCCTTACACATATCTGTGGAATAACGGAGATACACATGCAAATGCTACGGGGCTTTCATCAGGTAGTTACACAGTTACTGTAACCGATGGCGGCGGATGTACTAACAACGCAATTGCAGTTATCACCAACCCTTCTATGTTACGCGATTCTATCACTTCTATAACCAATAATGTTTGTGGCAATGGTAATACGGGCTCGGCAACTGTAGGTGTAAACGGAGGAACTTCTCCATATAGCTATTCGTGGACCAATGGTGCAATAACGCAAACAGCTATTGCGCTTACAGCCGGAACATACACCGTTACTGTAACAGATAATAATGGATGTAACGTTACTGCTTCAGCAACAATAACACAACCACCGTTAATTATAGATTCTATATCATCGCACTTTAATGGATGTATTGGTAATAGCCTGGGTAATGCAACACTGGGTGTTACAGGCGGTGTACCACCATATACTTACATGTGGAATCCGGGTGGGCAAACAAGTGCTACAGCAACAGGCCTTACTGCAGGTACTTATACCGTTAGTGTGCATGATATAAATGGATGTACCTGGTTCCTGAATACAACCATAACACCCGACAGTGTACCAACAGTAACCTTTAAACCGGGCGCTGATAGCGTGGTTTGCGACACAATGCATAATCTTTCATTGGTTACTTTCGGACATCCTGCCGGAGGTACCTTTAGCGGTTCATTTGTAGCCGCCGGTGTGTTCCATCCGCATACTGCAGGTAATGGTATATACACCATAACATACAATTATACAAATGCCGGAGGATGTTCAGATTCTGCGAAGCATACTATTAAAGTAGATAGTTGTTCAAGCTTAGGTGTGAATGAAGTTGTACAATCTCCCAATAATATAGTTATCTATCCTAATCCTACCGTGGGCCAGTTTAATGTAAGTGGCTTAACTGCAGGTTCGGTAATAGAAATTTATGATGGCATTGGAAAACTGATTACAACATCTAAAGCGGATAAAGAAAACATGATACTCAACCTTGGCGATAAAGCTGATGGCATATACCTGGTTAGGGTAATAAATAAAGATGGTGTGTATGCTACGCAACAAAAAGTTATTAAACTGCACTAAAGTTTAATTCTCCTTTCAATAAAAAAGGTATGGATAAAACCATACCTTTTTTATTTTATAACCAGTGGATTTAGATAAGCCTGCTATTACTTTCAGTGCGAGTGTCAGAGTGAGAGTGTAGAAAAAATCAGTGTCGTGTTTCGCTCTCGCTTTCACACTCAAGCTGATTTTTGTGGCTCCGATAGGAATCGAACCTATATCCCCGCCTGCCTTGCAGTTCGGGCAGGAAAAGTTTAGGAAACTTCTATTCTATTGCTTTATTGAAGTCCATTATATTCAGAGTGAGCGTCAGTGCGAGAGTGAAGAAAAAATCAGTGTCGTGTTTCGCTCTCGCTTTCACACTCACGCTGATTTTTGTGGCTCCGATAGGAATCGAACCTATATCAAAAGTTTAGGAAACTTCTATTCTATCCATTGAACTACGGCGCCAATCTTATTTAACTATCGCTCCATTACCGGTGTTTAGTTTGGTTGGTGATACAAAGGTAAGCTTGCCATCAGCCTCCTCTGCCATTAATATCATACCTTGCGATTCTATACCTCTTAATTTACGGGGCGCTAAATTAACCAATAGGCACACTTGTTGCCCAATTATTTTATCGGCCTCATAAAATTTTGCTATCCCCGATACTACTGTCCTCACGTCAATGCCTGTATCTACGGTTAGTTTAAGCAGCTTATCGGCTCCCTGTACTTTCTCTGCTGCCTTAATAGTGCCCACACGTATGTCCATTTTTTCAAAATCTTCATACGATATGGCTGCTTTTTGTGGGTTCACGCTTGCTGCCTGCAAATTTACATTTATACTTTTATGCAGTTTTTCTACCTGTTTTTCTATTTGCTCATCTTCTATTCTATCGAACAACATAAATGATGCAGCAAGCTGATGACCTTCGTGCAACATATCGCTGCGTCCGGCACTATCCCAATTTAGTTGCGGCATATTTAAAAGCGTGCACAGTTTATCTGCAGTAAACGGCATAAAGGGCCTTACCACAACCGAAAGATTGGCGCATATCTGCAAAGAAATATTCAGCACCGTTTGAACACGCTTGGGATTAATGCTAAATGCTTTCCAGGGTTCATTATCGGCAAGATATTTGTTACCTATGCGTGCCAGGTTCATCATTTCGGCAAGCGCCTCGCGAAAATGGAATGTTTCCAAGGCATCTGCTATTCTTTTAGGAAATGTTTTTATTTCCTCCATCACTGCAAGGTCGGCCTTGGTATACTCGGCTGCCGGTGGTACCTTACCTTCAAAATATTTCCAGGTAAGCACATGTGTACGGTGTACAAAGTTGCCCAATATGGCAACCAATTCACTATTATTTTTGGCCTGGAAATCTTTCCATGTAAAATCATTATCCTTAGTTTCGGGAGCATTGGCACAAAGCGCATAACGCATTACATCCTGCTTACCCGGAAAGTCCTCAAGATACTCGTGTAACCACACTGCCCAGTTACGAGAAGTGGATATTTTTTGTCCTTCTAAATTTAAAAACTCATTGGCGGGTACGTTGTCGGGTAATATAAATTCTCCTTCGCACATTAACATAGCGGGGAATATAATGCAGTGAAACACTATATTATCCTTACCTATAAAATGTATAAGCCGGGTTTCTTTATCCTTCCAGTATTTTTCCCAGTCTTTGGTTAGCTCTTTGGTGGCCGATATATACCCAATAGGCGCATCGAACCAAACATAAAGCACTTTATTTTCAGCATCTTTAAGTGGCACTTTTACACCCCAATCTAAGTCCCGGGTCATAGCCCGTGCATGCAAACCTTGTTTTAACCACGATTTACACTGGCCAAATACATTGGGTTTCCAATCATTATGCGAATCTATATATGCTTCTATTTTAGGTTGAAGTTTATCAAGGGGCAAAAACCAGTTTTTGGTCTTTCGCAACACCGGTTTTTCTCCGCTTAGCGCCGATACCGGATTTATAAGTTCAGTAGGGCTTAATGATGTGCCACATCGTTCGCATTGGTCTCCATACGCATTCGGATTCTGGCAATTGGGACAGGTACCTGTTATATATCTATCAGCTAAAAACTGGCCCACCTTTTCATCATAATACTGCTCGGTAAACGATTCTTCAAAATCGCCCTTATCGTATAGCTTTTTAAAGAAATCGGACGCTGTTTCATGATGAATATCGGACGAAGTACGTGAATAAATGCTAAAACTTATGCCAAATTGCTCAAAACTGCCCTTCATCAGGCTATGGTATTTATCCACAATTTGTTGCGGGGTACAATTCTCCTTGCGCGCCCTTATAGTAATAGGTACTCCATGCTCATCCGACCCGCAGATAAACACCACATCACGCCCACGGCTACGCAGGTAACGTACATATATATCTGCCGGCAAATAGCAGCCGGCCAGGTGCCCAATATGCAGGGGGCCATTGGCATAAGGCAATGCAGCAGTTACGGTATGTCGCTTATAGGTAGTCATGAAACGGCACGAAGATAAAATTAAAACAAGCATTCTACGCCTAATGTGCTGAGTTTTGAGAAGAATTTTTAGATTTGTAGGGTGAAAAGCCTATTTTGGACGTCTAATGTTTTATATAAAGCTTTGTAGCGCTGACTATGGAAGGGCAAATTTTAGAAGAACGTTACGCAGATACTTTAAAGCGCTATACCGGCCCTGGTAAAAAGATAATTACATCTTTTCACGGGCAGATGGACCAGGAACGTGTAAGCATGCTATCCTATACAGCCGAACACCAACTGGATAACGAAGGTGCCAGGCGAAGCACCATAAAAAGAATATTCAATATACTTATAGAAGTGCTGCAAAATATTTTGCTGCATAGCGCCTCGTCCGAAAAAAATGGCAATCCCTTTTATGTTGTACTGGCGCAAAATATGGATGAATATTTGCTAATAACAGCAAACGTGGTGCGTAACGAAGTTGCAGTAAAAATAAAGGGCACACTTGCTGAATTAAAGAAGATGAATGAAAGGCAATTAAAGAACCATTATATGGAAGTATTGAGTAACGACCAATATTCTGTTAAAGGTGGTGCCGGGCTTGGGCTTATAACCATTGCAATTAAATGCCACAACCAATTTACATACGAAGAACTGCCAATGACTGAGGATACTTCATTATTCATCATGTCAACTATTATAACTGATAAGTAATAATCCCCCTATGAAGAAGTTATACATTAAAGAAACGTTGAATAGCCCCAAAGTACTTTTTGATCCATCGAAAAAAAGATATGAAATATCGGGGAAGTCTTTTCCTGAAAATTCTAAAACATTTTATGAACCCGTATTCGAATGGATTAACGAACTAACTGTGGCAGAAGCGGATAAAATGCAATTTGCACTTTTGTTCGATTACATCAGCTCTTCATCGGTTATTACTATAAAGCAACTTTTAGCCAAGATAAAAGGCCTTTGTGATAAAGGTGCCGATATACAGGTAATGTGGCATTACGATGCCGCCGACCCGGATATTAGGGATGTTGGTGAAGAATATAAAAAACTAATTGGTTTAGATATTACCCTTGTAGAAAGGCCTGCTTAAGCAAGTGTATTTGTAAGTTCTACAAAATCCTGCCACGCTAATTGTTCGGCACGCAAATCAAAGTACTTGCTTTTAATAGGGCGTTTCTCTATAATAGATGAAAGCGCGTTCGACAGTTTTTTCCTTCTTTGGTTGAATCCTGTTTTTACTACTCTTGTAAAAAGTTCTTCGTTACAATTTAATGCAGCATTGGTTTTGCGCACTAACTTAATTACACCTGAATTAACTTTAGGAGGCGGGATAAAAAGCTGGGGCGGCACATCGAATAAGTAAGTAGTGTCGAAGTAAGCCTGTATTAGCACGCTTAATATTCCATAATCTTTATTACCCGGAGGTGAGCAAATACGCTTAGCTACTTCCTTTTGAAACATACCCACTACCTCGTTAACCTGGTTCCGGTATTCTAATGCTTTAAATAATATTTGCGATGATATGTTGTAAGGAAAGTTGCCAATTATACTGAATGGTTTATTCCCGAATTTTTCATTTAAATCATACCGTAAAATATCGGCTTCAATAATTCTACCTAATAGCTGCGGAAAGTGTTGTTTTAGGTATCCAACCGATTCTTTGTCTACCTCTATTACATATAATTTTTCTTTCCAGGTATCTATTAAATGCCTGGTAAGATTACCGGTACCCGGGCCTACTTCGAGAAGATACTCACCGTTAACTTTAATGCATCCTGCAATTTTCTTTGCCATATTTTCATCGGCAAGAAAATGCTGGCCCAAATGCTTTTTCGGGCGGATGCTGCTGTTCATGAAGTAAAACTATTCTTAGTTACTTCCGGTCATTTCTCTTACCACTGCGGCAAGTCGTTTAACCATAAGGAACATGAGAAATGCTGAAAATAATGCGAGGCTAAATAAAATAAGGAAATAGCTGCCCTTATCCTCAAACTTATCCCAGTAGCTTCCCATCATACCCGATATTTTACCCGCAATAGCATTCACTAAAAACCACGCACCCATCATTAATGCAGTCAGGCGGGCAGGCGCTAATTTCGATACCATTGATAATCCAATGGGGCTTATTAAAAGTTCCGCAACCGTAAATATGGCATAGGTTGTTAAGAGCCAACTCATGCTGGTTTTATCTATATATATATTGGTACTGTGTGCTGCAAAGTACATGGTAAGCGAAGACAAGCCCGCAACTACCATACCGAGTGCAATTTTTGTAGGCGTATTTAATTCCAGCTTCCTCTTTTTTAAGAAACCAAAGAGCCCCAATAGTAAAGGTGTAAATATTACAATGTAAATTGGGTTGGCAGATTGAAATAATTCGGTTGAAATAAGATTTTCTTTTTCTCCGGGTTTAGGCCATTTCTCTTTTGGTAAGTTTTGCAGGTAAGGGTCAACTCCTTTAACTTCCTGGGTATTCCCTTTAGCATCCAGCACATCTACAAAATGAGCGTCTGTTTTATCTACTGTAATTGAATCTGAAGTAACTTCCTGAACCATACGTACAGGTTTGGCAAGGTTTACCACAGCAGCAGGCATGTGACGGCTTGTATAGGTTTCTGCCCAAATAGTAAGCGATGTGCTGTTTTGATTATAAATTACCCAAAACACTATGCTTACCGCAAAGAATGAAAGCAATGCACCCAAGCCCTTTTTGTCGTTTTTATGTGCGGTAAAATAAAGCCTTACATAAAAGAAAACGATAGGAACGCAGGCAAAGAAGAAGGCATCGTTGGTTATAGTATGGAAAATATGGAACCCGATTAATTTGCTAAAATTCCATCCAATAATACCTGTAATTATAGCCGGGGCAAAAACATAAAGCAGTATTTTACCCATTGGCATATCTTCTTTTTGTACAGGCTTCACTACATCTCCGTCTTTTACTTCTTTCATCATAGAAATGAAAATGCCCAGCCCGATGAGCATGCCCACACCCGCTGCCGCAAATGCATAACCCCAACCATAATTATTACGCAGGTACGCTGCCACAAAATTGCAGAAGAAGGCGCCGATATTTATACCCATATAAAATATATTATAGGCTGCGTCCTTTTTAGGTTTTAATTCCTCGGCACTATATATGTTTCCTAAAAGTGTACTGATATTCGGTTTAAAAAAGCCGTTACCTACAATTATACAAAGCATGGACAAATACATAGCCGTATCGCCAGGTAATGCCAATCCAAAATAGCCGCATGCCATAAGTACGCCACCTATAACAATAGCCTTACGATAACCTAAAAAACGATCTGCAATAAGCCCGCCCAAAAACGGAGTTAAGTATACCAATGCAATATATGAACCCACAATATCTGTTGCGGCTGTTGCATCAAATCCTTTGCCTCCGTGTTTTCTTGGATCTATTAAGTACAGCAGAAAAATTCCCACCATCAGGTAATACCCGAAACGTTCCCACATTTCAGTAAAAAACAATACGTATAATGCCTTAGGATGACCCTTTTTAACTTCTGTGTTTGACATATTAGGTTTTTAGGTATTGTCAAATATAAAGTTTTCTAACTAATAGTACCTTTGCCATGCAATGTATTCTTCATAAATAAATTGTAGGTGTGGAAAAGCTGAAGGTTAAAGAACTGGAATTAAACAAGAAAATAGAGATAGGCACGGTTACTCTCTCGGAACAAGAAATTATAGACTATGCCTTAGCCAACGACCCCTTGGATTTTCATATCGATAAAAAAGCCGCCGAAAAAAGTATGTTTAAAGGCTTGGTGGCAAGTGGTTCTCAAATATTTAATGTGTTGCATAAAAAAGGCTGGATACCTCTTTTCGGACACTCTGTTTTATGTGGTGTAGAAGTTAACCATTGGAAATTTTTGAGGCCCGTATACGCCAACCAACCTATAAAAGGGAGCGTTGCCCCAATCTACATAAAAGAAAGCACGGAAAGCCATCATGTAGTTATTGTTTGGAAATATGAATTTACAGATGCGCAAAACCAACAGGTGCAAACAATGGAAATAACTGTATTACATAAACCATAAATTTTAAATCCCCATGAAAACAGAAAAAGTTAATTTAAAAGTAAGTGATGGCACCACCGTGCAGGCTTATGTTTCCATACCCGAAGGCAGTGGTAAATTTCCGGGCTTAATTGTATTGCAGGAAGCTTTTGGAGTAAACGGGCACATTCGCAATGTGTGCGACCGCCTCGCTAAAGAAGGTTATGTGGTAATTGCACCCGAACTATTTCATCGCACTGCTCCGGCAGGATTTGAGGGCAGTTATACAGATTTTGCATCACTGGCTCCTCACTTTCAAGGTATAACACATGAGGGCTTGGGCACGGATATGAAAGCCAGTTATGATTGGCTACAACAACAAAGTAATGTAAACCATAGTAAAATTGGCAGCATTGGTTTTTGCCTGGGCGGCAGGGCTTCGTTCCTTGCTAACGTTGTATTGCCTTTGTCTGCTGCGGTTTCCTACTATGGTGGTGGAACCGATGCGATAGCCGACAAAGCAAGTGAACTTCATGGGCCTCACCTCTTTTTTTGGGGAGGACTTGATAAACATATAACACCCGACAAGGTAGATACAGTTATAAACGCGGTAAAAAAAGCTGGCAAACCACATATTAATGTGGTAATATCGTATGCGGACCATGCCTTTAACTGCGATGAAAGGCCAAGCTACAACAAACAGGCAGCAGCCGAAGCATGGGCCATGACGCTGGCATTTTTTAAAAACCATCTTTCCTGACAGGAAAATTTAACGTAACTTTGATATATAATCATGCAGGCTTCATTATTAATGATGATTTTTGTATGTAACGTTTTAAAAATGGCTCTATTAAAAAATAAAACCTCCTTATTCCTGCTTGCAGGTATATCCGTTTTATTATTCACGGGGTTTAAAAGGCCTGGAAGCGGCGAACAAAAAGGTGTTAACTGGGTAAGCTTTAACGAAGCGGTGAAACTTAACCAGGCTCATCCTAAAAAAATATTTATAGATGTATATACATCATGGTGCGGATGGTGCAAAAAAATGGATGCCAGCACTTATACCGACCCTGCTGTGATAGCTTACATGAATAAAAACTTTTATGCTGTTAGGCTGGATGCAGAGACAAGAGATACCTTTTATTTTAACAACCACACCTTTGTAAATGCAAATGCTGCCACACAAAAAGGTGCTGTAAACGAATTACCTTATTCTTTACTGGATGGTAAAATGATGTATCCTACAACAGTGTACCTCGATGAAAAATTTACCCGTTTATCAGTTGCCCCCGGATATCTTGATGTAAATGATCTTAAAACGGTTTTATCCTTTTTTGCAGATAATAAGTATAAAACTATGAGCTTTGATGAATACAAAAAACAAGCTCAGCCCCAGCCTGTAAGTAAATAACCGGTTATTTATTATTTAGTATTTCCACATCCATTACACTATCGGGTAAGGGAGTAGAAGTGTATGCTAATGTTGCAGACGAAGGACCGCAATTATATTCCTGAACAATTTTTCCTGTGGCTAAAACCAACTGGTTATTCACTGCATCATACCTAAGCCGATTAGCATTTATCCCACTTATATAGGGTAAAAAGTTAACCGGATTATAGGTGTACTGGTATATAATGCCATTATTAAATCCTACCAAAAATGTTTGAGAATTTATTTGTGTTGCGGATAATATTTTGGCATTAGGCAAACTGACAGGAGAATAAAAATTATTGCCCGATATGCTGTACTTCATTAAATAGGGAGCACCCGAAGGCTGACTACCAAAAATAAACACATCATCATTATCCATTCCGTACATGGCAACCACAGGCCCCGGTAGTGAAGCCTGCTGGTACCCCAATCCCGAGGCGGCATAATAAAGAACAAGATTTTCGGCAGGAGAAGAAACTTTTTTTTGTTCTACGAGCAAATAATTATCCCACGCAAAAGTTTTAATTGGAAAGTAACCTGTTACCGCATTTATCTGTGCCTGGCTTATGCCATTGTGATTAAAATATTTTACGTATCCACCATTGCCAATACCATAACAGGATATATATGCAGCATCGCCATAACTATACACATTGGTAAAAAAGGGAGTGGGCGAAAAGCCACCGGGTGTGCTCCATGCTCCAACGTCGGCCGGAACGCCATAAGCATTTACATTTCCCGAATCTGACGAGGCTATATATAATTGCTGGTAGTAAGAACTTACATCAGAAGAGGAGTAATTACCGGAAACGGGAAAAGAAGAAGATATATGCATTGTATTATCCAATTTATAAGCTTCGGTATTACTGCCATTGCGTGTAATTGCATATCCAGCTTCTCTTACTGTCGGCGCCGCGTCAACATTTATTTGCTGGTAAGCATACGCGATGTTGGTTCCATTGGATGCGCTAACAGTTATATAATATGTACCTGTAGCCAGGTGCAAATCATATAAAGCATATGGCCAGGAAAAACTCATATTATTAGATGTGATAGTAACTGATGAATTGGGGAGAACAGGTGTAGGGTTGCCGGTAGAAAGATAAATACTTACAGACTTCAATCCCTGCGGGTCACTTACGTTTGCCTTAACCGTCAATGTATCAAAAACACTGAAGGTTTGAAGGCCTGTGGGCGCAGTTATTTGTACAGTAGGCGTATCTACGGTTTTATCTTTCTTACATGCAAAAAAAATTGCACATAATGAAAAAATAAATATTCTTTTTTTGGAAAGCATAGCCTAAATTTACACAATCTTTAGGAATACGGGGCGTTATAAGGAAATGTTAAAAAATGGGCCGGGGAAATGTTCATAAAATAATCGACCGTGGTAAATTCTATTTTATACTTTTGGCTCCCCGAAAAAAAATTATTCTCGTTTAACTGTCTATGAAAAATAAAGGCCCCTATAGAAAACCTGATACACGTACCAGCTTTGCCGAGCTTGATATGGGTAAGCTTCCGCCACAGGCTTTAGAGCTTGAGGAAGCCGTACTCGGCGCCCTGATGTTAGAAAAAGAAGCCCTTACAAGCGTAATAGATATTTTAAAAGAAGATGCCTTTTATAAAGAAGGACATAAAAAAATATTTGCAGCTATAAAAAAGCTTTTCGAACGTTCGGAACCGATAGATATTTTAACAGTAACAAACGAATTAAAAAGAAACGATGAACTGGAACTTGTTGGAGGTGCATATTACATCTCTCAGCTTACAAGTAAAATTGCATCATCGGCAAACATAGAATACCACGCACGTATTGTATTGCAAAAATATATTCAGCGCGAGTTGATAGGTTTTTCTTCTGAAACCATACAAAACTCTTACGACGATAGCCTTGATGTATTCGAGTTGCTCGACATGGCTGAAAAAAGGCTTTTTGCTATTGCAGATGAAAATATAAAAAAGGATCCTGAAAAAGCAGGCAACCTTATTCATGAGGCTATTAAACAGGTAGAAGCGGCCCGTAACCGTAAAACAGGTATTACAGGTGTATCGAGCGGCTTTACCGAGTTGGACCGCATAACATCAGGATGGCAAAATTCTGATCTTGTTATATTGGCTGCACGACCCAGTATGGGTAAAACAGCATTAGCACTTACACTTGCATGTAACGCAGCTATAAAATGGAAAGCCCCTGTAGCAGTATTCTCTTTAGAAATGTCGAGCCTGCAATTGGCACAACGTTTGATGTCCAGCGAGACAGAACTTTCTATGGAAAAGCTAAGGAAAGGACAGTTGCAGGATTATGAATTTGAACAACTCACGGCCAAGGTTGCTAATCTTTCGGATGCACCTATATATATTGATGATACCGCCGCATTATCTGTTTTTGAATTGAGGGCAAAGGCACGCAGGCTAAAAGAAAATCATAACATACAAATGATTTTTATCGATTACCTGCAACTTATGACTAGCGGTAATGATAATATGCGCGGCAACCGCGAACAGGAAATCAGTACAATATCACGTGCTTTAAAAAGCCTTGCTAAGGAATTAAATATTCCAATCATGGCCCTGTCTCAGCTTAGCCGTGCTGTAGAACAACGTGGTGGTGCAAAAAGGCCACAACTTTCAGATCTTAGGGAATCGGGTGCTATTGAGCAGGATGCGGATATGGTAATGTTTGTATACCGCCAGGATTACTATGGCGCACAGGCTGAAGGCCAGGAAGATATGCCACCGGATTCGGCAGAAATAATTATAGCCAAACACAGAAATGGCCCATTGGACAGTGTTCATCTCAAATTCCAAAAAGAATTTGCTAAATTTGTAGAGTATGAACCTTCTTTAAGCTATAACAGTTTTAGCGCTGACTCTTCCGACGGAGGCCAGACCAGAACACTCCCTTCTAAAAACTGGGATAAAAAGAACGATATAGAAGAAGAAGGTCCTTTTTAAGGACACATGAAAAAAACACTTTTTTCGTTTCTGATTTTTTTCTTTTTAATTTATGTAAGTAAGGCTACTTACCTGCTCATCCCTATGGATGAAAGCCAAACCAACTGCCTTAAAGCATATGGTATTGCCTACAAAGCAATTAAGGATGGGGAATATGTGGAGTGGCTGCTTAACTACGAAGGAGGAAGTTTCCTATTTCAATATACACAGGAATTTGAAAACGAGTGTAAAATACGCAATGTAAAATACGAGCTTATGGCCGATGTACAGGAAGCCGCCTTGCTGCAACAAATTGCCGACCCACAGGTAAATATGGATGCAATAAAACTTGAAAAGGCTCCGCGTATTGCTGTGTATTCTCCTAAAAATAAACTGCCCTGGGATGATGCCGTAACCCTTGCCCTTACTTACGCCGAAATACCCTACGATATAATTTACGACAAAGAAATTTTGGATGGTAACCTGCCCAAATACGACTGGCTACACCTGCACCACGAAGACTTTACAGGACAGTATGGTAAATTTTGGGCCGCATATCAAACAGCCTCCTGGTATATAGAAGATGTAAAGACAAACGAAGCGCTTGCCAAGGAGATGGGCTTTCAAAAAGTATCGCAAATGAAACTGGCGGTAGCTAAAAAAATGAGAGACTTCGTTTCCGGTGGAGGGTTTTTATTTGCCATGTGCTCTGCCCCAGATTCTTACGATATAGCCCTGGCAGCAGATGGTGTAGATATTTGCCCTACTCCTTTTGATGGAGATGCTGCCGACCCTGATGCCAACAAAAAATTGGACTTTAATAATTGCTTTGCATTTAAAGACTTTACGGTCGACCTGAATGCGTATGATTATGTAAAATCGAACATTGATGTGACACCTACACGCAGAGAAAGATATGGTGTGAGTGAAAGCAACGATTACTTTACCTTATTCGATTTTTCGGCAAAGTGGGATCCTGTTCCTACAATGCTATGCCAGGACCAAACCAAAATTATAAAAGGCTTTTATGGCCAAACTACAGCCTTTGATGAGCACTTCATAAAATCGAGTGTAGTAATTATGGGCGAAAACAAATCGATTAGTGAGGCGAAATATATTCACGGAGATTTTGGCAAAGGCACCTGGACCTTTTATGGGGGCCACGACCCCGAATGTTACCAGCACCTCGTGGGATCTCCTCCTACCGATTTAAGCCTGCACCCTAATTCGCCCGGATACAGACTCATCCTTAATAATGTATTGTTCCCAGCTGCCAAAAAGAAGAAGAGGGAAACCTGATTTAGAATGTTGAATATTGAACAAGGAATCTCGAATTATGAAGTTTAATTCCTCCAAGTTCGCATGAAATATATTTTGTTATTACTCTGCATCATTTCTTTGCCAGTGTTGGGGCAGAACACGAGCCAAAGCTTAAATCAACCTATTTTCGATGACGGTACTCCTCCTCTAAAAGATACTAACGCTAATCGTAATCAACCGGGTAATCAAGTCTATACTTTATGTCAGCAAATGCCTAGATTCAGAGAAGATTTAAATGCCTATATAGAACACAATCTAAACTATTCTGATTCTGTTATTCCAACCCCTGTCTATGTAACTTTCATTATTGAAAAGGATGGTTCAGTTAGTAATGTTTTTATAATACGAGGCTCCAATTCAAGGGAACTAAACAAAAATGTTCTAAAAATATTCTCTTCAATGCCAAAATGGTCTCCGGGAATACAGGATAGAAAAGCTATAAGAGTTAGATATAATATACCCATTCACGTTGACGTACGTTAGTTCCAAACCCCCCAGATATACCGAAGGGTAAACCCCGTAGGGGTGAAATAATAATAGCATTAATAATTCTAAGGTATTCTAAACTCCGTAGGAGTGACATAATATAAATATGTCACCCCGCCGGGGTTAAAAAAACAAATCGTACATTTTATTCCTATCAATATGTCATCCCTACGGGATTAATATCAAAGCACAAAATTCTAGTTCCAAAAATCCCAAGAGATTCCAAAACGTAAAACCCTATCGGGCATAGGGTAGTTAAGTGCGTATAGGTAATTATGCCCTAATATTCCTGAGCCACCATTTTCCAATCTTACAAACATCCTAAACTGCTTTATGCGGAATGAAACAAACGGATCTACGTAAGGATAATTCCCCAGCTTTTCCTGGTTCTGTATATAGTACTGGCCTGTAATGGGCAAATATGCATAGCCGTAATAACTGGTATTGTAATATACATCTACTCCAATCCTAAGTAACAGTGCCTTATGAAATAAGTAGTTTTGATAGAATACAGAATTTTCGAGCACAAAAAGCGGAAGCCTTAAAGGCAATGAATCAGGTACATATTGTACTATATCATCGGTGTTCAAATGCCATTTACCCAAGGTAAATTCCTTACGTACATGGGCCAACAACACAGGTATAGGTTTGCCATACTGTTCTGGTAAAGCATAGCTATCGTAATACACATAGTTTTGAATTTGTGTGGCTTGCAATATCATACTTAACTTCCATTTTATATCCTGGTAAATTAGCGATACGGATGAAGTATTTACATTGTTAAAATAATTTCTCCATGCAATGTTATTACCGTAATACAACTGAGATAACAGTGTGGGCGTTTGAGAACTATAATCTCCTTGCACCCTAACTGAATGCAGACTATCGATAAGAAATCCTAAACAGCCCGATACCTGCATATCGCCGGCTTGATTGCCTGCAAATATTTCGCTGGCCTTTATATTGTAAAGTACTCTGCCCGTATCATACACACAGGCATGCGCTATATAATTTACAAAAATAGAATCGGTACGGGTATCGGTAAAATGAACAAACTGGTCGGTTATGCCTGCTTCCCATTTTAAATTATTTCCCCAGCGCTTCGCGCTTCCTATAGAAATATCATTGCTTACTTCATTATAATGTAACGAGTCGTACGTACCGGACGTATCCCTTGGGTAAAAGAATTTGTCATAGTAAACAAAGTTAAGTGGCCCCGGGTCGCTGAATACATTGGAGCTACTGCCAAACCTTAAACTATGTGCAACGTATAATAATGGAGTGCCCGGATGTGAGGAATCGCCAGAATTATAATCAAAGAAAAAATATTGTTTAACATGAATAGAATTGTCGCGGTAAGTGCTGCGTGCTGCTGCAAGGTTTATAGGCACTGTTTGCCTGTTTGTTAATATGCTGGAACCAATATCAGTATCGTTAGAAATACCACCATTTTGATTAAGCTTATACACACCAAACATACCATTGGCAAATACCATGTAATGCTTGGTATGATAGTTAACTGCAAGAGTTAATTGGTTAACGTTCGTATTTTGATTTAGGTATGTACCATCTGAACGCGTACGCTGAAACTCAAGTGTAAAATTGAATTGCTTACCTATGTTTTGCGCGTAGATAAAGTTTATGTACTGGTGTATTTGCGGATCGGTTACATAATAAAACCTTACATAAGGGGCCCTTGTATTATAATACCGTATGGTTGAATCTGAAAAAAGTTGAGACCCCAAATAGTTATCTCCATAATAAAAACCAAGCGGCCTTAATCCTGAATTAAATATAACCGGTACGTAAGGAGAGCCCGAATTACCCAAATTATATTGTGGTAAATAATATTGCAGGTTATCAAGGGTTGTATCTACAATCCATGGTGCTTTTTGCCACTGATGGAAAGGAGCAACTGCAGGCTCGGTAGTCGCAGTAGTAATATTATGTGGTTTTACTGCATGGTTGGTATCCAAAGGATTAAATGCTTTGCTTTGGGAACCAATAAGTATCCAAAAAACAGATAAGAATAAGACCGCCTTATATTTCATTAAAAAGATGGCTGCACCTGCCAAAGAGTTCTCCAAAAGTAAAAAAGTCCTTGCTATTACAGAGTGAGCCCTTGATTATTAACGTTATTTAACGTTTAAAATTGCCTCCAGTTCAAAAACAAAATGGGCGTAAAAAGGTACCCATTTAACGTTTTAGGTGATTTTTGGTCTCGTAAATACGGGAAATCATTTTAAAATTGTCCGGACTTGTCTTTTACGCATTGTAGTTTGCATTAAAAAGAGTATATTTACGCTACAAATAAAAAAGACGGGGACATGGGCACGGAAGTAGCCACGGATACACTAAACGATTATTTAAAGAAGTTTTTCGGTTTTTCGAAATTTAAAGCTCACCAGGAAGCCATTATAAAGAATGTACTGAACGGAAAAGATACATTCGTAATTATGCCCACAGGTGGTGGCAAATCTTTATGCTACCAATTGCCTGCTTTATTAAGTGATGGAGTTGCTATAATAGTATCACCACTTATAGCGCTAATGAAAAACCAGGTAGATATATTGCGCACCTTTGGTACCAAGCATGAAATAGCGCACTTTTTAAATTCATCTTTATCTAAGGCGCAAATAAACAAAGTAAAAGAAGAGGTAATAAGCGGCGACACCAAACTATTGTATGTTGCACCCGAATCTCTTTCGAAAGAAGCCAATGTTGCATTTTTCAAAAAAATAAAAATATCCTTCTTTGCAATCGACGAAGTACATTGTATTTCGGAATGGGGACATGACTTCCGCCCGGAATACCGCAGACTAAGGCCAATTATTGAAGAGATAGGAAGAGTACCGATTATAGCGCTTACAGCAACAGCTACTCCTAAAGTACAGGAGGATATAATGAAGAACCTGGATATACAGGATGCAGCAGTGTACAAATCTTCATTTAACCGCCCTAACTTATATTACGAAGTAAGATCGAAACATAATTCGGTAAAAGAGATTATAAAGTTTATCCGCGAAAACAAGGGTAAATCGGGTATAGTATATTGCCTTAGCCGTAAAAAAGTAGAAGAACTGGCAGAAACCTTGCAGGTTAATGGAATAAAAGCATTACCGTATCATGCTGGTATGGATAAACCCACCCGTGACCAAACACAGGACAGGTTTTTAATGGAAGATATAGATGTTATGGTGGCTACTATAGCATTTGGTATGGGTATTGATAAACCCGATGTACGTTTTGTAATACACTACGATATACCAAAAAGCCTTGAAAGCTATTACCAGGAAACAGGCCGCGGAGGACGCGATGGTGGCGAAGGCAAATGCATTACGTTTTATAGCTACGATGATGTTAAGAAATTAGAAAAGTTCCTGAAAGATAAGCCCGTAGCAGAACAGGAAATAGGCAAACAACTTATACAGGAAACAATAACTTTTGCCGAAACTTCGGTATGCCGCCGTAAAATGTTGTTACACTATTTTGGTGAAACATACAACCAGGAAAATTGTGGCGCCTGCGATAATTGCTTGCATCCTAAACCAAAATTCGAAGCACAGGATGATATTCAGTTACTCTTGCAAACCGTACTGGAAACAAAAGAAAAATTTAAAGCTAAGCACCTCCTTGATGTAATAATGGGTATTGCAAGCTCCTCTGTACGTTCGTATAAACACGATAAGCTGGAAATATTTGGCGAAGGCAACGAAGAAGGCAAAGATGAAAAACACTGGAACGCTGTTTTAAGACAAGCATTGGTTACCGACCTTCTCACAAAAGATATAGAAACTTATGGTATAATAGGGTTAAGTAAAGCGGGCAAGGACTTTATAAAGAAGCCTCATTCTGTTATGATAACCAAAGACCATGATTACGCTGCACAGGATGAAGAAGAAGATGAAATGATGCTTGCTGCCAGCCAAAAAGGCGGAGGCGCGGGAGATACAACTTTATATTCTTTGCTTAAAGATTTATGCAAATCGGTGGCAGCAAAACACAAACTGCCTCCTTTTGTAGTTTTCCAGGAAACATCGTTGGAAGAAATGGCAACCCATTATCCTGTAGATATGGAAGAAATGGCAAAAATAACAGGTGTGGGCGTTAATAAAGCCGAGAAATTCGGCAAACCTTTTGTTGAGCTTATTGCCAAGTATGTAGAAGAAAATGAAATTGAACGCCCGCAGGATATTGTGGTTAAATCTGTAGTAAATAAATCTGGCTTAAAAGTATATATCATCCAGGGCATAGACAGGAAGGTAAACCTGGTAAATATGGCCAATGCCAAAGGACTTAAATTCAACGATCTGCTTAGCGAAATTGAAACTATTGTATCATCGGGTACCAAAGTAGATATACGTTATTACATTGATGATGTGATAGACGAAGACAGGCAAGAAGAAGTATTTGATTACTTCCGCACTGCAGAAACCGACTCACTTGAAGATGCTATGGAAGAGCTTGGCTCAACAGACTATAGCGAAGAAGACATACGCCTGATGCGCATTCGGTTTATGTCGGAAATGGGTAATTAAGCCTTTACAAAATCCAGGAACTCTCTTCTGTATTTCTCCTCAGCAAATTGCCCTGAAAAATGGGTAGTAACCGTACTGCTATTTGTATCATTCACCCCTCTTGATGTTACACAATGGTGCACAGCATCAATCATTACTGCAACGCTTTCACTTCCTAATGCTTCTTTTAGCGCCATAGCTATCTGCACGGTTAATCTTTCCTGCACCTGGGGCCTTTTTGAATAATACTGCACAAGGCGGTTTATTTTAGATAAGCCAATTACTTTGCCGTTAGATATATATCCAACATGGGCTTTGCCAATAATGGGCACAAAATGATGCTCGCAATACGAATGCACAGTGATGTTTTTCTCCACCAGCATTTCGTTGTAGTTGTACTTATTTTCAAAAAGGGTAATCTCCGGCTTATTGAGCGGGTTAAGCCCGCTGAACGATTCTTTGATGTACATTTTAGCTACTCTGCGTGGTGTATCCTTAAGGCTGTCGTCTTCAAGGTCCAATCCCAATACAGTCATTATCTCTTTAAAATGAGCTGTAATTAGATTCACCTTTTCTTCGTCGCTTATATCAAAAGCATTTTTGCGAATAGGCGTATCTGCCGAGAACATATAGTGCACATCGTCCTCAGCCTCTGAAAGATTTTTAGCAGCTGTGTTCTGGTTCTTCATTGTCCTATTTATTTTTGTTTAGTTCGTTCATCACACGGCTTACCATTAAATCGCAATAGACAAGGTTAAACTCATATATATCCGCCGGTGAATACATTTTTTCTATTTCTTTTCTCAACATTTCTTTTGCCCTGGTCAACCTTACTTTTACATTCGCTAAGCTTATGTCCAACGCTTCAGCAGTTTCGGCAACATTCATTCCATTTATTTCACGCAACGAGAAAACCATCCTGTAGTCCAGTGGTATTTTTTCAATAGCCTGTTCAATTACCTGGCTCAATTCTTTGTTCAGGATAGACTTATCGGTATTCTTTGAGCTTTGACTTGAAAACATAGGTGTAGATTTTTCGTTGATTACTTTCTCAGTTGCCATTTCATTTTTATAGCTGAACTTTTGCTTTTTAGCATAACAATTATTAATCATTATGCGGGTTACCCAGGTTTTAAACGCAGACCGGTTTTTGAACTTAGACAGGTTGGTATATGCATTTATAAAACTATCCTGCATAAGGTCCTGTACATCTTCATGGTTATATCCGTAAGCCCTTCCTGCACGATAAAGGAAAGGATTACTCCTTCTTATCAATATTTCGTAAAGAGCAACTTTACCTGATATTATTTCTTTGATAATATCCGCATCCGGAAGATTTTCGTATTGTTTAATTATGCTCATTATTCTTTCTATTTTTCTATCCCTACTTTATCTTTTAATACCAGGCTTCCACCTATAAAGTTACCTACAATCATAAAGCACACAACACAAAATTTAGCAATAAGTAATGCCAATTTAGGAACAGGAAAATTGGGATATACCTTATACAATGAATAAGCAAGTACCGTGTATACTATAACAACAGTAACATTAATGCTTCCGTGTAACAAAGCCTTTTTCATAGTTTCCGGCTTATCGGTTGGTATCTTTATTAAATCCATTGCACCAAAAATTGCCGCCACCCAGCCTAAAACTACACCCCCTGCCATAGTATAAAATGCAGCCTGCCCAAAAGAAAGCTGACCTGTGAAAAAATAAATACAACATAATACCAGCTCCATCGGGAAAAGCGCCGATGGAAAATGTATAAGCATTAGATGCAAGGGATGCCCAAATACTTTCATGGTTTAGGTTTTAAGCAAAAACAAAGATTAGAAGAGCAACTAAACCTGCCACAGCAAACAAGGCATGAACCAGGGCTACAGCCAAAGGGCTCGCCTTTTTTCTTAAATCATTAAAGAACATATAGAAACCGACAAGCGCACCTATGACAAATAAAATAATACTTGCTTTAGGAAAATTAGCAGGATTGCTAACTGCATATACTATTAATAACACCAGCGCTATTGCGGCTACAATACCGTGAGAGTATATAACACCTTTAGAGGCATCTTTACTGTTTAACCATTTAAGCAGGATGGTTATTCCTAATATTGCCGAAATGGCAAAAAGAGCAATGGCTGCATACAACATAATGCGTAAGTTTTATTGGTTACAAAAAGATTAGAGAGGATGAACCTTCAAAAGGTTACAAAACCCTAAAACCAGTTTTTTCAGAACCTACAGGAGCTTAGCCTTTAACCAGTTTTCTTCCTTTTAGGAAAACACGTATACTTTGCTTTCTTACTGAAATCGTAATATTTTTTTCTTCGCTTTCCTTTTTCTTTCTTTCGTATGCTTCCAATACATCGCGATAAGTAAGAACACCTATGAATTTATGATCCTCCGCACTCATAACGGGCAATATTTCAATTTTATGCGATATCATCCTGTTTACGGCAACATGTAATGATTCGTCTTCACGTATAGTTACAGGGTAACCTGTTACCAGCATGGACAGCTTCTCTGTACTATCATGCTTGCCGCTGAATATCTCCTGTATACTCAATACACCTGCAAGATTTTCTTCTTCGTCAACTACAACAAAAGCGGAATAAGATTTTTCATTCTCTTCGCTAACAAACCTCCTTGTCTCGGCCAGGGTATCGCTTACACTCAATACTGTAACTTCTTCCTTTAATAATTGCCCTACAGTATAACTACTTAATATATCCGGCACATAAGATTCCGGTGTTGCTACGCCCCTGCGCGCAATTTTTTCCGTCATAATAGTACTGCTCATCATGGCAAATGATACAAGATAAGAAGCGGCACATCCACCCAATAACGGTAAAAGCATATGGGGCTGCCCGGTAGTTTCCAATGCAAAAACCACCGAAGTAAGTAAAGCCCGTGATGCACCCGAAAACATAGCGGCCATACCTATTAAGGCAGCAATAGAAAGATTTAACCCTATCGAAGGAGCAATATAATTTACACCGATGGCAACCAGCGCGCCCATTGCTCCACCAATGGTAAATAAGGGTGCCAATGTACCACCAGAAGTACCGCTACCCAATGAAATGGACCAGGAAATAAATTTTAGAAAGCAAAATATTAGTAATGTATTTATGGTTAGATTTCCTGAAAGTACGCTGCGAATATTATCGTAACCTACACCCATTGTAGATGGAGCAAAATAACCCACTACGCCAACTGCAACACCCCCTATAGCAGGCCACCACATCCAGTGGATGGGTAGTTTTTCAAAAGCATCTTCAATAGCATACACAAGTTTGGTAACACCTACCGAAGCCACACCCACTAATGCACCAATAATCACGTATACAATTAAATCTAACGTGCCGGGTGCTTCCATAAGCGGCATGGCAAACATTGGCGCTGAGCCGAAAAACACATAGTGGCTGGCAGCGCCTGTTATGCAAGCTAGAGCCACAGGTATAATAGAACGGGGAGAAAACTCGAATAATAAAAGTTCAATAGCCAATAATACTGCCGCCACCGGGCTACCGAAAATAGCTGCCATGCCGGCGGTAGCTCCTGCCGTTAAAAGTATTTTTCTTTCGTAGGCTGTAATCTTTAATATCTGCCCTATTAGCGAGCCAAAGGCGCCACCTGCTGCAATAATAGGTCCCTCAGCGCCAAAAGGGCCACCCGTACCTATAGAAATGGCAGCTGATAATGGCTTTAGAAAAGTTACGATGGGTGCAATTTTACTTTGATTGGTAAGTACCTGTTCCATAGCTTCGGGTATTCCATGTCCACGTATAGCACGCGAGCCGTAGCGTGCCATTATGCCAACTATTATACCCCCAATTACCGGAATAAATATTACCCAAATGCCAAGGTGGTTTGCTACAGGAGAAACATCTTCTGCTGAAATTTTGCCATAGAACGAAATACCCGTTACCCAGCCAATAAGGCTGACCATAATTTTTGCAATAACCCCAACCAGCAAGGCATTTAAAACTGCCAGTAGAGATATGTAAAGTAACCTGTTAAGGTTTATTTTATGAACCCTTGAAATTTTTTCAGCCTCCAGAACAAAACCCATAGAAGGGGAAACAGGTATACCTTCGTTACTGGATGACGCGATTATTTTCTTTTTCATTCTTTTCCCGCTTGTTAAAAAGCGGCTTTTATTAACTGCAAACCCCGCAAAGTGCAGGGTTCACAATCAAATCAACTAAATTGTACTAAACTTTGCTTATTCCGCCATACTTAAGTTAACATTTCACATCTTTACCATTTAACCCCATTGGCATTATGTTTTTTGGAATAAGCACCGCAAAATTAGTTCTACCTGCATCCTCAATCATTGATATTTATCAATTTTCCTAATATTTCGGATATTTATCTTTAAAGCCTATCTACCCTTATGAATATAAACACACTCATTGAGAAATTACGATTTAATGCAGTTCCAATTTTCGAGGGCCTTCCACCCGCTGATGTTTCCCTGCTTCAAAAAAATATGGTTAAGATAGAAGAGCAAAAAAATACAGTACTTATCAGAGAAGGGTTTTATCCTAAAGGAGTGTATATAATAAATAAGGGGCTTTTAAAAATATACCAGGTAAGTGCAGACGGAGAAGACCAGATAGTAGATTTTTATGGTACCGGAGAATTAATAGGTTACAGGCCTGTTATATCTAATGAAACTAACCCCGTAACCGTTGAGACTTTAGAAGATAGTACACTATCGTATATACCTACACAAGTTTTTCTTCAGGTTTTACAGCGTTCGCCTGTGCTTTCTAACCGCTTGCTTGCAGCACTATCGCACGAGTTTACAGTATGGGTAAACCGGGTTTCTATATTTACACAACAATCTATTAAAGAAAATGTGGCTCTTACCTTATTAATGCTGGATGAAAAATATGGCAGATCAGAAAAAAAAGGAACGCCTGTAGTAATAAATATATCCCGTAAAGATTTTGCAAATTTTGTAGGTACAACCGTCGAAACCCTTGTAAGAACACTTAGAGTATTAAAAGACGAAGGCATTATCTTCTCAAAAGGCAGGGGAATAGTTATCCTTGATAGGGAAAAATTAGCCCAAAAATTGGGCGAAAACTTTCACGCCTAGCTTATTTGTAGCTACGTTGTGCCAGGTGTACCGTGTCGAATTTTAGGTCTTCCTTATGTAATTGAGCGGCGGTATTTAAACCTTTAAACTCCCATGCTGCCACATAAGCAAACTCTGCATCGTTACGTTTTGCTTCGCCTTCTTCTGTTTGGTATTCTTCGCGGAAGTGCCCTCCACATGATTCTCTGCGATTAAGTGCATCGTCTACCAATAGCTCACCCATTTCTAAAAAGTCTGCCACTCTTCCGGCCTTTTCCAAATCAGGATTGAATTCGTTTTTATTGCCTAATACGCGTACATCTTTCCAAAATGCTTCACGCAAGGCCTGTATCTCGGCTTTAGCTTCTTTCAGGTTCTTTTCATTACGCGCCATTCCGCATTTGTTCCACATAATTTTACCAAGGGCTTTATGGAAATGTTCTACAGAAGTTTTGCCTTGTACAGACATAAGCTTATCGATATTATCGCTTACTGCTTTTTCAGCTTCTGCAAAAGCAGGATGGTCGGTAGAAATAGCTTTAGTGCCTATTTCACCAGATAAGTATCCTCCAATAGTATACGGCAGCACAAAGTATCCGTCTGCCAGGCCTTGCATTAATGCAGATGCTCCAAGGCGGTTAGCCCCGTGGTCGGAGAAGTTGCATTCGCCTGCAGCATATAAACCATTTACTGTTGTCATTAGGTTATAATCTACCCACAAACCACCCATTGTATAGTGTATAGCGGGGTAAATACGCATAGGTACTTTATACGGATTTTCGCCCGTAATCTTTTCATACATCTCGAACAGGTTGCCATATTTATCGCTTACCACTTTTTCACTAAGCCTCTTTATAGCATCTGCAAAATCAAGATATGCCGCTTGCTTTGAAGCGCCCACCCCAAAACCTGCATCGCATCTTTCTTTAATAGCCCTGGATGCTACGTCGCGGGGAACAAGGTTTCCAAAAGCAGGGTAACGCCTTTCCATAAAATAATCTCTTTCTGCTTCGGGTATATCCTGCGGTTTGCGTGGGTCATCTTTCTTTAATGGCACCCATACTCTGCCATCGTTACGCAACGATTCCGACATCAATGTAAGCTTAGATTGATGGTCGCCTGAAATAGGAATACATGTAGGGTGAATTTGTGTAAAGCAAGGGTTTGCGAAGAAAGCGCCCTTTTTATAAGACTTCCAATTCGCTGTAACATTACAACCCATTGCATTGGTTGATAGGTAGAAGACGTTTCCATATCCGCCCGTAGCCAAAACAACAGCGTGTCCAAAATGTCTTTCCAGTTTTCCGGTAATTAAATCACGTGCAATAATACCCCGTGCTTTGCCATCTATAATAACAAGTTCAAGCATTTCGTGGCGGCTATACATCTTAACCTGCTTTTTTGCAATTTGCCTGTTAAGCGCACTGTAGGCACCCAACAAAAGTTGTTGTCCTGTTTGTCCGCGTGCATAAAATGTACGCGACACCTGCACACCACCAAAAGAACGTGTATCAAGCAATCCTCCATATTCGCGTGCAAAAGGAACACCCTGCGCAACGCATTGGTCAATAATATTTGCGCTTACTTCGGCAAGGCGGTATACGTTAGCCTCGCGTGAACGGAAGTCACCACCCTTAACAGTATCGTAAAACAAACGATAGGTGCTATCTCCATCGTTAGCATAATTTTTAGCTGCATTAATACCACCCTGTGCAGCAATACTATGAGCACGGCGTGGGCTATCCTGAAAGCAAAATACTTTTACCTTATATCCTAGTTCGGCAAGTGATGCAGCAGCCGAAGCGCCGGCAAGGCCTGAGCCTACTACAATTACTTCTAAATGCCTTTTGTTAGCAGGGTTAACAAGCTTTACAGTGGAACGGTATTGTGTCCACTTGTTAGCTAAATCGCCTTCGGGAATTTTAGAATCTAATGCCATACTGTTAGTTTATAAAGTGAAAAGTTGTAAAGTCTGTAAAGTATTTATGAACTAGAATGTGCTTCCTGCAATGCCGAAATAAAATAAAATAGGGAAAGAAGCAAAGCCCAGCCACATAAATGCGGCAAAGCCTGTGCCGACCATCTTCCATACAGGAGCATATTTTTTGTTATCGAGGCCAAGTGTGTGGAACGACGAACGAAAACCATGATTAAGGTGGAAGAACAAGAATGTAACACCAACCAGGTAAAGCCCTGCATAGTAAGGATTATGAAAAGCATCTTTTACCATTTGAGCAAGGTTATGTCCGGCCATTTCGTGGGTAATACGATATGGCAAAAAGAACTGGTAAAGGTGAACCACGATAAAAAAGAAAATTACAGAACCTGTAATACCCATATTACGCGAAAACCAGCTGGACCCTTTGTGAGAAGTAGGTATTGCATACTTTACGGGGCGGGCCTTTGCGTTGTCGCTTGTTATTATTATAGCCTGCAACACGTGTATTATAATAGCAGCAAAAAGCACAATTTCGATAGTACGGATCAGGATATTCCGCACCGCTGAGTGCGAGTATTCATTAAAAGCGGCTCCGCCATCATTAAAATAAAGTAGCACGTTGCCATACAAGTGTTCAATTAAAAACACGCATAGGAACAAACCGGTTGCGGCCATTACAACCTTTTTTCCGATGGAAGACATGAGATAAATCTTAATACTATTCATACACTTTTGCTTTTTTAACTACAGGGCAAATTTAAGGGGTTTTTAATATCAGATGAACATAATTTTTACGCACTCTTACATAATCTTCATTTGCTTTAATCTGCTGATTATAATATCTTGCTCATATCCCTTTTGTAAGGCATATTTAATAAGCTTTTGCTTGGCTATATAACCCGATTCATAGTCATCGGGCACTATTTTGCGCTCTAATTGGACCCATTTTTTTTGAAGAAGAGTATCCAAGGTTTTACCGTATTCTTCCTGAGAAAGTTCAGAAATTCCTTTTTTAATAAGCTCTTCCGATAGGCCTTTGCGCTTCATTTCCATAACTATGCGGTTTCGGCCCCACTTTTTATACCTGAACTTGCCGCTGGCAAAAGCCGTTGCAAAGCGGTTTTCGTTTAAAAAGCCCTCATTTACCAGTTTTTCTATAATAAAGGGAATATCGCCCTCCATTACTCCATAATCTCTTAGTTTTTTCTCTGTTTCGGCCTTACTTCTCTCATATAAAGAACAATATTTCCTTGCCTTAAGCAATGCTACATCTATAGATGGTGTTTTTTTCGTTCTTTTGTCCATTGAAATAAGGCTATTTACAGGTAAAAATACCTGATTTTATGTTTGAACGCGTAAAGAAGTTTTTCGGAAATAATAAGCAAATGTCTTTTCTAGACCATCTTGAGGCATTAAGGTGGCATATTATGCGTTCGGTTATTGCTTTGGTCGTAATAACAACAGTGCTTTTCTTTTACACAGATTTTCTTTTTGATACCATCCTCTTTGGCCCTACAAAACCTGGTTTTATTACCTATCGTGCACTTTGCAAACTATCGGGTATACTGCACATAGATGCGCTTTGTGTACAAAGCAAAATAAAGTTTACCATTATAAATACCCAAATGTGGGGACAACTAACCATGTATATGTGGGGCACCTTTGTTGCCGGGCTTATCCTAACCATACCTTATATATTATGGGAGATCTGGAAATTTATTGCACCTGCCCTTAGGCAAAGCGAATTAAAATATGCCAGAGGATTTGTTTTGGTTGCAAGCCTTTTATTCCTGTTGGGTGTTGCCTTTGCCTACTTTATTATTGTACCATGGACAGTTAACTTTCTTAACGATTTCCAGTTGAGCAAAACACCCATACCTAACTACCTTAATATAAGTTCCTATGTATCTACAGTAACTACCTTGGTTGTATGGATGGGTGTAATTTTCGAACTACCCATGGTAAGTTTTATACTTACTTCTATCGGGCTCATCTCTTCCGGCTTTCTAAAAAAATACAGAAAGCACGCGGTGGTTGGTGTGCTTATTGTGGCTGCCTTTATAGCCCCACCCGATGTGGCATCGCAGGTATTTATATCAATCCCCTTGTATTTACTATTCGAAGTAAGTATATTTGTTTCTAAATATGCTGAACGCCGGAAAAACGCAAAAGCATAATAAATCTATATGGCAAGAATACTTATAACCGGGGGGGCCGGATTTATCGGAAGCTCATTAGCAGAAAAATTAGCTGAAGACCCGCACAACTTTGTTGTGATAATAGATAACCTCACCACCGGTAACATTCATAAAATACCTAAAGCGCCTAACGTTAGCTTTATTAAATGTAACGTAAACGACTGGCGCGATCTTTCGGGCGTAATGTATGCACAGGCTTTCGATTATGTATTTCATTATGCAGCGGTAGTAGGCGTGCAACGCACACTCGATAACCCTGTAAATGTGTTGAGAGACCTTGCGGGTATCCGCAACCTGCTTTCGTTTGCTAAAAACAGCGGAGTAAAAAGAGTTTACTTTGCATCTTCCTCCGAGGTATACGGTGAGTCGGTTAATTTTCCGCAGCATGAAGAAACTACCCCACTTAACTCTCGCCTGCCTTATGCCATTGTAAAAAATGCCAGCGAAGCTTATTTAAAAGCATACCATACCGAGTATGGATTAGAGTACACCATCTTCCGCTTTTTTAATACATACGGACCAAAACAATCACGCGATTTTGTGGTGTCGCGCTTTATTGCCAGGGCTTTAAAGAATCAACAAATAGAAGTGTATGGCGATGGCCTGCAAAAACGTACTTTCTGTTTTATAGATGATAATGTAGATGCTACAACCAACGCATTCAAGAAAAATATGTTTGTGAATGATGTAGTAAATATTGGGGGCGAAAATGAAATAAATATACTCGACCTTGCTAAAAAGATTATTAAAATCACAAAATCAAAATCAAAAATAGTTCATCTACCGGCCCTGCCTGAAGGAGATATGACAAGAAGAAAGCCGGACCTTACAAGGATGAACAAACTTTTATCGCATAAGCCATTGTCGTTAGAAGATGGCCTGAAAAAAATATTGCGCGATACCAAGCATATACTTTAATTAAGCGGTGAATATTCCTGAATCTTATTTAAAGCTTGTTAAAAAGGAAATAGAAGGTTTTTCCAAAGAACTTTCTACATCTCCGGCAGAGTTATACGATCCTATGCGCTATATGCTTTTGTTGGAAGGTAAGCGCCTGCGCCCGATAATGCTTTTACTTTCGTGCAGGATATTTAACCGGAATTTAAAACCTGCACTGTCAGTTGCATTGGCTATAGAAATATTTCATGGGTTTACATTGATGCACGATGATATAACCGACAATGCCCCACTGCGCAGAAACAAACCCAGTGTACATGTTAAATGGAACACAAACATTGCCTTACTTAGTGGTGATGCAATGATGATAAAAGCATACGAGTACATTGCGAAAACACCAAAAGCATACCTGCATACTATATTGAATATATTCAATGATACTGCCTTAAAAGTATGCGAAGGCCAGCAAATGGATATGAACTTTGAAACACAGGAAAAAGTTTCGATAGGTGATTACCTGGATATGATAAAACTTAAAACCGCTACCCTGTTTGCAGCATCATTGCAAATGGGTGCAGTATTGGGTGGAGCATCTGCGAAACATGCAAATAACATGCGTGCCTTTGGAGAAAATATTGGAATGCTTTTTCAGTTACAGGATGATATACTCGATGTATTTGGCAAGCAGGAAAAAGTTGGCAAACAAACCGGTGGTGACATCATACAAAATAAAAAAACATTTCTGTTGGTTAAAGCACTCGAACTTGCAAAAGGTGACACGCTAAAAGAATTGAAAGCATTACTTCAGCATAAAACAATTCGGCCCCAGGAGAAAGTAAAAAGGGTAAAAGCTATTTATGAAAAGGTGAATGTTTTACACTATGCAGGCAAGCAAATGGAAGTATATTACAAAGCTTCGCAAAAAGCTGCTGCAGGTATAAAATCTAAAGAAATGAATATGCTGTATGAGCTTGTAACAGCCCTAATGAGCCGGGAAATTTAATTATTTGGCCTGGCCTTTAAAACCTACCAATACAGATACGCAGCCTGTTTGAGCCACTTGGTTAGCAGCCACAGCCGGCACCATTACCTGGATAATAATATTTTCGGTAACCTGTGTATTAAAATCCCAGAAACGCGGATTATTGTGCGACTTGCTGTCGAATAATACAGAACCTTTGCGATCCATTAAACGAAAGCTTACTTTACCCAAATCGGGTTGCGCGCATACCACTATTCTATATTGATGTTCTCTGTAAAAAGTAACTCCAATCTGTGCAGTGTCTCCGGGCAAAAGTACAGCCAGGTTTTTTTTGCCAATATCTGTAAAGCTGCCCAATTGAGGTAAACACTCCTGTTTTACAAACTCATCGCATTGCGAAAGCCCGTAAAGAACAGACGAGCATACCAGAACTATTACAAATATTATTTTCTTCATTAATATTCTTCTATAATTTCTTTACGCACCGCGGCCGTAACATCGGTTAAATTCTTAAGCTGTTCAGGAGTCATCAATACTTTTTCATCGCCCTTTAAGGTCGAACTATTTTTAGCTGTATCGTTCGAAACTTTTACATTTCCATTATCAATACTAATACCCGCATACGCATCTTGTATCTTTTTCAATTGGCCTTTTATTGTTTGTGTTGTTGCATCATCCGGATATGTACTTACAAGCATTACAAGCTGGTTGAGCGAAGATTTTTGTTCTGCAATGCGGTTAAGCAATTGCTTGTTACCGGTTGAATGTACTGCAATCTGCGTAGCAATATAAAAACCCTCTATCCAGCCACCTGCCATAATAAGCGCCGATATTTCCTGCCTGTCGCTGTTCTTAAGATAAGAATCTGTATTCCAGTAATCTTGTGTTATGATATTGAGAAGAGAATCCTGGTTATTCATGTTATCCTGTATGCGCGCAATGGTGCTTTCGCCAAAAGCATTGGGTATACCTAAAGATGTAGCAAGTTGGTTGGCACATTTTAAATAAAGCATGGCTTCTTCCTTTTGCTCATATATTCCCGCATAGGAAAGATCGGCAGCATAAATACCCAGATTAACAGATTGCCCTTTTTGTGATGAATATTTACTTGAATTGCCCGGGTCGCTCGGATACGTTTCGGAATACTGAGCGCCCGATTCTTTTAAAAGCTGGCTTATTTCAAGCGCAGACGGAATATTATAAAATACACCACGTATGCTTTTAACACGGGTACTTGCTACTGTGGTGTCTTTTTGTCCCGCAGTGCCCGAACCCTGTCCTAATAAATCTTGTGGGCCTTTATCTGACTTACAACCAATAAGTAAGGATATTGAAATAACTAAAACGCTAATTGAGATATGACTTCTTTTCATGATACTACTGGTAAACAAATTGTTGTACGCAAATATAGAATTATTTGGTGACCTATCCTGAGACCTTAATCATTTAGCAAATCCAACCAAAAGACTACCTTCGCCTTTATGGGAAAATCTATAATAGTTACGGGTGCTACAGGTACTGCCGGTTCTTCGGTTATATGGCAAGCCATTGCCGATAAAGATATTGATAAAGTGACCGCTTTGGTAAGAAGGCCTCTGGCTATAAATCATCCCAAATTAGAGGTACTCATTCAAAAAGACTTTAACGATTATTCTAACCTTACTGAATTATTTAAGAAAACCGACGCTTGCATTTGGTGCCTTGGTATTTCTCAGTCTTTGGTAAGTAAAGAGGAATATATTAAACTTACCTACGATTACACTATTGCCGCTGCCGAGGCTATGCTTCGAGCGAATCCAAACATAACATTTGCGTTTTTAAGCGGAATGGGTGCCGATTCGAAAGAAAAGAGCAGTACACTTTTTGCCTGGGTAAAGGGCAAAACAGAAAACGCGTTGCAAAGAATGTCTTTCTCAAAATTATATATCGCAAGGCCCGGAGGAATTGTTCCATCGCATCCAAGAGATAATTATCATACCAAAGAAAAAATTGCGATTGTAGTTGTAAAACTTATGGCAAGGCTGCTGCCCAAAATGGTTATTACATCCGACCAACTGGCAAAGGCCATGCTCGTAATGGTAAAATCAGGTTCGGATAAAGTGATAAACGAGAATAAAGACCTGCATAAACTGCTTGACAAAGCTGTTTAAGCTTATTTTGCTTTTAACAGTACCTTCAACTTTTTGTACTTAACATAAGTGGCCCATGCCGATAACCTGCAAACCTGCCATCCCGCATAACCATCTAAAAAGCCGAGGCGAAAGAAATAGTCCTTAATAAATTTTACTGCCGGATTGAAATACAATTTAATGAAGTTGGCTTTTTTACCCTTTTCATACATTGCTTTAGCCAATATGGTTGTAAAATATTCTATCTGTTTATAGTGGTCCTCGGTAGTATAATAGCTATAGTGTAAAATATCTCCTTTAAGTTTTGCAATCTTTCCGCCAACTATACTATACCTGTCATGTGGATTAATACCACCCCATTTACCTTTAGTCTTGTCGAACAAACGTAGTTTGCGATCGGGATACCATCCACAATGATGTATCCATGAACCACAATAATTAGTAAGACGGTTCATTTCGTAGCCATCGCAGGTCCAATTTTCTTTTACTTCCTGTATATTTTTTTTTAGTGTTTCATCCAGGGCTTCGTCAGCATCAAGAGACAAAACATAGGAATATGTTGATTGAGTAAGTGCATAGTTTTTTTGTTCTATATGCCCCGGAAATGCATGTTGTACAAACTTTGCCCCCTTGCTACGGCATATTTCTTCTGTTTTATCAGTTGAAAAAGAATCGACCACCACTATCTCATCAGCAATGTCCGCAACCGAATCGAGGCAACGGCCAATGTTTTTTTCTTCGTTAAAGGTGATTATAACAACTGATAACTTAGGCATAAGTACAAAGGTAGTGGAATTAGCCTTTGATTATCTTTGCTTATAAATGAAGAATACCCATTCTAAATTAAATGAAGCATTAAGGCAGGGAGATAAAAAATCTTTGGCACGTGCCATTACTATTATAGAGAATGAGATAGAAGGGTATGAGGACATACTGTTACAACTTGAATTCTCAACATATGTTCCGGTTATTGGTATTACCGGCCCTCCGGGTGCGGGTAAAAGCACGCTTGTAAACGGGCTTATTAAAAATCTACTTACCAAACTCAAACCTAATTCAAAAGGGATAGGTGTTATTAGTGTGGATCCAAGTTCGCCTATACACCAGGGCGCCATTTTGGGCGACAGGCTACGTATGAACGAACACTTTAATAATGAACAGGTATTTATTCGTTCGCTCGCAACACGCGGTGCTTTGGGTGGCCTTTCGGCAAAAACTATTGAGGTAGTAGAGCTGATGCGCAGCTTTGGCTTCGATTATATTTTAGTTGAAACCGTTGGTGTAGGCCAGTCGGAAGTTGAAATAGCAGGATTGGCAGATATTACCTTACTTGTTCTTACCCCTGAATCTGGAGATGATATACAAGTGATGAAATCAGGAGTGATGGAAGTTGCCGATATTTTCGTAGTAAACAAAGCCGACCGTGATGGAGCCGACGAGTTTGCAAAAAATATTGTTCAGATGATGCCTACTAAAGAGACTAAAGATTTTCATCCTATTGCGATAAAAACAGTGGCAACTCAAAATGAGGGTATAGATAAACTTGTAGATACAATAGGCAGCCATCTTAAAAAAATGCCAAAAGAAAAGACAAGTTACCTGTGGACAGAGAAGGCTTACCAGCTTATATTGAAGAAGAAAATGCAGAACATACATAAAACGGATTTAAAGAAAGCGGTGGAGGCAGAGATGAAAAAAAATCCATCATTGAACATTTATCGTTTTGCAAATAACTACTAGTACAGGGTATCTATGCAAGAGGAACTAATACTTAAAAACGTAGCCAAGCACATTAGCCTTGATGAAAAGGAGAAGCAATACTTCATTAGCCTGCTTAAGTATAAAAAATTGAAAAAGGGCGAGATACTTTTAAAGTGCGGAGAAATAGCAAAGAACAATTATTTTATTATTAGCGGATGCCTGCGCAACTATACTATCGATGAATATGGAGGAGAGCATATTATAGTTTTTGCTCCGGCCGACTGGTGGACATCTGACCTGTATAGCTACCTTACCGAAACCCCATCAGAAAATATTATTGATGCTTTGATACCTACCGAAGTGTTTGAAATAGAAAAAAGGGATATGGAAAACATCTTCTTAGAGATACCCAAGTTCGAACACTTTTTCAGGATACTTTACCAAAACGCGATTGTAAACCACCTGCACCGCATAAAACAAATCATGTCGATACCTGCGGAGGAAAGATATACCTACTTTATTAAACGTTATCCTAATATATATAACGAGATACCGCTTAAACATATCGCTTCTTACCTGGGTATATCTCCCGAGTTCCTGAGCAAAATCAGGAATAAGATAGCCCATTCCTAAGCATTACACTTCTTAATCTAGTTCAAGCTATAAAAGTAGCATTGGCTATATTTTTGCATCGTCAAATTAAAGATGACATATTATGAAACTAAGAACAATACAACAAGTGACAACGGCAATGCCTGTAAAAATGGATGCCGAAACTATATATCAACCCTTTCCAAGCCATGCGTTAAGAGAAGTTGATCCTTTTATATTATTGCATCACTGGGGGCCTTATACGTTTCCTAAAAACAACTCTGCTCTTTCTATAGGCGCACATCCTCATCGTGGGTTCGAACCTGTTACGTTTATCTTTCACGGAGAAGTACATCATCGCGACTCGATGGGTAACGATAGTATTATAAAAGAAGGCGGAGTACAATGGATGACCGCAGGTAAAGGTGTAATGCATTCTGAAATGGCATCTGATGACTTTCATAAAAACGGTGGCAAGTTTGAAATTATACAAGTGTGGATGAACCTGCCAAAGAGCTTAAAGATGTCGACACCTTTATACCAGGGTTTACAAAAGAATGATATTCCAGCCCTAACTAAAGATAGCGGCAAAGTGAAAGTAAATGTTGCTTCGGGTAAGTTTGAAGATGCAGCCGGGCCTATCAAGTCGGTTACTAATATTGATGCCTATACTATATATATGGAAGAAGGCGGAAAGACAGTTTTTGAAATTGATGAAAAGAAAAATGTGATGTTCTATCTTCTGGAAGGTTCGGTTATTGTAAATGAAAAAAGAATAGAAAACGGACGTAATGCAGTCACATTTAATTTTGGAGGGACAGGAATAAGTATTGAAGCAACCAGCCAAAGCAAGATATTATTGCTTGCCGGCGAACCCTTACACGAACCTGTTGCACAATACGGACCATTTGTAATGAACACACATGAAGAGTTGCAAGAAGCGTTTGAAGATTTTTCTAAAGGTAAAATGGGAGTGCTGAATGACTGAGTAAAAATAATTTTGTTGGTGATGTTGATAAGGGTATGCAATTGCATACCCTTTCTTTTTAGCCACAATAAAGGCATTCAGGCCTTATTAAACTAAATATTTTCTATCCAAACTCATTTTTTGCAACACGATTTGGAAATATTTTCAATTTGCTTTCTCACTGTATCATCTTTTCGCCAACTTTTTTTAGCGCTTAAACTCGAAACTATTTGCATTTATTGAATCCATGTATATACTATGAATAAAGAGATTCGAGGTTTTTATTTTTTCATTTCTGATTTTTTGCTTTCAAAATGCTTCATGCTTATCAACATTGCGATGTTAAAAACATATATATATAAGAAGTGTGAACCGAGAAAAGTTTTGCCTAAGTTCGTGTCATAATTTAAAAACTTCAAACATCATGGCAACAAAGAAGAAAGCAAAAAAAGCAGCTCCTAAGAAAAAGGCAGCTAAGAAAGCGAAGAAAAAAACTTCGAAAAGGAAATAAAGAAAAGGGCTCCGCAAGGAGCCCTTTCTATTTGTATTTGTTTCTACGAAATCCTGCTCCAGTTGCCCTTGTCCCGGTCTATTAACCTTAGCTGCTCTGCCAGCAACTTATTCTTCTCCAACTTTAATTCTCTGTCTTCCGCCAATATCTCGGTGGCAATTATTCTTGCCTGTTTAAGTATTTGTCCATCGCGGGCAAGGTCAGAAATTTTTAAATCGAGTACACCACTTTGCTGAGTTCCGGTTATATCACCCGGGCCGCGTAATCTTAAATCTTCTTCCGAAATTTCAAATCCATCGTTGGTGCGAACCATAATATCCATTCTTGCTCTTGCATCTGCACCCAACTCGTATGGTGTCATCAACACACAATAACTTTGGTAAATGCTTCTTCCTACCCTGCCACGCAACTGATGTAACTGCGATAATCCAAATCTTTGCGAACTTTCAATTAGTATAATACCTGCATTAGGAACATTCACTCCAACTTCTATTACAGTAGTCGCCACCAATATTTGTATTTCATTTTTGGCGAACATGTTCATTATCTTTTCCCGCTCAGGCCCTTTTATCCTACCATGTACCATACCAACCGTATATGCAGGAAATGCTTTGCGTACTTCTTCAAAACCACTTATCAGGTTTTCTATATCTACTTTCTCCGATTCTTCTATAAGAGGATATATAATGTATGCCTGCCTGCCTTTTTGCAATTCGCTTTTGATAAACGCATATACTTCACTCCTCTTTGCATCATATTTGTGTAAAGTCTTGATTGGTTTTCTTCCCGGCGGCATTTCATCTATTACCGAAACATCCAAATCTCCATACAATGTCATAGCAAGTGTACGGGGTATGGGTGTGGCAGTCATAACCAATACATGCGGATGCACTTCGCTCTTGGCCCATAACCTTGCACGCTGTGCAACACCAAAACGATGTTGTTCATCTATCACAACCAATCCCAATTCTTTAAACTGTACTTTATCTTCTATTAAAGCATGTGTACCGACAATAATTTGCACATGCCCGCTTTCTAATCTCTCATGTATTACTTTTCGTTCTGCCTTTTTGGTCGAGCCTGTCATAAGTGCAACTTCAACCGGCATATCTTTCAAAAATTCTTTTAGTGTCGCATAGTGTTGCATAGATAATATTTCGGTAGGAGCCATAAAGCAACATTGAAACCCATTATCGAGTGCAATAAGCATACACAATAATGCAACCAACGTTTTTCCGCTACCTACGTCGCCTTGTAATAGCCTGTTCATTTGAACACCACCACCCATATCGTTCCGTATTTCCTTAATCACTCTCTTTTGTGCATTGGTTAAAGGGAATGGCAAATACCCATTATAGAAGTCATTAAAGTATTTATCCACTTTAGAGAAAGTAAACCCGGGAACAGATTGTTCCCTTACTACTTTATGGCGGAGCAGATTTAACTGCATATAAAACAGCTCTTCGAATTTTAAACGCTGTTGTGCTTTTAACAACATATCATTATTTGCAGGCAAATGGATATGATACATGGCATCCTTGCGAGGAATAAACCTTAGCTTATCTATCAGATATGGTGGAAGCGTTTCGGATACATGCGGACCGACCTGAGGAACTAATGCGCGTTGCAATTTTAAGATACCTGCCGAGTCCATTCCTTTTAACTTGAGTAATTCGGTAGTACTATAAACAGGCTGCAGTCCTTTCATGAGCTTCATATTCTCAGCCGTCTTTTCTTCCATAGAAGGATGAGTGATATTGTATTTGCTATTAAAAATAGTTGGCTTGCCAAATACTATGTATTCAGTTCCTACCTTCAAGGTTTTACTCATCCATTTTATTCCCTGGAACCAAATAAGTTCAATTGTGCCGGTGTCATCAGCCAATTCAACCACCATTCTTTGCCTGCGTTTCTCTCCTAATATTTGTATTTCGGTAATCTTGCCGCAAAGTTGTATGTAAGGCATATCGACATTCACTTCCTTTATTTTGTAAAAGCGCGTACGGTCAACATACCTGAATGGGTAGAAATACAATAAGTCTTTAAACGTGAAAATGTGCAACTCCTTTTTCAAGCTTTCGGAGCGTTGCGGACCCACCCCCTTAAGGTACTCAATAGGAGTATCAAGAAAAGCCGTGGATTTGATTAAAGGTGACATTAAAAATTAGTTGAAAGTTCGTAAAGTTTATAAAGTAGAAAGTGATTAGTGCAAAACCAAGTATTATTGAGGCTTTATGAACTTTAAAAACTTTATACCTTTATGAACTTCTCTACTATGTCTCTTGCGTGATATGTAATGATAAGCCCAGCCCCTGCCCTTGCAAAAGCATGCATGTTTTCCATCACTATGCTTTTTTCATCAACCCATTTACGTGCAGCAGCAGCCTTAACCATAGAATATTCGCCGGATACATTATAGCATGCAATAGGTAGATGTGTATTCGCTCTTAAACGTGTAATTACATCCATATAAGCCAAAGCAGGTTTAACCATTAGCACATCGGCGCCTTCGGCTTCATCCAAAAAGGCTTCTTTCATTGCTTCATTAGGATTGCGATAATCCATCTGGTAAGATTTCCTGTCACCATATTGCGGAGCTGAATCGGCAGCTTCGCGGAAAGGGCCATAATACGCAGATGCAAATTTTATAGAATAGGACATTATGGAAGTTGTATCCAGTCCAGCTTCATCCAGTGTTTGGCGTATTACTCCTACCCTACCATCCATCATATCTGATGGAGCAACCATATCGGCGCCCGCCTCTGCATGAGCCAAAGCCATTTTTGCAATAGCCGCTACTGATAAGTCGTTATGCACATGGCCATCCTTTACAATGCCACAATGCCCGTGAGAAGTATAGGCACAAAGACAAACATCTGTAATTATGTACAACTCGTCTTTAAAATTTTTCTTCAAAAGTTTCACGGCTTGCGATACAACCGTATCTTTTGCATAGGCAGATTTTCCTTTGGTCGTCTTTTCTTCACCCGAGCCAAACAACAATATTTTCTTTATCCCTTTTTTCAACCCTTTTTCTACGTCTTTTAAAAGAGTATCCGGAGAAAAATGGTTGATGCCTGGCATAGAAGAAATGGGCGAAGTAATATTCTTACCCTTCTCCACAAAATAGGGGTAAATAAGCATATCGTTGTGGAAGCGCACTTCGGCTACCATATCCCTTACTATAGGATTTGACCTAAGGCGGCGCGGACGGTGTATCATAATTACGTGTTAACTGATTACAATACAAAGATAGGGTATAGAATGGAAAATTGACAATGGAGGATTGAGAATGACATTTCTATGACATTTCGACATTAAAGGATTAAGCAAGTCTCTCCTTTAGAACAGATTTAGAGGAGCCCGTTACAAACTAAAAATAGCCTGCAACAGTCCTATTTCATCAAATGATGGAACAAGATAAACGGACAAGATGCCTGCCTTTTTGAGCGTGTTGGCAGTTGCATCACCCATAGCAATTATTTTTTGCTCTTTTTTTATGTGTTTCTTTTCTAAAAAAGCTTCTACGTTAGATGGGCTGGTAAATAACATAATATCAGCATCGGGTATTCCTTCTACAGGTTTATTGATGGTTTCGTAAACGGGCAAATCTATTACCTGAGATTTATTGATAAACTGCTGTTGCACCGAACGCATGCTTTCTTTTGCCTGTGGGAAAAGTACGGTAGCCGATTTAACTAAACTGGCAAACTGCTTCCCGGTCATTCTTGTATCAGTAGAATACCCAATGAACTCGGCACGCTGGCCATATGTTCTTACAGCTGCCGCGGTAGATTTCCCTATAACACCAATTTTTGCTTTACCAATGTCGGGCTTTTGCTCAAAAAAGTATTTCACTGCATGTTTACTCGAGAAAAATATCCAGTCGGTTACACGTGGCTTACCAAAAGGAATAGGTTTAAATTCAATAAACGCTCTGCCGCTGACTTTATAGCCTGCTGCAGTAAGTGTGCGACTGAAGAAATCATCTTCTCTAACATCCCTCGTTATAAAAACCGATGCAGAATTCTTTGCCTTTATTTTATCAGCCACTTTTTGTGGCCAGCTTTCAGGCATGCGTGTTTCAAAGTAGTAGTAACGCGGAATATCCTTATCCGTTTCTGCATAAGCAGCCCAGGCTTTATATACTGCATTATCATTTTCATCGCTATCCTTAACACAATACACGCCCAATGGTAAATTACATCCACCCTGGAAAAGATTGAATATTTTACGTTCTAATGAAACCACTTCTTCTACCTCGGGATGATTTATTTTTTGTACCACTTCATGCATCTCTTTATCGCCTTCTCTTATTTGCAAAGCAAGTACACCTTGCGCCGGGGCAGGAACAAATTCGTGCGGAGAAAGTTTTTCGGCGTGAAATTCGGACGTATCTATTCCCAATCTTTCTATGGCAGCCGACGCGACAAAAATGGCATCATACTTTTTATCCTTTAGCTTTTGTATCCGTGTAGGTACATTGCCTCTTAATTCTTGTATGCTTAAATCGGGACGTAATGCCTGCACCTGTACCTTTCGGCGCGTGGCTGAAGTACCCAGTACTGCATCCCTTTTTATAAAGAGTTTCTTCTTTAAATCAACGGCATCCTTATTAATAAGTAATAGTTCAGATGGATCTTCACGATACGAAACGGCGCCTACGGCTAAACCTTTAACAGGCGTAGTGGGTAAATCTTTATACGAATGCACGGCAAGGTCTATCTCCTTATTTAAAAGTGCTTCTTCAATTTCTTTTGTAAAAAATCCTTGCCCTTGCATCTCGGAAAAACGCTCTTCCGGTTGTTTATCACCTTGGGTTTTTATAATTTTTAGTTCCGCCTTAATACCTGCTTTTTCAAGTTCCTTTGTAATAAAGTTAGCCTGCCATAATGCAAGTGCACTCCCCCTCGAGCCAATAATTATCTTTTTTGCCATGGTGCAAATGTATCTTATCTGTAAAATACCATTGTCAGTTAATTGTATTTTTGTGATATAAAGATATCCTATGAACTCCACAGAATTTAAGAAAGCAATCCTAGAAGGCATACCCGATAAGCTACCTGCCATGCCTGCTTATGATAAAAACATAAACCATGCGCCTAAAAGAAAGGATATTTTAAGCAAGGAAGAAAAGAAGCTGGCAGTCCGTAATGCATTGCGCTATTTTCCGGCAAAGCACCATGCCCAATTGGCGAAAGAATTTGCAGAAGAGCTAACCAAATATGGCAGGATTTATATGCACCGTTTTAGGCCTACATATAAAATGCATGCAAGGCATATAAGTGAGTACCCTCATCGTTCTGTTAAGGCAGCTGCTATAATGATGATGATACAAAATAATTTAGACGAAGCCGTGGCGCAGCACCCACATGAGCTTATAACTTATGGTGGTAATGGGGCAGTGTTTCAAAATTGGGCGCAGTACAGGTTAACCATGCACTACCTTGCCAGCATGACAGACGAACAAACACTGGTAATGTACTCGGGCCATCCTTTAGGATTATTTCCTTCTTCAAAAAATGCACCAAGGGTTGTTGTTACTAATGGCATGATGATACCCAATTATTCCAAACCTGATGACTGGGAAAAATTTAATGCCTTGGGTGTTACCCAATATGGGCAAATGACTGCCGGTTCATATATGTACATAGGTTCGCAAGGCATTGTGCATGGCACCACTATTACTTTGCTGAATGCCGGAAGGAAAATAAAATCGGCTGGTAAAGATGGTTCTCTGGCGGGAAAAATATTTGTGTCTTCGGGCCTGGGTGGGATGAGCGGCGCTCAGCCCAAAGCGGCAGTAATAGCGGGAGCCATAGCCATAATTGCGGAAGTAAATCCTAAAGTAGTAGACAAACGACACAAGCAAGGTTGGGTAAATGAAGTATATACCAATCTTGATAAACTACTGCAACGCACCAAACAAGCTGTCAAAAACAAGGAGGCTATTTCATTGGCTTACCAAGGCAACGTAGTTGACTTATGGGAAAAACTAGCAAAAGAAAGCTTTACCATAGAACTAGGATCGGACCAAACCTCGTTACATAACCCTTTTGCGGGTGGATATTACCCTACAGGATTATCGTATGAGGAATCGAATAAGTTGATGGTGACTAATCCCACCCAATTTAAAAAGAGGGTTTATGAATCTTTGAAAAGGCAAGTAAATGCAATACGCAAGTTAACCGACAAGGGCATGTACTTTTTCGATTATGGCAACGCATTTTTGTTGGAAGCAGGCCGTGCAGGAGCAAATATTTTTAAGAAGAATGGCACATTTATATATCCTTCGTATGTAGAGGATATAATGGGGCCAATCTGCTTTGATTATGGGTTTGGGCCCTTCCGTTGGGCCTGTACCTCATGCAATCCTAAAGACTTGGCTGTAACCGATAAGCTTGCTGCAAGTGTGCTGGAATCTCTGAGCAAAAAAGCGCCTAAAGAAATAAAACAACAAATGGCCGATAATATTAAGTGGATAAAAGAAGCCCAAAAGAACAAGCTTGTTGTTGGTTCGCAGGCACGAATATTATATGCCGATAGCGAAGGAAGGATTGAAATTGCAAAAGCATTCAACAAAGCAATCAAGCAAGGAAAAATTTCTGCACCCGTAGTATTGGGGCGCGACCATCATGATGTATCGGGCACCGATTCACCATATAGAGAAACCGCTAATATTTACGATGGTTCTCGCTTTACCGCCGATATGGCCATACAAAATGTTATTGGCGATTCTTTCCGTGGCGCCACATGGGTATCTATACATAATGGCGGCGGTGTTGGATGGGGCGAAGTAATAAACGGTGGTTTTGGCATGGTGCTGGATGGTAGCGCCGATGCAGATAAAAACCTTCAGGCTATGTTATTTTGGGATGTAAACAACGGCATTGCACGCCGTGCCTGGGCACGTAATGATGGTGCAGTGCATACGGCAGAACGTGAATTAAAAAGAAATAAAAACCTGCAAATCACGCTTCCATCCTTAGTTTCGGATAACATTATTGGTAAACTATTTTAGGCCAATTAAACTATCTTTGGCAGCAATCATCTAAGTATCATTCTATTTTAATTATGAGGGGGATTACTCGTATTTGGATTCTATTGCTTTTACCGGCGGTACATGCTTTTTCAGCTGACCATTTTTCTACAAGCAAAAATCATTATTTGAATTGCGCACCTCCAGACAGTATTAAAACTACTCCTTCAAAAGACACAACAAAAAGTGATACAAGTTATCACTATGTAAAACATAGAAAATACGTAATAGGCCTTGATGCTGCCAGCGATCAATCGAATCATGGCCTACATAATAGTAGTACCAAGTTACCCTACCTTGAACCTAGCTTTACTTACTACACAAAGAAAGGGTTTTATATAGAAACCAGCGACCAGTTTTTAATAGTAAAGAAAAACGGTGGGTTTGATGTATTGGGACTTAACCCCGGCTGGAATATAGACCTTACGGATAACACTACCCTTAATTTTAATTACCAGTATTATTATTTTAAGCAAAAAACACCTAATGCGGTAAGCAGTAGCCTTGGTAACGACCTTGAAACATATATCGAACAGGACATTGGAGACCTGACTGGAAAGCTTAGTATTGATTACGATATTTACAGGCAGAAAAACAAAAAGCAACCCAAAACACCAAACGACATCATTTTTACTCCCGATGTTCAATATGATTTTGAAGTAGACTTTGGTAAAAAATCATCCCTCATAGTTACCCCCGAGGCAAACATAGCATTTGGTACAAGAAATTTCTATACCCAATATTTAGATAATGCCGCAACCGATAGTTCTGCAAATAATTTAACCCCCAAAAAAGCACAATACGCTGCAAATAGTAATTCCTCCTTTGGCACCCTTGATTATGAATTTGTTCTTACCATTGAATATAAAGTAGGCAAGTTCGCCTTTGAGCCTTCTATAACTTATTCTCACCCTTTATACGATCCTTCTGATGTGCCAAGTACTCCATTTTTTTATGGCAGTCTAAGCTTTACCTACACAATAAAATCGAAAAAGTGATTAGGGTTCGTACCTTTGCACCACTTATTTGATCGTATTGAAAGATTTTCCTATAAGCAAACAAATTATTTATGCCACGGGCATGATGGGTTGGTCCATCATGATAAACCTTATTGGTGTGCTGTTGGTTTATTTTTACCTGCCACCTGCTAATTCGGGCCTGCATAACCTGGTTTCGCAACGCACCGTTTTTGGAATATTTAACGTTCTGGCTTTAATACTTGCCTCTGGCCGTTTAATAGATACTTTTTACGACCCCTTTATTGCACGTATGAGCGATAAATCGAAAAATAAAAGGGGACGCAGAATACCTTTTATGTTTTTCAGTATTGTTCCTTCGGTGCTTTTTTGCATACTTATTTTTTTTCCGCCGGTTAAAGGCGTTAGCTTTTACAATGCCCTTTGGCTGGTTGTGCCACTTACCTTATTCTTTACAGCTACTACTACTTATGCCATTCCGTATACTGCCATGTTACCCGAAATAGCTAAAACCACCGCAGAAAAAGTAAGGTTATCTACATTTCAGCAAACGGGGTTTGTTTTTGGCATCATCATTTCTTCGCTTATAAATAACATTGCTGATTCTATAGGTAATATTTGGCATATAAATGAACGAATTGTATGCGTTCAGTATTCCGTAATTTTTCTTGCAATTTTGGGTGGTCTTGCAATGTTGGTACCGGTATTATTTATCGATGAAAAAAAATATTGTCACTCCACCCCATCAGCCACGCCCTTATTAAAGGCGCTTAAACATAGTTTTGCTAATCGCAATTTTCTCTTCTTTATTATTGCATGCCTTACCTATTTTATGTCACTCAATCTTATTCTTAACGGGTTGCTCTATTTTGTTACTGTATTGGCTAACATACCCGATTCGCAAGGGCCCAAGCTCATGGGTTTTATGGTTTTACTTTCTCTGTTGTTTTACGCACCTGTAAATTATATGGCTAAATGGTTGGGGGTAAAAAAACTTATGATACTTTCCTTCCTGCTTTTAGCATTTGCATTTTGGGGTATATCATCCATTGGTAAAATAGGTATTGACCCCAAGCTGCAATTATATGTATTGCTTGCTTTAGCTTCTTTACCACTTGCTTCACTCGGAATATTGCCAAACGCAATTTTGGCCGATATAATTGAAGAAGATGTTGCTGAAACCGGTGATAATAAAGAAGGCATTTACGTTGCGGTGAATTTTCTTTCGGCTAAAGTAGGGCAAACAGTGGGCATCACTATGTTTGCCATGCTAACTATTTATGGTAAAGACCCGGGGCACGACGCCGGATTAAGGCTTACAGCACTATGCGGTTCTGTGTTGTGTGTATTGGCTGCAATTGCCTTCCTTGGTTTTAGGAGCAAGAAAACTAAAAAGGTTAAAAAGAGTATCGCGCAAGAGGCGTAGTATCCATTCCAACAAATTCCTTTTTCAAAAATTTGTAATACCCTGTAATGGCAATCATGGCTGCATTATCTGTACAATAAGCCATTTTAGGTATATGCACGTTCCATCCTGCTTTATCTCCCATTTCATTTAATGCCCGGCGCAAACCGGAATTTGCAGAAACACCCCCTGCAATAGCAATTTCCTTTATTCCTGTTTTGTCCGAAGCTTGTTGCAGTTTATCCAACAAAATACGTATTACTGCCGCCTGAAACGAGGCACATAAATCGTTTTGGTTGGCTGTTATAAAATCCGGATTTTCTTTCAGTCCATCTCTTACTAAATACAAAAAAGAAGTCTTCAATCCGCTAAAACTAAAATCGAGATTGGGCACCTTGGGCATAGGAAATGAAAATGCTTTAGGATTTCCCTCTTGTGCAAACTTATCTACCAGCGGGCCGCCGGGATAAGGCAAACCCATTATTTTAGATGCCTTATCGAATGCTTCCCCGGCAGCATCATCCAAAGTTTGGCCAAGCACTTCCATCTTTAAATGTTCTTTTACCAGCACAATTTGGGTATGCCCACCCGAAACGGTAAGGCATAAAAATGGGAAAGAAGGAGGGTTGTATACTTCACCTTGAGTTTCAATAAAATGGGCAAGCACATGGGCCTGCATATGGTTCACTTCTATTAGTGGAATACTGAGAGACAGGCTTAGAGCTTTTGCAAAAGAAGTACCTACCAGCAACGAGCCCATAAGCCCCGGGCCACGCGTAAATGCTATAGCATCAAGGTCTTCCTTATTAATCCCTGCCTTTTTTAAGGCCACATCTACTACCGGTACAATGTTCTGCTGATGAGCCCTGGAAGCCAGTTCGGGAACTACACCACCAAAATCCTTATGTACTTGTTGCCCGGCCACCACGTTCGACATAAGGGTGTAATTGCTGAAAACAGCCGCCCCGGTATCATCGCAGGATGATTCGATACCCAATATTTTAAGCTTTTCTACGTTCATTATTAGTAACTTTGTATGTTGGGTGAATTATGGCAATTGGTAAAAAAATAAAGCGTGGACTCATTGGTTTACTTTCGGTAATAGCTTTGTTATTGCTGTTTGTTAACATTTTGCTCAATTCTCCACCTGTTCAAACCTGGCTCACCCACCGTATAGCTTCCTCTTTTTCTGCAAAGGTACACGCTAAAGTAACAATTGGCAGGGTAGAGTTTGAATTTTTGAAAAAATTGGTGCTAAAGAACGTATTTGTGGAGGATCAACACAAAGATACATTACTATATGCCGAAGATATTAAACTGGATATAGCAGGCATAAGCTTTGATAAACACCAAATAAATGCCAGTAATCTAATACTTGATAATACAAGATTTAAAGTAGTAACTTATAAAAACGAGGAGTATCCAAACCTTCAATTTCTTCTCGACTTTTTTGCCTCAAAAGATACGGTAAAGAAAGCGCCCGGCCCAAAATGGGATTTAAAAGTCGGAGGACTTACTCTGAACAATGTTTATTTCTCTTTCAGAAACCAACGTTACGCCACCAATGATTCCTTAAAAACTACAGGGTTTAATGTGGCTGATATGAAAATACATAACATTTACGGGCACTTTACAGATATATTGTTCGAAGGTGATACCCTGCGTGCCACGATGGAACATCTTGCTGCAAGAGATGAAAGTGGCCTTACCATGAAAGACCTTACATGCTTTGTGAAGCTAAGTTCGAAAAAGATGGAACTGGATGCTATGACATTAGAAACACCAAAATCTGTAGTATCAACCGACCTGATATTTAAATATCAAAAATTTCCTGATTTTTTTGATTTTCTGAACAAGGTTACCATGTATGCCACCTTTAGGAAAAGTACGCTTTGCTTTGATGACCTCGCCTTTTTTGCTCCTGACCTACGGGGAGTGCATAACACGTTTAGTATTTCAGGCGATTATTCTGGTACGGTAAGCCATCTTAAGGGCGAACACATGAATATTCAATGGGGTAAAATTTCTTCGTTTGAAGGAAGTGCGGAGCTTACGGGACTACCCGATATTATGAAAACCTACATTAATGTTGATGTGGACCGTCTGGTTTCATCCAAATATGAACTTGAACTGCTCCCTCGCCCACCATTTGATAAGGAAAACAATAACATTAAGTTACCTGACAATTTCAGCACATTAAAAACATTCGAATTTAACGGTGCTTTTAAAGGGTATGTATACGACTTTAATGCAAATGGCGCACTATCTACAGGTATAGGAAAAATATATGCTGTGCTGAGTATGAAACAAGATACCGCACATAACGATATGGCATCTTACAAAGGCTCATTAGGCACAGAATCATTTGACCTGGGTACATTTTGGCAAAATAAAGACCTCGGCGTTGTTACTTCATCGGTTAGCATAAGCGGTAACGGTCTAACACGTAATAACGCGGATGCCAAACTTACCGGGAACGTAGAAAATTTTGGATTTAAAAAATACAACTACAAAGACCTTGCGGTAAGCGCAGAATTGCGAAAAGGATTTTTCTCGGGTTTGCTGGAAGCCAATGACCCAAACTTACAAATGGATTTTAACGGCAACATCGATTTGGCTTCGGCAGTGCATAGTTACCATTTTAACACTTATATAATTAAAGCCAATTTAGAAAAACTGAATTTGGTACATGATAGTATTAGCCCTGTATCATTATCTACCCATGCCGAGGTGGAACTTAAAGGAAATAATGCCGACGATTTAGATGGTACCATACATATAGACAGTACAAAGTTTGCATACCATAAGGATAACTACCATCTTAAATATCTCAACCTTGTGTCCTCTCATAAAAGAGAGAATCATACCGTGAGCTTGCAATCTGATTATGCCGATGCTTCGCTTTCCGGCTACTTTCCAATCACTAAAATTGGTGAGTGCATGCAAAATATGTTGTCGGCTTATTTGCCATCGGTTTTCGCGGCAGAAAAACACAATAAAGCAGAAAAAACAAGTTACCATACGTATTCATGCAATGTGCATTTTAACGAAAATACGGGCCTTACAAATTTGTTTATCCCTTCGCTTAAAATATCTAAAGGAAGCGAGCTAAAGGCTACATACAAAGAAGCTACTAACGAGGTAAGTCTCTCTGGCAATATGTCACTTGTAGAATGGGCAGGCAGAAAAATAAAAGACCTGAAACTCGATGCATCAGGTAACTCATCAAGGCTAAATTTAAAAACCACATGCGATACATTGTTTGTAAGCGATAGCCTATATGCTGCAGCGTTTATTCTTAACGGTACCACATCTAACGACACAACACATTATACTATAAAATGGAACGATGATTCGGGCAACTATGCCGATATTCCGGGATACATAGCTTTCCCAAATAAAACGGATGTTTATTTCAAATTTGTAAACCCTATTATAAGCCTTGCCGATTCGGTATGGCAGGCCGATAGTAAGAATTCGGCACTTATAGATACGACGGGTATACTTGTAAAGGCTCTTGAATTTTATCATAATAGCCAGTCTATTACTATACAAGGTAAATTATCGAAACAAAAAAACGATGCATTGGTGGTAATGTTTAAAAAACTCAACCTGCAAGATTTTAATATAGGTACCACCACACAAATATTAGGCACAATTGACGGAAGCGCATCTGTTGCCAATGTTTATGCCAAACATCCATTCTTTGCAGGATCGCTTACGTTTAATAACCTGCGCCTTAATAAGCAATACCTTGGTGATGGGAATGTAAATTGTTACTGGGATAATAATGCCCAGGCCATATCACTAAACGGGCAACTTGCCACAACCGATACTAAGTATCTTTCTTTTGTTGGCTCTTATTTTGCAAGAGATACAAATAACCTTGAAATAGATGCGTCTTTACAAGATTTTCCCGCTAAAATATTTCAGCCTTATATAAAAGATTATAGTACAGATTTTGATGGAAGCCTGAGTGGAAATGCCAGGATTTTTGGCACCCTTAACAAGCCTCTTTTCAAAGGTGACATTACAGTGAATGTAAAAAAATTCAAATTTGATTACTTAAATACGTATTACCACTCGCCGGCTATTAACATACATATTTCACCCGATACATTCAGAATAAAAACGTCACCCTTGCTTGATGAAAACAGGGATACAGCGTTCGCGACCGGAATTGTAACACATAATCATTTCAAAAATTTTAAGTTGGATTTGAACATGGATGCTACTAATTTTATGTGTCTTAATACTACTGAGTCGAACAACAGTTCTTACTATGGAAAAGCCTTTGGCACAGGTAATGTAAAGGTATACGGACCTTTAAGCGGTATTACTATTGATGCCAGCTTAACCACCGAAAAAGGCACCACTTTTAATATTCCATTATCGGGCGCTTCAGAAATTGATGAGAGTGATGTAATAAGATTTATAAATAAAAAAGATACAACCCATAAAAAACAACAGGCCTATAAAGTAGCTACGGGAGGATTGCAATTGCATTTTACCATAAAAGCCACGAACGATGCAGTTGCCAAACTTATTTTTGCCGAAAAAATTGGCGACGTTATGCAAGGCACAGGACACGGTACCTTGCAGGTAGATATGAATACTTCGGGTGATTTTTCTATCCGTGGAGATTATACCGTAGAGGATGGTATTTATGATTTTACACTTAAAAACACAATCAGTAAAAAATTTGCTATTGAAGACGGGGGAACGATTACCTGGTCGGGAGACCCCTATAATGCTGACATAAACCTTAATACCGTATATAAACTCAGGACATCTTTATCGCCACTATTTCCTGATGATACGTTAGGTCAGTACAAAAAAACATTTCCAGTGAATTGTGATTTGGGACTAACGGGCAAACTAACGTCACCCAAAATTGGTTTTGATATTGAACTTCCAACAGTAGACCAGGATGCACGACAAACTATTGCCAGCTATCTTAGTTCTCCCGATGAAATGAGCCGGCAGTTTTTTGCACTGTTGGTTCTTAAAAGTTTTTTACCCATACAGGAAAGGCCAGGCGGTTCTACCAGCCCCTCGGCAGATTTGGCTTTAGGTGTCAACTCAACTGAATTTTTATCCGACCAGTTGAGTAATATGCTTTCGAGCATAAGTAATAAGTTTAACGTAGGTATCAACTATCAGCCCGGCACTATACCTAATAGCCAGGAATTACAGGTGATGTTTTCTACCCAGCTATTTAACGATCGTGTATCTATCACCAGTGATGTGGGCACCGTGGGCAGTACTGGTGCAACACAGACAGAAAATACTAACAACATTGTGGGCGAAGTAACTGTAGAATATAAACTAAGTAAAGACGGAAAGTTGCGGGTTAAAGCCTTTAATAAAGCCAACGATAATACAACAGTAACACTTGTAAACTCACCCTATACGCAAGGTGCGGGTTTATCTTACCGTGAAAGCTTTAATAATATAGGTGAGCTTTGGGATAAGATAAAAAGTAAGTTTAAAAAGAATCCAAAAAAGGAGCAGAACGCCGCGGGTACAAAATAAACCCCTAAGAAAGTTTTTCCATTTGTTTTTTTATCGCAGCAATCTTGGCTTCGGTATCTGCCTGTTTATTTTTTTCATTCTCCACAATTTCAGGTTTAGCATTTGATACAAACCTTTCGTTTGCCAACTTAGCCTGCACCGATTTTAAAAAACCCTTTTGATATTCTAACTCCTTTGTCAACTTTTCTTTTTCCTCTATTGTATCTAACTTATATCCTTCGGGTAAATTAAAGGAGAACTTTTTGTCTTTAAGTACGAAACCTAAAGCCCCGGATCCATTACCCGCTTTATATACAGTTCCCGATAACTTCATTACACCGGCAGTTAATCCTGAATCTAAAACAGCGGGTTCGGTTTGAACCAGTTCTTCTTTCATAGATATATTGTTCTGCTGGCGCAGGCCACGAACCATCCTCAGGTATTCTTTTTGCAATTCGAAATTGGCCAATAATTTACTATCGTATTTTGCCAATTTAGGATAGCTGGCAACTATTATACATTCATCTTCTCTTCTCTCTTTTATATTGTGCCAAATTTCTTCGGTTATAAAGGGAGTAAACGGATGCAATAATTTTAGCAACGATTCGAGAAACCCAAGCGTATCGTTATATACTTTAATTGGAATGGTTTTTCCGCAAACACTTTTTATAAGCTCTAAATAAAAAGCACAGAAATCATCCCATACCAGTTTATAAATTACCATAAGGGCTTCGGATATGCGGTAGGCGGCAAAGTGCTGTTCAATTATTTCAACCTGTTCGTTCAATTTATTTTCGAACCAGCTTGTATAGGTGGATGCATCGCCAGGTTCATCGTTTGATGTTTCCCATGATTTAATAAGCCTGAAAGCATTCCATAATTTATTGGCAAAATTCCTTCCCTGCTCACACAACCCTTCATCAAACGGCAAATCGTTACCCGCAGGCGAACATAAAAGCATCCCTACCCTTACACCATCGGCTCCGTGCTTTGCAATAAGGTCGAGCGGGTCGGGAGAGTTACCAAGAGATTTGCTCATTTTCCTACCCAACTTATCGCGCACAATGCCTGTTAGATACACATTTTTAAAAGGTTCTTTCCCACGATATTCATATCCTGCAATAATCATGCGTGCTACCCAAAAGAATAATATTTCGGGTGCAGTAACAAGATCGTTGGTAGGATAGTAATAGTTTATGTCCTTATTGTTCGGATCTTTAAACCCGTTGAAAACACTAATAGGCCACAGCCATGATGAGAACCAGGTATCTACCACATCTTCATCCTGTCTTAGATTTTTAGAACCACAATGCGGGCAAGATGTTGGGGTTGTTTCAGAAACAATAGCTTCTTTACATTCAGGTTTACCGCTATCGCAATACCATGCGGGTATGCGCTGTCCCCACCACAACTGGCGTGATATGCACCAATCGTGCACATTCTCCATCCAATGGCGGTAGGTATTTATAAATTTATCCGGGATAAGTTTTACCGTTCCATTAAGTACACTTTCCAATGCAGGTTTGGAGATAGTATCCATTTTTAAAAACCACTGCATAGATAGCTTTGGCTCTATTACTGCATCGGTACGTTCAGAATATCCGACCTTATTTTTTATCTGTTCTATCTTAACAAGGTTGCCCAGCTTTTCAAGTTCCTTGTAAATTTTATTTCTTACAACAAACCTGTCTTCGCCCACATAAAATTGTGCGGCCTTGCTCATTGTACCATTAGGGCTCAGCACATCTATAACCGGAAGATTGTGCTTTAATCCCAGGTTGTAGTCATTAATATCATGTGCAGGTGTTACTTTAAGCGCACCGGTACCAAATTCCATGGTTATATACGTATCAGCTATAATAGGCACAGCACGGTTAACCAAAGGCACAATAGCTTTTTTGCCTTTCAGGTGATGGTAACGCTTATCATCAGGATGAACACAAATTGCAGTGTCGCCCAAAATAGTTTCGGGGCGAGTAGTAGCAACTGTTATCCACTCGTCGGTAGTTCCTTCAATTTTATAGCGTACATAAAACAAACGGGAATCAACTTCTTTATGTATGACCTCTTCGTCAGATACGGCGGTTAATCCTTGTGGGTCCCAGTTAACCATGCGCACCCCTTTATATATGTACCCTTTCTTATATAGGTCGACAAACACTTTTATAACTGCCTCGCTCAAATCCTTATCCATAGTAAAGCACAGGCGGTCCCAATCGCAGGAGCAACCCAAATGTTTTATCTGGTCGAGTATAATGCCTCCGTATTTATCTTTCCATTCAAAGGCGTATTTTAAAAATTCTTCGCGGGTAATATCTTGTTTTGCTATGCCTTTTTCTTTCAGCATATTTACCACCTTGGCCTCGGTAGCTATCGATGCATGATCGGTACCCGGTACCCAACAAGCGTTTTTACCTTGCATACGTGCACGGCGAATAAGCACATCCTGTATGGTATTATTAAGCACATGGCCCATGTGCAGCACACCGGTAACATTAGGCGGAGGAATAACTATCGTATAGGGTTCACGTTCATCCGGCTCGGAATGAAAAAAACCTTTTTCCATCCAATAGCTGTACCATTTAGCTTCGGCGGCGGTTGGGTCGTATATTTTCGAAATCTCTTCCATAATTCTGCCCAAAGATAATAATTGAGGCTAAGATTGGGGGTAGGATGTGAAAATTGCTATCTTTACTCGTAAGCCGCTAATACCATGAAAGCATTTTTGATTTTACCATTTTTTCTATTCTCTTTTTTCGTCTCTATTAGTCAAAAGGTCTCTATAGAAGATGCAAAAAAAATGCTGCAGGGTGAATGGATACTTAGTGAAGATTCCACAGATCCTAATTATATTGAGGATTTTATTAATGGGGACACTTTGGTAAGGCACAACAAAAACCAAGGCAACACGCAAAGATTCTTCATTACATTATCTTATGATTGTGGTAACCACGAGTATTTATGCATGTGCTTTAGTGAACCAGACTCAAATGGAAATTCATTCCATTGCTACCTCATACCAAAAATATCTTATGCTTCTTACGACTTCTTTAAAGGTGATTTGACGGACAGATTTACTAGAAAGAAAAAGCCTTAATCTCCAACTAAGCCTAAAATTGCTATCTTTGCACTGTTTTTAATAAGTACACGCTTACAGACACGTGTTTTAAGGTCTCTCTTTCTGCGAATCTGCAGTTGTTTAATGGCCTGAAATGCAAATCTTTAGGCCATAAATAAAATATGATGAATAAATTTGAAACGCTGGGCGTTTGTGCGCCAGCTATTAAAGCCATTACTGAATTAGGCTTTGAAAGTCCTACCCCTATCCAGGAAAAAGTAATACCTGCTTTGTTGCAGGACCAAACCGACATGGTTGCCCTGGCCCAAACAGGCACGGGTAAAACAGCAGGCTTTGGCTTGCCGCTTATGACTATGCTCGATTTTAGTTCGAAAAACACCCAGGCGCTTATACTGGCACCTACCCGCGAACTTTGCATGCAAATTACGCAGGACCTGAAAAATTTTTCCAAATACATACATGGAATAAATATAGTAGCCGTATATGGCGGGGCAAGTATAGTAAACCAAATTAGCGACCTTAAAAGAGGGGCGCAAATAATTGTTGCTACCCCGGGCCGTATGGTGGATATTATCGACCGCAAAAAAGTAAACCTGGGCACAGTAAAATATGTAGTGCTGGACGAGGCGGATGAAATGCTGAACATGGGCTTCCAGGAAGATTTGGATAGTATTCTTTCTTCTACACCTAAAGAAAAAAACACCTGGCTTTTTTCGGCTACAATGCCTAACGAGGTATTACGTATATCTAAAAAATATATGGACAATCCTGTGGAAATAACCATAGGTACCCGTAACCAGGTAAACGAAAATATTGAACACGTTTTTTACACTGTAAACGACCGCGACCGTTATGCAGCCCTAAAACGTATTGTAGATTATCATCCTGATATTTTTGGCCTTATTTTTTGCCGTACAAAAATTGAAACTCAAAAGGTAGCCGATATGCTGATAAAGGATGGATATAATGCCGATGCTTTGCATGGCGACCTGTCGCAGGCACAAAGGGATTATGTAATGAAAAGGTTCCGTGGTAGAATATTGCAAATGCTTGTAGCTACCGATGTAGCAGCCCGTGGTATTGATGTAAATGATATTACACACGTAATAAACTACAACCTGCCCGATGAAATAGAGAACTACACCCACCGTAGCGGACGTACAGCCAGGGCAGGTAAAAAAGGCATATCTATTATACTTGCAGGCAGCCGCGATTTAGGTAAAATACATACCCTTGAACGCCTTACCAAACGCAAGTTTACCAAGGCCAACGTTCCTAACGGACATGAGATTTGTGAAAAACAGTTGTTCCACCTGGTTCAAGGCGTGCACAATGCCGAAGTAAACGAAGCGGAAATAGAACGCTACCTGCCTAAAATATTTATAGACTTAAGGGATTTGAGCAAAGAAGAAATTATTAAACGCTTTGTTTCAGCAGAGTTTAACAGGTTTTTAAATTATTATAAAAATGCACCCGACCTTGGCAGCGGCGGTAGCGACCGCGATGGTGGACACGAGAAAAAAGGCATAGTAAAAATATTCGCCAGCCTGGGGGAATTGGATGAATTTGACAAAACAAGCTTGAAATCATACATAGTAACTACAGCCGGAATACCTGAAGACAGTGTAACCTGGGTAGATGTAAAAAAGAGCTTTTCGTTTGTAGAACTTAAAACGGAGGTAGTTGAAAAAGTTATGACTACCTTTAAGGATCAAAGCTATAGAGGACGCCCGGTACGCCTTGAAATGAGAGGCAACAGGGAAGAAGGCATTCCACGTGAACGCCATAGAAGAAGAAGTGAAGACGGCCCCAGAAAAGAATGGGGTAGCGGAGAAGGAAGAGCCTACCGTGGCGACAGAGGTGGCAGCGGAGGGGGTGGCCGTCGTTTTGGAGGAGGCGGTGGAGGCCGCAACGACAGACGTGGTGGCAGTGGCGGAGGCGGTGGCTTTAGGGGCAAGAAAAAATCTTTTGGAAAAGATAGGTATTAAGCTGTTTTAGAGCTAAAACCTCATTTATCCCTATGATTCCTGAAAGATTTATCCTTAAAAATTGTTAAAACCTCATGAAAATTTCATTTAAAATATCATATATTTGTAACGGTTAAGCTCAAACGTATGATGTTACGCAAGTTTTACACCTTAGTTTTGTTTGTTATGCCCTCTGTTTTTTGCTTTGGGCAAGCATCCGGCATACCTGCAGGAAATGCTGCACCAACCCCTGCAAATGATGACCCGAATGCCCCGGTTATGAACTTCCAAACCAAAGAACACGATTTTGGCACGTTTGAACAGGATGGCAACGGAACATACTTATTCCTTTTTAAAAATACAGGCAAAGAGCCCTTGGTTATAAAGGAAGCTCGTGGCTCTTGCGGTTGTACTGTGCCTCATTGGCCTCAGCACCCCGTTGGAGCAGGGCAAACGGATACGATAAGAGTAACCTACGATACCCACAGAGTAGGTGTATTTGTAAAAACAATTACTATAAATTCTAACGCTAAAGAGTCGCCTGATGTGCTTACCATTAAAGGCAAAACTACGGCCAAACCGGTATTCCCCGCTTTCCCCGGTAATAAAGATGATAATAGCGGGGCTCCCTTTACAAACAACTGGGGTGATAACTCGGATTCTCATTAATTAAATACTAACGCTAACCTAAAAACTCTAAAATGAAAAAGCTATTATTCTCTGCCGCCCTTTTTGCAGGACTTATATTTGCCGGAAATGTTAAGGCACAGGACGGTGCTGTTGATCCTAATGCCCCGGTTATGAAGTTTCAACATGACACAATCGACTACGGAACCATTGCACACAATGCTGATGGATACCGCTATTTTAAATTTAACAATACCGGTAAAGAACCTTTAATTATTAAGGATGCACACGGTTCGTGCGGATGTACCATCCCTACCTGGCCTAAGGAGCCTATCCAACCGGGACAAGAAAACGAAATTAAAGTACACTATGCTACTGATAGGGTTGGCCGTTTCCAAAAAACTGTAACCATCAACAGCAATGCAAACCCAAGTTCTATTGTTATCTATATCATGGGTAACGTATTGCCGGATGATCCTTCTACTAAGCCTAATACACCAACTCCTACCCCTGCACCAGTTCCAATGCAAAAGGGTGGTAAATAATCTTTAACAGATTTAACCTAAAAACCCTGGCCTAGTGAGTCAGGGTTTTTTATTTTTGGTACATGAGAAAATTTGGTTTCGTTTTATTCTTTACTATAATAACTACTTCATCACTTTATGCTCAACCCGCAATTAAGTTTGATGATGCCAGCCTGCACCTGGGCTTTGTGCATAAGGGCGATACGGTAAAATTTCAATTCCTGTTTACCAACACCGGCAACCAACCCCTTGTAATTAGCGAAACCAAGGTAGAATGTGGCTGTACGATAGTAGAAAAGCCAGATTACCAAATTAACCCGGGCAAACGGGGCGAAATAAAGGTGATGTTTAATACAACACCCACTATCGACAGGCAGGACAGGACAGTTACCGTAATATCTAATGCAAGCAATTCTCCATCGGTATTACGCTTTAAATGTGTGGTGCTGAAAGCAAAAAAGTAAAAAAGACTATTTTTGGCGCTCCAAAACATTATCAGATACCATGCAGACTATTGACAACTACAACTTTAAAGACAAAAAAGCCCTTGTACGTGTAGATTTTAACGTACCCTTAGACAACGATTTTAAAATTACCGATGATACCCGCATAAGGGCAGCCATACCTACCCTTAAAAAAATATTAGATGGTGGTGGCTCACTTATCATCATGTCGCACTTTGGCAGGCCAAAGAATTTGCCTGAAGAAAAGTTCTCTTTAAAACATGTAGTAGCCTTGGTAAGCGAATTATTAGGAAGGCCCGTAACATTTACTAAAGATTGTATAGGAGCATCTACCAGGGCTTTAGCGGCAAGCCTTAAACCTGGAGAAGTGATATTGCTCGAAAACCTGCGCTTTCATGCGGAAGAAACCAAGGGCAGCGAAAATTTTGCAAAGCAACTTTCTACATTAGGAGATGTGTATGTAAACGATGCTTTTGGAGCCGCGCACAGGGCACATGCATCAACAGCTATTATTGCTAAATTCTTTCCTAACGATAAAATGTTCGGCTACTTAATGGCACATGAGTTGGAAAGCATTCATAAGTTAATGAACCAAACTAAAAAACCCTTTACCGCTATTTTGGGCGGAGCCAAGGTATCGGGTAAAATTGCCATTATTGCCAACTTAATGGATAAAGTGGATAACCTGATTATAGGTGGCGGCATGGCCTACACATTTATTAAAGCTAAAGGCGGACATGTTGGGAGTTCTTTGGTTGAAGAAGAACGCATTCAAACTGCCTTAGAAGTAATTGAAGAAGCAAAAAAGAAAGGTGTGAAACTTTGCATACCTACAGATACTATTATTGCCGATGCATTTTCTAATGACGCTACTACCAAGAACTGCGATATTATGAATATCCCCGATGGATGGCTTGGATTAGATATTGGCCCCGAAACGGAAAAAGAATTTGCCAAGGTGATTGAATCATCGAATACCATATTATGGAACGGCCCTATGGGTGTGTTCGAAATGAGCAAATTTGAACATGGCACCAAAGCCATTGCCGACGCCGTGGTAAATGCAACAAAAAAAGGTGCGTACTCACTTATAGGGGGTGGCGACTCGGTTGCAGCCATTAATAAATACAAGCTTACAAACGAGGTAAGCTGTGTATCTACAGGGGGTGGAGCTATGTTAGAAGGATTAGAAGGGCATGTACTTCCGGGGGTGAAAGCTGTGGAAGACGATGTTGAAAAGTCATCTATTTAAATAGTTTCTGCTTCTTTTTTAGAACCTACCTTTGTATCAAATTATGATGCAATGCCCGAGGGCCTGAAGAAAATATTACTTTTTTTTAAGAATAAGTACCTAACTGCTACTTTGTTGTTATTTGTGTGGATATGTTTTTTCGACCGGAACGACCTTATATCTGAAATAAAACTGGTTAGTAAAATAAACCATCTTAAGACAGAAAAAAAATACTACGAGCAACAAACCAATGTGGCAACCGAGGAATTGAAAGAACTACAAACTAACCCCGCCAACCTGGAGAAATTTGCACGCGAAAAATACCTGATGAAAAAGGATAACGAAGACGTGTACGTTATTGTTGATCAAAACAACAGGTTGGTAGATACACTTAACGTTAAGATACAGTAAGCCCTTTGAACATAAGGGAATATACACCCGCTGACGAAACTGCCTGCCACAATATCTTTACAAGCAACATCCCAAAGTATTTTGCAATTGAAGAAGAGGAAAAGCTAGGTAAATGGTTGCATGCCTTAAATACCAATACGGTACCCTATTCCTCCGCACAATCAGTACACTTTTATGTGCTGGAAGATACTGACAAGATTATTGGCGCCGCCGGGTTTTATATGATGAAGGATGAAAACAAAGCACAATTAAATTGGGGCATGGTAAATCACGATTATCATCATAAAGGCTTTGGAAAGGTGTTGTTCGATTACCGAATAAATAAAATAAGGGAAATGGCTCCTGCAAGACAGATAACGACGTGGACAAGCCAGTATACTTATAAGTTTTACGAAAAACTTGGAATGAAAGTAGAGTCTATAACACCCAATGGGTTTGACTATGGCTTCGATAAATACGTAATGTATTTGCCTTAATTGCCTTTATGGGTGCCGAATACCTTTCTAAACGTATCAGCAATTTCGCCCAGGGAAACATAGTTTTCGCAAGCTTCTACAATTAAAGGCATAAGGTTGGTGGCTTCTTTGGCTGCTTTTTCAAGCTTGTCTAAAGATGCCTTTACTTTACCACTATCACGCTGAGCTTTTACTTTATTCAGTTTATCTATTTGAAACTGTCTTATGGAATCATCCACCCTGAAAAGGTTTTCAGGTGCTTTTTCTTCAATTGTAAACTTATTTACACCCACAATTATTTTTTCTTCTTTCTGAATTCTGTCCTGGTATTCATAGGCAGAGTTTGCAATTTCGTTTTGCATATATCCCTTTTCAATAGCCTTAACTGCGCCACCCATTTTTTCAATCTTGTTCAGGTATTCCCATGCTTTGGCTTCCACTTCATTGGTTAGTTCTTCTACAAAATAAGAACCTGCCAGTGGATCCACTGTTTGAGTAACGCCACTTTCGTAGCCCACTATTTGTTGTGTGCGTAATGCAATACGAGCAGCCTCTTCGGTGGGCAAAGCAAGGGCCTCGTCGAAACCATTGGTATGCAGAGATTGTGTGCCGCCCATAACTGCCGCAAGAGCTTGTATGGTTACACGTACAATATTATTTTGCGGTTGCTGTGCCGTTAATGTAGAACCGGCAGTTTGTGTATGGAAGCGAAGCATTTGCGCCTGTGCATCTGTAGCGCCGAGTTCTTTGGTAATTTTTGCCCACATCCTACGTGCAGCACGAAACTTAGCTACTTCCTCGAACAAATTATTATGTGCATTGAAGAAAAAAGAAACACGTTTGGCAAATACATTTATATCCAATCCTTTTTTAATGGCAGCCTGACAGTACTCGCGTGCATTTGCAAGAGTAAAAGCCAGTTCCTGCACTGCAGTAGATCCCGCCTCGCGTATGTGGTAACCCGATATAGATATGGTATTCCACCTTGGCACTTCCTTGCTGCAATATTCAAATATGTCGGTTATAATGCGCATAGAGGGTGTTGGAGGATATATATAAGTCCCCCTTGCCGCATATTCTTTCAGGATATCATTTTGTATAGTGCCAGATATTTTTTTTACATCATGGCCCTTCTTTTTTGCAAGAGCAACATACATACCCAGCAATATGGAAGCAGTGGAATTGATAGTCATGGAGGTGGTTACCTTTTCAAGGTCTATACCATCCAACAAAATTTCCATATCCCTTAATGTATCTATAGCCACGCCCGATTTGCCTACTTCTCCCTCGGATAATGCATGATCGGAATCATAACCCATTTGTGTTGGCAAATCGAATGCAACAGAAAGCCCGGTAGTACCATTTTGCAATAGATAGTGGTAGCGTTTGTTCGATTCTTCGGCGGTAGAAAACCCTGCATACTGGCGCATGGTCCATAGTTTGCTGCGGTACATTTCGGGGTGTACACCACGCGTAAAAGGAAATTGCCCGGGTTGCTCTTCAGCAAAATCTTTTTTAGGATATACGCGTTTTACCTCTATACCCGAATCGGTAACAATCTTAATTTCTTGCTTAGGCTCGCTCATAGCTAAACGTTATTGGTAACAATACAAATATAGGGAATAGCAGAGAGTGAAAAGTGAAAAGGTAAAAGTGAAAAATTAAGGGTAGTATTCAATCTGCCGCAGCGTAATAACATCGGCTACATTATTTTGCACCCTTGTCATTTTTTGCCAGTTTCCTTTCTTATCAAAGTTCTCATATTTCGTGGTATAGGCAGCTCTTGGTTTACCACTTGGGTCGAAGCCACTAACTTCAATGCAGTTGCCTTTTTCGTCGTACTTATATTTTTCTTTTCCGCTAAATACCATATTGGGGTAATTATCTTCTTCAATATCATTCCCTACACTATCATATACATATTTTGTATAGCCGCTTTTGGTAAACTCGCAACACTCTTTCCCAAACCCCTTATCCGGCGGAATCTGGAAATATCCTGTTACTTCTTCAATTAAATGTCTGTTATTATCGTATTTAAACGTATCCATATTTATCAATATAGTATCTCGTGTATACGAAAGCGCCTTTAGTTTATTCCAGTTCGCATCACATTTGTAAATGTTTATCCGTCCCTGGCTCACTTTTCCATCCTTTACATCATATTCCATTTCTTTAACCTGGTGCTTTTCATTCACATATTGCACCGTATCTCCACCCATATACTTGCCCTTATTACTGTATAACGAACTATTTATCAGGTTGCCATTCTTATCATAATGATCTATTTCTTTTTGTACCAAAGTATCCGCCTTTCCGGTTTTCAGATCCACAGAATAGTCTGAAATAGCTACTGTTTTTACCTTGCCTTTTATGTGTGCCTTTTCGAGCTCGTTTTTATGGGTATTCGCTACAAAAGAAAAGAGCAAAAAACTAAGAAGAACAAAAATTATAGGTTTCATAAATTGATGATTGCCTGCGTCAAAATTATATAAATATATTGAGAAGCAATGGTTTAAAGCAGCGATGAGGCACTAAAAGGATGAGAAAGAATTTCACCCGGGGCATTCATAATATCCTGGAAGGAAAGATAACTTTTAGATGATTTTACAGGCGACAATAAAAAATTTAATCCTTCATAGTTATTATTCTTAAATCCTCCATCCAGCCTGGTAATACCATCTTTTTGTACAAGGTAAGCGTAGTAATTATTTTCAAGCAATAAGGCATTAAAAAAGTTTCTTTTTACATCGTCCAAAAAGCTTTCGAATAAAACAGTTGGCTTTTGTTTGAATACATCTTTTGCACCCATAAAAACTTCTGTCTCGTATGTTTCTACATCACACTTTATCAAATCTACTTTTGCATTAATCTTAGCAACAAAGCCATCCAGCGAATATTGTGGTACTATTATTTTTTCCCATTCCAGTTCAGGATGCATCTCCTTCGAAAAAACACCGTCAGCTGATGCCACATCTGAAATTGAATTGTTAACAGGAACATTTAATTCGAGGGTGCCCATTACAGTCCCCATTGCTGCCTGGTATGCAGCTATGTTCGTTATTTCGTTGAGCTTAATATTTTTTTGGAGCCTGTTGTAATTTGGCTCGTATGGCTCTATGGCATATATTTTTGAATGGCTATTTGCTTTTGCCGACAAGATGGAATATACGCCTGTGTTCGCCCCTATATCTATTATAGTTTTCGAGAAGCCTGCCAATAGCATAAACAGTTTCAGGTCTGCTGTTTCATTATAGTCCTTTTCATAAAAAAAGCAGTCGGCAAAGCTATCGTCTCCTTTACTATAATACTTAAACTTTGCACCGTTAAAGGTGCAATTAACAGTGCCGAACACAATCCATTTATTGGATAATTTTGTATAAAATGTACTTGGAATTCTACCCAATAACCAGATTAGATTTCTGATTATTTTATTTGCAAAAAAATTGCTGCGGATGCTTCTTAACATAGAGTAAATCTTTGTGCAGAAGTAGGGGTATATCCGCAGGTTTAATCGATAGTTTTGGGCGTTTTACATATTTCTCAAATATACTCTATTTACTTCATAGTAAGTTTAGCTATTACGGCTTTTGCTTTAACGGATCAAGAATTTCAGTGAACAAAAAAAGCGCCCAAAAGCCGCATTCTATGTTATGGTTGGGAAAATAGGCTATTTTTGCAGCCCGTTAGTTTATGGCAAAACAAGAGAACATACGTAACTTCTGCATTATTGCACACATCGACCATGGCAAAAGCACATTGGCCGACCGTTTGCTGGAAGTAACCAAGACAATTAACAAGCGTGACATGCAGGCCCAGGTGCTTGATGATATGGACCTGGAAAGAGAGCGTGGCATTACCATTAAAAGCCATGCCATTCAAATGGCTTATGTAAATAATGGACAAGATTATGTACTTAACCTTATTGATACCCCCGGCCACGTAGATTTTTCGTACGAGGTATCACGCTCAATTGCTGCCTGCGAAGGGGCACTGTTACTGGTAGATGCCACGCAAGGTATACAGGCGCAAACCATCTCTAACCTTTATCTTGCCCTTGACAATGACCTGACCATTATACCTGTACTCAACAAAATTGACATGCCCAATGCCATGATTGATGAAATAAAGGACCAAATGGTGGATATTATTGGTTGCAAACGCGAAGAAATTATGCTTGCCAGTGGCAAAACAGGACAAGGCGTACCGGAAATACTGGAAGCCATTGTTAACCGTGTTTCTGCCCCCAAAGGCAACCCTAATGCACCCCTGCAAGCTCTTATATTCGATTCTGTATTTAATATTTTTCGTGGTATAGTAGCATATTTTAAAGTAGTGAACGGCACTATACGCAAAGGCGACAAAGTAAAATTTGTGGCTACCGGCACCGAATACCTTGCGGAAGAAATTGGTGTGCAGAAACTGCAATACCAGCCCCAGGATGTAATTTCTGTGGGAGATGTAGGATATATTATTTCGGGGATAAAGAATGCCAAAGAAGTAAAAGTGGGCGATACGATTACTCAAGTTAGCGACCCTTGCAAAGAATCTATAAAAGGATTTAAAGAAGTAAAACCCATGGTGTTTGCAGGTATTTATCCTGTAGATACGGATGATTACGAAGAGTTGCGTTTTTCGATGGAAAAGCTGCAACTGAATGATGCCGCCCTGGTATACGAGCCTGAATCTACCGCTGCACTTGGCTTTGGCTTCCGTTGCGGATTTTTAGGTATGCTGCACCTGGAAATTATACAGGAACGCTTGGAGCGTGAGTTTAACATGACTGTTATAACTACGGTGCCTAACGTATCGTATGTTGCATACAAAAACAACGGAGACATACTGCCTATCAATAACCCAAGCGACCTGCCTGACCCTACCCTTATTGACCATGTAGAAGAGCCTTATATAAAGGCCAGCATTATTACTAAAACAGATTATGTAGGCGCTATTATGTCGCTTTGCATAGAAAAAAGGGGCGCAATTATAAACCAGCTTTACCTTACAACCGACAGGGTAGAAATGATTTTTGAAATGCCTTTGGCCGAAATAGTATTCGATTTTTACGACAGGCTAAAGAGCGTTTCGCGCGGGTATGCTTCGTTTGATTATACACCGATAGAGTACAGAGCATCTGAACTGGTAAGGCTGGATATATTGCTGAATAGCGAATTAGTGGATGCGCTGGCTGCACTTATCCATAAGGACCATGCCTACGAATTTGGCCGCAAGATTTGCGAAAAACTAAAAGAACTTATTCCACGTCAGCAGTTCCAAATAGCTATACAGGCTTCTATTGGAGCCAAAATTATAGCCCGCGAAAACATTAGCGCGATACGTAAAGATGTTACGGCCAAATGCTATGGTGGCGATATTTCGCGTAAACGTAAACTGTTAGAAAAGCAGAAGAAAGGTAAGAAACGTATGCGCCAGGTCGGCAATGTAGAAATACCACAGTCGGCTTTTATGGCCGTGCTCAAACTCTAATTTATTAAACGTGCATCGTTTTTACATTCCCGAAGTTTCAGGCGATAATTGTAAACTGAGCGAAGAAGAGTCGAAGCATTGCATTCGTGTATTGCGTTTGCAACAAGGCGATGGTGTAGAAATTGTTGATGGGAAGGGTAATCGGTATAAAGCCGACATTGAAAATGCAAATCCAAAGGCTTGTGTTTTAAAAATAAGAGAACATAGTCACGAGATTCCACCTACATGGGAATTAGCTATTGCTATTGCTCCCACAAAAAATATTGCCCGTATAGAATGGCTAATAGAGAAACTGACTGAAATAAGAATTACTGAATTTATTCCTTTTAGCGCGCACCATTCCGAAAGAAAAATATTAAAAACGGACAGGCTTAAAAAGATTGCCATTGAGGCGATGAAACAAAGCGAAAGGACCTATTTACCACTGATACAAGAATTGGTACCTTATACGCAAATGCTAAAATCGTTTACTGATTTTAAGGGGCAAAAGTTTATACTTCATTGCATAGAAAAAGAACGCAAAACATTTTCCACTTCCTACAAAAAAGGTGAAAGTGCATTATTGCTTATTGGCCCTGAAGGTGATTTTACAGATAGTGAAACTGAAGAAGCCATTGGGCATGGTTTCATTCCCATCACACTTGGCGAACACCGCCTGCGCACCGAGACAGCTGCATTAGTGGCAGCCTGTACCCTGCATGCGCTTAATGCTTAACAGGTTCCTCTTCTACATGCATTACAAACCGAAAGCCCCTGTCGTTTGAAGCTTTTTGGGTAGAATCATAGGTTTGTTCAACACTATTTTGTAGGTAATATCCGGTATCTTTCCAGCCACCGCCTTTAGTAATACCTTCTTCCATTACATATTCTTTAACATTGCCTGCCATGTTGTACAGGCCATAATCGTTGGGATAATACGAAATTACAGGTGAGGTAATATCCGCTGTATTGTCATCTCCCCCTTCAGGCAAAATACCCTTTCCATAATCTACAACTTCCAACGTGCATGTTACATACTTACCTGTTGAATCTTTTTTGTAAAACTGTTCTTTTTTAATCATGCCCTGCCCCACTCTCAAAAAGTTAGCCATATATTGTCCTTTGTAGTTAGTCATATAATATCCACGCCAGGGGAATGGACTTAAAGCCTGACCTCCTATGGCTGCATACTCCCATTGATAAACATTGGGAATATAGAAATTCACTTTCTTGTATTTTCTTTTCGGGTCACTCATATATTTTTGGGTAAGCCATTTACAGTAATATGTGGCCTGATCGTATGACACTCCCACTAAGGGATAATCGCCATAAGCGGGATGGCTGAAATAATACTTTACATAAGGTTCATTGTATGCCTGCTTGCTTCTCCATACAGTAGTATCCGGAAGCATCCTCTTGTATAGCATTGGGTCGTTTGCTTTTATATCATCCAAAAAAATGTGGTAATCATTATTACTTACCTCATGCTTGTACATATAAAATGCACTTAACGATACCATTTTACCTTTTTGTGTTTCCGCAGTGCTATCCATAAACATATAGGAGCCCATAGGGATATAGACCATAGATTTTTCAAAGGTCTTTATATCGAAACCTTTGTGGATGTCATCCTTTTTTGCAGCCATAAGCAATACAGCACAGGAAAAAATAATTAGTTTTTTCATTGGTAGAGGGTTTTAGGTATGTGATGATTAAGGCCTTATCTCAAATATAACGGAAATATTTACGGTAATATTGTGTTTTTGTTTCACCCTTAGAAGGCGCGATACTGCAATTTTGTAAATTTGGGATATGAAACGGTTCCCGATTTTATTACTTCTTGGTTTTGCCCTGTTTGCTCTTTCTTTTAAAGGAGAAAAATCAAGCGGCAATTACACCTACCAAATAGCAAGAGTTAAATATAAGGGCGGGGGCAACTGGTATGTAAGCCCTACTTCTTTACCAAACCTTATTGCCTTTTGCAACAAAAATTTGGGTATGAATATTAACCCGCAGGAAGCAACGGTTGAGCCGGGCAGCGCCGAGATATTCAATTACCCTGTTTTGCATATTACGGGTAATGGCAATATACTTTTTACCCCTGATGAAGTAGATAACCTTAGAAACTATCTTATTGGTGGCGGCTTTTTAGAAGTGAACGATAGTTACGGAATGGACTCAGCTTTTAAAAGGGAAATAAAAAAAGTATTTCCTGAACTTAAACTGGTGGAACTACCTTTTAATCATCCTATCTATCATCAAAAATATGATTTTGCACATGGCCTTCCCAAAATACACGAACATGATGGTGGACGCCCTATTGGCTGGGGATTAATATATAACGGCCGCCTTGTTTGCTTTTATAATTACGATGCCGACCTTGGCGATGGATGGGAAGATAGTGACGTTTACAACGACCCGCCTGAGTTGCACGAAAAAGCCCTTGAAATGGGTGCCAACATTTTGCAATACGTGCTTATGGGGCAGGTAGATAATACGAAGAAGCCGTAAAGATTAAGAATTTAAATGGCTATTGTGATGTGATGCTGAAACAAGTTGAGCATGACCGTCACCCTGAACTTGTTTCAGGGTCGCATCCTAACCTTTTGGAACATTTCCCAAACAACTATTCCTACGCTTACTGCCAGGTTAATAGAGTGCTTTGTGCCATGCTGGGGTATTTCTATACAGGCATCACATATATTTAATGCTTCCTGGTCAACACCGTTTACCTCATTTCCAAATATAAGTGCAATCTTTTTTGAATCAAGCTTTAAATCATCCAGCATTGTACTTCTTTCGGCTTGCTCAACAGCATAAATAGTAAAGCCATCTTTACGTAAATCATTAATGGCATCGATGGTTGTGCTGAAATGCTTCCATGTTACAGTTTCTGTGGCACCGAGGGCAGTCTTTTGTATTTCGCGGTGAGGAGGTGTAGCCGTTACTCCGCATAAGTAAATGGCTTGTAGTAAGAATGCATCTGCGGTACGAAACACCGAGCCAACATTGTTCATGCTCCGCACATTATCAAGTACAATTACAATAGGAACCTTTTCCGTCTTTTTGAATTCATCGGGCGTCTTCCTATTAAGTTCGGACATTGAAAGCTTTCTCATACCATTAACTATAAACGATGAACTATGAATTTAAAGACTTCTTTACGGTTAAAATCGAGCTCTTAATTATTTTCAGCAATTCCGCAGCGTCTGAACCCATGCTTTGGTATTCTGCTTTGCTAATAAATTTCGTATCGCAGACTAATTCAAGCCAATACATGGTTTCGTCGCACTCCTTTTGCGCTATGCCTAACTTATGTATAAAATCAGCTTTGCTTTCAGCGTTCTTTGATTCTCTGACTAAAGCACCAATGGCACTTCCGCTTCTTAGAACCTGTTTACTTAGAACATATTCCTGCCTATCGTTGGTTAGCAGTTTGTAAAGGTTCACAACCCTTATAGCAAACTTGTAACTTTTCTCACCTAGTATGTCTTTCTTGTTTTGATTCATCGTTCATAGTTCATACCTCATCGTTATCAAACCATATTCACTTCCCGCTCCAGTTCTACCCCAAATTTTTCTTTTACCGATTGGATTATTTTGGTGGATAGGTCATATATCTCTTTACCTGTAGCATCATCGTAATTTACCAATACAAGGGCCTGGTCTACATGCACGCCTGCATCGCCAAAGCGTTTTCCCTTCCAGCCACATTGTTCAATAAGCCATCCGGCGGCCAGTTTGGTATATCCTTCTTCAGCAGGAAAGGATACAACGTTAGGATGTTGACCTTTTACTTTTTCAAATTGAACATTAGCTATTACCGGATTTTTAAAAAAGCTACCCGCATTACCAATTTTATCAGGGTCAGGCAATTTGCTCGAACGTATTTTAATTACAGCATTACTTACGTCCTTAATAGTAGGATTCGTAATACCCTCATCTTGTAATTCCTTGCTTAGTGAACCATACCCAAGATTCACCTTTGCAGGATTTTTAACCAATTTTAGTGTAACTGAAAGAATGATATACTTTCCTTTTAGTTCATGTTTGAAAACACTTTCGCGATAGCCGAATTTACATTCTGCATTGGTAAAGGTTTTTATTTCCTGGGTTTTTATGTTGATGGCCTCCACTTCATGCAATACATCTTTCAGCTCTGCCCCGTATGCCCCTATATTTTGTATGGGCCCTGCACCAACCGTACCCGGAATAAGCGAAAGATTCTCTATTCCGCCATAATTATTATTTACACAATGGATTACAAAACTGTGCCATCTTTCTCCCGAATTCGCCTTAATATAAATAGTATCTCCTTCTTCTTTAACTGTACTAATTCCTTTAAAAACATTCCGAATTATAATTCCTTCATAATCGCTGGTGAATAGGATATTGCTACCTCCACCCAAAATCATGTAGGGATTTATTTTTATAAATTCGGATGATAGGATTTCTTTTAACTCATCTACAGACGCAAACTCGGTATAGTATTCTGCACTAGTTTTTACATGAAATGTAGAAACCTTTTTTAAAGAATAGTTTTCGAGGAGTTTCATCTTGCCGAGGCTCTTCTTTGTTTTTCTTTAATAATAAGGCTGAGCTCTCTGCCCGTTTGTCCTTTCACCGATGTATTCTCTTGTGCACGGCGTATTAAGTAAGGCAGCACATTCTTTACCGGGCCGTAGGGCACATACTTGGCAACATTATATCCTTCGCTGGCAAGGTTAAAACTTATATGGTCGCTCATGCCCAATAATTGTGAAAACCATATATGCGAATGATTATTGGGAATATTATTTTTCTTCATCAGGCCTGCGAGCAAATTGGCACTGGTCTCGTTATGGCTGCCTGCACAAACAGAAATAATGTTTAAATGAGTAACACAAAATTCCAACGCTGCATCGTACAATTTATCGGTATCTGCCTTGGTATCATTAATAGGAGAAGGGTAGCCCATTTTACTTGCTCGTTCTCTTTCCTTTTCCATATAAGCACCGCGTACCAGTTTTAATCCTAAAAAGTACTTTTTATCCTGTGCATCTTTGCATGCAGCCTTTATATAATCGAGCCTATCCTTGCGATAAAGCTGTGCGGTGTTAAACACAATAGCTTTTTCTTTATTGTATTTTTCCATCATCCTATGCGCCAAATCATCGGCTGCCTGCTGCATCCACGTTTCTTCGGCATCTATTAAAAGCTGCACATTATTATCGTGCGCCTTTTTGCAAATATTATCAAATCGGGTTTCTATCTTTTTCCAGGCTTCTTGCTCTACAACGCTAAGAGTAGCTTTTGCACCTACCTTTTCATACAAATTTATACTACCGATGCCTGTAGGTTTAAAAACCGCAAAAGATATATGCCTGTTGGTCTTCGCCTGATCTATCGTTGCTATAATTTCGTTGGCTGTTTTATTAAAATCGGCATCTGTGGTCATTCCTTCTACCGAATAATCAAGTATAGAACCTACATTGTGTTTGCCAAGACTTTCAACCGTTGCCAAACATTCGTGAATATCTTCTCCCCCGCAAAACTGTTTAAAGATGGTCGGTTTTATAAAAGGCTTAATAGGCAAATGCGCACCGATGGCAAAGGTGGTGAACGACCTGCCGAAACTTACCAAATTGTTGCTGCTCACCAACTTAAAAAGCCAGTACGAACGGCGCAAATCGGCGGCAGATTTACCTGAAAAAGCTACTTCTGTATTATCGAATGAAAGCATATAGTGTAAGGCTGACAAATATATATAAATATGGCCTTTTATCTATATGCGATTTGTCATTGCTTTCAAACAGGGAATGTTTGTATAGCCAAAGCCATTGCATCACTGAATGCCTTCACATCAAGCGAAAATGGGATATTATTGTTTTTAAGATAGCCAATAAGATTCTCGGTCGGCATATTGCCGGTTAATTTATCCGAAGCCATTGGACAGCCGCCAAAGCCTTTAATAGCAGAATCGAAACGGCGACAACCGCTATCATATGCTGCCTTTACTTTTTCTTCCCATGTATCAGGAGTGGTGTGCAAATGCGCACCAAATTCCACATCTTTTAATTCAGGTATCAGTGTAGAAAACAAGCGGGTTATATTTTCCGGGTTAGAGACGCCAATAGTATCAGCCAGAGATAAGATACGGATACCCAAATCATGCAGCTTGTGCGACCATTTAATCGCAATCTCAGGGTTGTATTCATCTCCATAAGGATTACCAAAACCCATAGATATGTATACCACTAGTTCTTTTTTATGCTTCGTACAAAGGTTTTGTATTTCCTCTACCCTAACCAATGATTCAGCTATCGATGAATTGGTATTTCTTTGCTGAAATGTTTCGGAAATAGAAAAAGGAAAACCCAAATAGGTTACTTCATCAAACTGCACCGCATCCTCTGCACCACGCAGGTTAGCTACAATAGCCAGTATTTTACTTTTAGTTTCGGAAAGATTAAGTTTTTTAAATACTTCGGCCGTATCGCGCATTTGCGGAATGGCTTTGGGCGACACAAAACTGCCTGCATCTACGGTATCGAACCCGGCTTTTAAAATGGCGTTTATGTATGCAATCTTTTTTTCGGTAGGAATAAAATCATGTATCCCCTGCATTGCATCACGTGGACATTCAATTAGCTTCATGATTTATAAAATTATAAAACCGACTTAAACTGCGATAGAAAACGCACATCATTTTCGAAGAACACACGCAAGTCTTTTATACCATAAAGCATCATGGCAATGCGTTCAACACCTATACCAAAAGCGTAGCCTGTGTATTTTTTGCTGTCTATTTTGCAGTTATCGAGTACATTAGGGTGTACCATGCCGCAGCCCATAATTTCTACCCAGCCGCTGTATTTGCATACATTGCAACCCTTACCATGACATATAATACAGGAGATATCCATCTCTGCACTAGGCTCGGTAAAAGGAAAAAACGAGGGACGGAAACGTATTTCTGTTTTTTCTCCAAACATTTCACGAACAAAATAATAGAGCGTTTGTTTAAGGTCGGCAAAGGAAACACCTTCATCAATATATAAGCCTTCTACCTGGTGAAACTGGCAATGTGCACGTGCCGAAATGGTTTCATTGCGATATACACGGCCAGGCGATATAGTGCGAATAGGGGGCTTTTGCCCTTCCATTACCCTAACCTGTACCGACGATGTATGTGTGCGTAAAAGCCATTTTTCTTCGCTTTCAGAATCTATAAAAAAGGTATCCTGCATATCACGTGCCGGGTGATCGGCCGGAAAGTTAAGCGCGCCAAAATTATGCCAGTCGTTTTCTATTTCAGGGCCTTCGGATATCACAAAACCCATTTTAGAAAAAATATCTACCATCCTGTTTTTAACGATGGATATAGGATGCCTTGAACCAAGTTCAATAGGGTCGGAAGGCAGGGTAAGGTCTATGTTTTTATGGCTATTAGCTGATGGCTGATGGCTGATGGCTTTCGATCCTTCATGTTTTTGTTCTGCTGCCTGTTTAAGTTCGTTGAGTATTTTACCCACTGCCTTGCGTTGTTCGGGAGCAAGGGTTTTAAATTCATCGAACAAGGCCGGTATTATACCCTTTTTACTTAGGTATTTAAGCCTGAACTGTTCTGCCTCTTCGGCATTTGATAATGTTATACCGGCAATTTCAGTTAATAAAGATTTTACCTTGTCTTCCATACCCTTTTTATTTCACAATCTTCATACTTATTACCCTAACATCGCTTAAAGGACGGTCACCAGCGCCAACGGGTGTATCTGCAATTTGATCAACTATGTCCAAACCCTCAATTACCTCACCAAAAACAGTGTAATTACCATCCAGGTGTGGAGCGCCACCCACAGTAGTGTACGCTTTTCTTTGTTCAGGGGTAAATTTAAAATGATCCATCTTATTATAGGCCGAATCTATAAGAGGCTGGAATTTTTGTGATAAAGCCCTTAAACTGTCTATATTATTATCATTTTGATATTGCATAAACTTTTGCTTCATGGCTGCATACTGAGGCTGCATGATAATATCTGTAAATATTTTCTGTTTTTGGCCCATATTCATACGTTGCTCGTACATATCCAGTTCAGCATCGGTAAATACTTTACCCTGTACTATATAAAACTGGCAACCTGAAGATGCCTTAGTAGGATTTACGTCATCTCCTTCTCTTGCTGTAGCCAGGGCTCCTTTTTTATGATAGAGGCCGGGCACAAATTCTGCAGGCACAGTGTATCCTACATCTCCGTTACCCAGCATGGCGCCATCCTTTGCATGTTTAGACTGTGGGTCGCCTCCTTGTATCATAAACGTTTTTATTACCCTGTGAAAAAGGGTGCTATCGTAAAAGTGTTGTTTAACCAGTTTTACAAAATTATCCCTCGTTTTAGGGGTTTGGTTGTATAATTTAACCACTATGGTGCCTTTAGTGGTATTTATGGCTACTTTTAGCTCTTTGGGCTTACCCGCAAGGGCCACAGGAGCGGCTAAAACCCATGAAATGGTTACAGAAACGGCTATTAAAGCGATTTTTTTACTCAACATCATAAAATCTTTTATCTTTGCAGATTGTAAATTTAATTGAATTTTATTCTTTTCATGAAGAAAATAATTACGTTAAGTGGTTTTGCAGGTTTAGTCTTATCTCTTTTTTTGGTAGGAGGTAGTAATGTTTCGTGCAATAAAGATACTGATTGCCTTGCTACCGTTACCGTGCTCGACACCAATAACAATCCTGTAGACAGCGCCAAGATAGTTGTAACTTCTCCTAACGGTGGGGTAATTAACACCGTTGCATATTCCAATAGTTCAGGTGTTGCTCCTTTTAATTTTAAGTTACCTGCTGTACTTAACGTTCAAGCCATTGTTGTGGATACTGTACCTTACTGGCACTTGGTGCAAGGCAAAGGAGTGCTTATTTTAGAGGCGGGTAAAACGATTTACGTCACAATCAATATCCGTTAATTTTTCTTTTTTTCAATAGCAAAATTCAGCCTTACTTAAAAAGGGTAATGAATTTTAATTTACGTTTTGCTATTTTAACAGGGTAACTGTTCCTTTTCTTTCAAAGTACTCGCCCTTGCTTGATGTGTAAGTAAGGCGGTATACAAATACACCTTCCATACAAACTTTACCTCCGTAGGTTCCATTCCAGCCCTGGGTATAGTCATTCGTACCAAAAACTTGCTGCCCAAGCCTGTCGAAAATATCAAGTTCGTACCCGGTAACATCTACAAATACACCTACAGGTATAAATATTTTGTTTTTGCCAAGGGGACTAAAAGCATTGGGAATGTATACCCTTGGGTCCTGGTATGCTCCTGCAATATTAGAAACACTGGTGTCGACAAAACCATAAGAATCCCGTGTTTCAATGGCCTTTACATAATAAGAAAATATTCCTTCGCCCTGTAAAATGGTTGAAATGTCATCGTTATATACACTTGTTCCACCGGCAGAATATGAAGTGCCCACCAGCGCAAATGGCCCGTCATCTTCGTTGCGGTAAATATAATATACCGAAACTCCATTCATCCACTGGCTGTAATCGTTCCATGTAAGGGTGTTGGTGCCATCTGTATTAGCAACGGCAGTAAGGAACATGGTTTGGCTTATTTGCGAAGAATCTACATCAATACCACATTGGTTTTGGGTAATTACCTTATAGTAATATGCTTGTGCGTTAGGATTGGCAGTGGGATCTGCAAATTGCAGGAACGGGGATGGTGTATTAAGTGTGGCTACCGTAGCATAAGGACCATTAATACTGTTTGCCCTGTGTAATTCGTAATTGGTGCAATGGGCCGAAATATCTACATAACAATTTACGGCCACCGATGCATTATTGACCACTGTAGCTGTTTGCAAATAACTGAATTGCGGTATAGGTGGCAGGGTAACTTTATAGGTTATAATATTAGATGATGCCGTAATAGCAGGATTAGCAGAATCCACCGCCACCACTAAATATTTATAGGTAGCCGCATGGGTTAGCCCTGTATGAAGAAAGGAAAATGTTTTAGAGTTTGTAGATCCAAGCAAAAAATAAGGAGAACCGTTAATGCTAAGATATACTCTGTAATTCTCTACCCCCGGAACCGAGCCTGCATTGGCAGTCCAGCTTAAATAATTTTCGTTGAGGCAACTATCAGGGGCTTGCATCAGGTATAAAGTATTTTCCTGTTTGCTAAGTAAACTTGGGTGATTGCAACTATCTAATGCGGCAACAACAAAGCCAATGGTGGCACTGTCGGGGTTAGCATTAGGATCAAAGTAGTGAAGGTTATTTGCTCCCCTTACGGTATCTATGGGTATGTTTACTCCACCAATAACTTCGTACACTACATATCCTATTACATTGGGATTGGGGCTTTGGTACCAGGAAATGTTAACCCCATTTGCAGCGGTAACGCTCACCGAATCCATTATTGGCGTAGCGGGCGCAATTTTATCTCTAAATGTTCCGCTGGCCCTGTTAGATACCGAATTGCATCCCGAAGCATCTTCCAGTTCAACCCTGTATTGCAAAAACTGGTTGCAAAAAGTTATGGTATCTATAAAAGAAAGCCCTTTGGTTGAATCTACCAACGTCCATATATATTGTGGATATTCGCGGTACACCCTGTACCATCCTGAAGAAGTAGCCGGCAGAGGCGTACTTAAAGCATTCCATAATAAAACAGCCGTTCCGTTACCGGGATTTATCAGGTTAAGATAAATACTTTCCAGGGTATCCACACTTGGTGAAGGGCCACTTGTTGTTTGCGTTTGTATATAAAAATACACGGGTGCCAGGTTAGCCCCTAAGCCGATAATAGTAGTCGAACTTACATTTTCCGGACTTACTGAAGCACTTAATGTATAAGGGCCACCCTTAACCGATGAAGTATATACGTTATACGATACAAAACTGTGAAAGTCGGTATCAGCAGGTATTTGCCAGGTTACGGTTACATCACCAACTGAATCTACAGCCAGACAGCGAATTTGAGGGGAGCTATTGTTCGCATGGCTTACCGCAGCAAATGCCGTAAATAATAGCCCTGCCAAGACAGAAAAAATATGTTTCTTACTTTTCAATAGTTCTGAATGAATAACAAACAAAGTTATGTTATTATATTGTAAACCACAAAAACCCTTACTTATTGTATAAAGTGCTGCTTTTTTAGGCTTTATATTCCTTTACTGCCTCTATAAAATGCTTTACACTATCTACTTGTGTATCAGGATATACACCATGCCCCAAGTTGGCGATATAGTTTTGCGTGCCAAACTCGTTTATCATGGCATTTACGGCTTTGCGAATAACTGCCTTATCGGCGTACAATACACAAGGGTCAAGATTGCCTTGCAAGGTTTTGTTTTTAAGGATAGTTCTGGCTTCTTTGGGTGATGCAGTCCAGTCGAGTCCTATAGCCCTGCAATTAAGCTTTGCAATATCGTGTGCGGCAAAAAACGCTCCTTTCGGAAAGGCTATAACAGGCACCAGTTTACTTAGCTCATCGCAAATACGGGCAATATATTTCAGAGAAAATTCATTGTAGGTATCTACTCCTAAAATACCACCCCACGAATCGAATATTTGCACTATTTGCGCCCCGGCACTTACCTGATCTTTTAAGTATTGGATAGTGGTCTGCGTAATTTTATCTAACAACCTATGTGCCATTGCAGGATTACTGTAGAGCATCCTTTTGGCAACCGAAAATGTTTTAGATCCTGAACCCTCTGTCATATAAGCAAAGATGGTCCATGGGCTACCGGCAAAACCTATCAAAGGAACTTTACCGGCCAGCTCCTTTTTTGTAATTTTAATTGCATTGCATACATATTCCCAATCGGCAATAGTGCCTATTCTAAGTGCATCAATATCTTTTTCAGTCTTTATTGTTTTTTCAAAATGGGGTCCTTTGCTTTCAATCATTTGGTAAGGCAGGCCCATAGCTTCGGGTATTACCAATATATCCGAGAAAATAATGGCTGCATCTACCCCTAAAACATTTACAGGCTCAAGCGTTGCCTCACAAGCCAGCTCCGGAGTTTTTACAAGCTCAGTAAAATCACTTACCGATGCCCTAATTTTACGGTAACCGGGCAATATTCTGCCTGCCTGGCGCATAAGCCATACAGGTACACGTTCTGTTTTTTCTCCGCGGGCTGCTTTTAGTAATAAATCGTTTTGCATACTGACACATTAAATAATCCTGAAATAGAACGCTGATTCCGCTGATAGATATGATTTCCGGCGATAAAATCATAATTAATCATACTCATCTGTGTCATCTGCGTTCCAAGGGACAAACTTATCTATTTTGCAGAGATTGAAAACCATTTTTAATTTACCTGCAATAAATCCAAATCAGAAAAAAATTAATAATTACTCCTTTACCTAAGGAAAAGGCTATTAAAAAACCTTAACTTTACGGTCATTATGCATAATACCTCTTTTTAAGTATATGGATGCTGCTGTAACCACTATTGACGTAGAACAGGAGAAAAAAGAGATTCTTAACCGTTACCGTGGCCTTTTACGTTCCAGTCGCCGCAAGTTTGATGAGGACGAAAAGAAGCAAATACGCAAAGCTTTTAATGTAGCACTTGAGGCACACAAAGGTGTTCGCCGTAAATCGGGCGAGCCCTATATATATCACCCCATTGCTGTGGCCCGCATAGTAGCCGAAGAAATAGGACTGGGGGCTACCTCAATTATTTGTGCCTTGCTGCACGATGTGGTAGAAGACACCGATATGACCCTAAAAGATATGGAGGGCATGTTTGGTAAAAAAGTAGCTTCTATTATTGATGGGCTTACCAAAATATCAGGTGTTTTCGATGCTTCTTCTTCTTTGCAGGCAGAGAACTTCCGGAAGATGTTGCTTACGCTGGCGGATGATGTGCGTGTAATACTTATTAAGCTGGCCGATAGGTTGCACAACATGCGCACGCTGGAGTCGATGGAAAGAACCAAGCAATTAAAAATTGCATCGGAAACACTTTACCTGTATGCGCCACTTGCACACCGCCTGGGTGTAAACAGCATTAAAACAGAACTGGAAGACCTCGGCTTAAAATACACCGAGCCTGAGATATATAATAACATTGCGCAAAAATTAAAAGATACCCAAGCAGAACGTGCCCGGTATATACATCGGTTTATACAGCCTTTGCGTGAATCTTTACACGACCAAAAATTTAAGTTCAAAATATTTGGAAGGCCTAAGTCAGTATACTCAATATGGAACAAAATAAAAACCAAGAACGTACCTTTTGAAGAAGTGTACGACATATTTGCCATACGTATATTGGTAGATACTTTGCCCGAACAGGAAAAATCGGATTGCTGGAGGGTATATTCTATCGTTACCGACTTTTATTATCCTAATCCTGACCGCCTGCGGGACTGGATATCTACACCGAAAGGTAATGGCTACGAAGCCTTGCATACTACGGTTATGGGGCCCGGCGGGCAATGGGTAGAAGTGCAGATACGCAGTGAACGTATGAACGAAGTAGCCGAAAAAGGTTACGCCGCACACTGGAAATATAAAGAAGGACGCACACACGAAGATCCGCTTGAAGAGTGGTTAAAAAAGATACGCGAATCATTATCGAACCCGGATAGTAATGCGCTTGATTTTGTAGACGATTTTAAACTCAACTTATTTGCCGACGAAATATTTGTGTTTACTCCAAAAGGAGAAATGCGCTCGTTGCCTACCAACTCCACCGCGCTCGATTTTGCATTTGAAATACATTCGGAAGTAGGAGCAAAATGCATAGGTGCAAAAGTAAACCACAAACTTGTTCCGCTAAGTCACAAACTTAATAGTGGCGACCAGGTGGAGGTGCTTACATCGAACAAGCAAACACCTAAAACCGACTGGATAAATTATGTGGTTACTGCTAAAGCCAAAGCGTTTATAAAATCTATTATTAAGGAAGAAAGACATGCCAAGGCAGAAGAAGGAAAAGTGATTTTAAAACGCAAACTACGTCATCATAAACTTGCATTTGATGATGTAACTATCAACGGGCTTACAGCATATTTAAGATTGCCCGACAGCCTTGAATTGTTTTACCGTGCGGGCATGGATGGTATTACCAACGAAGAGATAAAAGGGTATATAGCTATTAAGGATAAAAAGATTGAACACAAAGCCCCGAGCCTTGAAGAAATTGTGTCTACTGCCAGGGGTAAAGCCAAAGCTGATAATTTGGTGATAGGCGATAACCTTGATAGCCTGGAATATAAATTATCGCCTTGCTGTAACCCTATACCGGGTGATGACGTGTTTGGCTTTGTAACCATACACGAAGGACTTAAAATACATCGTGTAAACTGCCCCAATGCGCTGGAGCTGATGAGTAACCATGCGTACCGCATTGTGAAAGCAAAATGGACCAGCCAAAAAATGTTGTCCTTCTTAGCCGGAATAAAAATTATTGGTATAGATAAAATTGGGCTGGTAAATAATATCACTCAAATCATCTCAACTGAACTGAGTGTAAATATGCGTTCGATAAGTTTTGATACCAACGACGGTACATTCGAAGGTACAATAATTGTATTTGTACACGATACAACACACTTAACAAGCCTTATACAAAAACTGGAACAGGTAGACGGCGTAATAAAAGTTACCCGCCTGGATACGCAGTCGTAGTTTATCTGCTATATGGAACGCTGATTGCGCACATATTTATGATGACTCATGATTCTATCGGCGAAAATCAGTTAAATCAGCGTCATCCGCGTTCTACTACATTTTAACTTATCTGCTTGGATTGCCTTAGTTTGCTTTTAAGGTAAAGTTGAAGCTTTCCATAATAGGATTAGCCAACAACTTTTTGCAGGCTTCTTCTACTTTTTGTTTTGCATTTTCTTCCGATGCGGCATCAACCTCTACGGTAATGTGTTTGCCAATGCGCACATTGTCGAGTTCTGCAAGGCCAATGTTTTTAAGAACCCCACTAACGGCCCTACCCTGTGGGTCTAACAATGCTTTAAGAGGCATTACATCTATTTCGGCTACAAATTTCATACGTTTATAATTGTGGTGCTAAAGTACAATATTTCTAAATCTCAAACTCCACATAATGTATCTGCTTGCCCTGTGCCATAAAATGCTTTTCGTAATAGGTTTGTATTTCGGTTAGCAAGGCATATCTTTCTTTACCCAGCTTTTTTGCATCGTTATACACATCATCCGAAGTAATATGCACTTTGTATTTATGCTCCTGCACTTGTTCCATTGCAAAGGCAAACAGGTCGGCATTATCGGTTTTTAATTTAACCAATGTGCCTTTGGGGGCAATCGTTCTGTATCGTTCAATAAATTGTAAGGAAACAAGCCTACGGTTTGGCTTTCGTGGAAATGGATCAGGGAAAGGTATCCATATTTCGCTTACTTCATCTTTATCAAAATAGGCTTCAATAAAATCTATACGCGTGCGTACAAAAGCGGCGTTATCTAGTCTTTCTTCCAGTGCGGCTTTAGCGCCTTTCCAAATGCGGGCGCCTTTAATATCCATGCCAATAAAATTCTTTTTAGGGAAACGGTGGGCAAGTCCAAGGGTGTATTCTCCCCTGCCGCAAGCAAGCTCTAACACAATAGGGTTATCGTTTTTAAAATAATCCTTCCACTTACCTTTTAATGGGAAAGAAATACGAGGATCAACAGGGCCATTAGGTTCAAAAACATTTGAAAAGGTGGCTACCTCTGCAAATTTTTTAAGCTTACGATGTCCCAAGCTTTATGCTTTTTGTAGTTTGCCAATATGCATCAACATATCTTCCGTCATGCCCGCCAAAGAATAGTTATGTTTCCATCCCCAGTCAGCACGTGCATGACTATCGTCAATGCTCTGTGGCCAGCTATCGGCAATAGCCTGGCGACTGTCTGGCTTATACGTAATTTTAAATTCGGGAATATGCTTACGTATTTCGGCAGCTATTTCTTCGGGCGAAAAACTTATTGCTGCAAGGTTGTATGCAGAACGTATTTTTACTTTAGCAGCGTCTGCCTGCATAAGGCCAATGGTTGCGCGTAATGCATCGCTCATATACATCATGGGCAAGGTAGTATGCTCGCTTAAAAAGCATTCGTATTTTTTGTTTGCAAGCGCTTCGTGGAATATATGTACGGCATAATCTGTTGTACCTCCACCCGGAGCAGATTTATACCCAATAAGACCAGGATACCTTACACTTCTTACATCTACCCCATAACGTTTGTTATAATATTCGCACCAGCGTTCGCCTGCTTGTTTGCTAATACCATACACTGTGCTTGGCTCCATAATAGTATATTGTGGAGTATTTTGTTTTGGCGTATTCGGACCAAAAACTGCTATTGAGCTGGGCCAAAAAAGCTTGTCTATCACTTTTTCTTTGGCAAGTTCAAGTACGTTAAAAAGACCTTCCATATTAAGCTGCCAGCCCTTTTCAGGGTATTTTTCTGCCGTAGCAGAAAGCAAAGCTGCAAGCAGGTAAACCTCTTTTACATTATGTTTTTTTACTACATCGGCAATGCCTTTTGCATTCATTACATCAAGCACTTCAAAAGCGCAGGGAAGGTCTCCTTCCTGTCTAATATCCGATGCTATAACATTATCGTTTCCATGTATTTTGCACAATTCTGCAACCAGTTCTTTACCAATTTGGCCACCCGAGCCTATAACAAGTACCCTGCTTTTCATATTTTACCATTATTATGAGGGCGAAAATAGTAAAAGTTTATTGTATATCTTCACGTAAATTTATTGAGCTTTTTTTGAGAAAATAAGCACTACCATAGATTATAATATATTGATTATCAGCCACTATTTAATTTCTTGCATTACCACCCAACCTTTACCAGAAAAACAGCGTATTAGTTGGTTAAAAAGGAAATAAGATAGGCCAAAAAGTACTTTCCGGGCATACATGAACATAGACATTGATTTAATAACTGCCTGTATTAACCGGGAAAGAAAGGCCCAGTATGAACTGTATAAACTAACGTATCGTTACCTGATGAGTATTTGTGTAAGATATACCGGAAGCTATGAAGAAGCGCAGGAAGCGCTGAACACCGGTTTTTTGAAAATACTTAACAATATGGATAAGTACAAATCGCACATTCCGTTTAAAACATGGATACGGAAAGTGATAATTAATGTACTGATAGATGAATACCGCAAAGAAAAGGCACACAGGGAAAGTATGGAACACAAATCGGAGTATGTAGAAACACCTGCCAACGCCTCGATAAACGATGCCATTGCAAAAATGAATGTAGAAGAGATACATAAGTATATAATGAAACTGCCACCGGTTAGCCAAAGAGTATTTAACTTATATGTAATTGATGGTTTTGAACATAAAGAAATTGCTGCTTTGCTTGGAATAACAGAAGGCACCTCGAAATGGCATCTTCACAATTCAAGGGAACAATTAAAGGTAATGCTTACTAACGCGAATTAATATAGATTAGTGAAATGATAAACGAAGAAGAAAAATTTGATGACCTGCTCCGCACAAAAATGTCGGAAAGGGAATTCTTTTTCGATGAGGAGAACTGGCAAAAGCTGAACGAAAAAATTGAAAAAGACGAAAAGCGTAAAAAACAAAGACGTACAGCTTTTATATTTTTCGGCGGCCTTGTTTTAGGCATTGGGCTAACCATACCTTTAATGTATTTAGTTAAACCAAGCAACAACACTATTTCGAACACGCAGGGCTCAACCACTACTAACAACACCACAATAAATAACCAAACTGTAGCCATTAACAATAAAGCTGTACAGGCCGGTAATACACAACCAGCAGTTGGTGCAGGTTCTTCTGCCGCAAATCCTTCTGCGGAAAATATAAACAACACAAACAAGGCCTCTACTAATGTAGTGGCAGAAAATAATAATAGGACTGCTTCGAGACCGGCAGAAAAGGCTACAGTTGCTAATAATTCAGCACAAGTAAAACATAGCAACAAAAATAATTCTGATGTAAATAAAAGTGTAATAGCGGTTAATTCTAATCAACCCATTGCATCAGTAAAAAGGCATGGGAACAAAGCATCTAACACCAATTCAACTGTAAGTAATTCTGTAGCAGTTAACACAAACCAACCTGTTGCATCAAGCAAAGGACACAAAACCAGTACATCTACTAATAACAAATCAATTGTAAATAAAACAATTGTTGCAGTTAATGCTCCTGGCACTTTAAATACTACTTCCGGACAAACAAATGGTAACGAAACCAGTTCGAATACTAGTGCACAAACCACTTTACAAAGCAATCAAACTACCGCAACTAATAATTTAACCCAGGCAAATAGCCCTGCTACCATTACTAAAACCGAAACTGGCAATAATGCACAACCCAATACTACAAGCCAGCAAACAGCACAGGTGGATAATAAACATACAACTGAGAACAATGCACAAAAACAAACGGTTCCCGATCAAACCGATTCAAATGATCCTATTCCTATTATAAAACCACCGGCACGGTTAAAAGCAGCGAACATTTTAAGTATTGATGCCGGCGGTGGTTATTCTTTTAGATGGAAAAATTTTGGTGTTGCAGAAGCAAGCGGGATAACACCCGTTATTGGCGTTAGTGTTACCCACCTTTTCAGCACTAAGTTTGGTGTTTCTGCAGGGGTGCAATATAATAGCCTTAATGGTTTAAAAACAGGATATTCTAATGCCGTTACCAATTACGATTTTGGTAGCCGAGACAGCACTACCACAGTTACTCCTAAAACACTACAATATATTACTGTACCTTTAATGGCAAGGTATTTAATTGATGATAATGATGCTATTTGTTTAGGAGTTTCTTTTGGCTACCTTTTAAATACATCGAGCACGGTTGCTACTACTACCCAAACTGAGTTAACTAATCCCACAACTAAAACCCAAACAGCAAGCGGATATACGGGTGGATTTAACACTCTTGATGTACAATTGCGCCTTGCATACCGCAGAAGAATATACAAAGCCTTCTCAGCCAGTATTGAAGGTTATTATGGAATTACGGACGATGAGAACAACACTTACTTTGATAATACATTTAAACGTAACAGCGGCGTACGCCTGATTTTTTCGTACGACCTGATTAAATAAACAGATATGAAGACAGGAAAACAACTTGTACTACTTTGCTTGTTCGCTTTTGCACTTATTACCTGCAAGAAAGAAATTTTGCAGCCGGGTAATACGGTTGGCACACCCACATTTTATTTTAACGGTAATGTAAATGGAGCCGCCGTAAATTTAACTGCGGGTATAAATAACTACTACATGTATTCTTCTTACACTCAGGATTCTCTAAATGTTTACCAATTTATAGCAAACCTGCATCCTACCAATTGCAATAATTGCCCTAATAGTATTCAATTTATTATTAATGATGCAGCTGTATCGCCAATCAATACAAGTATAGCACCAAGAATAAATACGGCTTTAAAACCAGCCAACTATTCTTTCATGACTCCTACGGGCGGAACACCTACATCTTTTGCTGTAACCTATACAAACATAAAAGCCGGACCAGATTCAACATCAGGCTATTCTTATATATTTGGCGATGGCTCTACCGCCTTCACAACTGTGGATACTCCTTTTACCCACGTTTACAGTAATCCAGGTACTTACTCTACTTCTTTAGTTACTACTTTTAACCTAGGAAACCCTGATACAATTAATAATATCACTCGCACGGCAAATTCCGGCTTGCTAAATACGATGTCGTATATATTTTCAGCTGATACATCAACCGGTATTGTAGTTGCTGTTGATTCTTTATTGCCCAGTGGCCCTACGTATACCGTAAACTGGAACTTTGGTGATGGAAGTTCCAAACCGAAAACCTATACAGGAGCCTCACCCATGGATTCTGTGCATCATAAATATACTTCTTTAGCGACACTACATACTATAACTGCAACCGCAACAATAAATAATGATACCAGTACGTCAATATTTAAGGTTACTCCAAAAAATCCGAGTATCGATTATATTTCAATATTAAACTCTTCGGTTAGCCCGTTATCCAACCCTACTGCTTTTTCAAACATTACTGTAATATATAATGATGCAAGTGGCACTCCTTATTCATCGGCCAATATTGTACAACCTGTAGCAAGTGCTTTTCAAATTACAACGGTTAGTAGTTACGAAAACAATGTAAATAACCAAACCACCAAAATGCTGCACGTTAAGTTTAATTGCCAGTTAAAAGATGCCGGTGGCCAAACAATTACAATAAATAATGGAGATGCCGTGATAGCAGTAGCCTATAAGTAATTTTTTAGTAACATCTCTATATACTAAAAGTAGTAAATTCGCTTTCCTTTTATATAACAACTAAAAACTACCAATTAATAAATTAACAAAAACCGATGAAATCAAAATTACAACATCAAACAAAAACGGTGAAAAATCTGTTTTTAGCCTTTGTACTTTTCTTAGGTATGGGGCTTGGAAATAAAGCTTTAGCCTGCACCGCAAATTTTACTTACACCACGGGCCTTAATGGTCTTGTAAACTTTACAAGCACATCGGTAGGTGTAAATATTGCAACGCGTTACCAATGGGATGCCAACGACGGAAGCGGGCTGGCGAACACTGGCGCTACCAATACATACAGCCATTACTACCTGGCAAATGGCACGTATCATGTTTTACTTTATATCTACGATTCTCTTCTTAGCTGCAGTGATTCTATAAGATTGGCAGTTACCGTAAGTAATGTGTCTGCATTTCCATGCCAGCTTAGCACAAGCTTTACATCTGTAAATGGTCTTGACGGGCAAGTTACATTTACAAGCACTTCGCAGCATACTAATGCCAATACACTTTACTTTTGGAATTTTGGCGATGGTAGCCCCAGAATACAGGGCCATGATACCATTACGCATAAATATATTTATTCGCGGTGGTATGGTGTTTGGCTTGTAACCCAAGATACAGGTAATGCATATTGTATTGACTCTAACGCTATTTCCATTGATGTTACCAACTCAGATAGTAATATCTGTAGTATGACCCACCCCAATTTTACCTATACTTTAGGCCCTAACGGACAGGTAAATTTTACAAGTACATCTATTGTTTATGGCAATCCTACTTTTGTATGGAACCCAGGCGATGGAAGCCCGGAAGTAAACAAAGGCCGTGACAGTATTGGTTTTAATCACTATTATCAATCAAACGGCACTTTTAATGCATGGCTTATATTAAATAGCGATAGCGCCTGCGCCGATTCTATTATGATTCCAATAACTGTAAGTAATGTTTCGGCTTACCCATGTAATATGGTTGCAGGCTTTAACATGGTACATGATAGCAACGGAACAGAAGAATTTATCAGTACAACTACCGATACTATACCAGGCAACTCGCAATATTATTGGAACCCCGGCGATGGAAGTGGTGTGGTGCTTGGTACTTCGCATTATACACATACTTATAATTTTATAGGTAACTATAATCCAACATTAACAGTAAGGAATACCGGGGCTTACTTCTGCCAGGATTCGATTACCCAATCACTAAATATATGGAACAGAGATTCTTTAAAGGCACATTTTGTTTACGCTGCCGATAGTAATTTCCCGGGCCAATACGATTTTACAAGCACGTCGCAGGGAACTAACAATAACACTTATTACAGGTGGACCCCGGGTGATGGCGACCCTGCCGATTCAGGAATTGGAATGACTACCTATACCCATACTTACTTTAGCAACGGGCCAGATAGCGCTAATTTAACTATATGGTATACCATACCTCCGATTATACGTGGAGAAAGAGTTGGTGGCACAATTCATTACTCCGAATCCTCGTTTACACTACTTATACATGTTAATACAGCTACGGGTGTAACTTCGGTTCAAAATGCTGCACCTAAGTTTGAATTATATCCTAATCCAAATAATGGCCAGTTTAAGTTAACGCTTAATAACTTGCCAAAAAACCAAAAGGCACAAATAAGTATAACTAACCTGCTGGGCGAAACAATATACACCCTTCCATTCCAGGTTATAGGTAGTAACTTTGCACAGGATATAAATATCCAGGGAATATCTGCCGGTATGTATTTTGTAAAGGTAGTTACAGCTAACAAGGTATTTACTTCAAGAATGGTTATAAGCAAGTAACCCTTCGGGATAATTCTTAAAAAGCCCTGACACTATTGTCAGGGCTTTTATTTAATCTCTATTAAAAGTATCTCGCTGATTTATAGTATATACCATAAATATTTAAAAAAAGAACCTTTACACCCAACCTTTATCTCCAAACCTCCGTGTATGTGTGTAAAAGCATAAATCAGCAACTAAAAACAATTAATGAATAAAAACAACAAATTAGTCATGAAAACCAAATTACAACATCAAACAAAAACAGTTAAAAGCCTGTTTTTAGCCCTTTTCGTGGTTATAGGTATGGGCTTAAGCAACAAAGCTTTAGCTTGCACCGCAAGCTTTACCTACACCAATGGCCTTAACGGCCTTGTCCACTTTACAAGCACATCGGTAGGTGTAAACGTTGGCACCGCGTATTACTGGAACACCGATGACGGAAACGGATTGATAAGTACAGGTAATACCAATACTTACAGTCATTATTTCCTGGCAAACGGAACATATAATGTTCTTATTTACATTTATGATTCGCTAGGTAACTGCAATGATTCGGTTAGGCAAGCTGTTATAGTAAGTAATGTTACACAACCATGTAACCTTAGTGCCAGCGGAACATATTCAAATGGCCTTGCAGGGCAGGCTACATTAACAAGCACCTCGCAACATACCAATGCTAATACATTATACTTCTGGAATTTTGGCGATGGTAGTCCAAGAGTACAAGGACATGATACCATTACCCATAAATACATTTACAATGGCTGGTATACAGCATGGATTGTAATTCAAGATACCGGCAATGCGTATTGCATAGATTCGAACATAATATATGTAAATATTGGCAATGCAGATAGCAATGCCTGCAGCCAAACACACCCCTATTTTACTTATACCAATGGGCTTAACGGACAAGTAAACTTTACCAGTACATCTATTGTAGTTGGCCTTACTCAATATATTTGGAACCCCGGTGATGGAAGTGGATCGGTATACTCAGGTTACTATGGTACCACCTTTAGTCATTTCTATCAAACAAACGGCACATTTAACGCATACCTTAGGCTAATTGCTGATAGCAGCAATGGTTGTACAGATTCTATCATATTACCTGTTACGGTAAGTAATGTTACCCAACCATGTAACATGGTAGCGGGCTTTAACATGGTACGTGATAGCAACGGAACCGAAACATTTATAAGCACAACTACAGATACAGTTTATGGCAATTCTCAATATTATTGGGATCCGGGTGATGGAAGCGGTGTAGTATTGGGTACTTCGCACTTTACGCATACCTATCCCTTTATTAACACATATTATCCTACATTAACCGTAAGAAACAGCGGAAACTACTTCTGCCAGGATTCTATTACACAAGCCCTGAATATTTGGAACAGGGATTCATTAGTAGCGAGGTTTGTATATGTTTCTGATAGTTCTAATGCTGGCCAGTACGACTTTACCAGCACATCCTTAGGAACTAACAATAATACGTATTACAAGTGGACACCTGGTGATGGCGACCCTGCTGATTCGGGCATTGGAATGACTACCTATACCCACATTTATTTGCACAATGGACCATATAGTGCAATACTTACCATTTGGTATACCATACCTCCAATTGTACGTGGCAATAATAGGGTAGGTGGACAAATTCATTACTCCGAATCATCGTATACATTGGTTATAAACGTTAACACAGCTACAGGTGTAACCTCGGTTACAAATACTACAGGTGAATTTAAACTATACCCTAACCCTAACAGCGGGCAGTTTAAATTAGCGCTTAGCAACTTGCCTTTAAACCAAAAAGGTGAGATAAGCATAACCAACCTGTTGGGCGAAGCCATATACAGCACACCGGTTGAAACCACCGGCAGCAAATTTACACAAGATATAAACTTGCAGGGCACACCGGCAGGAATGTACTTTGTAAAAGTGGTTACAGGCAGCCAGGTATATACTACACGATTGGTTATTACTAAATAAAACAAGTTCTGGTTTGATTTCGAAAAAGCCCTGCAGCAATGCGGGGCTTTTTTGTTGCGTACATTTACCTGAAATTATTGGAAAGGTTAAAAACAAATTTAATGCGGCCCTGAAACAAGTTCAGGGTGACAGACTGGTCATGCTGAACTCGTTTCAGTATCACACCCTATAGGAAAATAGCACCCATTCACCGGTATTTTAAACTTTCATCTACCTTTATAGTCCAACTTGCTCAAAATCATCCATACATGAAAAAAGCACTACTCCTGTTCTTATCCTTAGCATTTGTATTCGAGCAAACCAAGGCTCAAAATATCAACCTGTCTAATTCGGCTTACTTTAACGGTGAATGTTACCTGGCTGTAAACCCGAAAAACCCTAAGCATATGGTTGGTGCCTGGATACATTTTTCGCTCAGCAATTTAAAAAATGCCATGGCCACACGCACCTCGTTTGATGGAGGAAAAACATGGAGCCCATTACAAAGCCTTCCTCATCTTTACAATAGCTTTACCAGTGCCGACCCTACCATGTATTTTGGTAAGGACAGTTGTGTGTATTTCGCTTTTATTGATCTTTCGGGCCTGCATTCCAACGATTCGGGATATATAATGGTAACCCGTTCCACCAATGGAGGTATAACCTGGAGGGCGCCTGTAAAAGCAATTTCGTGGAATGCCCAACCCAATTTACCTATCGACCGCCCCTGGATAGCTGCCGATGGAAGCAATGGCCCTTATGCGGGTAGAGTTTACCTTACCACTCAAAACGCATATTTTACACCGCAGCCACACCATCCTTGGTTTACATTTTCTTCGGATAGCGGCTTAACCTGGGCGCCCATTTCACGCTTGGATGACAGCATACCCAGCGGCAACATAACCGATGCCACTGCTTTTACTACTGTTTCTGCGAATGGTACTTTTTACGCGGCTTACATTTCGTATTACCCTGCCTACGATGTTTTTCCACGATTAGTAGTGCTTAAGTCATCTAATGGAGGAACTTCTTTCTACCCATATATCGGCATTACCTACCAGGTAGCTGATCAAGTACCTGCGGTGGATTCGCTGGTAAAGGGGGGATTGAGTATATCATCTAACCCTGCAGATAGTACCAATCTTATTATAACTGATGTTACCAACCGTTTTGGAGAACCGGATGTGGTTTCGTACAATTCGCACAATGCCGGAAAAACATGGAGCGGCCCTGTACGCATTAACGATGACCAAAGCGGAGCTTACGACACGTGCCACGATTTGGCGTGGGGCGCTTTTGCACCTAATGGAACTTATGCAGTGGCTTGGCGCGACAGGAGACATACAGGCAGAGGCGATAGCGCTGCATATCAAATTTATGGGAGCACTTCGCCTAATGGTGGCAACAGCTATACCCATAACTTTTTAATAAGCGATACAATTTCACCGGCGGTACTTATCCCACATGGAGACGACTTTTTGGGTTGCGGTGCATCCGATTCAGCTATTTATGCCCTGTGGAGCGATATGCGTACAGGAGCAGAAAATACGTTCTTCAACTCCACATCGCTAAGCAAGGCTTTGTCGGTTACCAGTATTTCTAACAATTCAGCTATTAAGGTAGATGCCTACCCCAACCCCTTTCATAATGAAACTACGGTAGTCATTCACTCTGCTCAACCATTGCAACATTGCAAATTGCAAGTATTTAGCATAGATGGAAAACAGGTTGCCGATTTAAATGTTTTAAGTAATACTGCCAACAATATCAAGTTTAATAATCCGCTTGCACCGGGTACTTATATATGGAGTTTAGTGCAAGATGGCAACAAGCTTGCCGACGGTAAGTGGGAGGTGCGGTAAATGTTATTACTTCTGTATTACAAACTTACCGGTAGAAATTAAGTTGCCAGTTTCGGTAAGAACACGATAAAGATATACTCCGGTAGCCTTGTTACCAATATCTATTTGAGCGCTTGAGCTATTTATTTCCGTTGTATATACTTTCTCTCCAATCATGTTATAAACTTCAATTTCTCTTTCTCCGCTCTGTTTCTCTGTACTTAATTGTACATTGAATTTGCCTGTAGAGGGGTTAGGGAATAAAGTAAAATTGCTTTTATTATCTATTATCTCATTAACCCCTAATGGACCGCCCCATCTGGCAATGTTGGTTACTTTATTATTGCCCGATTCATTAAACCAGCCTCCGGTATAAAGTTCATTATTATCGCTGCAAAAAACGTTAACCCATCCGGCTCCATAAAAATTAGGCCCACTACCTATTGAATCCCACATTGAGCCATTCCATTGTGCAACGTTTCGAATAGGAATACTGCCAACCCTAGACATTTGTCCGCCAACAATTAGCTTTCCCTGAAAAACAAACAAACTGTATACGTCATTGAGAGAATCACCGCCCATGGGTGCCCAGGTAGTGCCATTCCACATAGCAAGGCCTAGTGCAGGTTGACTCCCGGCACTATCAAACTCACCGCCAGCAATGAGATTACCATTATACACGGTTAAAGCTTCGATTAAACCATGAATTCCGGCACCAAGTGAATCCCATTGTGTACCGTTCCATTGTGCAATATTATTTGTGTGTATTCCTCCCGCATCGCTAAAATATCCGGCTGCAATAAGGTTACCATTATAGGTGGTTAATGCATATACATTACCATTTATACTGGTACCCAGCGAGTCCCAACTATGTCCATTCCACTGCGCTATATTTTGCACTGTTCGCTGCTTTGTGAACGACATTGAGCCGGCTGCAATAAGGTCACTGTCATAAACGGCTAATGCGAATATCTCTTCATTTGGGTAAAACTGTTCCGACCAACCAACAGTATCCCATTTAACGCCATCCCACTGGGCTATTCCCATAGCTGTTTGATTTTCTGCTGTAGCGAAGGAGCCGGCAACCATAAGATTACCTTTATAATTGATTAATGCATTTACCTGCTGGTAAAGGCCGCCACTAAAACCCTTACCTACACTATCCCATGAGGTACCATTCCATCGCATTATCCAATTTGAAAGTATTTTGTTACCTGCTTTCGTCATATTTCCACCTACATATAATTCGCCTTTATATGGTTCCATGGCAAATACAACACCACTTACGCCTGTGGCGAGGCTATCCCAGCTTTGGGCACTAAGAGTGAATAGCGATAAACGAAAAGTAATTAGTATAAAGAACAGTTTTTTCATTATAGTGGCTAACCAGAAGAACCAAATATATAAGTTTTTCTTTCGTTTTCATAGTTTTATCAATGGATTTCTGTGTATGCTAACTTAATGAGTTATGAAGTATTCTTAATTAGGAAAATTTTCGAAATATTTAACTACTTGATTGATTATCAACATATTACATAATTATTTGATTTTCAAACAATTACACTTAACACTTGGCGTTTTCACTAAAGCCTTGACCGATGATGAAAATGATGAAATTTTGCTCATAACATACTGAAAAACAGTAATTACAATTTTTCAGAAATGTAGAAAAATTGGGTGAAAAAGCAGGAATGTAGAAAGGCTATTTATTTGCTTTTTTAATGATAGCAAAAAGGCTACCGGTATCGGTATAAAAACATGCATTATGCAAACCGAAAGATTTAAAAATAAACGAGAAGAATTTATACAATCCTTTGTAGTGATATTGCCGCAAACGGTTGAGTATAAAATTAACATCAGCATACTGGCCACCCTTCATAATGGTAGTTACTTTTAGGTTATGCGGCGCTACAGCCCGTTGAAGGGTTGAAGGTGAAAAGTAATGAATATGTTCAACCGGCTTAAGCTGGAACCAGCGCTTACCAAACAGCTTATGCTGAAAGGAATCTGCATTAGGTGTAATAAGTGCTATAGCCCCATCCGGATGCAGTAAAGAAGACAATCTTTTGAACGTATCTTCTATATCGGGTAAATGTTCCAGCACATCAAAAAGTGTGATGAGGTGATATTTTTTATCGCTCTGAAAAGTATCGAAGGTGTTGGTATACGCAGGTATATTTTTTGTTTTTAAAACTTCAATAGTCCTTGGGTCAAGTTCTATTCCTTCTACCTTCCAGCCATCGTTTTGCAGTACTTCTAAAAAATATCCGGAGGCACATCCAATATCAAGGGCATTACCTTTTTCACGTGCCAAAAATGGTTTTATATCCTTGTACCATCTTTCAAAACTTTTCTTGCGCAGGTACGCCGTAGCCTCATAATCCAGGTAGCCAAAGTCGTGGTTTCTAAAATAGTCGCTGGAGTATAAGGTAGACAACTCTTCATTGGCAATACGAGGATTTACATATACAAAGCCACAACTCTTACACCTTACAACAGTAAAGTCCTTAAGTGTATACAGATGTGTTGTATCGTTAGCACCACAAATGCCGCAGGGGTATTCTTTCTTTTTAAAATCCATTACCTGGGCTTGCTTTGTAAAAGGGCATTTAATTGTTGGCTGAATGTTGCGTTCTTAGGATCGATAGAAAGCGCCTTTTGGTAATACTGTATTGCATCCGTAGCATCGCCCTTACTTTGGTATACCGCACCAATATTGCCATATGCATTAGGATTGTTAGGATTATATTTTACAGCAAGATTAAACTGCTGAAGGGCATTATCAAAATCTTTTTTATCAAAATACTGCATACCCGAAGATACATACATAATCGACATATTGCTTGCTGCATTAGCATTATGCGGGTCTTTTTGTAATACCATAGTATAGTACTTTACTGCATTGGGACCATCACCACTGTTTTGATACGCTGCGCCTACATTCACTAAAGCCTGCATGTTGCTTGTATCGGCATTATATGCTCCTAAAAAAGCGGGTATGGCTTTGTCATATTTATGCGCATTAAAGCTTATTACACCCATATTATTTAATGCCATTGTATATTTAGGAAAAATAGCAATCGCCTTTGCGTATACATTCATGGCGCTATCCTGCATGCCGGCTTCGTAAAAGGTAACACCCATGTTATAATATATCTCTGCGCTTTGGTTATATATCGCTACTGATTTGCGGAACTCATTCAACGATTGAGCAAATAAAACACTGCGCTGGGCAGGATCTTGAGTTTGTTCCGCTTGCGAACGCAATTCGCGCGCCAGTGCATCATGCGTGCGTGCACTGTTGGGAGCTGCTATAACACCTGCTTTAAAAAGGGAAAGACTATCGGCCCAATCGCGGTTACGTGGAACAAGAATGCATGCATAAATAACTAAAACTACCCCTACCAAACCATAAAATAAGTTTTTGTTTTGCCATACTGCATTCTTAGGATTTATTTTGAGAGCACTGGTAAATATTAGTGGCAGCGACATGCAGAGGCCAAGTGATGGAACAAACAACAGTCTTTCTGCAAATGATGAACCTATTTTGACAATAATATTGGAAGAAAGAAAAATGGTAATCACATAAAATAAAATAGAAAACGCATGAATAGATTTTTGTTGGATAGTACGTATAACATATACTGCCATTGCCATGTAAACAAGTACCGATGCAATGGCTTTAATATTTGCAAACGATACATTGGGTATTTGGTTGTATGAATAATCCCAGCTAAGCGGGTAAGGAACAAAAAGCATATACACGTATTTGCCCATCATCACCATTTCGGTAGCCAGCATATCGGTGCCACTTTTCGCTGCCATAAGCGAGTTGTTTATCACCTCCATCTTATCTTTAAACGTAACACTGCTAAGCGCATTGCTACGCATCCACAAACAAATTGCAACTACGCCCAGGTAAGGCAAACTTGCAATAGCTATCTTTTTTAAATCGAAGGAGGTGAAGAAATAAAGTAGTAGCGGAATAATTGCAATGAACGTAAGGCTATTTTCTTTACATAATACTGAACAGAAGAAAGCGGCAACTGAAATAATATACTCCCGCAACTTATTTTTTTCTGCATACAAGAAAATGAAATAAAATGAAACTACTCCGAACAAAAGCCCCAATATTTCATCGCGGCTTTTAATGCTTGCCACCACTTCGGTATGTATTGGATGAAACACAAATAACATAGTTACAGCAAGCGGTATAAGTTTATTATAGGCTTTGAATATTTTGCACATGAGGTAATAAAGCAGCACACAACAAAGGGCAAAAAATAAAACATTGAAAAAATGATTTACATGTGGATCGAGGCCAAACCACTGCACCTCGGCCATAAAATCGAGCAATACCAAAGGCCTGTAGTTAGATTCATTGCTCCCATTAAATCCGTACAACGAGCCTTTACCAAAAACATTCTTTACTTCTGAAAAGCCCTTTTTAACATAGGCATTACCACGCGTGTAAATATCATCATCCAACACATAATCGTGCTTAATACTATTGCCATAAAGCAGGAAACATGTGAAGAAGATAATTGCCGGTATTACATACCAGTTTGCATTACCGGAAAGGGCATTCACACCATCGGCAGGTTTCTTTTTTACCTGCTGATTCTGTGGCTGTTTTTTCCCTTGGTTCTTATTCGATTGCGCTGAATTGGCCATAATGCGAGTATACACAAAAATAATAAAAGAGTGTTAAAAAGCAGGTTATTTGTACTACCTTTGCCACCTATAACAAATCGGGATACGTAAGCACTCTATATGTTTTTACATAACAGGGTAAATAAAAAAGAACTTAGGAAGAAGGTTGCCGCGGAATCTTTTCGCAGGGTGACAATTTCTTTTTATCGCTATGTACATATAGATAAGCCTGAAGAACTACGCAACTCTCTTTTTGCATATTGGCAAAGCCTTAACATATTAGGCCGTATATATATTGCACACGAAGGTGTAAACGCACAAATGAGTGTACCCGAACATAATGTGGCTCTCTTCTTTGAGCACTTGTATAAAAATCCCTTGTTTAAGGATGTTCCGGTAAAACAAGCTGTGGAAAATTCTAACCAGTCTTTTTTTGCGCTTATTATAAAAGTTAAAAAGCAGATAGTGGCAGATGGCCTTAAAGATGATGTATATGATCCTGCTGATACAGGCCAAAGGCTGGATGCACTTACCTTTCATAAAATGGTAAATGACCCGGAAGTGACGGTTGTAGATATGCGTAACCGCTATGAAAGCGAAGTGGGGCATTTTGAAAATGCAATTTGTCCTGATGTAAAAACATTCCGCGAATCGTTACCCAAAGTGGTAAAGCAACTTGAGGATAAGAAAGACAAAAGCCTGCTGCTATACTGCACAGGTGGTATACGCTGCGAAAAAGCAAGCGCTTGGTTTAAGCATAATGGTTTTAAAAAGGTTTACCAGTTAGATGGGGGCATTATACAATATGCCCATGAGATGAAAGCGCTGGGGATGAAATCTAAATTTATTGGAAAGAATTTTGTTTTTGATGAAAGGATGGGCGAGCGTATTACAGCCGATGTAATAGGCAAATGTCACAGTTGCGGTACCGCATCGGACCACCATGTAAACTGCGCCAACCTACCCTGCCATACCCTTATTATACAATGCGAAAAATGTGCGGGTGAAGCTAAAGGATACTGCAGCGAAAAATGCAGAAATGAAGCAACCAGCGCCTCTGCCGCCTGCTAAAGAATATACAACCTGATGCAAAAACGATGGAATGTTAAGGCCAATGCCCCGGCCAATAAGGTGCAACATCTTGCCGAAGCTATTCGTGTAGATCCTAGTATAGCTAACCTGCTTGTACAAAGAGGCGTGGAAACCTATGATGATGCGAAAAATTTCTTCCGCCCTGCAATAGACTCTTTACATAAACCGGGCCTGATGAAGGACATGGAAAAAGCTGTAAAACGCATTGCCGACGCAGCCCTAAACCATGAAAAAATTTTAGTATTCGGAGATTACGATGTAGATGGTACCACGGCGGTATCTATAGTATATACTTTTTTAAAATGGCTGGGTATAAACTGCGATTTTTATATACCCGATAGATATAAAGAGGGCTATGGTGTTTCTACTGCTGGGGTAGATTACGCGGCAGAACATGGATTTAAATTAATTGTGGCATTAGATTGTGGCATTAAAGCACACGATAAAGTAAAATATGCTAAAGAAAAAGGTATCGACTTTATTATTTGCGACCATCACAAACCTGATAAAACCTTGCCTGATGCAGTTGCCATCCTCAACCCAAAACGTGATGACTGTAGCTATCCATATAAAGAGCTGCCCGGTTGTGGTATAGGCTTTAAGCTTGTACAGGCCCTGGCAGAAAATTATGAAATCCCATTTTCTCATCTTGAACAATATCTTGATGTGGTTGCCCTGGGTATTGCATCTGATATTGTACCCATAACCGGCGAAAATAGGATACTGGCTCATCATGGGCTAAAAAGAATAAATGCCTCACCCCGCCCTGGCTTTAAAGCCATTATAGATATCACCCAGATTAAAAAAGAAATTACGGTAAACGATCTTGTATTTGTTTTTGGGCCACGCATTAACTCAGCCGGAAGAATTGAAAACGGTAAAAGTGCTGTGGAGTTGCTTATATCAGATACTCCGGAGAAAGCAATGTTACAGGGCGAATCTATAAACAAAACCAATTTTGAAAGAAGGGATGTAGATACTGCCATTACCCAGGAAGCCATTGCCATGATAGATGGCGATGACGCGATGAGGAAAAGAAAAACAACAGTGCTTTATAAGCCGGATTGGCATAAAGGCGTTATTGGTATTGTAGCATCGCGTCTGATTGAAAAGCATTATTACCGTCCCACGGTTATACTTACACGTTCCAACGGAGTACTTACGGGTTCCGCACGTTCGGTTCGCAATTTTGACTTATATGAAGCATTGGATGAATGCTCGGGCCTGCTTGAACAATTTGGCGGCCACAAATATGCAGCCGGGCTAACATTGAAAGAAGAAAACTTTGAAGCCTTTACTAAAATGTTTGAAGAAGTGGTTACAAAAAATATAACCGACGATCAGTTGCGTCCTGAAATAGAAATAGACTCCGCATTGCATCTTACAAGTATCAATCCAAAGTTTTACAATATTGTAAAGCAACTTGCACCCTTCGGCCCCGGTAATATGACACCTGTATTTTACAGCGAAAATGTAATTGCAAAACGCGAACCCATGATAGTTGGAAGTAGCCACTTGCGCATGCCCATAGCACAGGCCGATAATCAAGAAATACAGTTTTATTGCATAGGTTTTGATATGGCCCACCTTAAGCCCATTGCAGCCAGTGGCAAACCCTTTAAAATTTGTTATTCTATTAGAGAGAATGAATGGATGGGCGAGAAAAAACTGGAGCTGAACATAAGAGATATAAAAGCCTGATTATCTTTGAAAGTGTAAAATGAATGTAAACGCCCATCATCTGGATGAATTAGAATCGGAAGCTATTTATGTGCTTCGCGAGGTGGCTGCGCAATTCGAAAAGCCTGCTTTGCTTTTTTCAGGTGGTAAAGATTCTATTGTGGCAAGTTACCTGGCACGCAAAGCTTTTTTTCCGGCAAAAATTCCTTTTCCTTTATTACATATAGATACAGGGCACAACTTCCCCGAAACAATTGTATATCGTGATGAATGGGTAAAAAAAATTGGAGCAAAACTTATTGTTAAATATGTACAGGATTCTATAGATAAAGGCAGAGTTAAGGAAGAAAAAGGATTTAATGCCAGTCGTAATTTATTGCAAACAGTCACCCTACTCGATGCTATAGAAGAACTTAAATTAGATGCTGCGATTGGCGGTGCCCGCAGGGATGAAGAAAAAGCAAGAGCCAAAGAAAGATTTTTCTCTCACCGTGATGAGTTTGGACAATGGAACCCCAAAAACCAAAGACCGGAGTTGTGGGATTTATTCAACGGTAAAAAAAATATGGGTGAGCATTTCCGTGTGTTCCCGCTTAGTAACTGGACAGAATTGGATGTGTGGCAATATATAAAGGACCAGAATATTCCTATCCCTGCAATTTATTACACCCACCTGCGCCAATGTATTAACAGGGATGGAACCCTTTTAGCCAAATCAGATTTTTTGACATTGAAAGAAGGAGAACAGTATAAAGAATATCGTATTCGTTTCCGTACCATTGGCGATATGTCATGCACAGGGGCTACATTATCTAGTGCATCTACTATAGATGAAGTAATACAAGAAGTAGCAGCATCACGACAAACAGAAAGAGGTACACGTGCAGACGACAGGCGTTCGGAAGCAGCAATGGAAGATCGTAAAAAAGCAGGATACTTCTAAGAATTATGAATATCGAATTGTAATGAGTAGTACTTTAAATATACCTGAACAAAATCCCCAAAGAGGATTGTTACGCTTTTTTACCGCGGGCAGTGTAGATGATGGCAAGAGTACACTTATAGGAAGGCTTTTGTATGATTCGAAAGCAATATTTGATGACCAGTATGAGGCCCTGAAACATTCAAGCGAGCTGAGAGGAGAAGATAAAGTGAACCTTGCGCTTTTGACCGATGGCTTACGTGCAGAGCGTGAACAAGGCATTACGATTGATGTTGCTTACAGATACTTTGCTACACCTAAAAGAAAATTTATCATAGCAGATACCCCCGGGCATATTCAATATACCCGTAACATGGTTACAGGTTCGTCTACCGCCAACCTGGCTATTATTATGGTAGATGCCCGTAACGGCATAATTGAACAGACTTGCAGGCACACGCTTATCACTTCTTTACTTGGTATAAGGCACATTATAGTTTGCATAAACAAAATGGACCTTGTAGGATTTAAGGAAGAAGTATTTGAAAAAATTCGAAGTGAATTTGAAAGCTTTGCATCTAAGCTGGAAGTGGTAGATATGCAGTTTATACCTGTCTCTGCCCTTGCAGGGGATAATGTTGTGGATAAATCAAGCAACATGCCATGGTATAAAGGAAGCACTTTACTTTATACGCTCGAAAATATTCATATTGCCAGCGATGAAAATTTTATTGATTGCCGCTTCCCGGTACAATATGTAATACGCCCTCAGTCTGACGAATACCATGACTACCGCGGTTATGCCGGAAAAGTAGCAGGTGGTATTTTTAAAAAAGGAGATTCGGTTGTGGTGTTGCCATCCAACCTATCCACAAAAATAAAATCCATCGATACCTATGATGGAGAGATAGCTGAAGCAAAACCGGGCATGTCGGTCACCATACAACTTGAAGATAATATTGACATAAGCCGTGGTGACATGCTGGTAAGGCAAAACAATCAACCAAAAGTGGAGCAGGATATTGAGTTGATGGTGTGCTGGCTGAATGAGAAGAAACTACAAGTAGGAGGCAAATACTTTATTAAGCATACCACGCAGGATGCACGTTGCATTATTAAAGATGTTCAGTATAAAATAAACATCAATACGCTGCACAGGATGGAGGATGATAAGGAAATTAAGCTAAACGATATTGGCAGAATAACCATACGCGTTACCAAGCCTTTATATTTTGATGCCTATCGTAAAAACCGCCACACAGGCAGCCTTATACTTATTGATGAGGCCACCAACGAAACAGTTGGAGCGGGGATGATATTGTGATTAAGAATTCAGTGTGGTTTTTTCTGAATTTTTCTTAATGTGCTCTAATACCCTTTGGTGTATTTTATGTACAATGTAATCACTCCACTTTGTCCAATAAAAATCCGGCTTGATTTTATTTATGTACCATGTAGTTCCTTCTAATAGAGTCTTACCATTACCTAATTGCGTCAGTTTAAACTGTCCTTTTTGTGAAACCCAGTAGCCATGTAAGTGGTTAGGATGAATATCATAAAAACTTAATTCCTTCATAGGTTCGGGTTGATCAGATACACTAAACTGAAGCAAATTAGGCTCATCCCAAACCGTTATTGGCTCAACAAAACTGCCGGTAGAAAAATTACAATGTCTGATTGCACCTACCCCTTTGCCATCTATTTTTGCATTGATAGGATATGCTATTCCCGTTTTAAAAATAAACTCCGTGGGTTCATCCAATTGCGAGAACTCTATTACATTATTCCATACCGTTTCAACAGGCGCATCTATTATTACACATGTAGTAACTGAGCGAACTTCATCACTGTACCCAACTTTATTTTCAAAAGACATTAGTGCAGGCACAGAAAGAAAAAACAGAAAACAAATAGTCGGAATATTCTTACGGTTCCTGTTCTTAATGATTAGGTATCCAATATAATGGCCTAATAAATTGAATAGTATTCCAATTGGGGCAGCCATCAAAATACAGATTACTCCTTCCCATGCAAATGTTAGTAGTCCAACACAAAAAATCCCCAGGGCAAGGACTGAAGCGTACCATAATTTTTTCCGGCTAATTGTATTGTTATAGCCATATATAACAGTTGTAATAAGCCCCATAACAAAAGGGAGCCAAACAAAAAGACCTAAAGTGTAATTTTTATAAATGTTGGTAGCAAGAAAGGAAAATGCCCAACCTGTTATACAGGTTAGAACTATAGCGGTAGCCTTCCTTTTCATTTTATTGCTGTACTACTTCAGCCCCTCAAGCGCCTTCTTCACACCTTCAAGGTCGGGGTAGTCAGAAGCGTTCTCCAATATTTGTGCAAAACGAATCACTCCTTCTTTATCAATCACGAACGAAGCACGTTTTGAAACACCTTTAAGTCCCATAATCCATGTATCGTATTTTGCGCCATAGGCTTCACTTGCTTCTTTATTAAAATCGGATAGAAGCGGGAATGTAAGTTGGTTAGCTTCTTTAAACTTGGCTAATGTAAATGGCATATCTACCGAAATGCCAAATACGCTTGCGTTCATTCCATTATAAATTGAAAGCTCGTCGCGGGTTTGGCACAATTCCTTTGTACACACGCCCGTGAAGGCAGCCGGGAAGAAAAGCAGAACAACGTTCTTGCCTTTGAATGATTCCAACTTTACCATATTTTTATCTGTATCCGGAAGCTCGAAATTGGGAGCTTTTTGCCCTACTGCTGCAGCCATTTTGTATATAATTTTTTAGTTAATAAATGTGTTCGAAAATTCACAATACAATGATACAAATTTATGGAAACAAGCTTTACCTTTACCTAAATTAAAACATCCAACCCATGAAAAATTATTTAGTAGAATTTATAGGAACTTTCTTTCTTGTTTTTGTTATCGGCCTGTCGGGCAATCCAATAGCCATAGGTTGCATATTAATGGTAATGGTTTATATGGGCGGCCATATTTCAGGGGCACATTACAACCCTGCCGTTACGCTTGCGGTACTTATTCGCGGAAAAATTAAAGGAGGTGAAGCTGTTGGATATATGGTGGTGCAGATTTTGGCTGCCTGTGTTGCTGCCATTATGTATTATTTAATATATGGCCACACCTTTGCACCCGCACCGGCTATGCATATAAATATTCTTAAGGCTTTATTTATAGAGGGTGTGTTTACGTTTGCCCTGGCAAGTGTAGTATTAAATGTAGCTGCTTCTAAAAAAACAGCAGGTAACTCCTTTTACGGACTTGCAATTGGCTTTACTGTTTTAGCAGCAGCTTTGGCAGGTGGCTCTATTTCCGGAGGTGCTTATAACCCAGCAGTGGGCACAGGGCCAATATTAATAGATACCCTTATGGGGCATGGCTCTATGAAATACTTATGGATATACCTGGTTGGCCCTTTTGCCGGAGGCGCAATAGCAGCCTTCGTTTTTAAGTTCCTTAACCCTGATGACCTATAGGCTCAATAATGAATGCCGAATAAGGAATATTGAATTTCGAATTAAAATGACAAATTCCCGAAAACTTTAGTATTCGACATTCGTTATTTAATATTCAGGATTTATATACCTACCAGCCCAATATATAGGAGAACATCAGTGGTGCTACTATTGTAGCATCCGATTCAATGATAAACCTTGGCGTTTTGTCGCTTAGCTTACCCCATGTAATCTTTTCATTGGGCACAGCACCCGAGTATGAACCATAGCTGGTAGTAGAATCTGATATCTGGCAAAAATAAGCCCAGAAAGGAATATCATGTTGTTCTAAATCCTGGTAAAGCATAGGCACCACGCATATAGGGAAATCGCCTGCAATACCGCCACCAATTTGGTAAAAGCCTACGCCTTTGCCTTTCGAATTCATGCGGTACCAGTTAGCCAGCCACATCATATATTCTATGCCACTCTTTACAATACTTGGCTTTAATTCTTCTTTAATGCAATATGATGCAAAGATGTTGCCCATGGTAGAATCTTCCCACCCCGGAACAATAATTGGAATATTTTTTTCTGCCGCGGCCATCATCCAGCTGTTTTTTACATCTATCTGGTAGTGCTTTTTCATTACACCTGATAAAAGCAACTGATACATATATTCATGCGGAAAGTAACGTTTGCCTGTATCCTGTGCTTTTTTCCAAATTTTATGTATGTGCGATTGTATCCTGCGGAAGGCTTCTTCTTCGGGTATACAGGTATCGGTTACGCGATTATAGCCATGCTCGAGCAAATCCCATTCTTCTTTTGGTGATAATTGGCGGTAATGCGGTACCCTTTTATAATGGTCATGTGCCACCAGGTTCATAATATCTTCTTCCAGGTTAGCACCAGTGCAGGAAATTATCTGCACTTTATCCTTACGTATCATTTCAGCAAGCGATATCCCAAGTTCGGCAGTACTCATAGCGCCTGCAAGGGTAATCATCATTTTGCCTTTCTTATCTAAATGCTGCACATAAGCTTTAGAGGCATCTACCAGGGTGGCAGAATTAAAGTGCAGGTAGTGTTTTTCGATAAACGTTGAAATGGGGCCTTTTTTCATAATATTGAGATTAAAGCACAAAAATAAAATCTATTCGGTACAACAAACGTTAATACTTCATTATATCTTCATAGAATAATTATATTTTTGCTAATACAAACTCAATACCAAACTCTTTAAATACCAACGCAATGAAAAAATTAAGTGTAATTCTCGCTTCCCTGGTGCTCTTTGCAGGAGTATCATTTGCTCAAACCGCTCAAAAGGCTACTACTCCAACCAAAGCAACCCCAGCTAAAGGAACAACAACTACTACCGGTACATCAACAGCAGTAAAAAAGGTTCCCCCGGCAAACAAACCTGTACCAGCTGTAAGAACAGCACCTACCACCCCTACTCCATTACCAGTAAAACAGTAATCGGTTAAAGGATATATTATTTAAAGGCTGTTCGCTTGGCGGACGGCCTTTATTTTTTGTTATTTACCGTATCTACTTTCGCCTATTAGTTGTACTTTTGCAGGCCATTTCAAGAAAAAGATGATATCTGTAAATAGTGTAACCGTAAGTTTTGGAGGATTTTCCCTGTTCGAGAATGTTAGCTACCTTATAAATACAAGGGACAGGATAGGCCTTGCCGGGAAGAATGGTTCGGGCAAAAGTACTATGCTCAAGCTCATTGCCGGACTACAAAGCACCAGCGCAGGCAGCATTAGCAAACCTAACGGCATTAAAATAGCATATCTGCCGCAGGATATGGTACACCAGCATGGCAAAACAGTTTTTGAAGAAACCCGCACGGCTTTTATAGAAATTCAGCAACTGGAAGCAAGATTGGCAGAAATAAATCACCAGCTTGAAACCCGCACCGATTACGAGAGTGATTCGTATGCTGCGCTTATTACAGAAATAACTGATATTTCTCACCGCCTGGATATTATTGGGTCGGCCAATATGGAGGAGGAAATAGAGAAGAAATTAAAAGGCCTCGGGTTCGACCGTAAAGACTTTGACAGACCTTCATCAGAATTAAGCGGTGGGTGGCGCATGCGGATAGAGCTTGCAAAATTACTGCTACAAAAACCGGATGTATTACTACTCGATGAACCAACCAACCACCTTGATATTGAATCTATGCAATGGCTCGAGGAATTTATGGAAACCTTCGCCGGTGCTGTTGTGCTTATATCCCACGACAAAAAATTCCTGGATAATGTTACTAATCGTACTATTGAAATATCCAACAAAAAAATATACGACTATAAAACCAATTACAGCCACTATCTTATTTTAAGACAGGAAAGGCGCGAACAACAGGAAGCTGCCGCGAAGAACCAACAAAAGATCATCAACAAAACCCAGGTACTTATAGATAAGAATCGCGCCAAAGCAAGTAAAGCCGCTTTCGCACAGTCTTTGATTAAGAAACTGGAAAAGATGGACATTGTAGAGGTAGATGAAGCGGATACATCTTCTATACATTTTAAATTTCCACCACCGGCACACTCGGGTAAGATTGTACTAACGGTAGAACACGCCAGTAAGGATTATCCTCAAAAACATATATTTTCGGAAGGCAATTTTATCATAGAAAAAGGTGACCGCGTTGCTTTTGTAGGCAGAAACGGTGAAGGCAAAACAACCATGATGAAAATGATTGCCGGGCAAACCGATTTTAAAGGTACCGTGCAATTAGGCCATAGTGTGCTTATGGGTTATTTTGAACAGGACCAGGCTGAAAAGCTTAATCCTGAAAAAACAGTATTTGATACCATTGATGAACTAGCAGTTGGAGAAATAAGGGCCCGTATACGTAACCTGTTGGGCGCATTTTTATTTGGAGGTGACGACATAGATAAAAAAGTAAAAGTACTTAGTGGTGGGGAACGTGGACGGCTTGCATTGTGTAAACTGTTGTTACAACCTTATAACTTGTTAATGCTCGATGAGCCAACCAACCACCTTGATATCCGTTCAAAAGATATTTTAAAACGTGCTTTGCTTGATTATGAAGGCACTTTGTTAATCGTTTCTCACGACCGTGATTTTTTGGATGGCCTTGTTACTAAAATGTATGAGTTCCGCGAAGGGCATGTAAAAGAGCACCTGTGCGATATTAACGAGTTTATGCGCAAACGTAAACTTGAACGTTTAAATGAATTAAAAACCAACGTTAAGGAGAAACAAGAAGCTAAGGCAGCCAAGCCAGTTGCTGAAAAACAAGAAGTACAAGAGGACAACAGCAAAAAAATAAAACAACTTCAAAACAAGGTTAAGAAAGTTGAGGAAGACATTGAAGGGTTGGAAACAAAAAAAGCCGAATCGGATAAAATCATAAATGCACCCGGTTTTTACGAATCTAAAGATACCACTGCCTTTTTTAATGAATACAATCAGTTAAAGAGTAAGCTGGAAGCCAAGTTTAAAGAATGGGAAGAACTATCGGCGGAACTTAATTCGCTTTAGTTTATCTTTGGTAAGAACAAAAAAACCTGCCAACTTGAAAAGGTTTTATTGCCTGTTATTTTTTCTTTTGCCCATATGCCAAACGTATGCACAAGCATGGGCCTCTGTAGGCAACCAGCTTAATGGTTTTGTGTATACACTTTGTGCTTACAAGGGCGATATGTATGCCGGCGGAAGCTTTACCCAGGCAGATGGAAACACCACAACTTTTATCGCCAAATGGAACGGCAGGCACTGGTCGCCCGTTGGTGGTGGAATGAACGGCACCGTAAGGGTACTGCAAGTCTATAACGGAGAACTTTATGCAGGTGGCGAATTTACTACTGCGGGTTACGAAGCCGCATCATACATAGCAAAGTGGGACGGTAAAAACTGGCATTCAGTAGGTGGAGGAACAGATGCGGGCATTTTGAGTATGTGCGTATTTAATTCTGAACTTTATGTGGGCGGAACTTTAAAAACTGCAGGTGATATTGAAACAGGGCACCTTGCTAAATGGAACGGAAAAACATGGCAAGGCGTTGGTAAGGTAATGCAGGCAGACATTGAGGCATTGGCAGTATATGATTCTGCTTTGTATGTGGGGGCAGGATTTGATAAAACGGATGCCATACCCAAACATAAAATAGAAAAATTCGATGGCAAAGTGTGGAGCAATGTTGGCAATATTTTAGCCGCTGCCAATACCTTTACAGTTTATAATAAACAGCTATACGCAGGCGGTAAATTTAATTTAGAGGAAGAAGATATGAAACCTGTTTACGTGTGCAGGTGGGATGGCAAAAACTGGCTGCCCCTTGGGTTTGGGACCAATGATCTTGTACTAGCCATGCAGGCGCATAATGGCTTTTTATATACAGGCGGAACATTTACAAAAGCCGGGAATTCAGATGCACAATATGTGGCATCGTGGGATGGAACACGTTGGAACTATACAGGCAATAGCATAAACAATTTTGTACTTACACTTTGCGAATATAAAGGCGAACTGTATGCCGGGGGCAGCTTTACAGGCGTGGGAAATACAGCCAACTATGTTGCTCGCTGGATAGAAAAAAAGAAGAAAAAATCAAAATAAAGAAAGAGCGAAAAACTAATTCCCGCTCTCCTTCTCCGTTCTACACTCTATTTTTTTGTACTATCTGCCGGCACAAAATCCATTGAAATGGAATTTACACAGTAGCGGGTATCTTTAGATGTAAAGTGCTCTCCTGTAAACACGTGACCCAAGTGAGCGCCGCAATGAGTACATGTAATTTCAGTTCTCATTCCATCGGCATCAGGCGTTTGCTTTACCGCACCTGGTATTGCATCATCAAAACTTGGCCAGCCACACTCCGATGGGAACTTATCCTTAGAAGTAAATAAAGGGGTTTGACAACGTTTACACACATATACTCCCTTATCAGTTGTATTCACATATTTTCCTGTAAAAGGGGCTTCGGTACCTTTATAAACAATAACCCTTTCTTCGTCGGCTGTTAATTTTTTGTACTGCATATTGCTTTGATTATTTGGTTTAGTATTCGTTGTGCTTTCGGGCTGTTGCTGTGAGCATGCCTGCAAGTAAAAGCTTGCAAAAATTGCCAGTACTGCTAAGTGTTTCATAGTATTTACATTTATTTAAATCTATTTACGATACGCATGCCCGGACAGATTTAAAAGAATCTTAATTTTTGTTAAAAATCAGATATACTCAAAGATAGCCAAATCCTTGCATTTTGGTAAATTTGTTCGATGAAACCAAACAAGATATATAAAGGGACTTCTTTAGCTATTGCTTCTATAGCTTCCTTGCTCCTTAACAGTTGCAGCCATAATCCCCTCAAAATAGATGTTTCGGGTGTACAAGTCCCTCCCGTAAAAATCGACAGGTTGGAAAAAGATATGTTCACCATACCTCCTGATAGTGTCAGTCAGTATACACCAATTATGATGAAAAAGTATGGCAGGTTCTATAGCAATCTAGTTATCTCTTTTTTAAACGATGGTGGAATTGTAGATTCTACCTACGCCCAAAGCCTGAAAAGGTTTATAAAGGACAGAGACATGCGCGGTGCATACGACAGTTGCGAAAAGGTATATCCAGACATGGGCTTTTTGGAAACCGGACTTACAGATGCCTTTAAACACTTTAAATACTACTTCCCCGATTCTTCTTTACCAAGAGTAGTTACAGTGATGACAGGATTCAATTACTCATTGATATATTACGATAAAACCCTGGCTATTTCGTTAGAGAGGTATCTTGGAGCCCAAAGCTCGTTTTATACTATGCTACAATATCCACGCTACAAATCAATACGGATGCGTAAAGACAACTTGTTGTGTGATGCTATTTACGGCTGGCTTGAAAGCACTTGCAAACCAAACGAAGACAAGAACGATATGCTTGCTGTAATAGTGCATGAGGGCAAAATAATGTACCTGGAAGATGCCCTGCTGCCTGATGTGAATGATACTCTTAAAATGGGATATTCTGCCAAGCAAATAACCTGGTGTAAGGATAACGAGTTTAACATGTGGGCTTACATTATCCAACAAAAAATTCTGTACACCACCGACCAAACTGAAATTACCAAATACACAAACGACGGCCCTTTTACTCCCGGGTTTAACAAAGAATTTTCGCCCGCACGCACAGGCAGTTGGCTGGGCTGGCAATTAGTAAAAAGCTACATGAAAAATAATCCTTCGATTACAATACCCCAATTGATGGCAGAAAAAAATGCTGACCTCATTCTACAACGTTCGGGGTATAAGCCATCTAAATAACACACCTATGGATTTTTTACCGGAAGAACTGGAAAAGTATGTAGAACTTCATACTTCCGAAGAACCAGAAATATTAAAAAAGCTTAGCCGAGAAACTTATGCTAAGGTATTAATGCCACGAATGCTTTCGGGGCATATACAGGGGCGCTTTCTTAAAATGATATGTGGCATGATACAACCAAAGCAAGTATTGGAAGTGGGCACCTTTACAGGTTATTCCAGCATCTGCCTGTCTGAAAGCCTTGCGCCAGGAGGACTAATTCACACCATAGATATTAACGAAGAGCTTTCGGAAATGGTAAACCGTTATATAAATGAAGCGGGTGCAGAAAAAAAGATAAAAACATACATTGGCAGTGCATTAAATATTATCCCAACCATAAAAGAAACCTTTGACCTGGTTTTTATAGATGCAGATAAAAAGAATTATAAAAATTATTTTAACCTGGTGATTGATAGGGTGCGAATGGGGGGCTATATAATGGCTGACAATGCTTTATGGAGTGGTAAAGTACTTGAGGAACAAAATAAAACGGATGAGGAAACATTAGGCATTATAGAATATAACAATATGGTAATGAAAGATAAACGTGTAGACAGTATATTGGTGCCCATAAGAGATGGTATAATGATTTCGAAAAAAATTGCATAACTTTGATAATATGAAAAAGGTGGGGATACTTTTTATGTTGATTTTTTCAATGAGTGTGAGTCATGCTCAACTTCAACCTACCGATAGTGATGCCCTTTTAAAGGTATCTGTTATTGATGAACATAACGTTCCTATGACAAGTGAACATGTATCCTTTGTTTCAGAAAAAACAAAAAAGAATTTTGGGGGAGTTACCGATGCTAACGGTAAGTTTGATATTCTCATTCCTAAAAATTGCGTGTACGATGTAAAATACAGGCAATTTACTGCAGACGCATTATACGGCAAAAAGCTTAACGTACCGGGTGGAGATGACCTGATTACATTTAACTACACCATTCGTGTTCAATTACCAAAAACGTTTACACTTAAAAATGTATTCTTTGATACCGGCAAAGCCACACTCAGGGCAGAATCGAATAAAGAATTGGATGATTTAGTAGACTTTATGAGTCACCAAAAAGGAATTGTAATTGAGGTTGGGGGATATACCGACAATGTAGGCGCCGATGCCGATAACTTAAAGTTATCACAAGCAAGAGCGGAAGCTGTAAGAAATTACCTTATAAAGAAAGGTATTGGGCAAGACAGAATACAGGCTAAGGGTTATGGTTCGGCTGACCCTGTTGCACCTAACGATACATCCGAGGGCAAACAGCAAAACCGCCGCACCGAGGTTCACATCCTCAAATCATAATCTTAACGGTCCGCAAATTTATATCCTACTCCGCGTATAGAATGAAAGTATTGCGGGTTTTTAGGATCCGCTTCAAAGTATTTGCGAAAGGCTACAATATAGTTATCTACGGTTCTGGATGAGGCATTGCTTTCATATCCCCACACCTTTTCCAATATCTCTTCGCGGGGCACCACTTCATTTTTTTTATCGGTAAGAAGTCGCAATAAATCTATTTCCTTTTTTGTTATCTCAGTCTTATCGCCGCCTTTTGTGGTTATTTCGTATGTACGGAAATTAATGGTGTTCTCTCCAAACGAAAACGTATCGGTTTCATTATTTGCTTGCGAAGGAGAAGAACGTTTCAATAATCCTTTAACCCTCAGTAATAATTCTTCCAGGTGAAAAGGTTTTACTAAATAATCATCCGCTCCCATTTTTAATCCCGATATTCTATCCTCCGCAGCACCGCGTGCAGTAAGGAAAAGAACCGGAGTCCTTTTATCCACCTTACGTATGTTTTTGCACAATTCGAAACCATCCATGCCGGGCAGCATTACATCCAAAATAATAAGTGAATAGTAGGAACTTTTGAATTTTTGCCATGCCTGCATCCCATCCTCAAAGGCCTCTACTCTATAGCCTTCCATCTCAAGGTTAAGCCGTATAACCGAAAGCAGGTTCTTTTCGTCTTCTACTAAAAATATCTTGTTCTCCATAATTAATGAGGAGGTTTTTATTTCCTCAAACGCGGATCCATTGCATCTGTAAGTCCTTCGCCCAACAAATTATAAACCGTAACGGTAACAAATATAGCCAGCCCGGGGAATATAGCCAACCACCATGCAGTTGGCTTTGAACGGGCAGCTGATAAAAGCGCACCCCATGTTAAGGTTTCTGCGGGAACGCCTATACCTAAAAAGGATAGAGTTGCCTCTGTTAGTATAGCGCTTGCTATACCAAAAGCAATGGCAATAAGCACTGGCGAAAGTGCATTAGGTATAGCATGTCGGAAAATGGTGCGCCACTCGGAATATCCTAAAGCATGCGCGGCTTCTATGTATTCGAGGTTACGTATTCTTAATAATTCAGCGCGGATAAAACGGGCTATACCCGTCCACGATGTGGCGCCAATTACAAGCATTACAAGCATAAGCGATGGCTTGCCTATTGCCACAATAGCTATAATAAGGAAAAGCGTAGGAATAGAAATCATTACTTCAATAGCACGGGAAACAATGATATCAATAGGAATTTTTACCTTTTTGGATAAACCGGGTATTTTTTGAAATGGTTTGGATATGCGTGTGCCAACCCATAGTATGGCAACAAATATTGCCAGGCTTATTGCTAATTGTATAAATAAATTAAAGAAAGAAGTTGCAAGTGCATCGGCAAGTATGTAAGAACGTGCACCAAAGGCATAGAACATTCCCAGTATCAAGAAAATAATGTTGAATATTAATCCTGCCCTGCTTATTTTAAGCCGTTCATCTCCAAAATATCCTGCCAAAGCCCCAATAAAAAGGCCGATAAGAGTAGCAATACTCATTGATACAATACCAACCAATAATGCAATGCGTGTGCCGTGTATCATAGCCGAGAATATATCGTGACCCAATTCATCGGTGCCCAGCCAATGTCTCCACCGGGTAGATTTAACCTGCTGCTTATCAAACGGGCCAACCGAGTGCACATTACTCTCGTCTATATTTTCGGGCAAATAGGGTATTGGTGGAAATATTGCCCAATCGTATTCCAGCTTTTTCCAATCTACATTTTGCAAATCTGCCGGCCATTGAACAATGCCTGCACCTACAGCATAAGAACGTAATACCGGGAAATACGTTTTATGATGATAGCTACACATTAACGGTTTTTCGTTAGCTAAAAAATCGGCTAACACAGCAAAGAAAATAAGTGTATAAACGAATCTTAGTGAGTAGACCGCAATTTTATTTTTGCGGAATTGCTTCCATACCATTTGCCAATAGCTTTGAGAATGCTCACTGCCTGCAATTTTTTGCAAAGCATCATCCGCACGTTTGCCGGGAAATAAAAAATATAGAAACGATTTTTTCATTTATCAGGCAGTAATTTTAGAAAAAGAAATACGTGGGTCCACAGCTGCATATAGAATGTCAGCAATCAATGTTCCGGCCAGTGTAAGTATTGCGGCAAACATAGTGACTGTAAACACAACCGGATAATCATTAGCCAGCAAAGCATTGTAACTTATTTGCCCCATACCGGGTATAGAAAATATGGTTTCTATAACAACCGAACCCGAAATAACCAGTGGAAAAACATTGGCGAAAAGCGTAATAATAGGCAACAAGGAATTACGCAAGGCATGCTTCCAGATAATAACCCTTTCGGAAAGGCCTTTAGCTTTAGCAGTGCGTATATAATCCTGCCCAATAACTGCAAGCATACCACCTCTCATCTGGCGGGATATAAAGGCGAGTGAGGTATACGTCCAGCAGAATAGTGGCAAAATAAGGCGGTATAAATTTTCCGATATTTTATACATAAATGGCGCATCGGATGGAATTGGTGCAGCCCCCGGCGCCGGAAACCATGATAACCAATCGCCGCCACATAAAAATATAATCAGTATTGTAGCTATCCAAAAATTGGGTAAGGAATAAAGCATAAATAAACCTGTAGTAGTAGCCTTTTCGCGGCGGCTACCTTTTTTTATAGCAGAGCCCACGCCCAACGGAATAGCAAGTAAATAAGCCAATAATATAGAAGCCAGGCTTATGCCCATCGTCCACTTGGTGGCACTCCATACCACTTCGCTCACAGGCCTCATATCCTGGTACGACAATCCAAAGTCTCCGCGTAAAAAATTAACCAACCAGTGGTGGTACTGGTTATGAAACCCATACCAGTGCATTACAGGAATATATTTTTGATAAGAGGCACCGTTGGTAACAATATTAGTCCATCCGTTACGTAAGGCTTGCAGGTTAGCAGATAAAGGCTGTAAAGAAGGAGCACTGTTTAGTGAGAATTCTATTTTTTGTAAAACATTTTCTACCTGGTTAGCCTGGTATATATACTTAAGGGAGTTTACATAATTTCTTGTTTGTGTTATAGCCTCGGCAGAAGGACCTGTTGTGGGCAGTACTGCCAACGATGCAGCAAACTCTTTTATAACACCAAAATAGTGGGCCACATTAGGCCAATTACCATAGACATACGAAATATGTTCAAAGTTGGAACGAACATCAGCTTTAGGAATGCGGTACAATGTATCGCTTACTGTTGCATTGGTAAAACTGAAATAAAACATGGGCAGATCGAGCCCTAACTTATGGCGCATAGTTATGTATGCCGTTTCATCTATTAAAGATTTGGTAGACTGTCCTCCTTCCCCGCCCGATTTTTTATTGAGCAGTGTATCCACAGGATCGCCGGGGGCGTTAATGCTTATAATGAATGTAATTAGGGATATAGCAATAAGGGTAGGGAAAAAAATAAAAACCCTTTTTACAATATACTTCAGCATACTGAAATGTTGCTATTAATTCGCACTCGCTTTAAAACCCGCCTCCCAATAAAAAGGGTAAATGCTCGAAGGATTTGCATCCGAAAATCTTTTATTTATGGCAATCAAAGCTTCGGGTGCGTATAGAAATATGTAAGCGCATTGGTCGTGTGTAATTTGCTGAAATCTTTTTTCCATACCTGTTCTTTTCACCTCATCCAACTCACTACGTATTGAATCTATCAGAGCATCTGAAGCTGCATTGCCAAAGTTTACCCAGTTCGAGCCTCCGTTAAGTGCCGAGGTAGTATAAAATATCTGTTTAAAATCCTGGGGCCCGGGCTGAATTATCCAAGAACCATAATACATTTCAAATGCATGCTTGGCCACGTTGCTTAAATACACGTTCCAATCCTGTTGTACTACATTTACTGTTATACCTACTTTGCGCGCCGCCTCCTGGAATATAAGCGCAACTTTTTTACGCATATCATTACCCGAATTTATAAGGAAGTCAATTGTAAAATCTGTTTTTTTGCCATCTATCATTTTATCCAGTATCCCATCTCCATCGCTATCTTTCCATCCGGCATCCGCAAGTAAGCCTTTCGCAATATCAACATCATATTCATAAGGTTTTATATCATGATTGTATGCCGTGGAATCTATCGGGGAGATAGGGCCAATCACGGGCTGAGCATTGCCATAATATACATCCTTAATAAGCCTTTGAACATCTACCAGATGAGCAAGAGCCTGGCGTGTTTTTACATCGGCAAATTTGGGATCACCCATATTAATACCCATGTATGCATAGGCCAGCATAAGAGGCTTATAGGAATTAAAATTTGTGGTGAATTTTTCGGATTTAGATAAATCGACAAAATCCTGGGGTTTGATAGAATTCATTATATCCAGGTTACCTGCTTTTAACGAAACAAGGGCCGAAGTCATGTCGTTAACCGTTTGATAAATAAGTTTGGATGCATTGGCATCAAAAAAGCAATTAGCCCCCGTTAATGAATTACCCCACCACTCCTTTTTCTTTTCTAACACAACCCTTTGACCCGTTGCCCAGCTAACAAACTTGTATGCTCCGCTACCGGAAATAGAATGTGGGTCACGCTGAAATTTTTCAGAGTTAAACTCTTTTGCAAATGCAATTATTTTAGGATCCTGAGCAAGATTCTTATTTTCATGCATTTGTTGCAGAGTAAATCCTTCCATGTATTTATTAGGGTCGTAAGCATACTCGGGCAAAATGAAAGTGTTTGTACCCGTAGCTATAACACCCAATACATACTTATTATCGCATACTATTGTAAACTTTCTTGGATTTTCAGGATATAATTTAAGGTACTTTATATTATTTACTATATCGTAATACGACCTGAGAGGCTCATCGTTAACCGCAGGGTTTTTAATAACCTTTAAAGTAAAGTCCACATCCTTAGAAGTAATGGGAGTCCCGTTATCCCACTTTGCTTCCTTCCTTATTTCATACGTAATAAGCATGTGTCCGGCAGAATCTATTTCTACTTTAGGAAGACTATCGGCCAGTACAGGCACTAATTTTAAGGTATGGAAATCAAAATTTAAAAGCGGCTGAAAAATATTATTGTCAATATCCTGCGCCTCAGCATCGGTTTGATTTATCGGATTCAACATCTGAGGGTCTGATAAATCCCATATTACCACTTCGTCAGGGTGGCCCTTATACGATGAACACGAATTAAAAAAAAGGCTTGAAGATGCCAGGGCTAAAACTGTATAAATACATTTCCTCATGGGCTTTTTTTAAGAAGCGCAAATGTACATAAATGCTGAATACCGACAAGGGGCTTAGCTTACAATTTTAAGCTTAGCGAATCTTAACAAAAGTTGTTTCTTTTCACCACTTTCGAAGATAACTACAGCCTTGCTATTAGGAAAACTACCTTCCATATTTACTACCTCGCCTCTGCCAAATCGTTCATGTTCAACAAACATGCCCACACGTAGGGCATTGAGGTGAGCATTATCTATCGGGGTGCCTCCGGAAGCTTTATTAATACTCACCAGCTTTTTATTGGTTAAAGGAGACCTGAGCACGGGCGGTGTTCCATTCGTTTTTTGAGTATCAAGTGAACGTGGTATACGCGAAATTTCCTGCCTGTACTGCGGCCTTACAGGTTCATCTAAAACGGCTGCATTTTCTATAAACTCGGATGGTATTTCTTCCAAAAAGCGGCTGGGTTCGCAGCTAAGAGAAGACCCATAACGGTAGCGGCTAATTGAGTATGATAGATTGGCTCTTTTTTTTGCGCGAGTAAGTGCTACATAAAATAATCTTCTTTCTTCCTCTAAATCTTCCCGCGACATGATGGACATTTGGGACGGAAAAAGATTTTCTTCTAACCCTGCTATATATACGTAACTAAATTCTAATCCCTTAGCTGCATGTATCGTCATCAGCAGTACTTTGTTCCTGTCCTCTTCGTCCTCATCTTTTCTATCTTCACTGGTAAGCAGGGCAATGTCTTCCATAAAAAGGTTTAAGCTAAGCATGGGGCCATCAGGTTCAGCTTTTTCAGAAAAATCGCGTAAGCCATTAAGCAACTCCTGCACGTTTTCCATCCTGCTTACACCTTCAGGTGTTTTATCCTGGTACAGTTCTTTCATAATGCCACTGGCAGATGCTATATAATCGCCTAATTGGTAAGCATTATGCGTGGTTAGCATAGCCGAAAAACTTTTTATAAGTGTGGTGAATTCAAGCATCCTTTCACGGGTACGTTGTTGTATGCCCAAATCAAATTCCACAATATTTTCCATGGCTGTCCATACACTCACATCATTATCGCCCGCGGCTACAATTATTTTATCAAACGATGTATCGCCAATCTCTCTTTTAGGATAATTAATAACCCTACGCAAAGCCTCTTCGTCATGTGGATTTATAGCCAGCCTGAAATAAGCCAATAGGTCTTTTATTTCCTTACGTTGATAGAAAGATATACCACCATAAATACGATATGGTATATTTAGTTTACGCAAAGCTTCTTCTAAAGGGCGCGACTGGGCATTGGTACGATACAATATTGCAAACTCACGATTAGCAGCGTGATCGGCAATGCGGCTATCGAATATAGATTGTGCAATTAATCTACCCTCTTCCGAATCGCTGTAGGCGCGCATTACATTTATTCTTTCACCCTGCTCGTTCGATGTCCATACTGTTTTTTCAAGCTGGTCGCGGTTTTTAGATATTACATTATTGGCAGCCTTTACAATAGTTTGGGTAGAACGGTAATTCTGCTCCAATTTAAAAATCTGGGTATCTGGGTAGTGCTTTTGAAAGTTAAGTATGTTTTGAATGTTAGCTCCACGGAATGCATATATACTTTGTGCATCATCGCCCACCACACAAATATTTTGATGACGTGCTGCCAACTGGCGCAATATCATATACTGAGAAAAGTTAGTATCCTGGTACTCATCTACCATTATATACCTAAACATATCCTGGTATTTTAATAACAAGTCGGGGTGATCACGCAACAATATATTGGTATGAAAAAGCAGGTCATCAAAATCCATTGCACCAGCTTTAAATAGCCTTTTAGTATACGTTTCGTATATCTGTCCAAAATGCTCGCGGCGGGCGCCTTTATCTTCGTTGATATATTGCAGGTCCTTATTATAATCCTTCGCAGAAATCAACATCGTCTTCATACTGGATATGCGCCCGAGTAACGATGAAGTTTTATACGCTGTGTCATTCAATCCCATCTCTTTAACAATACTTTTTAGCAAACTCTTAGAGTCGTCGGTATCATATATGGTAAAGTTAGGCGGGTATCCCAGCCTATGAGATTCTCTGCGTAGAAGCCTTGCAAATATTGAGTGGAAGGTACCCATCCACAGGTTATGCGCTTCTTTACCTATAAGGTCGGCAATGCGTTCCTTCATTTCCCTGGCTGCCTTGTTAGTAAAGGTGAGCGATAATACATTAAACGGATCTACACCTTTGCTAAGCAGGTATGTAACACGATACGTAAGCACGCGGGTTTTACCCGAGCCAGCACCAGCAATAATCATTACCGGGCCTTCGGTACATTCTACGGCGGCTCTTTGTTCTTTGTTAAGGTGTGCTAAAATATCATGTTCCATCGGCCTAATTCAAAAGGGACCCAAAATTAGTACTATTGTTTCAGGCGCAGTAGTGTGTTAATAACTCTTCACTTTCTTTTTTAGGATTGTGAATGATTATGGGTGCTTGTAAATACTTTTGCATCGCTACACGCCCACCATGAAAAAATACCTGCCTGTACTTGTTCTTGTTTTTATAGGTTCATGCAACTGCTTTCATCACTATAAATCGCCCTACAAAGACTTTTCTACCCGCGATGGAATAACTTATTTTAAGTATTGCGATATGGGTACCGCCCCAAGGCGTTTAAAAAAGGCCGATGTGGCTGAAATTATGGTTAGTTACAGTAAAATGAACGATTCAGTATTTTGGGCATCGCACGATAAAGGATACCCGTACTCAATATTTGTTCCCCACGAAAAACTAATCAATGGTTGCACTTATGAAAAAGAGCTTCTGCATTCTAACGAAGGAGATAGCATTATATATATAGTACCAGCCGATTCTGTTTTTAAAGATGTATTACACCTGCCACTTCCCTACTTTTTGCACCATGGCGATATGATGAAGGTACATGTGAAAATTGCGGCAATAATGGATTCGGTTAGGTATACAGCACGCATTAAACAGGTGAAGATATATAAAAAGGATATGGATATACAGGAACAGCTTAGCCTGTTACGCTACGCCACGGCCAATGGTATTACAGATAGTATGAAACACGACAATGTATATATAGTTCCTGAAATTCAAGGCAATGGCCCGGTTGTTAAAAAAGGTGAATTGATAAGCCTGGCCTATAGTGGGGCCTTTTTAAATGGAAAAGTCTTCGATTCTGTATCTGCCAATGCCCCTATGCAATTTAGGCTTGGCGATACTGCTCAAACGATAGAAGGGCTTGAAATAGCCTTAAAAATGATGCGGGTGGGCGAGAAAGCAAAAATTATTATACCTTCGCAACTCGCTTTTGGAAATAATGGGTCTTCCACAGGCATTGTTCCTCCTTACACCACTGTAGTATACGAGGTAACATTATTAAAAGTAAAGGCCCTGTAACTAATTTTAAAATTCGGCTCATGAATTCTACATTAATCAGGTTAAGCATTTTTTCAGTTGCTATTGCTTCATTAATCACAGCTTGCAAAAATTCCGGCAGCGTTGAAACCGACAAAGATACCGGCATTCAATACCAGTTTTTTAACCACGACGAAAAAGGCACTAAAGCTGCCATAGGAGATTATGCAACCCTTAAAATGACTTATCATGCAGTCACACCTTCGGGAGCCGATACAGAGGTTTTTAATACTATGAAAAACAGGAGGCCCGGTGATACTTCGGGTGGAACCATTACAATTCCTCTTACTAAAACATTTAACGGTTGCCTGGAACAAGCTGTTACCTTAATGGCTGCGGGAGACAGTGCAATGTTCAAAATAAATATTGATTCTTTGTTTTTGAAAACCTTCCATCAAAAGCAACTTCCTAAGTTTATTAAATCGGGTACTATGGCTACTTTTAATGTAAAACTTGTACGCATCCAAACCCAACAGCAAATGCAGCAGCAGCAGCAAGCTGCTATGGCAAAACGCCAGGCTGAAATGGAACAACGCAAAGGACTGGAAGCCCCTGCAATTGCTAAATGGCTTAGCGACAATCATTATGATAAAGTAAAACCTACGGCAGATAGCCTTTTTGTTCTTGAGCGTTCGGGTAAAATGGGTAAAGCAATTAAAGAAGGAGATTCTGTAAAAGCTTTATACACTGGCACCACACTTAGCGGTGTTGTTTTCGATGCATCTTCTAAACATGGCAATCAACCTTTCAGCGTTTTGTATACTGGTAAGGACATGCACATTATTAAAGGATGGTCAGAAATATTAGGCACTATGCACGAAGGCGAAAAAGTTAAAATGTTACTGCCTTCATCACTCGCTTACGGCGCGCAACAAGCAAGTGCCGACATTTTGCCTTACAGTCCGCTGGTATTCGAGTTGGAAATTGTAAAGGTAACCGCCAACAAGCCTATGCCAGCTGCAAAACCTGCAACCAAGTAAGGTAATAAGATAAACGAAAATGAAAAGTTTCATCTCTTTAAGTCTGGCCCTCTCTGCATCGGCAATGTGCTTTGCATATACCGGCGGAGGAAAAGTGGAAAAGAAATTTACAACCGACCCTAAAACCGGTGTACGTTATCATTTCTTCAAGCACAATAAAACAGGAGCTACACCAAAAGAAGATGATATAGCCCAGGTGGTTTTAATGTATCATAACGACAAGGATTCTTTGATATACGATTCGCGCACTGCAAAGAACAGAAGACATGACGATACAGTTGGAGAAGTAATGATTCCGCTTAAAACAACCTTTCATGGATGCCTTGAACAAGGTATAGAAATGATGGCTGTGGGCGATAGCGCAGAGTTTAAAGTAAACACAGATTCATTATTTTTTAAAACTTTTCATGCCAAAGCATTGCCACCTTACGCACATAGCGGCACCGATCTTGATTTTTTAATACGCCTTGTTAGTTTTAAAACACAGGAGCAAATGAAGGCAGAACAGCAAGCACAAATGGAAAAACAACAAAAAGAACTGGAAAAGCGCAAAACCGAAGAACCGCAAGCTATTGCTAAATATTTAAGCGATAATCATTTGGATATAAAGCCAACTCCAGATAGTTTATACTATTTATCAAGGCAAGATGGCAAAGGAAAAAAGATAGAAACCGGTGACTCGGTTGCTGTAAAGTATACAGGCATGCTACTTAATGGCACAATATTCGATGCTACCGACAGGCATGGAAGGGGCAATGAATTATTTAAGTTCCAATTCAGTAATAATATGCCGCTTATTAAAGGATGGATTCTTGCCTTTGCAACCATGCACGAAGGAGATAAAGTAAGAATTCTTATTCCTTCGGCTTTGGGATATGGAGGCCGCCAGGCAAGTGCAGATATATTACCTTATTCACCCTTGATATTTGATATTGAGGTGGTGAAAGTTACCCCACAAAATTAATTTTTAATTTACTTTTAAGTATTACCCTTTTTTTGTAAAAAAAGAAGGGTAAGCTACTTATATCGCACCGCTCAACCACTTGCCCTTGCTTCCTTCCGGACCTGGGGGAGTAAAGCAGGAGCTGGTCGTATAAGGCTTACCCGCCGCAAATGTATCATATAATTGCTTTGCTATACTTAGCAATTACTATTTATAAAACCTATTCTATTTTATTTACCATACCATATAGGTAAGGGTTCCCTTTTATTACGCTTACGGACATATCATCTATGTAAAAATTTCTTTTGCTGCTGTTCCAAATAAACATTTTAACCTGCATATCAGGATTATCCATATTAATATCCGAAAGCTTTAAGGTTTCATAAACCTTTATCCATTTCCCTTTTTCTCCCTTTACAATAAAGTCATTCATGGAAGAGCCTGCCCAGTGTACTACTTTACCGTCACTTTCCAAAGATTCTACCATGCTTATATCATTGGCGTCACTTAGCAGGTACAATTCCGCCGAAAACACTATTATATCATTCTTATTTTTAATCATATCCTTAAGATTGAAACTGAATGTTGGGCCATACTCATGTAAAGAGTCCATCCTGTAAGCATGTTGCCCGGAAAAGTGAACAGAATCTACTAATTGAGAATTATTTACTGCAGTCCAGCCCTTTGCGGGCAATCCTTCAAAATCCTCTTTTGATTCAAATTCTACTGCAGAAGGATACTTATTCTTTTCAGAAGAAAATATATAAAAATTACCCTTAAAGAAATTATACTGCTTTACAAGGTAAGGATAATAGGTTAAAAAAATAGGCAGGTAGTCTACATCCGCCTCTGACAAACAGCCATAGGAAAGAAACTTGTTTTGATGACTCTCCAAATAATCTACCAAATCAGTCTTATCTTTTTTATTATCTAAGAACAAATATGTACTGTCGTAATTATAACGTTTTACATAATATTTTTCCATCCCTGTAGTGCTGCTATCACCTTCTATAAACCTTATTATATTGTCTTTGCCTATGGCTTTAGTAACAGAATCGTTAAGTGCACACACCATGCGGGCAGGAGACTTATAAAAAACATCATAGTACCTTCGTACATATATAAGAGTTAGAACGTTTACTGCACATATAAGGGCAATTATTCCGATTTTATAAAAGGATTTTACATCAGGCAAAAGCCCGAAAAAGAAAAAGAGCATAAAAGGAAAGCTGAATATAAGCCCGTTGTACTGTATAACCGGGCTTCTGTATATGGAATATAAAATGCCTAACGTGGCAGGCAGCACAAACCATAAAAAAGATATAAGCATATACTTGAAAGGAAATTTTCGTTTTACTATACTATAGGCTATTCCCCAGCAGCAAAGCGTCACAGCACAAACATAAACGTAGGGCGAAAAATGAAAAATATATTCCAGGTATCCCAGTAAAAACTTATTATCCGGCTTAACAAGCCACCCGGCCCCTTTAATCTTTAACAACTGGTAAAAGAAAACGTGCAAATGGGGTACATACAGCACTACTATCATTATGCCTGCCGTAATATATCTAAGTATGTATGTTCTACTTACATAAAACATACCTGTTAAGCCCACCACGCCAGCAAACATTAAACAGAAATAATGTGTATAAAGACAGCAAGCGCCGAACAATACATATAAAACCCAGTTAAGGTCATATCTCTTTTCAGGGTAAAATATTATCCGGCTCCAATGATATACCATAGCAGAAGCAAAAAACAAGCCTATTCCGTATGGCCTTATTTCCTGGCTATACATAATAGTGTACTCGAGCGTGGCTATATAGGCTGCACAAACTAAACCTACAGTAGAATTAAACCAATCTTTACCGATTTTAAAAACATAAAGCACCGTTAAAATGCCCATTACAATAAAGGGCAGCTTAACGTAAAACTCTGTTTCGCCTACAAGCTTTGTCCAGTAATATAAAAACACTTCTACTCCCACGGGATGCACATCTGTCAGCATATTACCCGCTACCAGATCGGAAAGGCTGTTGTAATGTGTGTGTAAAACAGACTCTACTTCATCGTAATCGTAAGGGATAGCGAATGGGTGATATAGCCTTAATACAGAGGCTACGGCCAGCAAACATAAAACAAGAATAGCATCTATTATCTTGTTCTTATCCATCCGATTATTGCATAAATTCCTTTAGCAAGGATGATTTAATTTTCTGCGCATATTTTAAAATGATACCTTGACTAAAAACAGCTTCCTGCTCTATTCTGCCTAATATTTTGCTTTGTGTAAATGCCTCAATTGCTTCTTCCGAAGATGCATTGGGTTCACCGTTATAAATAATACCTGCAACATTTATTTTCCTTTGTTTTAAAGCCTCAACGGAAAGAAGGGTATGATTAATACTGCCCAAGTAATGCTTTACTACAAGAATTACAGGGGCATTGGTTTCCTTTATAAAATCTATCATTAATTCTTTATCGTTTAACGGAACCATAAGCCCCCCTGCCCCTTCAATTACAAGGTTATTTGCGGTAGCAGGAATCCTAATATCCTTTATATGAATTTCTTTATTTTCTGCCTTAGCAGCTGCATGTGGCGATGCTGGCATATTAAGACGAAAGGCTTCAGGATGTATTTTAGTAACAGAGTTTGTAATCAATTTATATACCGTTTGCGAATCGGTATCTTCTTGGAGACCAGCCTGAATCGGTTTCCAATAATCAGCCTGCAAAGCTTCTGTAACAATAGCTGAAACTATAGTTTTGCCTATACCTGTACCAATGCCCGTAATAAATATTCTGCCCATTAATTTACTTCGTTATCTATTATTCCAAGCAACCTATCTATCTCACTTTTCGTATTAAATGAATGTAGGCAAACCCTTATACGTTCCTTCCCTTTAGGAACAGTAGGACTAAGTATGGGCCTTGCGTCTATGTCTTTAGACTGTATAACCGCAGTTACTTTCTTTACATGTTCGTTACCGGATACAACTAAAGACTGAACGGCACTATGGCTTTCAATCCAACCTTTTTTATCCTTAATTTTTTGCCTGAAGTAGTTTATGTTATCGTGCAATTTTTTCACTGTATCCTCGCTTTTGTCCAAGAGTTCATACGCACATTCTATGGTTAGTAGGCTATGAAGAGGTAAGGCAGTGGTATAAATAAACGAACGTGCATAATTGGTAAGATAATTCTTAAGTAATTTACTCCCGGCAATAGCTGCTCCATGACAACCCATTGCTTTACCGAATGTATGTATGCGGGCAAACACTTTGTTTTCAAGATGCATTTGTTGAACCAACCCCATCCCAAATACTCCGGTAGCATGGGCCTCATCCACAATAAGTTGAACATTATATTTGTTGCATAATGATGCCGTTTCCTTCAATGGTGCAGCATCCCCATCCATAGAATAAATAGATTCTATGGCAACAAAAATATTACCCTTTGCGGTTTTAATTCTTTCTTCAAGGTGCACGATATCATTATGCCTGAATGGGAAACTAGTAGCCTTCGATAATCTTATTCCATCGTGAATAGATGCATGAGCCAACTCATCATATATGATAGTATCTTCTTTTGTTGCAATACAAGAAAATAATCCAACATTCGCATCATACCCGGAATTAAAAAGTAGGGCGGCCTCTGTTTGATGCTTCTGCGCTAAATATTTTTCAAGATTTTCTGCGATGGCAGAATTACCGGTAAGTAAGCGGGAACCACCCGAACCATTAGATGCTTTTATTGCTTTGGCCTTCTCCTCTACCTTACTGTAAAGTATTGGTGAACTTGCAAAGCCTAAATAATCGTTTGAAGAAAAATCCGTTTTGCCATGAATAGCGGAAAGTTTTCGCAAAGCACCCTTTTCTTCCCTTGTTTGAAGAATGGCAGACATATTTTTTTCAGCAGGAAACATGGGTGCAATTTACCCTAATTTTTAATCAGGATTTAACCCTGGCTATGAAGAAGATTTAGAAGAGAGTAGAAAACAGCTATTTTAAAAATAGCTGGCGCATTTTTCCTGGTGGCCTTTTATCTGTATTGTTAGTATAACACCTGCGAAGGAGTACCAATCATCCTTCCCGTTGCCTCGTTGTGTGCCCGCATCTGCTGCTCTATCAGGACTAAGGCTTTTATCGGCAAGCGCAACAGCCAATGGGCCATTTACGTTACGATATTGAAGCAATACGGCAGAACTAACATAGGTTTTATTCACATCGTCTATATAACCGGTAAAGGTTTTACGCATACCCCATTCAATACTTAAGCCCAAACCCTTAGAGAAATTAGTTTTAACGCCCACCCCGAAAGGTATGCAAGGTTGTATTAAATGATATGGGGCCGATGGATTGGCTGGTGTACCCTGTCCTTCGGTACCTAATGGTTGTAAAGGCACCCATGAATTACCCAATAAGCCCTTGGGATTCATTTTAAAAGCCCCAAAACCCGCAAAAATGTATGGTGTAAACGAATGTTTAGAGTTCCCCAGTTCATATTCTAAAAAATTGAACTCCATTTGAGCAGAAAATTCATCTACCGGAGATTTAAAGCTCAAGTTTCTTTCATTTTGTGATGCAGAAGGGCTTTGGGAATCATCAGCAGTAAGAGTGCCAAAAAATAGATTTAGCCTGGCTGCCAAGCGGTTATTAATATCATACCTTAGTACGGCCCCCCCTGCAAAACGGGTAAATTGATTAAAAAAACCATCCGGATTTAGGTCACCTATATAGAAAGAACAGCCTAAAAAAGCGCCTACTTCAAATGTTTTTTGTGCACAAGCAGTGCTTATGTACATGCAAGAGCCTATAAATAGAACAAATAGCTTCTTCATGGTTTTTGCGGCTGGAGTGAGGGTTTTAATCAGTAAAGGGGCGAATATATCAAATATACAAGATATAAAGAACCCTTTTTGCCTATATTTTTCTTAAATACTTACTAACAGAATTTTTTATATCTTTGCACTCGATTTAGAGGTTCAGCTTACGAATACAGTTTAATAAAAGAGAAACGAGGGGGTTAAGTAACCTCCTTCTTTATTTTAGGGAAATAACGAATGCTAAAAAACAATTATTATAAACAACAATAGCCATGGCACGTACCGCAAAAAATGAAACTTTACAAAAGGAAGTAACACACCTTAACATCATTGAATCCTTTTCAGAATTCAAAGAAATAAAGAACATTGATAAAGCTACTTTGATGAATGTTATTGAGGATGTATTTAAATCAATGCTTCGTAAAAGATACGAAACCGATGAAAACTTCGACATTATTGTAAACCCTGATAAAGGTGATGTTGAAATATGGAGAAACAGAACTATTGTTGAAGATGACAAACTGGAAAATCCTAATACACAAATAGCTTTTTCGGAAGCAAAAAGAATAGAACCTGATTTTGAAGTAGGTGAAGATGTTTCAGAACCTGTAAACTTTATAGAATTTAGCCGTAGGGCGATATTAGCAGTAAGACAAAACCTTAGTTCGCGTATTTCGCAACTCGAAAAAGAATCTTTATTTAATAAATACAAGGAAAAAGAAGGCGATATAGTAAGTGGCGAAGTATACCAAATTTGGAAAAAGGAAATACTGATCATGGACGACGAAGGAAACGAACTTATCATGCCCAGGTCGGAACAAATTCCTTCCGATTTCTTTAAAAAAGGAGATACCATACGTGCAGTTGTAGGTAAAGTAGAAATGACAGGCAGCTCGCCACATATCGTTCTTTCGCGTACTTCACCTGTGTTCCTCGAACGTTTGTTTGAAACTGAAGTACCTGAAATATTTGATGGCCTAATAACCATTAAAAAGATTGTGCGCGAACCCGGCGAAAGAGCTAAAGTTGCAGTAGAATCTTACGACGACAGGATTGACCCTGTTGGAGCATGCGTAGGTGTAAAAGGATCGCGTATACATGGCATTGTACGTGAATTAAAGAATGAAAATATAGATGTAATTAATTTTACTACAAACCCTACTCTTTTCATTACCCGTTCTTTGAATCCTGCAAAAATTACAACCATAAAAATTAATGAAGAAACTAAACATGCCGATGTTTATCTTAAACCAGACCAGGTTTCTTTAGCAATTGGTAAAGGTGGCCACAACATAAGGCTTGCAGCAAGGCTTACAGGTTACGAAATAGATGTATACAGAGATTCTGAAAACTACACAGAAGACGTGCCGCTGGAAGAATTTGCAGATGAAATTGAAAGCTGGATACTTGATGAGCTCAAATCAATTGGTTGCGATACAGCAAAGAGTGTATTGGAGCTGAATGTTGAGGAACTTGTAAAAAGAACCGATTTGGAAGAAGAAACCATTAACGAGGTTAGAAGCATATTGCAAAAAGAATTTGAAGCGTAAAGCAGACAGATAGTATAAGTTAATCCCTAAAGAGATATATGGCAGCAGAAGGCGTACATAGGTTAAGTAAAGTAGCAAAAGAGCTAAACGTAAGTGTTGGCACCCTTGTGGATTTTTTAAATTCAAAAGGGTTTAAAATGGATTCTAATCCGAATGGAAAAATTACGGATGCCCAATACTCGTTGGTTAGAAGTGAATACGAGGGAGAGAAGAAGGTAAAAGATGAGGCTAAGCAACTTGCAGTAGATAAGCCCTTTATACCTGAAGAGGAAGTCGCGCAGAAAAAAGCACCGGAAGTTAAACCTGCACCTGTAGTTGTTGAAAGAGAAAAAATAAAGTTGGAAGAACTTAAGGTAATTAGTAAAATAGAATTACCCGAAACACCTGCTAAAAAAGGCCGCGGAAAGAAAAAAGAAGAAGAGAAGAAAGTTGAGGTTGAAAAACCGGTAGCTAAAGTAGAGGAAGTGGCACCCGAGGCTCCTGTAGAATCTTTGATGCCTAAAGAAGACTTTATGCCTACCCAGGTAAATAAACTGGAAGGGCCAACCATAATTGGTAAAATAGATTTGCCAAAGCCGGTTGCTTCATCTGCCGGAACAAAAGATAGCGGGCCAAAAAAGAGAAAAAGAATATTTAAAAAAGAATATAGTCGTGAGGATGTTGCCAACGATAAATCACAGGGGCCACCAAAAAAAGGTGCTCCAAGAACACCGGAAAGACGCGCCGAACTTACGGATGAGGAAATCCAAGCACAGATAAAGGAAACACTTGCCAGGCTTAGCGGGCAAGGTAGTAAATCGAAAGCTGCAAAATATCGTCGGGAAAAGCGCCAGATGATAAATGAAAAAATGCAGCAAGAGGCGGAAAAAATTGAAGAAGACAAAAAAATACTTAAAGTAACCGAGTTCGTATCGGCCAACGAATTGGCTAAAATGATGAACGTACCTATACAGGACGTTATCTCTACATGTATGAACCTTGGTTTATTTGTATCTATAAATCAAAGATTGGATGCCGAAACAATTACAATAGTTGCAGAAGAATTCGGACATAAAGTTGAATTTGTAAGTGTTGAGGTACAAGAAGCTATTAAAATAGAGGAAGACAAGCCCGAAGACCTGGTAACCCGTTCACCTATTGTAACGGTAATGGGACACGTTGATCATGGTAAAACATCCTTGCTGGACTATGTACGTAAAACAAACGTAATAGCCGGCGAAGCAGGTGGTATAACCCAGCATATTGGTGCATATAATGTTACCCTTGAAAACGGAAAAAAAATAACCTTTCTGGATACACCCGGCCACGAAGCCTTTACTGCTATGCGTGCACGTGGTGCACAGGTTACCGACGTAGCCATAATTATGGTTGCGGCAGATGACGGTGTAATGCCCCAAACCGTTGAAGCTATAAACCATGCGCAAGCTGCGGGCGTGCCTATGATATTTGCCATCAACAAAATTGATAAACCCGGCGCTAATCCTAATAAGGTAAAAGAAGCTTTAGCAGGTATGAATATACTAGTTGAAGACTGGGGTGGTAAATTCCAGTGCCAGGAAATATCTGCAAAAAAAGGCACCGGAATTAATGAACTTTTAGAAAAGGTATTATTAGAATCTGATTTGCTTGAATTAAAAGCTAATCCCAATAAAAAAGCTCACGGTGTAGTAATCGAGTCTGCACTTGACAAAGGAAAAGGTTACGTATCTACTATGCTGGTAGAAGGTGGTTCTTTACGTGTTGGCGATGTAATGGTTGCAGGATGCTTTAGCGGTAAAGTTAAAGCCATGCATAACGAACGCAATTCGCCTATTGAAGTAGCCCCTCCGTCCATGCCTGCATTAATACTTGGCTTAGATGGCGCTCCTCAGGCGGGTGACCAATTCCACGTGGTAGAAAGCGAAAGCGAAGCACGTGAAATAGCTGTAAAACGCTCGCAATTACAACGCGAACAAGGCTTAAAGACTAAGAAGCACATTACACTGGATGAAATAGGAAGGCGTTTGGCTATTGGTGACTTTAAAGAACTTAATGTAATTGTAAAAGGTGATTTTGACGGATCTATAGAAGCAATTTCCGATTCATTGTTAAAATTATCTAACCAAAAGATTGTTGTTAACATTATACTTAAAGGTGTAGGCGCTATAACAGAATCTGATGTACTGTTGGCATCGGCTTCTAATGCAATTATAGTGGGTTTCCAGGTTAGGCCTTCCGTAAGCGCGCGTAAACTGGCAGAACAGGAACAAATTGATATTCGCCTCTACTCCATTATATACAATGCGATTAACGAGTTGAAAGCCGCCATGGAGGGTATGCTTAGCCCCGAAGTGATTGAAAAAATTACCTGCAATGTTGAAGTGCGCGAAGTATTTAATGTATCCAAAGTTGGAACTGTAGCAGGATGTATGGTATTAAGTGGCAAGGTAACCCGTAATACCAAAGTGCGTGTTATTCGCGATGGCATAGTTATTCATACCGGAGACCTCGATTCTTTAAAACGCTTTAAAGATGATGTTAAAGAAGTACCGTCAAGTTACGAATGCGGCTTGAACATTAAAGGCTTTAACGATATTAAGGTAGGCGATATTATTGAAGGATACGAACAGGTTGAGGTTAAGGCCAAACTGTAATCCATTACAATTTTAGCTTTTTTACGGCATGAGCCAAGGGGGTTTAACTGAAAAGTATTTAGCTATACGCAACAGTATACCTGCCCATGTTAGCATTGTAGCAGTTTCTAAGTTTCATCCTATTGAGTCTATCAAACAGGTTTATGATGCTGGCCAGCACATATTCGGAGAAAATCGGGTGCAGGAACTGGTGGAGAAAAAGCCCTTATTGCCACCTGATATTGAATGGCACATGATAGGTACCCTGCAAAGCAATAAAGTAAAATATATTGCGCCTTTTGTAAGCCTTATCCATTCGGTAGATAGCCCAAAACTTTTGGTGGAAATAAATAAACAGGCACAAAAAAATAATCGGGTAATTAATTGTTTGCTCGAAGTGCATATTGCAAAAGAAGAAAGTAAAAGTGGTTTTTCATTGCAAGAGGCAGATGCTTTTTTATTTGACGTAAGTAACCATCCATCTTACATTAAAATAAAAGGGCTAATGGGAATGGCAACTTTTACAAATGATGTTCAACAAGTAAGAAGTGAATTTAAAAGCCTGGCAACTCTATATAAAAAGTATCAACAAACTCTGGGGCTAGAGTACTTATCTATGGGTATGAGCAACGATTACCAAATTGCTATTGAAGAAGGTAGCAATATGGTTAGGATAGGCAGCCTTATATTTGGAGAAAGGAAGTAAGCCCTTAGATATTCGAACACGAACCACTACTCACACTTATATTTCCTGCACTGGGGCTTGTTTCATTAGCAGTAAAATAAAAGGTGCCGTTATAAACAGTCCCCGCCTGGGTTAAGGTTATTTGCCCCGTGTTAGCAGCATCGGTGGTATAATTACCGCCTAAACCATCTACCAAAGTTGCGTAATAGTTTGTGGATTGCGCTGCCAATGGAAAAATACTTGGGCTCAAACTACCTAATACAATAGTTAATGTATAACGGCTACTACTGCCCGTTACCACGGTAAGTCCGTTAGATTTTGTAATACTCACACTAAATGTCACGGTACTTCCGTTTATGGTTGCACTCATTGATGCACTGGCTGGAGTTGCAGTATCAGATTTACTACATGATACACCAAACAATAGCGTAGCAGTAATAAAACACACAAGTAAATATTTTATCCCAATTCGCAACATCATTTTACAAATTTAAACATTTGAGCGAAGAACCTTACTAGTCATTGTGAGACTAATCAAAGGTAATGAGTTATATTTGTTATCTATGTTTCGCGAGAATTTAAGAATAGCATTAAAATCGATTGCCAGCCAATTGCTGCGCACTATACTAACAATAATTATTATTGCTATTGGCATTACTGCATTGGTCGGTATATTAACGTCCATCGATGCCATGAAACAGGCTATCAACAGCAACTTCTCGAGCATGGGGGCAAACACATTCACCATCCGTAATCGAGATGCTGTATTGCGTATAGGCCATGGTGGAAAAAGGCCTAAAACCTACAAGTCAATTACGTTTTCTGATGCTGAAGCATTTGTAAAACAATATAACTTTCCCGCAGCAGTTTCTGTTTCCTCTGTTGCTGTTGGAGATGCAACTTTAAAATATGAACTTACCAAAACCAACCCTAATGTAGAAGTGATTGGGGGCGACCAAAATTATTTGCTTACTGCCGGATACGAGCTTAGCAAAGGAAGAAATTTTTCACAAGAAGAAATAGATAACGGTAGAAGAACGATTATTATTGGACAAGAAATAGTGAAAGACCTTTTTAAAAACCACGAAGACCCGCTCGGCAAAGTAATAGCAATTGGCGATGGAGGAATATTTAGAGTGATCGGTGTATTAAAATCGAAAGGAAGCAGTTTTGGTTTTGGCGGTGACAGGATATGTATAATTCCAAATCATATAGTACGGGAATTTTCATCAGAAATTGGTAATTTAACATTTACCATAAGTGTAAAAGTAAACACCCCTGCACAAATGGATGCGGCAATTAGTGAAGCAAAGGGTGCTTTCCGCATTATTCGTAAAATAGCAGTAGGCAGCGATGAAGACTTTGGTGTAGTTAAAAGCGATGACCTGGCAAATATTTTAATTAAAAACATAAGGAATCTTACCCTTGGTGCTACTATAATTGGCATCATCACCTTATTTGGCGCTGCCATAGGTTTGATGAATATAATGCTGGTATCTGTTACCGAACGCACCATGGAAATTGGAGTACGTAAGGCAATTGGCGCTACCAAATCTTTAATCAGGAACCAATTTTTAATAGAGGCAATTGTTATTTCACAGCTTGGCGGAGCATTAGGAATTCTGCTTGGTATAGGCATAGGAAATTATATTGCCACCTTTTTCGGAATTGGCTTTATTATTCCCTGGCTATGGATAATGACGGGGGTTGCAATATGTCTTGTTGTTGGTATAATTTCAGGTATTTATCCGGCCGTCAAAGCCTCCCGCCTAGACCCCATAGAAGCGCTGCGGTACGAATAAGAATCGTCTCTACCTATTTTGCGACTTTAGAATTGTAATATTTACACCATTGGGTAAGCCCACACTTTTCGCATAAAGGTTTTCGGGCAAGACAAATATAACGGCCATGCAATATTAGCCAGTGATGCGCAAGCGGAATTTTCGATTCCGGAATATGCTTGATAAGTTGCAATTCTGTTTGTAATGGGGTCTTAGCGCCGGTTGTTAAGCCTATTCGCGCAGCAACTCTAAAAACATGCGTATCTACAGCCATTTTAGGCTGATTATAAACTACCGAAGCAATTACGTTTGCTGTCTTTCTTCCAACACCCGGTATGGTAGTTAGCTCTTCAACTGTTGAAGGTACATCGCCATTAAATTTATCCCGAATTACCTTTGAACCATTTACTAAATAACCTGCCTTGCTATTTGGATAACTAATACTCTTAATATATTCGCGTACCTCATCTATATCAGCCTCAGCCATGGCATTTACATCAGGAAATTTTTTAAAGAGTGCAGGCGTGGTAAGGTTTACGCGCTTATCCGTACATTGGGCAGATAAAACCACTGCAACCAATAATTCAAACGGATTACCATACTGCAATTCTGTTGCCGCAGCAGGGTTATGCTCTTCAAAATAAGTAATGACATGACTGAACAGTTCTGCTTTTTTCATGAAGCAAAACTATAATAAAGCATAACACCCTTTTAGTTTGCAATGTATTCAACACTTTCTCCATTCTTGCATATTTCCACTTTCAATGCTTTGGAGAAATTTAGAATACTCTTTATGGTTTGTTCCGATGGAGTTACCTCATTTTCTCCCTCAATTTTAGGGGTATAACCTGAAATAGCCGAACCGGACAAAAGAACAAGAGAAGTATTTTTTTCCATGTGTACATAATTTGCTTATTTGTTTGTATCTAAATAACGCAGGCAAGTTTAACTTATTGTAAAGGGTTAAATACTTGAACTAAATTTATACATATATAACTGATTATCAATAATTTATTTTATTTTGCCGCGGTTTTTATGATTTTTTAGCTCAAATGGCGAATTATAGCGCCAATACATACTGCTCAAGCATTTGTAAATGGTACCAAATATGCATACATTTGTATGTTGAAAACGGTTAATTGTATCTGTGATTTAAAATTTTTAAAGATATACCCAACCATATCAGTAAGTTTAACATCTAATTAATTGAAACGTAATAAAATGCTTCCTCTAAAGATCAAAAACGCGATAAGTTCATCCATGAAAAGGATATTACTATTATTAATATTTTCTTGCTCTATATTTCTTGCTAAAGCGCAATGTAGCCAGGTAACTTTAGATGCTTCCGTTGTTTCAAGTAGCTCAAATACCTTTAGTCTCACTACAGCAAATGCCAATGAGTTAATAATGATCTCTTACAATGGCTGGAATGGCCCTGGAGCAGGACCTGTTAAGGTGGATGGCAACCCGGCTACCTTTGTGCGCAAGGCACATACAGGTAATTCGGGAACAGCTGCAACTTATGCATACGTTGCTCCTGCTGCAGGTTTACACAACATTGCTTGTACCCCAACAGGATACAATTATCCTCCTTACGAAATAAATATGGCTGCTGCATTTTATGCTACCAACTGCCTTGCTGTTTTCAATATTGCCAGTCTTACGAGCACCAGTAGTTCTATTTCTTGTCAAACGGGAGGATCAATTAATTGTAATATTACGACCACTGCCCCGGGTTCTGCAATATATGCCAATTGCGAAATTAATGAAGGACAAAATGTATCGTATCCTATTACCTGGACTGGTGGAACCTCACTGGGCAATGCGCATGTTGGAAATGGTATTGAATCAAGTACAGCTTGGGCATCGGCACCAGCAGTTTGCACATATAGTTTTACCGGACAAAATAACTCACCTCAACATAACGGATGCGGAGGCTTGTGTCTCGTATTGGTAGCTATCCCACCTCCATGTGCAGGTTGTTCGGGTATAACCCTTACAGATGTTCATACAAATCCATCATGTGGCAGCAATAATGGTACCATAACGGTTACAGCAAATGGAGGGACCCCTCCATATACTTATGTATGGACACCTAATGTGAGTACAACTAACATGGCTACGGGGCTTAGTGCGGGTACTTATATTATAAAAGTGAATGGTGTAGGTTGTGGTTCGGCGAGCGATACCGTAGTGCTACTTGGCAATTCTCTTGCCATAGCTACCAATGTTATTGGCCCTATTCTTTGCAATGGTGGTACTGGCAGTGTAGATGCGGTAATAACTTTGGGCGGCACTCCTCCTTTTACGTATTCATGGGCTCCTGTG